>Ga0209061_1000004_pt1:0-1110000 | contig 1151554 bp, 991 predicted proteins | sample Coa_R1_10_FD_187157 | JGI IMG/M metagenome (GOLD analysis project Ga0209061, IMG submission 187157) | Surface soil microbial communities from Centralia Pennsylvania, which are recovering from an underground coalmine fire - Coalmine... | ecosystem: Environmental > Terrestrial > Soil...
AGAGCCCTGAAGCCGTCGAACTGGCCACGCTCACTTGGGTCGATTGGTTCAACCACCGGCGACTGCTGGAGCCGATCGGGAACATCCCGCCAGCGGAAGCCGAAGCCAACTACTATCGGCAAACGGCCGCGTTGCCCAAGGCAGCGTGACTCACACCCAACAGCCTCCGGAGAACCCGGGGCGGTTCAGGCATACCGGCAACACGTTCTGGGGCGTCAATTCTGGTGATGTGCCAAGTGCGTCCTAACTACTCATTCCAGCGGACGCCGGTCCATCAGTTGCGTTCTTCCAAACGTTGCGGCGCCGGCGCCGCTAAATCCAGGCGTTAGGCGCCAATGGAGCGTTTCATGGCTAGCGCAGAAAACATCCTCAGCACTTACCTGCACGTCGCTGACGGTGGCCGGACGGAGACCGTGCCAGTGGGCGAATCGTTCTGGAGCGATATGGCCTCGGGCCAATTTCCACAGCTGGATCGTGGCCGCCTCATGTCCGCCTTCACTTTCAGCGAGCCGTGGTCCAGTTGGGAACGCCATCCTGCGGGCGAAGAGTTGGTGATGCTGCTTTCCGGGTCTGCAACGCTCATCCTCGAGCAGGCCAGTGAGGAACGTTCGGTCACGTTGCATGCCCCTGGAGACTTCGTGCTGATCCCTGCGAACACGTGGCACACGGCCAAGACCACCGTGGAAACGACCATGGTGTCCCTCACGCCCGGCGCCGGCACCGAGCACCGCCCGGTTGGCGCCTAGCAATTCCGCCAAGCCGACGCCACTTCGTGGGGCGGCTTAACCCTGGTGTCAGCCAACAGGTTCAGCGCCATCGCAAGCCTGTTGACAGCAATATTTTCTGTAGATACAATTAATCCATGCGGATCACCTGCGACCCGTGCAAAACGCGAATGGACGCTGCAGGAACGTGGTCTGGACATGCGAAGAGCAAAGGAAGTCTTTGCCGGGCCGCACTTCACTCGCGCAGATGATCGGCAAGACTACGGCGAGCCTCGCTTCATCACGGCGGGGTGGATCGATTCCCGGCTTGTCGTGTTCGCATGGACGCCGCGCGGCACCGCAAGACGCATCATCAGTATGAGGCATTGCCATGAGCGCGAAGCGAAAAAGCTCCAACCCCGTCTCGCATGACGCAGAAACCCCGCCGGAGATCACGGACACCTGGATTTCCGAAGCCGACTTGTATCGCGGTGAAAAGCTGGTGCGCCGCGGGCGCCCCAAACTCGCCAACCCGCGTCAGCTCTTGTCTTTGCGTTTGCCCCCCAGGGTCATCGCACGCTGGAGGTCGACAGGGCCCGGCTGGCAAACCCGTATGGTTGAGGTTCTTGAAAAGTCAGCGCCCAAGTCACGACGGGCTGCTGGCTGACATCTCGGTCAAACGGACGCCAGCCCGCTGCGCGGATTGCGTCCGCTTGTCCAAAGCGACGGTGAGGATCTGTGCTAGAACCAAGTCAATTCAAGGTCAACGAGGCGTGGGTTGTATTCCAGCTCAACGATTCGCCCATTCGCACGGAGCAAGACGGCAATTTCAACTGCGTCGCGCTCATGGATGCGGCAAGCGGTTTTATCTTGGGCACGGCATTCGTTTCGGCGAGCGATTCGGAGCCTTCCGACTTCGAGGCAAGGCGGTTGTTCAAAGCCGGCTGGGCGCACAAGAAACAACACCCCGTTACGCTGTTCATACCCAAGGGGCAGTTTCAAGCTATCGTCCCGGCCGAAGCTGCGCGGCACGGCATCACTGTCGTTTCCGTGCACGAGTCCGAGTTGTCGGCTTTCACCAACGATGCACGAAAGGGCTTCCGTGAGCATGTCCAGGGTCGCAGAGCGTGAAGCCTGACTGTTCGTTCCAACGAAAGCTGATCCGCTACGCAGGCTCGCGTCGCCAAAGCGCTTTGGCTTTTCAACACTTCAAAGTCGCTGGATTCCCGCTTGCGCGGGAATGACCTTTGGCAATCGTTGCATGGCCGAATTTGACGTAGGCTCCAGTTTCCGCGGGCCCGCTCGCGGATTGCCGCTGAATTCAGGCGTTCCACAACCATGGGGGAGATTTATGTGGACTCATGAGGAAGCAATCGAAACATCCGCCACCCCTGCGCAGGTGTGGAAGCTTTTTGCCGATGTGGCGCGGTGGAAAGACTGGAACGCGGGCATTGAATCGATTGAAATCCACGGGCCATTCGAGCCGGGCACGACTTTCACCATGCAACCACCCGGTCAGGACGCGATCCACAGCACGCTCCTCGAAGTGCGACCCAATGAGAGTTTCACGGACGAGACCGTTGTGGACGGGACGCGCGTTTTGGTCAGCCACAGGCTGGTTCCGCTGGCTTCCGGGAAGACCCGGATCATCTACAGCACGACGATAACCGGTCCCGGCGCCGCGCAACTCGGGCCGATGATCACTTCGGATTTCGCCGACGTTCTGGCAAGCCTCAAAAGACTTGCCGAACGACGGTAATGGCGGCCTTATGACATTTTCATTCAAGCCGAAGGCGTTTCGCTCTCGGCTGGCGGATTCCTCATGACAAGCCTTCGCCTTTGGTGCGGTCCCCTTGCGCTCCTGCTCTTCTTCGCAGGGACTTTTGCAATCGGCGCGTTCACGCCGGGCTACAGCCATGTTCGTCAAACGGTCAGCGAACTGGGCGAGGTCGGCTCCCCGGGGCAATTTGCCTTCAGCGCTTTGCTTTGCGCAATAGCGGCATGCCTTGTCATCTTCGCGAGCGCCGTCGCGCGTTCGCTTCGCGGACTGCATTGCTCGATACTTCCGGCGTGCTTCGTGGTTGCATTGGCAATTTCGTGTGCAGGCGTCGGCATATTTTCCTTTCCACATCCGCTTCATAACGTCTTCGGCTTGTCCGAAACGGTGGGCCTGCAAGCCCCTCTGGTCGCGGCCCTGGTCTGCTGGAACGTGCCACGTGCAAGACGACTCGTTCTATTTTCGATCATCATGTATGGGGTGGTGCTGTTCGCCATCGCGGTCAATCTCGTTCCATTGCTGCGGCCAGCGAGTCTGTGGCCGATCATCAAGCCGTACCTCGGCATCGTGCAGCGGTTACTTTTCGCAAGTTGGTTCGTCTGGTGCGCAGGGTACGCAATGTTTCTGCTCAGGGCCGATCGGGCCAACGAGTCGTCCCAGCGGGCCGCGTTCCGCGGTCGATAGATTCACACCTCAACCATCGGGACACAAATGAAACGCCTTCTTCTCGTTGCACTGCTCGCGCTCTCGTTCACGGCCACCGCGGTCGTCATTCGCAGCGACGTCGATGATGCCAGGTACCGGGTCCCGGCTTCGGCATTCCCCGGGCTGGTCGACATGCCCGGCGAGGGGCATGGCGTCCTGATTGCGCCTCGATGGGTCGTTACCGCAGCTCACGCGGCGCCGATGCAAGGCATGCAAGAAGACGTGACGATCGGCGGCGTGGCGCGAAAGGTGAAACGTGTCATCACGTACCCGGGCTACAGGAAGCTGCCCGGGGAGCTGGCCCAGCAGGCCCTGGCATCCGGCGATTTCTCCAAGGTGCATGCGTTTCTTGCGTCGTCCAACGACATCGCGCTGGTCGAGCTTGTATCGCCGGTGATGGATGTAACCCCTGTTCCTCTCTACACCGGGAACAAGGAGGTGGGGATGACCGTGGAGCTCGTGGGCAAGGGCGCCACGGGCAACGGCACCGTGGGTCAGGATCCCCACGGCTCGCATCGCACCGTCTTGCGCCGTGCCTTCAACGTGGTTGTGGGCGCCGACGCGCGCTATCTCTGGTATCGATTCGACCCGCCGCCGTCCGCCCTGCCACTCGAGGGCATCACGGGGAGCGGCGACAGCGGCGGCCCCTTGCTCATCGGGGACGGGCGTTCAAGGCAACTCGTCGGCTTGGCCTCCTGGAGCAAATATCCACCGGGCCATCCATTTTTGAGCCAATATGCGCCGGGGCGTCCATTCGTGGAGGGCCTCTACGGTGAAATCGTGTACGCCGTTCGCATCTCGAGCTACATCCCATGGATAAAAAGCGTGACAACTGCGCCCACGAGTGCCGGTACTCGGCTTAAGCGAGCGGAGGCCGACAGCTTGAACCAGCGGACGCGCTACGCGCGCCGATGACTTCGAGCGTTACGTGTTGCGGGAGAGGTTAAGGATGGCAATCGAATTGCTCCAATGATCGAGCATCTTCAAGGCCCTGCAGGGCCGGCCGGCTGACGGTGACGATTGTCGTGCCCGTCCGCTCGCGAGAGCATGGCGATTTATTCGACTTGCGCAGGAGTACACCGTGACCGAATCCTTGCCATCCGCCGCCGTCATCCGCGTCTCGCGCGCCACGTTCGAGCCGGGCAGGTTCGCCGAGGTCGATGCCATGAACAGGCGGACCTCGAGGTATCTGGTTCCCGCCATCAAGCGGCTGCCGGGGCTCGTGAGCTTTTACTCGGGCGTGTCGCCGAACGGAACGATCGTCCAGGTCAGCGTCTGGGATTCCGAAGATCACGCCAGGCAACTCGACCACCTGACGGAGATGACGGTCGATGCGCGAGCGGAAGCGGAGGCGGCCGGTGTCGTGTTCACCCCGATCGTCAATTATCCGATCGGCTGGAGCATCTGACGCAATGCCGCAACCGGGATGTGGTGCGTCGAGCCCGAATCACGCCGAGGCAGCCCGGTTGCCGCGCAGGCTGTCTGCCTGCTGCGAGGCGCGAACACCGGTTGCGTGAACCCGGGCATTCATTCCAGCGGACGCGCTGCGCGCTAGCGCGGTGCGCCGACCGCCGGTCCGCGGTACTCGCAGCCTTCCCCGTCCTGTCCGCGCCTGACGACCACGCGGTGCAGGTTGGGCAGGTCGCCGAGTTTCTCCCACGTGAAGCGGGCAATGTTTTCCATCGTCGGGATGCCGAGGCCTTCCACCTCGTTGAGCAGGCGATGGTCCAGCGCGTCGCGCGCGACCCCGATGCGGCGTTCCAGTTCACCCATGTCCACCACCCAGCCGCGTTCGGTCAGCGGGCCGCGCAGCCACACCTCGACCTGGTACGAATGGCCGTGCACCCTGCGGTAGCGCGGATCGCCGCCGGGGCCGGCGTCGAGCTGGTGGGCCGCATCGAAGCGGAAGGTTTTCCAGACGTCGAACAACGGTTCGCTCATGGGATGCCGAGATACTTGTGGGTCTGCAGGCTCAGCCGCCAGTGCGGATGCGCCATGCAATAGTCGATCGCGGCGCACGTGTGGCGCGCGCGTTCGGGGCCGTCCATCGGCTGCAGGAAGAAGTGCGCCGCGGCGAAACCGGCAAACCGCTCGGGCGGCGCATCGGGCTGCGGATACACCAGTTTCAGTTCGTCCGCGCGCGCAAGCATCACCGGCTGGCTGCCCTTGGGGCTGACGGTGATCCAGTCGATGCCTGCGGGCGCGGCGACGGTGCCGTTGGTTTCCACCGCGCATTCGAAACCGCGTGCGTGCATCGCTTCCAGCAACGGCGTGTCCAGTTGCAGCAGCGGTTCGCCACCGGTGAACACCACGAAACGGTTTCCGCCGCCATCCGGCCACAGCGCGGCGATCCTCGCGGCCAGTGTTTCCGGATCCGGGTACTTGCCGCCGTTTTCGCCGTCGGTGCCGACGAAATCGGTGTCGCAGAAGTTGCACGCCGCCGCCGCGCGATCGGCCTCGCGGCCCGACCACAGGTTGCAGCCGGCGAACCGGCAGAACACCGCGGGACGGCCGGCGTGGAAGCCCTCGCCCTGCAGGGTGTGGAAGATTTCCTTGACGGCGTACATCGAAGGATACGGTAATCCGGACCGCCTATTTTGCCAGCATGCACGCACCGGGATGCGTGCGGCACCCGGCGTTCCGGCTGAGAACGGTCCCGCGGGACCGAACACGCCTCTCCCGCCGTGCGGGATTGGCCGACAATCATCATCGTCCGTCAGGCCGGATCACGCGACGCGCAAGCGGCGACCGGGATCGTGCGACGGTCGATCGAGCGATCGTGCACCGTCGATCCCCACGACGCCGCCACGCTTGCCGCACGGCTGGCGAACGAGACCGTCCGCCGTCCCTTTTACATCCTCACCGGCCCTGCCTTGTGGCATTGGTCGCGCGCGCTGCGCGCGGTCTGCTCGGCGGCGGGATCGTTCTTCAGGCGTTCGATTTCCAGCACGGTCTGCCAGTTGCGCGCGCACAGGCCGCCCAGCCGGGGGCCTAGCTCGAACGAACGCCGTGCATCGGCTTCGGCGGCCGGATAATCCCCGAGGCGCACCTCGAGTTCGGCGCGGTATTGCAGGATGTCGGGCGAATCCGGCGACAGCTTCAGCGCGGCATCGGTCTTGTCGAGCGCCGCCCGGTACTGGCCGGCCCGTTCGGCCGCGTGCGCGTCGGCCAGCAGGCCGTCCACCGCCGGATCACGCAGCGGCGCCACCTCGACCACCGAATGGTCGTCCGCGCCTGCAGCGCGGATCGCGGCGACGATGTCGCGGGACGGCGCGGCCGGCGGGGGCACCGGCGGCTGGGAACAGGCCGCCAGCAAAAGGATTGCCAGCGTGGCGCCCGCGGCGCCGTATGTCCGACTGCGGATCATGCGTTTCTCCGGAAAGATCACTGCAACGGATGCGAGCCGCCCGCGGGCGGTGGCGCATTGTTGCCGCCGCCGAACAGGTTTTCCAGCCGCTGCAGGAAACAGTGGTTCTGCACCGGCGGGGCGTAGCCCGACACGAACGGATACTGGCGCGCGCCGTCGCATTGCGGCAGCGTGCCCTGCCCCGAAGCATCGACCCACGCGAAATCGATGCCCGGCCCCGGCGAAGCCTGCAAGGGCTGGGTGGGCAGTTTCTCGAACAGCTTCATCCATACCCGCAGCGCGCCGGTCGCGCCCCACAGGTGGGTGGGCTGGTTGTCGTCGCGTCCCACCCACACCACCGCGAGGCGGTCACCGGTGAATCCCGCGAACCAGGAGTCGCGCTGGTGATCGGAAGTGCCGGTCTTGCCGGCCACGTGCAGCGAGGCGAGCCCGGAATCGCCGATCGCGGCGGCGGTGCCGTATTGCGTGACCTGCTGCATCGCCCAGCGCACCAGCCGCTCGGCCTGCTGGTAGCGGCCCGGACCGGGCTGCACCTCGTAGCGCTTGATGGTCCGGCCCTGCGCATCGTCCACGCCGCGCAGCGTCAGCAGCGGCAAGGCATGGCCGTCGTCGGCGAAGAATTCGTACAACTGCGTGACCTGGAACGGCGAGAGGTCCACCGCGCCCAGCAGCAGCGAGGGATTGGCCTGCACATCGGTGATCCCGAACGAACGCAGGAACGCCGCCACCCGCGCGACGCCCAGTTGCATTCCCAGATGCACGCTGGCGAGGTTGTACGACCTGGCCAGCGCCTCGACCATCGGCACCATGCCGTGCGAGACGTGGTCGTCGTTGCTGGGCGTCCACAGCTTGCCGCTGGGCTGGCGCAGCGAGACCGGCGAATCGTCCAGCGGCGTGGCGAGATTCCAGCGCTGCGGATCGCTCAGCGCCATCAGGTAATAGAACGGCTTGATGGTGGAACCGATCGGCCGGCGCGCGTCCAGCGCGCGGTTGAAGCCGTGCCGGTCCGACTGGCGCCCGCCGACCATCGCCAGCACGTGGCCGTTGGCGGGATCGACCACCACCACCGCGCCTTCCAGCGCCTCGCCGCGCTTGCCGAGACCGGTCAGGGTCGAATCCAGCGCGCGTTCGGCGTAAACCTGCGCGGCGGGGTCCAGCGTGGTGAACACCGACAGGCCGCCGCCGCGCAACTGCGCGTCGCTGAAATCCTGCTTCAGTTGCGCGCGCACCGCTTCCATGAAGGCCGGGAAGCGATCGACCACCAGTTGCGGATTGTCGGTGACGCCCAGCGGCGCGGCCCTGGCGGCCTGCCATTGCGCGTCGTTCAGCAGGCCGGTGGCGCGGAACATGTCAAGCGCCACGTTGCGGCGCGCCAGCGCGCGCTCGGGATAGCGGCGCGGATCGTAATAGCTGGGCCCGCGGATGATCCCGACCAGCAGCGCGATTTCCTGCGGGCGCAGCGCCTGCACCGGGCGGCCGAAATAGAACTGGCTGGCCGCGGCGAAACCGTGCACCGCCTGGTTGCCCTGCTGGCCCAGGAACACCTCGTTGCAGTACGCGTCGAGGATCTGGCCCTTGCTGTAGTGCGACTCGATCAGGATCGACAGCAGCGCTTCGTTGAACTTGCGCACGATCGAACGGCTGCGGTCGAGAAAGAGATTGCGCACCAGTTGCTGGGTGATGGTGGAGGCGCCCTGCACCGCATGGCCGGCGCGCAGGTCGGCGAACGCCGCGCGCAGGATCGCGGTGAAGTCGATGCCGTGGTGGTACTTGAAGTCGCGGTCCTCGACCGCCTGCACGCCCTGCACCAGCAGCGGCGGCAGTTCCGCCAGCGAGACGATCCGGCGTTCCTCCTGTTCCGCGCCGTACAGCGTGGCGATGCGCGCCGGGTCGAGGTGGGTGCGGTGCAGCGGCTTGCCGGAAGTGAGATCCAGCAGCGAAGCGACGCGCCCGTCATCCAGCGTCACGCGCACCCGGCGCGGCAGTTCGCCGCCGGCGGGATCGGCATAGCCGCGCGAGGCGATCACGAAACGGCCGCCCTGCCCGCTGTAGGTGCCCGGCACCTGCGCCTCGGGCGCCACCCTGGCGTAGCCGGCCATGTCCAGTTCCAGCGACAGCGTATTTGCGTTCATGGCCACGCCCGGCGCCAGCAGCAGCGGCTGCGCATACACGCGGGTGGGCTGCGAGAAATCGATCTCGGTGACGCGCGTGCGCACGCGCTGGTCCAGCACCAGCGCGTAGGGCAGCACGAAACCGACCGCGAATCCGATGCCGATCAGGATGGGCCAGCGTGCGAATGGCCAGACCCAGGCCGCGACCCGGCGCACGCGCTCGAACCAGGACAACTGCGTCATATCCGGTGGGGTGTCGGCCAAGTTTAATTCATGCGGCTGAATGCAAAGCGGGCGAACCCTGGCGGCCGGCGGCATCCCGCGCCGGCAACGGCCCGCACCGGGAGCCGCGGGCAGGCAGAAGGTCCGGGGAACGGATGCAGGTTCCCCTGCACCCGTGGCGGACCGGTCCCTGACCGGCTATCCGGACATTCCGGGTGGTGGCTCGACGCGCCCGGCCATCCCCGCGCGCAACCCCGCGATCATGTGGCGCAGGTTTTCCCGGCGCGGTCCCACCACGATCGAGAACAGCGCCAGCTTGACCAGCGCCCGCGGCAGGTCCTGCGCGATCCACGCGCGCGGCGTGTGCGCGCGCCGGTACAGCAGCAGCCGGTTGCGCATCATGTAGTAGAGCCTGCGCGGCGGGTGCACCACGATGCCGCGCGGCAGGCCGGGCAGCCGCCGCCGCGACGCACCCAGGCTGTGCCGCATCCGCGCCGCGCACACGCCGTACAGCGCGTAGCCGGCCGCACGCACCCTGAAACACCAGTCCATGTCCACGTTGTCGATGAACAGCGTCTCGTCCATGCCGCCGGTCTCGTCCAGCACCGCAAGCGGAATCAGCGAACCCGAGGTGATCAGGAAGTCGCAGCGGATCTCGGGGCACGCCTCCGTGCAATGCAGCTTGCGGTTGAACGGAAAGCGGATGCGCACGAACGGTGCGTCGCGCCGTTCGCGCGGGTCGCGGAAACGCGGGCCCGCTGCCGCCACTTTTTCGCGCCGGCCCAGGCGATCCAGCGCGGACTTGAGCGCGCACACCATGCCGTTCTCCGGCACGCTGTCCTGGTCCAGCAGCAGCACGTGCGTGATGCCCGCGATCGAACGCGCACGCTCGATGCCGGCATTCAGCGCATGTGCGAGCCCGCGGTTCTCCGGCAGCGGAATCACCTGGAGATCGCGGTAACCGGCGCAGAAATCGCGGAAGCGGGGATCGCCGGTGGCGTCGTCCACCAGCACCAGCGCGCCGACCTGCGGCGCCAGCGCGCCCAGCGCCGCGGCCAGCGTCTGCGGGTCGGGTTGATGGGTGACCAGCACCGCGCACACCGATGTCTCGCGCGCGCCGGAATCGCCGGGTTCGATGGAAGGCATCGGCATGGCGGCGTGATTGTCGCCGTGCACGCCCCCGCATCAAAGCCCCCAGGCATGACGATCCGGACGGAATCCGCGCGGGTGCACGTCCAGCAGGCGTTCCAGTTCCGCGTTGTCGGCGATCAGATCCTGATCCAGCCGCGTCAACGGACCACGCAGCGGCGGCAGCAGCTGCGCGCTGATCCGCGCGGCGAACGCGGGGATCGGCAAGGGCAAGGTGCGAACGGGCAAGCTGGCACGCACGCGCGCGAACATCTCCGCAGCCGGCAGCCGTTCGCCGCCGCCGATTTCCAGGATACGGCCGGCCGCGTTGCCGCCCAGCGCCCGCAACACCGCGCTTGCCATGTCCCCGGCATGCACGGGTTGCCGCAGACCCGTGCCACGCGGCAATACGAACACCCGCCAGTGCGCGGCGCGGCGGGCCAGCGGGGTCAGGTTCCTGTCGCGGCCGACGCCGTAGATCAGCGTGGGCCGCAGGATGGTCCATCCGATGCCGCGCCGTTCGCAGGCCCGGATCAGCGCGGCTTCGCCTTCGCGCAGGCGCCCTGACACCGCGCGCTCGGCGGCGACCGGCGAGGCGCGCTTGCTTTCCGCGCTCATCGAACTGGTGGCGACCACGCGGCGCAACGCGGGCGCACCGCCGGCCTCCAGCCAGCCAGCCAACGCCTGCATCGGCGCGAAGCAGCAGACCGAGACGGCCTGCTCCGCGTCCCTCGGCGGTTCCGGCAATGCACCGCGCAGCCACGTGATGTCGGGCTGCGCGGCCTGCGCGCGGCGCGACAGCGCCAGCACGCGTGCGCCGGCATCGCGCAACCTCGGCAGCAGGCAATGCCCGATCTGGCTGCTGGCGCCCGCCACCAGCACGGTGCCGGTCCGCCATGCGCCCTCTGCATCAGGATGTTCCGTCAAGATGTCCGCGCCTCCGCGACGGGAACGGCATCACAGGTTAACGGGCACGGGGCGGTCCGATGCAAACCGGATCGTGGGCGGGTCTCGACCCATTTCGGGAAAGCCCTGAACCAATCCATCCAGGCTTTGCGCCCGAATTCGGCTTCACCGATCAAGCATGGACAACCCCTGCGTGCCGGATGGGCGGGCGGCGCATCCCGTGCCGAAGGGGAACTCTGATGAATCAAAATCTCCCTACGGCTGCACCGTGCTCTGGCCGATCCGTGCATTCACTTCGCCGATGCGCGGGTCGTCGGGCACCAGCCGCCGCGCCTCGGCCAGCGCGCTGCGGGCGTCGGCGGCACGCCCGAGGGTGGCGTCGTGATCGGCCCGGTCCAGCCACGCGCTGCCCAGTTGATGCCGCATCTGCAGCGCGGCGGCGTCGCCCGGATCAAGCTGCTCCAGCGTCGCCAGCATGTCGTCGGCGTGCTGCAGGTTGCCGTTCTGCAACGCCTGCGCGAACTGCTGGCGGGTCAGCGTCGCCAGGCTTCTGAGCCCGGCCAGCGCGGCGGCGTTGTTGCCGTCGATGGCCAGCGCCGAGCGGTAAAGATCGTAGGCGCTGTCGCCCGGCGGCAGCATGATGTCGCCCCGGCGCGCGGCGAGCCTGGCGCGCTGCACCAGACGCGCGACCTTGGCGGATTCCACCGGGGTCAGCACCGGCGCCACCGGCAGCGCGGCCCCCGCGGCGGCGTGCACACCGCCGGAAGCCAGACGCGAGCGCGCGGCGGCGAGATCGGCGGACTTCGGTGCCAGCGCGGCGGCCTGATCGAGCAGCGCCTTGGCGGCGCCGGTCTGGCCGGCGTCGATCGCGGCGTTGGCCTGCACGATCAGCGCCTGCGCGACCTGGCCCAGGCCGGCCTCGGCTTGCGCGTTGCCGGGATCGGCGGCCAGCGCGGCCTTGAACTGCGCCAGCGCGTTGTCGTCCCCGTTGCCGGTGATCTTGCCGGCGCGCAGATCGGCCTCGCCGTTCGCGAGATACTGGTCACGCTGCGTCTCGGCCTGCTTGTCGGCCTGCGCGACCGCGGCCTGCAGGGCCGGCAACTGCGCGTAATGCGGCAGCAGGCCGGCGAGTTCGTCGAGGGTCTTGTGCGCGCCGGCGCGGTCGTTCTGCTGCAACTGCGCCTGCAGGCGCGCGGCCAGTGCCCCGCCCACCTGATCCATGCCGTGACGCGCGACCGCGTTGCCGGGGTCACCCTGCAGGACCTTGCCGAACAGCGTCGCGGCGCCGTCGCTGCCTTCGATGCGTCCCGCCGCCAGCGCGGCGCGCCCCTGACCGATCAGGATGTCGATGTTGGCGCCGCGCAGTACCGCCCTGGCGATCGCCTGGTCCACCTCGTTCACGCCCGGACCGCCGCCCAGCAGGCTGCGCGCCTCCTCCAGCGCCGAACGGGCGGCCGCCAGATCGCCGCGCTGCAACGCCGCGCGCGCGCGCTGCAACTGCGCGTTGCCGACCTTCTGCAAGCCGGCCAGCGCCTGCTCGCTGTCGGGATCCAGTGCCCGCGCGGCCTCGAACAGGGCGCGCGCGCTGTCGGGTCCGCCGGACAGCTTGCCCGCGGCCAGCGCCTGGTTGCCGCGCGTCAGCAGGGAATTCAGTTGCGTGCGCGGCAGCAGTGCGCTCAGCGCCGCATGGTGCGTCCATACCCACGAGCCGCCCAGCACCACGATCACCGCCGCGACGACCAGCGGCCAGCGCGCGCGCCGGCGCGTGCGCGGCGCGGCGGCACGGCGGACGCGTCCGGACACGTCCGCGGAAAACGACGGCGGCGCGCGCTCGTCGGTCCGGTCCGGCTGCGCTTCGAGGCGATCCAGGTCGCCGAGCACGGGCTCGGTCCGGCCTTGCGAATCGCGGGAGGGAGGTACGGGTCGCTGGTTGCCCATGTGATGACGCGTTTCAGCTCTTCGGGCCGACACCATCGGCTGTCGGCGATTTTAGCATCGGGCCTTCGCACGGCCCGTGACGGAGTACCGCGGCATTCAGGCGTCGGCCAGCCGTCGCGCGTCGATCACGTTGGGCAGCGCGACCAGCCTGGCGAGCAGCGCGGACAGCTCGCCGTAGTCGTGCAGACGCAGCGTGAAACGCATCGACACCTCGCCGTGGCGCGGATCGCTGCGGCTGTCCGACGCGACGATCTGCGCGCCGGTGTTGGCGATGACGCTGGTCACGTCGCGGTGCAGGTCGCGGCGATCGTAACCGGCCACCGCGATCGCCACTTCGTAGGCGCGGTCCGGCGCGCTCTGCCAGCGCACCTCGATCACGCGTTCCGGCGCGCGCGCGCGCAACCGCGCCAGCGCCGCGCAATCGGCGCGGTGCACGGTGACGCCGCGGCCGCGCGTGATGAAACCCGCCACCTCGTCGCCCGGCAGCGGCTGGCAGCAGCGCGCCAGCACGGTGAGCAGGTTGCCGACGCCTTCCACGGTCATCGCGCCTGGCTTGTCCTGGCGGCGCGGCAGGGGCGCGCGCGCGGCCGGCGTCGGGGCTTGCGGCGGTGTTTCCAGCAGCGCACGCGTCAGTTGGGCGATGCCCACCTCGCCCAGCGCCAGCGCGGTCAGCAATTCCTCGTGCGACTTGCGGCCCAGCTTGGCGTGCAGGCGCTCGAGCGTGTCCACCGGCACCGCCAGCCGCCGCGCCTCGCGTTCCAGGATCTGCCGTCCCGCCGCGAGATTGGCGTCCTGGTCGATCCGCCGGAACCACGCGCGCACCTTGCCGCGCGCGCTGGCGGTGGCGAGGTAGCCCAGGTGCGGCGACAGCCAGTCGCGGCTGGGCGCGGGTTCGCGCGCGGTCAGGATCTCGATCCGGTCGCCGCTGACGGGCCTGTGCGTCAGCGGCACGATCCGGCCGTTGACCTTGGCGCCGCGGCAGCGATGGCCGACCATGGTGTGCACGTGGTAGGCGAAGTCCAGCACCGTCGCGCCGGCGGGCAGGTCGAACACCTCGCCCTTGGGCGTCAGCAGATAGACGCGCTCCTCGGAAAGTTCGGCGCGCAATTCCGATGCCAGCGCCGCGTCGTCCTCGCCTTCGCCGCGCGTTTCCAGCAGCCGCCGCATCCACGCCACGCGCCGCTGGTAGGCCGCGTCGGCGTGGCCGCCTTCCTTGTAGCGCCAGTGCGCGGCCACGCCCAGTTCCGCCGCGCGGTGCATCTCATGCGTGCGGATCTGCACTTCCAGCGTCTTGCCCTCCGGCCCGATCACCGCGGTGTGCAGCGAACGGTAGTCGTTGCCCTTGGGCCGCGCGATGTAATCGTCGAACTCGCCGGGAACGTTGGGCCACAGCGCGTGCACCACGCCCAGCACCGCGTAGCAGTCGGCGACGCTGCCGGTCAGCACGCGCAGCGCGCGGATGTCGTACAGCTCGCCGAAGCCGACGCCCTTGCGCTGCATCTTCCGCCAGATCGAATGGATGTGCTTGGGCCTTCCCGCGACTTCGGCCGCGATGCCCTGCGCGCGCAGCGCTTCGCGCAGGGTGTCGGCGCAACGCGCGATCCAGGCTTCGCGGTCGGCGCGGCGCTCGTCCAGCAGCCCGGCGATCCGGCGGTAGGTGTCCGGCTGCAGGTAACGGAACGCCAGATCCTCCAGCTCCCACTTCCACTGCCAGATGCCCAGCCGGTTCGCGAGCGGCGCGTGGATGTCGCGCGTCAGCGCGGCCAGCGCCAGGCGTTCGGCGTCCGGCAGTTCCGCCGCCGCGCGCATCCGCGCGAGCTGGCGCGCCAGCAGCAGGTACACCACCCGCAGGTCACGGATGATCGCCAGCAGCAGCCGGCGCAGGCCCTCGGCGCTGCCGCCGTCGTCGCGGTTCTGGTGCAGCGCCCATACGCGCTCGGCCTGGACCTGGCCGTCCACCAGCCGCTGCACGGCTTCTCCGGCATGCGCGGATTCGCGTTCCCACCGTTCCGGCTGCGCACCCGCGATCGCGTACCAGCGCGCGGCCGCGCGGGTGTCCTCGTCGCAGCCCAGCGCGCGCAGCAGTGCATCGACCTCCCCGGCCAGCGCGCGCTCGCGTGCGGGCAGCGCATCGATCGGCGGCAGCAGCGGTCCGGATTCCGCCGGCGTTGCCTTCGGCGTGTCCGCGTGACGGGATGGTTCGACTGCGGGATGCATGCAACGGAAAGCCTGTTGAAAGACGGTCAGTGTAGTGAACGGATGACGTTCCGGCCCTGTGCTGCGGGCGCGGGGCACTGCTATGATCGCCACCCATGCGTACCCGAACGATGCTGCCGGCCTGCTTGGCCCTGCTTCTCGCCACCCTGCCCGCCGTGGCGCAGCAATTCTCCTCGCTGGAGGAGCGCATGTCCTCGGCCGATTTCAAGGCCGCCGGACTCGACAAACTGACGCCGCAGGAACTGCAATTCCTGGACAACTGGCTGCGCACGCATCAGCCGGTCAAGATGGTCAGCTCCAGCGGCCAGCCGGTGTTCTATCCTGACAACGCGCCGCGCGAAAAATTCAGCACCCACCTGGTCGGCCATTTCAACGGCTGGAGCGGACACACCACGTTCACGCTCGACAACGGCCAGGTCTGGCAGCAGGCCGAATCCGGCGCGTATTCCTGCCCCGACATCGACAATCCGGAAGTCACCATCAAGCCGATGATCCTGGGGAGCTGGCTGATGTACGTGCAGGACTGCAACCAGAGCGTGCGGGTGCAGCGGGTGAAATAGGCCGGGAACGGGGACTCGGGGAAAGCGCAAACCCCTCGCTTCATCCGCCGGCGGTGCGCAACGCCGCCAGGGCCGCCTGCATCCGCCTGGCCGACACCGGTTCGGCCGTTTTCAGTTCCTGCGCGAACAGCGACACCCGCCATTCCTCGACCAGCCAGCGCAGGCGCTCCAGCGCTTCGGATCGTTCGCCCGCCGCGCGCCGCGCCAGCACTTCGCGCCAGTACGGCAGCACCTCCAGCATCCGCATCCGGTCGCGCGCGGGATCGCTGCGCAGTTTCTCCGCGCGCAGGCGCATCGCGCGCAGGTAACGCGGCAGTTGCGCGAGCCGCGCCAGCGGCAGTTCGCGCACGAAGCCCGGCGCCAGCAGCGCGTCGAGCTGCTCGCGCAGGTCCCGGTAACCCGCGCCGGCGTGTGCGCGCGGTGCCGGCTGCAGCCATGGCTGCAGATCCGCCAGCGCCGCGAGGACCGGCTCGGCGTGCTGCAGCCGTTGCATCGCCGCGGGAAACAGCCCGCGCCTGACCGCGTCCTGCAGGCGCCGGTAGGCTGCGCGGTCGCGCACGTCGGGGTCGTGTCCGGCCAGCACGTCGGCGAAGGCGCCCTCCACGATGTCCTCGCGCAAGGTCTCGGCCCGGCCGTGCGGCGCGAAGGCCAGCGCCAGTTTCGGTTTCAACGGCAACTGTTTCTGCGCGCGCCGGGACTCCGCCGCCAGCGACAGCCGCAACAGGCGTTCCACGCCGGCCCGGTGCGCGGTCGTGGCGTCGTCCGCGTTCTCGAACACGCGCAAGGCGACGGTTTCACCCAGATCGACCAGCGCGGGAAACGCCGCGAGGCCGGCGCGCGTCCGGGTCTCGCGCGGCACCGCGTCGAAATCCCAGTCGCGCACGTCTTCGCGCGCGGCAGCGATTTCCGCATGCCGCGAAAACGCCTCGCGGGCACGCCCGGCCCAGCGCCGCCGCAGCGCGTCGAGGTCGCGGCCCTGCGCGATCGAATGCCCGCGCTCGTCACGCAGGTCGTAGCGCATCATCAGGTGCAGCGGCACTTCCACGCCGTCGAACGCCGATGCGTCGATCGCGACGCCGGTGGTGCGCGCGAGAAACCCCGCCAGCGCTTTCGCCAGCGGTTCGTCACAGGGCGATCGGGCCTCCGCGAAGGCGCGCGCGAATTCCGGCGCCGGCACGAAATGGCGGCGCAGCGGCTTGGGCAGGCCGCGGATCAGCGCGGCGGCCTTGTCGGCCAGCAGGCCCGGCACCAGCCACTGGCAGCGCACGGCGGGAATCGCGTTGAGCAAGGCCAGCGGCACCTGCAGGGTCACGCCGTCGGCCTCGTCGCCGGGCACGAAGCGGTATTCGAGCCGCAGCTTCTGCCCCGCGATCTCCATCGCTTCGGGAAACGCGCCCGCGTCGCGCCGCGCGGACGCCATGACGTCGGCCAGCGACCAGCGCAACGCCGCCTGTTGCGCTGCGGACGCGCGGCGCCACCACGCGTCCAGCGCCGCACTGGTGCAAAGGTCTTCCGGCAATTTGCCGGTTAAGAAAGCCGCGAGTTCCTCGTCCGATTTCAGCAAACCGTTGCGGCGTTGCTGCGCCTCGATCTCGCGAGCCTTCTCCAGCACCCGCGCATTGGCGCGCACGAAGTCCGCACGGCAGTCGATCTCGCAGCGCGCCAGCGCCTCGCGCAGGAAGATCGCGTGCGCCTGCGCGGGATCCTGCCGCGCGAACGTCACCGAACGGCGTTCGGCCAGCACCAGCCCGTACAGCGACACCTGTTCGAACGCCGTCACCGCGCCGCGGGCACGCGACCAGTGCGGATCGTGGCAGGTGCGCCGCAACAGGTGCGCGGCCTGGCGCTCGATCCAGGCGGGTTCGATCCGCGCGCAGTGCATGCCCCACACCTTGCCGTTGAGATCGACGATCTGCGCGGCGAACACCCACGCGGGCGGCTTCTTCGCGAGCGCGGAACCCGGAAACAGCCTGAACCTGCGCTCGCGCGTACCGCGATAGACACCCTGCTCGTCCCTGCGCGCGACATTGGCAGGCAGGCCCGAAAGCAGCGCGAGGTGGATGGATTCGTAAGGGTCGGGACCCGGGACCCGGGACTCGGGACTCGGAGAAGCAGACGTCGCAGAGCCGGTTGTCTTTTGCGCGACTTGGCTTGCAGTGCGTTGCGGCATCGCTGCTTGCTGCTCTCCCGCCTTTGTCTTTTGCCGAGTCCCGAGTCCCGAGTCCCGAGTCCCGGCTTCCAGCAGCAACTGCCGGTGCAATTCGCGCCACTCGCGCATCCGCAGGAACGACACGAAGTGTTTCGCGCACCACTCGCGGAGCTTCGATTGCGTCAAGGCCTCGTGCGCCGCGCGGTAGGCGTGCCACAGGTTCAGCACGCCGATGAAATCGGATTGCGGATCGGCGAATGCCGCGTGCGCGGCGTCGGCCTGCTGCTGTCTGTCCGCGGGCCGCTCGCGCGGGTCCTGGATGCCGAGGAAGGCCACGATCGGCAGCACCTCGTTTTCGACGCCGAGCTCGCGCGCCTCGACCAGCATCCGCGCCAGTTGCGCGTCGATCGGGATGCGCGCGAGCCGTTTGCCCAGCGGCGTGAGCCTGCGCGCCTCGTCCACCGCGCCAAGTTCGGCCAGCCTGCGCCAGCCGTCGCCCACCGCGCGCGGATCGGGCGGATCAAGAAAGGGAAACGATTCGACGTCGCCCAGCCCGAGATCGAGCATCCGCAGGATCACGTCGGCCAGCGCGGAGCGCCTGATCTCGGGATCGGTCCAGCGCGGCCGCGCGGCATGATCGGCCTCGCCGTACAGGCGCACGCAGATGCCGGGACCGGTGCGCCCGCAACGCCCGGCGCGCTGGTCGGCCGCCGCCTGCGAAACGGGTTCGATGCGCAGGCGCTCGATCTGGCTGCGCTGCGAATAGCGCTTGACGCGTGCGTCGCCCGAATCGACCACCCAGCGGATGCGCGGCACCGTCAGCGAGGTCTCGGCGACGTTGGTGGCCAGCACGATGCGACGCGCGGCGCCGGGCTTGAACACGCGATCCTGCTCGTTGGCGGACAGCCGCGCGTACAGCGGCAGCACTTCCGTGTGGCGGTATTTGCGGTGTTCCAGCGCGCGGTGCGCGTCGCGGATCTCGCGTTCGCCCGGCAGGAACACCAGCACGTCGCCTTTCGGATCTTCGCGAGTGATGTCGTCGAGCGCGGCGACGATGCGATCGGTCAGGCCCGCCTCGTCATCCACCGGCCTGTAACGTACTTCGACCGGATACGCGCGTCCCTCCACCGTCACGACCGGCGCGCCATCGAAGTGTTCGGCGAAGCGCGCGGTGTCGATGGTGGCCGAGGTGACGATGACCTTGAGGTCGCGCCGCCTGCGCAGCAGCTGCTTCAGATACCCCAGCAGGAAGTCGATGTTGAGGCTGCGCTCGTGCGCCTCGTCGATGATCAGCGTGTCGTATTCGGACAACCAGCGGTCGTGCGCCATCTCGGCCAGCAGGATGCCGTCGGTCATGAACTTGACCAGCGTGTTCTCGCCGAGCTGTTTCGCGAAGCGCACCTCGTAGCCGACGATGCCGCCCGGCTCGCCGCCCAGTTCGTTGGCGACCCGACGCGCCATCGCGCGCGCGGCCAGCCGGCGCGGCTGGGTGCAGCCGATCATGCCGGCCACGCCGCGTCCGGCCGCGAGGCACAGCCTGGGCAGTTGCGTGGTCTTGCCGGAGCCGGTTTCGCCGGCGATCACCAGTACCTGATGTTTGCGGATCAGCCCGGTGATTTCGTCCGCGCGTTGCGCGATCGGCAAGGACTGATCCGGCGCGATCGGCGGCACCGATGCCGCGCGTGCCTGGCGTCGCGCCACCGACGCGGCGATCTCGCTCGCCAGCGCGCGCAGCGCTTCCGGCGAAGGCGGGCGCATGCGTTCCAGTCCCTGCAGACGCGCACGCAGCCGGCGCGCGTCGCGGGTCAGCACGCGGTCCAGCCGCCGCCGCAGGTCGCGCGGCGGGGGAGCATCCGGCTTCTCGACAAGGGCATCACGTCGCATCGGCATCATGGTAACGGCTGTCCCCCGCGCATCCCTTCCGGCACCTGCACGCGCCGCGGGTTTGGTGCATCATCGGGTTTTTCCGACGCGAGGATCGAGCCATGCCCCGTCACCTCTGGAAACTCGCCGCCGTAGCCGCCTGCGCCTGCGCGGCCTGTTCGCAGCAATCTCCTGCGCCACCCGCCGCATCGTCCGCACCCGCGGCTTCCACCGCCAGGGCTTCGAGCACCGCCGCACCGGCCCCGGCCAGCACCGCGCCGGACATCGGGATCAACCTGTCGTACATCGACCATTCGGTGAAACCGGGCGACGATTTCTTCGAGTACGCCAATGGCAGCTGGCTGAAGACCGCGCAGATTCCGGCCGACCGTTCCAGCACCGGCGCGTTCTACGACGTGTTCGAGGTCACGGAACAGCACACCGCCGACCTGATCAAGAACGCGGATGCCGGCAACCCGCCCGCGGGGAGCAACGCGCGCAAGATCGCCGACTACTACGCCGCGTACATGGACACCGCCGCGATCGACAAGGCCGGCCTTTCGCCGCTGCAGCCGGAGCTCGACGCGATCGCCGCGATCAAGACCCGCGCGGATCTGGCGCGCGTGCTGGGTTCGCGCCTGCGCGCGGACGTCGATCCGATCAACGCCACCCACTTCCACACCGAGCACCTGTTCGGCCTGTTCGTGACCAAGGGACTGGAAGAAACCTCGCTGCAGATCCCCTACCTGCTGCAGGGCGGGATCGCGATGCCCAGCCGCGATTACTACCTCTCGAAGGACCCGCACATGGCGGAGGCGCGCGACAAGTACAAGACCTATGTCGCCGCGCTGCTGCAGCAGGCCGGCATTGCCGATGCGGACGCCAAGGCGCGGCGGATCCTCGATCTGGAAACGAAGATCGCGCAGGCGCAGGAAAGCCTGGTCGAGAGCGAGGACATCCACAAGGCCAACAACCTCTGGGACGTCGGCCAGTTCGCGAAGAAGGCGCCGGGCCTGGACTGGAACGAATACTTCAAGGCCGCCGGTCTCGACGGCGTCAAGCAGATCGACGTGTGGCAACCCGGGGCCATCATCGGCGAATCCAAGCTGGTCGCCAGCGAGCCGATCGAGGCATGGAAGGACCTGCTGGTGTTCCACACGCTGGACGCCGCGGCGCCGCTGCTGCCCAAGCCGTTCGAGGAACTCAACTTCGATTTCTACGGCAAGACGCTCACCGGTACGCCCGAGCAGCGCGAACGCTGGAAGCGTGCGGTCAGCGCCACCAGCGCCGATCTCGGTGATGCGGTCGGCCAGTTGTACGTGCAGAAATACTTTCCGCCCGAGGCCAGGGCCGCCGCCGAAGCGATGGTGAAGAACCTGATCGCCGCGTTCCGCGACGGCATCAGGAACCTCGCCTGGATGTCGCCCGCAACCAGGCAGAAGGCCGAGGCCAAGCTCGACACCCTAAAGGTCGGCGTCGGCTATCCCGACCGCTGGCGCGATTATTCGTCGCTGGAGATCAAGCCCGACGATGCGCTGGGCAACCACCTGCGCGCCGTGAAGTCCGAGTACGAATACCAGAAGGCCAAGATCGGCAAGCCCATCGACGACAGCGAGTGGTGGATGACGCCGCAGACGGTCAACGCGGTGAACCTGCCGCTGCAGAATGCATTGAACTTCCCGGCCGCGATCCTGCAGCCGCCGTTCTTCGACCCCAAGGCCGATCCGGCCGCCAACTACGGCGCGATCGGCGCGATCATCGGCCACGAGATCAGCCACAGCTTCGACAACACCGGCGCCGATTTCGATGCACAGGGACGATTGAAGAACTGGTGGACGCCGGCCGACCTGAAGCACTTCGAGGCCGCCACTGCCGCGCTCGCGAAACAATACGACAGCTACGAGGCGCTGCCGGGCCTGCACGTCAACGGCAAGCAGACGCTGGGCGAGGACATCGCCGACGTGTCGGGCCTGACCGCCGCGTACCGCGCCTATCATCTGTCGCTGGACGGCAAGCCCGCGCCGGAGATCGACGGCCTGACCGGCGACCAGCGTTTCTTCCTCGCGTTCGGACAGGCGTGGCGCAACAAGACCCGCGACGCCGCGCTGCGCCAGCAACTGGCCACCGACGTGCACGCGCCCGCGCACTTCCGCGCAGAAACCGTGCGCAACCTCGATCCGTGGTACACCGCGTTCGACGTGACGCCGGGCGAGAAGCTGTACCTCGCGCCCGATCAGCGGGTGAAGATCTGGTAACGCCCGAGAAGGCTGCCGCCCGCCATCCCAAGCGGTGCGGCAGCACTCGATGCGGAGGGACGCAAGGAGTCGGGCATGGCGCCTTGGCACGCCTGGTGAATTTGCCGGCGGCACGCCGGGCACGTCGCACCCGCTGACCCCGCATCGCAACCGCAGGCAGAGGCCTGCCGTTGCGGCGGTCGCAGGGATCTTCCGGTACCTCCCGCAAGACCACTGCACCGGCGCTTCCGTTCGTGCAGCCGAAAACCCGGCACGGACGGGCAGCATCGTGGAGATCACGAACCCGCCTCGTCACGCGGATGCGAGGCCCGCCAGCGGTCGCGGATGACGATGCCCGCGCCGACCAGCGTCCCCAGCGCCAGCAGGTACCAGGTGACCGCATAGCCCACGTGCGGATTGCGGAAATGGATTCGGGTGAGTCCCGCGACGGGTCCGCCCGCGCGCTGGGTGTCCGCGTCGGCATCGACGAAGTACGGCGCGACCCGCTTCGCCGGCAGCCCGCGCGCCGCGGCGATCGCGGCCACGTCGCGCGAATACCACTGGTCCGCACCCGGCCGGTTGGGCCGCAGGAAACCGCCACCGGGTTCGCTGAAGCGCAGCAGGCCCGTCAGCGTCACGTCGCCCGCGGGCGGCGCGGCTTTCGCGAATGCCGGCGTGCCCGGCAATCCTGCCGGCACATAACCGCGGTTGACCAGCACGATGAAACCGCGATCGGTCGCGAGCGGCGCCATCACCCAGTAGCCGTAGCCCAGCTCGCTGGCGCCGTGCACCAGCGTCTGATCGCCTGAAAGAAAACGTCCCCTCAGCCTGACGTGCAGGTACTGGAGATCACCCTGCTCGATGCGTGGCCATTGCTCGGGACCCGGGGCGGCCACCGGCGGCGCGTGCACCCGCGTGGCCACGTCGTGGATCAGGGCGAGTTTCCACGCCTCGCGGCGCACCTGCCAGTTGCCCAGCAGGACGAACGCCGTGAAGAAGACGGCCGCCAGCACCATCCCGAGAACGAACCTTCCCCACGGATGCGAGGCCGCCTTGCGCGACATCTGCGGTTTACGGATTCGGCGGCGGGTGCGGCTGCTGGACGGACGGCGGCGGACTCATCGGCATCATGTTCGCGTTTTCCTCGAACATGACCCAGATCGAGGCGCCCAGCACGATCACCACCAGCACGGCGGTGAAGATGAAGCTCATCATGTTCCAGCCGTCTTCCGAGCGGAAGTCCAGGTGCAGGAAGTAGATGATGTGCACGAAGATCTGCACCACCGCCAGCGCCAGCACCACGAAGATCGCGAGGTTGCGGCTGGCGATCACGTGATCCATCACCAGCCAGAACGGGATGACGGTCAGGATGGCCGCCAGCACGAAGCCGGTGAGGTAGCTGCGCAGCGTGCCCTGATGCGCGTGCATGCTGCCGTCGCCGTGCGCCGCGCTGCCGCCGCTTGCCGAAGCATGGTTCATCGCAACACTCCCGCCAGATACACGTAGCTGAAGACGCCGACCCAGATCAGGTCCAGGAAGTGCCAGAACATGCTGAGGCAGCGCAGGCGCCGGACGTTGGCCTCGTTCAGGCCGTACTTCGCCGACTGCACCATCAGCACGATCAGCCACAGGATGCCGACCGTGACATGCAGGCCGTGCGTGCCGACCAGCGTGAAGAACGAGGACAGGAACGCGCTGCGGCCGGGGCCGGCGCCGTCGGCGATCATGCCGAGGAACTCGTGGATTTCCAGGCCCACGAAGGCCGCGGCCAGCAGGCCCGACACCGCCAGCCAGCCCAGCATCGCGCCCTTCTGCTCGCGCGCCATTTCCAGCATCGCGAAACCGAAGGTCACCGACGACACCAGCAGCAGCGCGGTGTTCACCGCCAAGCCGGGCAGGTCCAGCGCTTGGGCGGCGGTGGGGCCGCCGGCGTAACTGGTGCCGAGCACCGCGTTGCACGCGAACAGCGACGCGAACACGAAGCAGTCGCTCATCAGGTACAGCCAGAAGCCCAGCAGCGAGCCGTTGTGCGCCGCCGGCTCCTCGGCGCAGTAGAACGTCGCGGGTGCGTTGTGAACCGTATCGACGGCCGTGGTACTCATGCTGCGGCACCTTCCGCTTCCGGCTTCCAGTTGCCGGCATGTTCGAACCGGCTGACCTCGTCGGCGGGGACGTGGTAGTCGCGGTGGTAGTTGAACGTGTGGACGATGGCCGTGGCGATCACGCCGGCCAGCGACACGATCGCCAGCCACCAGATGTACCAGACCATCGCGAAGCCGAAAACGAAGGCCAGCGCGCCGATCACGACTCCGGTGGCGGTGTTCTTCGGCATGTGGATGGGGTTGAAGCCCTCGAGCGGCCGCCGGTAGCCGTTTTCCTTCATGTCGGTCCAGGCGTCACGCTCGTGCACGATCGGGATGAAGGCGAAGTTGTAATCCGGCGGCGGCGAGGAAGTGGACCACTCCAGGGTGCGGCCGTCCCAGGGATCGTGACCCACGGCGTATTGCCTGCGCCGGACGATGCTGACATAGATCTGGATGAGGAAGCTGAGGATGCCGAGCGCGATCAGGAACGCGCCGAACCCGGCGGCGATGAACCAGGGCTGCAGGCCGGGATCATCGAAATGACTCAGCCGGCGCGTCACGCCCATCAGGCCCAGCACGTACAGCGGGCCGAACGCGACCCAGAAACCGACCAGCCAGAACCAGAACGTGGCCTTGCCCCAGAACTCGTCCAGCTTGAAGCCGAACGCCTTGGGGAACCAGTAGTTGACGGCCGCGAACACGCCGAACACCACGCCGCCGATGATCACGTTGTGGAAGTGCGCGACCAGGAACAGGCTGTTGTGCAGGAGGAAGTCGGCTGGCGCCACCGACAGCATCACGCCGGTCATGCCGCCGATCGTGAAAGTGAAAAGAAAACCCATCGTCCACAGCATCGGCACCGTGAAGCGCACGCGGCCGCGGTACATCGTGAACAGCCAGTTGAAGATTTTCACGCCGGTCGGGATCGAGATGATCATCGTGGTCAGCGAGAAGAACGAGTTGACGTCGGCGCCCGAGCCCATGGTGAAGAAGTGGTGCAGCCACACCAGGTACGACAGGATCATGATCGCGATGGTCGCGTACACCATCGACGAGTAGGCGAACAGCGGCTTGCCCGAGAACGTCGGCACGATCTCCGAATACACGCCGAACAGCGGCAATATGAGTATGTACACCTCGGGGTGGCCCCACACCCAGATCAGGTTGATGTACATCATCAGGTTGCCGCCGAAGTCGCTGGTGAAGAAATGGGTGCCGGCATAACGGTCCAGCGTCAGCAGGAACAGCGTGGCGGTGAGCACCGGGAAGGTCGCGATGATCAGCCCGCTGGTGCACAGCGCGGTCCAGGTGAACACCGGCATCTTCATCAGCGTCATGCCGGGCGCGCGCATCTTCAGGATCGTCACCACGAAGTTGATGCCGGTCAGCAAGGTGCCCACGCCGGACAGTTGCAGGCCCCAGATGTAGTAATCGACACCCGGTCCCTGCTGCAGCTCCGACACGGGCGGATAACCCAGCCAGCCGGCCATCGAGAAGTCGCCGATGAACAGCGAGGTCATGAACAGGATGGCCCCGCCGCAGGTGAACCAGAAGCTCAGGTTGTTGAGGAACGGGAAGGCCACGTCGCGCGAGCCGATCTGCAGGGGCATCACGTAGTTCATCAGGCCGACGATGTAGGCCATCGCCACGAAGAAGATCATGATCGAGCCGTGCGCGGAGAAGATCTGGTCGTAGTGCTCCGGCGGCAGGTAGCCCATGTGCGGACCGAACGCCCAGGCCTGCTGCGCGCGCATCATGATCGCGTCGGAAAAACCGCGCAGCAGCATCACCGTGCCCAGGATCATGTACATGATGCCGAGCTTCTTGTGGTCCACCGTGGTGAACCACTCGCGCCACAGGTAGCCCCATTTGCGGAACTTGGTGATGGCCCCGAGGATGGCGAGGCCCGCCACGACCACCACGATGAAGGTGACGAGGAGGATGCGGCCCTCGAGGTCGGGCTTGAGGAAGGGCAGCGAATCGATCGTCAGCCGCCCGAACAGGAGGTTCCAGATGGCGGCGCGGTGGGGCATGACTTCGGGCATGGCTTGCATCTCGGTGAAACGGGTCAGTGCATCGCGGCGGCGTGCGCGGCCTCGCCGGTGTGGCCGTGGCCGGGCATGGCATCCATCGGCATGCCGCCGCGGGCGTCGCCGGCCATCATCGGGCTCATGCAGGTCTGGCCCGGATCGACACAGCGGTTCAGGATGCGCGTGTAGAGATCCGGCGTGAAATGCGCGTAGTAGTGCACCGGCTCGTCGCGCGTGGGCTGGCGCAGGCGGTCGTAGGCCGCGCGGTCGAGGTCGCCGCCCTGCGCGCGCACCTTGGCCACCCAATGCGCAAAACCCTCCCCGCTCATGCCGTGGAAGGTGAAGCGCATGTCGGTGAAACCGTCGCCGCTGAAATTGGCCGAAAAGCCCTTGTAGTCACCGGGCTTGTTGATCACCGCGTGCAGCATCGTCTGCATGCCCGGCATGGTGTAGATCTGCCCGGCCAGCGCCGGCACGAAGAACGAATCCATCATGGTGTCGCCGGTCAGCCTGAAGCGGATCGGCACATCGACCGGCGCGGCCAGCTCGTTCACCGTGGCGATGCCGTACTGCGGATAGAAGAACAGCCACTTCCACTGCAGCGACACCACTTCCACGTCGAGCGGCTCCGCATCGGGCGGCAGCGGCTTGCCGGCAGCAACCTGCGCGAGCGGGCGGTACGGATCGAGCTGGTGCGTGCCGATCCAGCTGATTGCGCCGACCGCGATGATGATCAGCAGCGGGCCGGCCCACACCAGCAGCTCGATCTGCGGCGAGTGATCCCACTTTGCGTCGTATCTGGCATGCCTGTTCGAAGCCCGGTAGCGCCAGGCGACCACGGCGATGGCGATGAGCACCGGCACGATGATCATCGCGATGATGACCGTGCTGGTGATCATGACTTCGCTTTGCTGGCGCGCCACGTCGCCCGAGGGACCCAGCAGCACCAAGTCGCAGCCCCCCAGCATCAGCAGGGCGCCGAGCAGCAGAAAACCGCGTAAATGTCTCACTGGTGCGATACGATCCGGCAAAATGGCGCAATTATAATGTCGGCGCTCCGAATCATCCATGCGCCGGATCATCGCAGGGAGCGAGCGCCGGCGGGATGATTCGGGGTTGGTCGAATGCCGGACGGCCGCTGCGGCGGCTTCCCGGCAGGCCCTCCCGCACACAACCAGCCGCAAGTCCGCATCCGGAAATCCCATGTCGATCAGCCACGCCCAGCCTGCCGTTCATCCCGCCCCGGTGCCCGAACACCATCGCGTCAACGAGGTCACGCCGGCCGACATTTCCGTGGGCGTGGTGGTCGGGCGCATCACGCAGGCGTTCGACATGTTCGTGTTCGGGCTGGCCTGCGTGCTGGTGTTTCCGAAGGTGTTCTTCCCCTTCGCCAGGCCGCTGGACGGCACCTTCTATTCGTTCCTGGTGTTCGCGCTGGGCTTCGTCGCGCGGCCGCTGGGCGCGCTGTGTTTCCTGCCGGTGCAGCGCCTGCTGGGGCGCGCCACCAAGCTGACGATCGCGCTGTTCATGCTCGGCTCGGCCACGGTCGGCATCGCGTTCATGCCCGGCTATGCGGTGATCGGCTGGTGGGCGATCCTCGCGCTGTCGCTGCTGCGCTTCGGCCAGGGCTTCGCGCTGGGCGGAAGCTGGAACGGCACCGCCTCGCTGCTGGCGATCACCGCACCGCCGCATCGCCGGGGCTGGTACGCGATGATTCCCCAGCTCGGCACGCCGATCGGCTTCCTGGTCGCCGCCGGGCTGTTCGCCTACCTGCGCTCCAGCCTGAGCCTGGAGGAGTTCTACGCCTGGGGCTGGCGCTATCCCTTCTTCGTGGCGTTCGCCATCAACGTGGTCGCGCTGTTCGCCCGCCTGCGCCTGGTGGTCACGCCCGAATACGCCGCGCGCCTGAAGGCGCGCGAGCTCGAACCTTCGCCGATCGGTGAACTGTTCCGCACGCAAGGCAAGGCCATCGTGCTGGGCGTTTTCGCACCGCTGGCCAGCTATGCGCTGTTCAACCTGGTCACGGTCTTCGCGCTGGCGTGGGCGATGCTGTTCACCCGCCAGTCGATCGTGAGTTTCCTGCTGGTGCAGATCATCGGCGCGCTGGTGGCCATTCCGTGCATGTTCCTGTCAGGCTACCTCGCCGACCGTTTCGGCCGCCGCATCACGCTGTTCGTGTCCGGCATCCTTATCGCGATCTACAGCGGCTGGACGGCGCTGCTGCTTGCCGGCGGCACGGTGCAGGGCTACATCTTCATCCTGATCGGCTTCGGCCTGCTGGGCTTTTCGCACGCGCAATCGGCCGGCGTGGTCAGCTCCGCCTTCAGCCGGCATTTCCGCTTCACCGGCGCCTCGTTCACCTCGGACCTGGGCTGGCTGATCGGCGCGGGTTATGCGCCGCTGGTCGCGCTGGCGCTGGCGGCCTTCCTCGGCTCCGGTTACGTGGGCCTGTACCTGCTCTCCGGCGCGGTCGGCACGCTGGGTGCGCTGTGGGCCAGCCGCAAGCTGGGCGGCCTGGAAGAAGACCGGCGGCGCGCGATCCTGGCCAGCAGGGCTTCCCGGGGCGCGCATTGAACGCCACGGCGGCGCTGCCGACGGGCGGCCGCGCGCTCACGCGATGCCGAGTCCGGTGATCTCGCCGATGGCATCGCCATCGAAACCCGCCAGCCGTGCAAAGGCGCGGCCGCGTTCGGCGTAGTCCCGGAACTGGTCGAAGCTGGGCGCGCCGGGTGAAAGCAGCACGACGCCGTTTGCCTGTTTCTGCGCGTGGCCATGCGCGCGTGCGATCGCGGTGGCGAGATCGGCGGTTTCCTCGATCGCGCAGCCGACCCGTGCGTCGCGCAGTGCGTGCGCGATGCGCGGACCGCCCGCGCCTTGCACGATCGCTGCGCGCGGCGGATGTTGCGCGAGCTCGCGCGCGAACCCCGTCCAGTCGAGCCCGCGGTCGTATCCGCCCAGGATCAGCGTCACCGGGCGGCCCCGCAGGCTTTCCAGCGCGGCCAGCGCGGCGTCGGGCGTGGTGCTGATCGAATCGTCGATCCATTCGATCCCGTCGCGCACGCCCAGCGAGGTGAGGCGATGCGGCAGCGGCCTGAAGGTGTGCAGCGCCCCGGCCGCCGCGCGTGCGTCGAAACCCAGCAACTCGATCGCCGCCAGCGCCGCACAGGCATTGCGCGCATTGTGCGCGCCATGCAGCGGCAGCGCGGCGAGATCGGCGATGCGCTCGCTACCGTGCAGGATCGCGCGATCCGCCACGCGCCAGCCGTCCGGGTCGCCGAACGTGGCGCGGCGCGGATGGGCGGTGGTGTGCCGGAGCAGCAGCGGCGATTGCGCATCGACCAGCAGGGTGCACGACACGTCCGCGAGTTTCAGCTTGTCGGCGATGTAGCGCTCGCGGGTGCCGTGCCAGTCGAGGTGTTCCTCGGCGAGACTGACCACCACGCCCAGTTCGACCGGCCCCGCCTCGCCGGTCTGGAAGCTGGAAAGCTCGATCGCCCACAGATCGGCCTGTTGTCCGTCGAGATCCAGCAGGGGCAGGCCGATGTTGCCGGCCAGCGCGGTGCGGATGCCCAGCGCGCGCGCGAGGTGCGCGATCAGCGCGGTGGTGGTGCTCTTGCCCTTGGTGCCCGTCACCGCCACCACGCGCGCATCCGGATTCTCGCCGAACCACAGCGCGGTGCCCGAAGCGAACCGCGTGCCGCGTTCGCGCGCGGCCAGGATCTCCGGCTTGTATGCGCTGATGCCGGGCGACTTGATCACGATGTCGTGCGAGGCCAGCGCATCCGCGTCCGGCGAGGCGTCGGCCACGTGCAGGTGCGGATCGCAGCGCGCACGCACGGCATCCGCCTCGCCCGATTTGCAATACAGCGTCAGCGGCTTGTCGGGAAAACGCCTGCGCAGCGCCGCGAGCACGGAACGGCCCTCGCGTCCGCAGCCCCAGATCGCGACGTTCGCGCGTTCAAGCTCCGCGAATCGCATCGAGGGCTCCGTGAAACCGTTCCGGCACGCCGTGTTCGCCCGAGGGCACGAGCCACGGCGCCAGCGCGAGTTGCGCGGCGTCCAGTCGTGGCGCAATCTCCTCGCGGAAACGCGCGACCAGCGCATCCTCGCGCCATTCCGGCCGCCCCGCCAGATCGGCGAAGGCGGCGCGCGCCTCGGCGCCCTCGCCCACGCATTCGAACGGTTTGTGGTCGCGGTATTCGATCAGCGCGTCGAACCCCGGCGCCAGCGACTCGTCGTCCAGCAGGTTGCGGCCGAAGATCGAGAGCAGCCGCGGCTTGGGCAGGAACGGCGCCAGCGCCAGGAACACGAAATGGCATTTCGGGCATTGCCCGCACCAGCGGTCGGCGGGCTGGGGGCCGAGAATCCGGAAATTGCGGTTGCAACTGGAAAACACGTCGAAGTACGCCGCGCCGCCTTTCGCGAACGCGCGTGTGACGGCGAGCTCCGCAAACGGACGCAGCAGCGAAAAGTAGTCCAGGCCGGCGGTGACGTGCGAACGCAGCCACGCCGCGAACATCTGCTCGAACGCCCAGCCCTTGCTCCACTGGTGGTTGACCTGCTGCCCCTCGTATTCCAGCGTCGCGGCGGAGGCCGAGCGTTCGTTGGCGAACACGATGGCGTCGAAGCCGTGCAGGATCGCCGCGCACGCGAGTATCGCCGAGTTGATGGCGGTGACCGGGATATGGCCGTTCCACGCGCCCATCCGGTTGTAGTCGAACAACACGGGCGACAATTCGCGGCCGATGTTCAGCATCGGCAGGCCCGTGCGCGCGGCCACGGACGCGATCAACGGCGACGCCCCGACCCACGTCGCGGTGGCATCCACGCCGATCGACTTCAGCGCTTCCACCACCACCAGCGAATCCTTGCCGCCACCGATCGGCACCAGCGCGCGGCGCGAACCTTTTCCCGTCTCCGGCTCCTGATCCCGGCCCAAAGCCGCCATCCACGGCCAAGAGCCCCCTGGCCGGCACGGCGATGCCGTGGCTTCGTTTCCGGCTCCCGCAGCCCGCGGGAACGCGATCCGCCCGCGCAGATCGAGTCCATTGCGGTAGGCGAACTCCGCGAGGCCGTGCAGGTACAGCGCATCCAGCAGTTCGGCCGTCGGCTCGTCCAGTGCGCCGGTTTCGACCTCGATCCGTGGCGGCAAGCCGGCCTTGTAGTAACTGATGCCCGTAAACAGGTGCAGCATCCGCAACGCGGCATCGAAAGCCGGCCCGCGATCGTGCGAAAGCGGCGGCGTGCCCGGAAAACGCACGCGTTCGACCAGTTCCGGGCCGTCGTCGAACGCATACACCAGTTCGGCCACGCCGTCGGCATGGCTGCAGCGCACGAAACGGAATGCCCGCGCCTCGCGGGGATCGCGCACGGGCTTGTCCGCGGCGCGGCTCATTCGATCACCGCCGAGGGCGCGAGCCCGCGCAGGTTGTAATGCGACGCCATCGATTCACCGTAGGCACCGGCCTGCGCGATCAGCAGCACGTCGCCCTCCCCGCTCGCCGGCAGACGGCGGTCGGCGCCCAGCACGTCGCCCGATTCGCAGATCGGTCCGACCACCTGATACAGCGTGCCGGACGGCGCATCGAGCCGCGTGAGGTTCACGATCTCGTGCCAGGCGTCGTACAGCGCGGGACGGATCAGCGCGTGCATCCCCGCGTCGCAACCGAGATAGTTGAGCGCGCCCTTGCGCTTGGTCTGCGTGACGTGCGCCAGCAGCACGCCGGCGTCGGCGACCAGCCAGCGGCCGGGTTCCAGCCACAACTCGTATTGCGGATACGCGCGCTTCACCTCGGCGAGTGCCGCATCCACGGCGCCGAGGTCGAGTTCCGCTTCGCCCGGATGCGAGGGCACGCCCAGTCCGCCGCCCAGGTTCAGCAAGCGCACGCTGCCGATCCGCTCGGCGAGGCTGGCGAGCTGTCCGCACACCAGCGGCCAGTGCGCGGCATCCAGGATTCCGGAACCGAGATGCGCGTGCAGGCCCGCGACGCGCACGGCGTGTTCGCGAGCCAGATCGAGGAAGGCGTCGAGTTGGTCCAGCGGCAGTCCGAACTTGCTGCCGGCGCCGCCGGTGCGCACCTTGTCGTGGTGGCCCAGACCGCGGCCCAGATCCACGCGCAGCATGATCTCGCGGCTCGCGAACAGCTCGGGCCAGTGCTCGAGCGGGTGCAGCGCATCCAGGGTCAGCAGCATCTCGGGACCCGGGACCCGCGATCCGGGACCGCTGCTGCACAAGGCCGATTCGTAGTCCCGGCGTGGTGCGAAGTTGGGCGTGAACAGGCGCGGCGATTCACGCGCTTCCGGAAGCGCGGCCACGGCAGCGAGCTCGCCCGGCGACACGCATTCGAAACCCAGACCCTCCTGCGCGACCGTGCGCAGAATGGCGGGATGCGCATTGGCCTTGACCGCGTAGTACACGCGGTCGACCGATTGCATGGCGCGCAACGCGCGTGCACGTTCGCGAATCGTCGGCAGGTGGTAGACATAACGTGGCGTCGCCATGCTTTCCCCGCTCCCTCGGGGAGAGGGGCTCTCTGCCGCAATTTCCAGCAGGCGTGCGCGCTGCCCGCGCCACCACGGCGCGTGCGCACGCGTTGCTCTCTCGCCATACAGCGATTGCCAGCTCGGCCCGAACAGCACGGTGTCGTCGGTGCGCATCGCGCCGGCGCGGATCAGCAATTCGTGCAGGCGGGGCAGCAGGCCGTCCAGCATCGCTTCGTCCACCACGAAGGTGAGGTTCAGGTTGTTGGACGATTGCGAAATCAGGTGCACGTTCTCGCGCCCGAATTCCGCCAGCACACCGGACAGGTGCTGCAGCATCGAGCGCATCCCGCGTCCGACCAGCGTCACCGCCGCGCAGGGTGCGATCACCTTCACGCGGCAGACTTTCACCAGGTCGGCGGCCAGCGCCGCCACCACGTCGGAATCCAGCAGGTTCTCGGTGGGGTCCAGCGACACCGTGACGTTGGTCTCGGCCGAACCGATCAGGTCCACCGACAGCCCGTGCTGCTTGAACAGCGCGAACACGTCGGCGAGGAAACCGACCTGCTGCCACATGCCGGCGGTTTCCATCGACACCAGCGTGATGCCGCGCCGCGAACTCACCGCCTTGATGCTGGGTTCCCCCTCGCGCGGCTGGGGCGCGATCACGGTGCCCGCGAGCTGCGGGCGGCGGGTGTCCTTGATCCACAGCGGCACGCGCGCGCGCCGGCACGGCGAGAGGCAGCGCGGGTGCAGCACCTTGGCGCCGGTGGTCGCGATTTCCTGCGCCTCGTCGTAATCGAGCTTCTGCAGCAGGCGCGCGCCCGGCACTTCGCGCGGGTCGGCGGTGAACATGCCCGCCACGTCGGTCCAGATCTCGACGCGCGTGGCGCGCAGCAGCGCGCCGAAATACGCGGCCGAGGTGTCGGAACCGCCGCGTCCCAGCAGCACGGTGTCACCGTCCGCGTTGCGCGCGATGAAGCCCTGCGTGATGAACACCTCGCCCTGCCCGGCCAGTTTCGCGGCCAGCGCGGGATCGGCTTCCGCCTGCACCTGCGCCGACAGCGCGCGCGCCCGTTCGTTGAGGAACGGCACCTCGCGCGCCAGCAGGGCCTCGCGCGCATCCAGCCAGTGCGTGGGCAGACCGTTCGCGCTCATGAATGCCGCGCCCAGCGCGCTGGAAAGCAGTTCGCCGTGCGCCTGCACCGCAGCCTGCCACGACAATTTCTCCGACGCCGCCTTGCCGACGAGCTCCTGCAACGAAGCGAGCCACCGCTCCATGTCGTCCGCCCGCACCAGTTGCATCTGCGCGGCCAGTTCGCGATGCCGTTCGACCAGCCTTGCCAGCGCCGCTTCGCGTTCCGCCGGTGCGCAGCCGCACAGCGCCTTCAGCGCATCGGTGACGCCCGACAGCGCGGACACCACCACCAGCACGCGCAGGCCTTGCGCACGGCGCGCCGCGGCCAGTTCCAGGATGGTGCGCCAGCGCTCGAGCGTGGCGACGCTGGTGCCGCCGAATTTCAGCACGATCCAAGGCGCGTCGGTCGCGAGCGGCGCGGAAACGGGAACGGTCACGGATCGGGCTCGATGGATCGGTCGCTGACGGCGATGCAGCAGCGCGCAAGTGTTGCGTGCGGCGTGCCGAAAGGCAATCGCCACGTTGCCCGGCGGGCCCGCCTCCGCCTCTGCGCGGAGCTTGCGATCGGCGGGACGCCGGCTGAACGCCACCCGCGGACACGCGCGCCGCGAAGCGTGCGGCGAATACAATCGGCGGATGCCACAAGTCCCCCAGCCGCCACCCGGCAGCATCACGCCACAGCCGATCCGCAAGGGCATCGACGTCGAGGTCAACGGCAAGCCGTACCGCCACACCGGCGATCCGGCGATGCCGCTCCTGTGGTACCTGCGCGACGTGCTGCGCCTGACCGGCAGCAAGGTCGGCTGCGACGACGGCAGTTGCGGCGCATGCAGCGTGCTGATCGACGGCAAGTTGAAACGCGCCTGCACGCTGACCATGGAGCAGGTCGGCGGGGGGCACGTCACCACCATCGAAGGCCTTGCCGGCGCCGGCGGCGGCCTGCACCCGGTGCAGCAGGCGTGGATCGACGAGGACGCGATCCTGTGCGGCTATTGCCAGCCGGGCTGGATCATGGCGGCCGTGGATCTGATCGCGCGCAAGCCCAGGCCTTCCGACGCCGACATCGACGGCATCGGCAACCTGTGCCGCTGCGGCAGCTATCCGCGCATCCGCCGCGCGATCGTGCGTGCCGCCGCGGCCATGCGGAGCCGGGACCGGTGACGCCCGGCCACGACGCCGGCCGCCGGCGCTTCCTCAAGGTGCTGGGCAGCGCGACCGGCGCCCTGATCGTGGGCCTGCCCGCGCTTGCCGACACGCCCGACGAGCTGGTCGGTCTGGCGCTGGTGAAATTGAATCCCTACGTGCGCATCGAACCGGACGGCACGGTGGTGATCGGAGCGCGCGATCCCGAAGTCGGCCAGGGCATCCGCACCGCCGAGGCGCGCATCATCGCCGACGAACTGGACGCGGACTGGGCGCGGGTGGTGGTGGTGCCCATGGCTCTGGGCGTGGAAAACGTCAACGGGGCGCCGCACTGGACGCTGGGTCACCAGCAGGCGACCGGCAGCACCAGCATTCCTGCCGCATGGGCGGACCTGCGCAACGTCGGCGCTAGCGCGCGCGAGCTGCTGATCCGTGCCGCCGCCGCGCAATGGTCGGTGGCGGCGAAAACCCTGCGCACGGAACGCGGCATGGTGATCGCGGCGGACGGCCGCAAACTCGGTTACGGTGAACTCGCCGCCGCCGCTTCCAGGCTGAAACCGGCGGCGAATCCGCCCGCGCTCAAGCTGCCTTCGCAATACCAGTTGATCGGCCGCGACGCGGGCGACGTGGATGCGCGTGACATCGTCACCGGCCGGCAGCCATACGCCATCGACCAGTGGTTCGGCGACGCGCTGGTCGCGATGATCGCGCGTTGTCCGTATCCGGGCGGAAAGCTGGCACGCCTCGACGACCGCGCCGCCACCGCCATGCAGGGCGTCGAGAAGGTGCTGGTGCTGCCCGCGCCCGGTCCCGGGGCACCCCTGGGCACGCGGCAACTGGCGGCGGGCGTGGCGGTGCTGGCCAGGGACACCTGGACGGCCATGCAGGCGGTCGCGAAACTGGAGATCGGCTGGCAACCGGGCGCGCATCAGGCGCAGGGCGACGACGCATTGGCCGCGTCTGCCGAGCACGCGTTCGACGGCGCGCCGACCCACCCCGTGCGCAGCGACGGCGATTTCGATCAGGCGCGCAAGCGCGCGCGCTACCGCTTCGACGCCGAATACCGCACCGCCACCATCGCGCACGCCGAACTGGAACCGCCCAACGCGCTGGTCAGGCTGGACAGCGCGCGCGCGGTGATCGTCGCGCCGCTGCAGAACCCGCGCGAAACGCTGCTCACCGTCGCACGACTGACCGGCCTCGCGCCGGACAGGATCGAGGTGCGGCTGCCGCGCGCAGGCGGCGCCTTCGGCCGCTTTCTGGAAAACGACCACGTCGCCGAGGCGGTGATGCTGGCCAAGGCGGCGAAGAAACCGGTCAAACTGGTCTGGACGCGCGCCGACGCATTTGCCAACGACACCTACCGGCCGTTCTCGCTGCACCGGCTGTCTGCCTGCGCCGACCGCCGGCGCCGGATCACGGGCTGGAGCCACCGCATCGCCAGCACCTCGCGCCTGGCCGGGCGCGAACCGCGCGCGCGCTGGTGGCTCACTGAAATGCATCCCGATGATCCGCCGGCGGGACTGATCGACAACCTGGTCTATGACTGGTTCGCGCTGGATTCGCCGCTGCCGCGCGGCAGCTACCGCGGCAGCGCGCACGGCGTCAACGCGTTCGCGACGCAGGGATTCCTGGATGAAATCGCGCACGGACTCAGGCAGGATCCGCTGAAACTGCGTCTCGCCCTGCTGGGCGAGCCGCGCAAGCTGCCGTACCGCGGTCACGGCGGCCCGGTGTTCGACACCGGCCGCATGTCCAACGTGCTGCAACTCGCGGCGGCCGCGATCGGCTGGAGCCGGCGCCTCGGCAACGACGACGGACACGGTTTCGGACTGGCCTGTCATTTCACCTTCGGCGGCTACGTTGCCCACGCGCTGGAAGTTTCCGTGGAAGGACGCAAGCTGATCATCCACCGCGCGGTGTGCGCGGCCGACATCGGCCGCGTGATCAATCCGCTGGGTGCGCGCGCGGCGCTGACGGGCGCCACGCTGGACGCGCTGTCCACCGCGCTGCGTCCCGCCATTACCGTCAAACAGGGGCGCATCGCGCAACGGAGTTTCCGCGATTACCCGCTCGCGACGATGGCGCAGATGCCGCACGAGGTGGAAACCATCCTGGTGTCCTCGCAGGACACGCCGACCGGCGCATGGTCGATGGGTTTTCCTTCCGCCGCGCCAGCGCTGGTCAACGCGATCTTCGCCGCCAGCGGCGTGCGCGTGCGCGCGCTGCCGGTCTGGCCGGAACTGATGCGGCTGCTGTAGGTGCAGCGCGCGGATGCAGCGCACTCGTCGTCATCCGTTCGACATCTTTTTCCGCTCGCGTCCAGCGCGAGCGGGCCACTTTTGGCATTGCCCAAAAGTGGCCAAAAGGATAGGCGCCGGAGGCGGTGGCTGTAGTTCGATGACGGCCATCCTTGGCCTGCCTCATCGCGACATCGCGCAACTTCGTTTCGATGTGCGATGCGCGCAGGATGCGCGCAAATGGGGCCCCTCGAACACGGCGAGCGGGCGACGGATCAGTCCGAAGGATGGCCCACAGGAGGTGGGCCAGTTCGCCGAAGGTGCAGGGATGCACCTCCGGCGAACCCCGCCGACTGCGAGCGAATCCGGAGCACATTGATGTGCGCAGGACGTGTCCGCGGGGTGGCCTTCTCTTTGGTGACTTTCTCTTGGCCACACAAGAGAAAGTCACCCGCTCGCCTTGGAGGCGAGCGGAAAAAGACATGGATGTCTATCCGCAAATCAGGAAGGGCGAAGACGGTGACGAATGCGTGAATCGACGTGATTCACGCGCCCGATCCGCGCGGAGGCGACACACTGCTCGCGTGAGCCGGTTTCACCACGCTCGACGACGATGCGGGCTTCGCATTGCCGGACGACGCCGGCGGTGGTGCAATGCTCGACGACGATCCCGGCAGCACGACCTTCTTGCCGGTGAGCGTTTCCGCCGGCGGCATCGACAGGCGGATGTCGTCGTCGTTCTTGGGCGGCGGCGGCGGTGCTTCGGGACCGCAGCCGAACAGCAGCACCAGCGGCGAGGCGACGCACTTGATCTTGATGCCGCCGGGCAGCTTGACGGTCTTCTCCCTGGTGGTGGCATCGACCGCCCTGCGGAACGCCCTGGCGCCGATGCTTTCGTGGTCGGGCGCCCAGTCCTTGTCGAACTGCGTGGCGTGATAGGGCACCGGCGAGTTGCCGCTGTAGATCCGCGAGCCCTTCAATGCGGGGGCGCGGTAGGCCGGCGGCGCCAAGGTGCCCCGCCCCGCGGGCGGAACGTTGATCTGGCCCTGCGCGTTGTACAGGCGCAGCGGCGGGCTCTTCACGCCTTCCAGCGTGGCGCTGATGCTGCCGGGCGCGCGCGGTTCGTAGTGCAGATGCACGGGCGGCGGCGGCGCACGCCCGGTCGGCGGCGGCAGGTTCAGTTCCGGCGGCGGCGCGGTCTCGGTTTGCGGCTGGATCAGCGTGACGCTGAGCGGGCCGCTGTAGGGAATGCCGTAGTCCTCGTATTGCGGGCGCATGCCGATCCGCATCAGCCAGATCAGCCCGGCGTGGAACGCCAGCACCCCCAGCAGCACCGCGAAGAAGCGGCGGCGATCCGGCGGCGGCTTGCGCCAGCCGACCTCGTGCATGTAGACGATGCCGGTGCGGTCCAGGTGGCCGTGGCCTTGCATGTCCTCGAGATGCAGGACATGCGGTTCCAGCGGCTGTTCCGATTCCTGGCGACGGGGCATGGTCTGGGGTGTGCGCGCGAAAGGCGCGAGGCAGTGTAACCGGCGATCGATGAAGCACGGCCCGGGAACGCGCCCGCTGGCGCGGCGGGCAGCGGCGGAACTGGGCCCGCCCGGCAGGTCAGCCTGTGACCGCGTGCGCCGCGGCGAGTTCCGGGAGCGGGAACGGTTCCGCGGCCGCCGGCGGGACGCGCGAGCCGGGGCATCGCTTGACCGCACCCCGCGTTCGGCGCATGTTCGACAGACTGCCGTCCATCGGAGAGGCCGCCATGACCACCCACACCACGCAGGACATCCGCAATGTGGCCCTCGCGGGCCACGCAGGCGCCGGCAAAACCACCTTGTTCGAAGCCCTGCTGCATGCCGGCGGCGCGATCCAGACGGCAGGCACCATCGAGCGCGGCAACACCGTGTCGGACTTCGATCCGCAGGAAAGGGAACGCCGCCACTCGATCCATTCCGCGATCGCCTCGGTCGATTTCGGCAGCACGCACATCAACCTGATCGACACCCCGGGTTACGCCGATTTCCGCGGCGAGACGCTGTCCGCGCTGGCCGCGGTGGAAACCTGCGCGGTGGTGGTGAACGCCGCCGTCGGCATCGAACACGGCACGCGCCGGATGATGCACTACGCGAAGGAACGGCGGCTCGCGCGGATGCTGGTGGTCAACCGGATCGACATGGAAGGCCTGGACCTCGCCGCGCTGGTCGAGGCGCTGCGCGAGGAATTCGGGCACGAGTGCCTGCCGGTCAACCTTCCCGCCGGGCACGGCACGCAGGTGGTCGATTGCTTCTTCTCATCCCGGGGCGAAAGCGATCTCGGTCCCGTGGCCGGCGCGCACCAGCGGATCATCGACCAGGTGGTCGAGATCAACGAGCGGGTGATGGGCAAGTACCTCGAGGACGGCGAGGCGGCGCTCGCACCGGAGGAACTGCACGACGCGTTCGAGCAATGCCTGCGCGAGGGCCATCTGGTGCCGGTCTGCTTCACCTCCGCGCGCAGCGGTGCGGGCGTCGCCGAGTGGCTCGCGATCGCGCACAAGCTGCTGCCGCATCCGGGCGAGGCCAATCCCCCGCCGTTCGTGAAGGGCAGCGGCGCGAATGCCAGGCCCATCGTCGCGAAACCCGATCCGAAGGCGCACGTGATCGCCGACGTGTTCAAGATCGTCAACGATCCGTTCGTGGGCAAGCTGGCGGTGTTCCGGGTGTGGCAGGGATCGGTCAGGAAGGATTCGCAACTCTTCATCGACGACGGCAAGAAGCCGTTCAAGGTGGGACACCTGTTCCGGCTGCAGGGCAAGGATCACCACGAGATCGAGCAGGCCGTGCCGGGCGACATCGCGGGCGTGGCGAAGGTGGAGGAAATCCATTTCGACGCGGTGCTGCACGACTCGCACGACGAGGACGAGATCCGCCTGCAGCCGCTGCAGTATCCGCTTTCGATGTTCGGCCTGGCGGTGGAACCCGCGCACAAGGGCCAGGACCAGAAACTCGCGACCGCGCTGATGCGGCTGGCCGAGGAAGACCCGTGCCTCGGCGTCGAGCACAACAAGGAATTGAACGAGACCGTGGTGCGCGGCCTTTCGGACCTGCACCTGAAACTCGTGCTGGAACGGATGAAGGACCGCTACGGCGTGGAAGTGAAGACGCGCCCGCCCCGGATCGCCTATCGCGAAACCATCGGCGGCAAGGCCGATGGCCATCATCGCCACAAGAAGCAGACCGGCGGCGCCGGCCAGTTCGGCGAGGTGTTCCTGCGCGTGGAACCGCTGCCGCGCGGCGCCGGCTTCGAATTCGTGGACGAGGTCAAGGGCGGCGTGATCCCGAACCAGTTCATCCCGGCGATCGAGAAGGGCGTCCGGCAGGTGCTGGAACACGGCGCGATCGCCGGTTATCCCATGCAGGATGTCCGCGTGATCGTGTATGACGGCAAATATCATCCGGTCGATTCCAAGGAAGTCGCCTTCGTCACCGCCGGCAAGAAGGCGTTCCTCGATGCGGTATCGAAGGCCAGGCCGATCCTGCTGGAACCGATCGTCAACCTCGACGTCAGCGTGCCCGAGCAGTACATGGGCGACGTCACCGGCGGCCTGGCGTCGAAACGCGCGCGCATCAACGGCACCGATTCATTGCGCGGCGGCGAACTGGTGATCAAGGCGCAGGTGCCGCTGGCCGAAGTCGTCGATTACCAGACCGAGCTGCGCGCGATCACCGGCGGCCAGGGCCGCTACGCGATCGAACTGTCGCACTACGATCCGGTGCCGGCGCAGATCCAGAAGCAGTTGACCGAGGCGTTCAAGCCCAGACCCGAGGAAGATTGAGATCGCGTCGTCCCGCAGCACCACCCACGAGGAGAACCGTGATGACACTCGCATCGTTGTGGCTGCCGTTCCTGCTTTCCACGGTATTCGTGTTCATCGCCAGCGCCATCATCAACAAGCTGCCGCGCTTCTGGCACACGTCCGACTACAAGCCGTTCGCCAACGAGGACGAGGTACGCGCCGCGATCCGCGCCGGCAGCACGGCGCCCGGACAGTACGTGTTTCCGCATTGCAAACCGGAAGCGATGAAGGATCCGGCGACGCAGGAGAAATTCAGGCAGGGTCCGGTCGGCATCGTGAACCTGCGCCGCCCCGGCTCGATGAACCCGGGCGCGTCGCTGCTGCAGTGGTTGGTGTTCTGCCTGCTGGTTTCGGTGTGCTGCGCGCTGATCGGCGTGCTCGCGCTGGCACCCGGCGCGGACCGTCACCAGGTCTTCCGCGTGATGGCGCTGTCGGCGGCGATGGGTTACGCGTTCGGCTACTTCCAGGACGCGATCTGGTGGGGCGTGCCGTGGAAGAGCGCGGTCAAGTACGTGGTCGATGGCGTGATCTACGCGATCATCACCGGCGTCGTCTTCGTGTGGCTGTGGCCGGCAGCGTGACGAAAAATACGAATTGCGCGGCGGCGTGACTTCCGGCATTCGAGTGCACGCCGGCACGGCTTCAGGATGCGCGAACCCGCGCCTTGCGCGCGTCCCCGGAGCATCGCCATGACGTCCCGCGTTTTCCGGTTCGGTGCCACCCTGGCCCTGACCCTGGGCACCGCGCTCGCCGCGGCGCCGGTGTCCGCCGCGGACATCCATGACACCGCGCTCGCACACCCCGGCCGTGCCGCTGCCGACCTGCAGCGCGATGTCACCGACAAGCCTGCCACGGTGCTGCGCTTCGCCGGCATCGGGCCGGGCATGCGCGTGCTGGATTTCCTGGGTTACGAGGGTTACTACAGCCAACTGCTGAGCTACGTCGTCGGCCCGAAAGGACACGTGCTGCTGTTGAACAACAAGGCCTACGACGCCTATGCCAGCGGCAAATGGAAGTCGCGCATCGGCGGGCTGCCCAACGTCGAACACCGCATCGCCGAATTCGCAAACCTCGGCCTTGCGCCGAACTCGTTCGACGCGATCGTGATGGTCAAGGTCTATCACGACCTCTATTGGGTCTCGCCGCAGGATGGCTGGCCGAAGGTGGATGTGCCCGTGGTGCTCGACCAGCTGGTCGCGGCGCTGAAGCCGGGCGGCGTGTTGCTGCTGGTGGACCACTCGGCCAAACCCGGCACCGGCAACAGGGATGCCGGCACCCTGCACCGCATCGACGAGGCCTATGCACGCAAGGATTTCGAGCGCCACGGCCTGCGGTTCGTGAAAGCGAGCGACGCGCTGCGCAATCCCGCCGACGGGCGCGACGCGATTTCGTACAAGCCGCCGGCGCTGGGCCACACCGACCGCTTCATGCTGCTGTTCCGCAAGCCCTCGCGTTGATCGACCCGGTACAAGAAGAAAACGCTTCCCGATCGATCCTGCGCCCGGCGGCGCGAACACGCGCCGTCGCGCTTCGCAACAACCTATTTCCTGCCGCGCTTGGGCTTCAGCATCGTGCCGGTGCAGCGCTTCGCGCCGCAGTGGCAGGCCCAGATCCTCTTCATCTTCGCGGTGTGCGGCACGTCCAGCGTGATGCCGTAGTCGTAGGTGAGCTCCTCGCCGGCCTTGATCGCGCGTTTGGTGCCGATCATCACCTTGTCGTGAAGGCCTCCGTCCACCTCCTCGATCCATGCCTCGCAGTTGGGCGAGCAGGAGTGATTGATCCAGCGTGCGCTGTTGCCGCCCACGTTGGCGTCCACGATGTACTTGTCGTTCAGCGTGAACAGGAAGGTGTGCCCGGTGTCGGCACCGTCGCCGTAGAGCCGGTCGGCCTGCGCGTGGGTCAGCAGGCGGCCCTTGTACTGGATCAGCGCGGTACGGGCGGGGATGTCCACGGCGGCATACACGCCGTTGCCGTGGATGGGCGAGCGGCGGACGATCAGGCGTCGGATCATTGCGTATCTTTCACGGGCAAACGCCTATGATGCCCCGTTGCCGCACCGCTGCACAGAGGAAACGTCCATGAAACACGCGATGCTCTGGTTGTGCCTGTGCGCGATGGGTCCGGGCGCGTTCGCCGCACAGCGTTTCACCCTGGACAGTCCGCAGCTTTCCGCCAACGCGCCGATCGCGATGGCGCACGTCTATACCCGCTGCGGCGGACAGAACGTCTCGCCGCAACTGCGCTGGCACGATCCGCCGGCGGGCACCAGAAGTTTTGCGGTGACGGTGTTCGATCCCGACGCGCCGGGCGGCGGTTTCTGGCACTGGATCGCGTTCGACATCGCGGTCGGCGCGCACGGACTGAACGCCGGCGCCGGTGCGCCGCACAGCGGCAACGCGCCGGGCGACACCGTGCAATTGCGCAACGGTTTCGGCGAGGTCGGCTATTCCGGTCCCTGTCCGCCGCCGGGCAAGCCGCACCGCTATGTGTTCACCGTGTATGCGCTGGACGTGCCGGAGCTGGGCGTGTCCGGCGACGCCAGTCCGGAAACCGCGCTGGCCGCGATCAGGAAGCATGCGCTGGCGCAGGCCTCGCTGACGGCGCGCTTCGGGCGTTGAGCCCTGACAAACCGGAGTTTCCCTAGAATCCGGGGCCTTGACCTCCCGAGGAATGCCGATGCGCCGCTGGATGCTGCTGCTCGCCTGTGCCGTGCCGCTCGCGGCGCAGCCCGCACCGCCCACGATCTTCGCCGCCGCCAGCCTGAAACCCGCGCTGGACCAGCTCGCCGCCGAAGGCGCGCTCGGCACGCCCGCGCCGCGCCTGGTGTACGCGGCGTCGTCGGCGCTGGCGCGGCAGATCGAGGAGGGCGCGCCCGCCGACCTCTTCATTTCCGCCGACGAGGACTGGATGGACGACGCCGTGCTGCACGAAGCGGTCGTGGTGACCACGCGCCGCGACCTGCTGGGCAACGCGCTGGTGCTGATCGCGCCGGCGGATTCCACGGTGCATGCCGATCTCGACCACGGCGCGGCGCCCCTGCTGAGGGCGCTGGGCAGCGACGGACGCCTTGCGATCGCGCTGCCCGATTCCGTGCCGGCCGGCATCTACGCCAAGCAGGCGCTGCTCAAGCTCGGGATGTGGAACGCACTGCAGCCGCGCATGGCGATGGCCCGCGACGTGCGCGCGGCGCTGAACCTGGTGGTGCTGGGGCAGTGTCCGCTCGGGATCGTGTACCGCTCCGATGCGGTGTCCGAGCCGCGCGTGCGCGTGCTGGCGACCTTTCCGGCCGGCACGCACGATCCGATCGTGTATCCGGCCGCGATCGTGAAAGGCCATGACAACGCCCTCACGCGCGCGCTGCTTGCAGCGTTGCGGTCGCCACGTGCCGATGCGATCTTCCGCCACTGGGGATTCAGCGTGCTGTCGGCGCCGGAATCAAAGGCAACCCCGTCCGCCAATGGACGCAAATGATTTCCCGGTTGGCGTCGCATGTCGGCAAAGAATGTTGTCATTCCGGGGCCGCCCGCGCTGCTTGCGGGCAGAACCCGACTGCGGGGGCAGGATGCCAGAGCGAACATCGGCGAAGCCGATGCCCGAAGGGCGAGCTGCGCGACGCGCTGAGTCCATCTATCTTGATCTTTGTCAGACGGAAACATGGATTCCGGGTTCGCCTGCGATGAAGCCGCAGGCGCCCCGGAATGACGAGATAAATGACATGGGCTGACACATGGCGCGAATCACACATGATTTTGCTCCAGGCGCCGTTGTTCTCTTCGCGTTCATTGGCGGATAAACCGCTCTTCAATCGTCCCGCCACCGCATGAATCCACTGACCCACGCCGAAGCGGTCGCGCTGGCCTTGAGCCTGAAGGTCTCGCTGGTCGGGGTGTTCGCATCGCTGCCGGTCGCGGTCGGCTGCGCCTGGCTGCTGGCGCGGCGGCGTTTTCCCGGCAAGCCGCTGTGCGAAGGGCTGCTGCTGCTGCCGCTGATCCTGCCGCCGGTGGTGACCGGCTACGTGCTGCTCATCGTGTTCGGCCACCACGGCCCGATCGGCCGCCTGCTGGATGCGGCGGGCCTGGGCATCGCGTTCCGCTGGACCGGCGCCGCGCTGGCCGCCGCGGTGATGGCGTTTCCGCTGCTGGTGGTGGCATTGCGCAACGCGTTCGAATCCGTCGATCGCAAGCTGGAGCAGGCCGCCGCGACGCTGGGCGCCGGCCCGTGGCGGATCTTCTTCGGCATCACCCTGCCGCTTTCGTTGCGCGGCCTGGTCGCGGGGCTGGCCCTGGCATTCGCACGTGCGTTCGGCGAGTTCGGCGCGACCATCACCTTCGTGTCGTCGATCCCCGGCCAGACCCGCACGCTGCCGATCGCGCTGTACGAATTGATCTCCACGCCCGGCGGCGAAGGCGGTGCGCTGCGCCTGACGCTGGTCGCGGTGGTCGTGGCCCTGCTGGCCGGCGTGATCGCCGCGCTGATGCTGCTGCACGGCGGTACGCATCAGGAGGCCGAGGCATGATCGAGCTGGATCTCGCGCTGCAGCGCGGCGAGTTCTCGCTGGAACTCGACCTAGTCTCGCCGGCGCGGACGCTGGCGCTGTTCGGGCCGTCCGGCTGCGGCAAGACCACCACCCTGCTCGCGATCGCGGGACTGCTGCACCCGCAGTGCGGACGGATCGCCTTCGACGGGCAGGCGCTGTTCGACAGCCGTGCGCGCATCGACGTGGCGGTCGCGCAACGCGGACTGGGCGTGGTGTTCCAGGACGCGCGGCTGTTTCCGCACATGAGCGTGCGCGACAACCTGCGCTACGGCATGCCGCACCGGCACCAGCCCGACCGTTTCGATGCGGCGGTGCAACTGCTGGGACTGGCCGGCCTCCTGAAGCGCAAACCGGCGCAGTTGTCGGGCGGCCAGATCCGCCGCGTCGCGATCGGGCGCGCGCTGCTGCGCGAACCCCGTGCGCTGCTGCTGGACGAACCCCTGACCAACCTGCACCGCGAGGCGCGCGCGGAGGTGCTGGACCACCTGCGCGGCCTGAAGCGCGAACTCTCGCTGATCACGATCCTGGTCAGCCATCAGCACGACGAGGTGGCCGCGCTGGCCGACGCGGTGGCGGTGATCGACGACGGCCGCCTTGCCGCGCTGCACGGCATCGAAGCCTTCCGCGCCCTGCCGGCGGCACCGTTCGGGCCGCCGGTTGCGCCCAACCTGCGCGCCGCGCGCTAGAGTATCGGTTCCGTTCCGATCCGCCGTTCCGAGGAGCCGGCCGATGATCGCCAAGTCCCTTCGCCTCCGCGCGCGCGCATCTGCTGGCGTGGCGCTGATGGTCCTCGTGGTCGCGCTGGCCGCCTGCGCCAGCCTGGGCACCCGGCTGCAACCGCCCACTGCCGGCATCCAGCAGCTCACCGTCAACAGCGACGGCACCTGGGCCGCGGTGGTGCGCTTCCAGAACTACAGCTACGACACCGGCATGCACGTGTACGCGATCGACGCGGAGCTGAGCCTGAACGGCAAACCCGCGGGCCACGTCGCGATTTCGCCCGCGCTCGACATTCCCGCGATGGACGCCGACATCGCCACCGCGGTGTTCAAGCCCGATCCGGCCGGCAGCGCCGTGCTGGCCGGCGCGAAAGGCAATGCGGTCGCATACGAGCTGAAGGGTACGCTGTCGGTGGGCAAGGGCACCAACGGCAGCGCGCAGCCATTCAAGCTGGACGGCAAGGGCTACCTTTCGCCGGTGCCGGGGGTGTCCAACGTCTGGCGGTAGTGAATGCACCGCCACGTGTCGCAGGCAAACATGTATTTGGTTGTCATTCCGGGGCCGCCCGCGGTGTTTGCGGGCGGAACCCGGAATCCAGCGTCTCGGCTCTGGTTCGGTCAGGCGCTGGATTCCCGGTTCCATCGCCGATGGCGATGGAACCGGAATGACGAAACAGGAAGACCGGCGCCGTGGATCAATCGCCACGCTTCATCACAATCGTTGACACGGAACCCAATGACCACCCACTACACCGCCCCGCTCGCCGACATCCGCTTCTGCCTGTACGACCTGCTGGATGTCGAAAAGCTGTTCGCGAAGCTGCCCGGCTGCGAGGGACTGACCCGCGACACCATCGACGCCGTGCTGGACGAAGCCGCGAAGTTCTCGCAGACCGTGCTGGCGCCCTTGAACGAAACCGGCGACCGGCAGGGCTGCACGTTCGACAAGTCCAGCGGCGAGGTGAAAACGCCGGAAGGCTTCAAGCACGCCTACGACCAGTACGTCGAAGCCGGCTGGGCCGGGCTGACCGCGCCGGAAGCCTTCGGCGGACAGGGCCTTCCGGAAACCGTCGGCGCGCCGGTCAAGGAGATGATCGATTCGGCCAACCTCGCGTGGGGTACCTACCCGCTGCTCTCGCACGGCGCGACCGAAGCGCTGCGCGTGCACGGCGAGGACTGGCAGAAAGAGGCGTTCCTGAAACGCATCGTCTCGGGCGAGTGGACCGGCACGATGTGCCTGACCGAGCCGCATTGCGGCTCCGACCTCGGGTTGCTGAAGACACGCGCGGAGCCGAACGAGGACGGCAGCCACGCCATCAGCGGCACCAAGATCTTCATCACCGCGGGCGAGCACGACTTCACCGGCAATATCGTGCATCTGGTGCTGGCGCGGTTGCCGGATGCGCCGAAAGGCGTCAAGGGCATTTCGCTGTTCATCGTGCCGAAATTCAAGGTCGGCAAGGACGGCAGGCAAGGCGAACGCAACGCCGTACGCTGCGGCGCGATCGAGCACAAGATGGGCCTGAAAGGCTCCGCCACCTGCGTGATGAATTTCGACGGCGCGCAGGGCTGGCTGATCGGCGAACCGAACCGCGGCCTGAATGCGATGTTCACGATGATGAACACCGCGCGGCTGGCAGTCGGCTTGCAGGGATTGGCGTTGAGCGAACGCGCGTACCAGAACGCGCTCTCGTACGCGCGCGAGCGCCTGCAGATGCGCGCGCTGTCGGGCGCGAAGTTTCCGGACAAGCCGGCCGATCCCTTGATCGTGCACGGCGACGTGCGCCGGATGCTGCTGACGCAGAAGGTGCTGATCGAAGGCGGACGCGCGCTGGGCCTGTATGCGGCGACGCTGGTGGACATCCAGCACCGCTCGCAAGATGCCGAGGAAGTGAAACGCGCCGAGGCGCTGGTGTCTTTCCTCACGCCCATCATCAAGGCCATGCTGACCGAGAACGCCAACGAGTGCACCAGCCTCGCGCTGCAGGTGTACGGCGGCCACGGCTACATCGCCGAACAGGGCATGGAGCAGTACCTGCGCGACGCCCGCATCACCACGATCTACGAGGGCACCACCCAAATCCAGGCGCTGGACCTGCTGGGCCGCAAGATCATGCAGCAGCGCGGCGAGGGCCTGCAGTTGTTCCTCGAACGCCTCGGCGCCTTCTGCGCGCGGCACGTCGAAAACGAATCATTGAAAGGATTCATCTCGAAGCTTTCCGCGCTCGCGAAGGAATGGGGCGACGCCACGCAGGCGATCGGGATGCGCGCGGTTTCGAACGCCGACGAGGTGGGCGCCGCGGCGTTCGATTACCTGATGTATTCGGGCTACGTCGCGCTCGCCTACGCATGGGCGCGCAGCGTGGCCGCGGCGGAAGCCTCGCCGCACCCCGAAGGTTTCAAGCAGGCCAAGCGCCTGACCGCGCGCTTCTACTTCGACCGCATCCTGCCGCGCACCCGCACCCACCTCGCCGCGATGCAGGCGGGGGGCGACAGCGTGTTCGCGCTGCCGGATGCGTTGTTCGGCTGATTTGCCTGTACGCCCCGCCATCCACCATTCGAAACGCGTCATTTCGTATCTCGTCATTCCGGGGCCGGGCGCGGATTCATCGCGACCGGAACCACGGAACTCTTGGCCACGGAAGGCAGCTATCGCGCGCAGACACGCTCTTGCGAAAGCAGATTCCGGGTTCTGCCCGCATAAAGCGCGGGCAGCCCCGGAATGACGAGAAAATGGAGACCATCGCCGAACTCGGCTGAATGTCCTGACTGACCCGGCAGGGCACCCCGGAATCGAATCGCAGTGACCGCTCCTCAGGAAACGAAGATACACATCCGCCCCGCCACCGCGGACGACAACGCATTCGTCCTGTCGCTGGTGCCGCGGCTCGTTGCCTTCGAACTGCCGAAGGGCCGCCACAAGTGCGCGTGCACCGCCGCGATACGCGCGGACGTCGCGCGCGGCTTGCGCAATCCGTCGGCCGACGACTGCTTCTTCATTGCCGAAGGCCCGCGCGGCGCGCGGACCGGTTTCCTGCGCCTGCAGGTGCAGCGTGATTTCTTTTCCGGCGTGCGTGCCTGCCACATCTCCGACCTGGTGGTCGCGAACGGGCACGACGGGCGAGGCATCGGCCGCGCCCTGCTCGACCACGCACAAAAGTGGGCCAAGGCCAACCGCTGCAAGCTGCTGACGCTCGCGGTGTTCCCCGGCAACGCGCGCGCCCGCGCGCTGTACGAGCGCGCCGGTTTTACCGTCGAATTGCTGCGAATGGCCAAGCCCCTGCAAGGAACCCGCCGCTAACGCCTGTTCGGCGATTTGTTCTATGCTGCACGGATCATGGACTCGCACACAGCCAGCGACACCGATCACCTCCGGGGCGCCGTGGCCGATCTGCACAGCACGCGCGTGCTGTCGCTGGATGCGGGCGGCCGGATCCTGGACTGGATCAGTTGGCAGGACGCGGCATGCCTGTACGTGCGCGAAGCGGTGGCCTGGACGCTGGGCGAGCCGTGCCTGACTGTCCATGGCGGCCATAGCCGCCTCACCGGCGAACAGAGCACCCTGCTGCTGCATCCGATCGTCGCCAGCCGCGGTCATTGCCGCAGCACCGCGATCGATCCTTCGCCCGCACTGACCAACGGCGCGTTGTTCGCGCGCGACCGTTACCTGTGCCTGTACTGCGGCCGGCATTGCACGCGCGGCGAGCTGACCCGCGATCACGTGCTGCCGCTGTCGCGCGGCGGACGCGATGCGTGGGAGAACGTGGTCAGCGCCTGTCTGGCCTGCAACATCCACAAGGGCGGACGCACGCCGCAGCAGGCCGGGATGCGCCTGCTGGCGGTGCCGTACAAGCCGAGCTGGGTGGAACACCTGATCCTGTCCAACCGCAACATCCTGGCGGACCAGATGGAGTTCCTGATGCACCACCTGCCGAAGAACCGGCGGCCCAGCTAGAACGGGACCCGGGACTCGGGACTGGGGAAGCATAAGAGCGGTCGTCATTCCGGCGCCGTTCGCGGTTTCATCGCGAACGAAACCACGGCGCGCTTGGCCATGGACGGCAGTCATCGCGCGCAGACGTGTTTGGTGCGAAGCAGATTCGGGTTCTGCCGCGCATTTCGTCCACGGCGGCTCCGGGATCACGAAGGGGTCTGCCGTTTCCTTGTCGTCGCGGTTTCCCCTCTTCGGTTGCGCCGTGGCGGCCTGTAAAATCTCCCGCTTTTGCCGCGGGACCCTCGCGGCGTCTGCCCACGGGAACACCCTTGAACGATCCGCAACCCCGCCTGCCCGACCACGAGAGCGTCCGCACCGAAGGTTCCACCGATGCGCTGCCGATCGCGCCTTCGCTGGGCGTGGCGCTGGACGCGGCCAGCATGCCCCGCCGTTCGACGCTGGTCACCCGGCGCGTGCTGCTGGTCAGCGCGCTGGCGGTGTTGATCGCGATCGGCACCGCATACATCGCGCAGATTCTGATCGCGCTGATCGGACTGGTCACCAATCTCGCCTTCTACGGGCGCTGGTCGGCCGCGTTCTCCTCGCCCGCGGACAACCATCTGGGTCCGTGGGTGATCGCGATTCCGGTGATCGGGGGCGTGATCGTGGGCGCGATGGCGCGCTGGGGTTCGTCGGCGATCCGCGGCCACGGCATTCCGGAAGCGATGGAACAGGTGCTGCTGAACGAATCGCGGATCGCGCCGCGCATCACCTTCCTGAAACCGGTGTCGTCCGCGATCGCGATCGGCACCGGCGGCCCGTTCGGCGCCGAGGGCCCGATCATCGCCACCGGCGGCGCGCTGGGCTCGTTCCTGGGACAACTGCTGCGCGTCACCGCCGAGGAACGCAAGGTGCTGCTGGCGGCCGGCGCGGCCGCGGGCATGGCCGCGGTGTTCGGCTCGCCGGTGTCGGCGGTGATCCTGGCGGTGGAGCTGCTGCTGTTCGAACTGCGTCCGCGCTCGCTGATCCCGGTCGCGCTGGCCACCGTCACCGCCACCGGCATCCGTTACGCGAGTCACGGTTCGGCCGCGGTGTTCGCGATGCCTGCGTTGAGCGAACCGAGTGGTGCGGCACTGGCCAGCTACATCGCGCTGGGCGCGCTGGTGGGCCTGGTCAGCGTGGGCGTGACGCGGGTGGTGTACGGCGTCGAGGATGCGTTCGAGAAACTGCCGGTGCACTGGATGTGGTGGCCGGCGATCGGCGGCCTTGCGGTCGGCCTGATCGGCTGGATCGCGCCGCACACGCTGGGCGTGGGCTACGACAACATCGAGGCGATGGTGTCCGGCCACTTCGGCGTCAGGGTGCTGCTGGGCCTGTGCCTGCTGAAGTTCCTGTCGTGGGTGATCGCGCTGGGCAGCGGCACCTCGGGCGGCACGCTGGCGCCGCTGTTCACGATCGGCGGCGCGTTCGGCGCGCTGCTGGGTTTCGCCGCGGTGCACTTCGCGCCCGTCTTGGGCATCGACCCGCGCATCGCCGCGCTGGTCGGGATGGCCGCGATCTTCGCCGGCGCCTCGCGCGCGCTGCTGACCTCGATCGTGTTCGCGTTCGAGACCACCCGCCAGCCGCTGGGTCTGCTGCCGCTGCTGGGCGGCTGCACCGCGGCCTACCTGATTTCGGCGCTGATGATGCGCAACACCATCATGACCGAGAAGATCGCGCGCCGTGGCGTGCGCGTGCCATCCGAATACGCGGCGGATTTTCTCGACCAGATTGCAGTGGGACAGGCCTGCACCCGCGACGTGCAGACGCTGAAGACGTCCGACGAACTGGGCGAGGTGCGCGCATGGCTGAACTCCGGCCGCGCCGAGGCGCAGCACCAGGGCTATCCGGTGATCGACGACAACGGCCGGGTGCGCGGCGTGATCACCCGCCGCGACCTGCTTGATCCCGACCAGCCGGGACTGAAGCGGATCGGCGAGATGCTGAAGCGCGGACCGATCGTGGTGCGCGAGGATCATTCGCTGCGCGAGGCGGCCGATCACATGGTGGCCGAGAACGTCGGACGGCTGATCGTGGTGGCGCGCGATGACGCCACGCGGATGGTCGGGATCCTGACCCGCGGCGACCTGCTGTCGGCACACGCGCGGCGGCTGCACGAGGCGCGCGACGCGGCACGCAACATCCGGATCCGGCAGACCCTGAAGCGGCGCTTCGGCGCGGTGAATGGATCGCGCAACGACCGCGCGTCGGTGTCGTGAAACCACGCTTGCGGCGCGTCGCCGCGCGGCGAACAATAGCCGGATGATCGACCCCGTCCGCTATCCCCGCCTCGCCCGCATCGATTCACCGGCGGACTTGAAGCGCGTTCCCGAGCGTGAACTGCCGCAGGTGGCGAAGGAACTGCGCGAATACCTGATCGAATCGGTCGCCAGCGTGGGCGGCCATTTCGGCGCGGGACTGGGCGTGGTCGAGCTGACGGTCGCGCTGCATTACCTGTTCGACACGCCGGAAGACCGGATCGTGTGGGACGTGGGCCACCAGAGTTATCCGCACAAGATCCTGACCGGCCGGCGCGACCGGATCACCACCATCAAGAAGAAGGACGGGCTGGCGCCGTTTCCCAGCCGCGAGGAGAGCGGGTACGACGCCTTCGGCGTGGGACATTCCTCGACGTCCATTTCCGCCGCGCTGGGCATGGCGATCGCCGCGCGGCGCAAGGGCGATCCGCGCAAGGTGGTCGCGGTGATCGGCGACGGCGCGATGACCGCGGGCATGGCGTTCGAGGCGCTGAACCACGCCGGCGGCGCCGGACTCGACCTCCTGGTGATCCTCAACGACAACGGCATGTCGATCAGCGAGAACGTGGGCGGACTGGACCGCACCCTCGCGCGCCTGCGTGCGGGCGAGGCAGGCAAGGCGGGGCCGCATCCCGAAGCACTGTTCGAGGAATGGGGTTTTGCCTATTCGGGTCCGGTGGACGGTCACGACTTGCCGCAACTGCTGTCGGCGTTGCGTGCGTCGCGAGACAGGCGCGGTCCGCAACTGCTGCACGTCGTCACCGTCAAGGGCAAGGGCTACGCCCCGGCCGAGCACGCGCAGATCGAATACCACGCGGTGGGCCCGTTCGATCCCGGCCAGGGCGTGGCGCACAAGCCCGATGCGAAGAAACCGACCTACACCGACGTGTTCGCCGACTGGCTGTGCGACATGGCCGCCGCGGATCCGCGTCTCTGCGGCATCACGCCGGCGATGCGCGAGGGTTCCGGACTGGTGCGTTTCTCGCAGGCATTTCCGGACCGCTATTTCGATGTCGCGATCGCCGAGCAGCACGCGGTCACGCTGGCGGCGGGGCTGGCCTGCGAAGGCGCGAAGCCGGTGGTGGCGATCTACTCCACGTTCCTGCAGCGCGCCTACGACCAGTTGATCCACGACGTCGCGCTGCAGAACCTCGACGTCACCTTCGCGATCGACCGCGCCGGCGTGGTCGGTCCCGACGGCCCCACGCACGCGGGCAGTTTCGATCTCTCGTACCTGCGCTGCATTCCCAACATGCTCGTGATGGCGCCCGCCGACGAGAACGAATGCCGGCAGATGCTGACCACCGGTTTCCGCCACCAGGGTCCCGCCGCGATCCGCTATCCGCGTGGCGGTGGTCCCGGCGCCATGATCGATCCCGCGCTGACCGGACTGCCGGTGGGCAAGGCGCAGGTGCGCCGTCACGGTTCGGGCCTGGCGTTGCTGGCGTTCGGCTGCACCGTCGCGCCCGCGGAAAAGGTGGGCACGGAACTCGGCGCGACCGTGGTCAACATGCGCTTCGTCAAGCCGCTGGATGCGATGCTGGTGCGGGACATCGCGCGCACCCACGACGCACTGGTGACGCTGGAAGACAACGCGATCGCCGGCGGCGCGGGTTCCGCCGTCGCGGAGTCGCTTTCGAAAGACGGCATCGAGATTCCGATCCTGCACCTCGGCCTTCCCGATGCATTTCTGGGACACGGAAGCCGGGAAGAATTGCTGGCCGAAGCTGGATTGGATGCCGATGGCATCCGCAGCGCGATCCTCGCGCGCTTTCCGCAATTCGCTCACGCAACGTCGTCGCTGCGCAACGCGGTGTAGCACGCTCGTTGTTCCGCGGCTTGCAGAAAGCAGATTCCGGGTTCCGGCCTTCGGCCGGCCCCGGAATGACAACAAAATTTACCCGCCATTCCAGACGCCGCACATTCCTGAAACTCGTCATTTCGTGGCCGCCGCGGCCTCATCGCGGCGGAACCCGGAATCTGCTCTCACTTGTCGGGGGCCCCAGCCGTCCACTTTTTCAGCCACCCGATCACGGTGTCGTGCCACTGCACGCTGTTCTGCGGCTTCAGCACGAGGTGGCTTTCGTCCGGGAAGTTCAGGAACTCGCTGGGGATGCCGCGCCGCTGCAGCGCGGTGAACGCGCCCAGTCCCTGCGACAGCGGAATCCTGTAATCGTGGTCGGAATGGATCACCAGCATCGGCACGCGCCAGTCCCTGACGTGGTCGAGCGGGTTGAACTTCTCGTAGTTCTCCGGATGATCGAACTGCGTGCCGCCGTTCTCGTGCTCCTCGAACCACAGCTCGTCGGTGGCGTAGTACATCATTCGCGCGTCGAACACGCCGTCGTGATCGACCATGCATTTCCACGGCTGGTTCCACACGCCGGCCATCCAGTAGATCATGTAGCCGCCGTAGCTCGCGCCCAGCGCGCAGGCAGCGTGGCCGTCGAGGAAGGAAAACCGTTCCAGCGCCGCGGCCCAGCCCTTCTGCAAATCCTCCAGCGGACGGTCGCCCCAGTGCTCGGAGATCGCATTGGTGAAGGCCTGACCGTAGCCGACCGAGCCGTGGAAGTTGATCGCGACCACCGCGAAGCCGGCGCCGGCATACACCTCGGGATTCCAGCGGTAATGGAACTCGTCGGGCCAGGCGCCCTGCGGGCCGCCGTGGACCAGGAACGCGACGGGATATTTCCGGCCCGGTTTGGCGCCCACCGGCGGCATCACGTAACCGTGCACGATGTCGCCGTTCCAGCCCTTGAACGCAAACCACTGCGCCCTGGAAAACTCGATGTCCTTGAGCCGCGCCGCGTTGAAATGCGTGACCTGGGCGAGAGCCTTGCCTTGTGCGTTCAGCGTGTGCAGATCGGTCGGATGCGTGAAATCCTGGCGTGCGGCGACGATGCGGTCACCCGTCACGTCGAAGCCCATCACGCTGCCGTCGCTCAGCAACTTCGCAGGCCTGCCGCTGGCGACGTCGATCGCATACAGCGCGACGTTGCCCTCATCGGCGACCGTGGTGTACAGCGTCTTGCCGTCGGCGGAGAGTTCCATCGGCGTCGCGGAACGGTCCCAGTCCGGATCGATTTCACGTGTCTTGCCGGTCGCGAGATCCAGCGCCATGATCCCGAAGCGGTCGGACTCGAACCCCGGCACCTTCTGCGCGAGGTAGTACAGCGTCCTGCCATCGCGCGAGGGCAGCGGATACGCATCCCACGCGAGGTTCGAGACGGTCAGGTTTCTCGGCGCGGCCGAACCGTCGGCCGGCACCGAATACACGTCGAAGTTGGTGGACCACGGCTCGGTCTTGCCCGCGATCCGCACGTCGAAGTACACGGTCTTGCCGTCCGGCGAGAACGCGTATTCGGCGTTGCTGCCATCCGGCTTGCTGGGCACGTCGCCGTCGATGCCCTTGGTCAACAGGATCGGCCCGGAAGAACCGTCCAGCGGCATCGTGAACAACTGGCCGCGCCGGTGATCGGACCAGACATCCCAGTGCCGGACGAACAGGCGGTGGTACAGCCGGCCGGTGGCCTTGATTTTCTTCTGCGCATCGAGTCTCGCGCGCGTGCATGCCGGCGTCGCGCAATCCTCGAACATCTGCGCCGAGAACAGCAGCGACTTGCCGTCGGGCGAAATCCTGTAGTTGTCGATGTCCAGCGGCAGGTGCGTCACCTGCACCGGCGCACCGCCCGCGACCGGCGCCGACCACAGTTGCGTCGAATCCTTTTCGGTCGCGAGGAAATACACCGTCTTGCCGTCCGGCGAGAACGCCGGGCTGTTGGCATTCAATTCCGGATCGGTGACGCGGCGTGGTCCGGCGGCCTTCTTCGAAAGATCGAGCAGCCAAACGCTGTTGACGCCCTTGTTGTCCTTCCAGTCGGTGCTGCGCACGCTGAAGGCCACCCATTCGCCGTCCGGCGACAGGTGCGGATCGGATACCCGGTCCATCATCGCCAGATCGTGCGCGTCGAAGGGATGCGTGGCCGCGGTGGCGGCCCCCGTGGCAAGAAACAGCGCGAAGGCGCAAGCGGCAAGCCGAACGTTCATGGCGATTCCCCGACAGGCTGGTCAAGGGCGCCACGGTACGGCGCGGAGGAACTGCGCGCAAGCGACGCATGGAGCCCTCTTCCCTCGGGAGAGGGATTCAAAAGCGCAGCGTGTGTCGCCGGCAGCTACTTGCCGGTCGCTGGCGCGGACGACGAGCCCGTCATCGAAACCGCGGCCGGGCCGATGTTGGCATCCAGAAACGCATCGACCTTCCGGAACAGTTCGGCGATGTTGTCCTGGTTGTAGAAGCCGTGCCATTCGTCGGGCTTGTACAGCCACTCGTGCGCGATCCTGCGCTTCAGCAGCGCGATGTGCATGTCCATGCCCTGCACCGGCGGCACGCGGGTGTCGCGGCCGCCCACGATCAGCATCACCTTGGCCTTCAGGTTGTCCAATTGATAGATCGGCGAATGCTGCGCCAGCACGTCCATGTCGGTGCCCAGCACGCGCTTCAGGTAATCCTTGCCGTAAATGTTTTGCGGAATGTCGCCGCGCGTGTCCATCAGGCGCAGGTCGTACACGCCGACGTAACCGATTGCGCATTTGTAGAGGTCGGGTTCCTTGACCGCGCCCTCCAGCGCTGCATAGCCGCCATAACTGCCGCCGTAGATGCAGATCCGGCCGGGATCGGCGATGCCCTGCGCAACCGCCCAGCGCGTGGCATCGGTGACGTCGTCCTGCATCTCGCCGCCCCATTGCCGCCAGCCGGCCTTTTCGAAGTCGAATCCGTAACCACCGGAGCCTCGGTAGTTCACCTGCAGCACTGCGTAGCCGCGGATCGCCATCGCCTGCACGTACGGGTCGTATTCCCACCAGTCGCGGATGCCGTACGGTCCGCCGTGCACGTACACCACCATCGGCAGGTGCCTGGCATCGTCCTTGCCGGGCGGATACGTCACGTAGCCCTGTTCGGTCAGACCGTCGCGGGTCTTGAAGGTGAAGGGCTCGGCGCGTCCCAGTTTTTCCGGGTCGATCCACGACGCGCGCTGCAGCAGCGGCGTGAACTTGTTCGACGCGCGGTCATAGAGAAAGAACGTGCCCGGATCGACGTCGGCCTCGACCAGCGCGACCGCCTTGCTGCCGTCGTCGCTGCCGGAAGTGAACCACACGTCCTCGCCCGGGTACTGCTTCATCAATGCGATCAGCGCCTGCACACCCGGCGCACCGTTGTCGAACACCGAGATCGCGGGCCGGCCATCGGTGAAACGCACGCCGATGATCGAATCCTCGGCCAACCCACGCGCCAGCGCCTGCGGCTCCACGTGCGGATTGCTCCACACGTTGGTCATCTTCCGGTTCGCCGGGTCGAACTTGCAGACGCCGAAGCCCGGCGAACCCGGACAGGTGAACCACACCGTCGTGTCGTCGGCACTGAAGGCGATCGGGACGTCGCGATCCGCGCTGGCCTTCTCCAGCAACTGCCAATCGCCGCCGTCGGCGGGACGCATGTAGATCACGCGGTTGCCCGAAAGGTCGTCGCCGTAGGCAAAGCGCACGTGACCGTGGTGATCGGCAAGGTAATCCGCCTCGCGCATCGGCGCGGCGGCGACGCGCACCTTGTTGCCGTCGCGCACGTCCATCTTGTACACCACGCTCAGCGCACCGGCGGATCCGGAGGCTTCCCAGTTGGTGACAACCGCCAGGATGTGGTCGGGGTCGCCGTCGATCCGCGACAGGAAATCCGCGCTGCCGTACTCGGGCGTGGCGTGCTGGATGTGCGTGCCGGCCTCCATCGTGTCCATGCGGTAGCCGTACAGCATCGTCGGACTGCCGCCGTCGGCTTCGACGCTGTACAGCTCGCCCGTGGCGATCGGCGCATCCCAGCCGCCCTGATGCAGGGCTTCGGTGTACACCACGTACTTCGGCGACGCCCACCAGAAGTCCTGCACGTCGTCGCCCTGGCGCGGGGTGATGTTGACGCCCTTCCTGTGCACGATGTCGATCAGCGACAGCACGGTCTGGCCGTCCGCCAGCACCGACGTCGCGGCGATGTGGGTGCCGTCGGGCGAGATCTTGACCATCCTGTATTGCGCGTGGCGCGCGAGATCCGCGAAGGACACCGGATCGGCCAGCGCCACGCCTGCAACGCCGCAGGCAAGCAAGGCGAGCACGCAACGACGCAGTGTTTTCATCGTGATTCCCCCCAGCAGATTGTCGAGAAAGTGCTTTCCTTGTACTTGACTCGCGCCATCCATGGCGCTCGCCCTGCAGGCCGGCACCCGTGCCGTCGCCACGATATAGCAGACCGCCGCGGTGATCCACCGGCGACCGGATCAACGGGCCGCCGTCAGCTCCGCGATCACTCCATCGAGCGCGGCCTGCCAGTCGGGCAATGCGACGCCGAAGGCTTTCCGCAACTTCGTGGTGTCGAGCACCGACCAGGCTGGACGCTTCGCCCGGGTCGGATAGTCCGCCGTCCGGATCGCGGTCACGCGCGGCACGCGCGCGATCAGACCGGCACGATGGGCGCGTTCGAAGATTGCGCGGGCGAAACCGCACCAACTGGTCCGGCCGGAAGCGACCAGGTGATACGTGCCATCCAGTGACCCCGGCCCGGTGCCTTCATCTGCCTTGCACCATCGCGCCATCGCGTGAGCAGTGACATCGGCGATCAACCGTGCCGACGTGGGCGCGCCGGTCTGGTCGTCCACCACCCGCAATTCGTCGCGTTCGGTTCCGAGCCGCAGCATCGTGCGCAGGAAATTGTGGCCGCGCGCGGCATAGACCCAGGCGGTGCGCAAGATCAGGTGCCGTGCGCCGCTGTCGCGCAGGGCGATTTCACCGGCCAGCTTGGAGCGGCCGTAGGCGCCCAGCGGTTGCGCGGGATCGTCCTCGCGGTACGGAATCGTCGCGTTGCCGTCGAACACGTAATCGGTCGAGTAGTGGATGACGCGCGCGCCACGTCCTGCCGCCCACGCGCCGAGCACGCCCACGGCCTCGCCGTTGATGCGCATCGCCAGGTCCGGTTCGTCCTCGGCCCGATCGACGGCGGTGTACGCGGCGGCGTTGACGATCAGGTCGGGCGCTATTCTGTCGAGCGCTTTCGGCAGGGCATCGAGATCGGCAAGATCGACGCGCTCGCATGCGCTGCCATCCTCGAGTCTGCCTTCCCGGGTGGCGCAGAGGATTTCGCAAGCGCGTACCCTCACCCCGGCGCTGCGCGCCCGCAGCTTCGCGCCGCCTTTCCCGGAGAGAGAGGAGTTCAAAGCGTTTTCCATTCCCTCCCGGGCAAAGCCGCCGGGGATGGCTGACAACAGCTCGTGCCCCACCTGTCCATTGGCGCCGGTGACCAGGATGCGCATGGATTGTTCCATCTCCTGCCTCGAAATCGCGCGACTCTCGTCATTCCGGAGCGACCCGCGATTCCATCGCGGGTCGAATCCTGAATCCGGTTTCTATCGCACGCCCATCACGCCAATCATGGATTCCGGGTTTCCTCGCTCCTCAAAGCGCGGTCATCCCTGACCGCTCTCCGCGTCGGCTGCGGCCGGCCCCGGAATGACGATCCGGGCCGGGTCACGGTTTCGCGTACACCGGCAACCTGTCCGCCGGCACGTCGGCGAGGAACGGCGCCGCCTTGTCCTTGTCCGACAGCAGCGGCTCGGCCACCGGCCAGTCGATGCCGATCTGCGCATCGTTCCAGCGCACGCCGGCGTCGGCCCTGGGGTCGTACAGCGCGGTGCATTGATACACGAACGTCGCCCAATCGCTGACCACGCAGAAACCGTGCGCGAAACCCTCGGGTATCCAGAACTGGCGCTTGTTGTCCGCCGTCAGCATCGCCGCGGTCCAGCGGCCGAAGGCGGGCGAGCCGCGGCGGATGTCCACCGCCACGTCGTACACCTCGCCCTCCAGCACATGCACCAGCTTGCCCTGCGGATTGGGCCACTGGTAATGCAGGCCGCGCAGCACGCCACACGCGGAACGCGACACGTTGGATTGCACGAAAAGCGCTTCGATGCCCAACGCCTTGTATTTCTCCGCGTGGAAGCTCTCGTAGAAATAGCCGCGCGCATCGCCGTGCACCACCGGCTCGATCACGCAGCAGCCGGGAAGATCGGTGTCGATGCGCCTGGGTTGGGGTTGGCGGGTCATTGCTGCCTTCTCATGATTTTGTGCCGACTTCCCGGCATTTCGAATGACACATCGGCGGTTTCCGGAACTCAACATCCGCCGATCAGGCGCAACAGATACTGTCCGTAGCCGGTTTTCGCCAGCGGCTGCGCGAGCTCCCGTACCCGCGCGGCGTCGATCCAGCCCTGCTGGAAGGCGATCTCCTCGGGACAGCACACCTGCAGGCCCTGACGGTGCTGCACGGTGGCGATGTAGTTGCCGGCATCCATCATCGACTCGTGGGTGCCGGTGTCGAGCCATGCATAACCACGACCCAGTTGTTCCAGCATCAGCGAACCGTCTTCCAGATAGCAGCGATTCAGGTCGGTGATCTCCAGCTCGCCGCGCGCCGAGGGTTTCAGTTTCGCCGCGAAATCGCACACACGCCCGTCGTAGAAATACAGCCCGGTCACCGCATAGTTCGATTTCGGCCGTTCCGGCTTTTCCTCCAGCCCGATCACGCGGCCGGACGCATCGAACTCCGCCACGCCGTAGCGTTCGGGGTCGCGCACCAGATAACCGAACACCGTGGCCCCGCGCGTGCGCGACGCGGCGCGCTGCAGCAGTTCGGTCAGGCCGTGGCCGAAGAAGATGTTGTCGCCCAGCACCAGCGCGCAAGGTTCGCCCGCCACGAACTCGCGGCCGATCAGGAACGCCTGCGCCAGACCGTCCGGCGAAGGCTGCACCGCGTAGGAAATCCGGATGCCCCACTGCGAGCCGTCGCCGAGAAGATTCCTGAACAGCGCCTGCTCGTGCGGCGTGTTGATCACCAGCACGTCGCGGATGCCCGCCAGCATCAGCACGCTGAGGGGGTAGTAGATCATCGGCTTGTCGTACACCGGCAGCAGTTGCTTGCTGACCGCCTGGGTCACCGGGTACAGCCGGGTGCCGGAGCCGCCGGCGAGGATGATGCCTTTTTTTGTCGTCATCTCGGTTCGTTCCTTCCTACCCACTGCTTCGTCATGCTGCAACTGAAAGCTGGATTCCGGGTTACGATCCTTCGGATCGGCCCCGGAATGACCACACGTTCTCCGTCATTCCGGGTGGCACCGCTTCACCGCCGATGAAACCCAACCTCGCCATTCCGGGGTGGCGCCGCTTCACTGCCGATGAAACCCAACTTCTTCATTCCGGGGCGGCGCGAAGCGCCGAACCCGGAATCCAGCTTTTCGCACGCGACGTGCACTTTCCTACTGACTGATTTCCGGCCACAAATCGCGCCATGCGGGATTCGAGCGTTCAATCAGAGCGATCTTCCAGGCACGTCGCCATTTCTTCAATTCCTTCTCACGCTCGATCGCCTCAAACATCGAACGAAATTGCTCGAAGTGCACCAAGCGGTGGACTCCGTAACGTTGCGTAAATCCCTTCACAACATCATTGCGGTGTTCCCACACCCGTTTCATCAAGTCGGACGTTACTCCGATGTACAACGTGCCATTCGGCCTGCTGGCAAGAATGTAAACGGAGGGTTGACGCATCCTGGCATCCTGACTGTCGCGGGCCGCAGGCCGTCGCGCTACGAACCTGAAAGCTGGATTCCGGGTTCCGATCCTTCGGATCGATCCCGGAATGACGAGCAACAAACAATGCCGCGTAACTATCCCGGCTTGCCATTCCGGGGCGCTCCACGGCTCCACCGCGGCGCGAACCCGGAATCCAGCTTTCCCGGCAACCCGCACTTCCCGCGGCCCCGGAATGACGAGCAACAAATAATGCCGCGTAACTATCCCGGCTTGCCATTCCGGGGCGCTCCACGGCTCCACCGCGGCGCGAACCCGGAATCCAGCTTTTCCGGCACATCATCCCTGCCCCAATCGCTCCATCCGGTAGCTGCCGTCCAGCACGCGCTTCACCCACGGTTGGTTGTCGAGATACCAGTCCACCGTGCGCGCGATGCCGGTTTCGAAATCGACCGACGGCTTCCAGCCCAGCTCGCGTTTCAGCTTGGAGGCGTCGATCGCGTAGCGGCGGTCGTGGCCGGGGCGGTCCTTGACGAATTCGATCAGCGACTCGCGCCTGCGGCCGTCCGGCAAGGGGCGCCGCTCGTCCAGCAGCACGCAGATGGTCTTCACCACGTGGAGGTTCTCGCGTTCGGCGTCGCCGCCCACGTTGTAGGTCTCGCCCACCCGTCCCGCTTCCAGCACGCGCCGGATCGCGGCGCAGTGGTCCAGCACGTACAGCCAGTCGCGCACGTTCCGGCCGTCACCGTACACCGGCAGTGTTTCGCCCGCCAGCGCGCGCTGGATGATCAGCGGGATCAACTTCTCCGGAAACTGGTAGGGCCCGTAGTTGTTCGAGCAGTTGGTCGTCAGCACCGGCAGGCCGTAGGTGTGGTGAAAGGCGCGCACCAGGTGATCGCTGGCCGCCTTGCTGGCCGAATACGGCGAGTTGGGCGCGTAAGGCGTGTCCTCGGTGAACTTGCCGGTCGCGCCCAGCGAACCGTACACCTCGTCGGTGGAGACGTGCAGGAAGCGGAAGCGTTCCCTCGCCGCGCCATCCAGTGTCTTCCACCAGTCGCGCGCGCATTCCAGCAGCGCCAGCGTGCCGACCACGTTGGTCTCGACGAACGCGGCCGGCCCGTCGATGGAACGATCCACGTGCGATTCGGCCGCGAAGTTCAAGATCGCATCGGGCTCGTGTTCTGCCAGCAAACGCGACACCAGCGCGCGGTCGCCGATGTCGCCGCGCACGAACACGTGGCGCGGATTGCCTTCCAGCGATTTCAGCGTGTCGAGGTTGCCGGCATAGGTCAGCTTGTCCAGGTTGACCACGGTCAGCCCATCGGCCACCGCCTGCAGCACGAAATTGCCGCCGATGAACCCGGCGCCGCCGGTGACCAGCAGGGTCTTCATCCTTGCCTCGCGTCTCGTCAAAAGACGCCATTTTGCCATGGGCCGCCCCTCTCCCCCGGGAGAAGGCGCCCGACCACTCGCGAGTGGTCGGGCGGGTGAGGGTGGGAAGCGACGTTTGCGCGATACAAGGGGCATCGCGCGTCGTTGCGAACGGGCGGCCATGGACGGCCGCACCGGCACCAAGGATGGTTGCGCGCCTGTCTCTCCCCTCACTCCAGCGCTACGCGCTCGGCCTGCGGCCGCCTCTCGCCAAAGGGGGCGAGGGGAGGTGATTCGGCCGCCGGTCGGGGAAGAGCGGCCGGAAATGCAAACAATCGTGCCGATTGGCACGCAACGTGCTGAAAACCCGGCATGCACGGCCGGACCGGCTCGTCGGGAACGGGGGTTCCTTCGCCCATGCGCACGCTGCAACGAGGTTTCACGCTGATCGAATTGATGATCGTGGTCGCGATCATCGCGATCCTGGCCGCCATCGCCATCCCCGCCTACCAGGATTACGTGATCCGCAGCCAGGTGTCGGAGGGCATCGTGCTGGCGGACGCGGGCAAGCTGGCGGTGTGGGACTACTGGAGCAACACTGGCAGCCTGCCAACCGGCAATGGTTCGGCAGGCATGGCGTCGCCGGCATCGATCACCGGCAATTACGTTTCCTCGGTCACCGTCACCAAAGGCCTGATCACGGTGGCCTACGCCGGCCCGAAAACCAATACCGCGATCAAGTCCGACACGCTGCTGCTGTCACCGATCACCAGCGCGGGCAGCATGACTTGGACCTGCAAGTCCAACAACCTGCCGGGCAAATACCTGCCTTCCTCTTGCCGGAGCTAGCGCGACCCGCTGCCGCGACCTGACGAATCCGCGCTGACGCCTTGCGGCAGCGGTGACGCGGAATGTCAATAACCGTGAACCCGTTCCGCTGCGGACTGCGCAACCCCTCACGCTTCCCGAGCGCCGCAATCCACGGAATCTGGCACGAAAACTGCTTCATTCCTCCCGAGCTTCTGGCTCACTGGCCGCTGGCCAGGGGGTTCGCGTCAGGGGCTTCAAGCAATCTCGGGGCATCCCAACCAGTAGGCCAACAGTCACAAGCAAGAGGTATCCATCCCATGAAAACGATGCAGAAAGGCTTCACCCTGATCGAACTGATGATCGTGGTCGCGATCATCGCCATCCTTGCCGCCATCGCCATCCCGGCGTACCAGGACTACGTGATCCGCTCGCAGGTGTCGGAAGGCATGAGCTTGCTGGATGGCGCCAAGACCGCGGTGGCCGAGTACTACACCAACAACGGTACGTGGCCGTCCGACAACGCCCAGGCTGGCTTGGCAGCCGACAGCCAGATTAATGGCAAGTATGTCAGCAAAGTCGACGTGACCAGTGGCGTAATTACGGCCACCTTCTCCGCTACCAGCCCGCAAGTTGCCAACAAAAATCTCGACACCAAGGTATTGGCGCTGTCGCCGGTTGGAGCCGGTACCTCAGGGGGCAGCATCGCGTGGCATTGCGCCACTAACTCGACAACGGTTCCGGCAAAGTATCTGCCTTCGTCCTGCCGCGGCGCCAACCAGTAATCGCGCTTTGCAGCAACGTTTTACCCGGAGGGCCGCATCACGCGGCCCTTCTTTTTTGCCACGGTGAGGCTGCAAACCGCGCGCCCTTGCCGCCTGGCGACTGGCGACGCAGCCATGCCCTATCTATCCTTCGCTTTCCATGCGTAACGCGCCAAGCAACGATCCTTCGATGCTGCGACACCACCCGTGTATCGTACGATTGACGTCCTCTATCGCCTTTGCAGCGGCGATGGCGGCATTGCTTTTGATTACCTGGCTCGTTTATCACCCGGGACTGTCGGGCAACTTCCTGTTCGACGACTATTTCAATTTGACGGCCCTGGGCGCCACCGGGCCGGTGCACGACTGGCCCTCGTTTCTGCGCTACATCACCTCCGGCAAGGCGGACCCGACCGGGCGTCCCCTGACGATGTTGACGTTTCTGCTCAACGCGCAGGATTGGCCGGCAAACCCGTACTGGTTCAAGGTCACCAATGTCCTGCTGCATTTGTTGAATGGCGCGCTGTTGTGCTGCGCGATGCGCGCTCTGGGAACGCAAGCGGGGCTTGACAAAACACATGCGGGGACTGCGGCACTGCTCGGGGCGGCTTTCTGGCTGCTGCATCCCTTGTTCGTCTCCACCACGCTGTATATCGTGCAGCGCGAGGCAATGCTCCCGGCCACCTTCACCTTTTGTGGCCTGCTCTGTTGGTGCGTCGGGCGGCGGCGATTCGACGAAGGGCGCAGCGGCTCGGGTCGGTGGTGGCTGCTCGCCGGTGGCTGGTTGTGCACCGCGCTGGCGACGCTGTGCAAGGCCAACGGCATCCTGCTGCCGCTGTTGATCGCCGCGGCGGAATGTACGATTTTGCGTTCGCGCGAGGCCAAGACGGAAGACGCCGGCAGCAGATCGCTGCACCGCGCCCGGCGATGGGTACTGGGCATTCCCCTTGTCGCGCTCGTCGCGGTGCTGATTGGCGAAATACCTTCCTCCATCCATGCCGCCGCAGCCTATCGCCCCTGGACCATCGGCCAAAGACTGCTGACCGAGCCGCGCGTCCTGATGGATTACCTGCGGCTATTGTGGGTGCCGCGGGCCACATCTTTCGGTTTGTTCAACGACCAGGTCCGCGCATCCGTTGACGTCCTGCATCCCTGGACCACGCTTCCGTGCATCCTCGCGATCGTTGCGCTGATCGTCGGCGCCTGGTTGCTGCGAACACGTTACAGGTTCGTTGCGTTCGCTATCCTGTTCTACTTCGGCGGGCAACTGCTCGAAAGCGGCTTGCTCCCATTGGAGCTGGCCTTCGAGCACCGCAATTACCTGCCTGCCGCGTTCATGTTTTGGCCGTTGGCCATTTGGCTGACGGCCGCGGGCGGATTCCGTGTCATCCGTATCGCGTTTGTGTTGCTGGCGTTGACGGGACTGTCAATGCTCACCTATGCGCGCGCCACCGTATGGGGAGACGAGGTGAGGCAGGCGCTGATCTGGGGCAAGATCAATCCCCATTCGGGCCGGGCACAGGCGTTGGCCGCCATGGCAGAGGCAGCCATGGGCGATCCGGGGCACGCCATCAAGCGCTTGCAGAATGCGGCGGTCGGCAACCCCTCCGATGTTCAGCTCACCCTTAATCTTGCCTCGATCGAGTGCAAGGCCGGAATGTTCGTGCCTTCCACGTGGCAACGGGTGCTGTATTCGCTGCGCCACACCCGCGAGAATTCCAGCCTGCTACTCAATTGGTTTGCCGAGATCATCCCGCTGGTTGCGAATCACGATTGCAATGGTCTGTCATTGAACATGCTGCAACAGGCCGTCGCAGCGGCGCGTGCGAACCCCAAATTCGGCTATCCCGGGCCCAGGCAGAATTTCGATCATATTGCCGGTTTGTTGGCACTGGCGATGCACCAACCCGAGCTCGCCTTGCAACAATTCGATGATGCGCTGGCGGCCTCGCCCAATCACGATACAGCCCTGGAACAGGCAGCGACATTGGGAGCGTCGGGTTATCCCGTCGAGGGATTGCAGCATCTCGACTTCGCGCAAACCCAGACTCCACGCATGAAACCCGCACTGGGGATGCCGATGGCTCACGTCTGGGTACTGCAACAGCAGCACTACTGGCAACATGAAACCGCGCGCCTGCGCGCCACGCTGGAAGCGGATGCGGCGAGGCGCGCGAACGACGGTGCGACAGCACCGGCAGCCCGTCACGAACCAGCCCGCGAAGACTGAAAGCATGCGCTTTCCCCGCACGACCACGATCCTGCTGCTTGCCGCCGCGCTGATCGTCACCGCTATCGTGTACTGGCCCGGGTTGACCGGCGGCTGGGTGTTCGACGATTTCCCCAATATCGTTGACAACCCGGCGATTCGTATTACTCACGCCACATCGACTCTCGGTGCATGGGTCAACGCCGCGCTCTCGTCACCATCCAGCTTTCTGCACCGTCCACTGGCATCGCTGACTTTTGCCGCCAACTGGTACTTCGGCGAAGGCAATCCGTGGCCGTTCAAGCTGACCAACGTGCTGATACATCTGCTCAATGGCGTGCTGCTGTACGGGATGCTGCGCGAGCTGCTGCGGGTGGCGAGTCGTCATCCCTCCGCTGAAGGAAGAAGGCGGCGCACGGCGGCGCACGGCGGCTCGGTCACCGATCCGGCATCGGACGAGCAATGCACCCCCGCCCCTCCGGGGGTAGAGGAAATTTGCATCGACGAGGCCGCTGCAACCCGGCTGGCATTGGCGGTGACGGCAGCGTGGTTGCTGCTGCCCATCAACCTGCTGGGCGTGCTGTACGTGGTCCAGCGGATGGAAAGCCTGTGCCAGGTGTTCGTGCTGGCGGGGCTGTGGGCCTATCTGTACGGCCGGCGGGTGATGCTGACCGCGAGCGATGCAGCCGGGCAGCAACGCGGTTTCTCCATCGCGACCGCAGGCATCGTGCTGGGCGCCGGCATCGGTGTGCTGGCCAAGGAATCGGCCGTGCTGCTGCCGGCATTCGCGTTTCTGGCGGAGGCGCTGGTGATGCGGTTCCGGCGCAGTGTTTCGCCACGTCCATTCGTGGTTCCGGGGCTGATCAACCGGCAGAACCCGGAATCCGGCTTCGAAGACACCGGGAAGCGTTTCGGAGAACCAGGCATGGATTCCGGGTTCCGCGCTGCGCGCGGCCCCGGAACGACGAGTGAGGAAAGGGATTCGGGATTCAGTGTTGAGCGCGGCCCCGGAATGACGAGAGAGGAAGGAGATTCGGGGTTCAGTGCTGCGCGCAACCCCGGAATGGCGAACGAGAAGGGGGGTGCCGGTGAAGGTCCGACCACTGATTCCGATTCCCTTCTCCCGCAGGCTGGGCAAGGAAAAAAATCATTCGACAAACGCATCGGCTGGTTGTTCGTCATTACGCTGTTCGTGCCGGCGATTCTGGGTTTTGCGTGGCTGTTGCGCGCGGCGTTGCGGCCTGCGAGCTGGGCCGGCCGCACCTTCACCCTCGGCCAGCGTCTGCTGACCGAACCGCGGGTGCTGGTCGATTACCTGCACTGGACGCTGCTGCCCGACCCGGGGACGCTGAGCCTGTATCACGACGAGATCGTGACCTCGACCGGCCTGTTCACGCCGTGGACGACGTTGCCTTCCATCGCACTGCTCGCCGCATTGATCGCGATCGCGGTGTGGCTGCGCAACCGCCTGCCGCTGGTCGCGCTGGGCATCGGCTGGTTCTTCGCCTCGCAGTTGCTGACAGCGACGATCGTGCCGCTGGAACTGGTGTACGAGCAGCGCATGTATTTCGGATCGATCGGCGTGCTGCTCGCGGTGTTTTCGCTGCTTCTCGGCCTGCGCAACCGGATTCGCCTGCCGCTGGCAAGGGGCACGGTGATCGCGCTGCTGCTGCTGCTGTACGCAAGCGTCACTTACCTGCGCGCGCAGGAATGGTCGAATCCGTTGCGGCTCGCGATTGCCGAGGCCAATCGCCATCCGACCTCTGCGCGCGCCAATTACGAGGCCGGACGCCTGCTGCTGATCGCATCGGATTACCAGCCATCGCCGGCACTGACGCAATCGTGGGTATACCTGCGCCGCGCCGCCGCGATTCCGGGTTCTTCGTCGTTGCCCGAACAGGCGATGATCATGATCACCGACCACGGACACCGTGGCGACGACACGGCGTTGTGGCGGGCGATGATCCGCAAGCTCGGGACCCAGCCGACCAGTCAGGAGGACATCTCGGCCTTGATCTCCCTGACCAACTGCTTCGGCAACGGCATCTGCGAATTCGATCTCGACTGGCTGAAGCGGGCCTACGCGGCGGCGCTGTCTCGCCCGCATCCCATCCCGCGCCTGCTGGGCGCCTACGCGGATTTCCAGCGCGACCAGTTGCACGACGACGCGGCCGCCATGGAATACCTCGCGCGCGCGGTGGCCGGCGAGCCCGGCGAGGCCGCCTACCGCGAGGATCTCGCCGCACTCTACGCAAAACACGGCAAGACGGAACTGGCGATCGAGCAGATCGATGCGCTGCGCCGGATGAACGCGTTCGGGCGGCTGGACCGGCAGATCGCGGCGCTGGAGCAAATGGCCGAACACCCCATTTCCGATCCTTCTTCCGGAACCGTGCACCCATGAAACAGGCAGGGGAATACCGCCTAGGTTACCGCGGAGACATCGAGGGATTGCGCGCCGTCGCGATTCTGCTCGTGATGGCTTGTCACGCCAAGGTCCGCTGGCTCGCAGGCGGCTTTGTCGGCGTCGATGTTTTCTACGTACTTTCGGGCTATCTGATCACCGGCTTGCTGGTGCAGGAAATCCGGACCACCGGCGATTTGCGCTTCGCTGGTTTCTACGCTCGGCGGCTGCGCAGATTGATGCCGGCGCTGCTGCTCATGCTGGCGGTCACCTGCATTTTGGGAAGGCTGCTGCTCGCGCCGGGCGGCCAACCGGAACAGGCGTTGGCCGCCGCGAGCGCGGCGTTGTGGCTGAGCAATTTCCATTTCGCGTTTTCGAACCTGGGTTACTTCGCTCCCGGCAGCGAAACCAACCTGTTCCTGCACACTTGGTCGCTGGGCGTGGAAGAGCAGTTTTATCTTGTGTGGCCGTTGCTGGTGGTGCTGGGCATGGGCGCGTGGCGCGGCGCCAAAACACCGCCGCATACCTCGCGTCTGAAATGGTTGTTCAGCGGCATTTTCGTGATCAGTCTTGCGTTGTCGCTGTACTGGACGCGCAATGCGCCGCATCTTGCGTTTTACATGATGCCGTCGCGCGCCTGGCAGTTCGCGCTTGGCGCCCTGGTATTCCTGGCATTCGGGACGCCGGCTGTTCGGCCCCCCGTGCGCGTGTTCAAGCGCGAATGGCTGAACATCGCCGCTTGGCTCGGCTTGGGAATGGTCCTGCTGGCCGCGGTGCTGATTGACAGCAGCGTTCCCTATCCGGGCACATGGGCGCTGCTGCCCTCATTCGGCGCGGCGATGGTGTTGGCCGCAGGGGTGCAAGACAGCGCCTCGGGTGCAACAAAGATGCTTTCACTGCGTCCGATGCAGGCCATTGGTCGCGTTTCCTACGCATGGTACCTGTGGCACTGGCCGGCAATGCTGCTGGGAGCGACCGTGCTGGACATCAATAGCGCATGGAACCGCGTATTGCTGGTGGCGATATCGCTGGTGATCGCGACGTTGTCCTACCGATTCTTCGAGACACCGATACGCCGCAGCCGGAAGATCCTTGCTAAACCACGGATGGCGGTCTTCGTGGCACTGGCCATCATGGCACTGGCCGGCTCGATTGCGCTGCGCTGGCACAATGCTGCCCTAGCTCGCATGCAAAGCCCGGAACAATTGCGCTACGAGGCTGCGCGTATGGATGCGCCGGTCATCTATGGCATGGATTGCGACGAGTGGTATCACTCGGCACGCGTGCAAATCTGCACATTCGGAGACGAGAGTGCCACGCACACTGCCGTCGCGATGGGCGACAGCGTGGCGTTGCAATGGTTTCCTGCCTACGCGGAAATTTTCGACAAGCCCGGCTGGCGCCTGCTGGTGATAACCAAGTCATCGTGTCCGATGGTGGACGTGCCGATTTTCTATCCGCGCATCGGCCGCAAGTACACCGAATGCGCGCAATGGCGACGTGACGCGTTGCGGACCGTCGCCACAATGAAGCCCGATGTGGTCGTGATGGGTTCCACTTTTACCTACGCTTACACCGAAACACAATGGATCGAAGGTACAAGGAAGGTGCTGGCTGCGTTGGATGCGGACGCAAAGCAGATCTACATCATGCGGTCCACGCCGACGCTGCCGTTCGATGCGCCATCCTGTCTGGCGCCGCGAAGCTGGCTGTATCGTGTCTTGTCCGGCCCATCGCATTGCACGAGCCCCGCCTACACGACGCGGAGCGACAATGTCCATCAATGGCTGCAGACCGCAGCGGCACCCTTCCGGAATGTTCGCGTGATCGACATGATAGGCAGTGTCTGCCCTAATGGGGTATGCCACGCCGAACTGGACGGCATGGTCGTGTTCCGGGACGAACAGCACATGACGGCCAGCTTTGCACGTTCGCTAGCCCCGGATTTTGGCAAAAGGCTCGATTCCGTTGTAGAAGCTGATAAATCTTTGCATCGTTTATCCGGTGGAAATGCAGAATGATCAAGGGCTCTGATCAACCTTTCCTCATCTTCGGCTCGCCGCTGATCGAGCAGGCCGAGATCGACGAGGTCGCGGCGTGCATGGAATCGGCATGGTTGGGCACCGGACCGCGCGTAGCACGGTTCGAGCGCGATTTCGCCGCCTACCAGGGCCTGCAGCCGTCGCAGGTCGCCGCGGTCAATTCCTGCACGGCCGCGCTGCACGTCAGCATGGTCGCGTCCGGGATCGAGGCCGGCAGCGAGGTGATCACCACGCCGATGACCTTCTGCGCCTCGGTCAACGCGATCATCCATGCCGGCCTGACGCCGGTGCTGGCGGACGTCGATCCGGCCACGCAGAACATCGATCCAGCCGCCATCGAGGCCGCGATCACGCCGCGCACGCGTGCGATCCTGCCGGTGCATTTCGCTGGCCGGCCGTGCAAGATGGATGCGATCATGGCGATCGCACGCAAGCACGACCTGATGGTGATCGAGGACTGCGCACACGCCATCGAAACCACGTACCACGGTCGCAAGGCCGGCACGTTCGGCGATTTCGGCTGCTTCAGTTTCTACGCGACCAAGAACGTCGTGACCGGCGAGGGCGGCATGATCACCGGCCGGGACGAGGCGCACATCGCGCGCGCCAAGGTGCTGGCGCTGCACGGCATGAGCAAGGATGCCTGGCATCGCTTCGGCGACCAGGGCTACAAGCACTACCAGGTGGTCGAGGCAGGCTTCAAGTACAACATGATGGATCTGCAGGCCGCGATCGGCATCCACCAGCTCGCGCGGGTCGAGCGGAATTGGCAACGACGCGAGACAATCTGGAACCGCTACCTGGAAGCCTTCACCGACCTGCCGATCGGTCTGCCCGCGCCGCCTGCGCCCGGCACCCGGCACGCGTACCACCTGTTCACCATCATGATCGACGAGGCGCGCTGCGGCATCTCCCGTGACGCCTTTCTCGACGCCATGAACGCGCGCCGCATCGGCACCGGCGTGCACTATCTGTCCGTCCCTGAGCATCCGTATTACCAGCAACGCCACGGCTGGAAGCCGGAGCAATGGCCCAACGCGATGCGGCTTGGGCGCCAGACCGTCAGCCTGCCGCTGTCGCCCAAGCTGACCGATGCGGATGTCGAGCGCGTGATCGCGGCGGTGAGTGCGCTTGCTGGCGGATGTTGACGGCAGCCGGCACTTGCCTCCGCGGCATCCATCGGAAGGCTGATTTTAGACATGCGGCCACCCTGCGCCGTGACACACGGCAGCCAAGTTGCCAACCCAACAGGAATGGATTAGTCTGACTTGGTCAAGCCGGAGTCCCTCATGAAATCCGTCAACATGCTCGAAGCCAAGACGCAGTTGTCCAAGCTCGTGGATCGCATAGAAAGCGGGAGGGACGACGAGATCGTGATTGCACGCAACGGCCGCCCTGCCGCACGCCTGGTGCCCGTCGTGAATCGCCCGCATAGAAAGCGCATTGGCCTTCTGAAGGGCAAATTCAAGGCGCCTTCGCTGCGGCAGCTGGACAGCCGCAACCCGTACATAAAACGCGCGTTCGGCAGCGACTGACGTGCAAATCCTGCTCGATACCCATATCGCGCTGTGGGCGCTGTCCGACGATCGCCGCTTGTCCGCCTACGCACGTGATGCCGTCTCCGACCCCGACAATGCGATTTGGGTATCGGCGGCCAGCATTTGGGAAATCGCAATCAAGCACGCGTTCGGACGCAGTGGGATCCCGTTTTCCGCCAGGAAAGCGATTGATTACTTCGATCAGGCCGGTTACCAGCTTCTTGCCGTGCAGCCGGAACACGCCGCGGTGGTCGAGACGCTGCCCCCACTGCACGGCGACCCTTTCGATCGCATGCTGATTGCGCAAGCGCTGACAGAGCCACTGCGGCTGATGACCCACGACCAGACATTGGCCACGTATTCCGACACCGTCATCCTGGTGTGACTGTCTCCCTTTGATTGGGCGCAACGACCGTGCCCGACCCGTGCCAGCTGGCGGCGCCGGTCGGCCCTTCCTCGGCTCGGCATGGAAAGCGATGCCGTCAACGACCAAAATGCAGTCATTGACTGATGGAGCCTAGACATGGCGACAATGACCATCCGCAATTTCGACGACAATTTGAAGCAGCGGCTGCGCATCCGGGCAGCCCGCCACGGACGTTCGATGGAAGATGAGGCGCGCGACATCCTGCGCAATACGCTGTCGACCGATACCGCGCGTCGTGTGTCACTGGTCGCGTCCATCAGGTCAAGGATCGAGCCGCTGGGCTGCGTGGAGCTGGAATTGCCGGCGCGCGGCGCCACGCTGGCCACGCGCAACATCGGGGATTTCGAAGGCTGCGGAATCGAAGTCATCGACCCGCGGAGCGCGACGGCCTCGTGACTTGTCCGCACACCCCCCGCACGCCGATGAACGCGGTGCCATGAAAGGTCCGATCGCTCGCGGCACGATCCGCACGACGTTCGTGCTCTTCATGCGTCTGGCGGTGCAAGCCGGCACGTTACTGATCGTTGCACGGATGCTGGGCCCGCACGGCTTTGGCGCGTTCGCAGGCATCGCCGCCTTGGCGGTGATCCTGGGCACACTGTCCACGTTTGGGACGCACCTGGTGCTGCTGGGCGAGGTATCGAAGGATCCGTCACGGCGCGAACAAGTCCTTCGGTACGCGATCCCGACCACGCTGCTATGCGGCGGCATACTGCTGGTGATCTATCTTGCGATTTGCCTGCTGGTACTGCGCGAAGCCGGGGTCGGCATCCATGTGTTGTTCGCAATCGGCATTGCCGAAATATGGCTCCAGCCATTGTTCGGGCTACCCGCCACCGAACACCTCGCGCTCGGGCGCACCGCGTGTTCGCAACTGCTGACCACGCTGCCGTTCATGTTGCGCCTCGCCGCCGCCACGGCGGTGTTCCTGCTGCATTTCGCCGACCCGCTGGCCGCGTATGCGTATGGCTATCTCGCGGCCTCATTCGCCGCGCTTGCGGTCGCCACGGTCACGATGCCCACACCTTGGCCGGCGCCACACTCGTGGCGGTTGCCTGCCCGTGCCGAAATGCGGCAAGCCACCGGCTACGCTGCACTCGCCATTACCGCGACCAGTCCGGCAGAACTCGACAAGACGCTGGCCGCGAAACTGCTTCCCCTTGGAGCAGCAGGCGTGTACGCCGCTGGTGCTCGCGTGATCGGCGCAGCGACCCTGCCGGTGAGCGCGATGCTGCTCTCGGCACTGCCACGTCTCTTCCGTGAGGGGCAGGATCAACCCCGGCGCACCGCGCACCTGTTGCGCTGGATCTTCGGCGCGGCGATGGTCTACAGCGTCGCGCTCGCGGTGATTCTGTGGTTCATTGCGCCGGTATTCGTGTGGTTGTTCGGGCCGAAGTATCACGGCATCGAGCACATGATCCACTGGTTGTGCCTTGCCGTGCCCGGAATGGCGTTGCGGATAGCCGCAGGCAGTGTATTGATGGCCTTGGGCAAACCGTGGATGCGGGTTGGCTTCGAAGTGGCAGGTTTGGTCGTGCTGATTATCGCGGCCACGCTACTGACTGCACAGTTTGGCGTGACCGGGATGCCGCTGGCGTTGGCCTGCTCGGAGTGGACGATGGCGATCCTTGGCGGAAGGTTGATTTCCATTGCTCACCAACGCAACTCCAGTGTCATTGCGCGGGCGGGGTGAAACTGCGGCAACGGCCGCGAATCACGTCCAGAGTGGCGGCATATAGGCCTCGCCATGGAACCATGGAGCGGTAGCGTACGCTGCGGACCAAAGCGCGAAGCGGAAGCGTTACACAGCGCGCCACAACATACACAACGGTCTGTGCCGGATTCCCCGCGAGCTTCCGTGCCAGAAGCCAGTGCGCACGATTCATGTGGTACTCGTAAAACATCGATCCGTTCTTCGCGCTAGCTGAGCCCGCATGCAGCACGATGGCATCCGCACATTCGGCGATGGTTATATCTCGCGCAGTCAAGTCGTGTCCCAGCTTCACATCCTCTCCGTAGAAAAAAAAGTCAGGATCAAACAAGTCGCTCTCAATAAGGCTATCGCGAATCAAAAAGCAAGTGCCGCTTGGGTAACTCAAAGAAAACGGCCACTCACGTTTCAAATAGAGCGCAAAAAGTGTATTGTAAAACACGATAGATGATTTTTCGTGCGACTCGGCATTTGATTTTATGTGTGGAACCACGACTCCCGCGTCATTAAGCGCCACACGCATGCTCTTCACTGCCCCCCTGCAAACGTACGCGTCGGAATTGATCAACAGCACATGACGCAAACCATTCGATCTGATATATGTGAGTCCAACTGCTACACCCTTAGCGAAGCCCAGATTCCACTCGGGTGAAAGAATGCCGACCTGCATGCCACGCTGGCGGAGATCAACGAGATCCGCAACCATCGCAGCGACCGACGCACCGCGATCCTCGGAGTTGTCGACGACAACGGCACAACGGATGCCTTCTTCGGACAGTGAGCGCAAGCACGCGAGCGTCCTTTCCGGCGTGCGAAAGTGCAGCACCAAGCCTGTGATCGGAAGCTCGTCAGTTGCCACGCAGAGTCCTTGGCTTGTACGCAATGACCACGGTTTCCTCTGCCCGGCGCGAGCTGAACGTTGCCATGCCATCGGCCCATGCGCGCCACGCCACCTGCGCGAACCGAGTCGGCGCAGACAGTCTTTCACGAGCTGCTATCTGTCTTGAAATGCTCCACACACGCCGCACATGTGCGCCGCGCCTGAGGAAATGAATCTCCGCGAATCCCGCGTCCCTCATCCAGCCCGCGAGCACATGCTGGCTCGGAATGCACAGATGATATGGCGGATGGAGCCCATGCCAAGCCGAGCCAAAAACGCGCAAACCGATACTTGCGGGGTTGGGGAGTCCAACCCAGATCATGCCACCTGGACGGAGTAACTGGAATGCTCTTTGCAACAACGCGGATTGATCGTCCACATGCTCGAGCACGTGACTTATGGTGATCACGTCGAACATCATGCCGCTTACAGCAGCATGGAAAGCATCACCTTCCACCACATCGAGGCCCCCACTGCGACACCTAGCTACTGCTTTCGGGTCTGGCTCGCACCCCATTACCTTCCAGCCCATGTCCACCGCCCGTGCAAGAAATGCCCCATTGCCGCAACCGATATCCAGTAGGTGGCCCGCTAGCGGAAAACGTACACGCGTCAAATGACGGCCGTAGTAGTCAAGTTTCAGCCGCCACGGCTCGACCATGGAGAAAAGCGGATATCCCAAGGCATTCGCGGGCTGCTTGCGCATGCCGAACCGACGATTAAGATACCCACGGATCGCACGCCAAGCCAATCCGTGGCCACCGCTGTCATTCACGTCGTCGACGTCGGCGTCATGCGTGTAATAGTGCTCGTAGGCTCGAGGTAAGGATTGTGCGTCTGGACGCGGATCGAGCCAGATCGAGCCACAATCTGCGCAGCGAACCATTCGCCAGCGATCCTCCATGAGCCCCTCGTTGTCGCGCCTTTCAAACACGGTAGGTTCGCGCTTTGAACCCCCGCACGCCGGGCACTGACCCACTTGCTGAAGCCCACCGAGTGACCAGGTCCCGGCGTCATTCACGATTGCCTCTCCTTGCGCGTCAGGCCGTCTCGTGCACCACGCCACATATTCTGCAAATGCTGAGCGCGCTGTGAATCGAAAACCATGGCAATGCCCGTCGTCATCACCAGCTTCATGACGGCCCAGACTTTCCAAACGTGTGGAACATATGGTCTGCGGATCAGCGCGGCGGCATTTCGATAGAGATAGTAGTGACGCTGGGGCAAACGTGACGGCCAGATACGCCATCCAAACCACCAGAAGCGCACGCTCGCCTGACCCATACGGTGGAGGAATACCGCATTCGGAATACCCCATAGTGTGCGCCCAGACGCGAGCACGCGAAACGCCCACTCGGTATCCACGTGGTCAATGAACAGTGATTCGTCCAAGCCGCCGAGATGCTGAAACAGGGCAACCGGCACAAGGGTTCCACTGCCATTGAGGTTGATGCACGGTATTGGTGTTGTTGAACCGACAGGTGGATACACGCGCTTCCAGCGCCAACGCGTGCATTGGTGAAACCCGTGAGTCAGCCCGGTATCGGGATCGCGCAACAACGGTCCAACGCAGCCTACGTTCTGCCCTTCCGCTTCGAGCGCCTGAAACGCTTCCAACAAGGCTTCGATGCTGCCCATTTGCGGTTCGCTATCCTGATCGAGCAGCAGCACGAAATGCGGTGACATTGGAAGTTCAGACGCCGCCTTGACGCCGCGATTGACGGCAGCTGCGAGACCGATGTTGCTGTCGTTGTGCAGCAAGCGTACGTTGTTTATGCGATTCGACACACTCTGGATTTGCGCAACAACATCAGGTGTTGAAGCGTTGTCAACGATGACTTTCAAGCAGGCGATAGGCAACGCTCTCAGTTGCGCTTCCAGCAAGGCGATGTCCGGGTTGAAAGTAACCGTAACCGTCGCGAGTGTCTCAACATTCACAGACGATATGGTGTTCATGCAGGCGCGTGCGCGATGCGGTAGATGAGGATGGGAATGAACCGCCGCGGCAGAGCTGATACCGCATCGGGTGTCGTACGCAGGACGCGTGCGCCGAGCGAATGCGGGCGCTCGATCTTGAAGGTGACACGCCAGGCATCAACGCAGATATTGCGATAACGAAAGCTGGAGGCGTCGAGCATGCGTTCCAGTTGGCGCATCTGGAGGGGCCCGCAGTCGTAAAAGGCGCCCTTGCGCATCAGGCGCAGACAGGGCGTGCGCCACGCATGCGGCCACCAGCTCAAAAATTTCAACTGGTAGTGCGGTTCGGTGAGCATCCAGCGATTGGGCACCGCAAGGTAGCCGACGCCATCGGGTTTCATCACCCGATGAACCTCGAGAAGATGGCGGCGTTGCGCGCCGGCATCACCGACATGCTCGATCACGTGGTTGGTGATGACTACATCGAAGCTGGCGTCGGGGAACGGCAATTCGACACCCTGCACCAGCCGGTATGCGTAGCCATCCCTGACAAGCCGGTTGTCGCACACGTCCACCGCAGTCACCTCGCAACGCAGACTCGGGTGGATGGCGAAGTAGTGCGCGATGCCGCCCGAACCGGTGCCGACTTCCAGCATGCGGAGGGGTTGCGGATGGCTGGCAAGATCGAGCAAGCGCTCTATCTTCATGGCCTTCCAGTCGCGCGAGGGCAGGTCGAGCACGGCGTGTGGCTGGCGTTCGAAGGTGTGCGCGTTCATGCCGTGTTGCATCGTGAGGGGAGCGCCGTGGCGGCGCATTCCATTTGTGCCGCCATTCGCACGCCGAATTCCGGCCACGCAAGGCTTCGTGCAAACGCAACGCAGCTCGTGCGCAAGGCCTGGCGTTCGGAGAAAGTGCGCAACACGGCCTTGGCAAACGCCGCGTAATCGCCCGGCGCGACCAGTCGTCCGGATTGCCCCTCGGCGACGGCATCGACCACGCCGCCGGTGGCGAAGGCTACGGTGGGCAGGCCATGCGCCGCGGCTTCGACCGCGACCATGCCGAAGCCTTCGGGGTCTTCAGCAATCTCACGTACCGGAAATACGTGGACATCTGCTGCGCGATAGACCGCGCCCAGCCGATCGTATTCCGTGATGACGCCGAGAAAACGCAGATTCGATTCCACGCCCGCGCGGGCGGCCGCCCCGCGGATGCTGTCCGGCGATTGCGCCTGCGCGCGCAGTGCATCATCCGGCACATCGCCGACGATCAGCAACATCGTGTCCGGCAGCGCGGCGACGATGCGCGGCAGGCATTGCGCAACGAATTCGCGCAGGCCCTTGCGTACGCTGAGTCGGCCGACGGAGAGCAGGATCGGGCGGGTACCGAGTTCGAAGCGGACACGAAATCCAGCACGCCCGTTCACCTCTTCCTCCGTGAGAGGCTGCCTCGAAGGGGCGGGTAAGGAGTCGGGATTCGCGTCGCGCCGTGGCAGGACATCTCGCATATCCGTACCCTCATCCCTCCCCCCAGTGGAGAGGGGTTCAAGGCCAGACGGCAAGTCCACGCCCGGATGCACGATGCCGAGGCGTTCGGGAGCAACGCCGATGCCAAGGCAGAGATCGGCGGTGGCGCGGCTGTTGGCGATGACGCGATCCATGCGCCGGATTGCGGGCAGCCAGACGGCGCGGTACACCGAATGTTGCACCGCGATGTCGAGGCCATGCACGTACACGGCGGCTTTCGCACCGCACGCACGCGCCGCACTGCGCGCGATGGGTGCGGTGAGCCCGCTGCCCGCCAGCACGATGTCGGGCTTCCATGCTTTCGCTTCGCGCCGTGCCAGCGCGCGAGCGTGCAACAGGAACTTCCACAACGGCCGCAACGGTGCTTCGCACACTTCCACGCCGGTGGGCGCGAGTGCCGCCGAACCCTCGGGGCCGATCGCGTGCACCTCGAACGACTTGGCCAGTTCTTCGGCCATGTGCCAGTTCAGCCGTTCCATGCCACCCACCAGCGGCGGCAGGTTGCGGGTGACGAGCAGAATGCGTGGACGCTGCTCAGCCGTCACGAGACAGCACCTTATGGATCACCACAGAAGTTTCACACCAAATTGGCGCAGGGCGCGATCCCGGCTGACCAATGGCAATCCTTCGATTTCGGCCTGGGCAACCAGAATGCGGTCAAAGGGATCGCGATGCGCTTGCGAATAGCCACCGGCCTTGATGGCATGGGCGTGGCTTATCGCCAGCCAGCGTGCACCCAGACGTCTTGCCACATCGTCGATATCAGCGACAATCGGAGCCGCCGACGGCAATTTGCCCAGCCGGAACTTGGTCGCGATCTCCCAAGCAGTAGCGGCGCTGACGAGGACGTCGGTGGCCTGATTCTCCAGCAGTTTGCGCGTCTTTGCCGACAGCTCTCCCGGTTGCATGACCGCCCACAGGAACGCGTGGGTATCCAGCAGCACGTTCACTTGCCTTCCCAGGCAGCCAATTCTTCTTCCGGAAGTGGATCGAAAAAGGCAGGATCCAGCTTGCCCTTGATGAAGCCAAGCGTGCGCTTGCGCACCGGCTTCAGCGGCACCAGCCGCGCGTAAGGCTTGCCGGCCTTGCCCAGCACGATTTCCTCGCCCGCGTGCGCCTTGTCGAGCAGGCGCGACAGGTGGGTCTTGGCTTCGTGGACGTTGATGACTTCGCTCATGCCGATGAGGTTAGTCCACAGAGTGGACCAAGTCAATCGCTGAATCCGGCGGCAAGTTTCACAGCCAGTTTTCGACCTTCCATCCCTGCACGCGCCGAACCTCGCGCAGGTTCGCGGTGATTACGATACAACCCAACGCTCGCGCATGGGCGGCAATCAGCATGTCATTGGGCCCGATCGGGCTACCGGCATGTTCGAGTCTCCGGATGTCGGCGTAGTGCACGTCGACCGACCCGTCCAGCGGCACAACGGACATCGCCGACAAGACGGCATCCACCTGCGTGCGCAGTCTGCGCGAACCGCTTTTGACAGCGCCGAAACGCAATTCCGCCGCGACGACGATGCTGGTGCACACACGAGGCTCGCCTACCGACGCGATACGCGCCGCGACCTGACCCTGTGGGCGCCGCACCAGACCCGACACGATGTTGGTGTCCAGAAGGAAACGCGGTTCCGTCGCGCGTGAAGTGGTCACAGCCGCGCATAACGAGGCGGCGGAAGGCTCGCATCGATGTCGGGAAACTCGTCGTCGATGGGTTTCAAGGTGGCAAGCAAAGCCAGCAGGGGCGTCGCGAGTACCGGCTCCAGGATCAGGCGATCGCCCTCGCGACGCAGGATGGCCTCATCGGCATCCAATTCCATGTCGCGTGGAATCCGGACCGACTGCGGCCGTTGCGGAACAGGCGAACATGGCGCATGGCCTCCATTTTCCAAGTCTCGATACACAGAGCATATGTCAAGCAAATGCATCGGGTAACGCCGCGTCAATACCATGCGCTAGCAGGGTGTTGAAAAACACCCTGCTAGCACAGGCCAGGGATGGCCTGCCGCGGATCAAGCGCGCAAGCGCTTGATCCGTCGGGAGCGAGTCCGGACATGTGGCGGACTCGCGACGTTGAAAAAGTGCAGGAAAGCACTTTCTCAACAACCTGCTAGTCGGCTACGCATCACGCTGGTACGTCAGCGACGTGATCTGCTCGGACACCAGCCCGACCAGGAAGACGATCACGGCGGCGCTCCACAGCGCGACGCTGATCAGGCTGAGGCGGTGGAAACTGGTGAAAGTGTAGGCCCAGTAAGCCCAGCCGAGCACGAAGAAGACCGCCGCGGTGGGCACAAACAGCTTGAGCGGCGCGTACAGGGTCGCGATCTTGAAGATGATGAGCAGGAACCGCAATCCGTCGCGCACCGGCTTGATGTGGCTGGTGCCGATGCGTTCGGCCGCCTTGATCGGCACGTAGGCCACCGGATACGCGCTGCGGAAGAACGCCATCGTGGCCGTGGTGGGATAGGAAAATCCGTTCGGCAGCAGGTGCAGGAACTCGCCGAACCGGTCCGCGCGCGCGGCGCGGAAACCGGAGGTGAGGTCGTCGATCCGGTGGCCGGTCATCCTGGTCGCCAGCCAGTTGTAGAAGGTGTTGGCGACGCCGCGGCCCACGCCTGCCTGGCCGCCCCAGTTGCGGGCGCCGACCACCATGTCGTAGCCCTCGTCGAGTTTCGCCAGCAGCCGGGCGATGTCGGCGGGATCGTGCTGGCCGTCGGCGTCCATGAACACCAGCACGTCGCCGCTGGCCGCGCGCGCGCCGCGCTTGATCGCGGCGCCGTTGCCCATCGAGTACGGCGCCGACACGCAGCGCACGCCGTGCCGCGCGCACAATTCGCGGGTCGCATCGGTCGAGCCGTCGTCGGAAACGATGATTTCCGCTTCCGGCTGCGCGGCGCGCAGGCGCGGCAGCAGGTCGGCGAGCGCGGCGGCTTCGTTCTTGGCCGGCAGGATGATGCTTAGCACGGAATCCCCTCGGGTTCGCGGCATCTTAACCGAAGCCGCGCCAGGGGCTTGGCATGCGTGGCACAGGGTGCGCCACGGAACGATGGTCGGAAGTTCAATGCATACGGATGCCGGAGGCCCGCTTGGCATGAATCAGGCATGCCGCTTCCCCGGAAGTGGGACGCGGTTCTCGCCCCGGCCTGCCCACGGCTGGGGATTTGCGCTACATTCGGCTTGCCATACGGGGGTTTGGAAGAGATTCATGGCAGCGCAGTTGAGTCCTGAGCCGAAGATGCCGGGCCTGGTCGGTCTCGCCCGTCGCCTGGCGCTGGAGGGTGCGCTCTCGGAAGCCGAGGCGCGCCAGGCCGTGCATGACGCGGCCGGGCAGAAGATCCCGATCGCGACGTTCCTGGTCGAGAACGGCCTGGTGGACGGCCCGCGCGTGAGCCAGGCGCTGTCGGCCGAGTTCGGCGTGCCGCTGCTGGACATCACGGCGATCGAGGTCGCGCAGTTGCCGATGAAGGAACTGAGCGAGGAACTGATCAACAAGCACAACGTGCTGCCGCTGCTCCGGCGCGGCAACCGGCTGTTCGTGGGCGTGTCCGACCCTGCCAACGCGCGTGCGCTGGAGGAGATCAAGTTCCATTCCAATTGCGCGATCGAGCCGATCCTGATCGAGTCCGAGCAGTTGAAGCGCGGGATCGAGCAGGCGCTGAACGCGCAGAGCGTCACCATCTCCGACCTCGACGAGGGCGACGAGGGCCTGGAGAACCTGGCGCTGGGCGCGATCGACGACGAACCGGCTTCCGGCAGCGTGGACGCGGCCACCAACGAAGACGCGCCGGTGGTGAAGTTCGTCAACAAGATCCTGGTGGACGCGATCAAGCGCGGCGCCTCGGACATCCATTTCGAGCCGTACGAAACCCGATACCGGGTGCGGGTGCGGCTGGACGGCATCCTGCGTGCGGTGTCGTCGCCGCCGCTGAAGCTGGGGCCGCGGATCGCCTCGCGCCTGAAGGTGATGGCCGGCCTCGACATCGCCGAGCGGCGCGTGCCGCAGGACGGCCGCATCAAGCTGAACCTGTCCAAGACCAAGGCCATCGACTTCCGCGTCTCGACGCTGCCCACGCTGGGCGGCGAGAAGGTGGTGCTGCGCATCCTCGATGCGGCGGCGGCCAGGCTGGGCATCGACAAGCTGGGTTACGAGGAAGACCAGAAGAAGCTGTTCCTCGAGGCCATCGACAAGCCCTACGGCATGGTGCTGGTGACCGGCCCCACCGGTTCGGGCAAGACCGTGTCGCTGTACACCGCGCTCAACATCTTGAACACGGTCGGGCGCAACATCTCCACGGTCGAGGACCCGGTCGAAATCCGGGTGGACGGCATCAACCAGGTGCAGATGAACGAGAAGCGCGGCATGACCTTCGCCGCGGCGCTGCGTTCCTTCCTGCGCCAGGACCCGGACGTGATCATGGTGGGCGAGATCCGCGACCTCGAGACCGCCGAGATCGCGATCAAGGCCGCGCAGACCGGCCACATGGTGCTGTCCACGCTGCACACCAACGACGCCGCGCAGACCATCACGCGTCTGATGAACATGGGCATTGCGCCGTACAACCTGACCGCGTCGATCTCGCTGGTGATCGCCCAGCGCCTGGCCCGGCGGCTGCACGACTGCAAGAAGCCGCTGAACCTGCCCGAAGCGGCGCTGCTGGCCGAAGGCTTCACCCACGAGGAAATCAAGGCCGGCCTGACGCTCTACGACGCGGTCGGCTGCAGCGGCTGCAACGACGGTTACAAGGGCCGGGTCGGCATCTACGAAGTGATGCCGATGAGCGAGGAGATCCAGCAGATCATCCTGCAGGGCGGCAACGCGATCCAGATCGCCGAGGCCGCACGCCGGTCCGGCGTGCGCGACCTGCGCCAGTCGGCACTGCTGAAGGTGAAACAGGGCGTCACCAGCCTTGCGGAGATCAATCGCGTCACCAAGGACTAGCAGGTTTGTCGAGAAAGTGCTTTCCTGCACTTTCTCGACGTCGCGGGTCCGGCACATGTCCGGACCCGCTCCCGGCGGATCAAGCGCTTGCAGCGCTTGCTCCGCGGCGGGCCATCCGCCAGCAGGGTGTTTCTCGACGCCCTGCCGGTACAACATGAGACCCTCCCCCTTCGGGGAAGGGTGCCCCGCCGAAAGGCGGCGGGTGAGGGTTCGGGATTGCGCAAGATGCGTACCCTCGCCCCAACCCCTCTCCCGGTGGGAGAGGGGCTTCAATGCTTTGAATGGGGAACCGATTCATGGCCACTGCCACCGCCGCAACCAAGCCCGCCGCGACCAAACCGGCCGTCGGCAACATCGGCGCCGCCCGCGCCGCGGTCAAGCAACTGACCGTTTACGAATGGGTCGCGCTGGACAAGCGCGGCATCAAGATGAAGGGCGAGATGCAGGCGCGCAACGCCAGCCTGGTCAAGGCCGAGCTGCGCCGGCAGGGCATGAACCCGCAGACGGTGAAGGAGAAGCCCAAGCCGCTGTTCGGCGCGGCGGGCTCGCGGGTCAAGCCGCGCGACGTCGCCATCTTCAGCCGCCAGATCGCGACCATGATGGCGGCCGGCGTGCCGATGGTGCAGTCGTTCGAGATCATCGCGGGCGGTCAGCGCAACGTGCGTTTCAAGAACATGCTGACCGACGTCAAGCAGAACATCGAGGGCGGTTCGGCGTTGCACGAGGCGCTGGCGAAATACCCGGTGCAGTTCGACGAGCTGTACCGCAACCTGGTGCGCGCGGGCGAATCGGCGGGCGTGCTGGACACCGTGCTGGACACGGTCGCCACCTACAAGGAACGGATCGAGGCGATCAAGTCCAAGATCAAGAAGGCGCTGTTCTATCCCGCGATGGTGCTGTGCGTCGCCTTCGTCGTGATGATCATCCTGCTGGTGTTCGTGGTGCCGGTGTTCCAGGGCGTGTTCAAGGACGCCGGCGTGGCGCTGCCCGCGTTCACCCAGATGATCGTGAACATGTCCGAGTTCATGCAGCACTACTGGCTGCTGTTCATCGCGGTGGTGGTGGCCGCGATCGTGGCGATGGTGATGGCGTACAAGCGGTCGGAGAAGTTCGCGCACTTCATCGACCGGATGTCGCTGAAGATCCCGATCATCGGCAACATCCTGCGCCAGTCGGCGATCGCGCGCTTCGCGCGCACGCTGGGCGTCACCTTCCGGGCCGGCGTGCCGCTGGTGGAGGCGCTGGACGCGGTGGCCGGCGCCACCGGCAGCGTGGTGTACGGCCAGGCCGTCCGGCGCATGCGCGATGACGTCGCGGTGGGCCACCAGTTGCACCTGGCGATGAACCAGACGCAGTTGTTCCCCAACATGGTCACCCAGATGGTGTCGATCGGCGAGGAATCCGGCGCGCTGGATTCGATGCTGTTCAAGGTCGCCGAGTTCTACGAGGAAGAGGTCAACAACGCGGTCGATACGCTGTCCACCCTGCTGGAACCGCTGATCATGGTGGTGATCGGCGTGCTGGTGGGCGGCATGGTGGTCGGCCTGTACCTGCCGATCTTCAAGCTGGCCGGCACGTTCTGATGCCACCCTCTCCCTGCGGGGTGAGAGGCGGCGCTTGCGAACTGCCAAGGGCAGTTCGCGCCGACTCGAACGCCCGAGGCAGGACGCCGAGGGCGGGGTTGCTTGACGAGCGCAGGATGCGCGAGTCTAGCAACGGTGGCGCGAAGCGCCGGGTGAAGGTCCGTAGTCGGCGATGGGCATCAATCCGCCACTTCCAACCCGAACACTTGGCGCGGCAAAGCGGCTGCGAGAAATTGGCACTGATGCGGAGCGCGCGCTGTGGTTTCATCTGCGCGCGGGTCGCCTGTGCGGCTACAAGTTCCGCCGCCAACACCCCCATCCCTCCCTATGTCGTCGATTTTTACTGCCACGAATTGAAACTGGTCGTGGAATTAGACGGATCACAACATACGTCCGCCCGGGACGAAGCACGTACCAAAACATTGAAGCATCATGGGCTGACGGTATTGCGATTCTGGGATAATCAGGTTTTGAAGGAAATGGATTCGGTGCTTCAGGCAATTCTCGACATTGCGCAAGCCCGCACCCTCACCCCAGCGCTACGCGCTCGGCGCTACGCGCCGCCTCTCCCGAAGGGAGAGGGGCTTTGATTCCAGCGCAAACATCAATCCTCGCCTTGTCATGGGTGTGGATCGCCGCGACTTTCGTGCTGGGCCTGCTGGTCGGCAGCTTCCTGAACGTGGTGATCCTGCGCCTGCCGGCGCGGATGGAGTGGTTCTGGAAACGCGACGCGCGCGAGCTGCTGGAACTGCCGCCCGACGGCACGGACCCGCCGCCGGACCTGGTGCGCCGCGCCTCGCACTGCCCGCACTGCAAGCATCCGCTGGCCGCGCGCGACAACATTCCGGTGCTGTCGTGGTTGCTGTTGCGCGGACGCTGCCGCTACTGCAAGGCGCCGATTTCGAAGCAGTATCCCGTCGTCGAACTGCTGAGCGGCATCGCCTGCGCGCTGGTCGTGTGGCGGTTCGGGCCGGGCTGGCAAGCGGTCGCGGCGCTGCTGTTCACCTGGGTGCTGATCGCCGCGGCGGGCATCGACCTGCGCACCCAACTGCTGCCTGATTCGCTGACGCTGCCGCTGCTGTGGCTGGGCCTGCTGGTGTCGCTGGTGCCGCTGTTCGTGGACGCGCATGGCGCGGTGCTGGGCGCGGTGACCGGCTATCTCGCGCTGTGGGCCGTTTACTGGCTGTTCAAGCTCGCGACCGGCAAGGAGGGCATGGGTTACGGCGATTTCAAGCTGTTCGCGGCCGCCGGCGCGTGGATGGGTCCGCTCGCGCTGCTGCCGGTGATCATCCTGGCGGCGCTTTCCGGAGCGATCGTGGGCCTGATCACCCTGCGCGCCAGGGGTCAGCACGCTTCCACGCCGATCCCGTTCGGGCCCTTTCTCGCCGCGGCCGCGTGGCTCTGGCTGGTCGCAGGTGATCGTATCCTTGCCGCGTATATCCACTTCAGCGGCCTGCAATGAATCCGGCGAATCCGGCACGCGCGCGAAGACCCGCGCTGGGCACGATCGTGCTGCTGATCGTGCTGCTGATGCTGCCGAACCTGTTGTGGCTGGCGCGCCCGCACGACATCGTGACCTGGGTGCAGGCGCTGGTGCTGCCGTCGTGCATGCTGATCACGCTGTTCGCGCTGCTGGGGCGCAGGCCGTGGCTGGCCTGCCTGCTGCTGGCGCCGTTCGCGCTGCTGGCGCCGATGGAGATTTATTACGTCGCGCAATACCACCACCCCACTTCCGCCGAGATCATCGCGACCATCGTCGCCACCAATCCCCGCGAAACGCGCGAATACTTCGGCGCGCTGTTGATGCCGCTGGCGCTTTGCCTGGCCGCGGGGCTGGCGCTGGCATGCCTGGCCGCGTGGTGGAGTTTCCGGGCTGGCCTGCGCTGGCGCGGCCGGCTGCGTGCAGCGATCGTGGCGATCGCGATCGCCACGCCGCTGGCGACGGCCGTGGCCGGATTCGCGGGCGCACGCGGCACGTTCGCGGCGCGCGCGCACGCCGGCGCGGCGCTGCTGCAGACGCTGGCCGACCAGGTGCAACCCGGCTACCCGTTCGGCGTGTTCCAGCGCCTCGCCGAATACCGGCGCGAGTGGGATGCGATGCGCGCCGATGCGGCGAAGCTGGATGCGTTCCGCTTCCACGCGCACCGGACCGGACCGCAGCCGCACCGGCGGCAGGTGTACGTGCTGGTGATCGGCGAGAGCAGCCGCCGCGATCACTGGCAATTGTTCGGCTACGACCGCCCCACCAATCCGGAACTCTCCAGGATCCCGAACCTGGTGCCGATCCCGCACATGCTGACCTCGTGGCCGGAATCGATCGCGGCGATCCCGATGATCCTGACCCGCCGCAAACCCGACATGGCATGGGATGCGCCCTGGCCGGAAGCCTCGATCCTGCGCGCGATGCAGGAAGCCGGCTACCAGACGTGGTGGATTTCCAACCAGCTCGCGATCGGCAAGTTCGATTCGCCCGTGTCGATGTACGCCTACGAGGCCGAACACGTGGTGTGGCTGAACCATGCCTCGTGGACCGCCGGCGGCAGCTACGACGGTGACCTGGTGCAGCCGCTGCGCGACGCGCTGCACGATTCGGATCGCGATCTCTTCGTCGTGCTGCACATGATGGGCAGCCACGAGGATTACGACTACCGCTACCCGCCCTTCTTCAAGCGCTTCCGGCCCACCCAGTCCGACCCCGCCCGCGAGGGTTCCACGATCGAACGCGCGCGCAACAGTTACGACAACACCATTCTCTATACCGACCACGTGCTGGCGCAGATCATCGGCGTGCTGGGGAAGAGCGGCGCCGTGAGCGCGCTGTGGTTCGAGTCCGATCACGGTGAAACCCTGCCCACCCCGACCTGCAACAAGCAGGGCCACGGGCTGGGCGCCAGGCCGGAATACCAGATTCCCGCGCTGGTGTGGTATTCCGACACCTACGCCAGGGCGTTTCCGAAACGGGTCGCAACATTGCGCGCCAATGCGGACAAGCGCACGCTGTCCGCCGACACCTTCGAATCGCTGATCGACATGGCCGGCATCACGTTCCCCACCCACGACGAAAGCTGGAGCCTGTTCAGTCCGGACTGGCGTTACCACACGCGCCTGGTCAACCAGACCCAGCACATCGATTTCGACAAGGCGGAATTCGGCAAGGGCTGCCAGATCGTGCTGCCAGACAGGGACGGAGGGCATTAAGCTCGGCCCGATGCCCCCGGCCCCTTCCGCCAGCCGCCACTTCGTGGTCGCCCTGACCGGCGGTGCCGCATCCGGCAAGAGCGCGGTCGCGCGCCGTTTCGAGTCGCTGGGCGTGCGCGTGTACGACGCCGACACGGCCGCCCGCGAGGTGGTGGCCAGGGGCGAACCCGCGCTGGCGGAAATCGAGTTCGTGTTCGGTGCGGACGCGCTGAACGCGGACGGCACCCTGAATCGCCGCGCGCTGCGCGAGCGCGTGTTCGCCGATTCCGGCGCGCGCCGTAAACTGGAAGCCATCGTGCATCCGCGCGTGCGTGCGTGGCTGCGCCGGCGGGTCGGCATGGACCGGGGCGCGTACTGCATGCTGGCGATTCCGTTGCTGGCGGAAACCTGGCCCGAGTACGCATGGGCGGACCGGGTGCTGCTGGTCGATGTGCCGGAGGCCCTGCAGATCGAACGCCTGATCCGGCGCGACGGCCTGTCGCACGACGAAGCAATGCGGATGCTGGGCGCCCAGGCCACGCGCGCGCAGCGCCGCGCGCTCGCCGACGACGTGATCGTCAACGACGGCGACGAATCCGCGCTGGACGCGCAGGTGGCGGCGCTGCATGCAAGGTATCTGGAACTCGCTTCGAAGCCGTAGGCGCCCGCTCCGCGCGATGCCGGGGGAATCGGCCGATCGCCGGCAAGGCCGGCCCCTACCTTGGCACGGCAAACGCGCGGATGCCGGCCACGCCGTGGGCGCCGGCGGCCCGGGCACGCCCGAGATCCCGCGGCCCGACGCCGCCCAGCGCGTACACCGGCAGGCGTGCATCGGCCACGAGTTCCGCGAAGCGTTTCCAACCCAGCGGCGTCGATTCCGGATGGGATGCGGTCGCAAGCACGGGCGAGAGCGTCGCGAAATCCGCACCGACCGCCGCCGCGAGTTCCAGTTCCCGTGCAGCGTGGCACGATGCGCCGATCCACGCGGTCCGCGGCAGCGGCCGTTCGCGCAGTTCGCGCAATTGCGCGGCGCGCAGGTGCACGCCCACGCCCAGCGTGCGGGCCAGTTCGATGTCGTGATTGACCAGCAGACGTTCCCGCAATGCCGGCCGTGCGCCCAGCAGTGCTTGCGCGGTCCTGCGCAGATCGCCGCGTTCCGCGCCGGGCATGCGCAGTTGCCACAACGCGTCCGCAAGCGCGTCTCCCGCGCCTGTCTCCTCCTCACGGTGGTGGACGGGGTCGGGGCGAGGGGGCGGCACCGGCATGCCGACCGTGCCGGCGTCCGCCGAAATCACGTAATACGGCGGCAACCGCAGCGCCGTCACGACCGGTGCATCGGCGGCCGGCATGGCCGTCGCGTCGAGGTCGCGCAACGCCACCCAGCGCAACGCGTGGCCTTCGCGCGCGCGTGGCTCGCCGCGCCAGGCCGTGACGCGCAGGGCGTGCAGGCGGATGGTCTTTCGGGGGTAGTGCCACGGAATCGAAATCAGCGGCGCGAATTCCTGCGCCTGGATGTCCAGTTCCTCGCGCAGTTCGCGCGCCAGCGCCTGCCCGACGCTTTCGCCCGCTTCCAGCTTGCCGCCCGGAAACTCCCACGATCCGGCCAGATGCGTGCCGGGCAGGCGTTGCGTCAGCAGCACGCGGCCTCGTGCGTCGGTGATGATTCCCGCGGCCACTTCGATTGTTCCGGAAGCATCCGGCTGTCGTGATGTTCCCCCCATCCGTCCTCCGGGCACCGTCCCCCGCAAGCGGGGGAAGCAGGTCAGGTGATGCGCGTGTAATCCGCGAAATCGAATGCGCAGGGGTGTTTCGCGTCGGCCGGATGGTGCACGCGCGCGGTTTCGCGCCAGTCGCGCGCATCGAAGGCTGGGAAAAACGTGTCCGCATCCGGCGTATCGGCATCGACCAGCGTCAGGTGCAGCCCCGTTGCGCGCGGCAGCGCCAGCGCATAGACCTCGCCGCCACCGATCACCATCAGCTCGTTGCCGCCGGCAGCTTCGACCGCCTCGTCGAGCGAATGCACGACACGCTGTCCGTCGAACGGCGCCGCCTGCGCGCGGCTCAGCACCAGATTCGTGCGCCCCGGCAGCGCGCGGCCGATCGCCAGCGCGGTCTTGCGCCCCATCAGCACCGGCTTGCCCAGCGTGAGCGCCTTGAAACGCTTCAGGTCATCGGACAGATGCCAGGGCATCTCGCCGCCACGGCCGATCGCGCGGCGGCGGTCCATGGCGGCAATCAGGGTGATCATGCGCGCGATGCTTTTCCCCTTTGCTTTCGGGAGAGCCGCCATCCGTGGCACAAAAACTCCGTGGCGAGCAGCGCCGGGTGAGGGTTCGGATCATCGTGCAAGATTTGTACCCTCATCCCTGCCCCTCTCCCGAGGGGAGAGGGGTTCAAGCTCCCTTCATCCCGAGCGAACATAGACAACCCCCCGCAACTAAGGCAACGAGTCATACAGCCACCGGCGCCTTGATCGCCGGGTGCGGATCGTAATCGACGATGCGCACGTCCTCGTAGCGGAAATCGAAGATCGAGCGCACGTCGGGATTCAGCACCAGCTTCGGGGGCTGGCGCGGCGTGCGGGTCAACTGTTCGCGCGCCTGCTCGAGGTGGTTGGAATAAAGATGCAGGTCGCCGAAGGTGTGCACGAACTCGCCGGGTGCGAGTTCGCAGACCTGCGCGACCATGCAGGTCAGCAGGGCGTAGCTCGCGATGTTGAACGGCACGCCGAGAAAGATGTCAGCCGAGCGCTGGTACAACTGGCATGAGAGCTTTCCGTTTGCCACGTAAAACTGGAACAGCGCGTGGCAGGGCGCCAGCGCCATCCGGTCCAGCTCGCCCACGTTCCAGGCCGACACGATCAGCCGCCGCGAGTCGGGGTTGCGCCGGATCTCGCCGATCACCCGCGTGATCTGGTCGATCGTGCGCCCGTCCGGCGCCGGCCACGCGCGCCATTGCCTGCCATAGACGGGACCGAGATCGCCGTGCGCGTCGGCCCACTCGTCCCAGATGCTGACACCGTGTTCCCTGAGATACGCGACGTTGGTGTCGCCGCGCAGGAACCACAGCAGCTCGTGCACGATGGATTTGACGTGCAGCTTCTTGGTGGTCAGCAACGGGAATCCGGCGCCGAGATCGCAGCGGATCTGCCGCCCGAACACCGACAGCGTGCCGGTGCCGGTGCGGTCGTCCTTGCGGACACCGTGTTCCAGCACGTCGCGCAGCAGGTCGAGGTAGGTCTGCATGTGACAGGGAAAACGAGGGGCGTGCGGTGGGAAATGGGGAAAGCATAACGCCGCATCGCACCGTTCTGTCCCCCGCCTTCCACCAGCCGTCCCTCCCCCTGCCACGCTGCGACATTCAGCCGCGGTTCGGGTACGCTTGACCGGTGTTCCGCCGCAGGGTGTCCCCGACCATGAATGCCGTGCAGCCACCGGTCTCCAAGACCCGCTCGTTCTCGACCGTGTTCCTGATCGAGATGTGGGAGCGCTTCGGCTATTACGGGATGCAGGCGCTGATCGTGTACTACATGGTCGAACGGCTGCATTTTCCGGACACGCCGGCCAATCTCACCTGGGGCGCGGCGGCGGCGCTGATCTACGTGTCGCCCGCGATCGGCGGCTGGGTGGGCGACAATTTCCTGGGCACCCGGCGTTCGATGCTGCTGGGCGCCTGCGTGCTGACCTGCGGCTACGCGCTGATGGCGGTGCCCTCCTCGTCGCCGGAATTCCTGTTCCTGGCGCTGGGCGTGATCGTGGTGGGCAACGGCCTGTTCAAGGCCAACGCCGGCAATCTGGTTCGCAAGATCTACGAAGGCGACGATGCCAGGATCGACAGCGCCTTCACCCTCTACTACATGGCGGTCAACATCGGCTCGACGTTCTCGATGCTGCTGACGCCGTGGATCAAGAACTACTTCAACGCGTCCCGTCACGACCAGATGGCCTGGCTGCCCGGCTCGCAACATCTGTTCGGGAACGGCGTGGGCTGGCACATCGCGTTCGCGGTGTGCTGCGCGGGCCTGCTGGTGGGACTCGGCAATTACGCGGTGATGCGGCACACGCTCAGCCACATCGGCTCGGAACCCGACCGTCAGCCGTTCAGGATCTGGAAGCTGCTCGCGGTGATCGCGGGCGGCATCGTGGTGGTGTTCCTCTCCGCCTTCATCCTGAAGTACGGCAACGTGGCGCGCGTCTTCGTGTACGCCGCCGGCGTCTGCGTGCTGGCGATCTTCGCGTGGTTGATCGCCAGGACCGAACACGGCGAGAAACCCGGCCTGGCCATCGCGCTGATCCTGGTGATCGAGACGGTGTTCTTCTTCATCTTCTATCAGCAGATGTCCACCTCGCTGAACCTGTTCGCGCTGCGCAACGTCAATCCCTCGTTCGACGTGTTCGGCTTGCACCTGTGGAACTGGGATCCCGCGCAGTTCCAGGCCTTCAACCCGATCTGGATCTTCATTCTCAGCCCGATCCTCGCGTGGATCTATACACACTACGCCCGGCGCGGCCGGGATCTCTCGATCGCCGCCAAGTTCGCGCTGGGTTTCGCCGCGGTCGCGATCGGCTTCTTCATCTACGGCGCGGCCGGATATTTCACGACCTCGCCCGGCAAGACCAGCTCGTGGGTGATGGTGTGGGGTTACGGTTTCGGCTCGCTGGGCGAGTTGCTGACCAGCGGCCTCGGGCTGGCCTTCGTTGCGCGCTACGTGCCGGCGCGGATGGGCGGTTTCATGATGGGCGCGTATTTCGTCGCGGTCGGATGTTCGCAGTATCTGGGTGGCGTGGTCGCCACCTTCGCCAGCGTGCCGGAAACGATCACCGACCCGGTCCAGATGATGCCGATCTACACCCGCCTGTTCGATTGGCTGGGCGTGACCGGCCTCGTGTGTACCGCGTTCGCGCTGGCGGTGCTGCCGCTGATGCGCAGGCTCAACGCGGCGCACCTGGCGCACGCCGCCCCGGTGCCCGCGCTGCAGGGCCTGCCGGCGGTTGCCCCGTGAGCAGGTCCTGAGCCCCTGCAGGGGGCGGTCAACCTCGCTGCACCCGGCGCGTTGACTGCGGTTCCGCCCTCGCTCCGGACGTGTGTCGAAAGACAGGGGGCGGACCGCGCTCGCGATCGGGTAACGTATCGCTGTTCCGGCGCCGGCCTGGCGTGGACGAACCGCGCGCGGCGCGGGCGGTCGAACCGGACGGCCCGACTCCATCCTTCCCCCTACGGAAACTCCGCATGTCGCGTGGCAAATGGATCCTGACCCTGATCGGCATCGTCGTGCTGGTGCTGATCGTCTGGCGCGTGGTGAGCGGGCAGCGGCCGGCGGCCGGCGGCTTTTCCGCCAACGCGCCGGTGCCCGTGACGGTGGAACCGGTGGTGACCGAAAACGTGCCGATCTACCTGACCAGCCAGGGCACGGTGCAGGCGTTGAACACCGTCAACGTGCAACCGCAGGTGGGCGGAGAACTGATGAAGCTGGACTTCGTGGAAGGCCAGCCGGTGAGCAAGGGCCAGGTGCTGGCCGAGATCGATCCGCGCACCCTTCAGACGCAGCTCGACCAGGCGATCGCCAAGCGCCAGCAGGACATGGCACAGCTCGCCACCGCCAAGGCTAACCTCGAGCGTTCGGAAAATCCGAAATACGCTCCGTACGTCGCGCAGATCGACACGATCACGCAGCGGAACACGGTCAACCAGTTGCAGGCCGCGGTCGCGGCCGACGACGCCAACATCCGGGACACCCGGGTGCAGCTCGGCTTCACCCGGATCACCTCGCCGATCGACGGGCTGGCCGGCATCCGGCAGGTCGATCCGGGCAACGTGGTCAATACCACCACCACCATCGTCACGATCGCCCAGTTGCATCCGATCTACGTGATCTTCACCCTTGCCGGCACCTACCTCGACGAGGTGCGCGCGGCGCAGGCCAAGGCGCCGCTCAACCTCGCGATCCTGTCGCCCGACGGCAAGGTGATCGAGGGTGACGGCGTGCTGCAGGTGATCGACAACCAGATCGATCCGAACACCGGCGCGTTCAAGCTGAAGGCCCAGTTCCCCAATCCGGACAACCTGCTGTTCCCCGGACAGTACGTGCCCACGCGCCTGCAGGTCAGCGTCGCCTCGGATGCGCTGGTGGTGCCGACCGCCGCGGTGCAGCGCGGTCCGAACGGAGAATACGTGTGGCTGGTGACGGACACGCCGCCGCCCGGCGCGAACGCGGACAGCGGCAGCAATCCGCCGCAGCAGGACCGGCGCAAGCGAAGCGCCGGCGGTCAGGGCGGCGCGCCTGCTGCCGACAAACCCGCCAAATACGTCAAGATGCAGCCGGTGACCGTGGGCGGCGGGGCCGGCGACACCGGCACCATCATCACTTCCGGTCTCAAGGCCGGCGATCTGGTGGTGACCGCGGGCCAGTTCCGGCTCAAGGAAGGCAGCGCGATCACGCCGCTGAAACCGGGCGAGGTGCCGGCGCCGCCCACCACCACCCAGATCAAGGCCGCGGCCGAGAGCAGCGGGCGCGGACGGGGGCGTGGATGATGATTGCCGGGACTCGGACTGCGGAGGCAGGATGCCGGAGCGAACATCGGCGCAGCCGATGGCCCGCAGGGCGAGCCGCAGGAGTGGCGAGTTTCTCGGGACTCGGGACTCGTGCAGGCACAGCGAGCGTAACCGGGAAGTCTTGCGCCCTGGCCGTGGTTTCCACGAGCAGAACTCCGCCCCCCTCACCGAAACCCTCTCGCACAAGCGGTGAAACTGCTTGGAGGAGAGGGAGCTTTGCCCTTCGAAATGCGGCGCTTTGGCGTCGGCGTGTGGCAGTTCCGGCTTCCTCGTGCCGAGTCCCGAGTCCCGAGTCCCGAGTCCCGCACTGATGGGTTTTTCGAGCATCTTCATCCACCGGCCGATCGCCACTTCGCTGCTGATGGCGGCGGTGCTGCTGCTGGGCATCATCGGCTACCGCGCGCTGCCGGTGTCGGCGTTGCCCGAGATCGAGGCGCCCAGCCTGGTGGTGACCACGCAGTATCCCGGCGCCAGCGCCACCACCATGGCGGTGCTGGTGACCACGCCGCTGGAGCAGCAGCTCGGCCAGATCAGCGGCCTCACCATGATGAGCTCGAACAGCGCGGCGGGGCTTTCGACCATCACCCTGCAGTTCGGGATGAACACCAATCTCGACGTGGCCGCGCAGGACGTGCAGTCGGCGCTGCGCTCGGCGCGCCTGCCCGGCAGCCTGCCCTACCCGCCGGTTTACAACCGCGTCAATCCCGCCGACGCGCCGATCATGACGCTGGCGCTGACCTCGGACAGCCGTCCGCTGCGCGACGTCAACGACTACGCCGATTCGATCCTGTCGCAGAAGCTGTCGCAGGTTCCCGGCGTCGGCCTGGTCTCGATCGCCGGCAACGTGCGGCCCGCGATCCGGGTCCAGGTCGATCCCGGCAGGCTTGGCAACCTGGGCCTGACGCTGGAGGATGTGCGCAGCGCCCTGACCCAGGCCAACGTCAACGCCGCCAAGGGCTCGCTGAACGGCGCGACGCAGACCTACGAGATCGGCACCAACGACCAGTTGCAGAGCGCCGCCGATTACGCCGACACCATCATCGCCTACAAGGACGGCGCGCCGGTGAAGCTGTCCCAGGTCGCGAACGTGATCGAGGGCGTGGAAAACGACCAGCTCGCGGCGTGGGCCGACGGCAAGCCGGCGGTGCTGCTGGACATCCGCCGCCAGCCGGGTGCCAACATCATCAACACCGTCGACCAGATCGAGCAGACGCTGCCCTCGCTGCGCGCGGTGCTGCCCGCGGACGTGCATCTCTCGGTGTTCGCCGACCGCACCGTCACCATCCGCGCCTCGGTGCGCGACGTGCAACTGACCCTGCTGCTGGCCGTGTGCCTGGTGGTGGCGGTGATCTTCGTGTTCCTGCGCCGGCTGTGGGCCACGGTGATCCCCGCGGTGGCGGTGCCGCTGTCGCTGCTGGGCACCTTCGCGGTGATGGCGTTCGTGGGGTTTTCGCTCGACAACCTTTCGCTGATGGCGCTGACCGTCGCCACCGGCTTCGTGGTCGATGACGCGATCGTGATGATCGAGAACATCGTGCGCTACCTCGAGCAGGGCAAGGACGGCAAGCAGGCCGCGGAGATCGGCGCCAGGGAAATCGGCTTCACCGTGCTGTCGCTGACGGTTTCCCTCGTTGCCGTGTTCCTGCCGCTGCTGCTGATGCCGGGCGTCACCGGACGGCTGTTCCACGAGTTCGCGTGGGTGCTGACCATCGCGGTCGCGATCTCGATGGGCGTGTCGCTGACGCTGACGCCGATGATGTGCGCCTATCTGCTGAAGCCGGGCGAACTGCCGGCGGGCGACGAGGCTGCCGCCGCCGGCAAGCGCGGCTTCTACGCGAAGATGCTGGGCTGGTACGAGCAGTCGCTCGACTGGGTGCTGGAGCATCGCCGCACCACGATCCTGGTGGCGACGCTGTCAGTGGTGGTCACCATCCTGCTGTACATCGTGATCCCCAAGGACCTGCTGCCCGAACAGGACACCGGGCTGGTCACCGGCGTGGTGCAGGCCGACAGCGACATCGCGTTTCCCGCGATGGAGCAGGCCACCCAGCAGGTGGCCGCCGCGCTGCGCAGGGATCCGGCGGTGGCCGGTGTCGCCTCCTTCATCGGCGCCGGCACCATCAATCCCACCCTGAACCAGGGCCAGATCAGCATCGTGCTGAAACCGCGCGGGCAGCGCGGCAGCCTCGACGCGGTGCTGGCCCGACTGCAGCGCGACACCGCCGACCTTCCCGGCGTGGCGCTGTTCCTGAAACCGGTGCAGGACATCACCCTCGACACCACGGTTGCGCCCACCCAGTACCAGTACGCGCTGTCGGAAGTGAACGCCACCGAGCTGGCCGGCTACGCGCAGAAAATGGTGCAGGCCGTGAAGCAGTTGCCGGAACTGGCCGATGTCAGCGACAACCTCGCGATGAACGGGCGTGCGCTGAAACTGGACATCGACCGCGAGGCGGCCAGCCGGCTGGGCGTGCCGGTGCAGACCATCGACGATACCCTGTACGACGCCTACGGCCAGCGCCAGATCTCCACCATCTACACCCAGTTGAACCAGTACCGGGTGGTGCTGGAGGTCGCGCCGCAGTACCGCACCAGCGCCGACCTGATGAACATGCTGACCGTGCGCAGCAACGGCGCCAGCGGCGCGCTGACCGGCAGCAACGCGACCAGCCTGGGACAGCTCAGGTCGGCCAACTCCTCGACCGCCACCGGCATCGGGCAAGCCAACACCGGCATCCCGATCGGCGGCGGCAGCACGGTGCCGCTTTCGACGCTGGCCACCGCCGCGGTCACCACCGCGCCGCTGGTGATCGCGCACCAGGACCAGTTGCCGGCGGTGATCATCTCGTTCAACGTGGCGCCGGGCTATTCGCTGTCACAGGCCGTGGATGCGATCAACCGCACCGCGCAGCAGATGCACTTTCCGCCGCAGATACGCGCGCAATTCATCGGTTCGGCGGCCGAGTTCTCGTCCTCGCTCGGCAACGAGGCCGTGCTCCTGCTGGCCGCGATCATCGTGATCTACATCGTGCTGGGCGTGCTGTACGAGAGCTACATCCATCCGTTCACCATCCTCACCACCCTGCCGCCGGCCGGTGTCGGCGCGCTGCTGGCGTTGATGCTGTTCGGGATGCCGCTGTCGGTGGACGGCATCGTGGGCATCGTGCTGCTGATCGGCATCGTGAAGAAGAACGCGATCATGATGATCGACTTCGCGATCACCGCGCAGCGCGCCGGCATGAGCGCGCACGACGCGATCCACCGCGCCTGCCTGCTGCGCTTCCGGCCGATCATGATGACCACCTTCGCGGCATTGTTCGGCGCGCTGCCGCTGGCGCTGGGCAACGGCATCGGCTCGGAACTGCGCCGCCCGCTGGGCGTCGCGATCGTGGGCGGCCTGCTGCTCTCGCAACTGGTGACGCTGTACACCACGCCGGTGATCTATCTCTACATGGAACGCTTCGGCGACTGGCTGCGCGCGCACGGGGTGCACCGCGGCGAACTGGCGGCCGAGGGCGGGAAGTGAGGCGCCGCACGTGAACATCGCCGCGCCCTTCATCAGGCGTCCGGTCGGCACTTCGCTGCTGGCGGCGGGCGTGCTGGTCGCGGGGATCATCTGCTACACGCTGCTGGGGATCAGTTCGCTGCCGCAGATTTCGTTTCCGGCGATCTGGGTGTCCGCCAGCGAACCGGGCGCCGATGCCACCACCATGGCCGCCACGGTGATCTCGCCGCTGGAACGGCACCTGGGCCAGATCCCCGGCGTCGATACCATGCGTTCGGTCAGCTCCGACGGCAACGGTTTCGTGATCCTGATCTTCGACACCGGTGTCGATCTGGATTCGGCGGCCCAGCAGGTCGATGCCGCGATCAACGCCGCCGCGCTCGACCTGCCGCCCGGGCTGCCGCAACTGCCGCAGTGGCACAAGGCCAACCCCAACGACGATCCGGTGATCGAGCTGGCGCTGACCTCGGATACCCAGCCGATGTCGGAGCTGTACAACGCGGCCAACACGCTGCTGCAGCCGCGCCTCAGCCAGTTGCCCGGCGTGGCTTCGGTGGATGTCTCCGGCAGCGCGCAGCCGGCGGTGCGCATCGAACTCGATCTGCACAAGCTCGCTTCCCTCGGGCTTTCCAGCAACGACATCCGCAACGCGATCACCGCGGCCAACGTGACCTCGCCGCAGGGTTTCCTGACCGACGGCAAGATCACCACCGCGATCACCGCGACCGACCAGCTCCAGACCGCGCAGGACTTCGCCAACCTGGTGGTGGCGCAGCACAACGGCACCCCGGTGTACCTGCGCGACATCGCCAGGGTCTACGAGGGCGCGCAGGACTCCTTCCAGGCCGCGTACTTCAACGGCAAGCGCTCGATCCAGCTGCAGATCTTCAAGCGGCCCGATGCCAACGTGATCCAGACGGTGGACAGCGTGAAGGCGGAACTGCCGGGCCTGCGCAACCTGCTGCCGCCGGGCACCCAGCTGACGCCCTACTTCGACGGCACGCCCACCATCCGCGATTCGGTCAACGACGTGCAGATCACGCTGATGATCAGCCTCGCGATGGTGATCCTGACGATGGCGCTGTTCCTGCGGCGCCTCGCCCCCACGCTGATCGCCGCGACCGCGGTGCCGCTGTCGCTGTGCGGCGCGTTCGTGGTGATGTACGTGATGGATTACACGCTGGACAACCTGTCGCTGCTGGCGCTGGTGATCGCGCTGACCTTCGTGGTGGACGACGCGATCGTGGTGATCGAGAACATCATCCGCCACCTCGACCAGGGCCAGTCCCGCCTGCAGGCGGCGCTGGCCGGGGCGCGGGAAATCGGATTCACCATCGTCGCGATCACGGCCTCGCTGATCGCCGTGTTCACGCCGATCCTGTTCGCGCCGGGCATGATCGGCGTGTTCTTCCGCGAGTTCACCGTGACGCTGGTGGCGGCGATCTTCGTGTCGATGATCGTGTCGCTGACGCTGACACCCTCGCTGTGCGGGTGCTTCCTGCGCCACCACGCGGAGAACGCGCAGCCGTCCGGGCTCGGCCGCGCGATCGACCGCTTCCACGCCGGCATGCTGAGGTTCTACACGCGCACGCTGGACTGGACGCTGCACCGCCATCCGCGCCTGATGGCGTGGTCTCCGCTGCTGCTGCTGGTGGTGACGATCTTCCTGTTCCACGAGGTCAAGGGCACGCTGTTCCCGCCGCAGGACACCGGGCTGATCTGGGGCCGCGCCACCGCCGGCGTCACCATGTCGTTCGCCGACCTCGAGGCGCGCACCGCCACCATCATCAAGCTGCTGCGCGCCGATCCCGCGGTGGAGTACGTGGGCGCCTCGATCGGCAGCGGCCGGCGTGGTTCCAGCGGCTGGTTCAGCATCCAGTTGAAGCCGCTGGGACAGGGCCGCAAGGAAACCACCGATCAGGTGCTGGCGCGCCTGTCGGCCAAGACCGCGCAGTATCCCGATCTCAACGTGCGCCTGCGTCCGCACCAGGACCTGCCCACCGGCGGCGGCGGCGGCACCAGCCAGGGCGCGGAATACAGCGTGTCGCTGGAAGGCGACGACCCCGCGGAACTGCAGGAGTGGCTGCCCCGGCTGGAGGCGCAGTTGCAGAAGAACCCGATGTTCCGCGACGTGGGCAGCGATCTCGACGACGCCGGCCTGCTGCAGAACATGGTGGTGGACCGCAACGCCGCCAGCCGGCTGGGCGTGTCGATGGCGGCGGTCGATGACGCGCTCTACAACGCCTTCGGCCAGCGCCAGATTTCCACGATCTATTCCGACACCAACCAGTTCCAGGTGGTGATGACCGCGCTGCCCGCGCAGTCGGCCACGCCGGACGCGCTCGACACCATCCGGGTGCGTTCCTCCAGCGGCGCGATGGTGCCGATCAGCGCGATCGCGCACCAGGAATCCACCATTGCGCCCAGCCAGGTCGAGCACGAAAACCAGATGACCACGATGTCGCTTTCCTTCAACCTCGCGCCGGGCATCAGCATGGGCGAAGCCACCCAGGCGATCCAGAAAACCATCCAGAACATGCGCATGCCCGGCGACATCAAGCTCGGCTTCGGCGAACAGTTCCGGCGTTTCCAGCAGCAGATGAGCGACATGCCGCTGCTGCTGATCGGCGCGATCGTGGCGGTGTACCTGGTGCTGGGCATGCTCTACGAAAGCCTGATCCATCCGGTCACGATCCTGTCCACCCTGCCGGCGGCAGGCGTGGGCGCGCTGCTGGCGCTGCTGCTGACCAACACCGAGCTGTCGATCGTCGCGATCATGGCGCTGGTGCTGCTGATCGGGCTGGTGAAGAAGAACGCGATCATGATGATCGACTTCGCGCTGGTCGCCGAGCGTTCCGGCATGACTCCGCTCGAAGCGGTGCGCGAAGCCTGCCTGGTGCGCTTCCGCCCGATCATGATGACCACGATGGTGGCGATCCTGGCATCGGTACCGCTGGTGATCGGTTTCGGCACCGGCGCGGAACTCCGCCGCCCCCTCGGCATCGCGATGCTGGGCGGCCTGATCTTCTCGCAGACCCTGACGCTGCTCTCCACGCCCGCGATCTACCTGGTGTTCGCCACCTGGTCGCGGCGGCGGCGTGAGCGCAGGGCGCGGCGTGCGCTGACGCGCAAGGCCGCGGCGCAGACCTGACGGCGGGTCAGGGTTCGTCCTTCCAGATCGCCACGTGCGGCACGCCGTCCGCGCCCATCCGGCCCCGGAACATGCCGGCGGTGTTGAACGGCATCGCAAAGGTGCCGTCGGCCGCCAGCGCGATCGCGCCGCCGCTGCCGCCGAGTTCCGGAATCTCTCCGCGGATCACCCGTTCGGCCGCGTCATGCACGGACTGGCGCATGTGCGCCACCCGCATGCAGATCGCGTGCGCCGCGGCGGTGCGGATGTAGAACTCGCCCCAGCCGGTGCCGGACACCGCGCAATGCGAATCGGCGTAGGTGCCCGCGCCGATCACCGCCGAATCGCCGATCCGGTTCCAGCGCTTGCCGGTCATGCCGCCCGTGGAGGTGGCGGCGGCGAGATGCCCGTGCACGTCCAGCGCGACCGCCCCGACGGTGCCGAAGCGATCTCCGCCGGGCGTGTCTTCATTCGAGCCCGACGCTTCCCGCCGCAGCGCTTCCTGCCACTGCCGCCAGCGCAGTTCCGTGCGGAAATAGTCCGGATCGGCCAGCGCGATGCCGTGCTCCCGCGCGAACGTCTCGGCACCCGCTCCGGCCAGCATCACGTGCGGCGAATGTTCCATCACCGCGCGCGCCAGCAGCACGGGATTCCTGACGTGCTCGAGGTTGGCCACCGCGCCGGCGCGCAGCGTGGCACCGTCCATGACGGCGGCATCCATCTCGTTCCTGCCGTCGTGCGTGAACACCGCGCCGCGGCCCGCGTTGAAGTGCGGGCTGTCTTCCAGCACCACCACCGCGGCCGTCACCGCGTCGAGCGCGCCATGGCCGGCCTGCAACAGCGCGTGACCTTGCCGCAGCGCCTGCGCGAGCGCGCCGCGTATTTCGTCCTCGCTCCCTGCATCGATGTCCTGCCTTCGCACCCCCGCGCCGCCGTGGACCAGCAGCACGGGTTCGATCACCGCGGCCCTGCTCATGCCCGCTCTCCGGCCGTCTGCGGCAGCGCCGCGTCCGGCGGCCGCGCTGCCGGAAAATGCGCGGTCGCGGTGGTACCCTTGCCCAGCGTGCTTTCCAGGGTGACGCGCCAGCCGTAGCGGTCGGCCAGCCGGCGCACGATCGCAAGGCCGATGCCGTGTCCCTTGCCGCCGGTCCGGCTGCCGCGATAGAAGGGCTGGAACGCGCGTTCCAGATCTTCCTCGCTCATGCCGCTGCCGGTGTCGATCACGCGCACGCTGTCGCTGCCGATCTCGACGGTGACGCTGCCGCGTTCGGTGTACAGGCAGGCGTTGCGGATCAGGTTGCCGATCGTCACCGCGAACACCCGCGGCGGTGCGTGCAGCGCGAAGCGCGCATGCTCGACCAGCCGCAGTTCGACGGGCTTCTCGCCCAGCAGTTCGCGGTAGCGCGCGACCTCGTCGGCGACCACGTCGTTGACCAGGAAATCCTCGTCGCGCAGGCCGGTGTCGGACTCGCGCGCCAGCACCAGGAACGCCTCGATCAGCGCTTCCATCTCGCGCACCGAGCCGCGGATCCGCGCCAGCGAACGCTGCGCGAACGGCGACAGGCCTTCCTCGTCGGCCAGCACGTCGGCGGCGACCTTCATCACCGTCAGCGGCGTGCGCAGTTCGTGGCTGGCGTCGCGGGTGAAGTTGCGCTCGCGCTCGACGAACGCCTCCAGACGGGTGGCGAAGTTGTACAGCGCGCGCGACAGCACCTCGACGTCGCTGTCGGACGCTTCCGGAATGTTGCCGGGTGCCAGCGTGGCGGGATCGGGATGGTCCGGATCCCACTGCCTCACCACCGAAGCCAGCGCGATCACCGGCGAGAGCGCGCGGCGCGAGGCCCGGTAGGTCAGGTACGTCGCGAAGTAGATGATCAGCACCACCAGCACCACCGGAATCAGGCCGAACAGCATCACCATCCGGGTCGGGCGGTCGCGGTTGTAGAGCAGGTACAGGCGCCCGCCGGCAATGTCGGTCACGTAGGCGGTGCCGTCGCCGGCATCGGAATGGATCACGTGGTAGCCCGGCGCGAGTCCGCGCAGACGCGGCGGCACGTCGTCGGGCTCGCCCTGCTTCTGCAGCCAGCCGCTGATCAGATAGGTGTCCGGCAGCGGTGCCGCCGGTTCGTGCGCGGCCTTGCGCGCGTAGTAACGGGCCTCGCGGTCCAGCGCCTGCCGGGCCACGGCCTGCTGGGTGGAGCTGGCGGCGCCATACACACCCAGCGCGGTGACCACGCTGATCGCCGCCACCCACAGCGTGAACATCACCCAGAAGCGGTGGCCGATGCCGGCGTAACGGGTCATGGCTCAGGCAGCATCCGGAACGTGCAGTGTGCGTGATCCCGATTGTCCGCCGCTCCGCGCCGTCGGGGCAACGTTGCGGAGGTTGCGGACCGCGCGCACACGGAACGCCTGGGGAAACCCCGATTCATCAGGGTTTCCGTGCGGCACGGGAAGGTGCGGCCCGCCAATCGAGCACGCATGGGTTGTACGTGCTTGATCGGCGAAGCCGGATTCGGGCGTGCAGCGAATCCGGCGTGCCCTGGCAAATCCTGGATGGATTGGTTCAGGGCTTGCCTAGCGGCTCCGGGTGCCCGCGGCTTCCTCGTCGAGATCCGCCAGCCGGTAGCCCGCGCTGTGGATGGTGTGCAGCAGCGGCTTGGCGAACGGCTTGTCCACCACCCGGCGCAGGTTGTAGAGGTGCGAGCGCAGCGTGTCGGAATCGGGCAGCGTATCGCCCCAGATCTCGCGCTCGATGTCGCGCCGGGTCACCACCCGCGGCGATTCGCGCATCAGGATGGTCAGCAGGCGCAATCCGATCGGCGACACCTGGAGTTCCTCGCCGGCCCGGGTCAACCGCAGCGTGGCGGTATCCAGCACCAGGTCGCCCACCTGCAACACCTCGCTGGAAACCTGGCGGCGGTCGCGCCGGATCAGCGCGCGGATCCGCGCCTCCAGCTCGCGCGGCTCGAACGGCTTGACGAGGTAATCGTCGGCACCCGCGTCGAGCCCGACCAGCTTGTCCTCCAGCGTGTCGCGCGCGGTGAGCATCAGCACCGGCGTGGACTTCTTGGCGTCACCGCGCAGCCTGCGGCACACGTCCAGACCGTCCATGGCCGGCAGCATCAGATCCAGCACGATCACGTCGTAGCTGTTGGTGACGGCCAGGTGCAAACCGCTCACCCCGTCGCCGGCGAAGTCCACGGAGTAGCCGCGGCGCTCGAGGAATTCGCCCACCATCTCGGCGATGCCGGTGTTGTCCTCCACCAGCAGCACCATTCCCGTTTGTCGTTCCTGCCTGTCTGCGTGCATCTGTCGTGCCCCCGCTGCCTTCCGGCGTCCGCGCCCCGGCGCGCACGGGCGCAATGTGACGCCTTGCGGGTGAGCGCGGCGTGAAGCACCGTCCCTTTGGCGCGGCCGCGGAGGAGGGCGGCTCACGCCGCGCTGTCAACCGATTCCGGCCGGCCGCGTTACACCCGTGACGGCGCAACGCCGTCATGGCATCACGAGTGGCACTGCGGCGGGCAGGCATCCCCTCTGCCCGCCGCTTTTTTGCCTCCCTGCACGTGAAAGCGGCCGTCCTGACCGCACTTCTCGATCATGCTTCCCTGCACGTGGAAGCGGCCGGAAAACCGCCATCCATGGCGAAGAGCTCCGTGACCGCACTTCTCAATCGTCGTGCCCGGGCACGCTGACCGTGCCTTTGATGCCGTGGTAGCGGACATCGCCGCTGCCGGTGGAGCCGACGTGCAGGTTGCCGCCCGCGCCGTTCACGATCACGTCGCCCGAACCGGTGCTGCCCACGTCGATGTCGCGGCCGATGTTGTCCAGCGTGACGTTGCCGGAACCCGTCGAGCCGACCCGCACGCTGCCCTGCACGTTGCGGAAACTCAGGTCACCCGAACCGGAATGGTCGGCATGCACGTCACCCTTCACGCCATCGACGGTCACGTCACCGGAACCGGTGCCGTTCAAGGTCACGCTGCCGACCTGCCGCGCGGCCACGTCCGCGGAGCCCAGCTGCAGGGTCAGCGCGCCGGCGATGTCCTGCGCCTTCAGGTTACCCGAGCCGGAATGGAAATCGAGCGACGCCAGCCCGGCGGCATCGACGTCGCCGGAGCCGCTGTCCACCGCGACGGCCAGCGAGGCCGGCACCCGCACGTCGAGCGTGAGGTAGGCGTAGCTGGAACCGAAGAAGTTGATGTGGACGTCACGGTTCTCCGCATCCAGCGTGGCGCTGTCGCCCTGCCGGCTCGCGGTGACGCGCAGATCCTTCAGCCAGTCCCGGTTCGACGCGCAGGCGGTGCCCTTCACTTCCACGCTGGCGAGTCCCGCCACGCCCCGGATGTGCATGTCGGTGGAACCGAGATCGACCTTGAGCGAGCGCAGGCCGGCGGCGTTCACCCAGGCATTGACCGGCCTGCTGTATCTGCATTCGGCCGCGCCTGCCGCACCGGCGAATGCCAGCAGCGACAGTGCGGCAAGCATTGCCATCATGTTGCGCATGGAAAGTCTCCTGACCAGCCGCCGGAACGGCGGACGGCCCAAGCGTAGCATCCGGATGGCGCGGCGCATGTGTCCAACGGCAGCGTGACTTGCGGCACGGCCGGTCACGGCCCGCCGCGGCGTTCCTCGGCCTTGGCCTGCTCCCACAAGGCATCCTGCTCGGCCAGCGGCTTGCGGTGCAGCGATTCGCCGGCCCCGGCGGCCAGCGCCTCCATCCGGCGGAAGCGGCGCTCGAACTTGGCGTTGGCCCGGCGCAGCGCGCGCGAGAAGTCCACGCCGGCGTGACGGGCCAGATTCACCACCACGAACAGCACGTCGCCCAGTTCGTCCTCGAGTCGGTCGCGGTCGCCGCGCGCGAATTCCTCGCGCAATTCGGCGATCTCCTCGGCCAGCTTGTCCAGCACCGGCCCGGGACCGGGCCAGTCGAAACCGACCGCGGCGGCCTGCTGCTGCAGTTTCAGCGCGCGCCTCCATTCCGGCAGCCCGCGCGCGATCCCGGCCAGCGCACTGTGGTCGCCCTCGCCGTTCGCGCTGCGTTCGCTGCGCTTGATGGCCTCCCACGCGCGGGTCTGTTCCTCGACGTTCGCGTAACGCGCGCCGGCGAACACGTGCGGATGGCGGCGCACCAGCTTGTCGCTGATCGCGTTCACCACGTCGTCGAAATCGAACAGGCCGGCCTCCTCGGCCATCCGGGCGTGGAAGACGACCTGCAGCAGCAGATCGCCCAGCTCGTCCTTCAGCGCGGCGTGGTCCCTGCGGTCGATCGCGTCGGCGACCTCGTAGGCTTCCTCGATGGTGTAGGCCGCGATCGAATCGAAATCCTGTTCGACATCCCACGGGCAGCCGTGCTCGCGGTCGCGCAGCCGCGCCATGATCGCGAGCAGCCTGTCGATGTCGGCGCGCGCCGTGGCGTTCATGCCGCGCACCCGAGCCTGGCCAGCCAGTCCACCGACGTGTCGCCCGCCACCAGGAACTCCGGGTTGATCAGCGAGTCGCGGGTGTTGTAGCGCAACGGCTGGCCGGCGAGATCCAGCACCGCGCCGCCGGCCTGCTCCACCACGCACTGCGCCGCCGCGGTGTCCCACTCCGAGGTCGGCCCCGTGCGCAGGTACAGGTCGGCCTCGCCCCGCGCGATCAGGCAGAACTTCAGCGACGAGCCCATCGACACCAGGCGGTATTCGCCCAGTTTCGCCAGCAAACCGGCCTGCCGTTCGTTGCCGTGCGAACGGCTGCCTGCGACCACCGGCGGCTGCGCTGCCGCGCGGGTCTCGATCGCCCGCGGCAACGCACCCGGCGCGGCTTCCAGGAACGCGCCGTCGCCGGCGATCGCGTAATGCAGCTCACCCGTGACCGGCGTCAGCACCACGCCCAGCACCGGCGCGTGGTTCTCGATCAGCGCGATGTTGACCGTGAATTCGCCGTTGCGCTTGATGAATTCGCGGGTGCCGTCCAGCGGATCGACCAGCCAGTAGCGATCCCACGCGCGGCGCACGGGCCAGGCGATGTCAGAGGATTCCTCCGACAGCACCGGAATGTCCGGCGTCAGCGCGCGCAGGCCGTCCACGATGATCCGGTGCGCGGCCATGTCGGCCGCGGTCAAAGGCGAATCGTCGCCCTTGTGCTCGACCGCGAAAGTGCCCGCGTAGATTTCCAGGATCGCCGCCCCGGCCCGGCGCGCCAGCGCGCAGGTTTGGTGACCGATGCGTTCCAGGGCGCTCATGCCGGCTGGAACCTCCCCGCTAGAAATTCGCGTGCGATGAACAGGGCCGCGATCGAACGGCCTTCCGTCACGTCCTCGCGCGCGACCAGCGTGTGCAATTCCGACAGCTTCCACGGCACCACTTCGAGCTGCTCGGGTTCGTCGCCCGGCAACCGTTCGGGATACAGGTCCTGCGCCAGGATCACGTGCGCCATGTGCGTCATGTAGGCCGGCGACAGCGACAGCGTGGTCAGGATCTTCAGATGCCGCGCGCCGTAACCGATTTCCTCCTTCAACTCGCGGTTGGCGCCCTGCTCGACGGTTTCATCCTGGTCCAGCCGTCCTTTCGGCAGGCCGAGTTCGTAGCGATCGACGCCGACACCGTATTCGCGCACCAGCAGCACCGTGTCGTCGTCGCGCATGGGCACGATGATCACGGCGCCCAGCCCCGAACCGGTCAACCGTTCGTACGTCCGCTTCTCGCCGTTCGAGAACGCGAGATCGAGTTCCTCGACGCGCAGGAACCGGCTGTCGTGGATGCTGCGTCTGGCAAGGATGGTGGGCGGCGTGGGCATCCGGTCATTCTAGCCGGGCGCGCGTTGCCGGCCGATGGCGGATCGTTCCGGCGCCGGCTGCGGCGCGCAGCGGCTGCCACGGCGGGATCGCCAACCCGGATGCTGCCGCGGCGCAACGGTTCGGGGGGTTGTGGAAGAATGGCGGCGTGCCGACCGTGAAGCACGAACAGCCCCATGAGCCGCGACGGATCCAGGCTGCCGCCCCCTCTTCTCGACGCGATGCGCCGGATCGACGGCCTGTTGCAGCAGGGCGAATTCCGCAGTGCGCAGGCGCAACTCGAAACCGTGATCCGCGATCACCCCGAATTCGTCGAGGCGCAACGTCTGCTGGCCGGCACCAGGCTGGCGTCGGGCGACCCGGCAGGCGCGGAAGCGCTGCTGCGCCACGCGATGTCGATCGCCCCGGACTGGACACCCACGCTGACCATGCTGGGGGAATTGCTGCTCAACGCCGGCCGCTGCGACGAGGCCGAACCGCTCCTCCGGCGCGCCGCCGCTGCAACCACGGCCGATCCGCGCGCGGCGCTGGTGCTGGCGCGTTACCTCAACGACCGTCGCCGCCATGCCGATGCGCTGGCGGTCGCGGCGCCGTTCTGCGCGGCCGGCAAGGCCGCTCCCGAACTGGTGACGCAGCATGTCACGGCACTGATTGCGCTGGGACGAACGGAGGAGGCGGTGGCTTTCTACCGCCGGATCGCGGACGGCACGCCGGATGATCCCGCCGCGGCGCACGGGCTGGCGATCGCCCTGCAGGCGGCGGGGTCGCAAGCCGAGGCCGAGCAGACGGCGCACCGACTGCTGTCGCGCGGTTATCAAAGCGCCTCGCTCGGCTACACGCACGCCCGCAGCCTGATTGCGCTCGGTGAACTCGAGCGCGCCGAAGCGGCGCTTCGGGGCTGCCTGCAACGGGATCCCCAGCACGCCGATGCGCACGGCGATCTGGCCAGACTGGTCTGGATACGCACCGGGGATGCCGCCCGGGCCACCGCCGCACTCGACGAGGCCCTGCGCAGGTTCCCCGGCAACGACGCCTTGTGGGCGGTCAAGGCGGCCGTGGTGCAGGGCGCCGGCGATCCGCGCGCGGCTTACGCCTGCCTCGCCCCGCGCATCGAACGTCCGCATGCGCCGCCGGCGCTGCTGCTGCGCGCCGGGCTGGCGGCACTGGAATTCGATCCCGCGATCGCGCTGGATCTGGGGGCCAGCACGCTGCGCAGGCTGCCCGGCGATGCCGCGTCGATGAAACTGATGGCGGCCGCGCGTCTGGGCGTGGGCGATCCGGGCGGGACCGTGGCGCTGTGTGACGCGCTGCTCCGGCAAACGCCCGATGACCAGTACGTGATCGCGTTGCAGACGACCGCGTGGCGGATGCTGGGTGACGAGCGCTACCGCGAGCTGTGCGATTACCGGTCGCTGGTGGTCCGGTACCAGCTCGAGCCTCCCCCGCCGTGGCGCGATCTCGCCGGTTTTCTCGGCGATCTGAAGCGCAGCCTGGACAGGTTGCACGGGGCATTCCGCCACCGGCTGCTGTTTCAATCGCTGCGCCACGGCACCGAGACCATGGGCGACCTCGCGCGCAGCCCGGACCCCGTCGTGCAGGCGCTGTTCAAGGCCTTCGATGCGCCGATCCGCGACTACATGGCGCGCGCCGGCCATGGCCCGGACCCGCTGCGGCGCCGCAACGCGGGCGCCTACCGGTTCAGCGGAAGCTGGTCGGTGCGGCTGCACGCGCCGGGCTTCCACCACAACCACGTGCATCCCAACGGCTGGATTTCCTCGGCCTGCTACATCGACTTGCCGGAAGTCATGCACGACGCGCGTTGCAGGGAAGGCACGCTGACGTTCGCGGAGCCGGGCATCCTGACCACGCCCGCCCTGTCAGCCGAGCACGAGGTCCACCCGGTGGCGGGAACGCTGGTGCTGTTTCCGTCGTATTTCTGGCACGGCACGGTCCCGTTTTCCGGCGGACAAACGCGGCTCACGGTCGCGTTCGACGCCGTGCCGCGCGCGCAGCGCTGATCCCCGTCACGGCGGGATTCAATTGAGCGCGCCGTGGCAGTGCTTGTACTTTTTCCCGCTGCCGCACGGGCACGGCTCGTTGCGGCCGATCTTGCGGCCTTCGCGCACGACGGGCGCGGCAACCGCGGCGACGGCCGCGCCCTCGGCCTGCGCGCCCTCGCCGCCGCCGGCCGGCACCGCAGCGAAACCGGTGGCCTCGGCGTGCTGGAACTGCATCGCGCGCGCCGCGGCGAGACGGCGCTGCTCGGCCTCCATCGCGGCGACCTCTTCCTCGCTGCGGATCCGCACGCGCGCCAGCGTCTGGACCAGTTCCAGCTTGATCCGGTCGAGCATGGCCTCGAACAGCCGGAACGACTCGCGCTTGTATTCCTTCTTGGGATCGATCTGCGCGTAGCTGCGCAGATAAATGCCCTGGCGCAGGTAGTCCATGCTGGCCAAGTGTTCCTTCCAGGCGCTGTCCAGCACCGAGAGCATCACGTGCTTCTCCAGCGCGCGCATCACCTCGGGGCCGATCTGGCGCTCCTTCTCGGCGAACAGCGCCTCGGCGGCGTCGATCACGCGGCGGTGGATGGCTTCCGCGTCCACATCCTGGGCGGTTTCCGCCCAGCGCACCAGATCCACCTTGAGGCCGAAGTCGGATTCCAGCGCGTTCTCGAGGCCGGCCAGGTTCCACTGCTCGTCCACGCTCTCGCGCGGCACGTAGCTTTGCGCCACCCCTGCGAACACGTCGCGCCGGATGTCGGCCACGGTGTCGGATACGTCGTCGGCCTCCAGCAGCTCCAGCCGCTGCTGATAGATCACCTTGCGCTGGTCGTTGGCGGTGTCGTCGAACTCCAGCAGGTTCTTGCGGATGTCGAAGTTGTGCTGCTCGACCTTGCGCTGCGCCTTCTCGATCTGGCGGCTGACCATCCGGTCTTCCAGCGCGTCGTCCTCCTTCATGCCGAACGCGCGCATCCAGCGGCCGACCCACTCGCCGGCGAAGATGCGCATCAGGTTGTCCTGCAGCGAGAGATAGAAGCGCGAGGAGCCGGGATCGCCCTGGCGGCCGGAACGGCCGCGCAACTGGTTGTCCACGCGCCGCGATTCATGGCGTTCGGTGCCGATGATGTGCAGCCCGCCCGCGGCGACCACCTGCTCGTGGCGCTTTTTCCATTCGGCGCGCACCCGTTCGCGGTCGGCCTCGGTGGCGTTTTCCGGGAGCGCCGCAAGTTCGGCGTCGAGCGAACCGCCCAGCACGATGTCGGTGCCGCGGCCGGCCATGTTGGTGGCGATCGTGACCGCGCCCGGACGGCCGGCCTGCTCGATGATGTGCGCCTCGCGCTCGTGCTGCTTGGCGTTCAGCACCTCGTGCGGGATGCCGGCCTTCTTGAGCATGTCCGAGACGAGCTCGGACACCTCGATCGAGGCGGTGCCGACCAGCACCGGCTGGCCGCGCTCGCGGCATTCCCTGATGTCCTCCAGCACCGCCTTGAACTTGGCTTCCGGCTTCAGGAACACCAGGTCGGACGCGTCCTTGCGGATCATCGGCTTGTTGGTCGGGATCACCACCACTTCCAGCCCGTAGATCTGCTGGAATTCGTAAGCTTCCGTGTCGGCCGTGCCGGTCATGCCGGCCAGCTTGTCGTACATCCGGAAGAGGTTCTGGAAGGTGATCGTGGCCAGCGTCTGGTTCTCGCGCTGGATCGGCACGCCTTCCTTCGCCTCGACGGCCTGGTGCAAGCCATCCGACCAGCGCCGGCCCGGCAGGGTGCGGCCGGTGAACTCGTCGACGATGATCACCTCGCCGTCGCGCACGATGTAATCGACGTCGCGGTGATACAGCGTGTGCGCACGCAGCGCGGCATTGAGGTGGTGCACCACCGCGAGGTTGCGAGCGTCGTACAGGCCGGAATCGGCATCCAGCACGCCGGCCTCGCGCAGCAGCTGTTCGGCATGCTCCATGCCTTCCTCGGACAGGTGCACCTGCTTTTGCTTCTCGTCGACGAAGTAGTCGCCCGGCTCGGGCGGCTCGCCCGGCACGTTGTCCTTCGTCTGCCGCGTCAGTTTCGGGACGATCCGGTTGACGCGGATGTACAGCTCGGGCGATTCCTCGGCGGGACCGGAGATGATCAGCGGCGTGCGCGCCTCGTCGATCAGGATCGAATCGACCTCGTCCACGATCGCGTAGTGCAGGCCGCGCTGATAGCGCTGGTCCTTCGATACCGCCATGTTGTCGCGCAGGTAGTCGAAACCGAATTCGTTGTTGGTGCCGTAGGTGATGTCGGCGGCGTAGGCGGCGCGCTTGTCGCCGTGGTCCATGCCCGGCCACACCACGCCCACCGTCATGTCGAGGAAGTTGTAGACCTTGCCCATCCACGCGGCGTCGCGCTTGGCGAGGTAGTCGTTCACGGTGACCACATGCACGCCCTTGCCTTCCAGCGCGTTGAGGTACACCGGCAGCGTCGCCACCAGGGTCTTGCCCTCGCCGGTGCGCATCTCCGCGATCTTGCCCTGGTGCAGCACCATGCCGCCGATCAACTGCACGTCGTAGTGGCGCAGGCCCAGCACCCTGCGGGAAGCCTCGCGCACCACCGCAAAGGCTTCCGGCAGCAGCCGGTCCAGGCCTTCGCCGGCCGCGACGCGCTGGCGGAATTCCGCGGTCTTGCCGCGCAGCGCGCTGTCGTTCAGGCGCTGCATCTCCGGCTCGAGCGCGTTGATGCGCGCGACGATCCGCGACAGCTGGCGCAGCACGCGGTCGTTGCGGCTGCCGAAGATACTCGTCAGGACACGATTGAACATCGGGTTTCGGGCTTTGGCGGTGGCGGGGGCGCGACGCGAAGGCAATCGCGCATGATAAGGCCATACGCCCCGCCCGCCAAACGGTGGCGGTCGCAGAGCCGGGTTTCAAGCGGGGAACGGGCGCGTCCGGATGCCCGTTCCGCGCGGCTTCAGCCGCGGGACCTGCGCACGTAGCTGAGCGGATTGACCAGCTTGCCGTCGTGCCAGACCTCGAAATGCACGTGCGGGCCGGTCGAGCGGCCGGTGGAACCGGCATCCGAGATCACCTCGCCGGCGTGCACGCGCTCGCCGACGTGCGCCTGCAGCCGGCTGTTGTGCGCGTAGCGGGTCATGTAGCCGTCGCCATGATCGATCTCGACCACCTTGCCGTAGCCGGGACGCAGCCCCGCGTAGGTCACCACGCCGTCGGCCACCGCACGCACCGGCGTGCCCAGCGGCACGTCGATGTCGAGGCCCGGATGGAAGCTGCGCCGGCCGGTGAACGGATCGATGCGCTGGCCGAAATACGAGGCGATGTAGCCGTCCGTGACGGGCATCCCGGACGGGATCAGGCTGGCATCGACCAGCCGGTTGGTGAGCAGGCTCTGCAGCACGCCCAGTTCGGTCTGCTGGGTGTCGAAGCGTTTGCTCAACAGCTCCATGCTGGTGGCCAGATCCAGTGGCAGCGAGCGCGCCGGCGGCACGCTCTGCTCGGGGCCGCCCATCGCGGGCGGCTGGTTGAAGTCGAATTCGGCGGGATCGAGCTTGCCGGCCTTGACCAGACGCTGGCCCAGCGCATCCAGACGCGCCGACTGCGCCTGCAGCTCGCCCAGCTTGACGGCCATCTGGTCCATCTCGCGCTGCGCGTTGCGGCGGACTTCCTGCAATTGCACCTTCTGTGCGGCGACCTGCTGGTTCAGCGATTCGATCCTCGCCAGCATCCTGCCGGCGGGACTGGCGGCCCACAGCGCGAAGGCGGCGCCTGCCACCATGCACACCAAGGCCCCCGCGGTCAGCACCGCCCTCACCCGCCGGTGCGATCGCAGCCGTTCGTCGTAGGGGGACGGGTGCACACCGCTCTTGCACGAACGCGCCACGAGTATCATCGTCATGTCAGTCAACCGTATCCGGTGTCATGCATTTGTCTCCCGTCAAGCCACTGCCGCCACGCGATACCCGGGGTCCGACGCCGGTGGCACAGTGCGGAGCGGTCGCCGATCTGGTCGCACGCGCCCGCGAACTGGACCATCTGAACCGGAGGCTTCGTCCGCATCTGCCACCGGTTCTTGCCGAGCACGTCACGCTCGCCGGGTTGCGCAACGACCGCGCGTACCTGCTGGCCCCCACGCCCGCCTGGGCCGCGCGCGTTCGCATGGAACAGAGCCGGACCCTCGCCGCGCTGCGGGCGGCCGGCATCGCCGCCGCCGCGATCACGGTCCGGGTGGCATCCACTCCCGCCGTGATCGGGGATCGGAAGACCGCCGAACGTATGTCACACGCAACCGCGCAGCGGTTGCGTGCCGCGGCGGCATCCATGACCGATCCCGAATTGCGCGCCCTGTTCCTTGAACTGGCTTCCTGCGCCGGAACGCAACCGTCGTCTTGAAGAACCGGTCGCGACCGATCCTCCTCCCCCCATATCCGGGCAGGGAGGCGGGCTTTATAACACAGGATTTGCGCGCGTGTCCGGTACTCCGGGCAATACGCCGGCGTACGGACCGCTCGGGACCGTCGGAACAGGGTCGGGGAAACTCAGACCGCCTGCGCGGGATGGGCGTAGGAAATGGGCGCCTGGGCCGGATCCTCGAAGCTGACTTCTTCCCACGCCGCCTTGTTGGCCAAGAGCGCGCGCAGCAGCTTGTTGTTCAACTCGTGCCCGGACTTGTGGCCGTAGAAGGCGCCGATCAGGCTGTGGCCCAGCAGGTAAAGATCGCCGATCGCGTCGAGGATCTTGTGCTTGACGAACTCGTCCTCGTAGCGCAGGCCGTCCTCGTTCAGCACGCGGTAGTCGTCCAGCACGATCGCGTTGTCCATCGAGCCGCCCAGCGCGAGGTTCTTCTCGCGCAGCATCTCGATGTCGCGCATGAAGCCGAAGGTGCGCGCGCGCGACACCTCTTTCACGAACGAGGTGGTGGAGAAGTCGATCTCGGCGCTGGAGGCGCGGCGCGAGAAGATCGGATGCTGGAACTCGATCGAGAAGCCGACCTTGAAACCGTCGAACGGCTCGAAGCGTGCCCACTTGTCGCCGTCCTCGACCTTGACGGGCTTCCTGATCCGGATGAAGCGCTTGGGCGCAGGCTGTTCCTCCATGCCCGCCGATTGCAACAGGAACACGAAAGGACCGGCGCTGCCGTCCATGATCGGCACTTCCGGCGCGGACAGATCGACGTAGGCGTTGTCGATGCCCAGGCCGGCCATCGCCGACAACAGGTGCTCGACAGTCGAGACCCGCACGTCGCCTTTCGCCAGCGTGGTGGACAGGCGCGTGTCGCCAACGAATTCGCAGCGCGAGGGAATGGTGACCGGCTCGGGAAGATCGGTGCGGCGGAACACGATGCCGGTGTTCACCGGCGCGGGCCGCAAGGTCATGTAAACCTTTTCCCCCGTGTGCAGACCGACGCCCGTCGCCCTGATCACGTTCTTGAGCGTGCGCTGCTTGATCATTTTTTCGTTTGAATCCCGTTAGGACTACGCTAAAACGGTGTAGATGCTAGCACGGTTGACAAGCCGAATAAAGTGGACCCGTGCGTTCAGTTAATCCCCTTGAGACACCCTTCCCATTCCCGGGAAAACGGAGCGGCATCGGACTGCAAAGCACCTGGGCGAAACAGGGACGGGTCGGAGAAATCCGGCCTTCCGGCCGGCGTTCGGGCAAGGCCGACAGATTGCGACCGCGGCAGACGACGTCCGGTTCCCGGATTCTGCCGAAAACCGCGAACCGCCGCGTTGCCGGGGACGGGTGTCCGGAGCGCGGCGATCTCGCGCAGCAAGGGGCGGACTTCCCGGACAGGGACCGGCCCCGTTCACACGCCTCCGGCCTTGGCGTCGGCCCGGCGCCGCAGCGAAAACGCCGCGCGGTCAGGCGATGCCTTGCATGGCACCGCCTGCACGCCGTGAGGGTTCGACGGAGAGCGCTCGCGGCATAGGACTCCGGAGCCTTCCCCTCAATCCGCCTGACGGCGCAGAAAGGCCGGAATGTCGAGGTAGTCCATGTTCGGCGCGGCGGCCGCTTCCTTGGCCTGGCGCGCCGCAGGGGCCGGCGGGGGTTCGGCGGCGAGGCTGGCTTGCTGGGGGGCGTAATCGACCACCTCGTTGCCGGTGCCGGTACGCAACGCGCGCCGCGGCCGCTGCTGCATCACCACTTCCTCCTGCTTGGGCACCGGGCGCAACTGCGCCCGCGCGGCCCGGTTCAGGCCGGTGGCAACCACGGTCACCCGCACGTCGTCCGACAAATCCGGATCGAGCGCGGTGCCCAGCACCACGGTCGCGTCCTCGCTGGCGAAGTCGTGCACCACCCGGCCGATCTCGTCGAACTCGCGCATCGTCAGGTTCGGCCCGGCGGTGACGTTGACCAGGATGCCGCAGGCGCCCGACAGGTCGATGTTTTCCAGCAGCGGGTTGTTGATCGCCGCCTCGGCCGCGGCCTGCGCGCGATCGTCGCCGCGAGCCGTGCCGGTGCCCATCATCGCCATCCCCATCTCGCTCATCACGGTGCGGACGTCGGCGAAATCGACGTTGATCAGGCCCGGGCGGGTGATCAGGTCGGCGATGCCCTGCACCGCGCCCTGCAGCACCTCGTTGGCCGCCTTGAAGGCATTCAACAAGGTGACTTCGCGGCCCAGCACGGTCAGCAACTTCTCGTTCGGGACCGTGATCAGGGAATCGACATACTGCTGCAGATCCTCGATGCCCTTCATGGCCACTTGCATGCGCCGGCGTCCCTCGAACGGGAACGGCTTGGTCACCACCGCCACGGTCAGGATGCCCTTCTCCTTGGCGAGCTGCGCCACCACCGGCGCCGCGCCGGTGCCGGTGCCCCCGCCCATGCCGCAGGTGATGAACACCATGTCGGCGCCTTCCAGCACCTCGACGATCCGGTCGCGATCCTCCAAAGCGGCCTGCCGGCCGATCTCGGGATTCGCGCCGGCGCCCAGGCCCTTGGTCACCGACTCGCCCAGTTGCAACGTGGTGCGCGCACCGGAACTCTTCAGCGCTTGCGCATCGGTGTTGGCGCAGATGAACTCCACGCCGTCGATGGTGGAATTGACCATGTGGCTGACGGCGTTGCCGCCGCCGCCGCCCACGCCAATTACCTTGATCACCGCATTGGGTGCCAGTTTTTCTACCAGTTCGAACATTTGCCCGTCCTCCGTATTGCTGCCAGTGGATGCCGCGAAAAAATCCATCGCCCGCGCAGAAGCCCATCGAAGTCACCGCAGGCCACGAGGGCCTGCCGCGAATCGGCACGCTTCTGCTGCTTGTGCCGATTCGCCGAAACCGGGTCCTTCTCCGGGAGTGCGGCCATGGAAGGCCGCCTTTCCGCGCAGGGATCGCACATCGCGATCCCGGACCCGGCGCGTCCGGCCAGACCTGAGCAGGGTCCGCCTCGAACCCATCCGTTCATGCCGGTCAGAAATTCCTGCTGAGCCAGCCTTTCATCCTGCCGATCGCCTCCGCCACGCTGCCGCCCACCGCGCCACCCGGATGCCGCGTTCCGCCGCCGCGCGAACCGTGCAGCAGCAGGCCCACGCCGGTCGCGTTGGCGGGACTCGCGATCACCTCGGTCATGCCGGTCACGTGTTGCGGCACGCCGATCCGCACCATCTTGTGGAACACCTCCTCGGCGAGATCCAGCGCGCCTTCCATCCGCGCGGCGCCGCCGGTCAGCACCACGCCGGCCGCGACCAGGCTCTCGTAGCCGGAGCGGCGCAGTTCGTCCTGCACCATCTCGAAGATTTCCTCGTAACGCGCCTGGATCGACTGCGCCAGCGACTGCCGTGCGAGCCGCCGCGGCGGCCGGTCGCCCACCGACGACACCTGGATGGTTTCCTCGGCGTGCGCGAGCTGCGCCAACGCGCAGCCGTACTTGATCTTGATTTCTTCGGCGTGCGCCGTGGGCGTGTGCACGCCGTAGGCGATGTCGGAGGTGACCTGATCGCCACCCACCGGCAGCGAACGGGTGTGCCGGATCGAGCCCTGCGTGTAGATCGCGATGTCGGTGGTGCCCGCGCCCAGTTCCACCACGCATACGCCCAGTTCGCGTTCGTCGTCGGTGAGCACGGCTTTCGCCGAGGCCAGCGCGGCCGGCACCAGTTCATCGACCGACAGGCCGCAGCGCTGGATGCACTTGGTGATGTTCTGCACCGCCGATGCCGCGCCGGTCACCAGATGCACCCCCGCCTCGAGGCGCACGCCGCTCATTCCGATCGGATGGCGGATGCCGTCCTGACCGTCGATCCGGTACTCCTGCGGTTCCTTGTAGAGCAGCTTGCGGTCGGCGGGGATCGCCACGGCGCTGGCCGCTTCCAGCACCTGGTCCAGATCGCCCGCCGTCACCTCGCGCTCGCGAATCGCGGCGGTGCCGTGCGAATTGCGCGTTTCCAGATGGGAGCCGGAAATCGAGGCGCACACCGAGCGGATGTCGCAGCCGGCCATCAGTTCGGCTTCCTCGACCGCGCGCTGGATCGAATGCACGGTGGATTCGATATCGACCACCGCGCCCTTCTTCATGCCGCGCGAAACGTGGCTGCCGAAGCCGATCACCTCGACCGGCTCGCCCGGCAGGTATTCGCCGACGATCGCCATCACCTTGGAGGTGCCGATGTCGAGGCCGACGACAAGATGCTTGTCGCTCTTGCGGTTCATGGGTCTAAGCACTTCGGTCAGTAGCATGGGACGGAGCCCTCGCAGTGTTCTTCGGATCGGATGGCGCGCTGCCGGCAGGCGTGGCCGGCCAGCGCACCGCAAAACCGTTGCTGTAGCGCAGGTCGGCATAGACGAAGCCTCCGCTGCGCCCGCGCATCAGGATCGGCATCACCGACAGGAAGCGCTGCAGCCGCTGCTCGGGATCGGTTTCGCCGATCACCACGCGGCTGCCGTCGGAAAGCACCAGGCTCCAGCTGCCGCGTGCGGACAGGTCCACTTCACTGACGTGCAGCGCGAAGGGGGCGAAGTCGTCCTGCACCTCGCGGTAGAAGGCGAGCACGTCGTCGACCCGGTCGTCGGGCCCGTTGAACTGCGGCAGGCCGCCGATCCGGTCCGCATCCGGCACCTTGAAGATCCGGCCGTAGCGTCCGACCAGGCCGTCGCCGTTCCAGCGCGCGAACGGCTGGATCTCGTACACCGTCAGCTCCAGCGAGTCCGGCCAGTGCTTGCGCACCTCGACCCGCGACACCCACGGCAACGCGGCGACGGCATCGCGCACCCGTTCTAGATCCAGCGCGAAGAAACCCGCACCCAGCGAGGGCTCCACCGCGGCACGGATCTGCGCGGCGCTGACGTGCCGGAACGCCGCATGCACCTGCAGGGTGCGCACCGGCCAGCGACCTGCGGCGAACCAGCCCTGCAGCACGCCCACCACCGGCAGCGCGACCAGCGTGATCGCGATGATCCAGGCGGCGAAGCGCAGGGCGGTCGCGCCTTTCATGCGGCGCCTCGCTCGGAGCCGGGACTCGGGACTCGAGACTCGGGACTCGTGGAAGCCGAAGCCCTGCTTTCGAACGTCTTGGGTGTGCTGTCGGCTTTGGTTGGCGTGTAACTGCCGGAATGCGGCTCTTTCGAATCCCGAATCCCGAATCCCGAGTCCCGATCGAAACTGGTTTCCAGCACCCGCCAGCAGAGCTCGGCGTAGTCCATGCCCGCAGCCGCTGCCGCCTTCGGCACCAGCGAATGCGAGGTCATGCCTGGCGCGGTGTTCACCTCCAGCAGCCAGCTGCGGCCCGCGCGGTCACGCATCACATCGACGCGGCCCCAGCCGGAACAGGCCAGCGCCTCGAACGCGCGCCAGGCCAGCCTGCGCAATTCGTTTTCCGCTTCGCCTTCGAGACCGGGGCAGATGTACTGCGTGTCCTCGGCGATGTACTTGGCGTTGTAGTCGTAGTAATCGCCCTTGGGCACGATCCTGATGCTGGGCAGCACCTCGCGGCCGAGGATCGACACCGTGAACTCCTCGCCCTCGATCAGCGTTTCCATCAGCAGGTCGCCGGGGTAGCGCCGGGCCAGCGCGACCGCGTCGTCGAGGTGCTTTTCCTCGAACACCCGCGACACGCCCACGCTGGAGCCTTCGCAGGCCGGCTTCACGATCAGGGGCAGACCCAGTTCGCACGCGGCCCGGTGCACGTGTCCGGCCGCCGCGCCGCGCGGCAAGGGCACGAACCTGGGCGTCGGCAGACCCAGCGACTGCCACACCCACTTGCTGCGCACCTTGTCCATCGACAGCGCCGAGCCCAGCACGCCGGAGCCGGTGTAGGGGATGTGCAGCGATTCCAGCGCGCCCTGCAGCACGCCGTCCTCGCCGCCGCCGTGCTGGCCGTGCAGGATGTTGAACACCCGCGCGAAGTGGCCAGCGCGCACGGCATCCAGCAGCGCAGGAATGCCGTCGATCGCATGGGCATCGACGCCGCGGCTTTTCAGCGCCGCCAGCACGCCGCGGCCGGACATCAGCGACACCTCGCGCTCGGCCGAGCTGCCGCCCATCACCACCGCGACGCGGCCGAAATCGCGCGGGTCGGTGATGCGCTTTGCGCCGGGACTCGGGACTCGGAACTCGGAACTCGGGCTCATGCGGAATCCTCGCTCTTCAAGTGGCCGCGTTGCGCCAGCTTCGCGGCTTCCGCACCGATGTCACCCGCACCCAGCAGCAGCACGAGATCCCCATCGCGCAAGAGCGCGGGCAGCGTGCCGGGGAGTTCGCGCGGGTGCTCCACGAACACCGGATCGACCTTGCCGCGCGCGCGCACCGCGCGCGCCAGCGCGCGGCCGTCGGCGCCCGCGATCGGCGCCTCGCCGGCCGGATACACCTCGGTCATCACCAGCACGTCGACTTCCGACAGCACCGACGCGAAGTCGTCCAGCAGGTCGCGGGTGCGGGTGTAGCGGTGCGGCTGGAACGCGATCACCAGCCGGCGCCCGGGCCAGCCCGCGCGCGCAGCCGCGATCACGGCGGCCAGTTCGCGCGGATGGTGCGCGTAATCGTCCACCAGCATCGCGCTGCCCTGCGCGAGTTCGAGATCGCGATTGATGTGGAAGCGCCGGCCGACGCCCTGGAAGTTTTCCAGCGCACGCGCGATCGCGGCCGGTTCCACGCCCAGTTGCCAGCCGACCGTGGCGGCGGCCAGCGCGTTCAGCACGTTGTGGCGGCCGGGCAGGTTCAGCGTCACCGGCACGGTTTCCTGCCCCGGCAGCGACAGCTCGAAGTACATCCGGTTGCGGTCGGCGCGCAGGTTCGATGCGCGCACGTCGGCCGGGTGATCGATCGCGTAGGTCAGGCTGCTGCGCGGCGTGAGCTGCGCCAGTTCCGCGACCTCGGGGTCATCGATGCCCAGCACCGCGAGGCCGTAGAACGGCAGGCGGTGCAGGAAGTCCGCGAAGGCGGTCTTGAGCTGCGCGAAGTCGCCGCCGTAGTGGCCCAGATGATCGGCGTCGATGTTGGTGATCACCGCCACCACCGGCGAAAGCTTGAGGAACGAGCCGTCCGATTCGTCGGCTTCGGCCACCAGGTAATCGCCGGCGCCCAGCCGCGCGTGCGCGCCGGCGGAAAGCAGCTGGCCGCCGATCACGAAGGTCGGGTCGTAGCCGGCCTCGGCCAGCACGCTGGCGGTCAGGCTGGTGGTGGTGGTCTTGCCGTGCGTGCCCGCGACCGCGATGCCGCGGCGGAAACGCATCAATTCGCCCAGCATTTCGGCGCGCGGCACCACCGGGATGCGCTGCCGGATTGCGGCGAGGCGTTCCGGATTCGCGGCGTCGATCGCGCTCGACACCACCACCGCGTCGGCGCCATCGACATGCTGCGGATCGTGGCCGATCTTCACCTCGATGCCCAGCTTCGACAGCCGTTCGGTGACGGACGAGGCCTGCTTGTCCGAACCCGACACCCTGTAGCCCAGCGTGTGCAGCACCTCGGCGATGCCGCTCATGCCGGCCCCGCCGATGCCGATGAAATGCACGCGCCGGAAGCTCTGCATGATGTCGCCGTGCGGCGGCAGCCGATGCGGGGTCATGCGGCCACCTCCAGGCAGCGTTGCGCGATCACGTCCGCGGCGTCGGGTTTCGCCAGCGCGCGCGCGGACGTCGCCATCGCCAGCAGCCGTCCGCGGTCGCGCAGCAGACGTTCCAGCAGACCCGCGAATTTCGACGCGTCGAACCAGCGGTCGTGCACCAGTTCGGCGGCACCGGCCGCGACGAAACCTTCCGCGTTTTTCGTCTGGTGGTCATCGACCGCATGCGGGAACGGCACCAGCACCGAGGCCGCGCCCGCGGCCGCGAGTTCCGCCAGCGTCAGCGCGCCGGCACGGCAGACCACGAGGTCCGCCCAGCCGTACGCCTGGGCCATGTCGGCGATGAAGGGTTCGACGCGCGCATCGACGCGCGCGCGGGCGTACGCCGCACGAGTTTCCTCGATGTGCGCCGCACCGCACTGATGCAGCACCTCGGGGCGGCGCTGTTCCGGGATCAGCGTCAGCGCATTCGGCAGGCCCTGGTTCAGGGTGCGCGCGCCCAGACTGCCTCCCAGCACCAGCAACCGCGGCGCACCTGCGCGATCGGCAAACCGCACTTCCGGTGGCGGCAGGGACGCGATCGCCGCGCGCACCGGATTGCCGGTCCATTGGGCGCGTGCGGACGGGGGAAACGCATCGGCGAAACCGCTCATCACGCACCGCGCCAGCCGTGCCAGCACGCGATTGGTGAAGCCCGGCACGCGGTTCTGCTCGTGCACCAGCAGCGGACAGCGTTGCAGCCACGCCGCGATGCCGCCCGGACCGGCGACGTAACCGCCCAGCGACAGCACGCTGCGCGGGCGCACCTCGCGCAGGATGCGCCGCGACGCCGCGAACGCACGCGTGAGCATCCACGGCGCGGCGAGGCGCGACCGCAAGCCCTTGCCGCGCAAACCGGCGACCGGCACCACCAGCAATTCGAGACCGTGCCCGGGCACGATCCGGTTTTCCATGCCGCCGCGCGCCCCCAGCCACAGCACCGGCACCCGGCGCGCGCGCAGCGCGTCGGCCACGGCCAGCCCCGGAAAGATATGGCCTCCGGTGCCGCCGGCCATGATCAGCACGGGCGCGTTCGCGTTCATGCGCGCAGATCGCCTATGACGGGTTCGATCCGCCCGCGCACGGCCAGCGGCAGTTCGCGGGTCCTCGGCGCGTGCGCCGGCGCCGCGTTCTGCACCGGCGCAGCCGGATGCCGGGTCGCCATCCGGCGGATGTCTTCGGCGCGGTGGATCTCGTAGCCTGCGCGCAGCAGCACGCCCAGCATCACGCAGGTCATCAGCACGCTGGAACCGCCGGAACTGATCAGCGGCAGCGTCAGCCCCTTGGTCGGCAACACGCCCAGGTTCACGCCCACCGACACCAGCGCCTGCAACCCGATCAACAGCGAGATGCCGAACGCGACGTAACCCGCGAAGCGCTGCCCCACTTCCACGCCGCGCAACCCGAGGTGCAGGCCACGGCCCACCAGCAGCGCGAACAGCGCCAGCACGGACAGGATGCCGGCAAAGCCCAGTTCCTCGCCGATCACCGCCAGGATGAAATCGGTGTGCGCCTCGGGAAGATAGAACAGCTTCTGCACGCTGCCGCCCAGCCCCACGCCGAACCATTGCCCGCGCCCGATCGCGATCAGCGCCTGGGTCAACTGGAAGCCGTCGTTGAACGGATCCTTCCAGGGATCGAGGAACGAGGTCAGCCGCTTGACGCGATAGTCGGTGCTGAGCGCCAGCCACGCCGCCAGCGGCGGCAGCGGCAGACCCAGGATGCCGAGGTAGCGCATCCGCGCACCGGCCAGCCACACCATGCCCACCGTCACCACCGCGATCAGCGCGGCCGAGCCGAAGTCGGGCTGCGCCAGCAGCAGCACCGCAGTGAAGCCCGCCACCAGCATCGGCTTGAACACGCCGAAGAACTTGCGCTCGACGCCATCGCGATGGCGTACCAGGTAACTCGCGAGATACAGCACGATCGCCAGCTTGGCCAGCTCCACCGGCTGGAATCCGATCAGGCCCAGGTTGATCCAGCGCCGTGCGCCGTTGATGCGCATGCCCAGATGCGGCACGAACACCGCCAGCAGCAGCGCGAAGGTGACCAGCATCAGCAGGAAGGCGCGCTTCTCCATCAGCTTCAGTTCGATGCGCGCGACCGCGACCGCGCCGATCGTTCCCAGCGCGAGGAAGACCAGATGCCGCTTCAGGTAATGGAATTCGCCGATGTGCTGGCCATCGGCCACCGCGATGGAACTGGACGCCACCATCACGATGCCGAACGCCGCCAGCGCCACGATCGCGAGCAGCAGCCACGGGTCGTAGCGGCCCTGCGGACCGTGCTTGCGGATGGCTTGTGATTGGCCGAACCATCCCGTCATCCGACATACCCCGCTTCATGATCGGGACTCGGGACTCGGGACTCGGAGGTCGGGAGCGCAAAAGCAACGGGGTAGCGAATGCTCGACCGCGGAGAAACTCGAACAGAATTGGCTGAGTCCATGGGACCAAGGCATGACACGCAAATGCCGAAAGCGGAGGGCAACGCGGGAATGCTCGGCTGTTGCCGAGTCCCGAGTCCCGAGTCCCGAGTCCCGTAGCTCTTCATCACCTCACCTTCAACGTCGCCAAACCCACCAGCACCAGCACCACCGAGATGATCCAGAAGCGCACGATCACGCGCGGCTCGGGCCAGCCCTTCAATTCGAAGTGATGGTGGATCGGCGCCATCCGGAACACGCGCTTGCCGGTCAGCTTGAAGCTGCCGACCTGCAGCATCACCGACGCGGTCTCGACCACGAACACGCCACCCATCACCAGCAGGATGATTTCCTGGCGGACGACCACCGCGATGCAGCCCAGCGCCCCGCCGATCGCCAGCGCGCCGATGTCGCCCATGAACACCTGTGCCGGATAGGTGTTGAACCACAGGAACCCGAGCCCCGCACCGGTCAGCGCGCCACAGAACACCGCGAGCTCGCCGGCGCCGGGAATCGACGGGATGCCGAGGTAGTTGGAGAACACCACGTTGCCGGCCAGATAGGCGAACACGCCCAGCGCCGCGGCCACCAGCACCGCCGGCATGATCGCGAGGCCGTCCAGGCCGTCGGTCAGGTTCACCGCGTTGGAAAAGCCGACGATCCAGATATACGCGACCACCACGAAACCGGCGCCCAGCGGAATCGCCACGTGCTTGAACAGCGGCACGTACAGCGCGGTCGCGGCCGGTACATCCGCGCTCCAGAACAGGAACAGCGCGGCAGCCAGCCCCACCACCGATTGCGCGAGATATTTCCAGCGCGCGGCGAGGCCGCGGCTGTCCTTGAGCACCAGCTTGCGGTAGTCGTCGTAGAAGCCGATCGCGCCGAACGCCAGCGTCACGATCAGCACGGTCCAGATGTAGCGGTTGTGCAGGTCGCCCCACAGCAGCGTCGCGCCCGCGATCGCGGCCAGGATCAGCCCGCCGCCCATGGTCGGCGTGCCGGCCTTGGACAGGTGCGACTGCGGGCCGTCGCTGCGCACCACCTGCCCGGCCTTCAGTGCGGCCAGCCGCCGGATCACCAGCGGCCCGCACAGCAGTGCGACGGCCAGCGCGGTCAGCGCGGCCATGATGGTGCGGAAGGTGATGTACTCGAACAGGCGCAGCGCGCCGAGCGAGTGCAGCAGCCAGCGGGCGAGTTCAAGCAACATGCCGGCTCTTCCCTCCGTTGCCGTCCAGAAGCGCGGCGATCACGTTTTCCATGTGCGAGGCGTGCGAGCCCTTGACCAGCACGCTCACCCCCGGATGCAGTTCCCGGCGCAGCACCGCGACCAGCGCGGGCTGGTCGGCGAGCGCGCGCGCACCCGCCCCGAAAGCCTCCGCGGCATGCGCGGCCAGCCTGCCCACCGCGTACAGGCGCTGGATGCCCTGCGCGCGCGCGGTGCGGCCGATCCCGGCGTGCAGCGCGGGTGCGTCGGGCCCCAGCTCGCCCATGTCGCCCAGCACCAGCCAGCGTTCGCCCGGCTGCAGCGCCAGCGTGGCGATCGCCGCCGCAACCGAGCCGGGATTGGCGTTGTAGCTGTCGTCGAACAGCACCCAGCCCTGCGGCGACTCGCGCCGCAGCAGCCGGCCGCCGACCGGTTCGACGTGCTCGAGGCCCGCGACGATGTCCGCCGGCGCGACATTCAGCGCGTGCCCGATCGCCGCCGCGGCCAGGGCGTTGGCGACGTTGTGCCGGCCCGGCAGCGGCAAACGGACGCGTGCCGCGTGGCCGGGCAGCACCAGTTCGAATTCGCTGCCGGCCGGACCGAGCGCGATGTCCCCGGCGCGCACGTCGGCCCGGGCGTCGATGCCGAAACGCAGGATCGGGCGCGTGCCTGCCAGTCCGGCGAAATAGGTTGCGAAGGCGTCGTCGGCGTTGATCACGGCGATGCCGTCCGGCGGCAGCGCCTGATACATCGCGCCCTTGGTCTCCGCGATGCCTTCCAGCGAATGCATGCGCTCCAGATGCGCGGGCGCCACGTTGTTGACCAGCCCGATCCGCGGCCGTGCGATCGCGGCGAGGTAGGCGATGTCGCCCGGCTTGCCGGCACCCATTTCCAGCACCGCGTAGCGGATATCCTCGGGCATCGCCAGGAGCGTCATCGGCAGGCCGATCTCGTTGTTGAAGTTGCCGGCGTTGCTGTGGGTGCGGCCGTGACGCGCGAGGATGGCCGCGGTCATGGTCTTGACCGTGGTCTTGCCGTTGGAACCGGTGATGCCGACCACGGTGACGTCGCGCTGCGCGCGCACCGCGCTGGCGAGATCGCCCAGTGCGTGCAGCGTGTCGGCCACCACCACCTGCGGAATGTCGACATCGACGCGCCGCGACACCAGCGCGCCGGCCGCGCCGCGCGCGGCGGCTTCGGCCACGTGGTCGTGGCCGTCGTGGCGCTCGCCCTTCAGCGCCACGAACAGTTCGCCCCTGCCGAGGCCGCGCGAATCGGTGGAAACCGCGTGCACCGGCGCGTCGGCGCCATGCAGGCTGCCGCGCGTCCACACCGCGATCTCCCTGAGATGCAGGTTCAGCATGCCCGGGCCTCCAGCGCGATGCGCGCCACCTGCAGGTCGTCGAACGGCCGCCTGACGCCGCCGCACTCCTGATAGGTTTCGTGTCCCTTGCCCGCGATCAGCACCACGTCGCCGGCGCGCGCCGTGTCGATGGCGGTGCCGATCGCGCGCGCGCGGTCACGCTCGACCGTCGCGAGTTCGGGCGCGCGCATCCCGGACAGGATCTGCGCGACGATCGCGTCGCCGTCCTCGCCGCGCGGGTTGTCGTCGGTGACAATCGCCGCGTCGGCCAGGCGTTCGGCGATCGCGCCCATCTCGGGGCGCTTGCCGGCGTCGCGCTCGCCGCCGCAGCCGAATACGCAGATCAATTTCCCCCGGCAGTGTGCGCGCAGCGTGGTCAGGGCCTGCTCCAGCGCATCGGGCGTGTGCGAATAATCGACCACCACCAGCGGGCAGGCGCCGCCGCCCAGCCGGTTCATCCGCCCCGCGACAGGCTGCAGTGCGGCCAGCGCCTCCAGCAGCCGCGGAAACGGCACCCCGATCGCGCCCAGCGCGCCGGCCACCGCCAGCAGGTTGGCGACGTTGAAGCGGCCGAGCAGCCTGCTGTGGACCTCGCCGCTGCCCCAGGGCGTCTCGAGCCGGAAATCGATGCCGTCGGAATGCGTGCGTACCTCGCGGGCGCGCAGTTCCGCTTCGCCGTGGTCGATCGCGTAGCGGAGTTTTCGCACCGCCCGCGGCAGGCTGCCGGCAAGCGAGCAGCCGAACGCGTCGTCCACGTTGATCACCGCGGCGCGCAGGCCCGGCCACGCGAACAGCTTCGCCTTGGCTGCGCCGTAGGCTTCCATCGTGCCGTGGTAGTCGAGGTGATCGCGGGTGAGGTTGGTGAACACCGCGACGTCGAACTTGACCGCATCGACGCGATGCTGGTCCAGCGCGTGCGAGGACACCTCCATCGCCACGTGCGTCGCGCCCGCCTCGCGGAATTCCGCCAGCAGGCCGTGCACCCGGATCACGTCAGGCGTGGTGCGCTCGCCGGGACGGATCGCACCGTGCAGGCCCGCGCCCAGCGTGCCGATGGTCGCGGCGCGATGGCCCAGGTGCGCCAGCGCCTGCGCCAGCAGTTGCACCGTCGAGGTCTTGCCGTTGGTGCCGGTGACACCGATCACCGTCATGGCCGCGGACGGATCGCCGAAGAAACGTGCGGCGATGGCGCCGAGCTGCGCACGCAGGTTCTCGATCCAGACCACGGACGCGCCGTGCAACGCCTTTTGCCGGCCGGGTTCCGGTCTTTTGTCCCCGGTCCCGCGCTCCGCAAGAATCGCCACCGCGCCTTTCGCCACCGCGCCATCCGCAAACTCGATCCCGTGATGTTCCGCGCCGGCCAGCGCGACGAACGCGTCGCCGGCGTGCACGCCGTGCGAATCCTGGGTCAGACCGGACACCACGATGTCGCCGCGTTCGGGCGAAGCGATGCCGCGCAGCAGTTCGTCGAGGCGCATCGCGGTCATTGCGTGGCCTCCCGAGCGGGATGATCCATGGCGAGCGCGTTGACGGGCCGGGCCGGCACCGGGACCGGTGCGGGCGCAGTCGGGCCGCCGGTGTACCAGTGCTGCACGTTGTCCGGCGGAATGTCGAGCAGGCGCAGCGCGCCGGTCATCACCTCGCTGAAGACCGGCGCCGACACCAGGCCGCCGTAGTATTCGCCGCCGCGGCCGCCGGCGTCGCGGATCACCACCACGCCGACAAGGCGGGGATCGCTGGCCGGCACGATGCCGCAGAACAGCGCGGCATAGCGGTCGCGCGCGTAGCCGCCCGCGATCGCGAGGTGCGCGGTGCCGGTCTTGCCCGCCACTGTGTAGTCGGGCACCGCAGCCTGCGGCGCGGTGCCGATCGGGCTGACCACGGTGCGCAGCATCTTCATCACTTCCGCGGCGATCTCGGGCGGCTCCGCGCGCACACCCGGCGAATCGTCGCCCTTGATGAAGGTCGGCGCGTGGCGGATGCCGCCATCGGCGATCGTCGCGTAGGCCTGCGCGAGCTGGAGCGCGGTCACGTTGAGGCCGTAGCCGAACGCAATGGTGGCCTTGACGAACTGGCCCCACACGCGCGTGGGCGGGATGTAGCCGGAAACCTCGCCCGGAAAGCCGCTGCCGCTGCTCTGGCCGAAACCGAACTTGCGCAGCACGTCGTTCATCTGCTGCGCGGTCAGCGTCAGCGAGATCTTGGTGGCGCCCACGTTGCTGGAATAGGTGATCACGTGGCTGAGGTCGATCAGCCCGTTGTTCTTGTCGTCGCGGATCAGGTGCCCGTTCAGCATGAAGGTGCCGGGGCTGGTGTCGATCGGCGTGGCCGGTGTCCACTTGCCCGATTCCAGCGCGGTGGTGATCGTGAACGGCTTCATCGTCGAACCGGGTTCGGTCACGTCGGTGACCGCACGGTTGCGGCGGGCGGCCGGCGCGCTGGCATCGACCGCGTTGGGGTTGTACGAGGGCACGTTGACCATCGCGAGGATTTCGCCGTTGCGCGGGTCGAGGATCACCATCGAGCCGGACGCGGCGTGCCGGCGGGCGATCGCCTCGGCCAGCGCGCTGTAGGCCAGATACTGGATGCGGCTGTCGATGCTGAGCGTCAGGTCGTGACCCGGCACCGGCGCACGGATCTGCTCGACGTTCTCGACGATGTGGCCCAGCCGGTCGCGGATCACGCGCTTCACGCCGGGCTTGCCCGCCAGCCAGCCGTCGTAGGCCAGTTCCAGCCCTTCCTGGCCGCGGTCGTCGATATTGGTGAAGCCCAGCACGTGCGCCATCACCGCGCCGTCGGGGTAATAGCGCTTGTACTCGCGCTGGCCGCTGACGCCGGGAATGTCGAGCGCCAGCACGGCCTGCGCATCGTCCGGATTCATCTGCCGCTTCAGGTACACGAACTCGCGGTCGCTGCGGTCCTGCAACTGGCGCGTCAGCTCGCCGGCGCCGACGCCCAGCGCCTTCGCCAGGTCCGGGATGCGGTCGGGATGCTGCAGAAGCTCGTCCGGGTTGGCCCAGATCGACACCATCGGCGTGGAGACGGCCAGCGGCACGCCGTTGCGGTCGAAGATCGTGCCGCGCGACACCGGGATCTGCACCTCGCGCAGGAATCGCGCGTCGCCCTGTTGCTGCAGGAACTGCTTGCGCACCACCTGCAGGTCGATCGCGCGCACCACCAGTCCGACCGATGCCAGCGACAGCACGGCCAGCACCAGCGCCAGGCGCTTGCGCGCGTTGGGACCGTGCGTGCGCGGCAGATGCGGTTCGGGCTTGCGTTCGGCGCGCGGGTTCATCGGCGGATCAACTCCACGCTGCCGGATGGCGGGCTGATCATCCCCAGTTGCCCGCGCGCGATCGCCTCGATCCGCGACGGGCTGGCCAGGGTCGCCTGTTCCAGTTCCAGCTGGCCGAACTCGACGTTCAGCGCGTCGCGTTCGCTCTGCAGCCGGGTGAGCTCGACGAAGGTGACGCGATCCTGGTGGCGCGCCCACACCACGGCGATGCCGCTGGCCACCACGGCCAGCAGCAGCACGCCGTTCGCGAGCAGCCCGATCGTCCTCAGCATGCGGGGGCCTCCGTTTCGCGTTTTTCCGCGATGCGCAGCACCGCCGAGCGCGCGCGCGGATTGCACGCGATCTCGGCCTCGTCCGGCCGCTGCGGGCGGCCGATCGCGCGCAGCGGCGGCCCGGCTTCCACCGGCGTCGGCAAACCGCGGTGTGCCGGCGCCGCGGCGTCCCCCCGGATGAAGCGCTTGACGATCCGGTCCTCGAGCGAATGGAAACTGATCACCGCGAGGCGTCCGCCGGGCTTCAGTGCGGCCGCGGCGGCGGGCAGCGCGCGTTCCAGCGAACCCAGTTCGTCGTTGACGTGGATGCGGAACGCCTGGAACGTGCGCGTGGCGGGATGCTTGTTGCGTTCACGCCGCCCGATCGCGCGCTCGACCAGCTCGGCCAGTTCGCCGGTAGTGCGGATCGGCGATTCGGTGCGGCGTGTCACGATGGCACGCGCGATTCGCCGGCTCAGCCTTTCCTCGCCGTAGCGCCACAGCACGCCGGCGATCTCGCGCTCGTCCGCACGGGCCAGGAAATCCGCAGCGCTTTCGCCGGCGGCGGGATCCATCCGCATGTCCAGCGGTGCGTCGGCCAGAAAGGAAAATCCGCGCCGGGGATCGTCGAGCTGCGGCGAGGACACGCCCAGATCCAGCAACACGCCATCCAGACCGGGACGCACCTCTTCCCATTCGGCGAGTTCCGCGAAATTGGCGTGTCTGACGGCGACCCGCGGATCGCCGGCGAATTCGCGCAGCGCGTACGCGACGGCTGCGGGGTCGCGGTCCATCAGCAGCAGGCGGCCCCGCGCACCGAGCCGCTCCAGAATCGCGCGCGCGTGCCCGCCACGCCCGAAGGTGCCGTCCAGATAACGCCCGTCCGGTCGCACCGCCAGTCCGGCAAGCACCGCTTCCCGCATCACCGGGATGTGCATCGATCCGCGACCGGCTGCCATCGCCCCGTCCATTCGCCGTACCCGCGCACGCCGCGTGCGCCGTCCGATTCCGACCCGCATCCGACGTGGCGCAGCACGCCGATCGTCGAACACCCGCGTCACAACTTCAGTCCCGCCATGTCCTCGCTGATTTCTTCTTCGCCGATCGTCTGATGGATCTTGGCGAGGTGGGCCTGCTCGCTCCAAAGCTCGAACTTGCTGCCCATGCCCAGCAGCACCGCCCTCTTCTCGATGCCGGACGCCGCGCGCTGGCTGGCGGGCAGCAGCACGCGCGCCGCGCTGTCCAGTTCCACCTGCGCGGCGGCGCCGACCAGCTTCAACTGCAGGTCGCGGTGCACCCGCTTGACGCTGGGCAGCGCGTTCACCTGGTCGCGCACCCGCTCCCATTCCGGTTGCGGGAACAGCCACAGGCAGCCCTGCTCGAAGGGGTTGTAGGTGATCACCAGACGGTTGTTGCAGGCGCGCGCGATCGACTCCCGGTAAGCGGTGGGAATCGCCACCCGGCCCTTGTCATCGACGGTGATCGCGGTTTCGCCCTGGAACATCGGTGGTGCGCTTCCACAAAATCCCACAAAACCACACAGGCGCCCACCTTAGTCGCAGCTCATGAGACTGTCAAGAAATTTTTGCTTGTGGATCAAGGGGAAAGGAGAAATTCGGGCGAACTTTCAACCCGATTCTCAGCTAGTCCATCAAGGTGTTTGAAAGCAAAAGATTTCGACTTGCTCGAACGACCGTATCTCGCGGCGGTTTCCGGGGAAATGGGCGTACCGAGCCGATTTTTCGTTCAGGCCGGAGCGATGTTCGAACGGCGTACGCTCGCACGCCAGACATCGCACGCGACGACGCGGTGGCTCGGTCACGACGGGACGTCCTGTCGCGGTTGAACGCAGCCGGCGCCGGCGGTTACAACGCCGTCCTGTTGTCGCGCTTGACCGAAACGCGCCGTGGCGGGAATCGCGGCCTCGGAAATCCTGATCCTCGACGGCGCGGGCCGCCCTTGCCGGTTGACGGTAACCGGAACACTCGAGCGCCAGCGCATGCGCCCGGAGCAAACGCGGACGCCGGCAAAAAAACCTTGGAGTCGGCCTGTAAGCCGGGTCCTGTGCGCCTCGCGGCGTGACAGTCATTCCTCTCGGCGCGGCGTCGCCGCCGCGCTCCAGCGACCAACCCGGGAACGGCGCGGGCCACGCCATCGTTCCCCTATTCGGTCTTGCTCCGGGTGGGGTTTGCCGTGCCGGTCGGTTGCCCGACTCGCGGTGCGCTCTTGCCGCACCGTTTCACCCTTGCCTGATCCCCTTGCGGGGCCATCGGCGGTCTGCTCTCTGTTGCACTGTCCGTCGGCTCGCGCCGCCCAGGCGTTACCTGGCACCCTGCCCTGCGGAGCCCGGACTTTCCTCGGCGTTCCTGAGAACGACGCGACTGTCCGGCCGACTCCATGCGCATTGTAGCGTGAACGGCGCAAGGTTCCCGCGTCGGTTTCGCCCTCACGACGTGTCTGCGGCTGCCTGCAGGATCGCCTCGATGCTGCGTTCCACGTCTTCGTCGGTGGTTGCCCACGAACTGACGCTGATGCGCATGGCCGTGCGCCCCTGCCAGACCGTGCCACCGCACCAGCAGGTGCCCTCTTTCTGCAATGCCGCGATCACGCGCAAGGTCCGGCCGGCGTCTCCGAAGGCGACCAGTACCTGGTTCAAAACCACCTCGTTCAACACTTCGAATCCGGCTGCCCCGAGCGCCTCGGCGAAACGACGCGCCTGCCGACAATTGCGTTCGACCAGCTCGGCGACGCCGGCCCGGCCGAGACTTCGCAGCGCCGCCCACACTTCCACGCCACGCGCACGGCGCGACAATTCAGGCGTGTAATCCGACGGATTGCGCCCCGCGTTCCGGGACGGCAGATAGTCCGCCGTGACCGCCATCGCCGCGCGCAACGCGTCGGCGTCGCGCACGAAGGCGAAACCGCTGTCATACGGGACATTGAGCCATTTGTGCGCGTCGCAGGCCCACGAGTCCGCGTCCTCCACGCCGTGCAGCAGCGGTGCAAGCCGCGGCGAGGCGGCGGCCCATAGACCGAACGCACCGTCGACGTGGACCCAGGCGCCGCTGCCGCGCACGCGCGCACAGACCTCGCCAACCGGATCGATCGCGCCTGTATTCACGTTGCCGACTTGGGTGCAGACGATCGCCGGCACGCGCACCTCCGGCAGTTCGTCCGCGCGCATGCGGCCCTGCCCGTCGACCGGCACTTTGACCACGCGGTTGCGCCCGAACCCGACCAGGCCAAGTGCCTTGACGAGGCTCGCGTGCGCTTCCTCGCTGACGACGACCGTCACCGGCGGCGCGCCGAACAGCCCATCGGCCTCGACCGACCATCCGACACGTGCGAGCACCGCGTGCCGGGCCGCAGCCAGCGCCACGAAATTGGCAACCGTTGCACCGGTCACGAACGCGCCGCCGGCGTCCCGCGGCAAACCGAAGAGATCGATCAGCCAGCGCAACGCGATCTGCTCCAGCCTGGCGGTCGCGGGGGTGATGTCGTGGAAGGCGGTGTTCTGGTCCCATGCTGACGCGAGCCAATTCGCGGCGAGCGCCACGGGCAGACTGCCGCCGATTACGAAGCCGAAAAAGCGCGGCCCCGCCGTCGCCATCGTGGCGGGCGATCCCCAGCGGTCCAGCAGTTCCAGCACCTCGCGCGGGTCCGCGGGAGCCGCCGGCAATTCACCGTCCAGCGCGTCGAGCGCCCTGACTGCAGCGGGTTCGCACGCGACCCTGCGCTCGGCCAGCCCGTCCAGATAGGCGGCTGCACGGGTGGCGGCATCCTGCAGCAATGTGGACATGGTTGCCGTTCCCCCCGATTCATCGGCTCAATCGGCCGCGCGTTGAGCATACAGCGCCTTGCGCGGCGCGCCGCTGATCGCGGCGGCGAGTCTGGCCGCCTGCGCGGGCGGCAATTCTTCGCGCAGGACCGCGAACACGCGCCGGCCTTCGGCAAGTTTCGTGTCGGCGTCTTCGTCGCGTCCCGCGATCACCAGCACGAATTCGCCCAGACGTTGCTCGGGATCGGATTCGACGCGCGCGGCGATTTCAGCGAGCGTGGCACCGAGGCAGGTTTCGTGAAGCTTGGTCAATTCCCGCAACAGCACCGCTTCACGTTCGGCACCGAAGGCATCGCGCAGATCGGCACAACATCCGACGATGCGGTGCGAGGCTTCGTACAGCACCAACGTGCGCGTTTCATCCGCCAGTGCGCGCAGACGCGCACGCCGCGCGGCCGGTTTCGGCGGAAGAAAGCCCTCGAACACGAAACGGTCGCTGGGCAGGCCGGCCACCGACAACGCCGCGATCGCGGCGCACGCGCCGGGCACCGGCGACACCTTCACGCCCGCCGCACGCGCGGCGCGCACCAGCCGGTAGCCGGGATCGCTGACCAGTGGTGTCCCCGCATCGGAAATCAACGCCACGTCCTCGCCACCCTGCAACCTTGCCAGCAGCGAGGCGACCGCGGCCCGTTCGTTGTGCTCGTGCAGGGCGGTCAGCGGCGCGGCGATCCCGAAATGTTCCAGCAGCGGCCGGCTGTGACGGGTATCCTCGGCCGCGATCAACGCGACGCCGCGCAACACGCCCTGCGCACGCGGCGAGAGATCGCCGAGATTGCCGATCGGCGTGGCCACCACCCACAGCGTTCCCGCGTGTCGATCGTTCATGTGCGCGACGCGCCTCGCGGCCGGCCTGGTTGCGATCCGCTATCATCGCCGAAAAATGTGCGTGGCAAGCGCACCGGAGGATGCATGAGCAGGATCCGGCTCTTTCTCCACGGCCTGTCGGCCATCGCGGTTTCGCTGCTGATCGGAGGCTGCGTCACGCTGGGTCTGTCTTCGCAGCCGGCGAGTCCGCAGGCGCAGGCACAGTACGACCAGGCACAGGCCCTGTACCGCGCGGGACATTACCAGCAGGCTGCCGAGCGGTTCATCGCGGTGGCCAATGCAGAGCCCGCCCTGTACGACGCGGCCACCCTCGCTGCGGCCGCGAGCTACCGTTCGCTGGGCAATCTGGACCAGACCGCCACGCTGCTCGATCAGGTGCACCGCCGCCGTCTGTCCCCGGCCGATGCGGCGCGCTACGACGTGCTGTCGGCCGAAGTCGCGCTGCACCACGGCGATGCCGCCGGCGCGCTCAAGCTGATCGCCGGCTTGCAGCCGCCTCTGCCGCCCGACGTGCAGCAGCATGCGCTGGACGTGCAGGCCCGCGCACGACAGGCCGGCGGCGACCTGCTGGGCGCGGCGCGCGCGCGGGTGCAGCGCGACGCGCTGCTCGGCGGCCCCGCGCGCACCGCCAACCGCCAGCAGATCCTCGACCTGCTGGCCGGCCTGGGCCAGGACAAGCTGCTGCCGCTGTTCTCCTCGCTGGCCGACACCGATCCGCTGAAACCGTTCGTGGGACAGACGCTGAAGCAACTGGGCGTGGCCACGCCGCAGGTGCTGCCGCAATTGCAACAGCCGGTCGGCACCGTCACCGGCGCGGGCGCGACACCGCAGGGGTACCGGATGCCCGCGAGGGTGGCGCTGCTGCTGCCGGGGACCGGCCCGGTGGCGGTCGCCGCCGCGGCGGTGCGCGACGGATTCTTCACCGCCTACTTCGACACGCCGCAGACCCAGGAACTGCGGCCGGCGCTGCGCGCCTACGACAGCAAGGACACGCCGGAAGGCGCACTGGCCGCTTACCGGCAGGCGGTCGCGGACGGCGCCCAACTGGTGGTGGGCCCGCTGGGCCGCGCCGCAGTGGGCGCGCTGTTCTCGCAACCGGCGCTGCCGGTGCCGGTGCTGGCGCTGAACCACCCGCAGGGCGACGTGCTGCCGCCCGGCGACAGCGCGGAATTCGCGCTGCTGCCTGAAACCGAGGGCGCGCAACTCGCCGCGCACATGCAGCAGCGCGGCATCAGCTCCGCGATCGTGTTCCGCGGTGACGACGAGACCGCCAGCCGTACCGACAGCGCGTTCAAGACCCAGTTCGAAAGCCTGGGCGGAAGAGTGGCAAGCGACATCGTGCTGCCCCGGGGCGGCGTCGATTTCGCCGGACAGGTCAAGAGCGCGCTGGCCGGCGCCGACGCGCAGACCGGCATCGTGGTGCTGCTGCGCCCCGGACAGGCGCGGCTGCTGCTGCCGCAGCTCCGCCTGGCGGGATCGAAGCTGCCGGTTTTCGCAACCTCGCTGGTGTACACGGGCGACGAGGACGCGGTGGCGGACGCCGACCTGGACGGCGTGGAGTTCTGCGACGAACCGTGGCTGTTCGACGCGCAACCCGGCCTGCCCGATCACGCCGCCCTGGCCGCGCAGATCGCCACCGCGCACGGCCCCGCGGCGCGGCTGTTCGCGTTCGGCATGGACGCCTACGCCCTGATGCCCTACCTCGGCTGGCTGCGCACGCACCCCGGCAGCTACCTGCCCGGCGCCACCGGCGCCCTGACGCTCGACGCGCAGGGACACGTGCAGCGCGTGCCGATCTGGGTGCAGTTCCAGAACGGTGTCGCGCGGCCGGTAGCGGCAGGGCTGGAAGCGCAGCCAGCAGCGGCCGCCTCGTCCGGATCATGAAGACAGGCGTCACGGGCGCGCACTTCGAACAGCGCGCGCTCGAACACCTGCAACGCGCAGGCCTGAAACTGGTCGAACGCAACTGGCGCAGCCGTTTCGGCGAACTCGATCTGGTGATGCGGGACGGCGATACGCTGGTGTTCGTGGAAGTTCGCTACCGCCACGATCCGCGCTTCGGCGGCGGCGCAGCGTCGATCGGCGCCGGCAAGCGTGGAAAACTGCTGCGTGCGGCACAGGGCTTCCTGCAGGCGCATCCGCAACTCGCTGTGCTGCCGTGCAGGTTCGATGTGGTAGCGTTCGACGGTGCGGTCAGCGCACCGGCCTGCGAATGGCGGCGCGCCGCCTTCGAAACGGAGCCGTGAAAAGCGCGGCCGCGGAATGCCGCCGGCGTTGCGCGATGACGCGAAGACGTGGCGGTCACGCCGTACAATCGCCACCGCGGCGATCGTGGATGATCGCGACAATCACGAAGACATGAACATGCGCAAGTGGCTTCCGCTTCTGATTCTGGCACTCGCCACGCTGGCGGCGTGCAGCACCTTCACCCCGCGGCGCGGTTTCAACCGCGTGCTCAATGACCGCAACGTGCAGCTCACCGCACAGCGCGCGCTGGACGACGATCCGCAGCTGGACGGCCGCGCCCACATCGGCACCGCCGTGTACAACGGCGTACTGCTGCTGATCGGCGAGGCCGGCAGCGAGGAAGTGAAGCAGCGCGCCGAGGTCGACGTGACCGGCTACGAAGGCGTGCGCAAGGTCGTGAACCTGATCGACGTGATGCCGCTGCAGTCGGCGGGCCGCACCGCTCTGGACGCCGCGCTGACCGCACGCGTCAAGGCGTCGCTGCTCGACATCACCAGTCTGCCCGGCTTCGATCCGGGCCGGGTCAAGGTCAGCACCGCGCACGGCAACGTGTACCTGATGGGACTGCTCACCCACCGCGAGGCCGATGCGGTGATCGACGTGGTGCGCCACGTCGCGGGCGTCAACAGGGTCGTGCCCGTGTTCGAATACATCGATTGACGAAAGCGCAGCGTCCGCAACCGGACGCCGATCGACACCCGCGCGGAAACGCGCCATCCGGCCTGGGTCCGCACGCGCCTGCCTCGGCCCGCGTCCGTTCGCGGACAGGCCGACGGTTCGGCCTTTTCGGGGTGAGCGCCCGCTGCGGATGGCGTAAGCTTGCGGGATGAACCTGCCCGCCGCCTTCGTCGATCAGCTCCGCGAGATCTTTCCCGGCGATGCGCTGGCGCTGGACGAGGCCACGCGCGCGGTCTACGGCTACGACAACTCGCGTCGCGAGGCCATGCCCGACGCGGTGGTGTTTCCGCCCGCGCACGAGCAGGTGGCCGCACTGGTCGCGGCGTGCCGCCATCATCTGGTGCCGCTGACCGCGCGCGGCCGCGGCACCAACACCACCGGCGCCACCGTGCCGCTCGCGGGCGGCGTGGTCGCGAGTTTCGAGCGGATGAACCGGATCGTCCGGATCGAGCCGGGCGACCGCCTCGCGATCGTCGAGCCGGGCGTGCTGAATGCCGACCTGCAGCGCGCACTGGCGCCGCACGGCCTGTTCTGGCCGCCCGATCCGACTTCCGCACCGTACTGCACGGTCGGCGGCAACCTCGCCTGCAATGCCGGCGGCCCGCGCGCGGTGAAATACGGCGCCAGCCGCGACAACGTGCTGGGCCTGCGTGCGGTCGCGGGCAACGGCACCTCGTTCCGCGGCGGCACGCACACCACCAAGGGTGCGACCGGCTACGACCTGACCCGCGTGATCGTGGGCTCGGAGGGCACGCTGGCGCTGATCACCGAAGCCACCCTCACACTGACGCCCAAGCCGACCGCATCGCGCACGCTGCGCGCGGCGTATGCCGACGTGCAGTCCGCCGCCGACGCGGTGGCGCGGATCATGGCGCAGCCGGTGACACCTTGCGCGCTGGAATTCATGGACGACCGCGCGCTGCAGCTGGTGCGCGAGCGCGGCGGCGATGCACCGGCCGACGCCAACGCGCTGCTGCTGATCGAGGTCGATGGCGAACCCGGCGTGCTGGACAGCGCCGAAGCCGCGATCGAACGCGCCGCGCGCGGTGCGGGTCTGGTCGAGTGGCGCGCCGCGCGCGACGCCGCGGAAACCGCCGCGCTGTGGGCCGCGCGCAAGGCGCTGTCGCCCGCGCTGCGCACGATTTCCGAGGACAAGATCAACGAGGACGTGGTGGTGCCGGTCAGCCGCATTCCCGCGCTGGTCGAAACCCTGCGCGCGCTGGCCGGGGAATACCGGATTCCCATCGTCAGCTTCGGTCACGCCGGCAACGGCAACCTGCATGTCAATCTCCTGCCCCGCGATGCCGATGAACGCAAGCGCGCCGACGAGGCGCTGGTGCAGGTGTTCCGGCGCGTGATCGAACTCGACGGCACGCTGTCGGGCGAGCACGGCATCGGCCTCGCCAAGCGCGATTTCATGGCCGAAGCGGTGGGCGCCGGCGCGCTTTCGATGATGCGCGAGCTGAAGGATCTGTTCGATCCGGAGCACATCCTGAACCCGGGCAAGCTGCTGCCCGAGCGGCCGGGACCGGCGACCGGGGACCGGGGACCGGCTGCTTGAACCCGACGGGATCGCAGGAATCCTTCGCCCACCTGATGGCGCGCATCCGCGCGTGCCGGGTTTGCGCCGAGCACCTGCCGCACGGCTGCCGTCCGGTGTTGCAGGCGCATCCCGACGCGCGCCTCCTGATCGTGAGCCAGGCGCCCGGACGCAAGGTCCACGACACCGGCATTCCGTTCGACGACAAGAGCGGCGACACGTTGCGCGAATGGCTTGGCATCGACGAGCCGACCTTTCACGACGCGCATCGTGTCGCGATCGTGCCGATGGGGTTCTGCTTTCCCGGCAAGGGCGGATCGGGGGATCTCCCGCCGCGGCCGGAATGCGCGCCCCTGTGGCACCCGCAGTTGATGCCGCGTCTGAAAAACATCGAGCTGACGCTGGCAATCGGCGGCTACGCGATACGCGGCATCCTGGGCAAGCGACGCAAGGGCTCGCTCACCGCAACGGTACAGGCATGGCGCGAATACTTCGACGCCGGCATATTGCCCTTGCCGCATCCCAGCCCGCGCAATACCGCATGGTTCAAGTTCAATCCGTGGTTCGAGCGAGAGGCGATTCCGGCGCTGCGCAGGCGCGTAGGCAAATTGATGCGTGATTGAATCACGCAACCGGATGTGCATGCCGGAGCATCAGCGCTGCAAGTTGCAGCACGATCAGCGCGTACGCAGCCGCGATCACGTCGTCCAGCATCACGCCCAGCCCGCCGTGCACGCGCCGGTCGGCGAGCCGCACCGGCCAAGGCTTCCAGATGTCGAAAAGCCGGAACAGCACGAAACCCGCGACCATCCACATCCAGTCCTGCGGCGCGGCAAGCAGGGCAATCCACATGCCGATCACCTCATCCCACACCAGCGCGCCGTGATCGTGCACGCCCAGGCGCCGGCCCGAGACTTCGCAGGCCCACACGCCCAGCAGAAAACCCGCGACCACTGCGACGACATACCAGCCGATCGGCAACCCGCGCAGCAGGAACCACCACGGCAGCAGCGCGACCAGCGAGCCCGCGGCGCCGGGCGCCCCCGGCGACAGGCCCGCACCCAGCGCGGTGGCGATCCATCCGGCCGGGTGCGACAACAGCGTGCGGCGCTGCGCAGCGGTGAGCGGCGCGGTCATCGCGGGAAATGTTCCCAGCCCGCACGCGGCGTGTCGATCGGGTTGCCGCGTGCGTCCTGCACGTGCACGGAAGCACCCGTGACGATCCGGCCGATCCGCGTCGCCGCGCAGCCCGCATCCGCAAGCAGTGCATCGATTTCGACGGTGCGCGTTGCCGGCGCGGTGAAACACAGCTCGTAATCGTCGCCGCCGGACAGCGCCAGCATCCGGCAGGTGCCGGCGTCGCATGACGAGGCGAGCTGCGGCGAGACCGGCAACGCATCGGCAGCGATCTCCGCACCCACGCCGCTGGCATTGCACAGGCGACCCAGATCGGCGAGCAAGCCGTCCGACACGTCGATGCAGGCGCTGGCGATGCCCCGCAACGCAAGACCCGCCGCGAGGCGCGGCGCGGGGCGATTCAGGCGGGCAAGCAACGCCGGAAATGCATCCGGCCGGTCCCCGGTCCCCGCCTCCCGGTGCCGCAGCAATTCCAGCGCACCCGCCGCATCGCCCAGCGTGCCGGTGACGAACACCGCGTCGCCAAGCCGTGCTCCGCTTCGCGTCAAGGCCATGCCGCGGGGAACCAGACCCAGCGCGGTTACCGTGACGGTGAGCGGGCCTTGCGTGACGTCGCCGCCGACCAGCGCGACGCCGTGGGCGTTCGCAAGTTCGGCAAAGCCGCCGGCGAAGCGTTCGACGAATCCCCCGTCGGCGTCCGGCAGCGTCAACGCCAGCTGGGCCCACGCGGGCTCGGCGCCCATCGCGGCGAGATCGGACAGGTTGACCGCCAGCGATTTCCAGCCGATGTCGTCCGGCGCCGTGTCGCGCGGGAAATGCACGCCCGCGACCAGGGTGTCGGTACAGACGGCCAGTTGCCGTCCCGCCGGCGCGTCCAGCAAGGCAGCGTCGTCACCGATGCCCAGCGCGACGTCGTTGCGTGCGTGCACGCAGCGCGTGCGGATGATGTCGATCAGCTCGAATTCGCCCATCCGGCCACCGCTTCCGGCGCTGGGAGATCGGGATGCAATCGCCGCGGTGCGCCCATTCGCGCCACGGCCTCGCTCGCGCAACCGTTGCCGTGCGCGCGCAGGCGCAAGCGCGCGGTTTCGACCACCGGCGCCTCGGCGACATGCGCGGCGTCAGCAGGCATCGCGTCAATCCCCGCTCTCGGCAGCACGCCACGCGTGCGCCAGCTTGTCCAGCACCCCGTTGACATAGGTGTGGCCCTGCTCGGCACCGAAACGCTTGGTGACTTCCACCGCTTCGTTCAGCACCACCCGGTACGGCACGTCGAGACGGTATTTCAATTCGTAGGCGCCCAACCGCAGGGCCGCGCGCTCGATGGGATCGACCTGGGCGATCTCGCGGTCGAGAAACGGCGCAAGGCCCGCATCCAGTTCCGGGCAGTGCGCCTCCACGCCGCGCAGCAGATCCTCGAAGTAGTCGAGGTCGGCAACCTGCATGTCCTGTTCGTGGCGGAAATCCTCGATCACCGTCCGCATCGGATTGCCGCCGATCTCCCAGGCGTACAGCGCCTGCACCGCGCGCCTCCTCGCGCGCGAACGCGCGGCCGGATCGATGCCGTCGCGGCGCACATGCTGCGTCATCGGGGAAGTTCCTGCATCAGCGCGGCCATTTCGATCGCGGCGCGCGCGACATCCGCGCCCTTGTTGCCGAGCGCGCCGCCGGCCCGCGCGCGCGCATCGGCCTCGCGTTCCACCGCCAGCACGCCATTCAGCACCGGCACGCCGTGATCCAGCGCCACCCGCATCAGGCCGCGCGCGCATTCGTCGGCGACGTGCTCGTAGTGGCGGGTGTCGCCGCGCACCACGCAACCCAGTGCGACGATCGCGGCGTACGCCTTCGAAGCCGCCAGACGGCCGGTGACCATGGGCAACTCCCAGGCGCCGGGGGCCCGGAACACGTCGATCGTCTCATCGGCGACGCCGCATTCCGCGAACGCGTGCCGGGCGCCGTCCACCAGCGCATCCACGACCTCCGCATTCCAGCGGCTGGCGACGATCGCATAACGCGCGCCGGGCGGTGATCGCGGCGTGGCATCGGTCTGGACGCGCTGGCGGGACATGGCAAAGAATCGGGAACGGGGAACGGGGAACGGGGAACGGGGAACGGGGAAAGCGTAGCAGCGACAGCCGGATTGCCCTACTTTCCCTTCCCGGTTTCCTGTTCCCTGTTGCCGCCTTCCTGCTCTTCGACGTACTCCACCACTTCCAGCCCGAAGCCTGACAGTCCGACCAGCTTGCGCTTCGTGCCCAGCACGCGCAGGTGCCGCGCGCCAAGGTCGGCGAGGATCTGCGCGCCCAGGCCCAACTGCCGCCATTCGCGGCGGGCATGGGCTTGCGCCGCCGCGGCCTGCTGCGGCTCGGCCGCCCGGTGCGCGAGGCGCGCCAGCAAGGCAGCCGCATCCTCGTCCGCGGCGAGCACCACCACCACGCCACGGCCTTCGGCGGCGATCCGGCGCAAGGCGGCGGTCATGGTCAGGCCCAGATCGTCGCGTTCCAGATGCAGCACGTCGGACAGGGTGTTGCGCACGTGCACGCGCGTCAGCACCGCCGCGCCGTCATCAACGGTACCGCGCACCAGCGCGAAGTGCAGGTCGCCGCGCAGCGAATCACGGAACGCGACCAGGCGAAACGGTCCGAATTCGGTGCACACCCCGGCCTCGTGCACGCGCACCACGGTCTTCTCGGTCTGCAGGCGATGGCGGATCAGCTCGGCGATGCTGCCGAGCTTCAATCCGTGTCTCGCGGCGAAGGCTTCCAGTTCGGGAAGGCGCGCCATCGAGCCGTCCTCGCGCAGGATTTCCACCAGCACGCCGGCCGGCTCGAAACCGGCCAGCGCCGCCAGATCGACCGCCGCCTCGGTATGGCCCGCGCGCGACAGCACGCCGCCCGGTTGCGCCATCAGCGGAAACACGTGGCCGGGCTGGGTGAGGTCGTGCGGCTGCGCGTCCCTGGCCACCGCGACCCGGATGGTGTGTGCGCGGTCGTGCGCGGAAATGCCGGTGGTGACGCCGTGCGCGGCTTCGATCGAAACCGTGAAGTTGGTACGCAGCGGCGAGGTGTTGTCGCGCACCATCGGCCGCAGTCCGAGCCGGTTGCAGCGCCGCTCGGTCAGCGCCAGGCAAATCAGTCCGCGCGCCTCGCGCGCCATGAAGTTGATGTCCTCGGGCCGCACCTTTTCGGCGGCCATGATCAGGTCGCCTTCGTTCTCGCGGTCCTCGTCGTCCAGCATCACCACCATCCGGCCGGCACGGAGTTCGTCGAGGAGTTGGGGGATGGTTGCAAATGGCATGGTTAACGTCTGATTGCGTGTACGGGTGTCGAATGAGTCAGCGGCCCACCGTGTCGTTCAAACGGACGCAACCACGACGCCGCTGCACTTGCCCGAACGGGAAGCGGAAGGCGGGGGACGCTTTCGTCGTCCCTTCGCCGCTTCGTCTATCCGTCTCTCAGCAGCCTTTCCAGATACCGCGCCAGCATATCGACTTCCAGATTGACGCGGTGCCCGGGCTTGCGGCGTGCAAAGGTGGTGACTGCCACCGTATGCGGGACCAGGTTGACCTCGAACCGGCCGCCTTCGACGCCGTTGACGGTCAGGCTGACGCCATCCACGCAAATCGAGCCCTTGGCGGCGATGTAGCGCCGCAGGGCGTCCGGCGCCTCGATGCTCCAGCGCTGCGAGCGCGCGTCCGCTTCGATCGCGACGATCGTGCCCACGCCATCGACGTGTCCGCTGACCAGATGACCGCCCAGCCGGTCGGACAGGCGCAGCGCCTTTTCCAGATTCACGGCATCGCCGATCTGCAGCGCGCCCAGCGTGGTCAACGACAACGTTTCGTTGGACACGTCGAAAGCGAGCATGGCATCGCCCCTGGCGACCACCGTCAGGCAACAACCGGAGACCGCGAGGCTGTCGCCGATCGCCACGTCGTCCAGATCGAGCGCCGGCGCATCGATGGTCAGGCGCAGATCGCCTTCGCGCGCTTCGCGGCGTGCAAGCGTGCCCGTGCACTGGACGATGCCGGTGAACATCAGGCGTTCCCCCCTGCCGGGCGCAACAGCCATCGCCAATCCTCGCCGACGCGGCGTCGATCGATCACGCGCAAGGCATGCCGTTGCGCGATGCTCTGCAACGGCGGCAGCGCCAGCAACGGTCGTGCCGCATCGCCCAGCAGTACCGGCGCGACATAGAGCAGCAGTTCATCCACCAATCCCGCCCCGAACAGCGCGCCGCACAGGCGCGGACCGGCCTCCACCTGCAATTCGTTGACCTGCCTTTGCGCAAGCACTCGCATCACCTCGTGCAAATCCAGCCTGGCGTCGGAACCGGTTTCGACGGCGGCCAGTTCCGTTTGTGCGTAACGGCCATCAAAGGGTTGCGCGTCCGGCGCATGCAGCACCAGCGTCGGCGCGCTGCCGTCGAGCAAATGCGCGTCGACCCGCAAGGCATCGAGGCGCGGATCGAGTACGACTCGCAAAGGCGGGACGAAGCTTTTCCCCTCTCCTTCCGGGAGAGGGTGGCGCGAAGCGCCGGGTGAGGGTTCGGAAGTATTGGAGCGCTTTAGTTCTTCCGAACCCTCACCCCAACCCCTCTCCCGTGAGGAGAGGGTCCCAAGATCCGGCAGCCGTACCGTCAAGCGCGGATCGTCCGCGCGCGCGGTGCCGGCGCCGGTCAGGATCGCGGAACTGCGCGCGCGCCAGCGCTGCACGTCGGCGCGTGCGGCTTCGCCCGTGATCCATTTCGATTCGCCGCTCGCCAAGGCGGTGCGGCCGTCCAGACTCATCGCCAGCTTGATCCGCACCCACGGCCGACCGCGCTCCATCCGCGAGAGAAACCCGCGGTTCAGCTCGCGCGCGGCGTCGAGCATCAATCCGCTGGCGATCCCGATGCCCGCTTCGCGCAGGCGGCGCAGGCCGGCGCCTGCGGTTTTCGGATTGGGATCTTCGCAAGCCGCGATCACGCGCGCGACGCCGGCTTCGATCAGCGCGTCCGCGCAGGGCGGCGTGCGGCCGTAATGCGCGCAGGGTTCCAGCGTGACATAGGCCGTGGCGCCTTGCGCGCGTTCACCCGCCGCGCGCAAGGCGAACACTTCGGCGTGCGGTTCGCCCGCGCACTGGTGCCAGCCTTCGCCGACGATTTCGCCATCGTGCGCGAGCACGCAGCCGACGCGTGGATTGGGTTGCGTCGAGTACAAGCCGCGCCCGGCCAGGCGCAGCGCGCGCGCCATCATGGCGTGGTCGATGGCGGAGAAGCCGGGACTCGGGACTCGGGACTCGGGAGTCGGAGAAGCAGTCATCCGGTGAATCTCCAGCTCAACATCATCGGATCCGGAGCACAGTCATTCCCGCGAAAGCGGGAATCCAGTGACTTTGGATTGGAGCAAAGACACTGGATTACTCGCGCCATCCCTGGCGCTCGCCCTTCGCCGCTGCGCGGTTCGGGCCGCCTTCGGCGTTCGCGTTTGCAATCCTGCAAACGCAGTCCGGGTCGCCGCTGCGCGGCGTCCGGAATGACGAGCATACGCGCACGATTTGGGCAACCTAGCGTTTCTTGTTCTTGTCGATGCGCACCACGTCCGCGCCGCTCAGCAGCGGCAACTGGCCCTCGACGTGCGGCAGGTCGCGTTCCAGCCGGTCCAGTTCCTCGCGGAAATCGGCGACGTCCTCGAACGCACGGTACACCGACGCATAGCGCACGTAACCGACGTGATCGAGCTTGCGCAGTTCCGCCATCACCAGTTCGCCGATCCGTCGCGACGGCAGCTCGCGTTCCGGTGAAACACGCAATTGCCGCACCACCGCGCGCACCGCGGCCTCGATCCGCTCCTCCGGCACCGGGCGCTTGTGCAGCGCGCGATCGAAACCGTTGCGCAGCTTGCGCGCGTCGAAGGCCTCGCGGCGGCCGTCGCTCTTCACGATCGCCGGCAGCTTCAGTTCCACCGTCTCCTGCGTGGAGAAACGCTCGCCGCAGGCTGGGCATTCGCGACGCCGGCGGATCGTGGCGCCGTCTTCGGACACGCGCGAGTCGATCACGCGGGTATCGACGTTCTGGCAGAAGGGGCAGTGCATCTGGCTCGCTATGCAATTGGGTCTAGGTCTTGGGGGAATTTTCCGGCCAGAGTCCATTCCTCATCAGTAAAGTCTTCATGCACCTGACGTCGGTGCCAAGCTCGATTTAGATGCGCAAAAACATGTCCCAAACTGATACGGAAATCTTCCTCGTGATAGTCCCGGTTCGTCGACATCTCCTTTATAAGAGTGTTCAGATGATCAACCGCATCTTGAAGCTCGTCGAGCAGAAATGTCCACCCAACTGGATCAGATTCGCGATTGATCATATTTGCTCTCCACGCATGGCTAAACGCCACTACCCATAAACCGGAAACCTCGCGCACTGCGCCTGAACCCGGTCGCGCACGACGGCGATGACCTTCTCGTCGTCCGGCGCGTCCAGCACGTCGGCGATCCAGCCGGCGAGTTCCACGCAGTCGCTTTCCTTGTAACCGCGCGTGGTCACGGCGGGCGTGCCGATGCGCAGGCCGGAAGTGACGAACGGCTTCTGCGGATCGTTGGGCACCGCGTTCTTGTTGACGGTGATGTGCGCGCGGCCCAGCGCGGCTTCCGCATCCTTGCCGGTGAGCGGCTTGCCGATCAGGTCGACCAGAAACAAATGATTTTCTGTACCGCCCGACACGATCTTGTAGCCGCGCTCCATCAATGTCTTCGCCATCGCCTTGGCGTTTTTCACCACCTGCTTTTGATATTCCTTGAACGACGGCTCCAACGCTTCCTTGAACGCCACGGCCTTGGCCGCGATCACGTGCATCAGCGGGCCGCCCTGGATACCAGGGAACACGATCGACTGCAATTTCTTCTCGATTTCCTCGGCGTCTTCGCCCATCGCGGATTTCTTCGCGACGATCAGGCCGCCGCGCGGGCCGCGCAGGGTCTTGTGCGTGGTGGACGTGACCACGTGCGCGTGCGGCAGCGGCGAGGGATACACGCCCGCTGCGATCAGGCCGGCCACGTGCGCCATGTCCACGAACAGGTACGCGCCGACCTTGTCGGCGATGGCGCGGAAGCGCGCCCAGTCCATCACCTGCGAGTATGCGCTGAAGCCCGCCACGATCATCTTCGGCTTGTGCTCGACGGCGAGTTTCTCGATCACGTCGTAATCGACCAGGCCCTGGTCGTTCACGCCGTACTGCACGGCATTTAAGATTTTCCCGGAGAGATTGACCTTGGCGCCGTGGGTCAGATGACCGCCATGCGCCAGGCTCATGCCGAGGATGGTGTCGCCCGGATTCAGCAGCGCGAAATAGACGGCCTGATTGGCCTGCGAACCCGAATGCGGCTGCACGTTGGCGTAGTCGCAATCGAACAGCTTCTTCAAACGCTCGATCGCAAGCGCCTCGGCCACGTCCACGTACTGGCAGCCGCCGTAGTAGCGCTTGCCCGGATAGCCTTCGGCGTACTTGTTGGTCAGCACCGAACCCTGCGCTTCCAGCACGCGGGGACTGGCGTAGTTTTCCGAGGCGATCAGCTCGACGTGGTCCTCCTGGCGCTGGCGTTCGTGGCGGATCGCCTCGGCCAGTTCGTCGTCGTAACCGGCGATACGCATGTCACGTGGATACATCGTGGGCCTCGCGCTGATCGGTGCAGACGGAAATGGTAGCGGTTTCCGGCACGGATTGGCGCGTCTAGCCGCGCGCCGCCATAATGAGCAGTTCGAGTCCCAAGGTTATAGGCCAAGGATGGCCGTCAACGAGCGAGCTTCCGGCGCTGTACGCGATGCCGAGAAGCGCAGCCGATCGCGCGGGAAAGGCGCGCACGTTCGAGCACACGGACGTGCGAGTTCGCGCCGGCGCGCGATCGGCGACCATCGCGTCCAGCGCCAATGGTTTTGGCGACTTTTGCCGAAACAAAAGTCGCCCGCTCGCGGCAGCGAGCGGAACAATGAGACCTTGTGATAGAGAACTGGATTCCGGCCTTCGCCGGAATGACGGCAGAGACACTGGATTCCCGCTTGCGCGGGAATGACGAACAAAGGTAATCACGTGCAATACATCTACACCATGATCGGCGTGTCCAAGGTGGTGCCGCCCAAGCGCGAGATCATCAAGGACATTTCGCTGTCGTTCTTCCCCGGCGCCAAGATCGGGCTGCTGGGCTTGAACGGCGCGGGCAAGTCCACGGTGCTGCGGATCATGGCCGGCGTGGACAACGAGTACCACGGCGAGGCGCGGCCGCAGCCGGGCATCCAGATCGGTTATCTGGCGCAGGAGCCGCAGCTCGATCCCAACAAGACCGTGCGCGAAGCGGTCGAGGAAGGCCTGTCGGAAATCCTGGACGCGCAGAAGAAGCTCGACGAAATCTACGCGGCCTATGCCGAGGAAGGCGCGGATTTCGATAAGCTGGCGGCCGAGCAGCAGCGGCTGGAAAACATCCTGGCCGCTGGCGATGCACATACCGTAGAGCGGCAACTGGAAGTCGCCGCCGACGCGCTGCGCCTGCCGCCGTGGGACGCGAAGATTTCCACGCTGTCCGGCGGCGAGAAACGCCGCGTCGCATTGTGTCGTTTGTTGCTGAGCAAACCCGACATGCTGCTGCTGGACGAGCCGACCAACCATCTCGATGCCGAATCGGTCGAATGGCTGGAACATTTCCTGCAGAACTTTCCCGGCACCGTGGTCGCCGTGACGCACGACCGTTACTTCCTCGACAACGCCGCCGAGTGGATTCTGGAACTCGACCGCGGCCGCGGCATTCCGTGGAAGGGCAATTATTCCTCGTGGCTGGAACAGAAGGACGAGCGCCTGAAGCAGGAAGCCTCATCCGAAAAGGCGCGGCAGAAGGCGATCGCGCGCGAGCTGGAATGGGCGCGGCAGAACGCCAAGGGCGGGCGCAGCAAGGGCAAGGCGCGCCTGGCGCGCATCGAGGAATTGCAGTCGCAGGAATACCAGAAGCGCAACGAGACCAACGAGATCTTCATTCCGCCGGGCGAGCGTCTCGGCGACAACGTGATCGAGTTCAAGCACGTCTCCAAATCGTTCGGCGATCGTCTGCTGATCGATGACTTGTCCTTCAAGGTTCCGCCGGGCGCGATCGTCGGCATCATCGGCCCCAACGGCGCGGGCAAGTCCACGCTGTTCAAGATGATCACCGGCGCGGAGAAACCCGACGGCGGCGAAATCGTGATCGGGCAGACGGTGAAACTGGCCTACGTCGATCAGAGCCGCGAGAAGCTGGAAGGCAAGCACACGGTGTTCCAGGAAGTCTCCGGCGGCGCCGACATCCTCAACATCAACGGCATCGAGATCCAGTCGCGTGCTTACATCGGACGCTTCAATTTCAAGGGACCCGATCAGCAGAAACTGGTCGGCACCTTGTCCGGCGGCGAACGCGGCCGTCTGCATCTGGCGAAAACGCTGCTGCAGGGCGGCAACGTGTTGCTGCTGGACGAGCCTTCCAACGATCTCGACATCGAAACGCTGCGCGCGCTGGAAGACGCGCTGCTGGAATTCCCCGGCTGCACGCTGGTGATTTCCCACGACCGCTGGTTCCTGGACCGCATCGCCACGCACATTCTCGCCTTCGAGGGCGATTCGCACGTGGAGTTCTTCCAGGGCAATTACCGCGAATACGAGGAAGACAAGAAACGCCGGCTGGGCGAGGAAGCGGCGGGGCCGCACCGGATCCGGTACAAGAAGCTGGCGTGATTCGGGACTCGGGACTTGGGACTCGGAAAAGCATAACAACCCGGTTCGTCATTCCGGGACTGTTCGGACGAAGTCCGGACAGAACCCGGAATCCATTTTCATTTCCGCCTCATCGGAACAAGATCAAAATGGATTCCGGTTCGCGGCTTGGCCGCGTCCGGACTGCGGAGGCAGGATGCCGGAGCGAACATCGGCGAAGCCGATGGCCCGAAGGGCAAGCCGCAGGATGCGGCGAGTAATGACGGCAGTGGTAAATTGCGCGCACCATGCCCGCGCGTTCCGATATCGACCGCACACGCCGCCGCCTGCTGCAAGCGGCCGGCTTGTCGCTCGCGTCGCTCGCCGTCGGAACAACACGCAACGTCTTCGCAGCGGATGCGTCAAGAGCGAAATCGCAAGCAAAATCGAAACTGATCCTGCTCGGCACCGCCGGCGGCCCGACCCCTAAACCCGATCGTTCCGCGCCGGCGAATGCGATCGTGATCGATGATTCCATCTACGTGATCGACTGCGGCAATGGCGTGGCGCGGCAGATGGTGAAAGCCGGACTCGATCTCGGAAACATCCGGGACGTGTTCATCACGCACCAGCATTCGGATCACAACGCCGATTACGGAAATCTTCTGTTGCTGGCGTGGGAGACCGACCTGAAAACGCCAGTGAACACCTACGGCCCGCCGCCGCTCAAGCGCATGACCGAACTGTTCCTACAGATGGATGCCTACGACATCGGCATCCGCGAACGCGACGAGGGCCGGCCGCCGTTCGCGCCGCTGATCCATCCGCACGAGATCACCGGCGGCGGTCTCGTGATGCGCGACGACAACGTCAAGGTGACCGCGGCGCTGGTGCAACATCCGCCGGTGACGCCGGCTTTCGCCTACCGCTTCGATTGTCCGGATCGCTCGATCGTGTTTTCCGGCGACACGCGCCCCAGCGAAAACCTGATCGAACTGGCGCGCGGCGCCGACATTCTGGTGCACGAAGTGATCGATCTGCAAGCCATCGACGCGGTGGTGAAGAACGAATCGCAAGCCACGCGCCTGCGCGCGCATCTGCAAGCCGCGCACACGCCGATGTCGGAAGTCGGCCGCATCGCGACGCAGGCGGGCGTGAAAACGCTGGTGCTGAATCACTTCGTGCCCGGCGTGCCGCCGATCCCGGATCAAGTGTGGTACGACGCGGTGAAGCCGCACTTCAAGGGACGGCTGATCATCGGTCACGACCTGATGGAGCTGTGACGTTCCGTGGTTCGTGTCTTTTCGTCGTTCCGGGGCCATCCGCAGTGAAGCTGCGGATGGCCCCGGGATGACGAGCTAGCGATACGCCCTCACCTCACCGTCGTCCCGCAGCGTGAACGGATTGAAATCCGTGTGCGTGTCGTAGGTGTCGGCGTTCTCACGGCGTTTCAGCCAGCCGACCACTGCGTAGGTCAGCGGCGTCGCCACCGTTTCCACCAGCACCTTCATCACCCAGTTGAACATGATCACCTTCACGATCGTCTGGCCGGTCCAGATGCCCAGGAACGCGATCGGATAAAAGGTGAGGCTGTCCACGCCTTCGCCGACGACGGTGGAACCGATGGTGCGCGTCCACAGCCAGCGGCCGCGCGTCCACAGTTTCATTTTCGCCATCACGAATGCGTTGGCGAAATCGCCGACCCAGAAACCCACCAGCGACGCCAGCGCGATCCGCCAGGTGCTGCCGAACACGATCTCCAGCGCCGGTTGCAGCTTGGCGTCGAATGGTTCGACCGGACTCACCGGCATGCGGATGATGGCCTGTGTCATCAGCGACGCGAATACCAGCGCGCCGAAACCGGCCCAGGTTGCGCGCCGCGCCCGGGCGTAGCCGTACACTTCGGTGAGCACGTCATCGAAGATGTAGCTGATCGGGAAGAACAAATTGCCCGCGCCGAAGGTCAGCGCGCCGATCAGCGGGACGCTGATCGTGCAGACCTTCGCCGGCCCGATCAGGTTCGAGCACAGCAGCACGCCGACCATGCCGCCGACCAGCAGGTCGTAGTAGCGGAAGCCACGCCGCTCCGGCAGGCCCTTCACGCGCGCGATCACGCAGCCGCCCCCGTGCGACGCGCGACGCGCGAATCAGCCGTCCGCATCGGCCATTCCAGGGAACAGCACGTCCAGATAGCCGAACTTCGAGAAGTCGGTGATGCGCGAGGGGTACAGCCGCCCGATCAGGTGATCGCATTCGTGCTGCACCACGCGCGCGTGGAAACCCTGCGCGGTGCGGTCGATCGGCACGCCCGTGGGATCGAGCCCCTGGCAGCGGATCAGCGAATAACGGCTCACCACGCCGCGCAGGCCCGGCACCGAAAGACAGCCTTCCCAGCCATCCTCCATGTCCTGCGACAGCGGCGTGATCACCGGATTCAGCAGGATCGTGCGCGGCACTTCCGGTTCGTCCGGATAGCGGTCGGAATGCTCGAAACCGAAGATCACCAGTTGCAGGTCCACCCCGATCTGCGGTGCGGCCAGACCCACGCCCTCGGCGGCGCGCATGGTGTCGAACATGTCGGCGATCAACGCGTCCAGTTCGGCGCTGCCGAGCATCGATTCGGGCACCGGCGGCGCGATGCGCAGCAGGCGCGGATCGCCCATTTTCAGGATTTCGCGGATCATCGGTTCGAACCGCCATGCCAGTCGCGGTTGGGAGAAGCCAGCGCGCGCCGCAGCCACAGCCCCGGTACGGTCGCCAGGAAATGCAGCCAGACGCCGCCCCACACCAGCGCGCGCCAGTGCGGCCTGGAGGCGGCCGGATCGAATTTCACGAACCAGCGCCACATGCCGCGGTGCTTATGGTAGCTGACGAATACCGGGCGATGCGTGCTCGACCCGCCCTTGCCGTGACGCACGCGCACACCGCCCGCCAGCAGCACCTTGAAACCGGCATCGCGTGCGCGGCGGCACAGGTCAAGGTCTTCGCAGTGCAGGAAATAGCCTTCGTCGAAACCGCCCAGCCGCGTGAACACCTTGCGCGGCATCAGCATCAGCGCGCCGGAAACGTTCTCGACCTCGATCACTTCGTCCGGAATCGCTCCCGGCACGTCCACGCCTTCGTACTTCGGATTTCCGGCCTTGCGTTCCGCCCGGCCGGTCATCTCGTTCAGCGACCGGCGCAGCAGCGGATCGCGCCTGCGCGAAGCCGGATCGGGCGCACCATTCGCATCGCATACCACCGCGCCGATCACGCCCGCATCGGAATGCGCGCGCAGCACCTCGAGCAAACGCGCGGCCGTATCGCGTTCCACAAGACAGTCGGGATTCAGCACCAGCAGCGCATCGCCCCGCGCTTCGCGGGCGCCGAGGTTCACCGCCGGCCCGAAACCGAGGTTCCTGCGGTTGTAGATCACGCGCAGGCGCTCGTCGTGCTGGTGGGCGCGCTGGACCGCCTGCGGCATGCCGTCGGCCGAGGCATTGTCGACCAGGATCACCTCGACCGGCGCCGAAGACGCCAGCGCGCGCGTCACGCACTCGCGCAACAACGCGCCGCTGTCGGCGGCCACGATGATCACGGAAACGGCGTCGGCCATCCGCGCAGTTTAGCGATCCGCTGCAGCATCCGCTTCCCGCCCGTGGTGCTTCATTCCCGAGCTTTCATCGCTGCACGATCATCATCCCGCTGATATGCAGGCTTTCGGCGATCCCGGCGCGCAGCCGTTCCGCCGCATCGCGGTTCACCACCGGCCCCGCATACACGCGCCAGCGCACGCCGGCGGGTGTCGATGCGCTGTCCACGTAACTGGGGTAACCGAGCTGCTGCAGCCGCTCGCGCAGATGCCGGGCGGTATCGTCTTGCATCAGGGACGCGACCTGCACCGCCCATCCACCATGACTCGCGGGATTCCGTGTCGCGATGACGGGCGCGGGCGCGGACACCGTGGGTGAAACCTGCGCTCCGGCGGCCGTGGCCGGCACGCCCCGCGAAGCCGCGTCCGCACCGGCTCCGTCCGCACCCGCGACGCCGCCATGGCCGGGATCGGCCGTGGCATCGCCCGGCAGGATCGGCTTCAGCGATTCGAACCTGGTTTCGTATTCGTCGGTGACCGCGCGCGCGTCCAGCGGATTGCTGATCACGCGCGGTGTGATCAGCACGATCAGCTCGGTGCGGGTGCGGGTGCGGTCGGTGGTGCCGAACAGGCGCCCCAGCACGGGGACACGGTTGAGGAAGGGAACACCGGTGTCGGTGTTGTTGTCCTGCTGCTGGATCAGGCCGCCCAGCAGCACGGTCTGGCCGCTCTGCACCGCGACCTGCGTGCTGAGCGCGCGGTTGGAAAGGGTGTAATTGCCGTACTGGTCCTTCGAGACCGGCTGGCTGACCACCTGCTGGATGTCCATGTACACCAGGCCGCCCGGGTTGACGCGCGGCACCACGTCCAGCAGCACGCCGGTGTCGATGTACTGCACCTGGCCGACGTTGTAACCGGTCGAGGTGCCGCTGGCGACGCCGTAACCCGGTGCGAAGTAGGTCTGCACCACCGGAATCTTCTCGCCCACCTTGAAGGTCGCTTCCTGGTTGTTGAGCACCACGCTGGAGGGTGCCGACAGCACGCGCACGTCGCCGCTCTGTTCCATCGCCTTCAGCGCGACCTGCAGCTTGTTGCCCGCGAACGAGTAGAACAAGGCATCGGTGGCCGGGTTGTACTGCACGCCGCCCAGGCCCACCGCGCCCTGGTGGCGGTGATACGACTCGTTGGTGTTGGGCGGCGAACCCGGCTGGGTGCCGATCAGGCCGCCGAGGTAGTACTGCACGCCGAACTGGAATTGCCCGGTCAGCGTCACTTCCAGCACGCGCGTCTCGATCTGCACCTGCAGCGGCTGCTGGTCCAGCCGCTGGATCACCGGCAGCAGCTTTTCCCACTGACCGGGCTTGGCCCGCACCAGCAACTGGTTGTTCGAATTCACCGCGGCGATGCGCACGCCCTCGCTGGTGGTGAAGACGGTGGGGCCTTGTTGCTGTTGCTGCTGCTGGCGGCGTGCCTGGGTGGCGCCGCTGACCATGCCGGCACCGACGCCGCCTTCGGCGCCGCTGCCGGCGCCGTTCGGATAATTGCCCGTTTCCGGCGTGAAGTTGCCGAAGCCTTCCGAAGGTCCGCCCAGGCTGCCGGGGCTGCTCTGTTCCAGCGGCGAAAAGCCGGGCGCGACCGCGCCGGGCGGCGCCTGCACGGCGTTCGATGGATTGCCGAACAGCTCGTTGAGATCGGTGGCCAGATCCGAGGCCTTGACGTTGTGCACGTCGTACACGTAAAGGCCGGAGGAGTCACCCGCGCCGGTGTCGATGGTCGTGACGAGCTGGCGCACCTCGTCGAGATAGGCCGGCTGCGGCGTGATCACCACCAGGCTGTTGCTCTGCTTGAGCGGGATCAGCCGGACCATGCCGCTGAGTTCCTGGCCCTTGGCGCCCTGCTCGCTGAACATCTTCTGCAACTGGCCGGTCAGGTCGTCGGCCTCGACATGCTGCAGCGGGATCACCGCCACCGACATCCCGCGCAGCCAATCCACGTCGAAAATCCGGATGGTGCGCTGGTAATTGGCCAGTTCGTCCGGCGTGCCGGCCATCACCAGCAGGTTGCGCTGCGGATCGACCAGCAGGAAGGCACCGGGCTGGGCGAACGGCTTCAGCAGCTTCTGCATCGCGTCGGCGGACACGTAATGCAGCGGGAACAGCCGCGCCGCGTAACCGGTCTCGGGCGGCACCGCGCCGAGACCGGGCACCAGATTGCCCGGCGCGGCCTTGTCGGCCGGCATCACGACATAGCCGCCGTTCTGGTACACCAGCGCGTTGCCGGTCCACGACAGCAGCATTTCCAGGATCGGCAGCACCTCTTCGCGGGTCACCGGCTGCGCGGTCGCGAAGGTGATCGTGCCCTTGACGTCGGGCGCGATGGAATAGTTTTCGTGCAGCACGTCGCCCAGGATCGCCTTGACCGCGGCCTGCACGGGCTGGTTGTCGAAGTTGAACACGATGTCGCCGTTGCCCGCCGCGGCCGCCGCGCCCTTGGCGCGCGCATTGGCGGCGGCGACGCCGTTGATGAACACGCCGGTGCCGTAACGGCTTTCGGCCGTGGCGGCGGCCGTGCCGATCGGCTGGTTGGCCTCGTTGCCGGTCTGGAGCGGCGCCGGCGGCGGCGCATGCGTGCCGGCGATCGCCTCGCGCTGCAACGAATAATCCGTGGTCGGCCGGACCGGCGGCGTGCAACCGGCCAGCAGCAGCGCAAGACCGGCGATCAGCAAGGGGGCGAACTTCATGGGCACGTCTTCAGGTTCTCCGTCGGGCTGCACGCATCGGTCAGGGCTCGGGGGCGGCGGCTCATCCGCCGCCGCCGTTCTGCTGCGCCGCTGCCCTGCGCCGGCGCTCCATGATCCGGGCTTCGAGCGCGCGCCGGCGTGCCGCTTCGGACTGGCCGTTCGGCGCCGCCTCCGCGGCCCCCTGCGGCGCCGCGGGCGAGAACATAGCACGGCCCTGTCCACCGGCCGGCTGGACCACCGGCGCCTGACCGGGCTGGGCGTCGTCCTGGCTGCTGGCGGCGCCTGCGGGTGCGGGCCCCGGAATCAACTGCAAGGGCTGGCGCGAACCGGAGGTCTCGATCACCGCGCTGCGCGGATGCAGTTCGACCAGCAGGGGACCGCCGTTGCCGGCGGCCTGCCCTTCCCGCACCCGCAGGGTGCGGCCGCTGCTTTTCTCGCGCAGCAGCGCCAGGTGCAGGCTGGGTGTCAGGATCACGCCGGTGAGCTCGAGATCACCCGCGTTGGCGGCCGCACCGTCCGCCGCCACCCCGCGGTCGGGCTGGCGGTCGGGATTGAACAGCGGGCGCTGCCAGACCGCGGCGAAATGCTGCAGCGGCGGGACCGTCGGGGCGGGCAGCGGCGTGCCGGCACCGGGCAGGTGCGCCGCGGAGGCGTCGTCGTGCCAGTGCGCGCCGCGGCCGAGCCCCGCCCACATCGCGACCAGCAGCAGCGCCAGCAGCACCGTGAGCGTGCCCAGCACCGGCGTCAGGCGACGGCGATCGGCGGCGTTCACGGTGCGGCTCCGGGCCGGAGATAGCCCGACAATGTCAATTGCGCCTCCAGCCTGCCGCTGGTCACCGCCGGCGCGCGCGCCAGGCGCACGCTGTCCACGAACAGGTACGGCAGACCGCGCTCGAAGTCGTACAGCACCGAGGCCAGCGGCTGGCTGCCGCATTCCAGCGTGATGCTGACGCTGACCCGCCGGAAGGGTTCGCCGGTGTTGTCCTGCTCCACCGGCATTTTCTGCGGCATGGAGCAGCCGCTGCCCTCGGCGGCGTGCGCGTTGACGATGTCGGTGGCGCGCTGGATCAGGTCGGCGGCGGCCGCGCTGGGATCGGTTTCAGGCAGGAACGCGCCGGCGGTGGCGCCGCCCTGCTGGAGCTGCGCGACACGCTTCTCCAGCAGCGGGCGTTCGGCGATCGCCGCGGCGTATCTGGCGTGGAGCTGTTGCAGGTCGCGCATCTGCGCGTCCACGTCCAGCAGCGGCGCGACGAACCACCAGTGCAGCAGCAGGAAGTACCCCAGCACCAGCGCGAGCAGCGCCAGCACGATCGCGGCGGCGCGCGATTGCAGCGGCGACATTGTGATGTGCTCAAGGCGCATCGGCGGTCCCCTGCGCGCGCACCCGCGCGACCAGTTCGAAGCGTTCCTTGCCGGTGGCGGGATCGGGCTGGATCACGCCCTGGAGTTTCGGTTCCTGCAGGAACGGCGAGGCGCGCAGGCGATCGACCAGGGCCGCGGCCTTGGGTGCCTCGCCGCTGATGTCGAGGCCGCCGCCGGAATCCAGCGCCAGGCTGTCGAGCCAAGCGTCGCCGGGCATCCGCTGCGTCAGATCATCGAGCAGGGCGAGCAGCGAGGGCGATTCGGACTTGCGCTTCACCAGGAAACCCGACGCGCCGGTCGCGGCGATCAGCTGCGCGCGCAACTGCTCCGACTGCGCGGCCTGCGCGCGCATCGCATCGACCTGGTCCTGCATCGCCGCCAGCGCCGCGCGACGATTGTTCAGCCACGTGGCCAGTACCAGCACCACCAGCACCACGCACGCGGCGGCCAGGATGCGGTTCAAGCGGCGGCGGCGGTCGAGCCGGCGCGGACGCCGGGCGGCCGACAGCAGGTCCACGCCCGCGCGTTCACCCGCTTCGGTCTGCACGTCCACCGCGTCGGGTTCGACGCCCAGCGCGGCCAGCCTCGCCAGCATCGGCGCGAGTCCGGCCTGCGGTACCACGTACAGGTCCACCGCCACGTGTCCGGCGGACACCGGCGCGTCGCTGAGCCGCACGTCGTAGTGCACCTGGTCCGGCTTGAACGGCGTCTGGCGGTCGATCTCGTAGCCGGCCACCCGGCGCGGATCGGCGGCGGCGGCCAGCGGCAGCACCAGCCGTCGATGCAGCACGCCCGAGGCCGGCACCAGCAACACCAGCCGGCGGTCGGCGGGATCGATGCCCGCGCAGGCCTGCGCGAAGGCGGCGCGCTGGGCGTCGGCGGAAAGGCTTGCGGGGATTTCGGCCAGCAGCTCGCCGGTGCGCGCCCGGCGCACCCGCAGCGCGTTTTCACGCACCGACAGCAGCAGCACGTCCGGCCCGCGCAGCAGCCACGCGCGCAGCCGCGCGGGCAGCAGCGCCACCAGTTCGCCGCCCCACCAGTGCAGGAAACCGGGCACGGGCGAGCGCCGCCACGCGAGTTTCACGCGGTCGAGGCCGGGGGCGACGGAAGCAAGAGCCATCGGCATTCAGGACATTCAGGGGGTTTGTGGCGGGTCCAGCGAATCGACGCGCCAGCCTAACACTTTGTAGGGCCGCCAATCGTTGCCGGCCAGCGCAAGCCGGAGGGTCGCGTCAATCCCCACGCGGGTGCCGTCGGGCATCACCGCTTCGCTGCGGACCCGTTCGACCACCCCGCCGAAACCGGCCACCAGACCGCCGTTCAGCACCATGCCGGGCGCGCCGCCGTTGCCGGCGCCGCGCATCGCAGGCCGGGCCCGGCGCGCCTGCACTTCCGCTTCGGCTTCCGCGAGGCCGCGCCCCTGCAGCGCCGCGAGCGCCAGCGGCCCGGCATAGGATGCATCCGGGAAATTGCGGCCGGAAAACACCGTGACCGCGCCGGCCACCTTGTCGTAGATCGCCTGATCCATCCCGGGCACCCGCGCGAGTTCCTCGCGCGCGCGGAACGGCATCACGCCCGGCACGGACGGCATCGCGACGCCCCGGACCGGCGTCCTGCCGCCGCGCCGGTCCTGGATCGCGGCGGACAATGCCTGGGCACGGCCGGCATCCACCCCCGCGGCTTCGAACAGTCGAGTCAATACCGTGCCGTCGGCGGCGTTGAGATCCACCAATCCACCCACGTCGGTGATCCGCACCGTGACCCTGGCGGCATCGAAGTCGAATGCGTAGGCACGCCCGTCCGGCACCCAGCGGTGCGCGACATCGGGCGCGCGCAATCCCTGCACCGCCTGCGCCACACCCGCTTCGGCGGCGTAGCGCGCACGCACGCGCTCCGAGCCGTAAAGCGCGGCCTCGCTCTGGCTGCGCGCGGTGGCCGCAATGCCGGCCAGCAGCGCCACCAGCAGCACCGTCACCCACAGCACCAGCAGAAGCGCCGCGCCGCGCTCGCGCCGGATCATGGCCCGTTCCCCGTGGACGTTTGCAGGCCGTAACCCTGACCCGTCTGCAACCGGATCAGCATGTCGGGGAACGGCACGCGCTCGGGCCAGCCTGGTTCCAGATGGATGCGCACCGCCAGCGGCAGGCCGTTCACCGCCAGCCAGTCGTCGCGCCACGCGGCCGGCTTGCCGAACGCCGCCGTGGCGAGGTACTGGAATTGGCCACCCGACAGGCCGCGCAACAGCAAGTGGCTCGCGGGCGTTCCGGATGTCCGCCCGTCACCGCCCATCGGCGCGTAGTCCAATTGCAGCGCGTAGGCATCGCCGTCGCGCACCAGCTTCAGCGTCTGCACGAACAGGCCGCCCTCGCCGACCTGCGGCGGCATCGTGGCGACGTACTGCATCGACCGTGCATCGCCCTTGAACATGCGCGCGCGCGAATCCCCGCTCACGACATAGGGCTGCAGCTGCGCCGATTCGAGCTGCGCGCGCAGGAACTGCTGCACGGTGCGCACCTGTTCGCTGCGCGCCATCAGCGCGTCGGCGCCGTGGATCGTGCGCGTGGCGGTGCCCAGCGCACCCCACACGCCCGCCAGCACGAACGCCATCAGCACCAGTGCCAGCAGGATTTCCAGCAGGGTGAAGCCGGATTGATGCGACGGGACCCGGACTGCGGAGGCAGGATGCCTGAGCGAACGTCGGCGAAGCCGACGGCCCGAAGGGCGAGCCGCGGGAGCGGCGAGTTTCCCGTGACTCGGGACTCGCCCGAAACGGAACGAAGTTTTGTCGTCATTCCGGACCACGCAAATTGGCGATGCGGACCGCGAAGGGAAGCGCGAGCCATCCCCGTCGGCGTTGCTTTTTCTCCGGAAGGAACGCGTGGCGCCTCGCCACAACCTCGAAGGATGCGCATGGCGCACATCCCGAGTCCCGCGTTCCGAATCCCGAGTCCCGCTCACGGCTGCTGCACCTGCGCGCGCAGCGTGGCCAGCCGCAACGTGCGCCCCTCGCCGTATTGCAGGGAAAGATCCAGCCGGTAGAGGTCGACCGCGCCGGGCTGCGCCAGCAGCGCCCCGGTGTTCTGGCCCGGGACGGCGAACGACCCCGCGGAGCTGGACGCCGCCGCCGGAGCCGCGAGCCGGGTGATGCGCACGCTCCATTCGGCGCCGTCGTCGAAACGGCCATGGATTTCACCCGGCTGCAGCGGCGCCGTCAGGCCTTGCTGGTCGAGGATGCTCTGGGCACGCTCGTACGCCGTCGTCAGCGCCGCGCTGCGTGTCGCGTTGCCCGTGGCGGCACCCAGTGCGGAGAGCCCGATCGCGAACGCGATCGCCAGCAGCGCAATCGCGGCCAGCACCTCGAGCAGGGTGAAGCCGCCACGAAGCCGCGGGACCCGGGACCCGGACTGCGGAGGCAGGATGCCGGAGCGAACGTCGGCGAAGCCGACGGCCGGAAGGGCGAGCCGCGGGAGCGGCGAGTTTCCCGGGATCCGGGAAAAGCCAAAAGCAGCAAAGCGCGCGAACGAAGGATCCTGGCCCAAGGCAGGATCATTTGACTTGGCGGAGCAGCACGCTCTTCCTCGTGACAAGTCCCGAGTCCCGATCTCGCCAGCGCGGCACCCCGCCATCATCTCGACGCCTCGTCACTGACTGCCACCGCACCCGTCAGCCAATCGACATCCACGCGCACGCTGCGCCGGTCCAGGCTCAGCACGATGTTGCCGCCGGTGGAACTGCCGTCCGGGAAATAGCGGATGCGGGCGATGCCGGGTTGGCGGGCGTCTTCGGCGGCGGAGGTCACCGTGACCTCGGCGCCTTTCGGCAGGGATTTCGGATCACGTCCCGGCGCGGCGAAGGTGCGCGCGTGCAGGTTCACCGTGAACCATTGCGCCCGGTGCGCGACCATTGCGCGGGTGCGGGTATCGCGCAGCCCGGCCGCGATCTCGTGCGCCGCGGCCTCCAACCGTTCGCGCCCCAGCCCGCGCAGCGAGAATGCCGTCACCGTCACGGCGATCGCGATCAACGCGATCACCGCCAGGATTTCGATCAGGGTGAAACCGCGGGATCGGGGAGCGGGGACCGGGAAGCGGATGTCGACGCGGCGACGCGGCGAGCCGGGTATATCAAACAACATGAAGCGGGATCCGCTGCAGCGAGCGGCGGCCGGCGTGCACGCATTGTCGGCGGTCGCCGCTCCCCGGTCCCTGGCCCCGGGACCTTTCATTGCCAGTTGCCGTAATCCCGGTCGAGCCCCTCGCCGCCGGGCTTGCCGTCACGCCCGTAGAAGATGATGTCGTAGGTGCCGTGCTTGCCCGGATACAGATAGCCGTACGGATGCCCGAACGGATCGATCAGGTCGGCGGGCTTGGCGTAGGGGCCGTTCCACGACGGCGCGTTCAGCGGCTTGGTGATCAGGTCCTGCAGCGATTTCGGCGGCGAGCCGTTGTCCAGCGCGTAAGTCTGCACGTCCTGGTCGAGCTTGGTCACGCCGATCTTGCCGGCGTCCCACTTGCCGCTATCCACGCGCCCGGACACCGAGCGCGCCACGATCACGCCCACGATGCCCAGCAGCACGATCACCGCCAGCATTTCGAGGAGGGTGAAGCCGCGATGGAGCCGCGGGACTCGGGGCTCGGGACTCGGGACTCGGGAAAACCGAAAAGTGCCGCGACGCATGAATGGCTGGACTTTGTCTGGTCCCGTTGAATTTACATCAGCAAAGAAATGCGCCTCGCCGCTTGGCGCATGCGGGGTCTTGGTTTCCGAGTCGCAGCTCTCGCGAGTCCCGAGTCCCGAGAAACTCGCCGCTCCTGCGGCTCGCCCTTCGGGCCGTCGGCTTCGCCGACGTTCGCTCCGGCATCCTGCCTCCGCAGTCCGAGTCCCGAACAAATTCAAGAAAGGCATTTTCAACCCTCTACGATTGAGAATCATTGAATGTTTCCGCTCAGGCTCAGCAGCGGCAGCAGGATCGACAGCATGATGCCCGCCACCAGCAGCGCCATCACGATGGTCAGCACCGGCACCAGCGCGGACAGCATCTTGTCGATCGCCGAACGCACCTCGCCGTCGTAGGTGTCGGCCGCGCGCAGCAGCATCGCGTCGAGTGTGCCCGATTCCTCGCCCACCGTGGTGATCTGCACCGCGAGCTTCGGGAACGACGTGTGGGCGGCCAGCGCGTGCGACAGCGAATCGCCGCCCTTGACCGCCTCGATCGCGGGTTCCAGTTGCGCGGCCAGTTCGCGGTTGGCCACCACCTGCCGCGCGATGCCGAGCGCGCCGAGCAGCGAGACGCCGTTCTTCAGCAGCGAACCCAGCGTGCGCATCAGCCGCGCCGTGTCCACCTTCAGCAGCAGCGGGCCAAGCACGCGCACGCGCAGCAGGCGCGCATCGAACGCACGCCGGACCGCGGGCTCGCGCATCCGCGCGCCCCACCACAGTCCCAGCACGATCAGCGCGATCAGGAGCAGCAGGCCCCAGTCGTGCAGGAACGATCCGAACGCCATCAGCACGCGCGTGACCAACGGAATCGGCACGTTCATGTCGTGGAAGATCGGCACGAACTGCGGCAACACGAACGCCAGCAGCAGCACCAGCGAACCGAACACGCCGAACAGCAGGAAGGCCGGATACACCAGCGCGCCGATCACGTTCTCGCGCAGCTTGCGCGCGCGTTCCAGATAATCGGCCAGCCGCGTCAGCGCCGCATCCAGCGCCCCGCCGGCCTCGCCCGCACGCACCATGCTGACGTACAGGCGTGGGAACACGCCGTGCTCGTCTTCCAGCGCCCGTGACAGCGAGGAACCGCCGCGCACACGCTCGCGGATCCGTTCGATCACGTGCCGGGCGCGTTCGCCCTCCGGCAGTTCCTGCAGCATCAGCAGCGAACGGTCCAGCGGCAGGCCGGCGTGCAGAAGAATTCCCAGTTGCTCGGTGAACTGCACCAGCGCTGCGCCCTTGAGCGGCTGCCTGCGCCAGCGCGCCAGCAGCGAGCCGCCGCCTGCGTCGGCGTCGCCGGCCGCCAGCGGCACGTTGCCCTGTTCCTGCAGGCGCGCGATCACGTCCTCGACGGAGGGCGCATCCATCCGGCCCTCGACGACTTCGCCCGCGGGCGTGACGGCTTTGTAGTGGTAAAGCGGCATCAGGCGGGACTCGGGACTCGGGACTCGATACTCGCAAGAGCACCACGGCGGCTCCGCTTTGACGTGTGGCCACGCATCGGGTTCTCACGCAATTCAATCGAAGCGGACGCTGCGGCTTGCGGATTTTTCCCGGGTCCCGAGTCCCGAGTCCCGAGTCCCGACTCTTCCGAGTCCCGGGAAACTCGCCGCTTCCGCGGCTCGCCCTTCGGGCCGTCGGCTTCGCCGACGTTCGCTCCGGCATCCTGCCTCCGCAGTCCGAGTCCCGAGTCCCGGCTTTCAGGCTTCCTGCGTGACACGCAACACTTCCTCGATCGTGGTCAAACCCGCCAGCGCCTTGCGCAGGCCGTCCTCGTACATGGTGTGCATGCCCTCGGCGCGCGCGGCGCGTTCGATGTCGCCTGCATCGGCGCGCTGCATCACCAGCCGGCGCAGCGGGTCGCTCATGGTCAGTTGCTCGATGATCGCGAGGCGTCCGCGAAAACCGCTGGGATTGTCGGGCGAAGGCCGAGCGCGATACAGGCGCAGCGGCCGCTGATCCGTCAGTCTGTCCAGGCCCAGTTCGCGCACCATTTCCGGCAGCGGCTCGTACGGTTCGGCCGTGGCGGGATCGAGCCGCCGCACCAGCCGTTGCGCCAGGATCGCGTTCACGGTGGAAGCCAGCAGATAATCTTCCACGCCCATGTCCAGCAGGCGCGTCACGCCGCCCGCGGCGGAATTGGTGTGCAGCGTGGAAAGCACCAGATGGCCGGTGAGCGCGGACTGGATCGCGATCCGGCAGGTCTCCAGGTCGCGCATCTCGCCGATCATGATGACATCGGGATCCTGGCGCACGATCGAGCGCAGCGCGCCGGCGAAATCCAGCCCGATCTGCGGCTTCACCTGCATCTGGTTGATGCCTTCGAGCTGGTATTCGACCGGATCCTCGACCGTGATGATCTTGCGGTCGGGCGTGTTGATCTTCGACAGCGCGGTGTACAGCGTGGTGGTCTTGCCCGAACCGGTGGGGCCGGTGACCAGCAGGATTCCGTGCGGCTGTTCCAGCACGCGCAGGAATGCCGGCAGCGTATGCGAATCGAAACCGAGCGAGGCGAAATCCAGCACCACGTTGCCGCGGTCCAGAATGCGCATCACCACCGATTCGCCGAAGCTGGTGGGAATGCACGACACGCGCAGGTCCAGTTCCTTGCCCTGCACGCGCAGCATGATCCGGCCGTCCTGCGGCAGCCGTCGCTCGGCGATGTTCATCCGCGCCATGATCTTGATGCGCGAAATCACCGCGGCGGTGCTCGATGCCGGCGGCGCCTCCACCTCGTGCAGCACGCCGTCGATCCGGTAGCGCACCTTCAGGCGGTTCTCGAACGGCTCGATGTGGATGTCGGAAGCGCGCGCTTCCACCGCGCGCTGGATCAGGAGGTTCACCAGCCGGATCACCGGCGCTTCGGATGCGAGGTCGCGCAGGTGCTCGATGTCGTCCTCGCCCGACGCGCCGCCCTCGCCTTCCAGACCCTCGACGATGGTGCCCAGAGCGCTGCGGCCCGCGCCGTACCAGCGTTCGATCAGGTCGTCGATTTCCGAACGCAGCGCGACGCGCAGCGCCACCGGCCTGCCGGTCGCCAGCGCCACCGCCTGCGCGGCGTAACCGTCGCCCGGGTCGGCCACCGCCAGTTCCAGCGCGCCGTCGCGCTCGCCGACCGGCACCACGTGGAACTGCTTCATGAAGCGCAGCGACAGCGTGGTCTCGGGCGGCGCATCGGGCGCGTCCTTCACCGCCAGCAGCGGCAGCTTCAGCGTCTCCGCCCAGGCCTCGGCCAGGTCGCGCTCGGACACCAGGCCCAGCCGCGCCAGCAACGCGGTCAGGGTGCTTTCCGGCGCCTCGTCCAGCACACGCTCGGCGCGCGCGAGATCGGCTTCCTTCAGGCGTCCGCGCCGGACCAGCAGCAGGCACACCGCGGCTTCCGCATCCGGCGGGGCGGCGGTGCGGGATACCGGTTCACCCGGCTGCGGGGCTGCCGACATGCTTGATTGACCGCGAACACGGCTTCGGGGGCATCATTGGTAGCACAGTGGCCGGTGCAAAGCGAGTGCGGCCGGACTATCCCGGGTTTGCAAACCCGGGCATCCCTGCGGCGGTCGCGCCTTCCGTCGCGCCCGGTCCAGTCGAGCCGTGCCTCCTCCCCACCCGGCGCGTGTAATGCGCTTCAAGGCATCGCAAACGATCGCCTGGTTCCCTTGCTGCAGCGCCTGCTGGGTGAACGACCCGCGCTGTGCAACTCGCTCAGCCTGGAATACGGCACCGAGCAACCCGACCACGTCGATTCCCTGTTCATGACGCCGCGCACGCCCAGCCATCTCGTGGCGGCTTGGGTGGCACTGGAGGATTGCACGCCGGAATCGGGCCTGCTGCGGTATTGGCCCGGCAGCCACAGGATAAGGCCTTACGTCTTCTCCAACGGGGAGCGCCATTTCCTTCCCGGGGAATTGGGCACGTGGACAGCCTGGATGCAGGACCAGGTGCGGCAGCACGGGCTGCAAAGCGAACTGTTCCGGGCCAGGAAGGGTGACGTGTTCATCTGGAACGCCCAACTGCTCCACGGCGGCAGCCCCATTGCCGACCGGGGGCGCACCCGGCGCAGCGTGGTCTTCCACTACTTCTCGGAATCCGATTGTCGAGCAATGGGGTACCGGCTGGTGCCCGAATCGGGCGGATTCTGGATACGCCGCTCCCGTCAGCCTATCCCCGGCAGCCTCAATGCGTGGCTGCGCAAGCACGCCGGCAGAACGGTCCGTCACCTCCGCGCGCTGTTCGCGCACAGGAACGGCAGCGGCAATCCATCATGAAGGATGGGTTCCCTCGAGGTCATCAGGCCGGCCTTCATGACCGGGTGTGCGCATCACGCCTGCCTGCACGCTGACTTCGCCAGATGCCGTCGGCAAATCCGCCGGCTGACCGGAAGAGACGGGATCAGGCGATGATCGAGGACCGCCTTGCGCTGCCCGGCTCGTGCCGCAAGCCCGCGCGCGACCAGGGTCCCGGATTGCGCGGCTGAAGGGAATCTCAGCACTCGATCACGTTGACGGCCAGCCCGCCGCGCGAGGTTTCCTTGTACTTGTCTTTCATGTCGCGACCCGTATCCCGCATGGTCTTGATGACCTTGTCCAGCGAGACGCGGTGTTTGCCGTCGCTGCGCATGGCCATGCGCTGGGCGTTGATGGCCTTCACTGCGCCCATTGCGTTGCGCTCGATGCAGGGGATCTGCACCAGGCCGCCGATCGGGTCGCAGGTGAGCCCGAGGTTGTGTTCCATGCCGATCTCGGCGGCGTTCTCGACCTGATAGATCGAACCGCCCAGCGCGGCGACCAGCGCACCGGCGGCCATCGAGCAGGCGACGCCGACCTCGCCCTGGCAGCCGACCTCGGCGCCGCTGATCGAGGCGTTTTCCTTGTAGAGAATGCCGATCGCGCCGGCGGTCAGAAGGAAATCGATCACGCCGTCTTCGCTGGATTTCGGGCAGAACCGGTCGTAGTAATGCAGCACCGCGGGAATGATGCCCGCCGCGCCGTTGGTGGGCGCGGTGACCACGCGCCCGCCGGCGGCGTTTTCCTCGTTGACCGCCAGCGCGTACAGGTTCACCCAATCCAGGATCGTGAGCGGGTCCTTGAGCGCGGCCTCGGGACGATCCTTCAGCTCCTCGTACATCGCCGGGGCGCGGCGCTTGACGTGCAGGCCGCCCGGCAGTTCGCCCGGCGAGCGCAGGCCGCGTTCGACGCACTGCTGCATCGCGTCCCAGATATTGAGCAGACCCGCGCGAATGTCCGCTTCGCTGCGCCAGACTTTCTCGTTTTCCAGCATCAGGTGCGCGATGGTCATGCCGTGCTTTTCGCACAACGCCATCAATTCGTCGCCGGAATGGAACCGGAGCGGCAGCGCGGTCGTATCGGCGACGATCCGGTCGGCCGCAGCCTCGTCCTGGTTGACCACGAAGCCGCCACCCACCGAGTAGTAGTCGCGCGTGACGATGACCGCACCGTCCGCGTCGTACGCGGTGTAGCGCATGCCGTTGACGTGGTACGGCAGCTTCTGGCGCTTGTTCCAGATCAGGTCGGCCTTCTCGTCGAACGCGATCTCGTGCGTGCCGCCCAGGCGGATGCGCTTCGTCTCGCGGATGCGCTTGAGCAAGGGTGGAATCGCATCGGGATCGATCCTGTCCGGCCAGTTGCCTTCCAGCCCGCACATCACCGCCTTGTCGGTGCCGTGACCGCGGCCGGTCATAGCCAGCGAGCCGTACAGCTCGGCGGTGACGCGCGCGGTGCGCCCGAGGTTGCCCTCGTCGCGTAACCAGCGTTCCACGAAACGCGCGGCCGCGCGCATCGGCCCCACCGTGTGCGAGGACGACGGCCCGATGCCGATCTTGAAGATGTCGAAGACGCTGACGGCCATGGAGGCAAGATGGGGGCGAACCGTCGGCTATTCTACGCGTTCATTTTTGCGATCATCCATGATCGCTGCTCGAAGGCTCCAATTCGCAAAGATTTGGTTTCCTGGATATGGAAATCAGAAGCGGCCACCCGTGGCCGCACTCCTCAAAAACAGCACGCTCCGAAGCACCATTCTCTCTACCCCAAAATCCATGCTCACCCTCTTCCAGCGCGACGACTGCAAGCTGTGCGACGAGGCGCTCGCGCTGCTGGCGGCCGCGCGCGCGCCGGGGTTCGAGAACGTGTGGATCGACGGTGATCCGGAGCTGGAAGCGCGCTACGGCACGCGCGTGCCGGTGCTGAGGGACGAAAATTCCGGACGCGAGCTGGACTGGCCGTTCGATCCGGCATCGTTGCAGGCATTCCTGGCCGGATAGGCCTTGCCGCGCATCACTTCGACGCGAGCAGCAGCAGATGCCCGTGCACGGTGACGCCGTTGCCGATCATCGAGGTGTCGGCCCACTGGCCGCCGCCGATGCCGAAATCGAGGCGCTTGAGCCGGGCGGTGACGTCCAGCGTCGCGTTGTTGCCGCCGGGCACGAACTTCACGGACAGCATGACCGGCCTCGTGACGCCGCGCAGGGTCAGGGTGCCGTCGGCCAGCACCTCGCCGTTCGCGGCCCTGCGGAACGCGGTGGTGACGAAGTGCGCGCGCGGAAACCTTGCGCTGTCGAAGAAATCCGTGCCCAGCGCGGCCTGGTCGCGTTCGCTGTTCTGCGTGTCCAGGCTCGCGATGTCCACCGTCACGTCGAACTTTGCGTGCGCGAGGTCGGCCGGATCGTAGGCGATGCTCGCGTCGAAGCGCCTGAAGCGCCCATCGAAGGTCTCGCCCTGATAGCTGCCGGTGAAGGCGAGCGTGCTGTGCGCGGCATCCACCGCCCAGTCGCGGGCGAACGCGGGCATCGCCGTGGCGGCGGCCAGGGTTGCCGCCAACATCAAGCCGGTCCGCGTCGCCGGTTTCATCGGGTCGCTCCGCTCGTCGATCGTTTCACGCCGGTCAGCATCCGCCGCAGCACGTCGTCGTGCCGGCGGAAGTGATGCCACAGCGCAGCACCCACGTGCAACACCAGCAGCGCGACCAGGATCCAGAACAGCGTCTGGTGCGCAAGCAGGGCCACGTTCTTGATGGCCGGGTCGTAGCCGCCGGTCAGGCCGGGAACCTTCACCAGTCCGAACCACACCAGCGGCGCGTTGGCGGCGGAGTTGAACCACCAGCCGCTCAGCGGGATCGCGAGGATCAGCAGGTACAGCGCCGTGTGCGTCGCACGCGCCGCGACGTGCTGCCAGCGCGGCGTATCGTCCGGATCGCGCGGCCTGCGGTCGAACGCGCGCCAGGCGATCCGCAACAGCACCAGCGCCAGCACGGTCAGGCCGATCGACTTGTGCAGCGCGAACATGCGCACCTTGGCCGGCGTGGTTGCCATGCCGACCATCGTCAGCCCGATCACCGCCTGTACCAGGATCAGCGCGGCGACGATCCAGTGGAAACCGCGCGCCAGCGCACCCCAGCTGGTCTCAGTGCTGCGCAGCGGCATGGGCCTTCTCCGTCGCGCGTTCGTAATCGCCCTCGGCGTTGCGATCCAGCGTGGCTTCGATCTCCAGCCGCACGCTGACCTCGGTGCCCACCGCTTTCGGGAACGCGGTGATTCCGAACTTGGTGCGGTCCAGCGTCGCCCGCCCGGAAAATCCCGCGATCGTCTCGAAGCCGAACAGCGTTGCGCCGACCCGGTTGACGGTGAAGTCGATCGTCACCGGCAGCGTGACGCCGTGCAGGGTTAGGTTGCCGTGCAGCGTGCCGGTGTGCGCGCCGGTCTGCGCGACCGAGGTGCTCTCGAAATGCGCGAGCGGGTATTTTCCGGCATCGAGAAAACGCTGGCCAGTGACCGCGCCGTCCCAGCTCTTGTCGCCCAGATCGACGGAACCGGTGTCGATGTCGGCGACCACCTTCGACGCCTTCCAGTCGTCGGGATCGAAACGCAGCCAGCCGCGCGCGATGGCTAGGCGCCCCACCGGATGCGAATAGCCGTCGTGATCGACGCTGAACAGCACCTGCGAATGCACCGTGTCGATCCGGTAATCCAGCGGATGCGCACACGCCGCGCCGGCATAGAGCAGCGCGAGGCATGTCGTTGGCGCGAGGAATCGTCGCATTCGCAATCCGGTGACCGGCGGTCCATTGTCTCCCACGAGACCGGCTTCGTCAGCCCGCCATCACGCGCCATACCGACACTTTTTGCGGCATGATCGCGTCCGGGCTCGCTGGGGGGATGCCGATGCTGACTGGCTTGCTGCTCATCACGGCTCTGGCCGGTGCCGCCGCGCCGGCTGGGGTGCCGCCGATGCCCACGTTCCGGCATTACGGCGTGATCGACGGCCTGCCGACCGCCATGGTGTACGGCGTGGCGCAGGATCGTTCCGGTTACCTATGGATCGGGACGCATGCGGGTCTCGCGCGTTTCGACACCCAGCACTTCCAGGTGTTCCGTCACGATCCCGCGCAACCCTCGTCACTGCCGGCCAACGACGTGTCGGCGCTGCTGGTCGATCGCGGGGACCGCCTGTGGGTCGGCGGCGAAGGCACCGGACTGAACCTGTACCTGCCGGCGGAAAACGGATTCCGCCACTGGCTGCACGATCCGCACCGGGCCGACAGCCTTTCCGGCGACGACGTGATGGCGATCGCGCAGGATGCGTCGGGGACGATCTGGGTGGGCGTGTACGGGGGCGGCCTGAATCGACTCGACCGCGGCGAAAACGGCTTCACGCATTTCCGCCACCGCGACCACGGCCCGGCGAGCCTCGCGTCGGATTCGGTCACCGCCCTCGCGGCCGGCGCGGATGGCGGCCTGTGGATCGGCACCGATGCCGGGCTCGACCGGATGGACGCGCACGGCCGCATCACGCACGTCGCATTGCCGGGCACGCCGATGCCGGCCACGATCTGGCAGTTGCGCGACGCGGGTGACGGCGTGGACGCGGCGACCAGCGCGGGCCTGTACCACGTCGATGCCGACAGCCGCGCGGTGCTGATCGGCGCCCCCGTGGAAGCGCTGGCCAGCCTGCGCGATCCGGACGGCGACCTGTGGATCGCGCGGCGCGGCGGCCTGGATTTGCGCAAGGCCTCGGGGGCGGAGGTCCGCGCAGCCCCCACGCCCGGCGCCGCGGGTGGACTGCCCGGCCGCTTGCCGGACGGACTGTTCCGCGATCACGAAGGCGGCCTGTGGGTGGCGCTGCTGGACGGCGGCCTGGCCTACCTGCCGCCGCACTGGCGCGCCCTCAGCGTGTACCGGCACGTGCCGGGGAACGCGGACAGCCTGACCGCGGCGCGCGTGCGCGCGCTGGCGCTGGCGCGCGACGGTTCGCTGTGGGTGGGCGGCGCGGGGATGCTAGACCGCATCGATCCGCTCACGGGCACGGTCCGGCATGCCGCGATCCCCGGTCTCGCGCAGCTGTCCATCGCCGCGCTCGCCGAAGACGCCTCGGGGCGCCTGTGGATCGGCTACCAGAACGGCTTCGCGATGTGGGACGGCAAACGCCTGCGCGAAATCGGCAAGGGCGATCCGGGCCTGCGCCACGGCGTGTGGCGGCTGCTCGCCGGACGCGACGGTTCGATCTGGTTCGCGGGCGTCGGCACCGGCGTGTTCCGGGTCGAGCCGCGCACGTTCGCGCTGCACGCGATCGCGCCGCCCGTCGCCGGCGACGATGCGCTGCAGATCACCCAGCTGCGCGAAACCCCGGACGGTGCGCTGTGGGCCGCGAGCCACGCGGGTCTCGCCCGTCTCGCCGCGGGCGGGGATGCGTTCCGTTTCGTGCCGGGCGTCGCCCGCGGCGAAGTCGATGCCTTCGCGCTGGATGGCGACACGCTGTGGCTGGCGCGCAGCGGTGAATTGCAGCGGTACCGTCTCGGCGCGCAAGGCGCCTCGCTGGAGCAGACCCTCGGCATCGCGCAGGGCTGGCCGGATGCGACCATCGGCGGGCTGGAGGCCGGCCCGCACGGCCGGGTGCGCGCGCTCACCTCGCGCGGGCTGCTGGTGTTCGATCCGGGGACGCGGCAGCTGCATCTGTTCGCCAGCGCCAACGCTCTGGCGGTCTCCGAATTCACCGAAGGCACGCTGCTCGGCGACGGGCACGGACGCCTGTACGCGGGAAGCCTGGAGGGCGTGATCGGCGTCGATACCGGCCAGCTTCCGCGGAAACAGCGCGTGCCGCAGGTGGCGCTGGCCTCGGCCAGCGTGCGCCGCAACGGGCACCTGGTCGAACTCGATCCGCGCCAGCCCATTGATCTCGATTGGCGCGACCGCGAACTGACCGTCACCGCGCAGGTGCTCTCGTACGTCGATCCCTCACGCAACCAATACCGCTTCCGGCTGACCGGTTTCGATCCGGGCTGGGTCGAAACCGGCAACCGCAACGTGCGCGAATTCTCGGTGCTGGAACCGGGCGAGCACGAGTTGCTGATCGGCGGCCGCGCCGGCGACGGGCCGTGGAGCGCGCCGTTCGCTGCGCTGACGCTGCGCGTCGCGCCGGCGCCGTGGACCACGCCGTGGGCGTGGGCGGCCTACGTCGCGGCGCTGCTGGGCGTGGTGATCCTGAGCGTGTGGCTGATCCGGCGCCGGCTGCAGCAGCAGCACCGGCTCGCGCTGAGCGAAGAACGCCAGCGCATGGCCGAGCAGACCAGCGCGGCCAAGTCGCGCTTCCTCGCCAACATGGCGCACGAGATCCGCACGCCGCTGACCGGCGTGCTGGGGATGACCGAACTGCTGCTGCGCACCGGACTGGACGAACGCCAGCACCAGTATGCCGACGCGATCAGGCGCTCGGGCGCGCTGCTGCTCCGGCAGGTCAACGACGCGCTGGACGTGGCACGCATCGAGGCCGGCAAGCTGGAATTGCATCACGCGCCGTTCGATCCGGCCGCGCTGCTGCGCGAGGTTGCGGCCGCGAACGAGGGGCTCGCGGCGCAGAAACGGCTGGGCATCGAGGTCGAGATCGCCCCCGACGCACCGCGCGCGATGCTGGGCGACGCCCTGCGCGTGAAACAGGTGCTGCTGAACCTCTCCCACAACGCGCTGAAGTTCACCACCCACGGCAGCGTCCGGCTGGCCTTGCAGCGCGACGGTGACGGCATCGTGTTCACCATCGCCGACAACGGTCCGGGCATGACGCCCGACGAATGCGCGCGGCTGTTCCGGCGCTTCGAACAGGCCGAGCACGGGCGCCAGCAACCGGGCAGCGGGCTGGGACTGGCGATCAGCCGCGAACTGGTCGGCCTGATGGGCGGCCGGATCGGCGTGCAATCCGTGCCGGGGCGCGGCAGTACCTTCGCGGTGCACCTGCCGCTGCCGGTCTGGCACGCGCCGCCGCCCGAACCGCCGGCGGAACCGGCACCGCGCGCGGAAGACGCAGAAAGCGCTGCGGTGACGCCGCCGTCACCACGCCGCCACGTGCTGCTGGTGGAAGACGATCCGGTGGCGGGGCAGGCCATCGCCGGATTGATGCAATCCTTCGGCTGCGACGTGAAACTGGCCGCGCACGCGCTGGCCGCGCTGGGCGAGGTCGATTCGGCGCGCGGGGCTTTCGACGCGATCGTGCTGGATTTCGACCTGCCGGGGATGGACGGCTGCACGCTGGCGAAGCTGCTGCGTCAGCGCGGCATGCGCACGCCCATGATCGCGCTGACCGCCGGCGCGCACGGCAACGAGGAAGCCCGTGCGCGCGAGGCCGGCATGAACGCGTTCCTGCGCAAGCCGGTGTCGCCGGAACGGTTGCGCGAAGTGATCGACGAGGCCATGCAATCGCCGTAGCAGCGTGCCTGCCGGCGACCGAATTGCCCGTTCGCGGGCATGCCTGCCGCTACCGGCTTTCGGCCCTGTCGATCAGCCATTGCGCCAGCAACGGTACCGGCCGGCCGGTGGCGTAGCCTTTGCGGCCCTCGTTCCACGCGGTGCCGGCGATGTCCAGGTGCGCCCAACGCGTACCCTCGGTGAAGCGCGACAGGAACAGCGCGGCGGTCACCGCGCCCGCGCTCTTGCCGCCGATGTTGGCGATGTCGGCGAACGCGGATTCCAGCTGATTGCGGTAGTCGTTCCACAGCGGCAGCCGCCACGCGCGGTCCAGCGATTCGCTGCCGGCTCGCAGCAACTGCTCGGCCAGCGCGTCGTCCGCGCTGAAAAGGCCCGAGGCATGTTTGCCCAGCGCGATCACGCAGGCGCCGGTCAGCGTGGCGGCATCGACCAGCGCCTGCGGCTGGAAGCGCCTGCAGGTGTAGGCCAGCGCATCGCACAGGATCAGGCGTCCCTCGGCGTCGGTGTTCAGCACTTCGACGGTGATGCCGGCGTGGGTGTGCAGCACGTCGCTGGGCCGGTAGCTGGCGCCGTCCGGCATGTTCTCGACCGCGGGCACCACGCAGACCAGATTGATCGCCAGCTTCAGCTCGACCGCGGCGAGAAACGCGCCCAGCACGGACGCCGCGCCGCACATGTCGTATTTCATTTCCTCCATCGACCCGGTGGGCTTGAGGTTCATCCCGCCGGTGTCGAAGGTGACGCCCTTGCCGACCAGCGCGAACGGTTTCGCCTCACCGCCGCCGCGGTATTCCAGCACGATCAGCCTGGGCGGATTGGCCGAGCCGGACGCCACCGCCAGCAGCGCGCCCATGCCGAGTTGCTGCATCTGCTCGCGCTCCAGCACCTCGAGCTTCACGCCGGGATGTTCGTCGGCGATGGTCTTCGCCTGCGCGGCGAGGTGGGCCGGCGTGCACAGGTTGGGCGGCAGGCAGCCCAGTTCGCGGGCGCAGGCCACGCCGCGCGCCAGCGCGCGCGCCTGTTCCAGTCCGCGCCCGGCGTCGGCGCCGGCGGCCAGTTCCAGTTTCGCCAGCCGCGGGGCATCGCCGTTGGCCGGCTTCAGCGTCGCGGTGTAACGGAAACAGGCATGGTCGATCGCCAGCGCACAGGTGCGCACGCGCCAGTCGGCGTCGTGTCCCGGCACCTCGACCTGCGGCAGCCACGCCGCCGCACTCTTGATCGGCAGCCCCTTCAGCACGTTGCCGGCCTCGCCGCAGGCCCGCGCGTAGGCGTGTCCGTCGAACTCCTCCCTGCGGCCCAGCCCCACCAGCAGCACGCGCGGCGCCTTGACGCCGGCCACGCCGTGCAGCACCAGCGTCGTGCCCGCCTTGCCGGTGAAGTCGCCGCTGTCGCGCAGGCGCGCCAGTGCGCCGCCGGCCACGCGGTCGATCGCCGATGCGGCCTCCGTCATCGCGCCCTCGAACAGGCCGACCACCGCGCACGGCGTGTCGGCGGTCTCGGCACCGGCGGAACTGGGACTGAACTCGAGCATGGAGAAACTTCCCTGAAAAACGGTCGAAAGCCGCAAGCGGCTAGACTTGCGGCTCGCAAAGTCGTCCAGTTTACCCGATGCTGTCCATTCTCGATCGCTATCTGCTGCGTGAGCTGCTGACCGGGACCCTCGCGGCCGTGGTGGTGCTGCTGGTGATCTTTTCCGGCGCCGCCTTCGCCGACGTGCTCAACAAGGTTGCCACCGGCCGCGTCCCCGGCGAAATCATGTTCACGGTGCTGGGCCTCAACCTGGTCGGCACGCTGCAGGCGCTGCTGCCGATGGCGATGTTTCTCGGCGTCCTGCTGGCGCTGGGGCGGATGTACCGCGACAGCGAAATGCACGTGCTGTCGGCGTCGGGTTTCGGTCCGCGCGGCCTGCTCAAGCCGGCGGCGATCCTGGCGATCGCCACCGCCATCGTGGTCGGGCTGGTGTCGTTGTGGCTGGGGCCGTGGGCCGCGCGCACGTCCAACGCCGAAATCGAGGAAGCCAACCGTTCGGTGATCGCCGCCGGGCTGGAGGCGGGACGCTTCACCACCCTGCCGGGCCGCGGCGGCATCCTGTTCACCGACAGCATCAGCCCGGACGGCACCCGGCTCGGCAGGCTGTTCGTGTCCAGCGAGCGCGTCGGCAAGGACGGCGTCACCAGCATCAACGTGATCACCGCCGCGCGCGGCACGCTGTTCCACGAGGGCAACGAGGACAACCGTTTCATCGCGCTGTTCGACGGCCACCGCTTCGACATCCGGCTGGGTGAGGACAACTGGCGGCTGATGCAGTTCCGGCGCAACGACATCGCGCTGGCGCCGCCGCAGGACAGCGGCGACGAGGATGATCCCGAAGGGCTGCGCACCACCACCGCGCTGGTCGGCGATGCCGATCCCGCCGCGCGCGCCGAATTGCAGTGGCGGGTCGCCGCGCCGTTCGCGCCGGTGGTGCTGGCCCTGCTGGCGCTGCCGATGTCGCGCCAGAGTCCGCGCAGCTCGCCGGTCGGCAGGCTGCTGATCGCGGTGCTGACGTATCTGGTGCTGGTCAACCTGATGACGCTGAGCCGCGTCTCCATCGCCAGCGGCAAGCTGCCGGCCGCCATCGGGATGTGGTGGGTACTGCTGCCGGTGTTCGCGCTGGGCGCGATCCTGTTCGCGCGGCAGTACGCGGCGCGCAAGGTTTCCGTGACCGACGGAGCGCCCGGATGAGCGCCCCCTCGCTGCGCAGCTTAAGGATCAAGCGCGTCGATCTGCTGATCGCGGGCAGCGTGCTGGGCGGCCTGCTGCTGACCTGGCTGGTGCTGACCGGTCTCGACGCCTTCATGAAATTCGCCCAGCAGATCGGCGGCATCGGACGCAACGGTTACACGCTGGGGCAGGCCGTCGCCTACATCCTGCTGACGGTGCCGCGACGCGCCTACGATTGGTTCGTGTTCGCCGCGCTGATCGGCAGCCTGCTCGGCATCGGCGGCCTCGCCGCCAGCGGCGAGCTGACCGCGCTGCGCGCGGCCGGCATGTCCAAGCTGAGGATCAGCCTGTCGGCGGCGGGGCTGGTGGCGCTGCTGCTGATCGGCGTGTTCGCGCTGGGCGAAACCGCCGCGCCGGCCGGACAGCAGCGTGCCGAGGAGATCCAGTTGCGGCGCACCGCGGGCAGCCTGACCCGGCAGGCCAGCGGCCTGTGGGAACGCGACGGCGACACCATCATCAATGCCAAGGCGGCCCTGGCAAGGGTGGTGCGCGGCCAGCCGACGGTGGAACTCGCGGATGTGCGGGTGTTCGGCTTCGACGATGCCGGCAATCTGACGTCGTTCCGCTGGGCAAAGACCGCGACCCAGCAGGGCCGGCAGTGGCTGCTGCACGACGTGCGCGACACCGTGCTCACGCCGCAGGGCGCACGGAGCACCTTCAGCAAACAGCTTGCCTGGCAGACCCGCCTCGATCCGGAAGTGCTGGAATCCTCGATCCTGCATCCGGAATACCTGTCGCTGCGCGACCTGTCGCGCAACATCCACTACCTGCGCGCCAACCGGCAAAACCCCGGGGTGTACGACAATGCCTACTGGACGCGCGCGTTCTATCCGCTGAACACGCTGGCGCTGGTGATGTGCGCGCTGCCGTTCGCGTTCGGCACGCTGCGCTCGGGCGGACTGGGCAAACGCCTGTTCGTCGGCGTGCTGCTCGCGATCGCCTGGTATTTCGTGCAGCGCGCCGTGATCGGCATCGGCTCGGTATTCGGCGCACCCGCCCTGATCGTCAACCTGATTCCGGCGCTGATCCTGGTGGTGATCGCGGGGTGGTATTTCAGAAGGGTGTAGCGGTCTTCCCGCCGGCGCGTCCTGACGCGGTTCGACGAGCCGCGCACGGTATCGCTGCCACTCGTGCGCCTCCCTTGTGCGGGCCCCTTCTCGGCATTGCCCGAAGCCGCCGTCTCCGGCGAAGCATTCCGCGGGCGAGGCGCCGGGGCGGCCTCGACGATGCAAGGCGGCGTTTCCGTCTGGACGGGACGGACAAGGACGGGCTTCCGTCAACGACGATGCAGCGTCACAGCCGGATCATGCGTGTCCCGCACAGCCGATCGTGCAGCGTGCGCTGCCCGGGATCGAACCACGCATACCAGAATCCGCAACCGGCGATCGCCAGCGACAACAGCGCGAGCAGGAATCGCGCGAACGCGCGACCCGCGCGCAATCCGCCGCCGTCCTCGCGTACCAGCCTCAGCCGCCACGCACGCATTCCGATGGTCTGGCCGATCCGGATCCACGAGACCAGGAAATACGCCGCCGAAACGGCGAGCAGCAGCAGCTGCAGGCCGGCACGCGCCAGTGGATGCGGATGGCGGGCGTCGTAACCGCTGGCCCAGGCCCACAGGCCGGCGGTCAGCATCCACAGGCCGAGCAACGGGAACAGGTCGTAGAGCATGGCCGCCAGCCGGCGCCACAACGGCGCGGGCCGGGCCGCATCGATCGGAATCGCGGCGGGCGTCATCGGGGATCGGGCTTGCATCGGTCCGGGCAACGCGCAAGCATCGCACGATGACGGGACCGTCACCAGACATCGACCCGCGCGACCGCGACGCGATCGAAGCCTTTCTCGAAAGCGTGTGGTCGCGTGACGGCCTCGCGGATCTGACGCTGGCCGACTACCGCGGCGACCTCGAACGCTGCGCGGCGTGGCTGGCGTCGCAGGGCAGCAACCTGCTGGGCGCCGGCCGCGCGGAACTGTTCGAGTATCTGCGCGCGCGCACCAAGGCCGGCATCGGCGCACGCACCAGTGCGCGCGAACTGACCGCGCTGCGCCGTTTCTACGGCGAACAGGCGCGGCGCATCGCGGGTTTCGAGGATCCGACGCTGCTGCTGGATACGCCCAAGCTGCCGCGCACGCTGCCCAAGGCGCTGGCCGAACGCGAGGTCGAGGCGCTGCTGGAAGCGCCCGCCACCGCGACGCCGATCGGCCTGCGCGACCGCGCGATGCTGGAACTGATGTACGCGACCGGCCTGCGCGTCAGCGAACTGGTCACGCTGCCGCTGTCGGGTCTGAACCTGCGCCAGGGCGTGCTGCGCGTGACCGGCAAGGGCGGCAAGCAGCGGCTGGTGCCGATCGGCGAAAACTCGATGGACTGGCTCGCGCGTTACCTTCGCGAGGCGCGTCCCGCACTGGCCAGGGGGCGTGAAGTGGCCGCGCTGTTCCTGTCCAACCGCGCCGGCGCGATGACCCGGCAGATGGCGTGGACCATCGTCAAGAAGCACGCACGGAAGGCCGGCATTGCGGCGAAACGCATTTCCCCGCACGTGCTGCGACATTCGTTCGCGACACACCTGCTGAATCACGGCGCCGACCTGCGCGCCTTGCAGATGCTGCTGGGCCACAGCAACGTTTCCACCACGCAGATCTACACGCTGGTCGCGCGCGAGGGATTGAAGCGGTTGCATTCACGGCATCATCCCAGGGCGTGACCCGTCCCGTCCTGCGGCACACCTTCGATGCGGCGCATCGGTCCGTTGCGCCAGCGCGGGGACAATCCGCCTTGGGATCCGCCTGACCGGTTATCATCACGGCCTTTGACGGAGCCGAACGATGGCCGAGCGCACCTATCCCGACTGGATCTGGCACAACGGCGCGATCAAGCCGTGGAAGGACGCCACCGTGCACGTGATGGCGCACGCGCTGCACTACGGCTCCGCCGTGTTCGAGGGCATCCGCAGCTACAAGACCCCGCACGGCACGGTGATCTTCCGGCTCGCCGACCACATGAAGCGGCTGTTCAATTCGGCGAAGATCTACGACATCGCGATGCCGTACACGCGCGAGCAATTGACCGACGCCTGCCGCGCGGTGCTGAAGGCCAACAAGCTGGAGCAAGCCTACCTGCGTCCGATCGTGTTCCGGGGACTGGGCGGCTTCGGACTGTCGGCGGAAACGCCCACCGATGTGGCGATCGCGGCGTGGCCGATGGGCCCTTATCTCGGGCCCGAGGCGCTGGAGGGCGGCATCACCGCCTGCGTGTCGAGCTGGCAGCGCTTCGCACCCAACACCATCCCCGCCGGCGCCAAGGCCGCCGGCAATTACCTGTCCGGGCAACTGATCGCGCGCGAGGCGCGCCGGCTGGGTTTCGGCGAGGGCATCGCGCTGGCGTCCACCGGATTGCTCAGCGAAGGCGCCGGCGAAAATCTCTTCCTGGTGATGGACGATGCGCTGCACACCGCGCCGGTCAGCGCCGCCCTGCTCAACGGCATCACCCGCGACACGCTGATGACGCTGGCGCGCGTGCACGGCCTCGGCGTGGTCGAACGCGATTTGCCGCGTGAATACCTCTACCTCGCCGACGAGGTGTTCATGTGCGGCACCGCCGCCGAGATCACCCCGATCCGCGCGGTGGACGGCATGCAGGTCGGCGCCGGCAAGGCGGGACCCGTGACGCGCCGGATGCAGGAACTCTACTTCGGCCTGTTCGACGGGCGCACCGAAGACAAGTGGGGTTGGCTGGAAGCGGTGTGACCATCAAGCCGTTGGACGGAAATCCAGGGTCGCGACCGCACCGCGTTCCGCGCGCGGCGCCAGCGTGACGCGCCAGCCGTAGAGTTCGCACAGGCGTTTCACGATCGCCAGGCCCAGCCCCGCGCCCTTGACGGTTTCGCCCTCGCCGCGCACGCCGCGCTCGAACAGGCGCTCGGCATCCTCGGCCTTGATGCCGGGGCCGGTGTCCTCGACCAGCACCCGGCCCGGCTGCACGCGCACCGTGATCGACCCTTCCTGGGTGTACTTGCAGGCATTGCCTACCAGGTTGCCCAGCGCGACCGCGACCACCGACGACGGCGCCTCGACCTGCGAGGGCGCCTCCACGATCCGCTCGATCGTCACCGGCTTCCTGCCGAGGTGCGGACGGTTGGTGTCGATGACGTCGGCGGCGACCCTGGCGACATCGGTGGTTTCGCCGTCCACCGGCCCCGACTTTTCCGCGCGCGACAGCAGCAGCAGCGCCTGGGTCAGTTCGGTCGATTGCCGCACCGCGCGCTCGATGCGCAGCAGGCGCTCGCGCAGCTTGTCGCCGAGGTCGGGCGAGGCCAGCAGCAGCTCGGTGGTGGACGCGATCACCGCCAGCGGCGTGCGCAGTTCGTGGCTGACGTCGGCGTTGAATTCGCGGTCGCGTTCGATCAGCGCGCTCTGTCGCTGCGCGTAATCGTCCAGCGCGGCGGCCAGTTCGCCCACCTCGTCTTCCGCGAAGTGCGGCGCCAGCGGTTCCGGCTGGCGCCCGCTGCGGAACGCGCGCAGACGCTGCGCCAGTTCCGTGACCGGCCGCATCACCCGCCGCGACAGCCAGTAACCGACCGCCAGCGACAGCAGGCTGAACACGATCACCGCGGCGACCAGCGCGGTGATCAACTGGCGCTTGCCGACGGCCTCGCGGCTGATGTCGTAGGTGAGGAAGGCATCCAGCCCGTACTTGCGCACCACCGCGAGCTTGTAGTGGCGCTGCCGGCCCTGCGCATCGACGTCGTGCATGTCGTACACGCCGGGCGCGAGGTTTTGCCAGGCCAGCGGCGCCTTGTAGAGCGTGCGGTCGCTCCACAGCCATACCACGATCAGCCGCGACTGCAACGGCTGGTCAGGATGCAGGTGCTTGTTCTCGACGGCCTGCTGCAGGTCGCTTTCCAGGCTGGCGTTGATCAACTGGTTCTCGACCTTGGCCCGCACGTACAGCGAGGCCACGGCGAACAGCGCGCTGAGGCCGAAGCCGAACAGCGCAAACGAGACGATCAGCCGGAAGCGGAGCTTACGCCTGGACTGCATCCGGATCGACCATGCGGTAGCCGATGCCGTGGCGAGTGTGGATCAGCGGCTTGTCGAAGGGCTTGTCGATGGCCGCACGCAGGCCGTGGATGTGCACGCGCAGCGAATCCGAATCGGGCAGCTCCTCGCCCCACACGCGCTGCTCCAGCTCCTGGCGCGTGACCACCGACGGGCTGGCCTCCATCAGCGCCTGCAGCAGCTTCAGCCCGATCGGGTTCAGCTGGATCGACTGGCCGGCGCGCGTCACCACCAGCGTGTCGAGGTTGTAGGTGAGATCGGCGACCTTCAGCACCCGGCTCTGCGGGCCCATGCCCCGGCGCGCCAGCACTTCCAGCCGCGCGGCCAGTTCCTGCAACGCGAACGGCTTGGTCATGTAGTCGTCGGCGCCGGATTCGAAGCCGGTGAGCTTCTGTTCCAGCGCATCGCGCGCCGTCAGCATCAGGATCGGCGTGTGCTTGTGCGCCTCGCCGCGCAACTTCTTGCAGACCTCGAGCCCATCCATGCCGGGCAGCGTCAGGTCCAGCACGATCACGTCGAAATCGTTGACCACCGCCAGGTGCAGGCCGGTCACGCCGTCACCCGCGAAATCGACCACGTGGCCGCGGTCTTCAAGGTAATCGCCGATGTTGGTGGCGATGTCGTTGTTGTCCTCGATCACCAGCACGCGCATGGCGGTTTCCAGGCCGGCACGCCCGAGGGCGCTTCGGCTGCAAGCTTATCGAGAAATGCCGGCGCCTGTCGCCTGGCCCTTCCACCGCGGCGGTGACGTCCGCGCGGCCGCGATGGAACGGAGGTTCAATGCGTGGTGAGGTGGTGCACGGTCAGCACCGGCGCCAGCTCGCCGAGCGGGTGGCAGATGTGGGTGCCGGTCTGCCGGTAGCAGCCGGATCTTGCCTCGACGCCCTGCTGCGCGCCGGAGGCCGCTCCGCCCAGCGAGAAGCTGAAGGTCTGCCGATAGCGCCGCGCGGTCGCAGACGGCGGACGGAACCGCCACTGCGCCAGTGCCCGCCGGGCGGCCTCATCGAAGACGCCCGTGGGGGAAGCGCCCACCACCTCGAGGTTTTCGGGAGTCCCGTTCGCATCGAGGCTGAATTCGACCACTACCTGGCCCTGCACGCCGTTGACCATGGCGTCTTCGGGATACACGGGCTGCACGACACGGACCGGTTGCGGCGCCGCCTCGGCGGCCGGGGAGAGCACCGGCGCGGAAGCCTCGCGTGCTGCCGGCCGCGCGGCGCTCGCGGGCTCGAGCGGCGTCGCCAGGGCCGCGGGCGCGAGGTCGCTCACACGCAGGGCCGGTGCGGCGGCATGCACCGGCCGCAACGTCGCAGCGGGGGTGCGGGCCGGCGTCGTCGGCAGCGTCGCGTGGGCTTCGGCCAGGCGCGCCGGCGCGAGATCCGCGATCACCAGCGAGGGCGCGCGAACCGTCGTCGCGGCGAGACGTTGCAGCATCGACGCTTCGGACACGGTCAGCAGCCTGGCTTCAAGTTCGTGCCGCAGCGCATCCTGCCTCCACAAGGCGCCCAGCATCACGGCCATGCCCAGCAGCGCCAGCAACAGGCCCGGCACGTGCGCCTGAATGCGCGGACGTTGCGGCGCGCCGCCCGCGATGAACCACGCGCGCTCCAGCAGCACGCCGCCGTTGGCCGCGAGCACCAGATCGGCATGCGTCTCGCGAAATTCCTCCAGACCGGCCAGCGCCGCCACGAAGTCGGCGCGCTCGCCGCCCGTCGCCCGCAGGGCCAGCGCGTCGCAGCACAGCTCGCGTTCGTTGCGCACGTCGCGCGAAATCCAGTGCACCACCGGATGGTAGAAGAACAGGGTTTCCAGCATCACCTGGAACAGGTTGGCAAGGTGATCCAGGCGCCCGAGATGCGCCAGTTCGTGCGCCAGGATCAGTTCGATCTGTTCGGGCGGCAGCCGCTCCAGGATCGCCAGCGGCATCACGATGACCGGCTTCAGCCAGCCCACCAGGGTCGGCGTGGCGATCCGCGCGCTGGCGAGGACTCCTGCCGCATGGCGCAAGCCGAGCCGCAAGGCGAAGAGCCGGGCGCGCAATCCCCATTCGGGCAGCGCTTGGGCGGCACGCACCAGTGTTTGCAGTCCACGCCACTGGCGCCACGCACGCAGGGTCAGGAATCCCACACCGCACGCCCAGGCCAGCACCAGCCACGGCAGCGTCGCCTGCAGCGCGGACCGCCAGTCCGTGGCGGTTGCCGGCACGCCATGCGCGCGCGCTGCGGCGCCCGTTGCCTGCACGGTACCGAGATCGAGCGGTTGTGCGGCCACGTTCCATTCATGCCACGCGGTCAGCACCGGACACGCCGCCAGCGCGACCAGGGCCAGCATCCCCGCCAGGTAACGCGCGTTGCCGCGCGGCAGCACGCCGCGGACCATCGCGTAAACGGCACCGACCAGCGCCGCCTGCCACAGGAAATGCAGCAGGCACCAGCCCACTGCCTGTACGCCGTCCAGCAACAGGGACATCATTTGCGTTTCCCCCGTTCCAGATCGTCGAGCAATGCGCGGATCTGGCGCAGTTCCCCGGGACTGGCCTTGTGCTCACCCAGCGCCTGCAGCACCAGCCGCGAGGGTGAACCGTCGAACACGCGTTTCACCAGATCGGCGAGAAAACGCTTCTGGGTACGCTGCTTGCTGACGGCAGCCCGATAGACATGGGCACGCTGGCTCTCGTCGCGCTCGACCAGGCCCTTGTCGTGCATGATCTGCAGCATCTTCAACGCCGTGGTGTAACCGGTGCCGTCGCGCCGGTGCAGCACCTCGTGCACGTCGCGCACCGTGCAGGCACCGCGCTCCCACAGCACCTGCAGGATTTCCAGCTCGGCCTCGGTGGGCCGCGGCAATGTCTGCTCGCGGGGTGTCATCGCATCCGACTCCACATGATTACCCGCCTGTTCGTACGAATCTACGTCCGGACATGCAGCCACGCAACCTTCCCGGCGTCCTCATCCGGAAAAACGGGTCCGCCGGGACCGATGGCGGCCGGCGACGTCAGGCCGCGTCTCGGGCAACGACGCCGCGGTCAATGACCCGATTTCAACTGGTAGTTTTCCTGCTTGTTCAACTGCTGAAGCGACATTTGCGCCGCGCGCTGCTCCGCCTGGATCTGCGCGTACGTTCTGCAGGTCTTCACCGGCAGATGCGAGCCCACCGGGATCTCCATCTGACAGATCAGCCGCTCACCGTCCCGCCTCGTCAGGATCGCGTTGACGGTACTCTGGTCGGCCAGCAAGCGGACCCTGGCGTCCTGGTCCATCTTGTCCACGCTGCCGTACTGGTCGTACAGCTTGCCCATGTCGGCGAAGCTGCCGTCGATGGTGGCACGTTCTTTCTGGTCGATGTATTGCCAGCGTCCGCCGGGCTGCATCTGCTTGTGGATGGCTGCGACGACGGCCTCGAAATTGTCCTTGGTATCGGCCCTGACGACCGGCTGGTTGGGGCTGGCTTCGGTACCGACCGACGTGTTGGGCCCCGTGGCGTGCCACGTGCCGCCCTGCGCATCGTCCGCCCTGACACCTCCGGTTCCGGCACAACCCTGCAGCACCGATGCGCCGATCACGAGCACGAGAATCCGCTGACTGGATGTTTTCATGACCCCCTTCTCCACCGTACCGCCACCCACCGGACGGGGCGGCTCGATGGCATGCTAGCCATGCGCCCGGGGAGCTGTCAACGACAATTTTCGTACTAAGGAGATCGTCATTTTTGCCGGGGATCAGGCCGGCTCCGTTCACGCCAGCGCGGCTTCGACGTGCCGGATCACCGCGGCGGCCACGTCCACGCCGGTGACGGTCTCGATGCCCTCCAGGCCCGGCGAGGCATTGACCTCGAGCACCAGCGGGCCGCGGGCGGAGCGCAGCAGATCCACGCCGGCGATGCCCAGTTCCATCGCGCGCGCGGCGCGCAGCGCGGTGCGGCGCTCGGCCGCGGAAAGCGTCACCCTGCTGCCGGTGCCGCCGCGGTGCAAATTGGAGCGGAAATCGCCGGGCACCGCTTCACGCTGCATGGCCGCCACCACGCGGTCGCCGACCACGAAACAGCGGATGTCCCGGCCGTTGGCCTCGCGCACGAATTCCTGCACCAGGAAGTTGGCATACAGCCCCCGGAATGCCTCGATCACGCTCTGCGAGGCGGCCGGTTTCTCGGCCAGCACTACCCCGCTGCCCTGGGCGCCCTCGTTGAGCTTGATCACGTGCGGCGGCGGTCCCAGCATGTTCAGCAGGTCGGCGGTGTCGTCGGGGTTGTCACCGAACACCGTGGCCGGCAGGCCCAGTCCCCGTTTGGCGAGAATCTGCAGGCTGCGCAGCTTGTCGCGCGCACGCAGCACCGCGTCGGACGGATTGGGCGTGTACACGCCCATCATCTCGAACTGGCGCAGCACGGCGGTGCCGTAGAACGTGACCGACGCACCGATCCGCGGGATCACGCAATCGAACCCTTTCAGTTCACGGCCGCCGTAGTGCAGGGCGAAACCGTCGCGCGCAATGCGCATGTAGCAACGCAGCGGGTCCAGCACGCGTACCCGGTGTCCGCGCGCGCGCGCCGCGGCCACCAGCCGCATGGTGGAATACAGCCGCGTGTTGCGCGACAGGATGGCGAGTTTCATCGTTGCCGTTCCGGGGCCCGTGGTGCGTGCGCTAGCGTATAGGAACGCGAGGGATCGACGATGACGCGGCCGGCCAGCGCGGTCCGCCCCAGCAGCATCGGGAACAGCATGTCGCGGCGGTCGGTCAGGCTGATTTCCGCGCGCAGGACGAGACTGCCCAGCACGACGTCGGTCCCGATGAACCAGCGCTCGGTGACATGACCGCCGGAATCGGTGACCCGGCGCCGCTCCAGCGCCGCTGCCTCGCATTCCACCATGCGCGGATGCCGGCGCCCGATCCGGAGCACGAACCGCAACCACGTCGCGCCGTCCCGGGCGAAGGGTTCCAGCGATTCCACGTGCAGCGCCGAGGAGCGCGCGCCGGTGTCGAGCTTGGCCTTCAGCGATGGAATGCCGAGCCGCGGCAGCGCCACGCGCTCGCGCCAGCCTAAGACGGGAAGAACGCCGCGCGTGTCGGTCATGCTGGAAGGGCATCAAGCGGGTGATGGGAATCGAACCCACGTCAGTAGCTTGGGAAGCTACGGCTCTGCCATTGAGCTACACCCGCACAGGGTGGATGATGGTAGCGACCCGGGCGCTGCGGGCGCAACGTTTGCCAAGGAAACTCTGATTTATCAGAGTTTCCTTGCGGCACAGGGATGTGCCGCCCGCCAATCAAGCACGCATGGTTGTACGTGCTTGATTGGCGAAGTCGAATTCGGGCGTGTACCGAATTCGGCGTGCTCTGGCAAATCCTGGATGGATTTGTTCAGAGCTTGGCTAACCGCCGGCTAACCATTTTCTTAGGCCTTGCTTAGGCCCGCCGGACCAGCAGGCCGGCATTCAGCGCCGCTGCGCTGTGATGATTCCGTCGGGCGACGCGCGCCGCACCGACGTGTCCCTGCCAGCGCGCCGGGCAGTCAAGTCTGCGGAGTCCGCCATGTTCCGTTTCCGCGCAATCCGGTCTCTCACGATCGCAGGTCTCGCATTCGCCACCACCCTGGCTGGCACCCCGCCGGTGCACGCCCAGCAGTACGACCAGCCGCAGTCCTACGACCAGTCACAGCCCTACGACAATTCCGACCAGTCGCCGGGACGGGTGGCACGGCTGGCCTATCTTTCCGGCCAGGTGCAGTTCTCGCCGGCCGGCGAGAACGACTGGGGCTCGGTCGACATCAACCGGCCGCTGGTGATCGGCGACCGCCTGCTGACCGGCGACGACGGTCTGGCCGCGCTGGAACTGGGCGATTCCTCGATCAGGATCGACCATGACACCGCCTTCGATTTCCTGAACCTGACGGACAGCAACGTGCAGGTGGAACTGTCGCAGGGCACGCTCAACATGGCGGTGCGCCAGATCAACGACGGCGAGAATTTCGAGGTGGACACGCCCACCATCGCGTTCGTCGCCACCAGTCCGGGCGTGTACCGGATCGACGACAGCCCGACCGGCACCGGCAGCATGGTCACGGTGCTCCGCGGCGCGGGCATCGTCTATGGCGAGAACGGCGCCAGCCGTCCCGTCAACGCCGGCTCGTCCTACCGCTTCGATGATTCCACGCTCACCAGTGTCGAGGTGAACGGCCTGCCGGAGCGGGACGACTTCGACCGCTTCTGCGAAGCGCGTGACGCGCGCTATGACAACGTGGTGCGCCGCGATTACGTGCCGCCGGAAATGATCGGCGGCGATGACCTGTACCAGTACGGCCAGTGGGACGATACCCCCGACTACGGCAACGTCTGGTATCCGACCGCGGTGCCGGTCGGCTGGGCGCCCTACCGCTACGGGCACTGGGCATGGATCGACCCGTGGGGCTGGACCTGGATCGACGATGAACCCTGGGGGTTCGCGCCGTTCCACTACGGCCGCTGGGCCTACATCGGCGACCGCTGGGGCTGGATTCCGGGGCCGGTGAACGTGCGCCCGTACTACGCACCGGCGCTGGTGGCCTTCATCGGCGGAGCGGGCTTCTCGCTGTCGATCAGCATCGGCGGCGGTGGACCGGTGGGCTGGTTCCCGCTGGGGCCGCGTGACGTGTACGTGCCGTGGTACCACGCCTCGCGCAACTACTTCAACAACGTCAACATCACCAACATCCGCAACGTCTATGTCAACAAGACCATCATCAACAACATCTACAACGACTACAGCAGCAACCGGGTCACCGACATCACGCGCTACAACCGCTACACCTACCGCAACATGCCCGCCGCGGTGACCGCGGTGCCGCGCAACGTGTTCGTGGACGCCCGGCCGGTCCGTCCGGCGGTGCTGAGGTTGAACAGCGCGCAACTCGCACGTGCGCAGGTGGCGACAGGCCCGCACGTGATGCCAGCCGCGACCAGCCTCGGGGTGCGCAATCCGACGGCGCGGCCCGCCGTGTTGCACGTGGCGCAGCCGTTCGCGAAGCCGGTGGTCGCACGCCATGCACCGCCCCCCGCGCCGGCTCCGTTCGCCGCACGCGAGAGGGTGATCGCCAGCCAGCAGGGCCGTCCGCTGACACCGGCGCAGATGGCGAGCCTGCGCCCGGCGCAACCCGCGGCACAGCGCAGCGAACGGGTCAGGCTGGTGCCGGCGGTCGCCGCGGCAGCGGCAGGAGCCGCCGCGATCGGCGCGATGCACCACGCGGCGCCGCGGCCGGCCGAACCCGCCGCGCCCAGCCGCGTGACGCCGGTCCGGCCGGGCGCCGTGGCAGGCCAGCCCGCACAGCCGGGTGCGCAAGCGCCATTCAAGAACACGGTGCACCCGATTCCCGCGCCCGGCCAGCCGGCGCGTGAGGCGCCGTTGCACCCGGGCGAACTGCCCTCGGCTCGCTTTGCCCACCCGCAAGGCACTCTGCCCCGCGCGCCGGTGATACGCCCGGCGGAACCATCGCAAGGCCGGTCCGCACCCGAAACGCAGCGGGAGAATCCTTTCCGACCCGCAGCCCCACAATCGGGCCCTCTGCCCGCCGTGCGGCCGGTCGAGCGGACGCAGCCACCCGCCAATAACCCACAGCCGGAAATCCGTGCGCAGCAGCAGCGGCAAGCCGAAATGCAGGCGCAGCAGCGTGCCGCCGAACAGCAGCAACAGATGCGCATCCAGGAGCAGCGTCAGGCGGAAATGCAGGCGCAGCAGCAACGCGCCGCGGCAATGCAGCGCGAGCAGCAGATGCAGCAGCAGCGCGCCGCGGAAATGCAGCGTGAACAGTCATTGCGCCAGCGCGCGGTGCAGGCACCGCAGGGACACTACTACGCACCGCCCCGCGGACAGCCGCGGCCGGCGCCGCAGCGCAACGAGCCGAGCCGGAAACCGCCGCCGTCCAGCGACAACGGCCACTCCCGTCGCTGAGGGGTCCATCTAACGCGCCGCGGCCGCAATGGCCGCGGCGCGTTAAACTGGTTCCATGCAAATCCTGATCAACGGCCAGCCACACGAATGCGCGCCCGAGGCCACGGTGGCGGCATTGCTCGAGGAAACCGGCCATGCCGATCGCCGCGTCGCCGTCGAGGTCAACCGCGAGATCGTTCCGCGCAGCCAGCACACACGGCAGCGCCTGCATGAAGGCGACCGCGTCGAAATCGTCCACGCGATCGGGGGAGGCTGAGCGTTTTCGCGATGCCGGGGCATCGCAAGACGAGGCCGATCGTCCGCAGCAAGACGCGCAGGGCACGGTTGCCTAGCGCGGTCCGGCGGCCGGGCCGGACAACGGCGTGCCTGCGCAGGGCGATGAACGGAGTCCGCGGCGCGCGTACTAAACTGGCCTTTTCGCCGCGCACGCCAGGGTCATGAACGCTCTTCCCCAGACCACCCCCGACACGCATGACAGGGCCGATCCATTCGTGATCGCCGGACGCGCGTACCGTTCGCGCCTGCTGACCGGCACCGGCAAATACAAGGACCTCGACGAAACCCGCCGCGCCACCGAAGCCGCGGGCGCGGAAATCGTCACCGTCGCGATCCGCCGCAGCAACATCGGCCAGCATCCGGGCGAGCCCAATCTGCTGGACGTGCTGCCGCCGGACCGCTACACCATCCTGCCCAACACCGCCGGCTGCTTCACCGCCGAGGACGCGGTGCGCACCTGCCGGCTGGCGCGCGAGCTGCTGGACGGCCACTCGCTGGTCAAGCTGGAAGTGATCGGCGACCGGAAGACGCTGTTTCCCGATGTCGTGCAGACCCTGGCCGCCGCGGAAAAACTGGTCGCCGACGGGTTTCGGGTGATGGTGTACACCAGCGACGATCCGCTGCTGGCCAAACGCTTCGAGGAAATCGGTTGTGCTGCGGTGATGCCGCTGGCCGCGCCGATCGGTTCCGGGCTGGGCATCCAGAACCGCTACAACATTCTCGAGATCGTCGAGAGCGCGAAAGTGCCGGTCATCGTCGATGCCGGTGTGGGCACCGCATCGGATGCCGCGATCGCGATGGAACTGGGCTGCGACGGCGTGCTGATGAACACCGCGATCGCGGGTGCGCAGGATCCCGTGCTGATGGCGCACGCGATGAAACTGGCCGTCGAGGCCGGGCGCGCCGCGTTCCGCGCCGGACGCATCCCGCGCAAGCGTTACGCCTCGGCGTCCAGCCCGGTCGAGGGGATCAGCGCTTGAGTTTTTCCCTCTCCCTTCGGGAGAGGGAGGCGCGCAGCGCCGGGTGAGGGTTCGGGTCTTGCGCAAGATTCGCACCCTCACCCCTGCCCCTCTCGCGAGGGGCGAGGGGTAAAACACACGTGACCGAAAGCACAACCAATGACCACCGGCGCACGATCCGCAGCTTCGTGCTCCGCGAAGGCCGGATCACCCCCGCGCAGCAGCGCGCGTTCGAGCAGCACTGGGCATGTTTCGGGATCGACTACACCGGCAGCATCCGCGATCTCGACGCGCTGTTCGGCCGCCGCGCGCCGCGGGTGCTGGAGATCGGTTTCGGCAACGGCGAAGCGCTGGCCTGGGCCAGCGGTCAGGATCCGGCACGCGATTACCTCGGCATCGAGGTGCACCGTCCCGGCGTCGGACGGCTACTGAACGCGCTGGCCGCGCGCGCTGCGCACAACGTGCGGGTGTGGTGCCACGACGCGGTCGAGGTGCTGCAACACGAAATCCCCGATCACGCGCTGGACGAGGTGCGGATCTGGTTTCCCGATCCCTGGCCCAAGAAGCGCCATCACAAGCGGCGGCTGATCCAGCCGCCGTTCGTCGAACTGCTGGCCGCACGCGTCAGGCCCGGCGGACTCTTGCATCTGGCCACCGACTGGCCCGAGTATGCTTCGCACATGCAGGAGGTGCTGGCCGCGCAAGCGGGCTGGCGTGAACGGAAAGGGGAAGCACATGCACGACCGGCGTGGCGCATCGAAACCCGCTTCGAGCGGCGCGGCGTCGCGCTGGGCCATCCGGTTCGGGATTTGTTGTACGAGCGCGTGTAATGCTTGTCGGCTCCAGTCCATGAACTGACGCGCCGGATCGACCTCGCCCGATGGAGCTGACCCTGACCCCCGACATGCTGCTGGTGCTCGGGCTGGTCGGCTTCACGGTGATCATGCTGATCCTGGAGTGGGTGCGCGCCGACATCGTCGCCCTGCTGGTGCTGGTGGTGATCGGCATCACCGGCCTGATGCCGGTGGACCAGCTGTTCGACGGCTTCGCCGGCAACGCGGTGATCTCGCTGATCGCCGTGATGATCATGGGCGCCGGGCTGGACCGCACCGGCGTGCTGGCCAAGGCGGCATCGTTCATCCTGCGTCTCGCGGGCGGTGTGGAAACGCGCGTGTCGCTGCTGCTCAACGCGATGGCCGGCGCGCTGTCTTCGGTGATCCAGAGCCAGGCGCTGGCCACGCTGTTCCTGCCGGTATCCAGCCGCATCTCCGCGCGCACCGGCATGCCCCTGAAGCGCCTGCTGCTGCCGATGGCGTGCTGCATCCTGTGCGGCACCAACATGACGCTGATCTCGAACTCGCCGCTGATCCTGCTCAACGACCTGATCGCCAGCGCCGACCGCAACCTGCCGCCCGGCGCGCAGACCATCGAGCCGTTCAAGCTGTTCGCGATCACGCCGATCGGCATCCCGCTGCTGCTGGTGGGGCTGGCCTACTTCGCGTTTCTCACCCCGCGCCTGCTGCCCGAGGAAGCCGAGGCCAAACCGAAAGTCACGCCCGGGCGCACCGAGAGCTACTTCGCCGAAACCTACGGCATCAAGGGCGAGGTGATCGAACTGACCGTCACCGCCGACAGCCCGCTGGTCGGCATGAGCATCGGCGAGGCGGAAGCGCTGGAAGGCGCGCCGATGATCCTCGCGATCAAGAACGGCAACGAGTCGCGCCTCGCCCCGCCCTCGGACCAGATGGTCTGGGTCGGCACCGTGCTGGGCGTGCTGGGTCCGCGCCCGGACGTCAACGATTTCGCGCAAGCGATGAAGTGCCGTCCGGGCAACCGGCTGCAGGCACTGGCCGACATGTTCAATCCCACCCGCGCCGGCATTTCCGAGGCGGTGATCCCGCCGGCCTCGCGTTTCGTCAACCAGCAGGTCGGCGAACTGCGCCTGCGCAAGCGCTTCGGGATCTCGGTGCTGGCGGTGTACCGCGGCGACCAGGTGTTCCGGGGCGAGGACGTGCGCAAGGTCACGCTGCACGCGGGTGACACCATGGTGCTGCACGGCTTCTGGCGCGACATCGCGCTGGCGGCGGAGAGCCGCGATCTGGTGCCGGTCACCGACATCCCCAGCGAAGAATCGCGTCCCGGCAAGATCTGGCACGCACTGGCGTTCTTTGCGCTGGCGATGGCGCTGGGCCTGTTCACCAATCTGAAACTGTCCGTCGCGATGATGACCGGCGCGGTCGGCATGCTGCTGGCCGGCGTGCTGAACATGGACGAGGCCTATGCGGCGGTTAACTGGCGCACCATCTTCGTGATGGCCTGCCTGATCCCGCTGGGCGCGTCGATGGACTCCACCGGCGCCGCGGCGTGGCTGGCGCAGGAACTGATCGCGCACACGGGGCACCTGCCGCAGTGGGCGCTGCAACTCTGCATCGCGATCCTCGCGCTGTCGTTCTCGCAGGTGATCTCCCATGTCGGCACCGCGGTGATGATGGTGCCGATGGCGATCAACATCGCGCTGGCCTCGGGCGGCAATCCCAGCGTGTACGCGCTGATCGTGGCGCTGTCGGTGTCCAACACCTTCCTGATCCCCGGCGCCAGCCCGACCATCCTGGTGGTCGCCGGCCCCGGCGGCTACCGCCAGAAGGACTTCATGCGCGTGGGCCTGGGGCTGACGGCGTTGATGCTGGTGGTGATGCTGGTGATGGTGAACGTGGTGTTCAACCGCTGACGGATGTCGCGCCTCCGAGGGAAGCGGCGTCACGCGCGCAGCACCACTCCGTTCTCGACCTTCACCGGCACGGCCATCAGTGACTGGCCGCGACAGGGACCCTGCACGCACAGGCCGTTTTCGCGCAGCGCGAAGGTCGCGCCGTGCACCGCGCAGGTCAGCTTGTCGCCCTTGATCAGGAACAGTCCGGGCGCGTAGTCCATCCGGCGGCCCGCGTGCGGACAGATGTTGAGCCACGCCTGCACCGAATTGCCCTGGCGCGCCAGCAGCAGCGGTTCACCCTGGGGATCGGGCGGATCCACCCCCAGCACGCCGCCGTCGGGGATGTCCGCCAGCCGGCACAGGGTTTCGGGGGGCGAGGTCATGTCCATCGGCACTTCCGGCACTTGCCTCACGCGGGGGGCGTCCGCATGTTGGGAGGCGCTATCTTGCCACGCGTGTCCTTGCCATGCGCATCCGCTCCCCGTCCTTGAACCTGCGGTTGCCGCGCCATCCCTGGCTGCGTGCGCTGCTGATCGCGCTGGGCGCGCTGCTGCTGGCAGGACTGCTGACGGTGGGCCTGGCGGTCGGCGTGGCGCTGCTGGTGTCCGGCGCGCTGGTCGCCCTGTTGCGTCGATGGCTGGGCCGGCCACGGGAAACCGCGACAGCCCGCGTGATCGAGGGCGAATTCGAGGTGATCGATTCCCGGCCGCCGTTGCCGCGCGCAAGAAACGGATAGCCGCGGCGGCCCGAAAGGTTCAGCATGCCGCGCATGAACCGCTCGAACGACCGCAACACTTCCGCTTCCGCCGCGCTGCAACGCGCGCGCGAACTGCTGGACCGCAGCGAGACGCCGCCTGCGTTGTCCGAACTCGCCGCCAGGGTCGGGCTTTCACCGGCCCATCTGCAGCGCAGTTTCCGCAAGCGTTTCGGGATGTCGCCGGCCGAATACGCCAGGGCGCGGCGTTTCGGCGCTTTCAAGCGTGCGCTGCGCGAAGGCGCGTCCGTCACCGAGGCGGTGTACGACGCCGGTTTCGGTTCCGGCAGCCGCGTCTATGAACACACCGACCGCCTGCTCGGGATGCCGCCCGCGCGTTACCGCGAAGGCGGCACGGGCGTGGCGATCCGTTACACCACGGTTGCCTCGCCGCTGGGCCGGGTGCTGGTGGCGGCTACCGCGCGCGGCCTGTGCGCGGTCACGCTGGGTGACGACGACGACGCGCTGGTCGCCGCACTGCGCGAGGAATTCCCGCGCGCGGAACTGACGCGCGTCGATGCCGGCCGCGACGAATGGCTGTCGTCGGTGGTCACCCGGATCGCGCGCCAGTTCGACGGACGGGCGAAGGCCAAGGCGGCGTCGGTGCTGCCGCCCCTCGACATCACTGCCACCGCGTTCCAGTGGCGGGTGTGGGAAGCGCTGACCCGCATCCCCGCGGGCGAAACCCGCAGCTACGCCGAAGTCGCCGCGATGATCGGCGAACCCGACGCCGCACGCGCGGTGGGCCAAGCCTGCAACGCTAACAGGCTCGCGCTGATCGTGCCCTGCCATCGCGTGGTGCGCGCCGATGGCAGTCCCGGCGGCTGGCACTGGGGCGCGGCGCGCAAGCAGAAACTGCTGGAACGCGAGCGGGCAGGCGTTTGCGGGTGACCGCTCGGCACCTTCCGACCGGATTCAAGCCTGCGTGTCAAAAATGTCATGGCGCTCGCACCGATGCGTCATGCGGCCGCCGCTAGAATCGCTTCGCAGCCCCCGTGTAAACCTTTCGACACGTGCGATCACGGATTGTCGCCGGTCGATTTTTCGCGCCGAAGGACTGGCGCAGGAACCATCCTGATGAACGACACCGCCGCCTCCATCACCGCGCTCCCCGCCGCACGCGAACGCCGCTGGCTGGTGCCGCTGGCGCTGCTGGCGGTGTACGTGATCTGGGGTTCGACCTATCTGGGCATCCGGATCGGCCTGACCGGTTTTCCGCCTTTCGCGATGGCCGCGCTGCGTTTCTTCGCGGCCGGCATCGCGATGTATGCATGGCTGCGCCTGCGCGGCATGCCTGCGCCGACGCCGCGGCAGTGGCGCAACGCGGCGGTCACCGGCGTGCTGCTGCTCGGCTTCGGCAACGGCCTGGTGTGCTTCGCCGAACAGGGCGTGTCCTCGGGCATGGCCGCGGTGGCGATCGCGAGCGAACCCCTGTTCGTCGCGCTGTTCCTGTTCTTCTACCGCGAACGGCCCAGCCGCGGCGAGGTGATCGGCCTGATCGTGGGCTTTCTGGGCGTGCTGCTGCTGAACAGCGCGGGCGCGATGCGCGCCGCACCGTGGGCGGCCGCGGCCCTGCTGATCGCCACCGCCTCGTGGGCGTTCGGCTCGATCTGGAGCCGCCGCCAGGACATGCCGAAAGGCCCGATGAACGTGGCCGCGCAGATGCTGTGCGCGGCGCCTGCGCTGGCCTTGATGGCGTGGGCGACCGGCGAACGCCTGCCCGTGCATCCGCCGGTGCAGTCGATCCTGGCGCTGGCGTACCTCGCCGTGTTCGGATCGATCATCGCGTTCTCGGCGTATCTGTTCCTGGTCAAGACCGCGCGACCGGCGCTGACCGCGAGCTACGCCTATGTCAATCCGCCGATTGCGGTGCTGCTGGGCGCGCTGCTGGCGGGCGAGCACGTGGGTGCGCCCGAACTGGCCGGCATGGCCGTGATCCTGGCTGGCGTGGCGATCATCACGCTGGCGCATGCCCGGCCGCGATGAACGGAGCGTGAGCCAAGCCGGGCCGCGGCTCGGCCCGCGCGATAGAATGGCCGCCCGCACGAGCGCCACACGTTCCCCTGCGTCATGGTCAAGTGGATCATCCTCGCCATCCTGATCGCCTGTGCGATCTACGTTCACCTGCGCGGCAGGATCAGGCACACCTTTCTGCGGCAGGTGACCGACCACTCGACCTTCATGGCGCCGATCAACGTGCTGATGTACGCGTTCTCGCGCGTGCCGGTGACGCCCTTTCTCCCGCCCGCCGAGTTTCCGGAACTGGAAACCCTGCGCAGCAACTGGCGGACCATCCGCGACGAGGCGATCGCGCTGGCCGAGGCCAGCCACATCAAGGCTTCCGACAAGTACGACGATGCGGGTTTCAATTCCTTCTTCCGCACCGGCTGGAAGCGCTTCTACCTCAAGTGGTACGACGAGCAGCCGCATCCCTCGGCGCTGAAGCTGTGTCCGCGCACGGTGGAGCTGCTGCGTGCCGCGCCGCACGTCAAGGCCGCGGCGTTCACGCAGTTGCCGCCCGGCAGCAAGCTGGGCAAGCATCGCGACCCGTTCGCGGGCTCGCTGCGCTATCACCTGGGCCTGATCACGCCCAACGACGACCGCTGCTGGATCCGGGTGGACGGCCAGCCGTACAGCTGGCGCGACGGCGAGGGCGTGGTGTTCGACGAGACCTACATCCACTGGGCGGCCAACGAGACCGGCCAGGACCGCATCATCCTGTTCGCCGACGTCGAGCGGCCGATGAAATACCGCTGGGCACAGGCGCTCAACCGTTTCGTCGCGCGCACCCTGCTCCACGCGGGCGCCGCGCCCAACGCCGAAGGCGACCGCACCGGCGGCATCAACCGCATCTTCAAGTACGCCTACGCCGTGCGGCGCGTGGGCAAGCGACTCAAGGAACGCAACCGCAGGCTGTACTACGCCGTCAAGTGGAGCCTGCTTCTGGCGATCCTCGCGGCGATCTTCGTGCCGTGGCGGATGTTGTGATCTTTCGGCCTTCCCTTCCCCCGCTTGCGGGGGAAGGTGCCCGTGGGACGGATGGAGAGTATCCGCGACGCTTTCGCAAGCGAGAGGGGGGTGAACGGCATCACAGCTCGCGCAGCGCCGCCGTCACCGGCAGCCGTGCGGCACGCATCGCGGGGAACAACCCGCCCACGAAGCCGATCGCCAGCGCCCACTTGATGCCCTCCCACAACAGCGCGGGCGTGATCCGGAACTGGAACACCACCTGGCTGAAATTGCTGCCCAGCGTGGACACGGTGTAGCGGTCGAAGATCAGCCACGCGATGAGCGCGCCCAGCACGCCGCCGGCCAGCGCCAGCAGCATCGTCTCCAGCATCACCGAGGTCACCACCGGTGTGCCGCGGAAACCGAGCGCGCGCAGCGTCGCGATCTCGCGCGCGCGGGTCGCGACCGCGGCATACATGGAGTTCAACGCACCGAACAGCGCGCCGATCGCCATGATCACCCCGATGGTGGTGCCGAGGATCCGGATCAGTTTCGACAAGCCTTCCGACTGCGCCGCGAAATACGCCCTGGTGGTCTGCACGTCCACCGTCAGAGCAGGATCGGCCTTCAGCGCGGCCTTGTACTGGTCGAACGCCCTGGGACTGGTCAGCTTCACCGTCACCGAGGTGGCGCTGCTGCCGCGCCGGTAGGTCGAGGCGATGGTGTCCTTGTCGCCCCACAGTTCGGAATCGAACGCGTCGCCGGAATCGAATTCGCCGACCACGGTCCACACCTGGTTGTTGAGCTTGAGCGTGGAACCGAGACCGATGCCCGCGAACTGCTGCATCGCGCCCTTGCCGACGTCCAGCTCGCGCAGACCCGGCGTGAACCTGCGGCCGGCGATGATCTTCACGTTGGGCCGCACCTCCCATGCCTCGGGCCCGACGCCGCGCAGCGACACGTTGGCGTCCTGCCCGTTGCTCTTCTTGGGCAAGGACGCGATCACCACCAGTTCCGGCGAGGCGATCGGCCGGCCCTGCGCATCGCGCGCCACGCCCGGTTTCTGCTGCACCAGCACCGCGCTGTCGTGACTCAGCACGGAATTGGATTCGGCCAGCGAACCCGCGCGCGTCACCAGCACGGTGTCGTCGTTGCCGGTGCCCTTGAGCGTGGCCTGGAAACCTTCCGCCATCGCCAGCAGGGCCACCAGCACCCCGACCACGCCGGCGATGCCGATCACGATCACCGACGATGCGCCCCAGCGCGAAGGCAACGTGGCGATGCCGACGCCGGTGACCGACAGCGTCTGCCGGCCGCGCCGGGTGAGCGCCAGCCACAACGCCAGCGCGACCGCGGCGATCAATGCGCCGTACCAGGGCAGCAGCGACCAGATCACCAGCGCAACGACGAGGATGACGACCAGCAGCAATCCGCGCAGGAATCTTTTCATGTGAGTGTCCTCAACGTCCCGCCAGCGCATCGACGATCTTCAGGCGCATGCCGCGAAGCGCAGGCAGCACGCCCACGACCAATCCGATCACGATCATCAGTGCGATGCCGCTCAGCCAGATCCGGTGATCGACGTCCGCGATCGGAAACGCGGCGCCGACCTTGGCCTTCACGCCACCCACGACCAGCGCCGCCAGCAGCATCCCCGCCACGCCGCCGATCAGCACCAGCAGCACCGACTCGGCCAGCACCAGCAGCAGCACGCTGCGATTGGAAAATCCGATGGTCTTCAGCACGGCCAGTTCGGGGATGCGCTCGCGCACCGCCTGCGCCATGGTGTTGCCGGTCAGCAGGATCAGGGTGAAAAACACCGCCGCCATGATCGCGGTGACGATCAGCCCGATGTTGGCGAACTGGCTGACGAATCCCGCATTGAAGGCGTTCTCGGTTTCGGTCTTGGTTTCGTGGTCGGAGTTGGCACTGATCGCATCGATCGCGTGCGCGATGCGGTCGGCCTGCGCGGGGTCGGCGATTTTGACGTTGTACCAGCCGACCATGCCGTTGCCGAACTGGCGCGCCTCGTCGAAATACTTCCAATGGAACAGCAACTGGTCTTCCTCGTTCTTGAGCTTCGGATCGTCCACGTGGAAGATGCCGACCAGATCGAACGTCCATGCGTTGCTGCCGTCCTTCTGCGGCCAGATGGTCGCGTTCAGGGGAATCTGCTGGCCGACCTTCCAGCCGAAACGCCTGGCCAGGTCGGCGCCCACCACCGCGCCGGTACGCGTGTCGCGGAACGCCTGCAACTGGTCGGGCGGCAGCTTCATTTCCGTGATCACGTTGAAATAGTTGTCGCTGACTGCGAAGTTCGGGAAGAAGTTTTTGGGGTCCTGATAGACGCCGCCGAACCAGCTCGCATAACCGACTTCGCTGACACCGGGCACCTGCGCGATCCGCGCCTGCAGGCTGAGCGGCAATTGCACGGTGAAGCTGAGTTTCGAGACGGTGACCAGACGATCCACGCCGACCACGGTCTTGCCGGCGTCGGCGAACGCGGTGCGCACCGAATCCAGCAGGCCGAACAGCAGGAACGCGGCCAGTACCGAGGCCATCGTCAGGATCGTGCGGGTCCGGCGACGCATCAGCGCGGACCAGACCAGATGGAAGTATTTCATGACGTGACTCCCGCTCAGGCCACGTGCTGCTGTTCGACGAGCGTGCCTTTATCGAGATGCAGCGTGTGCGACGCGTATTCGGCGGCCTTGGGATCGTGCGTGACCATCACGATGGTCTTGCCGTGCTCGCGGTTCAGCCGCTGCAGCAGTGTCAGCACTTCCTCGGCGGATTGGCGATCGAGGTCGCCGGTCGGCTCGTCGCAGACCAGTAGGGTCGGATCGGAAACGATCGCGCGCGCGATCGCGACGCGCTGCTGCTGGCCGCCCGACAATTCACTGGGCTTGTGCGAAGCGCGATCGGCAAGGCCCACCAGTTGCAACGCGATGCCAGCGTTCTTCCTTCGCTGCGCGCCCGACAACTTCGTCAGGAGCAACGGCAGTTCCACGTTCTTCTGCGCGCTCAATGCCGGCATCAGGTTGTAGAACTGGAACACGAAACCGACGTTGGATGCGCGCCAGCGCGCGAGCTGGCCTTCGCCCATCTGGTCGATGCGCTTGCCGTCCACGCTGATGCTGCCGTCGGTGGGCGAATCGAGTCCGCCGATCATGTTGAGCAGCGTGGTCTTGCCGGAACCGGATGGTCCCATCAGCGCGAAGAAATCGCCACGCGCGATGTCCAGGTCGATGTGGTGCAGCACCTCGAGCTTCTGCTTGCCGCGCTCGTACACCTTCGACAGATTGCGGATCTGCACCAGCGGCTGACCGATGCCGCGGTTCGTACCTGCTTCGTGCTGGTCTGCGACTGCTGCGTTCATGGCCGTCTCCTTGAAACCGCAAAATCAGTTGTCGTCATTCCGGAGCCGTCCGCGGTTTCACCGCGGGCGGAATCCGGAATCCATTTTTTCCTTCGAATGGGAAGAAGAGCCGGATTCCGGGTTCCGGCTTCGCCGGCCCCGGAATGACGAAAAGATGGATGGCGCTTGCAAGTACATACCGGCATGACCCTCACTCCGATCCCCCCGTCTTCACCTTCACCTTCTCGCCATCCTTCAAATCCGCCGGCGGGGCTTTCACCACTTCCGCACCGGCGCTCAATCCCTGCGTCACCTGTTTCAGGTCCGAAAAATCGCCGCCCGTAGTCACCGGTGTCTGTTTCGCGCGCCCCTCGGCCACCACGAACACCACATCCTTCCCGTCGCGCTGCACCACCGCCGATTTCGGCACCAGCACGCCCGGCAGCGGCTTGTGGTTCGCACCATTCTTCTCCAGGAACGACACCCGCACGCCCATCTGCGGTATGATGCGCGGATCCTTCTGGTCCAGCGCGATGCGCACCTTGACCGTGGCCTTGCTCTTGTCCGCGCTGGGGATGATCGCGATCACGTGCGCGGGGATCTTCCAGTCGGGATAGGCATCCAGCACGGCCTCGACCGGCATGTTCGGCACGACCCGGCTGATGTACGCCTCGTTGACGTCCACGTCGACTTCCAGCGAATTCATGTCCACGATCGTGGCGAGACCGCCGGCGATGCCGCCGCCGCCCGACGTGTACGGCGACACGATCTCGCCGATCTCCGCCGCCTTGTCGGTGATCACCCCCGCAAACGGCGCGCGTATCACGGTGAAATCCAGATTGACCTGCGCGGCCTGCACCTGGTCCTTGGCCGCCTGGGCCTGCTTGATCGCGACATCCAGCGCGGCCGCGTCGGTGGCGACCTGCGTGTTCGCCTGCTGGGCGTCCTGTTTCGATACGTAACCGCGCGCGACCATCGCGTCCATGCGCGCGGCGTTGGCGCGATCCTGCTGCAGCATCGCGCGCGCCTTCACGACCTGCGCCTGCGCAGCGGCGTACTGCGCCCTGGCCGAATCCAGTTGGGCCTGATAGGCGGTGGGGTCCAGCCGCGCCAGGATCTGCCCCTTCGTGACGTGTGCGCCCTCGTCCACCGAGACTTCCGTCAGGGTGCCGATGATCTGCGCCGAAATCGTGGCCTGCCGCCGCGCGACCACGTAGCCGGTCGCCTGCAGAACCGCCGCGTTGTCGCCGCCGGCAGCCGACACCGCCGTCGCGGTTTCGACCGTCACCGCCTGCCCGCGCAGCGCGAACGCCACGCCGGCGCCTGCGAGGACCAGCACCGCGATCACCGCACCCGCGATCCACGGCCAGCGTGGCCCGCGCGATCCTTCATCGTCGCGCTGCTCGCGGCCGATCCGCAGCTCGTGCAACAGATCCTTCGATGAATCGCCGTCGTTCACCGGTCTTCCCCGCCGTGCGCCACTCGCCGTCACGCAAGTCTGCCACAGCTTGACGCGGGCATCGCCGCTCCGCCATGCGCGGCCATCAAGCGTTGCGGCTGACAGGTGTCATGGCCAAGCAGCCGTCTGGGCGACAAGGTACGTGGTACGCTCACGCGCGGCATGACCCCGATACGGTCCCTGCGTACCCTCGCTGCCCTTACAGCAGGAAACTTGCGCGCCGGCCGTGGCCAAGCCGCGTACCTGATACTCACCCTGGCGATCACCACGGCCGCGTGGCTCACCCTCGCCGCGCTGGCGACACCCGTCGTGAGCAATACGGGCAGCGAGAGTTTCGGCATCACCATCCGCAACGGCAGCCAGAACAGCGGATCGTTGCCCTTGAGTTACGCCCGCCGCATCGAGGCGATTCGGAGCGCCCGTGATGTCTTCTGGTACGGGATACAAGCGGTCAAGTGCACGGCGGCGACGACGGTCCCGCTCTACGCCTTCGGTGGACCCGGAACGGACAGTCCACTGACGAAGCACAAGCTTCCTGCCACCACCATCCAGCGCTGGAATGCGGACCCGCTGGCGGTGGTCATCAGCGACGCCGTGGTCGCCAAGTGCGGGTGGCGGCCCGGCCAGGGTGTCGAGCCGCCCAGCATCGTCTTAGACAGCGCAGGCAACGCGGCGAGCGGCACGCTGATCGCCTTGCACGTCATCGGAACCTTTCCGGCTGCCTTCCCGCAAGGTCTCGCGCACTACGACTACATCAACCGCGTTGCGCCGGGCTTGCAGGGGAAGAACAACGTGGTGACGTACTTCGCAAGCGCCGGCGATCCGCGCGACGACGAAGTGCTGGCGGCCCGGATCGAGGCCGAATTCGCGCATGATTTTCCTGCCGTCAACGCCACCACCAATGCGACCGAGCAGAATGCATGGGCGCGCTTCGGCAAGGTGGAGCAATTGCTGGCGTTCGTGATGGCCGCGCTCCTGCTGTGCGCGGCCTCGGTGCTGGTCAGCGTGCTGGCGCACGCGGCGGCGCAACGCAAGTCGAGATTCGCGTTGCTGCAAGTGCTGGGGTTCCGGCGGCCCGCGTTGTTCGGCGCCTTCGCGCTGGAACTGCTGGCGACTGTGATGGTGGGCGCGCTGCTGGGTATCGCGCTCGCCAGGCTGGCGGCACACGAACTCGCAGCGACCTTCTTCGGATTCCTTGCGAACGGTTTCCCGACATGGGCGTGGTGGGGACTGCCCGTGTGGCTTGCCGTGCTGGTCGCGGCGGCACTCGCGTGGCCTGCGGGATTGATCGCGCGGGTGCGGCCGGCGGATTACCGGGCGATCTGACATGCAACTTCTGCGCGAAACAGCCGCCAGCCTTGCCACCGGCCTGCGAATGGCGCTGACGCGTCCGCGTCACACGCTGCTGATCGCGTTCGGATACGTCGTCGCCGGGATCACGCTGGCGGTGTTGCTGACCTTGCCTGCGGGGCTGAAACGGCTGGCCGGCAACACCGGCTCGTCCGACGTGGCGGTCGTGCTGTCCGGCAACTCCTTCCAGGAATCGGGCGCCAGCTTCAAGCCGGAACTCGCCGCGCTGGTGGGCACGCTGCCCGGCGTCGCGCGCGGCCGTCGGGGCCAGCCGCTGGTCGCGCCGCAATTCGTGGTGGACACGCGCCTGCGCCGCACCGATGGCAGCACCGCGACGGTGCTGGTGCGCGGCGTCACCCCGGCGTTCTGGGACATCACGGGCCACGCCATCTCGATGCGCTCGGGCCGACGCTTTGCCGCAGGCAAGGACGAGTTGATCGCGGGCGTCGCCGCCGCGCGTGGCCTCGTGGCGCTGGATACCGGCGCCAGCACCTCGATCAACCGGAACCCGTGGCGCGTCACTGGGGAATTCGCGGCGGGGGGCGGCTTCTGGGAATCGGAACTGTGGACCGACATGGCTGCCCTGCAGGCGGCCTATCGTGCGCCGGGCGCCGTGAGCTGCCTGTGGGTGAAGCTGACCTCGCCGGGAGCGTTCGAGGCATTCAAGCAGGCGCTGCACGACAACCCGCAAACCCAGGGACTGCACGCGGTGCGCCAGCGCGACTACTACGCCCGTCAAACCGAGTTCCTGAAATACCTCATCACCGCCGCGACCGAAGGCGTCGCCGTGGCCTTGGGGCTGGGCGCGATCCTGGCCATCGTCAATGCGCTGGGCATGGCGTTGGCTGCGCGCCGACGCGAGCTCGCGATCCAGCGCGCGGTCGGCTTTCGCGGCGCAAGTCTGGCGCTGGCGCTGCTGCTCGAGGTGCTGCTGATCGGTGTGGTGTGCGCGGGTATTGCCGTGCTGGCGGGATGGCTCGCGGTCAACGGCCATGAAGTCGGGTCATCCACGGGCGGTTCGGCGATCCAGTTCCGGATGCACGTGGACGGCAGCGTCATCGGTTGGACCTTCGCCTATCTGTTGCTGCTCGGTTTTCTGAGTGCGCTGTGGCCAATCATGCGCGCGGTGCGCGCGCCGCTGACCCGGACGTTGCAGGACGAATAGCCCATTTCACCGAACCGGACGGCGCCTACAATCGCGCATTCCTTCGCGAAGTGTCATCGATGCCTTTCCTGTTCGACCCTCCGCCTGTTCCCAGCCTGCCCATCCGCGGCAGCGATGTGCGTTTCCCGGTGCACCGCATCTACTGCATCGGCCGCAATTACGCCGAACATGCGAAGGAAATGGGCGCGCAGACCGTGAGCCGCGCCAACCCGGTGTTTTTCATGAAGCCGTCCGACGCGATCGTGCCCGAGGGCGGCGATGTGCCCTACCCGCCCGCGACGCACGAGTTGCACCACGAAGTGGAAATGGTGGTGGCGCTCGCGAACGGCGGTCGCGACATCGACCCGGCGCGGACGCTGGACTGCGTGTTCGGTTACGGCGTCGGGCTGGATCTCACCCGCCGCGACCTGCAGGCCGCGCTGAAGGCCAGGGGACTGCCGTGGGACGTAGCGAAAGGTTTCGATGCCTCCGCGCCGGTTTCGGCACTGCGTGCGGCGAGCGAAATCGGCCATCCGTCGCGCGCACGGTTGTCGTTGCACGTCAACGGCGCGACGCGACAGGACACCGATATCGCGGACATGATCTTCCCGGTGCCGGAAATCATCGCCGAACTGTCGAAACTGTTCGAACTCAAACCCGGCGATCTGATCTTCACCGGCACGCCCGCGGGCGTCGGCCCGTTGCAACGCGGCGACCGGTTCCGTGCCGAACTGCAGGACGTCGCGATCCTGGAAGGCCGGATTTCCTGAACGCAGGCACGGTTGCGCCGCCCCCGGAAGCGTGTTTACAGTGCACGCGCCGCGACGCGGCAGGGGAGACACCCGATCATTCACGAGAAGGAGTTCGCAATGAGCTTTGCCAGCGATTTCAAGGCGTTCGTGATGCGCGGCAACGTGATCGACATGGCCGTCGGCATCGTCATCGGTGCGGCATTCGGCAGGATCGTCACGTCCCTGGTCAACGACATCATCATGCCGCCGATCGGCATGATCACGGGAGGCATCGACTTCTCGAAGATGAAGGCGATCATCCAGAATGCGCCCGATCCCAAGAAGGTCATCTCGATCAACTACGGCACCTTCGTCAACACCGTCATCACCTTCATCATCATTGCCCTGGCGATCTTCGTCGTGATCAGGTTGCTGCAGCGGGTGATGCCGAAGAAGGAAGCCGCGCCGCCGCCGACCCCGCCCGACGTGGTGCTGCTGACGGAAATCCGCGACCTGCTGAAGCAGCAACAGCACTGATGCATTTCTCCTTCTCCCGCCGGGAGAAGGTGGCGCGACTACGGCCGACTGGATCGGCCGTGAACGGCGGTAGCCGGCCCGCAGGGCGAGCGCCATGGATGGCGCGAGTAAGCGCCGGATGAGGGTTCGGACAAGTCAATACTATCGGGCGTGCCCGGACCCTCACCCAGCGCTACGCGCTCGGCCTTCGGCCGCCTCTCCCGGAGGGAGAGGAGCTGCACACCATGACCATCGAAATCATCCAGTCCGACATCACCACGCTGCGCGTGGATGCGGTCGTCAATGCGGCGAACGAGACATTGCTTGGAGGAGGCGGGGTCGACGGCGCCATCCACCGCGCCGCCGGGCCGCGCCTGCTGGCGGCCTGCCGCGCGCTGCCCGAGGTCCGTCCGCATGTCCGCTGCCCTGCCGGCGAAGCAAGGATCACCCCGGGCTTCGACCTGCCAGCCCGCTACGTGATCCACACGGTCGGGCCGGTCTGGCGCGGGGGCGATGCGCGCGAACCGGAACTGCTGGCGGCCTGCCATCGCAACGCACTGCGGCTCGCGCGCGAACACGCGATCGACAGCATCGCGTTTCCGGCGATCAGTTGCGGCGTGTACGGCTATCCGCGCGATGCCGCGGCGGCCGTCGCAGTGGCCGTGCTCGCCGAGGAACAGGACAAGACGCGCACGCCGCACCGGATCGTGCTGTGCGCGTTCGATGCCGGCATGGCCGAGGCCTGGCGCGCCGCGGCGAAACGCCTGCATGTCCCAATCGGGGATCCGCCCATTTGAGACGCCGCGGCAGCCGTCGCACGCACGCTGTTACGAAGGGTACAACGGCGGCAAATCCTGCCGCGTCGATGCACGCGGATGATCCTCCGCCGCGCGCCATGCGAAACCGCGCGCGAACGCACGCGCCACGTCCGCACATGCCGGCGCGGCGTCGCCGCCCTGCCAGCGCGCACGCTCCAGTGCGTCCAGCGCCTCGCGCTGCGCGGGGTCGGCAAGCGCCTCGCGCAATGCCCCGGCGTGCGTGATGCCGGGACGGACTTCTCTCGCCCACGCCAGCAGCGTGCGTTCGCAGGCCGCGGCATCGCCGGCGCGCGCGGCATCCAGGGCATGCTGCTGCAGCACACGCGCATCGTCGCGTGGAACCCGCAGCGCGGACGGCTGTACCGCGGCGGCCGCTTTCCCGCCACGGCGCCGGAACAGTTGCCACCATACGACCGCTGCGGTCACCGCCAGCACCCACAACGCGAAGCTCGCGAGCGCGATGGTCCGCCACGGCGCGGGCGCAACCGCTTCCGGTGCGCCAGCCGCCGACGAAACGGGGGGCGTGGTGGTGCCGGCGGCCGCGGCAGCCGTATTCGCGGTACTGCCCGCCGGGACCGGCGGTGCGGAGGAAGCGTTTGCCGCGGCGCCCGTCACCTGCAGCGTGCGCGCGGGCAGCACCGCCCGTTCGGCGTGGTCATGCACCACGTCCCACCAGTCCAGCGTGATGGCGGGAATGGTCAGGCTGCCGTTGCGGTCGGGCACGATCGCGAAGCTGCGGGTGCGGCTGCCTTCCAGCCATTCGCCGCTGTCGTCGGTCGAGTCCTGGGTCTGGTCGGGATAGACGTGCGCGCCCGCGATCGGCGGCAGTTGCGGTTCCGGCAGCGCTTCCGCCGGCAGCCCGCTGGCATCGATGGCCAGCGTCACGGTCAGCGGCACCCCCGCGGCGACTTCGCCGTTCGCCGGCAATCCGCTGAGCTGCAGTTTCACGCTGTGCGCGGGCAGCCACGGCTGGCCCGCGCCGGCCGGCGGCGCGCGCGCGACGATCTGCAGGTCGGCCGCGCGCGCCTGCACCGGCGTGCCGATCGCGCCGATCAGGTTGTTGAACAGCGAGTTGGGATCGTTGGGATCCAGCCGCCGCGCATGGAACGCGGGACCGTGCACCGTGATCGGACCGTTGCGTTGCGGAATCAGCGCGTAGCTGCGCTCGATCACCTGGTAGGTGTAACCGTCGCGCTGCGTCACGTAGCGGCGGTCGCGGTCGAGCTGGATCAGGCGCGCGCCGTCCGCCTGCGGATCGTCCAGCGTGCCGTCGGTGACGCCGGGCAGATAGAACAGGCGCACGGTGTAGAGGGTTTCCTGGCCGACGTACGGCGAACTCGACAGCACGTTCGATTCCAGAAACGCGGGATCGCCGACCTGCCCGCGCGCACCGCTGGGCGCCGCCAGCACCTGCACCGTGAGCGCCGGCGTCCGTGCGCCGCCCACGTCGAGCGGGGGAATGGTGAGCGTACCCGCGCGTCTGGGCCGCAACGCGATGCCGAAGTCGGAGGAGCTGGTGGTCTGGCCGTTGACGATCCGCACGCTGCTGGAACGCGAGGTGCCCAGCACGTCGAAATCCTGCTGCAGCGGCGAGAGATCGGGGTTCGCGGACAGCGCGGCGGCGCCCTGGATGTTCAGCGTCACGGTATCGCCCAGGTGCACGTGGTCGCGGTCCAGGAAAGCGGTGACGTCCTGCCCCGCACTGGCGGCGTGTGCTGCCTGCGCGAACGGCACCAGCCACAGCAACGCGCCAAGCAACAGCCAGCAGCGCAGCTTCATTGCCCGTTCTCCTGCTGCCGTGCCTGACGCCGCTGCCATTCCAGCAGGAACTTGCGGCGCAGCAGCGCGCCGGGATCGTCCGGCACGGCATCCAGCATCGCACGCTGTTCCGCGTCGAACCTGTCATCGTCCTGCGCTTCGCCACGGCCCAGCGCGAACGCCGGCGGCGCGGCGTTCACGGAGCCCCCGCCGTGTTGCGCGCCACGACCCCTGCGCGCCAGTTCCTGCCGCAGCGCCTGTTCCGCGCGTCCCGTCTGGGCTCGTTGTGCGGCATCCTCGCCGGCCGATGCGCCGCCCTGGTCGTGCTGCGATTCCGGCGTTGCCTGCCGGCCGTTGTCTTTCGCCGAGGGATTCGGCGTCGCCTGCGCGGACTGCGCGCCGGACCGTCCGTTCGGCGCCGGCTGTGACTGACCCGGCTGCTGCCCTTGCGACTGCTGGCCGGATCGGGATTGCGCGCCGTTCCGTCCGGTGCCGTTGCGGTTTCCCTGCCGATTGTCTGCGGCCCGTGGCGGCGGCGAATGCCGTTTCAGCCATTGCTCCACGGCTTCGCGATTGGCGCGCGCATCGGCCATCTGCGGGTCGAGCCTCAGGGCCTCGTCGTAAGCGGCGATCGCCTCGCGGTAGTCGCCCAGCTTCGCCAGCGCGTTGCCGAGGTTGTAGCGCGAACGTGCATCATTGCCCGCCGCGAACGCCCTCGCGGCGTCGGCGAAATCGCCGGCGCGGTATTCGGCGGCACCGCGGATGCCGGGCGTCGTCGCAAGCGTCTTCGCGCGTTCCGCATCCCCGCGATCCAGGGCCCGCAACGCCCGCTGGTCGCGGTTGGCCCACAGCGATTCCCACACCGACGCGTGCGCGACCGGCATCGCCACCGGCGCTGCCAGCAGCGCGAACGCGAGCAGCCAGCCGCGCCGGAACGCCAGCGCCGCCAGCGCCAGCAGGATGGGCAGCAGCCACGCCCCGCCGTCGCGCCACACCTCGGCGCGTTCGCCGCGGCTGGCATGCCCGGCCTGCGCTGCCGGCGCACCCAGCTCCGCCACGCCGCTGCCGTCGGGCTGCAGCACCGCGTAGCGTCCGCCGCCCGCTTCCGCCACGTCGCGCAGGGCGCCGTCGTCACGGCGCGCGAGGTGCAGTTGCCCGCCCTCGCTTTCGAATCCGCCGTCGGAACGCGGCACCGGTGCGCCGGCCGCGGTGCCGATGCCCAGCACGTCCACGCGGATGCCGCGCGCATGCGCGGCGCGCGCCGCACGGATCGCGGCAGCGTCGGCGGTATCGGTGACCAGCACGATCTCGCCGCCCTGCACGTGGGCCTGTTCGAGCAGCGCGACGGCTTGCGCGATGCCCGCGGCCGCGTCGTTGCCCGGCACCGGCATCACGTCCGGCCGCAGCACGCGCAGCAGGTTCAGCACGGTGCGCCGGTCGTCGGTCAACGGCGCCACCGTGAACGCGGCGCCCGCGTAGGCAACGAGCGCGGTGCGCGCGTCGCCCGCCTGGTCCAGCAGGTCGCGCACCGCGAAGCGAGCGCGGGTGATCCGGTCGGGCTTCAGATCCTGGGCCAGCATGTCGTCGGACAGCGACAGCACCACCACGCGCGCGGCGCCGTTGACGTACAGCGGGGTCTTGACGTGCTGCCACGCGGGGCCGGCCAGCGCCGCGACGGCCAGTACCCACGCGGCCGCCGCCCATGCCAGCACGCCGCGGCGGCGCGTGCCGGCATCGTCGATCAGGTGCGGCAGCAACGCCGCATCGGCCAGCCGCGCCAGCGCGGCGCGCCCGCTGCTGCCGCGCGCCAGCGCCAGCAGCGCAAACGGCAACGGCAGCAGCGCCAGCCACCACCACGGCCGCAGGAAGTGCAGCGGGAAGTCCGGCACGCTCATGCGACGGCTCCCGCGCCGCGCGGCCACACTGCGCGCCACGGCAGCAGCGTGCAGGCCAGCAGCAAGGCGGCGCCCAGCGGCCATGGATACCACTCGCGGCGCGGGCGCAACGTCGAATCACCGCCGGCCAGCGGTTCCAGTTCGTCGATGGCTCGATAGGCCGCCGCGAGCTGGTCGCCGTCGGCGGCGCGGAAGAAACGTCCGCCGGTATCGCGCGCGATCGCGGTCAGCGTGGGGATGTCGAGTTCGCTGCCGGGCGCCTGCATCCGCAGCCCGAACATGTCGATGGTCTGCGTGCCGGAGCCCACGCCGATGGTGTAGATGCGCACGTGCGCGGCCTCGGCCAGTTTCGCCGCCGCCAGCGGCTCGACGCTGCCCGCGGTGTTGACGCCGTCGGTCAGCAGCACCAGCACGCGCGCCTTCGCCGGCAACGCGGAAAGATGCTTCACCGCCAGCACGATCGCGTCGCCGATCGCGGTCTCGCGGCCGGGCAGCCCGATCGCCGCGCCGTCCAGTTGTTTCGCCACGGTCTCCACATCGAAGGTCATCGGCGTCAGCAGATAGGCGTGCGTGCCGAACAGGATCAGGCCCACATCGTCACCGGCGCGCTCGGCCACGAAACGTCCGGCGATCGCCTTGATCGCGGCGAAACGGCTGACCGTCTGGCCGCCCAGTTGCATGTCCTCGATCGCCATGCTGCCCGAGCAATCGACCGCCAGCATCAGCGCGCGCCCGGTGTGCCTGATCGCCTGCGGCGGCGCCAGTTGCTGCGGGCGCGCCGCCGCGCACACCAGCAGCGCCCACGCCAGCACCGCGACTGCGCGCCGCCAGCGCGGCGGTCCCGATGCCGCGGACGTCCGCGCCAGCACGACGTGCTGCGGCAGCCGCAACGCGGCGCCGCGCGCGGCCGGCGGCAGCAGCCTGCACAGCAGCCACGGCAGCGGCAGCAGCAGGAACAGCCAGGGCCATGCGAAGCTCATGACGGGGTGGCTCCGCCAGCCGCCGGGCGCGGGATCGCAGCGGCCGCGTTCGAGGTACGCGGTCTGCCTCGGCGCAACGCGCGCCTGCACGACGCGCGCACCGCTTCCAGCAGCGCCCGTCCCTCGAGCGCCGGCTTGTCGCGATACGGCGCCTCCAGCAGCACGTCGAGTTGCGCGGCCATGCGCGCGTCGCCGGCATGGTCGTGCAGGAACAAGCGCCATGCCTCGCCGTGCGAGGCGGCGGCACGCGGATCGACGCACAACGCCACGCGGCGCAACAGCCGCGAGCACTCCGCCGCCAGGGTTGCGGGATCGCCGTTCCGCGAGAACGCCGCTTCGATCCGGTCGATCTCGCGCAACGCCGCGCGCAACGGCCGCAGGCGCTGGCGCCTCCGGTACCCCCACACGGCGATCGCCGCGAGCGACAACACCACGAGCACGAGCAGCCACCAGCCCGGCGCGGGCGGCCACCACGCCGCATCCGGCACGTGGATGTCGCGGAGCACGGGACCTTCCGCGTTCATCGCCGCCCCCCGCGCTGCTTCCACAATTGCGCCAGCACGGCATCCGGTTCCTGCCCGGTGTCGAGCAGGGCCCAGCGCACGCACGCGCCGTCGCAGGCCCCGGCCAGCATGCGCTGGCCGCGCGCGAGATCGTCACGGAAGCGCGCGCGTGCCGCGGCGGCGGAGAGATCGACCGTCATCCGTCCGGCATCGGTACGGAAAGCGTAGGCGCCGGCCGGCGGCAGCTCGTGCTCCAGCGCATCGACCACGATCAGCACACGCACGTCGATGTGCCGGGTCAGGCGCAGCAGCGCACGCTGCGCCGCCTCGTCGGTGCACCAGCCGTCCGACAGCAGCAGCAAGCGGCTGCCCGGCAGCGCCAGCCGCCGCGCGCGTTCCAGGGCGGCCGACAGCGTCTCGCGCAGCCGTTCGGCGGTTGCGGCCGAGGCCGCGCGCGCGTCCCAGCGCGCCAGCGCGCCCAGCACCGCCAGCGCGCCGCGCACGCCGCCATGCGGATCGACCGCGTCGCGCACGTCGCCGAAGGCCAGTGCACCGACCCGGTCACCGCCGCGCACGCCGGTCCACGCGGCCAGCGCCGCGGCGCGGGCGGCCGCCACCGACTTGTAGCGCACGCGCGTGCCGAAACGCATCTCGGGATGCGTATCGACCAGCAGCAGCAGGCTGCGTTCGCGTTCCTCCTGGAACAGCTTGGTGTGCCATTCGCCGCTGCGCGCGGTGCGCCGCCAGTCGATGTTGCGCACGTCGTCGCCGGCCTGATAGACGCGCGACTCGGCGTAATCCATGCCGCGTCCGCGCAGCGACGACAGGTGCGCGCCGGCCAGCGGCGCGCGGATGCGCGCCGCCGTCGCGCGCGGCTTCGCGGCACGCGCGCGCAGCCTCAGCAACTCCGCCAGATCGACGCGGGTGATGCCGTCGGCGGGCTCGAAGCGGTTTTCGGCGGCGTACATGCGAGGGTTGCTGAGGGTCATCGACAAGAGCCAACCACGCGATCGTCATTCCGAAGCCGACTGGAAGAGCCGGAGCCCGGCATGACGAAGGTCGTCACGCTTTCCCGAGTCCCGAGTCCCGGCTTTCAGGGCAGCGGCACGCGTTCCAGCAATCGTTGCACGACGTCGTCCACGCACATGCCTTCGGCTTCGGCCTCGTAACCCAGCAGCACGCGGTGGCGCAACACGTCGGGCGCCAGCGACTGCACGTCCCCGGGCAGCACGTAGTCGCGGCCGGCCAGCCACGCGGCGGCGCGCGCACAGCGTTCCAGCGCGATGGTGGCGCGCGGACTGGCGCCCCACGCGATCCGGCCGGCCAGCTTCGCGTCCCACGGACGCGGATCGCGCGTGGCCAGCACCAGTTGCACGATGTAGTCGGCCAAGCCATCTGCCAGATGCAGATCGAGCACTTCGGCGCGGGCGTCGAAGATGTCGGCCTGGCTCAACAGGCGGTCGGGTTGTGCGTGCGGACCCAGTTCCTCGCGCGCGCGGCGATGCGCCAGTTGCAGGATCGCGCGTTCCGACCCGGCTTCCGGGTAGTGCACCGGCACGTGCAGCAGAAACCGGTCGAGCTGCGCCTCGGGCAGCGGAAACGTGCCTTCCTGCTCGATCGGGTTCTGCGTCGCCATCACCAGGAACAACCTCGGCAGCGGCCAGGAACGCCGGCCGATGGTGACCTGTCTTTCCGCCATTGCCTCCAGCAGCGCGGACTGCACCTTGGCCGGCGCGCGGTTGACTTCGTCGGCCAGCACCAGGTTGTGGAACAGCGGGCCGCGCTCGAACTCGAACTGGCCGGTCTGCGGGCGCAGCACGTCGGTGCCGGTGAGGTCGGCGGGCAAAAGGTCGGGCGTGAACTGCACGCGGTGAAAATCGGCCTCGATGCGCGCGGCCAGCGCCTTGATCGCAGTGGTTTTCGCCAGCCCCGGCGCGCCCTCGACCAGCAGGTGCCCGTCGGCCAGCAGCGCGATCAGCAGGCGATCGACCAGCGCGGGCTGGCCGATGACCTCGGTTTGCAGGGTGTCGCGCAGCGCGATGAAGCGCGCGCGCAGACGCGTCGTATCGCCGGACGGATCGGCATGCACGCCGGCCCGCGGTGGCGGTCCCGGGTCCGGCGTCGTGGCGCTTTCGGTGTGCATGCGCCCAGTAGACCACAGTCCGGGCCGGAAGTTTACGACGCCTCTCCTACGATCGCGATGCGGGGACTCGGCAAGCAACCATCCATGGTACGAGCGCCGGTGCAGCCATCCGTGGCTGCCCGCTCGAAGCAGCGCGTCATGCCACTGGCATGACGCAAGCACTGCTTCACACCCGCGTCGTCTGCGAACCGCTTGCCCGTCAGGTCATTCGACCGTCGTTTCCTGACCCAGGATGTGCGGCGTGATGAACACCAGCAGTTCGGCCTTGTTGTTGATGTTCTTCTTGTCGCGGAACAATGCGCCCAGGATCGGGATGTCGCCCAGGAACGGCACCTTGGTCACGTCGGTCTCGTTCTGGAACTCATAGACGCCGCCCAGCACCACGGTCTGGCCGTTGTCCACCAGCACCGAGGTGTCGATCTCGCGGTGGTCGATCTGCGGCACAAAGCCGCCGCCCGGATTCGGGACCAACTGGTTGAGCGCGTCCTTGATCACCTTGAGCTTCATGAACACCCGGTTGTCGGAGGTGATGGTGGGCGTGACATCCAGCTCCAGCACCGCGTTCTTGAACTGCACGGTGGCGGTGCCCTGCCCGCCGCCGGCGCCGGAGTTCTGGAAGGTCAGGTAACCGATCTGGGTACCCTGCTGGATGGTGGCCTCCTGATTGTTGGCGGTGACCACCTTGGGCTGCGAGATGGTCTCGCTGCGGCCTTCCTGCTGCGCCGCCGAGAGTTCCAGGTTCAGCAGGTAATCCTTGCCGAGGATGCCGATCGCGAAACTGCTGGTTCCGGTGGTGGTGGAAGGCAGGTTGACGTTCAGGCCGGTCGGGATCGTCGGCAGATTGTTCGAGCCGGAGGAACTGGACGTCGAACCGGGCTGCAGGATGCTGTTCCAGTAATTGGTGATGCTGGTGGCGGTGCTGGTGACGTCGCTGGCGGAGCCGCCGAAGATCTGCGCGTGCCGGCTGTTGTCACCGAGATGGAATCCGCCGACGCCGAGCCGCGCACCCAGTTCGCGGGTGAAGTTGTCGGTCGCGATCACCAGCCGCGATTCGATCAGCACCTGCTGAACCGGGCGGTCCAGCACCGACACCAGTTGCCGGATCTCCTGCACCTTCTCGGGCGTGTCGTTGACCAGCAGGGTGTTGGTGCGCTCGTCGTAGGACACGCTGCCGCGCGACGACAGGAAGCCGCGCTCGGAGCTGGTGCCACCACCGCCCCCGACATTGCCGGCCTTGGCGCCCGAGGTCAGCAGGTCGGCGATGTCCTTGGCATTGCCGTAGCTGATCGGGATGTAGTCGGTGACCAGTTGCGAGCCTTCCAGCTGCTTCTGGCGCGCATCGGCGATGCTCTGCTCGTATTCCGCCAGCTCGGTCTGTGGCGCGACCCAGATCACGTTGCCGTTCTGGCGCTTGGCCAGACCCTTGGCGCGCAGGATCACGTCCAGCGCCTGATCCCACGGCACGTTGACGAGCCGCAGGGTGACATTGCCGCGCACGCTGTCGGACGCGACGATGTTGAGGCCCGACACGTCGGCCAGCAGTTGCAGCACCGAACGCACCGGGATGTCCTGGAAGTTGAAGGTGACGCGGCTGCCTTTGTACACGACCGGCTTGGGCGCACCCAGCAGGTTGTTCGCCTCCGGCGCGGGCGGCGAGAACTCGACCACGTATTCGTTGCCGCTCTGGTAGGCGGCGGTCTGCACCACGCCGCGCGTATCCACGTCGATCCGCGCGCCGCCCGGCACCGGGTGGGTGTTGATGCTGCGCACCGGCGTGGCGTAGTCGGTCACGTCCAGCCGGCGCGCCTGCGAGGCGGCCAGACTGGCGCCGGCGATCTGGATGGTGGTGGTGTCGCCGCTGGCGTGCATGCTGGTGGCGGCGCCCGGGGCGCTGAAATCCACCACCAGCTTGCCGGCGCCGTGTTCGCCGCGCCGGAAATCGACCGCGGTGATCACGTTGCCCGAAGCCAGCGGCACGGCCTTGGCCGGATTGTCGGTCGCGCCGGCATAGGCCATCTGCGTGGGCGGCGGCGGCGGCACCGGTGCGAGCGCCGCTGCCTCAGGCGCCGCTTCGGCCGGCGCCCCGGCGGTGGCTGCACCCATGCCGTTGCCGATCGTGACCACCACGTCGTTGCCGGCCACGCTGGTGACGTACGCCGAAGGCTGCGAAAGATCCACCACCACGCGGGTGCGGCCGCCGGCTTCGACCGCGCTGACCGCCTGCGCGGTGCCCTGGTTGATCGGCAGCTGGCGCTGCTTGAGTCCGTTGCTGGTGTCGGCGAAGTCCAGCGCGATCCGCGGCGGGGTGTTGGTGCTGAACGCCTGCGGCGCCGTGGCGGGTCCTGAAAACGTCAGGGTCACCTGCACCTTGCCGCCCGGCAAGGGTGTCGCGCTGACGCCCTCGAGCGTATTGGCCGCAAGCGCAGGGCCGGCCGCCAGCAGGCCCAGCAGGACCAGCACCGCCGCCAGTCCGCGTGCTGGTCGTGCAATACCCGCGCGGGCGCGACGAATGAGGTGAGCAGGTTTGGTCATCATGAACGTAACCCCCGAAGAATCTTCATTTGTCGCCCAGCGCGACGCTCGCGTCGCGTTCCATCCAGCCGCCCGAGCCATTCGGCACCAGTTCGACCAGAGACACGTGATCTTCCGCCACCTCGGTGACATGGCCGTAGTTCTGGCCCATGTAGTCGCCCACGTGCACCTGGTGGATCACGCCCTGCGGATCCTTGATCAGGGCTTCCATGTGCCCCTTGGTGCCGATGGTGCCGACCATTTTCAGGCTGTCGAGCGGAAAGGCTTCCAGCGGCTGGCGCGGACGGTTCTGGTCGGGATGCGGACCGGCCAGGTTCTGTCCGTTGGCCTGCGCGGGGGCGGGCTCGAACGGATCGCGCTTGTCCTGGTCCTGATAGACGAAGGTCTCGAAGGTCTTGATCACCGGCAGCGGCGGCAGCGGCGCGCCCTTCTTGGCCTTTTCCTGCGCGACCCACTGGTGCAGGTCGTCCTGGCCGCTGCAGGCGGCAAGGCCCAGCAGCATGGCAAGGGTCGCGAATGCGATGGCGATGCGGGCGGGTTGCATGCTCACTTCCCTCCCTTCGCGGCAGGCTTCGCCGGCATGCCGTTTTCGGCCTTGGCTCCCCCGGTTTCCTCGTCGGCGAGGTAACGGTAGGTCTTCACCGTGCCTTCCAGCACCAGCTGTCCGGCCGGCGGCGGCGCGTTCCTGGCGCTGGTCGCCTGCGCGGGATGCAGCGAGACATCGTGCATGGTGAGGATCACCACGCGCGGCAGCGAGGCCACGCCGCTGATGAAGGTGCCGAACTGGTGGTAGGTGCCGATCATCCGCAAGGCGATCGGCTGCTCGGCGTAGAACTCCTTGGGAATCTCCGGACCCGGCTTGAACAGTTCGGTCTCGAGTCCCGCCGACAGCGCGGTCTGCGAGATGTTGACCAGCAGCGCGGGCATCTCGGTCTTGCTGGGCAGTTCGCGCAGCATCTGCTGCAGCATGTCGTTCATCTGCGCAAGCTGTGCCTTGAGCGCCTCCAGGTTGACCACCTTGGCCTGCTTCTCCACGAACTCCTGCTTGAGCTGCACCTCCTGCTGGCGCGCCGTCGCGAGTTCGTCCTGCTTGTCGCTGATGAAGAAATACCAGCCCACCAGCAGGATCACGAGGATCACCAGCACGGTGAAGAAGGTCTTGACCGACTTCGGCCAGCCGCCGATGTTGTTGCGGTCGAGATTGCGCAGGTCGTCGATCAGCTTCATGGCCTGGCTCCCCCGTTGTTGCCATCCGCCGCGCTGCTGACGGGCGCGGACGTCTTCGCAGGCGCCGCGGCCGCGGAAGCGGCGACCTTGGGCGCCGCCGACGCGGCCTGCGCGGGGGCCAGGGCCGACGGGGCCGCGGCCACGGCGGACGACGCGGCCGGCGCCGCGCTGCTGGAGCCGGAAGCCGGAGCGCCCTCCTGCTTGGGCGTGCCCAGCGTCACCACCAGCTCGAATTCATACGGCGCGCTGGTGTCGCCGTGGGTGTTCTCGGTCTTGATCAGCTGCGTGGGCCCCATCCACGGCGAGGCCTCGATGTTGCGCATGTATTCGGCAACGGTGGCGTTCGACTGCGCCACGCCGTCCAGCGTCAGCTTGTTGCCCTGCTGCTTCAGCGAGGTCAGGCGCGCGCCGTTCGGGATGGTCTTTACCAGTTCGTCGAACAGGTGCACCATCTGCGAGCGGTTGGACTGCAACTGCTCGATGATCTGCTTGCGCGCCAGCAGGCGCGACTTGACCTTCTCCAGATTCTTGATCTCGGCGATCTTGACGTCGAGCTGCTTGATCTCGCCCTTGAGGTAGGCGTTGTCCTCGTTCTGGCTGTCGATCCGGAGGTTCATCCACATGCCCCACAGGATCACCAGCACCACCGCCGCCGCCGCGGCGATGCCGAGCTGCATGAAGAACTCGCGCTTGCGCTGTTCGCGCCGCTCCGCACGCCACGGCAGCAGGTTGATCTTGGCCATCAGTCGAAGCTCCTCAGGGCCAGCCCCGCGGCGATCATCAGCGCGGGCGCATCCTGCGCCAGCGTCTGCGCCTGCAGGCGCGGCGACAGCGACATGCTGGCCAGGGGATTGGCCACCACGCACGGCACCCCGATCTGCTCCACCACCATGTCGGCGACGCCGGCGATCGACGCGCAGCCGCCGGCCAGCACGATCTGATCGACCTTGCCGTACTCGCTGCCGGCGAAGAAGAACTGCAGGAGGCGGCTGATCTGCTGGACCATCGCCTCCTTGAACGGCTCCAGCACTTCGATCTCGTAGGACTCGGGCAGCCCGCCCTGGCGCTTGGCCAGCCCGGCCTCCTCGTACGACAGGCCGTAGCGGCGCATCACCTCGTCGGTGAGCTGCTTGCCGCCGAACACCTGCTCGCGCGAATAGATGGTGCGCTGGTTCTTCAGCACCGACAGCGTGGTCATCGTCGCGCCCACATCGACCATCGCCACCAGCGCATCGCGCGGCACCGACAGCTGGTCGGCGATCAGCTTGTAGGCGTTCTCCATCGCGAACACCTCGACGTCGATCACCTTGGCGGTGAGGCCGCCCAGATCGAGCGCGGCGACGCGCATGTCCACGTTCTCGGTGCGCGAGGCGGCCAGCAGGATCTGGATCATCTCCGGGTTGTCCTTCACCGGACCCAGACGCTCGAAATCCAGACTCACCTCGTCGATCGGATAGGGAATGTACTGGTTGGCCTCGACCTGCACCTGGCCTTCCAGATCGTCCTCGGACAGATCGGCCGGCATCGGAATCACCTTGGTGATCACCGCCGAACCCGCGACCGCGGCCGCGGCGTACTTGGTGCGTGCGCCGGAACGGTTCACGGCCCGGCGGATCGCGTCACCCACCGCCTCGACCTCGACGATGTTTTTCTCCACCACCGCGTTGGGCGGCAGCGGCTCCACCGCGTAGTGTTCGATGCGGTAGCGCGATCCGGCCTGGCTCAGTTGCAGCAGCTTGACTGCCGTCGAACTGATATCGACCCCGATCAACGGCGGCGCCTTCGGTGTCAGCAATCCCACTGGAATTCCCCTTCCCCACGCGCTCTTACGAGCGAAACATGCGCAAGAGCATTAGATCGGAAAGTTAACGAAATATCAACGGGGCCGTTCCGACTTTACAAACCCATGATATTCAACCGTTTTCCCGGTTTTCCCCGCAGAAACCCCCGACGCAATCAAGCGGACTTGCGTCGCGTTTTTGAAAAGAACTTCGCCGGTCCTTCTCGCCCCCTCATACCGTCGTCGCCGACCGGCCGAACTTCCCGTCACGCACGGGCTCGATTCCAGCCATCGGTGCGTGCGTGTTTTTTACGGAAAACACGGTGAGCATCTATACTGCGAAGTGCAGAGGCGCGACATTGACTGCGATCACATCCAGTGCGTTGCACATCCCCATCATCACCGCGCGCACCGCAGGTTGCAGTGCGCCTGACTCGCCGCGCGGAATGCGGCATCCGGGTCCGCGGACCGCGCGCCATCCCGGCCGCGGAGCGGATGCGGCCTCCACACCAGGGCCGGTAATCGCATGAGTCTGGCAAGGCGCCTGACGCGCATCGCGCTGATCCTCGTGCTGTGCCTGATCCTCGCGGGCGTGGCTGCGGGCGGCTTCGTGTACTGGCTGATCGCGCCGCGGCTCCCTTCGGTCACCTCGCTCAAGGACGTGCAGCTGCAGGTTCCACTCAGGATCGAGAGCGCCGACGGCAAGCTGATCGCGGAATTCGGCGAGACGCGGCGCACGCCGGTGCAGATCGGGAACGTGCCCCTGCAGCTCAAGGACGCCGTGCTGGCGGCCGAGGATGCCGACTTCTACCACCATTCCGGCATCGATCTCACCGCCACGCTGCGCGCCGCGTTCCAGGTGATGACGCACGGCGGGGAGAAAATCCAGGGCGGCTCCACCATCACCCAGCAGGTCGCACGCAACTTCTTCCTGAGCCCGGAGAAGACCTACACCCGCAAGCTGACCGAGATCTTCACCTCGTTCCGGATCGAGCACGAGCTGAGCAAGGACCAGATCCTGCAGCTCTACCTCAACAAGATGTTCCTGGGCCACCGCTCCTACGGCGTGGTGGCGGCCGCGCAGTACTACTACGGCAAGAATCTGGACCAGCTCACCCTGCCCGAGTGCGCGGCGATTGCCTCCACCTTCCAGTTGCCCTCGCTGGTCAATCCGCTCACCAACCGGGAGCGGCTGATCGCGCGGCGCAACTGGGTGCTGGGGCAGATGCTGGCGCACCATTTCATCGACCGCGCGCAGTACCAGCAGGCGATCGCGGCGCCCGACGACGCCGCGCCGCACGAACCGCCGGTCGAGGTCGATGCGCCCTATCTCGCCGAGATGGTGCGCAGACAGGTGATCCAGAAGCTGGGCAGCCAGGCCCTGACCGACGGCTACGTGGTGAAGACCACCATCGACAGCCGCCTGCAGGCGCTGGCCAACCAGGCGCTGCACAGCCGGCTGGAAGACTACGACCACCGCCACGGCTACCGCGGTCCGGAAGCGCACGTCGCGCTGCCCGACCCGGCGATGCCGGCCGCGCTGGAACATCTGCTGGCCGATTACTTCCCGGTCAGCGGCCTGTATCCCGCGATCGTGACCGCGGTGGACGCGAAACAGGCGACGGTGTACGTGGCCGGCGGCCAGACGCTGACGCTCGACGCGGCCTCGCTGGCGTGGGCGCACGGCTACGCCCGCAAGGCCCAAACCGGCGGCAGCGGCGCGGCCGCGATCCTGCGCCCGGGCGACATCATCCGGGTCGGCCGTGACGACAAGGGCCAGTGGGAACTCAGCCAGATCCCCAAGGCGCAGGCGGCGATGGTGGCGTTGTCGCCCGAGGACGGCGCGGTCAAGGCGCTGGTGGGCGGCTTCAACTTCCAGTTGAGCAAGTTCAACCGCGCGGTGCAGACCGCGCGCCAGCCGGGCTCCAGCTTCAAGCCGTTCCTCTACTCGGCCGCGTTCAACCGCGGTTTCACGCCGGCCTCGATCATCAACGACGCGCCGATCGCGCTGCCCGACCCGTCCAAGCCCGGCGGCCTGTGGACGCCGTCCAACGACGACAACAAGTTCCGCGGTCCGATGCGCCTGCGCGAGGCGCTGGTGCAATCGGTGAACCTGGTGTCGGTGCGCCTGCTGGATGCGATCGGCGTGCGCTACGCACGCGAGTACGTGACGCGTTTCGGCTTTCCGCTCGACGCGATTCCCGACAACCTGTCGATGGCGCTGGGCACGGCTTCGGTATCGCCGATGGCGATGGCGCGCGCCTATGCCGTGTTCGCGAACGGCGGTTTCCTGATCAACCCGTATTACATCGCCGAAATCGACAACCGCGACGGCAAGGCCATCTACAAGGCCGACCCGGTGACGGCCTGCAGGAACTGCACCGCGCGCCTGCTGGACGAAGGCAGGACCACCGACGCGCCGCAGCAGCCTGCCACCGCCGCGGGTGATCCGGGCGCGCTCAATGACACCGCCAATGGCGCCAACGGCTCGGAGTCGAACGCGCCGCTGCTGGCACCGCGCGTGATCGATCCGCGCAACGATTACCTGGTCACCTCGCTGATGAAGGACGTGATCCAGAGTCCCACCGGCACCGGTTACGCGGCCAAGGCGCTGGGGCGCACCGATCTTGCCGGCAAGACCGGCTCCACCAACGATCACCACGACGGCTGGTTCTGCGGTTTCAACAGCGACCTGGTCACGACGGTGTGGGTCGGCTTCGACGATTACAGCTCGCTGGGCAAGGGCGAGTTCGGCGCCAAGACCGCGCTGCCGATCTGGATGGCGTTCATGGGCCCGGCGCTCAAGGATGTGCCCGAAAGCAGCCTGCCGATGCCGCCCGGCATCGTCACCGCCACCATCGACCGCACCACCGGCCTGCCCGCAGCCCCCGGCGATGGCAACACCATGAGCGAGATCTTCAAGGTCGAGGACCTGGACCGCCTGCGCGCCGAAGCCAAGGCGCAGCAGAACCAGGCGCCGGCGTACGACATTTTTTAGGGCGTTCTTCCAGGAACGCTGCTCCGTTCGACAGCGGGCAAGATTCCAGTCCCCAACGCCGGGAAGTCCGGAACGGCCAAGGCCGCCGTCCGTGGCCAAGAGCTCCCCGGCCTGACTTTCCACAAAAGCCGCTCCGATCGCCGCATCCGCCATTCACGATTCGCAGCATCCGGACCCTTTGCGCTCTGCGTGTGCATTTGCGACACTCATGCCCAACGCGGCAACGAGGCGCAGGAGCATGCGCAAGACCGCCGGCTTCCACCGGATCCATGCCGAAGGCCGCGCGCACCAGTTGCGCCGCCGCGTCGCGCTGGAGGCCGCGCGGCTGATCAGCGAGCACGGCATCCGCGATTACCGCCAGGCCAAACTGAAGGCCGCGCACCGGATCGGCGTGAGCGACGAGCGCCACCTGCCGCGCAACCGCGAAATCGAGGACGCCCTGCGCGAACACCAGCGGCTGTTCCGGTCGGAGGAGCAGCCGCGCGCGCTGCGCACCCGGCGCGAGGCCGCGCGCGAGGCGATGCGGTTCCTGGAACGCTTCGAACCCCGGCTGGTCGGCGCGGTGCTGGAAGGCACCGCCGATGCGCATTCAGCGGTGTGCCTGCACGTGTTCAGCGACACGCCCGAGGAGGTGGCGGGTTTCCTGCACGAGCACGGCATCGGCTTCGAGTCGCGCAGCCGCACGCTCAGGATGGACCGCGAGCGCAGCGCGGCGTTTCCGGTGCTGCTGTTCGGCGCCGACGGATTGCCGATCGACCTGACCGTGCTGCCGCGCGACGCGTTGCGGCAGGCGCCGCTGGACCGCATCGACGAACGCCGTCAGCGGCGCGCCTCGCTGGCCGCGGTGGATGCGTTGCTGGCGGAACGGGAAGACGAATAGACGTCGCTCGCTGCGCCCGTTCAGACGAAAACACGGCAAGACGGTGCTCGCCAAGCGGGCCCGGACCGAAAGACGAAAACGGCGCCCGCTGCACCCCCCCCCCCGGACGACAAAGCGGGAAAGACGAGGGTGTTCCCTTCGTCGCTTCGTCTTCCCGTTTCAGCGCTTGTCCAGCGCCACGTAATCGCGCTTCAGGGCGCCGGTATAGACCTGCCGCGGACGCCCGATGCGCGCATCGGGCGTTTCGTGCTGCTCGATCCAGTGCGCGATCCAGCCGGCGGTGCGCGCGATCGCGAACATCACCGTGAACATCTCGGTCGGAATCCTGAGCGCCTTGTAGATGATGCCCGAGTAGAAGTCCACGTTCGGGTACAGCTTGCGCTCGATGAAGTATTCGTCCTTGAGCGCGGCCTCTTCCAGCTTCAGCGCCACCTCGAGCAGCGGGTCGTTGACGCCCAGCTCGGCCAGCACCTGGTGGCACATCGCGCGGATGATCCTGGCGCGCGGATCGAAGTTCTTGTACACGCGGTGGCCGAAGCCCATCAGCCGGAAGCCGGATTCCTTGTCCTTGGCGCGCGCGACGGCCTGGTCCACGTGCTTCGGATCGCCGATCTGCGCCAGCATCTTCAACACCGCCTCGTTGGCCCCGCCGTGTGCAGGCCCCCACAGCGCGGCGATGCCCGCCGCGACCGACGCGTAGGGATTGGCGCCGGTCGAGCCGACCAGCCGCACCGTCGAGGTGCTGGCGTTCTGCTCGTGGTCGGCATGCAGGATGAACAAGAGATCCAGCGCCCTGGCCGCGACCGGATTGAGGTTCAGCGGCTCGCTGGGCACCTCGAACATCATGTGCAGGAAGCGCGTGACGTATTCGAGGTTGTTGCGCGGATAGCGGATCGGCCAGCCGATCGAATAGCGGTACGCCGCCGCGGCGATGGTCGGCATCTTGGCGATCAGCCGGATCGCGGCCAGCTTGCGCTGCGCGGGATCGTTGATGTCCAGCGTGTCGTGGTAGAACGCCGACAGCGAGGCGATCGAGGCGCACAGCATCGCCATCGGGTGCGCGTCGTAATGGAAACCGTGCAGGAAGTTCTTCAGGGACTCGTGCATCATCGTGTGATGCGTCACGGCGTCCTCGAACTTCGTCATCTGCGCGACGGTCGGCAGCTCGCCTTCGAGCAGCAGATAGGCCACCTCCAAGAAGCGCGACTGCTCGGCGAGCTGCTCGATCGGATAGCCGCGGTACAGCAGCACGCCCTTGTCGCCGTCGATGTAGGTGATCGCGCTCTTGCAGCTCGCGGTCGCGGCGTAACCGGGATCGTAGGTGAAATGCCCGGTGTCCCGGTACAGCGCGGCGATGTCGATGCAGGAAGGTCCCAGGCTGCCGTGCACCAGCGGCAGGGACACGGAACGATCGGCGGCGGTGAGGGTGATGTTGTCGTTGGGCACGGGGGACTCCTTATTTCTCGACGCGATGGAAGTCTCGTCGCGGTCTATAACCGTGCGATTATCGCACGGCAGCAAACGACACGCCGGCGTTGCGCCGGCGCTCTATCGAAACACGGTGCGTACGGACGGCGCGCCGCGCGTCACCGGCGCGGGTGCGATCCGTTGCGTGACGGCAGGCGGCAAAAACGTGACGGCCGCGCGGGAAGACTCAGGACTGCTTCGTCGAGTAACGCCGCTTGAACTTGTCGATGCGGCCGCCCGAGTCCATCACCTTCTGCTTGCCGGTGTAGAACGGGTGCGAGGCCGAGGAGATTTCCACCTTGATCAGCGGATACTCCTTGCCGTCTTCCCACTTGATGGTTTCCTCGCTGGTCATCGTCGAGCGCGTCAGGAACGCGAAGTCTGACGCGGCGTCCTGGAACACCACCGGCTGGTACTTGGGATGGATGTCGGGTTTCATGGCATGGCTCCAACCGCGCGTTGGACGCGCGGACAAGCGCAGAAGTGTAGCCGGAAGCACGGGTTCCGGGCAAGGTGCGGCTTTCGTCCCGGCGGCTCAGCCGGACACGCCCAGCCCGGCCGCCACCATCGACTCGAACCGGGCCCGGTCCACCTCCAGCACGATCCTGGCGTTCGCGGGCTTGCCGCCACGGCCGTCCCAGTCCACCACGGTGGCGCCGCGGGTCACGCCCTCGGCAAGCGCCACTTCGAGGTGGCGCGTTTCGGCGCGGGTCACGACATCCGGCTGCAGCGCCACCGCCATCGCCAGCGCGTCGGCCGCCATCAGGCCGCCGCGGCCGCGCGCCCGGTTGGCGGCGCGCGCATGGCGCGAAATGTCGGCATAGAACCTCGCCCGGTCATCGCCGCGCCGGAACCAGCCGTCCAGCTCCGCATCGCGCAGCGGATAACGCAGCGTGGCCTCCCAGTCGACCAGCTCGAACGACGGGAAGGCGCCGAACACGATCGCCGCGGCTTCGGGATCGAAACCCGCGTTGAACTCGGTGGCGGGACGCAGGTAATTGCCATGCCCGGTCACCGCGCCACCCATGATCACCAGCCGCGCGACGCGTTTCGGCAATTCCGGATCCAGCCGCACCGCCAGCGCCAGATTGGTCAGCGGCGCGATGCACACCAGCGTGATCTCGCCGGGGGCCTCGCGGGTCAGCCGCGACATCGCCAGCGCGGCGTGCTCGCTTTCCGGATTGCGTCTGGCCGCTGCATAACCGGTATCGCCGAAACCGTCGCGTCCGTGGATTTCGGAGGCGCCGCCGTCGGGCGCCTGCACCAGCGGCACCGGGCAACCGGGATATACCGGCGTATCCGCGCCGATCACCTCGATCAGCTTCAGCGCGTTCGCGGTGGTTTGCCCGAGACCCACGTTGCCTGTGGCGATCGTCAGCGCGGCGACGTCCGCATGCGCGTGCGCCATCAGGATCGCGAGCGCATCGTCCACGCCGGGGTCGGTGTCGATCAGGAGCCGGCAGGGATCCATGCATGAACCTCGTCAGGACCGCGCGTGAGTTTACCGGGCCGCGGGCCCCGCGCGAGACGGGCGTTCGCCGCGCGCACCCGGACAACCAGGCGACAGACCGTCCCGCGTCTCCCGTCTCCCGTCTCCCGTCTCACGTCTCACGCTTCCGCGTATCTCGCGGCGGCGCCGATCCAGCGGGCGGTCAATCGCTGCGCAAGTCGCGGATGCGCGCGCAGCATGACCGCCCCGACCTTCTGCACCGCCGGCAGCAATCCGGCATCGCGCACGAGATCGGCGATCCGGAACCCCATCTCGCCGGTCTGGCGCGTGCCCAGCAATTCGCCGGGGCCGCGCAATTGCAGATCCTTCTCCGCGATCACGAAGCCGTCGCTGGTTTCGCGCAGGGTTTCCAGACGCTGCTTCGCGAGCGCCGACAGCGGCGGCTGGTAGAGCAGCACGCAGGTCGAGGCGACCGCGCCCCGGCCCACCCGCCCGCGCAACTGGTGCAGTTGCGCAAGCCCCAGCCGCTCGGCGTTCTCGATCACCATCAGGCTGGCGTTGGGCACGTCCACGCCCACCTCGATCACCGTGGTCGCGACCAGCAGCGCGATCTCATGGTTCTTGAACGCCTCCATCGCGGCCTGCTTTTCGGACGGCTTCATCCGTCCGTGCAGCAGGCCCACGCGCAGTTCCGGCAACGCCTCGCACAGGCGCGCGTACAACGCCTGCGCGGCTTGCGCCTCCAGTTGCTCCGATTCCTCGATGATGGTGCACACCCAATAAGCCTGACGGCCTTCCGCGCAGGCGGCGCGGATGCGCGCGATCACCTCGTCGCGCCGTGCTTCGGACACCACCACGGTCTGCACCGGCGTGCGGCCGGGCGGCAATTCGTCCAGCGCGGAGACATCCAGATCGGCGTACGCACTCATTGCCAGCGTGCGCGGAATCGGCGTGGCGGTCAGCACCAGTTGATGCGGCACTTCGCTGCCGGCTGCCTTTTCGCGCAGGGCGATCCGCTGCTGCACGCCGAAGCGGTGTTGCTCGTCGACGATCGCGAGGCCAAGGCGCGCAAATTCGACGCCTTCCTGCATCAGCGCGTGGGTGCCGATCGCAACCGGCGCGCCACCAGCGATCGCTTCGAGCGCGGAGGCGCGCGCGCGCCCGCCGACCTTGCCCGCCAGCCATACCACGTCGATGCCCAGCGGTTCGAACCATTGGCGGAAGCTGCGCAGGTGCTGCTCGGCCAGCAGTTCGGTCGGCGCCATCAGCGCGGTCTGCCGGCCGTTCGCCACCGCATGCAGCGCGGCCAGCGCCGCGACCACGGTCTTGCCGGACCCGACGTCGCCCTGCACCAGCCGCAGCATCGGCACGGGTCTCGCCAGATCGCGTGCGATTTCGCCTGCCACGCGCTGCTGCGCTGCCGTCAGTTCGAACGGAAGTGCATCGAGAAAACGCCTGCGCAAGTCCGCGTTGTCCGGCAATGCGGGCGCGCGATGCCGGCGCACGTTCGCGCGCAGGCGTTTCAGGCTCAGGTGATGGGTCAGCAGTTCCTCGAATGCCAGCCGCCGCTGCGCCGGATGGGTGCCGGCCGTCAGCGCGGCGACGTCCGCGTCGGGTGCCGGCCGGTGCACGACCAGCAGCGCATCGCGCAACGACATCAATCCGAGCGGCGCGAGCAGGTCGGCGGGGATCAGTTCCAGTGTCGCGGCGTCCGGCAATCGCGTCAGCGCCTTGGCGATCACGCCGCGGAGACGGGCCTGGCCCAGCCCCTCGGTGACCGGGTACACCGGCGTCAGGCTTTCCTCGACGGGCACCTCACCGCGCAGGATCCGGTATTGCGGATGCACCATCTCCGGTCCGTGCTGTCCGCGGCGTACCGAGCCGAAGCAGCGCAGGCGCGTGCCGGGCGCGAGTTGCAGCGCCTGCTGCCCGCGGAAATGGAAGAAGCGCAGCACCAGGGTTTCACGCGAGGCGTCGGTGATCGCGATGCGCAGTTGCGGTCGGTAACGGAAACCCGTTTCGACCGCTTCGACCACGCCCTCCACCTGCGCCGATTCGCCGCCGACCAGATCGCGGATCGGCGTGATCCGGGTACGGTCCTCGTAGCGCAGTGGCAGGTGGAACCACAGGTCCTGCACGCGCTCGATGCCGAGCTTGCGCAGGGTTTCCGCGAGCGCGGGGCCGACGCCCGGCAGTGACGACACCGGTGCGAGACCGGGATCGTGCAAAGCCTCGGTGCGCGTGTCGGAGGCTGCTGTCACCCGTGCAAGGGTAGCCGATGCCGCGTGCGCCGGGTCGGCGGCCGGAACGTCAGCCGCCGGCCACCGCGACCAGGTCGATCTCCACCGCCGCGCCGCGCGGCAGCGCGGCCACGCCGATGGTCGAACGCGCAGGATAGGGTTCGCGGAAATATTTCTTCATCACTTCGTTGACCGCCGTGAAGTTGCCGAGGTCGGTCATGTAGATAGCAACGCGCACCACGTCGTCGAAGCCGGCACCCTCCGCCGCCAGCACGGCCTTCAGGTTTTCGAACACGCGCGTGGCCTGCTCTTCGATGCCGCCGGCCACCATCTCGCCGGTGGCGGGGTCGAGCGGCGTCTGGCCGGACAGGTACAGCGTGTTGCCACTGCGGATCGCCTGCGAATACGGGCCGATGGCCCTGGGCGCGCGGTCGGTGTGGATCGGTTGGCGGGCCATGAGGTTTCCCTTGCGTCAAAGCGGATAACGATACACGCCATTCACCACGCCCGTCCGCCTGATCTTGCGGATCACGTCGGCCAGGTGCTTGCGATGCTTGACCTCGATGGTGAACATCAGCGTCGCGGCCTGCACGCCGCGCTCGGTGTACTTGACGTCCTCGATGTTGGAGCCGGCCGCGGCGATCGCCGCGGACACCGTGGCCAGCACGCCGGGACGGTTGACGACCTCCACGCGCAGCTCGACGCGATAGTCGCCCTGCACTTCGCGGTCCCAGCCGATCTCGACCCGGCGCTCGGGTGTCTTGGCCAGTTCCGCGACATTGGGACATTCGACGCGGTGCACCACGATGCCCTTGCCGGGCGAGAGATAACCCACGATGTCGTCGCCCGGCACCGGATGGCAGCAGTTGCCGAAACTCAGGATGCCGCGTTCGGCGCCGGTGATCCGGATCTTCTCGGGCGGATGCGGCACGATCCCGACCACCGAACCGTGCAGCGCGGTCAGTTGCGCGGCGACCTGATCGGGCATCCGGTTGCCCAGCGCGACGTCGGAAAGCAGATCCTCGAGCCGCCGCAGATTGTGTTCGGCCAGATAGCGGTCCAGCGCCTCGGCGGGAATCGAGTCCAGACTGGAACCCAGCGCATCCAGCGCACGATCGAGCATCCGGTGGCCGAAGTCGATCGCGTCCTCGTGCTGGAGATGCTTGAGGTAATGCCGGATCGCGGTGCGGGCCTTGCCGGTCACCGCGAAATCCAGCCAGCCGGGATTGGGGGCGGCCGAAGGCGCGGTGATGATTTCCACCGTCTGGCCCGACACCGGCTGCGCGCGCAGCGGCGCCAGCTTGCCGTCGATGCGCGCGGCGACCGCGTGCTGGCCGACGTCGGTGTGCACGGTGTAGGCGACGTCCAGCGCGGTCGCATTCCTGGGCAGCGCCAGAATGTCGCCGCGCGGCGTGAACAGGTACACCTCGTCGGGAAACAGGTCGACCTTGACGTTCTCGATGAATTCCAGCGAAGACGGCGTGGCGGCCTGGCGGTCGGCCAGTCCGCTCACCCATTCGCGCGCGCGCGACTGCGCACTGTTGGCCGGGCCGGCGTCGGACTTGTAGCTCCAGTGCGCGGCCACGCCGCGTTCCGCCACCATGTCCATGTCCTCGGTGCGGATCTGGATCTCGATCGGCGCGCCGAACGGGCCGAACAGCACGGTGTGCAGCGACTGGTAGCCGTTGGCCTTGGGAATCGCGATGAAATCCTTGAAGCGTCCCTCGACCGGCTTGTACAGCGCGTGCACCGAACCCAGCGCCTGATAGACGTGCGCAACCGTGTCGGTGACCACCCGGAAGCCGTACACATCCATCAGCTGCTCGAAGCTCTTGCGCTCGCTGCGCATCTTCGACCAGATGCTGTACGGCGCCTTGATCCGGCTGACGATGCGCGCCGGAATGCCTTCGGCCGCCAGCCGTTCCGAAAGCGCATGTTCGATCTTCGCCATCGATTCGCGGCGGTTGCCCAGCGTGCGCTTGATATGCGCGGCGATCACCCGGTAACGGTCGGGGTACAGGGTGCGGAAGCCCAGATCCTGCAGTTCGGCCTTGAACGCGTTCATGCCCAGCCGCGCGGCGATCGGGGCGTAGATCTCCAGCGTCTCGCGCGCGATCCGGCGGCGCGCGGCCGGTTCCATCGCCGACAGGGTGCGCATGTTGTGCAGGCGGTCGGCCAGCTTGATCAGGATCACGCGCAGATCGCGCGCCATCGCCAGCAGCATCTTGCGGAAGCTCTCCGCGTCGGCCTCCAGCCGGCTGGCGAAATCGACCTGTTCCAGCTTGGTGACGCCGTCCACCAGCTCGGTCACGGTCTCGCCGAAGCCGGCCTCGAGCTGCACCCGGGTCAGGCCGGTGTCTTCAAGGGTGTCGTGCAGGATCGCCGCGATGATGGTTTCGGCGTCCATCCGCAGGCCGGCCAGGATGCCGGCCACCGCCACCGGATGCGTGATGTAGGGCTCGCCGCTCTTGCGCTTCTGGCTGGCGTGCGCGTGCGCGCCCACCTCGTAGGCACCGCGCACCCGGGCGATCTGGTCCTGGGGCAGGTACTGCGCGAGTTGCCCGGTGAGGGCGTCGATATCGGCGATCTCGGCCGGCACCGCGGGCGGCGGCGCGGAATCGGCCGGATGCGGTGGCGCCTTCGCGATCTTCATGACCGCACGCTAGACAGACGGCGTGCAGGAGTCAATGCGTTCATCCCTGAACGCCGCGCTGCAGCCCCTTTTGCAGGCTCAGGATGCCGGCGGTCGGTGGTCCCGCCAAGGCAGCCATCCGTGGCCGCACATTTCAGCGAAAGCCGCTGCGTCCCGACCTCGCGGACGGCTTACAGGTCGTCGCCGCCCTTGGACATGTCCTCGTCCACTTCCGCGGCGGCCCATTCCAGCGCCTCGCGTTCGCGGCGCTCGCGCTCGACCCGGTCGATCTCGTCGATCGTGGCCATGTCGATCCGGCGCTCCGCAATCTCGCGCAGCGCGACCACGGTGGGCTTGTCGTTTTCCGGATTGACCGTCGGTTCGATGCCGTTCTCGATCTGGCGCGCACGGCGCGTGGCCATCAGGACCAGTTCGAAGCGGTTGTCGACCACCTTGAGGCAGTCTTCCACGGTGATGCGTGCCATGTTACGTCTCGCAGAATCGCAAACCGCCGGATTGTACCAGCACCGTAGCGCTTGTCGAATCCAGCCGCGGATTGCCCCGGCTGCCGGGCGGCGGATCACACGGACTGGCTGAACGGCACCCGCTACGGCATCGGCGGACCGTCGGGATCGCGGCGGCCGTGTGGCTACAATCCGGCCCTTGTTTTGCGCACCGTCCGCCCGCACCCAAGCCCGCATGCGCCCGCTTGCCCGTTCCGCCTTCCTGCGCCTGTTCACGCTCGCGCTGCTGGTACCGCTCGCCGGCTGCGCGATCGCGCCGCCGCGCACGGATGATCCCTACCAGAACTTCAACCGCAAGATGTTCGCCTTCAACCAGAAGGCGGACAAGGCGGTGATCCGTCCGGTCGCGGTGGCCTACACCAGGGTCACCAATGAAACGACGCGGACGCTGATCAGCAATTTCTTCTCCAACCTGCGCTCGCCGATCACGATCATCAACGATGCGCTGCAGGGCCGGGGCGGCGCCGCGGTGGAAGCCACCGGCCGGTTCGTGGTCAACACCACGGTGGGTGTACTGGGCCTGTTCGATCCCGCCACCCGGATGAAACTGCCTCCGCATTCCACCGACTTCGGCGTGACCCTGGCTCGCTGGGGCGTGCCGGACGGGCCGTATCTGGTGCTGCCCTTCCTGGGTCCCACCACCCTGCGCGACGTGTGGGGCTGGCCGGTGGACAGCTACCTCGATCCGCTGGCGTGGTACGCGCGCGAAAACAGCTTCGATTACGCGGCGGAATATTATCCGAGCCTGTTCTACTTCGTGACGCTGCGCGCCAGCGTGCTGAACATCGATTCGATCATCAACTCGGCCTACGACCCTTACGCCTTCCTGCGTGACGCCTATCGCCAGCGCCGCCTGTACATGATCTATTACGGCAGTCCGCCGCTGTCGGTGATCGAGCAGTTGCAGGGTGCGGGTGGCGGCGCGGAGAGCAACGCGGACATCGACCAGTTGCTGCAGCAGCAGCAGGAATACGAGAAGACGCACGGGATCAGCGAGAATCCGTCGGCGTCGCCATCCTCGGCACCGCCGTCCTCGGCGCCGCCTTCGTCCTCGAAGCCCGCGCCCGCGTCCAGCGCGTTTCCCGCATCGGCAAGTTCGGGCGGTTGAGCACCGCTTCCACGATCAGGCGGTCTTCGCGTGCACGCCCAGCAGGGCCGCCACGTCGCAGACCTCGGCCAGCGTGCGCAGGCCGTCCGGCCAGTTGACCACCTCGAGGCGCCGGCCCGCGCGGCTGGCATCGGCCGCCAGCGCGAGCACGCAGGCCAGACCCGCGCTGTCGGCGCGGGTCAGTCCGGACAGGTCCAGCCGGGTCTGCGCGCCGGCCGCCAGCGCGCGCCGGCCCTCGCGCCAGGCCTGCGTGGCGGTGGCGAAGGTCAGCGCGCCCGACAGCGCCAGCGTGTCGCGCCCGCGGCTCGCGCATTGCACACCGCCGTCGGCTTCCCGCTTCATCACGTGGTGCTTCCTCCGTGCCGCGTCAGTGGCCGCTGTCCTGCTGCTTCATCTCGTCGATCGCCGCCGCGCCCTGGGTCTGCAGGCGCTTGATCAGGCCGTCGATGCCTTCCTTCTGGATTTCGGCGTCCACCTGGTTGCGGTAGTTGGCAATGTAGGAAATGCCCTCGATGATCACGTCGTAGGCCTTCCACTGCCCGTCCGCGGTCCTCCGGAACGCATAGTCCACCGACAGCGTCTGGCCGTTGTCGAGAAACACCTGGGTGCGCACGAGGGTGCGGCGCTGGTCGAGATCGCCCTGCGCGGGCAGCACCTTGACGCTGCCCTTGGTGTAATTGACCAGTCCTTCCGCGTAACGGTGCGTGATCGAATTGTAGAACGCCTTGGCGAACGCCACGCGCTGCGCCGGTGTCGCCTCGCGCGCGTGCCGCCCCAGCACCAGCAGCGAGGCGTAGTCGATGTCGAAGTGCGGCAGGAACAGCTTGTTGATGATCTGGATCGTTTTCTCGGGATTCTGGCGCAATTCCTGCTGATGGCCCTCCACCGCCTTGCCGAGCTGGTCGGCGATGCCCTGCACGATCTGCTGGGGCGTCTGTTCCGTGGCCGCGACGGACGGCGCGGCGAACGCCGCCAGCAGCAGCACACCGGTCAGGACCAGGGTGGGGATTCGCAACATGATGATCTCCTCGGACCGCACGGCGGGAGCGCCGGCGGAAATGGTTCAATGCTTGCCGGATGCGGGCGGCGCACCGGCGCTGGCGGCCGGCGCCGCGCCGGTCTTGCCGGATGGGGGGCCGCCGTTCACCAGGAATTTGCCGATCAGATCCTCCAGCCGCATCGCCGACTGAGTCAGCACCAGTTCGTCGCCGTTCTTGAGGAACTGCGGGGAGCCGCCCGGTTCGATGCCAACGTACTGGTCGCCCAGTAAACCCGCGGTGAATATCGCCGCCGACGAATCGTCGGGAATGTCGTTGTAGCGGTCGTCGATCGCCATCGTCACCAGCGCGTCCATCCGCTGCGGTTCCAGCTGGATCGACTGCACGCTGCCGATGCGCACGCCCGCGATCTTGACCGGCGCGCGTTCCTTCAACTGGCCCACGTTCTGGAAACGCGCCTTGATGATGTAACTGTGGCCCTGGTGCACGTTGGCCACCGAGGTGGTCTGGGTGGCCAGATACACCAACGCGGCGAAGCCGAGCAGGATGAACAGTCCGGTGCCGATGGCGTAGGAGGGGCGAGGGTTCATTGTGTTGATATCCGGAACGGCGAAAGCGCCCAGTGAACAGGCCATGGATGGCCGTCGAAGAAATGGAGTTCTTTGTCGCGCCTTTGCACGATGCCGAGCATCGCAGCGCCAAGCGGGAGCAAGGCGCGCATGTTCGAGCACAAGGATGTGCGGGTTCGCGCCGGCCCGCTTGGCGCGAGAAGCGCAGGGAAGTTTCGGCAACACGACGCTGCCGAAACCGTCGTGCCAGGCGCAATGGTTTTGGCTACTTTTGCCGAAACAAAAGTAGCCCGCTCGCGTGAGCGAGCGGAACGTGGCTTTCTTGCGAGACAGCAAAATGGATTCCGGCTTCCGCCGGAATGACGGGAAACAGAGATAGAGGCAAACTCGGTCATGTCAAGAACGCGGTCATCACGAAATCCAGCGCCAGGATCACGATCGAGGAAAACACCACGGTGCGGGTGGTCGAGTAGGCGACCCCCTCGCTGGTGGGCGGCGCGGTGTAACCCTGGAATACCGCGATCAGGCTGACCACGCCGCCGAACACGATGCTCTTGTAGAAACCGTCCAGCACGTCCTTGTAGAGGTCCACGGTGGCGGTCATGTTGCCCCAGAACGTGCCGTTGTCGAGGCCGAGCCAGGTCACGCCGACCAGGTGGCCGCCGAAGATGCCCATCGCGTTGAACACGCAGGCCAGCAACGGCATCGCGATCACGCCGGCGAGGAAACGCGGCGCCGCGACGTAGGCCATCGGATCGACCGCCATCATCGCCATCGCGTCGAGCTGGTCGGTGGCGCGCATCAGCCCGATCTCCGCGGTGACCGCGGTGCCCGCCCGGCCGGCCACCAGCAGCGCCGTCACCACCGGCCCCAGTTCACGGAACAGGCTCAGCGCGACCACGGTGCCCAGCGCCGCGGTGCCGCCGAAGATCGACAGCGTGTAGTAGAGCTGCAACGCCAGCACCATGCCGACGAACAGCCCGCAGGTCATCACGATCACCAGGCTCATCGCGCCCACGAACCAGACCTGCCGGCACAGTTCGCGCAGGTGCCGGAGGCTGCCGGGCAGCGCGGCTATCACCGCGACGAAGAACAGCCCGCATTCGCCGGCCCGCGCGATGCCATCCAGCATGAAGTTGCGGCGCAGGTTCGCGCTCATCGCGCCGCTCCCGCGAAACCGAGGTCGGCCGCGTAGTCCGGCGCCGGATACTGGAACGGCACGGGACCGTCGGCCTCACCGCCGAAGAACTGCCGCGTCCACGGCGAGTCCTCGCGCGCGAGCTGGTCGGGCGCGCCCTGCGCCACCAGCCTGCCGTCGGCGATCAGATAGACATGGTGGGCGACACGGCGTACCGCCGCCAGCTCGTGCGCGACCAGGATCGAGGTGATGCCGAGCGTGCGGTTGAGCGTCGCGATCAGGCGCAGCACCTGGTTCAACGCGATCGGATCGAGGCCCACGAACGGCTCGTCGTACAGGATCAGCATGGGATCGAACACGATCGCGCGCGCCAGCGCCACGCGCCGCGCCATGCCGCCGGACAGTTCGCTGGGCATCAGGTTGGCCGCGCCGCGCAGGCCCACCGCCTGCAGCTTGGTCAGCACCACGTTGCGGATCAGTTCCTCCGGCAGCCGGGTGTGCTGGCGCAGCGGGAAGGCGACGTTCTCGAACACGCTGAAGTCGGTGAGCAGCGCCGAATTCTGGAACAGGAAACCGATCCGCTCGCGCAGCTCGAACAGCGCATGCCGCGACAGTGTGGTCACCTCGCGGCCGTCCACCCGCACGCTGCCGGCATCGGGACGCAACTGGCCGGTCAGGTGCCTGAGCAGCGTGGTCTTGCCGGTGCCGGACGGACCCATGATCGCGGTCACGCTGCCGCGCGGCACCTCGAGATCCAGCCCGTCGAAGATGATCTTGCCGCCGATGCGCGTGCGCAGCCCGCGCACCTGCACCAGCGCATCGGAAGAAATCCCGGCACCGGCGGCGTGTTCGCTCGTTGACAGGGAGGCGGAATCGACGGGCATATCGGGGCTACGTTAGCGCAGCACCGTGATTGCGCCAAGCACGGCCGGTTTCAAGGGGCCAGCAACTGCCGGATCAGCGCTGCGTGCCGTTCCTTCGGCAACGGGCCGCCCGCGCGCGCCGCGCGCACGATGGCCTGCAACTGTGCCAGCGCGTCGTCGAAGCGGTCGTTGACGACGATGCAGTCGAACTCGTGCGCGTGCGAAATTTCCTCGCGCGACACCGCGAGACGCCGTTCGATGGTCGCCTCGCTGTCGGTGGCGCGCGCACGCAGGCGGCGTTCCAGTTCCGCGCGCGACGGCGGCAGGATGAAGATCGAGACGCAATCGGGTTTGGCCTTGCGCACCTGGCGCGCGCCCTGCCAGTCGATTTCCAGCAGCACGTCGCGGCCGGTCGCGAGGATCGGCTCGACCGCCGTGCGCGCCGTGCCCTTGCGGTCGCCCAGCACGATCGCGTACTCGTAGAAATCGCCGCGCGCGGCCATGGCGTCGAACACATCCGGCGTCACGAAGTGGTAATGCTTGCCGTCCGATTCGTTCGGCCGCGGCGCGCGATCGGTGTAGGAAATCGACAGCACGATGTCCGGCTCGCGCGCCAGCAGCGCGTTCACCAGCGTCGATTTGCCCGCCCCCGACGGCGCGGCGACGATGAACAATTTGCCTGTCTCGTGTCCGCCGCTCACGGGCGACCGCCTTTCGTGCGATACAGCCGCAACCGCGGTTCGACATCCGCCATGGTTTCGAAATCGCGATCGTTCGCCAACAGCGGTACCCCATGCTCGATCGCCGTTTGCGCGATCACGCAATCGTGGCCATTCCGTGGGGCGAGGCCCTCCCAACGGCAACGCGCGTACAGCCGCGCCGCGGCTGCGTGCAGGCGCATGGGCGAATCCGTATGCAGAACCGGCAAACCGGAGAAATACCCGTCGAGTTGCCGGAAATGCTCCGGCGACGCGGCGCCTTGCAGGACTTCCTGATAAATCAGCGGTGAAACCGCCGCCCTGCGCCGGCCCAACAGGTCGCGCAACACGGCGACGTGCACGGAATCGCGCTGCCGCAACAAGTCAATCCATACCGTGCTGTCAACGAGAATCATGGGGCCGCTTTCCGCGTGCGACCCGCACGTCGTAATCCGGGTCGATCAGGTTCTGTCCGACCAGATCCAGGATGTTTTTCCGGCTGGCGGCCTGCACGACGCTGCGCAAGGCGATGTCCACGGCCTCGCGCTTGGTCTTCGCGCCGGTCGCCTTCATGGCGCGCTTGATCAATTTGTCGTCGATCACGATGTTGGTGCGCGTGTTCATATACACCTCAGGATGTGTATGATAGCGCAGCCCGTCAGAGCGACGCGTCCCGCAGCGACGCACCTGAATCACGAGTAGGGCTGAAAAACCGCTTCGCTGTGCGGTTCTTCCAATACGTGAAAGCGATTGGGTACGGGCATGGGTACGGCCTTATCTATCGGCGCACAAGATGACACGGCAGTATATCGGCACGTTCGCCAGCGCCTGATACCGGCTCGCGGTTTGCCTGCTCAGGCCAGGTGCGTTCCAATGTCGCGGCGTATTCGGAAGGTTCTATTTCTTGCTTCGTCCCGTCGCGCGACAAAGCAGCCTTGGCGTTGCCGCCAGCCGTGGCGCGCTCTTTCGGCGAAACGCGCGCCAGCTCTTTTAGCAGCTCGCCCGTGCGGCGCTCGGCACGCAAGCGGATGTCGGCAGCCTTGCGCATTCTCACAAAGCCTAAATCGTTAGTCTAACCCGGGTATATCAATGCCCATTCGGCCCAGCAGGCGCGCGAAGTAGGGTGTCTCACGCTCGGCCAGTTCGGCATCGCGCGTTGCGTACCGCTCGAAGGTGCGCCAGCGCATCCATTTCGGCTTGAACGGCTCGCCGAAAAGGTCGCTGTACGTGTCGCCGATCTTGCGCCGCAGTGCCCAGCGTTGCCGCATGATGCGGTCGCCCCCGCCGTCGCGCTGACTGGCGTAGGTCGGCAATGGCCGGATCGCGGTGCGATGGCAAAACCATTCGATGCTCGCCCACTTGTAGAGCTTCAGCGCGCGCCGCCCGGTATATGGGCAAACGAACAGCCAGCGCCGCCCGCCGTAGTGACACGGTACGGTTTCAAGGCGAATCGTGCAGGTGATGGCGCGGCGTTCGTCGCCAGTGCCTTGCGAGTAGTCCAGCGCGAGCGTGCCGTCATCGGTGCCCAGCGTCGCGCGATAGCCGATGCATGCCGTTTGCTCGCCGTCGCGCGTCCAGTGCCATGTACCCCACGTCTCGGAACCTGCCCGCAGTGCACCCAGCGCGAACATGCGCCGCAAGTTCAGACACAAGGCGGATTCGATATGCGGACGCCAGCCGCCCGAATAGCTCACGGTTGCGGCTCGATATGCGCGGGCAGTTCGGCGGCCACGGCTTCGCGGATCGCTTCCTTTTCGTCGTCGTCCATGTGCCAGTTCGTTAGCTCACTGGTGAGCTTGTCCGCCAGCGCATCATCGCCACTGATTCGTTCCGCCGTGATCGCAAGCGGTGTGGCGGCTTCCGTTGTCGGCTTGCCCACCAGATAGGCGGCCAGGAACGCGCGCGCTGGTGCATCGCCATCCTTCGCTTTCGCAATCGTGGCATCGATGACTTCGCCCCACGTTTCCAGCGTCACCTTGTCCAGCAGCGCGCCCATGTAATCCGATTGCGTGCGCCGGTGCGGTGCGCGCCCGCGCAGCATCGGCTCGGTTTCGGTTTTGCGATTCATGGCGTGTTCTCCGTGTTGCGATTCAATGGTCGGTAGCGTCCGCAATACTGTGCGGTGAACGGCAGCGGCGTACGTTTTGGCGTGATGCCGAGCTTGCAGCTTCCCGCCCCCCCTTGCGGATTGATCTTGTCCGGGATGAAGTGCGTGCAGGTGCCGCACGTGACGTTCGGGCGCGGAATGCTCATGCGTCCATCCTTCGGGATGAAACACCACGGGCAGCCCAGCGCGCGCGGCCAGCCGTTCACCACGGGCAGCACGGCGGCGATGCTTGGGTGCAGATATACCGGCCCGCACGATCTACACAACACGGCGGCGGTATCTCCCTCAGGAACCCTTCCGGCCCTGCGCTCCGCGTCATCGGCCAGTGTGTACAGGTAGGCCAGCAGCGTTTCATCGGGCAGGCCGGTGCAGGCTTCCACGTCCGCTTGCGGCAGCGCATGGACGATCCCGACATCCATGGAGTGCCGCTCGGCCAGTGTCAGCAGGTGCGCGCGGAGAATCGCCGAGCTTGTCTCGCCACTCTGAAAATGGCGATCCTGCTTACTGCCAAAACTGACAAAAGGGTCTTTTGGCGGTTTTGTCAGTTCACCGTATGACCGTTTCTGAAAAGTTTGCCGCCGTTCGGCCAGTCGCGCTTGCCAGTTCATGAAGTCCATCCGTAGGCGATGGTCGGGCGTCCGCCGGTTTCGACCTCGATAGAAATCAGGTGCCCGTACTCCAGCAGCACGTCCACTGCCGCTTGCGCCGCATCCGGATCGGCCAAGCCCGACCAGCCCCTGCGGTATAGATCGCGCGCGGTGAATCGCTCGCCGAGTTCGGCGCGACGTTTCAGAATCAGGTGCGCGCCGGATAAGCCGCCGTCTGTTGCCGGCGCATAGATGCGTCGCGCGTGGCCTTCAAGATAGGCGCACCAGTCCAGCGCCTTTGCCAGCGTGTCCGCCGACACTGCGCCGTTGTGGCCGTCGGCAAGATGCAGCACCAGCGCCAGCCGCCCGACAAGGGACTGATACTTGGCAAGGTGCGATTCGATCCATGGCGGTTCGCTGCCTTCGCGCAGCCTCTGCATATGCGGCTCGATCCATTCGATCAGCAGCGCTTGTGCCTCATCGTCAAAGCGGATGAAAGGCACGTCCGCCCACGGCGCAGATTCTGCGCCTACCGCTACCGGATCAAGCTGGCGCAAACGCTTGAACGTTTCCCATGCGTGCGCCTCGGCGTGTGGATCGGGCGCGCGATCCGTATAACGCCAGCTTGCCGGCAGGTCAGGATAGACGGCCAATTGCAGGCGCTGGATCAGCCCATCATCGGCAAAGCCGCCGCGTACCACGCCACGTACATACTCGGCCAATTTGCCGGGCTGCATTCCGCCAAGCAATGACATCGCGCAGGCGTCTATATGTACGGTGCCGCGTCCAATGCGATCCACAGTGAACGCGCCGTGGCCGTTCCAGCATTCCAGCCAGAAAGCGCGGTCGCCTTCGCGGCCCTCACGATCAAGTGACGCCAGCCAGCCCGCCAGTTCGTCGCGGAATTGCACCAGCCCGCGCGGATTCTGATTCAGCAGCTCGCCGAGTTTTTCGACCGTCGCATCATTCGTGACTATGCGCGGCTCACTGGGCGGTTCCTCCGCAAACAGTGCGCTATCGGCGGCGCTGCGCGCTGCGGTCGAATCATTCCTTTTCAGCGCCGCCTTGATCGCGTCTTTCGCATTCGACTTGCCCGCTTCCGCGACCAGCGCGCGCGCTTCGTAGTCGCGCAGTGCCGATTCGTAGGCGTCGCGTTCCACGCGTGCGAGCCGTTCCAGCATCCGCCGTGCGGGATTCAAGGCGGGACTCTTGCCGCTGCTCGGCCTGCCGATGACGCAACCCCACAACAGCGGCCGTTCAAGCCAACGGTCGTTGCGTTTCATCGCAAGCCCGATGCTGCGGCCAATCGCGCCCGCCAGCGCAACCATCGCAGGAACCGCCAGAAAATCCAGCGGCACTTGCAGGCCTTCGGCAGCGTCCTCGCACCATGTCCGCACCGCATCCGGCAGCAGCGCCGCATCGAAAGCAGGAACGCGCGGGAGAGGATCGGGTAGCGGCGTCGGCTCGATCCGTTGCGGTATCGGCGGTTCAACCGTCGCCAGTGCGCGAATGTCATCCGCCGTGGAGGCAGGATGCGCGGCGAGCCAATCCACCACGTCGCCGCCGTCCGGCAATCCCTGCACTATGTCCGGCGCAATCAACCGAACATCGCACTTATCGCACTTTGCGATAACGTCCGCCGCATACTCCGCGCCAGGCGTGTCATTGTCCGGCCAGATTGTGACCTTGCGGCCGCGCAGGCTCGACCAATCCGCGCCGTCCACACTCGTTGCGCCGCCGGATGTTGTGGCGGTCAATCCGAGTTTCGCCAGCGCGTCGGCGCAGGCTTCGCCTTCCACGATGAAAACCGGCTCGGCATGATCGGCGGCCAGCAGTTCGGGCAGGCGATAAAGCGGCTTGCCGTTCGGGAATTGCGGCTCGCCTATTTCGTAGCCGTGGCCGTTCCAGCGCATCGGCCTTATCCACTTGTCGCCCTTCGGATGCTTGCAGCGGATGCGCCAATAAGCCGGCGTGCCATCGGCGTTGTGATACTCATGCAGTGCTGTCGGCTTGAATCCATCGCGCATTGCACCAGCGGCCAACCGGCGCGCGGCATCTTTCGGCGTCTCGACCATGACGGCACTCATGGCCGGCTCCCGATCAGCTCGCACACGGCATCGCGGAACGCCTTGCCGGTGAGCCGCATGTGGAAGCCCACCATGTCGCCGCCGCCGCAGGATGCAAAACACTTCCACAAACCACGCCCGATAACGTGCACGCTCAGACTTGCGTTGTGGTCATCGTGGAATGGGCAGCGGCCTTGCGCGTAGCCGCTACTGTTCGGCCCGGTGAGCTTGACGTGCTGCGCGTAGTAGCTTGCGGGATCGGGCAGGCGGTCGCGCCAGTCAACGGGCAGGCGCTTTGCGCTTATCGGCGCTTTGCTAGCACCATACAGCGCGCGCAGCGCAGTGGTAGAATCAGTCCCGGAAAATGCTTTGCGATGCGCAAGCCCGGTGCCAGCCGGGCTTGTTCGTTTCTGGCAGGTGTTCATGCGGCCTCCCCGGCGGCAAGCCGCTCGATCAGCGCGCGGATGTCCTCAACGCGCCATGCCGTAGTTTTCGGCCCAAGCCGCACGGGGCGCGGGTAGCGTCCAGCGCGGACGCCTGCCCACCACGACGAACGCGAGACGGGCACGATTGGCGGAATCGGGGGATCGGCTTTCGGGTCGCCGATGATTTGGCGCTGGCGCAGGAATCCGGCAGCGGGAAGCGGTGTTGCAGCCATGTTGCTTTCCTTCGGCCAATACTGGCCGTCGTTGAACATGGCCGATCAATTTACGCATGAAACCGCACTTGAATAGGCGGAATCCGTTGCACTCGTGGGGTGAGAATGGGTGTTATGAACCGCTGAAGCCCGCAGCCTTATGCGGCATTCGTGGGTTGCACCAACTGTTCAGCGCGGCCCCGTTGGCAGCCCGTCGGCGCGCAAGATTGTGGCGATTGCCTTCGCGATGCGATTCGAAACATCTTTCTGTTGGAGCCACGCAACAATCGTATCGTTATTGACTGCCGTGCTCGGGTCGCTTGGATCGTAGTTCAGCCAAAATTGTTGCGCCGTTGCAGCGAGCTTGCGCAACAGTTCTGTTTCGTAGGTGCCCCACGGCCAGCGGTGCGAAGCGGCGTCCTTCGCTTTGGCAAGCGCCTCTTCCAGTTCTGCGATGCGCGCGTTCGCCCGTTGAATCGTCGCAGCGTGCACCGTTCGCTCCTGTTCGTACATGCTGCGCCAGTCTGCAATCGGCCCCCGCTCGGCGACTTTCGATTCAAGCTCTGGCGGGAACGACCATCCGATGCGCTTGGCCCACGCGATGAATGCGCCGGGGATATTGCTCTGGGCGATCTCATTCACCACTGCGGCACGAATGGCAATCTCGCGCCTGTCCGCGAATTGCTTGGCAAATGGGGATACTTGCACAAGCGGCTCAACGGACTTCCACGTGACAACACGCGGTTCTCTGCCGAAACTCAGTGCGATGCCTTCATCCAATGACCAATAGGCCATCTTCCCCCAATGGTCGAGGTCGGCGCGTGCATGCGGCTGATTGAAGAAACGTGCCCGCTCTTCTTGCTCGGCTTTCTGTTTCCATTCCTCCAATTCCTTCGCGCGTGCAGTCTCGACAAGCCGCGTCCGCTCCGCGACCGATAAGGCTTCCAGCTCCTTGCGCCGCTCCTCGATCTTCGCCTGCATTAACGCTCGCCATTCGCGGGTGCCTGCGGAGACGGGCCGCGTGTGCCTGCTGATAGGTTGCGCGTGCGCCAGCATCACGGATCGGTACGCGGGAAACTCGCGTTCCAGCAAGTATTCAACGGGATCAGTATTCGGCCTGTACCGCATACGCGCACCCTCGCGCCCTGATAAAGAAACCGCGCCAGCCCGGCAGGGTGTCCGGGTGTTCGGGGATCAGCCTAGGCGCGGTGTAACTGGATCATCCTGCCTTGCGTTTGATCGGTACAACCTTATCCGCCTCTCCCGCTTCAAGCTCGCCCAGCAGGTCGGCCCATGCCTGCAATGCGGCCTTGCGTTCGGCGAAGTAATCGTGCCGGTTGTAGATGCCGACAACGCCTTTCAGCTTGTGATTCAAGCAACGCTCGGCAACGTGCGGCGCAACGCCCAGCGCTTCCAAGTGCGTGCGCGCGGTGCGGCGGAAGTCGTGCAGCACGAACGTCTCGCAATTGCCCATTATCGGGCGGATGCTCTTGGCCAGCGCAGCGTTGACGGTATTGGGGTCGATGTGCGGGATCATCCGTGTCTGCATCTTGCGCGCTGGCAATAGCCATTCGCTGTGGCCCGCCAATCGCACCAGTTCGCGCAGGCATTCGACGGCTTGGTGCGGCAAGGGTATGTCTATGGCCGCGCCGGTCTTCGTGCGCTCCGCTGGCAAGTGCCAGACAGCAGCATCAAGGTCAAACTCGGCGATGCGTGCGCCGATCAACTCCGACTTGCGTACGGCCAACATCAACAGCAGCTTGACCGTCAGCGTGTTCTCGTAAGTCCAACCCCTTGCGGCCTTCATCGCGGCGAATAGCCGTGCCAGTTCCGCGCGCGTGAGCCAGCGCTGACGGGGTTTTTCCGTGCCCCCGGCATCCGAAGGATCAAAGGCGGCGGCAGGATTGGTCTGCATCATTTCCCGTTTCACCGCGTAATCGAACATCCGCTTGAGCCAGCGCAGCACGTCCGTCGCCATTGTCGGCGCGCCGCGCTTCACGATGCCTTTCAGCAGCGCGTCTATGTGCGAAGGTTTCACGTCCGCCAATGCAAGGCTCCCGATGGCGGGTTTTATGTCGCGCTCGATCCGGCTGCGCACGATGTTCGGATGCTTCCAGCGCCCGATGATGCGCTCAGCAAGGTATTCGTCCGCCAGCTTGCCCACGGTGATGGCATTTCGTTCGGCCTCGATCTTGGCGGCGGCTTGCGCCTTGCGCTCGCGCTTCTCGGCGGCTACGTCATAACCCAGCGCCACGCGGGCGCGCAGTTCCTTCGCCGTCTTGCGCGCTTCGGCAAGAGACAGATCGGCATAGCTGCCGATATGCATGATCCGATCCTTGCCCGCCATCGTGTAGCGAAACAGCCAGCGCGGAACGGCATCCGCAGCCCGAAACCGCAATGTCAGCCCGCCACCGTCGCCCTTGCCCTCGAATCGCGTGCCGCTGGCGATCCATTGCCGAATCTGCACGTCGGTAAGCTTGCCCATCGGTGTTTCCTCATTGATTCGCCGTACCCATAAAACCGTTAACTTCGTACCCAAGGTACGGGTGTGGGTACGACACTACAGCCGGATGGCATCGGACGCAAGCGGACAACTTTGGACACAAAAAAGCCCGCTTTATGCGGGCTTGACGGGCGTGCGGTGTTCAGATTGGACGGCTTCGGACAGCCTGAAACGTCATTCCAAGTTTTGCACCTGCTCGCGCATCTGCTCGATCAGCACCTTCAGGTCCACCACCTCGCGGGTGGTGCGCGGATCGGCGGACTTGGAGCCCAGCGTGTTGGCCTCGCGGTTGAATTCCTGCATCAGGAAGTCGAGGCGGCGTCCCACGGGCTCGTCGAGCTCGAGAATCCGCCGTGCTTCGCCGACGTGCGCGGCAAGACGATCGAGTTCCTCGTCCACGTCGATCCGCGACAGTTGCAGGACCAGTTCCTGTTCCAGCCTTCCCGGGTCATAGCCTTGATGGCCGGCGGACTGTTTCAGCTCGGCCAGCCGCGTTTCGAGTTTCGTGCGCAGCGCCGCGCGGATCTCGGGCAGCATGGCGCGGATGCCGGCAACGATCCGCTCGACGGCATCCAGCCGCTCGCGCAGCGCGAGCGCCAGTTTTTCGCCCTCGCGCTCGCGGCCGGCAATGAATTCGTCCAGCGTGCGCTCGAGCAGCGCGAGCGCGGCCTGCGCGAGCCCCGCCTGGTCGAGTTCCGGCTTCACCAGCAGGCCGGGCCAGTCCAGCAGCCCGGCGAAGTCGGTGGCGAGCTGCGGGAAGCGCGCCTTCAATTCCTGCGCGACCAGCGCGAGCTGCTCGGCGGTGCGCTGGTCCAGCAGCAGGTCGGCCGCCGCCGGGGGCGCGCGGTAGCGCAGCGTGACATCCACCTTGCCGCGCGACAGCCGCGCCGCGATCCGTTCGCGCACCGCGGGTTCCAGCGTGCGCAGTTCGTCGGGCAGGCGCACGCCGGTTTCCAGGAAACGGTGATTGACCGCGCGCAACTCGCACGCCAGCCAGCCCTGCGGCGTGGTGTTTTCCGCGTTCGCATACGCGGTCATGCTCCGTATCATGGCGGTGTCCGGTCCGGGAATGACGCGATGGTAAACTGTGCAGCCCATCGCGGTCAGCTTTTTTCATGCCGATCACACGTCCCTCCGGCCGCGCGCCCGACCAGTTGCGCCGGGTCACGATCGAACGGCACTACACGCGCCACGCCGAGGGTTCGGTGCTGATCGCCTGCGGCGACACCCGCGTGCTGTGCACCGCCAGCATCGAGGACCGGGTGCCGCCGTGGCTGCGCGGCAAGGGCGAAGGCTGGGTCACCGCCGAATACGGCATGCTGCCGCGCGCGACCTCCGAACGCACGCAGCGCGAAGCCGTGCGCGGCGCGCAGGGCGGACGCACCATGGAGATCCAGCGCCTGATCGGACGCTCGCTGCGCGCCTGCGTGGACCGCGCGGCACTGGGCGAGCGCGTGATCACGCTGGACTGCGACGTGCTGCAGGCCGACGGCGGCACCCGCACCGCGGCGATCACCGGCGCCTACGTCGCGCTGGTCGATGCGGTGAACCTGTTGATGCAGCGCGAGAACCTGCAACGCAACCCGATCCACGGCGCGGTCGCCGCGGTGTCAGTGGGCATCTACCGCGGCGTGCCGGTGCTGGATCTCGACTATGCCGAGGACAGCGACTGCGACACCGACATGAACATCGTGATGAACGACGGCGACGGTTTCATCGAGCTGCAGGGCACCGCCGAGGGCCACGCCTTCCGGCACGAGGACATCGACGCGATGCTGGCGCTGGCCCGGAAGGGCATCGCCGAGCTGATCGCATTCCAGCGGCAGGCGTTGGCATCTAGGTGAACGCATCCTGCAAGCTCGATCCCCTCCTCCACGTGTGGGGAATCGTCGGAGCGGAGGCGACATGCCGGGAACGGCTCCCGTCCGCGCTCCGGGCCCCTTCCGAGGCGAACGGGGAAAGCGGATGAAACTCGTCCTCGCCAGCGGCAACGCCGGCAAACTCGCCGAATTGCGCGAGTTGTTCGAGGGCTCCGGCATTGAAGTGATCGCGCAATCGGAACTCGGCATCGATGATGCCGACGAAACGGGATCGACCTTCGTCGAAAACGCGATCCTGAAGGCCCGTCACGCCGCACGCGCATCGGGCTTGCCCGCGCTGGGCGACGATTCCGGGCTGTGCGTGGATGCGCTCGACGGCGCGCCGGGGCTGTATTCCGCGCGCTACGCGGGCGGGCATGGCAACGCGCAGGCGAACATCGACAAGCTGCTGCGCTTGCTCGACGGCGTGCCGGATGAAAAGCGCACCGCGCATTTCGTGTGCGTGCTGGCATTGCTGCGATCCACCGACGATCCCGATCCGCTGATCGCGCACGCGCGCTGGCCCGGCCGCATCCTGCGCGCGCCGCGCGGCGATCGCGGCTTCGGCTACGACCCGGTGTTCCTGCCCGATGACGGCGGGGGCCTCAGCGCGGCGGAACTGGAACCTGCGTTGAAGAACCGGATCAGCCATCGCGGACAGGCGCTGGCGCGATTGCGCGAATTGATCGGGACCCGGGATCCGGGACCCGGGACTCGGGAGCACTGAATGTCGGTTCTGCGCGATCCAGTGGCAATGCCATCGCGGGCGGCCGCGTCCGGGACTTCCTCGGACCTCTGGAGTCGGGTCCCGGGTCCCGAGTCCCGAGTCCCGTTGTCCCTCTACATCCACATCCCGTGGTGCGTGAAAAAATGCCCGTACTGCGATTTCAATTCGCACGGGCTCCGCGGCGCGTTGCCGGTGCACGAATATGTCGCCGCATTGCTGGCCGATCTGGACGGTGACCTGCGCGATTTCGGCGATGCGATCGCCGGACGCGAAATCATCAGCGTGTTTTTCGGTGGTGGCACGCCCAGCCTGTTCCCGCCGGATGCGATCGCGGAAATCCTCGAGGGCGCCGCGGCGCGGCTGGCTTTCACGCGTGGCTGCGAGATCACGCTGGAAACCAATCCGGGCACGGTCGAGCACGGCCGCTTCGACGGCTACCGGCAGGCCGGCGTCAACCGGATCAGCTTCGGCGTGCAGAGTTTCGACGACGAGAAGTTGCGCGCACTCGGGCGCATCCATTCGTCCGCCGAAGCCGAGGCCGCGGTGAAGCTGGCTCAGGACGCCGGTTTCGACAACATCAATCTGGATCTGATGTACGCGCTGCCGCGGCAGACGCCGGATCAGGCGCTGCACGACATCGAGCGCGCCATCGCGCTGCAGCCCGCGCACATCTCGCACTACCAGTTGACGCTGGAACCAGGCACGCCGTTCGCGAAGCGTCCACCACCGCTGCCGGATCACGATGCCGCATGGGACATGCAGGAGGCCTGTCAGGCACAGCTGGCCGAAGCCGGCTACGCGCAGTACGAGGTCTCGGCCTACGCGCAAGCGGGGCGGCGTTGCACGCACAATCTCAATTACTGGACGTTCGGTGACTACCTCGGGATCGGCGCCGGCGCGCACGGAAAGTTGACGGGACTCGGGACCCGGACTGCGGAGGCAGGATGCCGGAGCGAACGGCGAAGCCGGCCCGAAGGGCGAGCCGCAGGAGCGGCGAGTCTCCCGGGACTCGGAAGAGCGCAACTCCATGTTCGCCGCCGCTGGAAGGTGAAGCATCCCCGCGCTTATCTCGAAGGCGCGGCGAGCGACGCGCGCATCAGCGGCGACGCGCAGGTTGAGCACGCGGAACTGCCGTTCGAATACATGTTGAATGCCTTGCGGCTGATCGAAGGCGTGCCGCTGGATGAATTTGCCAAGCGCACGGGCTTGCCGCCGGATTCCATCGCAATCCCGTTGCGGGCTGCTCGCGAACGCGGCTGGCTGCAAAACGACCCGAAAACGCTGCACGCGACCGAGCTGGGCCGGCGCTTTCTCAACGACGTGATCGAGCTGTTTTGTGCGACCATCCCTGATCGCAAAAATAAAAAAGCAGACGAGAACTGCCATCCGTGACCAAGCGCTCCGTTGTCCGCACTTCTCATCAGATGCAACAACTCATCCAGATCACCTGTCCCTACTGCGGCGCACCGACCGACGTGCACGTCGAGTCCTCCGACGGCAATTGCATCGAAGACTGCACGGTATGCTGCCAACCCATCGAGCTGGTCGTGCGCGTGGATGCGAACGGCACCGCGCGGGTCGAAGCGCATCGCGGCGACGAGTGACTCCCCGGCCGGCACTGCCACCGCCGATCGCCACCGGCGCGGGGCGTCAGCCGAAGACGCCCGCCGCGACCGCGGTCATGTCGATCAAATTGTGCAGCACCATGCCGGGCCACAAGCTGCCGGAACGCTCGCGCACCCAGCCCAGCACCGCACCGGCGAATGCCGCCGTGGCAAAACCCATCCACGACAAGTGCAGATGCAATTGATGATCCACCAGCGTGAGATGCATGGTCGCGAACAGCAGCGTGGTGATGATCCAGCCCCAACCCACCTGCGCGCCGGCGAATCGCCACGGGCGGCCGAACACCTCATTGGTGGCCCACAGCAGCACGCCGCGAAAGAGCAGCTCCTCCGACCAGCCCGGCAGGGTCGATTCGAACCAGGCGGTTTCGGCATCGACCGGCATGCGCATCGGCCCCGCGAAGTTCACCGCGCTTGCGAAAGCAAGTGCCAGCGCGGCGGCGACCAGCACTCCCGGCCAACTGTCACGCCGCGGAGCCGCAAATCCGATCGTGCGCAACGAATAAAGCGTTCCGGTCGCGCCGAGCAGAAGCGGCCACGCGCTCTCCAGCAGCTTGCCCTGCCAGTTCCATGCGAAGCGCGAGAAGATTCCGACATGTGGCGCCGTGACCAGCGCCATGTCGAACGTCAAAAGCAGGGCCGCAAGCGGCAGCAGCCAGCGGTGTTCGGCGTTCCGCACCACGGCCAAGCAAATCGCCGCCAGCACCAGACTTGGTGCGAGCCAGTGGATCATGTTGATCGAAAACCAGGACCACCATCCGAGTGGAAGAGACATGGCGGCTCTCCTCTGCACTCCAACCGCGCGGGAATTCGATCGTCCGGCCCGATGCGCGCATCGTGCGCCGGCCGGCGTCCCCACGCATGTGCCGGAAGATAGAAGGACGAGCGGCACAGAGGCAACGAATACAATCGCGTGATGCCACGCCTGCCGCAAATCGATCCCGGCATCACGCCGAGCCGATCCGCCCGGGCATCGATCTTTTCGTCAACGGCGAGCCGTTCCGCCACACCAGCGATTCCGCGCTGCCGCTGCTGTGGTGCCTGCGCGACGTGCTGCGCCTGACCGGCTGCAAGTACGGTTGCGACAACGCCACCCGCGGCGCATACAGCGTGCCGATGGATGGCAAACTTGCCCGCGCCTGCGAGTTGCGGATGCAGAATCTGAAGGGCCGCCGCGTCACCACGGTCGAAGGTCTGGCGAAACCGGACGCACGCTGTACCCCCCTGCAACATGCTATGGATTGATGAAGACGCGATCCTGTGCGGTTATTGTTGGCCCGGCATGTTGATCGCGGCGGCCGACCTGCTCGCGCGCAAACCCGATCCGTCCGACGACGACATCGATGGAATCAGGAATCTCTGCCGCTGCGGCTGTTATCTGCGCGTGTGCACCGCACGCGAGGACGATTGATCGCACGCGCCGCGCGCTGCTAAAGTCCGCGGCTCGCAGGTGTCCAGTCACACGGACTTGCGCGAACGTTCTGCCCAGGCGGAGCGCATCGCGGGCCGCTGTGGCTGGATGAAACGGGAAGCCGGTGAAAAGCCGGCGCTGCCCCCGCAACGGTAGGCGAGTACGACCGGATCACATGCCACTGCGCGACGAGCGCGGGAAGGCGATCCGCTTGATGTTCCGGTCAATCGGAACATCGCTCGCGAGCCCGGAGACCGGCCTGCGCTCGGCGCCCCGCGCTTCCGCCGCGGTGCGCCGTTTCCAGGCGTCGCGGCGGGCGACGGTCGGGAACGGCCGCGCGCCGTCCTGCCCCCTCCCTCCGTCGCGCCTCCACGCGGGTGTGCGCTTCGGAGTCCAGACATGTACCAACGTTCCGTTGTTTTGCGACCCCCCCTGATCGCAAACGTCAAAATGCGGCCACGGAGTTTTTGGCCAGGCACGGCGGCTGGTGCATTTTTCACCGTTCTCGCAACGACCGCTGTTTGCGCACGGGCGCAGACGTCTCCCGATCAGGCCATCACCACGCAATCGCCGGTCGAGGTCACCGCCACGCGCGTCGCGCAGACCGTCGATGCCGCGCTGTCCGACGTCACCGTGATCACGCGCGCCGAGATCGACCGGAGCGGTGCCGCCGACCTCACCGATCTGCTGCGCGGCGTGGCGGGCGTGGACATCGTGCCCAGCGGCGGCCCCGGCGCGCAGACCTCGCTGTTCCTGCGCGGCACCAATTCCAACCAGGTGCTGGTGCTGGTGGATGGCGTGCGCGCGGCGTCGGTCGGGACGGGCGCGGTGGACTGGTCGCAGTTTCCACTGGACGCGATCCAGCGGATCGAGATCGTGCGCGGCCCGCGTGCGGCGTACTGGGGTTCGGACGCGATCGGCGGCGTGATCCAGATCTTCACTCGCAAGTTGCAGGGCGCTGGACTCGCACTGCAGTACGGCAGCCACGACGACGCTTCCGGCAGCACCGGGATCGGGCAATGGAGCGAACGCGGCGGTTTCAGCGTGCTGGCGGGCCTCCGCCACGTCACGGGCTTTCCCGACACCACGCCGGACAACTTCGCCTACAGCCCGGAAGACGACGGCTACCGCAGCAAGAACCTCGCTGCGCAAGGCACCTTGAATCTCGGCACGCAAACCCTGTCGGGCACGCTGAACCGCAACGATGCCGACGTGGAATTCGCCGGCGGCACCACCCACACGATCAACCAGACCTTCGGCGTCAACCTCGACGGCGCCATCACCGACGCCTGGAGCGATCACCTCGGTGTGGGCGACAACCGCGGCGATCTGCTGACGCGCGCCTTTGATTCGCTGTTCAAGTCGCGCCGGCAAAGCCTGACCTGGCAGAACGCGTTCGCGCTCGGCGCAAACCAGCAACTGGTCGCCGGGATCGACTACGTGCGTGAGCACGGCATCAGCACGGACGCTTCCGGCACGGTCCCGATGTACGACGAAACCCGCCACAACGAGGGCGTGTTCGCCGGCTGGAACGGACATCTCGAACGCCTCGACTGGGAAGTCGCGGCGCGCCACGACCACAACAGCCAGTTCGGCGGTGCCACCACCGGCTCGGTCGCGGTCGGCTGGCGCTTCGATCCGCAATGGCGGATCACCGCAGATTTCGGCCAGGGCTTCCGCGCGCCCGACCTCAACGAACTGTATTCGCCCGGTTATTCCGGTTACTTCGCGGGCAATCCGGATTTGCGGCCGGAACGCTCGCGCAGCGGCGAGATCGCGCTGGAATGGACGCCGTCGGCGGCGTGGAACCTCAAGCTTGCGGGTTATCACAGCGACATCGACAACCTGATCGATTTCACCGGCCCGCTGAATCAGGCCGAGAACGTCGCGCGCGCGCGGATCGACGGCGCGGAACTGACCGCGGCGTGGCAGGCCGATGGCTGGCATTTCTCCGGCACCGCGACCTGGCAGAACCCGCGCGACGCGGACACCGGCGCGACCCTGCTGCGCCGCCCCCAACGCAAAACCGACCTGAAACTCTCGCGCGACTTCGGCGAGCGCGTCAGCGCCGGCGTGGAACTGTACGCGCAGGGCCGCAGCGAGGACATCGGCGGACCGCTGGGCGGTTTCGCGCTGGTGAACGCGACGCTGAACATCGCGCTGCCGCACGATCTCGCCCTGCACCTGCGCGCCCAGAACCTGGCCGACCGCAGCTACACCGTGGTGCGCGGCTATGCCACGCCCGGCCGTTCGGGCTGGATCGAACTCACTTGGCAGCCGCAAGGCCGTTAGCCACGAACCGCCGCATGGCGCTTTGGCCGCCGCTTCCCTAGAATCCCACCGGAAAGGACCGCCGGTCCGACAGGGGCAGCCGGTATGCCGGTGCAGCAGGCCACGGCCACGCTGGCGGCGCGTGACGATCTGTCGTCACGCGCGCGCCAGTTGCTGGCGCAGCAACTGGCCGAGTGCGGCACACGGCTGGAGCCCATCCTGCGCGCCACGCTTTCCGATCTGGAACAGGAGCTGTTCCGGCTGGCCGAGCAGTCCAGCGGCGGCCACGCGCAGCAGGAGGCGCTGGAAGGCCTGCGCGAAGTCAAGCGCAACCGCGCCGACGTGGTGCCGCGTGTGCTGGCCGCGCTGGAAGCGCGCTTCGTCGCTTTGGGCCGGCCCGGCCCGGCCACGCAGCCGGTTCGCGGCGAGGGCGATCTCACCCTGATCGATCCGCAGGAATTCGACGAAACCATCGCGCTGGACGACATCTCCACGCGCGCGGAACTGCACGCCGGTCATGTGCTGTTTGACCTGTGCCACCGCTACGCGGTGCTGCTGGCCTCGCCGCTGCCCGACAGCGACGACCTGCCGGTCGGTCCGCACGCGCTGGCGCAGGCGCTGGGCGAAGCGGCGCGCGACCTGGGCCTTTCGCGTGCGCACCGTCTGCTGTTCTACAAACTGTGCGACCGTCGCCTGTTCGTGGCGTCGGAATCGTTCTACACCGATCTCAACGAACACCTGAAGGCCAACGGCATCCTGCCCTACCTGCGCAGCTACCTGCCTCGCCGCAACGTCGAACAGGAAGCGCCGCCGCCTGCACCGGCGGCGCAGCCGCAGGACGACGCGACCACGTGGGCACCGCCACCCGCCGGGCCGCCGGCCGCGCAGCCGTTTCCCGCGATCGGGATGGGCACGCTGCACGAACTGCTGGGCGCGCGCCGCGCCGCGCTGGGCATCGGCAGCGCCGCAGCGGGCAGCGGCCGCACCGCCTCGCTCGACGAACTGCAGGAAGCGCTGGCCGCCCTGCAGTCGCGTCCTGCACCGGCGTTCCGGGCCGGCGCCGATCTCCCGCACAGCGTGCAGCAAATGCAGGACGAAATGCTGGCGGAACTGCGGCGGGCCACGCCCGAGGGCCCGTCGCCGCAACTCTCGACCGAACACCGCGACGTGATGGATCTGGTCTCGCTGCTGTTCGACCGGCTTCTGGAAGAAACCCGCGCCGAAGGCATGGCCCAGCAACTGCTGGCGCGGCTGCAGGCACCGCTGCTGCGGGTCGCGCTGGCCGACGGCAGCTTTTTCACCCGCCGCAACCATCCGGCGCGGCGCCTGCTCAACACCCTGCTGGAAACCGCCAACCTGTGGCTGGACCGCGCCGACGGCAGCTACGACGCGGCGCTTGGCCAGCGGCTGCAGCGCGTGGTCGATCGCGTCACCGGCGAATTCAACGGCGACATTTCGCTGTTCGAACAGCAGGCCGATGATCTGGAAAGCCACGTCCGCACGCTGCGGCGGCGCGCGGAAATCGCCGAACGCCGCCAGGTGGAAGCCGCGCAGGGCCGCGACCGGCTGGAGCAGGCGCGCGTCAGGGCCAACGCCGCGATCAGCCAGCGGCTCGCGGGCCGCAAGGTCGCGCCGCTGACCCGTGCCCTGCTGGAACAGGCGTGGGGCGATGCGCTGACGCTGTCGATCCTGCGCCATGGCGAGGACAGCGAGGTCTATCGCAGCCGCCTGGCCGCCGCCGACCAGTTGCTGGCCGAACCCTCCGCGCGCGACACCGCCAGGCTGGGCGCGGAACTGCAGCAGGGCCTGACGCAGGTCGGGCTGCACGCGCCGGAAGCCGAACAGATCACCCGCCACGTGCTGAACCTGCCGCCGGAGCCGTCCGCGCGGGGCGACACGCCCAGCCAGACCGAGCTTGCGATCCGGCTGAAGGCGCGCCATCGCGAACGCGAGGACGCCGCGAAACAGGAAAGGGCCGTGCCCAAGGCGCCGCTGAACGCCGCGGAGCAGCAGGCGCTGGCCACGCTGAAGGCGATGCCGTTCGGCACCTGGCTGGATTTCGTCATCAACCAGCAGGGCCAGACCGTGGCGCGCAAGCTGGCCTGGTTCTCGCCGGTCAGCGGGCACTGCCTGCTGGTGAACGCGCGCGGCGTGGCCGCGCCGGAACGACATCTGGAGCAGGTGGCACGCCTGATGGCGATGGGCCAGGTACGGCTGATGCCCAAACCGGACGACAACCTGCTCGATCGGGTGTGGAACGCGGTGATCGCCGGACTGCGCAGATTCGGCGGTGCCGCACAGCCGGAGACCGCCACATGAACCAGGAGCGCCGCACTTCTCCGCGCAAGGCCTCGCACCTGCCCATCGAGGTCATGGACACCATGACCGGCGAAACCATCGGCCGGATCGGCAACCTGTCGCGCAACGGCATGATGCTGATCGCGCACCGGCCCCTGCGCGACGACGCGCTGTACCAGTTGCGTTTCCACCTGCCCGGTCCGCGCGGCAGCTTCGCCGAAATCGAGGCCGGCGTGCACACCATGTGGACCGAGGACGCCGGCACGCCGGGCCGGCAATGGTCGGGGCTGCGCATCATATCGATCAGCGGCCCCGCCGCCAGCGCGCTGGACGACTGGCTGGCGCACGCGGAAGCCGCGCGCCGCTAGGGAAACTCTGATTGATCAGGGTTTCCGTGCGGCACAGGGATGTGCCGCCCGCAAATCAAGCACGCATTCGTTCAGAGCTTCCCCAGGGCGGCGTTCCGGAAGGAAATTTCACGTCGTCATTCCGGGTCTGCGCCGGCATGCCGGCGCAGGCACCCGGACAAATTCGTCTGGAACGACTGAACAACCGAACGTAGGCCCGAAGGGCAGAGTCCATGGATGGACTTTGTAATCTGCCGTGGTCTTGCGGCAAGCGGAAGCAGATTCCGGATCTCACCCGTTCCGGATCTCACCCGCTTCGCGGGTTCGTCCGGAATGACGAGGGTATTTTCAGGACACCGCGCCAGCCGTCCGCGGCATCGCGGCGGACCGGCGTGTCGCGGGCTTTGCTTCGGGCCGCGCTTCCCGGCACCATGATCCTTTGATCCTTTCCGCGATACCGATGCCGCCATGACCGCCGCACCGCAGGACAACCTTTCCGCGCTGTATCCCGCGCATCTGGCCGAAATCAGGAAGCGCAGCGACGACGCGCTGGCCGCCGCGCACCGCGACCACCTGGTGATCGCGTCCGGCAGGCCACACGGCTGGTTTCTGGACGACCAGGATTATCCGTTCAAGGCCAACCCGCATTTCCTGCACTGGTTGCCGCTGACCGACGCGCCGGGAAGCTGGATCGTTTACACGCCCGGCGCGAGACCGAAACTGGTGTTCCTGCAGCCGCACGACTACTGGCACGTGGTGCCGGCCGCGCCGGCGGGTTACTGGGTCGAGCATTTCGACATCGTCACGATCCGGACGCCCGAGCAAGCGCGCGCGCATCTGCCGGGGGATCCCGGACGTTGCGCGATCGTTGGCGAAACCAATGTCGCGCTCGCCGGCTTCGTGCCGGACAACCCCGCGGCGCTGCTGAACGTGCTGCACTACCGGCGCGCATTCAAGACGCCGTACGAGATCACCATGATGCGCGTGGCCAGCAAGGTCGGCGTGCACGGCCACCGCGCGGCCGAGAAGGCGTTCCGCGACGGCGCGTCGGAATTCGACATCCATTGCGAATACCTGAAAGCCACCCGGCTGGCGGAACATCAACTGCCCTACGGCAACATCATCGCGCTGGACCAGCACGGCGCGGTGCTGCACTACATGCACCTCGACCGCAATCCGCCCGCGCAGGCGCGTTCGTTCCTGATCGACGCCGGCGGCCAGTTCCACGGCTACGCTTCGGACATCACCCGTACCTACGCGTCACCCGACGCCGGCGAGTTCCAGGCCCTGATCGACGGGGTCGAAAAGGCGCAGCAGGGCTTCTGCGCCAAGGTGCGCGTGGGACAAAGTTATCCCGGGCTGCACTTGCACGCCCATCACGTGCTGATGGACGTGCTGCGCGAGCAGGGTTTCATCACCTGCTCGGCCGAGGCCGCGGTCGCGAACGGCATTTCCGGCACGTTCTTCCCGCACGGGCTGGGACACCTGATCGGGCTTCAGGTGCACGACGTCGGCGGCTTCGCGCGCGACGAACGCGGTGGCGTGATCCCGAAACCGGACGGGCATCCGTATCTGCGCCTCACCCGCACGCTCGAACCCGGCATGGTGACGACGGTCGAACCCGGCATCTACTTCATCGACACGCTGCTCGATGCGTTGAAGACCAGGCCGGCCGCGAAGGATGTCGTATGGCCGAAGGTCGAGGCGTTCCGCCAGTACGGCGGCATCCGGATCGAGGACGACGTGCTCTGCACCGAGGGCGAGCCCGTCAACCTTACCCGCGAGGCGTTCGCGGCGGCGTGATTCCCCTCTCCCGCAGGGAGAGGGGTTCAAAAGCGGCATGACCATCGCCACACGGACACCCGCCCCGTGATCTGCGATCATCCGCCGCTTTGCCGGGGACGGTTTTCCTGATGAGCAACGAATTCGCGATCCGCCGCAACGTCGGTGCGTGGGCGCTGATGTTCACGGGCCTGGGCTCGATCATCGGCTCGGGCTGGCTGTTCGGCGCATGGCGCGCGGCGCAACTGGCGGGCCCCGGCGCGGTCTGGGCGTGGGTGATCGGCGCCGTGGTGATCCTGTTCATCGCGGTGACGTACGCAGAGTTGGGCGCGATGTTCCCGGAATCCGGCGGCATGGTGCGCTACGGCCAGTATTCGCATGGCACGCTGGTGGGTTTCATCGCGGCGTGGGCCAACTGGATCGCGATCGCTTCGGTGATTCCGGTGGAAGCCGAAGCCTCGGTGCAGTACATGGCGTCGTGGCCGTGGCAGTGGGCGCGCGACCTGTACCACCACGCACCCGGCGGGGCGGGCACCCTGAGCACCACCGGACTCGCGATCGCGGCGGTGCTGGTGATCGCGTACTTCCTCCTGAACTTCTGGAGCGTGAAGCTGTTCGCCAAGACCAACACCGCGATCACACTGTACAAGCTGATCGTGCCCGCTCTGACCGCGATCGCGCTGATGCTGACCGCGTTCCACCCCGGGAACTTCCACGTCGGCGCGCACGGCGGGGCGCACGCGATCAGCCTTTCCGCGGTGCTGACCGCGGTCGCGATCAGCGGCATCGTGTTCAGCTTCAACGGCTTCCAGAGCCCGGTGAACCTCGCGGGCGAGGCGCGCAACCCCGGGCGCAACGTGCCGCTCGGCGTGATCGGCTCGATCCTGCTGGCGACCGTCGTGTACCTGCTGCTGCAGGTGGCGTTCCTGGGTGCGGTCGATCCCGCGCAACTCGCGCAGGGCGGCTGGTACGCACTCGCGTACAGCTCGCCGTTCGCGCAACTGGCGCTGGCGCTGAACCTCAACTGGCTGGCGCTGCTGCTGTATTCCGATGCCTTCGTCAGCCCGTCCGGCACCGGCGCGACGTACACCGCGACCACCGCGCGGATGATCTACGGGATGCAGCGCAACGGCACGCTGCCGAAGATCCTTGGCAAGGTGCACCCGCGCTGGGGCATTCCGCGCCCGGCGATGTGGCTGAACCTCGTGGTCGCTTTCATCTTCATGTTCTTCTTCCGTGGCTGGGCCACGCTGGCAGAAGTGATCTCGGTCGCGACCATCATTTCGTACCTGACCGGACCGGTCAGCGTCACGGTGCTGCGACGCACCGCGCCGGAATTGCACCGCCCGCTGCGCATCCCGGCGCTCACATTGATCGCGGGACTGGCGTTCGTGTTCGCGACCGAGCTCCTGTACTGGGCGCGCTGGCCGCGCACCGGCGAGATCATCCTGCTGATGGTCGTCGCGCTGCCGATCTGGTTCTGGTATGCGGTGCGGCGCGGCCGCGCCGACTTCGCGCAGCAGGTGCGCGGTGCGTTGTGGCTGATCTTCTACCTGCCCGCGATCGCGGCGCTGTCGTGGGCCGGCAGCGCCAAGTTCGGCGGACACGACATCATCCCCTACGGCTGGGATCTGCTGATCGTGGCCGTGCTCGCGATCGCCTTCTTCGCGTGGGGCCTCGCCTGCGGCTGGCGCACGCCGGACGTCGAGCAGGCCGCCGAACATCACGGCGTGATCGAGGACTGATCAACGCAACGCGAGGATGTCGCCCAGCAGGGCCTGCGCGGTCACCTCCGGGCCCGCGCCCGCGCCCTGGATCACCAGCGGACGTTTCGTGTAGCGTCCCGTGGTGAAGGCGAACAGGTTGTCGGCGCCCTGAAGGTGCGCGGCGGGGTGTGCCGGCGGCACTTCGCACAAGCCGACCTTCGCGCGGCCGTCGGCATCGAAGTGCGCGAGATGACGCAGCACGTGTCCGCGCGCGCGCGCCGCAGCGTAGCGCGCGGCGAGTGAATCATCGAGTTCATCGAGACGCTCGAGGAATTCGTGGAGCATGACGTTGCGCAGCGATCCCGGCACCAGGCTTTCGACTTCGATCTGGGCGCGCTCCAACGGAAAACCCGCCGTGCGCGCGAGGATCAGCAGCTTGCGCGCGACGTCCTCGCCGGACAGGTCGCAACGCGGATCGGGTTCCGTGTAACCCGCCGCGCGTGCTTCGCGCAATAACGACGAGAATGGCCGCGTACCGTCGTAATCATTGAACAGGTGCGACAGCGAACCCGAGAACACGCCCTCGATCCGCATGACGCGATCGCCGCAGGCGTGCAGGCGGCGCAACGTCGCCAGCGCCGGCAGGCCCGCGCCCACGGTCGCGCTGTCGCCGTACTCGCCGCCGTGCACACGCGCCGCCTGCAACTCGCGCCAGCCGGCCAGATCGCCCCCCGCCAGTGCCTTGTTGGCGGTGACGACATGGCAGCCGCGCGCCAGCCATTCGGGATGCCGCGCCGCGAGCTCTTCCGAGGCGGTCGCGTCGATGACCACTTTGGTTGCCGCACTGCTGGCGTGCAGCGCGTCGAGCAGCGCGTCGTCGTCGCGGGCGTCGCCCGCGATGTTCAGCCGCTCGCGCAGCCGCCGCTCCGCCAGGGCGGCGGCCCGGATGGTCTGGTGCCGTGAATTGGCCGCGCCGACCAGCCGCAGGTTTTCCCCGGCCCGGGTTCGCAGCAGTTGCAGGAACGCGCCGCCTACCTGGCCTGTGCCCAGCAGCACCACCGCGGCGTCGCGCTGCGCCTGCGCGCGCGGACACGCCGCTGACGCCGCCTGCGCGCTCATGCCGGCACCGCCACGCGTTTTCGTGCCGCCGCTTCCGCGCGCGTCAGCGCGTCAGCGAGATCGCCCAGCAAGTCGTCGCGTGCCTCGATGCCGACCGAAAGACGCAGCAGTGCATCGGAAATCCCGGCCGCGCGGCGCGCCTCGGGCGCCATCGCCGCGTGGGTCATGGTGGCCGGATGCGCGATCAGGCTTTCCACCCCGCCCAGCGATTCGGCCAGCGTGATGCACTGCAGGCCGTCGAGAAATGCGCGCACCGCGTCCTCGCCGCCTTCGAGTTCGAAGGAAAGCATCGCGCCGAAGCCGGCTTGCTGGCGCCTCGTCAGCGCGTGCTGCGGGTGCGCCGCCAAACCGGGATAGAACACCCGCGTCACCACCGGATGCGCGTCCAGGAATGCCGCGATCGCCGCGGCGTTGTCCTGGTGCACGCGCAGCCGTGCATCGAGCGTGCGCAGCCCGCGCAGGGTCAGCCAACTGTCGAACGGCGCGCCGGTGAGGCCCAGACAGTTGCCCCACCACTTCAGCTTTTCCGCGACGTCCGGATCGCGCGCGATCACCGCGCCGCCCACCACGTCGCTGTGGCCGTTGATGTACTTGGTCGTCGAATGCACCACCACGTCGGCCCCCAGCGTCAAGGGTTGCTGCAACGCCGGCGACAGGAACGTGTTGTCCACCACGCACAGCGCGCCCGCCGCATGCGCGGCCTGCGCGACGTGGCGGATGTCGGTGATCCGCAGCAGCGGGTTGGACGGCGTTTCCACCCATACCAGCGCGGGATTTTCGGCAAGACCAGCCGCCAGCGCGGTGGGATCGGTGAGGTCGGCGAAGCGCACCGTGAAGCGGCCCTTCCTCGCCCACGCATCCAGCAGGCGCCAGGTGCCGCCGTAGCAATCGTGCGCGGCCAGCACCTTGCCGCCCGCGGGCACCAGTTCCAGGACAAGTGCGACCGCGGCCATGCCGCTGGCCGTCACCTCTGCGCCTGCGCCGCGTTCGAGGTCGGCCAGCGCGTCGGCCAAGAGATCGCGGGTCGGATTGCCGCTGCGCGAATAGTCGTATTCGCGCTTTTCGTTGAAGCCCGCGAACGAGTAGTTGGTGGAAAGGTGCAGCGGCGGCACCACCGCGCCGTGCTGGCTGTCGGTCTCGATGCCGGCGCGCACCGCGCGGGTACAGGATGCAACGTTGGTGGTCATGTCAGTCTCCGCAAACGTGCAGGGCTTCGCGCAGCAGGGGCGCGAGGCGTTCGGGTTCCTTCAGGAATCCGTCGTGGCCGTACGGCGTTTCGATCACTTCCAGCGTGGCGGGCGCACCCAAGCGCTGCTGCAACGCGCACAGGTCGGCCAGCGGCACCAAGCGGTCGCTGGCGAAGCCGATCAACGTGGCCGGCACGCGCACGGCTTCCGGGTCGATGTCGTGCAGGTCGATGGATTCGGACAACGCGAGATAACGCTGCGCATCGAAACGCGCGACGAACTTGCGTCCCTGATGTTCCAGCCAATCCTCCACCGGCAGCCGGAAACGGCCGCCGCGGTATTCGGCTGCGCCCGCGAAACGCTTCGCGAACTCGGTGCTGCCGCGATAGGTGGTCAACGCAAGCTGGCGTGCCAATGACAAGGCATCGTCCACGCAACCGTTGTCGATGCCGAGCTTGACGATGCCGCGCTGCACCGCGCGTTGCGCACTCGCGAACGGATGCGGGCGGTGCGCGCCGGCCAGTGCGACCAGCTTCGCCACGCGATTGCCGTGGCGCGCGGCGAACGCCAAGCCGACCATCGCGCCGTACGAGGCGCCGACAAAAGCCTCGACACGTGAAACGCCCAGCGCGTCCAGTAACGCGGCCAGCGCGTCGGCCTGATCCTCGCTGGACACCGACGGGGAACCCAGATCCTCCGCATCCAGCCAGTCGATCGCCAGCACACGCACGCGGTCGAGATCGATCGCGCGGCCCGTGCCGACCAGCGGCTCCCACCAGCCGGGCGAGGGATGCGCCGGCGTCGCGCAGACATCGCGATCGGCCGAAATGCCGCCCTGCACGATCACGGTGGGCGCGCCCGGAGCCCCGACCCAGAGGTAGTGCAGCGCGACGTCGCGTTCGCCCCCGCCGTAACGCGGCGAGAGACGGATCCCGCGGCTGGCACGCAGGCACTGGAACGCCGCACGCGCAGCGGGACGCACCGCCGTACGCAGGTTTGGAGCGGGGTGACATTCGGGTTCGGCGACGGCGAGGGTCATCGGGTTCTCCTTTCGGTTTCCGGACATCGAGCCCTGGGGAGAACCGGAATGCGCCGACGACAGCACGGGCAAAGACGTGCGGCGTTCGACCCATCTCTCGGCAGACGCTTCGCGCCTCCGCAGGAGTTGGCACCGTGCGGAACCCATGCGGTTCCGCGGGTTGCCCCGGCTTCCAAGGGCCTGTCCCTCAGCCGGTCTCGATGAGTTGCGGGCCAGACTGTAACGGCGTGCCTTTGCCGTGTCAATGGCCGTATAGACGTCTATATGTCCATTCGTCACGGACCGTGACGGCTTCGGTCTGCCCGCGGCGAAAACAGCAGGCCGGGTTGCCGTGCCAGGTCCGTGCAGCGGTGCGTTTGACCGGGGGAATATGTGCATATACACTTTCTGCAATGCCCGACCCGTCCCGGCCCGAAACCACCCTGTGCCTGTGCCTGGCCGCGCGGCGTGCCGCACGCGCGATCACCCGGGAATTCGACCGCGCGCTGCGCAGACACGGTCTGCGGGCGACCCAGTTCTCGCTGCTCTCGGCGCTGCACGCGGGCGGCCCGCGGTCGATCGGCGATCTTGCCGAACTGCTGGGCGCCGACCGCACCACCCTGACCCGCAACCTCGCCGTGGCCGAGAAGCATGGGCTGCTGACGTTGCGCGCCGACCGCGACGACGCGCGTTCGCGGATCGCCACGATCAATCCGAAGGGCGTGCGCGCGCTGACGGCCGCGCTGCCGGCATGGCGCAAGATCCAGCAGAAACTGCTCGACGAGATCGGTGACGAGGCCGCGGCCAGCCTGCACAGGCTCGCGGGCGGTCCGTGCGTGATGGCGACGCCGGCTGGACATGCTCCGCGCAAGCCGTTGTCGAAATCACGGCGTGCCATCCGTCATCGAGACGAATATCCCGCGAATGCCTGAGGAGACTCCGCGATGAAGCTCTACTGGTTCGACACCGTCAATCCACGCAAGGCCTGCGCGGTCGCGAAATACCTGCAATCCCCCGTCGAATACGTTCGCGTCGACCTCGCCCGCGGCGAGCACAGGACGCCGGCATATCTCGCACTGAATCCGAACGGCAAGGTGCCGACACTGGTGGACGGCGTGCGCGTGCTGTGGGAATCGGCCGCGATCATGTGCCATCTGGCGGCGCGTTGCGACTCGGACCTGTGGCCGCAGGACGACCGCCAGATCGACGTGGTCCGCTGGCTGAGCTGGGATCTCGCGAATTTCTACCGCGCCGGCGGCACGTTGTACTTCGAGTACCTCATCAAGCCGCGCCTGAGACTCGGTGACGCCGATCCGGCCGCGGTCACGCAGGCGACCGCCGATTGGCACCGGCTGGCCGCAATCCTCAACACGCACCTGCACGATCGCCGCTGGCTGGTGGGGAATTCGATAACCGTGGCCGACTTCGCGGTCGCGGCGTTCCTGCCCTACGCCGAACGCGCGCGCATCCCGCTGGACGAGTTTCCCGCGATCCGGCGCTGGCACGATCGCCTGAACGAGCTGGATGCGTGGCGCGAGCCGTTCCCCGTGCTGGCCGAGGCGGCCTGATCACGGCCGTTGTCGATTTCGCGCCATGCCGATCGTCGTCAAGACGAAACCCCACCACTAGGACCCGTCATGAAACTCGAAGCCTACCTGTTCTTCAACAACCAGGCCGCGGAAGCGTTCGATTTCTACGCGAAGTGCCTGGGCGGCAAGATCGCGATGAAAGTGGCCTACGGCGAAATGCCCGGCACGGAACAAATGCCGCCCGAGGTGAAAAAGCAGATCGCCCACGTACGGCTCGAAGCCGGCGATGCCGTGCTGTTGGGCTCGGATTTTTGCAGCCCGACGCCGGAGCCTTATCCGGGCATCCACGGCTGTGCGGTGGCCCTCGGCGTGGACAAGCCGGAGGAAGCCGAGCGCCTGTTCGCTGCACTCAGCAAGGGCGGCGAAGTGGAAATGCCGATCGGTGAAACCTCGTGGTCGCTGCGGTTCGGGATGTTCACCGACCGCTACGGCGTGCACTGGATGGTCAACTGCAACCGCCCGCAGTGAATCGGGAGCGGCGGCACGAAAGCCTGCCTCGCATTGCCGGTGTTTCGACTTCGCGGAGCTTCGCTCCGTGCAGCCTATTCTGAGCTTGTCGAAGCGCTCAAAACGAACGGACCACGGAGAAAACACGATGCGCCTTCCCATCCTTGCGTTGTTGCTCGCCAGCGGCGCCGCGGCGGCCGCGCCGGTGCATTTCACGATCGACCCCGACCACACTTACCCGAGTTTCGCGGCCGACCACATGGGCCTTTCGACCTGGCGCGGCAAGTTCGATCGCACCAGCGGCACCATCACGCTGGACCGCGCAAAGCATACGGGCATGGTGCACATCGTCACGCAAATCGACAGCATTGACTTCGGCAACCCGCCGCTGACGCAGATGGTGTTGCGCGACGCGATCCCGGCACCGCTGTGCAAGACCGAGTGCGCGTTCTTCGACGCCGCGAAGTACCCGACTGCGACCTATGACGGCAAGCTCGCGGATTTCGTCGATGGCGCACCGACGCGCGTGATCGGCAAGCTCACCCTGCACGGCGTGACGCGCCCGCTGGATTTGAAGATCGAACACTTCAAGTGCATCCCCGATCCGATGCTGCACCCGCGCGAACGCTGCGGTGCCGAAGCATCCACCAGCTTCAATCGTGCCGACTTCGGGATCGACGCGGGTCAGTCATTCGGTTTCGACATGACGGTGTCGATGCAGATCCAGGTCGAGGCGGTGCAGGACAAGTGACGATTCGGCGCAGGTTTTTCCGACATCCATGGTGAGGTTTTGCTGCATGGCAAAGCTCGTGTACGAGTTGAACCAATCCCTTGACGGCTACGTTGACCACCTGAAAATGGGGCCTCCCCGTCCCGACCTCTTTCGTCACTTCATCGAACGGGTGCGCAGTCTGACGGGCATGGTGTACGGTCGCCGCATGTACGAGGTCATGCGCTACTGGGACGATGACCTTCCGGATTGGGACGCGGCGGAACGCGATTACGCAGGGGCGTGGCGGAACCGGCCGAAGTGGGTCGTGTCGCGCTCGTTGAAGTCGGTCGGCCCCAACGCCACGCTCGTCGGCAATGACATCGCGGCGGTGATACGCGAGTTGAAGGTCCGGTTCGATGGGGAAATTGAAGTTGCGGGACCAGACCTGGCAGGGAGCCTGACCGACCTTGGCCTGATCGATGAGTATCGGCTTTACCTCCACCCCGTCGTGCTGGGCGGTGGCAAACCATTCTTCGTCGGCCCCCGTCCGCCGCTCCGCCTCGCGGCGAGCGACCTGGTTGCCGAGGACGTGATCAGGTTGACATACGTTCCTGCCTGATCGCGCGATTCAACGACAGACTGCGCCTGCTCATCGGGTTCGCGCATGCGGCAGCCGCGAATTGGCGTTACCCTGAAGCCCTTTCGAAGCTTCGGGGAACGTCGTCATGTCCGCGCATCGCAGCTTGCTGGCCGGTTGTCTGATCCTCGCGCTGGGTTGTCCTGCGCTCGCCGGCGCGGAATCCACCGCGCAGGCGATGCCCGAATACATGGACATGCTGGGCCGCGCGATCGCGTTCCAGACCGTGGAAGGCAAGGATCAGGTACCCGCGTTCGCGCGCTATCTCGCGGGCAAACTGGAAGCGGCGGGCTTCGCCCAATCCGACATCGAAATCATTCCCGTCGAGCACACCGCGGCGCTGGTGGTGCATTACCGCGGCAGTGACAGAGCCTTGAAGCCGATCCTGCTTTCGGCACACATGGACGTGGTCGCGGCCAATGCCGACGGCTGGACCGATCACGACCCGTTCAAGCTGGTCAAGGACGGTCCCTATTACTACGGCCGCGGCGTGGCCGACATGAAGGACAACACGATCGCGCTGGTCGAGACGTTCATGCGCCTGAAGCGCGAACACTTCGTGCCGAAGCGCGAAATGATCCTGGTGTTCTCGGGCGACGAGGAAACCGACATGGCCTCGACGCGCGAGCTGGCGAAGCGTTATCACGACGCCGAGTTCCTGCTCAACGCCGACGCCGGCGGCGGCGTGTACGACGCCGACCTCAAGCCCGTGATGTTCAAGGTGCAGGCGGCCGAGAAGACCTACGCCGATTTCCTGCTGACCGCGACTTCGGTCGGCGGCCATTCCAGCGAACCGCGTCCCGACAACGCGATCTACACACTCGCGAAGGCGCTCGGCGGCGTCGCGGCGTACCAGTTTCCGGTGCGCTACAACGCGATCACGCTGGCGTCGTTCAAGGTCATGGGCGAACACGGCACCGGCAAGCTGGCCGCGGCAGCGCGCGCCTTCGCGGCGAATCCGCACGATGCCGCGGCCATCGCGACGATATCGGCAGACCCGGCGTTCGTCGGCCAGATCCGCACCACCTGCGTCGCGACGATGTTGAGCGGTGGCCACGCGCTCAACGCGCTGCCGGAACGCGCCACCGCCAACGTCAACTGCCGGATCTTCCCGGGCGTCGGCATCGCGTCGGTGCAGGCGGCGCTCGCGAAGGCGATCGGCAACCCCGCGGTCAAGATCACGGTGCGGCAACCGCCGCCGGTGGAAAGCCCGGCCTCGCCGCTGCGCAAGGACGTGATGGATGCCGTGGCGGCCGTGGTGCAGCAACGCTTCCCGGGCATCGAGATCGTGCCCGCGATGTCCTCGGGCGCGACCGACAGCATGTACTTCCGCAACGCGGGCGTGCCAAGCTACGGCGTCAGCCCCGACTTCGGCAAGCCCGGCGACGAACACGCGCACGGCTACAACGAACGCACGCTGGCGACGGAATTGTCCGCGGGGCTCGACTACTGGCACAGCCTGCTGACCCGGCTCTCGCAACAGTAGCGCCGCGCAGGATGCGCCCTGCCCCGCGTAAAATGGCGGGTTTGGGCTCAAGGCAAACCCGCTTTTCATGTCCGACCACCTTTCCGACCGTCACCTTCAAGAGACGCGCCGCCGCCGCACCTTCGCGATCATCTCGCACCCGGATGCGGGCAAGACCACGCTGACCGAAAAGCTGCTGCTGTTCGGCGGTGCGATCCAGATGGCCGGCGCGGTGAAGTCGCGCAAGACCGCGCGCCACGCGACCTCCGACTGGATGGCGCTGGAAAAGGAACGCGGCATCTCGGTCACTTCGTCGGTGATGCAGTTCCCCTACGCGGGCCGCATCGTCAATCTCCTCGATACTCCCGGCCACGCGGACTTTTCCGAGGACACCTACCGCGTGCTGACCGCGGTCGATTCCGCGCTGATGGTGATCGACTGCGCCAAGGGCGTCGAGGAACGCACCATCAAATTGATGGAAGTCTGCCGGCTGCGCACCACGCCGATCATGACCTTCATCAACAAGCTCGACCGCGAAGGGCGTTCACCGATCGAACTGCTGGACGAAGTGGAATCGGTTTTGAAAATCCAGTGCGCGCCGGTGACCTGGCCGATCGGCATGGGCAAACGCCTGAAGGGCGTGTACCACCTGCTCGACGACGAGGTGCACCTGTACGAGTCCGGACGCAATTTCACGCGCCAGGATTCGACCATCCTGAAAGGTCTGGACGATCCGGAACTGGAACCACGCATCGGCTCGGAAGCGCTGGCCGAGCTGCGCGAGGAACTGGAACTGGTGCAAGGCGCATCGCACCCGTTCGACCTCGGCAAGTATCTGGCCGGCGAACAGACGCCGGTATTCTTCGGTTCCGGCATCAACAATTTCGGCGTGCAGCCGTTGCTGGATTTCTTCGTCGAGCACGCGCCGCCGCCGCAGCCGCGCGCAACAGCGACGCGTGAAGTGTCGCCCGAAGAAGAAAAACTCTCGGGCTTCGTGTTCAAGATCCAGGCCAACATGGATCCGGCGCACCGCGACCGGGTGGCGTTCCTGCGGGTGTGCTCGGGCAGTTATCGATCGGGAATGAAGGCGTTGCAGGTGCGTACCGGCAAGGAGGTGAAGCTCGCCAACGCGCTGACCTTCATGGCCTCGGAACGCGAGATCGCGGAAACCGCGTATCCCGGCGACGTGATCGGCCTGCACAACCACGGCACCATTTCGATCGGCGACACTTTCACCGAAGGCGAAGCCCTGTCCTTCACCGGCATTCCGAACTTCGCGCCGGAACTGTTCCGCCGCGCACGCCTGCGCGATCCCCTGAAGATGAAGGCGCTGCGCGCGGGCCTCGCGCAGTTGTCCGAAGAAGGCGCCACGCAGTTCTTCCGCCCGCTGATGTCGAATGATCTGATCCTGGGCGCGGTCGGCGTGCTGCAGTTCGACGTCGCGGCGTATCGCCTGAAGGACGAATACGGCGTCGACTGCGCGTTCGAGAACGTGGGCGTCGTCACGGCCCGCTGGGTGCATTGCGACGACGCCAAGAAACTCGCCGAATTCCGCGAGCGCAACGCAGCGCACCTTGCGCTGGATGCCGCGGATCAGTTGGTCTATCTGGCACCGACCCGCGTCAACCTGCAACTGGCGCAGGAACGCTGGCCGGGCGTCACCTTCACCGACACGCGCGAACACGCCAGCGCCAAGCCGGCTTGAGGAAACCGACGCGACGTCGCGGCGGCCGACGCGGTGCTACGCGATGTGCAGCGAGCGTTGCGTGTCGGCGCCGCCGTGCACGATCTTCGCGCGCAGTTCCTCGGGATCGAAATCGTCCACGTTGATGAACTCGGCGGTGGCGCGACGCAGGCGTTCCAGCATCACGCGCTCGGTTTCGCTGATCGCGCCTTCGCGCTGGGCCTCGACGAGCTGCTCGAAGTAATCGTGCGAGCGGATCGAACCGGCCTTCACCGCCTTCAGGAACTTGCGTTCGATCGGCTCGGCTGCGACCACGTCGGGCAGCAGTGCGTGCATCCGTCCGACCGGATTGTTGGCGTTGGGCGTCAGGTACATCCCGCGCACCAGCGCGTCGCGCGCCGCGTTGGGCGCGGTCAGCAGTGCGGCCACGCGGCGGCCCAGGCGATCGGACGGCGGCACTTCGCGGCGCCCGAACGGGAACACCAGCGTGTGCACCAGCCACGCCACCGGCCGCACCGGGAAGTTGCGGATCACGCCGTCCAGCGCCATCTGCATCCGCCACACCGAATCGTGGAAGGCCCATGCCAGCAGCGGCCGTTCGGCTTCGGGACGGCCCTCGTCCTCGTAGCGTTTCAGCATGGCCGAGCAGATGTAGAGGTACGACAGCACGTCGCCCAGCCGCGCGGAAATCTTCTCCTTGAATTTGAGCTTGCCGCCCAGCACACCCATCGCGGTGTCGGCCAGCAAGGCCAGCGCGGCGGAATAGCGGTTCAACTTGCGGTAGTAGCGGCGCGTGTAGGCGTCGCCCGGCGCCTTGCCGAATTTCGCGAAGGTGATGCCCAGCACGAACGCGCGCGCCGCGTTGGAAATGCCGAAACCGAGGTGCCCGAACAGCGCTTCGTCGAAATCGCCCAGCGCCTTGGCGCGATCGGGCTCGTGCGTGGCGCGCATTTCCTTCAGCACCCACGGATGGCAGCGGATCGCGCCCTGCCCGAAAATCATCAAACTCCGGGTCATGATGTTGGCGCCTTCCACCGTGATCGGAATCGGCGCGCCCTGCCACATCCGGCCAAGGTAATTCGACGGCCCCAGCTGGATGCCCTTGCCGCCGTGCACGTCCATTGCGTCCTGGATCACGATGCGGCCGAGGTCAGTGGCGTGGCATTTCGCGATGGCCGACGCCACCGCCGGCTTCTCGCCGCGATCGACCGCCGCCGCCGACGCGCGCGACAGCGCCGTGACCGCGTAGGCGTAGCCGCCGATCCGTGCCAGCGCTTCCTCGACGCCTTCGAAACGCGCGACGGCAAGGCCGAACTGTTTGCGAATGCGCGCGTAGGCGCCGGTCGCGGCCACCGCCGTGCGCACGAAGCCGGTGGCGTTCGATGGCAACGAAATGCCGCGCCCCACCGACAGGCATTCCACCAGCATCCGCCAGCCGTGGCCCGCCATGTGCGGGCCGCCGATCAGCGTGTCGATCGGCACGAACACGTCCTTGCCGCGCAGCGGACCGTTCTGGAAGGGAATGTTGAGCGGGAAATGCCGGCGGCCGATTTCGAGACCGGGCGTCGTGCGCGGGATCAGCGCCAGCGTGATGCCGAGGTCTTCCCTGTCGCCCAGCAGGTGTTCCGGGTCGTACATCCGGAACGCCAGGCCCGCCAGCGTCGCGACCGGCGCCAGCGTGATGTAGCGTTTGTCGAAGGTGAGCCGGATGCCCAGCGTTTCCCTGCCCTCGACCGTCTGTTTGCAGACGATGCCGTAATCGGGAATCGAGGTGGCATCGGAACCCGCGTACGGACCGGTCAGCGCGAAGCACGGCACCTCGCGGCCATCGGCGAGACGGGGCAGGTAATGATTCTTCTGTTCCTCGCTGCCGTAACGCAGCAGCAGTTCCGCCGGCCCCAGCGAATTCGGCACCGCGACGATGGACGACAACGTCGCCGACACGCTGGAGAGTTTCTGCAGCACCGCCGAGTGTGCGCTCGCGGAAAACTCGAGGCCACCGTAGCGCTTGGGAATGATCATCCCGAAGAAGCCCTTGCGCTTGACGAAGTCCCACACCTCGGGCGGCAAGTCGGCGATCTCGTGCGTGATGTGCCAGTCGTCGATCATCCGGCACAGTTCCTCGCACGGGCCATCGAGGAACGCCTGCTCATCCGCCGAGAGTTGCGGCTTCGGCTCGGACAGCAGTTTCGACCAGTCGGGCTTGCCGGCGAACAGCTCGCCCTCGAAGCCGACGGTGCCGGCGTCCAGCGCGATCTGTTCGGTTTCGGAAATTTTCGGCAGCACGCGCTTGAACACCTTCAGCAGCGGCGCGGCGAACAGCGCCCGGCGCAGCGGCGTGACATTGAACGGAACCGCGACGAACACCACGAACAGGCCCAGCAGCATCCACATCGGCGTCGACGCGTGCAGCCCGAAGCCGACCACGAGGATCGTCACGATCGTGGCGACGGTCCATTGCCAGAGCCGCAGGCGGAAATACCCGCAGGCGAGCGACACGATCGCGGCGCAGACAAGGATGATGATGGTGCTCATGGTGATTGCCTCTTCATAAGGTTCTGCTCTTCCTTAGCTCCATGCAGCGTTGCCAGGCTCGCGCATCCGGCGCTCGCCAAGCAATCCGGCCCTCGGCATCCTGCCCCGTGCGTTCGCCTGCGCAGCCGATGCCGCCGGCATCGGCTGAACGCGCAGTCTCACCCTCGCCGGGTCGCCGCCTGCGAACGCGGCACGGCAACGGTCTCACGGTCGAGGGCATTCAGGAACGGCTCGATCGCGGCGGTGAAGGCGGCATTGTCATCGCCCGCGAGCGTGTGCGTCGCGTGCGGGATTTCGACATGCGTCGCGTGCGGCACGGCTTCCAGAAACTCGCGCACCGTGGCTTCCGACACGATGTCGCTGCGGCCGCCGGAAACCAGCAGCACGGGCACGTCGATGTTGCGCGCGGCGTCGAGCAGGCGCTGCTGGTGGCGCTCGCCCTCGTGCGCGACCGTGTCCAGCAGGGCCGGATCCCAATGCCAGCGCCAGCGTCCGTCTTCGCCACGGCGCAGCAGTTGCGCCAGTTCGTCTCTGTCCTTGCGACGCGAACGGTGCGCGAGATAGGCGGCGACCTGGTCGGCGGCATCGTCCAGAGACGCGAAACCCTCCGGGTGTGAACGCATGAAATCCAGCATCCGCTCGACGCCCGCGGCTTCCCAGCGCGGCGTGATGTCCACCAGCACCAGTGCGCGGAACGGACCGGGTCGGGTCTCGCCGGCCACGACCAGACCCAGCAGGCCGCCCATCGATGCACCGACCAGCACCGGCGGCTCGTTCAAAGCACGCGCCACCGTCAGCAGGTCGCCCACGAATTGCTCCAGCGCGTAACGCCCATCCGCCAATCGGCCGCTGTCGCCGTGGCCACGCGCATCGAAGGTCAGCGTGCGCCAGCCGCGCTCCGCCAGCGATTCCGCGGCGCGGGCCCAGGCATGCCGGCTCTGGCCGAAACCGTGCGCGAACAGCACCGGCCTCGCGGATGCCCGTCCCCGCGTCTCTGCCGCGAGCCGCAACCCGTCGCCGGCGCGCAGGTTCAGCAAGGCACTCTCGGTCGCGGAAGTCCGGTCTTCCATACGCAAAAGTATGGACGGAGCCCGGCCGGGATGTCAATACGCTAAAGTATGGTCATGACGCACGCCCATCCCCACCCCGGAGACAGCCGCGCGCGTCCGGCCGCAGCGAGCCACAACCGCCTGTCGGCCGAAGACTGGGAACTCGCGGCGCTGGACCTGATCGCCGAGCAGGGTGTGGGCGCGCTGGCGGTGGAAACACTGGCGAAGCGGCTGGGCGTCACCAAGGGCAGCTTCTACTGGCATTTCCGGAACCGCGAGGCGCTGCTGAAGGCCGCGCTGTCGCGCTGGGAAAACCACGACGAACGCGAACTGCTCGGCCACATCGCGGCGGTGGGCGATCATCCGCGCGAGCGGCTGGGCGCGCTGTTCCGCTGGGTGTCGCGCGAGGTACGGCCGCACCGGATCTACGCGGCGCTGATGCAGGCGCTGGATCATCCGCTGGTGCGGCCGCTGATGGCGCGTGTGTCGCAGCGGCGGATGGACCTGCTGACGCTGGCGTTCCGGCAGGCGGGACTGGACCGCGCCGAGGCGCAGCATCGCGCACGGCTGACCTACGCCGCCTACGTGGGTTTTCTGCAACTGAACCTGACCCTGGCCCTGCCGCACCTTTCGCACGAGCAGTACGAGGCGTACGTGGAACACGTGATCTCGGCGCTGGTGCCGGGAAACGGGGGAAATTGAACCAAACTCGCTGCCGCCCGGGTTTGCTGCAACCGCACAAAAAGTCAAGCCCCGCGCCGTCTTGCAATGACGGCGGCTGCGGACTACCGTCACAAACCCTCCCTTTCCGGCGGTGCCGCGAGGCACCGGATTCAACGATGCCAAGCAAACTCGAAGCGCTGAACCGATGGGTCGATGAGGTCGCCGGGAAAACCAGACCCGATCGCGTCCACTGGTGCGACGGTTCGGATGCCGAATACCGGAGCCTCGTGGACGGGATGCTGAAAACCGGCGACCTGATCGAGCTGAACCCGCAGACCCATCCGCGCTGCTACCTGCATCGTTCCGATCCCAGGGACGTCGCGCGCGTCGAGAAGCTCACGGTCATCTGCACGAAGAACAGGGACGACGCCGGCCCCAACAACCACTGGATGGATCCGGCCGAGGCGCACGCGAAGATCGACGCGCTGTTCGACGGCTGCATGCAGGGGCGCACGATGTACGTGATCCCCTACTGCATGGGCCCGATCGGCTCGCCGCTGTCACGCTGCGGCGTCGAGATCACCGACTCACCCTACGTCGTCGCCAACATGCGGATCATGACCCGGATGGGCACCGCAGCGCGCGAACGGATCGAGCGGGAGGGAAGCTTCGTCAAGGGCCTGCATTCGACCGGCGAACTCGACCCCGAGCGGCGCTGGATCATGCATTTCCCCGAGGAACTCACGATCAAGTCCTACGGCTCAGGCTATGGCGGCAACGCGCTGCTGGGCAAGAAGTGCCATGCGCTGCGGATCGCCTCGTGGCAGGCGCGCAGCGAAGGCTGGCTGGCCGAGCACATGCTGATCGTGGGCATCGAGAATCCGCGGCACGAAATCCGCTACGTGGCGGCGGCGTTTCCTTCCGCCTGCGGCAAGACCAACCTCGCGATGCTGATTCCACCGGAAGGCTATCGGCGCGACGGCTGGAAGGTGTGGACGGTCGGCGACGACATCTGCTGGATGCGTCCGGGCCGCGACGGGCGCCTGTACGCGATCAATCCGGAAGCCGGCTTCTTCGGCGTCGCGCCCGGCACCAGCGCGCACACCAACGCGAACGCGCTGGCGATGCTGCAGCACGACACCCTTTTCACCAACGTCGCGGTCACCGCCGACAACCAGCCGTGGTGGGAAGGGCTGGACGGCCGCAAGCCGGTCAAGGACTGGCAGGGCCGCGACTACGATCCCGCGAACGGGCCGGCCGCGCACCCCAATTCGCGTTTCACCGTGCGCGCCTCGCAATGCCCGAGCTGGTCGCCGGAAGCGGAGAACCCGGAAGGCGTGCCGATCGACGCGATCGTGTTCGGCGGCCGCCGCGCCTCGCTGGTGCCGCTGGTGATGGAAGCGCGCGACTGGACCCACGGCGTGCTGCTGGGCGCGTCGATGGCCTCGGAAACCACCGCCGCCGCCACCGGCCAGGTCGGCCTGATCCGCCGCGATCCGATGGCGATGAAACCGTTCTGCGGCTACAACTACGGCGACTACTTCGCGCACTGGCTGTCGTTCGACCGGCCCGGCGCGCAACTGGCGAAGGTCTTCCACGTCAACTGGTTCCGCAAGGGCAAGGACGGCAGGTTCCTGTGGCCAGGCTTCGGCGACAACCTGCGCGTGCTGGAGTGGATGCTGAAACGCGTCACCGGCGAAGCCGACGCGGTCGAAACCCCGATCGGCAGGCTGCCCCGCGCCGAAGACATCAATCTGGATGGTCTCGAACTCCCCGACGGCGCGCTCGACGAACTGCTGCAGGTGGACAACGAGGCATGGCGCGCGGAACTCGCCGCGATCGGCGCCTACCTCGACGGTTACGGCGACCGCCTGCCGGAGGCGCTGCGCGCGGAACACCGGCGCGTCGCGGACGCGCTGGATGCCGCCTCTTCCGGCGCCGCGCCAAGGCGGGCGGCTGCAGCGGCCTCCTGACCGCTGCCCGCGCCGTTTCCGGCCGCTCCCCTCCGTGTCCGGTCTGGGCGTCTCCCGACGCGCCAGCCGCTTGCACGCGGGCTTCGCCCTCCGGACCCGCGACGGCGGCGGTGGCGGCCATTTGCATCCCGCGTCAATTCTTTCTATCTTGATAGAAAGATATATGGATGCCGCCCCGGATGGTTCCGATTTCGCTCGAGTTCTTCCCGCCCAAGACCGACGAGCAGCGCGCGCAACTGGAGCGCGCGCTGCCCCGACTGAAGGCGCTGGCGCCGGAGTATGTCAGCGTCACCTTCGGCGCGGGCGGCTCCACGCTGACGCACACGCCGCGCACGGTCAGGCACCTGCGCGAGACCCATGACCTGGAAGTCGCGCCGCACGTGTCGTGCATGGGTGGTTCGCGCGAGGAGATCGGCGCGCTGCTGGCCGACTACCGCGCGCTGGGCTGCAAGCGGATCGTCGCGCTGCGCGGCGACCTGCCCTCGGGGATGGCCACGCCCGGCGATTTCCGTTACGCCTCGGATCTGGTGGATTTCGTCCGCCGCGAACACGACGGATATTTCCACATCGAGGTGGCCTGCTATCCGGAATGCCATCCGCAATCCGATCACGCGCTGGCCGATCTCGAACACTTCAAGACCAAGGTCGATGCCGGCGCCGACGGCGCGATCACCCAGTACTTCTTCAACGCCGACGCGTATTTCAGGTTCGTCGATGACGCGCGCCGCGCGGGCATCACCATCCCGATCGTGCCGGGCGTGATGCCGATTTCCAATTTCGCGCAGCTCAGGCGGTTTTCGGAACTCTGTGGTGCGGAGATTCCGCGCTGGATCGGCAAACGGATGCTGGCCTACGGCGACGACGCCGAATCCGTGCGCGAATTCGGCGCCGACGTGGTGGCCGCGATGTGCCGGCGCCTGCTGGATGGCGGCGCGCCGGGCCTGCACCTGTACACGCTGAACCGGGCGCGGGCAACGCTGGCGGTGCTGCAGCGGCTGGACGGCGTTGGCCGCCCGACGGTGTGACGAACGCGGCGCATCGGGATCCCTGTTCACGGCTACACTGGTCGCTCATGCGTGCAGGGATCCTGAAATCGTTTTGCCTGCTGGCGTTGCTGGCCTCTGCTCCGCTGGCGCACGCGCAGCTGGTCTATCGCTGCATCGGTGAGCACGGCGAACCGGTGTTTTCCGGCCAGCCCTGCGGCACGCCGGCGCCTTCGCCGGGCGCCACGGCTGCCGCTCCCGCGGGCACCGCTGGCGGGCTGGGCGGCGTTTGCGCCGCCTCGCCGCGATCGCTGCGCGACGAAGTCGCCGCCGCATTCCAGCGCAACGACGTGAACCTGCTGTCCGGGCTGATCCTGTGGAACGGCACCGCCCAGTCGTCCGCACGCGCGACGCTGCGCTCGCTGTCGGCGATGCTGAAGGAGCCGCTGGTCGGCATCACCCTGGCGTCCGGCGCCGATCCCCCCGCCGACGCGCCGGCGTCCTCCTCGACGGCAGCCGGGCCCGTACAGGCCGCGAGCGTTGCGCCGCCGCCGTCGGGACTGGTGGTCACCACGCAACCCGCGGGGAGCGGCACCGAGGGAGGCCAGACGCGCGATTTCGGTCTGGCCGAGGTCGGTGGCTGCTGGTGGTTGACGCTGTGAATCGCGGTGCCATCGCTAAGGGCCGCGAACGCGCGTGTTAGCATCGCTGCAACGCTTTCATTTCCGAACGCGCATCTTCGCGCGCAACGAGCACGTCATGCCGAAATTCTCCTTCGTCTTCCTCGCCGTCGCGTTGGCGACCAGCGCCTGCTCGGCGGCCAACGATCCCGCCGCCCCGCCGCCGCCCCCGGCAACCGCGGTGCCAGCGGCGATTGCGCCGGCCGCGCGCAGCGCGATCGAGGCGGCGATCCACAAGATGGCACCCGACGCGCACGTGCAATCGCTGCAACCCACCCCGATCGCGGGGCTGTACCAGGTGGTCGCGGACGGCCAGGTGCTGTACCTCACCGGCGACGGACGCTACGTGCTCCAGGGCGCGGCCTACGACCTGAAGACCCGCACGTCGTTGAACGACGCCACGATGAACCGCCTGCGCCGCGACGCCATCGCCGGGCTGTCGCCCGACCAGATAATCCGTTTCGCTCCGCCGCATCCCCAATACACGGTCACCGTGTTCACCGACCTCGATTGCCCGTACTGCCGCGCGTTCCACGCCAACATCGCGGAGATCAACAAGCTGGGCATCGCGGTGGATTATCTTTTCTGGCCGCGCAGCGGGCTGAACACGCCATCGGCGGAAAAGGCCGTCTCGGTGTGGTGCGCGGCCGACCGCAAGGCTGCATTCACCGCGGCAAAGGCCGGACGCGATCCGAAACCCGCGCGTTGCGCCAATCCGGTCGCGCGCGATTATGACCTCGGCGTGGCCCTGGGCGTGGAAGGCACGCCCACCATCATCACCGGCAACGGGCAGGTGATCGGCGGCTATGCCGACCCCGGGGAATTGCTGAAACGATTGAAGGCCGTACACGCGCCGGTGCAAGGCGGCTGAGCGCTGGCGGATCAAGGCGGCTGATACAATACGCCGCTTTCGCGACCCGGCTTGCCACGCCATGATCGTCCTCGACGGGCGCAGCGCCCTGTCGGATTTCCGCCTCGACCGACTCAACCAGCGCCTCGCCGCGCTGGCCCGGGGCGTGCGCGTGCGCGGTGCACGTTTCGTGTACTTCGCGCAAGCCGCCGACGCGCTGACGCCCGAACTGCACCGGCGGCTCGCCGAGGTGCTGGACGCGACCGAGGCCCCGCCTGCGGACGCGTCGCTGTGGGTGGTGCCGCGGCTGGGCACGGTGTCGCCATGGTCGTCCAAGGCCACCGACATCCTGCATCACGTGGGCCTCCCGGTGGCGCGCGTCGAACGCGGTACCGCGTTCCTGATCGACGGTGTGGCGGATGCCGACGACGCAACCTTTGCCACGGTTGCCGAAGCGCTGCACGACCGGATGACGCAATCGGTGCTGCGCTCGCTGGACGATGCAGCGCGGCTTTTTGCGGCGCATGCCGCCGGCGCATTGCGCACGGTCGCACTGGACGGCAATGCGCCGGCTGCGCTGCAGCAGGCCAACGTCGAACTGGGTTTGGCGCTGGCACCCGACGAGATCGATTACCTCGCGGAGCACTACGCGAAGCTCGGCCGCGATCCCACCGACGCCGAACTGGTGATGTTCGCGCAGGCCAACTCCGAACACTGCCGGCACAAGGTCTTCAACGCGAACTTCACCGTGGATGGCCAAAAGCAGGCATCCAGCCTGTTCGACCTGATCCGCCAAACGCACACGGCCTCGCCCGCGCACACGCTGTCGGCCTACTCCGACAACGCCGCGGTGATCGAAGGTTCCGAAGGCGCGCGCTTCTTCGCGGATGCCGACGGCAGGTGGCGCGCGCACCGCGAGGCGATCCCCTACGCGATCAAGGTGGAAACCCACAATCATCCGACCGCGATTTCGCCGTGGCCCGGCGCGGCCACCGGTTCCGGCGGCGAGATCCGCGACGAGGGCGCGGTCGGCCGCGGCGGCAAACCGAAAGCAGGCCTGACCGGCTTTTCGGTGTCGCACCTGCGCATCCCCGGTTTGCCGCGACCGTGGGAAAAGGAACGCCCGCTGCCGCCGCACGTCGCCAGCGCGTTCGAGATCATGCGCGACGGTCCGCTTGGCGCGGCCGGTTTCAACAACGAATTCGGGCGGCCGTGCCTCGCCGGCTACTTCCGTACCTTCGAACTGGAAACCGGCATGCCCGGGATGCGCCACGGTTACGACAAGCCGATCATGCTGGCCGGCGGTGTCGCCAACGTGCGGCCGATGCTGGTGAAGAAAAACAGGCTCGCACCGGGCGATGCGGTGATCGTGCTGGGCGGCCCGGCGATGCTGATCGGACTGGGCGGCGGCGCGGCCTCGTCGATGGCGGCCGGCGCATCCAGCGCGGAGCTCGATTTCGCTTCGGTGCAGCGCGACAACGCCGAGATGCAGCGGCGCTGCCAGGAAGTGATCGACGCCTGCTGCGCCATGGCCGAGGCCAGCCCCATCGTCGCGATCCACGATGTCGGCGCGGGCGGACTGTCGAACGCGATCCCCGAACTGCTGCACGATTCGGGCGTCGGTGGAGAGATCGACCTCGAAAAGGTGCCCTGCGACGATCCGCAACTCTCGCCCATGCAGATCTGGTGCAACGAGTCGCAGGAACGCTACGTGCTGGCGGTGAAGCCGTCCGACCTTGCGGCGTTCACGGCGATCTGCGAACGCGAGCGCTGCCCGTTCGCGGTGGTGGGCACCGCAACCGTCGCACAACGTTTGCTGGTCACCAAGAGCAGGCAATCGGCCGAGTCCCGCATCACCGTCATCGACATGGAACTCGCGACACTGCTGGGCAAGCCGCCACGGATGCAGCGCGATGCCGTGCGGGTCACGCCGCATCTCGAAATCGTCCCCGATCTCACCGGCATCGGTCTGGACGACGCGATCGAACGCGTGCTGCGGATGCCCGCCGTCGCGAGCAAGGCGTTCCTGATCCACATCGGCGATCGCAGCGTGGGCGGCCTGTGCGCGCGCGACCAGCTGGTCGGGCCGTGGCAGGTGCCGGTGGCCGATTGCGCGGTGACGCTGTGCGACTTCGAGGGCCATGCCGGCGAGGCGATGGCGATGGGCGAACGCTCGCCGGTGGCCGCGCTGGACGGTGCGGCATCGGCGCGGATGGCCTTGGGCGAGGCGATCACCAACATCCTCGCCGCGCCGGTCGAAAACCTCGACGAGATGCGGTTGTCCGCCAACTGGATGGCCGCGATCGGCCACGCAGGCGAGGACGCCGCGCTGTACGACGCGGTGCAGGCGGTGTCGTCGTTGTGCACCGATCTGGGCGTGTCGATTCCGGTCGGCAAGGACTCGCTGTCGATGCGCACGCTGTGGCGCGGCGACGGGCGCGAACAGCGCACGATCGCGCCGGTGTCGCTGATCGTCAGCGCGTTCGCGCGGATCGGCGATGCGCGTCGCGTGCTGACCCCGCAGTTGCGGATGGACGCGGGCGATACCGAACTGTGGCTGATCGACCTAGGCAACGGACGCGACCGCCTGGGCGGTTCGGCACTGACGCACGCCTTCGACCGCGGCGGCGGCGTGCCGCCCGATTTCGACGATCCGCAACGGCTGCGCGCGCTGTTCGATTTGGTCCGCGAGGCTCGCGGGAAGGATCTGCTGCTCGCCTATCACGACCGCTCCGACGGCGGCGTGATCGTGACCCTGCTGGAAATGGCGTTTGCGGGGCACTGCGGTCTCGAAATCTTCCTGGACGGCTGGGCCGACAACGCGCTGCTCGCGCTGTTCAACGAGGAACTGGGCGCGGTGGTGCAGGTGCGCAAGTCCGACCACCACGCCTTCGCGGCGCTGGTCCAGGCGAACGGCCTGGGCGAGATGACGCGCGTGATCGGGCGGCCCAAGCAGAAGCTCGGCATCAAGCTGTACGGCGGCGACGAGACTGTCGCCAAGTGGAACTGGCAGAAGCTGATCGGCACGTGGCACGAGACCAGCCATGCGATGCAGCGGCTGCGCGACAACCCTGCCAGCGCCGACGCCGAACGCGACTGGCGCTGCGACGACGGCGATCCGGGCCTGAGCGTGAAACTCACCTTCGATCCCGCCGAGGACATCGCCGCGCCGTACATCGCGAAGGGCGCGCGTCCGCGCATCGCGATCCTGCGCGATCAGGGCGTCAACGGGCAAGTCGAAATGGCCGCCGCGTTCACCCGCGCGGGTTTCGACGCGGTCGACGTGCACATGAGCGATCTCGCCGCGGGGCGTCGCGAGCTCGCGGATTTTTCCGGCTTCGCCGCGTGCGGCGGCTTTTCCTACGGCGACGTGCTGGGCGCGGGCCGCGGCTGGGCCGCGTCGATCCTCTACCACGACGACTTGCGTGAACAGTTCGCCGGGTTCTTCGCCGACGAGTCGAAATTCGCGGTGGGCATGTGCAACGGCTGCCAGATGCTGGCGCACCTGAAATCCATCATTCCGGGCGCCGGACACTGGCCGGCTTTCGCGCGCAACGCGTCCGAACAGTACGAGGCGCGGCTGGTGACGCTGGAAGTGCTGGATTCCGAATCGATCGTGCTGCGCGGCATGGCGGGTTCGCGCATTCCCGTGGTCACCGCGCACGGCGAGGGTCGCGCGCTGTTCGCCGATGGCAGCAAGCCCGGCAAGGCCGGCGCCTGCCTGCGTTTCGTCGATAACCGGGGGAAGCCGACCGAGACGTTTCCGTACAACCCCAACGGCTCACCCGACGGCGTCGCCGGTTTCACCGCCGCCTCGGGCCGCGTCACCATCCTGATGCCGCATCCCGAACGCGTGTTCCGCAGCGTGCAGATGAGCTGGCATCCGCGCGAATGGGGCGAGGACTCGCCATGGATGCGGATGTTCCGCAACGCCCGCGCGTTCGTCGGTTGACGCGCGGGTTCATTCCCAGGTGTTGGCGTGCGGCCCCAGCTTGCCGTGCCGCTGCGGGCGGACCACGCAGAAGCGCTGGCCGGTCGGTGCCTCCAGCACGATCCAGGTCCTGATCGCCGCGACGCGCTTTGCGCCCAGCGCTTCCAGCCGACGCGCCTCGGCCTCCACGTCGTCGCTCTCGATGTCCAGATGTATCCGGCTGTCGTGATCGACCTTCTGCAGTTCGACGACCGGTTCGTCGTCGTGCATTTCCAGCGGCACGTACCTGTCGTGCGCGGGATCGGTACCCTCCCGAACCGGCCGGCCCAGTGCGGCGGACCAGAAACGCGCGGCTTCCGCAAGATCACCGGCCTTGCAATCGATGATGAAGCTGCACAAACGGCTGCGGTGCATGGCGATTCTCCGCCGTCACGCACGGCCGCGCGCGCGATCCACGCTCCACGGCCCCGGACCCGCTGCCGACAGGTACAGGAACGTGAAGCAGAACAGCACCGCGAGATCGCCGCCGTTCAGCAGCGGAAACACGTGGTTGTGCGGGAAGTGCACCATGAAATAGGCGAACGCCATCTCGCCCGACAGGATGAAGGCGACGGGCCGCGTGAACAGACCGATCAGCACCAGCAAACCGCCGCCGAATTCCAGGATGCCGGCAAGGCCGGGCGCCAGCGTGAACAGCTTCGCCGTGGAAATCAGTTCGAAATGATCACCCGGCACGCCGAACAGTTTTTCGGCGCCGTGCTGCATGTACAGGAAACCTATGACGATGCGCAGGATGCTGAGCAGGACGGGCGAAGCCTTGGTCCAGAAAGACGAGTTGCCGGCCATGCTGGTTCTCCTCGAGCCCGTGGACGGGACGGAAGCCCGCGAGTATGCCAGCAAACCCCGCCGGCGTTGTGTCCCGGACGTCACGCGGCGCAAAGCGCCTCGACTTCGTCGAGCCTTCTGGGCAACGCCGCGGTCAGCAACTCGGGGCCGCGCGCGCCCACCGCCACGTCGTCCTCGATCCGGATCCCGACGCCGCGCCACTTCGCCGGCACCGTGGTGTCGTCGGGCGCGATGTAGATGCCGGGCTCGACCGTGACCACCATGCCCGGTTCCAGCACGCGCGGCTGGTCGTCCACCCGGTAATCGCCGACGTCGTGCACGTCCAGGCCGATCCAGTGCCCGGTCTTGTGCGGGAAGAACCGCTTGTACTCGCCGCTCCTGATCGCCGCGCGCGGACTGCCGTCCAGCAGCCCCAGTGCGCACAGCCCCCTGACGATCACGCGCGTGGCGGCGTCGTGCGCGGCGGTGAACGGGCAACCCGCGCGCACCTCGCCGATCGCGGCGCGCTGCGCGTCCTCGACGATGCCGTACAGCGCGCGCTGTTCGCGCGTGAACCGTCCGCCCACCGGCCAGGTGCGGGTGATGTCCGACGCATAGCATTCGACTTCGGCGCCGGCGTCGATCAGCAGCAGGTCGCCGCGCGCCAGCTTGCCGCGGCTGGCGGTGTAGTGCATCACGCAGGTGTTGACGCCGGCTGCGACGATCGGCGGATACGAAGGCACCGCGCCGTGCGCACGCATCGCGTGCAGCAGCGCGGCTTCGACTTCGTATTCCGCCGCACCGGGCCGCGCGGCGCGCAGCGCCGCGCGTTGCGCCTCGGCCGCGATCCGCGCCGCGCGTTTCATCAACGCCAGTTCTGCCGGTGACTTGTACAGGCGCAGTTCGTGCAGCAGATGGCCCAGCGCCACGAATTCGCGCGGCACCACGCCGCCGCCGCGCGCGGCACGCAGGCGCCGCATCCAGCGCAGCAGTTGCGCATCGAATTCGTTCTCGCGCCCGAAATGGCAGTACAGCCGCGTGCGGCCCTCCAGCATCCCGGGCAGGATGTCGTCGATGTCCTCGATCGGGAACGCGTCATCCATCCCGAACCGCGCCACGGCGTCCTCGGGACCGATCCGCGCACCCTCGATGCGCTCGCGCGCCGGATCGCGTTCGCGGCAGAACAGCACGGCCTGTCCGCTGGCGCGGCCGGGCAGCAAGGCCAGCACCGCGTCGGGTTCCGGGAAACCGGTGAGGTAGTGGAAATCGGAATCCTGCCGGTATGGCCATGCGGCGTCCGCATTGCGCATCCGCCGCGGCGCCGCGGCCACCACCAGCGCGGCATCCACCCCCGCCATCTGCATCAGTTCCCCGCGCCGCCGCGCGAATTCGGCCGGCGCGATCATGTGCGGCCGCCACGCGGGTCCGAAGCGAGCTCCGCGTGCAGGCGCAGCACGCCGTTGCGTATGAAGTCCAGCACCTCGCTCAGGGATTGCTCGTCGTCCTCGTTCTCGCACACCACCGGCATCGCCGCGATGTGGCCGAGGTCGGCGAGGATTTCGCGCGCGTCTTCCGGCAGCGCGTGCCTGCCGATCGCGCCGGTCAGGCCGAGGCCGCCGAGAAATCCCCGGCACCAGTCCACCATCGCGTCGGCGCGCGCGGCCAGCGGAGCGGCGGGCAGCAACGGCGCGAAGCTGGCGTCGGACGCGCGCAACTGCTCGCGGCACTGGGCGCACAGGCGGTCGAGCAGGCGATGCGCGGCATCGCCCGTGTGCGCATCATCGCTTTCCAGCGCCAAGGCCTCGAGCAGGCCCGCGGCTCCCGCGGCGCTCCCCCCGCACAGCCAGCCCGTCAGCGCGCCGTGCAGATCGGACGCGGTGGTGCCGAGCTGCATTTGCGCCAGCGCGGCATCCAGTTCCTGATAAGTGACGGGTACGGCCGCCATGGTTTCCAGCGGTTGGCGGGATGGAGTCCGATTCTAGGCAAGCCGGTTGCAAACCGCCACGCATCCCGTTGGTGGCGTCGATCCCGTATTCGACCGGAGGTTTTGGGTACACTCGCACCAAGGACTGCCATCCGCGTCAGCCGACTGCGGGCGACCATCGACCCGCACGGATGCACGGGGGTTCCCAGCACATCCATGAGCCACGTCATCCCAGGCACGATGACCGTACTGCGGGTCACGCCGCAGCGGCCGCGAGCATTCGTGACGCGATTGCTCGCGCTGCTCGGCATCCTGCTGGCGTGCTGCGGCTCGGCGCTCGCCTACGAGCGCAGCTTCTACTTCCGGACGCTGGACAGCCAGAACGGCCTGGCCCAGAACTCCGTCGCGGTGATCTTCCAGGACCGGCAGGGCTACATGTGGCTGGCCACGCAGGGCGGCCTGCACCGCTACGACGGGTACACGCTGCGCCGCTTCGCGCATGACCCGGACCGCGCCGACAGCCTGCCCGACAATCTGGTGACCGCGCTGGCGGATGCGCCGGACGGACGGCTGTGGGTGGGCAGCAGCCGTGGCGGTTTGTCCCTGTTCGATCCCCGCCACGACCGCGTGCTGCCGCTGCCGCCGGCCGTGCGCCGGGAGGAAGCCAGCGTCGCGGCCCTGCTGGAACTGGCGGACGGCACGTTGCTGGTGGCCACGCCGCATGGCGTCGATCGGCTGGATGCCGGGGCATCCGCACCGAAAGCGGTGTGGTCCACGCCGGCCGGCGCAGATTCCGATGTCTTCGTGCAGAACCTGGTGCAGTGCCCCGATCGTCGCGTGTACGCCTCCACCGCAACGCAGGTGCTGGCGATCGACCCCGCGCGCGCGGATGCCAGGCTGCTGTCGGTTTCGCGCGACATCCACGCGCTGTTCTGCGATCACGAAAACCGCCTGCTGATCGGCACCGGAACCGGTCTGTGGCAGGTCGATCGCTCGAACGGCCCTGCGACCCGTGTCTGGCCGGCTGGCGATGACACCGCGGCATCCTCTTCCAGCTCCGTGGACGCGATGGCCGAGGATCGTGCCGGGCGCCTGTGGCTGGGGCTGAGCGGCGCGGGCTTGCTGCGCCTGGACCGCGCCAGTGGACAAAGCGACCGGCTGCTGCCGCAGCCGCAGATACGCGGCAGCCTGCCGGACGCCGCCATCACGACCCTGCTGGTCGATCAGTCGGGCCTGCTGTGGGTCGGTACCGCCTCGCGGGGCGCCGCGTGGACGGATCCAGACGGCGCGCCGTTCCACACCGTCACCGACCTCGGCGCCAGCGGCGAGCGCGAAGGCAGCAATTTCGTGCGCGCGTTCTACCAGACACCGGACGGCATGATCTGGCTGGCGGTCGGGGGTGATGGACTGAAGCGTTACGATCCGAGGACGGGGGGTTTCGAAAGTTTCGCCGATGCGATCAGCAAGGTTGTGAACGGCGGCATTCTTCCGCAAGTCCCTATTACGGCGCGCAACAACTTCGATCGAGCCATCGCCAGCCGATCCACTCGGACTGCCGCCCTGCGCGTCTACGCCATCACATCAGACGACAGCAATGCTCTCCTGATGGCTTCCAGTCGCGGAATCATTCGCTTCGATCCGATCAACAACAAAGCCGAACTACTCGATTTGCCTGGCATGGATTCTTTGCCGGAGATCGCCCATGTGGGAGTGCGCACGCTGCTGCGTGCAAGCAACGGTGATCTTTGGGTTGCTCCGACCGGAGCCGGGTTGATTCACTATCGAAATGGACACATCGCCGGCCATTATCTGGTCCACAACGGGGCAAATCCCGGATTTGCCGGAAATTTCGTTGCCGCTCTCGCGCAGGACCATCAAGGCCGCATCTGGGCCGGAACCACCGATGGTATCTCCGTGATCGATCCTGCCAATGGCACGATCCGCAGCTTCCGCGAACAACCCGGAAGGAGCGATTCACTGGGCGGCAACACCGTCGCGGACATTCTCGTCGGACGGGACGGCACGGTCTGGATCGGCACCCTGTCGGGACTCAACAGGCTGGTCTCCATCGACGCCTCGGGCGCCCATTTCCGCCGTTACGGCATGGCCGACGGGATGCCCGACAGCACCGTCTACTGCATGGTCGAGGACAGCGGGGGCGATATCTGGTTCAGCACCAATCTCGGCATCGGCCGGCTGGATCCCCGTAGCGGGCACATACTGGCCTTCGATTACGACGACGGGCTGCAGGGCGATGAATACAATTCCGGCGCCTGCCTGCGCACCCGCAGCGGAGATCTGCTGTTCGGCGGCGTGCATGGTTTCGACAAGGCCGACCCCGCCACCATCAAGCCAAGGAATTACCAGGCGCCGGTGGTGATCACCGGCCTGCGCAGCGGCGACCAATCGATCATCCCGCCGGTTTCCGGCGACCGCGCCGTGCGGTTTCCGGCCGATACCCGCAGCCTCGACATCGCCTTTGCCGCGCTGGATTACGCCTCCCCGGCCCGCAACCGTTTCCGCTACCGCCTGCTCGGCGACAGCGACCAGTGGAGCACGCCCGGCACCGGCCACGTCGCTTCCTATACCAACCTCGGTGCCGGTGACTACCGCTTCGAGGTGCAGAGCATCTCCCGCAACGGCGAAGCGGGCCGGACCGCACGGCTCGCTTTCCGGATCGCGACGCCGTGGTGGTGGAGCCTCGGGATGCGACTGCTCTACGGCGCGCTGCTGGGTCTGGTGATCCTGGTCGCCATGCTGGCATGGCGTACCCGGCGCGCGGAGGAACGCCGCCATCAACGACAACTGCAATTGCGCGAGGACCGTCTGCGGCATGCGTTGTGGGGTTCGGACGACGAGTTCTGGGACTGGGACCTGCGCAAAGGCATGATCTTCCGGCTGGGTGCCGAGGGCACGCCGGGGGGTCATCGCGAGGAAAGCATCTCGGCCGAGGACTGGCGCAAATCCGCGGTCCATCCCGAGGACCTGGAAGCCGTGGAGCGCGCGCTGGCCGAACACCTCGCAGGGCGCACCGATCATTTCGAGGCCGAGCACCGCCTGCTCAGCGCCTCCGGCGAATGGATCTGGGTGATCTCGCGCGGCAAGGTGGTGGAATACGACGCCGATGGCAGGCCCCTGCGCATCTGCGGCACGGCACGCGACATCAGCGCAATGCGGCTGGCCGAGCGCGAACGCCGGATCGCCGCGCAGGTGATCCGCAACATGACCGAAGCGGTCACGGTCACCGACCTCAATTTCCGCTTCATCTCGGTCAACACCGCGTTCACCCGCATGACCGGCTATGCCGAACACGAGGTGCTGGGCCGCGATGCCTCGCTGCTCAACGGCAGCCGGCATTCGCCGGAAAACTACACGCGCCTGCGCCAGACGCTGGCGGAAACCGGCCACTGGCGCGGCGAGCTATGGCAGCGGCGCAAGGACGGCGAGGAATTCCTGTGCTGGGTCGAGCTCAACGAGGTGTGCGACGCCGCCGGCAACCGCACCCACATGGTGGGCGTGCTGACCGACATCACCGACCGCAAGCGTGCCGAGCAGGAGCTGCGCTACCTCGCCAACTACGACACCCTGACCGGCCTGCCCAACCGCGCCCTGCTGGGCGAGCGGCTGGGCGCGGCGATCATTGCCGCGCGCCGCAGCGGCCGCAAGGTCGCGGTGCTGTTCCTGGACCTCGACCGCTTCAAGCACGTCAACGACTCGATGGGCCACACCGCGGGTGACCGCACGCTGAAAGCCGCGGGCGCACGGTTGCGCCAGCACGTGCGCGAGAACGACGTGGTCGCGCGTCTGGGCGGCGACGAATTCACGGTGGTGCTGGAAAACCTGGGCGACCAGCACGACGCCGAGGAAATGGCCCAGCGCCTGATCGAGGCGTTCAGCGAGCCGCTGCCGGTCAGCAATACCCAGGAAACCGTGATTTCGCCTTCGATCGGCATCGCGCTGTACCCCGATCACGGCCAGACGCCGACCGAGCTGCTGAAGTGCGCGGACACCGCGATGTACCAGGCCAAGGGACGTGGCCGCAACACCTGGGCGGTCTATCACGCCGGCATGGACGTGCACGCGCGCGACCGCGCCAACATGGTCACCGCGCTGCGCCGGGCGCTGGAACGGCGCGAACTCAGCCTCGTTTATCAGCCCAAGATGGCGATCGCCAGCGGCGCGGTGACCGGGATGGAAGCGCTGCTGCGCTGGCGCAGCAGCGAACTCGGCGAGATTCCGCCCAGCGTGTTCGTGCCGATCGCCGAGGAAACCGGCCAGATCATCGAGATCAGTGAATTCGTGCTGGCCACCGCCTGCGCCGACCTGCGCCGCTTCCGCGAAGCCGGCCACCGCAACCTGACCATGGCGGTCAATCTTTCCGCCGCGCAGCTCAACCGCACCGAACTCACGCTGCGGATCTGCGAGATCCTGGCCGAGCACGACATCGCCCCCGACCGCATCGAGCTGGAACTGACCGAGAGCATGGTCATGGCCAACGCGGAACAATCGGTGCGCGTGCTGGGCGAACTGAAGTCGATCGGCATGCGTCTGGCGATCGACGACTTCGGCACCGGCTATTCCTCGCTGGCCTACCTGAAGCGTCTGCCGATCGACACGCTCAAGATCGACCAGGAATTCGTGGGCGACGTCACCACCGATCCCGACGATGCCGCCATCACCGCCACCATCATCACCATGGCCCATTCGCTGCAGCTGAAGGTGGTCGCGGAGGGCGTGGAGACCGGCGAGCAACTGGCCTTCCTGCGCGTGCAGCACTGCGACGAGATCCAGGGCCACTGGCTGTCGCCGCCGCTGCCGGCGGATGCCTGCCTGGCCTTCCTCGAAAAACGCATCCGCCGCACGGTCGATCTGGCCTGACCGGGTGTTTTCGACACACCGTCGGGCCAGCCTCCCGCACATGCCCGCCGTCATGTTTTCGCTTATAGTCGCGCCATGAATACCGACACCGATGTCATCAAGGCCGAGCTCGCCGCGCTGTCGCGCGCGCTGGATGCGGCCATCGAAAAAATGCGGCGGCTGGCCGAGGAAAACGCCAGCCTGCGCCACGGCCGCGATCAGCTGGCCGGCGAACGCGCCGCGCTGCTGACGCGCAACGAGCAGGCGCGTGCGCGGGTCGAGGCCATGATCGAGCGTCTGAAGGCGCTCGAGAACGCCAATTGAGCGCAGCGCCATGACCGAAGAACCCGTCACCGTCACCGTCAAGCTGCTCGACCGCGAGTTCCTGGTCGGCTGCCAGCCCGACGAGCGCGAAGGCCTGCTCGCGGCGATGACCTATCTCGACCGCAAGATGCGCGAGATCCGGCACGCCTCGCGCAGCCCCGGCTACGACCGCGTCGCGGTGCTGGCCGCGCTCAGCATCACCCACGAACTGCTGATGCTGCAACGCAGCCAGAACGAGTTGTCGGGCAGCATCGGCGAGAACATCGCGATGCTGCGGCGCAAGCTTGAAGGCGCACTCGACACGCCTTTAGAATGACGCGGCTGGCGTCCCCTGCGGTGAACGACAGCGCGCCTCCAGCAATATGCCTTGTTCCTAATGCACGGCCTCGGGCTGGCGGATACCGGATCGTTGTGCAAGTCCGCCGCGAGCGGAAAGCCTGAAAGTCCGGTGAGCCCGCCCACTTGATCCTCGGGATCAGGGTCGCTCGGCGCGCATCGTCATCGCGGAGGGCGCCGGTTTTTTTGCGTGATCGTTGCGTGCGATCGTCCATGCTCCCCGCAAGACCGGACCGATGCCGAGCCGGACATTCGTGGACACGCCCGGATCGGACGCGCCGTCCGCGGCAAGGCTGCCAGCCATGACACGAAAACCCCGTGGCCGCACGCCTCACGACCGCCGCCTCGAATGAGGCAGCGGCGCAACTCCCGCAATGCCCATGAATGATGCCCGGGCCCTGTTGCGTGCGCGCATGGCGGTGAGGCGCGGGGAACTGGACGCCCGGCAACGCGTGGCGGCCGCCGCCGGCGTGACCAGGAGCCTCGAGCGGTTGCCCGAATTCATGACCGATCACAACGTCGCCGGTTACTGGGCGGTGCGTGGCGAGCTGCCGCTCAATCTGGCGGTCGCCTCGCTGCACCGGCGCGGGCAACATTATTTCCTGCCGGTGATCGATGCAGCGCGCCGGCTGCGGTTCGCCGAATACACCACCCGGTCCGCCCTGCGCAGCAACCGTTTCGGCATCCCGGAGCCGGACGTGGCGCCCGGCGAATGTCTGGACGCGCGCGAGATGGACGTGATCCTGCTGCCGCTGCTGGCGTTCGATCGCTTCGGGCATCGCCTGGGCACCGGCGGCGGTTTCTACGACACCACTCTGGCTTTCCTGCGCGAGGCGAAACGCCCCACCCAGCCGCTGCTGGTCGGGATCGGCTACGCCTTCCAGCAGGTGGACGAACTGCCCGTGCAAGCCTGGGACGTGCCGCTGGATTACATCGCCACCGAGGAAGACCTGATAGCCTGCACCGCACCGTCCGACCCGCGGATCATTTGACACGACCTCCTCTGCACGCCGGAGTCCCGCATGCAACGCTGGTTGATGAAAACCGAACCGGACACGTTCTCGATCGACGACCTGCAACGACGCAAGATCGAGCCCTGGAACGGCGTGCGCAACTATCAGGCGCGCAATTTCATCCGCGCTATGCGGCGTGGCGACCCGGTGCTGATCTACCACTCCAGTTGCGCGGTGCCGGGCGTGGCCGGAATCGGCAAGGTCGCGAGCGCGCCCTACCCCGATCCGACCCAGTTCGACCCGAAGAGCGAGTATTTCGATGCCGGCAGCGACCGCGGCGATCCGCGCTGGACGCTGGTGGACGTGGCGTTCGTGCGCAAGCTGCAGCGCGTGATCACGCTGGATGAACTCAAGACGCTGCGGAGCCTTGGTGATTTCGCATTGATCCGGCGCGGGAATCGCCTCTCCGTGCTGCCGGTCAGCAAAGCGCAATGGCAGGCGATCCTGGCGCTGGAATGAGGACACACCGTCGCATGGACATCGAGGCGCAGAAACGCGCGGCCGGCGAAGCCGCGATCGAGTACGTCGAGGACGACGCCGTGATCGGCGTGGGCACCGGTTCGACCGTGGCCTACTTCATCGACGCCCTGGCCAGGATGAAACACCGGATCGAAGGCGCGGTATCGAGTTCGGATCGTTCCACGAGGCTGCTGCAGGAACGCGGCATCCGCGTCTTCGACCTCAACGCGGTCGGCGAAATCCCGCTGTATGTGGACGGCGCCGACGAGTGCGATCCGCTCCGCCGTCTGATCAAGGGCGGCGGTGGCGCGCTGACCCGCGAGAAAATCGTCGCGGCGGCGGCGAAGAAGTTCGTGTGCATCGTCGATGCCCACAAGTGCGTGGACGTGCTGGGCCGCTTTCCGCTGCCGGTGGAGGTGATCCCGATGGCGCGCAGCCTGGTCGCGCGCGAAATCCTGCAGCGCGGCGGCCAGCCGGTGTGGCGCGAGGGCGTGATCACCGACAACGGCAACTGGATCCTCGACGTGCACGGCCTGCGGATCGACGATCCGCCCGGACTCGAATCGGACTGGAACCAGATTGCAGGGGTGGTCACGGTGGGACTGTTCGCGCACCGTCCCGCCGACGTCGTACTGGTCGGCGACGGCAGGAAATTCTGACCTGCCGTCACCGACCCGTTCGAGTGTCTTCCCTAATCGGGTTTTGTCGAGGCTACGCCGCCTTGCGCAGCGCGGCCAGCGCGTTGCGCATGCCCTCGACCAGTTGATCGCAGGTCTCGGGACCGATCGTTTCGCGGATCCGGATCAATACCTGCTCGCCGCTGTGGTTGGCGGCGACGAGCGCCTTGCGGCCGGCTTCGGTGATGATCCAGTTGCCACCTTCCTGGCGAACCATGTCCTGGGCCAGCATCGCCTGCAGGTTCTCGTCCAGCGTGCGCGCATCCAGGCGAAGCTGCTCGGCCAGTGCCGACGCCGTCATCGGGCCGGCGAATGTCAAGCGCTTGGCAAGCACATACTGATAATAGCTTTGCATTCCGCTGCACAAAATGCCCTGCTCAACTTGCTGCAGCAGCGCACCACGCAGGGCGGCGGCCATCGCGACCAGGTCGTGCTGCGGGGTGCGGGGTGCTTCCATCGAAACGTTCATGGCTGTTCTCCGAATCAGGGTTGAGGGGAACTGCATCGCCCGGGAAGCCTCTGGCCGAATCGTCCTGACGCCGTGCACGGAATGACCGCCGCCGCGGTGAGAGCGCCGCGGCAGGACTCGATCGCCTGGATACCCGATGCCCGGCGAGGCAGGGCAGAAACCCGCCACGCCGGTACCTTCCGATGCGACCTTGCCGCCCGCCCGCCACCCGCCCTGGTCGCATTGACGTCCGCACCGCCATGAGGATCCGGTCAGAGGCCCCGTGACGACCGCGCAACGATACGCCGATTTCGCGCCGGAAAGGGAGACCGCCTGCGCGAAAGCGGCGGCAAGGGGCGGGAAGGGAATGGCAAGCAAAAGCCCGCCAACGGGCGGGCTTTTTCGGGTCTACGGCCGCGGTCTGCAGCCGGAAATTGGCAGCCCCGGATGGATTCGAACCACCGAATGCCTGAGTCAGAGTCAGGTGCCTTACCACTTGGCGACGGGGCTGCAAGTGAGCAAAACCGGGCATCCTGCCGCGGTTGACTCGCCAGTCTGCGACTGACGCCGGGTACCTCCCCGGTGCCTAAGGTGGCAACAACGCCACCTTCGGGCTCCGACAGTTTAGCGCTTGGAGAACTGGGTGGCGCGACGTGCCTTGTGCAGACCCACCTTCTTGCGCTCGACCGCGCGGGCGTCGCGGGTCATGAACCCGGCCCGGCGCAGCGGCGCCTTCAGGGTTTCGTCGTACTCCACCAGCGCGCGGGCGATGCCCAGCCGGATCGCGCCGGCCTGGCCGGTGATGCCGCCGCCCGCAACATTGACCTTGATGTCGAACTTGTCGGTCATCCGGGTCAGCTCCAGCGGCTGGCGCACGATCATCCGCGAGGTTTCGCGGCCGAAAAACTCGTCCAGCGGCTTGCCGTTGACCTGGATCTGCCCGCTGCCCTTGCGCAGGAACACCCGCGCAGCGGAGGTCTTGCGGCGGCCGGTACCGTAGTTTCTAGCTTGCTGAATAGCCATGTGTCATGGATCGCTGTCGTTGGAAAATGCGGCTGCGGAAGGCGGCTCACACGTGCAGGGGGCGCGCACCCGGTTTCAAATCTCCAGGACTTTCGGCTGTTGCGCGGCATGCGGATGCTCGGCACCGCGATAGACCTTGAGTTTGCGGAACATCGCGCGGCCCAGCGGATTCTTGGGCAGCATGCCCTTGACGCCGATTTCGATCGCGCGCTCGGGATGGGTGGCCAAGAGGTCCTTCAGGCTGGTGGTCTTGAGGTTGCCGACGTAGCCGGTGAACCGGTGGTACCGCTTGTCGTCCAGCTTGGTGCCGGTGACCGCGATCTTCTCGGCGTTGACCACGACGATGTAATCGCCGGTGTCCACGTGCGGGGTGAATTCGGGCTTGTGCTTGCCGCGCAGGCGCCGCGCGACCTCCGAGCACAGGCGGCCCAGCGTCTTGCCGCTGGCATCGACCACCAGCCAGTCGCGCTTGACCGATTCGGCCTTGGCGCTGAACGTCTTCATGGGTGCGATCCGTACAGTTTTGGGTAAGCCCGCACAGGGTGCGGCCGTCGCGGTGGGGTTGCGACGAGGGTTTACAGCAACGAAAGACTGCGAAGGATAGCCGGGGTCCAAATGTCGTGCAAGCCTCTGAAGCGGAAAGTGCGACCGGCAAGGGCGACCGCCGCTCGTGACTGCCGTCGCCGTTCAGGGCCGCAACTCCGTTGGCGCCCCCACGCGCAAGCCTGCGCTTGATGTCATAGCATCGCCCGATGCCCGACACCCCGAAACCCATTGCCGAGCTGGCCGACGCCTGCGTCAAATGCGGCCTGTGCCTGCCGTACTGCCCCACCTACTCACTGGACGGCGTCGAGACCGAATCCCCGCGCGGGCGGATCGCACTGGCCCGGCATGCCACCGACGGCAGTCTCGCGCCCTCGCCCGGCCTGCGGCGACATCTGGATCACTGCCTGGGCTGCATGGCCTGCCAGAGAGTCTGCCCCGTGCCCGTCCACTACGGCGAGCTGCTGAAGGCATTCCGGGCCGAATTGCCCCCCGCGGCACCGCGCCCGCGCCGCCTGTTGAGGATGCTGACTTCGCCGGCGTGGTTGCGGCTGGGCGCCGGGCTGACGCGCTGGACGGCTGCCCGCCATTGGCTGCCGCCGCTGGCCCGGGCGCTGCCGCGGACGTCGGCCCTGCGCGCCGCGATCTCGCTGCTGGCCGCCCTGCCGCGGCCTGCTCGCCGGACTGTCGCTGCCGAATCCTTGAACGTGCCCACGCGCGGCCGCGTGGCCTTGTTCGGCGGCTGCGTGCAGGGCGTGTTCGAGCGCGATGCGCAGGAAGCCGCGGCGCGGCTGCTCGCGGCAGCGGGTTGCGCAGTCGTGCGGCTCGAGGGCTTCTGCTGCGGTGCACTGGCTGCGCATACCGGCGACGCGGCGGATGCCGAAGCGAAAGCGCGACGCGTACGCGAGGCATTTGCCGCCTGCGGCGTGGACACGCTGCTGACCGCCACGCCCGGTTGCCTGGGTACCCTGCGCGAGGCGCTGCCCGGCGCGAGGGTCGAGGACGCCATGGCGTTCCTCGATGCCCATGGGCAATCGCTGCGGTTCCGTCCGCTGGAACGCCGCGCCGTGCTGCACCTGCCGTGCACGCAGGTCAACGTGGCGCGCGCCGATGGCGCGGTACGCCGTCTGCTGGGCAGGGTTCCCGGCCTCGAACTCGACGTGCTGCCCACGCCGGGCATGTGCTGCGGCGCGGCCGGCAGCCACATGCTGGAATTTCCCGAGCGCGCGACGTCGCTGCGTGAACGCACGCTCGCCTGCATGCCGCTGCCGATGCCCGACCTGATGCTGACCGCCAACATCGGCTGCCGTCTCCATCTCGCTGCCGGCCTGCTCGAACGTGGCGTGCGTGTCGCCATCGAACACCCGTTGTCACTTTTGGCGCGACAATGGGCGCCATGAATGCAGCCACCAACCCGCGCCATCTGACGGTGCCCGATCGCGTCCTGGCCGGCTTCCAGCGCGCGCTGGACACCGTGGCCGGCGCCGCGGTCGCCGGGCGTCCCTCACCGGGCGAAGCACAACCGCTGCCCGAGCTGGACGCGAGCGGGCGCCGCCGGGCCGCCGGCCTGATGCGCGTCAACCATACCGGCGAGGTGTGCGCGCAGGCGCTGTACGACGGACAGGCCGCGTTCGCGCGCGATCCGGCCACGCGCGCGCACCTCGAGCATGCGGCGGCCGAGGAAACCGACCATCTTGCCTGGTGCGCGCTGCGGCTCAACGAACTGGACGACCGTCCCAGCCTGCTGAATCCGTTGTGGTACGCGGGCAGCTTCGCGATCGGCGCGCTGGCGGCGCTGGCCGGAGATCGCTGGAGCCTGGGCTTCGTGGTCGAAACCGAGCGCCAGGTCGAGGCGCACCTGGGCGATCACCTGCAACGCCTGCCCGAAGCCGACGCGCGTTCACGGGCGATCCTGGAAACCATGCAGGCCGACGAGGCGCGCCACGCCGCCGACGCCCGCGCACGCGGCGGTGCCGAACTGCCGCCGCCCGTTCCTTTCCTGATGCGCTGCGCCTCGGCGGTGATGAAGGCGGTGGCTTACCGGATCTGAACCTGCACCGCGCTACGCCGGTGCTGCGATGTCGGTATTCTGCGACACCACGATCCGCCATGGGCCGTCTGCTTGGCGTTGCACCACGTGGGTCAGATAGCCGCGCCGCGCAGGCACGGGCTGACCGTCGGGCATCACGAGACCATCCAGGCGCCAGGCGCAACGCACACATGCTGCGCCATCGCCCAACGCACGCACATAGACGGCCGACAGTTCCAGGGTACTGGTGCGGAAAATGGTGGCGTGGGTGGCGCGGTGTGCCTCGACGATCGCCGCGCGTCCTTGCCAGCGCACGCCGTACACGTTGACGAAGTCGGCATCCTCGGCGAACAGCTCGCCGAATGCGACCATGTCGTGCCGATTCCAGCACTCGGCGAAGGCACCGGCCAGGGCCCGCACGGGTCCGCTCACGGCCTGCATTGCCCCCGGCAAGGTCACATCAAGTTCCTGCCGTGGAACAGTTCCTCGATCTCGCGCTTCAGCAGCGATTCGATGCGCAGGCGGTCCTTGAACGACAGGTCGTCCGCGTGCGCCTCGAACAGGTAGGTGTCGAGGTCGAAGTCCTTCACGTGCATCTTGGTGTGGAAGATGTTTTCCTGATACACGTTCACGTCGAACATCTCGTATTTCTGGCGGATGTGCCTGGCGAGGTAATCCTGGATCGAGTTGATCTTGTGGTCGATGTAGTGCTTCTTGCCGCGCACGTCGCGGGTGAAGCCGCGCACCCGGTAGTCCATGATCACGATGTCGGACTCGAAACTGTCGATCAGGTAGTTCAACGCGCGCAGCGGCGAGATCACGCCGCAGGTCGCCACGTCGATGTCGGCACGGAAGGTGGCGATGCCGTTGTGCGGATGCGTCTCCGGATAGGTGTGCACGGTGATGTGCGACTTGTCCATGTGCGCGACCACCGCATCCGAGATCACGTCGCGGCCCAGCTTCTCGACCACCGGGTGCTCCGAGATCAGGATCGTCACCGAGGCGCCCTGCGGGTCGTAATCCTGGCGCGCGATGTTGAGGATGTTGGCGCCGATGATGTCGGCCACGTCGGTCAGGATCTGCGTCAGACGGTCGGCGTCGTAGGCCTCGTCGATGTAGTCGATGTAGCGGTCGCGCTGGTCGTTGGTGACCGCGTAGCAGATGTCGTAGATGTTGAAGCTGAGCGCCTTGGTGAGGTTGTTGAATCCCTGCAGCTTCAGGCGGGGCAGCGGCTTGACCACGGCGATGTCCTCGTGGCGGGTGGGAGAAACGGCGCACCGCGCCGGCCTGCTCGCCGGGTGCACGCACGGCGGCCTTCGAGCGGGGCAAAGTATGCGGGAAACCGCCCGCGGCTGCACCCCCGCCGCCGGAGTCGCGGCCCGCGCCATCCCGTTGCCCCGATGCTACACTCGCGCACGGCAACACAAACCGTGACGGGGGACCGAGACGCCATGTCAGAACTGCGCTACCTCCTGCAGCAGGCTTTCGAACGTTCGCAGGCCCCGGCGATACTCGCGCCCGATCCGGCCACGATGCAGCGGCTGCTGGAGCAGTGCCACCGGCGCCGCTACCCGGGCAAGACCGCGATCGTCCGGCCCGGTGATCCGGCCAACACCCTGTATTACGTGATCGACGGCTCGGTCAGCGTCTGCACCGAGGACGAGCAGGGCCGCGAACTGATCCTGGCCTACATCAACCGCGGCGAGTTCATCGGCGAAATGGGCCTGTTCGTCGAGCAGGCGCAGCGCGAGGTGCTGATCCGGACGCGCATGCCCTGCGAGCTGGCCGAGATCAGTTACGACCGCCTGTTCCAGCTGTTCGCCGGCCCGCTGCGCGAGGATTGCCCGCGCATCCTGTTCGCGATCGGCCTGCAACTGACCCACCGCCTGCTGCGGACCTCGCGCCAGGTCAGCCGGATGGCCTTCATGGACGTCACCAACCGGATCGCGCGCACGCTGCTGGACCTGTGCCAGGAACCGGACGCGATGAGCCACCCCGAGGGCACCCAGATCCGGATTTCGCGGCAGGAACTGTCGCGGATCGTCGGCTGCTCGCGCGAAATGGCCGGCCGGGTGCTGAAGCAGCTCGAGGACGACGGCGGCATCAACGTGTCCGGCAAGACGATCGTGGTGAGGGGAACGCGATAAAGCCGGGACTCGAGAACAGCGCAACGCACCCAAGCCAATTCAACGCCACTCGACGCGCGTCACGGTCCGGCCCAGCGCCTTCTCCACCCGCTTGCACAGCTCGGGCATCGCGTTGACCAGCACGGGTTCGGCGGCCAGCGCCAGGATCGGCAAATCGTGGTACGAATCGCTGCAGGCAAACGCCCACGCGTCGATGCCGTGCCGCGCCAGCGCCTGCACCTTGCGGCGGCCGATGTTGTGCCATTCGATCCGCATCCCGAGCCATCCGCGCCCCAGCCGTGACGCCACCACCTCCACCCCGTCGTCGAGGCCCAACGCCCCGAGCAGTTCCCGGAGCAGCCGCTCCTCGCATCCCGACACGATGACCACGCGGTCGCCCGACCGCACGCGATCCCGCAATGCGCGGATCGCGTCGCGCGAGAATCGGCGTGATCCTTGCACCAGTTCGGCGGCAAAACGGGCGGCCAGTCGCCGGTAACGCGCCTCGCCGACCCCGAACAGCGCGCAACGCACGAGCAGGCGCGCATCCGCAAGCCGCCCGCTTCTCCGGCACGCCAGAACGGCCAGCAGGGGCGACAACGGCAACGCCAGCAGCAAGCGCCACCAGCCACGCCGAAAACGTTGCCTGAGGAACAGGTTGAACGCGTCGCCGTGGATCAGCACGCCATCGAAATCGAACAGCACGATGCGTTGCGCTCCGGCAACCGCTTCCGCGTGCACGATCACGGCTCCGCGAACAGCCGCGCCAGCTCCGCGCCCGGATCGTCCGCGCGCATGAAGGCCTCGCCGACCAGGAAGGCGTGCACCCCGGCCGCGCGCAGGCGCTCGACGTCGGCGCGGGTGGCGATGCCCGATTCGGTGACCAGCAGGCGGCCGTCCGGGACGGCGTCCTTCAGCCGCAGGGTGGTGTCGATGTCGGTTTCGAAGGTGGCAAGGTTGCGGTTGTTGATGCCGATCGGCGTGCGCTCGGCCGCCGTCAGCATCAGCGCGCGTTCCAGGTCCGCGGCATCGTGCACCTCGACCAGCACGTCCAGTCCGCACTCCAAGGCCAGCGCATGCAGATCGACCAGCCGCGCGTTGTCGAGCGCGGCGGCGATCAGCAGGATCGCGTCGGCGCCGATCGCGCGCGCCTCGTGCACCTGGTAGGCATCGATCGTGAAGTCCTTGCGCAGCACGGGCAGGCTGCATCCGTCGCGCGCCTGCTGCAGGCAGGCATCGCCGCCCTGGAAAAAATCGGTGTCGGTCAGCACCGACAGACAGGTCGCGCCGCCACGCGCGTAGCTCGCCGCGATCGCCGCGGGATCGAAGTGCGGCCGGATCACGCCTTTCGACGGACTGGCCTTCTTGATCTCGGCGATCACCGCGGCACGCCCCGCGTCCGCCCGGGCCTTCAACGCGGCCGCGAAACCGCGCGGCGGCGGCGCCCCGGCGTTCCGCGCGCGCAGTTCGGACAGCGGCACACGCGCGAGGCGCTCCGCGATTTCCTCGCGCTTGCGATGCAGGATGCGTTGCAGGATGTCGGTCATGAACTCGGGACTCGGGACCGGGAAGAGCCTAAGAGCCTGGAACCTATCTGAAAACTCCAGGGGTGAAGTTTTTGCCCGTCATTCCGGACGCCGCGCAGCGGCGATCCGGAATCCAGTGTCTTTTCTTTCAACGCGTTAGAGTCACTGCATCCGCTTGCGCGGGAATGACGTTGCTGTAATCACCGCGTTTTCGATTTTGAGACAGGTTCCAAGAGGATCGTCATTCCGGGGCCGGCCCGGCGCTAACGGGCCGGAACCCGGAATCTGCGTTTCGCAGGCTCAAGGCAACTCGTGCCGCGTTGCAGCAACGAACTCGTCCAGCTTCCTGCGCGCCGCACCGGATGCGACGGCTTCGCGCGCGTTCTCGATGCCCTGCTGGATCGAAGCGGCGAGATCGCAGGCGTACAACGCCGCACCCGCATTCAACACCACGATGTCGCGCGCGACGCAATCCTGGTTCTCCAGCGCGCGCAGCAGCAGGGTCCTGGATTCTTCCACGGTGGCGACCCGCAGGTTGCGGCTGGAGGCCATCGGAATGCCGAATTGTTCGGGCTCGATTTCGTATTCGCGCACCGCGCCGTCGCGCAGCTCGCCCACCAGGGTGGCGCCGCCCAGCGAAATCTCGTCCAGCCCGTCCTTGCCATGGACCACCAGCGCGCGCCGCGCGCCCAGCCGCTGCAGCACACGCACCTGGATGCCGACCAGATCGGGATGGAACACGCCCATCAGGATGTTGGGCGCGTCGGCGGGATTGGTCAGCGGTCCCAGGATGTTGAACAGCGTGCGCACGCCCAGCTCGCGGCGCACCGCCGCGACCGCCTTCATCGCCGGATGAAAGCGCGGCGCGAACATGAAGCCGACACCGCTCTCGCCGATGCAGCGCGCCACCTGTTCCGGCGCGAGGTCGATCACCGCGCCCAGCGCCTCCAGCACGTCCGCACTGCCCGACGACGAGGACACCCCGCGGTTGCCGTGCTTGGCCACGCGCGCGCCGGCCGCCGCCGCGACGAAGGCCGCCGCGGTGGAGATATTGAAGCTGTGCGCGCCGTCGCCGCCGGTACCCACGATGTCCAGCATGTGCGGATGCGGCGGCACGATCACCTTCTCGGCCAGTTCGCGCATCACCGTCGCCGCGCCGGTGATCTCGCCCACCGTTTCCTTCTTGACGCGCAATCCGGTCAGGATCGCGGCGGTCATCGTGGCCGACACCTCGCCGCGCATGATCTGGCGCATCAGCTCGATCATCTCGTCGTGGAAGATCTCGCGATGCTCGATCGTGCGCTGCAGCGCTTCATGGGGCGTGATGGGCATGCTCATGCCGCCTTCGGCAGGGGCCGGCCGATGAAATTGCGCAGCAGGTCGTGACCGTGCCGGGTAGCGATCGATTCCGGATGGAACTGCACGCCCTCGACCGGCAGCGTCTTGTGGCGCAGGCCCATGATTTCGTCGAAGGAACCGTCCGCGTGCTCGGTCCACGCGGTGATCTCGAGGCAATCCGGCAGCGAATGGCGCTCGACCACCAGCGAGTGGTAACGCGTCGCTTCGAACCCGTCTGGCAGGCCCGCGAACACCCCCGTGCCGCGATGGCGCACCGGCGAGGTCTTGCCGTGCATGACCTGTTTCGCGCGGATCACCCTGCCGCCGAACGCCTGACCGATCGCCTGGTGGCCCAGGCACACGCCCAGGATCGGGATGTCACCCGCGAGTTCGCGGATCAGCGTCAGCGTGATGCCGGCCTGATCGGGCGTGCCGGGACCCGGCGAAATCACGATCCGTTCGGGCGCCAGCATGCGGATGCCGGCGACGTCGATCGCGTCGTTGCGCAGCACCTTCACTTCCTGCCCCAGTTCGCCGAAATACTGCGCGAGGTTGAACGTGAAGCTGTCGTAGTTGTCGATCAGCAGCAGCATGGCCATGATCCGGGCAACGATCGGAAATCGTCCACAAGGAACCTCTGATCCCGCATTTTGCCGAAGTCCCCGTTCTCCGTCCCCTCGAGTCCAGGACGATCAAACCGTTGCCCGGCAAGAGTTTGATGGGGACCGTGGAGAATGAGCTTGCAAATACGAAGCGCGAAGCGGCAGGTTGACCAGACTTTCCCTCATGGGTGCGCAAGTTTGAACGTGCGCGGATTGGGACACAAGCGGAACGCCTTGCGCCGTGCCGTCGGCCGCGGCCTGGTTCCGTTGCTGGCGGCCGCACTGCTGGGCGGCTGCACGACGCTCGGCTACTACGCGCACCTCGCGGCCGGCGAAATGGGCGTGCTGCACGCCCGCGTGCCGATCACGCAGCTCATCGACGATCCGCACACCGATCCGCAACTGCGCGCGCGTCTGCGGTTGGCGCTGCGCGCCCGCGCGTTCGCGTCGGATACCCTGAAGCTGCCGCGCAACCGCAGCTACACCACCTACGCCGACATCCACCGGCCGTACGTGATGTGGAACGTGTTCGCCACGCCGGCGTTGTCGGTCGAGCCGGTCGAGCATTGTTTCCTGTTCGCCGGTTGCGTGGCGTATCAGGGCTTCTACGACCTCGACCGCGCGCGGACACTGGCGGACCGGCTGGCAAAACAGGGCGACGACGTGTGGATCGGCGGCGTGCCGGCGTATTCGACACTGGGCCACTTCGCCGATCCCGTGCTCAGCACGATGGATCACTGGAGCGACGACGAGCTGGTCGGCACGATCTTCCACGAACTGGCGCACCAGGAGTACTACGTCAAGGGCGACACCGCGTTCAACGAATCCTTCGCGACCTTCGTGCAACGCGAGGGCCTGCGCGAATGGCGCGCCGCCAGCCGTCTGCCGCCGCCCGATCCCGCCGCGGCCGAACGCGAGCGACAGTTCACCGATCTGGTGCTGGCCACGCGCAAAAAACTGGAGACGCTGTACGCAAGCGATCTTCCCTACACGGTGAAACTGCAACGCAAGCAGCAAACCTTCGCCGACCTGCGCCGCGAATACCGACACCTGCGCGACATCTCGTGGCACGGCTACGCCGGCTACGACCACTGGTTCGACACCCCGCTCAACAACGCCAAGCTGGTGCCGTTCGGGCTGTACGATCGGGGCGTGCCGGCCTTCGCGGCGCTGTTCAAGCAATGCGATGGCGACTGGACGCGCTTCTACGCCGCGGTGCGCAGGATCGGCAATGAATCCGCCAAGCAGCGCGATGCGTTTCTCGCGACCGATGCCCGACAGGTCAAAGCCCCCTGACCGCCTGCGCCACCGCACGGAACAGCGCGCGGCCCTTGTTCATGGTTTCCTCGTACTCGGCGGCGGGATCGGAGTCGTGCACGATGCCGGCGCCGGCCTGCACGTGCAGGCGCCCGTCCTGGATCACCGCGGTGCGGATGGCGATCGCGGTGTCGGCGTCGCCCCACCAGCCGATCCAGCCGATCGCGCCGGCGTAGATGTTGCGCTTGAACGGTTCCAGTTCCTGGATGATCTCGATCGCGCGGATCTTGGGCGCGCCGGACAGCGTACCGGCGGGAAAGGTGGCGCGCAGCACGTCCATGTAACCCGTTCCCGGACGCACCGTGCCCTCCACCTGCGAAACGATGTGCATCACGTGCGAATAACGTTCGACCGAGAACGCGTCGCTGACGCGCACGCTGCCGGTTTCGCTGATCCGGCCCACGTCGTTGCGGCCGAGATCGATCAGCATCAGGTGTTCGGCGCGCTCCTTGGGATCGGCCAGCAGCTCCCGTTCCAGCGCGGCGTCTTCTTCCGGCGTCGCACCGCGGCGCCGCGTGCCGGCCAGCGGACGCACGATCACCTTGCCGTCCTTGAGGCGCGCCAGGATCTCCGGCGACGAGCCCACGATCTGGGTTTCGCCGAGATCCATGAAATACATGTACGGCGAGGGATTCAGCGCGCGCAGCGCGCGATAGACATCCACCGGCCTGGCATTGAAACCGACGCTCAGACGCTGCGAGGGCACCACCTGGAACACGTCGCCGGCGCGGATATAGGCCTTGCAGCGCCCGACCATCGCCTCGAATTCGTCGCGGCTGAACGACGACTTGAAATCGCGCTCGTCGAGCGCCGCGTCCTGCGCGATCTGCGGATAGGCCGCACCGCCCTGGCGCAAGCGGTGCGCCAGCGCGTCCAGCCGCCGCTGTCCGCGCGCATACGCGTGCGGGCGCAAGGGATCGGCGTGCACGATCAGGTACAAGCGGCCCTTCAAGTTGTCGAACACCGCGACTTCCTCGGCCAGCACCAGCAGGATGTCGGGCGTGCCGAGTTCGTCGGGCCGGTCCCACTTCGCCAGACGCGGTTCGATGTAACCCACCGTTTCGAACCCGAAGTAGCCGACCAGCCCGCCGGTGAACGCGGGCAGTCCGGGCAAGCGCGGCACCCGGTACCGCGCGCGCAGCGTTTCGATTTCAGCCAGCGGATCGGCGACCTCGCGCGTTTCGATCACCGCGCCGTCCTCGATCACCGTCAACGCGTGCGCGCGGAAGGAAAACACCCGCCGTGCAGGCAGGCCGATGATCGAATACCGGCCCCAGTTGGCGCCGCTCTCCACCGATTCCAGCAGGAAAGTGTGCGGCCCGTCGGCCAGCTTCAGGTACACCGACAGCGGCGTGTCGAGATCGGACAGCACCTCGCGCACCAGCGGAATGCGGGTGTGGCCTTGGCGCGCAAGCGCGTCGAATTCGTCCTGCGTCAACACGGCGGGTCGGTCCGGACGGCGGAAAGCGCGCGACGATAGCACCGCGCGGGCGGGCGGGGAAATGCGGTGCCCGCCGCATGCCGCACGCTACGCGTTTCTCGCCAGCCGTTTCCTCGGCATGCCTCGCATCTGCATCACGAACGCCACGCCGTCGCGCAGGTTGCGGCCGCTGACCTTGCCCTGGTGCAGTTCCGCCACCAGACGCACCACGTACAGCCCGAGCCCCAGATGCGGCGCACCGGCGCGCGCACCACTGCCGCGCACGGTGACCAGCGAATCGAACAACTGGCCCTGCATCACCTCGGGCAGTGGCGGCCCGTTGTTGGCGACTTCGATCCGCGCCTCGCCGTCTTCGGTCACGCCCAGGGTGATCCGGATCCAGCCCTCGACCGGCGTGTACGACAGCGCGTTGTCGAACAGCTTGTCCAGCGCCTGCGCGATCAGCTCCGGCGCGCCGTGCAGCGGGAACGGCTTGTCGGGGATCGCGCATTCCAGCCGGCGCGGCGCGGCCAGCGGCTTGTAGGCTTCTGCGCAGCCGCGCACCACCTGGGCAAGATCGAAATCCTCGCCGTCGGCGGACGCGATCGCGCGCTCCATCCGGCTGGCCTCGCTCATCGCGCGCACGATGGTGGCCAGACGCGCGGCGCCGTCACGGGCGCGCGACACGTACGGCTGCGCATCGGCGGGAAGCTCGGCGTGCTCCAGGTTGTCCAGCGAGGACTTGACGATCGCCAGCGGCGTGTTGAGTTCGTGCGACAGGTTGGACGCGAGGTTGCGCAGGTATTCGGTGTAGGTGCCGATCGCGTCCAGCAGGCGCGAGAAGCTGCGTGCCAGATCGCCCAGTTCGTCGTTGTCCTCCACCAGCGGCAGGCTGGCCAGCGGCAGACCGTCGTGGCGCTGGGCCTGTTCGGCCGCGTCGCGCAGGCGGCCGATCCGGAGCGACAGCCAGGTCGCGAAGGCGAACAGCACTGCGCCGGCGATCAGCAGCACCGCCACGCTGGCCAGCATCAGGCCCAGCAGCGCGCGGTTGGTCAGCAGAGGGAGTGCCTGACTGGACTGCTCCAGCACCAGCGCGCCGCGGTTCTGGCCGTGCACATCCAGCGGCACCGCGACGGTCAGTACCACGCTGCCGGGCGTGTCGCCGTTGCGCCAGCCCGCAGTGGCGCGGCCATCCAGCGCCTGCTGCACGTCTGGTTCCTCCAGGCGTGGCACGTCGCGCGGCAGGTGTTCGCGCCGTTGCACGCTCGGGATCACCAGCACGTCGGACAGCAGGCTGTCCAGCCACGGGAACTTGCTGGGCTTCGACTTGTGCGGTTCGGTCATCGTGCCGCCCTCGCCCAGCACCCAGCCGTCCGCGCTCAGCAGGCGCACGCGCACGCCGCTGGGCGCGAGCTGGGTCAGATCGTTGGACAGCGAAGGCGACAGGCTGAGCAGCGGACGGATGTCCGGTTCGCCGCCGTCGAAACGCTTGGGCGCCTCGGCGTCGTACACGGCGATGCCCAGTTGATCCGGCGCCTGCGCGCGCGGGATCCGCAATTCGATCCGGTAACCGCCGCCGTATTCCAGCCACTGGCCGGTGATCTGATCCGGCAGGCCGTGCACGCGCGGGTCCAGCGGATGCGCGCGGAACGAACCGGGTGTCGAACCGGCGATCAGATAGCGGCGCTGCTGCTCGCCGCGCTGCAGCACCAGCATGACGTGATCGGCCGCCGCGCCGTTGTCCCTGGTGGCGCTGCCGCGCGAGGCCGTGGTGTCGTTGACCTGCATGTAGAGGTACAGCCATGCCGGATCGTCGGCCAGCTGCACGCTCACGCCGGGCCACGGCTGCTGCGCCCACGGCGACAGCGGCGTCCATTCGTCTCCGTAGCCATCCAGCGCGACCGACTGTGCGGCCTTCTGCACGTACCAGCCGTGTTCCGAGGCCGGCACGTCGGCGCCCACCGCGACCAGCCCGCGATCCAGCGCGAACGCGATCGCCAGCAGCGCCTGTTCCTGGCTGTTGCGCAGCAGCTGCTCCATCTGGCGCACGTACAGCCAGCCCGCCCACGGCAGCGCGAGCGTGGACAGCGCGACCAGCAGCAGCTTGCGACGGAGGGTCATGGAAGGCCGGGACCCGGGGCTCGGACTGCGGAGGCAGGATGCTGGCGCGAACGTCGGCGAAGCCGACGGCCCGAAGGACGAGCCGCAGGAGCGGCGAGTTTCTCGCGACTCGGCAAAGCGGTGTGGATGACCATCGGGTCATTCGAATACCGCCGCAGGAAATGCGCAAGCCTTTGGTCAGGCAAATACGGGTTCGGCCCGCAGTCGGAGCCGTTCATGGCGGAACCAAGGCGCGGACGACCGGTCGCAAGGAGTCCCGACTCACGGCTTCCAGCGGTAGCCTACCCCATGCACCGTCTCGATCGCATGGAAGCCGGGATCGATGGCCAGGAACTTGCGGCGGATGCGCTTGATGTGCGAGGTGATGGTGGCGTCGTCCACCACCAGTTCCGCCTCGCGCATCAACTGGTCGCGGTTCTTCACGTGACCGGGGAAACGCACCAGCGTGTGCACCATCCAGAACTCGGTCACGGTCAGCGGCACCTCGACGCCGTTCCAGGTCACGCGCATCCGTTCGGCCTCGAGCTTCAGCGGACCCTGTTCGATCACGGTTTCCGTGGCGGCCGGCGCCTTCTGCGATTCCGCGCGCCGGAACAGCGCCCCGATCCGCGCGGCGAGCTGGTGCAGGCTGATGTCCTTGCTCAGATAGTCGTCCGCGCCCAGGCGCAGGCCCGAGATCACGTCGAAGTCGGAATCGCGCGCGGTGAGGAAGATGATCGGCAGCGTCGCCGACTTCGCGCGCAGCTCGCGGCACAGGTCGAAGCCGCCCTCGGGCTCGTCGCCCAGTCCGATGTCGATGATCACCAGCTCCGGCATCCGGCTGGCGAAGGCGCTGGAGGCCTCGCCGCGCGAGGCGAAGCCGCGCACTTCGTAGCCGAAGCGCGACAGCGCCTCGACGTAGTTGGCGCGGATCAGCGGTTCGTCCTCGACGATGGCGATGGCGCGTGCCATGCAGGTTCTCCTTTCCGCGATTATGCAGCACGGACCGCGAGCCGGCCGGCCGCGCCGTCCGTGCGGCGGCCAGCGAGCGGCGAAGCCTGACCGCCAAGCCCTCGCCGCGCAAGGCAAAACGGGCAACTGCCCGCGTTTTGCCACAACTCGCCCGCGTCGTGCCCCTGGCCCGGCAGCCGTACGCCGCCGCCCTCGCCGTTAATCAACCGGTCGGTACTCCTTGCCGTGGATGTCGACCGTGGAACACCGCCGCGCTGGCGCCGGATACGCAACTCCGGGCCATCGCAAGACGGACGGAGAGGCGCCCAGCGCCGGCGGACCACGCGGAACCGGGACGGTCACCCCGCCCGAAGGTTCCGGAAAACTCTCCTGGTTGGCCGCGGCCTCGGTGCGAAAGCATCGAGGCTGTCGGCTTGGGCGCTAATGTGCGGCAGCACGCATCGCCGCAATCACCTTCCGGTAATCGGTTTCGCCGAAGATGGCCGAGCCCGCGACGAAGGTATCCGCGCCGGCACGCGCGATGTCGCCGATGTTGTCCGTCTTCACGCCGCCATCGACTTCCAGCCGGATCGGACGCCCGCTGCGGTCGATGATTGCGCGTGCGCGACGCAGTTTCTCCAGCGCGGACGGAATGAAGCTCTGGCCGCCGAAACCGGGATTCACGCTCATCACCAGCACGACATCGACCTTGTCCAGCACGTAATCCAGCCAGTCCAGCGAGGTCGCCGGATTGAACACCAGCCCGGCCTTGCAGCCGTGCTCGCGGATCAGCGACAGCGTGCGGTCGACATGGCGGGTCGCCTCGGGATGAAAGCTGATCGAGGTGGCCCCCGCCGCGGCAAAGTCCGGCACGATCCGGTCCACCGGTTCGACCATCAGGTGCACGTCCATCGGCGCGGTGATGCCGTAATCGCGCAGCGCCTTCAGCACCATCGGGCCGATCGTCAGGTTCGGCACGTAGTGGTTGTCCATCACATCGAAATGGATCCAGTCGGCGCCAGAGTCGATCACGGCATCGACCTCTTCGCCCAGCTTGGCGAAGTTGGCCGAGAGGATGGATGGCGCAATCACGCAGGGTTGTCGGGCCATATCGGAATGCTCGGCTGATTCGGCTCCCTTGCGTCAAGGGGGCGCTCGAGCCGTCGCCGTTTGACGGCTCGATGGGGGTTGTGGAAGCACTTCTTGCTGGAACGAAGCACATGCCGCAAGCACGACAGTGTATCGCTGATCATCGAAAACCCCGCTCCGCCTGAATGCGCTCCCACGCCGCGTTGATCTCGCTGGCGCGCTGCTCGGCCCGGCGGCGCATGTCCTCGGGCATGCCGCCCATCCGGTCGGGGTGGTATTCGCTGATCAGCTTGCGGTAGGCGCGCTTGATGGTGCGCCCGTCGGCATCGCGCGACACGCCCAGCACCGTGTAGGGATCGGGCCCGCCGCGCGACACGCCGCCGCGATACTGCGAGTACGCGCCGGCGTGCGCCCAGTCGCCCGCGCCCGTGTTCCAGCTGAATCCCTTCATCGCCAGCAGCGCCATCAACTGGATCTCGCTGACGCGCAGCGTCCAGGCGATGCGCCGCAGCAGTTGCAGTTTCGCGTCCGGCAGCGGCCCCTCGGCCAGCGCGGTTTCCGCCAGCATGTCCAGCATCGGCATCACGTAGCTGCGCCGCGCCATGCACCAGTTGCGCAGGTCCACCATCGCGGGGCCGGGGTCGAAGCCGGGCGCCTTGCCCTTGTTGAATGCGTCGATCGCGCGCCGTCGCCACAGCGCGTCCAGTTCCAGCCGCGCCATCAGCCGCTCGGCCACCGCGATCTCGGCCTCGGACACACGCCCGTCGGTCTTGGCGATTGCGCCCAGCAGCGCGAACAGCGGTTCGACGAAACCGGTGGCGCCGCCGCCCCGGCTCATCCAGTGCAGCAGCCCGCTGTCGAACAGGTGCCCGATCGCGAGCCCGATCAGCGCGAACCCGAAGTTGTGGAACAGCAGCAGGCCCAGCAGGAAGCCGCCCAGCTTGCCCCAGATTTTCATCGGCCACCCGCCTGCGGCGGCATGCACGGCGATTGCGCGGCGTACCAGCGCGCCAAGTCCTGCATCTCGCGTTCGGACAGCGGCCCCGCCGCGGCCCGCATCACCGGCGCGTCGCGCCGGCCGGTGCGGTACGCGTGCAGCGCCTGCAGCAGGTAATCCTGGGACTGGCCGGCCAGATTGGGCGCGCCGGGAATGCGCGCTTTGCCGTCCTCGCCGTGGCAGGCCGCGCACAGGCCCAGTCGCGCGGGCGGTGCGAGCGGCCCGGCGTACGCGGCCGCCGCCTGCAGCGCCGCGCCGAACAGCATGAAACAAAGCGTTCTCCGCATCCGTCGAGTTTATCAGCGGCCCCTTCGCGACCGCTGAATCGCGCCGGCGCGGAACGCGGCGCCGCTACAATCCGTGTTTTGCCGCCGCGGTGAACACCATGCCCACCACCCTGCTGCAATCGGACCTGCCCGGACTGCGACTGCTCCATCGCGGCAAGGTGCGCGACGTGTATGCACTGGGCGACGACAAGCTGCTGATCGTCGCGACCGACCGGCTGTCCGCCTTCGACGTGGTGCTGCCCGATCCGATCCCCGGCAAGGGCGAGATGCTGACGCAGATTTCGAACTTCTGGTTCGGCAAGACCGCACACCTCGTGCCCAACCATTTGACCGGCATCGACGTCGCTTCCGTGCTGCCGCCCGGCACCGATGCGAGGCTGTACGCCAGACGCGCGGTGGTGGTGAAGCGCCTGAAACCGGTGCCGATCGAGGCGATCGCGCGCGGTTACCTGATCGGCTCGGGCTGGAAGGATTACCAGGCCACCGGTTCGCTGTGCGGCATCGAGCTGCCCGCAGCACTCGTGCAGGCGCAGCAGCTGCCGGAACCGATTTTCACGCCATCGACCAAGGCGCCGTCGGGTTCGCACGACGAGAACATCGGCTTCGGGGAAGTCGAACGGCTGATCGGCACCGACCTCGCGAGGCAGGTGCGCGACGCGACGCTGGCGATCTACAAGTTCGCCGCGGCGTATGCCGCCGAACGCGGCATTCTCATCGCCGACACCAAGTTCGAGTTCGGCACCGATGCGGACGGCAGGCTGTACGTGATGGACGAGATGCTGACGCCGGATTCCTCGCGCTTCTGGCCGGCCGATCAATACCGGGTCGGCATCAGCCCGCCCAGCTACGACAAGCAGTTCGTGCGCGATTACCTGGAAACGCTGGACTGGAACAAGCGCGCGCCCGGCCCGAAGCTGCCGCCACAGGTCATCGACCGCACTCGCGCGAAGTATGCCGAGGCCCTGGAGAAAATCGCGGGCATCACGCTGGACTGAAGCATGGCGCGTGGCGCGGGTTGGGCGTAGATTGTCGTCACATCGACCGACGGCCCGCCCTGCATGCGCAGCATCCACGACTGGTTCGCCAGCTACAGCGCCGACCACCAGAATCCCGTCAACCGCGCGATCCACTGGGTGTGCGTGCCGGTCATCATGTGGGCGGTGATCGCGGCGCTGTGGACGATCCCGTCGGTCACGGCGTGGACCCGGCAGGGGTTGTGGGCAGCCCTTGCGATGTTCGCGGCCTACCTGTTCTATCACCGCCTGTCGCGCAAGCTCGCTTACGCGATGGCGATCGTGTTCATCGTGAGCGGCGCGATCGCGTGGGCGCTGTACGGCGCGCTGGGGCCGCGCGATCTGTTGATCCTCGCGGCAGTCCTGTTCGTGCTGGCCTGGATCGGGCAATTCATCGGCCACGCGATCGAGGGCCGCCGCCCCGCCTTCCTCACCAACATCGTGCAATTGCTGATCGGCCCCGCGTGGCTGATGGGCAAGCTGATGCGCAGGCTCGGCATCGCTTATTGACCCGACCTCGTTTCCCCTCTCCCTTAGGGAGAGGGGCAGGGGTGAGGGTACGCAGAAACTGAGAGCTTCAGGTTTAGCCGAACCCTCACCCGGCGCTTCGCGCCACCCTCTCCCGGAGGGAGAGGGGTTCAATCGTCGCCGAGGTCACGATTGAGCAATTCCGCCAGCCGCGCGCCGGCCTGCCGCAGGCGCCGCTCGGCGATGGGCAATTCGCGTTCAACGTAAGCGTGATCGATGAAGCGCGAGGACGGATACACGCCGTCGTCGCGGTCGATCCGGCAACTTTCCTCGGCCCATTCGGCCGGTGTGCCGCCGCTCGCGATAGCCGAGCCTTCTGCAAGCAACGTGCGCGAATATTGCGCGGCCGATAAGTGCGTCGAGTCCAGCATCGTCGAATCCCAGATCCGGTGCAGGTTGGTGCCGCGTCCGCGCCAGCGCACCTGGTAGTCGTTGCCGCCGGCGTCGTGGCGATAGTCGGCGTGCAGCGGCTGGTGGATGTCGCCCACGAAATGCACCACGAACGCCAGCGCCTCGGCGCGTTCGGCCGGCGGATTCGCGCGGTTCGCCAGAATCGCCGAATATTTCTCGATCGCCGCCACCGCGCACTCGCCGTCGCGGCAATCGTGCGGCGGGTCGTAGAGACAGTCGCGCGAATGGAAATTGACGAAATGCAGGCGCTTGGTGCGTGCGAAGAGCACCGGATCGGTGTCGCGCAGGTCATCGGCCCAGGTGGCGACGTCGGACAGGTGGCGCGCGCCACGCAGCGCCAGCAGTTGCTGCACTTCCGCCCGCGCCTGCGGCGTCAATTGTGCCTCGGCCAGCCGCGCCACGACGCGATGGCCCAGCGGGCCCCATCCGAACGCGGGCGGCGCGCAAAGCAGTGCCACGGACAGCACCATGGCAACGCGGAAACGGCAAGCGGGTGCGCTTTTCATAGGCACGGCGGCAGGCGAACGATGACGCCAGTTTGCCACGCCGCGCGTCTGCATCGGCCATGAAACGCCACGGCAATCCCGCTACAATCGCGGGTTCATCTCCACGTCTTCGCAAAGGACGACACCATGGCGATCAAGGTCGCGATCAACGGCTACGGCCGCATCGGCCGCAACATCCTGCGCGCGCTGTACGAAGCCAACCGCAACGCTGCGATCCGGATCGTCGCGATCAACGACCTGGGCGATGCCGAGACCAACGCGCACCTGACCCGGTACGACACCGCGCACGGCAGGTTTCCGGGCACCGTCGGCGTGGAAGGCGGCGATCTGATCGTCAACGGCGACCGGATCAAGGTGTGCGCCGAACGCGATCCGTCGAAACTGCCGTGGAAGGATCTCGGCATCGACGTGGTGATCGAATCGACGGGACTCTTCACCAAGCGCGACAAGGCCGCGGCGCACCTCGCCGCCGGCGCGAAGAAGGTGATCATCTCGGCGCCCGGCGAGGGAGTCGACGGCACCTTCGTGTACGGCGTCAACGAGGACAAGATCAAGCCGACCGACACCATCATCTCGAACGCGTCCTGCACCACCAACTGCCTCGCGCCGCTGGCCAAGGTGCTGCACGAGAAGATCGGCATCGTGCACGGGCTGATGACCACGATCCACGCCTACACCAACGACCAGGTGCTCACCGACGTCTATCACAAGGACCTGCGTCGCGCGCGTTCGGCCACCATGAGCCAGATCCCGACCAAGACCGGCGCCGCCGCCGCGGTGGGACTGGTATTGCCGGAGTTGAACGGACGGCTGGACGGTTTCTCGATGCGCGTGCCGACCATCAACGTCTCGTGCGTGGACCTTTCGTTCGTCGCACAACGTCCGACCACCAGGGACGAGATCGACGCCGCGATCGTGGATGCCGCCAACGACCGGATGAAAGGCATCATGGCGGTCAACACCAAACCGCTGGTGTCGGTCGATTTCAACCACAACCCGGCTTCGTGCACCTACGACGCCACCCAGACCCGCGTGATGGGCGGCACCTTCGTCAAGGTGCTGGGCTGGTACGACAACGAGTGGGGCTTCTCCAACCGGATGCTCGACATGACCGAGGCGTTCGCGAACGCGCGCTGACGGCGCAACGGCCTGCGGGGCAGCCCGCGCCGGACGTGATTTTCCGCGCCTCGGCGCGGCTCGCCGCTGAAGGCCATGGCCGATCCGGGAACGGCATCCCGGAAGCGCCCCTAGCATCCCGCGCTTCGAACCTGCCGGACTGCACCGCCAGCGGCTGCGGCGCATGGAGGGCCGGGCGGGCAGCGCGAGCGGCGCCGTCACGGATGCGGGCGATGCAACCTTTCCTGCGCCCGCGGGCATTCACGTTCATCCGCATTCGAAACCGCCTCGCCCCGATGCGAGCTGGCTGATGGCGTGCATACCGGTGAGTCCTATCATCGATTCATGTTGGCGTCGCGGCGCGCCCGGAATGTGCGCCGCCGGTTCCAGAACATGGCACTGGATCTGCTTCCCGCGGGGGCTGCGGTGCTGGATTTCGGTGCCGGAACCGGCATCGACGCCAGGGCCTATGCCGCCCGCGGTCACCCGACCCTCGTCTATGAACCTTCGCAACCGATGCGCGAGTGCCTGGCGCGGCACTGCCGCGAGGAGATTGCCCGCAAGGCCATCGTCCCCGTCGGGCTGCCCCTCACACGCAAGGTGCAGGCGGTCACGGCGAACTTTGCCGTCCTCAACCATTTCGCGGAACACGCCTCGTTGTTTGAAACGCTGGCGCGCGTGGTCGACCGCGGGGGCTTCGTGCTGGCGAGCATGCTGAGCCCCTATTACCTCGGCGATGCGCGTCACGAGTGGTGGCGGGCGAACGTCATGAACCTGGTGCGGGACGGCCACTATCCCAGTCCGGGTGAAAGCGGCATCCACCGTTTCGCGCCACGCGTCGTGGTGCAGGCGGCGGCGCCGCATTTCCGGCTGGAGCGCCTGGTTCCGCGCGGCCCCGGGTTGGCCTTTCGTCTCTACATGTTCGTGCTGTTGCGAAGGACCTGAGATGTGGAAGGACTGGATCAGGCCGCTGCTGCGCCCGTCGCCGCAATGGTCCGTGGTGGCCGTCGCGCCGCCGCAGCGCGCGGTCAGCGCCAGCTTGCGCTGGGATGGCCGGTCGGCAGACGTCACCGCGGATCACACCGTCGCTTCGCTCAGGCCGCTGGCGATCGCGACCAGTGTCGATGCCGGCCGCGTTCCCGTACTCGAGTACCACGATGCCGCCACGGGAAAACTTCTCGGCGGCCTGCAGCTGGAGAAGATGGCATCGATCGCGGCCACGCAGACGTCCGTCGTGCTCTATCGCGTCGCGGCCGGCGGGCACCGCTGTCTCGGCTGGCCGCAGCGCTCGTGGAATGCGTGGCTCCAGAACCGCGCCATCCGGAAAAACCGCTCGCCGCACGGCCCCGGGATCGAGCCTGCCGCGGCACAGCAACTGATGATCGCCTACCTGTGTCCGCGCCCGGTGGTGCTTGTTTCGGTCGCGGCGCCTGCTCACTGCAACATCTTTCCGATGGATTTGATCGGCCCGCTGGAGCGGAGCGGGTTCTTTTCACTCGCCTTGCGGAGCACCAACGTTTCCGTGCCGGTCATCCGCGAGCTGCGCCGGGTCGTCCTGTCCAGCGTCCCCGCCGCGATGAAGGCGGCCGTTTACAGGCTCGGCGAACAACACACGCACCCGCTTTCCGGGTGGAACGCGCTCCCGTTTCCGGTCCGCCCGTCGCGGCGATGGGGCATTCCCGCCGTGGCTGCGGCGCTGCGCATCCGCGAGCTGGCCATCGTGGCCGATCGGGAAGTCGGTTCACACACGTTTTTTCTTGGCCGCATCGACTGCGACGAGGACCTGGCCGGAGGCGTCCAGCTCCATCACACGGCGGGTTTTCACCAGGCCTACCGCCGCCGGCAAGGCACGCCGTTCGCGGAAGTGGCTTAGCAGGGTATTGAGAAGCACCTTGCCCAGCGCGGGCCACGGATGGCCCGCAGGGCGAACGCCAGGGATGGCGCGAGTCAAGTGCAGGACTGCACTTTCTCGACAACCTGTTGGGGATGCCCTGAACGAATCCATCGGGGATCCGTCAGGGCACGCCGGATCCGGTACGCGCCCGAATCCAGTCTCGCACGTCAAGCGAGCGCCTTCAGCGCCGAGGCGTAATCCGGTTCGTGGGTGATCTCGTCCACCCGTTGCGCGTGGATGACCCTGTCGTGTTCGTCCAGCACCACCACCGCGCGGGCGGCGAGGCCGGCCAGCGGGCCGTCGCTCATCGCGACGCCGTAGTCCCTCAGGAATTCCCGGCCGCGCATCAGCGACAGCATGGTGACGTTCCTGATGCCCTCGGCGCCGCAGAACCGCGCCTGCGCGAACGGCAGGTCGGCCGAGATGCACAGCACCACCGTGTTGTTCAGGCCGGCCGCATCCTGGTTGAAGTGCCGCACCGAGGCCGCGCACACGCCGGTGTCGATGCTGGGGAAAATGTTGAGCAGCTTGCGTTTGCCGGCGAAGTCGGCGAGCGACTTTTCGGACAGGTCGCCCGCGACCAGCTTGAACGGCGGCGCCTTGTCGCCGACTGCCGGAAAATGACCGTCCACATGGACGGGGTTGCCCTTGAACTTGACGGTGGACATGACCAGTCTCCTTGTGCATTGCGGTGCAGCACACCAGTCTAGCCGATGGCGGCACTGGTGCGGGATGAAGGGTTTGCGCGTCAGCGCGCGAAGATGCCCAGTGGTGAGTGCGCGCGCGCCACGCTGACGATGAACAGGAACACGACCAGCGCGCCGATGAAACACGCGGCGCGGATCGTGCGGGTGCGTCCGCGCCGGAGCGCGAACACGCCCAGCACGATGTACGCGGCCAGCAGCAGCACCTTCGTCGTCAGCCAGGGCTGCACGAACGGGTATTGGTGGATGATCGTGGTCAGCGCGATCGCGGCGGCCAGCAGCAGCGAGTCGATCAGCACCGACAGGCGCCGCAGCGCGGCGTGATTGGCCAGCGGCAGGCCGGCCAGCATCATGCAGCCGCGCGCGAAGAACAGGCCGCCCGACGCGATCACGCAGCCGACGTGGGTCCACAGGATCTGCAGGTACCATGCCGTCATGCTCGGGGCATTCGGGCCGTCCGGGAGAAGGGCGGCGCTGCGCGTCCACCGCGACGAGGTCCGGGCGCATTCTGCGTGGAAGCGGGATTCCGCGCGCTGATCCAGGTCAGGCGTTTCACGTGCCGAGCACGTTGCGCGCCAGTTCGCGCAGGCGCGGCGGGTCCAGCAGTTCGACGCGGCGGCCGTCGATCGCGATGAGCTTCCGTTCGCGGAAGCGGCCGAGCACGCGGCTGACGGTCTCCGCCGCGAGGCGCAGGTAATTGGCGATGTCCGCGCGCGCCATGCCGAGCCGGAATGCCGTCCCCGAGCCGCCGCGCGCGGCGTAGCGGTCGCCCAGGTTCACCAGGAACGCGGCCATCCGCTCGTCCGCCGAATGATCGCCCGCCAGCAGCGATGCCGCGCCCAGCTCCCGGCTGAGCAGCCGGAACAGGTGCTGCTGCACCGTGGGCAGGCGCGCCGCCAGCGCGCTCATCGCGGGGAAGGAGAAACGGCAGCACTCGGTGATTTCCAGCGCAACGGCGTCGCAGGGGTAGTGCTCGGGATAGATCGCGTCCAGCCCGACCAGTTCGCCCGGCAGGTAGAAGCCCAGCACCTGTTCGCGGCCTTCGGCATCGACCAGCGTGGTCTTGATCATGCCGGTGCGCACTGCGTACAGCGCGCGGAACGGATCGCCGCTGCGGAACACCTTGCGGCCCGGTTCGAACGGGCCCGCGTGTTCGACCAGGCAATGCAGGGCGTGCAATTCGGACTTGCCGTAACCGGCCTGCGCGCAGGCCTCGGCGAAGGCGCAGGTGGAGCAGAAATGTTCCGGATCGCCTTCGGCGGCAGCCGCATCGCCGCGCGAGGCCGCGGTCGTGCAGGATGGCGGCTTGCGCGTTTCCATCATCGGGAAGCACGCATCGGGCTCACACCGGCGGCGCGACGGTCTGCTCGATCGCGCCGAAGATGGAATTGCCGTCGGCATCGCGCATCTCGATCTTCACGGTGTCGCCGTATTTCAGGAACGGCGTGGTCGGCTTGCCGTCGCGCAGGGTCTCGACGGTGCGCTGCTCGGCGAGGCACGAGGCGCCGCGCGAAGTGTCCTGGTTGGCGATGGTGCCCGAACCCACCAGGGTGCCGGCGATGAGCGGACGCGTCTTCGCGGCGTGCGCGATCAGTTGCGCGAAGCTGAACTGCATGTCCTCGCCGGCCTCGACCTCGCCGAACCACTGGCCGTTGATCCAGGTGCGCATCGGCAGGTGCACCTTGTCGTCGCGCCAGGCGTCGCGCAGTTCGTCGGGCGTCACCAGCACCGGCGACAGCGCCGAGCGGGGCTTGGATTGCAGGAACCCGAAACCTTTCGCGAGTTCGGCGGGAATCAGGTTGCGCAGCGAGACGTCGTTGACCAGGCCGACCAGCTGGATGTGCCGTGATGCCTGCGCGGGCGTCACGCCCATCGGCACGTCGTCGGTGACCACCACCACTTCGGCTTCCATGTCGATGCCGTAATCCTCGCGGGGCACGCGGATCGGATCGCGCGGACCCAGGAAACCCGCGCTGGTGGCCTGGTACATCAGCGGATCGGTGTAGAAGGTTTCCGGCACCTCGGCGCCGCGCGCCTTGCGGACGCGCTCGACGTGCGGCAGGTAGGCCGAGCCGTCCACGAATTCGTAGGCGCGCGGCAGCGGCGCGGCCAGCGCGTTCATGTCGAGATCGAAGGCGTATTCCAGCGCCTTGTGCCGGTGCAGGCAGAGCGCGTCGTACAGGGCGTGCAGGCGCGGCGCGGCGCGCTGCCAGTCGTCCAGCGCCGCCTGCAGCGTGGTCGCGATGCCGTGCGCACGCACGGCGTGGGCGAGGTCCCGGCTGACCACGATCAGGGTGCCGTCTCGGCCGCCTTCCTTCAAGGTACCCAGCTTCATTTACGCCTCGCTTCGTTCCGGCATGTCCGAACCATCCCCCGGGGAAGCCCTGAACAAATCCATCCGGGATTCGTCAGGGCACGTCCCTGCGCCTGCGCTCACCGGTGCGCGCATCGGCGCACCGCGCGCAAGCCCGGGCCGTCCGTCGCGCGCCGCGCCTTTCTGACTCACCCGTTCGTGCGCTGTCCGGTCCATTCAGCGCTGCCGGGGGTCGAAGTGCTTCCGAAGCCCTTGCCAGCACTGCTGGTAGTCGCGTTGACGCTGCGGCGATTCCAGCGCCTGCCGGACCGGGTGGATCACGTAGCGGCTCTCGAACATGAAGGCCATGGTGTCCGTGATGTGCTGCGGCCGGCTGGTATTGGTTGCGATGGCCTTTGCATGGCTGACCGCGTCGGGGCCATGCCCGCTCATGCAGTTGTGCAGGCTGATCCCGCCCGGCACGAATCCGCCGCCGGCGCCCGCGTCCTTGGCGTCGTACTCGCCGTGGATCAGGCCCATGAATTCGCTCATCACGTTGCGGTGGAACCATGGCGGCCGGAAGGTGTGCTCGGCCACCAGCCAGCGCGGCGGAAAGATCACGAAATCGATGTTGGCGGTGCCGGGAGTGTCGCTGGGCGAGGTCAGCACGGTGAAGATGGATGGATCGGGATGGTCGTAGCTGATCGAGCCGATGGTGTTGAAGCGGCGCAGATCGTAGCGGTAGGGGGCGTTGCTGCCGTGCCACGCCACCACGTCGAGCGGCGAATGGTCGATCGGCGCCGACCACAGGGCGCCCTGGAACTTCGCGATCAGCTCGAATTCGCCTTCGATGTCCTCGTACGCCGCGGCCGGCGCCTCGAAGTCGCGCGGATTGGCGAGGCTGTTGGAGCCGATCGGCCCCAGTTCCGGCAACCGCAGCGGCGCACCGAAGTTCTCGCCGACGTAGCCGCGCGCCGTTCCATCGGGCAGTTCAACCCGGAAGCGCAGCCCGCGCGGAACCAGCGCGATCTGCTGCGGCTCGATTTCCAGCACGCCGAGTTCGGTCGCGATCCGCAAGCGGCCCTGCTGCGGCACGATCACCAGTTCGCCGTCGGCGTCGTAGAAGAAACGATCCTGCATCGGACGGTTGCAGGCATAGACGTACAGGCCGCACCCTGCCTGCGCCGCCGCAGAACCGTTGCCCGCGATGGTGAAGATCCCGTCCACGAAATCGGCGGGCGCGTCCGGCAACGGAAACGGACTCCAGCGCATCTGGTCCGGCGGCGTCGGCAGCTCCTCGAAGCGGTTGTGGAAATGCGGGTGCGCGCACGGCGCGAACGCGCCGTGCAGCGCGGCCGGACGGATGCGATACAGCCAGCTGCGGCGATTGGCGTGGCGCGGCGCGGTGAACGCGGTGCCGGACAACTGCTCCGCGTACAGGCCGTACGGCACCTTCTGCGGCGAGTTCTGCCCGACCGGCAGCGCGCCCGGCAGCGCCTCCGTCGCGTGCTCGTTGCCGAAGCCGGAGAGGTAGCGTGAGACGACCACGCCCATGTCATTGCGAGTTGGTCGATTCATGGAGGCGACTCGACTGTCTGACCTTCCCGACGGAGAGGGATTCGAAACCGTGATCATCCCGGCTCCCCGCGAACAGGGTGGCGCCAGGTTCCGCCTGCCGCCTACAGCACCCCGCGCCGCATCTGGTCGCGCTCGATGGATTCGAACAGCGCGGTGAAGTTGCCCTCGCCGAATCCCTCGTTGCCCTTGCGCTGGATGATCTCGAAGAAGATCGGTCCGATGCAGTTCTGGGTGAAGATCTGCAGCAGCAGCTTTTTCTTCGTTTCCGGATCGGCGTCGATCAGGATCTTGTTCTTGGCCAGCCGCGGCACGTCTTCGCCGTGGCCGGGGACGCGCACGTCGATCACGTCGTAGTAGGTGTCGGGCGTGTCCAGGAACGCGACCCCCGCCGCGCGCATTTTCTCCACCGTCTCGTAGATGTTGTCGGTGAACAGCGCGATGTGCTGGATGCCCTCGCCCCGGTATTCGTCCAGGTACTCGTTGATCTGCGACTTGGGATCGCTCGATTCATTCAGCGGAATGCGCACCATGCCGTCCGGCGCGGTCATCGCCTTGGACACCAGGCCGGTCTTGACACCCTTGATGTCGAAATACCGGATCTCGCGGAAATTGAACAGCCGCTCGTAATAATCGGCCCATTTCGCCATCTGGCCGAAATGCAGGTTGTGGGTCAGGTGGTCGATGAAGGTCAGGCCGAAGCCCTTCGGATTGCGCTGGCCTGCCGGCACCAGCCATTCCCAGCCCTCGTACACGCTGCCCCTGTCGCCGTAGCGGTCCACGAGATACAGCATGCAGCCGCCGATGCCCTCGATCACCGGCGCATCCACCGCCCGGGTCGCGCCCTTGTGCGTGACCTCTTTCGCGCCCTTCGCCAGCACGGCCTTCAGCACTTCCGCTGCCGGGCGCGAGAAACGGATCGCGAAACCGCAGGCACACGGACCATGCTGCTTCGCGAAATCGGACGCGAACGAATCCGGCTGATCGTTCACCAGGAAGTTGCAGCCGCCCTGCCGGTACAACGTGATGGCCTTCGACTTGTGCTTCGCTACCGCGCTGAAGCCCAGCCGCCCGAACAGGCCGTGCAGCAGCTGCGGCTCGGGCGCGGCGAATTCGACGAACTCGAAGCCGTCCACACCCATGGGGTTGGCGAAGGTGGTCGGCTGCATGCCGACGTTGGGTTGGGCGCTCATGGCTGCCTCCTCGCACACGCACCGCGGAACCGGGCCTTGCATTGTAACCGCGGCGGCCGCGGCTGTCCGCGCTTGCGTAGGCCGGCGGTGCGGAATTACGCTGCCCGCGCGGCGCAAGGCCGCATCACGAATCGACGGGGGAACGACGATGGAAGACAGCGCTTCGCTGGTGCAGCAACTCAGCATGCCGCTCAAGTCCGGCAGCGGCTGGATGAAATTCCTGGCCACCCTGACCATCATCGGCGGCGTCCTGCAGGTGCTCTCGATCATCGGCATCCTGTGGGCGTGGCTGCCGATCTGGCTCGGCGTGGTGCTGTTCCAGGCCGCTTCGGGGATGGACCAGGCGGCGATTTCGGGCGACCAGACGGCGTTCCTCAACGCCCAGGGCAAGCTGCGCCTGTATTTCATGATCCAGGCGATCGTGATCATCATCGCCTTCGCGCTGGTGATCCTGTTCTTCCTGTTCGGCGGCATGGCGCTGCTGGCCGGACTGGCGCACCGCAGCCTGCCGTCGGCCACGCTGTAACGGCGATGCGGTGATGCCGCCCCGGCGCACGGCACCGGGCCGGCGTCACTTCACGCCGTGCATCAGCCGGTTCACCAGCGGCGAGATCAGCAGCAGCAGCACGCCGGCGCCCAGCAGCAGCCAGAAGCCGAAGGTGAAGCCGGACAGCGCCGAGGCGGCGGTCATGCCGCTCGCACCGGCCACGCGCGTGGCGAACAGCCCGGAAAGGTTGCCGCCCACTGAGAGCGACAGGAACCAGCCGCCCATCGCGAAACCCACCAGCCGCGGCGGCGCCAGCTTGGTCACCATCGACAGGCCGATCGGCGACAGGCACAGTTCGCCCAGCGTCTGCAGCACGTAAGTGAGCACCAGCGGCCAGAACGGAATCAGCCCGTTCGCGCCCAGCAGCCGCGACAGCGCGAACATCAGCACCAGAAAACCCAGGCTGTTGAAGAGCAGCCCCAGGCCGAACTTGCGCGGAATCGAGGGCTCGCGTCCGTGGCGGTCCAGCCCGGCCCACACCAGCGTCACCAGCGGCGCGAACACCAGGATGGCCAGCGGGCTCACCGACTGGAACCAGCCGACCGGGAAGATCCAGCCACCGAACAGCTTGCGGTCCACCAGGTTCTCGGCCAGGAAATTGAACGAGGTGCCGAGCTGGTAATAGAACATCCAGAACAGGATGTTGAACGCGAAGATGATCAGCATCGCGATCACGCGCTGCGTCTGCACCCGGCCGTGGCGTGCGGCTTCCGCCAGCAGCATCGCCGCGACGCCGACGAACAGCAGGCCCAGCAGCAACTGCAACCCGGCCGCGCCGGCCTTCGACAGAAGCAGCCAGATCAGCGGCACCGCCGCGATCACGCCGCACAGCACCCACAGCACGCGCAGCGGACTTTCCGCGCCCGCTGCGGGCCGGCCCACGCGCTTCAGTTGCCGGCGCCCGAACCAGAACCAGGCGAGACTCAGCAGCATGCCCACGCCCGCGGCGGCGAACACGATCCGGTAGTTCTGCTGCATGGGCGTCTGCGTGAAATGCGCCGCCATCCAGCCGGTCAGCAGCGGTGCCAGCAGCGCGCCGGCATTGATGCCCATGTAGAACAGCGTGAAGCCGCGATCGCGGCGCGGATCGTCGCGGCCGTACAGCTGCCCGACCATGGTCGAGATGTTGGGCTTGAACAATCCGTCGCCGGCGATCACCAGCGCAAGGCCCAGAAGGAGCATCACGCGATCCGGCAGCATCAGCACGAACAGGCCGGCCGCCATCACCACCGCACCCAGCAGGATCGTGCGCTGGTAGCCGATCAGCTTGTCCGCCACCCAGCCGCCGAAGATCGACGCGCCGTAGATCAGCGCGGTGTAGGCGCCGAAGACGCCGCTGGCCCAGGCCTGTCCCGCCGGGTTGCCGCCGTAGAACTGCTGCACGATGTACAGCGCCAGCGCCCAGCTCACGGTGTAGAACGCGAAGCGCTCCCAGAATTCGGTCATGAACAGCATCCACAGCGGACGTGGATGACCGAGCAGTTGCGGGAAATCGGGTGCCGTGGTGTCTGCGTCGATGCTGGCGTTCATGCAACCCCCTCTGGTCCGGTCACGGCGCGACGGTGCGGCGTTCGACGTTTCCGCGGATCAAGTCCCGAGCTCCGTGCGCACTTCCAGCAGCTCGGGGAAAAACGTCTGGTCCAGTGCCTTGATCAGGAACCCGACCCCGGAGGAACCGCCGGTGCCGCGCTTGTGCCCGATGATGCGTTCGACCGTCTTCATGTGGCGGAAACGCCAGAGCTGGAAGTTTTCCTCGACATCGACCAGCGTCTCGCACAGGTGGTACTCGGCCCAGAAGGTTTCCGGCATCTCGTAGATGCGCCGGAACACCGCAAGCAGGCGTTCGTCGCGTTTCCAGCCCTCGCGCACGTCGCGCTCCAGGACCGCCTCCGGAATCGCATGTCCGCGCCGCGCCAGCCAGCGCAGCGCGGTGTCGTACAGGCTCGGCGCGTCCAGTGCCTCGCGCAGCTTCGTCTGCGCGTCGGGGTCGTGGTCGAACACCGGCAGCATCTCGGCGTGCTTGTTGCCCAGCAGGAATTCCACGGTGCGGTACTGCGCCGACTGGAACCCCGACGACGGCCCCAGCGCGTCGCGGAATTTCAGGTACTCGTGCGGCGTCATCGTCTCCAGCACCGCCCATTCGTTGAACAGCTGGTCCTGGATGCGCTTGACCCGCGCCAGCACCTTCAGCGCCGGATCGATCCGGTCGGCATCGAGGTGCGCGATCGCCGCGCGCAATTCGTGGATCATCAGCTTCAGCCACAGCTCGGCCACGTGGTGCTGCACGATGAACAGCATCTCGTCGTGATAGGCCGGTTCCGACAACGGACGCTGCGCGGACAGCAGCGTGTCCAGCTTGAGATAGCTGGTGTAGGTCATCCGGCCGGTGAGGTCGCGTTCGATGCCGGCTTCGAGTTCGCGCCGGTTGGACTCGGACATGGGAAAAGCCTGCCGCGAAAGGCGCCAAGCGTAACGCATGCGCGCGCACCGCGTCGCGTTCCGGCCGGTCCCCGGCGCGCCTCGCGGCAGCCGCGGAGGCGCGCTTGCCGGGCCCCTCCTGTTGCGCCGCAGCAGCAGGCGCCGGCACGCGAACCCGCAACAGGTGCGGCCTGCCCCGCGGGCATGGGATAATTCCGAGGCTTTACGCGCCCGATGTTCCGGCACGGGCGTCGCTGATCCGCCCTGCCACGGGAGTTCCAAGTGCCCATCGCCGCCAAGTTCGAAATCGAATACCTGCAATACCTCGATGCCGACGGCAGGCTGGTCCGCAAGGACCTGCCCGACTTCGCGCAGGACATCGACCACATGGTCGAGCTGTACAAGCTGATGGTCTCCACGCGCGTGTTCGACGCCAAGTCGATCGCGCTGCAGCGCACCGGCAAGCTGGGCACCTACGCCTCGTGCCTGGGCCACGAGGCCGCGCACGTGGGCATCGGCAGCGCGATGAAGCCGGAGGACGTGCTGGCGCCCAGCTACCGCGAGTACGGTGCGCAGTTGTACCGCGGCGTGCAACCGCGCGAGGTGTACATGTACTGGGGCGGCGACGAACGCGGCAACGATTACCAGAAGGAACCCGCGCGCCACGACTTCGCCTGGTCGGTGCCGATCGCCACGCAATGCCTGCACGCGGCCGGTTCCGCGCTGGCGTTCAAGATCCGCAAGGAAAAGCGCGTCGCGGTGTGCACCCTCGGCGACGGCGGCTCGTCCAAGGGCGACTTCTACGGCGCGATCAACATCGCCGGCGCGCAGCAGTTGCCGATGGTGGCGGTGATCGTCAACAACCAGTGGGCGATCTCGGTGCCGCGGCGCATCCAGTCCGGCGCCCAGACGCTGGCGCAGAAGGGCATCGCCGCCGGCCTGCCGTCGATCCAGGTGGACGGCAACGACATCATCGCGGTGCGCAAGGCGATGGAAGACGCGCTGGATCGCGCGCGCCGCGGCGACGGCGCCAGCGTGCTGGAACTCGTCACGTATCGCCTGGGCGACCACACCACCGCCGACGACGCGCGCCGCTATCGCCCGAAGGAAGAGGTCGAGGAGGCCTGGAAACGCGATCCGGTCAAGCGCCTGCGCATCTGGCTGGAATCGAAGAAGGCGTGGAACAAGAAAAAGGAAGATGCCCTGCAGGAACAATGCAACGAGTGGATGGACAACGAGGTCAACGCCTACCTCGAGACCAAGACCCAGCCCGTGACCGCGATGTTCGATTACACCTTCGCCGAGTTGCCGGCCGATCTGGCCGCGCAGCGCGCCTTCGCCGTGGCGCAGGATCAGGGAGCGCATTGAGCATGGCCGCGATCACCCTTATCGAAGCGGTTACGCAAGCACTTGCGTACGAAATGGCGCACGACGATTCGGTCGTGGTGCTGGGCGAGGACGTGGGCGTCAACGGCGGCGTGTTCCGCGCCACCGTGGGCCTGCAGGAAAAGTTCGGCGAGCTGCGCGTGCTGGACACGCCGCTGGACGAAACCACCATCGCCGGCGTCACCGTGGGACTCGCCGCGCAGGGCATGAAACCCGTGTGCGAGGCGCAGTTCGAAGGCTTCATCTACCCGATGATGGAGCAGATCGCCTGCCACGCCGCGCGGATGCGCAACCGCACCCGCGGACGCCTCACCTGTCCCGCGGTGTTCCGCGCGCCGTGGGGCGGCGGCATCCACGCGCCCGAACACCACTCGGAAGCCAACGAACACCTGTTCACCAACATTCCCGGCCTGCGTGTGGTGCTGCCTTCGTCGCCCGCGCGCGCCTACGGACTGCTGCTGGCGTCGATCCGCGATCCCGACCCGGTGATCTTCTTCGAACCCAAGCGCATCTACCGCCAGTACAAGGAAGAGGTGCCCGACGACGGCGAGGCGCTGCCGCTGGACGTGTGCTTCGTGCTGCGCGACGGCACCGACATCACGCTGGTGACCTGGGGCGCCGAGGTGAAGGAATGCCTCGAAGCCGCCGACGCGCTCGCCAAGGACGGCATCAGCGCCGAAGTGATCGACGTGGCCACGCTGACGCCGCTCGACTTCGACACCATCGCCGAATCGGTCAAGAAGACGGGCCGCTGCGTGATCGTGCACGAAGCGCCGAAGACCGCGGGCTTCGGCGCCGAGATCGCCGCGCGCATCGCCGAGGAGTGCCTGTACGACCTGCTGGCGCCGGTTGCACGCGTCAGCGGCTGGGACGTGCACACACCGCTGTATCGCCTCGAAATGAAACAGTTGCCCAGCACCGCGCGCATCGTGGATGCGGCGAAGCGGGTGATGGCCGCGGGATAGGCCAGTTGTGGAAACAGAAAAGAAGTATGACAAAGTCTTCTTTGAAGTTTGGGCTCGGGATGGGCTCAAAGGTCGATGGATTTACAGTCAACGCCATTCGCGTTTCGCCGAAAGCGATATTCCTTCTTTGTTCGAACGTCGTCCCTATAAAGATCAAGAGCCGTGTACACCGGAGTACTTGTATCGCCTGGAAAGCGATGGCATCCACATCGCTCTTTTCTATGATGGCCTTCCGAAAACCTCGCCTACCCAAGAACGGTAACTTTCCAACTGGCTCCCGAATTTTTTGAGATTAAAACCATGGCCGACATCAAGACCTTCCACCTCCCCGACCTCGGCGAAGGCCTGCCCGACGCCACCATCGTGGAATGGCTGGTGAAGGAAGGAGGCAACGTCAAACTCGACGAGCCGCTGGTGTCGATGGAGACCGCCAAGGCCGTGGTCGAGGTGCCTTCGCCGTTCACCGGCAAGCTGCTCAAGCAGCACGGCAACGCCGGCGACGTGATCGCGACCGGCGCGCCGCTGGCGGAATTCGAACTCGATCCGAAGGCCAAGCAGCGCGCCGAGAACGCGGCAGGTGGCCATCACCATGCGCCGGCTGCGACCGCTGCGCCGGCCTCGCCCCCGGCCGGCGCTACGCGCCCGGCGCCTGGCGCCGCCTCCCCCGCGAGCGGCGAAGGGGGTCAGGAACGCGAGGACGAAGGCACGGTGGTCGGCGCGATGGTCAGCGGCAATGCCGTGCACGTCGAGCAAGCCGCCAGCATCGGCGGCGTGAAAGCCGTGCCCGCGGTGCGCGCGCTGGCGAAGAAACTGAAAGTCGATCTGTCGCGGGTGAACCCCACCGGCGCCGGCAGCGTGGTGACGATGCAGGACGTCAAGAACGCCGCGGCGTCGGGTACAGCTTCGCTTCCCTCTCCCTCCTGGAGAGGGGGTGAGGGTTCGGTCGCAGTCGTACCCTCACCCGGCGCTGCGCGCCACCCTCTCCCGGTGGGAGAGGGAACCAGAAGCACGCTGTCCCAATCCGGCAAACCCATGCGCACCACGCCGCCTTCGGTGCAGGCCACCGGCCAGCCCGAACAGTTGAAGGGCGTGCGCCGCAACATGGCGCGGGTGATGGCCGAGGCGCACGCCAGCGTGGTGCCAACCACGCTGGTGGATGACGCCGACCTGCACGCGTGGCTGGGCAAGCAGGACATCACGGTGCGCACGATCCGCGCGATCGTGGCGGCGTGCAAGGCGGTGCCGGCGCTGAATGCATGGTTCGACGGTCAGAACCTCACAGTCACCCGCCATCCCCACGTCGATCTCGGCATCGCGGTGGACACCCCCGACGGCCTGTTCGTGCCGGCGCTGCGCAACGCCGACATGCTGGATGCCCGGGCCTTGCGCGAAGGCGTCAACCGGCTGCGCGCCCAGGTCGAGGATCGTTCCATCCCCGCCTCGGAGCTGACCGGCTACACCATCAGCCTGTCCAACTTCGGGATGTTCGCGGGACGCTACGCGTCGCCGGTGGTGGTGCCGCCGTGCGTCGCGATCGTGGGCGTGGGCAAGCTCAGCCATGACGTGGTGGCCGTGATCGGCGGCATCGAGGTGCACCGCCGCCTGCCGATCAGCGTCACTTTCGACCACCGCGCCGCCACGGGTGGTGAAGCCGCGCGGTTCCTGAAGGCGATCCTGGACGACCTCGCGCTGCCGACGTAGGAGCCGCGGAGCGAGTCCGGGGCGGGCCCTGTGTGCACCGACGGGCGTCGAGGCCCGTTTCAGCCGCGCAGCGACTCCAGCGCGCGGCGCGCGCGCACGATCGCGGCGTCGCGCTGGACGGTATCCGCGAAGGCCGCGCTGACGGCGAGTGTCTCGCCGTCTTGCCGAAACGCGAAGCGGCCGTCGTCCAGCGGCGCGAGCGCATCGGCGGCGCTCTCCGACTCCAGCGCGCGCGATGCCTGTCCCGCCGCCCTGGGATCGGCGAAGGCGCGTGACAGCAGCAGCTCCTCGCCATCGGCGCCGACCAGCCGGAAGCGGAAGCCGTCGGCATCGCGGAAACTGACGACACGCGCGCGCTTGCGCGATTTCGCTGCCGTCCGCCCCGCCCGCGCTGCGCGCGAGGCCGCCTTTCCCGCGCGCGGGGAAACATCATCGGGGCGGAAGCGATCCGCGAGCGCACCGAGCCCCACCGCGCGGCGCAGGATTTCGAGGCGCGGTGCGGCAAGCGCGCGCGCCTTTCCGGCGCCCTCGCGCAACACGTCCTCGATCTCGTCCGGCCGCGCCATCAGCGCGTCGTAGCGTTCGCGCAAGGGCGCGATTTCGGCGTCGATGCGATCGCACAACTTCCGCTTCGCCTCGCCCCAACCCATGCCGCCTTCCAACGCCGCGCGGAACGCGGCGGCTTCATCCGCCGCGGCGAACGCGCGGTAGATCGCGAACACGCTGGACGAATCGGGATCCTTGGGTTCGCCCGGTTCGCGCGAGTCGGTGACGATCCGCGCGATCGCCTCGCGCAACGCCCCCGCGCCGCCCGCAAACAGCGGGATGGTGTTGTCGTAGCTCTTGCTCATCTTGCGGCCGTCGAGACCGGGCAGCGTGGCCACCCGCTCCTCGATCACCGCTTCGGGCAACGTGAACGGAGCGCCCTTGCCGCCCGCCACGCGCCATGCCGCGCCGTAAAGATGGTTGAAGCGCTGGCCGATGTCGCGCGCCATCTCGATGTGCTGCACCTGGTCGCGCCCCACCGGTACCTGGTTGGCGTCGAAGGCCAGGATGTCGGCCGCCATCAGCACGGGGTACATGTAGAGGCCCGCGCTGACGCCCGCATCGGGATCGTCGCCCTGTGCGGTGTTCTGGTCGACCGCGGCCTTGTAGGCGTGCGCGCGGTTGAGCAGGCCTTTCGCGGTGACACAGGTCAGCAGCCAGGTGAGTTCGGGGATTTCCGGAATGTCGGACTGGCGGTAAAAGATCACGCGCGCGGGATCGAGTCCGCAGGCCAGCCAGGTTGCCGCGATTTCCAGCCGCGAACGTGCGACGCGTGCGGGATCGTCGCACTTCACCAGCGCGTGGTAGTCGGCCAGAAAGAAGAACGCATCGACATCCCGGCGCCGGCTGGAAGCGACCGCCGGGCGGATCGCGCCGACGTAGTTGCCAAGGTGCGGCGTGCCGGTGGTGGTGATGCCGGTAAGGACCCGCGTGTTCATGCCGCGCCAGACTGGAAAAGGTCCAGTGTAAGGCATGTCGCGGCAGGAAAATCGCCGGCCGGAGCGGTCGCGCTGCTCAGTCGTGATCCGGGTCGCCGCCGGCCGGCTGGGTGCCGCGTTTCTCGACGCGCGTGCGCAGCAACGCCCGGTCCGCCCGGCGCAGCGTCGATTCCAGCGGCTCCTCGCCCTCGCGCAGCGCCCAGCCCAGCGAGAACGACACCGGCGAGGCCTCGGCCGCCGCGGCCTGCAGCCGTTCGGCGACCTCGCGGAGGGATTCCTCGCTGGCGTGCGGAATGATCACCGCGAACTCGTCGCCGCCCAGGCGCACCACTGCGTCGCCCCGTCGCGAGTTGGCCGTCAGCAGCGCGGCCATCTCGCACAGCAGTTCGTCACCGCGGTCGTGGCCCTCGGTGTCGTTGACGCGCTTGAAGTGATCGATGTCGACCACCACGCAGCCCCACACCTGCTCGCGCGCGGCGCGGTAGGTGAATGCCTCGAGGTAGCGGCGGTTGTAACAGCGGGTCAGCACGTCGCGCTGGTTCTGGTCGCGCAGGCGGCGCTCGTAGCGGTGGCGCAGGGTCACATCCTGGGCGGAGCCCAGGATGTAGGGCACCGGTTCGGCATCGGGATAGAACACGAAGCGGTATTGCCACACCCGCCGCTCGCCGCTGCGCGTGACAAAGTGCAGCACGCCGGCGTCGCGGCGCAGCGTGTGGGTGCGTTCCAGGTAATCCTCGAAGGCGTGATGGGCTTCCTCGGCGATGAAATCGGACAGGTTGCGGCCGATCATCTCCTCGCGTTCGTAGCCCAGCGCCAGCGCCATCGCCGCGTTGACCTGCAGCAGCCGGCCGTCCAGGTCGTGCATCCAGACCATTGCCAGACCCGACTCCACCAGATCCTCGTAACGCCGGGATGCCTCGTCCAGCGCGTGCTGCATGGCCTTCTCGCCGGACTGGTCGCGCACGATCATCAGCCGCGCGGGTGCCTCGTCGCGGCGCACCACGCCGCTGTCGGTGAGCACGTCGAATTCCTCGCCGTTGGCGCGGCGGTGCCGGTACGGCACGCTGCCGGACGGCAGCGAGCGGGCGCCGCCGCGCAGGTATTCGCGCAGCCGCGCGGCGTCCGCGCTGGCAAACAGCTCGGTCAGGCTCATGTTCAGCATCTGGCTGCGGGTGTAGCCATAGCAGGCCAGCGCCGCGGCATTGACGTCGAGGATGCGCAGGTCGCTGCCGGCGAACAGCAGCACCGGCAGCGGGTTGTCGTCGAACAGCAGGCGCATCTCGTCGGCGCGGCGCTGCGCGAGCTGCCGCAGTTCGAGTTCCTCGGTCACGTCGCGCGCGACGCCGACCAGCCCGGCCACCCGGCCGCGCCCGTCGTGGATCGGCAGCTTGGTGACCAGGAAGCTCCGCTCGCCCTGCCCCGGCACCTCCTGCTTTTCGCGGAACAGGGTCGGCAGATCCCGTTGCAGGCAGACGCGGTCGTTCTCCTCGTAAACCAGTGCCAGCTGTTCGGGCAGCATGTCGCTGTCACGCAGGCCGATCACGTCCTCCGCGCGTCGCCCCACCAGCGAGGCCGCGGCGGTGTTGGCGAACACGTAGCGGCTTTCGCGGTCCTTGACGAATACGGGATCACGGTCCTGCTCGCAGATCACCTGTGCAAGTTCGGCTAGACGGCCGAGCCGCGCCCGCAGCAGATAGAGCACCAGTCCCGCGGCCGAGAGCGCCAGCAGCCCGCAGACCGCCAGCACGGTTCGCAGCACAACCGCATCGACAGGAATCTCGTCGGGGAACACCAGCACGGCCAGGATAGCGGCCGCCACGATCAGCAGCAGGATCCCGGTCCAGCCGTGCACGCGCACGGAACCCCGGATGCCGGGCACGGCATCGAGAATCCCGCGGCTCCAGCGTTTTTCCGCCACTTCAGCCCCCTGTCGGCGTGCGGACTCGTATCCGCGCAGCCTGCGCATCGTGGATGAGCGCAAGGCTGCAAAAGCCATGCGCAGCCACGGCGGACGCAACCCCGCGTCACATTTGTTGACACGGGCTACCCCCGGTCGCCGACCGGCGGCGGCATCCGGACACTCCGCGGCCGCTCACGCGCGCATCAGCGTGGACTTGCCGAACAGGCTCTCGACCAGATCCACCGCCAGTTCCGCGGTCCGGTTGTGCTCGTCCAGCGCGGGATTCAGCTCCATCACGTCCAGCGATCCGATCTGGCCGGTGTCGGCGATCATTTCCATGCACAACTGCGCCTCGCGGTAGTTCGGACCGCCCGGCACGGTGGTGCCGACACCCGGCGCGATCGAGGGGTCGAGAAAATCCACGTCGAAGCTGACGTGCAGATGGGTGCTGGCGTCGATGCCGGCCAGCGCCTCGCGCATCACCTGCTTCATGCCGACCTCGTCGATGTAGCGCATGTCGAAGATCTCGAGGCCGACGTCGTGCACCAGCCGCTTTTCGGGCGGATCGACCGACCGGATGCCGATCTGGCGGATGGCTTCAGAGGTGATCGCCGGCACCGCTCCGGCGAGGCCGGTCAACGCAAAGGGACCGAGGCCGCACAGGCAAGCCACCGGCATGCCGTGGAGGTTGCCCGAGGGGGTGATTTCGGCGGTGTTGAAATCGGCGTGCGCGTCCAGCCACAGCACCCGCAGCTTGCGGTCGTGCTCGCGGCAATGTTTCGCCACCGCCGAAATCGAACCGATCGCGAGGCAGTGATCACCGCCCAGCAGGATCGGCAGCCGTGCCTGCGCGAGTTCCGCCCGCACCGCCTCGAACACGGCGCGGTTCCACGCCGTCACCTGTTCCAGATGCCGGTAACCGTTGTGCGGCGGCTCGACGGGATTCAGCGGACCGGCAAGGTTGCCGCGGTCGATCACGTCCAGGCCGCGCGCCCTCAACGCCTGCGGCAGGCCCGCCACGCGCAGCGCCTCCGGCCCCATCGAGGCACCGCGGTCCGCGGCACCGATGTCGGTAGGCGCACCGATCAACGAAACGGGTTTGACGGGCATCGCGGGGATTCGCCTGAGTTTTCAAAACCGCCAAGGATAGTCCGGCCGACGCCGGTACGGCCACATGAACCGATCAGACGTTCGAAGCGATTGCCTGATCCAGCGCGGCCAGCAGGCGCTGGGCCAGCGGCGCCGCCACGGCATGATCGCGGCAGGCTGCACGCCCCGACAGCAGCTTGTCCAGTTGCCGGGCCGGTTCGCCCACGCTGTCGAGCCCGTAACAGGGCGCGGAACCGGACAGGCGATGCGACAGGTCGCGCAGGCGTTGCCAGGCTTCACTGTCCGGACCGCCTGCGCAGCCTCGCCATGCCTGGGCCAGCTCGTCGCGGAGCGCCGGGAGGGCCGCCAGGTAGCGCCGGCGCAACGCTTCCAGCCGCTGCTCGTAATCCTGCGGGGCCGCTTCCTTGTCCACCGGCTCGCCCATGACCGCTCACACGAATCCCTTGCCCGGGATTTCTGGTGGTGCCGCTTGTCCGACTCGAACGGACGACCTACTGATTACAAATCAGTTGCTCTACCAACTGAGCTAAAGCGGCGCCGGCACACATCATCGCACGACACGCGCCGGTCAAAAACAATCGACCGGCCGAGCCTCCAGATCGCTGCGGCCGACCAGCCAGGTCTTCCAGTCGAACGCGCCCTGCCTCGGCAGGGCATAATCCACCCAGTACGCCGGCTGGGTTTCCACCCGTTCCTTCAGTTTCGGCGCGAAGCCCAGCGCGGCGATCCTGTCGAGCCGGCGCTGGGCGTTGTCGCGGTTGTGGAACAGGCCCAGCGAGATCGTGTTCTGCTGATCGCCCGCGGTCACCACGTAGTAATCCTGGATGCCCTTGGCCGACAGCGCACGCGCGGTCGCCAGAGCGCTCTCGCGGTCGGCGGTCGCGGGAAGATAGACCCAATAGCCGTGCAACTGGTTGACCTGTTCCTGCCGGTACTGGATGCGGGGCACGTGCGGCGACAACGCCTGCATCGCCGCGCGCATGTCGGTCTGGGTCTGGAAGGGACCCAGGGTTTCGCATCGGTCCGCTGGCGGTCCGGCTTCCCCGCTGGCGGAAGCGGCCGGTGGCGCGGGCCGCGGCGGCGGCGCGCGCGGCATCTCCGACAGCAACCGCAATTCGGGCACGCCGGGATCGGTCGCCGGCGGCAGCGGCGCCGGCCGCCCAGTGCCGAACAGCAGCCACGCGGCGGCGCCGAGGTTCAGGGCCAGCAACAGCAGGAACAACAGGCGAAGGAACATCGGATCCAGACCGGCGGCGAGCGCTCCCATCTTACGGTACGGCCGTGTTCTCCGAATGCGCAGCGGACCACAGCGCGAGTCCTTGCAGCACCGCATCCCCGATCACCCGCGCTCTGCAACCGGCGCGTTCCAGCCACGCGGCCAGCGGCGGCGCCCAGCCGCCGTGCAACCACGTCTCGGCATCGCCCAGCGTCGTTCGCTGCTGCGCCGCGAACCATTCCGTCAGCGCGCCCGCCGCGTTCCAGCAACCGGCGCGCAGCGCCCGTTCGGTGTCGTCGCCGTTCGCCGTGTCGAATGCGTCGGGATTGGAATCGGCGATGGCCGTGGCGCCGCGCAGGCCGGCGAGCATCAGCTGCGGCGATGCCGAGATCAGCCCCGCGCGGTGCACGCCTTGCGCGTCGATCGCGTCCAGCGTCAGCGCGGTGCCGCAACCTGCCACGACCGCTGCGCCGCGGACGCGGGCGTGCACGGCGACCAGCGCGAGAAAGCGATCGATCCCGAACCGTTCCGCCACCGCATAGCTGTTGGTGATGCCGCACGCCCTGCGCGGCGAACGCAGCCACGCCACTTGAGCCGCCGGAAAACGTCGCAAGGCCTCGTGCAGCCGCGCGGCACGCCCGGACGAGACCACCGAGGCGACCAGCACGCGCGAGGGCAATGGCCAAGCCGACAGATGCGCGGCCAGCAGCTCGGCAAACCGCTCGTGGTCCCAGTCCAGCGCGAACACGCCGTCGAGCCCGCCGTCCGGCAGCCGCGCGCCTTTCAGCCGCGAGTTGCCCAGATCGAACAGCCAGGTTTCGCCGCGCGCGGCCGTGCTCATGAGGGATGCACCGACACTTCCGCGCTGTCCACCGTGCGCAGCGCGTGGCCGACCCGCACCCGCAAGGCGCCGCGCGCATCCACGCCCGCGCCGATGCCTTCGAAGACGCCGCGCGGATCGTCGATGCGCAGGCGGCGCCCGGACAAGGCATCGCGTTCCTCCCACGCCCCGGCGAACGCGGCGAATCCATCGGTGTCGAAGATCTCCAGGGCCTCGCACAGGCGCGCGATCAGCGCGGCCGCCAGCGCGTTGCGCGAGGGCGGCGTGCCGCGGCACAGGTCCGCCAGATCGGTGACGGCGCGATCGAGCGCCGCGCGCAGCGCGTGCGGCAGGCGCAGGTTGATCCCGATCCCGATCACCGCATGGCAGGGCCCCATGAATTCACCGCCCAGTTCGATCAGGATGCCGCCCAGTTTCGCATCGCGATGCACCAGATCATTGGGCCACTTCAAGGCCACGCCGCGCACGCCGCAATCTTCCAGCGCGCGCACCGCCGCGATGCCCACCGCCAACGACAGCCCCGACACCGCCGCGTATCCGCCCCGGAAAAGCTTGAGACAGGAAAACTGCAGGTTGGCGGCCGGCGGTGACCGCCAGGTGCGGCCCCGGCGTCCGCGTCCGGCGCTTTGCGATTCCGCGAACACGAACGAGCGATCCGGCAGCGCCCCGGCGCGGCGCGCGATCTCGCTGGAGGTGGAGTCCAGCCGCCAGTGCGTTTCCAGCGCGCCGATGTGCCGTGCGGCGGGACCCAGGCATTTCCGGATCCGCGCCGCGTCCAGCCATTCCAGCGGATGCACCAGCCGGTAGCCCCTTCCGGGGACGGTTTCGATTTCCAGACCCTCGCCGCGCAATCCCTCGATCTGTTTCCACACCGCCGCCCGGGAAATGCCCAGCTTGCGCGCCAACCCGGGTCCCGCGACCGGCCTGCCGGCGGCCAGCAGGTTCAGCAAGGGGACCGGAGCCGCGGCGCCGGCGGCCCTTGCCCGTGAATGCCGGCCGCCGTCTTGCGCCGGGCGGCTGCGGCGTCCGACTGGCGGCGCGCCGGGGGTTCTGTCATGATGGTGGTTCGGCATGCTGAGGATCCGGGGGCTGCCATGAAACACCTGTCGTTGCTGGTGACGGTGTTGTTGGCCGGTGGTCTGCCGCTGACGGCGGCGGCGCTCGATTATGGCCCAAGCCGGCCGATGCTGGCCGTGGAAACCGGCGCACCGCAGTTGCCCGGTTCGCGCAGCCAGTCCTCGTCGTTCGAAAGCGCCAACCGTCCCGATTCCTCCGACGATCCGGAAGCGGAAGCAGAAGTCCCGGCGCCTGCGGCCCCGCCCCGCGACACGCGCCCGGCGGCCACCGGCGGCGAACATCTGCGGCCCCCCGGCACTTCTTCCGCCAGGAACAAGACCCCGCCACCCGCCAAGCCCGCGCACGAAGGCACGGGGCTTTCGTGGCAGGCTCTGCTTCCGGGTTCGATCCAGTAAGCGCGGCGGCGCTACATCGCGGGAAAGCTGACCCGGAAACGCGCGCCGCCCAGTTCTTCGGAACGGTCCACGTGCATGCTGCCGCGGTACGAGCGGACGATGTCCTCCACGATCGCGAGTCCGATGCCGTGTCCCTGCACGCGCTCGTCGCCGCGCACGCCGCGTTGCAGCACGCGTTCCAGCTGTGCCGGCGGAATGCCCGGCCCGTCGTCCTCCACCACCAGATCCAGGCCCGGGCGCCACACGCGCGGATTGGTCGGCGGCAGGCTGCGCACGCCCAGCAGCACGCGGTGTCGCGCCCATTTGAATGCGTTCTCCAGCAGATTGCCCAGCAGCTCGAGCAGATCGCCTTCCTCGCCGTAGAAGCGTGCTTTTTCGTCGATGTCGAACTCGCACAGGATGTTCTTGCGTGCGTAGACCCGTTCCAGGCTGCGCACCACCGCCTCGGCGTGACCCTGCAGGGGGATCGGCGCCGCGTAGGTGGTGTGTCCCGATGCCTTCGCGCGTGCGAGCTGGTACGCGACGATCTGGTCCATCCGCTGCACCTGCTCGAGCAGGCCCTTGCGCAGGTCCTGCTCGCTCTCGCTGCCGGACTCCAGGCGCGAACGCGCGACCGCCAGCGGCGTCTTCAGGCTGTGCGCCAGGTCATCCAGCGTGTTGCGGTAACGCGAGAGGTGTTCGCGCTCGCTCTCGATGAAGCGGTTGAGGCCGAAGGTCAGCCCGGACAGCTCCCGTGGATAGGGCCCGGACAGCCGTTCGGCCTCGCCGCGCTCGATCTTTTCCAGGTCGCCCGCCACCCTCCGCAGCGGCCACAGGCTCCAGCGCAGCAGGATCTGCTGCAGCACCAGCAGCGCCAGGCCCAGCGCGCCCAGCCATCCGAACAGGGTGCGCCGGAACGCCGCCAGTTCGGCCTGGTAAGGCGCCTCGTTCTCGGCGATATCGACGGTCAGGCGGTAGCTGCGCTGGTTCTGCAGATCCCATTCCACGCCGTAGCTCAACAGGTACACGTTGCCGGCCGGCGTGGACAACGGGCCCTCGAACACGATCCGGCCCGGCGGCAGCAGGGTATCGAACGGCAATTCGCGTCCCAGCGTGGACTGCGATTCCCAGCGGAAACCGTTTTCCCCCAGCAGTACCGCGTACAGGCCCGATCCCGGCCGGTTGAAATCGGCGTTCGGCGGCAGGTCGGGTGGGAACACCGTGCCGGTGCGGTTGTTGATCTCGATGCCGGCAAGATAAGCGTAGGCATAGCTCTGCAGGCGGCCGCGCAACGCCGACAACGCGGCCTGTGCGTAGGCGCGATCCAGCGCGAATCCCGTCAGGCCCAGGAATCCGGCCAGCACCAGCCCGGTCGCGATGGTCGAACGCGCGCCCAGCGAGAGCGGGCGCCGCACCGGGCCCGACGCGGGAGCCGGCCGCTCGGTCAGACGGCGCCACCATGCGGGGCGCCAGGAAGGGCTGGTGGATCGATCCATCGGGAAGGGTGATCGTGCCGCACGCGCGGAAACGCTTGGTGCATGATGATCCGTGCGGCGGCGCCGCGCGGCAACTGGATGCGGAGCCGGGCGCGGCAGTCCGCCGCGCGACGGTCACTCGGCCTGCGTTTCGTCGCGTGGAATCGCGAAACGGTAGCCGCGCCCGCGCACGGTCTCGATCGGCTTCAGCGTGCCGGCCGGATCGAGCTTGCGGCGCAGGCGGCCGATGAACACCTCCAGCACGTTGGAATCGCGATCGAAATCCTGCTGGTAGATGTGCTCGGTCAGGTCCGCCTTGGACACCAGCTCGCCCGCGTGCAGCATCAGGTATTCCAGCACCTTGTATTCGTAGCTGGTGAGGTCGATGGGCTTGTCGTCCACGCTCACCGTCTGCGCGGTGGTGTCCAGCCGGATCGGCCCGCACGACAGCACCGGTTTGGACCAGCCCGAGGCGCGCCGCACCAGCGCGTTGATCCGCGCCAGCAGCTCCTCGACGTGGAAGGGCTTGACCAGGTAATCGTCGGCGCCGAATTTCAGCCCTTCCACCTTGTCCTGCCAGGACGAACGCGCGGTGAGGATCAGGATCGGGTAGGTGCGACCTTCCTTGCGCAAGGCCTCGATCAATTCCATGCCCGACAGCTTGGGCAGGCCCAGATCGACGATCGCCAGGTCGAACGGCACCTCGCGGCCCAGATACAGGCCTTCCTCGCCGTCCGATGCGGCATCCACCGCGAAACCGTCGCGTTTCAGCCGCGCGGCCAGGGTCTCACGCAACGGTGCCTCGTCCTCCACCAGCAGAATGCGCATCAGTGTCCACCTCGCTCATCGTGCCTGGGTTGCGGTTTGGCCGGTTCATTGGAATGCAGCTGCATCACGCGCACGTGCCCCTGCGGCGTCAGCACCTTGATCCGGTACAGCTTGGTCTGGCCGCGCGGAATGGTGTCCGCGGCAAGGATGCGCCCGTTGGTCTGATGCTGCACCTGCTTGACGGCCTGCTCCAGGCTCATCTGCTGCGGGGGCGGCGGCGCGGTCCTGGCCGGCTTGCCGCCCTTCTGCTGCGCGAACGCCGGCACGCCGCCGATCAAGGCGGCCAGCGCCAACATCGCGATGCAGGAACGAATCGACACGCCGGCTCTCCGACGAATGCCCGGGAAACGGGCATGGCTGGCAGCGATCATCCCGCCGGCCATTGAATTCGTGCTGAACCGGGTTGCGCGGCCGGTGCCGGCCGTGACGAACGCATGCCGGCTGGCCGTCACCGCAGGACGCTTTCGCCGCGCAGTTCCGCGCAGGCGGCTTCCAGCACCTCCCAGCCGGCGCCGGGCCGGTGCGCGCGTTCGGCCAGCACGCGCCGGAACGCGCGGCCGCCCGGCAAGCCGTGGTACAGCCCGGAAAGATGTCTCGCGATGGCCTGCAGAGGCGTGCCGCGCGCCAGTTCCGCCTCGGCGTAGGGCCGCAGCCGCGCGAGCACCGTCTCGCGCGCGGGCGGTTCGCCCCCGAACAGCGCGGCATCGATCCGCGCCAGCGAATAAGGATCGTGACAGGCCAGACGGCCCAGCATCACGCCATCGACATGACGCAGGTGTTCGCGCACCGCCCCGACATCGACGATGCCGCCGTTGATCACCACCGCCAGCCCGGGGAATTCGCGCTTCAGGCGATGCACGCGCGGATAGTCCAGCGGCGGGATCTCGCGGTTCTCCCTGGGGGACAGGCCCTGCAGCCACGCCTTGCGAGCGTGCACGATCAGCGTGCGCACCCCGGCATCGACCATCGCGGCGGTGAAACGGCGCAGGTCGGCTTCGCTGTCCTGCTCGTCCACCCCGATCCGGCATTTCACCGTCACCGGCACCGCCACCGCGTCCTGCATCGCGCGCACGCAATCGGTCACCAGCGCTGGCTCGCGCATCAGGCAGGCGCCGAACCGCGCCGACTGCACGCGGCCGGACGGACAGCCGACGTTGAGGTTGATCTCGTCATACCCCGCGTGCGCACCGTGCCGTGCGGCCTCGGCGAGTTCCGCGGGATCGGAGCCGCCCAGTTGCAACGCGACCGGATGCTCGGCGGCGCTGTATTCGAGCAGGTGCCGGCGATCGCCGCGCACCAGCGCGGCGGCGGTGATCATCTCGGTATACAGGCGCGCGTGCGGCGCCAGCACACGATGGAAATACCGGCAATGCCGGTCCGTGAAATCCATCATGGGCGCCACGCACAGACGCCACGCGGACGGGTCGTGCGGGAACATCCGTCCATGATAGAGGCCGCGCCGCCGCGATGCGTGCAAGACTCGAGGAAGCCCTGAACCAATCCCTCCGGGATTCGTCAGGGCGCGCCGAATTCGGTTACACGCCCGGAGCCGGCTTCGCCAGTCAGGCACGTGCAGCCCATGCGTGCTTGATTGGCGGGAGGCGCATCGCCGTGCCGGATGGAAATCCTGATCGAGCGGAGTTTCCTTAACGCCGGGTTCGCTAGACTCGCCGGATTCCGAACCCGCCGCGAGTCCGCCATGCCGTACCGAGCCTCGATGATGCTTCCCTGCGCCGCGCTGGCTGCACTGATGCTTTCGGCCTGCCAGCAGCAGGCAGCAACGGGTATGCCGCCTGCAAGCGAGTCGAGCACGCCCGTGATCGCGCCCGCCTCGACCGTGCCTGCAGCCGCCCCCGCCAGCGCCTCGACCGTCGCGCTGCCCGGCGATCATGCCGTGACCAGGCATTACCGGATCGCGATCACGCTGCCTGCGCTGCCCGCCGACGAGGCGCCGCTGGCCAACGCGCTGCGCGCCACCGCCGACAACGCCAAGCGCGAATTCCTGCAGGCGCTGCCCGATCCGAAACAGATGCCGGCATTCGCCAATCGGCAATTCGAGATGCTGCTGGACTTCAAGGTTGCGGCCGACACGCCCGCATTCACCAGCGTGCGCGAAACCGGCATGCAGGACACCGGCGGCGTGCATCCGATTCCGGTCGAGGCGAGTTTCGTGTATGACCGCAAGGCGGCGCACGTGATTGCGCTGGACGACCTGTTCACCGATCCCGACGCGGCGCGCAAGGCGCTGGCCGGCTTCGCACGCGCCGAACTCGGCAGAAAACTGATGGCGAACGCGCCCAAACCCGGCGAGGGCTCGCCCGAGGCTATCCGCGAATGGAAGACCAACATGCTGCAGATGCTGGACGACGGCACCCGTCCGACCGTGGTCAACTTCTCGGTGTTCACGGTGCGCGCCGGCAGTGATGCCCGCGCACCCAGTCCCGGACTGACGCTGATCTTTCCGCCCTATCAGGTCGCACCCTACGTGTACGGCACCCAGACCGTGGACGTGCCGGCGTCGCTGTTCGCGACATTCCTCAAGCCGGAATACCGGAACGCGTTCGCGCCCTGAAACACGCGACCTCCGACCTCGTACTTCCGGCACACACCTGCCGCCGGTGCGTTCGCTATCCTGTCCGGACGCACCGGCATGAGGAACGAGCCATGTTGAAACGCGCGACAGCGGCTTTCGCCACGCTTGCGCTGTGCCTGCCTGCCGCCTTCGCGGCCCCGCCTCCGCCCCCGGCCAGGCCGTTCCTCAAACCCGACCATCCGCCGGTGCCGCCGCCGGCCTGGGTGCGCAAGAGCAACGCCGATGCGCAGGTGCTGCTGAAGGTGCTGGCCGAATTCCGGCCCGAGTTCGCCTCGCGTTTCGGCCTGCCGGGTTACGACGACAAGGTCATCGACCTCAAGCCCGGCGTGGACGAACGTTCGCGCGCGGCACTGACGCAGGCGCGCGACACCCTGCAGCAGGATCTCGCCAGGGAAACCGATCCCGACGTCCGCGAGGACCTGGAGATCATGATCGACGCGGCGAACCGCTACATCGAGAGCAGCAAGCTCAACGAGCAATACCTGCTGCCCTACATCGACATCGCGCAGACGATCTTCCAGGGCGAATTCGGCCTGCTGCAGGACCAGGTTGCACCGGAGCGCCGGTCGCACGCGCTGGCGCGGCTGAACTGCTACGTGGGCATGGCGCCCGGCTGCACGCCGGTGACGAAGGAAGCCGAGGCGCTGTTCGAGGCCAAGCTGCCCGACAAGAAATTGCTGGGGCCGTACCGGGCCGAGGTCGAGCAGAACCTCGCCAACACGCAGCGTTACGTGGACGGCATCCGCAAGCTGTACGCCAAGTACAGGATCGCCGGCGCCGATGCGGCGCTCGCTGCGCTGCAGAAACAGCTGGACGATTACGACGCGTGGGTGAAGTCCACGGTGCTGCCGCACGCACGCACCGATTTCCGCCTGCCGCGCGCGCTGTATGCGAACAACCTGAAGCAGGTCGGCATCGACATACCGCCCGAGCAGCTGATCAAGGCGGCCGAACTGGAATACATGGAAACCCAGGCGCAGATGCAGATGCTGGCGCCGACCGTCGCGAAGGCCGAGGGCTTCCAGGCCACCGATTACCGCGACGTGATCAGGGACCTCAAGAAGCAGCAGCTCGACCGCAACGACATCGAACCGTATTACCACCAGGTGATCGGCGAGATCGAGGCCATCATCCGCCAGCACCGGCTCGTCAGCCTGCCGCAGCGGCAGATGATCATGCGCCTGGCCTCGGAAGCCGAGAGCGCCGCCGAGCCCGCGCCGCACATGGTGCCGCCGCCGCTGATCAACAACCGCGGCGAGCGCGGCCAGTTCGTGTTGCCGCTGGGCAATCCGCCCAGCGGTCAAGGCAGGAACGAGGCCTACGACGACTTCACCTGCAAGGCCTGCGCATGGACGCTGACCGCGCACGAGGGACGGCCCGGCCACGAGCTGCAATTCTCGGCGATGGTCGAGCACGGCGTGTCGCTGGCGCGCTCGCTGTTCGCGTTCAACAGCGTCAACGTGGAAGGCTGGGCGCTGTACGCCGAATGGATGATGGTGCCCTACGAGCCGCCGGGCGGCCAGATGATCGCGCTGCAGCTGCGGCTGCTGCGCGCCGCGCGTGCGTTCCTCGATCCGATGCTGAACCTCGGCCTGATCACGCGCCAGCGCGCGCACGACATCCTCGTGAACGACGTCGGCATCTCCGAAGCCTTCGCACGCGAGGAGCTGGACCGCTTCACCTTCCGCTCGCCCGGCCAGGCCACCGCATACTTCTACGGCTATTCGCGGATCCTGGAACTGCGCGCGCACACCGAGATCGCGCTGGGTGATCGCTTCGATCTGGAGCGGTTCAACGACTTCATCCTGTCGCAGGGGTTGCTGCCGCCGGATCAACTGGCGGAGGCAGTGGATACGCAATTCATCCCGGCACAGGGTGGCACGACCGCGAAATCGCACTGATTTATCCCCTCTTCCGCTTGCGGGGGAGGGTGTCCGACCACGCAAGTGGTCGGATGGGAGAGGGAGACTCTTGCGCCTGCATCGCAAGATTGCTTTAGGTTCCGCTCGCTGCCGCGAGCGGGCGACTTTTGTTTCGGCAAAAGTCGCCAAAACCATCGCGCCGGCATGACGATCTCGCCAACGTCCGGTTGGCTCGACTGCCCTGCGCTTCTCACCGGGCGCGCGCCGGCGCGAACTCGCACATCCCTGTGCTCGGACATGCGCGCCTTTCCCGCGCGCCCGGCTGCGATGCTCGGCGCCATGCGACGGCGCGGAAAGCTCGCTCAATACGGCCATCCATGGCCTGCTCCCAGGAACTCTTCAACTTAACCCGGCAGCACGTACAACAACACCGCAAAGAAGTGCAGCACGCTGCCGGCCAGCACCAGCGTGTGCCACAGCACGTTGTGGTAGCGCAGTCTGCGCCACAGGTGGAAGGGCACGCCCAGCGTGTAGGCCGCGCCGCCGGCCAGCAGCAGCGTGGTGCCGCCCACGCCCAGCTTCGCCGACAGCGGCGCGAAGGTCAGCAAGCCCAGCCAGCCCATCAGCAGATACAGGCCGATCTTCAGCGCCTGCCGTTCGCCCCAGCGCGTGAATTGCAGCGCGCTGCCGAGCACCGCCAGCGACCAGATCGCGCCGAACAGCCAGCGGCCGCGCGCGCCGCCCAGCGCGATCAGCGTGAACGGGGTGTAGGTGCCGGCGATCAGCACGTGGATGGCGATGTGATCCAGCCGCGAGAGCAGGCGCGGCGCGATGTGCACCGGCAGCGCGTGATAGATCGTCGAAACCGTGTACAGCAGCACCAGCGCGCCGCCGAACACCGCGCAGGCGATCACGTCCAGCGCGCCGCCCTCCACTGCGGCGAAGGCCACCAGCGTGGTCAATCCGGCAATGCTGAGCAGGATGCCCAGGCCCTGCACCACGCCGTTCGCGATCTCCTCCGCGAAGGTGTAACCGGCGGATGAAACCCAGCCTTGGCGCGCGGCGTCCATCCGCGCCGTCACCGTGCCGAGATCGTGAACTTGCCGAAATCCACGCCCAGATCCCAGCCCCGGCCCTTGCCGCTCAACGCCAGCGACACGTTGCCCTTGGTCATCACCACGCCCTGCGCCGATTTCACCGCGCCGGCATGCGCCTGGGCATTGGCATAGCTGCCCAGGATTTCCCTGATGTCGTAGATGCCCGAGAAGCGGCCTTCGCCGGCGATGCTGGACTTGCCGAAGGTCAGGCCGCCGCCCTTGCTCTCCAGCCGGACGTGCATGTGCTCGCCGTTGCTGCAGGTGACCTCGCCGCTGCCCGAGGCGGTCTTGTAGAACACGGACCAGCCCGACAGCGAGAAGCTCATTCTGCAGGTGATTTCACCGGCCGCCTGTGCGCTGCCGGCGTGCAGCAGCGGCGCTCCGGCCAGCAGGGCGGCCAGTGCCAGGGTCTGCAAGGTACGCATGGAACCCTCCTTCGCGTGGTTGCGGTGGATTCATTCTGGTGCGGCGCTGCGTGAACGCCACTTAACGGCGCGATCCCGCGGCCAGCGGTGGTGCAGCCGGCCGGCATCACGGATGGCGCCGGGCTCACTCCGGCGCATAGCCGAACTGCTCCTCGAACTCGGCGGCGAATTCCGTCCAGGTGAAGCGCTGGTTCTGGGTGCCGGGATGTTCCACTTTCAAGGCGCCCATCAGCGAGGCCATCCGGCCCACGGTCGGCCAGTCGTGGCCGCGCATGATGCCGTGGATCAGTCCGGCCCGGTAGGCGTCGCCGCAGCCGGTGGGATCGACGATCCGGCGCTCGCGCGCAGGCGGGATCTCGTAATCCTTGTCCCTGGTGTGGATCACCGAACCGTGCGGGCCGCGCGTCACGATGTAGGCCTTGACGCGTCGCGTGATGTCTTCGGCCGACCAGCCGGTGCGTTGCTGCAGCAGGCTCGATTCGTAGTCGTTGACGGTGACGTAATCGGCCTTGTCGATGAAGGCCCGGAATTCCTCGCCGTTGAACAGCGGCATGGCCTGGCCGGGGTCGAAGATGAAGGGCGTGCCGCGCTCGGCGAATTCCGCGGCGTTCTGCAGCATGGCCTCGCGGCCGTCGGGCGCGACGATCCCGAAGGCCACGTCGGGCACGTCGCGCACATGGTTCTCGTGGCTGCGCATCATCGCGCCGGGATGGAAGGCGGTGATCTGGTTGTTGTCGAGGTCGGTGGTCATGTACGCCTGCGCGGTGAACATGTCCGGCAGTTCGCGCACCATGTCCAGCCGGATGCCCAGCCTGGTGAACCATTCGCGGTAGGGCCCGAAATCCTGGCCCACGGTGGCCATCGGGACCGGTTCGCCGCCGAGCAGTTTCAGGTTGTAGGCGATGTTGCCCGCGCAGCCACCGAACTCGCGGCGCATCCTGGGCACCAGGAACGACACGTTGAGGATGTGCACCTTGTCCGGCAGGATGTGGTTCTTGAACTGGTCTTCGAACACCATGATGGTGTCGTAGGCCAGCGAGCCGCAGATCAGCGCAGCGGGCATGCTCGGTTTCCCTGGAGGTTGTGGGGCCATGACGGCGGATCGTCCACGGTGCGCGGACGCCGACCGGCGATCGTAGCGTGATCGGCGCCGGGATTCGACCCGGCCTCGAGCCATGAGCCCAGGCTCGCGGGGCGACGCCCGTTGGCCTCTCCTCCGGCGAAGGGACCCAAGGCGGGACAACGCCCCGCGTGACGAGGGTCACGAGCGGGCGCCGCGAAGCCGCGCGAGGCAAGGCTTTCGCGGCTTTCCGTCTTGCGCGGACGCGCCCGCCTAACTAGACTGCCCTGCTCTTCCCCCCTGCCTGTCGAGCCAGGCCCGCACCCTGGCGGTTCGCGCATGTTCAAACTGTTTCGCGGCATCTTCTCCAACGACCTCTCGATCGACCTCGGAACCGCGAACACGCTGATCTACGTGCGCGACCAGGGCATCGTGCTCAACGAACCCTCGGTGGTCGCCATCCGGCAGGACCGGGGCCCCGGCGGCCCGCGCGCGGTGGCCGCGGTCGGCGCCGAGGCCAAGATGATGCTGGGCCGCACGCCCGGCAACATCATCACCGTCCGGCCGATGAAGGACGGCGTGATCGCCGACTTCACCATGACCGAGGCGATGCTGCAGTACTTCATCAAGGCGGTGCACCGTTCGCGCTTCCTGCGCCCCAGCCCGCGCGTGCTGGTGTGCGTGCCGTGCGGTTCGACGCAGGTCGAGCGCCGCGCGATCAAGGAGTCGGCCGAAGGCGCTGGCGCGCGCGACGTGTTCCTGATCGAGGAGCCGATGGCCGCCGCGATCGGCGCCGGCATCCCGGTGCACGAGGCGCGCGGCTCGATGGTGCTGGACATCGGCGGCGGCACCTCCGAGGTCGCGGTGATCTCGCTCAACGGGATCGTGTATTCGCAGTCGGTGCGGATCGGCGGCGACCGCTTCGACGAGGCCATCATCAACTACGTGCGCCGCAACAACGGCACCCTGATCGGCGAATCCACCGCCGAGCGGATCAAGATGGAGATCGGCTGCGCCTACCCGCAGTCGGAAGTGCGCGAGATGGAAGTGTCCGGCCGCAACCTCGCCGAGGGCGTGCCGCGGATGTTCACCATCAGTTCCAACGAGGTGCTGGAGGCGCTGCACGAGCCGCTGTCCGGTATCGTCGCGGCGGTGCGCGCCGCGCTGGAACAGACCCCGCCCGAGCTGTGCGCGGACGTGGCCGAGCGCGGCATCGTGCTGACCGGCGGCGGCGCGCTGCTGCGCGACATCGACAAGCTGATTTCCGAGGAAACCGGCCTGCACGTGCAGGTCGCCGAAGATCCCTTGACCTGCGTCGCCCGCGGCGGCGGTCGCGCGCTGGAACTGATCGACCTGCACGGCAACGACTTCTTCACGTCGGAGTAGGATGGCGGGAGACGGGAAGAGACGGACGGGAAACGCCGGATGCGACGGATCTCGCATCCGCTCGTCGGGCCTTGCGTGAAGCTCTGCTCCCGTCTGCCGTCTCCCGTCTAACGGCTTTTCCGCCATGGCGCTCCCCACCAAGGAAACCACTCCGATCTTCTCGGACGCGGCGGCGGGAACCCTGCGGCTGATCGCGTACCTGGCTCTGGCGGCGGTGCTGATGGTGCTGGACCACCGCAACGGCTGGCTGCACCGGGTGCGTTACGCCGCCGCGGCGGTGATCGTGCCGGTGTACAAGCTGGCGGCGATGCCCGCCGAACTGGTGCAGGACGCGCGTGCCGCGTTCACCCAGCGACGCGACCTGCTCGACGAGAACAACCGCCTGCGCGAGGCGCTGCTGCTGGCGCAGGCGCGGCTGAACCGGATGGGCGCACTGGCCAGCCAGAACGCACGCCTCAAGCAGCTGCTCGACACCCGCAAGATGCTGGGGATGGACGTGCAGCTGGCGCGGTTGATCGACGTGCAACTGGGTCCCGCGCACAACCGGGTGATGCTGGACGTGGGCGCCGACGAGGGCGTGCACGTGGGCCAGGTGGTGATCGACGCGCACGGGGTGATGGGCCAGATCGTCGAGACCCTGCCGCATGCCTCGGTCGCGCTGCTGGTCACCGACCCCGACCACGCGGTGCCGGTGGTGATCGAACGCACCGGCCTGCGCGGGATCGCGCACGGCACCGGCTCGCCGGACGAACTGGTGGTCTCGGACCTGCCGCTGTCGGCCGACGTGAAGCCGGGTGACCGGCTCTTCACCTCCGGGCTGGGCGGAAGGTTTCCGGCCGGCTTCCCGGTCGGCAGCGTGACGAAGCTGCAGCGCGATCCGTCCGGCATGTTCATGCGCGCGCTGGCGACACCGGCCGCGCAACTGGCGCGCAGCGGCGAGGTGCTGCTGCTGCGCGACCAGCCCGAACCGGTGGGTCCGCCCGCGCCGGCGCCGCTGGTGGGACCGCCGGCGGCGCTGGCTCCGGTTGCATCCGGCAAGCAGCCGTCCATGGCGCAGCTCCCGATCGGCATCCTGCCTCACCCTCAGCCGGCACGGCTTCGACCGACGCAGGCGGGCGAGGCAGGCAAGCACGACGCGGTGACGCAACGATGAACCGCGCACGCGCCCAGGGCTGGATCTTCGCCGGCAGTCTTGCACTCTCGCTGCTGCTGATGCTGATGCCGTTGCCCACCGCGATCCAGCCGCTCAAACCGTACTGGCCCGCCTTGGTGCTGATCTACTGGTCGCTGGAAACCCCCGATCGCACCAGCATCGGACTGGCGTTCCTGGTCGGACTGGGCGCCGACCTGCTGAACGGCGCGCTGCTGGGCGACCAGGCGCTGCGCCTGGCGGTGCTGGTGTTCATCGTGCTGCGTTTCCGGGCGCGGCTGCGTTTCTTCCCGATGTGGCAGCAGTCGCTGGCGGTATTGCTGCTGCTGCTCAACAACCAGGTGTTGCAGGTGCTGATCCGGGTGTTCGCGGGCGATCCCGCGATGCCGGCGCTGTCGTGGCTGGCGCCGGCGGTGGGCGCGGTGATCTGGCCGTTCGTGTTCCTGCTGCTGGATGACCTGAACGCGCGGCTGCGCGGGGCGAAGGAGACATGAATCCGCGTCGCGAACTGCCGGACGGGCGCACCGAATCCGCGCGCTTCGGCCGCCGCGCGCTGGCCGGCTTCGCGATCATGCTGGCGGCGCTGCTGGTCGTCGCCGGCCGCTTCGTCTATCTGCAGGTGTACGAGCATGGCGAATACTCCACGCGCGCGCAGGCCAATCGCGTGCGCCTGCGCCACCTGCCGCCGCCGCGCGGCCTGATCTACGACCGCGAAGGGAAACTGCTGGCCGACAACGTGCCGGCGTTCCGGCTGGACGTGGTGCCGGACAAGATCAGGCACATGGACGCGATGCTGCAGCGGCTGTCCGCGGTGGTGCCGCTGACCGACGACGACATCCGCCGCTTCAAGCAGAGCCTGAAGCAGCACCGGCCGTTCGAGAGCGTGCCGCTGAAGTTCCGCCTGACCGAATCGGAGATGGACCGCTTCGCGGTGAATGCCTGGCAGTTCCCGGGCGTCAGCATCCAGCCCTACCTCACCCGCAACTATCCCTACGGCCCCGAGTTCGCGCACGTGATCGGCTACGTGGGGCGGATCGACGAGAACGACCTGAAACGCCTCGACCCGGACCGCTATGCCGGCACCACCCACGTCGGCAAGACCGGGCTGGAAAAACAGTACGAGGACATTCTGCACGGCACGCCCGGCTACGAACTGGTCGAGGTGAATGCCGCGCAGCGGCCGCTGCGCGTGCTGCAGCACGTGGCCGCCAAGCCGGGCGAGAACCTGTACCTCACCATCGACGAGCGGCTGCAGCGCGCCACGATCGCGGCCTTCGACGGCCGGCCCGGCGCGGCGGTCGCGATCGATCCGCGCAACGGCGACGTGCTGGCGATGGTGACGGTACCGGATTTCGATCCCAATCTGTTCGTCAACGGCATCAGCCAGGGCGACTATTCCGCGCTGCTGGACGATCCCGACAAGCCGCTGCTGAACCGCGCGATGCGCGGCGGCTATCCGCCCGGCTCCACCATCAAGCCGTTCATCGGCCTGGCGGGCCTGGAACTCGGTTTCCGCAATCCCTCCGACACGGTGCTGTCCACCGGCACGTTCTACATTCCCGGTTACTCGCGCGGATTCCGGGACGACCAGCGCTACGGCGCGGGCCGCGTCGATCTGGTGCAGGCGATCACCCAGTCGGTGAACACCTATTTCTATTCGCTGGCGTACAAGATGGGCATCCAGCGGCTGGACGCCTTTCTTTCGACATTCGGTTTCGGCAGGCCCACCGGCATCGACCTGCCCGACGAATCGGGCGGCGTGCTGCCCTCGCCGGAATGGAAGCGCAAGATTTCCCGCGAGCCCTGGTTCCCCGGCGAGACGGTGATCGCCGGCATCGGCCAGGGCTACTGGATGGTCACGCCGCTGCAGATGGCCCACGCGCTGGCGGCGCTGGCCGACGGCGGCGAGGCGCACACGCCGCACCTGGTGCGCGCGACCAGCGACGGCCCGGACTCGCCCGAGCTGCCGGTGACGCCCGACCCGCCGCGGCAGTTGACGCACGCTCCCGCCGATCTCGCGGCGGTGCGGCAGGGCATGCTGGGCGTGGTGTACGACCCGCGCGGCACCGCGTACGGGCTGGGCGACGGCTTTCCGTACAGGATCGCCGGCAAGACCGGCACCGCCGAACGCTATTCGCGCACCACCAATGCCTACAACACCGACAAGAGCCACGCCTACCTCGCCAAGCGCCACCGCGCGTGGTTCATCTGCTACGCGCCGGCGGACCATCCGCAGATCGCGATTGCGGTGGCGCTGGAAGCCGGCGCGTGGGGCGGCAGCGACGCCGCGCCGATCGCGCGCAAGATGCTGGATGCGTGGCTGGCCGAGACGCCGCCTTCGCAGCGTCCGCCCGTGCCGGTGACCGCATCGGCCGAGGGCACGGTCGCCGGGGTGCCGGTCACACGATGAACGCGCTCGCCGCCACGCTGTCCACCCGCGCGTACCGGCTGGGCCGGCGGATCTTCTCGCGCCCGCGCATCGACCTGCCGCTGGCGGTCGCGCTGTGCGTGCTGGCCGCGATCGGGCTGACGGTGCTGTACAGCGCCAGCGACCTCAACAACGCCATGCTGCTCGGGCAGGCCACGCGTTTTCTGATCGGCGCGGTGCTGCTGGTGGCGATCTCGCGCATCCCGCCGACGCTGCTGCGCGCGTGGACGCCCTGGTTCTACTTCCTCAGCGTGGGATTGCTGCTGGTGGTGATGGTGCTGGGTGAGGGCCGCGGCGCGACCCGCTGGCTGGATCTCGGCGCGTTGCGCTTCCAGCCTTCGGAACTCTTGAAATTGTCGATGCCCATGATGGTGGCGTGGTACCTGCACCCGCGCCGGCTGCCGCCGCGCTGGCGCGACATCCTGGTGGTGGGCCTGCTGATCGTGATTCCGTCCGCGCTGATCGTCAAGCAGCCCGACCTCGGCACCGCGCTGCTGGTCGCCGCCGCCGGCGTGTTCGCGCTGTTCCTCGCCGGGCTGCAGTGGTGGAAGATCGGCGCGATGCTGGGCGCGCTGGCCGCCGCCGCGCCGGTGGCGTGGCATTTCCTGCACGACTACCAGCGCGAGCGCGTGCTGACCTTCCTGCACCCCGAGCGCGATCCGCTGGGCTCGGGCTGGCACATCATCCAGTCGATGATCGCGGTCGGATCCGGCGGCATCTTGGGCAAGGGCTGGCACCACGGCACCCAGTCGCGGCTGGAATTCCTGCCCGAGCACACCACCGATTTCATCTTCGCCGTGCTGGGCGAGGAGTTCGGACTGATCGGCGTGCTGGTGCTGCTGGCGTTGTACGCCTTCATCGTGGGACGCTGCCTGTGGATCGCGGCCAACGCGCGCGACACCTATTCGCGCATCCTGGCGGGCGCCTTCGGCCTCGCCTTCTTCGTGTACGTGATCGTCAACGGCGGGATGATTTCGGGATTGCTGCCGGTGGTGGGCGTGCCGCTGCCGCTGGTCAGCTACGGCGGCACTTCCGCCGTGACCCTGCTGGCCGGCTTCGGCGTGGTGATGTCGATCCACGCGCACAGGAAATGGGTGGCTTAGCAGGGTGTTGAGAAACACCCTGCCAAGCGCGGGCCACGGATGGCCCGCCGCGGATCAAGCGCGCAAGCGCTTGATCCGTCGAGCGAGTCCGGACATGTGCCGGACTCGCGACGTCGAGACTGCATCCGCAGGAGCGGATGCGAACAGCGAAGCTGGCCCGCAGGGCGAGCGCCATGGATGGCGCGAGTCAAGTGCAGGAAAGCACTTTCTCAACAACCTGTTAGGGAAACTCCGATTCATCGGAGTTTTCATGCGGCACAGGGATGTGCCGCCCGCGAATCAATCATGCATGTGCCGGGCGTGTGGCGGACTCGGTGCGTTGCAAACGTGCGGAGCCCGCACCGGACCCGATCGGGGACAGCCCCTTTTCGACCACCCGTCAGCGCGCGCGCCTCCCCCGCATCATGCGCAGGCTGGACTGCCGCACCTTCAGCTCCACGGGCAGCATCATGCTCTCGGCGCTGCGGCCGTGGATCAGGCGCAGCAGGTGATCGACCAGCAATTCGCCGGCCCTGCCGGTGTCCTGCAACACGGTGGTGAGCGCGGGCCGGACGAAGCTCGCCACCGGAATGTCGTCGAAGCCGGCCAGCGCGACGTCGCGCGGCACGCCCAGGCCGTGTTCGACCAGCGCGCGCATCGCGCCGATCGCGATCAGGTCGCTGGCCGCGAACAGCGCGTCGAAGGCCGCATCGCGCGCAAGCAGGGTTTTCGTCGCCTCGTAGCCGGCGCGCTCGGTGCTTTCGGCATCGGCGCGCAGCGTCTCGTCCACCGGCAGGCCGGCTGCGCGCAGCGCCTCGACGTAGCCGCGGTAACGTTCGTGGAATTCCGGATAGTGCGGCGTGGCGTCGCCCAGGAACGCGATGCGCCGGCAGCCCTGCTCGACCAGGTGCCCGGTCACCATCCTGCCGCCCAGAAAGTTGTCGCATCCGATCGAGACGCCCGGCTGCCCCGGCAGCACCGCACCCCAGCGCACGAAACGGGTGCCCTGGGCCACCAGTTTCTCCAGCTTGTCGCGATGCGACTGGTAGTCGCCGTAGCCCAGCAGGATGATGCCGTCGGCCTTCTTGCAGCCGGCAAAGTCGGCGTGCCAGTCGCGCGAAAACTGCTGGAACGAAATCAGGAGATCGTAGCCCTGCTGGGCGCTGGCGCGGGTGATCGAACCCAGCATCGACAGGAAAAACGGATTGATGTGCGAGTGGTCCGCGGTGGGATCCTCGAACAGCAGCAGCGCCAACGTGCCGCTGTGCTGGCGGCGCAGGTTGGACGCGTTCTTGTCCACCTTGTAGCCCAGCGCCTCGGCGGCGGACTGGACGCGCCGGCGCGTCTCCTCGCTGACCAGCGGACTGCCGCGCAGCGCGCGCGACACCGTGGGCTGGGAGACCCCGGCCAGATGGGCGATGTCGAACGATGTGGCTTTTCCCTTCATCCCCGCTGCCGCACGAGCCCGTTCCGCGGCACACATCCTAATGGGCCTTCCCGTCAATAATCTTGCGAATTCGCCACGGGTTCGCGTGTCCGGCAGGGCACGGCAAGGCCGTCCCGGACCGGACCCGGGAACGCGCCGATTTCGCAAAGGAATGGCGGGACAGCACGCCGGGGCATCACACCGCCTGATCGACGATCGGCGCGGTCCGCCCTGGAGCGCGCACGCGCAGCGTGCACAGCCCCGCCACGAACAGGCTGACGCCGCCCGCCGCCAGCGCCCATACCGGCTGGTCGTGGAAACAGCGCCTGAGCAGTTCGCCCAGCACGCTGGCGGCGACCAGTTGCGGGATCACGATGAAGAAATTGAAAATGCCCATGTACACGCCCATCTTCGCGGCGGGCAGGTTGTCGGAGAGCATCGCGTAGGGCAGCGACAGGATCGACGCCCAGGCGAAGCCCACGCCCGCCATCGGCAGCAGCAGCCAGTGGGGATCGCGGATGAACAGGAACGCGATCAGCCCCGCGCCGCCCAGCCACAGGTTGACCAGGTGGCTGGCGCGCAGGCCCCAGCGGCGCACCATCAGCGGGATCAGCAGCGCCGCCGCGGCCGCCCAGGCGTTGTACACGGCGAACAGCACGCCCACCCAGTTGGCCGCCTCGTTGTAGATCGCCGAGTGCGCGTCGGTGGCGCCGTACTGCACCTGCGCCACCGCGGCGGTGGTGTAGATCCACATCGCGAACAGCGCGAACCACGAGAACAGTTGCACCCACGCAAGCTGGCGCATCGCCGGGGGCGCCGCGTGCAGGTCGCCCAGCACGTGGCCCAGCACGCCGCGCCTGTGCGCCAGCACGGGACGCAGCATCAGCGCCGCCTGGTAGCCGATCAGCAGCAGGCCATAGACGGCGAGACCGGCGGCCAGCAGATACGTTTCCTGCCGCAGGCGGTAATGGCCGATCAGCAACGCGACGGCGATGCCGGCCAGCAGCCACGCGGCCCCGTTGCGCCAGATGCCGCGCAGGGGCGGCATTTCGGCGCTGCCGCCCGCCGGATCGAAGGCCAGCAATTGTTCCGGCGGGTATTCGCGCGTGCTGACCACCGTCCACAGCACCGTCCCCAGCATGGCCGCACCGCCGGCGTAGAACGAGTACTTCACCGTGTCGGGTATGCCGCCGTCCGCCGCCACGTTGCCGACCCCCAGATGCGCCAGCAGCCACGGCAGCATGGACGCGATCACCGCGCCCGCGCCGATGAAGAAACTCTGCATCAGGTAGCCGAGCGGCCGCTGGCGCAGCGGCAACTGGTCGGCCACGAAGGCGCGGAACGGCTCCATCGCCACGTTGAAGGTGGCGTCCATCAGCCACAGCAGGATCGCCGCGCCCCACAACGCACCGGCGTTCGGCATCCACAGCAACGCCAGCGTCGCCAGCAGCGCACCGGCGAGAAAGTACGGCCGGCGCCGGCCCAGCCGTCCCCAGGTGCGGTCGGAGCAGTGGCCGATGATCGGCTGCACGATCAGGCCGGTCAACGGCGCGGCCACCCACAACAGCGGAATCTGTTCCAGCGAGGCGCCCAGCGTCTGGAAGATCCGGCTGACGTCGGCGGTCTGCAGCGCGAAACCGAACTGGATGCCAAGGAAACCGAAGCACATGTTCCAGATCTGCCGGAACGTGAGTTCGGGCTTGCGGTTCACGGCGTGCCGTCCTGCGCGGCCCACGGCGCGATCCGCAACGCGCCGATCATCGCCTCGTTCAGGGGCCCGCCGCTGCCGCCCTCGCCGCCGGTGTAATGCGCGTTGTGTGCGAGGAAGCTCATGTTGAAGCCCTGCTCCAGCGCGAACGAACAGCGGGCGCCCGCCTTTGCGTCGAACGCGGCCGTGGTGGACGGCTGCATGCCCGCACTGTGCGGCATCACGACGGGAACGGTTTGCACCGGACCGCCGTCGCAGCGGATCGCCATGCGTTTCACCGCCGCGTTGATGCCGGTGTTGATCGGGCCGTGGTCGTTGCGATAGTCGAGCCACACGCGGTAGCGGCCGACGCCGGGTGCGGTCCACGCACGCGGCCAGGCGCCGGTGACGGCGGCAACGGGTCCTTCGCAACGCGGCGGACTCTGCAGCGATTCGAGACCACCGTTGCCGACACGCGTGACGCTGAAACATTGAAGCGTGTGGGTCACGGGCACGGCGAGCGGTCCATCGATGTTTCCCGACCGCCGGCCGTTGAGGTAGAGCACGCCGCGACGGGACGTCCGCACGATCCACCGATCGCCGCTGCGCACGACGGCGGGCGCATCCGGCGCCGGCGGCGCGTACATCGGTGCGCCGGTGCGCAGCGGAATCGTCGGCGCCGTGATGGCCTTGAGCCTGACGATGGTTGCATCGCCGGATCGTGTTGTGGTGTCCGCCACCAGCAGGTTGCCGTGCATCGACTTCGGACGTTGCAGCGTGATCCTCCGGTCAGGCAGTTGCAGCGTGATCGCGGCGCGCGCGCCGAACAGCATCGGCACCAGCGACACCGGGAGTTCGGGTTCGACGCTGCCGTCGTCGGTCAGGCCGAACACGCCTTCCATCACCATGTCGAGATAGGCCGCCACCGACCACAGCTGCCGGGGCGAATCCACCACCGGGCCGCCGAGCTTGCCGTCATCGACGTGGGTCGCCTGCGTGACGAGTTCGTAGTTCTCCATGTTGGAGCCGGCCAGCGCGGCGCCGCGCATCAGCGATTCGATCTGGAACGCGATCAGCGCGGGGGCACCCGCCTTGCGTGCCGCGCGCAGCGCATAGGCGCTGACGAACGGCCAGATCGCGCGGTTGTGGTAGACCGGCTGGTCGGCGCGCTCGGGCCAGATCACCGGGCTGCCGGCCGGCCACACCGGATAGTCCGCCAGCGACTGCCGCGCCCGCGCGCCATCGGCCACGCCGCTGGTGACCGCCAGCGCGATGCCCAGGAGATCGTAGCTGTCGTACGGCGTGCCGTCGCCGCCGAGATAGCTCATGTACATCCCGCGCTCGGCGCGCCAGAAGCGCGCGTTGATCGCCCGCTCCAGCGCATCCGCCTGCGCCGAGTATTGCTGCGCGCGGTCGTCGCCGCGTTGCTTCGCCATGTTTGTGGCCAGGCGCAATGCCTCGTAGTGCAGCACGTTGGTGGACAGCGCGAACGACTGCGCGATCGGCACCACGTCGTTCGCCATCCATGCCGGATAGGTCTGTTCGCGCCAGTCGAGGAACGAAGTCTCGCCGCGATACAGGCCCATCCGCGCATCGAACGTGTATTCGCGATCCTGCGCCAGGGTGTCGTTGAGGGCCTGCCAGACCTCGTCGGCGAACGCCTTGTCGTCCAGCAGGTGGCGCGCGCCGAGGAACCACACCACCCGGTCGGTGCTGACCGGCCAGCTTCCGCCGGAGCCGGTGTCCTGCATCGGATACAAACCTTGCGGCACGCCCGGCACGCGAACCCCCGACAGCTTGAACAACAGCCCGTTGCGCGAGCGCACCGGATCGAAGCGCCACAATCCCAGATCCACCGAATACGACAGGTCGCGCGTCCACACGTAGGGCCACTTCGCGCCGGTCTCGAAGCATGTGCAGGGTATCGGTTGTCCGTGGTCGTAGGCGCCGTCGCGGATCGAGGTCACCGAATCGAGGCGGAGGTCGTCCTGCGCCATCGCAAACAGGCCGTCGAACAGCACGCTCGCGGTGTGCACCCGCAGCGGCGGCGCCGGAATGCGGCGTTCGCCCCGTGCCGAGTGCAACAGGTAACCGCCGTCCGGTTGCGCGATCATGCCGACGCCCTGTCCGCGCCAGTGCAGGCTGTCGTGCCACGCCGGCGGCGGCGAGGCACCCGCGCCGGCCGCGAGCAGCAGCACGGCAAGGAGGCTCATGGCAAGCGGGTCTCGATGTCCACTTCGGCTGCCGCATTCGAGGGCAGTTTTACCCACGTCACCGGGCCGTAAGGGTCATGGCCATCCACCCAACCCCGTGCATCGCCATGCTTCAGCGCATCGACCGAGGCAGCGGCAGCCAGCGGCTCGCCGTCCACGCGCACGGCCCGCGCCGCACCGCCGTGGATCGCGAGCAGGTACCAGCGCAGGGCAGGCCGGTACGAATCCGAGGGTGCGCCCAGCGTGAAGACGATCGAATTGCGTTGCTTTTTCACCGCCAGCGATTGCAGGTAATGGCGGCCCTGCTCGTAATCGTAGGTTTCGCCATCGTCGTCGTAATAATCGAAGCGCGTGGCGTGGTCCGACGGAAACACCTGCACCGTCACGGTCGTGACCGGATGCTGGCCCACGTAGTCCATCACCGCTTGCAGGGGAATGATCGCACCATCACGGATGAACAGCGGGATGTCGCGCCAGGTTTTGCTGTCGACCGGAACCTCGATGGTCCGCCCGCCTGCATACACCTTGCCGGTGAACCACTCGGTCCACGTTCCGGCGGGCAGATAGATGCGCTTCGACGTCTGGCCCTGTTCGACCACCGGCGACACCAGCAGCCAGTCGCCGAACAGCCACGCATCGACGTCGTCGCGCACGTTCGGATCGTCCGGCCAGTCGAAGGTCAGCGGCCGCACCAGACCGACGCCCTTCGCGCTGTCCCGATGCTGGTACGCGTAGACGTACGGAAGCAGCGCATAGCGCAGCCGGATCGCTGCGGTCGCGGCTGCTTCGGCCACCGGCCCGTACACCCACGGCTGGCGCTTCTCGCCGAAGGTGCCGTGCACCCGGAAGATCGGCGTGAACGCGCCGAACTCGATCCAGCGCGCGTAGTTCTCGTCGGACGGATGGCCGTTGAAACCGCCGCCGTCCATGCCCCATTGCATGGCGCCCACGTCGATCGCGCTCAGCATCCGCGTGCGCTGCGCCGCCATGCTGGCGAAACCGGTGTCGATGTCGCCCGACCACAGACCGTACGCGTAGCGCTGCGCGCCCAGCCAGAAGTCGCGGTTGATCGACCATACGCGCTGGTTGCTGGCTGCACGCTGGGCGTCGTACAGCGCGCGCTGCATGTTGAGGAACTGCGTGTTGGACGTGAGCTTCTCCGCCTTGCCGTACACATCCGCCTCGTCGTTCCACCAGCCTGCGATGCCTTCGTCGAACGCGTACTTGATCGCGAGACGACCGAACCAGCGCCGGGTTTCGGGTTTGTCGAAATCCAGCTCCTTGGCCAGCTTGTGCGAGAAATAATCCTGGTACGGCTGTTGGCCCGGAATCCACAAATCATGCGCGGTGGCATAGCGTCCTTCGGCGGTATCCAGCAGCAGGCGCGGCTTCATGATGCCGGTCAGGTGCACGCCTTCGGCTGCCAGCATCTTCGCGAGCTTGCCGCCGGGGCCGTCCGGGAACTTCTCGGGATTCCAGCGGAACTCGCCGTAGTCGCCCTGCCCCCACGCCTTCCAGTCGAAATCCAGCGTGAAGTTGTCGATCGGGATGTGTCTGGCGCGATAGGTCTTGACGATGTCCAGCAGTTCCTTCTCGTCGCTGCCCCACTGGCTGTTGGTGAAGCCCATCGCCCATTTCGGGAACAGCGGCGCATGGCCGCTCAGGTCCGCCAGCTCGCCGAACAGTTGCCCGGGCCTGCCGGCCAGGATGTAGTAATCGGCATCGGGGCGTTGGAAACCGCTGACCGCGACCGTTGCGTTCGCCAGATCGAACTGCGCGCCGTCGCAATCGACCAGTACGCCCCAACCGGCGGTGCTCCACACGAATGGCGCGCCGGCGTGGCCCTGCTTGCCGGCCCGTGCGATCTGCTTGCCGCTGCGCAGCAGTCCCGTCACGGGTGTGTTCGCCTCGAAGCCGCCGATGCCGTACAGCGCGTCGCCCGGCGCATGTTCGAGAACGATGCGTTCCTGCGACAGCGCCATGAGGTCGGTTTGGCGCAGCAGCACGTGTCCTTGCGCATCGCTGACGGTCAGCGTGGCGGTTTTCGGATCCCACCGGGCGACCATTCGCGCCGAGCGCAACGTGACTGCATCGCCATGACGCGAAACCCCGGGCTTGAACGTCGTTGCCGGCGTGCGCTGCGGATCGATCACGAGGCTCGGGGGCGTCCTGTTGCCCATGGGCATGTAGTGCACGTGCAGCACGCCGGGCGCCACCAGTTGCACCGAGGTCGTGGCGTCGTCCTGTGCGAGCTCGAAGCCACGGTCGCCGACGCTGCGCAGTTCCAGCGTGACGGATGCGTGGGCGGTGGCGAAGGTGCTGGCCAGCAGAATGAGTGCGAATGCGCGAAGTTTTGCGGTCATCTATGTCTGTCCTTCGCTTCAAATCCGGAATGGGAATTTTTATTCGTCATTCCGGACGCCGCGAAGCGGCGATCCGGAATCCATTTTGATTTGATGATTGCGAAAAAAAATGGATTCCGGGTTCCGCCCGCAAAGAGCGCGGGCGGCCCCGGAATGACGACGTGGTGAGTGTGTCTCGGGCGAAGTCATTGCAAAATTGCGCTGCCGTACGGCGGCAAGGTCACCTTGCCGTGTTCGAGCAGCGTGTCCGCGCGGCTGTGTTCGCGCAGCGTGTGGAAACGTTGCGCGGGCAGCGCGATCGTCTGCGGCTTGCCGGAAAGATTGTGCAGCACCAGCACGTCGCCGTGCGCGTCGTCCAGCTCCCACGCGGTGACCTGCCGGTTGCCGTCACGCCAGTCGCGCGCCGCGCCGTCGCGCAATGCAGGAATGTCGCGCCGCCAGCCGATCAGCATCCGGTACCAGTTCAGCAGCGAGGCGGGATCCTGTTCCTCGGCCTCGACCGACACCGCGGGACCATCGCCCGCACTCCAGCCTTCCCAGGCCGGCTCGCCGGGCCCCTTGCCGGCGCGGTACCAGCGCATCGGCTCGCGCAGGTGCGGGTCGGGCTTTTCGCCGCGCATGCCCAGCTCTTCGCCGTAATAGATGAAGGGATGCCCCGGCAGGGTCAGCAGCATCGCGGCGGCCACGCGCATGTGATCGGGATTGCCGTCGAGCTGGCTCATCACCCGTTCGGTGTCGTGGTTGGACAGCAGCGGCGCATTGTCGAAGCGGCCCTGCGCGACCGCACGGTAGGCCACATCGGTGCGCTCCAGCGCGGCGCCGATGTCGCGGTCTGATTCGGTCTTGGCACTTTCGATCAGGCGCGCGGCCAGCGGAAAATCGAACGTCGCGTCCAGCGCGCCCATCCACGGCGCCAGGTCATCCGGATTCTGCTGCCAGACCTCGCCCACCAGCCAGGCGTGCGGGTTCACCGCGTCGATGCCGCGATGGAACTCGCGCCACCAGTCCAGATTTTTCTCGAGGACCGTCGGGCTGTTCCAGTCGGTCTCGAAGTTCAGATAAACGTGCTGCGCGGCATCCAGACGAAACCCATCGACGCCCTGCTTCAGCCAGAATTTCCCGACCGCGATCATCTCCCTGCGCACGGCCGGGTCGTCGTAATCGAGGTCCGGCATCTCGCGCGTGAACACGCCCAGGTAATATTGTTTTGAATCAGGCTGCCCGTCGGGCAATGCGTGCCACGCATAGCCACCGGTGGCGCTGATCTGCTTCAGGTCGGTCTCCGGCGTGGCCCAGGTGTACCAGTCGTGATACGGGCTGCGCCGATCCCGCGCGGCGACGAACCACGGCGCGCGATTGCTGGTGTGGTTGGCCACCAGGTCCAGGATCACCCTGATGCCGCGCCGGTGCGCCGCGCGCAGCAGCCGCTCGAAGTCAGCCAGCGTGCCGTATTGCGGATTGATCGCGAAGTAGTCGGTGATGTCGTAGCCGTGGTAGCTGGGCGAGGGATTGATCGGCATCAGCCAGATCCCGCTGACGCCCAGCCTTTGCAGGTAATCGAGCCTGGCGGTGACACCGTCCAGATCGCCGATGCCGTCGCCGTTGCTGTCGTACCAGCTGCGCACGAAGATTTCGTAGTACACGCCGGAAGGCGGCTGCGTCGTTGCCGCGGGTGCAGGCGCCGCCTGCGCGGCCAGCGCCAGCACGCACCCGAACAGGACCGACAGGCAGCGCACGCACCGCCTGCGTGCATTCGGCGGCTGGCCGCTGCGGACGAGCCGCGGCCGCTCAGGCATCCGCCGTCACCGGCGCGCCGCAGGTGCGCGCCACGAATTCGTCGTGCGGCGGCAGCCGGCTCGCCACGCGGCCGACCAGGGTGCGGATGTCGGAAAGGAAGCCATCCAGTTGCGCATCGTCCAGCTGGTCGGCCATCGGGTTGTAATGCGCCGGCTCGATGCGCTGGCCCAGCATCACCTGCAGCCAGCTCGTCTCGGCGAACAGCTCGTCGGCCTCGCGGAAGATCAGGCCGGTGCGCTGGAACAGCCAGATCCGGCGCGCCAGTTCGATCGGCACGTCCAGCGCAGCGCATTCCCGCCAGAACGGCGTGTCGTCGCGTTCGGTGGCCTTGTAGTGCAGGACGATGAAATCGCGCACGCGCTCGTATTCGAAGCGGGTCTGGCGGTTGTACTCGCCGATCACCCGCTGGTCGCAATAGCGGTCGGGGAACATCGCCAGCAGGCGGCTGACGCCCGATTGCACCAGGTGGATGCTGGTGGATTCCAGCGGCTCCATGAAGCCCGCGGCCAGCCCCAGCGCGAGGCAATTGCGCTCCCACTGCCGCTGCCGCATGCCGGCGGTGAAGCGCAGCGGGCGGGGATCGCCCAGCGGTTCGCCTTCGAGGTTGGCGAGCAGCTGCGCGGCCGCCTCGTCGTCGCTGATGAAGCGGCTGCAATAGACGTGGCCGTTGCCGGTGCGGTGCTGCAGCGGAATGCGCCACTGCCAGCCGGCCGTGCGCGCGCTGGCCTGGGTGTAGGGCCGCATCGGCCCGCTGCGTTCGCTGGCCACCGCCAGCGCGCGGTCGCAGGGCAGCCAGTGCTGCCAGCTTTCGAAGCCGACGCCCAGCGCGCCCGCGATCAGCAGGCCGCGGAAACCGGAGCAGTCGATGAAGAAATCGCCTTCGACGATCTCGCCGCTGTCCAGCCGCAGCGATTCGATGAAGCCGTCCTCGCCGCGCAGCCTGACCTCCAGCACCTTGCCCTCGGTGTGCCGCACCGTGCCGGGCCTGATCTGCCTGCGCAGGTACTGCCCGTAGCGGGCGGCGTCGAAGTGATAGGCGTAGCGGATGCCGCCCAGCGGCGTATCGGGCACGCTGTCCAGCCGCGCGAAGCGGTTGGCCGCCGCCGCCGCAGCGTTGAGCGAGTATGCCCACAGGCTTTGCGCACCGGGTCGCCGGCGGCCGCGCAGCCAGTAATGGTGGAACGGCAGCAGGCCCAGCGGCAGGCCCACGTCACCGAACGCGTGCAGATAGGAATCGCCACGCTGGCCCCAGTGGTTGAGCTGCACGCCCAGCTTGAACGTGCCGCCCGTGAAACGCAGCATGTCGTCTTCGTCGATGCCGAGGAAGGTGTTGACGTGGCGGATCTGCGGGATCGTGGCCTCGCCCACGCCGATGCTGCCGATCTCGGGCGATTCGACCAAGCAGATCTCGAGCTGCGAATCCAGCGCACGCGACAGCAGCGCGGCCGCCATCCAGCCGGCGGTGCCGCCGCCCACGATCACCAGCCGCCGGATCGCTGCGTCGTTCATGGAGGGCGTTTCCTGCGGCGTGACGCCGCCGGGCATGCAACGGGGCTCATGGGGCGATCACGCCGGCCTACTGGAACTTGTACGACACGCCCAGATCATAGCGGCGGCCGTATTCCTCCCAGGTCAGCACCTGGCGCGGATCGTCGTTCTGGAAGGTGATGAACTTCTTGTTGGTGAGGTTGGAGCCCTGCAGCAGCAAGGTCAGGCCCCGGAAACGGCCGTCCTGGATCGTGTAGCTGACCTGCGCGTCGTAGGTGTGACCGCCCATGATCGTCTGCAGGATCCGGGTGGCGCTGATGCCCTGCACCTCGCCCAGGAAGCTGCTGCGGTAGTCCTGGCTGATGCGCGCCTCGAAACCGTTGCGCTGGTAGTACAGCGTGTTGTTCATCACCCACCTGGACAGGCCCGGCACGGTCACCGGCTGCGGATTGCCGGCATAGACCACGCTGCTGCGGGTGTAGTCGCCGCTCAGGATCACGCCGAAGCCGTCGAGCCAGGGCGTCAGCATGCCCAGCGGAAGGCTGAGCGTGCCCTGCACGCCGCTCACGCTGCCGTGACCGTCGTTGGTGGGGCCCGACACGATGCCGTAGGTGGTGCCCAGTTCCTGCTGCTGCGCGGGCGACAGGAACGCACCCACGAACGGCGCGAAGTTGTACAGGAACGCCGCGTTCGGGTTGATGTAGTCGCGCAGCCTAAGGAAATAGGCGGACAGGGCCGCGTAACCACCGCCGCCGCGGCACAGTTCCGAGGTCCTGGAATCGGCGCCGCCGCACTGGTAGCCCGAAGGGCTCGAGAAGTAGTGCTCGAGGCTGATGTTGTAGCTGTCGGCCATGGTGGGCAGCAATTCGGGATTGCCGCCCGAGGCGCTGAAGTAGGCCTGGTTCGGGTTGGTCGAGGCCAGGTGCGTGATGTTGCCGCTGATCGACAGGCTCGCGCTCATCTGGTCCATGCGCGGACGCGCCATCACCCGCGCCGCGCTGACGCGCAGGTCGGTGCTGTCGGAGAAACCGAACACCAGGTTCAGACTGGGCAGCCAGCGCGTGTACTTGGTGCCGCCCGAGACCGGCACCAGCGTCACGATCGAGGAGCCGGTGGAACTGGTGCCTGCCGCCACGCGCTGGCCCTGCGAGGATTCACCGGTGTGCGCCACCTGCAGGCCGAAGTTGCCGCGCACCGGCATTTGGCCAAGGCTGGTGTCGAGGTTGAACTGCACGTACGGGGTGATGTCGTTCTCGCGCACCTTCCAGTTGGGCGGCACGCCGATCGACGACAGCGAGGTCGGGAACAACTGGTAGGTGCCGTCGGTGAGGAAGGGCAACGGGTTGTAAACCACCTGCGGGCCCACGCCCATCCACGCCAGCGGATCGCCGACGCCGTACGTCGGGATCGGCGCGGTCTGGGCGCCGTTCGGCAGCACGATGAAATCCTGGTCGATGTTGTAGTTCTTGTTGCGGGTGGCGCGGTTCACGCCGAACACCATGCTGGAGAGCGGCCCGCCCATGAAATCGTGCTTGACGCTCAGGCGCAGCTGCGCGAGGTAATCGTTGGTGCGCGGCGCGTTGATGAAGCCGGCCTGCACCACCGGCGGCGTGTTGCCGTGGCCCCAGCCCTGCGGATCGGTCAGCACCAGGCCCTGCGTGTAATTCTGCGCCGTATTCACGTACAGCAGCCCGTTGGCGAGTTCGCTGAAATCGATCGTGTCGCCGGGACCGTGGCCGTCCGGGCCATAGTAGTAGCCGGTGCCGGTGTAGCTTTCCAGCAGCATGTCGCGGCGGTCGGCGCGCGAATAGCTGGCGTCCATCTCGGCGGACCAGTCCTCGTTGAAGCGGTACTTGTTGTTCCAGCCAATGTTCCAGACCTTGGCGTTGGTGCGGTTGTAGTCGTTGCGCACCACGGTGTCGATGTTCTCGTACACGCCGCTCTGCACGAAACCGTCGATCACGTTGCCCGGCACCAGGGTCGGCGGCGGCGGCACGCTGCCGTTGCCCCAGAACAGCGGGAACTCCATGCCCTTGGCCTGCTGGGTCTCGCGGAAGTTGTCGTAGGTCAGGTCCAGCGTGCTGACGAAATTCTGGCTGGGCTGGTATTGCAGCGTGGCGAGCAGGCCGGTGCGCTTCAACTGGTCGGAGATGCCGTAGTTCTTGGAACCGCCCACCACCAGGTCGCCGTTGGCGTCGGTGGGATAGCCCCACGGCGCCTGGTGCTCGATCTGCGCGGGATTCGATTCCAGATCCACGCCCAGCGTGACGCCGAAGGTGTGGTCGGCGAACTGGTCCACGTACACGCCGTTCACCTGGTAACCGTGATCGCTGACGCCCGGGCCGGGCGACAGCGTGGAAAGGCTGTCCCACACGTAATGCGCGTTCACCGCGGCGATGCGCTGCGGTTGTTCCAGCGGACGGATCGTGCGCATGTCCACCGTGCCCGACAGGCCCTGGCCGATCAGGTCGGCGCTGGGGCTCATGTACACCACCACGCTGTTGAACCAGCTCGAGGGATACTGGTCGTACTGCACGTCGCGGTTGTTGGAGGTGCTGACCTGCTCGCGGCCGTTGACCAGCGCGGTGCTGAAATCGGGGCCCAGTCCGTGGATCGTCAGCACCTGCGGACGTCCGCTGAGTGTCTGCACCGCGAGGCCCGGCAGCCGGCCCAGCGTGTCGGCGATGCTGGTGCCCGGCAGCTTGCCGATCTGCTCGGCGGAGACCGCCTCGACGATCTCGTCGGCGTTGCGCTTGATCGCGGTGGAGTTCTGGATGCTGCCCGCGAAACCCCTGACGTTGATGGCCTGCAACTGGGTGACCTGTTTTTCGGCTTTCTTCTTCTCGTTTTTCTTTTCGCCCTTGCCGGCGGTGTTCGGGGCGTTCTGGCTGCCCGGATTCGCGTTCGCGGGCGACTGGTCCTGACCCTGCGCAGTGGCCGCGGCCGCCGCCGCGAAGGCGACGTTGCTGCATCCGGCGAAACCGATGCCGGCGGAAATCAGCGCCAGCGCCATCACGTTGCGTTTGAGTTGCATGTTTCGCTTCCCCGTCGAAAGACGATGTCGTTGTCCCGGCACGGACCGGCGGCGAACACCGCCGCGGAACCGGCGCCTGCCTCGCGCGTCCGCATGGTAGGCGCGTGTTTCCGGCGCGCAGCATTCCTGCATACGTATTCATGGCGGAGCCGTGTCCCGCTTCTTGCGCCGCAACATCGCGCAAGCGCAGGCGGCGGGACATCGCGCCGCGCGCCGTGGCTGCGAGGTGTGCACCCGGGGTTCGTGTCTCCGCGCCTGCCCCTGCGCGCACCGCGCATCACGCAGGTGCAGCATCCGTGAATACGTATGCACGCCCCTGCGGGATCGGCCGCACCTGCCGTTAAGCTGCACCACGTTTGCCGGCGGCGGCCGTGTCCGCTGCGCGGCCCCTGCCCCGAGGTTCTGCAATGGCCGATGCACCGTGGTGGCGCGGCGCCGTCATCTACCAGATCTACCCGCGCAGTTTCCTGGACACCAACGGCGACGGCGTGGGCGACCTGCCGGGCATCATCGAGCGGCTCGACTACGTGGCGGGGCTGGGCGTGGACGCGATCTGGATCGCGCCGTTCTTCAAATCCCCGATGGCCGACTTCGGCTACGACATCGCCGATTACCGCGAAGTCGATCCGCTGTTCGGCACGCTCGCCGATTTCGACGCGCTGCTTGCAAAGGCGCACGCGCTGGGGCTGAAGGTGATGATCGACCAGGTGCTCAGCCACACTTCGGCCGAGCACGCGTGGTTCCGCGAAAGCCGCGAAAGCCGCGACAACCCCAGGGCCGACTGGTACGTGTGGGCCGATCCGAAGGACGACGGCACGCCGCCCAACAACTGGCTGTCGCTGTTCGGAGGTCCGGCGTGGCAGTGGGAACCGCGCCGCAGGCAGTACTACCTGCACAATTTCCTGGCCGTGCAACCGGATCTCAATTTCCACCGGCGGGAGGTGCGCGCCGCGGTGCTGGACAACGTGCGCTTCTGGCTGGATCGCGGCGTGGACGGCCTGCGCCTGGACGCGATCAACTTCTGCTTCCACGACGCGCGGCTGCGCGACAACCCGGCCAAGCCGGCGGCGCTGCGCAACGGCCGCGGCTTCCGTGCCGACAATCCCTACGCGTTCCAGTACCACCTCCACAACAACACCCAACCGGAAAACCTGGCCTTCCTCGAGGAGTTGCGCGCCCAGCTGGACCGTTATCCGGGCGTGGCCGCGCTGGGCGAGATTTCCTCCGAGGACTCGCTGGCGACGACGGCCGAATACACCCGCGGCCATCGCCTGCACATGGGCTACAGCTTCGAGCTGCTCACCGACGATTTCAGCGCCGCCTACATCCGCGACACCGTGCGCCGTCTGGAAACGGTGATGACCGAAGGCTGGCCGTGCTGGACGATTTCCAACCACGACGTCGAGCGCGTGCTCACGCGCTGGGGCGGCGGCCGCGCGTCCGCCACGATGGCCAACCAGCTCACCGCGATGGTCTGCTCGCTGCGCGGGTCGGTGTGCGTGTACCAGGGCGAGGAGCTGGGACTCACCGAGGCCGAGCTCCCTTACGAGGCGCTGCGCGATCCCTACGGCATCGCGTTCTGGCCGGAGTTCAAGGGACGCGACGGCTGCCGCACGCCGATGCCGTGGCACGACGGCGAACACGCCGGTTTCAGCAGCACGGCGCCGTGGCTGCCGGTGCCGGCGGAACATCGCGCGCTGGCGGTGTCGCGGCAGCAGGCCGATCCGGATTCCGCGCTCAACGGCTACCGCCGCTTCATGCACTGGCGGCGCGGACAGCCCGCACTGCGCTGCGGCGCGATCCGGCTGCTCGACACGCCCGAGCCGGTGCTGGCCTTCGTGCGCGAGCTCGACGGCGAACGCGTGCTGGCCGCGTTCAATCTCTCCGCGCACGCGGTCGAACTGGCGTTCCCGCTGCCGGGCCCGTTGCAACCGTTGCACGGCCACGGGCTGGTCGAAGGCACGCTCGACGGCGAGCGCTTGCGGCTGCCCGCCCACGGCAGCCTGTTCGCGCGCGGCTAGGAAAACTCTGATTCATCAGAGTTTTCATGCGGCACAGGGACGTGCCGCCCGCAAATCAAGCACGTGCGGCCAATGCGTGCTTGATTTGCGAAGCCGAATTCGGGCGTGTACCGAATTCGGCGTGCTCTGGCAAATCCTGAATGGATTTGTTCAGAGCTTCCTTGGCAGACGACGCAGCGCCGGACGCGTCCGTTTCCGGCGAGCGGCGCTGCCGGGTCGAGGGACCTCCCTGTCCTGATTCCGCACCCCGCCGAGCATCGACAAATCAATCGTGCATGTTAGGCTGACGCCGCCTGTTCCGAACTGCACGAGAGCCCGGCCAGCGCATGTCTTCGTCGTTCCGAGTGTTGTGGCTGGCCCTGATCCTGCCCGGCATGCTGCCGGTCGCCGCTTCCTCCCAGACCCCGTCCTCCGCCGCCCCGCCGCCGGCGGCCGACACGGGCGTGGCAGCCCATCCCGGCCAGGCCGAACTGGTGCGCGAGGTCGCCGCCGACACCGGCAAGAGCCCGGCCGCGTTGAACGCGCTGCTGGATTCGGCGCAGGTCAAGCAGAGCATCCTCGACGCGATCAGCCGCCCGGCCGAACGCAAGCCGTGGAGCCAGTACCGGCCGATCTTCGTCAATCCCGACCGGATCGCGGCGGGCATCGCGTTCTACCGCCGCCACGGTGCGCTGCTCTCGCAGATCGCCGCGCAGTACGGCGTGCCGCCCGAGATCATCGTCGCGATCATCGGCGTGGAGACCGACTACGGCGGCAACACCGGCAGCTATCGCGTGCTGGATGCGCTGGTCACGCTGGCCTTCCACTATCCGCCCCGCGCGCAATACTTCCGGAGCGAGCTGAAAACGCTGCTGGAACTGCCCGCGGCCAAGCTGCCCGGCCCGATCGACCGGCTGTACGGCTCGTACGCCGGCGCCGAGGGACTGGGCCAGTTCATGCCGTCCAGCATCCGCGATTACGCGGTGGACGGCGACGGCGACGGACGGATCGACTTGAACGCCTCGCTGCCCGATGCGTTCGCCAGCATCGCCAATTACTTCGCCGCGCACGGCTGGCAGCCGGGCGCGCCGATCACGGTGCGCACGCAGCCCAGCGCCACCGCCGCACCGCCGCCGAAATACGACGACGGCCCCCCGCACCTGCCGGTGGAGCAGTTCACCGCCGCGGGCTACGCACCGGTTGCGCGGGAAGATCCCGGCCGGCCGGCCAGTCTGCTGACGCTGGATGGCGCGGACGGGCCGGAATACTGGCTGACCTTCCACAATTTCTACGTGATCACGCGCTACAACAGGAGTCCCTTGTACGCGATGGCGGTCGCGCAGCTCGCCGACGCGATCGCGCAGGGCGCCGCGGAGGCACCCGCGCAATGAAAGGGTGGTGGCGTGCGGCATTGCCGCTGGCATTGCTGGCGCTGGCCGGGTGTTCCGGCAATCCCGTGCGTCATGAACGGCAGCGCGGCGGCGAGGCGCGCGGCGGCATTCACGACAACGTCGAGCTTCCGCAGTCGAGCCGCTACCGCCAGCAGTTCGATTCCACGCCCGACGGCGGCGGCATCGACATCGCCGCGCTGCCGGAACCGGTGCCTAGGGTCGAGCCGCTTTCGCCCTACGGCAACAAGACGCCGTACACCGTCAACGGCCAGACCTACCACGTGCTGCCCAGCGCCGCGGGCTACGACGAGCGCGGCATCGCCTCGTACTACGGCACCAAGTTCCACGGCTACAAGACCTCGGATCTCGAGACCTACGACGTGTACAAGTTCACCGCGGCCAGCAAGGTGCTGCCGCTGCCCAGCTACGCGCGCGTCACCAATCTCGAGAACGGCAAGAGCGTGATCGTGCGCGTCAATGACCGCGGACCGTTCATGCCCAACCGCGTGATCGACCTGTCCTACGCCGCGGCGGTGCGGATCGGCATCTGGCCCAGGGGCACCGGTCTGGTCGAAGTGCAGGGCATCGATCCCTCGCGGCCGGGCGCGCAACCGCCGCCGGTGACGGCGGCCGCGGAGGCGGGCGACAGGCCGCGCCTGTACCTGCAGGTGGGCGCGTTCGCCGATCCGGACAATGCGGCACGGCTGGCGTCGCGGCTGCGCGCGCTCGACGTGGGCGCGGTGCGGGTGGTGGACGCCGACGTCGGCGGACGCGCCCTGAAACGCGTGCAGATCGGACCCTTGTCCGGCGTGGACGAGACCGACCGCCTGACCGCACGGCTGGAGGCGCTCGGCTTGCCTCATCCCAGTGTCGCGGTACAGTAGCCGGCTGTTGCCGGCGCGTCACGCGCCGTGAATTTCCCCGTTGCAACCCAGAGACCCTGATGAACATCGCGCGCTTTCTGCCTGTCGTTTTGCTGGCCGCGCTCAGCGGCGCACCGTTTGCCCAGACCTCGCCGCTGCCGCCCGGGCCTTCGTCGGCCCCGCCCAGGCCGGTACCGACCATCCCGCAGACGCCGATCCCGCCGCCGCCGCAGCCCAACGCGGCGAGCTGGGTGCTGATGGACTACGCCAACGGCCAGATCCTCGCGTCCAGGGACCCCGATGCGCGGCGTCCGCCGGCGTCGCTGACCAAGATCATGACCGAGTACGTGGTGGCCGCCGCAATCGCCGCGGGCAAGATCCACATGGACGACAAGGTGCACATCAGCGAACACGCCTGGAAGGCCGGCGGCGCCAGCACCGACGGTTCGACCAGCTTTCTGCAACTGAATTCGGACGTGCCGCTGAAGGATCTGCTCTACGGCATGATCATCCAGTCCGGCAACGACGCCGCGATCGCGCTGGCCGAGCACACCGCCGGCACCGAACCGGCCTTCGCCGAACTGATGAATGCCTATGCCAAACGGCTGGGCATGGACAACACCCATTTCGTCAACGCATCGGGCTATCCGGCGCCCGATCACTACAGCACCGCCCGCGACATCGCGATCCTGTCGCGCGCGCTGATCCGCGACTTCCCCGAGCAGTACAAGATCTCCGCGATCAAGTCGTTCGAATGGAATGGCATCACCCAGCACAACCGCAACACGCTGCTGTGGACCGATCCCACCGTCGACGGCATCAAGACCGGCTCGACCAAGGACGCCGGCTTCTGCCTCGCGGCTTCGGCCAGGCGCGGCGAGATGCGCCTGATCGCGGTGACCATGGGCGGCAACGCCATGAGCGACGCCACCAGCGGCGACGAGGCGCTGCTCAACTGGGGCTTCAATTTCTACCGCACCCACAAGCTGTACGCCGCCGGCCAGACGCTGGCCGCGCCGCGGCTGTGGAAGGGCGAGTCCAACACCCTGCCGCTGGGCGTGACCGACGACGTGCTGGTGACGATCCCGCGCGGCGAATACGGTGAACTGAAGGCGACCGTGGACATGCCGGCCACCCTGATCGCGCCGTTCACCAAGGGTCAGCAGGTCGGCACGCTGCACGTCACCCTCGACGGCAAGCCGCTGGCGGACAAGCCGCTGGTGGCGCTGAACGACGCGCCGCGCGGCGGCTTCTTCAAGCGGCTGTGGGATGCGATCCTGCTGTGGTTCCACCACGGCACCGGCACCACCACCGCCCCGGCGCCCACCGTGACGGTGGCGCCCGCCACCAGCCTCGCGCCGCCGGCCAGCACACCCTGAACGGACCAGCGTCCGCGCCGCTCGTCCCGGCGCGGACGGTTGGCAAGGGATGCCCGCGCCACCATATTCACCGCTACCGACACGGGCATTGGCCAGCGATGCGCGACATCGACGACATCCAGCCGCAGAACGAAGGCCAGGGCTTCCAGTTCCCGGGCAGCTTCGAGATCACCGCGATGGGCAACGCCCGCGCGGGCCTGCGCGAGCGCGTGCAGGTGATCCTGCGCGGGCTCGGCCTGTCGGTGCTGGAAGCCAGCGTGCGCGAACGCACCTCGCGGGAGGGCAACTACGTGTCGGTGAGCGTGGTGTTCACCTGCCCCACCCGCGAGAAATACGAAGCCGCGCACGCCGCGCTGCGCGCCGATCCGGATATCCGGTACACGTTGTAGCGGGAATCGGGAAAAGCCTGAAACCGTTCCTGCCACCATGCCGCGCCGCCGCCTGCGGATCGATGCCGGGTCAGCTACGTGGTTCGGGCATTGCAAGCGGTTTGCCGCAACCCAATCTGGAGATCGAGCATCGCTTTGCCTGACGTGTCTCTCCGCGTGGATACCGAGTCCCGAGTCCCGAGTCCCGAGTCCCGGCCGTTGCTCGTCCGCCGGCTCGGGCGCCAGCCCTACGAACCGGCATGGCGTGCCATGCAGGCATTCACGGACGCGCGCGGCGCCGGCACCGCCGATGAACTGTGGCTGCTGGAACACGATCCGGTGTTCACGCTGGGCCAGGCCGGCAGGCTGGAGCACGTGCTGGCGCCGGGCGCCATTCCGGTGATCCCGGTGGACCGGGGTGGTCAGGTGACCTATCACGGACCGGGCCAGATCGTGGCCTATCCGCTGCTGGACCTGCGCCGGCTGGGGATCGGCGTGCGCGAACTGGTGCACCGGATCGAGCAGGCCGTCATCGACACGCTGGCGGAATGGAACATCGCGGCCGCGCGCCGCGAGGGCGCGCCGGGCGTGTACGTGGCCGACGCCAAGATCGCCGCGCTGGGCCTCAGGGTGCGGCGCGGCTGCACCTTTCACGGCCTGGCCTTCAACGTGGCCATGGACCTGGAACCGTTCCGGCGCATCAATCCCTGCGGCTACGCGGGCCTTGCGGTCACGCAAGTGATAGACTTGGGCGGAACGTCGCGTTTGTCCGACGTCGAGGATGTGCTGATTGCGCAGTTGTGCCGTCAGTTCGGCCTGTCACCGCAAACCGCCGAACCTCTCCTGCCCGACATTGCAACGATCCGACCCACGGAAGGCGGGCGCATCGCGCCTGCCGGTGCGGCATGAGCGCGGGCCGGCCACCAACATGAGCGGATTGCCCGCCCGCAGCGAAGTCCCGCCCGCCCGCCTGGCCGCGGGCATCCGGGGTGCGGCCGAGATGTCCCGTCCACGCGCCAGCGAACCGCTGGCGCGTTTTTTCCCGAACCCCGGCGCACGGGCGCACGCGTCCGGTTTCCCGTCAAGCCGCCAAGGATCTTCCATGCTGCAGCGTTTGTTCGCCGTCCTGATCGCGTTGTTCGCCTTCTCCGCCGCCTACGCAGACACCACCCCTGCGGACGCGAACTGTCCGGCCTCGTCGGCCAGCGCGCTGACCGCGCCGGTCGCCCGCTACACGATGACGCCGGCGCCGGTGCTGAAGCCGACCGCCGACCAGGGCCAGGCCGCGATCCTCGCCGCGCGTCTGCTGACGCGCTTCCAGTACGAGGCGCTGCCGCTCGACGACGCGATGTCGCAGAAGATCTTCGACGGCTATTTCGACGCCCTCGATGGCGAGAAGCTGTTCTTCACGCAAGCCGACATCGACCACTTCGCCTACGCGAAGGACAAGCTGGACGACGCGATCTGGAACGGCGACATGACCATCCCGTTCGCGATCTTCAACCTGTACGAGCAGCGCGCGGGAGAGCGCACGCAGTACGCGCTGCAACTGCTGAAGAAGGGCTTCAACCTCGACACCGACGAGACCTACACCTTCGACCGCGACAAGGCCGCGTGGGCACCCGACACCGCCGCGCTCAACGACCTGTGGCGCAAGCGGGTGGAGAACGACTGGATCCGCCTGAAGCTGGCCGGCAAGGACGATGCCGACATCCGCAAGACGCTGGAGCACCGTTACGAGAACTTCCTGGACCGCGTGCACCAGCTCGACAGCGAGGACGTGTTCCAGACCTTCATGAACGCGTACGCGATGGCGATCGACCCGCACAGCAACTACTTCGGGCCGCGCGCCAGCACCAACTTCGACATCGCGATGAAGCTGTCGCTGGAAGGCATCGGCGCGGTGCTGCAGCAGCACGAGGAATACACCGTGATCCGCGAGATCGTGCCGGGCGGTCCGGCCGCGAAATCCGGCAAGCTCGAGGTCGGCGACCGCATCGTGGGCGTCGGCCAGGGCCCGTGCGGACCGATCACCGACGTGGTCGGCTGGCGCATCGACGACGTGGTGGACAAGATCCGCGGCCACAAGGGCACCGTGGTGCGCATCGAGTACCTGCCCGCCGAGGGCGGCCCCGACGCCAAGCCGCAACTCGTGACGCTGGTGCGCAAGAAGGTCAGCATCGAGGAACAGGCCGCCAAGAAGAAGATCCTCGACATCAAGGACGGCGGCCGTGTCATCAGGGTGGGCGTCATCGAACTGCCCAGCTTCTACGAGGACTTCGACGCGCGCCGGCGCGGCGACCCCAACTACAAGAGCGCCACCCGCGACGTCGCGAAACTGCTGGCGGACATGAAGAAGGAAAAGGTCGATGCGGTGCTGGTCGATCTGCGCGACAACGGCGGCGGTTCGCTGTCCGAAGCCACCTCGCTGACCGGCCTGTTCATCGGCAAGGGTCCGGTGGTGCAGGTGCGCGACAGCCGCGGCCAGGTCGAGGAACAGACTTCCGACGAAAGCATGGCGTGGGCCGGCCCCATGGCGGTGCTGGTCAACCGGGGTTCGGCCTCGGCCAGCGAGATCTTCACCGCCGCGATCCAGGATTACGGCCGCGGCCTGATCATCGGCGAACAGACCTTCGGCAAGGGCACGGTGCAGAACCTGACCAGCCTAGACCGGCTCGCGATGCGCGACAAGCCCGCGTTCGGCGAACTCAAGATGACCATCGCGGAGTTCTTCCGGGTCGATGGCGATTCCACCCAGTTGCGCGGGGTCACGCCGGACATCGCCTTCCCGCACAGCGTGGGCTTCAAGGATTACGGCGAGTCGAGCTATCCCAACGCGCTGAAATGGACGCACATCGCGCCGGCGGAATACAGGCCGGTGGCCGACCAGCAACCGCTTGTCGCCAAGCTGACGGCCGCACACGACGCGCGCGTGGCCAGGGATCCGTCGTGGCAGCTGATGCTGGACGAGCTCGCCGCCGCGCGCAAGCTGCACGACCAGAAGAGCGTGTCGCTGAACTACCAGGTGCGCCTGGCCGAACGCAAGCAGCAGGACGCGCAGGACGCCGCGTTCAAGGCGCGCCGCGAAGCGCTGGGCGATGTCTCCGCGGTGATCCTGCGGCCGGACGACGGCCTGCAGCCGGGCGAGCGCAGCGTCAAGGCGTCGGTCGCGCGCGAGAAGGCCGCCAAGCAGGCCAAGGATGCCGAACTGGACGAGGCCGCGCACATCCTCGCCGACGAGGTCGCACTGATCCACAGCGACGTGAAACTGGCCGACGTGGTGCTCCCCAGGCAGGCCCTGAAGCTCTCCGCGACCGCGTCACCGGCCACCCCGCCCGCGCCGCCGCCCAGCGCGAGCAGCAGCAACTGACCCGCCGCGCCTTCCCTCCCGCGGACACACCGCGTCAGCGCCGCGCGTAGCGCTGCCGCAGGAAGGCGTGGAAGGCGCGCAGGGATTGCGCCTCGCCGCCGCGCGGCCGGCCCGGCCGGTCGCCGTCGTTCCAGGCATACAGATCGACGTGCAGCCACGGCACCGTTTCGGGCACGAAGCGCTGCAGGTACAGCGCGGCGGTGATCGCGCCGGCGTGGCGCGAGGCGCCGGTGTTGCAGGTATCGGCGAACGGCGAGGCCAACATCATCCGGTACGGCTGCCACAACGGCAGACGCCACACCGGATCGTGCCGATCGCGCGAGGCGTGCAACACCGCAGCGGCGACCTCGTCGCGGTTGGCGAACAATGCGGGCAGGTCGGGACCCAGCGCGACGCGCGCGGCGCCGGTCAGCGTGGCGAAGTCGATCAGCAGGTCGGGCTTTTGCTCGACCGCGGCGGCCAGCGCGTCGCACAGGATCAGGCGCCCCTCGGCATCGGTGTTGTCCACCTCGACGCTGATGCCGGCACGGGTGCGGATCACGTCGCCGGGCCTGAGCGCGCCGCCGGAGATCGCATTGTCCACCGCGGGAATGATCAGCAGCAGCCGCACCGCCAGGCCCGCGTCCATCACCAGTTGCGCCAGCGACAGCGCGTGTGCGGCGCCGCCCATGTCCTTCTTCATCCAGCGCATGCCGTCGGCGGTCTTGATGTCGAGGCCGCCGGAATCGAAGCACACGCCCTTGCCCACGATCGCCAGCAGCGGATCGCCGACGCGCCCCCAGCGCAGTTCGATCACCCGCGGCGGCCGGTCGCTGGCACGGCCCACCGCGTGCACGGTCGGAAAACCGGCCTTCAGCAAACCGTCACCATGCCATTCGCGGCATTGCGCGCGATGCGCCTTCGCGACCGCGCGCACCGCTTCACACACCTGCTCCGGCCCCAGATCCTGCGCGGGCGTGTTGACCAGGTCGCGCACCCGGGTGATGGCTTCCAGCAGCGGCGCGACTTCGCGCAGCACCGCGCGCGGCACCAGCAGCCGGGCGGGCTGGCACGGCGCGCCGGCGAGGTAACGATCGAAACGGTAACTGCCCAGCGACCAGCCCAGCGCGGCGTCCGCGGCCGACAGCGCCTCACCCTCGAGACGGTAGTCCCCCGCCGGCAGGCGGAACGGAAACGCACCCAGCGCGAACGGCGGCGATTCGGGATCGACGCCGCACAGCACGCGCGCGGCATCGCCGCCTGCGTCGTGCAGCACGCAGAAGCTGCCTGGACTGGCATCGAACCCGCAGGCGGCGGCCTGGCGCCGCTGACGCGCGCTCAATCGCGCTTCGAGTTTCGGCCAGTGCGCCCGCGCGACCGCTGTCAGCGGCAGCGCACGGCGGTTGCGTGAATCCTCGCTCAGGCCGTGCATGCGCAAGGCCCGGGCGCCGATGTGAAACTTCCCGGCGCGCGCCGCACGACGTGCCGCGGGCGTGCCAGGGAACGCATCATTGCGCGGACGACACGCGCAGCACCTGCCCGATCTGCAGCATGTCGCTGTGCAGATGGTTCCACTTGCGCAAGTCTTCGACGCTGACCGAATGCTTGAGGGCGATCTTCGAGAGCGTGTCGCCCTTGGCCACGGTGTAAGACCGGGCGGTCACCGCGGGCGCGGGCGGCGGAGCCACGGCTGCTGCCTGCGCGGCAGCGGCTTTCTGTTGCTCCACCACCTTGGCGGCTGCCTGTTGCAGCGCCGCGGCGCGCGCGATTTCCTGCGGGCTGCCGGCCAGGCGCGCGAACTCGTTGCCCGGTGCGTCGGCCGCCGGCAGGCCTTCCGCCACCAGGTACGCGCCGACCGCGTTGATCAGGTCCATTTCGGTCTTGGCGTTCAACACGGTGGCTTGCGCCCACGGCAGCAAGTCGTGCGCGCGCAGGATGTCGCTGGCACGGCTGTCTCCGAGAAAGGCGAGGAATTTCTGGATCTCCGCGAGCTTCGGACTGTCGGCCTTGTAGGCCAGGTAAATCGTCAACGGCAGCGGGTAACTGCCGTTTTCGAGGGTGGCGAGGCTGGGCGTCACGCCTTCGATCGGGATGATCTTGATGCCTTGCTGACGATGCGCGTGCACGAGCGTGCTGACCGCCAGCGCCTTGCCGTCCAGCGACACTTCCTGCTGCAGCGAGTCGATGTTGATGAACAGCCGCGGTACCGCGACGTTGATGTCGCCATTGCCGAACAGCAGGCGGCGGAAGCTGAACTGCACGCCGTCCAGCGGTGACGCCACGCCGTCCAGGTCGATCGGTTCGTCGCTGCCGCCGACCTGCGACCAGTTGGTGATCTTGCCGTAGTAGATGTCGTGCACCTGCTTCAGCGTCAGGTTGTTCACCGGATTGGACGCATTGGTGATCAGCACCAGCGCGTCCCACGCCACCGGCGTGAAGGTGAGGCCCGATTCCTGCGCGCGCTTCGAATACGCCGGACGCGCGCTGGCGGCGATGTCCACCGTGCCGTTCAGTGCATCGTCGATCCCGGAGATCGTGCTGAACGGTTGCAGCTCGAGCCTGCCCTGGCCGGACTCGCTGAACGCCTTGGCGACCGCGTCCACCACGCCGTTGGTGCTGACCTGGTCGCCGCGCACGATCAGCGCGGGCCCGGATTCCTTCACCTTGTGCGTGGCGGCGTGATGGTGATGCCTGGAAGTGGCGGCGCCGGCCGCGGCGGTGACGAGTGCGAACGAGAACGAGGCGAGCACCAGGCTCAGGGAACGAACGGACATGAACGGAATACCGTGACTCGAAATGGATGTGGGAGCGAGATTATCGCGAAAACCGCCGCAACAGAAATCCCGCGATTCAGGTTGTGCGCCGGCGCACGTGCCGTGCGCCGGCGCCCCCTGCTCCTCAGTAGCCGATCTCCAGTTGCAGGAACTGGCTGTCACGCACCAGCGCCAGTTGCAGACGGCGGGGATGCATGGCGAATACGCGGCGCAGCGCATCGAGGTCGGGCGTGGCCACCTGATTGACGCCGACCAGCACGTCGCCCGCGGCCAGGCCGTTGCGCGCGGCGCGGCTGCCGGGCGCGACGCTGTCGATGCCCACGCCGGCGTAGCCCTGGTCATCGTTGTCGGGCGGCAGTTCGACGAACGAGGCGCCGGCGAGGCGCGGATCCAGCAGCGCGCCCTGCAGCACGTTGGCGTTCGCGGTCAGCCTGGCGTCGATCTCCAGATGCCGGTTGCCCCGCTCGACGCCCAGTTGCAGGGTGCTGCCCAGCGGTTTCAGGCCCTGCGCGTTGCGCAGGTCTTGGGCGTCGCTGACCGGCTTGCCGTCCACGCTGACCACCAGATCGCCGGGCTGCAGGCCGGCGCTGGCGGCCGGCGAGCCCGGGATCACCTCGGTGATCAGTGCGCCCTGCGAGGCATGGATGCCCAGCGCCGCGGCGACGCGCGGGGTGAGGTCCTGCGCTTCCACCCCGAGGCTGCCGCGCACCACCCGGCCGTGTTCGATCAATTGCTTCATGACCGACGCCGCGAGGTTGGACGGAATCGCGAAGCCCAGCCCGGCACTGGCGCCCGAGGGCGAATAGATCATCGAGTTGATCCCGACCAGCTGGCCGGCCAGGTTCACCAGCGCGCCGCCGGAATTGCCGGGATTGATCGAGGCGTCGGTCTGGATGTAGTTCTGCACGCCGTTCCGCCGCAGGTCCTGGCGCTGCAGCCCCGAGATGATGCCCGAGGTCGCCGACTGGCCCAGCCCGAACGGGTCGCCTATCGCCACCACGAAATCGCCCACCCGCAGCTTGGAGGAATCGGCCAGCGGCAGCGCGGTCAGGTTCCGGGCGTGGATCTGGATCACCGCGATGTCGGTCTGCGGATCGGCGCCGATCACGGTGGCCTTGAAGGTGCGGCCGTCGGTCAGCGTGACCTTGATGTCGGTGGCGCCGGCGATCACGTGGTTGTTGGTGAGGATGTAGCCGTGCTGGGCATCCACGATCACGCCGGAACCCAGCGACTGTTCCACCAGTTCGCGCGAGGGCACGTCGGGGATTCCGAAGAACTGCCGGAAGAAGGGATCGCTGAAGAACGGATTGATCGGCACCCGGTGCCGGCTGGTCGAGGAGATGTTGACCACCGCGGGCGACACCCTTGCCAGCATCGGCGCCAGCGAAGGCAGCGGCTGGCCGCCCACCGCTTCCGGCAAGGTGCCGGCGGTCAGCGCGGGAGCGGCGGCGAGGACCAACAGCGCACACGCGAGGCCCGACAGGCCCGTGCGGCGGATTCTGAGCATTGCGGACATGATGGCTTCCTGCATGAAGGTGATGTTTTCGAACGGCCGGCGCGGCGGGTTTCGCCGGCGTGTCGGGGAAAATCCCGCCAGCGCGTGTCCGGATCCGCGGCGCCGGGAGGTGCCGGACAATACCTTTCGGCAACCCGCCGAGGAAGCTCCGGACAAATCCATCCAGGATGCGTCAGGGCACGCCGGATCCGGCTTGGCAAATCATGCACGGGCAACCAATGCGTGCGTGATTGGCGCGCGGCCCATCCCTGTGCCGCCCCGAAACCCGATGAAAGAGTTTCCCCAAAGACCATCCGGCGCGGTTCCGGGTTCAGCCGGAGACACCGCCGGGGCCTGCCACGCCGCGGGGCACGTTGCCGACACTTTACAGCGGGTTCCGGTGAGCGTACCGTTGACTCCCGCTCGCGATCACAACATCTTGTGCCCGGCTTCGGAAAATTACCCAAGTGCTGGGCTCCGGAAGTATCGAGCGGGGGAGCGCGGAAGATGGCGGTCTGGCTGGTCCACCGGTGTCCCGAGACCTTTCCAGGGTCGGCGGAGCGCGAGCAGCAGGCTTGAACCGGACACCGTCGCGCCACGGCGCGGCGTTGTGCAGTTTTTGCCGTCCGAGGCGTCATCCAGACGGGCGACTTGAGCATTTCCCAAGGAGGAACACAGAACAATGGGTACGGCGCGTGTGCAACCGATCGCGCGGACGGTGACGGAAGTCCCCCTGCAGCCGGCTTCGCTGGACATCTGGGACAAGAAATACCGCCTGAAGACCAAGCAGGGCGACCCGGTCGATGCCACCATCGACGACACTTGGTCGCGCGTCGCGCGCGCGCTGAGCGACGTGGAGGCGACGCCGGAACTGCGCGAGCACTGGCACGAGCGCTTCCTGTGGGCGCTGCGCCAGGGCGCGATCCCGGCCGGCCGGATCGTGTCCAACGCCGGCGCGCGCGAACACAAGCCCAAGACTTCCACCATCAACTGCACGGTGTCGGGCACCATCACCGATTCGATGGACGACATCCTGCAGAAGGTGCACGAGGCCGGCCTCACCCTGAAGGCCGGCTGCGGGATCGGCTACGAGTTTTCGACGCTGCGTCCGCGCGGCGCGTACGTGTCGGGCGCCGGCGCCTACACCTCCGGGCCGCTGTCGTTCATGGACATCTACGACAAGATGTGCTTCACGGTGTCCTCGGCCGGCGGCCGGCGCGGCGCGCAGATGGGCACCTTCGACGTCTCGCATCCGGACGTGCGCGAGTTCATCCGCGCCAAGCGCGAGGACGGCCGCCTGCGCCAGTTCAACCTCTCGCTGCTGATCACCGACGGCTTCATGCAGGCGGTCGAGACCGACGCCGACTGGCCGCTGGTGTTTCCGGTGCACGTGAAGGAAAAGGACGAGATCGACCTCGCCGATCCGGTCAAGGTGATCTGGCGCGAATGGCCGGTGCACGAGAACTACATCGTCCGCGAGGACGGCCTGGTGGCCTGCAAGATCTACGGACACCTGAAGGCCCGGCACCTGTGGGACATGATCATGGTCTCGACGTACGACTACGCCGAGCCCGGCTTCATCCTGATCGACCGCGTCAACGAGATGAACAACAACTGGTGGTGCGAAGACATCCGCGCCACCAACCCCTGCGGCGAACAACCGCTTCCGCCCTACGGGTCGTGCCTTTTGGGTTCGGTGAACCTGACCCGTTTCGTGCGCGATCCGTTCGGGCCCAAGGCCGGCTTCGACATGGACGAGTACCGCGAGGTGGTGAAGGTGTTCACCCGGATGCTCGACAACGTGGTCGAGGTGAACGGGCTGCCACTGGCCAAGCAGCGCGAGGAAATCCTGTCCAAGCGCCGCCACGGCATGGGTTTCCTGGGCCTGGGTTCGACGCTGGCGATGCTGAAGCTGCGCTACGGCTCGCCCGAAGCGGTGGCGTTCACCGAGGAAGTCGCCCGCGAGATGGCGATCGCCGGCTGGGAAGTGGCGCTGGAACTGGCGAGGGAGAAAGGTCCCGCCCCGATCCTCGCGCAGACCTTCACGGTCACCGGCGACATGCTGCGCAAGCGTCCGGAAATGGCGCGCGACGGCTGGAAGGTGGGCGACGCCATCCCCGGCCGGGTGCTGCACGCGAAGTACAGCCGCTACATGCAGCGCGTCGCGGAAGTCGCGCCCGAACTGGTGGAGCAGCTGGCCGAGACCGGCGCGCGTTTCACCCACCACACCTCGATCGCGCCCACCGGCACCATTTCGCTGTCGCTGGCCAACAACGCCAGCAACGGTATCGAGCCTTCGTTTGCGCACAGCTACTCGCGCAACGTGATCCGTCCGGGCAAGAAGACCAAGGAAAAGGTCGAGGTGATGAGCTACGAGCTTCTGGCTTACAGGGCGCTGATCAACGCCGACGCCAGGCCGGGCTCGGACGAACCCCACGAGAAGCTGCCCGACTACTTCGTGGCCGCCGACGACATCACCCCGACCCAGCACGTGGACATCCAGGCCGCGGCGCAGAAATGGGTGGATTCGTCGATCTCCAAGACCGCCAACGTGCCCACCGACTACCCCTACGAGGCGTTCAAGGACATCTACTTCTACGCCTACAAGCAGGGCCTGAAAGGCTGCACCACCTTCCGCTTCAATCCGGCCGCCTTCCAGGGCGTGCTGGTGAAGGAGGCCGACCTGGAAAACACCCTCTACCGTTTCGAGCTGGAGGACGGTAGTGTGATCGAGGTGAAGGGCAACGACGAAGTGGAATACGACGGCGAGACGCACACCGCCGCCAACCTGTTCGATGCGTTGAAAGAGGGCTACTACGGCAAGTTCTGACCGGCGGCGCGGGGAAGCGACCCGTCCGCGCGATTCCAAGACCGGTGTATCGAGGTAGCAGGGTCACGACACATACTGCACACGCTGCTGTTGTGTGAGAATGCGTCACGGCGATCATGATCGCCGCAAGAAGTGCAACCTGAGGTCCACTGTCAGCGATCCATCCGGAGGAGCAATCCGATGAGCAACGAAACGACGTTCCCGTGGAGCACCACCCCCGAGCCCGCGATGCCGGCCAGCCCGGCGCCCGCCGCACCGGCCAAGCCTGCGGCGAAGAAGCCGGCCAAGAAGGCTGCGAAGAAGGTCGCCAAGAAAGCGGCCAAGAAGGCAGCCAGGAAGACCGCCCGCAAGGCCGCCAAGAAGGGCGCGCGCAAGGCCGCCAGGAAAGGCGCCCGCAAGGCCGTGAAAAAGGGTGCCCGCAAGGCCGCCAGGAAGGGGGCGCGCAAGGCTGCCAGGAAGGGGGCGCGCAAGGCCGCGAAGAAGGGTGCCCGCAAGGCCGCACGTCGCAAAAGGAAGTAGGACGAGGTCCCCATGACGCCGGCCCCGCCACGCCGGGCCGGCGTCGGTTTCAGTGCGCCATCCTGCGCGCCCATGCGGCCCGAAAGCCGCCATCCCCGGCCAGGAAGCGTGGCCGCACTTTTCGAAAAGACGTCTCCCGAGTCGTGACACCGGAAACACCGTGACCATCAAGATCACCAAGAAGATCAAGCGCTACCAGGTCGTGAAGCCCGAGCAGGCGCAGCCCGCGGCGCCGGTCCCCGCCGAGGCCGCGCCGGCCGCCAAGCCGGCGCTCGCCGAAATCATCCAGATGCACGAAAAGGTGGAGCGCCCGGACACCCTGATCGGGGCCACCTACAAGATCAAGTCGCCGCTGTTCGAGCACGCGCTGTACGTCACCATCAACGACATCGTGCTGAACGCCGGCACCGAATTCGAGATGCGCCGCCCCTTCGAGATCTTCATCAACTCGAAGAACATGGACCACTTCCAGTGGATCGTGGCGCTCACCCGCATCATGTCCGCCGTGTTCCGCAAGGGCGGCGACGTCACCTTCCTGGTCGAGGAACTGAAGGCGGTGTTCGACCCGCGTGGCGGCTACTTCAAGGCCGGCGGCGTGTACATGCCCTCGATCGTGGCGGAACTCGGCAACATCGTCGAACAGCACCTCAAGATGATCGGCCTGATCAAGGACACCGAGCTCACCGAGGCGCAGAAGAAGCTGATCGCCGAAAAGCGCGCCGCCTACGAGCGCAGGAGCGCAAAAAAAAAACCTGAAATAGCCACCGCCGGCGAAATGGGCGGTGCGATGGTCGAGCCGCCCGGCGACATCGACCCTGTTCGCGCCGGACGCAGCCCGGCGAGGGCCGGCGAAGTCGACGCGCAATCCGGCGAATCCGCCGGCGCCTTCCCGCCCGGCGCCATGCTGTGCGGCAAGTGCAACACCCAGGCGCTGGTGCTGCTGGACGGCTGCCAGACCTGTCTCAACTGCGGCTACAGCAAGTGCGGATGAACCGAGACGCATTCAGTGCCGAGGTCATCCGTCCGCGCACTCAAACCTTTCGGATGGGTCCCGGATAACGCGTCAACCGTTCGTCGGCGGTCAGCAGCAAAATCCCCTCCACCTGCGCCTGCGCGACCAGCAGGCGATCGAACGGATCCTTGTGCAGCGACGGCAGCGTGTCGGTTGCCACCGCGTGCTCGCTGGTAATCGGCAGCTCCAGATAGCCGTTGTCCAGCAAGCCCCGCCGCAGCATTCGCGGCTCCACGCGAAAGTTCCTGCGCCCCAACCGATTCTTGCTCGCGACTTCCCACAGACTGGCGGCACTGAACATCGGTTGATTGCGCGGACTTTCTATCAAGCGACGTGCGGCAGCCGGCAATTTTTTCGGCTCCGCCGCAGCCCACAGCAGCACGTGCGTGTCCAGCAGCAGTTTCATCCGGCGCTGCCGAATGCGCGCATGATCGCGGCGGCGCCCATGCGGTCGAAATCGTCGGGCACGCTGAATTCACCCGCCATGAATCCCAGTCGCTGCGGTTTCACCGGCTTGTCCAGCGCAGCGACCCTGGCCATCGGCTTGCCGGCCTTCGCGATCACGAAGGACTCGCCCTTCGCGGCCTTGTCCACCAATCGTGACAGATGGGTCTTGGCTTCGTGGATGTTTATCGTGTTCATGCACGCAGTGGACTAACCAGAGTGGACCAAGTCTAGCACGATCGGGCCGACCGCATTACCGCGGCACGTCCATCGCCGTCATGCCAGCGTCGCGTACGCCCGCATCGGAAACGTCCCCATCCCCTTGACCTTCACCGGCACCGCGGAGAAGCGGAAGCCGTCGATCGGCAACTGTTCGAGGCCGCACAGGTGTTCGACGACCGGGATGCCGGCGCCGGGCAGCGTGGAATGCACGGGTGCCGGCCGTCGGCGGTATCGTCGATGTTCAGCGAATCGATGCCGACCAGCACGTGCAGGTTGGACTGAGCGCATTTTGTGAACCCGACTTGCAAGAATCACAGCCGCATCGCTGATCGCGTATCCTGCGCGCCAACTTCCACGGCGCGCACCATGGACGCCTTCAGCTATCTGTCGGTACTGATCTCGATCATCCTCGGCCTTGCCGTGACGCAGGTGCTGCAGGGCTTTCGCGGGCTGATGCTGGCGCGCGCACATGTGCGCACCTACTTGCCGGCGCTGGTGTGGGCAGTGCTGGTGCTGGTGATCGCAGCAGAGGAGTGGTGGTCGATGTACGGCTTGCGCGTACGCCCGACGTCGGACTGGACCTTTCCGGACTTTGCATTCGTGTTGCTGCAGACGGTGCCGGTCTATCTGCTGGCCGGTCTGGTGTTGCCGGATGTGGGCAGCGACAGGGACGTCGATCTGCGCGATCACTATTACGCGCATCACCGCTGGTTTTTCCTGCTGCTGGTGCTGCTCATCCTCATCAGCATCGCCAGGGTGCGGGCATTCATCGGCGCATGGCCCGTACCGCTGGATCTCGGATTCTAGGCGTTCTTCGCGGTGGCATCGGCTTTCGCCGCCTGGACCCGCCGCGAGTGGTACCACAAGCTGCTGGCTCCCGTCGCGGCGGTTTCCGTGGCCGCCTACATCGTCACGCTGTTCGCGCACCTGCAGTGACGCGCGATCAGACGAACAGGTCCGGCGGCAGGCGCAGCCAGCGATGACTGTCGGCGTCAATCGGCGGCAGGCGTCCACCGCGTAGGTTGACCTGCAGCGCGGGCAGCAGCAGGCGCGGCGGCGACAGCGTGACGTCGCGCGCGCGGCGCTTGGCGATGAATTCGGCCTCGCCCACGCCACCGCCGACGTGCACGTTCTCCCTCGCTTCGCAGGCGACCGTCGTTTCACGCCACGCGCTGCGCACGGGCGGCGGATAGTCGTGACACAGGAACAGCCGCGTGGTTTCCGGCAGCGACAGGATGCGACGGATCGATGCATACAAGGCGCCGGCATCGCCGCCGGGAAAATCGCAGCGCGCGGTGCCGAGATCGGGCGCGAACAGCGTGTCGCCGATAAAGGCCGCATCGCCGACCACATAGCTCAGTCCGTCGCGGGTGTGACCGGGCGTCGCGATCACTTGCGCGGTGAGCGATCCGATCGGCAACGCATCGCCGTCGTCCAGCAGCCGGTCGAACTGGCTGCCGTCGGCGCTGAATTCATCGCCCAGCCCGAACACCTGCTTGAAATGCGCCTGCACCGCCACGATGCCGCGGCCGATCGCGACCGGCGCAGCGAGCACGTCGTGCAGATGGCCCGCCGCACTCAGGTGGTCGGCGTGCGCGTGGGTTTCCAGGATCCACGCGACGCGCAGCGCCTGTTCGCGGACGAACGCCAGCACGGCGTCGGCGCTGGCCGTCGAGATGCGGGCGGTCGCGGCGTCGTAGTCCAGCACCGGGTCGATGATGGCCGCAGCGTTACCGTCGTGGACCACGTGCGTCCACGTGCCGGTGTCGCGGTGAAAAAACGACTCGACCGCGGGATGCGATGGATCGATCTGCGGCATCACGTTGCCCCCGTCCTGATTGATTCGAACCCTGAACTGTAGCCTCACCAGAACCTTGTCATTCCGGGACGGCCTGCGTTGAAGCTGCAGGCCGCCCCGGAATGACGAAGGGGTAACGGGTTGACTGGGCCTTGAACCCAATAGGCCGCCTCGTGTCGCGGTTACCTGTCGCAAGCCGCCCCGCCGCCGCTCAGCGCTGCGGGGCGAGCGTATCCGCCACTTCGTAAAGCCGCACCAGCGGCTCCATGTCCAGCAGGTACTTGTCGTCCTCGTCGTAGTACACCGCGCGTTCGGGTTGCTCACCCGCGTAGGCGCGCAGGTCCTGTATCGACTCCCACAGCGACAGCACCTGGAATTCGCACTGGTCGCCCTGCACCCGGCGCAGCACCCATGCGCCGCGCTGGCCCTTCTGCGCGGCCAGCGCCGGCAGCGCGGTCTGCTGCAGGTGTTCGAGATAGGCGTCGGCCTGTTCCTTCGAGGTGATGCCGCGCCAGATGCGCATGATCATGGGCTGTTCCTCAGGCGGAGGGTCGATCGGACGAAGGTCTTGCCACCGGCTTCTTGACGCGCGCGATCCGCACGGCGCGTTCCTGTTCGAAACGGCGATGCTCGGCTTCGGCCAGCACCCTGGCCTGGTTCATCGCCGTCAGCCACAGTTCGTGGTCTTCCTCGTGTTCCAGTTCCGGCACGCGGGTGAACGGAATGCGCATGGGCGCTGCGCCCAGCGCACCATGCATGCCGCCGAAATACAGGGTGTTGTTGCCGAAGCGCGCATTGACGCCGTCCAGCAGGGCGGACAGCGCCTCGCCGCGCCGATGATCGTCGAACAGGCTGCCCGATGACGCCGTGCGCGGCAGGACGCGATGCAATGTCACGCTGACCGAAAGCGGCTTCAGGCGCGGAAACGGCAGTCCGCCGCGACGCGGTGCGGCGCGGTCCAGCGCCTCGTTCATCCGGTGCAGCAGCGCGCGGCTGTCGTCGGTGGGATCGAACGCGACATCGTGCTCGAAGCGATGTTCGACGCCCAGGAAACGGATCCGTATCGACAGCGCGCCGGCCATGAGCCCATAGCTGCGCAGCCGCATCGCGACCTTCACCAGCAGTTTCGTCAGCACCGCCCGCGCGCCGCGCGGCGTGCGCAGCGCCGGCTCCAGCACGTGCGAATGGCCCACCGAGCCGCGTTGGGTTTCGCGTTCGGGCAGCCATTGTCCGCGCAGCAGCGCCCACATTCGCTCGCCCTCGATGCCGCCCCACGCGCAGCGCAGCGTGTGTCTGGAAGCGGCGGTCAGTTGCGCGACCGTGTCGATGCCGACTTCGTGCAGCCGCGCCTGCATCGAATGGCTGATCCCGCACAAGTCGGTCAGTTCCAGCGTATGGAGGATCCCGGGCAGATCCTTCTGCTCGATCACCACCAGCCCGTCGGGCTTCTGCATGTCGGTGCCGGTCTTGGCCAGCCAGTGATTGGGCGCGATCCCGATCGAGCAGCGGATCGCACCGTTCGGCGCCGCGGCCGCGACTTCGCGCTTGACCTGTCGCGCCAGATCGACCGCATTCTCGCGCTTGCACTGGCGGCCGATCAGTTCGCAGGCGGCCTCGTCGATCGAGTGCACCTTCGCGATCGGCACCGCACGCTCGATCGCCGCCATCAGCCGCCGGTGCCAGGCCACGTACAGCGAAGGCCGCGCCTCCACGATGGTGATGTCCGGGCACAGGCGTTTCGCGTCGCGCACCAGACTGCCGGTCTTCACGCCGAAGGTCTTGGCCTCGACGCTGGCCGCGATGCAGCAGCCGGTGGGCGCGATCACCGGCGACACCGCGATCGGCCGGCCACGCAGGCGCGGATTGTCCTCCTGCTCGACCGAGGCGAAGTAGCTGTTGAAATCGACGAACAGGCTGCGCAGGGTCATGCGGGGCGAGCGGCGACACGGACCCGGGCCTTATAGGCTACCGCCGTCGCATGTTCGGAGACGGTTAAACCGCGTCCGTCCGCTTTCCGCCGCGGCGGCTGCGTAGAATCGGGTTCGTCGTCCCGCCGGATCCGCAAGCATGCCGCCGTCGCTCCGCAAGATCGTGCACGTGGACATGGACGCGTTTTACGCGTCGGTCGAGCAGCGCGACGATCCGCGGCTCCGCGGCAAACCGGTGGTGGTCGCGTGGAAGGGCGCGCGCTCGGTGGTGTGCGCGGCCAGCTACGAGGCGCGCAAGTTCGGCGTGCGCTCGGCGATGCCGGCGCTGCGCGCCGAACGGCTGTGCCCGCAGGCGATTTTCGTGCCACCGGATTTCACGCGCTACAAGGCGGTGTCGCGGCAGGTGCGCGCGATCTTCGCGCGCCACACCGACCTGGTCGAACCGCTGTCGCTGGACGAGGCCTACCTCGACGTCACGGTGACCAAAACCGGTCTGCCATCCGCGACCGCCACGGCGGAAGCGATCCGCGCCGCGATCCGCGAGGAAACGCATCTCACCGCTTCCGCCGGCGTCGCGCCCAACAAGTTCATCGCCAAGATCGCGTCGGATTTCCGGAAACCGGATGGCTTGTTCGTGGTGAAGCCGGGCGATGTGCTCGCGTTTCTCGCACCGCTGCCGGTCGAACGCCTGCCCGGCGTGGGCAAGGTGATGCAGCGCAGGCTGGCCGAGCTGGCTATTGCAACCATTGCGGACCTGCGCGCGTTCGACGCCGGTGAACTGGAACGCCGCTTCGGGCGTTACGGGAAAAGATTGCATGAATTGTCACTGGGCATCGACGAACGCCCGGTGACGCCGGATCGTCCGACCCTGCAGATCTCCAGCGAGGACACCTTCGAACGCGACCTCGCGCTGGACGAGCTGGCACCGCATATCGAACGGCTCGCCGGAAAAACCTGGGCCGCGCACCGGCGCGAAGCCGAGGGCCCGCACGGCCGCATCGCGCGCAGCGTGGTGCTGAAACTGAAGACCGCGGATTTCAGGATTCTGACGCGCAGCGTGACACCCGCCGAACGCCCGTCGTCCGCGCGCGAGCTGTGCGAAATTGCCTGCGCACTGCGCGCACGCGTGAACCTGCCGCCGCGCACCCGCTATCGCCTGGTGGGCGTCGGACTTGCGGGTTTCGTCGAGCGCGACAGCTTCGATGCGCAGCCCGGGTTGTTCCAGCGCCGCGTGCGATGAGCCTGCTCGACCGTCCGCGACCGCGACGCCGTCAAAGGATTTCCGGCCCACCTTCGTCTAGCGTTTCCTTAACGACGCGCATGATTGCATCGTCACCGGCGCCGGCAGATGCCGGATCCAAGCGTGCGCGGCTCACGCAACAGCCCGACCCGAGACCCGACGACCGCCATGCACCACCCCCGGCACGGACGGTGACAGCCATCAGGCATGACATGCCGCCGGGAAGAGTCTGGCTTTCGCTGTGGACGCTGGCGGCCGCGACCGCCGCGCACGCCGGCGACGACTGGCCGACGCGTCACACGTTCGACAACGGCGTCGAGGTTGGCGCGCGGGGGCTGCTGCAATACGACCTCGATGATTTCGGCGACGACCGCGCGGCCCACGGCAACGCGATCTTCGAGGATGCGCGCGCGTGGCGGCGCAAGGAATTCAATCTCTACGTCCGCAAGCGCGGCGTGTTCGAAATCAACGCGGGCTACGATTTCCAGGCGCGCACGTGGCTGGACAATTATCTCACGGTGGAAACGCCGGCCGGTCGTTTCCGCGCCGGCCAGTTCAAGACGCCGGTGGGCTGGGAAGACGGCAACACTTCCACCGGCGCAACGGTGTTTCTCGAACGCGCGATGCCGGAGCAGGCCGTTTACGAAGGCCGCCGGGTGGGCGTGGAATGGCGGCGGGATGTCGCTGCGGGATGGTCGCTGCAGGCGGCATGGCTGGCGCGCACCGATCTCAACGCCGACGCCAACGGCAGCACGGTCGCGGGCCGCGCGGTGTACACGCCGGTGCGGCGCGCGGGCGAAGTCGTGCATCTGGGCGTGTCTGCCTCACGCGAGCAGCGCGACGGTTTCACCGCGCGGGTGAGCGCGCGGCCCGAAGTCGCCCTGACGCCGGTGCGTCTGATCGACACGGGTACCTTGCGCGGCGTCGATCACATCGACCGCGCCGGGCTGGAAGCCGGCTGGCTGGCGGGTCCGCTGCTGCTGCAGAGCGAATACCTGATGCTGCGCGCGCAACGTCCGGCGGCGCGGGGCTTCACGAGCCACGGCGGTTATGTCTTCGCGGCGTGGCTGCTGACGGGCGAGACGCACGGTTACCGGGACAGCGGTTTCATCGATCCCGTGCCGGTGAACCCGTGCGGCGCGCTGGAACTGGCGTTGCGTTTCTCCACCCTCGATCTCGACGATGCCGGCGTCACCGGCGGCCGCGAACGCGACTGGACGCTGGGGCTGAACTGGTATTTCGAACGCCACTTCAAATTGCAGGCGAACTACATCCGCGCCTTCAGCAATCGCGGCAACCTGCACCTGGATCCGCGCATCCTTGCGTTGCGCGCACAGCTCGCCTTCTGAGGCGCGAAGCGCCATCCTCCCGCGATGAAAACCGATCAGGCTTTCTTCCCGGGAACATACAGATCGGTGACGGTGCCCTCGGCCACTTCCGCGGCGAGGCCGGTCGCCTCCCCCAGCGTCGGATGCGGATGGATGGTGAGCGCGATGTCGGCGATCTCGGCGCCCATCTCGATCGCCAGCGCGATCTCGGAAATCAGGTCGCCCGCGTGCACACCGACGATGCCGCCGCCGATCACGCGGTGGGTCGCCTCGTCGTAGATCAGCTTGGTGAACCCCTCGGCGCGGTCCATGCCCAGCGCGCGGCCCGACGCCGCCCACGGAAACTTGCCGACGCCGATCTTCAGGCCTTTTTCCTTGGCCTCGCGTTCGCCGACGCCGACCCACGCGACCTCCGGATCGGTGAACGCCACCGACGGCACCACCCGCGCATCGAAGTAGCTCTTCATCCCGGACGCAGCCTCCGCCGCGGTGCGCGCCTCGTGCGTGGCCTTGTGCGCCAGCATCGGCTGGCCGACTAGATCGCCGATCGCGAAGATGTGCGGCACATTGGTGCGCATCTGCCTGTCCACCGGGATCAGGCCGCGCGCGGTGACGGCGACGCCGGCCCTGTCGGCGCCGATCCGGCCGCCGTTGGGATCGCGGCCCACCGCCACCAGCACGCGGTCGAAGATTTTCCGTTCCGGAATGCTCGCGCCCTCGAACTCGCAGGCAATGCCGTTCCTCTGCGCACCGGCGGCGGTGACTTTCGTTTTCAGGTGCACCGCGACGCCCTGGTTCTTCAGGCGCACGGCCAGCGGACGCACCAGGTCGGCATCCACGCCCGGCATCGGTTGATCCAGGAATTCGACCACGGTGACGGCGCTGCCCAGCGCGCGGTACACCGTCGCCATTTCCAGCCCGATGATGCCGCCGCCGACGACCAGCAGGTTTTTGGGGATGTCACGCAGTTCCAGCGCGCCGGTGGAATCCAGCACGCGTTCGTCATCCCACGGAAAGATCGGCAAACGGATCGCCTGCGAGCCCGCGGCGATGATCGCCTGCTCGAAGCGGATCAGCTTCCTGTCGTTGCCGTGCACGACTTCCAATTCGTGCGGCGACACGAACGCGCCCGTGCCCTGCACCACGCGCACCTTGCGCTGCTTCGCCATGGTGGCGAGACCGCCGGTGAGCCGGCCGACCACCTTGTCCTTGAAGTCGCGCAGCTTGCCGAGGTCGATCTTCGGCGTGCCGAATTCGATCCCGTGTGCGGCCATGCCCGCCGCCGCGTCGATCACTTCCGCCGCGTGCAGCAGCGCCTTGGAGGGGATGCAGCCGACGTTGAGGCACACGCCGCCCAGCGTGGCGTAACGTTCGACCAGCACGGTATCCATGCCGAGATCGGCCGCGCGGAACGCGGCGGTGTAACCGCCGGGGCCGGAACCGAGCACGACGATCCGGCATTCGATGTCGGCCTTGCGGCCGGTTTCGTTTGCAGCTTGCGGTGCCGTGCTTTCACCCTCTCCCCCCGGGACAGGGTGTCCGCCCCCTTGCGCAGCCGAAATTGCCGGGCTTGCCTGGACAGGCTCGCCGCGGGCAATCGGTCGGGCGGGCGAGGTCGAAGCCGCGCCAGCGGCCGAGGCAGAAGGCCGATCGGAAGCAGCGCCACGGGCGGCTGCTTGCGATGATCCCGCACCCTCGCCCCCGGAGGGAGGGGGAGCTGCTGCGGCATCTTCGGCTTCGACGATCGCAATCACCGAACCCCGTCCGACCGTGTCGCCGATTTTCACGCGCACTTCCCTGACCACGCCCGCGGCGGAGGCCGGCACTTCCATGGTGGCCTTGTCCGATTCCAGCGTGACCAGGCTCTGGTCCTTCGCCACGCGGTCGCCCGGCTTGATCATCACCTCGATGACCGGCACGTCGTGGAAATCACCGATGTCGGGCACCTTGAGTTCGATCGTGTTTGCCATTCGCGTCGCCTCCCCTCACAGCAGCGCGCGCCGCATGTCGGCGAGCAGTTGCGCGAGGAACGTGGCGAAGCGCGCGGCGGCGGCGCCGTCGATCACGCGATGGTCGTAGCTGAGCGACAGCGGCAGGATCAGGCGCGGCGCGAATTCCCTGCCGTTCCACACCGGCTTGATGGACGACTTCGACACACCCAGGATCGCGACCTCGGGTGCGTTGACGATCGGCGTGAACGCGGTGCCGCCGATCCCGCCCAGCGAGGAGATCGAGAAACAGCCGCCCTGCATTTCGGACGGCGTCAGCTTCCCTTCACGCGCCTTCTTCGCCAGCGCCGCGGTCTCCTGCGCGATCTCCAGCACGCCCTTGCGGTCCGCGTCGCGGACCACCGGCACCACCAGGCCGTTGGGCGTGTCGGCGGCGAAACCGACGTGGAAATACTTCTTCAGCAACAGATTCTCGCCCGTCACATCCAGCGAGGCGTTGAGGTCGGGATATTTCTGCAAGGCGGCGACGCAGGCCTTGATCAGGAAAGCCAGCAGCGTGACCTTGATGCCTTCCTTCTCGTGCTCCCTGTTGAGCGCCACGCGCAATGCCTCGAGCTCGGTGATGTCGGCGTCTTCGAACTGGGTGACGTGCGGGATCATCGCCCAGTTGCGCGCGAGGTTGGCGCCAGAAAGTTTCTTGATCCGCGACAGTGGCCGGGTTTCGATCCCGCCGAACTTCGTGAAATCGATCTGCGGCCACGGCAGCAACCGAAGCCCCTCTCCCCCTGGGAGAGGGGTTTGGGGCGAGGGTCCGCGCGCGCCGGACATCACGCCCTTGACGAAGCCCTGCACGTCTTCCTTCGTGATCCGTCCGCCGCGTGCGCTGCCGGTGACGTGCGACAGATCCACGCCCAGTTCGCGCGCGAACGCGCGCACCGCGGGGCTCGCGTAAGGCACCTTGGCGGGCATGATGGAGTCGGCGTCGAACGGAATCGGTGGCGCGTGGCGCTCGGCTTTTCCCTCTCCCTCCGGGGAAGTCTGCCTTCCCTGGCCAAGAGCTCCGTGGTGGCGCGCAGCGCCGGGTGAGGGTTCGATCTCGCGTGGTGCTGATTCTGCCTTGGCAGTTTGCGCAGGTTCCGGACCCTCACCCCCAGCCCCTCTCCCGGTGGGAGAGGGGGGTGTTTCTGCCGACGCAGCTCGCGGTTTCGCTGGTGTCGCAGTCTCTGCAGCTGCATCCGCTTCAACAATCGCGATCACGCTGCCTTCCGACACGTTGTCGCCGACCTTGACCTTGACCTCGCGCACGATGCCCGCGAACGGCGCCGGCACTTCCATCGTGGCCTTGTCCGACTCCAGCGTGACCAGACCCTGGTCCCGGGCCACGCGTTCACCCGGTTTCACCAGCACCTCGATCACCGGCACGTCGTGAAAATCGCCGATGTCCGGCACCTTCGCTTCGCGTGTCTCCGCCATGCCCGGCTCCCGAATGCAATGCGCAAGGCGCCCAGTTTCGCGCATTTGCGCGGTCACGTCATGCCCCGGCCGAAAGTCACGATGACCTTCGGCCAATGGACAGGTCTGGAACCGGTGGGCAGACTGCCCCCGGCACCTGCCAACCCATGCCGGGAATCCACCGATGCTGACCATCCGCGAGCTGTCCAAGACCTATCCGAACGGCGTGCGCGCCCTGCAGTCGGTGTCACTGGACATCCCGAACGGGATGTTCGGCCTGCTGGGTCCCAACGGCGCCGGCAAGTCCACGCTGATGCGGACGATCGCGACGCTGCAGGACCCGGATGCAGGCAGCATCCGGCTCGACGATCTGGACGTGCTGGCCGACAAGCCCGCGGCGCGGCGGGTGCTCGGCTATCTGCCGCAGGAATTCGGCGTGTATCCGAAAGTGACCGCCGAGGCGATGCTGGACCACTTCGCGGTGCTGAAGGGCGTCACCCGCCGCGGCGAGCGGCGCGACCTGGTCGATGCGCTGCTGAGACAGGTGAACCTGCACGAGGTGCGCAGGCGCAGGCTGGGCACGTTCTCCGGCGGCATGCGCCAGCGCTTCGGGATCGCGCAGGCGCTGATCGGCGATCCCAGGCTGGTGATCGTGGACGAGCCCACCGCGGGGCTCGACCCCGAGGAGCGCCAGCGGTTTCTGAACCTGCTCGCGGAAATCGGCGAGCGCGTGGTGGTGATCCTTTCGACCCACATCGTCGAGGACGTGACCGAGCTGTGCCCGCGGATGGCGATCCTCGCCGAAGGCCGGGTGCGCCTCACCGGCGAACCGCGCGAAACCATCCGCTCGCTGGAAGGCCGGGTGTGGCGACGCACGATCGACAAGGCCGCGCTGCCGCAATACCGCGAGCGGATGAACGTGCTCTCGACCCGGCTCGCGGCCGGCAACACCGTGATCCACGTGCTGGCCGACGCGAAACCCGAGGACGGTTTCGAGAGCGTGCCGCCGGACCTCGAGGACGTGTACTTCGGCCAGCTGCACCACGCCGCCACCGCGAAGGCGGCGTGACATGTTCGGCGAGATCTTCCGCTTCGAACTGCGCCAGCAACTGCGCAGCCCGCTGTTCTGGCTGATCGCGACGGGTTTCGCCGCACTGGCGTTCGCGGCCGCGTGCTCGGACTCGATCACCATCGGCGGCGGTATCGGCAACATCCACCGCAATGCCCCGTACGTGGTGGTGCAGATGCTGGGCATCTTCTCGGTGCTGGGACTGTTCCTGATCACGGTGTTCGTGGCCGGCGCGGCGCTGCGCGATTTCGGCGCCAACACCGCGGAGCTGATGTTCGCGACGCCGGTGTCACGCGGCGCGTACCTGGGCGGACGCTTCGCGGCCGGCTGGTTGGTGAGCGTGCTGGTGCTGGCCGCGGTCGCGGCCGGGATGTGGCTGGGTTCGCTGATGCCGTGGCTGGATCCCGCGCGTCTCGGACCCACGCCGTGGCACGCCTATGGCTGGGCGCTGGTGTCGCTGGTGCTGCCCAACCTGTTCTTCGTCGCCGCGCTGCTGTTCCTGCTGGCGGTGACCACGCGCTCGATGCTGGGCACCTACATCGGCGTGATCGCGTTCTTCGTGCTGTGGCAGATCGCGCTGGTCACGCTGGGCAACGGCAACATCGAGCACCAGACCGCCGGGGCGATCATCGATCCGTTCGGGCTGGGCGCGCTCGATCTGGCGACGCGCTACTGGACGCCGTCGGACCGCAACACGCTGGTCCCGCAGCTCGCCGGCGTGATGCTGGGCAATCGCGTGCTGTGGATCGCGATCGGCGCGGCCCTGCTGGCCGCCGCGTTCGTGCTGTTCAAACCCGACCGCGAGGGCCTGCGGCTGTTCCGCCGCCGCAGGCGTGCGATCGCGCCGGATGCGTCCGCCGCAGCCGGCGCCGCGGCGATCGTGCTGCCGGTGGTGACGCTGCGCACCGGATTCGCCGCGCGCTTCCGGCAATTCCGCAAACTCGCCTGGTTCGACACCCGTTCGGTGCTGCGCGGCGTGCCGTTCCTGGTGCTGCTGGCGTTCGGGCTGGCCAACCTGGGCGGCCGCCTCGCCTTCAGCGGCGAGCTCTACGGCACCGGCGTGTGGCCGGTCACGCACCTGATGGCGCAGGCGATGAGCCAGAGCTACACCTTCCTGCTGCTGATCGTGCTGGGTTTCTACGCGGGCGAGCTGGTGTGGCGCGAACGCGACGGCCGGGTCAGCGAGGTCATCGACGCGTTCCCGACGCCGGACTGGATTCCGCTGCTGTCGAAGGTCGCGGCCCTGGTCGCCGTGATCGTGCTGTTCCTGGCGGCGGGTTCCCTGTTCTGCATGGGCTATCAACTGATCCGCGGCTACCACCACCTGCAGCCGCTGCTGTACCTGCAATACGCCGGGCTGGACCTGCTGGCCTTCCTGCCGTTCGCGATCCTCGCGGTGGTGCTGCAGGTGTGGAGCAACAACAAGTTCGCCGGCTATGGACTGCTGGTGGCGTACATCGTGCTGACCATCGCGCTGGCGCAACTGCACTTCGACGATCACCTGTACCGCTACGGCAGCGCGCCCGACGCGCCCTATTCGGACATGAACGGTTTCGGTTCGTTCTGGACCGGCACCCTGTGGTTCCGCGCCTACTGGCTGTGCCTGGGCGCCGCGCTGCTGGTGCTGGCCGCGCTGTACTGGGTGCGCGGCACCACCAGCGGCTGGCGCGCGCGCACGCGCGTGGCGTTGCAGCGCTTCCGGATGCCGGCGCGGATCGTGCTGGCGGCGTCATTGACCGGTTTCGTCGCGATCGGCGTGTTCGCCTGGCACAACACCCACGGCCTGTATCGCTACCAGACGCACGACGATCAACGGCGCCTGGCGGCAGACTACGAAAAGGCCTATCGCAGGTACGCGGGGCTCGCCCAGCCGCGGATCACCGATGTCAGGGTGAACCTGGCGATGTATCCGGACCAGCGGCGCATCGACGTCGACGGTCATTACACGCTGGTCAACAAGCACGACCAGCCGATCGACGAGTTGCTGGTGCAGTTGCCTGCGCCCGAAACACGCGACTACAAGGTCGATCTGGATTTCCCCGCGCACTCGGTCGCGCTGGCCGATCCGAAACAGGGTTTTTATCTCTACAAGCTGGCGGCGCCGCTGCAACCCGGCGCGTCGATGGACTTCGGTTTCCGTGGACACGTCGCGTACCGCGGTTTTGCGAACGAACCCGCCGGCGAGCAGATCGTCCACAACGGCACCTTCGTCAACAGCTTCGCGTTTCCGCATTTCTGCTACGACGAAAACCGCCAGCTCACCGACAACAACGATCGCCACAAGTACGGGCTGGGTCCGGCACAGCGCCTGCCCAAGCGCGACGATGCCGCGGCGCACGCAAACAACCTGATTGCCTGCGACGCCGACTGGGTGCACTTCGAGGCCACGCTTTCCACCAGCGCCGACCAGATCGCGCTGGCGCCGGGTTATCTGCAGAAGGCATGGACCGAAGGCGATCGGCACCATTTCCATTACGTGCAGGACACGCCGATCCTCGATTTCTTCTCGTTCCAGTCGGCGCGCTACAGGGTGGCGCGCGAAAGGTGGCACGACGTGAACCTGGAGATCTATTACGACCCGCAGCATTCGTACAACGTCGCACGGATGTTCAAGGCGATGAAACTGTCGCTGGACTACTACACGAAAAGCTTCGGACCGTACCAGTTCCGGCAGTTGCGGATCCTCGAGTTCCCCGACTACTCGGCGTTCGCGCAGTCGTTTGCCAATACCGTGCCGTTCTCGGAGGCGATCGGCTTCATTGCCGACCTGCGCAAGCCTTCCGACATCGACTATGTCACCTACGTGACCGCGCACGAGATCGGCCACCAGTGGTGGGCGCACCAGGCGATCGGCGCCCAGGTGCAGGGCGTGACCATGCTGGACGAATCGCTGGCGCAATACTCGGCGCTGATGGTGATGAAGCACCTGTACGGCCCGACCAAGATGCGCAAGTTCCTGAAGTACGAGCTGGACCGCTATCTCTCGGACCGCGCCGGCGAGCGCGTGGAGGAAGAACCGCTGGCGCTGGTCGAGAACCAGCCTTACATCCACTACCGCAAGGCCTCGGTGATCTTCTATGCCTTGCAGGACTACATCGGCGAGGACAAGGTCAACGCCGCGTTGCGCACCTGGCTGGACAGGGTGAAGTTCCAGCAGCCGCCATACACCGATACCCGCGAGCTGATCGCGGACATCCGCGCGGAAGCCGGGCCGCAGTACCAGGGACTGATCACCGATTTCTTCGACAAGATCACCCTGTTCGACGACCGGATGGTTTCGGCCACCGCGAAGAAACTGCCGGACGGCCAGTACGAAGTCACGATGCACGTGCACGCGACCAAGTACCACGCCGACGGCAACGGCAGCGAAACCCGCGCGAAAGTCGATATCCCGATCGAGATCGGCGTGTTCGCCAAAGCGGCCGACGGCGAGGAGCAGGATGAAAAGCCGCTGTATCTCGCGAAGATGCCGGTTGCCGACGGCGACAGCACGATCACGGTGACGGTCGATGGCAAGCCGTACGAGGCCGGCATCGATCCGTTCAACGAGCTGGTCGATCGCGTGTCCGACGACAACCGCGCACCGGTGACCCTTCCGTAGGAGCCTGCGTGCAGGGGGGCCGTGTGCGAAGCCGCGCGCGGGCGACGCTGCGCGGACCCGGAGAAACGACGAGACGCGGCGCCAGGCGCCGCGTCTCGCGTGTGCGGAACGGTCCGCGACTTATTTGTGGTGTTCCGCGGCGTGCACCGAACCCGCGCGGCTGATGGTGAACTTGGTCCCGGCGATGCCGAGATTGATGCCCTCACCATTGCCCGCCAGCGCCAGCGACACCGTGCCCTTGGTCAGCACCTGCGCGGTGCCGGACTTGACGAGGCCCGCGTTGGCGGATGCCGCCGCGTAGTTGCCCAGCACGTCGCTGATCCTGTAAACGTCGGTGAACCTGCCCTTGCCGTCGTCGATGCGCCACTTGCCGGCGGTCAGGCCGCCGCCACGCACGCGGATGTTCACCGCCATCGATTCGCCGTTGGCGCAGGTCACCCTGCCGACACCGTCGGCATGCTCGTAAATGGCTGACCAGCCCCGCAGGGAAAACGTCAGCTTGCAATCCAGATCGGGCTGCGCGGCCGCGGCGGTGCCGGCGGCAGCGAAGCCGGTGGCGCCGAGCAGGGCTGCGCCCAGCCAGACCGTCCATTTGCGAAAGCGGATCCGGCTGCCGGAAACATGCATGGTCATGTCGCGCCTCCTGGTTGACCGTGAACGACCTTGGCAATCTGCCACCATGAACATGAACGCCGTCCCGATGACAGCCGGCCACAAGCTGAACGCGACCGCCGACCGGCTCGATTCGCCGGAATGCCCGGCCTGCGCGGTGTCCACGCGAGCGCGACGGCGCCCGTTCGATCAAACCGCGTAACCGAAACGTTCGATCCACGGACGCAGGATCGGCAGCACCGGCTCGAACCGTTCGCGGTATGCCTCCCAGCGGCCGACCGCCCGGTGATGCACCGGCTCGGTGACCTGGGCGTAGCTGGGCGTGCTGATGAACCGCTTGCCGCGTGCGTGTTCGGCGAATCGCAGCATCGGCGATGCGTCCGCGAGCCCGAGATAATCCCCGAGCTGCACGATCTGGTCCTCGAATCCCGTGACCACGGATTCGTAGCGCCACGTCAGCACATCCGGCTTGAATACCTCGATGTGCCGCTGCCACTGTTCGAACACCCGCGCGTAACCCCGGGCCAGGCGTTCCGGCGACGAGCACAGCACCATGAAAGCAGGCGAGCGGAACGGCTGCATGCTGCAACTCAGCAGCACGTCGCAGGGATGCCGCAGGCACAGGATGATGCGCGTCCGGGGAAACAGCCTGAGGATCATCGGCAGGCACAGCATGTTCAGCGGGTTCTTGTCCACCAGCCGGTGCTGACCGAGATCGGGCAGCACGCGGCGCACCAGGCGCCAATACACCGCACGCAACTGGTCCGCGTCGGTCGGGGACAGGTCGGCGAGGTCGTCCGGATAACGCTGGCCGACGGCTTGCATCCGCTCGACGAGATCGTGGATGTACGCGCGCTCGTCCATCGAGCGGAAAGCCGGATGGGCATCGAGCATCTGTTCCAGCAGGGTGGTACCGGAACGGGGGAAACCGACCACGAAAACCGGACTCTCGTCGACGTTCGGCGAAGGCAGCGGGCGCCATGCCGCATGGGCGTGTTGCCCGACAATCCGGTCCGCCATCGGCAACGGCTGGCTGTCGGGCGCCAGCAGTTCGGGGACGATGGTCCGCGCGATCCCGAGTTGTGCCGCATGGGCGATCTGTGCGGCTTGCCACGCGTCGTGATACTGCCCTTGCCGGTCGAGTGCCGAGGCCAGCCCGAAGGCGGCGTTCGCCCGGCTCTCGTCATCGGCGGCGAGATCCAGCACGCGCCGGTACAGCGCCGCCGCATCGGCGTATTGCCGCGCCCGCATCGCCAGCACGGCATGCGCGCGCAGGCCGTCGCTGCGGGCCTGATCCGCGTCGGGGGGCAATGCCTCCAGCGTGCCCACCGGCAGTTGCTGCAATTCGCGCCGCGCCCGCTCGACCTGATTGCTGCGCTCGTACAACGCGACGCGTTCCGCGATGATGCGCAGACGCATCGGTTCGGCGGCAGCGCCTTCGGGCAAACGCGCCTGCGCCAGCGTGCGCAGCGCGGCGTCCGGCCGGCCCAGCGTGGACAGCATCGCCGCCAGGATCAGGGCCTGCCCGGCCGGCTGCGGAGGCCAGCCGGCGGCGCCTTCCAGCATCGCCTCCTCGCCGCCGTTGTCGCCGCAGACGTGGCAGGCGTAGGCGGCCTGCAGGCGTGCATCGATGAATCGCGGCGACAGCCGCACCGCGTCCAGCAACGCCTCGCGCGCCCGCGGCCAGTGCCTTAGTTGCAGGTAGAGCAGCCCGAGGTTGTAGTGCACTTCGGCATCGTCGGGCGCCAGCTCCCCGGCTTTCAGCAGCGCCCGTTCCGATGCCGCCGTGTCGCCCGACAGCCGGCAGGCCACACCCAGGTTGTTCCAGTACGCGGAAACCTGCGGGCGCATGCGCGTGAGCCTGCGGAACGTGGCCGCGGCCTGGGCGTGCCGGGCGGTGACCTGCTGGGCCAGCCCCAGCCATGCCAGGACGCCCTCGTCTTCCGCTGCGGCCGCGGGGGCCTGCCCGGCGAGCGCGATGACCTGCTCCGGCTTGCCGGCACTCCACGCGGCGGCCATCGCAGCGGCCAGATCGGTGATCGAACGTGACATGCGGTCTCGATCGCTGCCTCCCGGAATCCGGAATGATCGAACAAAAGGGCCGCGCATGCGCGGCCCTTTTGCCCTCGCAGGTTGTTGAGAAAGTGCTTTCGTGCACTTGACTCGCGCCATCCATGGCGCTCGCCCTGCGGGCCAGCTTCGCTGTTCGCATCCGCTCCTGCGGATGCAGTCTCGATGTCGCGAGTCCGGCACATGTCCGGACTCGCTCCCGACGGATCAAGCGCTTGCAGCGCCCGATCCGCGGCAGGCCATCCATGGCCTGCGCTGGCAGGGTGTTGAAAAACACCCTGCCAGTCGCGGTTTCCGGGTTTTGCCGGACGCTGGCGTCAGAACTTCATCGTTGCACGCGCCCAGTAATAGCGGCCCATCATGTCGTAGGTCGCGGAGTCCGTGTTGCCCTGGCCGTTCTGATAGTAGAGCGGCGGCAGCCGGTTGCTGAGGTTGTCCACGCCGACGTCGAAGCGGGTGTGGATGGCCGGTACCGCATAGCCGATCTGGAAGTCGTGATACGTGACGGAAGCCATCGGCAGGCTGGCGTTGGTGGCGGCATCGGCGTTGAGCGCGGTCACCGGATTGATGTAACGCGTCCGCCACTGGGCATCCCAGTTGCCGCGCGTCCAGTTGAGCGTGAGCGTGGCCCGCCAGCGCGAGATGTTGCCGAACTGCGGGTTGAGCGTGCCGGCGTATTCGATGGTCTGCGCCCCCGGCTGACCCGGCGTGGCGTTGTTCTTGAAGGTCGCTATGTAAGACGTCGCGAGCCCGGCCTTGAAATCGCCCGGATCCACGCCGCCCAGGTTGAAGTGCGGGATGGCGTAGTTGAACGTGAAATCGACGCCGCTGGTGCTGAGGCTGCCCAGGTTCACCACCGGCGTGTCGATGTAGAAGATCTGGCCGGGTTGCTGGGTGGTGTTGTCGTAGCGGTGGATGAAGTCGCAGAACGGGCTGGCGTTGTTGTTGAAGCAGGCGTTGACCACGGTGATGCCCGAGATCGGCACCAGCGTGTCGTACAGGTAGATGTGCCAGAAATCCAAGCTGGTGTTGAGGCCGGGCGCCCAGCTCGGGTCATACACCAGTCCGAAGTCGATGGACTTGCCGTGCTCGGGCTTCAGGTTCTCGCCCACCACCCGCGATCCCGAGTAGTAGGTGTTGACTTGCGCGACGCTGTTGCCGGGCCAGTTCGGAGGCACGAACTGGCAGGCGGCGGCATGCTGCGCCAGTTCCGCCGCCGTGAGGTGCGCGCAGGGATCGTTCAGGGTCGGCTGCACCAGCGAGCGTCCGTCGAAGAGTTGATCGAGGTCGGGCGCCCGGAACACCTGCGAGATGGTGCCGCGCACCAGCAGGTCCTGGATCGGGCGCCATTCGATCGCGAACTTGCCGTTGGTGGTGGAGCCGGCGGTGTTGTAGTCGGAATAGCGGACGCCCAGATCGACGTTCAACGAGTACACGCCGGGCACGTCCTTCAACAGCGGGATCAGGGTTTCGGCGTAGGCTTCCTTCACGTTGTCGCTGCCGCGGCCCGGCGAGCCGCAGGCTTCCTGCAGGATGCCGCAGGTGGCGGTCAGCGGATCCAGCAGCGCGAAGGGGTCCACGGTGTAATTCATGCTCTGCTTGCGGTACAGCGCGCCGACCGCCAGTTGCATGGCACCCGCCGGCAAGGTCCACAGATCGCCGTTGGCGCCGAACTGGACCTGCCGCATGATCTCGTACTTGGAATAGGTGGCCGTCACCGCGCCCGCGCTCAGCGCCGCGCCCTGGTTGGCCTGGTCGAAGATGTTGGCGCCGTTGTCGATGGCCGCCTGCAGCGCGGGAATCGAGAGCTCGTTCTCGTCGCGCTGGGTGCGCGCCGTGTGGCCGTAGTCGAAGGTCAGGTTCCAGTTCCAGTTGTTCTGGCCGAAACTGCCGCGCAAGCCGCCGATCACCTGGCCGGTGCTGGTGGTGTAGGGATGCAGCCGGGTGCCGACGCCGGTGAGGCGGGTCTGGAAAACATAACCGCTGTTCGGTACGCCGGGAATGGGGTTGGGACTGAACGTCACCCCGAACGGATTGAACGGCGCGCTGGCCGGAATGACCAGACCGTCGCCGGTACCCACGGGCGGAGGCGCATCCTGCCCCGCCGATTCCGTATGGTTGTAGAACGCGTCCACGAACGCGGTGAGGTTGTCGGTCAGGTTGTAGCTGCCCAGCAGGAAGCCGTTGGTGCGCTGCTGCCTGACCTGGATGTAGTCGTAGGCGGCATAGTTGAACGAATCGACGCCCGGCTGGAAACAGCGGTAATCGCTCAGGCTGGTTCCGTTGCCGCTTGCCAGCGTGACCCTGCCCGACGAGCAATTGAAGTAATTCGTGAGCGCCGGGGGCACTTGCATCCTGCCCGTGGGAATGGAACTCGAGCCGGCCACGATCACCTGGCCGCTGGAAAGGTACAACTGGTGCGCGGAGAAATCGCGGCGGCTGTCGGGCACCGCATCGTAGCGGTTGAAATCGAGGCCGCCCACGAGGCTGTACTTGTCGCCGCTGTTGCCCATCGTGATGCTGAAGCCGCGGCGCTGGCCGTCGCCGTGGCCGGAGATGCCGTTGTTGATGCTGACCTCCGCGCCCTTGAAGTCGTTGCGCAGGATGAAATTGACCACGCCGCCCACGGCGTCGGAACCGTAGGTGGTCGAGGCGCCTTCGGCCAGCACGTCGACCCGCTGGATCATGTTCTGCGGGATCAGGTTGACGTCTGCATTGAGCATGCGCTGGCCGTCGATCAGCACCAGCGTGCGGCCGGTGCCCAGGCCGCGCAGCGAAATGCGCGAAGCGCCGTCGCCGCCTTCCGTCAACGGCGTGGCGACGCCGCCGCCGTTGCTGTTGTTGGCCGGGTTGGTCGCGTTGCCGGCGATGCTGGGCAACTGCTGCAGGAGATCGCCGAGGGTCGGCTTGCCCGAATTGGAGATGGTCGCGCGGCTGACCGTGGTCACGGGGCTGGAAGTCTCGAGATCGACGCGGCGGATCAGGGAGCCGGTGACGATCACGGTCTGCAGCGTTTTCGGCTGACCCTTGGCCGGGGTCTGGTTTTCCGGCGGCACCTGCTGAGCCTGGGCCAGGCCGGCGACCGTGACCAGACCCGCAGCGATACCCACACGCACAGCCAACGCCAAGCGATTCATCTTGCGATTCATGGGTTCTCCCCGGTTGTTGTGGAGACCGCCGGCGCCCCCTGCACGGCGATCTGCTGAGAGCCGAAATCCACAACCTGCATGCCGAAAATCAGCATTGGACATGCTGAAAGTCTGCAGCAGGTGTGCCGAAACTATCAGCATGCGGGCGCGGCGGCCAGCCCCCCGCCGCCGCGCGTCCCGGGTTCGTTCAGCCGGGCAGCTTTTTCGAGAGCCGGTCGATCAGCTTGACCACGATGGTGCCGCCCGGCACCACCAGCCCGGCGAAATCGGCGCCGAGATCGAACAGCGCGTCGCGGTTGCCGAGCCGGCGCACCGCGTCGCCCAGCATGCTGCCTTCCCTGTTGACGCGGCCCGACAGGCCGTCGATCTCGATCACGCCGGTCTTGTCCTTCCACGCGAACTGGAAGGCATACACGGGACGGTAGAACAGCGTGAGCGATTGAATGTCGATCTCGTCGCTGGCGATCGCGTCGGCTTCGACCGGCGCGGACAGCCGCGCCTTCACCTGCTGCAGCACCGAGGCCGCGGTGACCGTGGGCACGATGAAATGCGGCTCGCTGCTGTCGGCAATCTCGTGGAAGGCGTAGCGGCCGGCGTATTCGACCAGGGTCTTTTCCGGCGTGTCGTGTCCCAGCGCATCGACGTAGTGCGCCAGCGCGGTGACGCTTTCGCAGTCCTCGACCGCGGCGAGCTGCAACTCGCGCCGCGCATCCACCGCGAGTTTCCGCCCCAGCAGTTCCACCGCGGTGACGTGCGGATGTTCGACCCTGACGTGATACGTGCCGCGGCGGGTGTACAGCGTGCGCCGCGTGGCCTTGGCCATCCAGAACGGCTGGTAGCGCTTCTCGGTGCCGGCCAGCGTGATCTCGGCCTCCTTCGGCCGGTCCCACAACTTCATCCGGGCCAGCATCCCGAACGCGCCGGTCTTCTCGTGCTCGGCCTGCGCGCGCGCGGATGTCTCGTTGAACACGTCCTCGAAGACGCAGATCTTTTCGTCCATGCCCCGCCCCCTGACGCGATCCCGCGCCCGCCGTTGCCCTGCGCGCATCATGCGCGCGCCATTCCGGGGTTTCAACGGGCCGCTTTCGGGTCGGCCTTCACGCCGGCGCAGACGTCACTGCTTCGGCAGCGGCAGGAATTTCGCGGGATCGTAGCCGCCGACCTCGAACCTGAGCGTTTCCCTGCCATGGTCGCGGGTGGTCACGTCCATCTCGATGACCCTGGCCTTTTCCAGCGCGGCGATGAACTTCCTGTCGTTCTCGATGAACATCGCGGGCTCGCCGGTCTTGGGCAGGTAGGCCTTCCAGATTTCGCGCTTGCCGTCGAAGCGCATCGGGACGGCGCACTCGCCCTTGCACACGAAGCCGTGCCCGCTGCCGAACAGATACACGCTCTGCCCCCACTTCACGTGCCGGCGCAGCACCAGTTGCACGCGCTCGGCGCCGGACGGCTCGCTGGAATAGATGCTGGCGGTGTGCTGCAGGCCTTCGACGTTGGCGGTCTGGTACAGCCACAGGTTCGCGAGGCGGTCGTGTTCGGCCTTGGCCTTGGCGCGGGCCTCCACATCGGACAGCGTCTTGCGCACCTCGGCCGCCGCGGGCGTGCCGGGGAACTGGCCGACGATCTCCTGTCCGATCGGGGCGGCCAGCTCGTCGTTGTGCTCGGCCAGCATGGCCTGATACAGCTTCAATTTCTGCGCGGCCTGCGCTTGGTTTTCGGCGTGTTGCGCCGCGGCGTTCTGCGCCGGCGTCGATGAAGGTGTCTGCGAGCAGGCCGGCAACAGCGCGAACGCGATGACCACCGGGCCGACCAGCAACGGAATCGTGATGCGGCGGAAGCGCGGTGTCATGTCCCGCAGTATAACCATCCTGCGGCACGGCCCGGGCGACAGGCCCGGTCCGGTCCGCGCCAGCGCTCGGGTTCCCCGGCGAATCCGGTTCCGCGTGTCGGTGGAACGTCGTTGCGATCGTCACTCGCCACCGGCCCGTTGGCAAAAGCACGGGCCGGCGCAGCGAGCCCGCCCTGCCCGCATACCCGGCAGCGAACGGGGAACGGGGTTGCATTCGCCGTGCCTCCCACGAGCCCGTGCGACCATCGGCATCGTCCCTCAACCGCGGCAATCCACACACGGCTGTGCGGAGACCCGCACCACTTCGAGACGCCGCACGGTGCGTTCGCGGCGCTGCGACTGGGCCAGCAACAGGCCGCCCAGGATCAGCGCACCGCCCGCGGCCATGCCGAGCGTCAAGGCTTCGCCCAGCGCCAGCCATGCCCACAACACGCCGAACACCGGCACCAGATAGGTCACCATCGTGGCGCGCGGTGCACCCACCCGCTGGATCAACCGGAAATACACGCCATAGGCAATGCCGGTGCACACGATTCCGATCGCGATCACGCAAAGCCATGCCTGCAGCGGAATCGGCGCCGACGGCCAGGTCCACGCCGCGAACGGTGCCAGCAGCACCGCACCGCTGCCCAGCGTCGCCGCCGCCACCGCGATCGGCGGCAGATCGGCGAGGTAACGCTTCACCACGTTCGCGGAAACGCCATAGAACAATGCCGCCAGCGCGCCCGCCGCCACCGCGGGACCAAGGCTGGCGCCGGCGAGGTCGCCGCTGGCCAGCACCGCGACGCCGACCAGGCCACCCAGCAATCCCGCGAGGCGCCGGCCGCCGATCCGTTCGCCGAACAGGGCGAACGCCGCCAGCGCCGCGAACGGCACCGCCATGCTGTTGACGATCGCGCTGACGCCGGCCGGCGCGCGTTCCGCGCTCCACGCGAACAGCAGGAACGGGATCAGCGTGTTGATCAGCCCGATCGCCGCGAGTTGCGGCCAGCGCGACCACGGAAACCGGGCGCGCTCGCGCCACAGGAACGGTGTCAGCACCAGTGCGCCCAGCGCGAGCCGCAGATCGACCAGCGGCGCCGGCCCGAAGTGCGGCGTCGCGATGCGCAGGAACAGGAACGAACCGCCCCAGATCGCGGCCAGCCCCAGCAGTTCCACCGGGCTGCGCCAATCGTAACCGCTGCGCGCGCCGCCGTGGCGCAGCCGCCGTCCGCGGCGCGGCGTCCGCACCGGCGGCGCATCGTCGCGCGCCAGCAGCCGCGCGGTTTCCGGATCGGCCACGTGCCCGCCCAGGAACAGCATGCCGCCCGACAGTTTTGCCAATTCTCTCAACATGGGCCACCTCGATCAGGGTTGCATTGGAACCCTGTGAGGCGCAAAAATACGTGCCATCCGCCACCCGCGGTAGCGATGAATTTTCAAGCTGGCATTGAGAAATTTCGAACATGGCACGCACCCCGCTGAACCCGCTGCTGACCTTCGTCGCGGCCGCCCGGACCGGCAACCTGACCCGCGCCGCTGAGCAGATGCACCTCACCGTCAGCGCACTGAGCCACCAGATCCGGCTGCTCGAGGCACGGGTCGATTGCGCGCTGTTCGTGCGCGGGCCGCGCGGATTGAAGCTCACCGCCGAGGGGCAGCGCCTGCTCGACAACGTCGCCCCGCACCTGGAAGCGATCGAGGAAGCGTTGAAGCCGCTGTGCACGCGCTGCGACAACGCGCTGTCGCTGTCGGCGATGCCGTCGATGACCTCGAGCTGGCTGCTGCCCCGGCTGCCGCGCTTCGTCGCGCAGCATCCGGAAATCGAGTTGAACCTCGATTCCTCGATCGAGCTGGTGGATTTCGCCGACGGCCGTCACGACGCCGCACTGCGCTACGGCGCCGGCAAGTGGCCGGGACTGGTGGTCGAGCCGCTGCTGGAGGAATGGCTGACGCCGGTGGCGAGTCCCTCGCTGCTGGCCGGGCGCAAACACCCGAAACTGGAGGAACTCGGCAGCCTGCCGCTGCTGTGTCCCGAGGATCCGTGGCCGGAATGGTTCGCGACCTACGGCGGCAAGCCGCCGAAGCGGTACGCCGCCTCGTTCAGCGATTCCGAATCACGCCAGCGCGCGGCGGTGGAAGGTCTGGGCGTCGCGCTGGGGCGCACGACCATGGTGCGGCCGCTGATCGAGGCCGGCGTGCTGGTCGCGCTGTTTCCGCAACTGATGAAGGCGGAGCGTGCGCATTACCTCGTGTACCCGGAGCGTTCGCTCAAGCACGCCGGATTCCGCGCCTTCCGCGAATGGCTGCTGGACGAGGCCGCACGCTTCCGCGCCGCGCCGCCGACCGGATTCCCGAAAGTCGCGCCGCTCAGGCCCGCCCGGAAACGGACCGCGCCGCAGCGGGCGCACGGATGAGCCCCGAGGATCGGCAGAATCAATAGCCGCGGCAGGGATCGCGGCCCATCGAATGATCGTAGGCCGACACTTTCTCGTCGCGCTCGTGCCCGTCCCGGCCAGCCGTCGCCGTTGCGTTGATGCGCCGGCAGGCTTGCTCGCGCGTGATCCTGGTACCGCGGACCGGCACCGGAGCCCAGGCGCCGCGTCCGCGCCGCGAGCGTGCGCCGGAAACCCCGTTGCCGTCGGCCCAGCGTGCCACGCCGTCGCCCGGCAGCGAGGACGGACAACGCGTGTGCCGGTAGAACACCTCGCCGTCGGCCGCGCGGCATTCCCACGACATCACGGGTTTTGCCGATTTCGTCCGCGCAGCGGAGGCACGTCCGCCGCTCGCACGCGAACGCGCGGCAGTCGTCCGCCCCTTGCGGGCCAGCGAAACGGCCGAAGGCGCATCCGGATCGATCAATGGCTGGCCCGTGACATCGAGTTTCGCCTGCGCCGAACGCGCGGCGCACGGCGTGTCCTGGAATGCAACGGCACCGTGTGCATCAAGACATTTGTAGACCGGCCCGGCATGCAAGCCGGTGGCGAACACAAGCAATGCCAACCCGCTCGACGCGCGCAGGCACCACGAGCCGGTCGGCCAGTGAAGACGACGAAGCCGCGCATCCCCGGTTTCCATGTTCCACCTCCCTTCGACCCGCCATGGCCATGCTCATCGAAGCGGTGCGGTTCCAACAGCGGCTGTTTCCGTGGAGATGTGTAGGAAAATGCCGATCCCGGCCGCCCGGATGACGGGCTTGCCGGTACCGATCGGCCCTAGCAGGGTGTTGAAAAACACCCTGCTAGCGCAGGCCATGGATGGCCTGCCGCGGATCAGGCGCTGCAAGCGATTGATCCGTCGGGAGCGAGTCCGGACATGTGCCGGACTGGCGACGTTGAGACTGCATCAGCAGGAGCGGGTGCGAACAGCGAAGCTGGCCCGCAGGGCGAGCGCCATGGATGGCGCGAGTCAAGTGCAGGAAAGCATTTTCTCAACAACCTGCTAGACGCACCGATGTGGATTCTTCGACGATCAGGCGCGCCCGATCAGCGCCGCGTAGCAGCCGGGCTTGGCGAAGTGCGCGTGCAGATACGCCGCCCGCGGATCGGCGAACAGCCGTTCGATCAGTCCCTCCACTTCGCGGCCGTCGGCGACGTCGGCATCGAGCAACATGCCATCCCGGTCGAACGCGCGCAGCGACAGCAGGCGCGAACGCAGCATCGGCGGAACGCGATCGACCCCGTCGAAAGTCCGCTCGCCTTCGCGCACGTAGATCGCATGACTCGAACGGAACGGCGAGTCCACGGCGTGATGTTCGTAATGGGTCAGGATCACCTCGTCACCCACTGCCGCGTCGGTCAGGCTGATGCGGCAGGGAAAGCCCGGTGCCTTGTCCACGGTTACCCGCATCGCGCCGCGCGCGGCGAGCGCTTCCTCGGACAGCGCAAAGAGATCGGCAAACGTTTCGGCCGGCAGGCCGCGGATACGGAAGCTCATGGATGTCTCCGGCAATGACGGGGATTCCAGCATCCCGCCCCGGCGCCGTCGGCGCACTCCGTTTCCTGCGCAGGATGGGCCGTGCGAGGAGTTCCGGCCTTGCTAGACTGCGCGTTTCCACGGGAAAACGCCGGAACATGCGCGCCGAAGGCATCGCCTTCCACCACCCCGTCGCGTTCTGGCTGGGCTGTGCGGCCGTGATTGCGGGCGTGCTGCTGCATCTGCCGATGTACGTGATGGCGGCGCCGATGCACTTCCACCTGGCCGGGATGCCGATGGACGCGCCGATGGCGGCCGGCATGGCGCTGATTCCCTGCGGCGTGCTGCTGGCGGCGTACGGCCTGATGCCGCGCCTGCCCGCGCTGCGCGCCGCCGCGCGCGGCGGCGATCATCTGCACTTCCACATCGCCGACGGCGTGCCGTTGAACCGCGAGCACGGGAAACTGGCGATCGTGCTGGCCGTGGCGCTGGCGGTGGACGTGATGAAACCGGCCTCGATCGCGTTCGTGATGCCGGGCATGGCGCGCGAATACGCGATCGGAATGTCCGACGCGGGCTGGCTCGCGCTGTCGGCGCTGACCGGCACCGCGGTCGGCTCGCTGGCGTGGGGGCGGCTGGCCGACGTGTTCGGGCGCCGTTCGGCGATCCTGCTGTCGGCGCTGCTGTTCATGGGTACGGCGATCTGCGGCACCATGCCCGCGTTCGGCTGGAACCTGGTGATGTGCTTCATGATGGGCGCGGCGGCCGGCGGCATGCTGCCGATCGCGTTCACCCTGATGGCGGAGACCGTGCCCGCTGCGCACCGCGGCTGGCTGCTGGTGGCGCTGGGCGGCATCGGCACCTCGGCCGGCTATCTGGCCGCCTCGGGCGCGGCGACGCTGCTGGAACCGGTCTTTTCCTGGCGCTCGCTGTGGCTGCTGAACCTGCCCACCGGCGCGCTGATCGTGCTGCTCAACCGCCACCTTCCCGAATCGCCGCGTTTCCTGTCGAATGCGGGCTGGCACGACCGGGCGCGCGCGGTACTGCTGCGCTTCGCCGGCACACCGCGCGCGCTGGAGGAGGACGGCGACGCGGATCCGCCGATCCTGGAAATCCATCATCCGCGCGCAGGCATGCGCGCGATGCTGCACGGCCGCCACGCGCGGATCACCGTCGCGCTGATGACGTGCGGGCTGGCCTGGGGCCTGGTGAACTTCGGCTTTCTGTTGTGGCTGCCGGCCAACCTCGAAAAGCTGGGGCTGGATGCGCACGGCGCCAGCGCGCTGCTGGCGCGATCGGCGATCCTCGCGATCCCCGGCATCGCGCTGGTGGTGTGGCTGTATCAGCGCTGGAGCAGCTTCAAGTCGCTGGTGCTGTTCATCGCGCTGACCGCGCTGGCGCTGCTGGCGTTCTGCGCGATCGACGCCGCACGCTGGCGTGCGCCCGCCGCGACCGTCGCCGCCACCGTCGCCTTGCTGATCGCGATCAGCGGGGTGATTGCGACGCTGATTCCGTACGCGGCGGAAATCTATCCGGTGCACCTGCGCGGCACCGGCTCAGGGCTGATCGCGGCAGGCTCCAAGGCCGGCGGCATCCTGGGCGCGGGAGTGGGCGTGCTCGGACTGTTCGATCACTTCGCGCTGTCGGCGCTGGCGATCGCCGTGCCGATGGCGGCCTCGGGCTGGATGCTGGCGCGCAGCGGCGTCGAAACGCACGGCCGTGCGCTCGAGACGATCCAGAAAGCGCCGTCGGAGTGACGGCGGCGCCCGCCGTCCGCATCCAGCGCCGCCGGGACATCCCCTCACCGCGCGCAGGAAGGGGAACGCGGTTACACCGTGACCGGATTCGGCTTGTCCGGATCGAGCCCGAACATCCCGATCGCGCGCTCGACGTCCTTCGTGGTGAGTACGCCGTCCTCGGCCAGCGCGGTGATCGCGGCGTGCGCGATCCAGTGGTGGTCGATCTCGAAGAACGCGCGCAGGGCTTCGGCGGTGTCGCTGCGGCCGAAGCCGTCGGCGCCAAGCGCGATGAAGCGGCGGCCGGGGGGAAGGGCGGCGCGCAGCGGATCGACCACGCCGCGCACGTATTCGCTGGCGGCGATCACCGGACCTTCATGTTTTTCGAGGCACTGCGCGACGTAGGACTTGCGCTGCTCCTTCGGGTTCGGGTGCAGGCGGTTCCAGCGTTCGCAGTCGAAACCGTCGCGCACCAGTTCGTTGTAGCTGGTGCACGACCACACGTCGGCCTGGACGCCGAATTCCCTGTCCAGCAACTCGGCCGCCTTGACGACGTCGGGAAGCAGCGCGCCGGAACCCAGCAGCTGCACCCGCGGCGTCCTGCTCCCGCTCTTGCCTTTGCTCTTGGCTTTTCCCGGGTCCCCAGTCCCGTGTCCCGAGTCCCGGAACAAGTACATCCCCCTGATGATTCCTTCCTCGCAGCCCTCCGGCATGTCGGGATGCACGTAGTTGTGGTTGGTGACGGTGATGTAATAGAAAACGTCTTGCTGCTCCTCGCACATCTCCCGGATGCCCTCGCGCAGGATCACCGCCACCTCGTAGGAGTACGCGGGGTCGTAGGCCTTGCAGTTGGGGATCACGCTGGCCATCAGGTGCGAGGCGCCGTCGGAATGCTGCAGGCCCTCGCCGGCGAATGCGCGTCCGGCGGTGGCACCCACCAGAAAACCGCGGGTGCGCTGGTCGGCAGCGGCCAGGATCAGGTCGCCCACGCGGCGGAAGCCGAAGAACGAATAGAAGATGAAAAACGGCAGCATCGGCTGGTCGGACACCGAGTAGCTGGTGCCCCCTGCGATCCACGCGCTCACGCCGCCGGCCTCGCTGATGCCTTCCTGCAGCACCTGGCCGTCGGCCGCCTCGCGGTAGTACAGCAGCTGGTCGGCATCCTGCGGACGGTACTTCTGGCCCTCGGGCGCGTAGATGCCGATCTGCCGGAACATGCCCTCCATGCCGAAGGTGCGCGCCTCGTCGGCCACGATCGGCACCACGCGCGGACCGATCTGCTTGTCGCGCAGCAGCAGGTTCATGCCGCGCACCAGCGCCATCGTGGTGCTGATCTCGCGGTCGCCGGTGCCCCTGGTGATCTGCTCGAACGCCTTCAGCCCGGGCGCGGGCAGCGACAGCGCGGACTTCTGCCGGCGGTGCGGCAGGAAACCGCCCAGTTCCCTGCGGCGCTCCAGCAGGTACTGCACTTCCGGCGAATCCTTGCCGGGGTGGTAGTAGGGCACGGATTCCACGCCCTCGCCCCTGAGCTTCTCGTCCGGGATCGGGATGTGGAAGCGGTCCCGGAACGCGCGGATCGCCTCCTCGTGCATCTTCTTGGCCTGGTGCGCGATGTTCTGCGATTCGCCGGCCGCGCCCATGCCGTAGCCCTTGACGGTCTTGGCCAGGATCACCGTCGGCATGCCCTCGGTGTGCACCGCGGCGTGATACGCGGCATACACCTTGTGCGGATCGTGGCCGCCGCGGTTGAGCCGCCAGATGTCCTCGTCGGAAAGGTTGGCGACCATCTCGCGGGTCTCCGGATACTTGCCGAAGAAATGCTCGCGCGTGTAGGCGCCGCCGAAGGCCTTGCAGGCCTGGTATTCGCCGTCCACGGTTTCCATCATCAGCCTGCGCAGCACGCCCTTGCTGTCGCGCGCCAGCAGCGGATCCCAGTACGACCCCCAGATCAGCTTGATCACGTTCCAGCCGGCGCCCCGGAACACGCCTTCCAGTTCCTGGATGATCTTGCCGTTGCCGCGCACCGGGCCGTCGAGACGCTGCAGGTTGCAGTTGACCACGAAGATCAGGTTGTCCAGTTTCTCGCGTCCGGCCAGCGAGATCGCGCCCAGCGACTCCGGCTCATCGACCTCGCCGTCACCGAGGAAGCACCACACCTTGCGGTCGGTCCTGGGCATCAGCCCGCGCGCTTCCAGGTATTTCCAGAACTGCGCCTGGTAGATCGCCTGGATGGGGCCGAGCCCCATCGACACCGTGGGCACCTGCCAGTAGTCCGGCATCAGCCACGGGTGCGGATAGGAAGGCAGACTGGGCCGGGTGCCGGTCTCCATCCGGAAATGGTCCAGCCGTTCCTCGTCGATCCGGCCTTCGAGATACGAGCGCGCATACAGGCCCGGACTGGAGTGGCCCTGGTAGTAGATCAGGTCGCCCGGATGTTCCGCGGACGGCGCGCGCCAGAAGTGGTTGAAACCGACGTCGTACAGGGTCGCGCTGGAAGCGAAGCTGGCGATGTGGCCGCCCAGCGATCCCGGCTTGCGGTTGGCGCGCACCACCATCGCCATCGCGTTCCAGCGGATGATGCAGCGGATCCGCCATTCCATCGCGGCGTCGCCCGGCGATTTCGCCTCGAGCTGCGGCGGGATGGTGTTGACGTAGTCGGTGGTGAGCGAGAACGGCAGATGGCCGCCGGCGCGGCGGGTTTCGTCCACCAGCCTTTCCAGCAACTGGTGCGCGCGCGCGGTGCCTTCGGCATTGATCACCGCGTCGATCGACTCGATCCACTCGCGGGTCTCGGCGGGATCGGGGTCCTGGTCGAGGAGTTCCCTGGCCAATGCGTTCATCGTTTGCTCCTGCGCGCGGCTTCCCGCGCGTCGTTGGTCAGACTTGCTTCGATTCGTTGCGTTCGCCGGCGCCCTGCACCTGCGCACGGATTTGGGCCTCCACGCAGGCGATCGCGCTCATGTTGACCACGCGCCGCACGGTGGCCTGCGGCGTCAGCACGTGCGCGGGTTTCGCCACGCCCATCAGGATCGGCCCGATCACCACGCCGTCGGACATGCTGCGCGTGATGTTGAACGCGGCGTTGGCGGAGGCGAGGTTGGGGAACACGAACACGTTGGCGCGGCCGCTCAGGCGCGAGTCGGGAAACACCCGCGCGCGCAGGTCGGGGTCCAGCGCCACGTCGGCCTGCATCTCGCCTTCCACCTCCAGCTTCGGAAACCGCTGCTGGATGATGCGCAGCGCCTGCTGCATCTTGCGCGCGGTGGCGGTGTTGCGGCTGCCGAAATTGGAACCGGCGATCAGCGCGACCTTGGGCGTGATGCCCATCAGCTTCAGGCGCAGCGTGGCCTGCAGCGCAGCGGTGGCGATCTGTTCCGGATCCGGATCGTGCTGCATGTGGGTGTCGAGGAAGAAGAACAGGCCCTTGTCGTTGGCCACCGCCGCCATCGACGAGGGCGCCTCGACGCCCTGGTCCAGGCCGATGATGTCCACGATGTAGGCGGCCTTGCGCTGGTAGCGGCCGACCAGCCCGCAGATCATCGCGTCGGCATCGCCGCGCGCCACCATCAGCGCGGCGATCACGGTCGGGCGCGAGCGCACCAGCGACTTCGCCAGCGCCGGCGTGACGCCGCGCCGCTGCATCAGCCCGTAGTAGTGCTGCCAGTAGGCGTCGAAGCGCGGGTCGGAATGGATGTTGCAGAGTTCGAAGTCGCGGCCCGCTTCCAGCCGCAGCCCGATCCGCTCGATGCGTTTCGCGATCACGTCGGGGCGGCCGATCAGGATCGGCCTGACCAGGCCCTCGTCCACCAGCGTCTGCACCGCGCGCAGCACGGTTTCTTCCTCGCCCTCGGCGTAGGCGACCCGCATCGGGTTGGCGCGCGCGCGCTCGAACACCGGCTTCATCGCCAGCCCGGTCCGGAACACGAACTGGCTGAGCTTTTCGGTGTACGCGCGCAGGTCCGCGATCGGCCGGGTGGCCAGGCCCGATTCCATCGCGGCCCTGGCCACCGCCGGCGCCACCTGCACCAGCAGGCGCGGATCGAACGGGCGCGGAATCAGGTAATCGGGACCGAAGTGCGGCGCCCTGCCCCCGTACGCGCGCTGCGCGACATCGGAGGCCTCGCGCCGCGCGAGTTGCGCGATCGCGTGCACGCACGCCACCGTCATCGCCTCGTTGATGCCGGTCGCGCCCACGTCCAGCGCGCCCCGGAAGATGTAGGGAAAGCACAGCGCGTTGTTGACCTGGTTCGGATAGTCCGAACGGCCGGTCGCGATCACGCAGTCGGGTTTGGCCGCGCGTGCGTCCTCGGGCAGGATTTCCGGCGCGGGATTGGCCAGCGCCAGGATCACCGGCCGCTCGGCCATGGTCGCGACCATCTCGCGCGTCAGCACGCCGCCCGCCGACACGCCCAGGAACACGTCGGCGCCCTTGACGATGTCGGCCAGCGTGCGCGCCGTGGTGTCGCGCGCGTAGCGTGCGCCGTTTTCGTCGAGCCCGGCGCGCCCCCGGTACAGCACGCCGTCCTTGTCGCTGACCAGGATGTTTTCCGGCCTGACGCCCAGCCGCACCAGCATGTCCAGGCAGGCGATGCCCGCCGCGCCGGCGCCCGAGGCCGCGACCCGCACGTCTTCGATCTTCTTGCCGACCACGATCAGCGCGTTGATCAGCGCCGCGCCCACGATGATCGCGGTGCCGTGCTGGTCGTCGTGGAATACCGGAATCTTCATCCGCTCGCGCAACCTGCGCTCGATGTAGAAGCATTCCGGCGCCTTGATGTCCTCGAGGTTGATGCCGCCGAAGGTCGGTTCCAGCGAGGCGATGATCTCGACCAGCCTGTCGGGATCGCGTTCGTCGATCTCGACGTCGAACACGTCGATGCCGGCGAACTTGCGGAACAGCACGGCCTTGCCCTCCATCACGGGCTTGCCGGCCAGCGGACCGATGCTGCCCAGGCCCAGCACCGCGGTGCCGTTGGTCACCACGCCCACCAGGTTGCCGCGCGCGGTCAGCGCGTAGGCCTCGGTCGGGTCGCGCACGATTTCCTCGCACGCCGCGGCCACCCCCGGCGAGTACGCCAGCGACAGGTCGCGCGCGGTCAGCAGCGACTTGGTCGGCGTGATCCGGATCTTGCCGGCCGGCGGATGACGGTGATAGTCCAGCGCGGCTTGTTTGAGTTCTTCGGGAAGGCTCATGACGCACGTCGCATTGCGCGACGTTTGAATATATCACGCGCACCGCGATGCCTTCCGCGACGAGGCCCGCGAACGGCCAGCGCCGCTCGGCCGCGCGCGCTTCCGTCAATCCCAGTTGCCGATACGGCCCATCCTGATCCGGTTCGCGAACAGCGAAAACGCCAGCTTGCCGGCCAGGCCCTGCGACTGCCGCACCCACGGCGGCACGAACCGGGGCGGCGCGACGGACCCGTCGGCGAAGCACGGTGCCAGCGCGATCACGTCGTCCAGCGCGAGCTTGCCGGCGAACAGGTTGCGCAGCAGGTCCAGCCGGCGCCGCTTGAACGCCCAGCGGAAGAAGGTGTGCACGGTCAGGAGGCCGGCGAGATAGACGTTGTCCTTGGTGAACGCCGCGCCGCCGGTGACCGGCACGCCCCGGAACACGCGCTGCGCGGAGTAGAAACTGTCGGCTTCGTTCTGGCCGTGGCCACGGAACCAGCGGTACACCTCGATGAAGTCGGCGCCCTTCAGCGCCATGTCGATCGCGAGGATGCGCAGGCTGATCCGCTGCAGGCGCGCGATGTCGATCGAGCCCGACATCAGCTCCGCGAACACCGCCAGGCCCTCCTGCGTCGCGGTCACGCGTGGCGAAGTGCGCGACAGCGATTGCAGCACCGGCTGCGCGCGGCCGTTCAACGCCGTCAGCGTGTGCACGAAAGCCTCGTGCGCGATCAGTTGCGAACGGTCGTATTCGGTGAAACAGGTCGCGCCGCGCAGGCGGATGCGGGTGGCGCCGGCCGCGGCCTTGGCGGTCAGCTCCTGGTCGATCACGATCTCGACCGCGCCGGGGCCGAAGAATGCATCGACTTCGCGCTGCACGTCCTCGCGCAGCACTTCGGCGGGGATGCAGTAGTCGCCTTCCGGCAGCGCCTGTCCGTCGCCCAGTTCGCTGGCGATGCCCAGGAAGTAATTCGCCGCATCGAGATTGGTCTGGCTGCTGCCGGGCAGCGCGTCGCCGGGCTTGCCGTACAGCTCGACCGAAGGCGCGGTGACGCCGGCCGTTCCCACGGCTTCCAGCATCCGCGCGGCGGTCTGCCAGGATTCCGCGCTGCGCCTGAGATACGTGCCCAGCGGGTGCGCAGCGTCGGCCTCGCGCGCGATCGCCTCCAGCTCCGCGCGCGGCGCGCCCAGATCCGGCGGCCGGTAGTCGATGCGCGGCAGCGCCTCGCGGCCCTTCCGCAGTTCCTCCAGAAAGCGCCGCTCCTTCGCAGCCGGCCACGCCACGGTCGCCAGCACGTGGATCCCGCGCACCGCCTCCAGCAGCCGGCGGTCCAGTTCGGCGTGGCGCCGCCAGGCCTCCGGAAGCGCAGCCGCATTCATGCTGCCGCGCCGGGCGCGGCGTCCACGCGCCGAACCGGTTCCAGCGCGACGGGGTCGGGCCCGAAGGCGGCAAGGAAACCGCGCGGCCCGGCCGGAATGAAGGCGATGGCGAAGCCCACCGCCGGCAACGTCCGGAGCGCCGGAAACATGCGTTGGTGGAAGAAGCTCATCGACGAAGACAGGCGGCGCATCACGGCAGCTCCCTCACGAGGTCCGATCGACCGGCCGGTTCGTGCTTCGATCTGTGCGTCCATTCTCCCACAACCCCCGTCAAGCCCTTCCCGCGCGAGGGTTCGATTGCCCCTTGACCCGGAGGCTGGTGTGGTGTCCCGAAAATACCTCTGTCATTCCGGGACGCCCACACGGGGGAAACCGGAGCCGCGGATGCATGCAGAACCGGTTGCCGCCCGGATCACGCCACGGGCATCGCGGCGCAGCGCTATTCGCGGTCGAACCGGTCGCGGTGGCGGTGCGTGCGCAGCGGATCGCGGCCGCCGCGCAGCCTCTCCTCCAGCCGCGTGATCTGCGCGTCGCGCTCGTCGTGCAGTTTCCGGTACTGCCGCCAGCGTGCGGGATCGAGCTCGCCCGCGTCCAGCGCCGCGCGCACCGCGCAGCCCGGTTCGCTGCCGTGGGCGCAGTCGGCGAAGCGGCACTGCGCGGCCAGTTCGTCGATGTCCGCGAACAGGTCCAGCGCCTCGTCGCCGGTGAGTTTCAGTTCGCGCATGCCGGGCGTGTCGATCAGGCAGGCGCCGCCCGGCAGCGGCAGCAGCGCGCGGTGCGTGGTGGTGTGGCGGCCGCGGTCGTCGCGCGCGCGTGTCTCGCCGGTGGCCATCCGCGCTTCGCCCAGCAGCGTGTTGGTCAGGGTCGATTTGCCGGCGCCGGAGGAGCCGACCAGCGCGGCGGTGATCCCCGGGGTGAGATACGGCGCCAGCACTGCCGCGCTTTGCGCATCCCTGGCATCGATCGCATGCACGGGCGTGCCTTGCGGCAGCCGCGCCGCCAGCTCGTGCAATGCCGCCCGCTGGTGCCGGGCGTCGAATTGGTCGGCCTTGCTCAGCACCACCAGCGCGTGCGCGCCGGAACCCTCGATCAGCGCCAGATAGCGTTCGATCCGCGCCGGATTGAAATCGCCGTCCAGCCCGGTCAGCACCAGCACGAGGTCGATGTTGGTCGCGATGATCTGGCGCGCGTAGCGTTCGCCGGCGGCCGCCCGCCTGAGCACGCTGCGCCGCGGCAGCACCTCGACGATGTGCGGCGGCGCGCCTGCCTCGACCGCCACGAAATCGCCGACCGCCGGGCGTTCGGCGGGGTCGAGGTTGCGCTTCAGGAACCTCGGCGCGGGTTGCGCGTTGAAGGTGCGCTCGCCGTCGTGCACCTCGTAGCCCGCGCGGTGCTGCGCGGCGACGCGCGCCAGCAGCCGGCCCGGCGGCAGGGGCGGCAGCTCGCCGCGCCAGCCGATCCGGTGCAGGGCGGCCGGAGCGTGCGCGGCGGCGTTGGGTGGCGGCGTCATGGCGTGATTATCGCCGGTTTGCCCGCGGCGCCACGGTTTGGTGCGTGCGGGCACTTCGGCTAGCATGCACGGCCGCCCTCGAGCGCCTTGCCGTGCAGTCACCCGCCGTCCATCGAAGTTCCCGTACCAAAAGCGTGCGCTACGAGATCCGCGGCGCGCCGAGGCATCTGGCGCGGACACCACGGACTGCGCGGGCGGCGTGAATCGTGTCGGGGACCTTTCTCGCGCTGGGCGATTCCTACACCATCGGCGAAGGCGTCGCCGCGCACGAGAACTGGCCGATGCAACTGGCCGCACGGCTGCGCGCGCAGGGCATCGACATCGCCGATCCGGTGATCATCGCGCGCACCGGCTGGACCACCGGCGAGTTGTCCGCGGCGCTCGACGCCGTGACGCTGCGTCCGTCGTATGCCCTGGTATCGCTGTCGATCGGCGTCAACGACCAGTATCGCGGCCGTCCGCTGGATGAATACCGCGCGCAATTCCGCGCGCTGCTGCAACGCGCGACCGCGCTGGCCGGCGGCGACGCCCGGCGCGTGATCGTGGTGTCGATCCCCGACTGGGGCGTCACGCCGTTCGCGCGCGGCGAAGGCCATGATCCGGAGCGGGTCGCGCGGGAAATCGACGCGTTCAACGCCGCCGCGCAAGCTGCCGCGCGGTGCCCCGGTGCACACTGGATCGACGTCACCGGCATCTCGCGCGATCCGCGTTGCCGGAACCTGCTTGCCGGCGACGGCTTGCACCCTTCGGTCATGCAGTATGCACGCTGGGTCGAAGCCATCGCACCCGCGGTGCGCGAGGCGCTGCCGAAAGCCCTCTGAACCGGACGCAGCAGTTTCCCTATTCCAGATCTTCCTCGAACCGTAGGTGCTTCAGGCTGCGGCCGTTGCGGCGGACCAGTTTCATGGTTTCGATGCCGATCCGGATGTGGCTCTCGACGAATTGCGCCTTGACCCGCGCGTCGCTGGCGGCGGTCTTGACGCCTTCCGGGATCATCGGCTGGTCGGACACCAGCAGCAGCGCGCCGGACGGAATCCGGTTGGCGAAACCGGCCGCAAAGATCGTCGCGGTTTCCATGTCGATCGCCATGCAGCGCAGCGTGCGCAGGTACGCCTTGAAGTGCTCGTCGAATTCCCACACGCGCCGGTTGGTGGTATAGACCGTCCCGGTCCAGTAGTCGAACCCCAGGTCGCGGATCATGGTGGACACGCCGCGCTGCAACTGGAACGCCGGCAGCGCGGGTACCTTGGGCGGCAGGTAATCGTCGCTGGTGCCCTCGCCGCGGATCGCGGCGATCGGCAGGATCAGGTCGCCGAGCTGGTTCTTCTTCTTGAGGCCGCCGCACTTGCCCAGGAACAGCACCGCTTTCGGCGCGATCGCGGACAGCAGGTCCATCACCGTCGCGGCGTTGGGGCTGCCCATCCCGAAGTTGATCATGCTGATGCCGTCGGCGGTCGCGCATGGCATCGGCCGTTCGCGGTCCACGATCGCGGCACCGGTCAGCGCGCAAAAGGTTTCGAGGTAGCCGCTGAAGTTGGTCAGCAGCACGTAGCGGCCGAAGTTCTCCAGCTTCTCGCCGGTGTAGCGCGGCAGCCAGTCGCGGACGATTTCGCCCTTGTCTTTCATGGCGCGCAGTGTACAGGGGGCGAAGCACGCCCCGGCCGTCGCGCGCGCCGGCACGGCGTCAAGCCGTGCTGCCCAGCGCCTGTTCGAACTCCTCGCGCCGGTAAACCACTGCGCGATTGCGGCCCAGGGCCTTGGCGCGGTATTGCGCGGTGTCGGCGCATTCGACCAGCGTCTCCATGCTGGCGATGCTGCCGTCCAGCACGGCGACGCCGATGCTCACGGTGAGCGAAACCGCACTGTCGCCGACCGGCACGCGCAGCGCCGCCGCGCGCTCGACGATGCGTTCGGCCACCCGCTGCGCGCCGCGCGCGCCGGCGCCGACCAGCACCGCCAGGAATTCCTCGCCGCCGTAGCGGCCCAGCCAGTCGCCTTCGCCGAGTTCCTGCCGGATCGCCTCCACCACCGCGATCAGGCAGGCGTCGCCGACGGCATGGCCGCGGGTGTCGTTGATGCGCTTGAAATGGTCGAGATCCAGGAACAGCAGCGCCAGCGCTTGATGATCGGTGTGCGCGGCCAGCCACGCCATGCGCAGGCGATCGAGGATCGCGCGCCGGTTCAACGCGCCGGTCAGCGGATCGAATTCCGCGAGCCGGGTGGCCATGTCGCGCTCGTGGCGTACCTGCAGCGTGCGGTCGGCCAGGCCCACGGTGATCACCAGCGCGGCGTAGGCCATGCTGGCGGGAAAGCCGTATTCCAGCCAGCCCGGCAGCGGCAGGCCGGCGATCAGTTGCACGACCCTAAGCACCGTCAGCGCCAGCAACGGCAGCCACGACAGCATGAAGAACCCGGCCTGCCGGCTGCCGCGCCGCCACGCACGCCAGCCGGCCGCGATCGCGAGGAAAGTGCTGACTACCAGCAGCAGGTTGACGGTGTTCGGCAGCCAGTCGTCGGGACGCAGGAACGGCAGCCACACCATCACCGCCAGCACGAAAAACGGCCAGCGCAACGCACCCAGCGAGCGCGCCAGCCGCGGCACGTAGCGATCCAGGTCGGCGAACGACAGGATGAACAGGATCGACAGTCCCGCCGCCAGCGACGCCATGCTCTGCCCGGTGTGATAGCCCAGCGGCGCCAGCAGTCCCGCGCCCGGCAGCGCGAACAGTTCGCCCGAGGCGGCCATCTGGTACACCAGTTGCGCGCCGATGTAGGCGATGAAATACAGGAACATCCGGTCGCGCAGCACCAGCCAGAAGCACAGGATCACCAGCAGCATCGATCCCTGCACGCTGGCGAACAACGTGCTCATCCGCACGTGGCGCAGGTCTTCCGCCTGATAGCTCGAGAAATCCGTGATGCGCGCGCGGATGGGCTGGGTCTGGCCCGGCGTGCCCAGCGCGAGATAGATCGGCTGGTTCGCGCGCAGGTCTTGCGGCAGCTGGAACACCAGCGCGTGCCGGGAAAAGCGAGGATCGAGACCGGTATCGTACATGCTGACCGTCCGCGCCGCGTAGTCGGGAGGCAGGTACACGGTCAGGCGAGCGCGCGTGTTGTCACTGATCGTCAGCAGCGGACGGCTTGCACCGGCCCAGTCGCGGGTCAGGCGCAGGACGTACCACGCCACCCCCGCATGCGGGGCGCGCAGCAGGGCTTCATGCTGCACGCTGCCGCCGATGCTCCCGGCAGGAACGGGCACGCTGCGCGGCAACGCCGTCGGGGCAGCCGGCGGCGAGGGCAAGAGCGAGACGCGCAGCGGCACATCCGCCGCGCCCGCTGCCAGCGGCACCCAGAACAAGGTCCATCCCCACCACTGCGCCTTGCGAAACCTCATCCGGAGGTCCCTCCTGCCCGCGCTACTCTACCCCGGCGTCCCGAACGATGCATCGGACCATCGGGAAGGCGTAGCATGGAAACGGAAACGGGATCGCGACGATGGCTGTGCGCGTGCCGATGCAGGTGATCCTCGCGCTGGGACTGCTGGGTCCGGCCGGCATCGCCTGTGCGCAGGTCTATCATTGCACGGCCGCCAGCGGCGCGGCGAGTTATCAGGACACGCCTTGCCCGCCCGGCCGGCGCCAGCAAGTGGTGAACCTCCCGGCACGCGGAGCGGACACGCCATCGTCGCCGGCTGCCGCGACCTCGTCGCCCTCACCTGCCGCAGGCGCCTCGGCGGCGGCCGTCATGCCGCCGGCCGTTGTCCCACCCTTGCCGACGATGTACGCCTGCCGCAATTACGACACCGGCGAGCGTTACCTCAGCGACAACCTGCCGCCGCCGCACCAGGTGCCGCTGGGCGCGCTGGGCTATCCGGGCCAGAGCCTTTCGCGAGCCTACGGCGCCAACGGTGTCGGAGTGTCGGCGCCGGAACTCGCGCGCAAGCCGGTGTTGAACCCGGACGGGCCGCTGATCGCCAACGCAATGGTGGCGGTGCAGGATCCCTGCGTGCCGGCCACGCCGGCGCAGGTGTGCGATGAACTGCAACGCCGCTTCGATGCCAACCACCGGAAACTGAGGATGGCGATGCCGCGCGAAGGCGCGCCCTACGAACAGCGCGAACAGCAGTTGCAGGCGCAGATGCGGGGCTGTTGAAACGTCACGCTTCCAGCACCAGCGCGCGCGGCGGCGCGTGCCTGCGCTCGTGCGCCAGCAGCCAGCGCTTGGCGGGCAGGCCGCCGCCGTAACCGGTGAGATCGCCGTGACGGCCGATCACGCGATGGCACGGCACCACGATCGCCAGCGGGTTCGCGCCGTTGGCCGCGCCGACCGCGCGCACCGCGCGTGCGCGCCCGATCCGGCGCGCGATCTCCGCGTAGCTCACCGTCTCGCCGTACGGAATCGCCAGCACCGCACCCCACACTTCCAGCTGGAACGGCGTGCCCGACGGATGCAGGGGCAGCTCGAATTCCTGCCGGACGCCGGCGAAATACTCCTCGAACTGGCGGCGCGCGGCGTGCAGTTTCGACGGCGCGTGCCGGCCGTCTTCCGGCGCGCGTTGCGCCGCGCCGCGTTTGGGCAGACCGACGGCGACCAGGCCGTATTCGTCCGCGACCAGCAGCAGCGGACCGATCGGCGAGTCGATGTGTTCGTGGAACAACATGTTTGCGTCAGCCTGGAATGCCCGGGCATCCTGCCGGTCCGCGTTCATCCAGACGGCCGTTTCTCCGCGCCCCCTGCCAAGCCATCGGGTGCGGCGGTCTGGCCGCCGCCCGGCGCAAGGGGACCGAAAACCGGAAGCGTCAGGCGAACGAAAAGATCCGATGCTCCTTCAGAAACCGTAACTCAGGAAACCGCCGTCCACCGCCAGCACCTGTCCGGTGATGTAGCTCGCGGCGGGCAGGCACAGGAACGCCACCGCCGTGGCGACTTCCTCGGGCTCGCCGACCCGCGCCATCGGCGTGCGCTGCAGCACCTCGTCGAGGTAATCGGGATCGGACAGCGCGGGGCCGGTGCGCTGGGTGCGGATGTACCACGGTGCCACGGCGTTGACGCGGATGCCGTCCTCGGCCCATTCGCAGGCGAGGTTCTTCGTCATCTGGTGCAGCGCCGCCTTGCTCATCGCGTAGGGCGTGCCGGTGCGAACGTGGGTCGCGCCCGACACCGATCCGATATTCACGATCGCGGCGTTGGCGTGCTGTACCAGGTGCGGATGCGCCAGCCGGCACAGGTCGAAGGCCGCGATGGTGTTGAGACGGAACACCTCGTCGAGGTCGCCCGGCTCGTAGTCCAGCGTCGCGCGCTTGAGATTCCCGCCCGCGTTGTTGACCAGCAGCGACAGCGGCACGTCGAGGTCGGCGATCCAGTCGAACACCGCGAGGCGATCTTCCTGATCGGCAAGATCGGCAGCGAACAGGCGCGGTTCGCTGTCCGGGAATTCCTCGGCGATCTCGTCGCACACCGTCTGCAGCTGTGTCTCGTCACGCGCCACCAGCAGCGGCTGCGCACCCAGCACGGCCAGCTCGCGCGCGCAGGCCAGACCGATGCCGCGGCTGGCCCCGGTGACGAGGCAGGCCTGACCGTCCAGCCGCCAGCGGGCGAGGGATGCGTTCACGGGCTTGCTCCACGGTTCGCGCCCGTGCAGCTTAACGCAGCTTGCGTGCGCATGTCCGGCGCGCGAGACTCCGCGGCGAGGTGAAAGCCATGCAACGGATGCTCGCGATGATGCTGGCGACGATCGCCCTGGCCGCGTGCTCGTCGCCGCCCGCGCCGACCGCCGCGGACGCGAAACCCGCCGCCGCCGGCACCAGCGCGCTGGCGGGCACGCCGATCGAGGCCTACGGCAGCGCGCTCGCCAGGGCGAAGTCGGTGCAGGCGATCGTGGACAGGCAGGCCGCGGAACAGCGCAAGGCCATCGACCAGCCGTCACCCTCGCACTGACACAGGCGGAAGGCCCGGACGCTCCGTGCGTCCGGGCCGCTCAGTCAAGGTAGGCGCGGGCGGATCCGTCCGCCCGCGCGACTGCGCCCACGGGCCGGAATCAGGAGATCCCGATCAGAACCGCACCTCGGCATTCACCGACAGCAGGCCGGTGGAAAGGTTGAGGTCGTCCTTCTTCGCCCGGTAGTAGTCGTAGCCCAGGCCCAGCCCCATGCGGTTGCTGAAGTCGTAGCCGAATCCGACGCCGCCGTAGTAGCCGTCGGAGGTGCGGCGCAGGTCAACGGGATTGATGTCGTTGCTGAGGCCGTGGCCGTTCCACGCGTACAGGCCGGTGCGTGCGGACAGATACCAGTTCGGCGTCAGGTTGTAATGCGCGTTTGCGCCGACCGTCCAGCCGTGCAGCGAGGCCTTGCCCGGCGCGATCACCGGATTGGAGTTGAAGATGTTCTTGAGGCGGACGTTGCCGAGGTCGTTGTAGCCGACTTCGGGACCGATCGCGAACGACGGCGTCACCGCCCAGCGATAGCCGCCGTCGACCGCGTAACCGGTGTCGCTGCCGCTGTTGTGGCCGCTGCCGAAATAGCTGTGGCCGACATTGCCGTTGACGAAGAAACCGCTGTCGCCGGCCGTGTTGTCCTGCGCGAAAGCGGGTGCAGCCGCGAAAGCCGCGGCCATGGCGAGGACGATTGCAGTGTTGCGCATGATTGTCTCCACTTGTGGTTCGTGCACGAACACGGAGGGCCCGCGTTCGTGTGCAGGCTGGGACTGCGTGCGTCACGCCGGCGTTCAATGAAAAGTTAACGGTTCTCAGCGACGGTTCATCATCGGCATGAACGCGCGTCGCGCGTGAAACCTTCGCGCGCGGAAACTTTTTGCAATGCGGGTTGTCGCGCGTCGGCGGGCGTCCGTCACGCGTGCGACGTGGCGATGCGAACGCCGCTGGCCGCATCGAACGCGTGCAGGCGTTCCGGCGCGAACTGCAGACGCATGACGGTGCCGGGCGCCGGCAGGGGTTGCGGCGCGATCCGCGCGACCAGCCCGGTATGGCCGAGACGCAGGTTCAGGAATATCTCGTTGCCGACCGGCTCGATCACTTCCAGCACCGCATCGAATTGCGGGTAGGGAACGGACGCCGACGACTGCGCGAGTTGCAGGTGCTCGGGACGCAGGCCCAGCACGATCTCGCGTCCGCGCAAGGCGGCCAGCGGCGTATCCGCGATGTGCAGGCCATCGAGCGGCAGCACGGCATCGTCCATGTCCAGCCGTGTGCCGGCATCGTCACGCAGCCGGCCGCGGAAGACATTCATCGCCGGGCTGCCCAGGAATCCCGCGACGAACAGGTTGGCGGGTTCCTCGTACAGCCGCATCGGGGTGTCGATCTGCTGGATCTCGCCATCCTTCAGCACCACGATGCGCTGGCCCAGCGTCATCGCCTCGATCTGGTCGTGCGTCACGTAGATCATCGTCGCGCCGAGTCGCCGGTGCAGCCGCGCGATTTCCACCCGCATCGCCACGCGCAGTTTCGCATCGAGGTTGGACAGCGGCTCGTCGAGCAGGAACGCCCTGGGTTCGCGCACCAGCGCCCGGCCCAGCGCGACGCGCTGGCGCTGGCCGCCCGACAAACGGCGCGGCTGCGCGTCGAGCAGGTCCGCCAGACCGAGCATCTCCGCCGCCGCCGCGACACGCCGATCGATTTCCGCGCGCGCGAGTCCGCGCAGCTTGAGACCGAACGCCAGGTTCTCCGCCACGCTCATGTGCGGATACAGCGCGTAGTTCTGGAACACCATCGCGATGTCGCGCTCGCGCGGCGGAAGCCCGTTCACCACCCGTCCGCCGATCGCTATCGTGCCCGCGCTGACGGTTTCCAGCCCGGCGATCGCGCGCAACAGCGTGGTCTTGCCGCAACCTGACGGCCCCACCAGCACCAGCAGTTCGCCGTCCGCGGCGGTGAAGCTTGCGCCCGCGACGGCGACCTTGCCGTTGCCGTACACCTTGCGGACGTTGTCGAGGCGGACGCTCGCCATCGGAAACTCCCTTGCTGCCCTGCCGCCGGGTGCCGCGTTTCTGCCGGCCCGCGCTTCCACGATCCCCATCGAATCCTCGTGTCGCGAGGATTCGATCGCCCCCTGACCCGGGGGCCTGCAACGCAGGCAACCTTGCAGCCCGACACCTGCCGCACGTTATCATGCCGATGTAATCGTTTTCACGTCCTGGAGCCTGCCGATGGCCGACGCCGCGGAAACCGGCCGACCCGCGTTTCCACCGGAATTCCTGTGGGGCTGCGCCACCTCGGCCTACCAGATCGAGGGTTCGCCGCTGGCCGACGGCGCGGGCGTGAGCAACTGGCACCGCTTCACGCACACGCCGGGCCGCGTGCGCGACGGCGACACCGGCGACGTGGCCTGTGACCACTACCGGCGCTGGCGCGAGGACGTCGCGTTGATGCGCGCGCTGGGCCTGCGGGCGTATCGCTTCAGCATTGCCTGGAGCCGCGTGCTGCCCGCGGGACGCGGTCGCGTGAATCCGCAGGGCATCGCGTTCTACGACAGGCTGGTCGATGCGCTGCTGGAAAACGGCATCCGGCCGATGGTCACGCTGTACCACTGGGACCTGCCCGCCGCGCTCGACGACCGCGGTGGCTGGCTGAATCCGGACATGGCCGGCTGGTTCGCCGATTACGCGCAGAGCGTGTTCCGCAGGCTCGACGATCGCGTGGAGTCATGGACCACGCTCAACGAACCGTGGGTGGTGAGCGACGGCGGTTATCTGCACGGCGTGCTGGCACCCGGCCACCGCAGCCTGCATGAACCGCCGGTCGTCGCGCACAACCTGCTGCGCGCGCACGGCGCCGCCGTGCAGGCGTACCGTGCGGAAGGCCGCAACCGGATCGGCATCGTGGTCAATCTGGAACCGAAATATCCGGCGACGCAACACCCCGAGGACCTTGCCGCCGCCGCGCGTGCCGATGCCTACATGAACCGCCAGTTTCTCGATCCGGTGTTTCTGGGCCGTTACCCGGACGAACTGCGCGAGGTGTTCGGCGATGCCTGGCCTGACTGGCCGCAGGACGACTTCGCGCTGATCCGCCAGCCGGTCGATTTCGTGGGCATCAACTACTATACCCGCAGCGTGACGCGGCACGATCCGCACGCCTGGCCGCTGCGCGCGAGCGGCGTGCCGCAGAAACACGCCACCCGCACCGAAACCGGCTGGGAAGTATTTCCGCAGGGACTGACCGACGCGCTGATGTGGGTCAGCGAACGCTACCACCGTCCGCCGATCTACATCACCGAAAACGGCGCGGCGTTCTACGATCCGCCGACTGCAGCGAACGGACGCATCGAGGACCCGTTGCGGACGGCATACCTGCGTGCCCACCTGCGCGCGGCGCAGGCGGCGCTGCGGCGAGGCGCCGATCTGCGCGGCTACTTCGTGTGGTCGCTGCTGGACAACTTCGAATGGGCGCACGGTTACGCCAAGCGCTTCGGCATCGTGCACGTCGATTACGCCACGCAGCAGCGCACGCCCAAGGACAGCGCACGCTTCTACGCGGACGTGATCGCGACCCACGGCGCGGCGCTGGCGGCGGAAATCCGCGGCGCCGGCTGAAGCAATCGCCTACTGCTTGACGCTGCCCAGCAGCAGCCCGCGCAGGTAATAGCGCTGCAGCACCAGGAACAGCACCAGCACCGGCAGCACGGTGACGACCGCACCGGCCATCATCAGGCCGCTGTCCTGCACGTGTTCGCGCGACAGCGAGGCCAGCCCCACCGGCAGCGTGTAATGCCGCTGCCCGGTCAGCGCGATCAGCGGCCACATGAAGTCGTTCCACGCGGCGAGGAAGGTGAGCACCGCCAGCGTGACCAGGATGGGCTTCAGCAACGGCAGCACGATCTGCGCGAAGATGCGCCCCTCGCCCGCGCCGTCCACCCGCGCCGCTTCCAGCAGTTCATCGGGAATCCCGCGCGCATACTGGCGCACCAGGAAAATCCCGAACACGCTGGCCATCGCCGGCAGGATCACCGCGGCGTAGGTGTTGACCAGTCCGGCGTACTTCAGCAGCAGGAACAGCGGCAGCATCGCGACCTGCGCCGGAATCACCAGCGCCCCGATCAAGACGTTGAACAGCTTCTCGCGTCCCGCGAAACGCAGCTTGGCGAAGGCGTAACCTGCCAGCGTGTTGCACACCAGCGACAGCAGCGTGATCGCACTCGAGACGAACAGGCTGTTCGCGAAGTAGCGCCCCATGCCGGCGTGTGCGAACAGCTCGCGGTAATTCAGCAGGGTGGGATGCAGGGGCAGCAGGGGCGGCGGCAGCGAATTCGCCTCGCCCGGCTGCATGAACGACACCGACAGCATCCAGAACAGCGGGAACACCGCCAGCGCCGCGAGCATCAGCAGCGCGCCGTTGACCAGCCACGGGGCCGCGCGCGGATTCACGCCACGGTCTCCCGCGTTTCGCCGAAGCGCCACATCGCCGCGGTCACCGCGAACATCACCGCGAACAGCAGGAACGCGACCGCCGAGGCGGTGCCCATGTTCCAGTATTTGAAGCCGTCCTGATACATCAGGTACAGCACGCTGACGGTGCTCTGCAGCGGCCCGCCTTCGGTGATCACGTAGGGTTCGGCGAACAACTGGAAGTAGCCGGACACCGTGAGGATGCCGGTCATCAGCAGGATCGGGCCAAGCGCCGGCAGGGTGATGTGACGGAACTGCCGCCACACCGAGGCGCCGTCGATGCGCGCGGCTTCGTACAGCTCGGGCGGGATCGCCCGCAGGCCCGCCAGCAGGATGATCATGTTGTAGCCGAAGTTCTTCCACACCGCGAACAGGATGATCATCGGCATTGCCCAGTGCGGATCGCCCAGCCAGTCGATCGACGGCAGGCCCAGATGCGCCAGCACGAAATCGACCACGCCGTACTGCGAGTTGAACAGATAGCGCCAGATCACCGCCACCGCGACCAGCGTGGTCACCACCGGCGCGAACAGCGCGGTGCGGAACAACGCGCGCGCGCCCGCGAGCGGCGAATTCAGCAGCAGCGCGGCAGCCAGCGAGACCAGCATCGACAGCGGCACGCCCGCGGCGACGAAATACAGCGTGTGTCCCAGCGCGGCCCAGAACAGCGGACGGTGCAGCAGCATCCAGTAATTGGCGAGCCCCACGAAACGCAGGTTGCGGAAGTCCGCGAGCGCGTACAGATCGTAGTCGGTGAGGCTCAAGGCCAGGCCCGCCAGCACCGGCAGCAGGAAGAACACGCCCAGCACCAGCAGCGCGGGCGCGAGAAACAGCCATGCCGCCGAGGTCTTGTTCATCCGGCCGGGTGCGAAGCGTGCTTCATTCGGGAAGTGCGGACGCGGCTGCCCGCTTTTCTTGCAGGGACGGCGCCTGCCGAGCCAGCACCCAGCGCCGCTTGGCGAGAATCGCGTTGGCCTGCTGATCCATCTGCGCGGCCGCCTGATCGACGGTCAATTGTCCCGCGATCGCGCGTGCGGCGACATCCTGCATCATGTTGACGATCTGCTCCCATTCCGGCACCTGCGGCGCGGGCCGCATCCGTTCGAGCTGTTCGCGGAACGCGCGCAGTTCCGGATCGCCCTCCAGCAGCGGACTGTCCCATGCCGAACGCCGCGCCGGCAGATCGCCCAGCAACCGGTAGAAGCGAACCTGCACGTCGGGCCGCGACAGGTACTCGAGCAGTTTCCAAGCCGCGTCCTTGTGCCGCGAGCCGCGCAGGATCACCAGGCTGGAACCGTATGCGACGGAATCGCCGGGGCCGTCCGGGCCCGGCAGCGGCGCGGTGGACCAGCCGGATTGCCGCGAAGCCGGCAGGCGTCTCCGGAATTCGCCGATGTTCCACGGTCCGGAAAGATAGAACACGAAGCCGCCGCGGCCGAATTCCTGCCAGGGATTGCCGACCTGCACGTTGGTGACGGCCGGCGCATCGCCGCGCCTGAACAGCCCGACGTAGAAAGCGAGCGAGCGCTTGAAACCGGCGCTTTCGAAATTGCCGTAGCGGCCGCCATCGCGCAGCAGCGGCACGTGCTGCTGCAGCGCCAGCGCCAGCAACTGGTCGTATTCGTTGACGGGCAGCAATGCGCCCCAGCGCCTGCCGCCGCTGTGCGCGCGGATCGCGTCCATCTGCGCCTGCCATTCGGCCCAGTCGCGCGGCGGCGCGTCGAAACCCGCCGCGCGCAGCAGGTCGGTCCGGTAGAACAGGAGGCGCGTATCCACGTACCACGGAATCCCGACCAGCACCTTGTCGATCACGCTGGTGGCCCAGACGCTGGCGAAGTAATCATCCTTCCGGATCACCGCGGAATGCTCGACGCGCGATTGCAGCGGCTCCAGCGCGTGCAGGGCGGCAAACTCGGGAATCCAGGTGTCGCCGAGCTGGGTGACATCCGGCAACGAACCGCCCGCGTAGGCGGTCAGCAATTTTTCGTGCGACGCGGTCAGCGGGATCTGCTGCACGTCCACCCGGATGTCCGGATGTTCGCGCTCGAATTCCGGCAGCAACTGCGTCACCGCCTCGCCTTCGCTGCCGATGGTCCAGAACTCGAGCGTGGTGCCGTGCCGCGCCGCGCCGCTGCAACCCGCCAGCAGCCCCGCGATGGCGGCGGACGCGGCGAGCAACCGGCGATGCCACGGTGTCATGGCACCGCAACCGCCGCGGCCATCCTTGCCGCCGACGCTCCGCCGTGCGCGCGCCCGACGGATTGTTCATTCAACCACCCGCCGGTGAAGCCTGCGCGTTGCAGTCCGCGGCGGATGTACGGATTCTGCCGCATCACCTTCCACACGAAACCGGTGCGGTAGTTCTCGATCATCAGCAGGATCGGGCCCTGGTCGATGCCGAGGTATTCGTTGTCGAACCAGCCCTGCTCCGGCACCACGCGCCCGCTGCGCAGCGGCACGCTGGTGAGGCGGAAGGCGGGATTGAACGCATCGACGAATCCGTACTCGGCATACAGCCACTTTCCGTAACGGCGGTACATCGCCTGGATGGCGGGCAGCACCAGCGCGGGCGCGAACGCGATCGAGGAAATCGCCGCGGTGGGCGCGATGGTGCCGTCGTCGATGATCTCGCCCACGTCCGCGCCGCGCGCGAGATAGCCGTGGAACTCCATGCGCGTGCCGTCCGGGCTCACCCAGGTGGTCTCGCCGGGCCCGTTGCAGGCGGTGAGGCCCCAGATGTCGCCCCCGTAGCCGGCGAAATGGCCGATGGTCGCGGTGGCGTACGCGTGCTGGCCGATCACGGCGCGCCGGCTGTTCTCGAAATAATCGAGGCCGTGCGCGCGCATGAAGGCATCCCGGATGCCGCGGAAATCGATCCATGCCTGGCTGTACTGGTGGCCGAACAGCGGCGCGAAGCCGACGTGCGGCTGGCCGCCCATGAAGCTGCCCCAGGTACGGCCGTACGTCGAAGTCCATGCCCGCCACGCCTCGGGTTGCACCGGGTGCGTGGGCGAACCCAGCGCGAGGATGTAGAGCAGCATGGCCTCGTTGTAGCCTTCCCAGTCGAACGGGATGAACTTGCCGCCGGGCGTCCAGCCCATGCCGATCCTGGGCGGCCGCACCTGCGCCCAGCGCCAGTCCACGCCGCGATAGAGCTGGTCGGCGAGCCGGCGGATCTCGCGTTCCTGCGGATCGTCCTGGTCGAAATAGCTCTGGTCGAACAGCACGCCCGCCATCAGCAGCGCGGTGTCGATCGTGGACACTTCGACCCACCGCCCGTAGCGGCGGCCGGTCTGCATGTCCAGGAAGTGATAGTAGAAGCCGCGATAGCCGCTGTCCCGGTCCTCGTCGCTGCCCTGCGGCGCGTGCGCGAAGAAGCGCAGCGTGGTCAGCACCCGCTGGCGCGCCTGTTCGCGCGTGATCCAGCCGCGCTCGGCACCGACCGGATACGCGGTCAACGCGAAGCCCACCGCGGCGATGCTGGAGAAAGGCTCCTTTCCGAGCGGCCAGTGGTCGGGGATCAGGCCGTTGGCGGGATTGGCGGTCTGCCAGAAGAACTCGAAGGTGCGGTGTTCCAGTTCGTCCAGCGACAGCGGCGGCGAGGCCTGCAGGGCGTTCGCCGCGCCCGCTGCCACGGCCTCGGACGGGTTGGCCTGCGCCGCGGCGTGCAGCGGCGCGGCGTTCAGGCCGGCGAGCAGCGCCAGCAGGAAGATCGCCCCCCGCCACCACGCGTGCAGGCCGGCTGACGGCCGCCCCCTGTCGCGCCGCGTCCCCCTCATACCGCCCTGCAATGCCGGTCGATGAAGGCCTGGTGCGGCGGCATCGCCTCGACGCAGGCCGCGATCACGCGCTGCACGCCGTCCATCAATTGCCGCAATTCGGCCTCCGGCAACTGGTCCACCGCGGGATGGTACGAACGCGGCAGGATGCGCTGGCCGATCATCACTTCCACCCAGCTCGTGAGCGCGAACAGTTCCTCGGCGTTGCGGTAGAAGCGCCCGCTGTCGCGGAACAGCCGGAGGTTGTCGGCCAGGGGTTCCGGAATGTCCATCGTGCGGCAGTATCGCCAGAACGGACTGTCGTCGCGTTCGGTGGCGCAGTAGTGCAGGATGATGAAATCGCGGATGCGTTCGATCTCGAACGCGGTCTGCGCGTTGTAGCGGTCGATGATCACCCGGCTGAAGCCGAGGTCCGGAAACAGGTTGACCAGCCGCGCGATGCCGGACTGGATCAGGTAGATGCTGGTGGATTCCAGCGGCTCCAGAAACCCCGCCGCGAGGCCGATCGCCACCACGTTGCGATCCCACGCCTTTTTGCGCTGGCCGGGCGTGAAGCGCAGCACCCGCGGCTCGCCCATCGCGTGGCCGTCCAGCCAGCCTTGCAGCGCGGCGGCGGCTTCGTCGTCACCGAGGTGCTCGCTGCAATAGACGTAACCGTTGCCGGTACGGTGCTGCAGGGGAATGCGCCAGGTCCAGCCGGCCTCGCGTGCGGTGCAGCGCACGAACGGCGTGGGCGGGCCCACGTTCTCGCAGGGCATCGCCACGGCGCGGTCGCAGGGCAGCCAGTGCGACCAGTCCTCGTAGCCCGCGTGCAGCGTCTGCTCGATCAGGAGGCCGCGGAAACCGGAGCAGTCGAGAAACAGGTCGCCTACGATGCGTTCGCCGTTTTCCATCACCACCGCGCGGACGAATCCGTCTTCCCCGCGCACTTGCACGTCCACCACCCGGCCCTCGGTGCGCCGCACGCCGCGCTGCTCGGCGTAGCGGCGCAGGTATTTCGCGTACAGGCCGGCGTCGAAATGGTAGGCGTAGGCAATGTTCGCCAGCGGCGATTCCGGTGGCACGTCGGTGGCAGAGGTCATGAACTTGCCGCGCGGCGCCGCCGCGGTGTTCAGCGAGTACGCGCCGATGTCGGCCGCCCAGCCGCGCTGGCGGGCCTTGATCCAGTACTGGTGGAACGGCAGCAGCCCGTAGTCGTGGCCGATGTTGCCGAAGCCGTGGACGTAGCGGTCGCCCGCGCGCGCCCAGTCCACGAACTCGATGCCCAGCTTGAAGGTGCCCTTGACGGCGCGGACGAACCCGGCTTCGTCGATCTCCAGCAACTGGTTGAACAGCTTCAGGTGCGGCACCGTGGCCTCGCCCACACCCACCGTGCCGATCTGTTCGGATTCGATCAGCCGGATCGTGCGCGTGCCCGGAAACACCTTGGCCAGCGCCGCCGCGGCCATCCAGCCGGCCGTGCCGCCGCCCACGATCACGATGTTGCGGACCGGCGCAGGATTCATCTCGCACAGCCACCGTGGCCACGGCCGAAAAATCGGCGGGCCCGCGGAGAGTGAGACCGGGCCCGCCTTTCCACACCTGAAACCCGCGCGATGAAACGGACCTCCGCTACCACCTCACCCCCATGGTGAACTTGAAGGTGCGCGGTACATCGACGATGTTGCCCTTGGTGTTGTACGTCACGGGATCCGGATTCAGCACGCCGTTCGAACCCCAGTTGTTGATGGTGTTCGCGTAGTTCTTGTAGTTGAAGGCATTGAGGATGTCGATGCGCCCGTACAGGTGCGTGGTGCCCGCGATCAGCCAGTCCTTGATGATCGCGAAGTCGATGTCGCGATAACCCCACATCGGGCCGCCGATCAGGAAACTCTTGCCGCCGGTCGGGAAGGCCGCGATCGGCGTGCAGTTGCTGCCGTTCGGAAACATCACGCCGTAACACGCGATGTCATTGACCGGCGTCGGCGTCGCCAGCGTGATCTTGCTGGACAGGGTGAGGCCCCACGGTCCGTCCACCACGCCGGTCACCACCAGCCGGTGCTTGGGTGCGATGTCCGAAAGGATGAAGGGATAATCCTGGATGGTTTCCTCGTCGAAGCCGTAACCGCCGTAGGTGAGGATGTCGCGGTTCTGGTGCGCATTGGTGTACGTGTAGGCGATGGTCATGCCCCAATGCGATTCCCTGGTGTACGGCTTCTCGGCGGACAGCAGCACCTGCGTGCTGCGCGTCTCGACGCCATTGTTGCCGATGATCAGGTTGCCGAAACCGGGCACGGGATCGCCCCACGGCTGGCTGCCGTTCATCCAGAACGCGCCGTTGGGGTAGCGGTTGCCCAGGGTGAAGATGAAGCCGTCGTAGCTGTTGACGCGCACCACGCTGACCGACGTGTTCCAGTCGCCCAACTGGTTGCGGATGCCGAGGCTGAACTGGTCCGAATACGGCACCTTGAGGTGGTTGTTGATCATGTCCACCTCCTTGCCGGCGTTGCTGCCCTGCACCAGCGCCTGCAGGGCCGGGATGGTCAGGTAGCTCGGATTCCACGGCACGCACGGCTGGCCCATGCAGGGTTGCGTAGCGGTGCTGAAGTAGTAGGTCGGTTCGGACAGCGCGGACTTGGTCTGCTCCAGTTGCAGGTACTGATACAGGTTGCGGTCGTAGGCGCGGCCGGCACCGCCGAAGATCACGTGCTTTGCATCGCCGTTGATGTCGTAGGAGAACCCGAAGCGCGGCTGCCATTCGCCCTTGTAGGCGTGGCGGTTGTGGCCGTTGCTGATGTAGTCGTTGATGTTGACGCCGCCCAGCGCCAGGGCTTGTGCATAGGTCTGTCCGGGGGGCGCGCCCGCGTTCGTGTTGGGGCCGTTGAGCGCCGCGACCACGTTGGCCGGCGTCACCCAGTTGAGGTAGGACGGATTGCGGTCCATGTCCCAGCGAATACCGAGGTTCAGGATCAGGTGCTCGTTGACCGTCCAGTCGTCCTGGATGTAGGCGCCGAACTGCTTGTCCCTGGACGTGACCACCGGGTTCAGTCCCACCGAGGGCACCGGGAACTGGATCTTGTAGGGGGTACTGGCCGTGCCGGCGGGAGTTCCGGGCGGGCAGTTGGGGCTGGTGCTGTTGGCAGGGCAGACGTTGTACCAGGCCTGCGCGGAGGCATCGCCGGCATCCTGTGCGGTCAGGGTGATCTGCTTGTACTCCACGCCCGTCTTGATGGTGTGCGTGCCCAGCCATTCGAAGTTGCTGAAGGTCAGGTCATCCTTGAAGCCCGGTCCCTTCTGGCCCTTGTTCTGTCCCGCACCGGGAGGTGGCGCGCCGGTGGCCAGGATCAGGGCATTGTTGTTGGGGCCGTAGGAATAGGCCTGGCCCACGCCAAGGGTGATGGGCTGCGGACGGTAGAACGCGTTTTCGTAGGTGAGCACCAGGTCGTTGAACCACAGATCCGCGCTGTGCTGCCACTCGAGGTCGTAGCGGGTGTCGTTGTTCTTGGTGACGATGCCGTCCGACGCCGCGGTGGTGTTGCCGACGTTGTTGGTCTGGTTTTCCTTGCGGATCTGCGTGCGCAGCTCGAGGCGGTCGCTGTCGGTGGGCTCGAAATCGATCTTCCCGAAGAACAGGTTTTCCCAGAACGGGTTGCTGGCCGGCCCCAGTTGCGCCTGCGCTGCCGGCGGCAGCAGGTCGGCCGTGTTGGCCACGCCGGGCACCACCGTCACCGGCGTGTCGAAACGCTTCACTTCGTCGGTGAAGAAGAAGTGCATCTTGTCCTTGATGATCGGCCCGCCCAGCGCGAAGCCGTATTCCTTGTCCACCGATTGCGTCTTCTGGCCCGACGCCTTTTCCGCGGGCGTCATGTCGCGGTAATCGGAATTCGTGTAGGTGTCGTACACCTGGCCGTGGAACTCGTTGGTGCCGGACTGGGTGGCCGCGGTCACCGCGGCGCTGGAGATCTGTCCGTACTCGGCCTTGTAGTTGGAGGTGATCACCTTGTACTCGCCGATCGCCAGTTGCGGGAACGGATTGCCCTGGCTGAAGAACTGTCCGGTCGGGCCGCCGAAGATGTAGTTCTTCTGGCCGACGCCGTCGATGTAGATGTTGGTGGTGTCGTAGTTCTGCGCGCCGCCGCGCAGGAAGGCATGGCCCTGGTTGTCCACGCTGAAGATCATGCCCGGCACGATGTCGGCGAACTCGAGAAAGTTGCGGGTGATCTGCGGCAGCGTGTTGATCTGGTGCAACGACACCGTCTGGCCCACTTCCGAGGTCTTGACGTCCAGCAGCGCCAGGGCGCTGACGTTGACCGTGGCCAGGGTGGTGGCGCCGGGAGGCGGCGGCGCGCTGGCGGTGAGATCCAGCGTCGAGGTGGAGGCCACCGACAGCGTGACCGTGCGCTGCGTGCCGCCTGCCGCACTGACGGTCCAGGTGCCGGGCTGCAGGCCGACCAGCGTGTAGCGGCCGCTGGCCGCGGCGGTGGTGACGCGCACCTCGCCGGTCGCGACGTTGCGCGCGGTGACCTGCGCGTTGGGCGGCGCGCTGCCCTGCAGGGTGGCGTTGGCGGTCTGTGCCCAGGAGATCGAAGGCACCGCCGCCGAAGCGGCGATGCCTGTCGTGATCAGCGACGCCAGCAGTTTCTTGCGCAACGTGAGTGAGCGGTTCATGTCCCCTCCTGCATGCGTGGATCAGGGCTGCGCCCGGTCCCGGTCGGCTGTGTGGCGGCCGGACGATCCGCACGAGGCGCGCACCACCACCTCGCAGGGCAGCGTCGTCACGCCGGCCGGCGGCGCATCCGGCGCGTCCATCTGCGCCACCAGCCGCTCGAGGGCGGCCTGTCCCAGATCGGCGATCCGCACCCACACCGTGGTCAGCGGCGGGTGCATGAAGCGCGCGATCGGAATGTCGTCGAAACCCGCCAGCGCGATGTCGCCGGGCACCCGCACGCGCGCCTCGTTGAAGGCGGACAGGCAACCGATCGCCATCATGTCGTTGGCGGCAAACACCGCATCCGGCCGTTTTTTCGCGGCCAGCAACGCACGGCCCGCGCGATAGCCGGATTCCTCGTTGAAATCGCCCTGCAGCACGCGCGAGGTCGCGCCGCGCGCGGCGGCGACCGCCTCGCGGAAACCGCGGTGGCGTTCGCTGGCGTCGTAGTTGCACTCGGGCCCGGTGATGAAGGCCAAGTCGCGGTGACCGCACGCCAGCAGGTGCCGCGTCATCGCGAAGGCGCCGCCGTGGTTGTCGATGTTGAGGCGCGCGAAACGCCGCCCTCCCGCCGCGCTGTTCATCAGCACGGCCGGCAGCGAATCCGACAGATGCCTTTTCAGGAACCCGGCGTCCACGTGCGGCGACATGATCAGCACGCCATCCACGCGGCCCTGCATCGCGCGCAGGGCCGCCGCGGCTTCGTCCGCGTCGCCGTGCGAGCTCGAGACCAGCAGGTGCAGGCCGCGCGCGCGCGCGGCCACGTCGATGCCGCGAATCAGTTCGGAAAAGAATTCGCCGAACAGGTCGGGCAGCAGCGCGCCGATTGCCTGGGTACGGCGCGTGACCAGGCTGCGCGCGGCGCCCAGCGGCACATAACGCAGGCGCGCGGCTGCGCGCTGCACGCGCTCGCGCGTGCGGGCCGTGACAGCAGCACTGCCGTTCAATGCGCGCGATACGGTAGCCACCGACACCCTTGCCTCCCGGGCAACGTCTCGGATCGTCACCAACGTCAGGCTCCCTTGGCTCGGATCATCCGGACACATTCCGTCCCTGGCGCCGGCCCGGACGGAATGTAAACGTTTTCATGACGAAATGCAAAGATTCCGTCCCGCGCCGCCCGGGACCGGCCGGAACCCGTCATGTATCCCCGACCGCCGGGGCGTGTTCAGGGCAGCTCGATCACCACCAGCCCCTGCGGCGGAACGTCGAGGGAGAAACGCCCATCGCGCACGGCCACGGATTGCGCCGGTGCGGCTTGCCCGGCGGCACGCAACCGCGCGATCTGTTCGCGGCTGGGAAAGGCCGGGCAACCCATCCGCCGGTACGCCGCCAGCACGTTGCCGTGCGCCGCATCCAGCCGCCACACCGTGGCCCTGGCATCCGCCGGCAGCGAGGCGACCTCGATTTCGAAATGCCTGTCCGCGCCCGCGGGAAGCGTCGGCTTGCAGGTTTCCGGGTCGCCTCCGGCCGGCGGCGCGTAGTTCCACAGCGCCATCACCAGGCTGCCGTCCGCGCGGCGCGTGACCAGCGCCGAGTCGGAGGCCACGTTCAACCGCGTGTCGCCCAGCCGGTGCAGCATCGCGAAGGCGTTGAAGGCCGGCTTGGGAATCCGGTATTGCGCGATCAGGCCGAACCCGCCGTAGAACGGCGTCCTCGGCACGCCCTGCTCCTCGAACACGTCGGAGAAGGTCCAGTAACTCATCATGCTGACCTTGCCGGCGCATTCGCGGATGGTGTTGGCGAGCCACGGGCCCATGAACACGCTGTCCTCGACGGCGGGAAGGTTCATGTAGGAGGCGTTGTATTCGCTGTAGATCAGTGGCAGGTCCGGGTAGGGCGACGCCGCAATCTCGCGATGCGCCTTGGCCACGGCGCGGCAGACCATGTCTTCGCGCGAGACCGGCTGGTGCGTGCCGAACACGTTTTCGGCGGTGTCGTCGCCGTACACGTGGGTGCTGACGAAATCGACCGGCACGTGTGCGGCATGGATGTGCGCCAGAAACTCGCTCAGCCACGCCGTCTGCGCGGTGGCCGGCCCGCCCACCCGCAGGCGCGGGCTCACCGATTTCAGCGCCCTGACGGTGTGGTCGTAGAGCGTGAAATACGTCGATTGCTTGGGTTCGCCGCCCCAGAAGTCGAGGTTGGGCTCGTTCCACACCTCGAAGTACCACGTCGCCACCTCGTCGATGCCGTAGCGCGCGACGAGGTGTTCCGCGAAGGCGCGGATCAGCGCGTCCCACTCCGCGTAGTCCCTGGGCGGCATCACGTTGGGGTGATACCAGAAGCTGTGATGTTTGGAAGGATCGGAACTCAGCGCCTCGGGCATGAAGCCCAGTTCGACGAACGGCTTGACCCCGCGCGCCAGCAGGCCGTCGTAGATCTGATCGACGTAGGTGAAGTTGTAACGGGGCCTGCCCTGCGCGTCGCGGGTGAACACGCCCACGTCGTCATCGAGGATGCCGTGGAAGCGCACGTAGCCGAAGCCGGTCGCCGCGTGCACCGCTTCGAGGTCGCGCCGGTAATCGTCGCGCAGCGCCAGCACCGCGCGGCCTGAGCCGAACATCCGTTCCCAGAAGTGCGGAAACGGCGTGCCCGGCGCCTTCGCGTCCACCTGGATCCGCACCGTGGCGGCCGGCTGCGCCGCCGTCGCGATCGCGGGCACGATCAACGCGGCGAGCAATCCGATCAGGACACGCGGCAATCTCATGCTCATGCGATCCACGGCCCCCTCCCTGCGCGCATTCCGCAACGCGGCATGCACCGGCGACTGCCGATGCAAGCGTTTACACCAGGGCGCGAGTGTGCGGTCATCCGGGGGATCCCGTCAACGGCGGCACCGCACCCCGCGCGAGCGATCGATCAGTCCGCTTCGGAAGCCCCGAACCAATCCATCCGGGATTTGTCGGCGCACGCCGAATCCGGCATCCCCACGAATCCGGCTTCGCCAATCAGGCACGTGCAAGCCGTGCGTGCTCGATCGGCGGGCGGCACAGCCCTGCGCCGCCGGGGCAAACTCTGATTCATCAGAGTTTGCCTTCGCCTCCGCGCGCTTCCAGCATCGCGACCGCAGGCAAGGTCTTGCCCTCAAGGAATTCTAGGAACGCGCCGCCGCCGGTGGAAATGTACGACACCGCATCGGCGACCCCGTACTTGTCGATCGCGGCCAGCGTGTCGCCGCCACCGGCGATCGAAAACGCCTTCGACCCCGCGATCGCGCGGGCCAGCGTTTCGGTGCCGTGGCCGAATGCGTCGAACTCGAACACCCCGACCGGGCCGTTCCACACCACGGTGCCGGCCTTGCCGACCAGGTCGGCGTAGCGCGCGGCGGTTTCCGGGCCGATGTCGAGGATCATCTCGTCGTCGCCGACCTGATCGACGCGCTTGATGCTCGCCGGTGCGTCGGCCGCGAACGCGGTCGCGGTCACCACGTCGGTCGGGATCGGCACGTCGGCGCCGCGCGCCGCGGCCAGCGCAATCACCTTGCGCGCCGCATCCAGCAGATCCGGTTCGTACAGCGACTCGCCCACCCGGTACCCGGCGGCGGCGATGAAGGTGTTGGCGATGCCGCCGCCCACGATCAGTCGATCGACCTGTTGCACCAGGTTCTGCAGCAGTTCCAGCTTGGTCGAAACCTTGGAGCCCGCGACGATCGCCAGCAGCGGCCGCGCCGGGGCGTGCAGCGCGCGCCCCAGCGCGTCGAGTTCCGCGGCCAGCAGCGGGCCCGCGCACGCGACCTTCGCGAACTTCGCCAGGCCATGCGTGGACGCCTGCGCGCGGTGCGCGGTGCCGAACGCGTCCATCACGAACACGTCGCACAGCGCGGCGTATCTTTTCGCGAGCGTTTCGTCGTCCTTGCCCTCGCCCGGGTTCATCCGGCAGTTTTCCAGCAGCACCACTTCGCCCGGCGCGACCGCGACGCCGTCGAGGTAATCGCGTACCAGTTTTACGGGCTTGCCCAGTGCGCGCGACAGCCATTCGGCGACCGGCGCGAGCGACTGGCTTTCCTCGAACACCCCTTCCTTCGGGCGACCCAAATGCGACATCACCATCACCGCGGCGCCGGCATCGCGTGCAGCGCGGATCGTCGGCAGCGCGGCGTCGAGCCGCTGGGCCGAGGTGATCTTCCCGTCCTGGATCGGCACGTTGAGATCTTCTCTTATCAGCACGCGCCTGCCGGCAAGATCGAGGTCGGTCATGCGGAGAAAGGCCATGATCGCGAATTCCATTGAGCGTTGCGTGGAGTTGCGCATTGTCCGCGGCCACCGCGGCGCTGGCAAATGCGCTTGCACTTCCCGGACACCGCGTGCAGGTAGTAGGCTGCGGCCCGGTTTCCACAGGGGCTGCCCATGACGGACTCGCTGACGCTCTACAGCTACTGGCGATCCAGCGCGGCGTACCGCGTCCGGATCGCCCTGAACCTCAAGGGCATGGACTACGTGATCGCGCCGGTGCACCTGGTACGGGACGGCGGCGAACAGCACCGCGCCGAATACCGCGACATCAACCCGCAGCAACTGGTGCCGACACTGGTGGACGGCGGCCGCGTGCTTCGCCAATCGCTGGCGATCATCGAGTACCTCGACGATGCCTATCCCGATACGCCCCGCCTGTTGCCCGGCACCACGCGGCGCTGCGCGCGGGTGCGCGCGATCGCGCAGATGATCGCCTGCGACATCCATCCGCTGGGCAACCTGCGCGTGCTGCAATACCTCGAACGCGAGCTGCACGCGGACGAGACGCAACGGCTGGCGTGGTCGCGACACTGGATCACGGCGGGTTTCGACGCGCTGGAGGCGGTGCTGGCCGGCGACGACGCCACCGGTGCGTTCTGCGACGGCGACACGCCGACCATCGCCGACTGCTGCCTAGTGCCACAGGTCTACAACGCGCGCCGCTTCGGCGTGTCGCTGGATCCCTATCCGGTGATCGAACGGATCGACGCCGCGTGCCGCGGGCTCGATGCGTTCCGGCGCGCGGTGCCGGAGGCACAGCCCGATGCGCCGGCATCGACCATATAGCAGGGTGTTGAGAAACACCCTGCTGGCGCGGGCCACGGATGGCCGCCGCGGATCAAGCGCGCAAACGCTTGATCCGTCGGGAGCGAGTCCGGACATGTGCCGGACTCGCGACGTTGAAAAAGTGCAGGAAAGCACTTTCTCAACAACCTGTTAAGGGCGAGCGTGCTCGCGAGCGGTGCCGCAAGTCGCCTGCACGCAGGCTGCTACCGCAACGTATTCACGCCGCCTTCTTCCACTGCCCCAGCGCGGCCAGCCCGTTGTCGCGCGCGCGTTCGACCACGATCTTCTGCGCGGCCGCGAAGTTGCCGGTCATGTCCCTGGCCCACAGGTGCAGCGCGGCCTGCTGCATCGCGCGGCCGTAGGAGAACGACAGCGGCCACGGGTGCGGACCCAGCCGGTTCATCGCATTCAAATGAGCCGTCGCATCCTCGTCGCTCTGGCCGCCCGACAGGAACACGATGCCCGGCAGCACCGCCGGCACCGCGGATTTCAGGCACAGGATGGTCTCTTCGGCCACGGTCTCGACGTCGGCCTGCTCGGGGCAATCCTTGCCCGACAGCACCATGCTGGCCTTCAGTATGGTGCCTTCCAGCATCACGTTGTGTTCGTACAGCGCCGCAAACAGCGAGCGCAGGGTGGCTTCGGTGACTTCGTAGCAGGTGTCGATGTCGTGGTCGCCGTCCATCAGCACCTCCGGCTCCACCATCGGCACCAGGCCCGCCTCCTGGCACAGCGCGGCATAGCGCGCCAGCGCGTGACTGTTGCTGTCGATGCAGGTGCTGCTCGGCATGTCCTCGCCGATCGTGATGACCGCGCGCCACTTGGCGAACTGCGCGCCCAGCTTCACGTACTCGGCGAGGCGCTCGCGCAGGCCGTCCAGCCCCTCGGTGACCAGCTCGCCCGGAAAGCCCGCGAGCGGCTTGGCGCCCAGATCGACCTTGATGCCCGGAATGATCCCGGCATCCTTCATCACCCTGGTGAACGGCACGCCCGCCTTGGTGGACTGGCGGATGGTCTCGTCGAACAGGATCGCACCGGAGATGTGCTCGGAAAGCCCCGGCGCGGTCAGCAGCATCTCGCGGTAGGCGCGGCGGTTCTCTTCGGTGTTGGCGACGCCGACCGCGTCGAAGCGCTTCTTGATGGTGCCCTGCGATTCGTCGATCGCGATGATGCCCTTGCCGGGCGCGACCATCGCCTGCGCGACGGCTTCCAGTTGGTCGATGCTCATGGCGGTCTTCCGCTGTGTCGGTGGACCACCAAGTATAGGGTGAGAAGCCGGCGTTTGCGCGATGCCGGGGGCATCGCGCGCCGCTTCGAACAGGCGACCATGGATGGTCGCACCGGCACCCGCACCAGGGATGGTTGCTTGCGGGTTACGGGTCCCGCCGTCACCTGTAGCCGTTCGGAAAGTCTTTCAGAACGCACGCATCCGTGATCTTCTTGCGCTCCCCGGGATCGGCCGGAAGATTGAACGGCACGATCAGGTAGGTGAACACCGGCTGTCGCGCGCTGTTGTCCCGGCCCGGCGCGTAGTGCATGTCCTTGACCGCGCTGGCCGCGACCACAGCGAGATCGCCGGCCGGCACGGTCCTGCGCACCACGATGTCGTAGGTCCTGCCGTCGGAACCGATCATGTAGGTCACCGCCGAGCAGGTCGGCTTGTCCAGATTCACCCCGCTGTTGGGCACGTCCACGTCCAGCGAGGTGTTGGTCATGATCCAGTAATCGGTCAGGTGATCGGGCAGCACCACCTTGACGTTCGGGTTGACCGCGGCCAGCGCCGACGCGGAAAACCAGAGTGCGGCGATGGCGGTAACGGGCTTGATCATCGTCTTGCCTGCTGCATCGGTCGATCACAGGTCCCGCAGGCTCTCCGCGATCCCGTCGGCGCCCACGCTCAGCAGTTTCAGGGTGTTGGTGCCGCCGCCGCGGCCGGTGTGGTCGCCGTGGGTCAGCAGTACGCGGTCGCCTTCGGCCAGCACGCCCTGCTTGAACAGTTGCTGCACCGCCGCGCGCACCACGTGCGCGGGTTCGACCACGCGGGGATCGAACGCGACCGCCTGCACGTCGCGCAGCAGTTGCATCCGGCGGCGCGCCCGCGCGCTGGGGGTGAGCGCGTAGATCGGCACCGCGCTGCGGTAGCGCGACAGCCATTGCGCGGTGGTGCCCGATTCGGTCAGCGCCACGATCGCGCGCACCGGAATCTGCGTGGCCAGGAACATCACCGCCATCGCGATGGCCTGATCGGTGCGGTCGAGCCGGTGCGCGTCGATCGAGATGTCCTCGACCGGTTCGAACTGGCGCTCGGCGCCCAGGCAGATCCGCCGCATCGCCGCGACGGCGACATCGGGATGTCTGCCGGCGGCGCTTTCCTGCGACAGCATCACCGCGTCGGTGCCGTCGATCACCGCGTTGGCGACGTCCAGCACTTCGGCCCGCGTCGGGATCGGCGATTCCACCATCGATTGCAGCATCTGCGTGGCGGTGATCACCGCGCGGTTGCGGTTCAGCGCCTCGCGGATGATCTTCTTCTGCAGGCCGGGCAATTCCGCGTCGCCGATGTCGACGCCCAGGTCGCCGCGCGCCACCATGACCGCGTCGGCGGCGTCGATGATCTCGTCCAGCGCTGCGATCGCCTCGGCGCGCTCGATCTTGGCGACCAGCCACGCGCTGCCGCCGGCCTCGCGCAGCAGCCGGCGCGCTTCCTCGACGTCGGCGCCGGAACGCACGAACGACACCGCCAGGAAATCCGCATCGAGCTGCGCGGCCAGCCTGATGTCGGCGCGGTCCTTGTCGGACAGCGCACCCAGCGACAGGCCGCCGCCCTTGCGGTTGAGGCCCTTGCGGTCCGACAGCCTGCCGCCGATCGCCACCCGGCATCGGATTTCCGCGCCTTCGACCGCGCGCACCTCCAGCGCGATCAGGCCGTCATCCAGCAGCAGCACGTCGCCCGGCTTCACGTCGTGCGGCAGGCCGAGGTAACTCACGCCCACGCGCGTGGCATCGCCGGGGGGCGCGTCGGCGCGGCAGTCCAGCGTGAAATCGTCGCCGGCCCGCAATTGCACCGGCCCGTCGGCGAACCGCTCGATCCGGATCTTGGGGCCCTGCAGGTCGGCCAGCACGCCTACCTCGCGGCCCAGCCGCGCGGCGGCCGCGTGGGCGCCCCGCGCGCGCTGGACGTGATCCTCGGCCGCACCGTGCGAGAGGTTGAGGCGCACCACGTCCACGCCCTCGCGCAGCACGTTTTCGAGCATTCCCGGCGCGTCGGTGGCGGGGCCCAGGGTGGCGACGATGCGGGTGCGGCGCAGTGCGGTCATGCCGAGGTCTGCTGTCAACAGACCCCAAGTTAGCACATGGCCGCCGCGGCGATCGCGGCATACGTATGCAAACGGTCTCGCGACTCAGCTTCCGAGCACCGCGGCGAGGTCCCGGCCGATCTTTTCGGGCGTGTCCGGCGAACCATAGCGGCGCACCACCCTGCCCTCGCGGTCGATCAGGAATTTGGTGAAGTTCCACTTGATCGCTTCCGAACCCAGCACGCCGGGTGCGGCGTGTTTCAGGAACTTGTAGAGCGGATGCGCGTTCGCGCCGTTCACGTCGATCTTCGCGAACAGCGGAAACGTGACGTCGTACTTCGTCGAACAGAAGTTGCGGATTTCCCCGGCGTCACCCGGCTCCTGATGCCCGAACTGGTTGCACGGAAAGCCGAGTATCTCGAAGCCCTTGTCCCGGTTCGCGCGGTACAGCGCTTCCAGTCCCTCGTACTGCGGCGTGAACCCGCACTTCGATGCCACGTTGACGATCAACAACACCTTGCCGCGATAGGCATCCAGCTTCTGCGGCGTGCCGTCCAGCAGGTTCGCTTCGAAATCGTAAACGGTGGTCACGGTGAGCACCTCGCAACTCGGACAGTCACGATGATACGGCGCACGAGAGCAAACAGCGCGCGCAGGGATGCGTGCCGGTTCGCCTCGGCGAACCCCCTGCGCCCGCTCGCGGACCCGCAACCCATGGATGGGCGAAGGACGTGTTCGCGGGGTGGCCGTTCTCTCGGTGACTTCTCTTTGGCCATGCAAAGACAAGTCACCCGCGCCCCAAGGAGGGGCGCGGAAAAGACGGGGATGTCGTGCATGAAGAGCCAAGACAATGGATTCCGGATCGCCGCTTCGCGGCGTCCGGAATGACGAGTGTGTGAGTCAACGCGCGGGGTGCGTACCCTCACGCCGCCCTGCGGGCCACCCTCACCCGAAGGGAGGGGGGGGGGGGAATGCCTTACAACCAGCGCTGCTGATAGCGGTGCATGTAAATCACCTTCACCAGTTGGGTCAGCGCGCAGTACGCGACCACGGTCGCGGCCAGCCAGCCGAAATATTCCAGCGGCAGCTCGACCATGCCGAGTTTGTGACCGAGCACGGTGTAGGGAATCGCAAGGCCGATCGCGATGATCGCGGTGGTGAGCCCCAGCACCGGCGCCGCCGCCGAACTCTGGATGAAGGGAATCTTGCGGGTGCGGATCATGTGCACCACCAGCGTCTGGGTCAGCAGGCTTTCCACGAACCAGCCGGACTGGAAGAACGCCTGGTGCGCGGGCGAGGCCGAATTGGCGCCGAACCAGAACCACAGCAGCAGGAACGTGGTGACGTCGAACACCGAACTGGTCGGGCCCACCCAGAACATGAAGCGCCCGATGTCGCCGGCGTCCCACTTGCGGGGTTTCCTGATGTATTCCTCGTCCATCCGGTCGAACGGAATCGACAGCTGCGAAATGTCGTAGAGCAGGTTCAGCACCAGGATCTGCAGCGGCAGCATCGGCAGGAACGGCAGGAAGATGCTGGCGATCAGCACGCTGAACACGTTGCCGAAGTTGGAACTGGCCGTCATCTTGATGTACTTGATGATGTTGCCGAAGGTGATGCGGCCTTCCAGCACGCCTTCCTCCAGCACCATCAGGTTCTTCTCGAGCAGGATGATGTCGGCCGATTCCTTGGCGATGTCGGTGGCGGTATCGACCGAGATGCCGACGTCGGCGCGGCGCAGCGCGGCGGCGTCGTTGATGCCGTCGCCCAGGAAGCCGACCGTGTGACCCTGCCGCTGCAGTGATGCGACCACCCGCGATTTCTGCAGCGGCGACATCTTGGCGAACACCGTGGTGCGCGCGACCAGCGCGTCCAGCGCGCTGTCATCGAGATCCTCGATGTCGCGGCCCAGCACCGAATGCTGCACGTCCAGCCCGACCTCGCGGCAGATCTTGCGGGTGACCGCCTCGTTGTCGCCGGTGATCACCTTCACCTCGACGCCGTGTTCGTGCAGGGCGGCGATCGCGGTGTGCGCGGTGTCTTTCGGCGGATCGAGGAAGGCGAGGCAGCCGATCGCGGTGAGCCCCTGCTCGTCGGCCACCCCGTAGGCGCGGCCCGGCGGCGGCTGGCGTTTGACCGCCACCACCAGCACGCGCAGGCCGTCCTCGTTGAGTTCGTGCGTCATCGCGCGGATGCCGCGGCGGCGGTGATCGGTCAGCGGCACGTCATGATCGCCCTCGCGCGCGAACGCGCAGATCGACAGCATCTCCTCGACCGCGCCCTTGCAGATCAGGATTTCCTCGGCGTGTCCGTCCCCGCCGGCCGGCGCCAGCACCACCGACATCCGGCGGCGCTGGAAATCGAACGGGATCTCGTCCACCACGCGCCACTTCGCGACGGTGTGCTCCAGGTCGCGGTGCTGCAGCACGGCCTTGTCCATCAGGTTCTTCAGGCCGGTCTGGAAATGGCTGTTGAGGTAGCCGTACTCCAGCGCGTCCTCCGACTCGTTGCCGTCGAGATCGAGATGGCGCTCCAGCACGATCCGGTCCAGCGTCAGCGTACCGGTCTTGTCGGTGCACAGCACGTCCATCGCGCCGAAGTTCTGGATCGCGTTGAGCTGCTTGACCACCACCTTGCGCTTGCTCATCGCCAGCGCGCCCTTGGCGAGGTTGGCGGTGACGATCAGCGGCAGCATTTCCGGCGTCAGGCCAACCGCGACCGAGATCGCGAACAGGAAGGCTTCCAGCCAGCTGCCCTTGCCGAAACCCTGGATCAGGAACACGATCGGCACCATCACCGCCATGAAGCGGATCAGCAGCCACGACACGCTCCTGACGCCCCGGTCGAAGCTGGTTTCGGCGCGCTGGCCGGTCAGCGTGCGCGCCAGCGAACCCAGATAGCTGCGCGGACCGGTCGCGACCACCACCGCGGTGGCGCTGCCGCTGACCACGTTGGTGCCCATCCAGCAGATGGTGGGCAGTTCCAGCGGCTCGGCAGGCGCATCGGATCTCTGCACGTGTTCGGGCGCGGCTTTTTCCACCGGCAGCGACTCGCCGGTCAGGATGGCCTGCGAGATGAACAGGTCCTTCGCCGACAGCAGGCGCAGGTCGGCCGGCACCATGTCGCCGGCGGACAGGTGCACGATGTCGCCCGCGACCAGCTCGATCACCGGTACCTCGATGCGCTCGGAATGGCCGTCGGAGGCGCGCCGCGTGACCGTGGCGGTGTTGCGCACCATCGCCTTCAGTTGTTCCGCCGCGCGCGAGGAGCGGAATTCCTGGGTGAAGTTCAGCACCACGCTGATCAGCACCATCACCGCGATGATGATCGGGCCGGTCAGGTCGTCCGGCGAGGTGACGAGCTCCACCACCGCCAGCACCAGCAGCACGATGATGAAGGGGTTCTTGAAGGTGCGCAGCAGTTGCAGCGTCCAGTGCGGCGGCTTTTCGTGCGAAGCCTGGTTGACGCCGTCGCGGTCCAGCCGCGCCTCGATCTCCGCCTCGCCCAGACCGGCGGGGCCGGTCTCGAGCGCGCCGAACAGTTCGCTTTCGGCCGTCCACGCGTAATCGGCAGCCACCGGCCGCGCGCGCTGCGCGGCGCGTGCCTTGTCGCGCGCTTCGTTGCCGGTTTTTTTCAGGGACGGTCCGAACATCGCTCGGGCTCCATGGCGGAAGGTGCTGCGGCCACGGCACCTGGAGCGGACCGTGGGGTTACATCGTCAGGAAGGATCGCGTTCGTTTCCGCGGCGCCGCGCGGCGCGTGCCGGCGCCCGTGCAGCGCGCACGTATTCGCGGCGGGGGCCTGAGCCCCCGGTGGCCGGCCATCCTGTTCACGCGACGGCCTGTTGAACGGGGGTTCGCGGCGCGGGCACGGTCACGCGCCACTCGCGGCGGCGGCCGTCACGGCGGGAAACCTGCGCGCGGCGGGCCGCCAGGCGCACACGGAAGAAATTGCGAAGGAGGTTCATGGCCCATCTCCTCTTGCAGTGCCGCGGCACCGCGAGGGACGGGCCGGACGCGCCTAGTCGAGGCAGGTGCCAGCCGGCCGGGCGCGGTCGCCGCGGATCGGTTCGATTGTGGCCGCCGTCACCCGATGCAAGCGGATGCCGGCGGTGCGACTAGGGTGTACGTCCATGGTCGTGGTTGATGGAGGACAGTGCCGTCGCACGCAGCGCGCCCGTCGGCGCGCGCATTGTCGTGCCCTGCGGCGAATCCGTCAACCCCTCGCGTGCAGCGGCCGTTTCGCGAACCCTCACGTGGCCGTCACCGGGGACGATTCGCACGGCGCATCGCGTCCCCGTTCCGGCACAGTGGCCAGCGCAGCCGCTTGCTGCCGGGGATGGCGCGTACGCCGCCGACACGGAATGCGAATCTGCCGTGGATCGTGCCGGCGAATGCCTGCAACACAGCGAACACCCCCATCTTGCGTGTTCGTTACCGGTCTCCGGCAGCCCCGGCATCGTCGCATGCCGCCGCGAGCCGCGCGTCCAGCGTAACCAGCGCCGCGCCGTTCGCCAGCGCGAGTTGCAGGTAGGCGGCGTCGCAGGCGGAGAGCGCCCAGCGGCGCGCGATGATCGGCAAGTCCGGCCATTCCGGCTCGACGTACTCGATCGCGAGTTTGTCCAGCAATCGATAGCGCGACAGGATCTCGTCCTTGCGCTGCGGGTGGCGAATCAGCTTGGTGGTGGCCACGCTGGCGAGTTCGTAGCGCAGCAGGGTCGGCGCGATCAGCTTGCCCTTGGCGCTGGCGACAACGGGAGCCGCTTCCGGCTCGTCGAACAGCACGGCCGCGATGGCGGAGGCATCAATGACCGTGGCGCGCATCGCGGTCGCGGCGGACGATGGCGGCGGATTCGGCGGCCATGGCATCGCCCAGTTTGCGCGCGCGTTGCCAGAGTTGGTCGAGGGTGAGTCTGCCCGTTGCAGCGGCCGCGCCTGCCGTCTTGCGCTTGCCGCGCCGCGCCGCCGCAGGGGTTCGCCGCGTAGTCTGCGCTAGCGCGCACGGACCGACGACGCCGCACGCCGAACGGCAGGACCGGCGGCAACGCCGGATCCGCCGCCTGCGCGATTCGCACGGCGCGGTATCATTGCAGACCGTCCATCGATCGATCGAAGCATGTCATCCCGCCGTCCCTGGTTGCGCCCGTGCCTCGCGGCTTGCGCGCTGGTCCTTCTCGCCGCCTGCCAGTCGCCGCCGCCATGGCAGCTCAACGACGTGCGCGGGCACCTGCCCGACCTGAAATTCAGCCTGACCAGCGACCTCGGCAAGCCCATCACCGCCGCCGATTTCCGGGGCAAGGTCGTGATGCTGTATTTCGGCTACACGCATTGCCCGGACGTGTGCCCGCTGACGCTGGTGCACTTGCACACCGATCTGCAGAAACTGGGCAAGGCCGCGGACGACGTGCGCATCCTGTTCGTGACGGTCGATCCCGCGCGCGACACCGTTGATGTCCTGCATCAGTACGTGACCGCGTTCGATCCGCGCATCGTCGGCCTCACCGGGAAGCCGGACCAGATCCTTGCGCTGGCCAGGCGCTATCGTGCGTTCTACCAGCGCGAGACACCGAAGACACCGGGCGATTACGAGGTGAGCCACAGCTCGGCGGTCTACATCTTCGACCGCGACGGTCGCGCCCGTCTGCTGGCGACGCCGGGCGATCCGCAATCGGCGGTCGTGCATGACCTGAAACTGCTGCTGGAGCAGAAATCATGAAGCTGCGAACCCTGCCGGCCGCCGCGTTGCTCGCGATGACGGCGTGCGTGGCCGTGGCGGCGCCGGCAACGAACACCTTGCGCGTCGAGCACGCATGGATCCGCTGGCTGCCGGCCACGCTGCCGGCTGCGGCCTATGCGGTGATCGAAAACGACAGCAGCGCACCCGCGCGCCTGACCGGCGCGAGCAGCCCCGATTACGGGATGGTGATGCTGCACCGCTCGCAACTGGAAAACGGTTCCAGCGCGATGACGATGGTTTCCGGCATGGACATCCCCGCGCACGGCAAGGCGGCGCTTTCACCCGGCGGCTATCACCTGATGCTGAGCGATCCCGCGCGTCCGATCAAACCGGGCGACACGGTACACATGACCCTGCATTTCGCCGGTGGCGAATCGATTCGGGCCGATTTTCCGGTGCGGCCGGCCAACACATCGAGCCCCTGAGTGCGCGCCACCATGCGCACGCAGAGACGCCGCCCCGGTTTCCGATACAAGAAAGGAAACCGGCGCACCGCGGCCGCGCCCGGAAACATTTGCCTGCCGGCAGACGCCGCTTCGACGCTGGCCTCCATGCACTGCCCGATACCCGTTTCGGGTCCCGCGCCTCCGCCCCGAACCGTGACGTGCTCTCCGGCTCCGCGCCGTCACGACAGCATTCGGCGTCGGACGCAGGCCCTCGCGACCGTCCGTCACCGGATCATCGAACCTGAAAGATCGAGCAACCGGGGCGGCATCCGGCTTGGCGGCTGCAGCGTCGGCCCGGCTCCGAACCCGCCGAAACACGGCGCTTGCGCGGCGCTTGCATTCGCCGGAAAAAAGCACAAAATTGATCCAGATGCCGCCATCCTCATGCGCAGCACCGTATGCACCGACCGCTCGCCACGGTTGCGCGAGCGAAGCAGGGCGCAAAGGGGTTTGTAGAAGGATATGGCTGCGAACCTGCAAACCAACGAGCTTCTGGCTGCGTTGCCGGCAGAAGAGTTGGAGCATCTGCGCCCATTGCTGGAGCCGGTGGAAATGGGACTGGGCGAGGTGCTTTACGAGTCCGGCAAACAGCAGGCACACGTCTATTTCCCCACCGACAGCATCGTGTCGCTGGTGTACGTGATGGAAAACGGCGCTTCCGCCGAGGTCGCCATCGCCGGTCGCGAGGGGTTGGTGGGGGTTTCCCTGTTCATGGGCGGCGATACCACGCCCAGCCGCGCGTTGGTGCAGAGCGCCGGTTCCGCCTTCCGCATCAAGGGTTCGCTGCTGCGCAAGGAGTTCGACCGCGGCGTGGCGCTGCGGCAACTGCTGTTGCGCTACACCCAGGCATTGCTCACGCAGATGGCGCAGACCGCCGTGTGCAATCGTCACCACACGGTGGACCAGCAGCTGTGCCGCTGGTTGCTGATGAGCATCGACCGGCTGCCTTTCAACAAGTTGGTGATGACCCAGGAACTGATCGCCAACATGCTCGGCGTGCGCCGGGAAGGCGTGACCGAGGCGGCCGGAAAACTGCAGGCGGCTTCCACCATCCACTATCACCGCGGCCGCATCGAGGTGATCGACCGGCCCAAACTGGAGCGGATGGCCTGCGAATGCTACGAGGTGGTCCGCAAGGAATACGCCCGTCTGCTGCCGTGGACCGCCACGCCCAAGTCGGCGTCAAAAAACTCCAGTCGTTGAAGCGGAGGAGCGGGGGCGAGCTGGTCGACCGCGATACCTGCCGGCGGCTGCCCGGCTGATGCGCTTGTCCGCGGGCCGGTAACCCGGCCCGGCATCCCACAAACCGCGCGCGCCGTCCGCGCGATCCGCGCATTCCCATCCTCTGCCTGCGATCGTGCCAGCCGCCGCGGCCAACACGTTCAGCGACGGGCGTGAGTGCGCACGCCCATGTTCGCTTGCGCACAGACTCCTTTCCTCGCAGCACCCACCATCCGCCCTTCAGGGAAACCGTGCTGGTGCACGGATGCACCTCGCGGCCAGGGAGGTCGCTGCATGGACGATACCCCGGGGCATGGACGCCCCTCCTGCTCGCGGGGAAACATCATGAACCTGGTAGCCCTCCACAACCTGTTGAACCGCTTTGCCGAAGAAAAACGCCATCTCGAAGCCACCGCACTGTTGACGGATGATCCGGGGCAGCAAGCCGGTCTCGAGCTGCGGACGCGCAAGCTCACGTCCATCGTCGCCGAAATCCGCGGCGAACTGCTGGCACGCGAAATGTGCATCGAGAGAGCGCCCGGCACGGCGCAATGGTTCGAAGCCCGTCTCCGCCACATCCTCAAAACGGATGTTGCCCCTGAAGCCGGACGTGACGCAGACCTGCGGCAGGCCGAATGAACGTCGCCCTGTCGCGAGTGCCCTGGATCGCGCCACCGCAGCCGCCCGTCACGGGAGCGACATGAGCAAGGAAATCGCCGTCGTGCAGAATCTGATCGGTGCACTGGATGACTCGAGGCTGCAGTATGGCGAGCGGGCCGTCAGAACGGCACACCCCGATCTCAAGGAGTTGCTGGAACGCATCGCCCGCACACACCGGGTGATCGCCGACGATCTGGCTGGGCGGTTGATCGCGGCCGGCGGCAAGGCGAGGCGCCACGGCAGCCGCATGGGTCCGCTGCGCGCACGGCTTGCGGAAGGGCTGGCCCGCATCGGCTTCCACGTCGAGACCGCTTACGCAAGCCAGATGGAAAAACGCGAGGCCGGCATCCTGCATGGCTTTCGCAACGCCGTGACCCGGGTCCGAGACATCGGCCTCCGCAATCGCCTGCAACTGCACCGCCACGAAATCGAGCGCGCGTCCATGGAGATCGGTTGCCTTCGGCTCGCGATGCGGGTGAACCTGCGGACGGTGCGCGCGGCTGCACATGTTTCCCCGCACGCACCCGCGCACTCCAACCCGGTGCAGATCAACCGCTGATTCGGAACACGAGCCCGCAAGGAAAAGCCCGGCGCCATCGTTTCAGCGTGCCGGGATGGGTGCCGCGGCAGACGCCACGCTCGCTTCCGACGGTGCACGGCGGAGCCTCGCCGCACCCCGTCACGCAGCATCCGGCTGCGCAGCCAAGGGCGGTTGCACAACGCGGCACGGCCCGAAACGCAACCGAAGCAACTGCCGCAGAAGTCCAATTCCGGCAAGGACAAACGCCCTGACAACAGTGGTCAGCACTGAAGCTGAATGCCGCATCGTGCAACCCGCGCGATGCGTCCCGGAAACCCTGCTGTGTGCGCCAACAGACGGAGTTTTTGCATTCGGCCCTGTAACGTGTCCAGCAAGGAAGATCGCCGGACAGGGATGTCCGCTTTTCGAAGCGCCGATCCGGCTGCCGTTTCACGGCAGCGTGGCGGCCGGACTCCTCCAAGGGACCGGGCGCCAGCGCAAGCAACCTCCGTTGCAGCGCCGCCGTTGCCGGGAAGCCGGTTCCGACGGATGCCGTACCTATCGGCAACGTGGTCGCGGCCTTCGACGAGTCAGGGCAAACGTACACGACGCCACGGTTTCCATCCGCTGCGTTGCGCCAAGTGGTATCAAGCAACATTCGTGGAGGATTCCATCATGCTTCGCTATGCAATCATCTTTCTGATCATCGCCATCATCGCGGCGGTGCTCGGGTTCTCCGGAGTCGCCGGCGCCGCCGGCAGCATCGCCTACATCCTGGCGATCATCTTCGTGATTCTGTTTGTCGCTTCGCTGATCTTCGGTCGTCGGGCAGGCCTCTAGCAGGTCGCTGAGTTCACTGTTCGCATCCGCTCCTGCGGATGCAGTCTCAACGTCGCGAGTCCGGCACATGTCCGGACTCGCTCCCGACGGACCGAACGCTTGGCCCACATGGCATCACGTCGGAGAGCCGGACTTCGGATTCACATTCATTCATCAGTGGAAACCCCACGGGAGTGTTCAACATGGACAAGAATCGTACGGAAGGCACCAAACGCGAAATCAAGGGCACGATCAAGGAAGTGACCGGAAAGGTGACCGGCAACAAAAGCAAGGAGATCGCCGGCAACATCGAGAAGAACACCGGCAAGGTGCAGAAAAGCCTGGGCCGGGCTGCCGATCAGATGCGCGACGCCGCGCGCAGGGACGACGACCTCGACCGCGAGACATGAACGCGGCTTGATCACTCGCGCGCCGCCGCGGGTCTGCCGTGGCGATGCGTACCTTCAGGCATCACGGAGATTCATCATGCAAATGCAAGCCTCGAAACTTTCCCTCACGCTCGCGACGGCGCTCGGCATCGGCCTGCTCGCGCTGGCTCCCGGCGCGCTGGCCGCCAATGACAGTCATGCCGGGAAGATGGACTGCCACATGACCTTCACCCTCCACGGCTGGTCCGCGATCTACAACACGGCAACCGGATCCGGCACGGTCACCTGCGACAATGGCCGCACCATGCACGTCAGGCTCAGCGCCAAGGGCGGCGGCCTCAGCGTCGGCAAGTACAAGCTCGACAAAGGGCGCGGTGTCTTCAGCGACGTCACCAACATCGACCAGGTGCTCGGCACTTATGCCCGCGCCTCCGCCGAGGCCGGCGCTGCGAACAGCGCACAGGCATCGGTGATGACCAAGGGTGACATCTCGCTGGCCATCCGCGGCCACGGCACCGGCTGGAATGTCGGCGTCGGCCTCTCCGGATTCACCATCAAGGCCGCGCACTGAGGAAGCTCTGCACAAATCCATCCAGGATTTGTCAGCGCACGCCGATCAAGCACGTGCAACCCATGCGTGCTTGATTGGCGGGCGGCACATCCCGGTGCGAATGGAAACTCCGATCAATCAGAGTTTCCCCGAGCCGCGCGCTGCGCGGCCGAGGTCATCCCGCACGCTGCGCAACGCGAGGCCGCTTGGTTCGATCCAACCCGGACGGACGGGAAAACCGGAACCGGTCAACAGCCGGGATGCCCGGCGCGCTTCATCCCGAACGTCGGACGTCAACATGCATGATGCTTCGCACCAGCGATCGCCGCCAAAAGATGCCGAGTGCGACCGCCAGAACGGCCAGAAAAATCGCAGCCAGTCCGCAAGCGGTCCTGGCCTGCTCCGCCATACCCAATTCCTGCCTGCCTTGTCTCAGCTCGGCCTGCCCTGCACTGAGTCGCTTTTCTCCAGCGCTGACGGCGCCCTTTCCGGCAGCAACCCGTGCTTCCCCTGCGGAAAGGCGCTTTCGGGCATTCGCGAAATCCCTGCCACCGCTGAACACATCGCTCCCCACGACCAGCAGCGGGTTGCTTTCGGCATTTTTGTAGGCGTGTTTGCCTTGCGACAATTTTTGTTCGCCGGTTTTGAGCCGGCCGATCCCGGCCGCGAGCGCCTTCGATCCGGTTGCGAGCCGTTTCTGGCCGGCGGCCAGTTGCGTTTCACCGCTGGCGACTTTCGCGCCGATAACAAAATAGCCGGCGGCTGACGCACAAGCCAGCACCATGACAAGCGCTAGCAATATCACCTTGCTCATGATTTCTGCTCGATCCATCGTGGTTTCACCCCTGCGTCAGGATGAAACCACCTCCGGACTGTACCACCCTGAAGGCGTCCTGGACGCACCCGGTTCCTTAGCCTCCGGCCTGTCCCATTCCCGTCAAACGGGCGCCGATAACCCGCACTGCTTCGGTTGGTCGGGTGTTGCGCTGCATGGTTGAGTCCGCCCCGGTCCCCGGATGGCGGTTCGTGCGACAGGACCTCACGATTCGACCGCGCCCCGCGCGGCAAGGAAGTTGTCATGGCCATGTCGAAACTTCCCGGTGAGACCCGTATCACGGGTGGCCGTCCGCTGATCCGATTCAAACCGCTGCCCCCGCCACCGCCGTTGCCTTCGGTGCCCGCCAAACGACGGCCGCGCTCCGCCGACCGCCGGCGCATCCGCAGGCTGCGCTCGTTGGGTCTGCCGTTGCGGGTGCTGATGTTGCTCGCGATCGCTGCGGCCCTGGTTCTTGCGAAGACCTTGCTGATCCCGTTGGTGCTGGCGGCGTTCATTGCATTGGGGCTCAACCCCGTGGTGGCGGCGCTTGCACGCTTGCACGTGCCGCGCATCGTGGGCAGCTTGTTGCTTCTGCTCGGGCTCATCGCAGCGATTGCCGGCGCAACCATCGCGCTGAGCGGCCCTGCCGCGCAGTGGATGCACGAAGCGCCCACGACGATGCACCAGATCGGCGACAAGGTGGAGCGGATGATGCGTCCGCTGACCAAGGTCGGCCATGCCGCCTCGCAGTCACTCGCCAGCGCGGGGATGGGTCCGGCGTCCACGGCCACCGCGAAGCCGACTGCGGGCTTCTCGTTCAGCGATGCGGTGAGCGCGACCCCGGCAATACTGGCCGAAATGCTGACGATCATCCTGCTGGTGTTCTTCTTCCTGACTTACGGAGACCACATGCGCAACCGGGTGGTGACGGCGTCGCCCACCTTTGGTTACCGACGGATAGCAGTGCGGGTGGTGCGCGGCTTCCAGGTCGAGATATCCCGCTATCTGCTCACGGTCACCGTGATCAACATCTGCCTCGGGCTGGCCACCGCGGGGATCCTGTGGGCGTGGAAGATGCCGGAGCCGCTGCCGTGGGGCGGTCTGGTGACGTTGCTCAACTACATGCCGTATGTGGGCGCGATCACCAACACCTTGTTGCTGCTGGCGGTGGGCTTCGTGCATTTCGACACGCCCCTGCATGCGATCGCGCCCGCGGCCTGCTTTGCGGTACTGGCCGCGCTGGAGGGCAACGTGATCACGCCCATGATCATGGGCAACCGGATGCAGCTATCGCCGGTCGCGATCCTGGTGTGGCTGCTGGTCTGGGGCTGGCTGTGGGGCATCCCGGGCATGCTGCTGGCGGTGCCGATGCTGACCTGCCTCAAGCTGATCACGGAGTGGCTGCCGGGATGGCAGTGGTTCGCGAAGATGGCGGGGAGGTAAAGAGCCGCGGTGATGGAAGCCGGCGACCCACCGTCCGTGTTCCTGCACTGCCCCGGCTCGCGGTGGAAGTCGATCCACGTCACCGATGCGATCGCCTAAGCGATCCCGCCAATCCGGACCCCTGACCAGCCTCCCCGCAGGCGCCGCCGTTCAGACCGGTCGCCCGCCGCGGCGGCTGGCCAATGCGGTTCCCGGCCCCTGCGTGCGCGCCACCACGCGCGCACGCCATGCCTCGCGTCGGCTTTGCTGTTTCGGCAAGCGTCCGCGGCTGTCCAGATTGATCCAGTGGGTGAACGCGATCAGCGCGCCGATCACGCTCATCATCGAACTGGGGATCCACAGGATCAGGCCGCCGATGTATTGATCGGTGGCGGGCGTGATGCTGAGGAAGGCGCGGCCGCACAGGCTGTAGATCGGATACAGGTCCCTGCCGACGAAGGTGATGTAGGCGCCGATCAGGATCTGCGGAATCATCACCGCCAGCGCCACGAACACGCGCACGCCGGGCGCGAGGCGCGCGGGCGGCCGTGGACGCGGATCGAGGATCAGCCACCAGAACAGCAGGCCGTCCACCGCCATGCTCCAGTTCATCACCCGGTACAGGCGCCAGTCCAGCATCGCATCGAAGTGCACCGCGGGCCACAGCCAGAACCAGATCAGGCCGGCGAACAGCACCGCGGCGACGAACGGGTGCAGCAGGATGTCCGCGAGCCAGCGCACCGGCGCGCTGCGCAACGCAGGACGCAGGAAGCGCACCCGCCACGACAGCGGCAGGCCGCGCCGCATGGTCGCAGCCGGACGCGCCAGCGCGATCAGGAAGGGACCCATGTGATGCAGACCCATATGCTGCAGGCGGTGCACGAAGAACTCGTGCTCGGCGTAGTAGTCGAGCTGCGTGTGCAGCCCGGTGTAGACGATCAGCAGGCCGGTCCAGAACGCCAGTTGCCGGTACCAAGGCGCGGTCACCGGCGAGCGCCGCGCGCCGCGCCAGTACAGCCACACCGCCGCCGCGAACACGATCACCGCGACGATCGACGGCTCCCAGGGAATCCACCAGCGCAGGAAAGCGCTCACGGCCTCATCCGATCCGCTGCAGGACGTAGCTGCCGGCGCGCAGCGCGGGCTCGGCCAGCCAGTGATCGACCAGCATGAACGCGAACAGCGCCATCAGGTACACGATCGAGTACCCGAACGCGCGCATCGCGAACGCCTCGTCCGGCGGACGCATCAGCCGGATCGCGTAGTACAGGTACGCGCCGCCCAGCACCGCCGCGCCACCCAGATAGAACATCCCGCTGAGTCCGGTGAGGTACGGCAGCAGGCTGGCCAGCACCAGCAGCACTGTGTAATACAGCACGTGCCAGCGCGTGTAATCGACGCCGTACACCACCGGCAGCATCGGGATGCAGGCGCGGCGGTAGTCTTCGCGGCGGAAGATCGCCAGCGACCAGAAGTGCGGCGGCGTCCACACGAAGATGATCAGGCACAGCAGCAGCGCGTAGGGATGCACGCCCCACGGCGGCACCCAGCCGGACACCGAGGTCCAGCCCAGCACCGGCGGAATCGCGCCGGCCAAACCGCCGATCACGATGTTCTGGGGCGTCGCGCGTTTCAGGAACGCGGTGTAGATCACCGCGTAGCCGATCAACCCCGCGAAGGTCAGCACCGCGGTCAGCGCGTTGACCAGCGCGAACAACACGACCATCGACGCCACGCCCAGCACCAGCGCGAACACCAGCACCTGCCGCGTGGTCAGCGCGCCGGTGGCCAGCGGACGGTGTGCGGTGCGCGCCATCAGCTTGTCGATGCGCTGGTCGATCAACTGGTTCAGCGCGGCGGCCGACGACGATGCCAGCCAGATGCCCAGCGTGCCGAACACCAGCGCCCGCCACGGCGGCACACCCGGCGCGGCCATGAACATGCCGATCAGCGCGGTGAACACCAGCAATGCGACGATCCGCGGCTTGGTGGTTTCCAGATACTGGCCGGCGAGCGCGAACATCCGGCCATTGTAGGCGCGCGTCCGTTCCAGCCCTTCTCCCGGAGAGGAAGGGGTGAGGGTCCGGGCTTGATGAGATGCGGCGGAGTTCACGAACACTTACCCATACGGCCCGTTGCATGCAATGGAGAAGATTCGGTTTGCGTCCGCGCCAGCAGTGCGACCAGGGTGAACAGCAGCAGCGCGGCACCGCCATTGTGCGCGACCGCGACCGGCAGCGGCAGCCCCAGCACGACGTTGCCGATGCCCAGCAGCACCTGCGCGACCAGCAGCACGCCCAGCGCGACGCCGAAACCGCGCAGTCCGGCGCGCGCCACGCGATGCGCCAGCCATGCCAGGTACACGAACACCACCAGCGCGCCGAAGCGGTGCGCGATCTGGATCGCGCTGCGCGCGGCGGCATCCAGAATCCCGCCCTCGAAGTTGACGCCGATCCCGCGCCACAGGATGAAACCCTGGTGGAAATCTGTCGGCGGCCACCACTGCCCGAGGCATTTCGGGAACGCACCGGGACCGATGCCGCAGGCCAGCGCGGCGTAGTTCGACGACGTCCAGCCACCCAGAAAAATCTGGCAGGCCAGCAGGATCACGCCGATCACAGCGGCCACGAACAAACGCCTTGCCCTGTGTGAATCGGCAAGCAACCATCCCCGGTGCTTGGCGCCGGTGCGACCATCCAGGGCCGCCCGTTCGACGCGACGCGCGATGCCCCCGGCATCGCGCAAGCGCCGCGTCTCACCCGCTCCCGAAGGGAGAGGGGAAAAAGACAGCCGCCACGCCACCCAAGTCAGCAGCGCGAAGGTGGCCATCCCGCCCAGCAGATGTCCCGACACCACGATCGGTTTCAGCAGCCAGGTGACCGTCCACATCCCGAGCAGCGCCTGGAAGCACACCACCGCCAGCGCCAGCACCGCGATCCGCCGCCAGCCGCCGCCGCGCCAGGACAGCGCGACGCACAACAATGTCAGTTCGCCGAGCGCGGCGGTCACGCTGGACGCCAGGTAGCTTCGCGCCATGTACAGCGGAATGCCGATCGCGATCAGGATCACCGCCGCGATCACGCACGCGAACCGCCGCCTGCGCGCGAAGGTCGCGGCCAGTGCCTCGGCCAGCACCAGCACGCCCAGCGTGCCGGCCAGGAAACGGTGTGTCTGCTCGCGCCACGCCTTGCGGGTTTCAACCGGGCGGTCAGGAAATGCCTGATCGGCGCGCGCCACCGCGGCGGGTTTCACGGGCCAGGTGATGCGCCCGTAGCAGGTCGGCCAGTCGGGACACGACAAACCTGCATTGGACAAGCGCACGAACGCGCCGAACACGATCACGCAGAACGCGAACGCGCAGGCCATCCACGCCAGCGTGCGCAGCGGTGCCGGCATCCGGTCCATCAGCGGATGACCTTCTGCAGGTCACGCCGCAGGCCGTTCACGTCGGAACCGGCGGGATACAGCGTCAGCGCCACGCCGTCGGGCATCACCAGCACGGCACTGACCGAATCGGGGCCGGTCGCGCGCAGATCGTCCAGCGCGTGCGATGGCGTCGAGGCGATCGTCCACACCTTGTCGAAACCCCGCGCGGCCTCGCCGCCGGGCGGCGTGCCCAGATACAGCAATCGCAGCTTGTCGGCGTGCGTGCCGAGGCCGATCCTGGCGCGGTGCATCAGGTCGAGCTGCGACAGGCAGCGCTTGGCGCAATCCGGCCCCGGCAGCGCCACCAGCGTCCAGTCGAAGCTGCGGTCGCGCCACGCGAACGGCTCGCCGTCGGCGCGTTGCACCGTCACATCGGCGATGCTGCGCTGGGGCAGGATCGCCTGCCCGTAGCTTTGCGTCCTGGGCATCCAGCCGCTGAAGGCCAGCACCAGCCCGACCAGCACCGGCGCGGCGAACACGCCCGCCACCAGCAGCAGTTGCAGTTGTCGTCGGTTGCGAACTTCCATCGTCACCGGATTTCCGGACAGGTCATTCGGGGCGTCCTGCATCGCCGTCCTTCACGCGATGCAGCACGAAGAACATCACCACCGCGACCACCGCGAAGCCGAACCACTGCAGCGCGTAGGCGCGATGGCGCGACGGCGGAAAGGTGTCGGGCTTCCAGAGGCGCACGTAAGCGGTGTGCGGATCGGGATCGAGCAGCAGCACGCGCGGATGCAGTGCCTGGTGCAGGTCGGCGGCGATGTCGTGCAGGTCGATCCAGGTCACCAGCTTGGGCCAGGCCTTTTCGCGCAGCAGCGGATTGCCGCCCAGTTTCAGGCCCGGCCGCGGCGGCGGCGCGTAGATGCCGGCAAGACTCACTTCGTGCGAAGGCAGCGGCGGCGGCTCGGGCAACGCGACGTCCGGTCCGCGCCGGGGCAGAAACCCCAGATTCACCAGCAAGGCGCGCGCGTCGTGATCGGGATGGAACGGCGCGAACACCATCACGCCGAGCTGCCCTGCGCGCATCTGGTCGTCCAGCAGGTAGATCCGCTGCGTGTCGAAACGGCCGCTGACCGCGACGTGCGGATAGCGGTCGCTGTCGCCGACGCGCTCGGCTTGTGCCAGCGTCACCAGCGGCGCGCCGTCGGCCTGCGCGAAGCGCGCCAGCAGCGCCTCCTTCCAGGTCGCGCGATGCAATTGCCACACGCCCAGCGCGATGAACGCGGCCGCGCCGGATACGGTCAGCGCGACCGCGAATGCGCTGGGACGCCGCAGCCGGATCATGATGCATGCGCGCCGGCCGCCGTCACCCGCGCGGTTATACTGGTGCGCTTCACGGAAGTCGCCGCCATGTCCATCACCGCGCTGTACAAGATCCTGCTGGTCATCGTGTTTGTGGTGGTGGTGTTCAACCTGGGGCAGGCGCTGTACTTCATGATGAGCGACCGCGGCCGGAGCGGACGCACCGTGTGGGCGCTGACCCGCCGCATCGGCATCTCGCTGCTGCTGATCGCGCTGGTGGTCATCGGGATCGCCACGGGGATCCTGCATCCGCACGGCGTTTACGTGCGCTGAGAACGCGGACCGGAAACCGGAATTATCGCAAACTCCGGTCAACTCTTGGAAGGCTGTGCGGCCTTGTTGGCCGGCGCTCTCTCTGGCGCAACCAGGCCAAACCTGGCGGCGCGCGCATCGATGTCCTTGTCGAGCGAACGCGCAGTGGCCAGCTCGGCGTTGCCGGCATCCGTCCGGCCGCTGTGCAATTGTGCCAGACCCAGGCCGTAATGCGACCAGGCCGCATGCGGCGATTGCGCGAGGGCCTGCTGATACGCCTTGATGGCTTCGGCATCGTTGCCCATCCGCAGATACACCATGCCGAGACTGTCCAGATAGGCCGCGCGGTCACCGTCGCGTTTGAGGGCCTCGCGGCAATCGTGCAGCGCGTCTTTCAGCACCTGGTTGGCCAGTGCACGCGCCCAGCAGCGCTCGTTGAGCGCGCTGCCGAGCGTGGCGTCGTCCGCGTGTGCGCGAATCCACGCGTCCAGCAAAGGCAGGGCGCTGGCCGGCTGGTCGATGGCGAGATAGAGCGACGCGATGTAACGCGATTGCATCGATGCGGCCGGCGCGAGCTTTTGCGCCGCCGCGAGATCCGCCGCGGCGCCGGCATCGTCCTTTTTCCGTTGCCGGAGCGTTGCGCGCAGCAGCAAGGCATCGAGATTTTTCGGATCGAGGGTCAGCGCCTTGTCGAGGTCGCCCAGCGCCGCTTCGGGTTGCTTTTGGGCGAGCAGGATGCGCGCACGCACCAGATGGTCATCCGCGCTGCCCGGATCGAGCCGGATGGCCGCATCCAGATCGGACAGCGCGTTCGCGAGTTCGCCGCGCGCCAGCCGCGCCCGGCCGCGCAACGCATAATCGGCCGCCGTCTCCGGTTCGCCGCCCGCGCCGTTCGCCGCGCCGGCGTCCGACTCGTGCGCACCGATCGATGCGGTGTCCAGCGAGAACACGCGGCCGCCGTTGTACGTGAAGTAGAGCTTGCGCTGGCTGTTGGCGATATACATGTGATGGGCCAGCATGAAGTCGACGCCCAGAATCATGTCGGTCGAACCGTCGCCGAAATTGCCGTCCATCACCAGCATCTCGCTGTGCTGGATCGTTTCGGTGCCGACCGAGAACGTGGCGATGGGCACGATCCATGACTGATACGTTTTGGCGCCGACGCCGAGGATCCGGCCACCCGGTTTCACGCCGGGCCCGTGCAGATCGATGCCCACCCGTTCGGCGGCCCGGCGGCCCAGCAGGGTGGCGGCGGCGCCGCTGTCCAGCAAGGCGCGCACCGTCTTGCCATTGATCGTCACGTCGACGAAACTGCGTTTGTCGTTTTGGTTCCAGGAAGGGCGCAAGTCGGCAACGTTGTAGGAGCCGCCTTGCTTGACCCAATAAGCCAGCTCCGCCTTGCGGCAGCCATCCGTGTTGAACAGCGTTACCTTGCCGTGCGCGAGGTCGATTTCGAGATCCGCGAAATCGAGCAGATTGGCGCCCAGCGATCCTTCCCCCGCGTCCGACCCGCCGACCACGAAATCGACGTGGTGCAGATCCGTATCGAGGAAACCGAGATCCTTGATCGTGGCAATTTCCGCAAGGGCAGAGCCGCCGATCCCGCCCATGCGGAACCCGAATGGCGCCGGGACGGGCTTCAGTCCCAGCGCATAAGCATTGGCGCGCGACATGAAGCTGAACCATGCGCCGGTGTCGATCGTGAAGCGCGCCTCCGCGCCGTTGACCTTGACGAGCGTGGTGGGCCTCTCGCCGATCATCTCGACGGGCAGCGTGCCGTATTTGCCCAGCGTGCACCCTTCGGCCGATGCGGACCCTGCGCAGGCAAGCATTGCGCACGCGGCCAGCCAGAGCAATCCTTGGTGACGCATCGCGTTCTCGAAGCTGCTGTTCGCGCTGATCGTGATCGGCATCGTCACCGGCGCGCTGCATCCACGCGGGGTTTGCGTGCGTTGAGTGCGGGACCGGTCCCGGGTCCCTGGTCCCGGCTCTACAAGACGTAGACAAACAGAAAGAGGCAAAGCCACACCACGTCCACGAAATGCCAGTACCACGACACCGCCTCGAACCCGAAATGGTGCTCGCGGTTGAAGTGCCCGCGCAGGCAGCGGAACCAGATCACCGTCAGCATGATGGTGCCCAGCGTCACGTGCAGGCCGTGGAAACCGGTCAGCAGGAAGAAGGTGCAGCCGTAGATGCCGCTGCGCAGCGTCAGGTTGAGGTGCGTGTAGGCCTCGTAGTACTCGTGGCCCTGGCAGTACAGGAAGCTCGCGCCCAGCAGCACGGTGAGGCCCAGGAAGACCAGCAGGCGGCCGCGACGGCCCGCGCGCAGCGCGTGGTGCGCGATGGTGACGGTGACGCTGGAAGACAGCAGGATCAGGGTGTTCAGCAGCGGAATGCCCCACGGCGGCATCACCTGGAACGGGCCGCCCACCGCTTCCGGCCCGTTGGTCGGCCACGCCGCGGTGAAACCCTGCCACAGGAACTGGTTGGTCAGCAGACCGTGGCCTTCGCCGCCCAGCACCGGCACGGTGATCATGCGGGTGTAGAACAGCGCACCGAAGAAGGCGGCGAAGAACATCACTTCCGAGAAGATGAACCACATCATTCCCATCCGGAAGGATGTATCGACCAGTGCGTTGTAGATGCCCTTCAGCGATTCGCTGATCACCGTGCCGAACCAGCCGACCAGCATCCCGATGATGGTCAGGGCGCCGATCGTCAGGATGATCTGGCCGGCGGTGTCATGGCCGTTCAACCAGTTCGCCGCGCCGACCATGAACAGGAACAGGCCGATCGAGCCGATGATCGGATAGCGGCTTCCGTGCGGAACGTAGTAGGCGCCTGTCTGCTGTGTCATGGGTCGGGGTCCGATCTTCAAGCCAGTTGATTGACGAGGGTCTCACGCAACGCGCAGCGGTGCTCCGATGGAAATGATCGGGATGATCCGTCCGTCACCTTGCCAGATAGCCCTGCACGATACTGAGCACGAAGATCGCGGCCACCACCGCGACCAGGATCCACGCGGTGCGCCGCGCGGCGGCCTGACGGCGTGCAAGTTCATCGTGGCCTTGATCGGGATGCTCGTTCATGCACTTTGAAAGTGCGGACATGGACGTCCGCTTCTGATGTTTGCAACCCCTGGAGGGCGAATCAACATTGCCGTCTTTGGCCGCAGCGATCATGGACGATCGCAAATCAGTGCAACACATCGCCATGGGCAAGCTGGCTGTCGTCGATCACCGGCGGCATCGAGAAGCTGTGGTGCGGCGGCGGCGAGGACAGCGTCCATTCCAGTCCGTGCGCGGCTTCCCATACCCGCGCCGGGGCTTTCGCCCTGGAGAACCAGATGCAGTGGATCAGAACGCCCAGGAAGATCAGCTGCGAGGCGCCGAACAGGAAGCCCCCGATCGACGACACCATGTTCCAGTCGGCGAACGCGACGTTGTAGTCGGGGATGCGGCGCGGCATGCCGGCCAGGCCCAGGAAGTGCTGCGGGAAGAACAGCACGTTGACCCAGATCACGCTGTTCCAGAAGTGCATCTTGGCCCAGAACTCGTTGTACATGTGTCCGGACCACTTGGGCAGCCAGTAATAGACGCCGGCCAGGATGGCAAAGCCCGCACCGGTCACCAGCACGTAGTGGAAGTGCGCGACGATGAAATAGGTCTGGTTGTACTGGAAGTCGGCCGGCACCAGCGCCATCATCAGGCCGGAGAAGCCGCCGATCGAGAACAGGATCACGAAGGCGATCGCGAACAGCATCGGCACCTCGAAGCTGAGCGAACCCTTCCACATCGTGGTGACCCAGTTGAACACCTTCACGCCGGTCGGCACCGCGATCAGCATCGTCGAATACATGAAGAACAGTTCGCCGCCCAGCGGAATGCCGACGGTGAACATGTGGTGTGCCCACACGATGAACGACAGGAACGCGATGCAGGCGATCGCATAGACCATCGCCTTGTAGCCGAAGATCGGCTTGCGCGAGAAGGTCGGGATGATCTCCGAGATGATCCCGAATGCGGGCAGGATCATGATGTACACCTCGGGGTGCCCGAAGAACCAGAAGATGTGCTGGTACATCACCGGGTCGCCGCCGCCTCCGGCGTTGAAGAAGTTGGTGCCGAAGTACTTGTCGGTCAGCAGCATCGTCACCGAGCCCGCCAGCACCGGCATCACCGCCAGCAGCAGGAACGCGGTGATCAGCCACGACCAGCAGAACAGCGGCATCTTCAGCAGATCCAGTCCCGGCGCGCGCAGGTTCAGGATGGTCGCGATGATGTTGATCGCGCCCATGATCGAGCTGACGCCCATCAGGTGGATCGCGAACACCATGAACGCGATCGCCGAACCGCCCTGCAGCACCAGCGGCGGATACATCGTCCAGCCGGCAGCCGGTGCGCCGCCGGGCATGAAGATGGTGGAAAGCAGCAGGCAGAACGCGAACGGCAGGATCCAGAACGACCAGTTGTTCATGCGCGGCAGCGCCATGTCTGGCGCGCCGATCATCATCGGGATCATCCAGTTCGCCAGGCCCACGAAGGCCGGCATGATCACGCCGAAGATCATCACCAGCCCGTGCAGCGTGATCAGCTCGTTGAAAAAGTAGGGCTGCATCAACTGCATGCCCGGCTCGAACAGTTCCGCGCGGATCAGCATCGCGAAGCTGCCGCCCACGAAGAACATCACCAGCGAGAACACCAGGTACATGGTGCCGATGTCCTTGTGGTTGGTGGACATCACCCAGCGCTGGATGAACCCGTGCGGCGCGCCGTGGGCGTCGTGGTGGATCGCTTGCGCGGAACTGGGCATGAGATCAAACCTTTTGTTTGTGCGATCGTCCCTGATCGCGGCATCAAAAAACGGACATCCAAACTTTCGGAACTTGTGCTTTCCTTGCATCTGGAAGCGACCGTCCATGGTCGCACTTTTCACAAATGCACGTTTTCTGCGCGTTGACGTAACCGGCCGACGCGACAGGTATTTTTTACTTCACGGCGACGGACGGCGTGGCGGGTGCACCAGCTGCCGCGGTGCGCGCGGCCTCATCCAGCTTCGCCGCCGATTCCTGCGCCGCCAGCCACTGCTGGAACTCGGCCCTGGGCACCACCTTGACCACGATCGGCATGAAGCCGTGGTCCTGGCCGCACAGCACGTAGCACTGGCCGCGGTACACGCCCGGCTGATCGACCTTGGCCCAGGTGTCGTTGATGATCCCGGGAATCGCGTCCTTCTTCATGCCGAACGACGGCACCCAGAAGCCGTGGATCACGTCGCCGCCGGTGACTAGGAAGCGCACCTTGACCCCGGCCGGAATCACCAGCGGACTGGTCACGTCGAGCAGGTAATCGTGGAAGCCGTCCTTCGCGACCAGACTGAACGGATCGATCCCGGAGCCGAGCTGGCGCGCGGCATTGCTGTCCCAGCCCAGCCGCGAATAGAAGCCGACCTTGTCGATCGGCTTGCCCTCGTAGCTCACGTAGTCGTAGCGCCACTGCCACTGGTAGCCGGTGACCTTGACGGTCATCTCCGCGCCGGTGGAGTCGTACATGTTGCGCAGGATGTTGGTGGCGGGCCAGGCCAGCCCGATCAGGATCAGCACCGGCACCAGCGTCCAGCAGAATTCCAGCAGGGTATTGTGGCTCCAGGTGGCCGGCACCGCGCCCCTCGATTTGCGGAACCGCACCATCGCGATGATCATGGTGCCGAACACGATGATGCCGATCACCACGCACACCCACAGCGCCGCCATGTGCAGCTTGTAGATCTCGTGCGAGACCGGCGTGACACCGGGTTCGAGGTTCATCTGCCAGGGCACCGGATCCGCCGCGGCGGCCATCGACGCCAGCCCTCCCGCCAGCGCGGCCGTTCCCGCCAGGGCCCGCCGCATGATGTCGCTCGAACTCATCGTCATCGCATCCCGAATGAATGTCTGCTCAATCTCCGCGCCATCCGCTGCGGCCGGACAGCCATGTGCGCAACCAACGCGACAGCTGCATCCGTTCCTGATCGCCGAGGCAGGCCCCGATTTCCTGTTCGCGGCCCTGCGCCACCAGCATCACGTGGCGATGGCCGCCGCCCTCCCGCACCTGCACCTTCACCCACGCAGCCGGAAACGCGCTGGCGGCCGCCGCACCGCGCGGCGGAACCTGCTCGATGCGGACCGCATCCCCATCGAGCGTGATGCGCTCCCTGCGCTCGCCTGCGCGCCACGCCAGTCCCAGCGCCAGCGCGAAACACGGCACCTCGATCAGCGCGAACAGCGGCGCGAACACGTTGCCCTGCCACGCCGCCAGCATCGCCACCACGAACGCCCCCAGACCCAGCTCCCAGATCAGCCGGTGCAGTGCACGCCGGCTGAGCGCCCGGTTGGGGGCCAGCAGCAGCGTGACCTGACCGGAATCGGCGGTCGCCGGCATGCGCGTGATCATCGATATCCGCCGCATTGCAAACCGCTAGATCATACGGCCCGCTGAGGGCACGGGCAAGGCAAAGCCGCGGCAGGTGCCGACCGGCCTCCCGCACCCGACGATGATCATTGGCGCGATTTCGCGCAGACCTTACAATGGCCGGTCACCCCGCGTCTCGCCTCGTCGATGCCCGACATCCTGTCACCCGAACTGCCCGCGCCGCCCGGGCCGTCGCGTCAACGCATCACCGCGGCGTGGAGCATCGAAGAGACCGCCGCCATCGAATCCCTGCTGGCGCAGGCGGCCCTGCCGCCGGCCGAAAGCGAAACGGTGCAGGCGCAAGCCGGCGCGCTGGTGGAACGCGTGCGCGCGCGCAGCGCCGACCAGAGCGCGGTGGAATCCTTCATGCGCCAGTACGACCTTTCTTCGGAAGAAGGCGTGCTGCTGATGTGCGTGGCCGAGGCGCTGCTGCGCATCCCGGACCGTGCCACCGCCGACAAGCTGATCCGCGACAAGCTGGGCGAGGCGGACTGGAAAAGACACCTCGGCGCGAGCGATTCGCTGTTCGTCAACGCCTCGACCTGGGGCCTGATGCTGACCGGGCACCTGGTGAATCTGGCCGAGAGCACCCGCCGCGACGCCAGCGGTGCGTTGCGGCGCCTGATCGCGCGCGCCGGCGAGCCGGTGATCCGGCTCGCGGTGCGGCAGGCGATGCGGATCATGGGCCACCAGTTCGTGATGGGCCGGACCATCGGCGAGGCGCTGGACCGTTCCGCGAAAGGCGACAACGCGAACTACCGCTATTCCTACGACATGCTGGGCGAGGCCGCGCTGACCCGGCCCGACGCGCGACGCTACTTCGACGCCTACCGCGACGCGATCGCGGCGCTGGGCGCGCGCGGCCCGTTCGGCGACGTGCTGGACGCGCCGTCGATCTCGGTGAAGCTGTCCGCGCTGCATCCGCGCTACGAGGTCGCCAAACGCGAGCGCGTGCACGTCGAGCTCACCGCGATGGTGCTGGAACTGGCGGAACTCGCGATGCGGCACGGCATCGGCATGACCATCGACGCCGAGGAAGCCGATCGGCTGGAGCTGTCGCTGGACGTGATCGGGGCGGTGTTCGGCGCGCGCGCGCTGGCAGGCTGGAACGGCTTCGGGCTGGCGGTGCAGGCCTACCAGAAACGCGCGCCGTTCGTGATCGACTGGCTGGTCGAGACCGCGCGGCAGGCGAGGCGCCGCTGGTGCGTGCGGCTGGTCAAGGGCGCGTACTGGGATTCCGAAATCAAGCGCGCGCAGGAGGCGGGGCTGGCCGGCTATCCGGTGTTCACCCGCAAGCCCAACACCGACGTGTCGTATCTTGCCTGCGCGAAAAAACTGCTGGCCGCGGGTGCGGACCTGGTCTATCCGCAATTCGCGACGCACAACGCGCACACCATCGCCGCGATCCATCATCTCGCGGCCGGCCGTCCGTTCGAGTTTCAAAGATTGCACGGCATGGGCACCGACCTCTACGCCGAAGTGATCGGTCCGGACAGATGGAACGTGCCCTGCCGGGTGTACGCGCCGGTCGGCAGCCACGAGGACCTGCTGCCGTACCTGGTCCGCCGCCTGCTGGAAAACGGCGCCAACACCAGCTTCGTCAACCGGATCAGCGACGAGTCGATCCCGGTGCGCGACCTGGTCGTCGATCCCTGCGCCGCGGTGCGCGCGTTCGGCATTGCACACGACGGATGTCTCGGACATCCGCGCATTCCCCTGCCGGTCGATCTGTACGGGGCACTCAGGAAGAATTCCATGGGCGTGAACCTTGCCAACGACGACGAACTGAAGGCTCTGGCGCAGGCCGTCAACGCGGCGCGGCCGCCGTGGCGCGCCGAACCGCTGGTGCCCGGCGCGCAGACGTCAACGCCTGCCGTGCCCGTCACCGATCCAGCCGATCGCCGCCGGGCGGTGGGTGAAACCCGCGCGGCCGACGAAGCGGCCGTGCAGCGTGCGCTGGCCAACGCGGTGGCCGCGCATCCCGGATGGGATCGCGAACCCGCCGAACGGCGCGCGGCGATCCTGGAGCGCGCGGCCGATCTGCTGGAATCGCGGCGCGGCGAATTCGTCGCGATGTGCGTGCGCGAGGCGGGCAAGACCCTCCCGTCCGCGATCAGCGAAGTGCGCGAGGCCGCCGACTTCTGCCGCTACTACGCCACGATGGCGCGGCGGCTGTTCGCGCATCCGGAAACGCTGCCGGGGCCGACCGGCGAAAGCAACCAGCTGTTCCTGGGCGGGCGCGGCGTGTTCGTGTGCATCAGCCCGTGGAATTTCCCGCTGGCGATCTTCACGGGCCAGATCACCGCGGCGCTGGCTGCGGGCAACGCGGTGATCGCCAAGCCCGCCGAACAGACCACGCTGATCGGCTGCGCGATGGCGAAACTGCTGCACGAGGCCGGCGTGCCGCAAGAGGTGCTGCAGTTCGTGCCGGGCGACGGTGCCGTGGTGGGCGCCGCGCTGACGAAGGACCTGCGCGTGGCGGGGGTGGCCTTCACCGGTTCCACCGAAACCGCGTGGGCGATCAACCGCAGCCTCGCCGCGCGCAACGCACCGATCGCGGCGCTGATCGCCGAGACCGGCGGCCAGAACGCGCTGATCGCCGATTCGTCCGCGCTGCCGGAACAGTTGATCAAGGACGTGGTGACTTCCGCGTTCGATTCCGCCGGCCAGCGCTGCTCGGCCGCGCGCGTGCTGTACGTGCAGGAAGACATCGCCGACAAGGTGATCGCGATGCTGGCCGGCGCGATGGACGAGCTGAAAGTCGGCGATCCGGGCCTGCTGTCCACCGACGTCGGCCCGGTGATCGACGACGACGCGCTGAAGATGCTGCAAAGCCACGCCGGGCGGATGTCGCGCGAGGCCAGACTGATCCGCGAAGTGAAGCTGGACGAGGGCTGCGCGCACGGCACCTTCTTCGCGCCGCGCGCCTACGAGATCGCCTCGCTCGCGCAACTGCAGCGCGAGGTGTTCGGCCCGATCCTGCACGTGGTGCGCTGGAAGGCCAGCGAACTCGACCGGGTGATCGATCAGGTCAACGCCACCGGTTACGGCCTGACCCTGGGCATCCACAGCCGGGTCGACGCCACCGTGGAATACATCCGCCAGCGCGCACGGGTCGGCAACACCTACGTCAACCGCAACCAGATCGGCGCGGTGGTGGGCGTGCAGCCGTTCGGCGGCGAGGGCCTCTCCGGCACCGGGCCCAAGGCCGGCGGCCCGCATTACCTCCTCCGTTTCGCGGTCGAGCGCAGCTTCACCGTCAACACCACCGCCGCCGGCGGCAATGCCTCGCTGCTGACGTTGCAGGACTGACCCGCACGGGTTCTGCCGCGCACGCCGTACTGCACTTGCGCATTCCGGCACGAAAAACCCCCGTCGCGAACGGCGGGGGTTTTCGTGTTCCACGCAACCGCGGCGATTCAGAACTTGAACGTGCCCTGGATGCCCAGCAGGTTGCCGCTGTTCTTGAAGCTGCCGACCAGGTGGTCGCCGGTGGCCGAAACGTCGTTGACGTTGCCGTCATCGACGAACAGGTGCGCGTAGCCGATGTCGAACTCGACGTTCTGCATCGGCGTCCAGCCGGCGCCCAGCGCGATCCAGCGGCGCGCGCCGTCCGGAATGCGCGGATCACGGGTGCTGTCGCGGGTCGGCGTCTGGTCGAAGGCGAGGCCGCCGCGCAGCGTCCACTGGTCGTTGACCTTGTAGTCCATGCCTACCGAGCCGAACAGCGTATTGCGCCAGTTGTAGGGGATGTTGGTCGGCGGCTGCGCCGGATTGTCGTAGGTCACCGCCAGCGACTTGAACGAACTCCAGCCCGTCCAGCCCAGCTCCAGGCCCCAGCTCACCGGACCCTGGGTCTGGTGCCAGTAGCTCACCGAGGCGATCGCGGGCGTCGCGAAGGCGCCGTGCGCGCCGGTGTCCTGGAACAGCGGCAGGCCGGTCTGGCTGAACACGAACTGCACGCTCTGAGGCACCGTGAAGTACGCGTTGCCGTTGATGTGGTGGTTGATCTTGGAGTGGTAATCGACCGCGATGGTGTCCTGCGGCGTCGGCTTCCATGTCGCGCCCAGTTGCCAGCCCCACTTCCAGTTGTCGCCGCGGATGCGCGCGGTGCCGTCGGCGGACTGCGGCAGGAAGGTGGGCGCGAGCCCGAACGGCGGTGCGGCCAGGATCGCGCCGAAGTCCACCGCGTTGCTGAGATCGACCGTGGTCTTCTGCGCGATGATCGAGGCGCCGACCGAGAACTGCGGGTTGAGCTTCCACGACACCGAGCCGGTGAAGTCCATCGACTTCACCGAGGACTTCAGCGCCTGATAGCGACCCATCCAGCCGGCGTCGTAGTCGGTCTTGAGGCCGAACGGCGCATCCAGGCCGAAGCCGATCCGCCATGCGTCGCCGATCGGCATCACGAAGAAGATCGCCGGCACGCCGTTGACGTCGCCACCGTTGCCGCCGTTGCCGCCCGACAGCGGCATGCCGATCGCGTCGGTGCCGCTGCCGTGGAAACGGGTGTTGACGTCGATCGCGGTGGCGACCACTTCCAGTTGATAGCCTTCCAGCCACGCCATCGCGGCCGGATTGTTGACGACCACCGACGGGTCGTCCGCGGCGGCTTCGCGGCCGGCATAGGCGCGGCCCAGCGCCTTGGCGGTGTTCTCGCTGATCTGGAACCCGGACGCGCTCGCGGGAGGGCTGACCAGCGCGCCTGTCACGGCAAGGCTCAGAGCGGCCAGCGCCAAGCCGCCCAAGCGCAGTCTGGACTTCGGATTCGTGCTCATCGGTGACTCTCCCGTCGAGGTGGTATGCATGGCCGCCCGTGAAACCGGAAACGCCCGCCGTTTCAGGCCCCGCGCGGTTATCCCGATCGTTCATACGTTTGTATGAATCGTGCGGTGCGACTATCGCATCCGCCGCCCGATCGGCGCAAGTGCAAAGCCGCACGGCGAGGCGAACCGATGCGCCGTGCCGCGCGGCGGTCCGCATTTTCCCTTCCCGGCGCCGGCCGGAACTTGATCCGCATCATCGATCGGCCACGCCGCGCACCGCTGGAACATCGGTGCAGGCTGCCCCTGCGTTGCCCGGATGCCGACGTGCGCGTGGCGATGCCTTGCCGCTGTGTTGCCGATGATCGGCGCGATGACGAACCTGCGCGAACCTCACGCGTCATCCACGCGTGCGCCATGCGCCGATGTCCGCGTGTCTCGCACGGCAAGCCGCCGCGCACGTGCAAGCGGTTCACCTTGTCCGCAGGATGCATCCTTATACTGGGCCACCGTTTCCCACGACCGCGCCGTCCATGCCAAACGCCAAGCCGCGCCGCCGGCCACCGCTGCTGTCATCGTCGCTGTGCTTCCTTCCGTCGCTGGCCGCGGTGGCGATCGCAGCCTTCGGGCCGCATCCCTTCGCGCTGCTGCCGTTGTTGATCGCGGGCACGCTGTGCATGGCCGCGGTGTGTCACGCGATCGGCTTCGATTCCGAACCAAGCTTCGTGCGCACCCTGCTGCGGCGCGGACCGGCGCATCTGATCCTGCTGGCGATCTACGCCGCGGTGGTGTTCGTGCTGATCGCCTGGCCGCTGCTGGTGCTCTCGCAGTCGCCGTCGCTGATCGCGACGTTCGGGCTGTGCGTGGCGCTGGTGCTGGCGCTGGCCGTGCTGTGGCGGCTGTGGCCCGTGTTCGGACTGGTGTTCGTGTGGGACGACGCCTTCCCCGCCGGTGCCGAACATTCCTGGATCACCACCGCGATGTTGCGCAGCGCGACCTTCGCCGGGCACCTGACCCGCGATCACGACGTGTTCTTCTCGCACTTCCTGCCCGGCGCGATGGCGCAGCTCGCGATCGTGTTCGGCGCACTGGTGCTGGCGGGCGCCGGTGCGGTGCTGCCCGACGAAATGCGTACGGCCGCGCTGTTCCTGTACGCGATCCTGTGGCTGCCGCTGTGCACGCTGGTCGTGGTCAACCGCACCGTACGCCTGGTGTGCGGGCGGCGTGGCGGCAAGCGCGCGGAGATCATGCCCGACGATACGCCGCCGCCCGCGGCCAGCCCCACGCCCACGCGCAAGGCTCCCGCCGTTCCCGCTGCCGAACAGGTCGAACCGGCTCCGGAGTCCGCACCGCCGGAACCCCCGCTGCCGCAGGCGACACTCGATCAGGGGCTGCTCGACGCGGCCCGCCACGGCGATGTCGCAACCGCATTGCAGTGGCTCGACCGCGGCGCCGATCCCGACGCCACGCCCCCGGCCGGCGCGCGCGACCAGCGCTCCGCGCTGGTGCTGGCCGCCGAACTGCCCGACACGCGCCTGCTGCGCGCGCTGATCGCGAAAGGCGCCGACGTCAATCGCGCCAACGCCGGCCTCACCGCGCTGCTGGCCGCCACCCGTTCCTGCCGGAATGGCCGTCCGGAAACGGTGATGACCCTGCTCGCCAACGGCGCCGATCCTGGATTGGCCGACGCCGAGGGCAACACGCCCCTGCATCACGCCGCGCTGTGCACCGAACCCACGGTGGCCGCGATCCTGATTGACGCGCAGGCGCCGCTGGAAGCGCTGAACCGCCACCACGCGACACCGCTGGCGATGGCCGCCGCGGCCGGCAACTGGCCGCTGCTGCGCTTCCTGCTGGAACGCGGTGCCAGGCCGGATGCCGCGCTGCCCGCCGCGGCCTCGGTGACCGACGACGATCCCGAGGGCGTGCGAATCCTGCTCAGGCACAGGGCCCGGGTCGATGCCGCCGACGCGCTGGGCCGCACCGCGCTGATGCACGCGGCGCGCGAAGGCCACGTGCAGATCGTGGCTACCCTGATCGAGGCCGGCGCCAACGTGAACGCGTCCGATCATTACGGCACCACCGCCCTGATGGAAGCCGCGCGCGCCGGCACCGCCGCGACCCTGCGGCTGCTTGCCGAAGCGCAGCCGGACGTGCGCGCCACGGACAAGCATGGCCGCGATGCGCTGACGCTGGCCTGCCAGTCGCCGCGTGCCAATCCCGACTGCGTGCGGACGCTGCTGGCGCTGGGCGCCGATCCGCTCCGCCGCGGCGGTGACGGACGCAGCGCGGTCGAACAGGCGGTCGCGGCCGGACGCTGGGATCTGGTGGCGCTGCTCGATCCCGACGCGCCGCTGCCGGCCAGCCTCGCGCAGGCCGCGCAACCGGAAGCCGGCGCGGACACACCGGCGCACCTGCTGGACGCGCTGCGTTTCGGACACTGGAACGTCGTGAGCGGTTTCGCCGAACGCGCGCGCAGCTGGCCCATGTCCGAACTGGCCGCACTGTTTCTGGACCTTTCCGATCTCGACGACGCCGGTCCACGCCGCTGGCTGCTGGAACACGGACTCGATCCGGAAGCGCGGCTGGATGACGGCACGCGCATGTTCGACGCCGTGCTGGAACGCCTGCCCGTTTCCCTCGGCGCGGCGCGGCAATTGCTGGACGCCGGCGCCGTGCCCACCGGTGCGGGCGCACTCGCGCGCGCGCTGTCGCGGCTGACGATGTCACCCGAAGCCGTGCCGCTCGCGCTGGAACTGCTGTCGCGCGGTGCGGACGCGTTCGGCGCGGACGCGGACGGCCGCACGCCCCTGCACCACGCCGCCTGCGCCGCGCTGCAGCCGCTGCTGCGCGAACTGCTCGCGCGCGGTGCCGACCCCAACGCGCGCGACCACCGGGGCGCGACACCCTTGCACGTCGCCCTGAACGACGAACCTTCCGCCGCGCTGCCCCTGGTCCGGATGCTGATTGCGCACGGCGCCGATCCCGAAGCCGCGGCGGCCAGCGGCGAGACACCGTTGGGTCTGGCGCTGGCGCGGGGCGATCACAAGCTGGAATTCTGGCTGCGCTGGAACGGCTGGCCGCTGCCCGGGCGCCCCCTGCGCGAAGACGACCTGCCCGCCGCGGCGGCGGACGCCGACGCGGTCGCGCGCCTGCTGGAACTCGGGATGCCCGTCAACAGCCACGACGAACGCGGCGCCAGCGCGCTGCTGCGCGCCGCCGGCTCGGGCCACCTGCGCAGCGTGCAGCGCCTGCTGGCCGCCGGCGCCGACCCCGGGCTCACCGCCGATTCCGGCGCCTCGCCGCTGTCGGCGGCGGTCAGCGGCCGGCATGGCGAGATCGTGCGCACGCTGGTCGCTGGCGGCGCCAGGGTGGATCAGCGCCTGGCCGGCGACGTCACCGCGCTGATGGTGGCCGCGGCGCTGGGCCTGCCCGACATGGTCGAGACGCTGCTGGAATGCGGCGCGAAACCCGAGCTCGCCGACGAACGCGGGCACACCGCGCTGCATGCCGCTGCGCGTTTCTGTTTCGACAGCCGCGACAGCCTGCGCTGCCGGCGCCTGCTGGACGCGCTGCTGGACGGACACGCGCCGGTGGACACCGTGGATGCCGCGCAGGCCACACCCCTGCTGCTGCTGCTGGGCGTGCACGCCAGGCCCGGCAGGGAGTGCGACGGCACGCACCTGGGCGCACTGCTGCCGGTGCTGCTGGACGCCGGGGCCGCGCTCGACCACGCCGACGTGCACGGCGTCACCGCGCTGCATGCCTGCGCGATGCACGCGCTGTTCGAACCGGCGCGGGTGCTGATGGCGCGCGGCGCCGACCGCGAGGCACGCGACTGCATGGAACGCACACCGGCCGACGTGGCGCGCGTGCTGGGCTACGTGGATCTGGCGATGGAACTGGCGCCGCGCGTGCCATCGCCCGCGTTCACGACGGCTTCGCGTCAGCCGGTGCCGCATCCGGAGTGAGCGCGGCCCTCGCCGCCCGCTCGTTGTCCGCCTCGAACAGCGCCGCGAGTTCCGCAAAGGCCTCGCGCGTGGTCTGGCGCAGCGCCACGTCGTCGTCGTACACCAGATGCTGGTCGCGCAGCAGCTTCTCGTCGTGCTCGCGGAACAGCGTCACCACGGCCCGCGCCTGCTCGCTGCCCATGCCCAGCGCCTCCAGCGTCAGCCGCGCCATTTTCAGGCTGGAATAGAACGTCTCGCGCACCACGTCGTCGGGATCCGAGGCGAGGTCCATCAACCGGAATGCGTGCTGGCGGTTGCGCGCGCGCGCGATGATCCGCAGGTTGGGAAACAGCCTGCGCACGATCCGCGCGGTGCGCACGTTGGCGTCCGGATCGTCGGTGGCCAGCACGAATACCTCGGCCTTGCCGGCCCCGGCCGCGCGCAGCATTTCGGGGCGGGTCGGATCGCCGAAATAGATGTTGGTGCCGGAGAAGCGCCGCGACAGGTCCACCTGCTCCACCGAGCTTTCCAGCGCCACGAACGGGATGTTGCGTGCGCGCAGCAGGCGCCCCACGATCTGCCCGACCCGGCCGAAGCCGGCGATGATCACGCGCGGCGCAGCGGCGTCGATGGTGTCGAATTCGCGCACCGGCTTGCCCGATTCCGGTATCCGCGCGACCGCCAGCACCAGCAGCGGCACCGCGGCCATCGAGAGCGTGATCGCCAGCACCAGCAGTTCGTGCTGCCGCGCGCTGAGCAGGTCGTGCTCGGCCGCCAGCTTGAACACCACGAACGCGAATTCGCCGCCGCCCGCCAGCAGCGCGGCCAGCCTGAGCGCATCGATGCCCGTCATTCGCGGTGCCAGCCTTCCCACCGACCACAGCAGCGGCGCCTTGCAGGCGAGCAGCAGCGCGACCAGCCCCACCACGATCCACGGATGCTGCGCCAGCAAGGCGAGGTTCACGCCCATCCCGACCGTGATGAAGAACAGACCCAGCAGCAGGCCCTCGAACGGCGCGATGTTGGTTTCCAGTTCGTGGCGGTATTCGGAGTCGGCCAGCAGCACGCCCGCGAGGAACGTGCCCAGCGCCATCGAGATACCGGCCAGTTGCATCAGCCATGCGACGCCGATCACCACCAGCAGCGCGGTCGCGGTCGAGACCTCGATCAATTGCGTCCTGGCGACCGCACGGAACACCGGCCGCAGCGCGTAGCGGCCGCCGATCACCACCAGCGCGATCACGCCCGCCACCCGCAGCGCCGACAGCCAGGAGGGATGCGCCGCGGCGTGTCCGAGGCCGTGCGAACCCAAAAGCGGGATCGCCGCGATCAGCGGAATCGCGACCAGGTCCTGGAACAGCAGGATCGCGAACGCCAGCCGTCCGTGCGGACTCTGCAGCTCGCGCCGTTCGGCCAGGATCTGCAAACCGAACGCGGTCGAGGAAAACGCGAGGCCCAGACCCACCACGCTGGCGGTCACCGGCGCGAGTCCGAAACCGGCTGCCGCGACCAGCGCGATCACCAGCGCGCAGCTCGCCACCTGCGCCGCACCCGCACCGAACACCGCGCGCCGCATCACCCACAGCCGCTGCGGCGACAGCTCCAGGCCGATCACGAACAGGAGCAGCGCGACGCCCAGCTCCGACACGCCGGAAATCGCTTCCGGGTTGTGCACCCACTTGAGGCCGTACGGGCCGATCACCACGCCGGCCGCGAGGTAGCCCAGCACCGAGCCCAGCTTCAGCCGGCGCGCCAGCGGCACCGCGATCACCACCGCGACCAGGAACACCAGCACCGATTGCAGCAGGGAATGGTCTTGCACGGCGCGCACTCGCGGCGACTGGCCGGGGATTATGGCAAATGAGGGCAGCAGTGATCTGACACAATGCGCGATCCGCGACCTGCGCATGCAGACGTCGCACCACCCCGACCGGAGAGCCCATGCCCCTCGTCCGCATAGCCCTGCGCCAGGGCAAGCCCCCCGATTACCTCCATGCCCTGCAGCAGGGCATCTACCGCGCATTGCGGGAAACCTTCGGCGTGCCGGAACACGACCGCTTCGCGCTGGTCACCCAGCACGCGCCGCACGAGTTCTTCCACGACCCGGCCTATCTCGGCATCGCCCACGGCAACGATCTGGTGATCGTGCAGCTCACGGTCAGCGACACCCGCACGCTCGATCAGAAGAAGGCGCTGTACGCGCGCATCGTCGAATTGCTGGCCGCCGACCCGGGCGTGCGCAGGGAAGACGTGTTCATCAACCTGGTCGAGGTCAGGAAGGAAAACTGGTCGTTCGGCAACGGGATTGCGCAGTACGCGTGAATCCCCCCGTTCCCCGCACCCGGCGAACGGCCGCGTTTCACTGACGATCTCGACGCACCGATGGACAACCCCATCGCGCCGATGGAGACCGCGGCCTCGTACGGAGCATCCTCATCGCGTCATTGGACATCCGCGAGGCGGCATCCGGCGGATCGGGCCGGTGCAACCGGCACGGATGGCGACAAACCGCCGCTGCTTCGGCGACCCGCCACCGCATCAACCGCCGTAACGCCGCTCGCGTTGCTGGTAGTCGCGCAGCGCGCGCAGGAAATCAATGCGCCGGAACTTCGGCCACAGCGCATCGCAGAAATACAGCTCGCTGTACGCCGATTGCCACAGCAGGAACCCGGACAGACGCTGCTCGCCGCTGGTGCGGATGATGAAGTCGGGATCGGGCTGTCCGGCGGTGTACAGGTACGTGCTCAACTGCTCCGCGCTCAGGCCTTCCGCCACCGTGGAAAGCGTCTTGCCCTTGTCGGCCGCATCAGCCAGCAGCGCCTTCACGGCATCCACGATTTCCTCGCGGCCGCCGTAGGCCAGGGCGATCGTCAGCAGCATGCCTTGATGGCCGGCGGTGGACAGCTCCAGCGCCTCGCTGGCCTCCAGCACCTTGGGCGGCAGCCGGTGGCGCTGGCCGATGATCTTCACGCGCACCTTTTCCGTCTGCAGGCGCACGCCCTCCAGCAACCTCGCGCTCTCGCGCACGAACAGGTCCAGCAGATACTGCACCTCGCCGGGCGCACGGTTGAAATTCTCGGTGCTGAACACGTACAGCGTGACGTGCGCCACGCCGAATTCCAGGCACCACTCCAGGAAATCCTTGAGCTTGCGCACGCCGAACTGGTGCCCGAGCCGCACGTCGAGGCCGTTGCCCCGCGCGAAGCGCCGGTTGCCGTCGAGGATCAGCCCGATGTGGCGGGGCATCGCGGTCCGGTCGAGGCTGCGTTCCAGCCGCCGCTGGTAGAGCCAGTACAGCGGATGCGCGATTTTCCGGAAGACGTCCTCGGCCCCGATCCGCCCGATCGCCGCGGTCCAGTCGGGACGCGGCAGCGCGCCAGCGCCCCCTTCCGCCACGCCCTGCCCGTCGCTGCTGGAATGCATGGGTTGCGTCATGTCAGGCCGTGTGTTCCGCCCGCGCGCCGTCGCTGCGGGGCGGAACGGTCCGCGGCGAACATACCACCTGCGCCCCTGCCCGGCGCATCGCAGGCGTGCGCCGGTTCAGGTCGGTCGCCCCTGTCATCCGCACGGCATCGGGTTCGCGCCCATCCGCGACCACGGGGAAAACCCGGGCGACAGCAAGCACACGGGCGCGTCGCTCGGACTCCGCTTTGCGACAACGCATCCCGGGGCCCTCGACGGCCCAAGGTCTCGGGTTCGACGGCTGGCATGCGCGGTTCCGCGTGAATGCGCCGGTGACCTGCAGCCGTCGGCGCGCTGCATCCAGCGCGAAGTCAATCACGCAACCACCTCGCCGCGTCCAGCGCGAAGTAGGTCAGGATCGCATCGGCGCCGGCGCGCTTGATCGACAGCAGGGTTTCCATCGCGCACGCCTTCTCGTCGATCCAGCCGTTGGCAGCGGCGGCCTTCAGCATCGCGTACTCGCCCGAGACCTGATACACGAAGGTCGGTGCGCCGAAACGATCCTTCACGCGCCGCACGATGTCGAGGTAGGGCAGGCCGGGTTTCACCATCACGGCGTCGGCGCCCTCTTCCAGATCGAGCTGCACTTCGCGCAGCGCCTCGTCGGAATTGGCGACGTCCATTTGATAGGTGTGCTTGGAGCCCTTGCCGAGCGATGCGGCCGAGCCCACCGCGTCCCGGAACGGGCCGTAGAAACTGGACGCGTATTTGGCCGAGTACGCAAGAATGCGGGCATGGATCAGGCCGGCGCTTTCCAGCGCGTTGCGGATCGCGCCGATCCGGCCATCCATCATGTCCGAAGGCGCGACGAAATCCGCGCCCGCGCGCGCCTGCGACAACGCCTGCTCCACCAGCACCGCGACGGTCTCGTCGTTGAGGATGTAGCCGCTGTCGTCGATCAGGCCGTCCTGACCATGCGTGGTGAACGGATCGAGCGCGTCGTCGCAGATCACGCCGAGCTCGGGGAAATGCGACTTCAACGCGCGCACCGCGCGCTGGATCAGGCCGTCGTCGTTCCACGCCTCGCGGCCGTCGGCGGTCTTCTTCGCGTCTTCGATGTGCGGAAACAGCGCCAGTGCAGGCACGCCCAGTTGCGTGGCCTGCCCGGCAATCTTCAGCAGCGCGTCGATCGACAGGCGCTGCACGCCGGGCATCGAGGGCACGTCGCTGCGCACGTCGCCCGCTCCTTCCTGCACGAACACCGGCAGGATCAGGTCGGAAGGCGTCAACACGGTTTCGCGCATCAGCGCGCGCGAGAACGCGTCGCGGCGCATCCGGCGCATGCGAGTGGCGGGATAGGCCATGGGGCTGGTCGGAACCGGAAAGGACCGCCCATTGTAGCGAGCGCCGGACGCGCCGTTCCGCGCGTAACGGGACCGCCGTCACACCGTCGCTTGCTGACCGGGCACGGAACGTGCAGTGAACGGTGTGAGATTTTTGTTGTCTCGAATTCCCTCGGGCAACCCGGACGGCAAGCCTCGGCGCTAACGAAATGTGAACCTGTTCAGGGCGGGTTACTTGCCGTTAAATTAAGATTAATGCACAATCCCATCCGAAAGCTGCATGACGTTCACGACAGGCTACACATAAACATCTCGTAATGCATTGATAATGTCATGATTTCCATCTTCGCCATCCTCCCGATCCTGATGATGCTGGCTTTGCTGGCGATGATGTGCGTGAAGCGGATTCCCGAAGGGCAGGTCTATACCTTGCGCCGGTTGGGCAAACCCGCACGGGCCCTGACGCCGGGCATGCACGTGGTGCTGCCGCTGATCGAACGGGTCGCGCACAAGATCAGCATCAGCGGCTACACGCTGGCGGTGGACGAGCGCATCGACGACAGGGGCGAGGATCCACGCACGCTGCGGGGCCGGGTCTGGTGGCAGGTGCTCGATCCCGAGCGCGCCGACGCGGTGATCGACCGTGCCGACGACATGATCCGCCATCGCCTGCGCGACGCCGTGCAGGACGGGGATGCCTTCCGCAACCAGGATCTGCGCGCGCGCAATCTGCAGATCAAGCAGACCCTCAACGGCAGCCTGCGTGAGCGCGGCGTGCTGGTCACGAGGGTGGAACTCGATCTGGCCGCATGATTTGATTCGGGGGTCGAACAGGGATTGCCCGCAAGCCCGCCTCAAGGCGGGCTTTGTTTTTCCGGCGCGGTGATTGCCACGTTGCGGGCGGACTGGCGATACTCCGCCGTCCCGAGCCGGACTACCCATGGAATCCGACCGCGCACAACTCGCCGCGCGCCTTGCGGACGGCATCGAGGCCCTGCAGCTTGCGTTGCCGGACGACGCGCAGGCGCGGCTCATCGACTACATCGATTTGCTCGCGCGCTGGAACCGGGCCTACAACCTGACCGCCGTGCGCGACCCGCCGGACATGATCCCGCGCCACCTGCTGGATTCGCTGGCGGTGCTGCCGTTCCTGCGCGGTGCCACCCTGGCCGATCTGGGCAGCGGAGCCGGATTGCCTGGCATTCCGCTGGCGATCGCGCGGCCGGCGATGCAGGTCACGCTGATCGACAGCAACGGCAAGAAGGCGCGTTTCCTGCGCGAAGCCGTGCGCACGCTGCCGTTGCCCAACGTGCGCGTGGAGCAGCTGCGCGCGCAGGACGCCAGCGGGCACTTCGACTGCATCACCGCGCGCGCCTTCGCCGGTCTCGCCGAGATGCTGGCGTGGGGCGGTCATCTGCTCGCCCGCGGCGGCCGCTGGCTGGCGCTGAAGGGACGCGTCGAGCCGGGCGAACTCGCCGTGCCTCCCGGATTCCGGGTGCTCGCGGTGCATCCGCTGAACGTTCCCGGCATCACGGGCGCGCGCAACCTGATCGAAGTCGTCCCTGCCCGGTGAGCGGGCAACCGCTGGCCGGGCGATGCTACCCTTGACAACCCGACAGACCGTTCCGGTTCGTGCCGCTCGATCCATGACGCGCATCATCGCCATCGCCAACCAGAAAGGAGGCGTCGGCAAGACCACCACCGCCGTCAACCTTGCTGCCGCGCTGGCCGAGACCAGGCGCCGGATCCTGCTGGTCGATCTCGATCCGCAGGGCAATGCCACCACCGCATCGGGCATCGACAAGAGGACCGCCAGGCCGAACGGCTGCGAAGTGCTGCTGGAGGAAGCGCCGATCGAATCGGCGATCGTCAGCACCGAGGCGGGCTTCGACCTGCTGCCCGGCAGCCGCGACCTGACCGCGGCGGAACTCAAGCTGATGGACGCGATCGCGCGCGAGTCGCGGCTCAAGGAACAGCTCGCGAAACTGGGCGACCGCTACGCGATCATCCTGATCGACTGCCCGCCTTCGCTGCACCTGTTGACGTTGAACGCGCTGGCCGCCGCGCACAGCGTGCTGATCCCGATGCAGTGCGAATACCTGGCTCTGGAGGGCCTGACGGCGCTGCTGGACACCATCAAGGCCGTGCGCACGCGCCTGAATCCGCAACTGGAAGTGGAAGGCCTGCTGCGCACGATGTACGACGTGCGCAACAACCTGGGCAACGACGTGTCGGCGCAACTGGTCAAGCACTTCGGCGACAAGGTGCTGCGCTCGGTGATTCCGCGCAACGTGCGCCTGGCCGAAGCGCCCAGTTACGGCAAGCCGATCAACCTGTACGATCGCGAGTCGCGCGGCGCGATCGCCTACCTGGGCCTCGCCGGCGAGATGATCCGGCGCGAAGGCGCCGCCCAGCCCGCGCCGGATCCGCAAGAGACGCAACAACTCGAAAGGACCATGACGTCGTGAATGCCGCCAAACGCCGAGGCCTGGGTTCCCGCGATCTGGACGTGCTGCTGGGCGCCGCCGACATCGAGGGCGCGCCGGCCGGCGGCGAGACGCTGAGCACCCTGCCGCTGGCGTCGATCACGCCGGGGCGATACCAGCCGCGACGCAAGATCGACGAGGCGAAGCTCGCCGAACTCGCGGCCTCGATCAAGGCGCAGGGCCTGATCCAGCCCGTCGTGGTGCGCGCGCTCGGCCGCGACCAGTACGAACTGATCGCCGGCGAGCGCCGCTGGCGCGCCGCGCAGCAGGCCGGCCTCACCGAGATTCCCGCGGTGGTGCGCGACATTCCGTCGCAGTCGGTGCTGGCGGTGGCGCTGATCGAGAACATCCAGCGCGAGGATCTGACCGCGCTGGAGGAGGCCCAGGCGCTGCACAGGCTGATCGAGGAATTCGACCTGAGCCAGCAGCAGGCCGCCGACGCGGTGGGCCGTTCGCGCGCAGCGGTCGCCAACCTGCTGCGCCTGCTGGAACTGCCCGAACCGATCCGCGCGCTGCTGGACAACGGCCAGCTCGAGATGGGCCACGCGCGCGCACTGCTGACCCTGCCCGAGCCGCGCGCGATCGCGCTGGCCGAAAAGGCCGCGGCGGAGGGCTGGTCGGTGCGCGAACTGGAACAGGCCGCGCGGCTGGCGCAATTGCCGAAGGGCAACTCGCACCGCCACGCGCGCCGCGCCGACGCCGACATCCTGGCGCTGGAACGCGAGCTTTCGGACAAGCTGGGCACGCGCGTGCAGATCAGCCACGGCCGCAACGGCCGCGGCAAGCTGGTGATCCGCTATCACAGCCCGGACGAACTGGAAGGCATCCTCGAAAGGCTCCGTTGACGGACGGTGCCCGCATGACACCACGAAAGCCGGACGCCCCGGCGCCGGTCTCCTCGTCTGTGACCGCCAGACAACGCCAGTTCGATGTGCTGGTGCGCGCGCATGCGAACGACCTGTACCGCTTTGCGTACTGGTTGTGCGGAGAAGACGCGCGCGCGCAGGATCTGGTGCAGGAAACCCTGCTGCGCGCCTGGCGCGCGCTGGATTCCCTGCGCGACGGCGCCGCGGCCAAGCCGTGGCTGCTGACGATCCTGCGCCGCGAGCACGCGCGCGGTTACGAACGCAAGACGTTCGATCTGACGCCGATCGACGACGGCTGGCACGAGAGCATCGCCGATGAAGCGGCGGGCATCGATCCTGAACAGGCGGGCAGCGATGCTCAGTTGCGTGAAATGATCCTGAAACTGGAACCGAAATACCGCGAACCCCTGCTGATGCAGGTGCTGGGGGGATTCTCCTGCGAGGAGATCGCGGCCGAACTGGGCGTCAAGCCCGGCGCGGTGATGACGCAGCTTTTCCGGGCCCGGCACAAGCTGCGGACCCTGCTCGAGGGCGGAACGACCCATGCGGAGGCGCGACATGGAATGCCTTGAGTTCCGGCGCCGTCTGGCCGCCGAACCGCGCTCGCGCGATCCCGATTTCCTGGCGCATCGCGACAGTTGCCGCGCGGGCTGCACCGAAAGCTGGTGGCGCGCGCAGCGGCTGGAGCGACGGATCGAGGGCGTGCTGGAGTCGATCGATCCGCCGTCCAATCTGGCCGAGAAGATCCTGCTGGCGCAGGCCACCGCCACGCGTGCCGAGGCGCGCGCGCGCCTGCGCCGGCGCGTCGGCATGGCGTTGGCCGCTTCGCTGGTGATCGCGCTGGTTGCGTTCGGCTATGCCTGGAACCTGCGCGAAACCGGCGCCAACTCGCTGGCCGCGATGGCCATCGCGCACATGAACAGCGAAGCGTATTCACTGACGATGACCCGGCCGATCGACGATCAGGAGCTGCAGCCGGTGTTCGCCAAACTCGGCCTGAGCCTCGCCAGCGCGCCATCCCGGACGGTGTTCGCGGCGGACTGCATGGTCGGTCCCTACCGCGCCGTGCACCTGGTGCTGCGCGAAAACGGCAGGCCGGTCACGGCACTGTACCTGGTGGGGCACCGCATCGCCGCGGCGCGCGATTTCGTGCGTTCCGGCTGGCATGGCCGCGAGATGCCGATGGGCGATGGCACGCTGGTGCTGCTGGGCAACGGCACGCAGGGCTTCACCGCCGCCGAACGCGCGGTAGCCGAGGCGGTGCTGGGATCGGCGCGGCGGGCGTTGACCGAATCGTAGCGGCAAGCGTGCTGGCGGCGGTCGCCCGCACGCGGGCTCCTGCGTGATAATCGCGGCTCATCCCTCAAGGGCCCATGTCATGCCCGAGCTTTCGGTGGTCGTGCCGGTGTTCAACGAGCGCGACAACATTCCGCCGCTGCTGGCCGAGATCGCGGCAGCCCTGCGCGGGCATGTCGATTACGAGGTGGTGTACGTCGACGACGCGAGCTCCGACGATTCGCTGGAGGTGCTCAAGGCCGAGCGCGCGAGACATCCCGAATTGCGGATCGTCCGGCATCTGCAGCAGAGCGGCCAGAGCACCGCGATCCGCAACGGCGTGCGCGCGGCGCGCGGCGCGTGGATCGCGACGCTGGACGGCGACGGCCAGAACGATCCCGCCGACATTCCCAGACTGATCGAGGCGCGCCGGACCGCCGCACCGAGCGTGAAGCTGTTCGCCGGCTGGCGCACCACCCGCCGCGACAGTTTCAACAAGCGCCTTTCCTCGCGGGTCGCCAACGCGGTGCGTTCGCGGATGCTGCGCGATTCGACGCCCGACACCGGCTGCGGCCTGAAGCTGTTCGAGCGCGCGACGTTCCTCGAGCTGCCCTACTTCGACCACATGCACCGCTTCCTGCCGGCGCTGGTGCGGCGCGCCGGTTTCGAGAGCGTCAGCATTCCGGTCGCGCACCGCCCGCGCACCCGCGGCCAGTCCAAGTACGGCATGCTGGACCGGCTGTGGGTGGGCCTGGCCGACCTGCGCGGCGTGGCGTGGCTGATGCGGCGCGCGAAGGTCACGGCCGTCGAAGAGGTGTAAATACCCGCCTGCGAGCGACAAGACGCCTTGTCGAAATGGGGCCGCCCGGCGCGACATGGGATGAGCGGGCACTTCCGCCCGCTTCCACCCAGCGAGGAGAACGCCATGAAATACTCGATCCTGATCTACGCTACCCCGGAAACCGCGGCACGCTTCCAGGGCCCGGAGGGCGCGCAATACCTGTCGCAATGGCAACCCTTCATCAAGGCCCTGACCGATGCCGGCGTTTACATCACCGGTGCGGGATTGCAACCTCCGGATACCGCCACCACCCTGCGCTTCAACGGCGACAAACGGCTGGTGCAGGATGGCCCCTACGCCGACACCAAGGAGCAGCTCGGCGGCTTTTACATGATCGATGTGCCCGACCTCGACGCCGCGCTGGAATGGGCAGCGCGCACGCCGCGCCTGCCGGGGCAGGCCTTCGAGGTGCGTCCGAATCTGCCGGCCGCGGGCAATTGAGTGCCGGCGCCGGCCGCCCGGGCGTTCCGGAACGGGTCCAGACACGCAGAAACCACCCATGATCTCCGACCGTTCGATCGAATGGTTCGCCGCGGTCGCCGCGCATCATGGCGAGACGTGGACGTTCGACCCCTCTCCCAGATTCGGCGCGAACGCCTTGCGCGTCAACGCAAGATCTACGCCGCGCTGACGCGCAGACACCGCCTGCTGCTCAAGCTGCCGCCGGCGCGCGTCACGGAACTCCTCAAGGCCCGGCGCGCCGAACGGATGGAGAGCGGCGGCCGGGTGATGCACGGCTGGATCACGCTGGCGCCCGATGACAAGGCCACATGGATCGCGCTGTCGGACGAGGCGCGCCAATTCGTCGCCAACGAAACGAAACCCAAGAGGAAATCCCCATGAACTTTTCGATCCTGATCCACGAAACCGCCGAGGTCTTCGCCAAGCGCGATGATCCTGCCCAGCGACCGGCGCTGTATGCACCGATCGGTGCCTACCTGAAGACCCTGCGCGATGCCGGCGTGTTCGTCGGCGGCGCCGGCCTCGAAGCGCCCCCGACCGCGACCGTGCTCAGCAGCAACGGCACCGGCTGGAAGGTGCAGGACGGACCGTTCGCCGACACCAAGGAACAGTTGGGTGGCATCATCATCCTCGATGTGCCCGACCGCGAAAGCGCGCTGGAATGGGCGCGGCGTTTTCCGGTGCTGCCCGGCCGCAAGCTCGAATTGCGCGCGAACCTGATCCCGCCTCACGAATGAGCGAAGCCGCGCGCCGGGCCGTCGAGCGGGCAGCGCGCGATTCGCGCGCGCGCCTGCTCGCCTTCCTGGCCGCGCGCTCGCGCGACGTGGCAGCGTCGGAAGATGCCTTGTCTGACGCATTTCGCGCCGCGCTGGAAAACTGGCCGCGCCACGGCGTGCCGGACAATCCCGAGGCGTGGCTGCTGACGGCGGCGCGGCGGCGGCTGATCGACACCGCACGCCACGAAAAGGTGCACGCGTTGGCAACGCCGGAACTCATCGCCGCACTTGACGAGGCACGAGTCATGAGCGGCGATGAGATGCACGCATTTCCCGACGAACGCCTGAAGCTGCTGTTCGTGTGCGCGCATCCCGCGATCGATGCGGCCGCGCGCACGCCGCTGATGCTGCAAACCGTGCTGGGTCTCGACGCCGCCCGGATCGCCTCGGCGTTCCTGGTGAAACCTTCCGCGATGGGCCAGCGCCTCACGCGCGCCAAGACCAAGATCCGTGATGCCGGCATCGCATTCGAGATTCCGCGCAGTGACCAACTGCCGGAGCGGCTCGACGCGGTGCTGGAAGCGATCTACGCCGCCTACGGCAGCGGCTGGGACGACATCGCCGGCGCCGATCCGCGCCGCAGGGGACTGGTCACCGAGGCGCTGGAACTGGGCGCGTTGCTGGTGCGCCTGCTTCCGGACCAACCGGAAGCGCGCGGCCTGTCGGCGCTGATGCTGTATTGCGAATCGCGGCGCGACGCACGGCGCGGACCGGACGGCGAGTACGTGCCGCTCTCAGGGCAGGAGACCACGCGCTGGTCGATGCCGATGATCGAGCAGGCCGACCGGCTGCTGCGCGAAGCCGGGCTGATGGGCCGGATCGGCCGCTTCCAGCTCGAAGCCGCGATCCAGTCGGTGCACGCGCAGCGTGCGCGCACGGGCGCGACCGACTGGGAATCGATCGCGCTGCTGTACGAAGGATTGGTTCGGATCGCGCCTACCGTCGGCGCACGGGTCGGCCGCGCCGCCGCGGCCGCGCAGGCACGCGATCCGCAAACAGGATGGGCCCTGCTGCAACAGATTCCCGCCGAGGCGGGGGCGGGCTACCAACCCTACTGGGCGCTGGCCGCGCACCTGCTCGACCGGATGGACCGCCCCGACGAGGCGCGCGCCGCGCGCGAACGCGCGATCGGCCTGTGCGAGGATCCCGCGATGCGGGCATTTCTGCTCGGACGAGCCTGAAATGCCTCCCCTTCAAAGGGGCTGAAACCTCAGTTTCGACCCTTCGCCAAGGGCAAATCCGCCTGCTTCCAGGCATTGATGCCGCCGCCCAGCGTATAGACGTGGGTGAAGCCTGCCTTGACCAGCCGGCGCGCGGCCTTGCCGGATTCGACGCCGTTGCGGCACACCGTCACCACCGGCAGATCTTTCGCCTTGGCCAGATCCTTGTTCTCGGGATCGAACTGGCTCGGCGCCACGTGCCTCGAACCGGGGATGTGCGCCTTCTCGTAATTGGCGATCGCCGACAGGTCGATCACCAGCGGCGAGCCGCGGTTGATCATCTGCACCAGCGCCGCGGGCGTCAGCTCGCGGTAGCCGCGGAAGCGGCGCGACACCTCCAGCCCGATCAGGGCCAGCAGGATCACGATGAACGCGGCCACCAGCAGGAAATGGTGGCCGATGAATTCGGGAATGCGCGAAAGGGTCTGTTGCATCGGCGGATCGCGTGGGAGCGTGACCGCGCATTATCGCGGATCGGCGCTCGCCATGCCGGATCAGTTGCGCGGCGCGATGTCCGGCAGCCCCGACTCCAGCCACCACCGCTTCGCCTGCGGGTCCCAGCGCCAGGTCTGGTGATCGACGATGTCGTAAGCGGTCTGGCTGGCCTTGACGATCAGCCGGATGTGCGCGGTCTGCTCGACGGTGTTCTCGCCGGTCTGCTGGGGCCCCTGCGTATCGTATTCGGCCACGCGCACCGAATCGTAACGCGCCTGCTCCGCCGGGCTCGGCGGATGCGCGGCGCGCACCGCCGGATCGACGAACGACCACGCGCTGGCGAAGTCGCCCCAGCGCAGCGCGGCGGCGTAGTTGTCCAGCGTCTGCTCGCGCAGCTTGTCCTTCTGCTCCAGGGTGGCGCAGCCGGCCAGCAGCAGCAGCGCACCGCAGGCGATGGCGATGTGGCGCATGGCGGTTTCCTCGCAACAGCGACGGCGTGATTGTGCCCGATCGCGGCCGCCTAGGCGTGACGCCTGGCAAAGAACAGCGCCGCAAGACTGGCCGCGGGCTGCGTTTCGCCGGCGATCTCGCAGACCACGCCGGCGCGGCCCTTGCCGCGTTCGTGCAGCGCCGCGGCGAGCCGGTCCGGTTCGCCGGCTTCGGTGTAGCGCGCGACCGCGCGCAGCTCGCCCCACACCGGCTCCCGGTAACGCAACTGCGTGTCGCCCACGTAGATGTCGCAGGCCAGTCCCCGTGCACGCAGACCCAGTTCGATCAGGCCCCAGCCCGCCAGCGTCATCAGCGAAGCCATGCTGCCGCCGAACGCGCAGCCCTTGTCGTTGATGTTGGGTTGGAGCGGCGCGCGCATCTCGATCTCGCCGCCGCTGAAGCGCGTCACCGACAACTGCATCGCGCGCGCCAGCGGAATGCGTTCGAGGATATGGGCCTGCAAGCGCGCGGCCGGATCGTCCGAATCGTGCAGATCCATTGCGCAAGTTTGACGCCGCGGCGGCCGCGCGACAAGCCGGTGGCCTATGATGCGGCGCATGTCCGGGCCATCGAAAGCGCCGCTCGCCGGCACGCGCATCGCGATCACCCGCCCCGCGGGCAGCGGCGCCGCGCTGGCCCGGCGTGCGCGCGCGCTGGGCGGCGAAGCGCTGTCGCTGCCGGGATCGAGCCTGCGCGAAGCGGCCGATCCGCGCAGCGCGCGCTCGGCGCTGGCCGCCGCACTCGCCGCCGACATTGCGATCCTCACCAGCCCCGCCGCGGTGCGTTTCGCCGCGCGCCTGCGCGCGCTGCGCACGCGCGCAGTCGTGCTCGCGCCGGGCCGCGGTACCGCGCAGGCATTGCGGCGCGCAGGACTGCGCAACCCCGTGCATCCCGGACGCGAGGACAGCGAAGGCCTGCTGGCGCTGCCGGTGCTGCGCCACGTGCGCGGCAAGCGCATCGGCATCGTGGGCGCGGCCGGCGGCCGCGGGCTGCTGCAGCGCGAACTCGCCGCGCGCGGCGCGCGGATCATCGAGGCGCAGGTGTACCGACGCGTGCCGGCGCGGCTGGACCGTCGCCACGCCGCCGCGCTGCTGCGGCATCCGCGCCGGCCGCTGTTCGTGCTGCTGTCGAGTGCGGAAGCGCTGGACAACCTGCGTGCGGCGCTGCCCGGCCGCGCGCGCAGGGCATTGCTGGCGGGCACCGCGGTGGTCAGCAGCGCGCGCATGGAAACGCTGGCGCGCGAGGCGGGCTTCGTCTGCGTGCTGCGCGCCGGCTCCGCGCGCGGCGATGACCTGCTCGCTGCCGTGCTCGCGCATCGCCGTCCTCGTCGCACGCAACGCTCCTGCTAGCATGAAGGCATGAGCGAGGAAGCCGCCCCCGATGCCGCCGCAAGGCCGCCGCGCCGCCGGATGCCGGCCGCGTCCGTGCTGGCGCTGGTGCTGGCCGTCATCGCGCTGCTGCTGGCCGGCTACGGTTACTGGAGCGAACGCCGGCTTGCGCGCGACACCGCCCGCCGGGCCGGCCCGGTCGAATCGCGGCTGAGCGCGCTGGAGCAGACACTCGCCGCGCGCACGCAGCAGGATCAGGCTTACGATCACCGCCTCGCGGTGCTGGAATCCGGGCTCGACGGCATCCGTTCCGATCTGCACGGACTGGAACAGCGCACCGGCAATCTCGAGACCGCGTTCGCCACCCTGAGCGGCCAGCAGGCTTCGGCGCACGACGCGCTGCTGCTGGACGATGCGGCGATGCTGCTGCGCACCGGCCAGCAACGCTACGAGCTGTTCCACGATGCCGACGGCGCGCTGAAGGCCTACGCGCTGGCGATCCAGGCGCTGGGACAGGTTCGGGACCCGGCCTACGCGCCGGTGCGCGCCGCGGCCGCCAGCGAGCGCGACGCGCTGGCCGCCGCCGCGCCGCCTTCGCGGCAGGCCGCGCTGGACACGCTGTCGGCGCTGCGCACGCAGATCGCGACGCTGCCGCTGGCCTCGCCCGCGGTCGGCGCTCCGCTGCCTGCGCGTGCTTCGGCATGGACGCGGATCGTGCACGCCTTCGGCGGCATCGTGCGCATCGAGCGCGACAACGGCGCCGCACCGCCGGTCGCCGACGCGCAGTTCGCGCGGGAGCTGGCGGCGCTGGATCTGGCGCAGGCCGAAGAAGCGCTGCTGGCGTTCGACGAGTATGCTTACCGGAGCGCGTTGCGGCGTGTCGCGGCGACCCTGGCCGCGCGTTTCGACGGTGATGACGCGGCGGTGCGCAGCGCGCGCGACCGGATTGCCGCGCTGCTGGCGCAACACGCGGGCGGACCGCCGCCCCGCCTGGGCGGCGCGCTGGCACAACTGCAAAGCCTGCGCGCGAGCGCGGCCTTGCGTGCGCCGGCGCCGGCCTCCGCGGCCAGCGGCGGAGCGGGGCAGCCATGAAAGCCTGGCGCTGGGTGCTGGGGCTGATCGTGGTGCTGGTGCTGGGCGCGCTGGCCTGGAGCTGGCTGGCGCCCGATCCCGGCTACGTGCTGATCCGTTTCCACGGCTGGCGCATCGAGGCCACCGTGGTGGGCGCGGTGATCGTGCTGGTCGCGGCGTGGATCGCGGTCGCGCTCCTGTGGTGGCTGCTGCGCTGGCCGTTCGGCGCGCTGTCGCGGCGGCACCGCCGGCTCAGCCGCCAGCGTCTGCGCGACGGCCTGATCGCGCTGGGCGAAGGCCGGCACGCCGAAGCCGCGCGCGCCTTGCAGCGCGCCTCGCAATTCGCGCCGGTGCGGGCGCCCGCGCTGCTGGCCGCGGCCGAGGCCGCGCATCGTCACGGCGACACCACGCGCGCGCTGGAAGCGCTGGACGAGGCCGCGCAGCACGCGCCGGACGCCGCGCGCATCCTGCGGGCGCGGGTGCTGCGCGAAAACGGCCGCGCCGAGGAAGCGCTGCAACTGCTGGCTCCCGGCGCGGAAAGCGGCAAGTTGCCGCCGGCCGCCTGGCACGAATACGCGCTGGCCGCGCTGGACGCGGGCCAGCCCGCCCGCGCGCGCGCGGCGCTGGAACCGCTGCGCAAGTCCGACATGCTGGGCAGCGCCGGTTTCAACGCACTGGCCGCGCGCGTGCTGATTGCTTCCCTGCAGCGCGCGACGAACGCGGCCGAACTGGAAGACGCGTGGAAACGCATCCCGCGCACGCAGCGCCAGAAGCCCGACCTGCTGGCCGCCTACGCGCGCCGGGCCGGCGAACTGGGCGAGGCGGGTTCCGCGCTGGACGACATCGAATCGGTGCTGCCGCGCGACTGGTCACCGGAACTGGTGACCGTCTATGGCGATGCGGTCGCGCCCGCCGACGTACCGGCGCGCCTGCGCAATGCCGGCCGCTGGCTGGACGCGCACCCCAACGACGATGCGCTGCTGCTCGCGCTGGGCAAGCTCGCATTGCGCGCCGGGCAGATCCAGCGTGCACGCGAATACCTGGTGCGCGCGCTGGCGCTGAAACCCTCGGCCGGCGCGTGGGAGGCATTGGGCGACGTGCAGTCGGCGGCCGGCGAACGCGACGACGCCATGCGCTGCTACGCCAACGCGTTGCAGAGCCGCCGCGGCGAAACCATCGCCCCCGCACCGCGCGAAGCCGGCATCGACACCGCGCAGTTCGTGGTCGAGGAGCGCGACGAACACGGCGTGCCGCGGCTGCCGGGCGAACCGCCACGCGTGGCGCGCTGACGGCACTGCTTGCTGCGAGCCCGCACGAACATGCGCATCTGGAAACGGCAAACCGATCTGGACACGCTCAACGGCGGAAGCGCACGCACGCTGATGCGCGCGATCGACATAAGGATCACCGAACTGGGCGACGATTTCCTGCGCGGCACCATGCCGGTGGACGATCGCACCCGCCAACCCTACGGCCTCCTGCACGGCGGCGCTTCGGTGGCGCTGGCGGAAACGCTGGGTTCGACGGCCGCAATGCTGTGTTGCGAGGCTGGCCAGGCCGCGGTCGGACTGGAGATCAACGCCAATCACCTGCGCGCGGTGCGCGATGGTACCGTCACCGGCACCGCGCGGCCGCTGCATCTCGGCCGCAGCACGCAGGTCTGGGAAATCCGGATCGAGAATGCTGCCGGCCAGCTCGTCTGCATCGCCCGGCTGACCATGGCGATCGTGCCGCGCGCGGCGGTGGTACCGACAACACCCTGATCCGGCTCAGCCGGTGAGACACTGCGCTTCCATCATCGCCCGCACGCCGGCTCCTGCAATCCCATCATGGAAACCACGCTGCTCGTCGCATTGCTGGCCGGTGTCGCGATCGCGCTGATCCTGCTGATCGTGCTGCTGCTGCGTCCGCGCGGCGACGTTGCCCTGCGCGAAAAACTCGACGCGCTGCGCGGCGACAGCGAGCGGATCGAGCGCGTGCTGCGCGAGGAACAGCGCGCGGGGCGCGCGGAACTCGCCGACACGCTGGACCGGCTGGGCGGCCAGTTGCGCCAGTCGCTCTCGACCCTGACCGCCGACAACGAGAAGCGCCTCACCGAGGTGCGCGCCACGCTGGACACGCAACTGAAGGCGCTGCAGGCCGACAACGCCGCGCAACTGGAACAGATGCGCAGGATCGTGGACGAAAAACTGCAGGCCACCCTCAACGAGCGCCTGACCGCCTCGTTCAGGCAGGTGGTCACGCACCTCGAAGCCGTGCAGCGCGGGCTGGGCGAAATGCAGACGCTGGCCAGCGGTGTCGGCGACCTGAACCGCGTGCTCAGCAACGTGAAGAACCGCGGCATCTTCGGCGAGAGCCAGCTCTCCGCGCTGCTGCAGGAATTGCTGACGCCGGAACAGTACAACGCCAACGTCGCGACGGTGCCGGGCAGCGCGGAACGCGTGGAATTCGCGGTGCGCCTGCCGGGCACCGAACCCGGACGGCCGGTGTGGCTGCCGATCGACGCCAAGTTTCCGCGCGAGGACTACGAACGGCTGCTGGACGCGCAGGAGCGCGCCGACGCGGCGGCCGCGGGCGAGGCGGCGCTGGCACTGGAACGGCGCGTGCGCGAGGAAGCGAAAAGCATCCGCGCGAAATACGTCGCGCCGCCGCACACCACCGATTTCGCGATCCTGTTCCTGCCCACCGAAAGCCTGTACGCCGAGGTGCTGCGCCGACCCGGCCTGTTCGAGGCGCTGCAGCGCGAACACCACGTGACGCTGGCCGGGCCGACCACGCTGTCGGCGCTGCTCAACAGCCTGCGCATGGGTTTCCGGACGCTGGCGATCGAACGCCGCAGCAGCGAGGTGTGGCAGATTCTCGGCGCGGTCAAGACCGAATTCGGCAAGTTCGCCGAGATCCTCGACAAGACCCGCAAGCAGCTCGACAGCGCGCGCAACAACCTCGACGATCTGGTGGGCAAACGCTCGCGCGCGATCGAGCGCAAATTGCGCGGGGTGGAATCGCTGCCGCAGGACGACAGCGCGCGCCTGCTGGGCGACCAGTCGGCAGCGGACGACAACGGCGACGGGGATACCGACGTGAACGGCGGCGAACGCGACTGATCAGCGCGCCGTCAGCCGCTCGATCTCGCCGACTTCGCGATCCAGCTCGCCGGCGACCGGACTGCCCAGTTCCGCGAACCGGTTGGCCAGTTGCCGGTAGTACCACAGCGTGCCGTCCCGGCCCGCGTTGAAGCGCGCGAACACCGCATCACCGGTTCGCGCGACATCGGCCCGGATCGCGCGTGCGTTGTGCAGCTTGTCGCAGGCGGAAACCAGCAACGCGTCGCGATCGGCCTGGTCGAGATGCGCAAGATAGGCACGCTTGCGCGCATACCATTGCTCGCGTCGTGCTTCGAACGTTTGCTGCGCGCGTTCCTCCACCTTGCTTTCCCGCGAACCGTCGGTGCAGGCCAGCACGATGCCGGCCACGCGCTTTCCGAACTCCCGCTGGATCGCCTGCGCGTGCGGCACGCCATCGTCAAACGGCGCGCAATCCTCCACCACGTCGTGCAGCAGCGCGGCGATGGCCTGGTCCTCGTCGCCGCCATGATCCAGCACCAGCGATGCCACCGCCAGCGGATGCGCGATATACGGGATCGTCGTGCCCTTGCGCAGCTGTCCGCCGTGCGCGCGCCGCGCGTAGGTCACGGCCCGGTCGAAGCGTTCGCCCAACATCCCGCACCCCATGACTTCCTCCTCTCGCGATCGGTTGCCGCGCCGGGCGTGCCTTGCCGCCGTCCCGGCCCTCGCGGCGACGGCGACCGGCGCGGCGCAGCCGCACGCGTTAGACTGGGCAACTGTACGCCCCGCATGTGGAATCCGCCATGAGCGAATCCGGCAAGCCTTCCCTGTGCGCATCGCAGCGCCCGACCTCGCCCGAGGTGACGCGCGAGCAGGCGATGGACGCGGTGCGCACGCTGCTGCGCTGGGCCGGCGACGAGCCCGCGCGCGAGGGCCTGCGCGACACGCCCGGCCGCGTCGTGGACGCATACCGCGAATGGTTCTCCGGCTACGCCGAGGACCCGGAGGATTACCTGCGCCGCACCTTCGAGGAAGTCGCGGGCTACGACGAGATGATCGTGCTGCGCGACATCCAGTTCGAGTCGCATTGCGAGCACCACATGGCGCCGATCATCGGCCGCGTGCACGTGGGCTACCTGCCGGACGGGAAAGTCGTCGGCATCTCGAAACTGGCGCGCGTGGTGGATGCCTTCGCGCACCGCTTCCAGGTGCAGGAGAAGATGACCGCGCAGATCGCGACCTGCATCAACACGATCCTGCAGCCGCGCGGCGTGGGCGTGGTGGTGGACGCGACGCACCAGTGCATGACCACCCGCGGCGTGCACAAGCGCGGCGTGTCGATGATCACCAGCCAGATGCTGGGCAGCTTCCGCGAAGACGCGCGGACGCGCGCCGAATTCCTGCGGTTCATCGACATCGACGGCGGTCGGTAAAGCACGCTCGTGGTCGTTCCGGCACTCGCTTCGCCTGAGGTTCGGGTTTGTTCCCCTCTCCCCCGGGAGAGGGTGCCCCGAAGGGGGCGGGTGAGGGTACGGCACACCGCGACGACGCCCGTCAAACCGCAGCCATTCGCCTGCACGTACCCTCATCCGGCGCTACGCGCCACCTTCTCCCAGTGGGAGAAGGGAAAGCTCTTTGAGCTTCGACATGAGACTCGACAAACGTTGCATGTTCCCGTCCCACATGACTGATCCCCTCGCTCCAGAACACCCGCGCCGCAACGCCGCGGTGATGTTCATCTTCGTCACCGTGACGATCGACATGCTGGCGTTCGGGATCATCATCCCGGTGCTGCCGCACCTGATCGTGGAGCTGATCGGCGGCAGCATCGCCAAGGCCGCAGTGTGGTCCAGCGGCTTCGGCACGCTGTTCATGCTGATGCAGTTCGTGTGCTCGCCGATCCAGGGCGCGCTGTCGGACCGCTTCGGCCGGCGCACCGTGATCCTGATTTCCAGTTTCGGGCTGGGTGTCGATTTCATCGTGATGGCGCTGGCGCCGGCATTGTGGCTGTTGTTCGTGGGCCGCGCGGTGTCGGGCATGTGCGCGGCCAGTTTCACCACCTCCAACGCCTACATCGCCGACATCACGCCGCGCGAGAAGCGCGCCGCGGCGTTCGGCCTGCTGGGCGCGGCGTTCGGAATCGGCTTCATCGTGGGGCCGGCGCTGGGCGGTTTTCTGGGACACCTCTGGATACGGTTGCCGTTCTGGGTGGCGGCGGGGTTGTCGCTGCTGAACTTCTGCTACGGCTTCTTCGTGCTGCCGGAATCGCTGCCGAAGGAACGCCGCAGCGCGCGTTTCGACTGGCGACACGCCAATCCGCTGGGCTCGCTGCTGCTGCTCAAGCGCTATCCGCAGGTGTTCGCGCTGGCCGCGGTGTTCTTCCTGCTGGCACTGGCGCAGTTCTCGCTCAATGCCACCTACGTGCTGTACACCGATTACCGCTACGGCTGGGGTCCGCAGATCGTGGGTTACACGCTGGGCTTCGTCGGGCTGTGCAGCGGGCTGGTGCAGGCCGTGCTGGTGCGGCGCTGGGTGCCGTGGCTGGGCGAACGGCGGATGATCCTGACCGGGCTGGCGCTGCTGATCGTCGGCTACGCGGTGTTCGGCTTCGCACCGGAGGCGTGGATCTTCCTTGCCGGGATTCCGTTCCTGTGCCTCGGCGGCCTCGCCGGGCCGCCGGCGCAATCGCTGATCACGCATCAGGTCGATCCGCACGAGCAGGGCCGGCTGCAGGGCGCGCTGACCAGCCTGCAGAGCCTCGCCGGCATCTTCGGCCCGGCGCTGTTCGCCAACATCTTCGCGCTGTTCATCAGCAAGCACGCACCGCTTTCCGGACATCTGCCGGGCGCCGCGTTCGTGCTGGCCGCGGCACTGGCGTTCGTCGCGCTGCTGCTGACCGCCCGCGCCACCCGCGGCATGCCGGCGCGGACGCCGGTGCCGGAACCGAAAGCGTCCTGACGCTTGCGGAGGGTGCGCGGCATCCCCATGTGAACCCCCGGCGTCCGCAACGAGGAGTCCCCCATGCTCACCTTCCTGCTCTGGTTGCTGCTGCTGGTGTTCTGCTGGCCGCTGGCGTTGCTGGCGCTGATCCTCTACCCCATCGTGTGGCTGATCCTCTTGCCCTTCCGGCTGCTGGGCTTCGCCGTGGACGGCGTGTTCGAATTCCTGCGCGCGCTGTTCATGCTGCCCGCCCGGCTTGTTTCCGGCGGTCATCCCTGACCGCTGCGCAACGGATCATCAGGAAACCTGCCCCGAATTCTGCTTCGGCAACGCTGCCACGGCCATTCCTGGCCTGACTTTTCACAACAGCCGTTTCGAGCGGAACATCGCGTGAAACGTCTCTTCCACTTCGCCTTCAAATCGGAGTTCAACATGACCATCTCGATGTACCAGGCTTCCGTTCCGGTGTTCGTGCGTGCGCTGACCAACCTTTCGAACGTGTTGAAAAAGGGCGAGGCGCACGCGAAGGACAAGGGCGTCGATCCCGACACCCTGCTGCAGCAACGGCTGATCTTCGACATGCTGCCGCTGATCAAGCAGGTCCAGATCGCCTGCGACATGGCCACGCGAGGCGCGGCGCGGCTGGCCGGCGTCGAACCGCAATCCTTCCCCGACACCGAAACCACCTTCGCGCAGGCCCGCGACCGGATCGAGCGCGCCATCGCCTACGTGAAAAACTTCAAGCCGGAACAGATCGACGGCAGTGAAGACCGCCGGATCCACCTCAAGATGCGCGACGGCGAACTGGACTTCACCGGCATCGAGTACCTGCTCGGCTTCGTGACCCCCAACCTGTATTTCCACTGCACCACCGCCTACGACATCCTGCGCGTGGCCGGCGCGCCGATCGGCAAGAAGGATTACCTCGGCGATCGGTGACAAACCCACCTGCTTGCGAAAAATTTGCCGCCTGATTTTCTCAGGGCGCACCAAACGCCCCGCTTGCGAAAGAGGGCGTTTTCAATTTGCGTGGTTAGCTTGTAATAGGGACAAAAAGCGGACATACTGCCCGCGTCGATTTCCAGCGAGGCGGACAATATGGAAGACATCCGGCATCTGCTCGCGAGCCTGCGTGGGCGCTACAACCAGCGCGAACTCGCCAGCGAACTCGGCGTGGACGTGCGCACCGTGCGGCGTTGGCAGGTAGGCGAAACCGATCCGCCGCCCTATCTCGCGGACGCCATCCGCCAACGCCTGCTGCCGCTGTCGTCCAGCGACGACGACGACAACGCCGCTTTCACCTTCATCGACCTGTTTGCCGGCATCGGCGGCATCCGCATGGGTTTCGAGGCGCAGGGCGGGCGTTGCGTGTTCACCAGCGAATGGAATCCGTGGGCGCAAAAAACCTATCTCGCCAATTTCCCGGAATCCACGCACACCTTCGCGGGCGACATCACCAAGGTCGATGAGCGCGACATTCCCGATCACGACCTGCTGCTGGCAGGCTTTCCGTGTCAGCCTTTCAGTATCGCCGGCGTGTCCAAGAAGAACGCGCTGGGGCGCAAGCACGGCTTTGCCGACGAGGCGCAAGGTACGCTGTTCTTCGACGTGGCGCGCATCATCAAGGCGAAGCAACCGAAGGCCTTCCTGCTGGAGAACGTGAAGAATCTCGCCAGCCACGACAAGGGCAACACCTTCCGGGTAATGATGAAGGTGCTGCAGAAGGAGCTCGGTTATCACGTGCACTGGAAGGTGATCGATGGCCAGTGTTACGTCCCGCAACATCGCGAACGCATCCTGATCGTCGGCTTCCGTGAACCGACCGATTTCACATGGAACGATCTGCAACTGCCCAAACAGGGACCGACGCTGAAAACCATCCTGCATCCGCAGGACGGTAGCGAGCCCGCGGAACCGCCCTACACCGAAGGGCCAAAGGCCAAGGTCAATCCCAAGTACACGCTCACCGCGCACCTGTGGCAGTACCTGCAGGATTACGCGGCCAAGCACCGTGCCGCAGGCAACGGCTTCGGTTTCGGGCTCGTGGACGGCGACAGCGTGGCGCGCACACTGTCCGCGCGTTACTACAAGGACGGTTCGGAGATTCTGGTATCACAGGGTCCGCGCAAGCGCCCGCGCCGACTTACCCCACGCGAATGTGCGCGGCTGATGGGTTTCCCCAACGCATTCCGGATTCCGGTCAGCGATACGCAGGCATACAAACAATTCGGAAACAGTGTCGTGGTTCCCGTGATGCGTGAAGTCGCTCGAATCATGACCCCTCGCGTGCTCGACCTGATCCGCGAAGATCAGGAAGGCATGCATCAACCGCCACTGCTGGTGGCGAACGGCTGAAGAAAGGAGAAATGCCATGCAGACTTCAAGGATTCCCGATTTCGCGAACAAGACACGTGAAGGCATGTCTCGGTGGTTCAGCGAGATGGCACTGCGCGGACTGCTGTTCCATCCGGAAGACGCCCCGGACAGCATCATCAGTGGTGCCACGGGTGGACATCTGTTTTCCAAGGATGAGTGCGCCAAGCTTGACGGTATCCTGGGCGAGATGTTCACGAAATTCGGCGATGGCGTCATCGAAGCCTGCTACCCGGTCTACATGAAGCTCGCTGGGCTCGGCGGGAACCTGAGGCTTGATCGGTACGGGGATGAACTGGTTACGGTATGACCGATGTGGTTGACCGCGCCACGCGAAGCAGGATGATGTCCGGGATTCGCGGGCGCGATACCAAACCCGAGATCATCGTTCGGAAATTTCTTCACGCACAGGGGTTCCGCTACCGGGTCGCGCCGAAGAAACTTCCCGGCAAGCCGGACGTCGTGCTACCCAAGTACCGTGTTGCGATATTCGTGCATGGGTGCTTCTGGCATCGACACCGAAATTGCAAGTTCGCCACCATTCCGGCATCCAATGCCGCATTCTGGCAATCCAAGTTCGAGGAGAACATCGCACGCGACAAACATGTTCTTGCGCGGTTGCGGCGTTTGGGGTGGCGTGTGTTCACAGTCTGGTCCTGCTCCATCACCGAGCCGAAGATGAGAACATTGGCACGACGAATCAGAGGGGGTTCTTGAATGGGGTTTCATCCGAAATGGCGCGAAATCGCGGAGTGGATCGGTCGTAGCCAAGAGATTCTCATCAAGAAATTGTCCCGGAATGATTGTTCTTGGGCCGATGATCCGGGAAAGCATCAGGCCGGATTCTACGTACCTGCGTCCATCCAGAGCTCGGGATTCTTTCCGGAACTTCGCAATACGAATCCCGCCAAACCGCACATTCTTGATGCCCTCTACAGCACGCTTTGGCCCGCTTCGGGAGAGATCAGGGAGTCATCACTCAAGCACTACACGAACAAAGGCACCGAATTCCATTGCACCCGAGTCCCGCGTGAGCAATTTTCCGGGCTTTCGCCAGCCTCGTTGCTGATCGGGGGCAAGCTTCGCACGCCCGTCGATTCCGCCGCTCATTGGTTCATCGTCGTCGATTCGGCAAGTCAGGAAGCCGAAATCATCGAGACAATTTTTTCTCTCGCATCCGACTTCCATTTTGGCTTGTTCTCGCCGGATGTGTTGGTTGCATCGATGGGCGATGAAGAACGCCTCATCGCGGAACTTCGGCAAGCACTTCAGGACGGCACTCTTCGCGAATTCATCGTCCAACAGCAACTCCCTTCCCCTGCAGAATTGGCATACCGTGCCCAGCAACTCTGGCTGCGCGAGAACGGTTTCACCTCACTCGATCCTTTCGCGCTCGATGCTCCCGGCGATGCTGTCATGCGCATTAGTCGAGACATCGAGTTCGCGCTCTACAAGCAGGCCGAGCTTCGCCAGCGTGCTGCTCAGGCTGCGGGTCTGCTGTTGCGCGACAACGATCTCGTGGCTGCACTCGTTCGCGGCTTCGGTGAACTGGATCAGTTGTTCCTCAGTGCCGCGCAAACTCGCAAAAGCCGCGCCGGCCTTTCATTCGAACATCACATCCAGCAGTTGCTGCACGACGGCCGCATTCGCCACGAGGCGCAAGCCGTGTTCGGTGGAAGGCGGCCTGATTTCGTGTTGCCGGACGTGGCAGCGCTCAACGATCCGAAGCGTGTCGAGTCCATGATTCTGTCATTGAAGACCACGTTGCGCGAACGCTGGAAACAGCTGGGGTTGGAGCAGCGCTTCGGCGCCGTGTTCCTCGCCACGGTGGACGATCGCGTTTCCGCTCCGGCCATCGACGAAATGGCACGCAACGGCATCGTGCTCGTGGTACCGGAATTGCTGAAAAAATCGAAAGAAGCTTGCTACTCGGACAGTGCCAACGTGATCACTTTCCGCGACTTTTTTCGTGAACAAATCAGGCAACGCCGGCCGTCGCTCATCATCGTCTGATCTTTCAGCGGCCGCAGCGGCAGGCATCCAGCTCGACCCTGACCGAACCTCGTTTTGAATTGATGACCACGCGGACCGAGCCAAATGCCTCGCAGCCCACGAACCACGATCATTGTGTTGTCGAATGTGGAGGACCTGATTACGCGCTCGCAAGCCAAGCGCCTGATGCAGCGGGTCGAGCGCTTCAGGACCGTCGTGCTCGACTTCGCGGGCGTCACCAGCATCGGTCAGGCGTTCGCCGACGAAGTGTTCCGCGTATTCGCGAACGCGCATCCGGACGTCGAGTTGGTACCGGTGCATGCGGTTCCACAGGTCCAGCAGATGATCCGCCGCGCAGAAGTGGCGCGCGACGAAGGCAACGCCTGACACTGTCGGCGTGCGGATGCCGGGTTCACGGAAGATGAACCCGGCGGCTGGATTGTTCGCATCATCCGTGATGCTCATCCCTCGCTTGCGCTCGGGGCCCCTTCGGCGTCCAGTCGTTCCAGACGACTGCCGCGCGGCTGCTCCCGCCCTACTTGTTTCTGCGCGCGGCTTCGATCGCGGCGATGTCGATCTTCGTCATCGTCATCATCGCCTCGAAGGCGCGCTTGGCGGCGGCGCGGTCGGGGTCCGCCACCGCGTCCATCAGGGCGCGCGGGGTGATCTGCCACGACAGGCCGTACTTGTCCTTGCACCAGCCGCAGGCGCTTTCCGCACCGCCGTTGTCGACGATCGCGCTCCACAAGCGATCGGTCTCGGCCTGATCGCGCGTGTACACCTGCAGGGACACCGCCTCGTCGAACTTGAACTGCGGGCCGCCGTTCAGGCCCAGGAACGGCATGCCGAGCACCGTGAATTCGACCATGATGACGTCGCCCTCCTTGCCGGACGGGTAGTCGCCGGGCGCACGGTGCACCGCATCGACGTGCGAATCCGGAAAGATGCGGGCGTAGAAATGGGCGGCCTCCTCGGCGTTGTGGTCGAACCACAGGCAGACCGCGATGTTCTTCGTTGCATGGGCGCCGGGCATGTCTCGATCCTCCTCGGGGTTGAAGTGAAAGTGTCGTGCTCGTGATTGCGACGAACGGGGGCACCGGAAATCGACAGCCCCGTCGCGCCCGCCGCGGCCGGAATGACTTTACAATCCCGGCCAACCCGCACACAGGACCCGCCGCATGCCCATCCTGATCCTCGGTCTCGTGATTTTTCTCGGCGCGCATTCGATACGGATATTCGCCGACGGCTGGCGCACGCGGATGATTGCGCGGATCGGCGCGAAACCGTGGAAGGCCGCGTTCGCGCTGGTGTCGCTGATCGGCTTCGTGCTGATCGTGGTCGGCTTCGGACAGGCGCGGCACACGCCCGAATTGCTGTACCTGCCGCCGCGCGCGCTCAAGGACCTGAACGGACTGTTCACGCTGGTCGCGTTCGTGCTGTTCGGGGCCTCGCACGCGCCGCCGACGCACTACAAGGCGTGGCTGCATCATCCGATGGTCGCGGGCGCCGGGCTGTGGGCGTTCGGGCACCTGCTGGCGACCGGGTTCCTGCACGACGTGGTGCTGTTCGGCGCGTTCCTCGCGTGGGCGATCGTGGATTTCGCGGCGGCGCGCCGGCGCGACCGCGTGACCAACACGGTGTATGCGCCGGGCACGTTGCGCAACGACCTGATCACCTTCGTGATCGGCCTGATCGTGTGGGCGATTTTCGCGTTCCTGCTGCACGGGCCGCTGATCGGCGTGCAGCCGTTCGGGAACCCCTGAATGACCGGCCGGGGCCGGCACGCCGCGCGGTGACGGAACCATTCGGGCAATCCGGCGTCAAATCCGGGTTGGTTTGCAAGACGGGGCGCGGACGGATGAAAGGGCGCAGGTCGGCAACGGGCTGGATCGTGGGCGCGGTGGTGGTGGTGGTCGTGGTCGCGGCAGCGGCGTGGTGGTATTTCTCGCACGTGCCGGGACTGGATTTCACGCGCCACGAGCCGCCGCAGCCGCCGCCGGCCGCCAAGGCACCGCCAGCGCCCATCGAGCATCCGATCAGCGAGGCCGCCGCGGGCCCCGCGCCCGCCACCACCACGCCGCTGCCGCTGCTGGCCGACAGTGACAAGGCGATCGCGGCGGCGGTCTCGAAACTGCCCGGCGCCGCCGGCCTGCGTGACCTGCTGATCGCGCAGGCGGTGATTCCGCACGTGGTGGCGACGGTGGACGCGCTGCCGCGGCGCACCATCGGTTCCAGCATCATCCCGCTGCGCACGCCGCCCGGCACCTTCATGGTGGACAAGAGCGGCGCGCAGCCTGCGATCGACGCCAGGAACTACGCGCGCTACGACGCCTACATGCGCGTCGTCTCCGCGATCGACACGCGCGCGCTGGTGGCGTGGTACGTGCACTGGTATCCGCTGTTCCAGCAGGCCTACCGCGAGCTCGGCTATCCGCACGGCTATTTCAACGACCGCCTGGTCGTGGCGATCGACGACATGCTGGCCGCGCCCAACGCCCAGCCGCCGGTCGCGCTGGCGCCGATGAACAACGGCCGCTATGCCCTCGCCGATCCCACCTGGGAATCGCTGTCGGTGGGCCAGAAACTGATGATCCGCCTCGGCCCCGACAACGAGCGCGCGTTCAAGGACAAGCTGCGCTCGATCCGCGCCGCGCTGGTGGGTGAGTCGCCGGTGCCGCCGGCGGCGGCGCCGGCCGCTGCCGCGTCATCCGCGCCGGGCCGCTGACCGGGCGGACGACGCGCGACGGCGGGTGCGCCGGGAACGCGCGAACCCTTGGCGTGGCATCAGCGCGTTTCGAAGCCGTAATGCGCGAGCACGGGTTTCAGTGCGGCGATCCAGATCGCATAACCTTCCCGCGACATGTGCAGGCCGTCCGCGCGGAACAGCGCGGGCCGCGGCTTGCCGTGCGCATCCAGCATCCTCGAGGCGACATCCACGTAGGTCACGTCCTTCTGCGTGCACGCCCAGCGTTCGATCCCGCGGTTCGCCTGCCGCATCCGCGGCCACAGCGAAGCGCGCGCGAGGCTGGGCTTGATCGAAACGTACGCGATCGCCACGTCCGGCAGCTCGCGCCGGACGCGCGCAACGAAGGCCTTGAATTCGTCGATGACCTGCCGCGGCGTGTCGCCTTCGGCAATGTCGTTGTCGCCTGCGTACAGCACGATCAGCCGCGGGTGATACGGCACGATGATCCGGCCGGCGTAATACGTGCTGTCGGCGATCACCGAACCGCCGAAACCGCGGTTGATCACCGGCACGCCGGGAAAATCGTCCGCAAGCGTGGTCCACATCCTGATCGAGGAGCTGCCCGCGAACAGCACCCCGTGTTGTGGCGGCGGGTGCGCGCTATCATCCGCGACGAGCCGGTCGATCTCGGATTGCCATGGCTGCGGTGGCGGCGGCCGCGCGATCGCACTGCCGACCGCCAGCAGCAACAGGACGCCCCCAACCATCTGCGCCGCGGGTCCCGTTTCCGCATGTCCGTTCTCCTTCCGCCGCCGTGGATGCCGCCGGGACATGGTGGGACAGCCATGATCCCCTGACAACCGACGTGGAGACGGACGCCGCCATGCCGACACCACCGTCGAATGCCCCGGCCCTGCGGGCTTTCGACCTGTTCCCGACGCGGATCTGGCAGGCGCCGTTGACGGCCCTGCGCCCGCATTTCGCCGGATGGGTCGATGCGGTGCTGAAGATGCGCGCCGCGCACCCGCAACCCGCGGGGCGCACCAACCGACGGGGCTGGAACAGCGAGGACATGGCGGTGCTGGAGCAGCCGGTGTTCGCGCCGCTTCGCGACGCAGTGCGCGCTGCGTGTGCGCGGGTGCTGCACGAGATGGGCGTGCCGGGCATTCCGTTCGACCTGCAATCGTGGGTGAACCTGCACGACCGCGGCGGCTTCAATTTCCTGCACGTGCACGAAGGCTGCCTGCTGTCGGGCTCGTTCTATCTGCAGGTGCCGCCCGGTTCGGGCAAGTTCGTGTTCCGGGACCCGCGCCCCGGCGTGGTGCTGGGCTATGTCAAGGGCGCGGTGCCGAACGGCTACAGCGACATCCATCTGACGCCCGAAGCGGGCTTGCTGGTGCTGTTTCCGTGCTGGATGGAACACTTCGTCGAGCCGCACGAAAACGATACCCCGCGCATCACGATCGCCTTCAACGCGGTGCCGGGAAGCGAAAATCCTCCTGCCTGACTCGCCATCGCCGCAGGCAGGGGGCGATGTGCCGCTTGCGGCGTTTCCGATCGGCAAGGACGCTTAGACCGAGTCGGTGCCACAGCGGCGGGTCTTCGTGGAGCTCCGGCGTGCACCCGCTGCCTCAGCGTCCCAGATGCCGGTCGAAGAACTTCACCATCACGGCATAGGCTTCCTTCGATTCGGGCATTTCCGGGTCGGAAAAGAACGAATGCCACATGCCGTCCCACACGTGCAGTTCCGCGTCGACGCCCGCGTTGGTGAGCAGGCGCTGGCTCTGGATCGCCGAACTCATCGCGAAGTCGCGGGTGCCTGTGATCAGCAGCGTGGGCGGAAACTGCGCCAGCAGTTTCGGCGAGTTCGCGGGAAATACCAACGGGTCGTTGGGCTTCGCGCCCTTGAAATACGGCAGATCGGAGAATTTCAGCGGCGCCTCGGGCGGTGGTTCGCCGTCCATCACGGGCGCGACCCAGGCCGAGTCACCGCCGATGTCCACGATCGAGGCGCAGAAGATGCCGATCGCGCCCGGCAGCGGCAAATGCGCATGGACGAACCAGGCCACCGCTTCGGCCGTCAATCCGCCGCCGGCCGAACAACCGTAGATGCCGATGTTTTTTGCCGGATGCTGCTTGAGCAACTCGCGATAGACCGCGGCGACGTCTTCGCTTGCGGCAGGAAACACATGCTCGGGGCCTTGCCGATAATCGACGGTGATCACTTCGATCCCGCCCTTGCTGGCGACCGGAATCGATTCGACCAGACCGCCGGAACCCGCGCCCCACAGGAACGCGCCGCCGTGCAGGTTGATCAGCACGCGGTGTGCCTGCGCGGGGGCGATGCCCTGTTTCGGCGTGACCACCTGCACCGGCACGCCGCCGATGCTGCGTTTCTCGATCTTCACCGGATACAGGCGTTCCATCCGCTCGGCACGCGCGGCGTTGATCTTGTCCCAGTACGCACGGCTGGCGGCGACGGGACCGTCCAGCGGCGGTGCGTGACGGTCTTGCTCGATCACCCGCTGGAACAGCCTGCGCGCTTCGGGTGACGCATAGCCGGAAAAAGGCACGGTGAACGCGGGAACGGTCACGTTGCCTTGCTCATCCACACGCGTCTGTGCTGCTGCAGCGACCGGCGAAAGCAGCAACAAGGCTGCCAGCGTGCCGATCATCTGCAACGGCTTGCGGCGTTCTGCTTGCATGACACATCTCCGGCGTGATGGATGGAATGCTCAAGGCGGCGTTCGCCGCAGCCGCGGTTTGCCGTCGGCACCGCGTTCGACGGTGATGTCGTAGCGCCTGCCCCGGAACGTGACATTGGTCAGCGTCAGCGATTTCCACCCGGCAGGCAACACGGGTGGATAGGCTTCGACCAGACCGTCGTCTTCGATCCGCAATCCGGTGAGGCCGTACACCAGACTCTGCACGAAGCCGGCCGAGCCGGTGAGGAAATAACCCGTATTGTTGTCGGAGGCTTCGGTGCGCACGTCGAACGGCGGCTTGAGCGTGTCTGCGGTGATGTTGTCGTCCAGCCAGCGCGCGACATCGCTCGCGTTGCCGAGCGTCGCCGCCGCAATGGTGAGCGGCGCGAGGCCCATGGTCGACGGCGTATGGCCGGACTGCTTCCGCGGCCCCGCATCGATCGTGTAATCGTTGCGTCGCACTGTCGGACTCATCGATACATCCAGCGAGGGAAACATCAGGAACGCCAGATCGCTGTCGTTCGGATCGTAGAGCGGCGTGGTCGGATCGAAGTCGAGGTGATGTTGGGACGCCCCGGAAAACGGGATGTCGAGCTTCGACGCGACCTCGGCCCACTTCGGATCGGGCCTCGCCCCGACCAGTGCGGCCGCCCTGGTCGCGATCTCCAGCGCCTTGCGCGCCGAGGTGTTGGTGAAGGTGTCGTCATCGACGTGCGCGTAGAGCTCCATCACCGACACGACGTCGCGGATTTCGTAGCGCTGCTTCGCTTTGTCGTATACGGCGCGGCTGGCCCAGAATTCCGCGAGATCGCGGATCACCGGCCAGCCGTCTTGGCGCAACCAATTCAAGTCATGTGTTGCCAGCCAGTACTGCCATTGCGCGATCGCGATGTCGGCGTTGACGTGGATCTCGCCGACGCTCAGGCGGTGCGCGGCGTACAGGATCTGTTCGGTGCCGTCTTCGGGATCGGCTTCCCACGGGTATTTGGCGCCCCGCAGGCCCGCTGCGCTCGCGCGTTGCTGCGCGGCGGGCAAGGTTCGATCGCGGAACATCACGATCGAACGGGCGCGCTCGGGATGCAGCAACAGCAGCGCGGGGAAGATCCACGTGTCGCTGTCCCAGAACACGTGACCCACGTAGCCGGTGGTCATGCCGCAGGCGCCCACGCCCCACGCCACGTCCGGGGCCGTGTTGGCGAGCAGGTAATACAGGTCCGAGTGCACCGCGAGCTGCGCCCGCGGATCGCCGTCGATCCGGATGTCGGATTGCCACAACTTCGCCCATGCCGCGCGTTGCGCATCGAGCAGTGCCTCGAAGCCGCGTTCGCGCGCAGCCTCGGCCAATTTCAGATCGGCCATCGCATCGCCGCCCCAGCCTTCGCGCGACAGCGCGACGTATTTGGTGAAATCGTAGCGCCTGCCCTTCTCCACCCTGATGCGCAGGTCCAGCGCCAGGCGATCGTCGGTGCGGTCCAGCTCGACTTCGACCGGCCGTATATCGGACGGCAGTTGCAGCGCGACGGCTTCGCCCATGCGCGCACCGTTCGTCGCCTGCCCGTCCAGCCACAATGTCAGATTCGAGGGATCGCCGTCGGCATCCAGCACTCGCGTGTCGCCGTGGTACCAGATGGCGGCGCGATCGGGCGTGGCCGGGGGTACCGGCTTCAACGAAAGTCCGTGTGCTTCGAGCGCCTGCCGGAACCGGTCGCCAGTGAGGCCGGTGTCGCCCGGCAACTTCGCCAGCGGCAGGCGCGGCTGGTACGGCGCCCACAGCACCAGCGGGAACGACAGCTCGACCGTGCCGTCGAATTCCGGCGTGATCGTGAACCGCTGCGCGGCCAGATGCGGCGAGGCCTCGCTGACGAAAGCGACCACTTCGACGCGCGTGGCCTTGTCGCGATCGACGTAGCGGTAATGCGTCGTGAGCGTGGCGTCGCGCAGGTTCAGCACCTGCCCGTAATCCCGGAACACCGAAGCGTCCAGCGGCGCCAGGTTCAACCAGGTGCCGGACGGGCCCACGCGGTAGTCGATGCCGCTCCAGCCCGGAACCGCGGCAGGCCGCGCGATGTCGTCCTTGCCGTAATCCATCAACGCAACGAGGTACGACAGGTTGCTTTCCGTGCCGCGCGGCGAGGTGAACGTGGAGACGTAACCGTTGGCCAGTTGGCCCGGAAAGTACGTTTCGAAGTTCTTCGCGGTGGCGATGAGCTGAAAGCCCGAATCCGTTGCCGCCGCGGCGAGCGGTGCAACCGAGACCAGGGCCAGCAGAAGCAGTCGCCGCAACATCATGGTTCCCGACGGGTCAGGCCGACCTTGCCGTCGGCATCGCGCGAGAGGGTGATGTCGAAGCGCTTGCCGCGGAAGCTGACGTTCTTCAACGTCACCGATTGCCAGCCCGGCGGCAGGACGGGCGCGTATTCCTGATCCAGCCCCTTGTCGTCGATGCGCAGCCCGCTCAGGCCGTAGAGGAAACCCTGCACGAACCCCGCCGAGGTCGCGAGGATGTAACCCGCATTGTTGTCCGCGGTTTCGCTGCGGACGTTGAACGGCGGTTTCAGGAACCCGATCAGGTTGCGGTGAATCCAGTATCCGGCGGCCCTGGCGTCGCCCAGTTCGGCGGCGCCGACCGTGAGCATCACCATCATCATCTCGTTGGGATCGTCGCCGTGGGTTTTCAGTTCCTGCAACTGAAAGTCGAAATCGTTGCGACGCACCTCGGGCGACATTGCCAGATCGAGGTTGGGGTACATCAGCCATGCCAGCGAGGAGCCCATCCAGGTGATCTTGTCGTGCGGCACCGAGGGATCGAAGTCGTAGTGGCGCTGGTCCTTTTCGTCGAACGGGATGTACATCTTCGATGCGATCTCCGCCCACTTCGGATCGGGCCTGGCACCGACCAGTGCGGCCGCTTTCGTCGCGATCCGCAACGCCTTGGCGGCCGCGGCGTTGGTGAACGTGTCGTTGGGCACGTCGTCGTAGGCCTCGTCGGGCGAGGTGACGTGCAGGATCTCGTAGCGGTCCTTCGCTTTGTCGTACGTGACACGGCTCTGCCAGAAGGTCGCGATACCTTCGATCACGGGCCAGCCATACCGCTTCAGCCAGTCGAGATCGCCGGTCGCGAGGTAATACTGCCACTGCGCGATCGCGATGTCCGCGTTGACGTGGATCTCGCGATACACGCCGTAGGCGAAATGCGGCGTCACGTCGATGCCTTTCTCCGGGTCCGATTCCCAGGGATACATCAGGCCCTTCACGCCGTACTGCGCGGCGCGTTCGCGCGCGCCCTGCATGGTCCGGTAACGAAACATCACGATCGACTTCGCGCGTTCCGGGTGCAGCAACAGCAGGGCCGGAAACACCCACGAGTCGGAATCCCAGAACACGTGGTCGGCGTAGTTGGGGGTCAGCGCGCAGGCGCCCATCGCCCACGCGGTGCCGACCGTGCTGTTGGAAAGAATGTAGTAAAGGTCGGAGTGCAGCGCGCGCTGCACCGCTTCGTCGTGATCGACCACGATGTCGGACTTCCACAGCGCGTGCCAGGCAGCGACGTGGCGCGCCAGCAGCTTGTCGAAGCCCGTGCTGCGCGCCTGGGTCGCGAGCGCAAGATCGGCCTGCGCGTTGCCGCCCCAGTCCTGCCGCGACACCGCGATGTATTTGGTGAAGGTGTAACTCGTGCCCTTGCGCACGTCGGCGACGACGTCCAGCGACAACTTGTCGGAGGTTTTCTCCAGCGCCACGCTCTCGATCTTCAGGCCGCGCGGTAGTTCGATCGCGGCCGCCTCGGCCATCCCGGGCCCGTCCACGGCCCGGCCGTCCAGCCACAGCGTCCGTTGCTGCGCGTCGCCGCCGTCGTCCGTCACGCGGGTGTGGCCCGGATACCACACCGGCGCGCGGTCGGGCGTGGGCACCGGCTTGTCGTTCAGGTTCTGCCCGCTGGCGATCACCGCGTCGATCATCTGATCGCCGGTCAGGTGCGCGATCGGAAAGCGCGGCTGGTGACCGGACCAGAGGCGGAACGGAAAACTCAGTCGCACCTTGCCGTCGAATTTCGGGGTGAGCGTGATCCGCGTCGCCGCGAGATGCGGATCGGCCTGGCTGACGAAGGTGGTGATTTTCACGTCCGTGGCCTTGCTGCCGTACGTGAAGCGGTAACCGGTCGTGAGCGTGGCATCGTGCATGTTCAGCGTCTGCGCGTAATCCGCGAAGATCTTCGGATCGAGGCGCGTCGAGTTCATCCAGCCGGTACCGGGGTCGTAGTCGATCTCGCTCCAGCCGGGAATCGCCGCGGGCCGCGAGATGTCATCCTGCGTGTAGTCCATGAACGCGACCATGTAGGCCATCGCGGGTTCGCTGCCGCGCACGGTGGTCATGGTCGAGAAATAGCCGTTGGCGAGATAGGACGGGAAATACGCGCCGAAATCCTTCGCCGTCGCGGTCAGAAGAAAACCGGAGTCGGCCGCGGACTGCGCGAAGACCGGCGCGGCCGCTGCCAGCAGCGTCAGACAGGCCATCAGGGGGACGGAAAATTTCATCACGATGCTCCGCATGGAATTCGGGTCGCGCCCATCGAGCGTGGCACGCCGGTGGAACGTGTCATCGCCGACGCGGAGGTCCGGATCGTCGTGGCCGCGCTCCGGACCGGGCCTCGCGGCCGGCCTGCCTCAACCGCAGTCCCGTTCGTGCCGGTGTTCCGGATGCGCTCGGCACGGGATTCGCCTGACGCGTCGAGGCACGAACGGGATGCCGCCGAACAAGGGAGCGTTCGCCCCTCGATAGCGGGGGCGAACGGAGCCTTGAGCGAGACATCAGCGAGCCGGATCAGAACGAGCCTGATCAGAACCGGTACTTGGCCTGCACGTACACCTCGCGCCCGGTCAGCGGCCGCGCCATCAGCACGCCGCCGATACCGGAACTGGCGCCGGTGATGCGCGCGTTGCCTTCGGTCAGGCCGATCGCATTGGTCAAATTGGTGCCCTGCAGGCGGAACTGCCAGTCGGGACCGACATCGGCCACCAGCCCTGCGCCGAGCGTGTAGAACGTGCCCAGCGGCTGCAGGCCGGTCTGGTCCTCGTAACGCTGGCCGGCGTATTCGTAGGTCAGGAACCCGGTCAGGTTGCCCCAGCTCGTCGGCAGCGTGTAGCTGGGCATGAACAGGTAGCGCACCTTGGGCTGGCGCTGCAGGGGCTGGCCATCGAAATTGACGCAGTGGGTATTGCCGTTGACGTCCACGTACGTGGCGCAGCCGATGTGGTGCGTGTAGTGCCCGTCCATGTAATCGGCGACCAGCTTCAGGTGCAGGTTCTCGATCGGCGACCAGATGGCGTTGAGGTCCAGGCCGTGGGTGTTGGCGCCGTAGTTCTCGAATGGTCCGATCGGCTTGCCGTTGATGCTTTCCTGGTACGGCAGACCCGTGAACAGCCGTTGATAGACGCTGACGTCCACGTACACGTAGCGGGACTGGTACTTGAAGCCGGCCTCCATGTTCTTGACCTTCTGCATCGGCGCGAAATTGCCATCGGCGCCGCGGATGCCGTTGTCGAAGTCGTCGAAATGGGCGCCGGTGTTGGCGCGCACGTACGCGCTCATGTGGTCGTTGAACTCGTAGTTCGCACCGGCCGTGAACGAGGAGTGGGTCTTGTCGTAGTGCTCCATGTCCCAGGTGCCGTTGCACACCGGGGTCGCATTGTCGTACAGCGTCAGCGGATTGCCGTCGAGATCGACGGGCGACCGGTTGCAGGTGCGCTGTCTGGCGTTGAGGTTCTCGATGCGTCCGCCGGCCTGCAGCAGCCACGGACCAATCTTCCACGAATCCGACAGGTAGAACGCCTTGTTGGTGGCGGCACCGGCCTCGACGATGTTGAAGTTGTCGTTGAAGTCCACGAAGCCCTGCGGATTGGCGACCACGACAGTCTGGCCGTTCTGCTGGTAGGTCAGGCCGATCGGCTGGGTATTGGGCTGGTTGAGCATCAGTTCCTGGTTGCCCAGCGACCAGTTGTCGTGGTCGGTGTAGCGCGCGAGGTAGATGCCGGCGGTGATGGTGTTGCCCTCGAACATCTCCCAGCTGATCCGGAAGTCGTTGTTGAGGCTCTTCAGGCGTTTCTGGATGAACCACCAGCCCTGGTGGATCACGCTCTGGTCCAGCGGAACCTGCTGGCCGTTCGGCAGCGTGGCACTGACGATCTGGGTGGCGGGATAGTTCAGGGTGTCGCTGTCGACGGGCTTGTTGTCGGCGGTGCAGTAGCCGGTCGGCTGCGGAATGTTGCACCCGTACAGGTAATAGCCCAGCGGTTTCGGGTTGGGCCCGGAGAACAGCGCGTTGGTGGGCAGGTCACCGCCGCTGTACAGGAAGTGATCGGAGATCGTGATGCTGCCGAAGGTGGCGTCGTAGCTGCCGCCCAGGAAGTTCATCTTCGCGCCGCGTCCGTTGGCGAGGTTCGCGTTCTCGAGGTAACCGAGCGGGTTGGGCAATTGCACGTGCTGGATCGCGCGGCTGTAGTAGGTGCCCGTCGACGGATCGAAGCCCGGGTAGCCGAAGAACTTGTCGCCCGATCCCTGGATCATCGGAATGGGCGTGATGAACTGGTTCTTGTCGTTGAGCACGCGCGCCCACAGCATGAACGAGCCGTTGTCCATGTCGTGGGACAGGGTGGCGGTCAACTGGCCGCCCTTGTCGGCCTTGAACTGCGGATCGCGCACGCCGTCGGACACGCGATAGAACCCGCCGATGCTGGCATACCAGCGATCCGCGATCTTGAAGCCGTAGAAGCCGTCCACGCGCCACATGCCCTCGTCTCCGTAGGTGAGGCCCACGTCACCCGACGGCACGTCGGTGCCCTGGCGCAGGATGAAGTTGGCGGTCGCGCCCATCTGGCCCGGTCCGAACACCGCACCGGGACCACCCTGCACGATTTCCACGCGGTCGATGGTGTCGTCCAGCCGAAGCAGCGAACTGGAATCCATGAACGACAGCGAGGGCATGCCGTACAGCGGCGTGCCGTTGACCATGTTGGTGAAGAACGGCGCATCGCCGCCGCCGGGGAAGCCCGCGATCTCGATGTTGGCGCCGGTCTGGCCGCCGGTGGATTCCGGCCAGATGCCGGGCGAGATCTTGAGCAGGTCGGCGGTGCTGATCGGATTGGCCTGCTGGATCTGCTCGCGGTTCGCCGTCACCACGTTGTAGCTCGCGTCGAGTTTGCTGACGCCGACGGCCGTGGCAGTGACCACGACGGCCTCCAGTGTCTGCGGCTGGGCTTGCGCCTGGTTCGCGGACGGTCTCCTGTTGGCGGGCGGCGTCTGCTGCGCCGTGTTGCCGGTGTTCTGCCGGCCGCCGGTGGTGTTCTGGTCCGTGTTCGAATTGCCGGCCCATGCAACGGGCGACAGTGCGGCGAGGATGGCGCTGGTCAGGGCCAGCCTGATCAACCTGTCGTTTCTCATGATTACCTCCAGCGATGCGAAGGGCCGATGACACGACGGCCAGCGGTGTGGAAACTTTCTCTCATGCGGGGAAACGAGGATCCGCGCGTGTGCGGCGTGCGGCGGCGCACGCTGCGCAGGATCGTTCGAAGACATCGCGGCGAACCGGGAGGCTCTCCCCTGATCCCCGGCGTGGCGCGGCGGGCTGCCGGAGCCGGACTGCCGGCCCGATCCACCGCATCGGTATCCGCGTTCATACCGATCCTTTCCCCTTGGCACCCGGCGGGCAGTTTGGTCCCGCAAAGACAGCGCTGTCAATTTGCGGTGCATCACTCCCCGGCGGGGCCCGGGCGGGCGGCGCGGGGCTGTTTCAGCCGTGAAATGCCGGGCGCAAGGCCGGTCCGGCATGGCCCCTTCTTGTTGCGTCGCAACACCCGCACGAGCCGCGCAAAGGGGGTGTTGCCAAACCGCGAACCTGTGCCACACTGTGGATCCAGGGCCGCCATGACAGCGCTGTCATGGCGCGTGCTGAAACCAACCACCGGGGCGCAGCAACCCTTCCATGGCCTCCGCCGCGACCGTGTCGTACCGGGCACACGACGCCTCCCATGAGCCGGGGAACGACCGGTGAAACCCGTCACGCTCGACGACGTGGCGATGCGGGCCGGTGTTTCCGCCAAGACCGTCTCGCGCGTCGTCAACGACGAGCGTTCGGTGCGCCCGCAGACCCGTCAGCGCGTGCTGCGCGCCATCGAGCAACTCGATTACCGTCCCAACCTGCTCGCCCGCGGCCTGAGCGGTGCGCACGCCTACACGATCGGTCTCGTTTACGACAACCCCAATGCCTACTACATCATCGCGATGCAGCAGGGCGCGCTCGCGGCCTGCGATGAGCTGAACTTCAACCTGCAGATTCGTCCGTGCAATTCCCGCTCGCCCGGACTGGCCGAGGAATTGCGCGATTTCGCCAACCGTTCGCGTCTCTCGGGGCTGGTGCTGACCACGCCCGTGTCGGAACGCACGGCGGCGTTGCGCCGGCTGGCCGCGTACCGCATCCCGTTCGTCCGGATCCTTTCCGCCGCGCGCGATCCCCGCGACGGCTCGCCCTGCGTCTATGTGGATGACCGCGACGCCGCCTACGCGATCACCGCGCACCTGCTCCAGTTGGGCCACGTCCGGATCGGTTTCCTGCGCGGCGGCAGGCACCACCACGCCAGCGCCGAACGCCTCCGGGGCTACAAGGACGCCCTGCACGACTACGGCGTGCCGTGGCGCCGGGAACTGGTCATCGACGGCGATTACGTGTTCGACGACGGCTTCCGGGGCGCGCGCCGCCTGCTCGACCTCGCCGAGCCGCCCACCGCCATCTTCGGCTGCAACGACGAGATCGCCGCCGGCGCGCTGGCCGCCGCGCAATCGGCCGGCCTGCAGGTGCCCTACGACGTCTCGATCGCCGGCTTCGAGGACAGCCCGTTTTCGCGTCACTCGTGGCCGCCGCTCACCACCGCCCGGCAGCGTGCCGACATCATCGTCGAGCGCGCCACGCGCATGCTGATCGCGCGGATCGGCGGCGGCGAGGTCGCCAACGAAGGTTTCAACCCCGAACTGGTCGTGCGCGGCTCGACCGCTCCGCCGCGGCCGAAGTCGCGGCAACGCAGGCGACGCTAGCCGGGGCGCCGCGGAACCGGCCGGAGCGGAGGGACTACCATGAGCCATCGATCCATTCACCGTACCGCGCACGGGCCGCGCCGATCGGGCCGGCACGACTGAGGGAGGATCTGCAATGAAAGTTCGCTCGCGTTTCATCGCCGTTGCCTTCACGGCGCTGTCCACGGCCACGGCCTGGGCGGCGACGCCCGATCCCGCGCACACCCGCAGCTACATCGACCGCGCATGGAGCACCCTCACGCGTTCGGTGAACGAATGCCGCGCGCTGGTCGACCCCAAGGTGCCGTCGCAGTCGGTGGTCTACCTGCCGTGGCGCGTGGCGGCGCCGGCCTCGCTCGTGCAGAGCGCCAAGCGCTGCCACGTCAAGGTCGAAAACCTGCCCGCGCCGATCCGGCAACTGGGCGATCTCGATCCCGTCCGATTGCCTGCGCAGGGATTGCTGTACCTGCCCCATCCCTACGTGGTACCGGGCGGTTTCTTCAACGAGATGTACGGCTGGGACAGCTATTTCATCGTGCTGGGTCTCGTCGCCGACCACCGCAACGCGCTGGCGCTCGACATGACCGACAACGCCCTGTACGAAGTCGAGCACTACGGCGGTGTGCTCAACGCCAACCGCACCTACTACCTGACACGCTCGCAACCGCCGCTGCTGTCGGCGATGATGACCGCGGTGCTGGACGATCCCGCCAGCTTTCCCGATCCGAAGGCAAGGCATGACTGGCTGGAACACGCCTATCCACTGGCCGTGCGCAATTACGAAATCTGGGCGCGCAGGGAACACCTCGCGGGCGACACCGGGCTCTCGCGCTATTTCGACTACGGCCGCGGCCCGGTGATCGAAATGCCGGACAGCGGCTATTACGTCGGCGTGATCCGCTGGCTGCTGGCGCACCCTACGCAAAATCCGGGTTATCTCATCAAGGCCCCGCAGCATCCCGACGCCGCACAAGCCGAGGCGTTGAAGAAAACCAGTTGCGACCTCACGGCCTCGAAAATCTGCGCGGGCGACTGGCTGGACGGCTACCGCCTCACCGCCGACTACTACGAGGGCGACCGCGCGATGCGCGAATCCGGCTTCGACACCGATTTCCATTTCGGACCATGGGGTGGTTCCACCCAGCACTATGCCGACACCAGCCTCAACAGCCTGCTGTACCGCTACGAACGCGATCTCGAAACCTTCGCGAAGGAACTCGGCAAGACCGCCGACGCCGAACGCTGGGCCAGGGCTGCCGAGGCGCGCCGGGCCGCGATCGACAGGTACCTGTGGCACCCTGACCAGGGCCGCTACATGGATTACGACTTCGTCGCCGGCAAGCCTTCCACCGATCCCTACCTCACGATGTTCTATCCGCTGTGGGCGGGCGTGGCGTCGAAGCAGCAGGCGGACGAGCTGGTCAGGCAGCTCCCGTTGTTCGAACACCAGGGCGGCCTCGCGATGAGCACCCGCTTCACCGGCGCACAATGGGACGCGCCCTACGGCTGGGCGCCGACCAACTGGATCGCGGTCAAGGGGCTGCAGGATTACGGTTTCCGCGCCGACGCGCGGCGCATCGCCTGCGAATTCACCGGCACGGTCGACCGCAGTTTTGCGAGGGACGGCACCATCCGCGAGAAATACAACATGGTTCTCGGCAATGCCGAGGTGAACATCACCGCGGGCTACAAGACCAACGTGATCGGCTTCGGCTGGACCAACGGCGTGTACCTGAAGATGCGCCACCTGATCGACGCCGACGGCGGCTGCGCGGCGGCCAATGCCGCGAAGGCTGCCCCGGCGCATTGAGCGCAAGGCAGCCCGATCCCTTCAACCGTCCGTGATGATGCAGGAACCACGGACGGCACATTGATGCACCGCCCGCCCTCCGACACCCGGGGCGAACGGCCAAGAGGCTCCACAGGAGGACGTTCCGATGAACACGCTCGCCATGACCGCCACCGGTCACGCACGCCGCCACGCCGCCTTCGTTGCCATCCTCGCCGCGCTGGCGGGACTGATGTTCGGGCTGGACGTGGGCGTGATCTCGGGCGCACAGCAATTCATCCAGCGCGAGTTCGCCGTCAGCGACGCCGTGATCGAACACATCGTCAGCAGCATGACCTGGGGCGCGGCGGCCGGCGCGGCGCTGGCCGCATGGCTCTCGGTGCATTTCGGGCGCAAGCGTTCGCTGGTGTTCAGCGGCAGCCTGTTCGTGGTCGGCTCGCTGCTGTGCGCGGGAGCGTGGTCGCCGGGGGCCCTGATCGCCGCCCGCTTCGTGCTGGGCCTCGCGATCGGGATCGCCGCCTTCACCGCGCCGTTGTATCTCGCCGAGATCGCACCCCGCGACCGGCGCGGGGCGATGATCTCGACCTATCAGCTGATGATCACCATCGGCATCTTCGCGGCCTTTCTCTCCGACACCGGCTTCAGCTACATCGAAGGCTGGCGCTGGATGCTCGGGATCATCGCGCTGCCCGGCGCGCTGTTCCTGCTGGGCGTGCTGGGGCTGCCGGAAAGCCCGCGCTGGCTGGTGCTGCGGCAGCGCGACGCCGACGCCGACGCGGTGCTGCAGAAGCTGCGCGGCGATCCCGAGGCCGTGCGCAGCGAGGTCGCGGAAATCCGGGAACAACTGCGCACGCCGCAGCAGGGCTGGCGGCTGTTCCTGCAGAACCGCAACTTCCGGAGGTCGGTCGCGCTCGGCATCGCGTTGCAGGTCGTGCAGCAACTGACCGGCATCAACGTGGTGATGTACTACGCGCCGCGCATCTTCGCCGACATGGGCTACGCGACCAGCGCGCAGATGTGGTTCACCGCGATCGTGGGGCTGACCAACGTGCTGGCGACCTTCATCGCGATCGGCTTCGTGGACCGGATCGGGCGCAAACCCATCCTGTACGCCGGCTTCGCGGTGATGGCGATCGGGCTGGGCGTGGTGGGCGGCCTGATGCACGCGGGCATGAGCACGCAAGGCGAACACCTGCTCGCGGTCGCGATGCTGCTGGTGTTCGTGATCGGCTTCGCGTTCTCCGCCGGTCCGCTGGTGTGGACGCTGTGTTCCGAAATCCAGCCGCTCAAGGGACGCGACTTCGGGATCGGCGTTTCCACGGTGACCAACTGGATCCTCACCGGCGTCGTCACGCTCACGTTCCTGTCCCTGCTCAACAATTTCGGCAAGGCCAACACGTTCTGGCTGTACGCCGCGTTCAACGCGGTGTTCCTGCTGTTCACCTGGGCGCTGGTGCCGGAGACCAAGGGCGTCACGCTCGAACACATCGAGGGCAACCTGATGAAAGGCGCGCGGCTGCGCGACCTCGGGCACTGAAGCGCGGCATCGTTCGCGCTTTCACGACCGGGCGGGCGCACGGCGAACCGGAATGAGCGGGTGGACGAGGGGTCGCCGCCGGGATCAGCCGCCGGCGCGGAAATCCAGCGCGGTTTCGCCGTCGGGTTTGCCGTCGGGGCCGAAACGGCGCTCGATGATCCGGCCCGCGCCGTCGCGCGCGAGCACGATCAGGGTGGTGGCGCGCGTGCCGTAGTCGCGGCCGCGCACGAACGGCGGCGACAGCCGTCGCTCCAGTTCGATGCCCACGCCGGTGTCGGGCAGCTCGGCGTCGGGCGCCTCGGTTGGGTCGGCGAACGCCTCGAACAGCGGGGCGAAGTTCCCGTCACCGCCCGCCTCGATCCAGCCGCGCAACGCCGCGACCACGCGCCGGGTCTTGGGCCACGGCGCATCGAGGTCCGCGTTGGACAGACCGTGCACGCCGGGCGTGATCGGCTGCTCGCGCACCCGCGGATGATTGGACACGAAGTGCGCGCCGGTGCGGTCGAACAGCAGCAGATCGAATGGCCGGTAACGCGAGGCGCCGGCGACCAGCGCCCGTGCATGCGCGGCGGCATCGGCCCCGCCGCGCAGGAAATCGGTCACCAGCAGTCCGCGCGACAGACCCGATTGATCGGCGCGCGGATCGCGCACGTTGGTGACCACGCAGACGCGGCCGTGTTCCGACACGCCCATCCAGGTGCCGCCGGCTTCGAGGTCGCGCCCCGCCAGCACGGACGGCGCATCCGGCCAGCGCGCCAGCGGCACGGACGGGCGGCCGTGGTATTCGTCACGGTTGCCGATCAGCAGCAACCGCCAGCGCGGGTGGACGTTCCAGGCGAAGGCGATCACGCACATAAGGCAAGCGTAACCGGGATCGCGGCGGGCGTGATCGACGATAATCGCCGCGCATGCGTTCTGGCCCGTCCCCCGCCCCTGCACCGTTCCGGTTCGCCGCGTTCCTTGCGCTGGCGTGGGTCTGCGCGTTCACGCCGGCCGCGCGCGCCCAGACCGACGAGACCGCACGCAAGGCGCAGCAGGCGCAGACCGAACAGAAGCTGGCGGCGGTGCGTGCCGAGATCGCGAAGATCGCCGCACAGCAGCGCGCCACCGCCGCGCAGCGGCAATCCATCAACGCGACGCTGGCACAGCAGGCACGGCAGCTCGACCAGGCCGCACGCGCACTGCACGACACCGACGCCGCGATCGCGGAAAAAACCGCCGCGCTCGCGCAATTGCAGCAGCAGCGTGCACGACTGGAAACCGGACTCGCTGGCCAACGCGAAGCCTTGGCAGAGCTGCTGCGCGCGGCCTACGCACTGGACCGCGGCTCGGACCTGTCGCTGCTGCTGGGCGATGCGGACATCGCGCGCATCGACCGTGCGCTGGCCTATTCGCGCTACTTCCAGCACGACCGCGTCGAGCGCATCCGCGCGTTGCTCGCCGAGGTCGCGAAGCTCGATGCGCTGAAACAATCGATCGACGCCGATACCGCCGCGCTGCGGCAGCAGCGCGACGAACGCGCCGCGCAGGCCGCCACGCTGCAACAGGCGCGCGACGCGCAGCAGAAACTGCTTGCGCAGGCCGACGCGCAGCTCGCACAGCAGCAGGACAGGCTGGCCGCGCTGCAACGCGACGCGCAGGCTCTGGATCAGTTGCTGCAGCAGTTGAAGAACGTGTTCGCCGACATCCCCGCACGGCTCGGCGAGACCCGGCCGTTCGCCGACCTGCGCGGCAAGCTGCCGTGGCCGGTGGCCGGCGCGGCGCGCGCGGGTTCCGGCGCGCTGGCCCAGGGGCTGGTGATCGCGGCCAGGCCCGGCACCGAGGTGCGCGCCGTGGCCTATGGCCGGGTCGCATGGGCGGATTTCATGCGCGGCTACGGCATGCTGGTGATCATCGACCACGGCAACGGCTGGCTGAGCCTGTACGGCGGCAACGAATCCGCGCTGGTCGAAGCCGGCGACTGGGTGAAACCCGGCCAGGCCATCGCCACCGTCGGCCGCAACACCGAACAGGACGGCGCCTGGTTCGGTCTCCGCAAGGACGGCAAGCCGGTCGATCCGCGCGCCTGGCTGGCGCCGCGCGAGTGATGCCGCCTGGCCCAACGTGAACGGGGCGCGCCCTGACCGATCCGGGTCGCGGCAGCGGCGATTACAATGAACGCCTGACCCGCTCCGCGGTCTGATGACGAGCGCCTGGCAGGGCGATGTTCCGCATGATCCGTTCTCCGCTCCGTTTTCTCGGCCTGTTGCTGCTGTCCTGCAGCGCCGTGGCGCTGGCCGCGCCGCCGGCCAAGGCGCCGCCGCCCGCGTCGTCGCCGCAACCTGCGCCGGCGTCCGGCAGCGCCGTGCCCGCCGCGGCGTCCTCGGCCGCGGTGCCGGCCTCCGCGGACAGCGCTGACGTGCCCGACCTCGCCGACATCCAGGCGTTCACGCGCGCCTTCGAGATCATCAAGCAGGCCTACGTGGACAAGGTCAGCGACAAGAAGCTGATGCACGCCGCGATCCGGGGCATGCTGGCGGGACTGGACCCGCACAGCGAATTCCTTGACCGCGAGCAGTTCAAGGACCTCACCGAGGACACTTCCGGGGCGTATTCGGGCCTGGGCATCGAAGTGGCGCAGGTCAACGACCAGTTGCGTATCGTCACGCCGCTGGACGGCACGCCGGCCGCACGTGCGGGGATCAAGCCGGGCGACGTGATCGTCGCGATCGACGGCAAGGAAGTGCAGCCCGACACGATCGACGCCGCGATCAAGCAATTGCGCGGACCGATCGGCTCGAAGATCACGCTGACGATCCTGCACGAGGGCGCCAGCAAGCCGGTGGACATCCATCTGGTGCGCCAGCGCATCCGGGTCAGCAGCGTCAGCACGCGCATGCTGGAACCCGGTTACGCGTACATCCGGATCAGCGAATTCCAGCAGGACACCGCCAGCGAACTGACCCGCAAGCTGGAGGCGCTGCAGAAGGACCACGGGCCGCTGCGCGGCGTGGTGCTGGACCTGCGTTCCAATCCCGGCGGCCTGCTGACCTCCGCGGTCGGGGTCGCCGATGATTTCCTCGATTCCGGCACCATCGTCACCACGCGCGGACGGCTCAAACAATCCGACCTGCGTTTCACCGCGGTGCACGGCGATCTCCTGAACGGCGCGCCGATGGTGGTGCTGGTGGACAACGGCACCGCCTCCGCGGCGGAGATCGTGGCCGGCGCGCTGAAGGACAACCATCGCGCGCTGATCATGGGGCGCCGCACCTTCGGCAAGGGCTCGGTGCAGACCATCCTGCCGCTGGGCAACGGTGACGCGATCAAGCTGACCACCGCGCGCTACTACACGCCCAACGGCACCTCGATCCAGGTCGCCGGCATCACCCCCGACATCGTGCTGGGCAACGTCACGGTCGCGGCCGACCGCAGTCCTTCGCTGGCCGACGACGAACACGAGGGCGACCTGCCCAACCACCTGCCCGGCACCCACGCGGCCGTCACCGACGCCGACGCGGGACAGCTCGCGATCGACGACTACGCACTCTCGGAGGCGCTGCACGTGCTGAAGGGACTGGTGCTGGCGCGCTCGTCCGCCGCGCCGGCGCCTGCCGCGGCGAGCAGCACACACTGAGCGCGCCGCGTTCCCGCTTTTGTCGTTCAACGTCCCTGTCTTGGTTCCGCCCGCCTGACTCGCCACGTCCCTGTGGCTCGCCCTTCGGGCCGCCTGCGGCGTTCAAATCGGCAGTCCTGCCGATGTAGTCTGTGGGCCATCCTTCGGACTGATCCGTCGCCCGCTCGCCGCGCCCGAGGGGCACCGTCGGCGCGCATCCTGCGCGCTTCGCTCAACGAAGTCGCATCGCGCAACCCCACAAAACTGCAGGCCATGGATGGCCGTCAACAAAGCGAGCTTTACAGCGCCGTACATGACGCCGAGCATCGCAGCGCCAAGCGGGAGCAAGGCGCGCATGTCCGAGCACAGGGATGTGCGAGTTCGCGCCGGCCCGCTTGGCGCGAGAAGCGCAGGGAAGTTTCGGCGGCAGGAAGTCGCCGAAACCGTCATGTCCGTGCGCAATGGTTTTGGCTACTTTTGCCGAAACAAAAGTAGCCCGCTCGCCTTGGAGGCGAGCGGAATCAAGACTATGGATGTCGTAGTGATCGATGCGACCGCGAATCGACGCCGGCGAGCGCGCATCGCGCTGAACCTCCCCGATCACCCAAGCTACCCACCTGCGCGGCAAGTGCGTCGTCGGCAGCGCCGATGTTCGCTCCGGCATTCCAGGATCAAGTCCGGCACAGGCTCTGCCTCCGCAGTCGGGTTCCGCGCTGCGCGGAGCCCGGAATGACGAACATGACATTTCACGCGCGTAGCAAGCGCCATACCGCGTGTCAGAGGGACGCCTGTCCTGCCTCGTCCGCCTCGGGTCCGGGCTTGACCAGCACGCGCACGGCGAGGATGCCGAGTTCGTACAGCGCGCACATCGGGATCGCCAGCATGATCATCGAGGTGATGTCGGGCGGCGTCACCACCGCGGCGACCGCGAACGCGCCGACGATGGCGTAGCGGCGTCCGCTGCGCAGTTTCTTCAAGTCCAGGATTCCGACCGCGGCAAGGATCACCTCGATCACCGGGATCTCGAAGCACAGCCCGAACGCGAAGAACACCATCATCACGAAATCGAGGTAGTGGGTGATGTCGGTCATCATCTCCACGCCGGGCGGCGTCACCATCGTGAGGAACCGGAACGCGGCCGGCAGCACCAGGAAATACGCGAACGCGCAGCCGCAATAGAACAGCGTCACCGCCGCGATCAGCAGCGGCCGCGCCAGACGCTTTTCGTGCCGGTACAGGCCGGGGCTGACGAACGCCCACAACTGGTACACGATCACCGGCATGCTGATGAACAGCGCGGTGTAGAACGCGAGTTTCAGCGGCGTGACGAAGGGGCTGGCGACCTGCGTCGCGATCAGGTGTGCGCCGTGCGGCAGGCGCTTCACCAGCGGCTCGGCCAGCAGCGCGTACAGCCGGTTGGCGAACGGCACCAGGCACGCCAGCACGATCACCACGCAGGCGATCGCCTTCAGCAGGCGCGCACGCAGCTCCAGCAGGTGCGAGAACAGGCCCTGTTCGAGGTCGGATTCGGGACCCGTGTCGTCAGGCGCCGCCATCGTGCGGTTTCTCCGTGGGGGCGCCGGCGGCCGGCGATGCGTCGCCGGCGGTTCCGGTCACCGCCTCGCGCACCTTGCGCAGCGTATCGCCGGTGGTGGAGCGCGCGGTTTCGGCGTGCGCGGCGGCTTCGCGCGCGGCGCGGCGGATTTCCTCGACCTGCAGTTCGCGCTCGACTTCGGTGCGCACGTTTTCCCAGCCCAGCCGCAGCCGCCGCAGCATCGCACCCGCCATGCGCGCGGCCCTGGGGAGCTTTTCCGGTCCCAGCACCAGCAGCGCGATCACCGCCAGCAGCAGCAGCTTGCTGAAGCTGAGCTCGATCATCGCAGCGTCACCGCCGGGTTACTTCGGTTCGCCGGTGCGCTGCTGTTCCTGACCGGCGTTGCCTGCGGCAGGCGGTGGATCTGCCTGGAGTTTCTCGCTGCCGGCCTTGGCCTTGTCCTCGTCCTCGCCCTGCAGCGCTTTCTTGAACCCGCGCACGGCGTTGCCGAGATCCGGGCCCATCTTCGCCAGCTTGCCGGTGCCGAAGATCAGCAGCACCACCACGAGCAGGATGATCCAGTGCCAGAAGCTGTCCAATCCGAACATGTCGACCTCTTGCGGAGTCTGACCCGCAGACCGCGGATGCGGCGCCGGCCTTTCCGCTGACCGCCAGTGTACCCCACCATGAAACCTCGATCCGGCCTGCCGGCTTGCCCGGCATGGGTCGAGCCCGGCCCTGCTGCCACCCTCCGGCCCTTGGGTTCAAGGGGGCCGTGGATCGAGGCGCGCCGGGACGTTTTTCAATAGCGATCCAGTTGATCCCTGAAACGGGTCAGCACGGCCGGTGCCGAGGCCGCCTTGCCGTCGAAAATCTGCCGCGCGGTGTAGTTCGCGCCGTACATCGCCGCGTCGGCGTTGTCGTCGATCCTGAGTACCGCGCCGTCCAGCGCCACGCCGGCGAACAGGCCCCGCGAGCGGGAATAGGAATAGATCTCCGACTGCAGGGCGATGTCCGTGGCGGCGCTGGCATTGCGGCCGACCGGCCCGGCCGCCGCATGTGCATCAACGCCCAGCGTGAACTTTCCGTTGACCAGCGAATCGACACCCTGGCGGGTGCGGAACACCAGCACCACGTCGGTGGAAGACACGCCGGCCTGGAATCCCACGCTGCCGCCGGTCAGGGTCACGTACGCTGGATCGGACCATTTCCCGTCCGGCGTCTTCACGGCGATCAGCCCCTCGCCGTGCCGGCCGCCCAGCACCAGCCCCACCTTGACCACGTCGGGAATCACCGCGACCGCATAGGCATTGCGCAGCAGATCCTTCGGAATGGCCCGGTCGGGCGCCTGCTGCAGGATTTCTTTCAGGACCTCGCTGGCGGTGCCGGCGATTTTCGCCGGGTTGGTGGCGGCAGCGGCGACGAGGGCCGGCGCCAGCGCAACCAGCGTGAACAGGCATGACGCAAGGATGCGGCGAAGCATGGCTCGATCTCCCGGCAGACGGCATCGGCAGGACCCTGCTGTGGCAGACTGCGCGGATTCCGCAAAGTTCGCACGCAGGCGGCCCGACGATGCCACGTTACCTCGGTTTCGAAACCGGCGATGAACAGGGCTCCCCGCCGCGCACCGCGGTGCTGCTGGTCAACCTGGGCACGCCGGCCGCGCCGACCGCGGAAGCCGTGCGCGATTATCTCGCGGAATTCCTGTCCGATCCGCGCGTGGTGGAATGGCCGCGCTGGCTGTGGTGGCCGGTGCTGCACGGCTACGTGCTGCGCACCCGGCCGCGCCGCTCGGCCGAGCTCTACGCCCGCATCTGGCGCGACGACGGTTCGCCGCTGCGGGTGTTCAGCGAGCGGCTGGCGCAGGGCGTCCGGCGCGCCCTCGCGGCGCGCGCGCCGGAGGTGGAAGTCGCGCTGGCGATGACCTACGGCGAACCATCGATCCGCGGCGTCATCATTGACCTGATGCGCAGGGGCGTGCGCCGCCTGCTGGTGCTGCCGCTGTTTCCGCAATACTCGGCGACCTCCACCGGCGCCGCGCTGGATGCCGTCGCCCGCACCATGCTGGCGTTGCGCTGGCCGCCGGCGCTGCGCACCGTCGGCGATTACCACGCCGATGCGGGTTATCTCGCCGCGCTGGCGTCGAGTGTGCAGGCGCACTGGGCCGAGCACGGCCGCGGCGAGAGGCTGCTGCTGAGTTTCCACGGCATTCCGGAAAGCTGCGCGGACAGGGGCGATCCGTATCCCGGTCAATGCCGCGACACCGCGCGGCGGCTGGGCCAGGCACTGGGTCTCGGCGACGACCGGCTGGTCGTCGCCTTCCAGTCGCGCGTGGGCCGGCAATCGTGGCTGCGTCCCTACACCGACGAGATGGTCGAGCAGCTCGCGCAACAGGATGTCAAACGGCTGGACGTGCTGTGCCCCGGTTTCGCGGTGGACTGCCTGGAAACGCTGGAGGAAGTCGCGCTGCGCTATCGCGCCGCGTTCCTGACCGCGGGCGGCGAGCAGTTCCGCTACATCCCCGCGCTCAACGACAGCGCCGCGCACGTGTCCGTGCTGACGCAACTGGCGTGGCGGCATCTGGCGGGCTGGACCGAAACCGCGCAGTGGGCCGCGCATGCGTGAGCTGCGCCTCAAGACCGCGCGCGGCGAACTGGCCGCGCTGCAATGGGGCGAACCCGACGCGCCGCCGCTGCTCGCGCTGCACGGCTGGCTGGACAACGCGGCCAGCTTCGGCGCGATCGCGCCGCGGCTTGCCGCGTGCCGGCGCGTGATCGCGCCTGACCTGCCGGGGCACGGGCATTCCGCGCACCTGCCCGCAGGCGCGATCCGCTATCACGTGGTCGATCAGGTGGATCACGTGCTGGACGCGGCCGATGCGCTGGGCCTCGCCAGCTTCGACCTGCTGGGCCATTCGCTGGGCGCCGGGATCGCCAGCCTGATCGCAGCGGCGCTGCCCGCGCGGGTCGGCAAGCTGGCGCTGATCGAAGGGCTGGGTCCGCTGGCCGACGACGGTTCGCAGACCCTGTCACGCTGGCGCGATGCCCACGCGCAACGCGAAGTCCCGCGTCGCGGACCGCGCCTGTTCGCGAGCATCGACGACGCGGTGGCGGCACGCCTGGCCGCCGGCGGTCTCGATGCGACGCAGGCGAGACCCATCGTCGCGCGCAACCTGCGGGAAACCGCGGACGGTTTCGGATGGCGCAGCGATCCGCGTCTGCGGCTCCCGACGCCGCTGCGGATCGACGAGATGCAGTTGCGGCGCCTGCTGGCGGGCATCGAGTCACCGACGCTGCTGCTGCTGGCGGAACCCGAAACACCCTACCTGCCGCGCGCGATGATGGACGCGCGTGCCGCGTCGGTACGGGACATCCGCGTCGAACGGATGCCCGGCATCCATCATCTGCATGTCCAGCATCCGCGTGAAGTCGCCGAACGTCTGCTGGGATTCCTGGGCCAGCAATGACGCGCGAGGATTCAGGCCGAAATCGCCAGCCGCTCGCTTCCGTAGATCCGCTCGGTGATCACCCACACGATCGCCGCCGCGACCGTGCTGCATGCCACGCACAGCGCGATGTCCGCAGCGCCGACCGGATCACCGCGCAGCAGCCGCAGGATCGCGGCCTGCTGGCCCACCACCGGCACCGCATACATCCACGCCTGCGCCTTGTACGGCAGGAACGCCAGCACGAAAGTCGGGATCGCGGGGACGAACATAAGCAGTGACAGGTAGGTCTGCGCCTCGCGGTAGCTCCGGGCGAACGCGGCGACCAGCGTCTGCAGGCAGGCCAGCAGCACGCCCAGCGGCAGCATCACGATCATGGTCAGGACCGTGAAGCGCACACCGATGTCCAGCGTCATGCCGAGCTTCTCGCTGGGCATGAAGTGCCCGGCGATCGAGAACGCGATGATCGACAGCAGCACGGTGACCAGCGCGAACAGCGAGGTCGCGGACAGCTTGCCCAGCAGGATCTGCCAGCGCGGCACCGGATTGGCGAACAGCGGTTCCAGCGATTGCCGCTCGCGTTCGCCGGCGGTGGTGTCGATCGCCAGCGCCATGCCGCCGATGAAGATGCCGATGATGAAGAAGTACGGCAGCATCGAGAACATGATCCCGGCGCGGCTTTGCGGCGTGGACTGGTCGCGGTCGGCGATCGCGATGGGCTGGATCAGCGCCGGCGACAGGCCGCGCGCCAGCAGCCGCAGCGAGGCCACGCGCGCATCGACGGCCTTCAGCATGTTGCGCAGGCGGTCCGCGGCCTGGTCGGAATCGCGCTGCGAGGCGTCGAAGATGACCTCCACCTGCGCGGGTTCGCCGCGGCGCCAGGCGTTGCCGTAATCGGCGGGTATGCGCAGCACCACGTTGGCGTTCTGCGCGCGCACCGCCGCCTCGGGGTTCGCGATCGCCGGCTTCTGGTCCATGCCGAGCTGCTTCAGCGCGGCGATCAGGTCGGGCGCGTTCGCGGCGCCCACCACCGGCACCGGCAGCGGCTTCTCGGCCTTTTCCAGCATCGAATTCACGCCGAACTGGAACGCCAGCACGAAGATCAGCGGCGCGATCAGCGGGCCGGTGACGAAGGTGTTGATCACCGTGCGCTTGTCGCGCAGGTTTTCGCGGACTTCCTTGAGGAACACGACGAGCGAGGATTTCATGCCGCAGTCTCCGGTTGCGCGGGCGTTTCACGCGTTGCAATGTCCATGCGGCGGCTGCCGGCTGCTGCACCGCTCCGCAATCTTGATGTCCTCATGCCGCGAGTCCCTCCGCGGTGCCGATCAGTTTCACGAACGCTTCCTCCAGGTTTTCCACGCCGGTCTGCCTGCGCAGTGCATCCGGCGTCTCGTCCGCGACCACGCGGCCGCGCGCGATCACCACGATCCGGTCGCACAGCGCCGCGACCTCCTGCATGATGTGGCTGGAAAACAGCACGCAGCGGCCTTCCGATTTCATCGACTTCAGGAACACGCGCATCGAGCGCGTGGTCATCACGTCCAGCCCGTTGGTGGGCTCGTCCAGGATCACGTTCTTCGGGTCGTGCACCAGCGCGCGCGCGATCGCGGTCTTGACGCGCTGGCCTTGCGAGAAGCCCTCGGTGCGGCGGTCCAGGATGTCGCGCATCTCCAGCGCGTCGATCAGTTGCTCGCGGCGCGCGTGCATGGTGGGCGTCTCGATGCCGTGCAGGCGCGCGAAGTAGTCGATGTTCTCGCGCGCGGTCAGGCGCTTGTACAGGCCGCGCGCATCCGGCAGCACGCCCAGCCGGCGGCGCACTGCGACCGGATCGACCGCGGCATCGATGCCGTCCACCAGCACCTGGCCCCGGTCGGGCTTCATCAGCGTGTAGAGCATCCGCAGCGTGGTGGTCTTGCCGGCGCCGTTGGGGCCGAGCAGGCCGGTGATCTCGCCGTCGCGCGCGGTGAACGAGACGCCATCGACGGCCTTCACCTCGCCGAAGGCCTTGTGGAGATCCTTCACTTCGATCATGGCGATGCTCCGTTGAAATCGACGAACGCGGGAATCGGCCCGACCCGGTCGAGGCACCCGGCATCCAGTTCTTGCGGCTTCCGGTCGTAGACGAATTGTCCGACCAGTTTGGGCATGCAGCCGCGGCCGATCACGCTGTGGCCCATGCCCTTCACCTCCAGCACGCGCGCATCGGTCAGGCCCTTCAGCACCGCCTGCGCGTAGCGCGGCGGCGTGACCGGATCGCGTTCGCCGGCAAGGATCAGGGTCGGAATCGACGAGGTGAACGGCGCGTGGAAATCCCGCGGCATCGCGCCGCGCGGCCACACCGAGCACATCGCCTCGACCGAGTCGATCAGTTCGGAACCCAGGAGGGTGTCCTTGTCCTGCGGACGCGGCGTCAGGAACGGCGCGTCCTCGCTGCAGATCACCGACAGCTGCATCCCGCCGTTCATCGCCGAGGACAGGTCGCCGGTCAGCAGTTGCGACTGGCCCATCAGCGGCGCGAAATCGCCGTTGGCCGCTTCGCTGACCGCCAGCGGCAGCAGCGCCTGGGTTTCGGCTGCGTACGAGAACATCCGCACCACGCCGGCCAGTGCATCGGCGCTGACGGTGCGCGTCACCGGCTTGAAGGTGTAGGGATCGTTGAAGGTGACCCGCTGCGCGGGTTGCGCCTTCAGCTTCGCATGCAGGTCCATCAGCGTCCGGTACCAGTCGCCGAACGCCCGCTTGCACGCCGGCGCCGTCTCGCACGCGGCGGCCTGCAGCTTCAGCGAAGCCTGCAGATCGTCCGCGAATTCCTCGCCCAGGATCAGCGGATTCGGCACCACGCTGTCCAGCACGATGCTGCGCACCGCGTCCGGATGCGCACGCGCGTACTGCTGCGCCAGCCGGGTGCCGTAGGAAATGCCGACCAGATCCAGCTTGGGCGCGCCCAGCGCCTTGCGCACGGCTTCGAGGTCGGCCACCGCGTCGGTGGTGGTATAGAAGCGCGGATCGGACGTCTTCTCGACTTCGGCGAGGCATTGCGCGGTCAGCGTCTTCGCGCGTTCGGGATCGAACGGCTGGTCGATGAACTGCTGCATCGCCTTCTCGACCTCGGGGCAACGCAGCGGATGCGAGCCGCCGGTGCCGCGCTGATCGAGCAGCAGGATGTCGTGGTGCTTGTTCAGCGGCGCCAGCGCCGCGGCGATCTCGGGATAGGTCTCGATCGCCGACTGGCCGGGACCGCCGGCAAGGTAGGCCACCAGATCCCGGTCGGCCGCCGGCGCCTCGCTCTTGATCACCGCGAGTTTCAAATCGATCGTGCGCGAACGCGGGTCGGCGCGGTTTTCCGGCACCGGCAACGTCGCGCAGAACGCGGCGGTGGTCGCCGAGGTGTGCGGGCGCCTCAGCTCGCACGCCTTCAAGGTCTGCGTGCCGAGTTTCATGCTCGCGGGCGGCGCCGGCTTGGCCGGCCCCGCGGCCACCGCGGCCGTGCTTGCCGGGGCACCCGCATCACCGGCAGCCGCATCGGCGTTGCCCGCGTGATGCCTGCCCCACCATTGCCAGCCCAGCACCCCGGCCGCGATCACGATCGCGGTGGCGCGCCACACCATGCGCTTGTCCGTTTTCATTCAGCGTTCCTCGTCCGGTTCGAACAGCGTTTCGATGCGTTGTCTGAACAGCCTCGCCAGCTTGAACGCCAGCGGCAGGCTGGGGTCGTACTTGCCGGTCTCGATCGCGTTGATCGTCTGGCGCGACACGTCCAGTTGCTCGCCCAGTTCGGCCTGCGACCAGCCATGCTTCTCGCGCAGCTCGCGCACGCGGTTCTTCATCCACAGGTCCACGTCCCGGTGAGCTTGCGTACCAGTGCGGTGCGCGTCACGCCGTAAACGAGGCACAAGCCCGGAAACACCCAGATCAGGACATCCCCGCCGACCCGCCAGACGTGTGCGAGGACAAGCAGGGCGCCCACGATGCTGGCCGCACTGACCACTGCGGCCGCGATGCTGAGTGCAATCAGGTGGACCCGCTGCTGCAATTCGTCGCCGCGCACGACCTGCCGCGCAGCCGTCACGATCACCAGCACGACCGGAATCGCGGGCAACAGGGCAAGCAGCGCACGCAGCACGAGGTCGTGCGCCTGCGGCACCAGCGGCCATTCGAACACGATCAGCAGCGCGTAAACCGCCATCAGCACGGCAACCTGCAGCTGGTATTGCCGTTGCGAGTAACGTGCCATGGTCTGCCCCTAGTGATTGTCAAGCACGCTTGACAGCATGAAGGTACCGGGACGGTTTTGCCGTGTCAAGCGTGCTTGACAAACGCCGTGGCGGCTCCGGCCGCTGCGGTTCGCCGGATTAAGCGACGGCTAAGCGAGGCGCGGCACGCTTGCCCGGATGTTCCGCCGGTTCGCGCCCCCGCTTTTGTTCGCGCCGCTCGCCGCGATCGCGCTGGCCGGCTGCGCCACCTACCGCCCGTTGCCGCTGGACAACGGGCGCGGGCCACGGCGCGTCGCCGACATCACGGTACCGGCCGCGTCGATGCCGGTTCCCGAATTGCGCGCCTACCGCTTCGATCCTGCGGACGGCCTCGACGTGACCGAGGTCGCGATGCTGGCGGTGGCCAACAATCCCGACCTGAAGGTGCAGCGCGACGCCGCGGGCGTGGCGCAGGCACAGGCCTACGCCGCCGGGCTGCTGCCCGATCCGCAGTTGAGCTACGAACACGACCGCCCCACCGGCCACCAGCCGGGCACCACCGACGCGTACACCGCGGGGCTCACCTTCGATCTGGGCAACCTGATCACCCGTTCCGCCCGGGTGGCTTCCGCACGCGCGGGCGCGCGCGAGGTCGATCTGAACCTGCTGTGGGCCGAATGGCAGACCATCGCGCAGGCGCGCACGCTGTTCGACCGCGTGTATTACCTGCGCCGGCTCGTGACGCGGTTGCAAACGGAGCGCGACGCACTGGCACCGATCCGGGCCTCGATCGCGCAGGCGCTGCAGGCGGGCGACCTCACCTACGACTCGGCCAGCGCCGGCCTGAACGCCGCATCGGATGTCGCGAACCAGCTTGCGGATGCCCAGCGGCAACTGCACCAGAGCGAACACGACCTGCACGACCTGCTGGGCCTGGACGCGTCGGTGCCGTTGCATCTGACCGGCGCGCCGTTCTCGGTCGATCCCGGCGAGGCCGAGGTGCAGCGCGCGCTGGCCGCGATGACCCGGCGCCGTCCCGACCTGCTGGCGCTGCAGGCCGGCTACGAGTCGCAGCAGGAAAAACTGCGCGCGGCGATCCTCGCGCAATTTCCGGCGATCACGGTGGGTTTCGTGAAGGCGCGCGACAACAGCAACATCGCCAGCACCGGATTCTCGATCGGACTCTCGCTGCCGCTGTTCGACGGCAACCGGGGCAACATCGCGGTCGAGCGCGCCACCCGGCAGCAATTGCACGACGACTACGCCGCGCGCCTGCTGACCGATCGCAACGACATCCGGCGTCTGCTGGCCGATCTCGAGACCGACCGCGCGCAACGGGCGGCGCTGGCCGCGCATGCCGCGCGCCTCGCACGGGCGCGCGACGCAGCGCAACTCAATTACCGGGCAGGCCGGCTGGATTGGCCGACCTACCTCGCGTTGCGCGCCAACTCGCTGTCCGCCGACACCGCGCTGCTGGCGCTGGACCAGAACAGCCACGAGACGGCGATCGCGCTGGATGCGCTGGCCGGCGCCTGGCCTGACGCGTCGGGCATGACGGAAACAGTCCGGAAATAGGCGCGAATCAACGCATGAAGAACGAACACTTTCCCATGCACCTTTCCCGCTTTTATTGGCGTTCCCTTGCGTTTGCCGGCGGACTGCTGCTGCTCTTGTCAGCCTGTTCCTCGCACGAGCCAGCGGATACGGAAACGCAGGCGCCGGTTGAAGTCGCCACGGTGATGCCCGTGCGGCAGACCTTCCACGCCAACGTGGCCGCGTTCGGGACGCTGGCCGCCGACAGCCGCAGCGCGCTGACGCTGAGCCTGCCGCAGGCAGGACAGGTCATCGCCACCGAGGCGATCGCGGGCAGGCGCGTGCAGCGCGGCACGGTGCTGCTGAAGCTGGCGACCGATCCCGCGACGCGCAGCGCCTACCTGCAGGCGCGGAGCGCGCTGCGTCTGGCGCGCGACGACCTGATCCGCACCGAACGCCTGCACGAGGAGAAACTCGCGACCAACGCGCAACTCGACGCCGCGCGCAAGGCGCTGGCCGACGCGCAGGCCAACCTCGATGCGCAGGCCGCGCTGGGCGGCGCGCAGGCCGTGACCGATCTGACCGCACCGGCCGACGGCGTGGTCACCGCGCTCGACGTGCAGCGCGGCGAACGCGTCGCCGCCGGCGCCAAGCTGGTCGAATTCGCGCCGCAAGCCGCGCTGGCCGCGCTGCTGGGAGTGGAACCGGAGCAGGCCGCGCGCCTGCGCACCGGCATGCCGGTGACGATCCATGCCGTGTATGCCTCGCGCGGCACCCCGCCGCTGCGCGGCACGGTGGCGATGGTCGGCGATGCGGTGAATCCGCAGACGCATCTGGTCGATGTGGTGGCGACGCTGGACGAACGGGTGCCGCTGGCCGCCGGCACGGCGCTGTCCGCCACCATCGACACCGCGCGATTCCAGGCTTGGGCGGTGCCGCGCAACGCGCTGCAGAGCGATGCCACGGGCAGCTACGTGCTGCAGGTCGAACACGGCAAGGCGCAGCGCGTGAACGTGAAGGTGGTGGCGCCCGACGGCAGCCCGGTGGGCGTCGAGGGCGCGCTCGATCCGGAGGCGCCGGTGATCACGCTGGGCAGCTACGAAGTGTCCGATGGCGATGCTGTTTGCTCCCCCTCTCTCCCCGGCAGAGGGTGCCCGACTACGGCCGACGGGATCGGCCGTGAACGGCGCCAGCCGGCCCAAAGGGTGAGCGCCGAGGATGGCGCGAGTAAGGGCGGGTGAGGATTCGGCGATGCCTGGACGGGTTCCATCGCGTTTGCATACCCCCATCCCGGCGCTGCGCGCTCGGCGCTGCGCGCCGCCTCTCCCTAAGGAAGCTCTGAACAAATCCATCCAGGATTTGTCAGAGCACGCCGAATTCGGTACACGCCCGAATTCGGCTTCGCAAATCAAGCACGTGCAACTAATGCGTGCCTGGTTTGCGGGCGGCACGTCCCTGTGCCGCATGGAAACTCTGATAAATCAGAGTTTCCATAAGGGAGAGGGGCTCAAATGAACATCGCCGCGTGGTTCCAGGCGCACCGGCGCTCGCTGCTGTTCCTGATCCTGATCCTCGCGCTGGGCGGCCTTGCGGCAGCCTTCAACCTGCCGGTGTCGCTGTTTCCCGACGTGTCGTTTCCACGGGTGCGCGTGACCATCGATGCGGGCGACCGGCCGGCCAGCCAGATGGTGGCGGCGGTGACCACGCCGGTCGAGGAGGCGATCCGCCGCATCCGCGGCGTGCGCGACGTGCGTTCGGCGACCAGCCGCGGCAGCGCCGAGATCAACGTCACCTTCGACTGGGGCGCGGACATGAGCCGCGCCTTCCTCGACGTCAACGCCGCGGTCGGACAGGTGCTGCCCGACCTGCCGCCGGGCACGCACGTCGATGCGCTGCGGATGGACCCCACCAGCAACGAGCCGGTGCTGGCCTACAGCCTGCGCAGCGACACGCTGACGCCCACGCAGCTCTACGACCTCGCGCAATACCAGTTGCGCCCGCTGATCACCGGCGTCGAGGGCGTCGCGCGGGTGGACGTGCAGGGCGGCGCGGTCAGCGAATTCCACGTCGACGTCGATCCGGCAAAACTGCGCGCCAGCGACCTGACCCTCGACGAGGTGATACGCGCGGTGTCCGGCGCCGCCGACATCTCCGCGCTGGGGCGGCTGTCCGATCACTACAAGCTGTTCCTGCTGCTCGCGAACAACCAGCCCGCCAGCGTGCGCGCGCTGGGCGACGTGGTGGTGCGTGCCGGCCCCGGCGGCGTGGTGCGGGTCAACGACATCGCGACCGTGAGCCTGGGCGCCGAGCCGCAGTGGGTGCGGGTGGGCGCGGACGGGCGCCCGGCGGTGTTGCTGCAGGTTTTCCAGCAGCCGGCCGCCAACAGCATCGCGATGGTCGATGCGGTCAAGGCGCGCCTCGCCTCCTACGCGCCCCAGATCCCGAGTGGCGTGAAGATCGCCGCCTGGTACGACCAGACGCAACTGGTGAAGGGCGCGGCCGCCAGCGTGCGCGACGCGATCCTGATCGGCATCCTGCTGGCCGGCCTGGTGCTGTTCGTGTTCCTGCGCAACACGCGGGTGATCGTGATCGCGCTGCTGGTGGTGCCGGCCACGCTGGCGATCACCATCCTGCTGCTCGGCGTGCTGCACATGAGCTTCAACATGATGACGCTGGGCGGCATGGCGGCGGCGGTGGGCCTGATCATCGACGACGTGATCGTGATGCTGGAACACATCATGCGCCGGTTGCGCAGTGAAACGGGCCATCACGTGCGCGAACGGATCGCCATGGCCGCGCGCGAGTTCACCCGCCCGCTGACCGGCTCGTCGCTCGCGACCATCGTGATCTTCCTGCCGCTGGCCTTCCTTTCCGGCGTCACCGGCGCGTTCTTCAAGTCGCTCTCGCTCACCATGGCCAGCGCGCTGGTGATTTCGTACCTGCTCACGTTCATCGCGGTGCCGCTGCTGGCCGAACGCCTGATCGACGAGCGCCACGCCGCCGAACATCCGCCCGGAGGGTTCGCCCGGCGCTGCATGCGCTTCTACGAGAACGTGCTGCTGCGCGTGCTGGAGTATCCGCTGCTGCTGCTGGCCGGGCTGGTCCCGCTGCTGCTGCTGGGCGTGCTCGCCTACAAGTCGGTCGGCACCGGTTTCATGCCCAGGATGGACGAGGGCGGCTTCGTGCTCGACTACATCGCGCCGCCCGGCACCTCGCTGGAGGAAACCGACCGCCTGCTGAAGAAGGTGGAGGCGATCCTGCGCGCCAATCCCTACGTCGATACCTGGTCGCGCCGCACCGGCCTGCAACTGGGCGGCGGCCTGACCGAGGCCAACACCGGCGACTTCTTCATCCGCCTCAAGAACGGTCCGCGCCCGCCGATCGAGGCCGTGATGGACGGCATCCGCAAACAGGTGGAAGCGCAGGTGCCGGCCCTCGACATCGACTTCGCGCAATTGATGGAGGACATGATCGGCGATTTGACCGAGGTGCCCCAGCCGATCGAGGTGAAGCTGTATTCGGACGATCAATCCGCGCTGGACGCCGCCGCGGTCAAGATCGCAGCGCAGCTCGGGAAGATCCCCGGCGTGGTCGGGGTCTTGAACGGCATCAATCCCGCCGGCGATGCGCTGGAAGTGCGGGTCGATCCGGTGCGCGCCGCGCTGGCGGGCGTCGATCCGAAAAGCGTCGCCGACCAGGTCGCCGCCGCGGCCGAGGGCAGCATCGCCGCGCAACTGCCGCAGGGCCCGAAGATGGTCGGCGTGCGGGTGTGGGTGCCGCCCGCGGATCGCGCCGAGATCGAACAACTGGCCGCGCTGCCGATCAGCGACGGCGCGGGTCACGTGTTTCCGCTCGCGCGCGTGGCCGCGCTGCAGGAACAGCACGGCCAGCCGGAAATCGGCCACGAGAACCTGAAGCGGATGCTGGCGGTCACCGCGCGGATCAGCGGCCGCGACATCGGCTCGACCATCCGCGACGTCAGGAAGGTGCTGGACGCGCGCGGGGAACTGCCGACCGGGATGTACTACGAACTGGGCGGGCTGTACCGGCAGCAGCAGATCGCCTTCCGCGGCCTGACCGTGGTGTTGCTGACCGCGATCGCGCTGGTGTTCACGCTGCTGCTGTTCCTGTACGAGAGTTTCCGGGCGGCGATCGTGGTACTGGTCCAGCCGCTGCTGGCGATCTGCGCGGTGTTCATCGGACTGTGGATCACCGGCACCGAACTGGACATCTCCTCGATGATGGGCATGACCATGATCGTGGGCATCGTCACCGAGATCGCGATCTTCTATTTCTCCGAATTCGCCGAGGTGCGCGCGCAGCAGGACGGCCGCGAGCCCTCGGCGCTGCGCGAGGCGCTGCTGGCGGCCGGACGCAACCGGATGCGGCCGATCCTGATGTCCACCATCGCCGCGATCCTGACGCTGCTGCCGCTGGCGCTGGCGATCGGCCGCGGCGCGCAGATGCAGCAGCCGCTGGCGATCGCGATCATCGCCGGGATGCTGGTGCAGGTGCCGCTGGTGCTGGTGGTGATGCCGGCGCTGTACGCGCTGACGATGCGGTACGGACGCGCGCGGGAGCAGGCCCGCCTGCGGTGAACGGCCTCGCAGGCAGCCGTGCCCGGAGCGTGACGCCCGCGCGGATTCCTACGGCCGTGATGGCACGCGATACCGCAACGTCGCGCTCAACACGCCATCGCTCAATTCGAACGACAGCGCCATCCGCAGCGCGCGGGCGGCCGCACCGGCCAGGGCCAGGCCCAGGCCCGCGTGGCCGCTGCCGTGTTCGCCCTTGCGCCAGAAGCGCTGCCCGAAGCTGGCGAGATCCTCCTGCTGCAGCGCCGGTGCCGCGTTGGTGATGCGGACGGCGCCGCGTTCGCGGTGCAGGCCGACCGCGGTGCCGGAAGGCGCATAGGCCACCGCATTGCCCAGCAGGTTGTCCAGCACGATCTCCAGCAATGCCGCATCGGTGGCGATGGTCTCGCCGAGATCCGGCGGCGCCGGTATTTCGATCCGCACGTTGCGCGTGCGTGCCGCGTCCTGGTGCCGCGCGCACAGGCGCGCCAGCAGCGCCGCCAGCGGCACTTCCTCGCGGCGCGGCTGTTCCAGCCCCGATTCGATCCGGGTCAGTTGCAGCAGCGCGGTCACGGTGGCCTCGAGGTCGCGACCGATCGTGCCGATCTCGCCGAGCAGGCTGTGCGCATCACGGCCGCTGGGGTAGCGCGTTTCCACATCCACCAGCGCGCGCAGTTCCGCGAGCCGGGTCCGGAACTCGTGCGCCAGCCCCGCCGCGAACTGGCGTTCGCGCGCCAGCCCCGCGTCCATCCGCGCCAGCACTTCGTTGAAGCGCGCGACCAGCGGCACCAGTTCGGTGGTACCGCTTTCCGGCAGGCGCCGGCTGGGCGCGTCGGGTCCGATCCCGGCCATCGCGCGATCCAGCACCGACAACGGATGCAAACCGCGCCGCACCAGCCACGGCGTCAACAGCAGCACCAGCACGCAGGCGCCGACCGGGCTGACCACCAGAATCAGATCCAGCGTATGCAGGATGTCGTCCAGCGGCCCGCGATCCAGCGCGTAACGCAATTCGCAGTCCGGTGCACCCGGCGCCGCCGACCGTGCCTCCTCATGCGCCGGCGCGAACCTGAGTGCGACCACGCGCAGCACCCGGCCATCGGGCAGGGTGGCGTCGCTGAAATCCGGCTCCGCGCCGGCCGCGACGACCGGCGGCACGGCGGCGGTGCGCGCGATCGCCGCGCCGCCACAACGCAACTCGTACCAGCTCGTGTCGGCGCTGCCCGGAAACACCGCGGTCGCGGCGTTGTCGGCATCGACTTCGATCCTGCCGTTCTCGATCCGCGTCAATGCTGCCAGCGACTGCGCACGCGCCAGCAGCGAGGCGTCGAAACGCTGCTGCATCTCGGTGTCGGCGCGCCAGTCCACCACCTCCGCCGCAATGCCCAGTGCGACCAGCACCGCCAGCGCCAGCAGCACGGTGAGGCGTGCGCGGAGGGAAATCGTCCTGCGGCGCGGCGCAGCCGGTTTCATGCAATGAGGTAGCCCGCGCCGCGGCGGTTCTCGATCAGGTTCTCGCAACCCGCGTCGGCCAGCTTGCGGCGCAGGCCGAACACCAGCACCTCGACGCTGCGGTCGGAGGCCTCGCTGGCGCTGCCCGCGATCCGGTCCAGGATCACCGCGCGCGCGAACACGCGACCGCGGTGGCGCAGCAGCAGTTCCAGCAGGGCGAATTCGCGCGGCGTCAGGTTCAGGGCACGGCCGTGCACCGACGCCTGATGCGCCTGCACGTCCAGCTTAACGCCGCGATGCTCCAGCACGTCCGCCTGCGCTTCGGCCGGCCGCCGCGCCAGCGCGTGCAGGTGCGCCACCAGTTCCTCGAATGCGAAAGGCTTGACCAGATAATCGTCGGCGCCGGCATTCAACGCCTCGATCCGGTCGCTCACCTGGTCGCGGGCGGACAGCACCAGCACGCGCGGACGCGCGCCGCCCGCCGGCAGCGCGCGCAGCACGCCGAAACCGTCGAGCCGCGGCAGGCCCAGATCGAGCACCACGAAGTCGTAGCCGAAGGCCGCCAGAAAGCCGTTGGCTTCCACGCCGTCGCCCGCCACGTCCACGGTGAAGCCCGCCGCGCGCAGACCATGCGCCAGCGTGTCGCGCAGGCGTTGCGAATCCTCGACCAGCAGCAGCTTCATTTCGACACCTGCGATGGCATGCGCGAAAGCTAACACCCCGCGTGCATCGTCACCACTAAGCGACAGCTAAGCCACCGCGAAGGGTGGACAAAGATTCGCGCCGCAAACTGACCACTCCTTTCCATGGAGGTTCTCCCATGAAGCGCATAGTGTCGTCCCGCACGCTCGTCGCGGCGCTGGTCCTCGCCACCGCCGCCACCGCCTTCGCCGGCAGCATCGAAGCCGGCGACCGCCTCGAAATGGCGGCCGTGCTCGAATCGCCCGTCACGCCGGCGCAAGCCGTGAAGATCGCGGAAACCGGTGGCGGCCGCGCCTACGGCTACGGAATGGAAGCGACGCCGCACGGCCATTGGTACGAAGTGGACGTGCTGCGCGGCAACGCCCGGCTGGAACTGCGCATCGACGCGAACAACGGCAAGGTGATCGGCAGCAGCCCGGCCCGCGGCGAGGACGCGCACGGCGCGCATGCGCTGGATGGCGGCAAGCTGACCTTCGGCGAAGCCATCACGCAGGCGGAACGCGCCGGAAACGGCCCCGCTCTGGAGGCCAACGCGGCGGGCCATGGCGACACCGCACACGTCGACGTCGACGTGATCCAGGATCATGGCAAGCGCATCGCACATTACCGCGTGTCCATGCACGGCGGCCGGATCGGGACCGTGATGACTGGAACCGACAGCTGACCAGATTTGCAAGGTTCCCGAAAGCTTCGGCGAAGGCGGCGCTTCCACCTATGCCGTGCTTGTCGCTACGGACGCCGCGTCCGCAAACGGCTGGACGGAAAATGCAGTGAATGCGGACAACAACGGGACGGCAAGACCACGGTTGCGCGCGGACATGACAGCCCCCAAGTGCGTGACAAGTCGCTAGACGCTATGACTGACGCCGGAATGCGTCAAGTGCCGACGTGGAACGCGCTGCGAACGCAGCCGGATCGTCAGCGATTCATCCACTCCGCTTCAGCGATTCCGACACCCGGTTGAACGTGGCGCTCGGCCGCATCGCGGCGCTCACCTTCTGCATGTCGGGACGGTAGTAACCGCCGAGTTCCACCGGCTTGCCCTGCACGCCGTTCAATTCGCCGACGATGGTTTTCTCTTCGGCTTCCAGCTTGTCGGCGAGCTTGCCGAAAATCGCCGCAAGTTCGGCGTCGTCCTTCTGCTCGGCCAGCGCACGCGCCCAGTACATCGCAAGATAGAAATGGCTGCCGCGATTGTCGATCTCGCCGACCTTGCGCGCGGGCGACTTGTCGTTTTCGAGGAAGCGTCCGATCGCCTTGTCCAGCGCCGCCGCCAGCACCTTCGCGCGCGGATTGTCGAAGGCGCGCGCCAGGTGCTCCAGCGACGCGCCCAGCGCCAGGAATTCGCCCAGCGAATCCCAGCGCAGGTAATTCTCAGCGATGAACTGCTGCACGTGCTTGGGCGCCGAACCGCCCGCGCCGGTCTCGAACAGCCCGCCGCCCGCCATCAGCGGCACGATCGACAGCATCTTGGCGCTGGTGCCGAGCTCCATGATCGGGAACAGATCGGTGAGGTAATCGCGCAGCACGTTGCCGGTGACCGAGATGGTGTCCTGGCCCTTGCGGATGCGTGCGAGCGAATGCCGCATCGCGTCTTCCGGCGCCATGATGCGGAGGTCCAGCCCCGTGGTGTCGTGGTCTTTCAAATAGCGCTCGACCTTGGCGATCACTTGCGCGTCGTGCGCGCGCTGCTCGTCCAGCCAGAACACCGCGGGCGTGTCCGACAGGCGCGCGCGCGTGACCGCCAGCTTCACCCAGTCGGCGACCGGCGCGTCCCTGGTCTGGCACATCCGCCAGATGTCGCCGGCCTCGACCTCGTGTTCGAACACGGTGTTGCCGTCCTGATCGGTGACGCGCACCACGCCATCCACGGTCATCTGGAAGGTCTTGTCGTGCGAGCCGTATTCCTCGGCCTTGTCGGCCATCAGGCCCACGTTGGGCACGCTGCCCATGGTGGCCGGATCGAACGCGCCGTTCGCCTTGCAGTCCTCGATCATCACCTCGTAGATGCCGGCGTAGCTGCGGTCGGGAATGATGGCCTTGCAATCCTGACGCTCGCCTTGCGCGTTCCACATCTTGCCCGAGTCGCGGATCATCGCCGGCATCGATGCGTCGATGATGACGTCCGAAGGCACGTGCAGGTTGGTGATGCCCTTGTCGGAATCGACCATCGCCAGCGCCGGCCGCTTCGCGTATTCGGCCTCGATGTCGGCCTTGATCGCGGCCTGCCGATCCGTCGGCAGTTTCGCGAGGCAGGCGTAGAGATCGCCCAGTCCGTTGTCGGGATTGAAGCCCGCCTGCCGCAGCGCATCGCCGTGTGCCGTCAACACGTCGCGGAAGAATTCCTCCACCACCACGCCGAACATGATCGGGTCGGACACCTTCATCATCGTGGCCTTGAAGTGCACCGAGAACAGCACGCCCTGTGCTTTCGCGCTGGCGATCTGCGCATCGATGAACTCAGCCAGCGCGCGGCGTGACATCACCGCCGCATCGACGATGTCGCCCGCCTGCACCTTGATGCCTTCCTTCAACACCTGTTGTTTGCCGTCGGCGCCGTCCAGCACGATCTTGAGTGTTCCCGCCTTGTGCAGCGTCGCGGATTGCTCGGTGCCGTAGAAATCGTTGGCGTCCATGTGCGCGACGTGGGTCTTCGAATCGGCGCTCCACTTGCCCATCCTGTGCGGATGCTTGCGGGCGTAATCCTTCACCGAGGGCGGCGCGCGCCGGTCGGAATTGCCCTGGCGCAGCACCGGATTCACCGCGCTGCCCTTGACCCTGTCGTAGCGCGCGCGGATGTCGCGCTCCGCGTCGTTCTTCGGTTCGTCCGGGTAATCCGGCAGCGCGTAGCCCTTGGCCTGCAATTCCTTGATCGCCGCCTTCAACTGCGGCAGCGAGGCCGAGATGTTGGGCAGCTTGATGATGTTGGCGGAAGGCGTCAGCGCGAGCTTGCCGAGTTCGGCCAGATCGTCGGAGACCTTCTGGTCGTCCCTCAGCATGTCCGGAAACTGCGCCAGGATGCGCCCGGCCAGCGAGATGTCGCGCGTTTCCACCTGCACGCTCGCGGAACTCGTGAACGCCTCGATGATGGGCAGCAGCGAGGCCGTGGCCAGAAACGGCGCTTCGTCGGTGAGCGTGTAGATGATGCGGGGGGTTGCGGACATGGTGGTTTTAAGCCCTGGCTGCACGGAAACCGTCATTGTCGCGTGTACGCGCCATCCCGCCAAGCCGAACGGATGAGGAACTTGCAAGCCGTTTCGACGATCATTGCAGCATGCGTACCCTTCCTCTCGCTCTCGCCGCACTGCTCGCATGCAGTGGCGCCATGGCACAGACCGCGCCGCCGGCGTCCAGCGCCGCGCTGCCCGCGCCGCCCTCGTCGATCACCACCCTGCAAGCGGTCACCGTCACCGGTGTGGTGCCGGGGCCCGGCCTGTGGAAGGTGAGCCGGGGCGATCACGTGCTGTGGATCCTGGGCGTGGTGCCGACGCTGCCCGCCGGCATCCAGTGGCGCTCGAACCAGGTTGCGCAGGTCATCGCGGGATCGCAGGCGGTGATCGAACCGCCCGACGTCAAGCTCAAACTCGACACCAACTGGTTCGGCAAGCTGTTCCTGCTGCCATCGGTCTATCGCGCGCAACGCAATCCGGACGGCAAGACGCTCGAGGAGGTGCTGCCGCCGCCGCTGTACGCGCGCTGGCTGACCCAGAAACAGCGCTACTTCGGCGACGACCGCGGCATCGACCGTTACAAGCCCATCATCGCGGCCTCCAAGCTCTTGAAGCAGGCGCTGAAGCGGAACGGTCTGCGCGGCAGCGGCGAAATCGAGGACACCATCGTGGCGCTGGCCAGCCGGCACGGCGCGAGGCTGGTGAAGCCCGACACCACGCTGGAAATCAGGGAGCCGCGGCAGGCCGTCAAGGCGTTCGCGGCATCCGGGCCCGACGGCGTCGCCTGCCTCGGCCTTGTGCTGGACACGCTGGAACACGAGCTGCCGGTGATCCGTCAACGTGCGAATGCCTGGGCCACCGGCGACATCGATACCCTGCGCAAGCTGCCGGAGAGCCCCTATCGCGACGCCTGCAAGTCGGCAATCACCGGCGCGGGCTTCGCCAGGGCTTTGGGCATCGACGACCTGCCCGCGCGCATCGAACGCAACTGGCTGGACGCGGCGGAGACGGCACTCGCCTCGAATGCGCAAAGCTTCGCGGTGCTGCCGATGGACGAATTGCTGGACGCGCACGGCTATCTCGCCGCATTGCAGGCGCGCGGCTACGGCGTGGCCGCGCCGGATGCGGGAATGGACGATCCGGCGACGGCGGCCAGCGCCGCGCCGCCGGCCCGCGCCGCATCGACGCATTGAGTCGAATGCGCACGTGCTCGTCCTGTTCAACAAGCCGTTCAACGTGCTGTGCCAGTTCACCGACCGCAGCACGCCGCCGCGCCGCACGCTGGCGGCCTTCGCGTTGCCGTCGCGGGTGTATCCCGCGGGCCGGCTGGATTACGACAGCGAAGGGCGAGACGCCGCGCGTGGCGGATGCGTTGAAGCGCGTCCGCCGCGGCGTCGAGCGCCCGCACAGGAAAGTGCGGGCTGGCGCCAGACGCCAAGGACGGTTCCATGGCGAAATGTTTATCCTGCTGGAAGACTCGATTACGACAGCGAAGGGTTGGTCCTGCTGACCGACGACGGCGCGCTGGCGCACCGGATCACCGATCCGCGCCACCAGCTGGCGAAGACCTATCTGGTGCAGGTCGAAGGCGTTCCCGACGAAGCTGCCCTGCGGAGACTGCGCGATGGCGTCGTTCTGAACGACGGACCGACCTTGCCTGCGCAAGTCCGCGTGCTCGAGTATGCGCCGGACTGGCTGTGGCCGCGTGATCCGCCGGTCCGGTTTCGCAAGACCGTTCCCGACGCATGGATCGAGCTGACGATCCGCGAAGGCCGCAACCGCCAGGTGCGGCGGATGACCGCCGCGGTCGGCCTGCCCACGCTGCGCCTGATCCGCACGCGCATCGGCGAGTGGACGCTCGGCGGTCTTGCGCCCGGCGCGCACCGCATCATCGAAACGCCCGTGCGCATGACGAGGGGAGCGCCGCGATGAGTTTCAAGGATCATTTCTCCCGCCACGCCGGTTTGTACGCGAAGGCGCGGCCGCACTATCCCGATGCGCTGTTCGACTGGATCGCGGCCGAAGCGCCCGTGCGCGGTTGCGCGTGGGACGCCGGCTGCGGCAACGGACAGGCCAGCGTGGCGCTGGCGCAACGCTTCGAACGCGTGATCGCGACCGACCCGAGCGCGCGGCAGATCGGCAATGCGGTCGCGAATCCGCGCATCGACTATCGCAACGAGGCGGCCGAACACACGTCGATCGCGGATCGTTCCGTCGATGCCGTCACCGTCGCGCAGGCGCTGCACTGGTTCGATCGGGCCGCCTTCATCGCCGAGGTGCGCCGCGTCGCAAAGCCGGGGGCACTGTTCGCGGCATGGTGTTACGCGAACTGCAGCGTGACGCCCACGGTGGACGCGGTGATCGCGCACCTGTACGACGACGTGCTGGGTGCGTATTGGTCGCCGGAACGCAGGCTGGTGGATGAGGGCTACGCTTCGCTTGAATTTCCATTCACTCCGATTGCACCGCCCGCATTCGAAATGCGCGTGGACTGGAACGCGCGGCAATTGCTCGCCTATCTGACCTCGTGGTCGGCAGCGCAGAAGTACGCGCGCGTCACCGACCGCGATGCCGTCGCCGCGATCGCCGACGAACTGACCGCGGCGTGGCAGGACCCGGAACGCGTGCGGCCGGTGCGCTGGAGTCTCGCAATCCGTGCGGGGCGCGTTGCTCATTGATGGCGCACAAATCGTGTCGTCATTCCGGACACCGCGCAGCGATGATCCGGAATCCATGTTGATCTTGTTTCATTGACAAGAAAATCAACATGGATTCCGGGTTTCCTCGCTCCTCAAAGCGCGGTCATCCATGACCGCTCCCCGCGTCGGCCTTTGGCCGGCCCCGGAATGACGACGGACTATTTTGGAAGAACGCGGGGTGCCGATGTCGCCTACGCGATGCCGAAAAACGCGCGCGTCGCCGCGGTTGCGTTGGCGGCGGTGGCCTCGGGCGCCTCGCCGCGCAAGCCCGCGACGACTTCGCAGATGTGCGCGAGGTACATCGGCTCGTTGCGCCGGTGCGAAGGTTGCGGCCGGATGTCGCGCGGCAAAAGATACGGCGCGTCGGTTTCCAGCATCAGCCGGTGCGCCGGGATCTCGCGCACCAGTTCGCGCAGCTGCAGGCCGCGGCGTTCGTCGCAGATCCAGCCGGTGATGCCGACGTGGCAGTCGAGGTCCAGATAATCGAACAGCGCGCGCTTGTCGTCGGTGAAGCAGTGCACCACCGCGGCAGGCACCTTGTCGCGCGCGGTTTTCAGCAACGCGAAGAAATCGTCGTGCGCGTCGCGCTGGTGCAGGAACAGCGGCATGCCGATCTCGGCCGCGATCGCGAGCTGCTTCTCGAACGCCGCGCGCTGCGCCGGTCGCGGCGACAGGTCGCGGTAGTAATCGAGCCCGGTTTCGCCGACGGCCACCACCTCCGGCTCGCGCGCGAATGCGCGCAGCAGCGCGTCGGTGTCGGCACCGTAATCCCCCGCGTGGTGCGGGTGCACGCCCGCCGTCGCGTACAGTGTGCCGGGATGTGCACGCGCCAGTTCCAGCGCGTGCTCGCTGCCCGCGCGCGAGGCGCCGGTCACGATCATCCGTTCCACGCCATGTTTGCGGGCGCGCTCCAGCACCGCGTCGAGATCGTGGCGGAACGATTCGTGGGTCAGGTTGGCGCCGATGTCGATCAGGTGCATAAGCGATCAGGCGGGCAGAACCGGCGCAGCCTAGCAAAAGCAGGCGCGGCACGCGTGGCCGGCAATCCGCCGCAAAGTTGCCGTTGCGGATTCGATCCGGGAGGGCCGGGTCGGCAAACCTTGAAAAAAAGAGCCGGCGCTTGCACGCCGGCCCCCATCCGTTTCGCAGGTTTTGATTTTCTTGCCTACGCCTGCATCACGACCGCGAGCACCTTGATCTTTGCGATCATCCCTGATCGCTGCATGGGCAGGCAGCCGGTACTGCGTGCGAACCCGTGGAGAATCGATACCGCAACCGACCGTCCTTGGCCGGACTTCTCACCACGACCTTTGCGATCATCCCTGATCGCTGCACGGGCACAGGCAGCCGGTACTGCGTGCGAACCCGTGGTGAATCGATACTGCAACCGGCCGTCCTTGGCCGGACTTCTCACCACCACCTTTGCGATCATCCCTGATCGCTGCACGGGCTGGCAGCCGGTACTGCGTGCGAACCCGTGGTGAATCGATACCGCAACCGACCGTCCTTGGCCGGACCTTTCACTTGTTGCGATCCTCCGTGATCGCCGCATGGCCGAGCGCCTGATGACGCGCGCACCGTTGTCGGAAACCGAAACCAGAACCGGCCATCCGTGGCCGGACTTTTCACAACACAACTTTACCAACCGAAGCCGAGACCGGCGCCCACCGAGCTTTCGCTGCCGCTCACCGAACCACCGATGGTGAACGTGGCGCTCTTGCCCAGCGCACGCTGGTAGCCGACCGACAGCGCCGACTGGCCGTGGGTGGCGCCCACGCCCACGCCTACCCGGTTCGGCGTGTCGATGCCGGCCGCGCTGGCCGCCATCTGCACCATCGCGGTGCTCATCGCCGAGATCCGGTCCATGCGCTTGTCCTCCTCGCTGAACCTTGCGTTCACCTGCTGCTGGAACTGGTTGAACGTGTCGGTCGTCACGTAGTTGGTCAGCGCCTGGTCGGTGTAGGCCTGCGCCGCACTCAAGGTCTGCGCACTCTGCGCCTGCGTGTACGTGTTCGCCGACTTCAGCGCCTCCTGCGTCTGCTGGTCGGTGTACGCATTCGCCGAGGCCACCGCCTGCTGCGTCTCGCTGGCCACCGGCGTCGCACTGTTCGCGCTTGCCACCGGGGTGGCGGCACCGGCCGCCGTCGGCACCGGGCTGTCACTGTGTTGCGCCTCGCCCGCCATCGGCTTGGCCCCGCCGGCAACCATCGGTACCGGACTGGCGCCTTGCTGCGCTTCGTTCGCCGCGGGCGCCGCACCACTCGCCGCCGTCGGGGCGGGAGTGCCGCCCTGCTGCGCCACCGCCTGTTTCGCCGACGCACTCATCGCCGTGTCGGTGGTTGTGGCCGTGGCAGGCGTGGACGCCGCCATCAGCTTGTTCACCTCGCTGTTGAGCGTGGCGATCTGGCTGGAAAGGCTGTTGATCACCGCACTGGTCGAGTAGTTGCTCTGCAGATACCCCAGGTTCACCGCATCGTTGGCGTTGATCGGATTGGCGACGTTGGTGATCCGCCGGTAATTGCCGGGCGAGCCCACCGACACCGTGTTCATCAGCGTCGCCAGCGAGCCCGCCCCGATCGCCACGCTGTTGCTGGCGCTGGCCTGGGCCCCGGCACCGAACGCGCTGGCATTGCTGCCCGAAGCCATCGCCCCCGCCCCGAACGCCGAAGCGTTCATCCCGCCCACCAGCGCCCCCGCACCAAATGCCGAGGCGTTGTTGCCGCTGGCCAACGCCCCGGCACCGTCCGCGCTGGCGCCGATGCCGCTGGCCATCGCGCCGCTGCCCACCGCCGAAGCGTTGAGGCCGCTCGCCTGACTGCCGGAACCGATTGCCACGCTCGTGTTACCCGAGGCATAGGCGTTCGGGCCGGCCGCCACCGCGCCGGTGCCGCTGGCCGTGGCATCGTCCGTGCCGTTGTTCGCGCCGTTGGCCTTGAAGTACGCCGCCGTGGTGGTGCCAGCCTGCGTGGCCGCGTTCAACTGCTCCAGGTTCACCGCATCGTGATTCTGCGTGGCATCCGCCACGTTGGTGATCTGGCGTTCCGCACCCGGCGCACCCACCGACACGCTGTTCGCGCGATCGACGATGGAGTTGGCACCCAACGCCACGCTGTTGGCGTAGCCAACCGTGCTGGCACCGCTGCCGATCGCCACGCCATCAGCCGCGTCGGCAATCGCGTTGCTCCCGAACGCGGCGCTGTAGGCGCCCGTCGCCTGCGCGTTGTGGCCCAGTGCCACCGCCTGCAGACCGGCGGCATAGGCGTGACTGCCGATCGCGGTGCTGTAATCACCCAATGCGTTGGCCGTGTCGCCCAACGCGGTCGAGGAATAACCGGTCGCTACCGCGAACGGGCCGACCGCGGTCGAATACGTGCCGCTCGCGACCGTGGTCCGGCCCAGTGCCACCGACGAATCGCCGGACGCCGTCGCTTCGCTGCCCGCGGCGGTGCTGGCATAGCCGCCCGCCGTGGACTTGAAGCCCTGGGCCGTGGACTTGTCGCCTTTCGCGAATGCATCCACACCCAGCGCGCTCGCCGCATAGCCCGTGGCCGCGGCGTAAGCGCCCACCGCGGTGGAAGCCACGCCCGTCGCCACCGAGTACTTGCCCATCGCGCTGCTCGCCAGTCCGCTGGCTGTCGCGTACTTGCCCAGTGCGACGCTCTTGTCGCCCGACGCGATCGCGCCCATGCCGATCGCGGTGCTGTACTTGCCGCTGGCGGTGGCCACCGCACCCACCGCGGTCGCCTTGTAGTTGCCGGCGGAGGCCTGCTGGCCCACCGCCGTCGCGGCCAGCGAGGAGGCCTTGGCCAGGGTGCCGAATGCATTCGCATACGGTCCGCTTGCCACCGCGCCGTAGCCCAGCGCGTTGGACGAGGTGTTGGTCGCCTGCGCGCTGATGCCTACCGCCGTGCTGTAGCGCCCGCTGGCGGTGCTCCTGGCGCCCAAAGCCGTGCTGTCCAGATTGCTGGCCGCGGCACCCACGCCCAGCGCGGTGCCGTACACGCCGGTCACGCTGGCGCCAGCACCGACCGCGATGCCCTGCGTCGGCACCGTCTTGTAACCGGTGTAGTAGTTGCCCACCTGTCCGGTCGCCGCCACGTTGGCGCCCTTGCCGATCGCGACGCCGTTGTCGCTCGCGCTCATGGCGTGATCGCCCAGCGCCACCGAACTCGCTCCCGAGGCGACGGCGTTGGTGCCCAGCGCGGTGCTGTAGTCGCCCGTCGCCTGCGCGTTGTTGCCGAAGGCCGAGGCTTGCAAGCCCGACGCATAGGCATTGCTGCCCACCGCGGTGCTGTAATCCCCCATCGCCGCCGCCGTGTTGCCCAGCGCCGTCGAGCCCGTGCCCGTGGCAAATGCCGAGTAACCCGCCGCCAGACTGACGTCTCCGCTGGCCTTCGAGGTCGCACCCAGCGCCACCGAGCTCATCCCCGTCGCCGCGGACCGGTAACCGAATGCCATCGCGTTGTAGGCCGTCGCCTGCGCGAAGGTGCCGATTGCCACGCCGTTGGTGGCGGCGTAGCTGGTCGCCGCCCGGAAGCCCAAGGCGATCGATGTACGCCCGCCCGCATAGGCATCCGTGCCCAGCGCGGTCGAGATGTAACCCATCGCGTGCGCGCCGTAGCCGATCGCCGTGGCCGCGGCGTTGCCTGCCACCGCGTACTTGCCCAGCGCCGTCGCCGCCGGCGAGGCCGCCGTCGCGTACTTGCCGATCGCCGTCGAATAGGCGCCGCTCGCCCGCGCCGCCTTGCCCAGCGCCGTGCTGTCCTGGCCGCTGGCCGTCGCCAAGGCACCGATCGCCGTCGAGTACTTGCCGCTCGCGTTGGCCTGCTGGCCCACCGCCGTCGAGGCCAACCCCGACGCCACCGAATCGGTGCCGAAGGCATTCGAGTACGGACCGCTGGCCTGCGCGTTGTAACCCAGCGCGTTATCCGAGGTATTCGTCGCCTGTGCCTTGATGCCCACCGCGGTGCTGTAGCGGCCGCTCGCCGTGCTGTCCGTGCCGATCGCCGTGGCGTACAGGTTTCTCGCACTCGCGTTCGCGCCCAGCGCGGTGCCGTGCACGCCGGTCACGCTGGCGCCCGCACCGATCGCGATGCCCTGCGTCGGCACCGTCTTGTAGCCGGTGTAGTAGTTGCCCACCTGTCCGGTAGCCGCCACGTTGGCGCCCTTGCCGATGGCGATGCCGTTGTCGCTCGCGCTCATGGCGTGATCGCCCAGCGCCACGGAACTGGCCCCCAGTGCACTCGCCGCATAGCCGGCCGCAAGACCGTTCAGCCCCGAGGCCAAGCTGTTCTGCCCCAGTGCGGTTGCGTTGTCGGCCGTCGCCTGGGCGTTGTCGCCGAAGGCGCTGCTGCTCACCCCCGACGCGTACGCATTGCTGCCCACCGCCGTGGCGTTGTCTGCCGTCGCATTGGCCGTGTCGCCCACCGCCGTCGAGGATTGCCCCGCCGCCACCGCAAACGGACCCAGCGCCGTGCCGTACGCCCCGCTCGCCACCGTGGTCTGGCCCAGCGCTACTGCCGAGTCGCCGCTCGCCACCGCGTGCGTGCCGAACGCGGCACTCGCGTAGCCCTGCGCGCTCGCGTGGTAACCCATCGCAATGCTGCTGACCGCTCCTGCGGATGCAAACACGCCTTCCGCGATCGAACCAAAGCCGGCCGCCTTCGCGTCCACACCCAGCGCCGTGCTCGCGACCCCGGTTGCGTGCGCACCGTAGCCGAACGCCGAGCTCGCCTCGCCCGACGCCACCGCGTACTTGCCCACGGCCGTGGAGTACGCACCGCTCGCCGTCGCGTACTTGCCCAGCGCCGTCCCGAACTGGCCCGTCGCCTTGGCCCCCGCACCGATCGCCGTCGCGTACTTGCCGCTCGCCTCCGACCGCGCACCCATCGCCGTCGCGTACTTGCCGCTGGCGTTCGATGCCGCACCCACCGCGGTCGCCGAGTCGTTGCTCGCGACCGCCTGCTGACCCACCGCCGTCGCGCCGAAGCTCGACGCTTCCGCCAGCGTGCCGAACGCGTTCGCGTACGGACCCGAGGCCACCGCACCGTAACCCAGCGCGTTGGCCGAGGTGGCGCTCGCTTCCGCCTTGATGCCCACCGCGGTGCTGTAGCGGCCGCTCGCCGTGCTGTCCGTGCCGATCGCCGTGGTGTACAGGTTGCTCGCACTCGCGTTCGCGCCCAGCGCGGTGCCGTGCACGCCGGTCACGCTGGCGCCGGCACCGATCGCAATCCCTTCCGTCGGCACCGTCTTGTAACCGGTGTAGTAGTTGCCCACCTGTCCGGTAGCCGCCACGTTGGCGCCCTTGCCGATCGCGATGCCTTGATCGCTCAGGCTGGTGGCATGGTCGCCCAAGGCCACCGAGCTCACGCCCGCCGCCAGCGCGTTGGTGCCCAGCGCGGTGCTGTAGTCGCCCGTCGCCTGCGCGTTGTTGCCGAACGCCGAAGACTGCAATCCACTCGCATTGGCATAGCTGCCCACCGCCGTCGCGTTGTCACCCAGCGCATTGGCCGTGTCGCCCAGCGCCGTGGCGTGGTACCCCTGCGCCACCGCGAACGGGCCTATCGCCGTCCCATAGTCGCCACCGGCCAGACTCTCGTGTCCCATCGCAATCGACGACGCGCCGCTGGCGACGGCGTTGCTGCCTATTGCCGTCGCATACTGGTTCGAGGCCTTCGCGAAGTAACCGATCGCCGTGCTGCTCAATGCATTCGATGTGGTCGCCGCCCGGAATCCCAGCGCGATCGATGTACGCCCGCCCGCATACGCATCCGTGCCCAGCGCGGTCGAGATGTACCCCATCGCGTGCGCGCCGTAGCCGATCGCCGTCGCCGCCGCGTTGCCCGCCACCGCGTACTTGCCCACTGCCGTCGTGGCCGGCTGGCTTGCCGTCGCATACTTGCCCAGCGCCGTGCTGTCCTGTCCGCTCGCCAGTGCGCCCTTGCCCACCGCCGTGCTGTCATCGCCACTGGCCGTGGCCAGCGCACCCAGTGCCGTGCCGTACTTGCCGCTCGCGGTCGCCTGCTGGCCCACCGCCGTTCCCAGAAAACCGGACGCCACGGCATCCGTGCCGAACGCGTTCGAGTAATACCCCGTCGCTTCCGCACCGAAACCCAGCGCGTTTGCGGAGGTCTTGGTCGCCTGCGCATGGATCCCGATCGCCGTCGTGTAACGCCCCGATGCGATCGCGCCGTTGCCGAACGCCGAACTGTTGTAGCCCGTCGCCTGCGCGCCGTAACCCGCCGCTGTCGCATTCTTGCCGCTGGCCATCGCGTTGGTGCCCAGCGCGGTCGATTGCTCTCCGCTGGCCATGGCTTCGCTGCCGAACGCCGACGCACCCGTGGTGCTCGCATACGCGTTCGCGCCCACTGCCGTCGAGTTGTCACCCAGCGCATTGGCCGTGTCGCCCAGCGCCGTCGAGGATTGCCCCGTCGCCACCGCAAACGGACCCACCGCGGCGCTGTACGCGCCGCTCGCCACCGTGGTCTGGCCCAGCGCCACCGACGAATCACCCATCGCCGCCGCATTCGCACCCAAGGCCACGCTGGCATAACCGCCCGCACTCGCGAACGTCCCGATCGCGATTCCGTTCAACGCGTTCTTGTCGGTCTTCGCCCGGAATCCTTCCGCGATCGATTCATCCCCTGCCGCGTATGCATCCGTGCCCAACGCCGTCGAGATCCGCCCCAGCGCATGCGAGCCGTACCCGAACGCGCTCGATCCGTACGCCGCGAAACTGTACTTGCCCGTCGCCGTCGCAAAGTCTGCCGCGTACGACCTCACCCCCACCGCCGTGGCGTTCTGCCCCGCCGCGTAGGCCATCGCACCGATCGCCGTGCCGTACTTCGCCTTCGAGGTCTTCGCCCCCGCGCCGATCGCCGTCCCGTACTTGCTCGGCGCACTGGCGTGCGAACCCACCGCCGTCGCGTACTTGCCGCCCGCGCTCGCACGATTGCCGAACGCGCTCGCGCCCGCATAGCTCGCCGAGGCACCGTTGCCCACCGCCGTCGTGTACTCGCCTACCGCGCTCGCGTGATCGCCGAACGCCGAGGCGCCCGCGCCGTTGGCGGTCGCGTACGCGCCGGTCGCCGTCGCCGCCACCTTCACGCCGTAGTAGTTCGTCCCGCCCGTCGCGCTCGCGTGCGAACCGGTCGCCGTGTCGTTCGCGCCCGTCGCGCTCGCCATGTAACCGGTCGCGGTGCTGCCGGCTCCCAGCGCGCTGGCGCTGTCGCCGAACGCCGCGGAATGATCGCCGGTCGCCGCTGCGCCGTAGCCGAACGCCGCGGCATTCAATCCGCTGGCGGTGCTGTTCTGTCCGACCGCGGTGCTGCCGTCGCCCGAGGCACTGGCGTTGTCGCCGAACGCGCTGGCGCCCGTGCCGCTGGCCACGCTGTCGTAACCCACCGCCGCGCTCTGGTTGCCCGAGGCCGTGGCGTTCGGTCCGGCTGCCGTGGCATGCGCGCCGCTGGCCACCGCGTCATCGGAACCGTTGGCCGGCCCGTTGGCCTTGAAGTAATGCGAGGTGGCCGCGGCTTCGCCTTTGTTGGTCGCGGCATTCAATTGCGCCAGGTTCACCGCATCGGTATTCGCGGTACCCGCGGCCACGTTGGTGATCTGGCGTTCCGCACCCGGCGCGCCCACCGACACGCTGCTTGCGCGATCCGCGATCGAGCCCGCGCCCAGCGCCACGCTGTCGGCAAAACCAGCCACCGAGGCGCCGTTGCCGATCGCGACCGAATTCATTGCGTTGGCGACGGCATTCGAGCCGATCGCGACGCTGAAACTGTTGGTCGCCGCGGCGCCGAAACCCAGCGCCGAGGATTCGTAGCCGGACGCGTTGGCGCCGCTCCCGGCTGCGGTGCTGCCCTTGCCCAGCGCGCGCGCCTTGCTGCCCAGCGCCGTGCCGGAGTCGCCTTTCGCGAGAGCGCCATTGCCCACCGCCAGCGCGTGCTGGCCGCTCGCGGAAGCACCGTTGCCCACCGCGACGCCCCAGAACCCCGCGGCGCTCGCACGGAAACCGAATGCCGCGGCGTACATGCCCGACGCCACCGCATCCACGCCCACCGCCGTGGCATAGGCGCCGCTGGCCTTCGCACCCTGACCGCAGGCCAGCGAATGCTTGCCCGAAGCGGTGGCGCCGTTGCAGTTGGTCTGCCCGTGCGGTGGCGCGGCCGCCACCCACGGCGCGGCACCCAGTGCCAGCGCGGCCGCCAGGGCCAGCGCCGCGCCGCGCAGTCCGGTACGCGATGCCTTCGTCTCGCCCCCCGATCCCCCGCCGCCCCTGACCGACGCAAGTTCGGATGCCACCACGATCTGGTGGAGGGATTGGTTCCAAACCAAGCTATAGATCTTCTTGTTCATGGTTGGCTCTCGCGTTTTGGGTTGTGGGGCTTCAGGTGATGCGTGCTTTCACCTTGGCCTTCAGGGGCGCAACAGGCCGCGTTCCGCATCGGCGATGCGGAACGGCGGTATTCAAAAACGGAGATGCACTGCGTCGATGCGGAAGCGGCGGCGGCGGACAGCCGGCGGCATCTGCGCAGGAACGCAGCGAAAGACAGGACAATGGAACGCGCGCGAGGAAAGCCGGTCTGCAAGCACCGGCAGTGGGATGGTTCTGAACTCGTCCGCGCACGAGTCGATCTCCCCGGTTGCCCCCTACGCGCGTCTTCTGAAGGACGCGTTTCGCGAGCATAACAAACTTTCAAATGCCTTTCCAAGCGTTTTGCATGACGCGCCGCAGCATCCCTCGCGACCGTCGCATCGCATCGATGCTTCGAGGCGCGAACGCGGACATGCCTGCGCCGACAGGTGTATCCGTTCGTGGTTCGATCGCGCGCGGCGTTGCGGCGTGACGTCTAGAATTCCTCGATGCACGCCGCCGGATTCCCCGTCACGCCGCTGCTGCCGCGCATTCGTGCATCGCTGCGCGAGCACCCGCGGCTGGTACTGGAAGCGCCGCCCGGCGCGGGCAAGACCACGCAGGTACCGCCCGCGCTACTGGGCGAACCCTGGCTCGCGGGCCGCAAGCTCGTGATGCTGGAACCGCGCCGGATCGCCGCGCGCGCGGCGGCGGAGTTCATGGCCGCGCAGCGTGGCGAAACGGTCGGACAAACCATCGGCTATCGCATCCGTTTCGAAGCGCGCGTGTCGGAGGCAACGCGCATCGAAGTGGTCACCGAAGGCATCCTGACCCGCATGCTGCAGGACGATTCCGAATTACCGGACGTCGGCGCGATCGTGTTCGACGAGTTCCACGAGCGGCACCTGGCCGGCGATCTGGGGGCGGCGCTGGCGCTGGACGTGCAGGCGTCGCTCAGGCCCGACCTGCGCATCGTGTTGATGTCGGCGACGCTGGACGACCCGCGCATCGCCGGATGGTTGTCTGCGCCGCGGTTGCGCAGCGAAGGCCGCGCGTTTCCGGTACGGATCGGACACCTGCCGGCGCGGCGTGGCGAGGACGAGATCGCGCAGTTGCGTCGTGCCGTGCAGCAGGCGCTCATCGAAACCGATGGCGACGTGCTGGTGTTCCTGCCGGGGCGGCGCGGAATCGCGCAGGCGCAGCGGATGCTGGCGGCTTTGCCCCCCTCTCCCCCAAGGAGAGCGGAGGGGGGTAAGGGTCCGCACTCTGAGCAACTTCCGGCAAAACCCGGACCCTCATCGGGCGCTTCGCGCCAGCTTCTCCCGGAGGGAGAAGGGAAAATCGAAATCCTCCCCCTGCACGGCGAACTGTCGCTGGCGGAACAACACGCCGCACTGGCGCCGGGCGAGGCAGGCACGCGCCGCGTGATCCTTGCCACCAACGTCGCCGAATCCTCGATCACGGTGCCGGGCGTGCGCGCGGTGATCGACACGGGGCTTGCGCGCGAGCCGCGTTTCGATCCCGATTCGGGTTTGACACGCCTCGAAACCGTCGCGATCTCGCAGGCGTCGGCGGACCAGCGTGCCGGCCGCGCGGGCCGCGTTGCGCTGGGCGTTGCGTATCGACTGTGGCCGGAAAGCCGCCGCCTCGAACCGTCGCGCACGCCGGAAATCGCGCAGGTCGAATTGTCCGGGCTGGCGCTGGAACTGGCCGCGTGGGGCGTCGGCGAAGACGTGGCTTCGGCGTTGCGCTGGCTGGACCCGCCGCCCCCCGGCGCGCTGGCGCAGGCGCGTGAGCTGCTGCAGCGCCTTGGCGCCATCGATGCGGGCCTGCGCATCACGTCGCTGGGACGCGACATGCTTCGACTGGGCGCGAATCCGCGGATGGCCGCCGCGGCGCTGCGGGCGCCGGCAACCTTGCACGCCCTGGTTGCCGACCTGCTGGCGCTGCTGGAATCGCGCTCACCCCTGCGTGGCGATTTCAACGACGACCTGCGGGCGCGGCTCGCGGCGCTGCATCGATACCGCGACGGCGGCGCGCGGAGCGTGCGCAACGCGGATGCCGGCGCCTTGTCCGCGCTCGAACAGGCGGCGCGCGGCTGGCGCAGGCGGCTGGGCGTGCGCGGCGGCGCCAGCGGCACGCCGGACGCACTCGCCGCGGGCAACCTGCTGCTGCACGCGTTTCCCGACCGCGCGGCGAAGCAGGACGACAGGGATCCGCGCCGCTATCTGCTGGCGAACGGCCGCGGCGCGCGCCTGCACGAGGCCTCGGTGCTGTTCGGCGAGCCGTGGCTGATCGTGACCGAGGCGCATTTCGACGTGCGCGACAGCCTGATCGTGTCGGCCGCGCCGTTCGATCCCGCCCTGCTGGAGCGCGACTATCCGCAGCGGTTCGTGCGCGAACGCGTGGTGCGCGTCAGCGCGAACGACGTGGTGGAAGCCTTCGAGGAACGCCGTTTCGATGCGATCGTGCTGGAACGCCGCGCGGTGCCGGCGCGCGTCGAGGACACGCAGCCCGCCTTGCTGTCGCTGATCCGCGCGCGTGGTCTCGGCACGTTGCGGTGGAGCGATGCCGCGCAACGCCTGCGCGCGCGCATCCTGTGGCTGCGCCGCGTGATGCCGGAAGCGGAGCTGCCGGATGTTTCCGATGCGGCGTTGCTGGGATCACTGGAAAGCTGGCTCGCGCCTGCGCTGCACGGCAAGCGCAAGCCGGATGCCTTGTCGGCGGAAGATTTGTCGAACGCCTTCGCGAGCCTGCTCGACTGGCCGCAACGCAAACTGCTCGACGAACAGGCGCCCGACGCGCTCCCGGTGCCGAGCGGACGGACCGTGAAGCTCGATTACGCCGCGGCGATCGCGGATAGCGCGCTGCCCCCTCCCTCCGGAAGAGCCTCCCCCGAGGGGGCGGCTGAGGGTTCGGATTCGCCTGGTGCTACACCTCGCAGGTCCGAACCCTCACCCCAGCGCTGCGCGCCCGGCCTGCGGCCGCCTCTCTCGAGGGGAGAGGGGAGTAAAGCGGCATCGCCTGTGCTCGCGGTGAAATTGCAGGAACTGTTCGGTCTCGCCGAAACCCCGCGGATCGCGAACGGCCGCGTGCCGGTGACGCTGCACCTGCTGTCGCCCGCGGGAAGGCCGATCCAGGTGACACAGGACCTGCGCGGTTTCTGGGAACGCACCTATCCCGAAGTGAAGAAGGAATTGAAGGGACGGTATCCGCGACATCCCTGGCCCGACGATCCTTGGGGCGCGGTCCCCACGCATCGGCCCAAACCGCGGCGCTGAGAGTCTGCCGGGATGTCGTGCAACATCCGCTCGCCATCCCTGTCTCGCGGTGTTGCTCCGGCCCTTCGCATTCCATGCTCCGGGCGCTCGCCGTTGCGATCTGCCCCCGGCAGATCGCAGGCGCAACGCCTCGCCCCTGGCCCGACGATCCTTGGGGCGCGGTCCCCACGCATCGGCCCAAACCGCGGCGCTGAGAGTCTGCCGGGATGTCGTGCAACATCCGCTCGCCATCCCTGTCTCGCGGTGTTGCTCCGGCCCTTCGCATTCCATGCTCCGGGCGCTCGCCGTTGCGCGATCTGCCCCCGGCAGATCGCAGGCGCAACGCCTCGCCCCTGGCCCGACGACCCCTGGGGCGCGGTCCCCACGCATCGGCCCAAACCGCGGCGCCGAGAGTCTGCCGGGATGTCGTGCAACATCCGCTCGCCATCCCTGTCTCGCGGTGTTGCTCCGGCCCTTCGCATTCCATGCTCCGGGCGCTCGCCGTTGCGCGATCTGCCCCCGGCAGATCGCAGGCGCAACGCCTCGCCCCTGGCCCGACGACCCTTGGGGCGCGGTCCCCACGCATCGGCCCAAACCGCGGCGCCGAGAGCCTGCCGGGATGTCGTGCAACATCCGCTCGCCATCCCTGTCTCGCGGTGTTGCTCCGGCCCTTCGCATTCCATGCTCCGGGCGCTCGCCGTGCAGTCGACATCCCTGTCCCCCATTGCTTGCGCGAACCAAAGCGATCGGCAGGAGCGTGCCTTGCGCGCGATCACTGCAAGTCGTACACCAGCGTCGACACCACACGGACCGTTTTCTCGACCTGCTTGTCCTGCTGCAGCATCGGCGCCTTGTCGCGCGGCAGGATCTCGAACACGCCCTGGTTGGCGCGGCGCAGGCTGCCCAGCCTGCTGCCGGAATCGCGCGCGAACTGTTCGGCCGCGGCGCGCGCATTCTTGGTCGCCTCCGCGATCATCGCGGGCTTCAGCGCATTGATGCCGTCGAACAGGTAAACCGGCCCCTCGTCGTTGCCGCCGTTGGGGTCGCCCAGCACCACGTCCTGCGCGATCAGCGCGCCGGTGTCCTGCGCCGCCGCCGCGACGTCGTCGACGTCCCTGCTGCGCACCATCAGGGTGCCGGTGACGATGAAACGCGTCTTGTACTGCTGGTTGCCGTACATCTGCGTGGCGCGGTCGGTGACCTGGATGTTGCGGAACGCGATCGCATCCTTGCCGAGCTTGTGCTGCGCCAGAAACGCGGTGACCGCCGCGTCGTCGTGCTGGATCTTCGCCTGCACGTCGGCGAGCTGGTCGCCGGTCTCGACGAAGCGGATCCGCCACAGCGCGATGTCGGCCTTCACGTCGCGCTCGGCCAGCCCCTTGGCCGTCACCCAGCTCTGGCGCCGGGCGTGATCGAAGCCGTGCCCGATGAACCAGCCGCCCGCGACCAGACCGATGGCCATCAACAATGCGGCGACGATGCGGGTCATGGCGATCCCTCCGGCGGCTGGATGCGTTCCAGTTTGCCACGGCGGCGGCGCGAATGCGCGCAGGTTGCGGCGCAACATGCCGGTGCATCGCGGGAGCCGTAAACTTCATGCTTCGTCTTCGCACGGGAGGTCGTCATGCGTCGCTTCGTTTCCACCACCCTGATCGCCGCGATCTGTGCTGCCTCCGCCCAGGCGGCGCCCGATGCGGCCACGCATGCGAAAGTCTTTTCACCCGCGATCACTGCAGCGGGCTTCCGCGCCTACGACAAGGCGATCTCGTCCGACTACATGGACGGCCGCAAGCCCGGCACCGTCGGCGGCGAGCGCGCGACCGCGTGGATCGTCGAGCAGTTCAAGAAACTGGGCCTCGAACCCGGCAACCACGGCTCGTGGTTTCAGGCGGTGCCCACGGTTTCCACCGCGTTGCAGAACGAGGACCAGATCAAGCTCGACGTCGCCGAGGGCGGCGGCACGCAGGCGTTCGATTTCGGCAAGGACATGGTCGCGCTGACGCTGCAGGCCAAGCCGAAGATCGATCTCAAGGATTCGCCCATCGTGTTCGTGGGCTACGGCATCGACGCACCCGAGTGGCAGTGGAACGATTACAAGGGCCTCGACGTCAAGGGCAAGACCGTGGTGGTGCTGGTCAACGATCCCGGCTACGCGACCGGCAACCCGCAGCTGTTCAAGGGCAAGACCATGACCTACTACGGCCGCTGGACCTACAAGTACGAGGAGGCCGCACGCCAAGGCGCCGCGATGTGCCTGATCGTGCACACCTCGGACGGCGCGGCCGGTTATCCGTGGACGGTGGTCAAGAACAGCTGGAGCGGCCCGCAGCTCTCGCTTCCGGCGTCCGAAGATCCCGCGCCGCGCCTGCCGGTCGCGGGCTGGCTGACGCGTGACGCCGCGCAACGCCTGTTCGCCAGGGCCGGCCTCGACTTCGACAAGCTGGAAACCGCAGCCGCACGGCGCGGCTTCAAGCCGGTGCCGTTGAAGGCCACCGCTTCGATCACGCTGGACAGCACGATCGGCCACGGCACCGCCAACAACGTGCTGGGCTTGATCCGCGGCACCGAACATCCGGATCAGGTGATCGTGTATTCCGCGCACTGGGACCACTTCGGCGAGGACGACAAGCTGAAGGGCGACAAGATCTTCAACGGCGCGATCGACAACGGCACCGGCATTTCCGCGCTGCTTGAAATCGCCGGCGCCTTCGCCAAACAGAAACCCGCGCCCAAGCGCAGCGTGCTGTTCCTCGCCGACACGCTGGAGGAATCCGGGCTGCTGGGTTCGCTGTACTACACCAGGCATCCGGTGTTTCCGATCGACAAGACCGTCGCCGACATCAACATGGACGCGATGGACGTGATCGGCCCCACGAAGAATCTCCAGATCATCGGCAGCGGCCAGTCGCAACTGGAGGACATGCTGAAGGCCGCGCTCAAGGCACAGGGCCGCTATGCGATCCCCGACCAGACGCCCGAGAACGGCTTCTACTTCCGCTCCGACCACTTCAGCTTCGCCAAGGCCGGCGTGCCCGCGCTGATGACCCAGACCGGCGACGACATGGTGCACGGCGGCAAGGCGCAGGGCGACAAGGAGCTCGCCGACTACACCGCGCACCGCTACCACACGCCCTACGACAACTTCGATCCGAAGTGGGACTTCACCGGCGTCGCCGAGGATGCGCAGGCGCTGTACGAAGTCGGCCGCGAACTTTCACTCGGCAACGAATGGCCCGAGTGGTACAAGGACAGCGAGTTCCGGGCCAGACGCGAGAAGATGATGCAATCACAGTGACCGCCTCATCGCTTTCGTCATTCCGGGGCTGCCCGCGCTGTCTGCGGGCAGAACCCGGAATCCGCTCCTGGTTCGCCGCCACAAAACGCAGATTCCGGATCGCCGCTTCGCGGCGTCCGGAATGACGAGATCGATGCGACTCACCGAGGCCGATGCGCAACCCGGATATGGTGAAACGAGATTCAGACTATCTGCTGGCTTGCAAAGCACCAACCCGCTACACTGCACGCAGTTTGACGCGCCGTACCCCGAACTTCCCTGGTGGATCACCGCCGCCGCGGGACTGAAAAGTCCAGCGCCGCCCGGCCCCTCGCCACTCGCCCGTCGCGCACACACGGTTGCCGCAATCGCGGCCGCCGCACATTGTTTTACATGCCTGCAGCGCGGTTTTGGGAACGCTCCGGGACTTAAGGAGTTTTCTCATGACGTTCGAATCGCTCGGGCTTGCGCCCGCGCTGCTGCGTGCCCTTGCCGAACACGGCCACGCCACCCCGACCCCCATCCAGAACGCAGCGATCCCGCTGGTGCTGGAAGGCCACGACCTCTTGGCCGGCGCGCAGACCGGCACCGGCAAGACCGCCGCGTTCGCGCTGCCGATCCTGCAGAAGCTCGGCGTCGCTGCCGGCGCGCAGAACCACAAGCAACCGCGCAAGCCGCGCGTGTTGATCCTCACCCCCACCCGCGAACTCGCGGCGCAGGTGCACGACAGCCTGCGCACCTACGGCAAGCACCTGCGCGTCCACACCGCGGCGGTGTTCGGCGGCGTCGGCATGGGCGGCCAGGTCATGAGCCTGCGCCGCAGCCTCGACGTGATCGTCGCGACGCCCGGCCGCCTGATCGATCACATGGATCGCCGCAACGTCGACCTTTCCTGCATCGACACGCTGGTGCTGGACGAGGCCGACCGGATGCTGGACATGGGCTTCGCGCCCGCGCTGAAGAAGATCCTCGGCGCATTGCCGAAGCAGCAACGCCAGACGCTGTTGTTCTCGGCCACCCTCGCGCCGGAGATCAAGGCGCTCGCCGCGCAGTTCATGCGCAATCCGCGCGAAGTGCAGATGGCGCAGCCGAACGCCGTCGCGGTCGGTGTCAGCCATCGCGTGCATCCGGTCGATGGCGACCGGAAACGCGACCTGCTGCTGCACGTGCTGGCCGCCGACAGCCGCCGGCGGACCCTGGTGTTCGCACGCACCAAGCACGGCTCCGACAAGCTGTGCAGGTACCTCGACCAGCACGGCTTCCGCGTGGCCGCGATCCACGGCAACAGGAGCCAAGGTCAGCGCACCCGCGCGCTCGCCGATTTCAAGAACGGCAAGACCACGGTGCTGGTCGCCACCGACATCGCGGCGCGCGGTCTCGACATCGCGCAACTGCCGGCGGTGGTGAACTACGACCTGCCGATGGTCGCGCAGGACTACGTGCACCGGATCGGCCGCACCGGCCGCGCCGGCGCCGAAGGTCTGGCGCTGTCGCTGGTCAGCCGCGAGGAAGAAGGCCTGCTGCGCGACATCCGCCGGCTATTGAAACAGGATCTCGCGATCGAACCGGTCGCCGGTTTCGAGCCGTCATGGACGCTGCGGATGGATGGCCCCGGGGGCGCGACGCGCAAGCCGGGCCGCAAGCATGGCAACACGCCACGCAACGGCGCCAAACCCGGCAAGCCTTTGCATGCGCGCCGTCCGCATGCGCAGGCGCGCGGCGAGCACGCTGCCGGCAACCAGCGCCGCAGCAAGTGGCGCGGCAACGCGAATTCGCGCAAGGCGTAAGCGCCCTTCGCATCGCACGGTGCGGCCTGGATATTCCGGGCCGCGTGAGGGGTTCGGGCGCGGCGGCGTGGACGCGCCCGGCTACTGGCCCACCGCCTTCAGTTGCGAATGCGGCCGCGCGATGGCGTACATCTCCCACGCGAACCGGTCGAGCAGCCCGTTGCGGTCGTTGCCGATCCGGTACAGGTCGAAGTGGGTGCGGTCGGGCACGAAGTGGAACTCCGATTTCGCGTGCAGGCCATCCAGCACGGCCTTCAGCCTGTGCGCGGCGCCATCCAGATAGAACGTGTCGGCGGTGCCGACCCAGAGGTGAATCTTGCCGTCGAGATCGGCCTTCAAAGCGGGCCAGTCGCGCTGCAGGCGGTACGCGATGTCGTAGTGGTCGCGCCAGTACGCGACCACCGCCGGATCGACATCGCCGGTGTCGCGGTCGAACATCGGCTCGGGCCGGCCATCCTTGCCCTTGGGCGAGAACACCCATTCGAACGACGCCATCTGGCCTCCGTAGGGACCGAACACGCGCTCGAGTTTCGCGAATTGCTCGAACGTGGCCAGCACCTTGTCGTGATCGCGCACCAGCGGATACAGCGTGCCGTCCGGCCGGTGATACACGTTGGCGTGCGGCGCGTACAGGTCCACGCCGGTGAAGTCGTGGAAGTCGCTGGGATCGGGCGAGGTGGACCAGGTGCCGCCGAAGATCTTCGGATAGCGCGTCTGCAGCCACAGCGTGGCCCAGCCGCCGGAGGAATGGCCTTGCAGGAAGCGGCCGTCGACGTCCGCGTCCATCCGGTAATGGCTTTCGAGGTACGGGATCAGTTCGGTGGTGAGCGCGGTGCCCCACGGACCGTTGTTCACCGAATCGGCGAACTCGTGGGTGCCGGTGGGGCTGGATTCGTCGAGGAACACCCAGATCATCGGCGGCATCCTGCGCTGCTGCATCGCCAGGTACACGTTGACCAGCGTGCCGACCACGCGGTCGTTGTTGCCACCGAAACCCTGCGTGTAATACACCGTCGGCCAGGTCTGCTTGCCGACCGGGTTGTAGCCGGGCGGCAGCAGCACGCGTGCGCGCACGTGGATGGGCCGTCCCCAGAACGCGCTGAGCACGGGACTGACGAAATCGATGTCGCGCGATTGCGCGCGCGCCGCGGGGACGGCCTTCCGCAGCGCGTCGGTCGCGTGCTTGCCGAGCTGCCACGGATCGCGCGCAGGCAGGATCGTGTCGAGGGTCAGCGCCGGGATCGTCGCGGCCGGCAGATGCAGCTTCACCACCGGGCTGATCCAGTCACCCGCGTCACGCCCCGAATAGTTGTAGTCGTGGTGCACGTCCAGCACCGCCTGCACGTAGTAATCGCCGGGCGGCAGTTGCGACCAGCCGGCCGGAAACGCCGTCCGGTCGGTATCGATGTCGATCACCTGGCCGGGCACCAGACGGCTCACCTCGCGGGCCGCGACCGCGGTGCGGGTGGGACGGAAATCGTTGGTATCCACTTCCGTCACCGTGCCCGTCTTGCCGTCCTTGCCCCCGGCGGCCTCGGCTTCCGCCGTCTTCGCATCGAGTGCGAACAGCAGCAGGCGTCCGGATGCCGGCTGCGCTGCGGCGCCGCCGAGTTGCACGTGGAAGAAAAGATGCGCGGGAACCGTCGGCGTTCCGCCTTGCGCGAACACCGCACCCGGCAACAACCAGCCGCAGACCAGCAACGCGGCGAGCACGACACGACGATGGCGCATGGAGGTTCCCCCGGTCGAAGGTGCCGGCAAGTCTGGCGCGAAGCGCGTTCGCCGTCTACAGCCAGTTCCTCGGCTTGAGGTATCCGGCCAAGCGCGCTTCCGCGCTGCCGGGTTCCGGCACGAAGCCATATTCGTAACGCACCCGCGGCGGCAGGGACATCAGGATGGATTCGGCGCGGCCGCCCGACTGCAACCCGAACAACGTGCCGCGGTCATAGACCAGGTTGAATTCGACATAGCGGCCGCGGCGGTACAACTGGAACTCGCGTTCGCGTTCGCCGTACGGCGTATCCTTTCGGCGCCCGACGATCGGCAGGTATGCGTCGAGATAGCCGTTGCCGACCGCCTGCAGGAAGGCGAAGCAGCGCTCGAATCCGCCTTCGATCAGGTCGTCGAAGAACAGCCCGCCGATACCGCGCGTCTCGTCGCGGTGCTTGAGATAAAAATACTCGTCGCACCACTGCTTGTATTTCGGATAGACATCGTTGCCGAAGGGCGCGCACAAATTCCGCGCGACGCTGTGCCAATGCACGCAATCCTCGTCGAACGGGTAGAACGGCGTCAGGTCGAAGCCGCCGCCGAACCACCACAACGGTTCCTTGCCTTCCTCGTCGGCCTCGAAATAACGCACGTTCATGTGCGAGGTCGGCACGTAGGGATTGCGCGGATGCACCACCAGCGACACGCCGCAGGCGGTCCATTCGCGACCCGCCAGTTGCGGGCGATGCACGGTGGCAGAGGGCGGCAACGCGCCGCCGGTCACGCGCGACCAGTTCACGCCCGCCTGCTCGAACAGGGCGCCATTTTTCAGCACCCTCGTCTTGCCGCCGCCGCCCGCGGGCCGTGTCCACACGTCCTCGACGAAGCGCGCGTCGCCATCGACGCGTTCCAGTGCGGCACAGATGCGATCCTGCAGATCGCGCAGGAAGGCATCCACTCGTTCCAGATTCGTTTGCATCGGCGTTCCGGGAAATGACGGGCGATGCTGCGCGGCCCCCAAGTGTACGGCACTGCCGGCGCTGGCCGGGGCCCTTGAGCGCGATCATGCGTGCGTATACTGGGTGGCCGATCCCACGGAACCTGCTCGATGCCGGCACGCATCGAACCGCTTGCAATCACACGCTACAGCGCGACGTCCGCGCTGGGCCGCGGCGTGACCGCCCACGTCGAGGCACTGCAACGCGCGCGCGGCGGCCTGCGCGCGAACGATTTCTCCTCGGCGCCGCTGGACTGTTTCATCGGTGGTGTCGAGGGCATCGAAAACGAGCCGCTGCCGGCAGGACTCTCGCACTGGGAATGCCGCAACAACCGGCTGGCGTGGCTGGGGCTGCAGCAGGACGGCCTGCGCGACGCCGTCGCCGGCGCGATCGCGCGCTGCGGCGCGCACCGCGTCGCGCTGGTGCTGGGCACTTCCACCGCCAGCATCGGCGCCACCGAGGAAGCCTATCGCCGGCTCGAGCACGGCCGCTTTCCCGGCGACCTGCGCCGGCCGCAGATCCACACGCCGCATTCGCTGACCGCCTTCGTGGCCGCTGCCACCGGCATCGCGGGCCCGGCGTTGACCGTCTCGACCGCGTGTTCGTCGTCGGCCAAGGTGTTCGCGTCGGCCGAGCGGCTGATCCGCCTCGGCGTCGCCGACGCCGCGCTGGTGGGCGGCGTGGACAGCCTGTGCGATAGCGTACTGTTCGGTTTCAACGCGCTGGAACTGGTATCGAAACATCCCTGCCGCCCGTTCGACCTGCGCCGCGACGGCATCTCGATCGGCGAGGCCGCGGCGTTCGCGTTGCTGGAACGCGCCGGCGAGGTCCCGGATGCGCCGCGCCTGATCGGCTACGGCGAATCGTCCGACGCGTACCACATGTCCACGCCGCATCCGGAAGGCCGCGGCGCGCGCGCGGCGATGCACGATGCGCTGGCGCGCGCGGGCCTCGGCGCGGATGCCGTCGATTACCTCAACCTGCATGGCACCGCCACCGTCAAGAACGACGAGGTGGAGGCCGCGCTGTTGCCGATCTTTCCGGCGCGCACGCGCGCCAGTTCCACCAAGGGCTTCACCGGCCACACGCTGGGCGCGGCCGGCGCGCTGGAAGCGGTGATCGCGCTGCTGGCGATCGAGCACGGTTTCGTGCCGCCCAACCTCGGCTGCGGCGAGGCGATGCCCGAATGCGCGGCGTGGCTGGCGTGCGCACCGGAACCGCGACGCCTCCGCGTCGCGCTCAGCAACTCGTTCGGCTTCGGCGGCAACAACGCCTGCCTTGCGTTCGCGCGCCCGGAGGCGGCATGAACGGGCGACTGGAGTTTTCGGTGGAAGGCATCGGCGCGTGGACGCGCGGTGCCCCGGACTGGCCCGCGCTGCGCGCCGTGCTGCGTGGCGAACGGACCCTGCGCGCGGACGCGCCCGTGCGTCCCGCCGGCAACGGATTGCCGGCCGCGGAACGCCGGCGGGCGCCGGACGGCGTGCTGCTGGCGGTGGAAGTCGCCGCACAGGCCGCCGCGATGGCGCAGCGCGATCCGGCCGGGCTGCCGTGCGTGTTCGCGTCGAGCTTCGGTGAGCCGGCGATCACCGATTACGTGTGCGCGACGCTGGCGCGTGCGCCGCAGGAACTGTCGCCCACCAAATTCCACAATTCCGTGCTGAACGCAGCGGCCGGCTACTGGACCATCGCCACCGGTTGCACCGCCGCGTCGTCCGCCGTCACCGCGCACCTCGCGAGTTTCGGCGCGGGGCTGCTGGAAGCGGCGGCGCTGGCGAGCGCCGATGGCGGGCCCGTGCTGTTCGCCGCCTGCGACGTGGCCGCCGCGGGTCCCCTGTCCGACATGATCGGCACCACGCTGCCGTTCGGCGCGGCGCTGGTGCTCGCGCCCCGGGCACACGGCGCGCGCGTCGCGATGACGCTGCGGCCGGGTGAGGCCGGCGCACCCGCCGCCCCGCAACTGGCGCTCGCCGCGATCGCGGGCGACAATCCGCTGAACGCGCACACGCTGGCGTTGCTGGCTGCACTGGCCGGCACGCAGGCTTCGTCGCTCTCGCTGCCGCTGGCAGCGGAACTGTCGCTGGACATGGAGATCACGCCTTGACCGACACCGCGAACCGGCCCTTCGTGGTCATCCCCTGCCTCAACGAGGAACGCGCGATAGCCGACGTGCTGCGCGGCGTGCTGGCGCACTGCCGCGACGTGATCGTGGTGGACGACGGCTCCGCTGACCGCACGCCGGAGATCGTCGCCACCCTGCCGGTGACGCTGATCCGCCACCCCGGACGTCGCGGCAAGGGCGACGCGCTGCGCACCGGTTTCCGCGAGGCCCTGCGGCGCGGCTGCAGCGGCGTGCTGACGATGGACGGCGACGGCCAGCACGACGCCGCCGACATCCCGCGCCTGCTGGAGGCTGCCCGGGTGTGGCCGCACGCGGTGGTGATCGGCGCGCGGATGCTGGGGCGCGAATGCCAGCCGGCGGCGCGGCGGCGCGCCAACGATTTCGCTAGCTGGGGCATCAGCTGGGGCTGCGGCAAGCCGGTGGTGGATGCGCAGAGCGGCCAGCGCTGGTATCCGCGTGCAGCGGTCGAACGGGTGGATCTGCCCGCGCAGGATTTCGTGTTCGAGACCGCGCTGCTGATCACCGCCGCGCGCGAGCTCGGCATGCTGATCGTGTCGGTGCCGATCGAGACGCGCTACCACCCCGGCGCACGCAGCAGCCATTTCCGGCCGGTGCGCGACGTGGTGCGGATCACCTGGTACACGATCCGGCGGGTCGCTCACTACGGTCACATCGTCGCCAGCTACCGCGCCTCGCACGGCGTGCCGCCGCTGATCCACGATCCGGATGGCCTGCTGCTCGCGCCTTCCGCCCGGCCCGCGGCGCGCGGGGCCTGACCGCTGTCCGTGCAATAACCGGGAACTTGCCGTCATCGGATCGACGCGGACGAAGCCGGCGAGGGAAACTCTGATAAATCAGACTTTCCCTGGTGTGGCGTCCCGAAAAATAGGATATCCGGATTCCGGTGCGGGATCTGGGTCGATTCGTGTCGCCATCTCTGTTTCGAAAAACCGGATTCCACCGTGGGGTGGCGATTCTTCTACTCCAAGATCGTCGAAAGCTTCGCCAGTACTTCGTCGACGATCACGGAAGGTACGCTTTCCAGCTTCCGGGCATGTCTGGAGCCGAGGTCGAGGGCTCGCGGCTGGTCACAGCGGACCACCCCTGTCGTTCGGGTACCGGCGCCGGTGAGCGATACCGCGAAACCGGCCGTGCGTGCAAAACTTCCACCGCTGCTGATGGGCAGCACGACCGGCGTCTTCGTAAGTCGGTTGAACGCTCCAGGCGAGATCACGAGAACGGGCCGCATCCCGCGTTGTTCGTGACCCGAAGCCGGGTCGAGCGAGACGAGGTAAATATCGCCACGTTCCATCACAGCAGTTCGCGACCGGTAGGCTTCGCGTCAAGCCATGACCGGTCTTCGGCCGTGCGCCTGACTTTGGGATGGCACCGGGCAAGCAGTTCGTCGAGCGTATAGTGCGGTCGCGTCTGCGGCGCGACCACCAGGCGGCCGGCATCGATCGCCAAGGCAACCTTGGAGCCAGGCTTCAGGTTTAGGACGTCGAGCAGCGCCGGTGGAACCGCCAGCATGGTCGAGCCGCCGACTTTGCGTAGATTGGTGGTGTGCATCTTTGCCTCCAAGGTTATACGCAAATATAACCTAATCCGTCACGGTCGGCAATTCACTCCCGCACCACCCGCGCCGCACAACTGTGCGGCCAAGCGGGGAGTGCAGCACGCTTTGAACCGCCCGGCTTTCCCGGGAGCTGGGCGATTCGGTAGTGTCTCGACTTGAGACACCATCTTTCCCCCGGGGCCAGAACAATTCGGCTGTGTCTCAAGTGGAGACAACATCCTTTTCTGGGGGCGTACGGGTCTGGCCATCGGTCTTGATCCGACTCTGTCCACCACCAAACTGCCGTTCGGTACTGTTGTCATTCCGGACGAACCCGCGAAGCGGGTGAGATCCGGAATCTGCTCCCGTTTGCCGCAAAACCACAGCAGATTACAAAGTCCATCCATGGACTTTGCCATTCGGGCCGACCTTCGCTTGTTCAAATTCGTTCCAGACGAATTTGTCCGGGTTCCTGCGCCGGCATCCCGGCGCACGCCCCGAATGACGACGTAAAAATTCCTCCGCAACACCGCGCTAGGCCATCCCGCCGTTGACGCCGATCACCTGGCCGTTGACGTAACTCGCGGCATCCGAACACAGGAAGGCGATCACGTCCGCGACTTCCCGCGGCGTGCCCATCCGCGCGGCGGGAATCAGTTGCCGGATCCGTTCCGGCGTGAACAGTTCCTTCGTCATGTTCCCTTCGATGATGCCGGGCGCCACCACGTTGGCGGTGATGCCGCGGCCTGCCATTTCGCGCGCCAGCGATTTCACCGCGCCGTGCAGCGCGGATTTCGCCGCGGCGTAATTGGCCTGACCGCGATTGCCCAGCGTCGCGGCCACCGAGGACACCGCGACGATGCGCCCGAACCGCGCACGCGCCATCGGCAGCAGCAGCGGCTGCACCGCGTGGAAGAAGCCGTGCAGCGACACGTCGATCACGCGCCGCCATTGTTCCTCGCGCATCCCCGCCAGCGGCGCGTCGTCGTGGATGCCGGCGTTGTGCACCAGTGCGTGGACGGGACCGGATTCCAGCAGACGCTCGATCGCGGCGCGGGTGGCATCGGCGTCGGTCAGGTCGAACGCGACGGCCTCGGCATCGCCGCCTTGTCCGCGGATTTGGGAAACCGTCGCCTCCGCACGCCCGCGATTCGCATTCGCATGCACGAGCACGTGCCAGCCGTCGCGCGCCAGCGCCCGGCAGGTCGCGCCGCCGAGGTCGCCGCTGCCGCCGGTGACCAGCGCGCGGCGCATGTCTTTTCGCATCGGCCCTCCTCGTTGTCATCCCGGCGACGCGGAGAGCGTACATGGATGCACCTGTCTTGAGGAGCGAGGAAAGCCGGGATCCATTCTGCTCCCCTCTCCCTTCGGGGAGCTGCCATCCGTGGCCTGCCTTGCGGCAATCCTGCCGCTTCAATGGCTTTGCAACATCACCGCCGCGCGCCCTTGTGCCAACAGCGCCCCGCGATGCTCGACCCGGAACGCATACTGCAGGCTGGCGCCGGTGCCGAGCAAGCGCTCGACGCGGATTTGCAGCTTGCCCGGCAGGTCGTCGATCCGTTCGACGTGCAGCGCGACCTCGCGCAACGCCGCCAGCCTGCCCGGCCGGATCGCGACGCCAACGGTGCGCGACAGCAGCGCACCGTGCACCGCCATCGCCTGCGCGGCGTACTCGCACAGGTTCACCGCGTGCAGCCTGCCGTCCGCGCGCAGGGGATTGTCGCGGCGCGCATGGCTCGCGCTGCGCGCATGCAGGCGCACGGCATCCCAATCGACCACCTCGTCCAGCAGGCACATCGCGTCCGCGTGCGGGATCAGCGCCGCCCATTCCGGTTTCGGGAGCATGCGCATCAGCCCCTCTCCCGTCGGCAGAGGGACGAAGGTACGGTGAATTTGAATCCGTCGTTCACTGCCGGACCCTCACCCGCCCGGTCCCTTGCTCGACCGGCGTGACCGCGCATTGATCGGGCGGTCCATCGGAGCAAGTGGTCGGGCATCCTCTCCCGAAGGGAGAGGAAAAGCAGCGTGCGGCGCCATCAGCACCGACAGCGCGAAATGGAACAGCACGCCCAGCGCCACGGTCAGACCGATCGCGCGCAGCACCGGCACGCTGGACAGCGCCAGCACGCCGAACACCAGCAGCGCGGAAGCCACGCACACCAGCGTCGCGTGCAGCGTGCGCAGATCCTCGCGTTCATCGCCGGTGCGGCGCTCGAAGAACAGCGCGTAGTGCAGGCCCAGGCCCGCCGCCAGCGTCAGCGAAACGAGATGGAACAGCGACAGCGGAATGCCGGCCGCACGCAGCACGGCCAGCACCAGCAGCGTCGCCAGGGTCATCGGCCCCAGCACATGCAGCGCGCGCCGGGGACTGCGCAGCGCCAGCGTGACCGTCGCGCACAGCAACAGCGCGGCGATGCCCAGCGCAACCAGGATGCGCTGCCGGTACGCGGCCACCAGCGATTCGGTGGCTGCCTTGAGATCCAGCAGATGCACGGCGCCATGCGTGCCGCCGGCCCATGCCGCGATCGCGGCGGGATCGCGCACACCGCTCAACGTGCCCAGTCCGATCCAGCCGTCCTCCTGTCGCACCAGCATGGCTTGCAGCCGGGCGCCCAGCGGCGATTGCCCGATGCTTGCCGGGGTCAGCGGCGGCAGCGTGCGGGCAGCCTCGACATCCGCCACGAACGGCGCGAACACACCGGCGCGGAACGGCAGCCCGGCCATCGCCTGCCGCAACGCGGATTGCAGCGCCGCCGCATCGGGCAGCTTCGCCTGCCGTGCGCGCTGCGTGGCGATGCTCGGCAGATAACGCGAGGGCAATTCGAACGCGTCCAGCGCGTGATGCGCGACCAGCGTCCGCATTTCCGGCGCGATCCGTTCCGAAAGCTCGAGCACGCCCTGCTCGCCCGGCGCGCGCAATACCAACAAATAGCGGACGTCCGGCGCGCCCAGTTGCGCGCGCAGGCGCGCGTCGCGTTGCAGTTCCGCCTGCGGCACCGGTGTCAGCGCGGCAAGATCGTTCTGCCAGAACCGGCCCGGCGCCAGCGCGGCGACCGCGATGCCGGCCGCGGCGACCAGCCACGGCAGCCAGCCCGGACGCGGCAGGCGCGCGAGGCAATGCCAGGCCGCCGCGAGTCCCGGTGTCACCGCCATGTCGCGTTCGGCCTCCGGCAGCACCCGCGGCAGCAGCCAGCGCGTGCAGGCGCCGGCCACGATCAGGCCGGTGATGGTGAACACCGCGAGCTGCTGAAGACCCGCGACGCCCGAGGCGAAGAACGCCAGATACGCGATGCACACCGACGCGATCGCGGTCGCCAGCAGCGGCCACAGCTCGCGCACGCATTCGAGCGCGCTCGCGCCGGTGCGCCGGTGGCTGAACACGCGCAGCGGATATTCCTGCGCCACGCCCAGCAGGGTGAAGCCGAACGCGACGGTGATGCCGTGCACGTGCCCGAACGCAAGCGCCAGCATCGCGAAGCCCGTGGCTGCGCCGGACAGCAGCGGCAGCGCGGTCACCAGCAGCGGCACCGCGCTGCGGTACGCAAGCAGCAGCATCAGCACGAAACCGAGGGTGGTGATCGCGCCGAAACGGTCGGCTTCGGCGCGGGTGACGCGCGCGGCCTGCACGCCGAACCAGCCCGGCCCGCTGATCGCCAGTTTCGCGTCCTTCGCATCCGGCAGCGCGGCGAAATGTTCCTGCAGTGCCGCGATCGCGCGCGCCTGCGCGCCGGGGTCGAAGCCCGGCGCGCGCGTTTCGGCCACCAGCAGGGCTTCGCCGCGATCCGAGAACCATACGCCGTCGCGCAACCGGGGTTGATGCGGCGGCGCCCACCGCTCGGCGAGCTTCAGGGTTTCCAGCGTGGGATCGCGGGGCAGCAGCGGCTTCAGCAGCGGCGCGGCCGGCGAGGACAGGTCCTGCAATCGTTGCTGCAATTGCGCGTGCAGGTACGCCGCGTCGAAGCGGTGCGTGTCCAGCGTGGGCGACAGCAGATAGCGGTACGGCAGCAGGTGCGGCGCGATCGACGCGAGGCCCCCGCCGCCGTTGGCGACGTGCACGAACAGCGGATCGTGTGCCAGCGCCTCGTCCAGCCCTTGCGACAATGCCGCGAGCTCGCCTTCGGGCGCGCCCGAGATCGCGAGCAGCAGCAGCCGCGAACCGGGACCCGAGCCGATTTCGTCCAGCAGCAGTTTCTGGTCGGCGGTGCGCGCGGGCGGCACGAAATCGCGCAGGTCGGAACTGATCGTCAGGTGTCCGGCGACGCCGGACGCGAGCGCGATGACCGCCGCCAGCCAGACGAGATAGATGGCGATCCGGGCGCGGTTCCTCATGTGCCGTTGCGGCAGCGCGCCAGCAGCGCCGACTGCAGCGGCGCCGCGCTTGGCAGGCCCGCCTGCGCCATCTCACCCAGCAGGGTGACGGTGGTGTCGCCGCCGGCCTCGTGCAGGGTCATGCAGCGCGGCGCGTTGCCGCGGCCGTCGATCACGATCGACGCGATCCGGTCCCTCAGCGTGCCGGCGCGCGGCGTCAGCGTCAGCACCCAGCGTGCGTTGCCGCCCTGCACCGACAGCGTGAAGTCGTGCGACAGCGCCGCGGCATCGCCGTCCAGCAGCGCCCGGAAGCCGGCCAGGACCGCGCCGACCTGCGGCGCGCGCGCGACCGGCATCCGGCGGACCGCGCCGTTGCCGCGCTGCACCGACAGTTCGCCGTCGTCGATCTTCGCGACCTCGCGCCAGGGTTTCTCGACATCGCGCTCCAGCCTGTCGCCGCCCAGCCAGTGCAGCTCACCCGACACGATCAGCGGATGGTCCAGCATGCCGCTGTAACTCACCTCGATGAAGGCGGTGCTGGCCGGCGGCGGCCGTGCCAGGCGCGCCAGCAGCGCCGCCGCGGGGTCCCGCGGCGGGGCGGCCGTCGCCGGCAACGCGAAGGCAGCCAGCAGCGCCAGCACGGCGCGTTCAGCGCGCACGCTGTGACGCGGCCAGCGCCACGCGCGGCAGCCGGATCGCGCCCGGTTCGGGAAGCGAATGCCAGAAATCATAGAAGTTGAACCAGTTGTACGGCGCCTCGCGCAGGTGGTGTTCCAGCCGCGCCGCGTAATGACCCACGTAGGCGTCGAGTGCGGCGCCGCGCTGCTCGCGCGGCAGCACCACGCGCTCGGCCAGCGGCTCGAACACCAGGTCGTAGCGGCTGCCGCCGCGGTACATGCCGAGGCACAGCACCACCGGCACGCCCAGCGCGGACGCGATCAGCCACGGCGCGGCCGGGAATGGCGCGTCCTCGCCGAAGAACGGCACCATGCGCATCGCCTCGTGCGCGCGGCCACGATCGCCCAGCAGCGTGATCATCGCGCCTTCGCGTGCCGCCTCGGACAGCGCCAGCACGATGTCCGGTCCGCCGCGCGCGGTGTCGAGCACGCTGTCGGCCAGTTCCGGCGCCAGTGCTTCCAGCAGCGCGGTCAACGCCGGTGTCTTGGCCTTGTCCATCACCAGTTTCAACTTGTGCTGCGGTTGCCGCGCGGCCAGCGCGCGCAATACCTCGAAGCTGCCCACGTGCGCGCCCAGCAGCAGCACGCCGCTGCCCGTGTCGAGACGGCTCCTGAGCGCCTCGACGCCGCGCATGGAAACCTCGAAGCCGTCCAGCCCGCGCGCCAGCAGGAACACGCGGTCGAGGATGGTGGAGGCGAACGCGTGGATCAGCCGCATGACCTGCCACGGCGTGCCGGGCCTGCCCTGGAGCCGGCGGAAGTAATCGCGCGCGGCGCGACGCTCGGGTCCGCGCCGGAAATAGAAGTACAGCGTGATCGGATACAGGAACAGCCGGGCGAACGGACGGCCGAAATGCAGCCCGATGAAACGGATCAGCCAGATCGCGAACCAGCCGCCGGCTTCGGGACGGCTCTGCCAGTGCTCGGTCATGGCGCGGTCTCCAGCACGCCGCTCGCCAGCATGGCTTCGCCGCGCGTCACCGTGAAGCGCACGCGCGCGCCATCCTCGCGCAGCACCAGCACGGCATCCTGTTCCGGCAGCAGCGGCTGCGTGAACTTCACATCGAACTTCGCGATGCGCGCGCCGCGCCATTGCCTCAGCGCCGCCGCGACGCGCTCCAGCAGCACCACGCCCGGCACCACCGGCTGTCCCGGGAAATGTCCGGCCAGCGCGGGATGGCCGGCGTCGATCCGAAGCGGCGCGGTGAAGGCTTCGCTCATCCGCGGCCTTCCCCGTCGCGGATCAGTTGCGGCCAGCGCCGCGCCAACTGCACCAGGAAACGCCGCAGCGACGGATGCGGCAGTCCGCGCAGGTGCCAGCGCCGGAAGGCATACTCGGCCGCGAACGCCAGCACCAGCAGGGCCCAGCAGCCGCCTTCCGGATACCAGGTCAGCAGCGCATCGGGCAGGGCGAACGGAGGCCGTGCCTTCAGCACGGACAGCCAACCCTGCTCCGCGAACAGCAGCACCAGCAGCGCCATCAACGCCAGCGCACCCAGCACGCCGACCCAGTAGAGCGTCACGCCGCGTCCGTAGGCGCGCACGCCCGGCAACCCGAGCCGGGCCTCGCCTTCGATCACCCGGATGAAACGGGTGACCAGTGGTTCTTCGCCGCGGCGCAGGGTGCGCGCGAACAGCCATGCCAGTGCGGAAAGGATCACCACCGGCAGCGCGGCCAGCGCCAGCGAAATGCGGCCCATCGACGCGGGCACCAGCGTGAGCGTCGCCAGCGCCAGCCAGGCCAGCGCCAGCACGACGCTGCGCTGCCGCCACAGCGACGGCAGCCAAGCCAGCAGCAGCAGCGAAACCGCCGCGATGCCCAGCATCGGCTCGTGCAGCCAGCCCGCGAGCAGCACCAGCAGTCCGCAGCCCAGCAACAGCCACGGCAGCCAGCCCGGCTGCGGCGCGGCGCGGCGTTGAAGGGCGGAAACCGGCATCGATGCTCCCTGCGCGCGAGTCGAGGCGCGCGCATGTATATCATAGGCGGCGGTCCTGAACGGCCGACGGATGCTTCCCGGCGCAGGGTCCGTTGAACGGGGCGGCACCGCGTGTGCGGCCCCGCAGTTCCTCGCCACGGATGGCGGCTTCGGGCGTTCCGGTTGCCGGCGTCTCCCGCCGTATCCACCCGCGTGGACAGCACATGGATGACAGACACGACACCGATGTCCTGGTCGTCGGCGGCGGTCCCGGCGGCTCCACCGTCGCCACGCTGCTGGCCCGGCGCGGCTGGCGCGTGACGATGCTGGAACGCGACAGGCATCCCCGCTTCCACATCGGCGAATCGCTGCTGCCCGCCAACATCCCGATCTTCGAGGAGCTGGGCGCGCTGGACAAGCTGCGCGCGATCGGGCGCCTGAAGCTGGGCGCGGATTTCCCGCGCGACGACGGCAGTTGCTACACCTTCCGCTTCGAGCGCGCGCTGGGCAGCACGCCGCCGTATTCCTTCCACGTGCTGCGCGAGGACATGGACAAGATGCTGTTCGAGCACGCGCGCGAATCGGGCGTGGACGCGCGCGAGCAATGCAGGGTCACGCGCGTCGATTTCGACGCTGCAGGCGTGACCGCGCAGGTCGCAACGGACGGCGGGACAGTCACGCTGCGGGCGCGCTATCTGGTGGATGCTTCCGGCCGCGACACCCTGCTCGGCAAGCAACTGAAACTGGTCCGGCGCAGCGGAAGGCACCAGAGCGCCGCGCTGTTCGCGCACTACCGCGATGTCGATTACAGCCCCGATGATCCCGGCGGCAACGTGATCAGCGTCAACCGCTTCGCGCACGGCTGGGCGTGGCTGATTCCGCTGCCCGACGGTTCCAGCAGCATCGGCGCGGTGTGCAAGCCGTCCTGGCTGCAGCAGCGGCGCGGCGCCGACCACGGCGATTTCCTCGAACGCACGCTGGCGATGGTGCCCGGCGCGCCGGAGCGCATGACACGCGCGCGGCGGATTTCCGGCGTGCGCGTCACCGGCAATTACTCCTACGCCTGCGAACGGATGGCCGGTCCGCGCTGGATCATGGTGGGCGACGCGTGGGCGTTCCTCGATCCGGTGTTCTCGTCCGGCGTGTTCCTCGCGATGTACGGCGCGCGCCGCGCCGTGGACGTGGTGGACGGCGCCTTGCGCGAGCCCGCACGCGAGGCGGCATTGCAGCGCGCGCATGCACGCCACCTCGGGAAGGGCTATGCGCGCTTCGCGTGGTTCATCGTCCGCTTCAACTCGCCCGTGATGAGGAATCTTTTCGCCAGCCCGCGCAACCTGTGGCGAGTGGAACAGGGCGTGATCTCGCTGCTGGCCGGCGACGTGTTCGACGACAGGCGCGTGCTGCGCAAGCTGACCCTGTTCAAGCTGATCTACGCGGCCGTTTCGCTTCGCAACCTGCGCCGCTGGGCCGCCGAGCTGCGCGACCGCCGCCGCCAGAACCGCCTGCGGTACACGGATGGCGGCACGCCGGCCGACGCGGCGTGATGCCTTCTCACGAACGCAGGCCGACCCCCCGGTGCAGGAGCGTCAGCGCGATCGCGCCCAGCACGGCCGCGAACGCCAGCATCACCAGGTAGGCGATCCACACCGGCACGTCGCCGATGCCCAGCACGCCGTAGCGGAAGCCGTTGACCATATACAGGATCGGGTTGACCAGCGAGGCCTCGCGCCACGGCGAGCCCAGCATGTTGACGGAATAGAACACGCCGCCGAGATACGTCAGCGGCGCCAGCACGAAGGTCGGCACGATCGCGATGTCGTCGAACTTCCTCGCGAACATCGCGTTGATGAACCCGGCCAGCGAGAAGATCACCGCGCCCAGCAGCACGGTGGTGACCGCGACCAGCGGGTGCGCGACGCGCAATGACGTGAAGAACAGCGCGATGCCCAGCACGATCGCCCCGATCAGCAGGCCGCGCAGCACCGCGCCGGCGACATAACCGGCCAGCACCACCCAGCTCGGCATCGGCGAGGCCAGCAGCTCCTCGACGTAGCGGCCGAACTTGGAACCGAAGAAGCTGGAGGTGATGTTGGCGTAGCAGTTGTTGATCACGCTCATCATCACCAGGCCCGGCACGATGTACTGCATGTAGCTGAAGCCGTGCATCGGCCCGATCCGGCTGCCGATCAGTTTGCCGAAGATCACGAAATACAGCGTCATGGTGATCGCGGGCGGCACCAGCGTCTGCGTCCAGATGCGCAGCATCCGGCGCACCTCCCGGCGGGTGATGGTGTACAGCGCGATCGCATTGGCGCGCGCGATCGAGGGCGCCCAGGCACGCGCGTCGAAACGGGTTGCGCTCTCGGCGTGAAGGTCGTTCATGCGCCTGCCACCCTCAAATCGTCATTCCGGGGTTGCCCGCGGATTTCTTGCGCGCAGAACCCGGAATCCGGTGTCCGTGCTCCGATTCCGCCCTTGATGCGCCTGCCAGACACGCCGGATGCCGGATCGCGCCCGCCACGCGGGCCTGTCCGGAATGACGACGATGCTGGTTCTTCGCGACCGATGTTCATGCCGCCGCCCTGCCGTTCTCGCCGTTGCCCCGCTCGACCAGCCGCACGAACAGTTCCTCCAGCCGGTTGGTCTTGTTGCGCATCGAGATCACCGTGATGCCGTGCGCGGACAGGCCCGCGAACAGCGAATTGAGGTCGTGGGTCTTGGGCATCTCCGCCTCCAGCGTGCGCGCATCGGCGGCGGTCAGCCGGATGCCGGGAATCGGCGGCAGCGCGCCGAGATCCTCCGCCACGTCCAGCACGAAGGTTTCCACGTCCAGCTTGCGCAGCAGCGCGCGCATCGAGGTGTTCTCGACGATCGTGCCGTGGTCGATGATCGCGATGTTGCGGCACAGCTGCTCGGCCTCCTCCAGGTAATGCGTGGTCAGGATCACCGTGGTGCCGGCGGCGTTGATGCCGGTGATGAACTGCCACATCGCGCGGCGGATCTCGATGTCCACGCCGGCAGTCGGCTCGTCCAGGATCAGCAGGCGCGGCTCGTTCATCATCGCGCGCGCGATCATCAGCCGCCGCTTCATGCCGCCCGACATCATCCGGGTGGGTTCGAACGCCTTGTCCCAGATGCGCAGCTCGTTCAGGTATTTCTCGGCGCGGCGCCGGGCGATCGAGCGCGGGATGCCGTAGAAGCCGGCCACGTTGACGCAGATCTCGAACGGCGTCTCGAACTGGTTGAAGTTGATTTCCTGCGGCACCAGCCCGATCTGCCGCATCACGGCGCCGCGGTCGCGGTGGATCGAGATGCCGAACACCCGCGCGTCACCCGAGGTCGGGTTGACCAGCGAGGACAGGATGCCGATCAGGGTGGACTTGCCGGCGCCGTTGGGCCCCAGCAGCGCGAAGAAATCGCCCGGCGCGACCGTGAGCGAGATGCCCTTCAGGGCCTCGACGCCGTTGGAATAGGTCTTGCGGAGATCGACGACTTCGAGCGCGGGTACGGCGCGCGCGGGTACGGCGCGCGCGGGCTCGCGCGAAGCTGCAGAAGTAGGCATGGGGCGTTAGTATATCGGGCTCTTTGCGCCAAGCCCCGGAACCGCGCTCCGCCGCCGCGGATTGCCACGCCCCATGATCGAACATTTCCAGCTCAGGCTCGCCGACAGCTTCATGCTCGCACCCACGGTGCGGCACATGGCGTTCGAGCGCGCCGACGGGGCGCCGTTCGTGTTCACGCCCGGCCAGTTCATCCAGATCCATTTCACCTACGACGACGGCAAGCCCACCAAGCGCAGCTATTCGGTCGGCACCGCCGGCGACGGCTCCGGCAAGGTGCAACGGCTCGAGATCGCGGTGAGCTACGTCGAGGGCGGCGCGGCGACCAGGCTGCTGGGCGGCATGCCGCACGGCGGCACCGTCGAGGCCAGCGGCCCGTACGGCCGTTTCTGCCTCGACGACAGCGACAGCAACCGGCGTTACCTGCTGATCGCTACCGGCACCGGCATCACCCCGTACCGCGCGATGCTGCCGGTGATCGAACGGCTGATCCGCGAACGCGGCCGCCGCTTCGCCCTGCTGTACGGCGCGCGCACCGAGCGGGAACTGCTGTACGGCGAGGAATTCGAGGCGTTCGCGCACAGGCATCCCGACGCGTTCGTGTTCCATCCCTGCTTCTCGCGCGGCGCACGCGCCACCCCGCGCCCCAACGACCGCCGCGGCCACGTGCAGGACGTGCTGCCCGAATTGCAGCCCGACCCCGAACACGACATCGCGTACCTGTGCGGCAACCCCGACATGATCGACGCCAACTTCACGCTGCTGAAGGAACTGGGCCTGCCGATCAAGCACATCCGGCGCGAGAAATACGTGTCGTCGCGGTAACGAGCCGCATCAGCGCGGGATCCGTTCGCACCGAGCCCGTCAAAGTCGGGTGGCCACGGTTCAAACTTTCCTGACGTGCGCAGTCCGCAAGCGCGCAGCCTCAGCCGCCCCGGGAAATGCCTGTCGCGCCAAGCGCCCTCCCGGGCCACATCCCGTCAGTGGCGCGCGGCATGCACGAAACCGGCAGCCTTGCCAAGGCCGGGGAGCCGGCCGACCGTTGCTTCGGCCGGCGAATTGCGCACGGTCCGCAAAGCGGCGTAGCACCGTACGAGAATTCCGGCGACCCACATCACCGCGATCACCCGTTTCGAGCAAACAATTGCAACTGCGGCGCATCCATCGCAGGATTTGAGACGGTTGCGTTTAAACTGACACGCAGCGTTCCACAGGGGGAATCGCGAGTGCACCGCCGTCCCGCCCAACTCAACCGGCCGCTCACCGCCTCGTCCCCGGTGTCTTCATTGGCGTGCGTCATGCTTTCGGCGCCGACTTTTTTCGCGAAAATTTCGCGATCGTGTCTCCCTGCTCCAGCGTGCTCGTAGCTCTGCGCCTCGATATCGCAAGGCCCCACCAGCGAGGTCGAAGCATGAGTTCTGGCATTTTTCAGGAAATGAAATGAATTTCGATGATTTCTTCAAAAAGGCATTTGGCGGAGAGCGCGTCGATCCATTTGAGTATCAACTCCGCTTGGCCGAAGGGCAATGGCCCGACTTGCTCGATGTCCCCACCGGCATGGGCAAGACGGCAGCAGTTGTTCTCGCCTGGCTCTGGAAGCGCGGCTGGCGTGGAGGTGAACGCCGACCTTGCCCAGATTCCGGTATGCCGCGCCGCTTGGTGTATTGCCTGCCGATGCGTGTGCTTGTGGAGCAAACCGAGGAGACAATCCGCGAGTGGCTGACCAAGTTGGGCATTTGCGACAAAGCCGGCGAGGGCAAGGTCTCAATCCAACTATTGATGGGCGGCGCCGATGACCTGAAGAGCTGGGCGGAATTTCCGGAAGAAGACATGATTCTGATCGGCACCCAGGACATGCTGCTCTCGCGTGCCCTGATGCGTGGCTATGGCATGAGCCGCTACCAGTGGCCCATCCATTTTGCGTTGCTGCATAACGATTGTCTGTGGGTGTTCGACGAAGTCCAGCTGATGGGAGCGGGGCTGGCGACTTCTGCACAACTGGAAGCTTTTCGCCGCGTTTTCCCGCTTGCGAAAAGCAGCCGCACACTCTGGGTCTCTGCCACTCTGAATCCCGAATGGCTGGCGACGGTGGACATGCGCCCGCACCTCGGTTCATTGATTCCGTGCGCGCTTGGCGAGCAAGACCGGCGGCAGGCAAGCGATCGGCTGCAGGCGGTGAAGTCCTTGCAAAAAGCTCCCGTCACTCTCACGAATGAAACCGGCAAGGATCATGCGAAAACCTATCTCGATCGCCTTTGCAAGCTGGTGCTGGAAAATCACATCGAGCAATCGCAAACATTGGTCATCGTCAATCGCGTTGAACGCGCGCAGCGTCTATTCCAGTCGTTGTGCGAACAGCGCCCAGGCAAGCCCGATTTGCTGATTCATGCGCGCTTCCGCGCCGCCGAGCGCGCCGCGCAGGCTCAACGTCTGCGCGACCAGGGGGTTGCCGACCGCATCATCGTCGCCACCCAGGCGATCGAGGCGGGCGTGGACATTTCCTCGAAAACTCTGTTCACCGAACTCGCTCCTTGGGCCTCCCTCGTCCAGCGCTTTGGCCGTTGCAACCGCTACGGTGAACACAACAGGGATGGTGCCCGCATCTTCTGGGTGGACATCGAAAGCGGCAAGGATCTGATGCTCCCCTATGACACCGATGCCTTGGCTAATGCTCGCAACAAACTCACAGGCCTCACCAGCGCCTCGCCGCAGAACTTGCCGGCCACAGACGAGGCGCGGCCGTTGACTGCGGTCCTGCGCCGCAAGGATCTGCTTGACCTTTTTAACACCGATCCGGATTTGTCCGGTTTCGATGTGGACATTTCCGATTACATCCGCGACAGCGACACGCCTGGTGTGCAGGTGTTCTGGCGCGATTTCGAGGATGATCCCAACACTCCAAAACCTCAGGGCAGACCTGACCGCCGAGAGTTGTGCCCGGTCTCCATCGGGCAGGCAAAAGACCTCGCCAAACGCAAGGATGTCACGCTCTGGCAATGGGATTCGCTCGACGATCGATGGGTAAAGCTGGATCGTGCGCCCCGACCTGGCATGACACTGCTGGCTCGCGCGTCCGACGGCGGTTATGGCACCGTCATCGGCTTTGATGCCAGCCTCCGTAAACCCGCCGTACCGACTCTCGCCATCGGAACACCACCTCCCGAGAACGCCTACGGCGAAGACTGGCGTTCACATCAAAACAAGCCGGTGGGACTCGCTCCTCACCTTGCTCATGCAGCTGATCATGCCGGCAAGCTGTGCGATGCCGTTGAAGAAATTGCGCATCGCGCAATCGTCGTGCGCGCTGACCGCTGGCACGATCTAGGCAAGGCGCATGAGGTTTTCGATGCCACCATGCATGCGTGTGACAAAGCTCCTGCGGGCTTTCTTGCCAAATCGCCCTGCACTGGTCGGCACAAGAGGAAGTTTTTCCGTCACGAACTCGCTTCCATGCTCGGGTGGCTGGCCCAGCACAACGGCGAACCCGACGCCGATCTGATCGCCTACCTGATCGCGGCCCACCACGGCAAGGTTCGCATGAGCCTGCGCGCGATGCCTACCGAAGAAGCGGACGAGCACGTCAAACGCTTCGCCCGCGGCGTGTGGGAAGGTGACGTCCTACCGGCCCTGGATTTTGACGGCGAACACAGCGCTGAAACCACCCTGAAGCTCGCCCTGATGGAAATCGGCGAAGGCGAGCAAGGGCCCTCGTGGACCGAGCGCGTCCTGAAACTGCTCGATCAATACGGTCCCTTCCAACTGGCCTGGCTGGAAACCCTGGTGCGCTTGGCCGACTGGCGCGCATCCAGAGCGGAACAGCAAGGAGATGATGCCCATGAATGAGGTCGTCCTCGCTGGTTGCACGCCGACTCCGCTAGCGAATTATCTGAAGGCGTTGGGGGTGCTGCGTCTGTTGTCGACGAAGTACCCCAATACTCGCGGCTTCTGGCGTGGTGACCAATTCGTTCTTCGTACGACACTCGACCGTGAAGGTATCGAACACTTTTTTCTGAGCGACTACGTGCCCACCCCCATCATGGCGCCGTGGAATAGCGGCAGCGGGTTCTATTACCAAGAGCGAAAATCCAAAGAGAAAGACCCAGCGACGGGTAAAAAAAGGAAGCTTGGCATTTTCGATCAGGAAACTGCAGCCACCAAGGTGGTGGCTGCCATGCTCAGCAGCACGAGCGCAAGGCTTGATGCCTACAGGCAGGTGCTCAACTCCATCAAAAGCGTGGTGCAGCAAGCAGGCTTTGTAACAGCGCCGGATAGCGGCAAGCAGAAAGACGACTTCATCCTTTCGTTACGTGCCACGCTATCCGACGAATGTGTTCAAGCGATAGATGCTGGTCTTGTCGTTAGCAGAGAGAGAACCCAGTACCCGCCCTTGCTCGGTTCCGGCTGGAATGATGGCAACCTAGATTTCACCAGCAACTTCATGCAACGACTTTTGGACGTGTTGGGTACGACTGATAGCTCGTTGCCTGAACCGTCTTTGGACTGGCTGCGTGCGAGCCTCATCGGAACAACTGCACCAAATTTGACCAAAAACAACATTGGACAGTTTTCCCCCGGTCAAGCTGGCGGACCCAACGGTGGCAACGGCTTTGAGGCGGACGCTGCCATCAATCCGTGGGACTTCGTATTGATGATTGAAGGTGCCCTCACCTTCGCGGCCGCTGCGGTACGCCGTAACGCCGAGGATCCTGAAGGCGTTTTGAGCTACCCGTTCACCGTACGCGCTGTGGGGGCTGGTTCCGGGAGCTTGGGTGAAGGTGATGCAGCCAGCGCACGCGGCGAATTGTGGATGCCGCTTTGGTCGCAACCCGCTACTTATGGAGAGATACGCGCCTTGATGGCCGAAGGCCGGGTTGCATTGGGCAAAAAACCGGCACGCGATGCGCTCGATTTTGTCCGTGCGGTGCAGCACCTGGGTGGCTACCGAGGGATCAGCAGTTTCCAGCGCTTCGGCATCTTGATGCGCTCGGGGAAAGCCTATCTGGCAACACCGTTGTCGCGCGCCGAAGTCAGCGACGAGCCGAAATCGCGCTGGCTGGATGATCTTGATCGAAATCATTGGCTCGAACGTTTTCGCCAATTTGCTCGCGGTGACAATGGTTCCAACCGCTTTTTGATGCTACGCAGGCGTCTGGAAGACAGATTGTTCGCATTCTCAGGCCGGGAGCCGAGTAAGGCGGAAGTGCAGTCGCTGTTGGCATTGCTGGGCGAAATTCAATCGGCTTTGTCGAGCAGTCGGAAGGCACGCGAAAGTGTTAGGCCCATTCCAAGACTTTCCGAACAATGGGTATTGGCGGCGGATGACGGTACATCTGGCTTCCGCATCGCCAAGGCGTTAGCCGGCTTGCATGGCTTGGCTGGTGAACCAATGCCATTACGCGCCCAACTTTTCCCCATAGACGAGAAGTACGACAAGTGGATGACGCCGGATGCGAAAGAAAAGGTACGCATCTATGTTGGCCAGAAAGGCCGGCTGGTGGACACCATGCGGGCCTTGCTTGAGCACCGATTATGGCTCGCGGAAAAGCTGGCGATGCAGGACAAGCCGCTCGAGAGCCCGGCAGGCGCGACGCTGGAAGACCTCAACGCCCTCCTGCGCGACGACCGCATGGACGAGCGCATTGCCGCGCTGTTGCCCGGCTTGAGCCTGTGCGACATCCCGGAAGATGCCGACAAGCGCGCTGGCGAAGGCGCCGTGCCGGCGGCCTTCGGTTTGATGAAACTGGCGCTGGCACCCTACAGGGTCTTGCGCAGCCTGGATCGTCTTGGCGTGGGCGATCACCTGCCTGTGCCTGCGGGCATGCTGGCGCAACTTGCATCGGGCAATCGCGAAAACCGGGCCGTGAAAACAGCATGGCGACGGTTGCGCAATTCCGGATTGGCGCCTGTCTTTTCGCATCCAGACACATTGCCAACCCTTGACGCCGCGATCGCAGCGCGGGCCGCCGCCGCATTGTTGATCCCGCTCCGTTTTGGAGCCGTCGGCCGACTTGCCAGCAGTCTGCTGGATGAATCCGAAATGATGTCTGAAATCGAATCCGCCTGATATCAAACCCGCAAGGAGAAATCATGAGCCTCATTTTTTCCGCTCTCGCCGATGCGCCTCGCCTGTTGCTGCGCGCCAAACTCAAACCGTTGCAAGGCACGCGCTTTCAGCCCACCGGCTTTCCCGAAATCGGCGCCGCACTCTACGAGGGCCCTGACGGCACACCGACACTGTTGGTTGAGTCCGCACAGAGCATGGCCAACCGCATGGAAGCCGTGTGCTGGGACAAGACCGCCGATGACTGGGTGGAGCCGCTCAAGGGCCTGTCCGTCATCAAGGTCAACGACAAGGATGGCAAGCCGCTCACCAATTCGGTGCTGGAAGCGCACCGGATTAATTCACCCTACATCTTGGAAGGCCAGGATAAGAAAATTTTCAACAGGCTGAAGAATGAGCTGGCAGACATGGAAGAAGGTCTGGTGGACTTGCGCAAGCTTGCTGGAATCCTGCTCGCGCTCGACGCAAATGCTCTGCTGCATGGCGTATTCCTGGCCAAGAAGGAACTGGCGGGAGGCCGCCTTCGTTTGCCCAGAGCACTATCGGCTTTCATCGAAGCCACCAACAGCAAGCTTGCTTCGAGCGGAGGCGTAAAGAACGATTCAGTCAACCCATCTGGTGATACCTCCAAGGGTTTTGGCAATGTGCCCTTCGCCCGCGACGAATTCGTTTCACCCGAGATCTACGCCTATTTCAACCTCGACCTCGCGCAACTACGCGGCTATGGCTTTTCGCAAGCCGTTTACGATCTTCTGGTAGCAATTGCGCTCTACAAGATTTGCGCATTTCTGGAACATGGTCTGCGCCTGCGCACGGCCTGCGATCTGGAATGCGATGGCATCGAGGTGCAGCGCCCACAAGGTTTCGAGTTGCCCACCCTCGACGGGCTGAAGCAGGCGCTTCCAAGCCTCATCGGCAAAGCCAAGGCCGATGCAGGATTCGAGGTCACGACCGTGACGTACAGCAGCGGCAAAGTGAAAAAAGGCAAGGTGGAAAAAGCCGATACCGGCACAGATGCCGACGACGGCGATAACGGTGAGGATTGAGCCATGCTTGCACTGTCCTTCACCTTTCCTGCCGGCCGCTATCACGCAACACCTTGGGACAGGCATGTCAACGAAGGCGCGGTCTCCTGGCCGCCCGAGCCGTGGCGGATTCTGCGTGGTCTGATTTTTACCTGGCACCACAAGGTCAAACACACTGGCAAGCACAGTGAATCCACGTTGACCGGTTTGATCGAATCGCTGACACGGGAACTACCTCAATACAGCCTTCCTGCAGCGAGTCATAGCCATACACGCCACTACATGCCGCAATTCGCCACCGGCGACACGAAGCTGGTCTTCGATGCATTCACGGCCGTAAAGCGGAACGATCCATTGACAGTGATCTGGCCGAATTTGGAGCTGCCTGACGAACAGCGTCAATTGCTGGACGACCTTTTATCCGTAATGGGCTATCTCGGCCGCGCCGAATCCTGGGTGGAGGCCAAGCGCATCGCCGAAGCGCCAGAACCCAACTGTAAACCGGGCACGCAGTCCCTGAACGTGGAAACCGGTGAGCTCAAGGGGGAGATCATCACTCTCTACGCATCTTTGTCGTCGAACGAATACCAATCCTTGCGCATGCGCTTTCTTGCCGACAAGAAGGCCGCACAAAAACTGGACGCCACCCTGCCGGACAATTTACTGGATGCACTCGGCACGACCACGGCCGACTTGCGCAAGCAAGGCTGGAACCAGCCGCCAGCGGCACGAAAAGTGAGTTACCTGCGCCCTGTCGGTGCACTGCGACCTCGCTATGCGGTTCCCAAAACCGAGGTGCCCGCCGCCACTGCGGCCAGCTTCATCGTGATCGGCAAGCCACTGCCTCGAGTGGAGGATGCCTTGCGCGTGGGCGAGATGATGCGCGCGGCGGTCATGAGCAGGGCCAAGCGCATCCTCGGCGAAGATCGCATCCCGCCCATCTTTTCCGGCCACGCTCTACCCGCCGGAAATCGGCATCGCCATGCTTTCTATCTGCCGTGGGACAGTAATGCCGACGGCCATATCGACCGCATCCTGTTGCATGTCCCGGACGGCATGAATGCCGAACAACAAGGGATCGTGGAACAGGTCAAGAAGCTCTGGAACCGCAATGGCAGCGAGTGGCGGCTGGTGCTGGAAAACATCGGCAATATCGGCATCGCGAATGCCTTGATCCGGCCGAGTACCATCTGGGAATCGGTCACCCCCTATCTGCATCCTTGGCACGTCAAGAAAAATTTCGGCATTGAAGATCAACTGCGCCGCGAATGCCGTGAACGCGGCCTGCCCGAACCCGTACTACTCGAATCGTTCGATGAGGTGAGCGTAAGCAACGGGCGCAAGCGCCGCCCGATCCATTTTCAACGTTTCCGCGCGCGCCGTGGTCTCACTCAGCCCGATCGCCTCGGCAGTTTCTGGCGCCTGACTTTCCCGGAACCGATCGCCGGCCCGCTGGCATTCGGCTTTGCCTGTCATTTCGGACTCGGCTTGTTCGTCCCCGTTGAATGACGAATGGCCTGGGATGGGCATGCATCCGCGTGTGTGGACATCGTGCGGCACTGTTCGCGCGTGCCGCACCATTGCGCCGATGCCTATGCTCCGCCCTCGCGTTTCCGCAGCGCCCCGATTTCCGCGAGCAGCGCGCCCAGCGGCAGCGCCTCCATGCGCTTGTGCAGCGATAGCGTGCATCGCCCGGATGCACCACGTACAAACGCTGCAATCGCAAATCGGCGAACGCCACTTGCATGGACTTGGTGAGCGTCGGCGCGTCGCGGTATTTGATCTCCACTCCCAGACGGCGGCCGTTGACCTGCAGCAGCTGGTCCAGCTCCGCGTGGCCCTGCGTGGCCCAGTAGTGGGCGTTGCGTTCGCCGGCAAGCAGGAGAATCTGTTCCAGTGCGAAACCCTTCCACGATGCGTCGAGCTTGGGGTGGCCCCTCCTCCGTCCGGCTTGATCTGCGCTTTTTGCTGCGCACACGGATCTGGGCGGCTATCCTTGGACTCTTCCCGTTGCCACGATGCCTCACCTCCCATGTCCAAGCGCGGAAAGAAATCCTCCCAGCCGCCTTCCGGGCATTCAAGCAATGAATTGGCCGGTGTCTCCCCGCACACGCTGAGGGTATTGAAAACGGCGCTCGTCAACCTCGGCAAGGCCCCCGGAAGTGCATCCCTGTTGGATGACGGCCCGGGAGACTCATCGCTCGATCGCGCGCAGGATCTGATCTACCAGGCATGGGAAATCCCCAATCCAGCCAAGCGGATTTCGCTGGCGAAACGCGCGCTCGACCTCTGTCCCGACTGCGCGGATGCGCATATGCTGTTGGCGGAAGAGCAGGCGCGGAACATCGAGGAGTCCATCGAACTGTTGCAGCGTGCGGTCGAAGCCGGTGAACGCGCGCTGGGCCCGGAGCGCTTCGAGCACGATGCCGGCCACTTCTGGGGTCTGCTCGAGACGCGCCCCTACATGCGCGCCCGGTTCGCGCTCGCCACGGCACTGTGGGATTTCGGCGAGCGCTCCGTCGCGATCGGGCACGCCAAGGATTTGCTGCGCCTCAATCCCAACGACAACCAGGGCATACGCAGTTCGCTCATGACCTGGCTGCTGCTGGATCATCGTCTTCCGGAAGCCCGCGCGCTCTGGAAGCAATACGAAAAGGACGCCTCCGCGGATTGGTTGTGGTCGCTCGCGCTGATGGATTTCATTGAGCATGGCGGCGAAAGTGCCAAAGCCCATGCCGGACTCGACAGGGCCATGGACGCCAATCCGCATCTTGCGCCTCTGCTACTGGGCCGCGAGTCCTTGCCCGCGCATCCACCGGATTTCGTCGGAAGAGGCGATCGCGACGAGGCGGTCGCTTATGTCTTCAACAATCTGGATCTCTGGCAGCAGACCGACGGCGCATTGCGATGGTTGAGCCGCAGTCTGCCGACGCAGGCGACGTTACAGACGAGCTGATCTCGCCGCCCCCTGTCCCGGGCCACGCCTTGATATCGCCATCCGGCTTTAGGCATCGCGTCACACTGCTGCACCGATGCCGAGTCTCTTTCCGGCGGCGTATGCCGTTCAACGCGTCACATCCTGCGGCGTGACATCTTGCATCCCTGCGCCGGCGAGAGGTACAACCCGGTCATCGAATGTCTTCAGGGGGCTTCGATGGAACCGCGACAAGGGGATCTGGAACTGCCGTTTCCGGAGCTCGGCGGCGATCAGCCGCTGATTCCGCTGCGGATGTTGAACGAGCAGGTTTACTGCCCTCGCCTCGCCTATCTCGAGTGGGTGCAGGGCGAATGGGCGGATTCCGCCGACACGATCGACGGCCGTTATCGCCATCGGCGCGTGGACAAACCCTCCGGCGATCTGCCCGACGCCGACACGGCCGCCGAGGAGCGCATCGAGATCCATGCGCGCTCGGTCACGCTTTCCTCCAACAAGCTCGGCCTGATCGGAAAGCTGGACCTGATCGAGGGCGAAGGCGATGTCGTCACGCCGGTTGACTATAAGCGCGGAAAGCGCCCGCATATCGCGCGAGGCGTCTACGATCCCGAACGCGTGCAACTGTGTGCACAGGGGCTGCTGTTGCGCGAACACGGCTACGTGTGCAATGAAGGCGCGATCTATTACGTCGAAAGCCGCGAACGGGTCAGTGTGCCTTTCGACGACGAGCTGCTGTCGCTCACGCGCAACGCCATTGCCGAACTGCGCGCGATGGCCGCGGGCGGGCAGATTCCGCCGCCGCTGGTGGACAGCCCGAAGTGTCCGCGCTGTTCGCTGGTGACGATCTGCCTGCCGGACGAAGTGCAGTTCCTGCATCACCCTGACCTGTCGCCGCGTCCCTTGGCGGTGCCGACGCACGAGGCCTTGCCGCTGTACATCCAGCAATACAACGCCAAGCTCACGAAGAAAGGTGAAACGCTGGAAGTAAGCAAGGACGAGCAGGTGATCGCGACCGCGCGTCTGCGCGAAGTCTCACAAGTGGTGATCCAGGGCAGCGTGTACGTCACCACACCCTGCCTGCAGGAACTGATGCGCCGCGACATTCCGGTCACCTGGCACAGCTACGGCGGCTTCTTCTTTGGACACACCCTGGGCAACGGCCACAAGAATGTCGAACTGCGTACCGCGCAGTACCGCGCCAGTTTCGACGAGAAGCGCTGCCTTCGACTGGCGCGCGGTTTCGTTGCCGCCAAGATCGCCAACTGCCGCACACAGTTGCGTCGCAACTGGAAACCGGAAGAAAAACCCGAGCAATTGCTGGCTGATCTGAAGCGCGTGCAACAGCAGGCCTTGCGCGCACACGATCTCGAAACCCTGCTCGGCATCGAAGGCAACGCCGCGGCGTTGTATTTCGGGCATTTTCGCAACGCGCTGAAACCGGCGGCGCCGGAAGACGAACCCGTGCTCGCATTCGACTTCACGAGGCGCAATCGCCGCCCGCCCACCGATCCGGTCAATGCGATGCTGTCCTTCGCCTACACCATGCTGGTACGCACCCTCACCGTGGCGCTGCAATCGGTGGGCTTCGACCCGTTCCGCGGTTTCTATCACCAGCCGCGCTACGGGCGGCCCGCGCTGGCGCTGGACATGATGGAACCGTTCCGGCCGCTGCTGGCCGACTCCGTGGTGATCCAGGTGATCAACAATGGGGAAATCCATCCCAGCGATTTCATCAGCGCTGCCGGCAGCGTCAATCTGACATCCGATGGGCGCAAACGTTTCATCGCGGCATTCGAACGGCGGCTGTCGCATGAAATCACCCATCCCCTGTTCGGCTATCGCTTGAGCTACCGCCGCCTGCTGGAATTGCAGGCGCGCCTGCTGGGGCGCTTCCTGCTGGGTGAGCTCGACGACTATCCCAACTTCACCACCCGCTGAGCGCATCGCAAGGGGTGAGACAGCGATGGACGAACATCTGTACCTGGTGACCTACGACATCCGCGACGACAAGCGCTGGCGCCGGGTGTTCAACCTGATGAAAGGTTTCGGCGAATGGCTGCAACTGTCGGTGTTCCAGTGCCGGTTGAGCCGCCGCCGTCATGCGGAGATGATCCAGTTGCTCGACGGCGTCATCAACAGTCGCGTCGATGCGTTGCTTGTCATCGATCTGGGCCCCGCCGACAAGGTCAAGCCGCGCGTGGTCAGCCTCGGCGACAAGTTCGAACCCGCAGCCCGGGAGCCCATCATCGTATGACACCGGTTTCCCGGCTCGATCGATTGCGCCATACTGGCCGCACCGGCGCGAGCGGTGAGGTGGTGGCCGGGTTCCCGGGCAGCGCTCGCGAGGCAAAGCTCCTTGACAATCCGGATGTTGCATCACCAAGTGCTCGCCATTGGTCAGTTTCCGCGCAGTTTGCTCGCAACGATCCTTCTACCTCTCGCAAGCTCGGTACCAAACCATTGCGAGACAAGGCGATCCGCGAGTACTGTTTCCGCAGCGAATTCGCTGCGGCCTCATTGAAGCCGCTGTCAGCAGATCGGCCGCTCGCCAGTAGGCTTCCGTTTCCGCAGCGAATTCGCTGCGGCCTCATTGAAGCTGGGTGAACGGTGCGCCGGTCGATCTGGACGACGCGGTTTCCGCAGCGAATTCGCTGCGGCCTCATTGAAGCTCAGGGCGCGTGGTCATCAACAGTCACTTATTACCCGGTTTCCGCAGCGAATTCGCTGCGGCCTCATTGAAGCTCAAGGACGCGTTGATGCTGAAGAATGGATATGTCGTTTCCGCAGCGAATTCGCTGCGGCCTCATTGAAGCGTCAGTTGGATGATCATGCGCTCACCCCCAACAGCTGTTTCCGCAGCGAATTCGCTGCGGCCTCATTGAAGCTACATAATTGGTGGTGTCGAAGGTCGGATCGATCCTGTGTTTCCGCAGCGAATTCGCTGCGGCCTCATTGAAGCTGGGACCGCTACCGAGCACTTTTGATTCGGCAAACGGTTTCCGCAGCGAATTCGCTGCGGCCTCATTGAAGCATCGCACGGTCGTTGAATTTCGTCATGGCTGCGTCAGTTTCCGCAGCGAATTCGCTGCGGCCTCATTGAAGCCGCGCTGGCGTACCGTGCCGCCCGCATTACCGCGCAGGTTTCCGCAGCGAATTCGCTGCGGCCTCATTGAAGCTGCGCCCGCGAATGATCCCTACGCTGCGGCATCCCCGAGTTTCCGCAGCGAATTCGCTGCGGCCTCATTGAAGCGACGACACGAACATCCGCATGATTTGCGGCATCGCCGTTTCCGCAGCGAATTCGCTGCGGCCTCATTGAAGCTGCACCGGATTGCGAATGGCTCGACGATGACTGTCCGTTTCCGCAGCGAATTCGCTGCGGCCTCATTGAAGCGCGTTGGCGTCGGCAAGCGCCTGTCGCAGCATCAGGAGTTTCCGCAGCGAATTCGCTGCGGCCTCATTGAAGCCGCATTGGCGACTTGCGCCCCCATGCGCTGCTGTTCGGTTTCCGCAGCGAATTCGCTGCGGCCTCATTGAAGCATGCCCTCCTTCAGCCATTCCATCGCAACGATAGCCGTTTCCGCAGCGAATTCGCTGCGGCCTCATTGAAGCGCCGTGGTCTCCTGCAGGGTATCCGGATCAAGCCCCGTTTCCGCAGCGAATTCGCTGCGGCCTCATTGAAGCTGAAAGTTTGTGTGCGTTACTTTTCGCATGTGCACTGGTTTCCGCAGCGAATTCGCTGCGGCCTCATTGAAGCTGCCCACGGCATTGTCTGTATTACCAAACGGTTGAGTTTCCGCAGCGAATTCGCTGCGGCCTCATTGAAGCCGGTATCACGCTATCTCGCATCGAAACCGAAGGACGGTTTCCGCAGCGAATTCGCTGCGGCCTCATTGAAGCCGCATCGCGCCATTCGGTGACGGCTTTCAACCATGCCGTTTCCGCAGCGAATTCGCTGCGGCCTCATTGAAGCGCTCTGGCGGACGCCGACAGATTGCCCTTGTCGTATGTTTCCGCAGCGAATTCGCTGCGGCCTCATTGAAGCCGGAACATCCGACGTTTCCGCTACCCCACTCGGGTGTGTTTCCGCAGCGAATTCGCTGCGGCCTCATTGAAGCTGATTGGCCTGATTGGCGGCGTTTTCCTGCGCCTGTGGTTTCCGCAGCGAATTCGCTGCGGCCTCATTGAAGCAGCCATGCTTTTGCTCCTGTCGTTGCGACCCGAAGGGTTTCCGCAGCGAATTCGCTGCGGCCTCATTGAAGCAAGATCAGCAGCAGCCTTTTTTGCTTGTTTTTGATATGTTTCCGCAGCGAATTCGCTGCGGCCTCATTGAAGCAAGGAGAACGACGGCAAGCGCAAGGAGTGGCGCAAGGTTTCCGCAGCGAATTCGCTGCGGCCTCATTGAAGCATCGCGATCTGATCAGTGACTTTGGTTTCGAGATGGGTTTCCGCAGCGAATTCGCTGCGGCCTCATTGAAGCCATGACTGACGCCCCTGTGCGGCAACCCGTGCGGCAGTTTCCGCAGCGAATTCGCTGCGGCCTCATTGAAGCACCGTTGACGCGCTGGAGGATTTCGCCAGAGCGCTGGTTTCCGCAGCGAATTCGCTGCGGCCTCATTGAAGCCAGAGCAATTGTCTTTTTACAATTGGCCAATGCCCAGTTTCCGCAGCGAATTCGCTGCGGCCTCATTGAAGCTTACCGGGACTGTCCGCAGATTTACTAGCGGATTTGCGTTTCCGCAGCGAATTCGCTGCGGCCTCATTGAAGCAGCGATTTGCGTCGCGCCAATTTCACCGGCCTTGGAGTTTCCGCAGCGAATTCGCTGCGGCCTCATTGAAGCGAATTTTTGAAAACTTGTCTCTAAATTCTGGAGTCCGTTTCCGCAGCGAATTCGCTGCGGCCTCATTGAAGCGGTGCCCCCTGCCGAGGTGGTGGAGGAACGTTTCCCGGTTTCCGCAGCGAATTCGCTGCGGCCTCATTGAAGCGCCGGAGAGTTGCCACGCAGAGGCGATCTGGAGGTTGGTTTCCGCAGCGAATTCGCTGCGGCCTCATTGAAGCATGACCGTCCTCGCAGTCGGGCTCCTCCGGCTCGATGGTTTCCGCAGCGAATTCGCTGCGGCCTCATTGAAGCCGGCCATCGCAATTCGTGCATTCGCACCACGCGCATGGCACTCACCCCGCCGCCGGCAACCTTCCCCGCACGTTCTCGGCATCGAACGGGCCGGGCGCGGCGATCAGCGCCCGCGCGGCTTCGACCTGGCCCCAGGTGTTCCACAGCAACACGCCGCGCACCCGGCCGGCGTCGAGGTAGTAGATCACGCCCTCGCGGAACGGCGTGACCCACTGCTCGACGGTTTCGAGGCGGGAATCGAGGATGCCGACGGCTTCATAGCCGAAGTCGAACAGGTCGGAATAGAAGAACGGCAGCTCGTCGTAGGGCGCGTCCTGCCCGGCCATGCACAGGCCCGCGCGGTGGCCCATCGTGATGGCGGCGTTCTCGTGTTCGACGCGGATCCGGCGGCCCAGCGCGGGCGCGGGAAATGCGGCCACGTCGCCCGCGGCGTGGATGTCGGGATCGGAGGTGCGCAGGCGCGCATCGACCACGATGCCGTTCGCGACTTCCAGGCCCGCGTCCCGCGCGAGCTGCACGTTGGGCGTGATGCCCAGCCCCGCGACCACCGCATCGGCTTCGAGCGTGCTGCCGTCCGACAGCGCGAGCCCGGCGCCGTTTGCGCCACCGTTGCCGCCGGTTGCGGTGATGCCGCAGCGCACGTCCACGCCGCGTTCGCGGAAATAGAGGGTGACCGCGTCGGCCAGCGCGTCGGGATACACGCGCGCGCCGATCGCGTCTTCCGGAAACAGCATGGTCACCCTGCAACCGTTGATCGCCATGGCCGCGGCGATTTCGCTGCCGATGAAGCCGCCGCCGATCACCGCGATCCGCGCGCCCGGTTGGACCGCCTTGCGCAGACGCTTGTAATCGTCGAAGGTGCGGTAATAGACGAAGCCGTCGCCGAACGGCAGCTTGCGCGGCGTGCCGCCGGTGGCGAGCAGCAGCTTGCGGTATTTCCAGATGTCGCCCGCATCGTCGCGGACGGCATGCGCCACGCGGTCGATGGCCGTGGCGCGCCGCGAAAGCTGCACGTGCGCGCGCGCCCTGTCGATCGGCCGCCAGATGTCGTCTTCCTTGCCGTCCTTCCAGAGCGCCTTGCTGAGCGGCGGGCGGTCGTAGGGCGGATGCGGTTCCGCGCCGATCAAGGCAATGGCTGCGTCCGCGTCCGCGCCCCGGATGGCCTGCGCCGCGGCCTCGCCGGCCATGCCCGCGCCGACGATCAGGTAATCAAAAGCGTGTTGCATGGGCCCCTCCGCGATCGTGCATGCGCAGGTTCGAGGATACTCGCAAGGAAGGGGCAATCACACCACGGGGTGTGGAGCGGAGCGGTTATTGCCGCGCATCGCGCAGGTTGACCGGCGTGGCGGCGAATCCCGGCGTGGCGCGCCAGGGATTGATGTCGATGCCGCCGCGGCGCAGGAAACGCGCGTACACCAGCAGCGCCAGCGGCGCGCAGCGCGTGCGGATGTCCATGAAGATCCGTTCCACGCAGGCTTCGTGGAAGGCGGCGTGCTCGCGGAACGACACGAGATAGCGCAGCAGGCCGGCGCGCTCGATCGGCTTGCCGCGGTAGCGGATCTGCACGCTGGCGAAGTCCGGCTGGCCGGTGACCGGGCAGCGGCTGCGGAACAGGCGTGTCAGCAGCGCTTCCTCCACCGGCCGCGCGCGCGGCCGGCTGCCGAGGTGTCCGGGATCGGGCGGACCGTATCCGGTGATCGCGAGCCGCTGTCCGTCCAGCGACTCACCCGCGAAGTCGGCCACCTGCAGGCGTGCGAACCGGTCGGGTTCGATCAACGCGACCTCCACCGGCGCGCCGGCGGCGCCTGAAAGGTCGTCCGCGATCCGCACGCGCACGTCGTGCGCGTCGTCGAAGCGCGTCATCGCATAGCCGCCCAGATACAGCTTCAGCGACTTGGATTCGACCAGGCGCGGCGAATCGCAGGGCACGCGCAGTTCCGCGACCGCCACCCGGGGCATGCCGCGCGCGTCCAGCCACGACAGTTCCCAGGCGTTCCAGATATCGGCGCCCGTGAACGGCAGCTCGTCCGTGTCGATGCCCGCCGCCCTGCGCACGTCGGCGCGAGCGACCGGGAACAGCACGCGCGGATCGACCGTGGCTGGATAGTCGACCTTGCGGCCGAGCGGGATGTCTGACTGAATCATTGGGGTTCTGTCGTGCGTTGCGGCTTCATGGGGTTCTTGCTTTCCCCTCTCCCTCCGGGAGAGGGTGGCGCGCAGCGCCGGGTGAGGGTACGTACACGCGCATGGTTTCGAGTTCACGCGTATCCCGAACCCTCACCCCCACCCCTCTCCCGGAGGGAGAGGGGTCAAAAATCGGCTCAGCCGGATGGTGAAACGATGTATTGCTCCAGCTTGCCGTCCGGCATCGCGTACGTGCTGATGTCGAGCTTGGTCTTCGGGAAGGTGACCTCGTAGGCGCGCATGGTCATGCCGCCGCGCAGGCGTTGCGCGCGCTGCGTGAAGGAGACCGGCTTGCCCAGCGGGGCCAGGCTGGTCTGGTAATCGTGCAGCGCGGTCGCATCGAAATAGCTGTTGGCGTCGGCGGTGAACAGCGCGCGGTCGATCCGGCCGTGCTGCAGGCCCGCGAAGATGGTCTTCGCCTGCGCCAGCGCCCGGGCGGCGGTCGGGTCGCGGACTTCGAACAGGGCCTTGGCGATGCCCGTGCCGATGCTGCGGAACGCGGCGACGGCATCCTGGTTGGTCAGCACCACCACCGCGGTGCGGTCGTCCGGGAAAATGTAATTGCCGGCGGTGAAGCCCATCACCTCGCCGTCGTGCGAAATCATCCGGTGACCGTCCATCTGCCCGACGAACACGCCGAGGCCGTAGCCGGAACCGAGCCCGTTGTTCAAGACGACTTCGGTCTGCATCGCCTTCCACGAGGCCGGCTGCAGCAGCGTCTGGTCGATCATCGCGATGTCCCACTTGGCGAGATCGCCCGCGGTCATCGCCAGCTCGCCTGCGCCGAACATCCAGTTCACGCCTTCCTTCTGCGAAGGCCGCAACGGGCCCAGCGCGTAGCGCGAATAGCCGCGCGCGTCGCCAGCCGGCAGCGCGTGCAGGTTGGTGTCGTACGCATCGCCGATGCCGAGCCCGGGAAACAGGTGCCGCTGCAGGAACTCGAACGGCGTCTGGCCGGTGACCTTCTGCACGATCGCGCCGGCGATCACGTAGCCGGTATTGCTGTACTGCCACTTGCTGCCGGGGGCGAAATCCAGCGGCTTCCTGGCCCAGGTGTCCATGATCTGCTGCGGCGTGGTCGCGAGTTTCATCGCGGGCATCAGGTAATCCTGCGGCCAGAAGTCCTGGTAGCCGGAGGTATGCGACAGGATCTGCCGGATCGTGATGTGATCGGCGTCGGTGAGACCGGGAAAGAATTTCGCGATCTTGTCGTCGAGGCTCAGCTTGCCCTGCTGCTGCAGCATCAGGATCGCGGCCGCGGTGAACTCCTTGCTGATCGAGCCGATGCTGTAGCGCATCGCCGGCGTGGCCGGCGTTTTCGGATCGAGCCGCGCATCGCCGTAGGCGTGCACGTAGGCGAGCTCGCCGTTGCGCACCACCGCGATCGAGGCACTGGGCACGCCGGTTTTCGCGAGCGTTTCCATCGCGATCTTGTCGATCTGCCCGGCCAGATCCGGGGGCAGCGCGGTGTTCTCCGCGAAGGCCGGCGCGCTCGCCAGCGCCAGCAGGGCGGTCAGGATCAGGCAACGCGGGATCGTTCGCATGGCACGGGACCTCGGACGGATGGCGCAGGCGCAAACCTTAGCACCATCGCGGCCGCGCGGCCGTCCCGGGCCGGACCGCGCCTACCAGAAGTACACCTGCAGCGACGGGTTCTTCGGCTTGGGCGGAATGGCGCGCAGGAACTCGCGATGATCGGGGAAGTTCATGGCGCTGCGCGCGATCAGGGTATCCACCTCGGCCATGTCGTACTTCGCCTCCTGCGCCGTCGGCGGGCGCGTGTCGTCCGGGAACAGTCCCACGCCGGCCAGCAGGCTGTACCACGACATCACGGGATAGCCGCGGCCGAACGTGCCCTTGGCAATGCCGGCGCTGATCGGCCGGCGCGCGAGCCAGGTGCGCAGCAGTTGCTGCAGCGGCGCGGACAGGTTCGTGTTGGCGGCGTTGGCCCGCCAGTAATCGGTGTCGGTGCGGGTGTTGGTCTTGAAGTGCGTGACGATGTAGTCGCGCGTGCCCTCGATCCGTCCGTTGAGCGTGTCGTTGAATTGCCTGCGCGCTTCTTCGCCAAGGTCGCCTTGCTCCAGCGCCGCCACCAGCATCTCCGCGGTGCGTTGCACGAACAGCAGGGTGGTGGCTTCCAGCGGCTCGATGAAGCTCTGCGCGAGGCCATTTGCCACGCAGTTGCGGTGCCACGGCTGCGCCACGCGCCCGGGGCGGAATTTCAGGTGGCGGGCGGGCAGCCCGGAATCCAGCAGGCCCAGGTGCGCGCGCAATTCCCTTTCGGCCTCGTCGGGCGAGCAGAAATCGGTGCTGTAAACGTAGCCGCAGCCGTAACGGTTGGTCAGCGGAATTTTCCAGGCCCAGCCGTGGCGCAGCGCGGTGGACACGGTCCGCGGCGTGATCGGCCCGTCGTGCGGCACCTGCATCGCCACGGCCGCGTCGTTGAACAGGTTTTCCCGGAACGAAACGAACGGCGTGCCGAGCGCCTTGCCGGCCAGCAGCGAGGCGAAGCCCGTGCAATCCACGTAGAAATCGCCGGCCAGGGTGGCGCCATCCGCCAGACGCAGGGCGGCGATGTCGCCGGTTTCGTTCAAATGCACGTCGGCGACGTGTCCGACCACGTGCCGCGCGCCGCGCTCGACGGCCTTCTTCTGCAGGAATTGCCCCAGCAGCACGGAATCGAAGTGGAAGCCGTACCACACGTCGAACGGAAAGCTCTGCTGCGGCCGCGGCGCCTTGCAGTCACGCGCCAGCCGCGCGGAAATGAAGAAGCGGTCGGGATGCGCGTGCACCTCGGCGCCGTCCAGGCGCGCATGCACGTTGTCGATGAACGGCGCCATCGTCATGTTGTCCAGCATGGACGCGAAGGCGTGGAAGTAACTTTCGAAGCCGGGCCGCGTGGACCAGCCCTCGAAGCTGATGCCGGCCTTGTAGGTGGCATGGCAGGGCGGCATCCATTCCGATTCCTCGATGCCGAGGCTCTCGAAGAACCCGCGCAGCCACGGCGTGGAGCCTTCGCCCACGCCGATCACGCCGACCTGCGGTGATTCCAGCACGGTGACCTGGAGCCGCGCGCCGTAGGCGGAGCTGGCCAGCAGCAGGGCGGTCATCCAGCCGGCGGTGCCGCCGCCGACCACCACGACGTGCTTCACCGGCGGTTCGGCATCGCCGCGCACGCCCGGACGCCGGGCGGTGACGTTGCAGTTGAACACCGTGGCGGTGGGTTCGGACATGGCAAGTCCTTCGAGATGGCGCGCGCCGATCGATCGGCGCCCTCGCGGAGATCGCGGACGAGAACGATAGCACCGCCGCGGATGGGCGGCGGCGCTGCGCAGTCAATGCGCGGATTCGCTGGCTATCGGATCGGCATCCGGAATTTCCATTTCCGGCCCGCGCGGGTGGTGGCGCCGGCCGGCGCGAAGGTGACCTGGACCAACCGCGACGAGGAACCGCACGTCGTGGTCAGCGCGGCTGCTCAATTCAAGAATTCGCCCGCGCTGGACACCGGCGACAGCTACAGCGCGGTGTTCGACAAGCCCGGCACCTACGCCTGCTTCTGCTCGATCCATCCGCAGATGACCGGCACGATCGTGGTGCGTTGAAACGCAGACGGGGCAGCGCAAGGCTGCCCCGTCCACGTCACGAACCACCTGCTTTGATTATTGAGGCTGCGGCGCAGGTGGCGGCAACACTTCGGACTCCTCCGCGCGTTCGGCGTGGTGATCCTGGCCCAGCAGCAGATACATCGCCGGCACCACGAACAGCGTGAACAGCGTGCCGATCGAGATGCCGGTGAAGATCACCAGGCCGATGCTGTGGCGGCCGGCCGCACCGGCGCCCCCGGCGATCACCAGCGGGATCACGCCCAGCACCATCGCGAAGGTGGTCATCAGGATCGGGCGCAGGCGCACCGAGGCGGCCTCCTCGATCGCGTCGCGCTTGCTGAAGCCGTGCAGGCGCTGGGCGTCGTTGGCGAACTGCACCATCAGGATGCCGTGCTTGCTGATCAGGCCGATCAGCGTGACCAGGCCCACCTCGGTGTAGATGTTGAGCGTGGAGAAACCGAGGTTGATGAACAGCAGCGCGCCGAAGATCGCCATCGGCACCGACACCAGGATCACGACGGGATCGCGGAAGCTTTCGAACTGCGCCGACAGCGCCAGGAACACGATGATGATCGAGAACATCAGCGTGAACAGGAAGCCGCCGGATTCCTGCATGAACTGGCGCGATTCGCCCGCGTAGTCCACGGCATAACCCGACGGCGCGACCTGCCTGAGCGTGTCGCGCATGAACTGCAGCGCCTGCCCCAGCGAGACACCCGGCCCGATCACGCCGCCGATGGTGGCCGAGTTCAACTGCTGGAAGTGGTTGATCGATTCCGGCACGGTCTGGTACGTCAGGTGCGCCACGGTCGAGGCCGGAATCATGCCGCCCGAGGCCGTCTTGATGTAGTAGTTGTCGAGCTGCGCGGGATTCAGGCGATCGACCTGCGGCACCTGCGAAATCACGCGGTAGGCGCGCCCCGAGATCGAGAAGTAGTTGACGTAATTGCCGCCCAGCGCCGCGGACAGCGCCGCACCGACACTCTGCTGGGTCAGGCCCAGCGCCGCCACCTTGTCGCGGTCCAGGGTCAGGGTCGCCTGCGGCTGGTCGATCTTGAGGTCCGAATCGACGTAGAAGAACATGCCCGACGTCTTGGCCTTGGCCAGCACCGCCTGTGACACCGCGTCCAGGTTCTCGAACGGCTCGGTGGTCTTGATCACGAACTGCACAGGGAAGCCGAACGCGCCGGGCAGCGACGGGAACTGGAACACCGCCATGTTGGCGCCGGCGATCTGGCTGACCTTCTGCTGCACTTCCTGCTGGATCTGGTCGGCGCTGCGGCTGCGGTCACCCCACGGTTTCAGCATGATGCCCGCGAAGGCGTTGTTCACGGCCTGCGCGCCGTCGATCTGGAAAATGTGCTGATACTCGGGCAGTGACCTGGCGATGTCGAACACCTGTTTCGAATACAGCGCCATCTGCGTGATGGTGGCGTCGGGCGGCCCCTGCGTGTTGACCAGCACGATGCCCTGGTCCTCGCCCGGCGCCAGTTCCGACTTGGCGGTCTTGAACAGATACACGTTGCCCAGCAGGATCAGTGCGCCGAACACGATGGCCACCACGAAGGTGTCCAGCGAGGAATGCAGCATCGTGCGGTAACGGTCGCGCACCCAGTCGGCCACCTTGTCGATGCGCTTGACGAACGGCTTGTCGTGGTCCTCCTCGCGCAGGAACTTCGAGCACATCATCGGCGACAGCGTCAGCGCCACGATCGCGGAGATCGCCACCGCGCCGGCCAGCGTGAACGCGAATTCGGTGAACAGCGCGCCGGTCAGGCCGCCCTGGAAGCCGACCGGCACGTACACCGCGACCAGCACGATCGCCATCGCCACGATCGGCCCGGCCAGTTCGCGCGCGGCCAGTATGGCGGCCTGGAACGGCGTCTGGTGTTCCTTCATGTGGCGATCGACGTTCTCGACCACGATGATCGCGTCGTCCACCACCAGGCCGATCGCCAGCACCAGCGCCAGCAAGGTGAGCAGGTTGATCGAATAGCCCAGCAGCAACATCACCAGGAACGCGCCGATCAGCGACAGCGGCATCGCGATCACCGGGATCAGCACCGAGCGCAGCGTGCCCAGGAACAGGAAGATCACCACGGTGACGATCAGCAGCGTCTCGACCAGCGTCTTGACCACTTCCCTGATCGAGGTGCGGATGTAATCGGTGGCGTCGTAGGCGATCCGGCCGGTGATGCCGGCCGGCAATTGCTGCTGGATCGACGGGAACACCTGACGCACCCGGTCGATCACGTCCAGCACGTTGGCATCGGGCGCGGCGTTGACGCTCATGAACACGGCGTGCTGGCCGTCGAACGCGACGTTGAAGTCGTAGTTCTCGGCGCCCAGCGTGACATCGGCGACATCCTGCAGGCGCACGATGTCGTTGCCGTTGGCCTTCACCACCAGGTTCTTGAATTCATCCACCGTGTGCAGGTCGGTGGCCGCGGTCAGGTTCACGCTGACCATCTGGCCCTTGGTGGTGCCGATCGCCGACAGGTAATTGTTGGCAGCCAGCGCGTTGTTGATGTCGCTGGCGGTGACGCCGTGCGCGGCCATCTTCACCGGATCCAGCCACGCGCGCAGCGCAAAGGTGCGCCCGCCCAGGATCGCCGCGTTCTGCACGCCCTCGACCGCGTTCAACTGCGGCTGCACCACGCGCGTCAGGTAATCGGTGACCTGGTTCGGCGCCAGCCTGCTGGAGGAGAACTCCAGATACATCGAGGCGATCTGCTGGCCCGTCTGCAGGGTGATCACCGGCTGCTGCGCCTGGGCCGGCAACTGGTTCTTCACCGAATTGACCAGCGCGCTGATCTCGGTCAGCGCCTTGTTGCCGTCGTAGTTGAGCCGCAGCGTCGCGGTGATGAACGACACGCCCGGCGTCGAGGACGAGGTGAGGTAATCGATGCCCTGCGCCTGCGCGATCGCCTGTTCCAGCGGCTGGGTGATGAAACCCGCCATGGTCTGCGAGTCGGCGCCGTAGTAAGCCGTCTGCACGGTGATCGTCGCGTTCTCGGTCTTGGGATACTGGCGGACCGGCAGCGAGGTCACCGCGCGCAGGCCCAGCACCAGGATCAGCAGGCTGACCGTGGCGGCGAGTACCGGGCGCTTGATGAAGAGATCGGTGAATTTCATGTCTGGAACCTGCTGTCGATAACGGAATCGCCACAACCATGTTCGACGCTGTGACTGGTTTCATCCGTCATTCCGGACGCCGCGAAGCGGCGATCCGGAATCCAGCTTTCTTCCCAATCCGCAAGAAAAACGTGGATTCCGGGTTCCATCGCCGATGAAGCCGACGATGGCCCCGGAATGACGCGCGAAGATTCCCTTGCCATATCCGGGAACCCGGTCATTGCTCCACCGGATGCGGATTCGGATCGAAGGCGGGCTGCACGCTGTTGTTGATGTTCACCGGCGTGCCGTTCTTGAGCTTCAGCTGGCCGCTGGTGACGACCAGGTCGCCTTCCTTGATGCCGGACAGGATCGCGACCTGGTCGCCGCGCCTCGGCCCCACGGTCACCACCACCTGTTCGACGTAGTGCGACGGTTCCGGCTTGCCATGGCCGCCCGGCGGATCGGCGGCCGGCTGCTGCTTCGAAGGCACCGGCTTGCCGTCCGCATCGTGCGCCGGCGGCTGGCCGTCGTGCACCACGAACACCGTGTCGCCGTAGGGTGCGTAGGTGACCGCGGTCTGCGGCAGGGTCAGGTAGCGTTGCACGCTGCCCGAATCCACCGCCACCTTCGTGAACATGCCTGGCACCAGCAGCTTGTCCGGATTGGGCAGCGTGGCCTCCACACCCAGATTGCGGGTGTCGGTGTTGACCTTGGGATCGGTCGCACTGACGGTGCCCGCGAACACCTTGCCGGCGTAGGCGTCGGCGGTGACCTCGACCCTGCCGCCCACGCGCAGCTTGTCCAGCGAGGACTGCGGCAGGGTGAAGTCCACGTACACGGGGTCGAGCTGCTGCAGCGTCGCCACGGTCATCCCGGGATTGATGTACTGGCCGGGATTGACGGTGATGATGCCCACCCGGCCCGAGAACGGCGCGCGCAGGGTCTTCTTCGCCACCAGCGCGGCCTGCGCGGCGGCGTTGGCCTGCGCGCTCTTCAGGTTGGCCATGTCGGTGTCGTACTGCGCCTTGCTGATCGCCTGCACCGCGAGCTGCGCCTTCGAGCGCTGCGCGGTCAGTTCGGCCAGCCGCTCGGCTGCCTGCAGCGCGGCCAGTTGCGCGCGATCCTGCGCATCGACCAGCTTCATCAGCACCTGCCCCTTCTGGACATCGGCGCCCGATTTCACGTCCACGCTCTCGACCAGGCCCGCCAGTTCGAACGACAGATCCACGCCGTGCATCGCGCGCACGTTGCCGAACGCCTCGACGTGCGGCTGCCAGGTCTGGTACTCGGCCTTCATCGCGCTGACCGTCTGCGGCGGGTTGGACATGGATGCCATGAACTTGCCGATCATGATGCCCTTGAACGTGTTGAAGCCGATCACCAGCACGAACAGCACCACGACCGCGCCGATCACGATGATCAGGCGCTTGCGCAGGCTCGGTTTGCGGGGTTGGGTTGAGGCGCTCATGGGTTTGTCCGTTGTGTTTGCGATCGTTCCTGATCGCGTTTACCTGTGCGATCGTCCCTGATCGCTGCAATCTGGAATGCTTTGGTTTTTTTGGTTACCGGCAATCGGAAATTCCAAAAGCGCACATCCCTGTGCGCACTTTCATTTGTCCTGCGATCGTCCCTGATCGCTGCGACCTGGAACGACTTTGCATCGCGTGATCATTGGTTGTTGGTGAACCCAGAAGTGGCCCTCCCTGGCCACACTCTTCGAAAAGCTATTTCTCCGTTGTAGCAACCTTTGAATCTGCGCCGTTCCAGCCGCCGCCCAGCGCGGCATAGAGCGCGGCGGTGTCGGCCAGCCGCGCGGTGCGCGCCTGGATCAGCGCGATGCGCGCCTGCTGGTACTGCTGCTCGGCGTTCAACAGGTTCAGGTAATTCACGGCACCCACCCGGTACTGCGCGCGGGTCAGTTCCAGCAGCTTGTCGGCATCGCGCTCGGCGGTGTTTTGCGACTTCAGCAATTGCGCGTCGTACTCCAGCGCCTGCAGCGAATCGGCCACGTTCTGGAACGCGGTCAGCACCGTCTGCTGCCAGTCGGCCAGCGCCTCGTCCATGCCGGCCCGCGCGGCGCGCTTCTTGTGCAGCAGTTCGCCGCCGTGGAACAGCGGCTGCAGCAGGCCCAGGCCGATAGACCACGCGCCGGTACCGGCGGAGAACAGGTCACCGCCCTTGAGCGCGGCGGAACCCGCGCTGGCCGACAGCGTGATCTGCGGCAGCATGTTGGCGGTCGCGACACCCACCTGCGCGGTGGCCGCGTGCAGCAGCGCGGAGGCGGCCCGGATGTCCGGACGCTGCGCGACCAGCGCCGACGGCAGGCTGACCGGAATGTCGGCGGGCAGTGTCACCTGCTCCAGTGTCACCGGCTGCAACTGCAATTGCGCGGGCGTGACGCCCAGATAGGTCGCGAGCTGGTTCTGCGTCGCGGCCAGCTGCTTGCGCAGCGGCGGCAGCGTGGCCTCGGTCGCGGCCAGTTGCGAACGCACCGCCAGCGTGTCGGACAGCGACTTCGCCCCGATCGCCTGCTGCTTCTCGGCGATGTCGAGTTCCTGCCTGAGCGAGGCGGCGATCTGCTCGGTGGCCTTGACCTGTTCGCGCAGCGAGGCTTCCTGCAACGATGCGGTGACCACGTTGGCGGCCAGCGCGAGATAGGTCGCGTCGAGCTGCGCGCGCTGGAAGTCGGCCTGCGCCCGCTGCGCCTCGATGCCGCGGCGCACGCCGCCGAAGATGTCGAACACGTAGCCAACGCTGACACCGGCGTTGTAAACATTGAACGGCCCGGTGTTGCCCTGCGCGCCGGCCTGCGTCTGCGACTGCTTCTGGCGCGTGACGCCCGCGTTGAGGTCGGCGGACGGGAACAGCGCGCCGCCGGCAGCCTTGGCGTTCTCCTCGGCCTGCCTGAGCGCAGCCTGCGCCGAGGCGATCGTCGGGCTGTGCGCGAACGCGGCCTGCACGCGCCGCTCGAGCTCGGCGTTGTGGAACGTGCTCCACCAGCGTTCGGGCACGTTGCGGCCTTCGAGGAAACGCTGCGCGTCACCGCCTGCGGTGTCGGCCGACACCGTCGTCCCGGGCAACGGCGCTGAGGTGTAACGGTCCACCGCGGGCGCATCCGGACGCCGGAAATTTGGGCCGACCGCGCAGCCTGCGAGCGCGAACACCGCGGCGAAGACCAGCGCCCGCGCGGCCGCCGGCCGGATCGAGGTAAAGGGATTTGTCATTCGGACTGGACGAGCGGATCTGGAGCGGGAAGAGGGATCGACAGGGGAAGGCTCAAAATTGAACCGGCTGGTATTGTATTTCCGGGCATCACGCAATGCAACATTTTTTCCGGGCGATGACGGCGCCGATCAGGAAATCCCGGTTCCGGAGCGGCCGCGAGGGCCGCTGCCGGAAACCGGACCTGTTCCGGCGTCACCCGCCGCACCCGCATCGCCTGTTCGACCACGGAGTGTTTTGATCCTGGATGGTGCGTTTTCACGCGCGGATCTCGATGCGGACGGTTCGCATTGCATACCGGGGCGGCCGGCGAGGGATAGAGTCGGAAGTCGTGCTTTTCAACATGACAGTCGTCACCCGATTTGCTGCAATGACGAATGGCATCGCACGATTTCGACATCGGGGCATGCGCGGGGTCGTGGGCGTGCGGCCCGGAGGGCGCGATGCGCAAGCCGGAGCGGGTTTGCGGATGTTCCCGGATGGCACGGCGCGCAGCCCCGATCGTTCAGGGCTGCATCCGAGCCATGCCGAACCCGGAACGCGTGGTTACGCGGCGAGCATCTCGCGGAAGGCGCCGAGCGAAGCGCGCCACCAGTCTGCGGCACGCGCGAGGGTCGCGTGTTCCGGAAAGCCATGGCGCGCGGCGTGTTTCCGCGGAATCGTGTCCCAGGCGCGGTGCTCGATCGAGACCCGGGTTTCGTCGCCCACCGGCTCGAAGCGCACTTCGACCTCGGTCGACTGCTCGGGCGCGAAGCTGGCCATCCGGAACGTGAACACGAGGCGGCTGCCGGGCTCCCACACCGAAATGCGGCCGATCTCGAACTCGTCGCCATCGTCGAACGTCGTGTAAAGCCGGCCACCGGCACCGGGTTCGAACGCGAGCCGGCCGTCGCCGCGCGGCGTGATCCGGAACAGGCCGTCCGGCCGCCACCACGCGGCGATTTCGCCCGTGAACGCCTCGAAGGCGCGCGCGGGATCGGCCGGGACGCGGATCGCGAGGAAAACCTTCGACGTCATCGCTTCGTCTTCCGCAGGTGCGCCTTGAATGCGCGGAGCTGGCCCGCCCACGCGTTTTCGGTGTGTTCCAGCCACGCCTTCAGCTCGGCCATCGGCTCCGGCCGCAGCCGGTACACCCGCACCCGCGAGTCGAACTCGTCGCGCTCCTCGTCGACCAGGCCGCTCCTGCGCAATGCGCGCAGGTGCCGGCTCATCGCGGGAAACGACGTCCGCGTCGCGTCGGCGAGTTCGCCGGCCCGGCGCGGACGCTCGCGCAGCAGGTCGATGACCTGCCGGCGGCACGGCGCGGCCAGCGCGGCCAGCGTGCGGTCGAGTTTCGCCTTGCTCACTCGAATTTCCGGAACCTGAACTCGCTTGCTGCTTCCATTTCCTCCGGCGACACCTGCCTGACCGGCTGGGCGAACGTCCAGTGGTGGCCCTCCAGGTCCACGGCCGTGTAGGTGCGGTCGCCGTAGAACTGGTCGGCAGGCTCCATCACGATCTTGGCGCCGGCCGCCCGGGCGCGGGCGCAGTGTTCGTCGATGCCGCGGTCGATGCGCACGTGGATGCGCTGGGTGTTCTTGCCGTCCACGGACAGCGGACTGCGCGTCCACTCGGCCCACTCGTTGCCGATCATCACGACCCCGTCACCGAAGTTCATCTCCGCGTGCACGATGTTGCCGTCGCTGTCGGTCAGCACTTCGTTCGGCTCGAAGCCGAATGCCTGCTGCAGCCACTTCAGCGCGGCACGGTTGTCCCTGTAGATCACGGACGGAATGAAGGATGGACGGGGGAAACCCGGACTGCTCATGGCACGGCTCCGTTGGTTGCGTATCTTGTCAATAGTTAACACAAAACGCAATCATATGGCAAGCCCCGGACGACGACTCGCGGCGGCCGCATGACCAGACCACGGCGAGGGAGCCGGGCGGCAGGCACCGGCCTAGCGGTGCGGCTCGGCGAGATATTCGCGGCTCTGCATCTCGATCAGCCGGCTTTCGGTGCGCGCGAACTCGGCGCGCAGGCGGCGGCCGTCGTACAACTCGACCACCGGCACCTGCGCGGTCACCGCCAGCTTGACCCGGCGGTCGTACAGCTCGTCGATCAGGTGCACGAAGCGCTGCGCGGCATCGTCGCTATACGGCGTGAATTGCGGCAGGCGCGAGATCAGGATCGCCGGATACGCGCGCGCCAGTTCGAAGTAATCGGCCGAACCGGAAGGCACCTCGCACAGCGCGGCGAAATCGAACCAGGCCGCCTGCGCGCAGACGCGGCGCACCGCGAACGCGCGGCCGTTGACCCGCAACTCGCCGCCTTCCTGCACCGGCCCCTGCGCCAGACCGTCGAACAGCCGCCGCAGCGCGCCTTCCGCGTGCGCGTCGTCGGGTGTCAGGTACACCGGCGCGCGGGTCAACGCGCGCAGCCGCCAGTCGTGCGGCGCGACCAGTTCCAGCACCTCGCAATGCGACTCGATCGCCGCGATCGCCGGAACAAAGCGTTCGCGCTGCAGGCCGTCGCGGTACAGCGCCGCGGGCTTCGCGTTCGAGGTCGCGACCAGCACCACGCCGCGCGCGAACAGCGCCTCCAGCAGATTGGCCAGGATCATCGCGTCGCCGATGTCGGTCACCATGAATTCGTCGAGGCACAGCACCTTCGCGCGTGCGGCGTACTGCGTCGCGACCGTCTGCAGCGGATCACGCGCCTCGCCCAACTCACGCAGATGCGCGTGCACGTCCAGCATGAAGCGGTGGAAGTGCACGCGCAGCGCCACGCCGTCCGGCAACGCCGCCACGAACTGGTCCATCAGCATGGTCTTGCCGCGTCCGACCGCCCCCCACAGGTACAGCCCGCGCGGCGGCGACGGTTTCGCGAAGCGCGCCCGCAGCCGTTGCAGCCGCGAGGCGGGCGGCGCGGTCAGCGCGGCGTGCAGGCGGTCGAATCCGCGCAGCACCGCGCGTTGCGCCGGATCGTCCTGCCAGCGGCCCGCGGCGACCCCCTGCGTGTAGCGGGCGGTCACCGCGGCGAGACTGGATGCGACGGCCTGCTCCAACCGTTCATCCCTGGCGTGGCGGCGGCAGCCAGCCGCGGATCGCGTTCTTCACCGCGCCGCGCAGATCCATCAGCCGGCGGTGGAAGAAGTGTCCGGTGTCGGGCATCCGGATCAGCACCGGCCGTGGATCCAGCGTTTCGATCCAGTCGAACACCGCCTGCGGCGTGACCACTTCGTCGTCCTCGCCCTGCACCACCAGCCACGGGCATTGCGGCATCGCCACCTCGCCGAATTCCCAGCGGCCCACCGGCGGCGCCACGGTGATCAGCGCGTCGGCCGCCAGCGCGCGCGCATTGCGCAGCACCACGTAACTGCCGAACGAGAACCCGGCCAGCCACAGCGCATCGCCCGGATGCACCTTGCGCACCCATTGCGTGACCGCGGTGAGGTCGCCGCTTTCGCCGTCGCCCTGGTCGAACTCGCCGGTCGAAGCGCCCACGCCGCGGAAGTTGAACCGTACGGTGGCGAGACCGGATTCGCGCAGGCTGCGCTCCAGCATCGTCACCACCTTGTTGCGCAGGCTGCCGCCCTGCTGCGGATGCGGATGGCAGATCACCCCGGTGCCCTCGCGCGCCTCGCCCGGATCCGGCACGGCGGTCGCGACCTCCAGCGTGCCGGCCGGGCCGGGCAACGCGAACTGGGAAGGGGAATCCGGAAAACCGGCGGGTGCGGGCGGCAGGGAGTCGCTCATCCCCTCATCATATAAGGAAGCTTCGCCGAACCGGGCCGTCTATAATCGTCGCAGGCGTGTCGATCCCGGGCGATCCCGTTCGTCGCCGGTATGGGGGGCGCGATCCGGCGCCTCGCCACCACGGGAGAATCAGCATGTCCTACGTCGACGGCTTCGTGATCGCGGTCCCCACCGCCAACAAGCAGAAATTCATCCAGCACGCCCGCAGCGGCGATTCCCTGTTCATCGAGTTCGGGGCCAGCCGCGTCCTCGAATGCTGGGGCGACGACGTGCCCGACGGCAAGCTCACCGACTTCCGGCGCGCCGTGCAGGCCAGGGCCGACGAGACCGTGGTGTTTTCCTGGATCGAATGGCCGGACAAGGCCACCCGCGATGCCGGCATGGCGAAAGTCATGAAGGACCCGCGCCTGAGCCCGGAAAACAATCCGATGCCCTTCGACGGCAAACGGATGATCTTCGGCGGCTTCGTGCCTGTGGTGGAGCTGACGGCGGATGCGTGAATGTTCCTTCGGGGCTGAGATCGCGCTTCGGCAATCGCCATCGACATTCCTGCTGCGGAAATTCGATCGCTCCTCGATCGCGGGGGGCTTAAGATCGAACACGGTCCGGAAATAGAAACAAGCCGTGCCGTGAATCACCTCGCCCATGCCCTGATCGCCGATCCCGGCGGCGTCGAGTTCGCGCTGGGCAGCGCGCTGGGGGATTTCACGCATGGCCATCCCGACCCCGCATGGCCGGCGGCGCGGCAGGCCGGGCTGCGCTTTCATCGCGCGATCGACATCTTCACCGACGCGCATCCCGAAGTCGTGTCGGCGCGCGCGCTGTTCGATCCGCCCCTGCGCCGCTATGCGGGCATCCTGCTGGACGTGTGGTTCGATCACCTGCTGGCGCGCGACTTCGCCCGCTGGAGTGCCGAACCGCTGCGGGATTTCTCGCGGCGCTGGCTGGATCTGCTGGACGCGCGCACGGCCGAGCTGCCGCGCGCGCTGCACGAGTTCCTGGCCTTCATGCACACGCACGGGCTGCCCGCCGCCTACGGCGACGACGCCATGATCGGACGGGTCCTGCTGGGCATCGCCGCGCGCCTGTCGCATCCCTCGCCCGTGGGCGCCGCGCTGCCCGTGCTGCGCGAGCGCGCCGTGCCGCTGCAACGGCACTTCGATGCGTTTTTTCCGGAGCTGGTCGCGCGAGCCCGCGACTTGCGCGCGAACCTGCTCGCCTGAGGCGTGCCGATCCGTCCTCTTCGCTCGGGACCGGCCGACATGAAGCGCGCGATGCACCTGCTCGTGCCATCCCTGGCAGGCGCCCTGCGGGCCGCCTGCGGCGTCCGCTCCGGCTCCTGCCTGCGCAGTCAATGCATCGCGCAAACGCGCGTGGAAATCTCCGCGGAAATTCATCCATGAAGCCTCCGTCGCCGGTCATCCCTGACCGGCCGAAATGACGCGCGCGCGATGCACTTCAATGCATCGCGCAAACGCGCGTCATTTCACCTGCGAGACCATCCACTTGACGGTGGCTTCGATCTGCGCGTCGGTCAGCGCGGGATTGCCGCCGCGGGCCGGCATGTGGTTGCCGTCCGGGCCGGTGTAGCCGTCCTCGGCGTGCTTGATCAGCGTGGCGATGCCTTCGGCGATGCGCGGCGCCCACGCGGCCTTGTCGGTGATCTTCGGCGCGCCGGCGGCGCCGGTGGTGTGGCAGGTGGTGCAGAGCTGGTCGAAGATCACCTTGCCGTCGGTGGTGCCGCCGTAGGCGACCTGTGAAGCCGCGGCCTTGGCCGCGGCAGCCGCGGCCGCCTGCATCGCCGCGCGTCCGGTGGCACCCGCGTACACCGCGCCCACCGGCGTGATCCGTTCGCTCGCCTCGATGGTCTTGGCTTCGCTCTGCGGGCTGGGCTCGAAGGAATAGACGACGCCGCCGATGATGGCCAGAACCACGGCTGTCGCCGCGAGGCCCGCGATCATGATCGCGAAATGTTTCATGAAGGTGCGATCGGATGGGGTGAGGTGAGTGCTCACGAACAGCCTCCAGTCGAAACGTCAGCCTGCATCCCCGGGCCCCCGCGGACGCCAAAACAGCGGCGAAGTATAGCGAGGCCACGGCGCGGGACAAAATCGGCGGCGCTGCTGCGCATGCGTTCCGCTTTACCTCGAATTCACGGCGGTGCGTGTAACACAGCGGGACAGCGCGCGCCCCAACACCGTCGCGCACACGGGTCATCGAAGGAATGAGCGACTCCCGCTACGACATCATCGTGATCGGTTCCGGCCCCGGCGGGGCCACGCTGGCGCAGCGGCTGGCGGCGAGCGGCAGGAAGATCCTGATTCTCGAACGCGGTGGTTGGCTGAAACGCTCGCCCGACAACTGGGATCCGAAAAAGGTGTTCGTCGACAACCTCTATCAGGCCGACGAAACCTGGTACGACAAGACCGGCAAGGCGTTCCATCCGGGCCTGCACTATTTCGTGGGCGGCAACTCCAAGCTGTACGGCGCCGCTCTGTTCCGCCTGCGCGAACGCGATTTCGAAACCCTGCAGCACGCCGACGGCGTCTCGCCCGAGTGGCCGCTGAAGTACGACGTGTTCGAGCCGTACTACACCGAGGCCGAAAAACTCTTCCACGTGCACGGCGCGGCCGGCGAGGATCCGACCGAACCGCCGCGCAGCGCGCCATACGCGTATCCACCGGTGGCGCACGAATCGCGGATGCAGGAACTCTCCGACACCTTCGCGCTCCACGGCCTGCATCCGTTCCACTTGCCGCTCGGCATCCTGCTGGACGAAACCGGTGGCGCGGTCGCCCGCTCGAGCCCGTGCATCCGCTGCGGCGCGTTCGACGGCTATCCCTGCCCCACCCACGGCAAGGCCGACGCCGAGGTGATCTGCATCGACCCGATGCTGGCGGCGCACCCCAACGTGACGCTGCTGACCGGCGCATACGTCACGCGGCTCGACACCGATGCCTCGGGACGCGTGGTGAACGCCGTGCAGGTGGAACGCGATGGCACGAAGGAAACGTATGCCGCCGACATCGTGGTGGTCGCCTGCGGTGCCTTGTCGTCCGCATTGCTGCTGCTGCGTTCGGCCAACGACAGACATCCGCGCGGACTCGCCAACGGCTCGGACCAGGTCGGCCGCAACTACATCCGCCACAACCAGTCGGTGCTGATGGCGATCACCCGCCAACCCAACGACACGGTGTTCCAGAAAACCGTGGCGGTGAGCGATTTCTACTTCGGCGACGACGAGTGGGACTATCCGCTCGGGCTGATCCAGATGTGCGGCAAATCGCACCCCGACACGATCCGTGGCGAAACGCTGCCTACGTGGCTGGAATGGCTGCCTGAGAAACCCTTTGAATATCTCGCCCGCCATTCGCTCGACTTCTGGCTGTCCAGCGAAGACCTGCCGCGTCCGGAAAACCGGATCCGCTACGACGGCGGTCGCGTGGTGGTCGAGCAGACCGACAACAACATGCAAGCGCACACGCGTCTGCGCCGGAAACTCGAAGCGCTGCTGGAACCGATCGGCGCGCACCCGCACCTGCTCGGGCGCAAGCTGTACCTGGGCAAGGACATCCCGATCGGTGGCACCGCGCACCAGGCCGGCACCGCGCGCTTCGGCACCGATCCGGAGACTTCCGTGCTGGACCTCGACTGCAAGGCGCACGAACTCGACAATTTATACGTCGTCGACGCGAGTTTCTTTCCCTCGATCGGCGCGGTGAACCCGACCCTGACCATCATCGCGAATGCATTGCGCGTGGCGGACCGGATCGCGGAGCGCTTGAAGTGAGGAGCACGTCATGTGGCTGAATCTTTATTTGATCCCCATCGTGATCCGCGTGTGTCTGGTGGTGCTGTTCCCGTTCAGCGCGCTGGACAAGATCGCGCATTGGAACGACGCGTTGAAGCAGGCCGATTCCTCGTTCCTGCCGCACGCGACAGGCCCGGCGCTGCTGGCGCTGTCGATCGTGGTGGAAGCCGTCGCGCCGTTCTGCATCGTGCTGGGCTGGCACGACCGCATCGCCGCATTCGTGCTGGCGGTGTTCTGCGTCGTCACCGCGGTCCTGTATCACCCGTTCTGGAAATTCCGCGGCTTCTGGTCGCGCGACGGCGATGGCCGCGCGCACTTCTGGGATTTCCTGAAGAACTTCGGGCTGGTCGGCGGTTTGCTTCTGGTGACCTTCGCCACGGCGCTCGCACCCGCCGGCGTGGTCGCGCGGCGGCCGCTGTCGTCGACGGCGGTGTACACCCCCGCCGGCACCGCGCCGCCATCGGCCGTAGCGGGCTGGATCACGCCCGGTTCCCATGACCACTGAAGCCGGCAAACCGCGCCTCGAATACTGGCGCGTTTACGTCGATCCGAACGGCGTCAGTCACCAGGAACGCCGCACGTTGAGCGACTTCGAACGGCAAAGCATGGGTGGCGCCGCGCCGCAGTGGAACGCGGTGCTGGAATCGCGACCCTCGCGCGCGCTGTTCTCGGTATTGCCGGCCGGATGGATCGGCGACTGGCACGAGAACCCCGCGCCGCAATGGATCGTGCCGCTGTCGGGCCGCTGGTTCGTCGAGACGATGGACGGCCATCGCGTGGAAATGGGTGCGGGCGAGGTGTCGTTCGGCGGCGATCAGGGCTGCATCGCCGATACGCATGGACGCAAGGGGCACCGTTCCGGCACCGTGGGCAACGAACCGGCGGTGCTGATGCTGGTGCAGATGCCCGGCACGAAGGAGTCGTGACGATGCCGGATTTCGAGATCCTCGATCCACGCTTTCGCGACATGGTGCTGCCCAATGCGCCGCTGGAAAAACTGGCCGACGGCTTCCGCTGGCTGGAAGGGCCGGTGTGGTTCGCCGATTTGCAGTGTCTGCTGTTCAGCGACATTCCCAACGACCGCGTGATGCGCTGGACCGCAACGGGCGGTGTGTCAGTGTTTCGCGCACCCTCGCGATTCGCCAACGGCCACACCCGCGACCGCGAGGGCCGGCTGATCGGCTGCCTGCACGGCGGACGTAGCATCGTGCGCACCGAACTCGACGGCAGCGTGACCACGCTGGTCGATCGTTACCGGGGCAAGCGGCTCAACTCACCCAACGACGTGGTCGTGAAATCCGACGGCACGATCTGGTTTTCCGATCCACCTTACGGCATCCAGACCGATTACGAGGGCGGCCGCCGCGAATCGGAACTGCCCGCGAACCTGTACCGCTTCGATCCGCGCGACGGATCGCTCGACGTGGTGGCCGATGATTTCGCGGGGCCCAATGGTCTGTGTTTTTCGCCCGACGAAAAGCGCTTGTATGTCAGCGAGACCGGCTTGCAGTTCGCCGAGAAACCCACGCAATGCATCCGCGTGTTCGATGTTGCGGTCGACGGCAAATCGCTGCGCGATGGACGCGTGTTCCACAAGGTCACGCCCGGCGCCGCCGACGGCATCCGCTGCGACGAGGACGGCAACGTGTGGTCCAGCGCGGGCGACGGCGTGCACTGCATCGCGCCGGACGGCGACTTGCTCGGAAAGATCAAGGTGCCGTGCACCGTGTCCAACCTCTGCTTCGGCGACCGCCACTACAGCCGGCTGTTCCTGTGCGCCTCGCAAACGCTGTACGCGATCTGGGTCAACCGGCGCGGGGCGCAGCGGCCATGACGCATGGCGTGCAATCGTTGTTGCGGATCGGCCGCAACACCGCCGATCTCGGTCGCGCAGTCGCGTTCTATCGCGATGCGCTCGGATTCCACGTTGACGAGGCGAACACCGTGCCGCCCGCGTGGACGCGTTTGCCGGGTGCGTGCGAACCACCGTCACGCTGCGCCTTGCTGTCGCTCGGCGCGCAGCAAGTCGAATTGACCGAATTTCGTGATGCCGCCCCGTATCCCGCCGACAGTTCATCGTGCGATCTTTGGTTCCAGCACTGCGCGATCGTGGTGTCCGGCATGGAGGCCGCGTACGAGCGCGTGATGCAAGGGGACGCCGTGCCGATCACGCGGGGCGGTCCGCAGTTGCTGCCGCCATCGGCGGGATCGGTCACCGCGTTCAAGTTCCGCGATCCGGATGGCCATCCGCTGGAACTGATCTCATTTCCGCCCGGCACAGGCGATCCGCGCTGGCAATCCGCGCACAAGGACGGCTCCACGCTGGGCATCGACCACAGCGCGATCAGCGTCGCCGAGACCGCGCGCAGCGTGCCGTTCTACGAACTGCTCGGCTTCAGCGTGTCCTCGCGCGGCTTGAACCGCGGCATCGCCCAACAGCACCTGGATGATCTCGCCGATGTCGAAGTCGGTGTGATTGCATTGCGGCCGCAGGTTGCGGCAACGCCGCACCTGGAACTCCTGTGTTACCACCCGCCCCGCGGTCGCGCCATCACCGCCCATCCCGTCACTGCGATCGCCGCCGACCGCCTGATCTGGCAGGTCGGCGCACTCGACGTGCTGCTGGATGCAGTCACCGACGCCGGCTTCCCCGATGCCGTGATCACCGGCGGCCGGATCGATGGCAGCGGCCTCGCGCTGCTGCGCGATCCCGACGGCCATCGGCTGGTCCTGCGGCAGATCGAAACCTGAACACCCGGACGAACCGCGCTGGTGGCGCGGCGACCGCCCGGGATCGTCGATGAAGCGCGGCGGTTGCCCCGGGAACGCTTTGTTCGCTACCGCACGGAAAACCGGAGGCGCTGTCGTGCATGTTCGTCCGGCCGAAAAACAACGCGACCGACGGACCGGCTGCCCCGATTCACATGTTCGTCTTGCCGCGCACGGAGCACGTTGTCCCTGTCCGGGAATCGGAAAACATCCCGCCGGCGTGACCTGGGCGTGGCTTTTTTGTTGCCCGCGGCGGATCAAGCATGCATGGGTTGCGCGTGCTTGGTTGGCGAAACCGGATTCGGTCGTGTACCGAATCCGGCGTGCTCCGGCAAATCCCGGATGGATTTGTCCAGAGCTTCCTTAGATATCCCCGGTGTGCCACGGACGGTCCGCCGGGTTCTCCACGGGAAGTACCGCGCATGCATGCAGAACCCAACCGCGCGTTCGGCCTCGAACGGCCACACCGGGATGCGGAGGACGGCTCCGTACTCGACCTGCTGGCGGCGGTCGAGGACGAACAGCGTTACCACACGGCCGCGGCGCTGCTGGCCCGGCACCCGGCCCTGCGCACTCACCACGAGTCGATGGCGCGCAAGGACGCCGCCCTGATCGCGGACATCCGGCGCGATCTGGCGAGCGCGACGCGGCGCCGTCCTTCCCGTGCCGGGCGCCGAGACCGGTTCGATCGCTACCTGCGCCGGCTGATGGACATCTATCTGGACGACGGCGAAGCCGCGGCGAAGGCATGGACACCGCCACCATCGAGGCCACGGTCATGAGCCTGGGCGATCCCGGAATCCTGAGGCAACTGATCGTCGAGCTCGACGACACCCGCGCCTGTTTCACGGCGATGAGCCGCAGGCTGCCGTTGTCGTACCTCAGATATCTGCTCGAGGAAACCGGGCGCACCCATCAGGCCATCGCGGAGGACCTGATGCAGCGCATGCGCATGGAGGGAGCGCCGCCGCCGCGGACGGGCACGCTGCTGGGCCGCCTGCGCGCACGCTGGGCGCGACACTTCGCTCCCGCCGACGCCGATATCGAACTCGGGTATCTGTTCCGGCTGGAGCGCGAGGAGGGCCGGGTGGTGCGGCACTTCGAGCAGGCGGCGGACCGGTTGCCCGCGCTGCGGCAGCGTCTTCGCCGCCACCTGCTGCAACTGGAACGCTGCCTGATGCGGATCGAACGCCTGATACAGGAGGCGCAGTCCAACCAGCTGGCGGGTTGAACCGGTCCATGCGAGGCAGCCAGCGCGTTCCGGAGGCGCGCATTCCACGCGCCTGCCGGTGCCGATCGAGGAAACGCCCGGCCGTGAAAGCCTGCCGCGAGCCCGCTGCCTGCCGCATCCGCCGCAGCGCATAATGTCCGTCCGGCGCCATCGGTGTTCGACACGCCGGCGTGCCCGGGCGACACGCACCGATCAATGTTTCCCCGGCCCCGGCCGGAGGCAGAACCACCGATGAGCCCCGCACTCGATCACAAGAGCAACGACCTGCTGGCGGCGCTGCCGGCGGACGAGCTGGATCGCCTGCGCCCGGATCTGGAGGCGGTGGAGATGAAACTCGGCGACGTGGTGCACGAGGCCAGCCAGCCGCACCAGTACGTCTATTTCCCCCTCGACTGCATCATTTCGCTGGTGTACGTGATGCAGAACGGCGCCTCGGCCGAGGTGGCGGTGATCGGCCACGAAGGCCTGGTCGGGGTCACGGTGCTGATGGGCGGGGGCACCATGCCCAACCGCGCGGTGGTGCAGGGTGCCGGTTCGGCGTTGCGCATCAAGAGCAGCCTGCTGCGCAAGGAATTCGACCGCGGACTGGTGATGTCGCAGGTGCTGATGCGTTTCGTGCAGGCGCTGCTGACGCAAATGGCGCAGACCGCGGTGTGCAACCGGCACCACACGGTGGATCAGCAACTGTGCCGCTGGCTGCTGATGAGCCTGGACCGCCTGCCCGCCAACCAGGTCATCATGACGCAGGAACTGATCGCCAACATGCTCGGGGTGCGCCGCGAAGGCGTCACGGAGGCGGCAGGCAGGCTGCAGGTCTCCGGCGTGATCCGCTACAGCCGCGGCCACATCGAGGTGCTCGACCGTCCCAAGCTGGAGCGCCTGTGCTGCGAGTGCTACGACGTCGTGCGCAAGGAATACGCGCGACTGCTGCCATGGGCCAGCACGGGACGGAACGCGCCGCCCGCGCTGACCTGAGGAAACTCCGGACAAATCCATGCCGCGTTGCGCGGCTGAACGCGCGGCCGGCCTGAACGCACAGGCAACACGCCTGTCGCTAACATCGCGGGGATTTTCACGGACCGCAGACAAGGGAAACCGTTGGAACGGCCACGCCGCCCCCGCACATGGATACGCCGGCTGCGCACGGCGCGGAACGGCCGCCGCCGTCCCGCGGATTCCGAGGCCCAGGCACGGCTGCCGCCGCGCCATCCGCAGGGCACCGAACCGTCCGCCGCGGTCCCGGCCGCCACGCTGGCGCGCCGGCACGAGCCGCTGTCCAAACAGTCCGTGTTCGATCTGGACCGCGCGCTGGCCGCGCACGAGCGCACGCTGCAGCGCGCCTACCAGGTGGCGCGCGCGGCCACCGCGGACAAGCGCCGGGTGGAACCCGCCGCCGAGTGGCTGATCGACAATTTCTACCTGGTGCGCAACCAGATCCGCGAGGTGCGCGACGCGATGCCGCCGCACCTGTGGCAGCGCCTGCCGCGCACGGACTCCGGCCGCGGCGCGGTGACGCCGCGGATGCTGCGGGTGGTGCGCGCCTGCATCGCGCAGGTTGACGGCAACGTCGAGCCGGACGTGCTGGCGCGCTACCTCGACGAATACCAGACGCGCGCCCCGCTGGACCTGACCGAGCTGTGGTCGATGCCCGCGCTGGTCCGGATCGCGCTGATCGAGGGCATCGCCGCCATCGCGCGCACCATCGCCGAACGGCTGGAGGAATACGCGCGCGCCGCGCGCTGGGCCGAGTACCTGATCGACACCGCCAGCCGCAATCCCAACGACATGCTGGTGTGCGTGGCCGACATGGCGCGCCAGGCCACCGGCATCACGCCGGCGTTCGCGGCCGAGTTCTATCGCCTGCTGGAAGGCAAGCATCCGTCGCTGAAGCTGGCGCTCACCTTCGCCGAACAGCAACTGGAACAGCGCGGCACCAACGTGGCGCGCGTGATCGAGGGCGAGAGCCGCGCGCAGGCCACCGACCAGGTGTCGATCGCCAACCGCATCAACAGCCTGCGCCGGATCGCGGAACACAACTGGTCGGAACTGATCGAGCGCGTCAGCGTGGTGGACCGCATCCTCGCGGAAGACCCCGCCGGCGCCTACCTGCGGATGGATTTCACCACCCGCGGCCGTTACCGCCACGCGGTGGAATCGCTGGCGCGGCGCAGCGGCCTGCGCGAAACCGAGGTGGCGCGTCGCGCGATCGAGGCCGCGCGCGGCGCGGTCGATGCCAACGGCGATCCGCGCGTGCAGCACGTCGGCCACGTGCTGATCGGAGCCGGCCTCGACGCCTTCGCGCGCGGACTGGGCGCCAGCGCGCCGGCCGAACACCGGCTCGCCGCACGGCTGCGGCGCTGGCCGTCGCTGACTTACCTGGGCGGCATCTTCGTGTTCACGCTGGCGATCACGGCACTGGTGGCCACGGGCCCCTGGTACCGGATGCCGCTGGCGACGGACATCGTGCTGGTGATCGCGGTGTTCGTGGCCGCCAGCCAGCCGGCGGTGGCGCTGGTCAACTGGCTGCTGGGCCTGCTGGTGCCCCCGCAACTGCTGCCGCGGATGTCCTTCTCGGGCGGCATTCCCGACGACTGCCGCACGCTGGTGGTGGTGCCGTGGCTGCTGGGCAGCGCACAGGATCTGGCCGAACAGCTCGACGCGCTGGAGATCCGCTACCTCGGCAACCGCGATCCCAACCTGCGCTACGCCCTGCTCACCGATTTTCCGGACGCGCCCGAGCGCGACATGCCCACCGACGAGGCGCTGCTGGAAGCCGCGATCGCCGGCATCGACCGGCTCAACGCGAAATATCCGCTGCCGGGATCGACGCGCTTCTACCTGTTCCATCGTCCGCGCGAATGGAATCCGCGCCAGTCGGTGTGGATGGGCTTCGAGCGCAAGCGCGGCAAGCTGGGCGAACTGAACCGGGTGCTGCGCGGCGGCCGGCCCGAGCGCGGCTTCAGCGTGATCGTGGGCGATCTCGACGCGCTGCAGTCGGCGCGCTACGTGATCACGCTGGACGCCGACACGCACTTGCCGCCGCAGGCCGCGCGCCGGCTGATCGAGACCATGGCGCATCCACTGAACCGGCCGTGGTTCCACAAGGGTTCGCGGCGGGTGATCGCCGGCTACGGGATCCTGCAGCCGCGGGTGTCGGTGACGCACGCGGCCGAACGCCCCAGCCGCTTCGCGCGCCTGTACAGCAATGCCACCGGACTCGATCCGTACACCCGCGCCGTGTCGGACGTCTATCAGGACCTGTTCGGCGAAGCCTCGTTCGTCGGCAAGGGCATCTACGACATCGACGCGTTCACGCGCTCGGTCGGCACGCGCTTTCCGAACGACCTGATCCTGTCGCACGACCTGCTGGAAGGCTCCTATGCGCGCACCGGACTGGTCAGCGACGTCGAGCTGATCGAGCAGCAGCCCGACCGCTACAGCGTGGAGGCGCGCCGCCGCCACCGCTGGACCCGCGGCGACTGGCAGATCGTGCAATGGCTGTTCCCGATCGTGCCGGGTCCGCGCCGCCGCGGCCTGCGCAACACGTTGAAGGCGCACCACCGCTGGAAGATCCTGGACAACCTGCGGCGCGGACTGGTGCCGCTGGCGATGCTGGTGCTGCTGCTGCGCGGCTGGGCGCTGACCGGCCTGCCGGCGTACTGGACGCTGGTGATCGTGATGTTCCTGCTGGGACCGCCGCTGCTGATCGCGCTGGTGCAGGTGGGACGCAACCTCTGGCACCATGCGCAGCCGCGCCGCTGGCGCAACACCCTGCGCGGCATCCGCGACGAACTGCTGCGCGACCTGTTCGCGATCGCGGTGCTGCCGTTCGAGGCCTACCTCAACCTCGACGCGATCGGCCGCAGCGCGGGACGCCTGCTGTTCACCCGCAAGCACCTGCTGGAATGGACGTCGATGAGCGACGCCCAGCGCAGCGCCGCGGTCCGCCTCGGCGGCTACGTGCGGCTGATGTGGGTGGCGCCGGCCGTCGCGCTGGGGGTCGCGCTCGCGCTCGACCGTTACGCGCCGCACGCCCTTCCGGCCGCCGCGCCGCTGCTGGCGCTGTGGTTCGCCGCGCCGTGGCTGGCGTGGCGGCTGAGCCGCGCGCCGGAACCGGGACCGCCGCCGCTGGACGAGGCGCAGACCGCGTTCCTGCACGGCGTGGCGCGGCGCACCTGGCACTGGTTCGAGACCTTCGTGAACGCGCAGGAGAACTGGCTGCCACCCGACAACTGCCAGTCGTTCCCGGTCGAGCAGGTCGCGCACCGCACCTCGCCGACCAACATCGGGATGGCGCTGCTGGCCAACCTGACCGCCTGCGATTTCGGCTACCTCACCGCCGGCGAGATGCTGGCGCGCACGCGCGCGACGCTGGACACCATGGACCGGCTGGCCCGTTACCGCGGGCACTTCTACAACTGGTACGACACGCAGACGCTGCAAGCGCTGCCGCCGATGTACGTGTCGAGCGTGGATTCGGGCAACCTGATGGGTTGCCTGCTGGTGCTGGCCGCGGCGCTGGAACGCGGCGACGCCGAGGCGCTGGTGCCGCACGGCTACGGAGCGGGCCTGCGCGACACCGTGCAGGTGCTGACCGACTGTCTGCCGGAGGTCCGGCCCGGCGCGCCGCACACGGCTCTCGCGCTGACCGCGACGCTGGAAGAGATCGACGCCCTGATCGCCGACGCGATCGAAAACGCCGATGCGCTGCCGGTGCTGTACGGCGTGCTGGCCCGGATCGCGACCGAGGCCGGCAAGCTGCAGCAGCTGGTGGCGGAATCCGGCGTGACCGGCGAATTCGCCGAATGGACCGCGTGCCTGGTGCGGCAATGCGCCGCCGATTGCGAGGAACTGGGCGAACTGGCACCGTGGCTGGGCCTGGGCGATTGCGGCAGCGACGATGAGATCGCGCGCGCGCTGCTGGCCGAACTGGAGAACAATCCGTCGCGCACCCGTGCGGCCTTGCTGGCCACGGAAATCATCGCCCGGCTGGAAACCCCGGATGCCGGCGAGACGCCCGCGCCCGACCTGTGCGCCGCGCTGCGCGAACTGGTCGCGACGCTGCAGCGCCGGCACGACGATGCGCTGGCGCTGGCCGCGCGCTGCCGCGAACTGGCGGCGATGGACTTCAGGTTCCTGTGGGACCGCGAGCGCCAGCAGTTCACGATCGGCTACAGCGTCGAACGCGCGCAGCGCGACGTCGCCTGCTACGACCTGCTGGCTTCCGAGGCGCGGCTGACCAGTTTCGTCGTGATCGCGCAGGGCCAGGTGGAACCCTCGCACTGGTTCGAACTGCGCCGGCTGATGACCATCGCGGCGAGCCGCCCCACCCTGGTGTCCTGGAGCGGCTCGATGTTCGAATACCTGATGCCGCTGCTGCTGATGCCCGACTACAAGAACACCCTGCTCCACGAAACCTGCCGGGCCGCGGTGCTGCGCCAGATCCAGTACGGCGCGCAGCAGCAGGCGCCGTGGGGCGTGTCCGAATCGGCGTACAACGCCACCGATGCCAACCTGGTCTACCAGTACCGCGCGTTCGGCGTGCCGGGTCTGGGCCTGAAACGCGGGCTGGGCGAGGATTTCGTGGTCGCCCCCTATGCCTCGGCGCTGGCGCTGATGGTGGAGCCGGGCGCGGCCTGCGACAACCTGGAAACCCTTGCCGCACTGGGCGCGCTGACCCGCTACGGTTTCTACGAGGCGCTCGACTTCACCGCCGGCCGGGTCAGCGAAGGCCGCGACTTCGCGATGGTGCGCTGCTGGATGGCGCACCACCACGGCATGAGCCTGCTCGCGCTGTCCTCGCTGCTGAACGGACAGCCGATGCAGCGGCGCTTCATGCGCGAGCCGATGTTCCGCGCCCACGAACTGCTGCTGCGCGAGAAGATTCCGGAAGTGCGGCCGCGCCATCCCGCGGCGCTGGACGTCGAACAGCCGCGCCACGTCCGGGCGGGTGCGCAGGTGCAGGCACGCGAAATCACCCGGATGGACACGCCGCTGCCGCAGGTGCACCTGCTGTCCAACGGCAACTACCACGTGCTGCTGACCCAGACCGGCGCGGGCTGCAGCGTGTGGCGCCACCTCGCGCTGACGCGCTGGAGCGGCGATGCGGTGTGCGACGACCAGGGCCTGTTCGTGTATGTGCGCGACGTGGATTCCGGCCGGACCTGGTCGGCCACCCACCAGCCGCTGGGCGGCGCCGGCTGCAGCGCGACGTTCTCGCAGGCGCGCGCGGAATTCCACCGCAGCGATTTCGGGATCGCCAGCGAGATGCTGGTCGCGGTCTCGGCCGAGGACGACATCGAACTCAGGCGCGTGCGCCTGACCAACCGTTCCGGCAGGGCGCGCACGCTCGAGGTCACCAGCTACGCCGAGATCGTGCTGGCGCCGCGCGACGCCGACGCCGCGCACCCCGCCTTCAGCAAGCTGTTTCTCGAAACCGAGGCGCTGCCCGAAGGCGACGCGCTGCTGGTGTCGCGCCGTCCGCGCAGTCCCGATGAAGCGAGGCCGTGGCTGCTGCACCTGGTGACCGTGCGCGGCGGCAGCGTGATCGCCGCGGGTTTCGAGACCGACCGCGCCAAATTCCTGGGACGCCTGCGCGGACCCGCGCGTCCCGCGGCGCTGGAGGGGGACACGGAACTGTCCGGCAGCACCGGCGCGGTGCTCGACCCGATCGTCTCGCTGCGCCGCCGGGTGCAGATCGCGCCCGGCCACACCGTCAGCATCGATTTCCTGACCGGCGTGGCAGCGGACCGCAATGCCGCGCTGGCGATGGCGGTGAAGTACCGCGCGCTGTTCCTGCACCAGCGCGTGTTCCAGCTCGCCTGGACGCGCGACCAGGTGGTCCTGCAGCAGTTGAACATGAGCGCGGGCGACGCGCAGTTGTACGAACGGATCGCGTCGATGGTGCTGTACGGCCCCGCCGCGCCGCATGCCCGCGCGCTGGGCGAACTGCCCACGCAGTCGGCGCTGTGGAAACACGGCGTGTCGGGGGATCTGCCGATCGTGCTGGTGCGGATCGCCAATTCCTCGCAGCTCGAACTGGTCCGGCAACTGATCCAGGCGCACGGCTACTGGCACACCCGCGGCCTCGGCGTCGATCTCCTGATCTGGAACGAGGAGCTGTCCGGCTACCGGCAGGAACTGCAGGAACACATTCTTTACCTGATCGAATCCAGCGCCGAGGCGCGCGGCGGCCAGGGGTCGGGCCGGATGTTCGCGTGGCGGATCGAGCACCTGCCCACCCCCGACCGCGCGCTGATGCTGGCGATCGCGCGCTGCGTGTTCTCGGGCGACGAGGGCCGGCTGCGCGACCAGGTCGAGCGGTTGCAGCCCGCGGAACCGGAAGAACCGCCCGCGCGTCTGGCGCCTTCCCGCAAGCCGCAGCCGGGCAGCTACGCGCTGGAACCGCCGTCCGGGCTGCGGATGGCCAACGGTCTGGGCGGCTTCCACAGGGACGGCCACGAATACGTGATGTGGCTGCGCGAGGGCCGGCCGGCGCCCGCGCCGTGGTGCAACGTGCTGGCCAATCCCTCGTTCGGCAGCGTGATCAGCGAGGCGGGCGGCGCCTACACCTTCGCCGAGAATGCGCACGAATTCCGGCTGACGCCGTGGTTCAACGATCCGCTCGCCGACCCTTCCGGCGAGGCGCTGTGGCTGCGCGACGAGGAAACCGGCGAATACTGGTCGGTCACGCCGATGCCCACGCCCAGCGGCGATCCGCACCGGGTCGCGCACGGCTTCGGCTACAGCCGCTTCGAGCACGCGCACGCCGACCTCGTCAGCGAACTGACCGTGTGCGTCGCGCGCGAGGCGCCGGTGAAGCTGTCGCTGCTCGCGATCACGAACCGGGGCGAACGCGCGCGCAGCCTTTCCGTGACCGCCTACGTCGAATGGGTGCTCGGCGAGCGGCGCGAGCGCAGCGCCCCGCACGTGCGCACCCGCGTGGATCCGGAAAGCGGCGCGCTGTTCGCGAGCAACGCCTTTCACGACACCTTCGCGCAACGGGTGGCCTTCCACGCGCTGGACGCGGGGCAGGTGACGGTGTGCGCCGACCGCCGCGCCTTCCTGGGCCGCAACCGCAGCCGCGCCGCTCCGCTGGGGATGCGGCTGGGGGAACTGGACCCCGCGGTCGGCATGGGACTCGATCCCTGTTCGGTGCAGCGCGCCCGCTTCGAACTGGCGCCCGGCGAAACGATCGAGGTGGTGATGCTGCTGGGCGCGGCCGCCAGCGACGAGCAGGCGCGCGCGATCGTGCTGGAGCTGCGCGACCCGGAAGCCGCGCATGCGGAACTGGAACGGGTGCGCACGCACTGGCGGCTGCAGCTCGAACACCTCAAGGTGACCACGCCCGATCCCGCCTTCGACACGCTGGTCAACGGCTGGCTGCCGTACCAGGTGCTCGCCGCGCGGATGTTCGCGCGCAGCGGCTACTACCAGTCCGGCGGGGCCTGGGGCTTCCGCGACCAGTTGCAGGACGCCATGGCGCTGCTGCACCTCCGTCCCGAACTGGCCCGCGCGCAACTGCTGCGCTGTGCCGGCCGCCAGTTCCGCGAGGGCGACGTGCAGCACTGGTGGCACCCGCCCTCGGGCAAGGGCGTGCGCACGCGCATCAGCGACGATCTGCTGTGGCTGCCGTGGTGCACGGCCGAATACGTGCGCGTCACCGGCGATGCCGCCGTGCTCGACGAAGTGATGCCGTTCATCGAAGGCCGCCCGCTCGCCAGCGACGAGGAATCCGCCTACGAGGGCGCGCAGGTTGCGGCTGAATCGGCCGACCTGTATCAGCACTGCCTGCGCGCGATCCGCCACGCCCTGCGCTTCGGCGCGCACGGCCTGCCCTTGATCGGCGGCGGCGACTGGAACGACGGCATGAACCGGTTGGGCCTCGCCGGCCGGGGCGAGAGCGTGTGGCTGGGCATGTTCCTGCACGACGTGCTCACGCGCTTCGCGCCGCTGGCGCGCGCGCGCGGGCACGAGGCCGATGCGGCGCACCTGTGCGAATCGGCGAAGGCGCTGGGGGCGATGATCGAACGCCACGCCTGGGACGGCGGCTGGTACCTGCGCGCGTGGAACGACGACGGCGTGCCGGTCGGTTCCGCGCGCAGCGACGAATGCCGGATCGATTCTCTGCCGCAGAGCTGGGCGGTGCTGGCCGATGCGGGCAGCCGCGAACGCGCCGAACGCGCGCTGGACGCGGTACTGGAACATCTGGTCGACGCCGACGCCGGCATCGTCAGGCTGTTCGCGCCGCCGTTCGACAAGACGCCGCTCGACCCCGGCTACGTCAAGGGCTACGTGCCGGGCGTGCGCGAGAACGGCGGGCAGTACACGCACGCCGCGGTGTGGGTGGCGATCGCGCTGGCGAAACTGGGACGCGTGGACGACGCGTGGCGGATCACGCGGATGCTGAATCCGCTTACGCACGCGCGCGATGCCGATGCACTGCAACGCTACCGCGTCGAGCCCTACGTGATCGCGGCCGACGTGTACGCGGCGCAAGGCCATGCCGGGCGCGGTGGCTGGACCTGGTACACCGGTTCCGCGGGATGGATGTACCGGCTCATGACCGAATCGCTGCTGGGCCTGCGCCGCGAAGGTTCACGGCTCGGCTTCGCGCCCTGCGTGCCCGACGACTGGACGCGCTGGCGCGTGACCTGGTACCACGGCCGCACGCGCTACCGGATCGAATTCCTCCGTCACGCGCCGGGCGCGGGCGTGACGCGGGTCGGTCTGGACGGCGTGCCGCAGCCCGGTCACGCGATCGAACTCGTCGACGACGGCGGCGAGCACGAGGTGCTGGTGCAGGTGGGCGCCTTCGCCGCGATGCCGCGCGAACGCGGCGCCGCGCGCGATCTGGCGGCCAGCGAGGGCTCGCCCTGAAGCCCGTGTTGACGGCGCCGTCACGCGTCATCGCCCAGCCTTGCGGATCTCAGGAATGTCCGGGAGTTTTGCGCATGGCGCAGTTCAACGTGGATCTCGACACCGCCGGTGTGCCGCTTGCACCGGTGTGGAACCATACGGTCGGCAGCGGCCACGCCGCGCTGGCGCTGCGCGCCGACTGGCAGCAGCAGATGGCCAGGGCACGCCGCGAGCTGGGCGTGCGCCACGTGCGCTTCCACGGCATCCTCGACGACGAGATGGGCACCTACGTGATCGAGTGCGACAAGGACGTGTTCTCGTTCTTCAACGCCGACCAGATCTTCGACTTCCTGCTCGACATCGGCATGCGGCCGTTCGTGGAACTGTCGTTCATGCCCAGCGCGCTGTCGTCGGGCGGCGACATCGTGTTCTTCTACCGCGCCAACGTGACGCCCCCGCGCGATTACGCGAAATGGGCCGACCTGATCAGGCGGCTGGTGTCGCACTGGGTGCAACGCTACGGCGTGGTCGAGGTGCGCAGGTGGTTCTTCGAGGTGTGGAACGAACCCAACCTGGAGGCGTTCTGGAAGGGCAAGCAGGCCGATTACTTCAAGCTGTACCAGTACACGGCCAACGCGATCAAGGACGTCGATTCGCTGCTGCGGGTGGGCGGACCGGCCACCGCCAACGACGAATGGATTCCGGACTTCCTGCAATTCTGCGAGGCCAGCAAGGTGCCCGCGGATTTCGTCAGCACCCACCACTATCCCACCGACGCGCTGGGCAAGCCCGGCGACGATACCGAGACGCAGTTGTCCGAGGCGCCGCGCAACGTGCTGATCGAGCGCGTGCGCCGCGTGACCGGCGAGGCGAAGGGCAGGCCCGTCTATTACACGGAGTGGAGCAGCTCGTCGAACCCGTTCTTCCCGTTCCACGACGAGCCCTACGCCGCCGCATTCCTGTTCAAGAACATGCTGGACGTGGCCGACATGGTGAAGGGTTACAGCTGGTGGACGTTCTCGGACATCTTCAACGAGAACTATTTTTCCTCGCTGCCGTTCCACGGCGGCTTCGGCCTGCAGACCATCCACGGCATCGCCAAGCCGGCGTATCGCGCGATGCAGTTGTTGAACGGGCTGGGCAGCGAACGCCTCGCCGTCGCCGGCGACCACCCGACCGTGGATGCCTGGGCCGTGCGCAGGGACGCGAACCACGTCGATCTGCTGCTGACCAATCATGCCTTTCCGCGTCACGGGATCGCACGGGAGGCGGTGACCTGGCACGTGAGCAGCCGGCGCAAGGCGAAAGGCGCGAGCGTGCAGCGCGTGGACGACGGGCACTGCAACACCCGGCAGGCGTGGACGGCCATGGGCTCGCCCGATTATCTCGATGAAAGGCAGGTGGCCGGACTGCACGAGGTTTCGCAACTCCGCGCCGAACCGCTGGCGATCCAGCCGTTCGATGGCGGTTTCGACATCCGGCTCGACCTGCCGCCGCACGCGATCGCCGCGGCGCGGGTGGAGCTCGCCTGAGCGGTGCGGCCATGCGCGCATTGACGCAGACGGTGACCCTGTCGTCCGACGACGACGCGCTCCTGGACGACCTGCAGCGCAAGGCGTTCCGGTTCTTCGAGCGGCACGTCAATCCGGAAAACGGGCTGGTGCTGGATTCGACCCAGCCCGGCCAGCCGGTCAGCATCGCCGCGGTCGGCTTCGCGCTGTCCTGCTGGCCGGTCGCGATCGAACGCGGCTTCATGCTCCGCCGCGAGGCGCTGGCGCACACGCTGGCGGCGCTGCGTTTCTTCGACGAAGCCGACCAGTCGGGCGCGAAGGACGGCGTCGGCTACAAGGGTTTCTTCTACCACTTCCTGAAGCCCGGCACCGGCACGCGCGCGTGGAACTGCGAGCTGTCCACCATCGACACCGCGCTGCTGCTGGCCGGCATGCTGCACGCGGCGCAGTATTTCCAGGGCGACTCGCCGCACGAACGCGAGGTGCGCGAGCGCGTGCAGTCGATCTACGCGCGCACGGACTGGCGCTGGGCGCAGAACGGGCAGGACGCGATCGTGCTGGGCTGGAAGCCGGAATCGGGGTTTCTCGCCAACCGCTGGTTCGGCTACAACGAGGCGATGGTCCTGTACGTGCTGGCGCTGGCCGCGCCGGAATTTCCGGTGACGCCGGCCGCCTACCACGCCTGGACCTCCACCTTCAAATGGCGGCGCCTGTACGGCTGGCCGGTGCTGTACGCGGGCCCGCTGTTCATCCACCAGTACTCGCACATCTGGCTGGACCTGCGCGGCATCCAGGATGCTTTCATGGCCGCGAAGAAGACCGATTACTTCGAGAACAGCCGGATCGCCACGCACATCCACCGCGAATACGCGATCCGCAATCCGCACCGGTTCGAGGGTTACGAGAAAAACTGCTGGGGCTTCACCGCCAGCGACGGCCCCGGCGACGCGACGCAGCGATACCGCGGCCGCAAGCGCCGCTTCTACGGCTACGTCGCGCGCGGCGCGCCGTTCGGCCCCGACGACGGCACCATCTCGCCGTGGGCCGCGATCGCGTCGTTGCCGTTCGCGCCCGAGATCGTGCTGGACGAGATCCGGCATCTCGAACGATTGATCGGACACAGCCCGGCCGGCTACGGCTTCCATGCCTCGTTCAACCTGTCGTGGCCGGAAGCGAACTGCACCGGCGCGCACCGCTTCCGGTATGGCGGCAGCGGGCGGATCGGCTGGGTGTCACCCTGGCACTTCGCGCTGAACCAGGGACCGATCGTGCTGATGATCGAGAACTACCGCACCCGGATGATCTGGGACCAGATGCGCGAGTGCGCGCCCGTCAAACTGGGTTTGCAGCGCGCGGGGTTCGGCGGCGGCTGGCTGGGACAATCAACGTCCGTCGTCCGGTGAGGTGGGCGTTCGAGATCCATCCATGCGCCGCACAGTTCTTGCCTTCGTCATTCCGGGTTCTGCCCACAAAACAACGCGGGCAGCCCCGGAATGACGAATCCGATTTTGCATCGCAAGCCAAGGAGCAGCCATGAACGCCCAACCGCCCCCCACCCACAGACTCCTCACCGGACAGAACGCACTGGTCACCGGCGCCAACTCCGGCATCGGCGAAGGCATCGCGCGTGAACTCGCAGCGGCCGGCGCCAACGTGGTCGTCAACTATGTGGTGCAGCCGGATGCCGCGCAGACGATCTGCGACGACATCAACAAGGCCGGCGGCAAGGCCATCGCGATCCGGGCCGACGTCAGCAGGGAAGACCAGGTGCAGGCGATGTTCGCCGAAGCGGTCAGGCAATTCGGGACGCTCGACATCGTGTGTTCCAACGCCGGCATCCAGCGTGACGCAAAACTGGTGGACATGACGCTGGACCAGTGGAACCAGGTGATCGGCGTCAACCTCACCGGCGGGTTCCTGGTCGCGCGCGAGGCCGCGCGCGAATTCCTGCGGCGCGGCATGCGCGACGTGTCGTGCGCGCTCGGCAAGATCATCTTCACCAGTTCGGTGCACCAGGAAATCCCCTGGGCCGGGCACTGCAACTACGCGACCACCAAGGGCGGCATGATGCAGTTGATGGAGAGCATTGCGCAGGAACTGGCGCCGCAGAAGATCCGTGTCAATTCCATCTGCCCCGGCGCGATCAAGACCCCGATCAACCACAAGGCGTGGGCCACGCCCGAGGCCGAGGCCGCGCTGGAAAAACTGATCCCCTGTGGCCGGGTGGGCGTGCCCGCCGATGTCGCCCGCGTGGTCGCCTGGCTCGCCTCCGACCAAGCCGACTATCTCTACGGTGCATCGATCTACATCGACGGCGGCATGACGCTGTATCCGGGCTTCGCGACCGGCGGCTGAGGCAAGCGGTGCATGCCGGGCCGATCCCTGCCGGCGCAGGCCGCGTCCCGCGCGGGTGCATCGAGCGCAGCCATCCCCGGCCGCCCGTGCGGAGGTGCCGCACGGGTCGCGCAATCAACGGCACCATGCGACAATGTTCGTTGCGCGCTCGTAGCTCAGCTGGATAGAGTACTGCCCTCCGAAGGCAGGGGTCGTGGGTTCGAATCCCGCCGAGCGCGCCAATTCTTCCGGGACAGAATTGGGACAGGATTCGCACCCATGGGTTCGGTGGGATGAGTAACGCCTCCCGGTGCCCCAAACCTCTGCACGCGCGACGAGGAGTCCGCGAGAAGAAGCAGAGGATCGCCTCGCCGGGCGGGGCCGCGGCGAAATCCGTGCGATCCCGCTGGAAGAGGTGCTGCGCAAATATTCCCGCGCGTGAGCCTGCGCCTGCTCGAGCCATGCGCCGCGGAAGCTCGATGACGCGGTCGAGCCGTGCTCCCCGAGGACGATGGTTTGGCCAAAACGGCCAAACTATGGTCGCCCGCACACCTTCTCGCCAGCTTGCTTGATTGAATGGGCCCACCAGGACTCGAACCTGGAACCAAGGGATTCGCGTGACCCGGGAATTTCTGCCCGGCGCGGACTATCTCTTCGCCCGCAGCTTTCGCTGGGTGGGCGCGGGACGCTCTGGCCTGTCATCAAGGGCACTCGAGCCCTCAGGTAGTCTCTGCACCTTCCGGCGGTGTACCGCCGGCTTGGCTCAGGGTTGCCACCGGCCGAACCGCTGAGGTTTCCCTGAATTCGTCCCGATCCCGTCCGCGGCTTTCGCCGCGGCGGCACCTTTCGATGAGTCCCCTGCTCTAACCGATTGAGCTATAGGCCCTCGCGGCAATTTAATCACGTTGTTGCGCATGGCGCGACGATCGCTCGACGATCACTCCCTTTCCGGCGGGTATGGGAACCGCGCGGGAAAGAATCCAGCCTCACCCGGGAGCCGTGTCGCCGCACTTGTTGCGCACACGACCGTCCCCATATCGCGCCCATGCTCGACAACGAACCGCGCCATGTCGGCGATCCCTCGGCCGGAACGCCGGTCACGCCCGCATCCGCAGCAACGGGCAGCGCCGAACGGGACGACACGGCCGCGCTCGATGCGTATTCGCGCACGGTCACCGGCGTCGCCGAACGCGCCGGTCCCGCGGTGGTGGCGATCGCGGTGCCCGATCGCCGCGACGGGCGTGGACGCCGCCTGCCGGGCGGCGGCGGTTCCGGTTTCCTGTTCACGCCGGACGGTTTGATCCTGAGCAACGCGCACGTGGTGCAGGGTGCGCGGCGGATCGAGGTGATGACCACGGCCGGGCAGACGCTCGCGGCCGACCTTCTGGGTGAAGACCCGCACACCGATCTCGCGCTGCTGCGCGTGCCCGCGTCGCAGCCGTTGCCGGCGCTGCAGTTGGGATCGGCGCGTGCGATCCGCGTGGGTCAATTGGTGGTGGCGATCGGCAATCCGTTCGGCTTCGAATCCACGGTCACCGCAGGCGTGGTGAGCGCGCTGGGCCGCAGCCTGCGCGCGGTGAGCGGGCGCCTGATCGAGGACGTGATCCAGACCGACGCCGCGCTCAATCCCGGCAACTCCGGCGGTCCGCTGCTGGATGCCGGGGGACGCGTGATCGGCGTCAACACCGCGATCATCGCCGCCGCGCAGGGCATCTGTTTCGCGGTGTCGATCGACATCGCGCAGCAAGTGGTGCCGCAACTGATGCGTCACGGCCGGGTGCGTCGCGCCTCGCTGGGCGTGGGCGCGCAGAACCTGCGCCTGCCGCGCCGCTACGTGCGCCATTTCGATCTGACCATCGAAACCGCGGTGCGACTGATGGAACTCGTGCCGGATGGCCCTGCAGCGCGTGCGGGTCTGGAAGCGGGCGACATCGTGGTCGCCTTCGACGGCCACGCGGTGGACGGCATCGACGCGTTGCACCGGTTGCTGGATGCCGAACGCATCGGCCGCAGCACGGCGATCGCGGTGCTGCGCCGCGACCTGCGCCGCGAGTTCGCGATCACGCCCAGCGAATTGTCCGGCCGCTGAGCGCATGGCGGTTCGCTGCTGACACCATGCTGTCAGCAGCCTGCCCCATAATGAAAGCCCGGCGCGGCACTGCGTCGGCAACCGCGAGGCTTCTTCCATGCACCATTTCCGCTACGCCATCGCAACTGGCCTGCTGGCAGGGGCACTGTGGGCGAACCTTCCTCCCGCTCATGCTTCTCAGGACACTCCTAAGCCGGTACAGGTGCGCAACCTTTCCGGATTGCACGATTTCGACTTCTTCACCGGTACGTGGCGCGTGCACAGCCGCAGGTTGAAGGATCGCCTCGTGGGCAGCCACGACTGGGAAGAATTCGACGGCACCATCCGCAACATCAAGTTGATGAACGGTCAAGCGAACGTCGATGACACGGAGTTCGACACGCCCGAAGGCATCTATCGCGGCGTTGCGCCGCGGGCTTATGATCCCAAGACCGGGCTCTGGGCCATCTGGTGGATAGACGGCCGCAACCCTCACGGTCCGCTCGATCCGCCCGTCAAAGGCCGGTTCGTGAATGGTGTCGGCACTTTCTACGCCGATGACACGCTGCGCGGCAAACCGATCAAGGTGCGTTTCATCTGGTCGCACATCACCCCGACGTCGGCGCGCTGGGAGCAAGCTTATTCGGCGGATGGCGGCAAGACCTGGGAAACCAACTGGACGCAAGAGCTGCGCCGGGTCGAGTGAACCATTCATTTCGCCACCCATTTCGCCACCAACTTGACGTTGTTACGTCGTCGAAGGAGTCAGCCATGAACACCGAACAGATTGCCAGGCGCCTGGTCGAACTGTGCCGCAAGGGCGAGTACGAGCAGGCGCAGCGGGAGCTGTACGCGCAGGACGCCGTGAGCATCGAAATGCCGGGCGCACCGGCCGGCGCCCTGGGCGATGCCAAGGGACTGGATGCCATCTTCGAGAAGGGCCGCAAGTTCCACGACATGCTGGAAGCGGTGCACGGCAGCACCGTCAGCGACCCGGTGATCGCCGGGAACTGGTTCGCCGTCGCGGCCACGCTGGACGCCACCATGAAGGGCCGCGGCCGCACGAGCATGCGCGAGATCTGTCTCTATCACGTGCGCGACGGCAAGATCGACCGCGAGCAGTTCTTCTACGACATGGGCTGAGCGCGGCGCTGCCACAAGCGGCGCTGACGGACAAGCAGTCCTGCCAGGATTGCCCACTGGACCCCCTACCGGAGGGCGAAGGGTCTTGCGGCGGGTCAAGCGGATCGCGGTTTTACTCCATGCACACCGCCTCGACGTTGTTTCCGTCGGGGTCGATCAGGAACGCGGCGTAGTAATTTGGCGCATAGTCCGTGCGCACGCCCGGCTTGCCGTGATCGACGCCGCCAGCCTTGAGGCCGTCGCGGTGGAAGCGTTCCACGACGGCGCGCGACGCGGCGCGGAACGCGACGTGCGCATGCGACGTCTTCCTGCCGCCCGCGTACAGCCACAGCGCCGGCGCGCCGCGCGGCCCCAGGCCGGCGTGGGTATCGCCGCGCGAAGACAGAACGTGCCCGAGCGGTTTCAACGCGGCTTCGTAGAAACGCACGCTCGCGTCGAGGTCTTTCACGTGCAGGCCCAGATGGTCGTACATGGTGTCCTCCTCGATGGGTCGAATCAGGCGATGCGCGTCGCGCGCATCACGAGTTGCAGCCGCCAGCTCTTGCCGCCGTCGTCGGAGATTTCGCCGACCCAGCGGAAGCTGTCGCGGGTGATGTCGCGGAAACTCCAGCGCATCGGCACGCCGTCGGCGGTGGTGCCGAGTTGCACGATGCCGCCGTTCTCCCCGCGTCCGATCTGGCTCACCGACGAGCCGGTGACCGGATCGGTCCACAGGATCCGCCAGCAGCGTTGTTCCGGCAGATACATCCTGAGCGTGGTGCCATAGCGATGCCGGTAACCGGGCGGCAACGTGGCCGGATCGGTGCCGCGCGCGGGCGTGATCCAGACATCCTGGATGACGCGCCCCTGTAGCACCCAGCCGAAGTGCCATTCGCCGATGGCGACGTGGGTGCTGCCGTCGGGGCGGTGATCGGTGTTCTCGACCCGCCAGGAACCCACGAATTGGCCGTACAGGGCGAGTGTCTCGGCGTGCTCGGGGTCGGGGCCGTCGGCACGCAGGGCGTCGAGAAAAGCCGTAACCGGGGAAGACATCGGGATCGCCACACGCTCGTCGCGGGCAACCGGCCCGCCTCGATGCAACCTTAGCGGCGGACGGCGCCCGCCGCTGTCGAAATCCTGCGCAATTCGCGCGCGGTGGCGGCGCGCAAATCGCGCCGCAGCGCAGAGGGCGTGGCACCGTAACGCGCGCGGAATGCCGCGGTGAAGTGACTGGGCGTGGCGAAGCCGGCCTCCAGCGCGATCGCCGTCAGTGCCGCGTCTGTGTCGAGCACGGCATCCAGCGCGTGCGCCAGCCGCAGGTGCAGCAGGTATCGATGGATCGACGAGCCCTGCTCGCCGCGGAACGCGCGGGCCAGGTGGAAGGGCGAGCCGTGCACGCGCCGTGCGAGTTCGTCCAGTGTCCAGCGTCGCACGGGTTCGGCGGTCAGCAGCACCGCGATCGCGTGCACCTGTTCGCGCCGGCGCCGTTGCGCGGCCGGCCGGCTGCGCACGCTGCGCGGCGGCGGCACGGGCATCGCCGCCAGCGCCGCGGCGACGAGTTCCAGCGCGCGTTCCTCGATCTCCAGCGTGGCGCGTGCCTCGCGCAGGCTGCGCCACAGCAGGCGCTGGCGCAACAACGCAGGCGCGGGCAACGGCGCGTGGCTGGCGCGAAACGGCGACGAGGTGCGTTCCGCCGCGTGCGGATCGTGCACGGCCAGCAATTCACGCAGCAGCGGTTCGGCGGGTTCCAGCACGAAGCAGTCGTCGCCGCCGCGTGGATGGCTGACGCGGTAGCTTTCGTCCTTGTTGAAGAACACCGCTTGCCCGGCGTGCGCCACCACCTTGCGGCCGTCGTCGAGGTGCTTGACGAACACGCCTTGCAGCGGAAACGCCAGCGTGTTCGCCGTCGAGGCTTCGGCGGCACCGCAGGCGTGGCCGTGCGGACGGCAGCGCACCCAGCGCGCGCGCAGCAGCGCATCAACGTGCAACAGTTCGCTGCTCAGGCCCATGCCCAAGGGTAACCCGTCACGTAGGCAACCGGTACGGGTTCGTGTCACCATGCGCCACCCGCCCGCGGAGGGCGGGACCTTGGTTTCTGCAATGGGGGTTGGCATCCATGGGAGCATTCGCGGATCGCGCCGTCCGGGTCTGGTTCGTGCGCTGCACGTTGTGCCTTGTTGCCGGGATTGTGCCGGCGGCGCATGCGGCCACGCTGGATCCCTCGGTTTTGCCGAAGATCGAGGCGGCCACCTTCGAGGTGGTGCAGGCCAAGCCGGTCCACGATCCGCTGACCTACGAAAAACCGTTGCCGCTGGATTTGCTGCCGTACCAGGAACGCACCGACAAGTACTACTCGATCGGCACGGCCTTCGCGATCGGCCGCGGCAGGTACGTCACCGCCGGCCACGTGCTGATGGCGGGGCTGGACAGCCTGTGGGGACCGCCGGCGCTGCGCGACGGCAAGGGCAACGTGTATCCGATCGACAGGGTCGAGAAGTTCGACCTGCGCCGGGATTTCGTGGTGTTCACGCTTGCCAAGCAGCCCGGCGATGCCGCGCTGGACATCGACACCAAGCCGGCCTTGAACAGCGTGGTGTATGCGGTGGGCAACGCGCTGGGCACCGGCGTGGTGATCCGCGACGGCTTGTACACCTCGGACACGCCCGAGCAGCAGGAAGGCGCGTGGAAGTGGATGCGCTTTTCCGCGGCGGCTTCGCCCGGCAACAGCGGCGGCCCGCTGCTGGACCAGGACGGCAAGGTGATCGGCGTGGTACTGGCGAAGTCGCCCAACGAGAACCTGAACTACGCGCTGCCGATCCGCGAGGTGCTGAACGCGCCCGACGGCGAGGCGGTGATGGACGCGCGTTCCGCCTACCAGCTCGACCTGTTCGAGACCATGCAGAACGGCATCTTCAAGGCCCGGTTCGCGTTGCCGCTGCCGCTGGCGGATTTCTACCGGAACTTCCAGACGCGCTTCGACGCCTGGAACGACGCGCAACTGAAGGCGCTGCTGGCCAAGGAATCCGCCAACCTGTTCCCGAACGGCGGCGGTTCACGGCGTCTGCTGTATCAGCAAACGCGGATGGATGCCTTTCCCACGCTGATCGTGCGTGGCAGCAACGGCGAATGGGGCCGCGCGGGCACGAGCTCGCGGCATTTCACGCTGGAAGGCAACGGTTACGTCGATCTCGGCGGGGCCGGCCGCAACGGCCTGATCCACATCCGGCGACCGGACGACGTGCCCGCCGCCGCGTTCTACGGCGATGCCGGGACGCGCATGGACCTGCTGGCGAAGACCGGCATGTTCCAGCGTTCGGTCGCGAGCGAGAAGGTCAAGATCACCTCGCTGGGCAAACCCGTCAGCGAGTCCACGCACGTGGATGCGTGGCAGCGCAAATGGCAGGTCGGCATCTGGACGCTGCCCTACGCCAACGCGCTGGTGGTGACCTATGCGCTGCCGGTGCCGGACGGCTGCGTGATGCTGATGCGGCTGGCGCCGGCGGCGCACCGTCACGACACGCTGCTGGACCTGGACGAACTCAGCAGCTTCATCCACGTGACCTACGAGGGCACGCTGGCGCAGTGGAAGGATTTCCTGGGTCAATCCGCGTGGCTGCCGGCGGCGTTCGGGAATATCCGGATCGACTACGACTACGGCCGGCGTTTCGGATACAGCTCGCAGCGGGTGGTGTTCTCGTTCACGCCCGAAGTGCAGGCGATCACCCCGGACAGCCTGCTGTGGCTGGGTTTCCGGTTCCTGCTGGACCACGGCAAGCCGGCCTGGGACGTGGCGGACGTGGAGGTATGGAAGGACAAGGCGTCCGACGACCACAACGGCGTCAACGTCCAGCGCTTTGCGGAACCGCCCGCGGGGCTGGACGACGACATGACCAGCCGCTGGCGGAAGCTGTCGCAGCGGCAACATCCGTACGACGGCGTGGCGCGCTACGAGGATGACGTGATGAAGATCGATGCGGTCGTTGCGCCCGCTTCGTCGGGCGGCAAGCCGCCTTCAGTGCTGTACACCGCGTTCTACGGCATCGAGGGCAACCATCCGCAGGATTTCATGAAGGCGAAGCTGGACCTGCTGATGAAAAATCTGAGGGTCAGCGAACACTGAAACGGTTGGCCTGCCCCCCATGGCCTTGCGCCCTGTCGTCAAACCCGGGACGGGCCTGTCGATGGGCGGCCGGCGGGCGCTGATCGCCGTCCGTGCCTCGACCGGTTCGGCATGCGCGGCGATCTCGTGCGGCGATGTTCGGCAGGCCTTTGCCCGGTCGGCTCGGGGAAGTTCTGACTGATCAGAGTTTCCTCAGGGTGAAGCGGTGATGGCCGAACGCAGCGCGCCGCGCAACACGCGCTTTTCGGTTTCCTCGAGCTTGCGGCCCAGCAGTTCGCTGGCGCGCAGCAGCAGTTCGCGGTCCAGTTCGTGAGGCAGCGGGGTGCGTTCGGGCAACTGCAGGATCATGTCCCGCTGCGCGGCGCCGAGCGTTGCCGCGTATTCGCCGGCCAGTTCCTGCATGCGCGCGAGGTTGCGGTCGGTATCCGCGCCGGGTTCCGTCGAGGCGCCAACGAATTCGCGCCGGAACAGGAATTGCCCGAGCGTCGCGGCATCCAGTTGCCGGCGCGTATCGGCCTCGCGCTGCAGCGCCGCCGACTCGTTGCCGGAAGGATCCTTGGGCTCGACGCCCAGCAGGTGCACCCGGATGCCGTGTTCCTGCGCCTGCTGCACGCCCACGCGCAGGTCCTCGTCGCCGGCGATCAGCAGCGCGTCGGAGATCGCGCGATTGCGCGCAAGGTTGGTGAGGTCGGAAAAGATCAGGCCGTCCACGCCCTTCTGTTCGCCCGACTGGTTGACGAAACCCAGCCGCAGCTTGACGTTGTCGAGGTAGGCCATCGCCAGGTGCGCGGCGCTGGGCCCGGAATTGGTGCCGTCGTACCAGTAGATCCGCAGCAGCTGACAGCCGGCGATCGCCTCGGCCTGCTGTTTCAGGTATTCGGTGAATTCGGCGTTGGCGAGGCGCAGTTCGCCGCGCCGCAGCGGCGCGCCGAACAGCAGATCGCTGGCGGAAGCGTAGAAATAACCCGCGTCAACGAAAACGGCGATGCGGTTCATGGGTGACGAGCCTCATTGAAATAATGGCCGTCATTCCGGCGACGCGGAGAGCGGCCATGGACGGCCGCGCTTTGAGGAGCGAGGAAAGCCGGAATCCATTTTTATTTTTTATGAGATCGAAATCAAAATGGATTCCGGGTTCCATCGCCGATAAAGTCGGCGATGGCCCCGGAATGACGACGAGTTGTTAGGCTTCCCCGAGTCCCGAGTCCCGGCGCTTACTCGAAGTCGAGGAACGAGCGCAATTGTTCGCTGCGCGACGGGTGTCGCAGCTTGCGCAGCGCCTTGGCCTCGATCTGGCGGATGCGCTCGCGCGTCACGTCGAACTGCTTGCCGACCTCCTCCAGCGTGTGGTCGGTGTTCATGTCGATGCCGAAGCGCATCCGCAGCACCTTGGCCTCGCGGGGAGTGAGCCCGGCCAGCACGCCGCGCACGGTTTCCATCAGGCCGGTGTCGGTGGCCGAATCCACCGGCGAACCGACGTTGGTGTCCTCGATGAAGTCGCCGAGGTGCGAATCCTCGTCGTCGCCGATCGGGGTTTCCATCGAGATCGGTTCCTTGGCGATCTTCAGCACCTTGCGGATCTTGTCCTCGGGCATCTCCATCGCGACCGCCAGCTCTTCCGGCGTCGGTTCGCGGCCGTAGAGCTGCAGCATCTGGCGCGAGATGCGGTTCAACTTGTTGATGGTCTCGATCATGTGCACCGGAATCCGGATGGTGCGCGCCTGGTCGGCGATCGAGCGGGTGATGGCCTGGCGGATCCACCACGTCGCGTACGTCGAGAACTTGTAGCCGCGGCGGTATTCGAACTTGTCCACCGCCTTCATCAGGCCGATGTTGCCCTCCTGGATCAGGTCGAGGAACTGCAGGCCGCGGTTGGTGTATTTCTTGGCGATCGAGATCACCAGGCGCAGGTTGGCCTCGACCATCTCCTTCTTGGCGCGCCTCGCCTTGGCCTCGCCGATCGACATCGCGCGGTTGATTTCCTTGATGTCGGTGAGCGGCAGGAACAGCGCGCGCTCGATCTCGGCCAGCTTCTGCTGCTCGAGCTGGATCGCCTCCTTGTGGCTGCGGATCGCCGGCGTCCACTTCTGGCGCTTGCGCGACAGCTCGTTCACCCATTCCAGGTTGGTCTCGTTGGACGGGAACAGGTCGATGAAGTCCTTGCGCGGCATCCGGCACTGGCGGGTGCAGATGTCCTGGATCACGCGCTCGTGGTGGCGGATCGAGGCCACCACCTCGCGCAGCTTCTTGACGAAGCTGTCGATCAGCGCAGACGGAAGCTTGAGCTTCAGGAATTCCTCGCCCATCTTGTCGCGCAGCTTCTGCGACTTCTTGTCGGACACGCCGTACTTCTCGGCGGTCTTCTGGAACTTGCCGTACAGCTCGCGCAGCACGTCCATCCGGCGCGCGACCTCGACCGGGTCGGGACCGCTCGGGCCGGCGTCCTCGTCGGCGGCGGCGCCCTCCTCCTCGTCCTCATCCTCGCCGTCGTCGGCGTCGGCGGCGGCAAGCTCTTCCTCCACCGGCGCCACGCCGAATTCCTCGGCGGGCACTTCCTGGTCGGCGAAGCCGGCCAGGATCTCGCTCATCCGGCGCTTGCCGTCGAGGTGCAGGTCGTATTCCTCCAGCAGCAGGCCGATCGCCCACGGGAAGCTGGCCAGCGCGGTCTGCACCTGGTTCAGGCCTTCCTCGATGCGCTTGGCGATCGCGATCTCGCCCTCGCGGGTCAAGAGTTCCACCGTGCCCATCTCGCGCATGTACATGCGCACCGGGTCGGTGGTGCGGCCCACCTCGGCATCGACCGCCGACAGCATCGCCACGGCTTCCTCGGTGGCGGTCTCGTCGTCGTCGCCGCCCACCGGCGCTTCCGGACTGATCAGGTCGGTATCGGGCGCGATCTCGTGCACCTCGATGCCCATGCCGTTGATCATCCCGATGATGTCCTCGATCTGCTCGGGATCGACGATGTCGTCGGGCAGGTGGTCGTTGACCTCGGCGTAAGTCAGGTAGCCCTGCTCACGGCCCTTGGTGATCAACTGCTTGATTTCGGATTGCTGGGAAGGGAGGTTTTCCATGGGGCACCGCGACGGATACGAACCGCTCAGTATAGCAAGATGGTGTTGCCGGAGGGAAGGATCAAGGGCGAAAAAGCGCGCCCGTTCAAGGCGCTGCGACCGTTTCCTGCATGCAAGAAACGGCCCAGGCCAGGACTGGCCTGGCTTCCCCTGCAACGGGGCGATCGACGGGAGGGCTTTCACCCTTGCTTGCAGGCGGGGAGTGGGAGCGGACGGCTCCCGCCAAGGTCCTTGGCATCCCCGCTGCCGGCAGCGACCCCCTCTCCTTCGGAACGGGCGACCTCAACGCGAATGCAGGATGAAGGTGACCGGGCCGTCGTTGACCAGATGCACCCTCATGTGGGCGCCGAAGCGGCCGGTTGCAATGGCCGGATGCGAGGCGCGCGCCAGCTCCACCAGCCGGTCGAACCAGCGTCTGCCCGCTTCCGGGGAGGCCGCCGAAGCGAAGCCGGGCCGCATGCCCTTGGCGGTGTCGGCCGCCAGCGTGAACTGCGGCACCAGCAGCAATCCGCCGCCGGTGTCGGCGAGCGAGCGGTTCATCCGACCGGCTTCGTCGGCGAACACGCGATAACCGAGCAGGCGTTCGCACATCCGCTGCGCCTGCGCCTCGCCATCGGCAGGCTCCACCGCGACCAGCGCCAGCAGACCCGCGCCGATCGCGCCGACGACTTCACCGTCCACATCTACCTTGGCTTCGGTGACGCGCTGGATCAGGGCGATCATGCTGTTCGGGACTCGGGACTCGGGTAGAGCGTAACAATAACGTCGTCATTGCGGGACGACCGGCAGGGTCGAACCCGGAATCCACTTTGCTTGCTCGAGACAATCCACAAACAAAATGGATGACTCGCGCCATCCATGGCGCCCGCCCCCGGATCAAGTCCGGAATGACGAGTACGGCCTGTTCCCCCGTTTCGTCGGTCTTGCTTTTAGACTGCCGCGATGCGCTGGTACACGACCCTTCTGTACGGATTGCTGTGGTGCATCGCGCGCCTGCCGATGCGCCTGTTCCATGCGCTGGGCGCGGCGCTGGGCTGGCTGTTCTGGGTGACCAACGACCGCAAGCGCAGGGTGATCGAGGCCAATCTGGCCTTGGTCCGCCCCGATCTCGACGGGCGCGCGCGCCGCCGTCTGGCACGCGATTGCGTGCGCGAATGCGGCATCGCCCTGGTCGAGGCATTCGGCATCTGGACGAATGCGCAGCGCACCCTCGCACGGGTGCGCGAAGTGCGGGGTGAAGCGCTGTTCGACGCGGCGCTCGCCGCCCGGAAAGGACTGATCCTGTGCGCACCGCACCTGGGCAGTTGGGAAGTCGCCAACTACTGGATCGGCGCGCGCACGCCGTTCGCAACCTTCTACACGCAGCCGGGTCGTGCGCAGGTGGAAGCGCTGCTGCGGCGCCTGCGCGAAGGCGGCGCCAGCATCCAGTTTCCGATCGACGATGCCGGCGTGCGCCGGGTGTACCGCCACGTCAGCGGGGGCGGCGTGGTATCGATCATGCCCGACCACGTGCCGCGTTCGGGCGGCGTGATCGTGCCGTTCTTCGGCGTGCCGGCGTTGACGATGACGCTGCTGCCCCGGCTGGCGCGCCGCACCGGCGCGAAGGTGCTGATGCTGTTCGTCGAGCGCCTGCCGAAGGCGCGGGGTTTCCGGATCCACTTCCGCGAACCGCCCGCGGCGCTCACCGACGCCGATCCACTGGCCGCCTGCAGCGCGTTGAATGCGGCGGTGGAGGGTTGCGTGCGCGATGCGTTCGCGCAATACCAGTGGAACTACAAGCGCTTCAAGGCACGGCCGGGCAGCGGGCTTCCGGACGATGCTTACATTGCGGCGGGTGTGAGAACCTGATGCGCTGGCACGTCGCGCTGGTGTGGTGGGCGTTGCGCGCGGCCGGCCTGCTGCCTTTGCGGGCGCTGTATGCGCTGGGCACCGCGCTGGGCCACGTGCTGTGGTGGCGGCGGCGCGCGCGCGAACGGGTGCACACCGAGGTCAACATGCGGATCGCGCGTCCCGATCTGGACGAGGCCGCCCGCGCACGGCTGGTGCGTGCATGCCTGATCGAAACCGGACACGCCGTCACCGAGATGGCCGCGGTGTGGGGTCGCGGTGCGCGGCGCGCGCTGCGTCTGGTGCGCGGCGTCGAGGGCCTCGAACATTTCGATGCGGCGCTGCACTCCGGCCGCGGCCTGATCGTCGCCGCACCGCACCTCGGCTGCTGGGAACTGCTCAATTACTGGCTGTGCAGCCGGACGCGGATCGCGATCCTGTACGCGCCGCCGCGCGACCGCGCGTGGGAAGCCTTGCTGGTGCGCGCGCGCGGCGGACTCGCGCCGGAGCAGGTGCGCGCCGACGGTGCGGGCGTGCGCAGGCTGTACAAGCGGCTCGCGGACGGCGGCGTGGTGGGCATCCTGCCCGACCAGCAGCCCCGGCACGGCGAAGGCCAGTTCGCACCGTTCTTCGGCACGGAAGCCAACACCATGGTGCTGTTGCCGCGCATCGCGCACCGCACCGGTGCGGCGGTGCTGTTCGCCTTCGCCGAACGGCTGCCGCGCGGCGCGGGCTATCGCATCCGGATCCTGCCCGCGCCGGATGGCATCGCCGACGCGGACCTGCGCATTGCCTGCGGCGCGCTCAACCGCGGCGTCGAGCAATGCGTCGAACTGGCGTTCACGCAATACCAGTGGACCTACAAGCGCTGGGCCGAACGGCCCGATCCCTTCGAGCACGATCCGTACTGGCTGGCGCGGACGGGCGTGACGCGTTCGCGTGATGTGCGCTAGCCCAGCCACGCTCGCGCCGGGCCGGGATGCGGCCGGAGGGCGCTCCCCGGCGGCCGGCCCGCGGAGATGCCCATTGCGGGCGCCGGCTTACGGCTGAGGCGTCAACCGTTTCAGGAATACCCGCATCTCCTTTGCCGCCTGCACGTCGCCGCGCCGTTCGGCGACGGCGATGCCCCGGCGCCATGCTTCACCGGCGGCGTGCGCATCGCCGGATTGCAGGCAGGCCTTGCCCAGCAGCTTCCAAGCCGCGGAATAGTCCGGATCGAATCCGACCGCGGCCCGGAATTGCCAGACCGCTTCCCGGGCATCGCCATCCAGCATGAGCGCCAGACCCAGCGAGTATCTGAGCAGCACGCCGTCGCGCGGACCGCCGATCTGTTCGCGCAGGACGTCGATGCGTGAGCGGGGGTCCATGTCGTGATTGTCGCGCCATTCGCGACGCCGCGCCTCAGCGCACTTCGCGATAGCGCCAGTAGTCGGGCGCCGGAAACAGCACCGTCTGCACGTCGGGTTCGGGCGGGCGCTGGCCGCGGCGCAGCATCGCCAGCACGGGCGCGTCCCATACCACCAGCCAATCACCGCGGTAGGGCTGCACGAAGCGCGCGTAGCGCAGGATGTCCGGCGTGAGGCGGCCCGGATACGACACCACCAGGCCGCGGGGATGCTGCGCGGCCCAGTCCTGCAGGATGCCGCCCTCGTACAGTCGGTCGACCGGCTGCGTCAGCCGCCCAAGGAAATCGAACTGGCCCTCGTAGATGTCGAGGTTGCCGATCGCGCGGCCCTGCGACTGTGCCGTGGCGATGAGCCTGGATACCGATCGCAGGTCGAACGCCGGCGACAGCGTCAGCGCGAACAGGCCGTAAACCGCCGCGCTGCCGATCAGGCTGGCGAACGCGATCCGCCGCAGTTCCCCGCGTCCGCGCAGCAGCAACAGCGCACCCAGCAGCACGAACAGCACGCCGAACGGCGCGCTGCCGGCGGCAAGATCGCGCAGCCAGTGATCGTGCAGCTTGCCCGCCGCGGCCAGCGGCGGCAGCGCGAACAGCAGCGCGGCCAGCGCGAACGAGGCGGCCGCCAGCGGCCACGCACCCAGCCACGCCGTGCCCGATGCGATGCCGCCACGCGCGCGCAGGTTGGCCACCGCGCCCGCCATCACCAGCGCGGCCGCCGGCAGTTCCGGCACCAGGTAGTACGTCTGCTTGCCGCTGAACGCGCTGAATCCGACGAACGCCGGCACCAGCCACGCCAGCGCCATCCGCAGTCCCGGCGCCAGCGGCGCGCGCAGCGAAATCAATCCCGCCCACATGCGCGGCCACAGCACGAACGGGAACAGGATCACCGGCAGCCACGGCAGATACCACCACCACGGCCGCGCGTGCACGAACGCCTCGACCACGCGTCCGGCGGTCTGCTGGAACAGCAAGTCGTGGGCGTACCCGGCGCCGCCCAGCCGCACCGCCGGGATCACCCATGCCGCCAGCATCGCGCCGCCGCCGGTCATGGCCAGCAGGCCGAAGCCGTACCAGCGCGCGCGATGCCGGCGCGCATAACCGCTCCACCACGGACCCAGCAGCCATGCCGGCGCGACGTGCAACAGCATCACCGGACCCTTGGTCAGCAGGCCCAGGCCCACGCACGCCGCCAGGCCGATCCAGCGCGGCGTCCCGCGCCGCGCGGTCGGCGCAAGGCACAGGAACGCGCCCAGCACCCACACCGTCAGCAGCCCGTCGTACATGATCTGCAGGCCGAACAGGAAGGCGAAACCGAACGCCGCCAGCAGCCACGGCGTCGCACGCACCACCCACGGGGAATCCGGAAACAGCCGCCGCGCCAGCGCCTGCGCCAGGATCAACTGCACAGCACCGATCAGCACCATCAACACGCGCGGCCACACGTCGTTCACGCCGGACACGGCCCAGCCCGCGTGGATCAGCCAGAACAGCAACGGCGCCTTCTGGCTGTAGGGCTGGCCGTTGATGTGCGGCACCCAGAAGTGATGGTGCGACCACATGTCCCACGCCACCGCGAGCGTGCGGGTGGAGTGCATCGGGATCGGCGGCATCAGGAAAATCGCGATCAGCGCGACCACCAGCCACAACGGCAGCCACCACAGCAGCGCGCGCAGGCGTTCGGAACGGGCGTAGGAATCGGGATTCACGAGGAGGTCTGCGGGCGCCGTGGCGCGATGCGGAAGTGTAACCCGCGCTTCATCGCGCCTCGTCGAGCGACGGCGCGCGCGCCGGCAACGCCTGTGCCGCGGCGATCACTTCCTCCGGCGTGATCTGCATGATGCGCGTGCGCTGCGGCGGGCCGCCCAGCACGATCACCGCGCTGCCGGAAGGGCTGCGCGGGCGCCACACGCGCGGCGATTGCGCACCGAACAGCACCACCAGCGGACAACCCATCGCGGCGGCCACGTGCGCCGGTCCGGTATCCACCGACAGCATGCCGCGCGCGATCTCGCACAGCGCCATCAGCCGGCGCAGCGGCAGGTCGCGCGCCGCCACCGCGACCCTTTCCAGCCCGGCGATCCGGGCGATGCCTTCAAGCAGCGGCGCCTCCCGCGGCGAACCGCACAGCAGCAGGCGCGCGTCCGGATCGCGGTGATGCAGGGCGCGCAACACCTCGGCCCAGCTCGCGGAAGGCCACGCCTTGTCGTCGTCGGCCGGATCGCGTGGCCCGTTCCAGCGCATGCTGCGCTTGTTGGCGGGCTGCACCAGCCACAGCGGCTGTCCGGTCCAGCCGAACGCGCGCAGCCAGCCGTCGCGGTCGCGCCGGTCGGCGTCGCTCAGGCAGAGGCGCGGGGCGGCGCACGTGCCGGACACGGCGGATGCGCGCCAGGCCCCGGTGAACGCGGCCGGAGGCCGTGCGCCGGTGCGCAGCAGGCGGTCGATCCAGTGCTCGTCGGGCAGCGGCGGCGCGTCGGCCACGAACACGCAGCGGGAAGGATCCACGTGCGCCATCGCCAGCAGCCGGCGGATCCGGGCCAGGGGACGCGGTTCGACTTCGCAAACGTGCACCGGCGCATCGCGCAGGACACGCAGCGCGTGCAGCATCCGCCAGCGCGGCGGACTGAGCGCGAACGGACGATGCCGGGCGTTCACCTGCAACACCCGCGCAACGTCCGGGTGATGCGCATACAGCGGTTCGCTCCACGGGCCGGTGCCGAACAGTACGCAGGGTTCGCCGTAGGCGAGGTGGAGGCGATGCAGCAGCGGCGCCAGCAGCAGCATGTCGCCCAGCCGTCCGAAGCGGATCACGATCGGGTTCATGGCGTGTCGGCCCGGCGTGGCGATGCGCGCCGCGGCAATGCGCGCCAGGCGGCGATCACTTCTCCGGGCGCGATGTCCGCCACGCGGCCGCGCTGCGGCAGGCCGCCCAGCGCGATCACGGCGCTGCGGGCCGGGCCGCGCGGCATCCACAGCATGGGCGGCTGCGCGCCGTAGAGGACGACCAGGGGGCAACCCAGCGCCGCCGCGGCCTGCGCGGGACCGGTGTCCACCGAAATCATCGCCGATGCGCGTTCGCACAAGGCCAGCAGGCGGCGCAGCGGCAGCTCGTCGCCCGCCGCGAACACCCGCTCCGAACCGGCGGCTTGCGCGATCGCGCGCAGCATCGCCGCCTCGGCCGGCGCACCGCACAGCACGATGCGCGTGGCCGGATCGTCCGCCAGCACCGCACCGATCAGCGAGGTCCAGTTTTCCAGCGGCCAGGTCTTGTCGTCGCCCAGTTGCCCCGCGCGGCCACGCTTCAGGGTGCGCTTGTTGCCGGGCTGCAGCAGCACCAGCGGCGCGCCGGCCAGATCGTGGCGGCGCAGCCACGCCTCGAGGTCCGCGCGGTCGGCCGGGGTGACGACCAGCTTCGGCGTCGCGACGGCGGCGACGCGATCGGCCGGGATCGCGCGGCCGGCATACGCGGGCGGCGTCATCGCGCCGAAGCGCAGCCAGCGGTCGATCCAGTGTTCACCCTCGCGCAGCATGCAATCGGGATTGGCGAACACGCAGTGCTCGTCCGCAACGCGCGCGCGACGCAGCAGCCAGCGCAGCTTGTCGACCGAATAGTCGTCGCACACGTACACCGGCCCCGGCGGCGCGGCGCGCCATGCCGCGACCAGCCGCTGCTGGCTGCGGTCGAACAGGTACGGGCGCTTGCGGCTGGCGAGCTGCCGGATGCCGCCCACGTCAGGATGGCCTGCAAACAATGGCGCCAGCCACGCCCCGGAACCGAGCACCGTGCAGGGTTGTCCGTAGCGCCGGTGCAGCAGGTCCAGAAGCGGCGTCAGCAGTACCATGTCGCCGAAGGCGCCGAAGCGGATCACCAGTGGCGCTGCGGGGGGGCCGGTCATCGAGGGCAGGGGTCGGCGGTCAGGAAACAGGCTAGTCTTGCGGGCGAGGCTGTCGTCAGCCTTTCCGGCGGCGGCATTACACTCGCCGGATCACCAACGCCGGCATTGTCGCCATGTCCGACCGTCCCCGCATCTCGGCCTGCATCATCGCGCTGAACGAGGCCGACCGGATCGGCGACTGCCTGGCCTCGCTGGCGTTTTGCGACGAGATCGTGCTGGTCGATTCGGGCTCCACCGACGGCACCTGCGAACTGGCCGCCGCGCGCGGCGCGCGGGTGATCCGGCGCAGCTTCGAGGGTTACCGGGCGCAGAAGGATTTCGCGGTGTCGCAGGCCGCGCACGACTGGGTGCTGTGTCTGGACGCCGACGAACGGGTGACGCCGGCCCTGCGCGCGTCGATCGAAACCGCGCGCGACGCGGGATTCGACGAAGCCGCGGGCTACCGCTTCGCGCGCGCCACCGAATACTTCGGACGCTTCCTGCGCCACGGCAATGCCTATCCCGATCGCGTGCTGCGGCTGTTCGACCGCCGCCGCGGCGGCTGGCGCGCGGGCCGCGAAATCCACGAGCACGTGACCGTGGACGGGGCGGTGGCGACGCTGGCGGGCGATCTGGAACACCGCGCCTACCGCTCGCTCGATGACCAGCTCGCGCGCTACCGCCGCTACGCCGCGATGATGGCCGAACACATGCACGTCAGCGGGCGGCGCGGGCACCTGCACAACCTGATCGTCAATCCGTGCTGGCGTTTCTTCCGCGGCTACGTGCTGCGCGGGGGGTTCCTGGACGGCTGGCGCGGCCTGCTGTTCGCCTGCCTCGAAGCGGACTACGTGCGCGAGAAGTTCGCGCGGCTGTGGTTGCTGCAGCATCGCGATTGAAATGCCGCGCGGTTCGCGCCGGGTCAGACCAGCGCGGCGAGCGCCTGCACGATGCGCCGACGGAAGGCGCGGTCGTTGTCTTCGAACCACGCCCGGGCGGCGGCGCCCAGCCGTTCGAGTTCCCGGTCGGGCGTTTGCAACAATCGTTCGATCACGGCCTGCATGGCTTCGGGTTCGTAGAAATACGTGGTCGCGAGGCTTTGCGTGCCGGTGCGCGAGAAGGGAATCAGCGCCCCCCGCTCCGGTGTCACCATCTCGTTCATGGGCGGCGCGTCCAGCGTCACCGTCACCGCGCCGACGCCCATCGCTTCGACGAGGTAATGGCCGAAGCCTTCGGTTTCCGACGGGCACAGATGGAAGCGGTGCGCGTTCTGGATGCGCCTGAGTTCGCCGTCCGGAATGTACTCCACGCGATGCGCGATGTTGGGTGCCTGCACCACCGCCCGCGCCACGCGCGGACTCTGCAGCACCGTCAGCCGCGGCCATTCCGGGTGCCGCCGCCACAACGCCAGCAGGGTGTCGGTGCCCTTGTTGGCGCTGCGGCCGGCCAGGTGGAAGAACGTGCGTTCGCGGGGCACGCCGGGGTCGAGGCGATCCTCGCTGGTGAAGCCGGTGTAATCGACCTGCATGCCGAGGCGTTCGAAAATCGGGACCGCGTGACGGGTCAGCGCAAACACCCGGTCGAGGCGCGGCAGCCAGGCGCGGTCGCGCTGGTCGAACCATTCCGGATGCGGCAGCAGCACGTTGCGGCGCGCGGTGGCGAGGTATTCGGGGCGCACCCGCTCCAGCATCAGGTTCACGTCCCAGCGTTGCGCGCCGCGGCCGCCCAACCGCCGCGCGACGCTGCCCATGCGCAGCTTCAGCGGATGCAGCGCCTTGCGCAGCGCGCCCCGGCGGATGCCGCTGACGGTCACCTCGAATCCCGCTTCGGCCAGCGCCTCGCGCAGCAGATGGAGATTCCTGCTCAGGCCGAAGCCGTTGTCGCGCGCGACCAGGTTGACGCGGATCATGCGCCTGCCTCCGCGAGCAGGCCGCGCAGCGCGGTGTCGAGCCGCTGCGGGAACGCCGCGCGTTCGGCCTCGTACCACGCGCGCGCCGCCGCACCCAGCGCGCGGCATTGCGCGTCGCCGGTCGCGAGCGCGCGCTCGACCGCGGCTTCCATCGCCGCGTCGTCGAAGTGGTAGGTGGTCGCGAGATGCCGGGTGCCGGTACGCGACCACGGCAGCAGGATGCCGCGTCCTGGCACGATCATCTCGTTCATGGGCGGGGCGTCCAGCGTGATCACCACCGCGCCCACGCTCATCGCCTCCACGATGTAATGGCCGAAGCCCTCGGTTTCCGACGGACACAGGTGGAACAGGTGCGCGTTCTGCAGGCGGCGCAGTTCGGCTTCGTCCAGATAACCGATCCGGTGGTCGATGTTGGCTGCCGGGGGTCCGGCTTCCGCCTCGCGCGGATGCTGCACCACGGTCAGCCGCGGCCATTCCGGATGCCTGCGCCACAACGCCAGCAAGGGATCGGTAGCCTTGGTGCGGCTCGACCCCGCCAGATGGAAGAACGCGCGCTGGCGCGGCACCGATTCGTCGCGGCGGTCGTCGCTGGTGAAGCCGATGCACACGCTGCGGCAGCCGCGCGCGGCGAAGACGCGCTGCGCCTCGTGCGTCTTGGTGAGCACGAGGTCGATGCGATCCAGCCATTCCAGATCGCGCGGCAGGAACCATTCCGGATGCGGCAGCAGCACACGGCGCGGCGCATCATCCAGAAACGCGAATGCGATGTGTTCCTCCATCAGCACCAGATCGTAGGGCGGTGGCAGGCCGCGCCGCCGGCGCCCGGCCAGCTGCCATGCGTGCAGCGCGCCCCGGGTCTTCTGGATCAGCCCCGGAACACCGCCCCGCCTGCGGGTGTTGGTGAAGTCCACGCGGTAGCCGCGCGCCTGCAGCGTGGACGTGAGCAGGCGCAGGTCGCGCGACAGTCCGACGCCGTTGTCGAAACCCAGCAGGTGCACGCGCGGCGCGCCGTCCGTGTTCATCGGCTCATTCCCCGGCATCCGGGTCGTAGGCGCCGAACTGGCCCCTGTCGATGGCCGCGGGCGGCGTGCAACCGGCTACCACGGCATCACGTCCGAACAGGTACCACTCGCTGCGGTTGGCGCGGCCCACGTGGAAGGCGCGGTCGGCGCGCACGCAGGGGCTCAGCACGTCGCCCGGCGCGAAGATCCAGCGGTGCGCGGGATCGCGCGCCTGCCACGCCAGCGCGCGCTGCAGTTGCAGGTGCCAGGGCAGATGGAACCCGTAGTCCACGGTGGTGCGGCCCAGCGCGTCCAGCATCAGCAGGTTCTGTTCCTTCCATGCCACCAGCGCGATCGGATCGCCGGGCGGCACCAGGCCGGCGGTGCGCGCCATCACGCCGCGCGCGGACGAGTAGCCGTTCAGCAGCGGATAGCCGACCAGTCCCCACGCGCCCCACAGCACCAATGGAAACGCGATCCATGCCGCAAGTACGAAACGCGGCCTCGCGATCAGCGCGATCAGGACGCCGGCGGCACCGATGCCGAGGATCATCGCGATCAGCGGGGCGGGCGAAGCGCCCAGCGCGGTCGCCGCGAGTCGATCCAGCGCGTGCAGGCGGCCCTGCCGCATCCCGATGCCGGCCAGCAGGATCGCGGCCGCCAGCAGCAGCGCCAGCAGCCACAGCGCCCAGCGGAAAGACGCCCGGCGCACGATGTCCGGCAGCAGCGGCGCCAGCGCGATCGCGGTCAGCGGCAGCGCGGGCAGGATGTACACGTCGCGCTTGCCGCCGCTCAGCGTGAAGAACAGCACCACCAGCACCACCCACGCGAGCGGCAGCAGGATGCGCGCGTCGCCGCCACGCAAGTCACGCACCCACGCCGGGATCGCCCACGGCAGCGCCAGCGAGAGCGGCAGCCATTCGAACGCGATCACCGGCAGGTAGAACCACCACGCATGGAGATGGTGCGCGGGCTCCGCGTATCGCGACACCGTCTGGCCCAGCAGGATGTCGTGCGCGTAATGCGCGTAGGCGGGATCGCCCGCATGCACGCGCAGCGCGAACCACAGCATCGGCAGCGCCCATGCCAGGACCGGAAACAGGAACGCGGCCGGCCCCAGCCACCAGCGCCCGTCGCCCGCGCGAACCGGGGCGAGATGCCGCCAGCCGCGCGTGCGGGCAAAGACGTACGGCACGAACAGCAGCAGCGCCAGCACACCCACACCCTTGGTGATCACGCCCAGGCCGGCCGCGAGACAGCCGGCGAGGTACCACCACCACGCGGGGCCGGTCAGGAAATGCCGGAGCAGCCCCACGCAGGCCAGCGTGAGCCAGAACACCTCGACCGCATCGATGTGCGCGGTGCGTGTCTGGAAGGTGAAACCGAAGCTGACCAGCACCGTCCCCGCGGCCAGCAGTCCGGCACGGTGGTTCCACGTCCGCCGCGCGAAGCCGTACACCAGCGCCAGCGTGCCCAGCCCCGCGGCCAGCGACGGCAGCAGGAACGCGCCGCGCCAGCCTCCGGTCACCAGGTACGCGACCGCCTCCAGCCACATGAACAACGGCGGCTTGTCGGAATACAGTTCCACGCCGCGGTGCGGAAACAGCCATTGCCCGCCCGCCAGCATCTCGCGCGCGGCCAGCGCGAAGCGCGGTTCGTCGGCAGGCCACGGATCGCGCAGCCCGATGCCGATACCCAGCAGCAGCAGCGCGAACGCGAAGAACAGCAGCACTTCGACGCGCGCGTCGTCGCGCGGGCGGCCTCGGGAGCGGGACACGGGATCGGTCATCACGTGCGTGTGTGTGCGGATCAGGCGCGCTTCTCGAGCACGGCATAGTACATGCCGTCGAGGCCGCCTTCGCCCGGCAGGATCTGCCGGGCGTGGCCGCAAGCGTGCCCGATCGGCAAGGCGAAAGCGCAGGTGCGCGCGTCGTCCCGCCGCTCGAGAAATGCCGAGATCACCGCTTCGTTTTCGGCGCGCAACACCGAACAGGTCGCGTACACCAGCCTGCCGCCCGGCGCGAGCAACGGCCACAGCGCCGCGAGCAGACGGCGTTGCTCGCGCGCGAGCGCGGCGATGTCCGCGGCGCGGCGGTGCAGCTTGATGTCGGGATGACGGCGGATCACGCCGCTGGCCGAACAGGGCGCATCCAGCAGGATGCGATCGAAGGGTTTTCCGTTCCACCATGCCGCGGGTTCACCCGCGTCGCCGGCACGCAGCTCGCAGCGCAGGCCCAGCCGCTGCAGGTTCGCTTCGATCGAACGGAGCCGCGCGGGATCGCGGTCCAACGCCAGCAGATCCACGCTCGCGCGCTCCAGCAGATGGCAGGTCTTGCCGCCCGGCGCGGCGCAGGCGTCCAGCACGCGCTGGCCGTCGCGAAGATCGAGCAGGTCGGCGGCAATCTGCGCGGCGCCGTCCTGCACCGAGATGCGCCCCTGCGCGAAGCCCGGCAGGCGCGCGACGTCGGCGTGCGTGTCGAGCGTCAGCGCGTCGCGCAGGAACGGATGGGCCTGCGCGCGCACGCTGGCCTGCGCGAGTTCGGCGATCACGTCCTCGCGCTTCGTCCGGCGCGCGTTGACCCGCAGCATCGGCGGCACGGACGCGTTGTTCGCCGCCACGATCGCCTCCGCGTGTTCCGGCCAGTCGCGGCGCAGCGCGTCGAGCAGCCAGCGCGGGTGCGCACTGCGCGTCACCGGATCACGGTCGAGCGCTGCATCGCGCGCCACGCGCTCGCGCAGCCAGCGGCGCAGCACCGCGTTGGCGAGTTTCGCGAAACCGCCGCGATCCAGCGCGCGAGTGGCCTCCACCGTGGCGGCGACCGCCGCGTGCGGCGGCAATGCCAGGATTTCGAGTTGCACCAGGCCCAGCACCAGCAGGGCGTGCAGCACCGGCTCGCGCCTGCGCAGCGGTTGTTGCAGCAGCGCATCGATCGCCGTGTCGAAGCGCAGCCACCAGCGCGCGCCCTCGTTGGCGAGCGCGGTCAGCAGCGCGCGGTCGCGCGGATCGGCGAGTCGTGCCTGCGCGGGCGTCAGCGTCTCGCGCAGTGAAGCGCCGTCCAGCGCGACGGCCGCCAGCACCTGCGCTGCCGCGGCGCGGACGTCCTTCATGCGCGGGACAGCCCGCCTCTCGCGTTGAGGTAATCGGCGGCACTGACCACCCGGCCGCCCGGGCGCTGCAAGGCAAGAATCCGCAGCACGCCTTCGCCGCAGGCCACGTCGATGCCCTGCTTCGATGCGGCCACGATCTCGCCCGGTCTTGCCGGGTCCCGAGAAACTCGCCGCTCCTGCGGCCCGCCCCTCGGGCCGGCTTCGCCGTTCGCCCCGGCATCCTGCCTCCGCAGTCCGAGTCCCGGGTCCCGCACTTGCGCCCTCCACACTCGCACCCGTTCCCCCGCCAGTTCCGCCTCCGCCACCGGCCACGGGTCGAACGCGCGCACCTTGCGTTCCAGCTCGGCCGCGGGCCGCGAGAAGTCGAGCCGGGCCTCGGCCTTCTCCAGCTTGCGGGCATAGGTCGCGCCGGTTTCCGCCTGCGGGGTTTCCGGCAGCGTCCCGCCGTGCGCGATGCGGCGCAGACCTTCGGCCAGCACCTTCGCGCCCAGTTCCGCCAGCCGATCGTGCAACGAACCGCCGGTGTCGTCGGCGCTGATGGGCGTTGCCTCGCGCAGCAGCACCGGACCGGTGTCGAGGCCGGCCTCCATCCGCATCAGGCACACGCCGGTTTCGGTGTCGCCCGCCAGGATCGCGCGCTGGATGGGCGCCGCGCCGCGCCAGCGTGGCAGCAGCGAGGCGTGCACGTTCCAGCAGCCCAGCCGCGGGATCTTCAGGACCGCGCGCGGCAGGATCAGCCCGTAGGCGATCACCACCAACAGCTCGGGCCCGTGGTCGCGCAGGCGCTGCTGCGCTTCCGGCGATTTGAGCGAGACCGGCTGCTCGACCGGAATGCCCGCCGCGAGCGCTTCGCGCTTGACCGGGCTCGGGGTCAGGGCCCGGCCGCGCCCGGCCGGGCGATCCGGCTGGGTATAGACCGCGACGACTTCGGCATCCGCCGCGCGACACGCACGCAGACCGGGCACCGCGAACTCCGGTGTTCCCGCGAACACCAGCCGCAGGCGGGAATGCATGGACGGCTCAACCGGCCTTGCGCCGCTGCTTCTCCAGCCGCCGCAGCAGCAGGGAGCGTTTCAGCGGCGACAGGTAATCGACGAACACCTTGCCGACCAGATGGTCCATCTCGTGCTGGATGCACACGGCCGTCAGGCCGTCGGCGTCCATCTCGAACGGCTTGCCGCTGACGTCCTGGGCGGCCACCCGGATTTTGTCCGCGCGTTCGACGTCGGCGAAGATGCCGGGAAACGACAGGCAGCCCTCCTGGCAGACCTCGCGCCCGCTGGCTTTCAGCAGGCGCGGATTGACCAGCACCAGCGGCGAATCGTGCTGCTCGGAAACGTCCAGCACCAGGAGGCGCCTGTGCACGTCCACCTGCGTCGCGGCCAGTCCTATGCCCGGTGCCGCGTACATGGTTTCCAGCATGTCCTCGGCCAGCTTCTTCAGCGCGGCATCGAACGTGTCCACGGGCTGCGCGCGGATGCGCAGGCGCGGATCGGGAAATTCGAGGATGTGGAGCCTGGCCATGGGAATCGGTCGGTTGGAGCTAAGCTTTTCGAAAAATGCCGCCGGCATGGCAGCGCAGTCGTGCAAGGGACTGCCCATTGTAATTGCCGGCGCTGCGGGCCGCTTTCAACCCGGCAGCAGGCCAAGGCCGGGCGTGCTTTCCGGCCGCCCGCTTCGTCCGCGCAAACTGCGGACGGTTCGGCGTTATCCGCCGCCCCGGTGTGGCTAGGATGGAAAAGGTGCTCCGACGGCGACGGAAATGTGACCGATCCGCTTGTCGGCGCCAACAAATCCATTACACTCCGCGAAAATTGCTGGGGGCTCGGGGGATTGCCGGTCATGTTTAAGAAAGCGCTTGCGCTCACCGCCGGGCTGCTGTTCACGCTCGCCGCCTATGCCGCCGGTGCCCAGTTGCGCGCCGATCACCCGACCACCTACGTGGTGAAGAAGGGCGACACGCTGTGGAGCATTTCGGCCCGCTTCCTGAAGAAGCCGTGGCTGTGGCCGGAGATCTGGGACGTCAACCAGCAGGTTTACAACCCGCACCTCATCTATCCGGGCGACGTGCTGAACCTGGACGTGAACGGGTTGCGCATCGCCAAGCGCGCCAAGGTGGAAGGCAACCCTATCCCGACCGTGCCGCTGTCCGCGATCGAGCCGTTCCTGCAGGATCTCAGGGTGATTTCCTCGGCGGAACTCCAGGCGGCGCCCTACGTGGTCGCGCTGGAGGAAAACCAGCCGCGCGCGATCGAGGGCCAGAACCTGTACGTGCGCGGTCTGGTCGGCGCCGCGGTGGGCCAGCGCTACGCCGTGGTGCGCCCCAGCCACATCTACCGCGAGTTCAATGCCGTGCCGGCGCCGCACCCGGTGGATGTGGCCCACATGCTCAACAGCAACGTGGACGTGGTGCCGGGTCCGTGGCAGGAGGATTCGCGCAACGACGACATGTGGGGCAACGGCAAGGAAATCGGCACCGAGGTCAGGGTGATCGGCACCGCGCAGGTGCTGCAGGCGGGTGACCCCGCCACGCTGCTGCTGACCAACGCCAAGATGGAAATCCGCAAGGGCGACCGCCTGCTGCCGGTGAACGACACGCCCTACGACTACACCTATTTCCCGCACCCGCCGCGCAACGTGCCGGAGGGCGCCTACGTGATCGCGCTCGCCAACGGCATGGACAGCATTTCCGTGGTCGGTCCGATGTCGGTGGTGGCGCTCTCGATCGGCAGCGATGAGGGCGTGGACAACGGCACCACCTTCGCGATCTACCAGCCCGGTGAAACCATTGCCGACCGCGTGGCCGGCAGCATCGATGCCCGCGAATTCAGCCCCAAGGTGCGGCTGCCGGACGAATACGTGGGCCACGTGATGGTGTTCCGCACCTTCGCCCACGTGAGCTACGGGCTGGTGATGGACGGTATCCGCCCGGTGCGCATGCACGATGCGATCAAGGCGCCGGACTGAACCGCTTGCCGTCGGCGGGTCCCGACAGGACGGCGCGGCCCAAGCCGCGCCGTTTCGTTTCGCGGCACGCCTACACTTGAGGGCATGCACGACGACGAACTCATCGCCTGGCTGACCCTGATCCGGGCCCCCGGCATCGGGCCCGCGACCTTGCGGGCGCTGGTGCAGCGGGCCGGATCGGTGCGGGCGGCGGTTTCCGGAGCGCGCAGGTTTCGCCAGGATTGCGGACTGGACCAGGCCGCGCTGGCCTGGATCGAATCGCCCGACCGGCAACGCCTGGACGCCGACCTCGCCTGGCTCGCACAGCCCGGACACCGCCTGCTGGGTTTCGACGAGCCTGATTTCCCGCCGCAGCTCGAACAGATCCCGCAGCCGCCGGCGGCGCTGTTCGTGGCTGGCGATCCGGCCGCGCTGCTGGCGCCGCAGGTGGCGGTGGTGGGCGCCCGCAGCGCCACCGCCCAGGGTCTGGCCAACGCCCGCGATTTTGCGCGGACCCTCGGCCGGGCCGGCCTCACCATCACCAGCGGGATGGCCGACGGGATCGACGGCGCTGCCCACGCCGCCGCCCTGGAGGCGGGCGGCAAAACCATCGCGGTCACCGGCACCGGACCCGACCTGGTTTATCCGCGCAAGCATCGGGATCTGGCGAACAAGATCATCGAAAACGGTGCGATCGTGACCGAATATCCGCCCGGCACCGAAGCGCGTCCCGACCATTTCCCGCGCCGCAACCGGCTGATCGCCGGCCTCTCGCTGGGAACCTTGGTGGTGGAGGCCGGTCTCCAGTCCGGCTCGCTGATCACCGCCCGGCTGGCTGCCGAGGCGGGGCGCGAGGTGTTTGCCCTGCCGGGTTCGATCCACAATCCCCTGGCCAAGGGCTGTCACCGCCTGATCCGGGACGGCGCCCGCCTCACGGAAACCGCGGCCGAGGTGATCGAAGCCCTGGCACCGGCTGCCCGGGCGCTGGGAGCGGAATTGCGCTCCCGGCTGGAAGGGGCCCCGGATTCAGGCGCGGACACGGTTCCGGCCGGCGATTTCGGGCACACTCGCGACCCCGACTACCGCGCCCTGCTGACGGCTCTGGGCGATGCGCCGGCCACGCTGGACGAGCTGACGAATCGCACCGGGCTGTCTCCGGCCGCGCTGTCCTCGATGCTGCTGCTGCTGGAACTGGAAGGGGCGGTCGCCCCGGCGGTGAACGGCCGCTGGCAGCGGCTTGCCGGCCCCGCTGCTTGACAGCATTGGCCGGCGCATGCCTTGACTATAAATAAGGGGCAACCCGCGCCCCCGGGAATTTTTCACGACATGGCCAAGAACCTGCTCATCGTCGAATCGCCTGCCAAGGCCAAGACGATCAACAAATACCTGGGCAGCGACTTCCAGGTGCTGGCGTCGTACGGCCATGTCCGCGACCTCAAGCCCAAGGAAGGCGCGGTCGATCCCGAGCGCGACTTCGCGATGGACTACGAACTGATCGAGAAGAACATCCGGCACGTGGATGCGATCGCCAGGGCAGCCAAGGCGGCCGATTCGATCTACCTCGCCACCGACCTTGACCGCGAGGGCGAGGCGATCAGCTGGCACATCAGCGAGATCCTGAAGCAGCGCGGCTTGCTGGACCACAAGCACGTGCACCGGGTAGTGTTCAGCGAGATCACGCCGCGCGCGATCCAGGAAGCCGTGGCGCACCCGCGCAAGCTCTCGCACGATCTGGTCGATGCCCAGCAGGCGCGCCGCGCGCTGGACTACCTGGTCGGCTTCAACCTCTCGCCGGTGCTGTGGCGCAAGGTGCAGCGGGGGCTGTCGGCCGGCCGCGTGCAGTCGCCGGCCCTGCGCATGATCGTCGAGCGCGAGGAAGAGATCGAGGCGTTCAAGCCCCGCGAATACTGGACGGTCGAGGCGAAACTCGCGCACAGGGACGGCGAGTTCACGGCCCGCGTGGTGAAGCTGCACGGCAAGAAATTCGAGCAATTCGATCTGACCAATGCGCGCGATGCGCACGCCGTGCGCGACGCGTTGCTGAAAGCCGCGAACGGACAGTTCGTCGTCGGCGACATCCAGTCGAAGCAGCGCCAGCGCCGCCCGGCCGCGCCGTTCACCACTTCGACGCTGCAGCAGGAGGCCGCGCGCAAGCTGGGCATGGCGACGTCCCGCACCATGCGGATTGCGCAGGGCCTGTACGAAGGCGTGGCGCTGGGCGGCGAGGGCAACGTGGGCCTGATCACCTACATGCGCACCGACTCCACGCACCTGTCGGGCGAGGCGATCGGCGAGCTGCGCGCCGCGATCGAGCGCGAGTTCGGCAAGAACAGCCTGCCCGAGCACGCGATGGTGTACCGCACCAAGTCCAAGAACGCGCAGGAAGCGCACGAGGCGATCCGCCCGACCTCGGCGCTGCGCACGCCCCAGTCGGTCGCGGCATTCCTCACGCCCGACCAGCTGAAGCTGTACGAGCTGATCTGGAAGCGCGCGGTCGCCTGCCAGATGAAACCGGCGACACTGAACACCGTTTCCGTTGAATTCCCCTGCGGCAAGGATGCGGCATTCCGCGCCACCGGCACCACGGTGGTCGATCCGGGTTTCCTCGCGGTGTACGAGGAAGGCCGCGACGCGAAACCGGAAGAAGACGAGGAAGCGCGCAGGCTGCCCGCGCTGAAGGTGGGCGAGGCGGTGCCGCTGTCCGACATCGTGACCGACCAGCATTTCACCGAACCGCCGCCGCGCTATTCGGAAGCCTCGCTGGTCAAGGCGCTGGAGGAATACGGCATCGGCCGGCCTTCCACCTATGCCAGCATCATCCAGACGTTGCTGGCGCGCGAATACGTCACGCTGGAATCGCGCCGCTTCAGGCCCACCGACGTGGGCCGCGCGGTGGCCAAGTTCCTCACCGCGCACTTCACCCGCTACGTCGATTACGACTTCACGGCCAAGCTCGAGGACGAGCTCGATGCGGTCAGCCGCGGCGAGGAGGCGTGGCGCCCGTTGATGGCGCAGTTCTGGAAGCCGTTCAAGGCGTTGGTGGACGACAAGCTGGAGTCGGTGGATCGCAGCGAGGCCACCGGGATGCGCCTGCTCGGCAACGATCCGAAGACCGGGATGCCGGTGTCGGTGCGGCTGGGCCGCTACGGGCCGTATGCGCAACTGGGCGACAAGGACAAGGACGAGACGCTGCAATTCGCGAGCCTGCGTCCCGGCCAGAGCATGCACACCATCACACTGCAAGAGGCGGTGGAACTGTTCAAGCTGCCGCGCAAGCTGGGCAAGGACGCGGACGGCGAGGAGATCAGCGCCGGCATCGGCCGCTTCGGCCCGTTCGTGAAGAAGGGCAAGCTGTACGCCTCGCTGAAGGACGGCGACGATCCGCACACCATCACGCTGGAGCGCGCGCAGCAGCTGATCCGCGAGAAGCAGGAGCTGATCGCCAACCGCGTGATCGCCGATTTCGGCGACGGCATCCAGGTGCTGAACGGCCGCTACGGTCCGTACATCACGGACGGCGCCAGGAACGCGCGCGTGCCCAAGGACCGGGATCCCGGGTCGCTGACGCACGACGAATGCAAGGCGCTGCTGGAAACCGCGCCGGTCCGGCGCGGACGCGGCGCGTTCAAGAAGACGGCCGAAAAGAAGGCCGGCGCCGGGACGGCGCCCGCGAAACAGGCCGCGGCGAAGAAGAAAACCCCCGCCAAGAAAGCCACCGCGAAGAAAACCGCCGCAAAAAAGGCCGCCGTCAAAAAAGTCGCCGCCGGGAAACCGGCCAAGCCGGACAGCGCGGCTCCGGACTCCGCACCACCGTTCGACACCTGACATGCGGGTTTTCGGCATCGACGACATGGACGAGGCCGCCGCCGTGCTGCGCGCGGGCGGCGTGCTGGCGTATCCCACCGAAGGCGTGTACGGGCTCGGTTGCGACCCGGACCAGCACGCGGCTTTCGAAAAAATCTTCGCGCTGAAGCGCCGGCCGCCCGAGCAGGGCGTGCTGCTGATCGCGGCCGATTTCGGACAGGTGCGCGACTGGATCGGCGATGCGCCGCCATCCGCATTCGAGCGCGCACGCGCGGCTTGGCCCGGTGCGCACACCTTCGTGTTTCCACGTTCCGCGCGGGTGCCTGACTGGGTGGCCGGTGGCCATGCCGGCATCGCCCTGCGGGTGACCGCGCACGCGCCGGCGGCGGCGCTGTGCCGCGCGTTCGGCGGGCCGATCGTCTCGACCAGCGCCAACCGTCACGGCGAGGCGCCGGCGCGCAGCGCCCGGGACGCCATCGCGATCTTCGGCGACGAACTGGACGGCGTGGTCGATGCCCCGCTGGGCGGGCTCGACCGTCCGACGCCGATCACGGACGCCGTGACCGGCGCTATCATCCGCGCCTGAGGGACAGGGGAGTTTCCGGTGTCGACCGTCCATTCATCGCCGCACGAGGTCGCGGCCGCGCCATGGCGGGCGCTGCTGGCAGACGCGTCGCCGCAGCATGTCGTCGCGTGGCGCGGCGGCCGCGCGGTGCGCGCACCGGCATTCCTCCGCGACGTCGCCGCGCTGGCCGCGCGGTTGCCGCAGGCGGCGGCCGCGATCAACCTCTGCGAGGACCGCTACGCGTTCCTGGTCGCCTTCGCCGCGCTGGCCGCGCGCGGCCAGACCAACCTGCTGCCGCCTTCGCGTGCCCCGCATGCGGTGGACGAGGCGCTGGCCGCGCATCCCGGCAGCTACACGCTGGGCGACCTCGCGCTGGACCCTGCACCGCCGCACTATTTCCGGGTCGGGCTGCATGAAGCCCGCGCCGTCACCGGACCGGTGGTGGTGGCGGGCGATGCGGTCGTCGCGACCGGTTACACCTCCGGCTCCACCGGCGTGCCGCGCGCCAATCCCAAGCGCTGGGACAGGCTCGCGATCAGCAGCGGACACAACGACGCGGTGCTGCGCGCGCTGGCCGGCGGCGCTTACCACGTGGTCGCGACGGTGCCGCCGCAACACATGTACGGGCTGGAGTTCTCCGTGCTGCTGCCGCTGTTCGGGCACGCCTCGGTGCATGCGGGGCGGCCGTTCTTCGCCGCCGACATCGCCGCCGCGCTGGCGTCCCTGCCCGAACCGCGCGTGCTGGTGACCACGCCGGTGCACCTGCGCGCGCTGGTGGAAGCGAAACAGGCCTTGCCGCCGCTGGCCGCGATCGTGTCGGCCACTGCGCCGCTGCCGCGCGAACTGGCGCGGGAAGCGGAATGCCGCTTCGACGCACCGCTGCAGGAGGTGTTCGGCTCCACCGAAACCTGCGTGATCGCGCACCGCCGCAGCGCGCGCGAGGCGTGCTTCACGCTGTACGACGGAGTCGCCTTGCACCCGCAGCCTGACGGCACCCGGGTCGAGGCGCCGCAACTGCTGCAACCGGTGGTGCTGGCCGACATCGTCGAGCTGGCCGGAAACAACCGCTTCCGCCTGTGCGGCCGCAACACCGATCTGCTGGAAATCGCCGGCAAGCGCGCCTCGCTGGGCGATCTCACCCACAGGTTGCTGGCCGTGCCGGGCGTGCGCGACGGCGTGGTGTTCCAGCTCGACGAGGCCGACGCGATGGGCGTGCGCCGGATCGCGGCGCTGGCGGTGGCGCCCGGTCTCGACGGGCGCGCGATTCTCGATGCGTTGCGCGCGCACATCGACCCCGTCTTCCTGCCGCGCCCGCTGAAACTGGTGAAGGCGCTGCCGCGCAGCGAGACCGGCAAGCTGCCGCGCGCGGCGCTGCTGGAGATGCTGAAACGGGACTCGGGACTCGGGACTCGGGATTCGGATGCGACGTAAGCCCGCCGCGCAACAGCGCAACCGCACTTACAATCGCGCTTTCAGTGATGCGGAGACTCGACGTCGTGGCCATCCGAACAGCAGCGCCGCGTGAGTCCCCAGGCACGGCTTTTGCGCGTCACGAGAAACTCGCCGTTCCTGCGGCTCGCCCTTCCGGCCGGCTTCGCCGTTCGCCCCGGCATCCTGCCTTCGCAGTCCGAATCCCGGGTCCCGATCGATGAAACTCCTCGTCATCGGCCCCGGCGGCCGCGAACACGCGCTGGCGTGGAAGCTTGCGCAATCAACACGGGTGTCCGAAGTGATCGTGGCGCCCGGCAACGCCGGCACCGCGCGCGAGAAGCGCGTGCGCAACGTCGCTGTCGCCGCCACCGACATCGAGGGCCTGCTGGGACTGGCGCGCGCGGAGCACGTCGAGCTTACCGTCGTCGGCCCCGAGGCGCCGCTGGTCGCGGGCATCGTGGACAGGTTCCGCGCCGCCGGGCTGCGCTGCTTCGGTCCGCACCGCATCGCCGCGCAGCTCGAAGGCTCGAAGGCCTTCGCCAAGGATTTCCTGCTCCGCCACAACATTCCCACCGCACGCTACGCGGTGTTCACCGATCTGAACCGCGCGCTCGATCACGTGCGCAGGCAGGGCGCGCCGATCGTGATCAAGGCCGACGGCCTCGCCGCGGGCAAGGGCGTGGTGGTCGCATTGACGGTCGCCGATGCCGAGCAGGCGTTGCGCGACATGCTGGGCGCGCACGCGTTCGGCGATGCTTCCGCGCGCGTGGTGATCGAGGAATTCCTGGAGGGCGAGGAAGCCAGCTACATCGTGATCAGCGACGGCCGTCACCATCTGCCGATGGCGTCCAGCCAGGATCACAAGCGCCGTGACGAGAACGACCTTGGCCCCAACACCGGTGGCATGGGCGCGTATTCGCCTGCACCGGTGGTGACGCCTGAAGTCGAACGCCGCATCCGCGAGGAGATCATCGAGCCGACCCTGCGCGGGATGGCCGCCGAAGGCGCGCCGTTCACGGGCTTCCTTTATGCGGGCCTGATGATCGACAGATCAGGTGCACCGCGGGTGATCGAATTCAACGTGCGCTTCGGCGATCCCGAAACCCAGCCGATCCTGCTGCGCCTGCAATCGGATCTGGTCGATCTGATCGAGGCCGCGCTGGATGGCAAACTCGACCGCGCCGCGGCGAAGTGGGACCCGCGTTCCGCGCTGGGCGTGGTGATGGCCGCCGCCGGCTATCCCGGCAAGGTGAAAGGCGGCGACGTGATTGCGGGACTGGATGCCGACTTCGGACCCGACGTGAAAGTGTTTCATGCAGGCACAAAGCTCGACACGGCTGGGAACGTCATCACCGCCGGCGGCCGCGTGCTCACCGTCTGCGCGCTGGGCGATGACCTGAAACAGGCGCGCGCTCGTGCCTATGCGGCCGCCGAACGCATCCGTTTCGACGGCGCGTTTTTCCGGCGCGACATCGGGCATCGCGCGCTGGCACGATGAGGGCCGATCCCCCCGCGCACGGCAGACGCCGCCGAGTCGGCACATGTGTCGTGCGCAGATCCTAGGGTGGCCGGGGGACGTTGATGAGCCAATTCCGCCTGCTGTCCCAGCGCCGCTTCGCGCCGTTCTTCGCGGTGCAATCCCTGGCGGCGTTCAACGACAACGCGTTCCGGCAGGCGACGATCGTGCTGGTGGCGTTCCAGATGGGACTTTCCGGCACGACGATAGGGCTGTATTCCAACCTCGCGCCGGCGCTGTTCATCCTGCCGTTCTTCCTGTTCTCGGCGACGGCGGGACAGCTCGCGGAGAAGTTCGAGAAGCAGCGGCTGATCCGCTGGGTGAAGGTGTTCGAAATCGCGGCGATGGCCGTGGCGGCGTGGGGTTTCCACGCGAAAAGCCCACTGCTGCTGTTCGTGGTGCTGTTCCTGATGGGCCTGCATTCGACCGTGTTCGGGCCGATCAAGTACGCGATCCTGCCGCAGGTGTTGCATGTCGATGAATTGACCGGCGGCAACGGCCTGGTGGAAACGGGCACCTCGATCGCGATCCTGGCCGGCATGACCGCAGGCGGCGCGGCGATGGCGATCGAGGGTGCGGGCGCGTGGATCGCGTCGGCGCTGGTGACAGGGGTTGCGTTGCTGGGGTTCGCCGCGAGCCTCGCGATCCCGCGTGTGCCGGCGGCGGCGCCGGGCCTGCAATTCAACTGGAACCCGTTCACCGAAAGCGCGCGGGTGCTCGGGATCACCGCGAAGGACCGCACGGTGTTCAATGCGGTGCTCGGCATCTCGTGGTTCTGGTTTTTCGGCGGCGTGGTCACCGCGCAGTTGCCGAACTACACCAAGTTGTATCTGGGCGGCGGCGCCAGCGTCGAGATCCTGGTGCTGACGCTGTTCTCGGTCGGTGTCGGCGCCGGCTCGCTGCTGTGCGAGAGGCTGTCGCGACGCGCGGTCGAAATCGGGCTGGTGCCGCTGGGCGCGCTCGGGATGACGGTGTTCGGCGTGCTGCTGTATGTCGCGCAACACGAGGAAACCGCGACGAGAAACGCGGGCTGGTTGACGTTCCTGCGCGCGGCGGGTCATGGCTGGCTGGCGCTGGACCTGGCCCTGATCGGGGTGTTCGCGGGTTTCTTCATCGTGCCGCTGTTCGCCCTGGTGCAGAGCCGCAGCGCGCGCGACGAAGTGTCGCGGGTGATCGCCGGCAACAACATCTGGAACGCGATTTTCCTGGTCGCCGCGGCGATGTTCGGCATCGGCCTGTTGCGCGCGGGACTGACGATTCCGCAGCTGTTCCTGCTGACGGCGCTGCTCAACGCGCTGGTGATGGCCTACCTGGTCTGGCGGGTGCCGGCGTTCGGCCGGCGTTTCCTGGCATGGACCCGGCTCCGGCGCGCTGCGGCCGAATGACGATCGGTGCAATACTGCGTCGTTCGTTCACTGCACGGTTTCCGCTTCATGCCTGCATCGAGGTTGCGCATCGCCACCCGCAAGAGCCCGCTCGCGCTGTGGCAGGCCGGGCACGTCGCGCAACGTCTGCGTGCAGTGCATCCCGGGCTCACTGTGGAATTGCTGCCGTTGTCCACGCGCGGCGACGAAGTGCTGGATCGTTCGCTGGCGGAAATCGGCGGCAAGGGCCTGTTCCTGAAGGAACTGGAAATCGCGCTGGCCGACGATCGCGCCGACATCGCGGTGCATTCGCTGAAGGACGTGCCCGCGCACCTCGATCCGCAATTCGAACTGGCCGCGATCCTTGCGCGCGCCGATTGCGCGGACGCTTTCGTCAGCAACGATTTCGCCTCACTCGACGAACTGCCACAGGGCGCGAAAGTCGGCACCTCGTCGCTGCGCCGCGCCGCGCAGTTGCGGGCGCGGAGGTCGGACCTGGCGATCGCGGATCTGCGCGGCAATCTCGGCACGCGTTTGGCGAAACTCGACCGCGGCGATTACGCGGCGATCCTTCTCGCCGTGGCCGGATTGCAGCGGATGGGACTCGCCGCACGCATCCGTTCGCGGCTTGCGCCACCGGACTGGCTGCCGGCACCCGGTCAGGCGGCGATCGCGGTCGAAGCACGCGCCGGGGATGACGCCACCGCCGCGCTGCTCGCGCCGCTCGACGATGCCGCGACACGGCGAACCGTCACCGCCGAACGCGCGCTGGGCGCGGCCCTGGGCGGCGACTGCACGCTGCCGCTGGGCGCGTGGTGCGAAATCGCGGATGCTGGCGCGCTGCACCTGTACGGATTGCTGGGTGACGCGCAGAACGGACGATTGCTGCGTGCCGATGCGCACGGCGACGATTCGAAAGCCCTTGGCGAGGCCGTCGCACGGTTGCTGAAAGAACGGGGCGCGGATGCCCTGCTGCGCACCCGCGTCTGAACGCCGTGCAGGAAAACGGATTCCGGGTTCCGTTTCACGGTGCAGCCGGGAAACGGCCCGGAACGGCAATGCCTGGCTGTGCTTTCCTCGAGCCCGGCCTTACTTCGCCCCGCCGAAGTTGTACACGATGTTGGTCGTGAACAACTGATCGACGTGCTTGGTGCCTGGCGTGATGTCGCTGTTGTAACGGGTCTCGTAGGCGATCTTCAGCGCCAGCGCCCTGGTCATGCTGACCGCCAGCCCGATGTCGTTCTGGTAGTACTTGTTCTTGGAACCGGCCTCGGCGAGGAACGTGTCCTGCAGGCTGGTGTTGCCGGTGATCGCGAGCTTGTAATTGACCAGCGCGCGCGCCACGGCTTCACCTTCGGTTTGGGGGTGGACGGTGGTCACCGTCGGCGGCGTGGTGGTGGTGTCCACGACGGTGTAGTCCTGCGGCTTGTAACGCTTGTAGCCGGGGCCGACCTCGAACGACAGCTCGCTGCGTGCGTCCTTGAACAGCAGATAGCCGAAGCCGATCGAAGCAACGGCCTGCCAGCGGTTGGGCGCGAAGTCGTCGTGGTCATAGCGCAATGCGCCGACCACGTAAGCGCGCGGGCTGAACTTGTAGCCCACCGAACCGCCGGTGTCGTAGCGGTTGGCGGTGGTCTGGGTCTGGCTGGTGTAGCCGGTAACCACACCGTCGGTCGTGACCGGCGTCCTGATCTCGCCTTTGGCGCGCAGTGCATCCAGGAAGAAACTGTCCTTCCAGATGTCGTCTTCGTAGCCGAGCTTGAGCTTGGCGTCGAGGTTCTGCGACCTGGTGTTGCCGCTGGTGGCGGCGAAGCCGAGTTCGCCGCTGCCGTTCCAGCCTTGCGGCGGTGTGGCCGGTGCCGCGTCGTCGGCGAAGGCGAACGGCGGCAGGACCAGCGCCGAGACCGCGAACGCGGCGGCAATCCATCGGATCCGTTGCATCGGGTGTGTCTCCTTGCACATCAGGGCGTGCAAGGTTGCGGGTCCCCGACTGAACTTCCGTTGAATTTTTGTTAAGCCGGCCGGCGCTGCGGGAAAAATGCCGCCACCGCATGGCGGGCTTCGGCGAAAAACAGCCAGCGTTCGACGAACAGCCCGGCGAGACAGCTCAGCGCGGCAACCGGTGCGATCCATTGCCACGACAGCGGCCACGCGATCGCGATGACTGCCAGCGGCACCGCACAGAACAGCACGATCGCGAGCACGCGCAACCGACGCGAATGTTTCCGCGCCAGCACGAAGGCCATCTCGCGGGTCAGATAGCTTTCCTCGGTCGCCGGGCCCTCGAACGCACGCACGCGACCGAAGCGGTCGAGACCCGTGGCCTCCCCGGCGGTGACGGCTGGCGCGCGGTCGATCGCACGCCAGTAGTCGATCTTCATGCCCGCCGCAGCCACGCCCAGCAGCGCCAGCACCAGCGGGAACCACGGCGGATGGCTGCCCGTGTCGAACGCCAGATAGGTCCACAGCCACAGTCCGCCGGACAGCAGCGCGAACAGCAGGTACAGCGGCAGCACGTGCGGATCGCGCCAGGCGCGGATCGGCTTCAGCGAGGTATAGATGCGCGCGGTGCAGACCAGCGTGACCAGCGAACATGCCGTCAGCACCGCGCCGGCCGCGCGCGTGGGCGGAAACAGGTTGTGCCCGCGCGCCAGCCCCGCCACCAGCAGCACCGGCAGATACGTCGTCAGCGCCGCCAATCCTTCGCGCGACAGCCACGAGCTGTCCCACTGGGTCAGCGCCCGCCACGCGCGTTCCGGCCTTCCGAGATGCAGCGTGGAGGCGATCAGGCCGGCGGTGACCAGCACGAACCCGAAGCCCAGCGGCACCAGCACGCTGCCGCGGCCGTAGGGATACATGCCCAGCGCCAGCGCGGCGCCCAGGAAGCACCACAGCCCGTAGCCGGCGCCGCCCAGCACCGTCAAGAAGATCACCGACAACGCAGGTTTCATGGCTGCATTCCCCTGTCGATCAGATGTCCGGCGTCATGCACGTCCCGCGCCGCGCTCAGCGCGACAACACACGGTCCAGCCAGCGCAACACGGGAGACAACCCCGCAGGCTCCAGAGTTTCCTCCGCAGGCGCCGCCGGCACGGTCACGGGCGCAAGCTCGCGTCGCGGCCGCGGCGGCAGGTAGCGGTTGACCGGGCCGTAGCCGAATTCCGGCATCAGGGCGTAACCGCCGCGTTCGGCGACCAGCTTCGAGACCGCCGAATCGGGATCGCCCAGATCGCCGAAATGACGGGCGCGGGTGGGACAGGCCATCACGCAGGCCGGCTGGCGGTCGGCCTGGTCCAGGGTTTCGTTGTAAATGCGATCGACGCACAGCGTGCACTTCTGCATGGTGCCGCGCTTGCTGTCGCGCCGGCCGACGTCGGATTGCGCCACGCCGCGCCGCGGCAGCGAAATTTCGCGTGCGCCGTACGGACACGCCCACGCGCACAACTGGCAGCCGATGCACTTGTCCTCGTCCACCAGCACGATGCCGTCCTCGGCACGCTTGTAGCTGGCGCCGGTCGGACACACCGTCACGCAGTCCGGTGTTTCGCAGTGCAGGCACGAGCGCGGGAAGTGCACCATTTGCGGGACTCGGGACTCGGGACCCGGGACTCGGGGAGAGTTGGTGTCGCCAACCTGCTGGCTTGATATTGCTTCGAATGCATCGGAGTGGTTCTCAGTCCCGTGCATTGCGCTTTGCGCGAGCCCCAGATCCCGGGTCCCGAGTCCCGTGATTTCGTAACTATGCACCCGGTTGAACCACACCCCGTCCGGTTCTGCGCCGTAGGGATCATCGTCGGCCAGCGGCCCGAACGCGCCGCCGTCGTTCCATTCCTTGCACGCCACCGCGCAGGCATGGCAACCCACGCAGGTGTCGAGATCGATCACCAACCCGAGCTTTTTTTTCGCTGGCGCGGGCAGGGCGGTCATGCGGCGACCATCCCGCACACGCAATTCGCGTACATAGGGGGGTCGACATCCGTGTCTTTTTCCCGCGAGCGGCCGCCGGGGTTCGCCGAAGGCACATCCCTGCGCCTGCGGCGAACTGGCGCACTTCCTGTGCGCCATGCTTCGGACTGATCCGTCGTCCGCTCGCCGCGTTCGAGGGGCCCCGTTCGGCGCGCATCCTGCGCGCTTCGCATCATGGAGCGCCTATGCTTCAAGGTGCGATGCTGCAGGCCATGGACGGCCGACAGCGAAGCCGAGAAGGCGCCGTTGCATGACGCCGCGGCGCGCAGCCGATCGCGCGAGCAAGGCGCGCATGTTCGAGCACAAGGATGTGCGAGTTCGCGCCGGCGCGCGATCGGCGAGCACCAAGGGCAGTCGAGCCGACACGACGTCGGCGAGACCGTCATGCCCGGCGCAATGGTTTTGGCCACTTTTGCCGAAACAAAAGTGGCCCGCGCGCATGGGATGCGCGCGGAAAAAGACAAGGATGTCGAAGCAGATAAACGCACAACAATCAAAACGGCCAGATCTTCGGAATGAAATACATCGACAGCGCGCAGAACATCGCGATCAGCGGAATCCCGACCTTGGTGAAGTCGGTGAACCGGTAACCCCCCGCGTAGTACACCATGGTATTGGTGGGATAGCCCACCGGCGTCGCGAACGAGGTCGCCGCGGCGAACGCGACCGCGACCACGAAGGGGCGCGGATCGGCGTGCACGGCGTGCGCGACGGTGACGGCGATGCCGACCATCAGCACCACCGACGGATTGTGGCCCATCAGCTCGGTGAGCAGCGCGGTCAGCAGATACACCATCAGCAGCGCGGCGAACGGACCATGGTTGCCGACCAGGCCCAGGCTGGCTTGCACCACGACGTGCGCGAGCCCCGTGCGCTCGATCGCGATGCCCAGGGGCAGGATCGCGCCCAGCAGGATGATGATCTTCCAGTCCATGCCCTCGTACACGTCCTTGCGTCCGAAGCAGCGGGTCAGCGCCATCGCGGCCACGCCGCAGATCGCGGCGATCGGGATCGGCAGCCAGCGCAGCCCCGACACGATCACCACCGCGGCCATGATCGCGACCGCGATCAGCGCCTTGTGGCGAGGACGGCGCGCGTCCTCGCGCTCGTTCAGCACCACGAAGCGGTCGTCGCCGCGCAGCCGCGTGACCTCGGCGGCGGGCACCAGCATCATCAGCACGTCGCCGACGTTGAACGCGACATTGCTCATCTTCTCGCGCAGCACGTGGCCGCGCCGGTGGATCGCCAGCACGGTGGCGGCGTAGCGCGATTGCAGGTCCAGGTCGTACAGCGTGCGCCCTTCCGCGCGGCTGGCCGGTGTCACCATCGCCTCCACCAGCACGCGGGCCTGGCCGTCGTCGGGCGTGTGCGCGAACTCGGGGCCGATCTCCAGGCCCGCCTGCTTGCGGAAGTCCTCCAGCTTGTCCCACTCGCCGCGCACCAGCAGCACGTCGCCCACCGCGAGTTTCTGCGTGCGCGGCGACCACATGTGTTCGTCGCCGCGCAGCAGCTCCAGCGGATACACGCCGTGATCGCCCAGCCTGGCCTCGGCGATGGTCTGGCCCACCAGCGGCGAGTCCGGCATCAGTTTCAGTTCGGTGACGTACTTGCCGATCTGCAGCACCTCGGGCAGCTCGGCGTCGATGTGCTTGGGCAGCAGCCAGCGTCCGATCACCATCAGGTAAACGATCCCGGCCACGCCCAGCAGCACGCCCAGCCTGGTGAACTCGAACACGCCGAACGGCGCGAGGCCCTGCTTCTGCGCCAGCGAATCGGCCAGCAGGTTGGACGAGGTGCCGATCAGGGTGCACACGCCGCCCATCTGCGCGGCGAAGGCCATCGGCATCAGCACGCGTCCGGGCGAGGTGCCGGTGCGCGCGCACACGCGGAGCGCGATCGGCACGAAGGTCGCGACCAGCGCCACGTTCTTGATGAACGCGCCCAGCGGCGCGATCGCCAGCATCATGCCCAGCGACAGCAGCCACGGCTGCCGGATTTTCGTCAGCAGCCTGACCAGCGGATCCAGCGCGCCGGAGCGCTCGATGCCCAGCGACAGCGCGAACATCGCCGCCACCGTCACGGTGGCCTCGTTGCTGAAACCCGACAGCGCCTGTTCGGGCGTGATGATCCGGAACACGATCAGCAGCCCCAGCGAGACCAGTGCGACCACGTCCACGCGCACCTTCTCGCTGGCGAACAACGCCATCGCGAAGACGATGATCCCGGCGGTGGCCCAGGCCTGCCAGCTCATGGCAACGCTGTTTCCCCGACCGCGTGTCCCGGATCTTCAGCCACGCCGGATGCCTCCCCCAATGCCGATGACTTCACGGACCCAAGGATACCCGCCGCCGCTCAGCCAGGTGCAGCGCCGCCGGGCGCGGCAGGTTCGAAGCGGTGTCCGGGCGCGTGCGGCGCGGAATCGCATTCCAGCCGCACCTTGAGGTCGAACCAGGCAGCCTGTCCGGTCACCGGATCGGCATTGCTGTATGCGCCATCCGGAGCACGTTCGCCGATCAGGTGATTCAGGAGAAATCCCTCGACGAATTCCGGCGCGTCCTTCGCGAGTTTCCAGGCGCCGCGCTGCTTGCCGATCGCGTTCCAGGACCACACCGTGCCCCGCGCGGTCGCCGCATGCGCGCGCATCTCGACGCGCAGGCGTCCGCGGGGCGAGGCGATCCATGCCCAGTCGCCGTCGTCGATGCCGTGTTCCGCGAGGGTTACCGGATGCACGTACAGACAATTGCGTGCGGCGATCTGGCGCAGCCAGCGGTTCTGCGAACCCCAGGCGTGGTACATGAACATCGGCCGCTGGGTGATGGCGGAGAGCGGAAATTCGCTCTTTTCTTCTGCCTCCGGGAGAGCCGCCGTCCCCGGTACAAGAGCTCCATGGTGGCACGTAGCGCCGGATGAGGGTTCGCTATCCTCGATGTGTTGGCGCGACACCGTACCCTCACCCGCCCGACCGCTCGCGAGTGGTCTGGCGCCCTCTCCCGGAGGGAGAGGGAAGTCCGTGTCGCTTGGCGACGAGTACCACAGGGGCACCGGATCGAAATACCGCGCCACGCGTCCGCGCAGACGATCCGGCGGTTGCACCGCGCCGTGGCCCTGAGCGGCCAGCCGGAAACGTTGCAGCGCTTCGCAATACAACTGCAGCGTGACCGGTTCGGTCGAAGCGACGAAGCCCATCGTCTGCGCCCATTCGAGGTAATCGCGGTTGGCGAAGCGGCAGTAACTGCCCGCTTCCGGCACGCGTGTCTCGAAGCAACAGCCGTGTTCGATGTAGCGCTGCAACTGGTCGGGATTCGGTGCGCCCTTGCCGGTGCGCGAACCGTCCGGGCCGCGCCAGCCCGCCAGCAGACCCACGCCGGGCGCGCGTTCGTGGTTCACGATGTAATCGGCGTAATCGCGGTACTTCGGCGAACCGTCGTCGTTCACCATGCCGGGCAGATGCAGGCGCGCGCCCAGTTCCAGCAGCACGTCCTGGAACGGCCGCACCTCGCGGCCGGGTTGCGTCACCGGCACGCGGATCGCGTCCGCCGCGGCGTCGGCGTCGGAGATCGGACGATCCAGCAGGCTGATGCAGTCGTAACGTTCGAGGTACGTCGTGTCCGGGAGCACCAGATCGGCGAACGCCACGGTTTCCGAGTCGTAGGCATCGACGTAGAGGATGTGCGGGATGCTGTATGCGCCGTCGGCGTCGCGCGCGCACAGCAGCTTGCGCGTGCCGGCGGTGTCCATCGCCGAGTTCCAGCCCATGTTGGCCATGAACAGGAACAGCGTGTCGATCCTGTAGGGATCGCCCAGCACCGCGTTGCGGATCACGCTCTGCAGCATGCCGTGCGCGGCCAGCGGGTACGCCCATGAAAACGCATGGTCGATCCGGCGCGGCCTGCCCTCCGCATCGACCAGCAGGTCTTCGGGCGATTGCGGATAGCCGAGCGGGTTGCCGTTGAGCGCACCGTCGGGCTTGCGCGCGTTCGCGGGCCTATTGCCGGGCGGCGCGGATTTCGGATACGGCGGCTGGTAACGGAAGCCGCCGGGCGTGTCGATCGTGCCCAGCAGCATCTGCAACACGTGGATCGCGCGGCAGGTGTGGAAGCCGTTGGCGTGCGCGGCGATCCCGCGCATCGCATGCATCGAGACCGGGCGGCCGGTCATCGTGTCGTGCCTGCGGCCGTACGTGTCGGTCCAGGCGATCGGCAGTTCGATGGCTTCGTCGAAAGCGGCATGCGCGAGTTCGGCGGCAAGGCGGCGGATGGTTTCCGCCGGCACGCCGCAACGCTCGCCGACCGTCTCCGGCGCGTAGTCGCGCGCCATGAACCTTTCGGCAATCCGTTGAAATGCGGGAACGGCGGTGCGGCCGTCGGCAAGCGCGTATTCGCCGACGATCAGCGGTGCGATGTCGGGTAGCGTCGCATCGGCGATTCGATGTTGCTGGTCATCACGCACCGCGCACAAAGGCCTGCCGTTCGCATCCCGCGCGATCAGCCCGTCGTCGGCCGCGCCGGGATCGCGGATCACCAGATGGTGCGCGTTGGTGTAACGAACCAGGTAATCGAAATCGACTCGGTCGTTGCGCAGCAGTTCCTGGATCAGCGCGCCGGCCAGCAGCCCGTCGGTGCCGGGATTCACCGGCACCCATTCGTCCGCGATCGAGGCATAGCCGGTACGGACGGGATTGACCGCCACGATCTTGGCGCCGCGCGCTTTCAGCTTGCCGAGTCCGAGCTTGATCGGGTTGGAATCGTGGTCCTCGGCCACGCCCCACAGCATCAGGTATTTCGTGCGCTCCCAGTCCGGCTCGCCGAATTCCCAGAACGAACCGCCGAAGGTGTACATGCCGGCGGCGGCCATGTTGACCGAGCAGAAGCCGCCGTGCGCGGCGTAGTTGATCGTGCCGAACTGCTGCGCCCACCAGCCGGTCAGCGCCTGCGACTGGTCGCGGCCGGTGAAGAACGCCAGCTCGTCCGGATTGCGCGCGCGGATGTCGCCCAGCCACTTCGCCGCGAGCGCCATCGCCTCGTCCCATTCGATTTCGCGGAACCTGCGTTCGCCGCGCTCGCCCGTGCGCAACAGCGGTTTCGACAATCGCGCAGGCGAGTAATGCTGCATGATCCCCGACGAACCCTTGGCGCAGATCACGCCGCGGTTGACCGGGTGCTGCGGGTTGCCGTCGATGTAGCGCACCCGGCCGTTTTTCAGGTGCACGCGGATGCCGCAGCGACACGCGCACATGTAGCACGTGGTCGTCTTGACCTCGTCACCGGTCGGCTCGCTGAGTTTGAGGTTCTTGTGCGGCATCGGGATGAAAACGTAGCGGGACATCTCCCTTCGCCATTCCGAGTTCCTTCTTTCGGCGGCCCCGGAATGACGATCTTGTGGCAGTCAACCGCGATGTTAGCCGATGCAGCGCGATGCTTGCCGCGGCATCCGCATCCCGTCATGCTTTTTGTGTCCGTCCACTCATGCCCCACGCTGCGCGATTTTCAGCCCCCTTGAGTCAAGGGGGCGATCAAACCCGCAGGGTTTGATGGGGGTTGTGGAAGCAACAAGATGTAAGTAGAACGAAAGTCGATCACCGAACCTCGGGTTCTCCTCATGGACCGCTACGAGCGCATCCTCACCCTGCATCGCATCTTCAAGGCCGCGCGGCATCCGGTCAGCCAGGATCGGCTGCGCGAGGAACTGGAATGCTCGCGCGCCACGCTGTACCGCGACATCGCCTTCCTGCGCGACGCGCTGGGCGCGCCGGTCGAGAGCGATCCGGAGCGGCACGGTTTCCGTTACGAAGCCGGCGAGGGCGACCGTTTCGAACTGCCGGGCCTGTGGCTGACCAGCGAAGAACTGGCGGCGCTGATGGCGCTGAACGAGCTGGTCGCACGCTCCGATCCGGGCGTGCTGGCCGGTGCCCTGGCACCGTTCCGGGCGCGGATCGAAAGCCTGCTCAGCGAACACGCGGGCGCGCCGCGGTTGCCGCTGGAGCGGATCCGGGTGATCCCTTACGGCTCGCGGCGGATGAACCAGCACGTGTTCCGGACCGTGGCCGGCGCGGTGCTGACGCGCAGGCGCTTGAAGTTCCGCTATCGCGCGCGCACCACCGACGCCGATACGGTGCGTCACGTCTCGCCGCAGCGGCTGACGCACTATCGCGACAACTGGTATCTCGACGCCTTCGACCACGACCGCGAAGCGCTGCGCAGCTTCGCGGTCGACCGGATTGCAGACGCCGAACAATTGGACAAGCCTGCGATCGACCACGACACGCAGGAACTGAACAAGCTGCTGTCGTCCAGCTACGGCATCTTCGCGGGCGAGCCCAAGGCCTGGGCCACGATCCGCTTTTCCCCGCGCGCCGCGCGCTGGGTGGCGGACGAGCACTGGCATTCGCTGCAGGAAAGCCGCTGGCTGGACGACGGTCGCTACGAACTCAGGGTGCCGTATTCCAATTCGCGCGAACTGCTGATGGACGTGATGAAGTACGGACCGGATGCGGAAGTGGTCGCGCCGCAGTCGTTGCGCGAGGAGATGCGGATCATGCTGAAGCTGGCATTGGACGGCTATGCCTCGTCGTCGCGTTGAGCATCCTGCGACGCTTTCAGCCGCGATTCGACCCGGGTAGCGCACGCTGACTGCATGAACGATCGCAAGTCTTCCGGCCGCGGACAGCCTGCACGTGCGAAACCGCGCGTCGCGCTGTCGCTGGGAACCGGCGGCGCGCGCGGGCTGGCGCACATCGGCGCGATCGAGGCGATCGAGGCGGCGGGTCTGGAAATCGTCGCGATCGCGGGCAGCTCGATGGGCGCGCTGATCGGCGGCATCCACGCGGCCGGCAAGCTGGACGTGTATCGCGACTGGGTGATCGCGCTGCAGAAGATGGATGTGTTGCGGCTGGTGGACTGGACGCTGTCCGGCGCCGGCCTGATCAAGGGCGAACGGATCATCGCCGTGTTGCGCGAATTGATCGGCGACGTGGATATCGCCGAACTGCCGATCGCCTACACCGCGGTCGCGACGGATCTGGACCGCGAGCGCGAGGTCTGGCTTTCCCGCGGACCGCTGTTCGACGCGATCCGCGCGTCGATCGCGATCCCGACGATCTTTCGCCCGCATCCTCTGCACGGCCATCGGCTGGTGGATGGCGGCTTGATGAACCCGCTGCCGCTGACGCCGCTGTTGGGCGTTCCCAGCGACTACTTCATCGCGGTCAACGTCAACGGGCCGCCCGAGGCGCTGCAACCGGCGAAGCAACCGGCGCCAGCGCCGGAACGCCGCGGCCTGCGCCGCAGGATCGCACGGTTCGTCGAACGCACCATCGGCAACCACAAGGAGCGCGGAAACGAACCCGGCTGGGTCGATACCCTCACGCAATCACTGGACCTGATGCAGAACAACCTGACGGCCTTCCGGCTCGCCGCGGACCGGCCGGACCTGTTGATCGAGATTCCGCGCAACGCCTGCGCGGTGTACGAGTTCTACCGTGCCGCGGAGGTCATCGAACTGGGCCGCGAGCGCGCACAGCGTGCGCTGGCGTCGTGGCAGCCTGCGCGCCTGCATCCGGCGCGGGATTGAATCCGCTCACAGCGCGGTGAGGTTGGCGTAGGCGGCCACCAGCCACTTGGGGCCGGCATTCGCGAAGTTGACCTGGATCCGGGTGTGTGCGCCCGAGCCCTCCGCGCTGATCACCACGCCCTCGCCGAAACTCGCGTGGCGCACGCGCTGGCCCAGCCGGATCGCCGGGGTCTCGTCGAGATCGGCGTGGCCGCGCGCGCGCGGCGCGTACACCGGCCGCACGATCCTTGCACGCGGACGCACCTCGTGCAGCAACTGCGCGGGCAATTCGCCCAGGAACCGCGACGGCCGCGTCAACATCTCGCTGCCGTGCAGCCGGCGCGATTCGGCGTAGGTGAGGATCAGGCGTTCACGCGCGCGGGTGATGCCCACGTAGGCGAGACGGCGCTCTTCTTCCAGACGCCCCGCGTCCTCGACGGAACGCTGGCTGGGGAACAGGCCTTCCTCCAGCCCGGCCAGGAACACGATCGGAAACTCCAGCCCCTTGGCCGAGTGCAGCGTCATCAACTGCACGCAATCGTCGCCGGCATCGCCCTGGCCTTCGCCGGCCTCCAAGGCGGCGTGCGCCAGAAACGCGTCGAGTTCCGACAGGCCGGCTTCGATGTCCTCGGGCGTGCGTTCGAAACGGCTGGCCACGTTGATCAGTTCGTCCAGGTTTTCCACGCGCGATTCGGCATTCCCGCGGCTGTCGCGCTCGTAGTAATCGCGCAGGCCCGATTGCGAGATCGCCTGTTCGACTTGTTCGGCAAGCGTGAGGGTGCTCCCCTCCCCCTCCGGGGGAGGGGTTGGGGGAGAGGGTTCATTTCCGCGAGCCAGCCCATCAATCAAGGCCATGAAACCGCGCAGGGCGCTGCTTGCGCGTGAAGTCAGCGCATCGGCCGCCAGCCCCGCCAGAGCGGCATCCCACAGCGACGCATCGCTTTCGCGCGCACGGCGGCGCAGTGCATCGACCGTGCGTTCGCCGATCCCGCGCGGCGGCGTCGCGATCGCGCGCTCGAAGGCAGCATCGTCGTGCCGGTTGGCGGCAAGCCGCAGGTAGGCCAACGCATCTTTCACCTCGGCGCGTTCGAAATAGCGCTGGCCACCGTACACCCGGTACGGAATCCCGTGCTGGTGCAACTGTTCCTCGAAGTTCCGCGACTGCGCGTTGTTGCGATAGAGCACGGCAATGTCCGACGCCCTGCCGCCCGCATCGAGATGCTCGCGCACCCGCTCGATCACGAAACGCGCCTCGTCCTGCTCGTTGTATGCCGCGTACAGCGCGATCGCCTCGCCCCTGGCACCGGCGGTCCACAGCTTTTTGCCCAGCCGCGAGGGATTCTGCGCGATTACCGCGTTGGCGGCTTCCAGGATGGTCGCGGTGGAGCGGTAGTTCTGTTCGAGGCGGATCGTCTTCGCGCCGGGGAAATCGCGCAGGAACGCGTGCATGTTCTCGACCCGCGCGCCGCGCCAGCCGTAGATCGACTGGTCGTCGTCGCCCACCGCGAACACCATGCAGGTCGATCCCGCCAGCACCCGGATCCACGCATACTGCAGCGCGTTGGTGTCCTGGAATTCGTCGATCAAGAGGTGCCGCCAGCGCTCGCGGTAATGCGCCAGCACCTCCGGATTCCGCAGCCACAGTTCGTGCGCGCGCAGCAGCAGTTCCGCGAAATCCACCAGCCCGGCCCGGCGGCAGGCGTCCTCGTAGGCGCGGTAGATCGAAAGAAACGTGCGCGCGACGGGATGGTCCCCCGGCTCGATCGCGTCGGGGCGCTTGCCCTCGTCCTTCCAGGCGTTGATCTGCCAGGTCGCCTGCCGGGGCGGAAAACGCGCCTCGTCGATCCCCAGCCCCGCCACCACGCGCTTGACCAGCCGCTGCTGGTCGTCGGCGTCCAGGATCTGGAAGGCCTCCGGCAGTTGCGCTTCGCGCCAGTGTTGGCGCAACAGCCGGTGCGCGATGCCGTGGAAGGTGCCGACCGTGAGCCCCCGGGTGCCTTGCTGCAGCAGTCCCTGCAGACGGCCGCGCATTTCGCCGGCGGCCTTGTTGGTGAAGGTGACCGCCAAGATTGCCCACGGCGGTACCGAGTCGGCCTCGACCAGCCAGCCGATCCGGTGGGTGAGCACGCGGGTCTTGCCGGAACCCGCGCCGGCCAGCACCAGATAGTGTCCCGGCGGCGCGGCGACGGCCTCGCGCTGTTCGGTATTGAGCGAATCCAGCAGGTGGGAAACATCCATCTCCGGGATTGTAACGTTCGCGTCAAACCGCCGGCTTGGTGCTATCGTGCCGCGACAGGGTCCATCGCAGTCAAAGGAGGTTGACCATGTCGATTCTGGATACCCTCAAAAACGTGATGGGCGGTCAAACGGGCGGGACGGGCAACCCCACGCTGGACATGATCGGCGGTCTGATCCAGAAGTCCGGCGGCATCGGCGGGCTGGTTTCGACTCTGCAGCAGGGCGGCCTGGGCAGTGTGGTGAACTCCTGGGTCGGCACCGGCGCCAACCAGCCGGTCAGCGGCCAGCAGCTCGGTCAGGCGCTGCAGGGCACGGCGGCGGGACAGCACATCCAGGAAATGGCGCAGAAGCTGGGCGTGGATCCTTCGCAGGTGCTGGGCCAGCTCGCGCAGCACCTGCCCGAGGCGGTCAATCATCTGACGCCGGACGGTCAGGTGCCGCAGGGTGGCGGGTTCAATCTCGGCCAGCTGGCCGGCCTGGCGAACAAACTCGGACTGAAGACCTAGGGAAGAAACTCCGATGAATCAGAGTTTCCGGGCGACACCGAAACGTGCCGCCCGCAAATCAAGCACGCATGGGCTGCACGTGCTTGATTTGCGAAGCCGAATTCGGAGTGCTCCGGCAAATCCCGGATGGATTTGTTCAGAGCCTCCCTGGGATCGCGGGTTACTTCTTCAGGACCCCGGCGATCACCAGTCCGGCGCCGATCACGATGCCGAGATAACCCAGCGGGGCGGGAACCGCCTTGTCCGACGTGGTCTGCACCGAGATCGGCCCCAGTCTGGCGGCGGTTTCGGTGTCCTTGTAAGTGAGCTTGCCGAGCGCGATCCAGATTCCCAGCGCGATCAGCACGATGCCGACGATGAACAGGGCGATGCGCATGACGGTCCCTCGAGTCTGTGCCGGCACCGATGCTACGCGAGCAGCGCTCGGTAAGCCAGGCACCCGGCCCAAGTGCGTGATCCTCGGGAAGCGCAGTCAAAGCCGGTCCACGGCCAGCCGCTCCGCGGCCGCTTTTTGGCGCGCGGGGCTGAGCGCAGAAATAAAATGCCCCGAGAGCCAGGGGGGAGCTCTCGGGGCGGGGCGAAGCCGAACCTGGGGAGGGATCCGGCTCCGGGGGTTCACTCAGGGAGGTGAGTGGACCGAAGGACGCCGTTGCGTGCGTCCGAGGGGTTAGTGCGGCCCGGAAGGAGAAAGTTCAAATCGTTTTTTCCGGGCGATTCAGACGGCGTTCATTCCTGCGGCGGCGCATGACTTCCGGCCCATCAATGCGCCTCGTCCCAGTTCGCGCCTTGCCCCACATCGACCACCAGGGGCACGTCGAGTTTCGCCGCGCCCTGCATCCGCTCGCGCACGCCCGCGGCCACTTCGTCCGCCGCACCGGCGCGCACCTCGAACACCAGCTCGTCGTGCACCTGCATCAGCATGTGCGCGTCGTCCCCGCGTGATTGCAGCCAAGCGTCGATCGCGACCATCGCGCGCTTGATGATGTCCGCCGCGGTGCCCTGCATGGGCGCGTTGATCGCCGCGCGTTCGGCGCCGGCGCGCTGCGCGGGATTGCGCGAGTGGATGTAGTCCAGATACAGCCGCCGCCCGAACAGGGTTTCCACGTAGCCGTTCCGCTGCGCCTGTTCGCGGGTCATGTCCATGAACGCCTTGATGCCCGGATAGCGCGCGAAGTAGCGCGCGATGTATTCCTGGGCCTCGTTGCGGCCTATGCCCAGTTGGCGCGCGAGTCCGTGCGCGCTCATTCCGTACATCAGGCCGAAGTTGATCGCCTTGGCCGCACGCCGTTCGTTGGCGCCGACCTTGTCGGGCGGCAGGTCGAACACCTCGGCCGCGGTCGCGCGGTGCACGTCCTGGTTTTCCCTGAATGCCTTGGTGAGGCCGGGGTCGCCGGACAGGTGCGCCATGATCCTGAGTTCGATCTGCGAGTAATCCGCCGCCAACACCCGCCATCCCTTGGGCGCGACGAAGGCCTGACGGATCCGGCGGCCTTCCTCGGTGCGCACCGGGATGTTCTGCAGGTTGGGATCGGTGGACGACAGCCGCCCGGTCGCGGCCGCGGCCTGGTGGTAGCTGGTGTGCACGCGCCCGGTGCGCGGATTGACTGCCTCGGCCAGCTTGTCGGTGTAGGTCGAACGCAGCTTGGCCAGGCCGCGGTACTCGAGGATCAGGCGCGGCAGCTCATGCTCGTGCGCGATCGCCTCCAGCGCTTCCTCGTTGGTGGAAGGCTGGCCGGTGGGTGTCTTCAGTACCGCCTTCAGTTGCAGTTCGTCGAACAGCAGCGCCTGCAGCTGCTTGGGCGAATCGACGTTGAATTCGCGGCCGGCCACCGCGTGCATCTGCTGTTGCAGCGCGTGCATGCGTCGGCCCAGTTCCGCGCTCTGCTTCTTCAGCGCTTCCACATCGATCAGCACGCCGCGTTGTTCCATCCGCGCCAGCACCGGCACCAGCGGCAGTTCGATCTCCTCGAACACGCGCTTCAGCGTCGGCTCCGCCTCGAGCCGTGGCCACAGCGCGTGGTGCAGGCGCAGCGTGACGTCGGCATCCTCGGCGGCGTAGCGGCAGGCGGCATCGAGATCGACCTGCGAGAACGGAATCTGTTTCGCGCCCTTGCCGGCGACGTCCTCGTAGTGGAGGGTGTCGTAGTCGAGCCAGCGCTTGGCCAGGGTGTCCATGTCGTGGCGGTTGGCGGTCGGGTTCAGCACGTAGCTTTCCAGCATGGTGTCGAACCTGAGGCCCTGCACCGCGATGCCGTACAGCGACAGCACGTTGAAGTCGTACTTGGCGTGCTGGCCCAGCTTGGGACGCCCGGGGTCTTCGAGAATGGGCTTGAGCGCCGCCAGCACGGCCTTGCGGTCGAGCTGCCCGGGCGCGCCCGGGTAATCGTGTCCGACCGGGATGTAGCACGCGCGGCCCGGTTCCACCGCGAACGAAAGGCCCACCAGTTCCGCGCGCATCGGGTCCAGTGCGGTGGTTTCGGTGTCGAAGGCGATCAGTCCGGCGCCGCGCAGCTTCTTCAGCCAGGCGTCGAGTTGCTGCCGGGTTGTGACGAGTTCGTAATGGGCGGGACTCGCGACTCGGGACTCGGGAGTCGGGGGACGCGCAGTGAAGTTTGCCGCCTTGTCGGCGGATGCCGGGAAAACCGATGCCGTGGTCGGGGAAGTGGCTGCCGCATTGGCTTTTTCGAGTCCCGGGTCCCGAGTCCCGAGTCCCGACCGTTCCAGCTCCTTCAAGGCCGCATTGAAACCGTAGCGCTGGTACAGCGCGCGCAGGGTCTCGACATCGGGTTCGCGTGGTTTCAGGTCCCGCGGCGCCACATCCAGTTCCACGTCGGTCCGGATCGTGGCGAGTTGCCTCGACAACGGCAGTTGCGGCAGCGCCGCGCGCAGGTTCTCGCCGATCCTGCCGCCGATTTCGCCCGCATGCGCGATCACGCCGTCCAGCGAGCCGTACTCGCCGATCCACTTGGCGGCGGTCTTGGGCCCGCATTTCGCGACGCCCGGAATGTTGTCCACCGAGTCGCCCATCAGCGCCAGGTAGTCCACGATGCGCTCCGGCGGCACGCCGAACTTGCCGATCACGCCGTCGCGGTCCAGGACGCTGCGGGTCATGGTGTTGACCAGCGTGATGCGCGGCGACACCAGTTGCGCGAAGTCCTTGTCGCCGGTCGAAACCTCGACGTCGATGCCCTCGGCCGCGGCCTGCGTGGCCAGCGTGCCGATCACGTCGTCGGCTTCCACCCCCGGCACGCGCAGGATCGGCAAACCCAATGCCTCGACGATTTCCAGCATCGGTTCGATCTGCGCGCGCAGGTCTTCCGGCATCGGCGGCCGGTTGGCCTTGTAGGCGGGATAAAGTTCATCGCGGAAGGTCGGGCCCGGTGCATCCACCACGAAGGCGGCGTAGTCGGGTCTGGCGCTCACGGTGGCGCGCAGCATGTTGACCACGCCGAACAGCGCGCCGGTCGGCTCGCCTTTCGGGCTGGTCAGCGGCGGCAGCGCGTGGAAGGCCCGGAACAGGTAGCTCGAGCCGTCGATCAGGGTCAGCCTGGGCATGCACCCGATTGTCTCACGGCCGTCCAAAACCTTGCAGCGCGCACGCCGTCGTAACGTCTCGGCGTGTATGCTGAACGCTCCGTTCCGGAGCGGAGGTGCATCATGAGAACCTTGACATGCTCGATGGCCGCCGCGCTGCTGCTGGCGCTGCCCGCCGCGCATGCGCAGACGACCGTGCTGGCCGCCTCGTCCGCGCCGCCGCCCCCGCGCTCGGGGCTGCCGCCGCCGGGCATCAACGAACCCGGCCCGAAAACGCAATCGGTACCGCTGCCCGGCAACGCGATCCCGCCGTCGAAGTCGGAGGCGCTCAAGGCGCGCGAAGCCAGCCAACAGGCCGAGACGGTGGACGTCCATACCGCGGCCAACGGCGACGTGGTGCAGGAATACCGCCGCGGCGGCCGTCTCTACATGATCCGCGTCACCCCCGAGCATGGCGTGACCCAGACCTACCTGTACAACAACCCCAGCGGCAGCCTGGTGCGCGATCCCCGTCTGGGGCCGGTGTCGCCGGTTTATTACACGCTGTACGAATGGGGCGGCCCGTCCAAGCCGGCCAGCGGCAGCAGCACGCAATGAACCCCGCCCCGGCCTACGCATCCAGTTCCGGATAGCGGCGGAAGATGCCGCTGTCGTTGAACGGGATGCGGCGGGTCGAAGCGAGATAGGCGGCGATGCCCGGACGCGCCGCGATCCGGTCATGCAAATCCACGCTCAGGGGCAACGCGTCTTCCAGCCGCCGCATCGCGCGCGGAAACGCGTAGCGCAAGCCCTCGATGACCTGGAACAGCGATAAATCGGCGTATGTCGTGGCGCTGCCGACCAGGCAGCGGTGCCGGCCGCGCGCGTTGTCCTTCAGCACGCGTTCGAAATAACCGAGATACTTCGGCAGACGATGCCGGCGCAGGTGCGTGCTGCGGCGTTTCGCCTCCTCGCGCTGATCCTCGTAGTAGAGGCGCGGGGAAATCGGGTGATGGGTGTCGTGCACCTCGTCCACCAGATCGGCGATCGTCAACTGCAGCTGGTGCGTCCACAGCCGCGCCGTTTCGTCGCGCGGCACCAGGCCCAGACGCGGGCCCAGAAACAGCAGGATGTTGGCGGTCTGCGCGATCAGCCTGCGTCCGGCCTTCAGGAACGGCGGCGCGAACGGCGGATGGCCGCTCGGTGGCGCGTCCAGCAGCCTGAGCAACGCGGCCTCGCCGCCGCCCGAGGCTTCCGGCAATCGCGCGACGTCCACGTAATCCGCGCCGGCGTCTTCCAGCGCAAGGCGCACGAACTCGCCGCGCCCCTGGATGGCCGGCCAGTAGTACAGCTCATAACGCACGGATCGGCGCTGGCGCATGGTGGCACCCCCGTATCACCGTCGCTGCAGGATCGCTCCGTCCGGACCCCTTGCACGGGATCGTGCATTCGTGCGGAGGATGGCCGGCTTCGGGACGCGCCGAAACAGCCGGGAGATCGCCCGCCGCGCCGTTCCCCTCCGCACGCGCATCCGGCATGGTCGGCACGCACGGATTCAACGGGAGGAATTCGTCCCCGGCGCTCATGCGGAAAGTGTAGCTCGGGACAGGGTGCCGAAAGGGTTCACGGTTCGCGCCGGATGCCGGTGGACGGTGCGGAGCGCCGGGGATGGCGCGAACCCGGTGCGGGGTCGTCCCGGACTCGCTCCGGCGGACGGCGCTTTTGCCCAGCCCTTTGGCGGCGTTCAGGACCGCGAGACGGCTGCATTACCGCCCCGCTTCTGCCAGCGCAGCCACAGGAAGTACAACGGCACGCCGGCCAGCGTGATCAGGATGCTGGCGAAGGTGGACCAGAACTGCGTGACCAGCGAGTTGGCGACGACCACGAACGTCGCCAGCACGAACAGCGCGGGGATCACCGGATAGCCGATCGCGCGATACACGCGCGGGAAATCGGGCCGCTTTCTGCGCAGGATGAACACGCCGACCACGGCCAGCGCGAGGAACGGCCATACGCCCAGCACGTAGCCTTCGGCGAGCTGCATGAAGTCGCGCAGCAGCACGTAGATCACCGCGATCACCACGATGAAGGCGATCGCGACGTAGGGCGTCTCGTATTCGGGATGCACCTTGCCGACGGTGCGGAAAAACAGGCCATCCTCGGCCATCGCGAAGAACACGCGCGGACTGGAGAGGATGCTGCCGTTGAGCGTGCCGAACACCGACAGCATCACCAGCGCGCCGACCAGCGAAGCGCCGACGCGACCCATCACCGCGCCGGCGGCGTCGGCGGCGACCGATTTCGAGGCGATCAGTTGCTGCAGCGGCAGCGCGCGCAGATACGCGGCGTTGATCAGCAGGTACACGATCATCACCACGATCACGCCGCCGATCAGCGCCAAGGGAAGATTGCGCTGCGGGTTGCGCACCTCGCCCGACAACGTGGTCAGGTTTTCCCAGCCGTCGTAGGCCCACAGCGCGGCGACCAGGCCGATGCCGATGCCGGACCAGTTAGCCGCGCCCATGGCCTCGCCGTGCAGCGGATTGTGCACACCGCCCGGCGCCAGCGCGAAGATCGCGACGGCGAGGCACACGATCGCCAGCACCTTGGCGCCGGTGGAAAGATTCTGGATGATCGCGCCCAGTTTCACCGAACGGTAATTGGCCGCGGCGACGATCACGATCAGCGCCGCCGCGATCAGGTGCTGCAGCTGCCCGGGAATCGGCACGAAGAAGCCGAGGTATTCGGCGAACAAGAGGCTCTGCGCAGCCCACGAAATCGGCGTGGTCAGGAGCCACATCCAGCCGAACAGGAACGCCAGCGGACGTCCGTACGCTTCGCGCAGATACACGTACGGGCCGCCGGCGGCGGGATACATCGCCGCGAGTTCGGCGATGGACAGCGCGCCGAACAGCGCGACGATGCCGCCCAGAATCCACACCAGCGCGATGCCGGTGAGGTTGCCTGCCGCGCCTGCGATCGGCGAGGGCACCCGGAAGATGCCGCTGCCGATGATCACGCCCACCACCACCGCCGTGCCGGTGGTCAGGCCCAGCTTGCGCGGCAGCGCGCGCGGCGGCGCCGAAGGGTCGTTGGTCATGGCGCCGCCAGCGTACGGGATTCGCGGCGCGCGCGCCATCGGTGGACCGTCATCCCCGCAGCGAAGGAAATGGATCGATAACCAGGGGAAATGTCGTTGGACGACCGGGGATTCGTTGGTGTTGCCACCTCGATTGATTTCGAACCCTCACCCGTCCGACCCCTTGCCCGAAGGGAGAGGGTTCTAGCAGATTGTTGAGAAAGTGCTTTCCTTGCACTTTCTCAACGTCGCGAGTCCGGCACATGTCCGGACTCGCTCCCGACGGATCAATCGCTTGCAGCGCCTGATCCGCGGCAGGCCATCCATGGCCTGCGCTAGCAGGGTGTTTTTCAACACCCTGCTAGCCGGCAAACGGATCGTCGGAGGTGATCGTCAGGTTCTGCACCGCGGCAAGCAGATCCTGATACGCCGTGGTCTTGCCGGTGAGCGTTTCGTAGTTGCCGGCCAGCGTCGCGCCCGCCGCCTGCACGATCTGCGGGATCGCGTAGCCCTGCGACACCATCCAGTAGAGATACACGATCGAACAGCCGATCGAGACCGCGTCCTGATCGGTGTTCTCGGTGGTATCGACCCAGTCCGGGAATCCGGCCTGTGCCCACGCCGGTCCTGTCGCGAACGCGGCCATGGTGCCGGCCGGCGTTTCCTGTTCGGCCGCGAAACGCGACAGGCCTTCACCGTTGCTGTCACCGCAACCCCAGCCGGCGCCCTGCGTGCCCATGAAGCACTCGCTCAATTCCGCGACGTACAGGCCCACCTCGAGATCGAGCGGGTCCACGCCGGTGCTGTCGAACGTGGCATCGAGATACAGCACGCCGCCGGTGGTGAAATCGCAACCGTAGTGGTAGGCGCCGCCGGAACCGTCGTTGTTGCCGCTCAGCGGCGCGATCACCACGCTCACCGCGCCGCCGCTGACGCCGAACCAGGTCTGCATGTCCTGGTAGGGCTGCGTCACCGCACCCAGCAGTTGTTGCGCGAGCGAAGAACCTTGCGCGCCGAGTTCGGGGTCGTAGTAAACCGTGACGTTGCCCGCGACCCCGGCCTGCGTGATGGGGTAATCGAACCCCGGCGGCGCGGCGGCGATCTGGCGCGCGCTGCGCCGCTTGCGGTGTCCGTCGTGCGGCAGCAGTTTTCTGGGCTTGCGCATGGGACCCTCCTCCGGCACGCGCGTGCCGGCCATCCGCGCCTGTCCCGGTATATGGCCCGGCCCGCGTTATCCCGCGCGAAATATTGCGTCACGCCCGCGTGACGGGTTCATGAACCGTTGCGTCCGCAATGACGAAAACCGCACGCGGTCGGCGATTTGTGGCGCGTCGCACGCCGCACTACGATCGGCGGCCATGTCGAACGGCACGCGCGCATGACGCCCATCACCTGCATCGAGGATCTGCACCGCCTGTACCTGCGACGCGTGCCGCGGATGTTCGTCGATTACTGCGAATCGGGTTCCTGGACCGAAACCACGCTGCGCCGGAACCTGGAAGATTTCGCGCGCATCCAGTTGCACCAGCGCGTCGCGGTGGGCGTGGACCGGTGTTCGCAGCGCACCACGATGCTGGGACAGGACGTGGCACTGCCGGTGGCGCTGGCGCCGGTCGGCATGACGGGCATGCAGCACGCCGACGGCGAGATGCTGGCAGCGCGCGCGGCGGCGGATTTCGGCGTGCCGTTCACGCTCTCGACCATGAGCATCTGTTCGATCGAGGACGTGGCCGCGTTCACCAAGCGTCCGTTCTGGTTCCAGTTGTACGTGATGCGCGACCGCGCTTTCATCGAACGCCTGATCGACCGCGCGAAGGCGGCTGGTTGTTCGGCGCTGGTGCTGACGCTCGATCTTCAGGTCATGGGCCAGCGCCATCGCGACATCAGGAACGGCCTGTCCGCGCCGCCCAAGCCGACGCTGCGCAACCTGCTGAACCTCGCGACGCATCCGCGCTGGTGCCTGGGCATGGCGCGCACGCGCCGGCGCGGCTTCGGCAACATCGTCGGACACGTCAGCGGCGTCAGCGACGTGTCCTCGCTGGCGGCGTGGACCGCCGAACAGTTCGACCGGGGACTCAACTGGAACGACGTCGAATGGATCAGGCGCTGCTGGGGCGGCAAGCTGGTGATGAAGGGCATCCTCGATCCCGACGACGCGCGCCGCGCGGTGGAATGCGGCGCCGACGCGATCGTGGTGTCCAACCACGGCGGCCGCCAGCTCGACTTTGCGCCGTCCTCGATCAGCGTCTTGCCGGACATCGCCGCCGCGGTCGGCGACCGCTGCGAGGTGTGGCTGGACGGCGGCGTGCGTTCCGGACAGGACGTGTGCAAGGCGCTGGCGCTGGGCGCGCGCGCGGTGATGATCGGCCGCGCGTTCGTCTATGGCCTCGGCGCACTGGGCGAGACCGGCGTCACCACCGTGCTGGAATTGATCCGGCGCGAGCTCGATCTGACGATGGTGTTGTGTGGCGTGCGCAGCATCGCGGAGATCGACCGCAAGGTGCTGCACGGAACGTATCCGGCCAGCGACCGGACCGGCTGAAGCGGGCGCGCGGCAAACCTTGCCTCACCCTCGCGACGGTTGCTCTGCCGCCGACCGCCACAGTGCAACCGCGGCGAACGCCAGCAGCACGGAGGCGAGGAGCAGCGCGGCCGCGAAGCCGTGGCGGAATCCCGCGAACGCGCTGACGATCAGCGGACCGATCACCTGCCCCGTCGCAAACACCGCGGTGATCGCAGCGATGAAGCCGGTCGCCTGATCGCCGGCCACCGCGCGCGCCTCGCGCAGGCCGGCCATGGTGACGACCATGAAGGTGCCACCGACCAGCAGCGCGGCGACCAGGATCGCGCTCAATGCGGGCCACACGGAAGGCAACGCAACGCCCAGCGCCATCAGCCAGTAAGACACCGCCCACAGCCTGCGGTTGTCGACGCCGTGGAGCCAGCGCGAAACGATCCAGGTGGACAATGCCGCGGCCGTGCCGAACACCGGCCATGCCCAGCCGAATACCGCGGGATTGCCGAGGTAATGGCGTGCCATGGCCGGGAGGAACGTGGCCGGAATGATGTAGCCGATGCCCAGCGCGCCGTAGCACAGGGCCACCCGCAGCTTGTCGGCGGTCCATGGCGCGCGCCGCGCCGGAGGCACCGCATTGGCCGGTGGGTTGCCGACACGTGCGCCGTTGCGGAACGCGAACCAGACCGCCGTCGTCAGCAGCAGCGATACCGCACCGAACCATTCCCACGCACGATCCGAATCGACGCGCATGTCCATGAGCAGCAGGCACAGCAGACCTGCCCCCGCGATGCCCAAGCCAACGCCCGCATAGACCACGCCTTGCAGGTCGGCGCGGCGCAGCCGGTGCAGCCGTTCCAGCGCCCACGCCGAAACGTGCACCAGGATCCACGCGCTGGCCACACCCGCCAGCAGCCGCAGCAGAAGCCACACCGCGAACGCGTGCGTCACGCCCATCGGCCGTGACCGCCGCGATCAGCAGCAGGCCGCCGCGGATCGCCCACGCCATCGACACGCGTGCCGCGCACAGCGCGCCGACCAGATAACCGAGGTAATTGGCGGCGGCCAGCCAACCGGCGACCTGCAAGGTCAGGCCGGCATCGGCCTGCATCATCGGCAGGATCGGCGTGAACGCGAAGCGCCCTATGCCCATCGCCACCGCCAGCGCGGTCAAACCGGCGCCCGCGACCGCGGCCGCATCACCGCCGGGCGCCCCGGCGATCGCGTCATCCATCTCTCGGCGGAAATCCTGATGGTTCATCCCCGCCATTGTCGGGGATCGCGCGCACACCGGCCATCCGTTTAGTGTCGGGGACGGAAGCGGCGAACGCGCGCTCACACGATCAGCAGCAGGGCCGGCACCACGAGCCCCGCGACGAGGGCCGTTACGATCCAGCCGCGATGCCTTGCGAACCGGGCCGCCATGTACACGCCGGTCAGCGTGGACAGGATCAGGTTCCCCGACACCAGCACGAAATAGAGTTTCATCGGCAGCAGATGGCGTCGGGGCGCCGGCGGTGCGGTCCTGACGCGCGGTTCGACGCCTGCGTCGGCCGGCGCCGCGCGCGCGGCCGGATCGGTGCCGATCGCCACGCCGGACGGCGATGCACGCCGCACCGGCACTTCAAGGCTCTGCTTCTTGTGCAGGTGCGCCAGGCTCTGCAGCCACATCGGCGGCCTGTAAGCGCTGCCGCGTGCCGCTTCGTGCAAGTCGAGGGTCTGCAGCGCGCCGCTGAACGCAAAGAACAACAACGCCGGTGCGGTGAACACACCGAGGTACAGATGCAGCGCACGCAGCGCTTTCAACAGACGATGCATGAAGGGCATGCGGGTTCGGGCGCGGATTTGCGGCCGTGTCGCATGTTATTAGTAATGAGAATGATTCGCAACCAGACAGGCGGACCCGCCGGCCCGTCCATCCGCGGCCGGTGCCGGTGACACCGTTCGTGCCCGTCTCAACGCGTGAGCAGGCGGCAGGCATACTGGTGCAATCGTCAGGGAAACTCTGATTGATCAGAGGCTCCATCCGGCACAGGGATGTGTCACCCGCCCATCCGGCACGCAGGGTTGCACGTGCTCGATGGGCGAAACCGGATTCGGCGTGTTCTGGCAAATCCCGGACGGATTGGTTCAGGGCTTCCTCGGGAAACCGCGCGCGTGTTCAGTCTTTACACCGGCAATGATGCGGCTCGCCTGGCCGATCGCCTCGGCGAGCGGCTGCGCGCGCAGGTGCGCGGGAATCCCCTCACACCCGCCCTGGTGCTGGTGCCGCAGGCCGGTTTGCGGCGCTGGCTGCAGGTGCACCTGGCGGAGAAACTCGGCGTGATCGCGAACGTCGCGTTCACCCCGCCCGCCGCGTTCGCATGGGAACTGCTGCGCGCGCACCGGCCCGATGCGCCCGAGCGATCGCCGTTCGCGCCCGAGGTGGCGCGCTGGCATTTGCATGCCCTGCTGGATCCCGCGCGCGCCGACCTGCCGCCGCGCCTGCGTGATTACCTCGGAGGCGACGGCGATCCGCTGCGCCGCTACGCGCTGGCCGGCGAGCTGGCGCGCGTGTACGAGCGCATGCAGGGCTACCGGCGCGACACGCTGTCGCGCTGGGAAGCCGCGCACGACGACGGCTGGATGGCCGTGCTGTGGCGGCAACTCGTGCAACGCGTCGGCGGCGACTCGCGCGCGGTGCGCGTCGAGGCCTGGCTTGCCGCGTTCGATCCGGAATATCCTGCCGGCGAATTCCGCGACAAGCCCGCGCCGCCGGGCCTGCCCGATCACCTAGCCTGCTTCGCCTGCGCCAACGTGTCGCCGGACGTGCTGCGGATGCTGGCGGTGGCGGGCCGGCATTGCGAGCTGGATTTCTACTTGCCGCTGCCGTCGCGCGAATACCTCGGCGACACGCCGACTTCGCGCAAGGCCGTCCGCGCGCGGCTGATGGAGAAGGACGGCGGCAATCCCCTGATCGTCTCGCTGGGCGGCGCGGCGGCGGAGTTCGTCGAGCTGCTGTACGGCTACGGGCAGGTGGTGCCTGACGTGGAAATCGACGAGTTCGACCGTGACATCGATCGCGGCACCCTGCTGGGCCGGGTGCGCGGCGACATCCTGCAGCACGTCGCGCCACGCACCGACGAGCGCATGGAAACCTTCGACGGCACGCTGCAATTCCACGCCTGTCACACGGCACTCCGTGAGGTGCAGACCCTGCACGACGCGCTGCTGGCGCTGTTCGAAAGGTTTCCCGATCTGCAACCGCGCGAGGTCGCGGTGATGATGCCCGACGTCGCCGCCTACCGCCCCGCGATCGAGGTGGTGTTCGGCGGGGTGCCGCGCCATGACGACCGCTTCATCCCCTGGAACCTCGGCGACCTCGGCGCCGCGGCCCAGCATCCCGCCGCGGCACTGTTCCTGAAGCTGCTGGACGCGCCCGGCTCGCGCTGGGAACTGGACGAGCTGATCGACGTGCTGGCGGCGCCCGGCGTGATGCGGCGCTTCGATCTCGATGCCGACGCGCGCGAACGCCTGCGCGCGCGCCTGCACGAAGCCGGTGCGCGCTGGGGCGAGGACGAACACGCGCGCGAACGCGAAGGCACGGGCCGCTACCGCGAATTCAGCTGGGCCTTCGCGATCGACCGCATCGTGGCCGGCTTCGCGGTCGGCGACGTGGACGACGCGCTGGTCGGCGGCACCGCGCCGCTGGCGGGCGTGGAGGGACAGGCCATCGCGCACCTCGACGCCGCGCTCGCGGTCACCGCGACCTGGCGGCGCCTGCGCGAGGCATCGCAACGCGCGCGTACGGCTGCGGCGTGGCAAAGCCTGCTCAACGAGGCCTTCGACAGCCTGTACCAGCCCGACCCCGACGACCTTGCCGAGACCCGCGCGCTGGAGCGCGTGCGCGCGGCGCTGGCCGAGCTTGCCGCCGATTGCGCCGCGGCCGATGCCGCGCTGACGCTGCCGTGGGCCGACCTGCGTGCGCACCTGCGCGATGCGCTGGCCGCGCCCGATCCCGCGCAACGCCTGTTCACCGGCGGCGTCACGTTCTGCGGAATGGTACCGCTGCGGGTGGTGCCGTTCCGGGTGATCTGCCTGCTCGGCATGCACGAGGACGCGTTCCCGCGCCGCGACGCGGGCGGCCTCGATCCGCTCGCCGCCGATCGCCGCACCGGCCATGCGCGCCGCGGCGACCGCGACGTGCGCGCCGACGACCGCCTGCTGTTCCTGCAACTGCTGGCCGCCGCGCGCGACGCGTTCTACGTGAGCTGGATCGGCCGCGACGCGCAGACCAACAAGGCTCTGCCGCCCGCCGCGATGGTGACGGAACTGGTGCGCCTGCTGCGCGAGCATTACCTTGCGGAAGGCGCCGGCAAGGATCGGTTGCCGCAACGGGAACCGCTGCATCCGTTCTCGGCCACGCTGTTCGGGCGCGGGGCACCGCGCAGCTACGCCGCGCAATGGCTGCCGGCCGCGCGCGCGCGGCCGCGCGACGAACCCGCGCCGCGCTTCGCGGCCGACGCGTTGCCCGCGCCTCCGGATGCCCGCGCAGACCTCACCCTCGACGAGCTGAAACGCTTTCTGGAAAACCCCGCGCGCGGCTTCCTGGAACGCGGCCTCGGGATGCGCCTGCCGCGCGACGCGGACACCGGGGCCGGGATCGAACCGCTCGAGCCCGATCAGGCGCTGCTGCGCTACCGGTTGACCCGCGCGGTGCTCGATGCCGGAGACAGCGGGGCCGAGGCACAGAAGATCCTGTTCGCGGCGCGCGGCCTGCTGCCGCCCGGCGCGCTGTCCGACGCCGCGCTGGCGATCGCGCGCCAGCGCGCCGCCTTGCTGCGCGGCAGGCACGACGAATTCACCCAAGGCGCCGCGGCGACACGCTGCGAAGGCGTGCTCGAACTTTCCGATGGCGTGCGGCTGACCGGTGCGGCGGACGGCGTGTATCCCGGCGGCGTGCTGCGCGCCGACCCCGGCCGGCTCAACGGCAAACGCGCGCTGCGTGCGTGGATCGACACCCTGTTCGTCGCCGCGCTGCGCGGTGAAGCCACGGGCTGCCACCTGCTGTGGCTGCACGACGACGAAGCCCCGAGAGACTTCGAGATCAGCCCGGTGGCGCCCGCTGCCGCGCGCGCGCATCTCGAAGACCTGATCGGCCTGCTGCGCGCGGGCTTGCGCGCGCCGCTGCCGTTCCTGGCGAACCCGTCGTGGCGCAGCCTGAAGCGCGAGCGCAGGCGCGCCGGCGAAGCCGGTCCGGATGAATTCGCCGAACTCCTGCGCAGGGACTTCGCCAGGGCCGGCGACGACAGCGAGCCTGGCCGCAGCGACTTCGACGACGCCGCGGTGCGCATCGCCTGGCGCGGCATCGACCTCGCGGAGGCGGATTCGCTGGCCGAGTGGTACCGCGTCGCGACACGCACGCTGCCGCGCTGCGCCGGCGTGCCCGCCAGCCGTGGCGAACGCCCATGAGCACGCTGCACGATCCGCTGCAACTGCCGCTGGACGGCATCCGCGCCGTCGAGGCCAACGCCGGCACCGGCAAGACCTTCACGATCGCGGCGCTGTACCTGCGCCTGATCCTCGAGCGGGGCTTGCAGCCGGAGGAAATCGTGGTGGCGACGTTCACCCGCGCGGCGACCGCCGAGCTGTCCGAACGCCTGCGCGCGTGGCTGGCGCTGGCCGACCGGCAGTTGCACGGCGACGAACCGGATCGGCTGCGCGACGGCGAGCAGGGCGAAGCCGCCATGCTGCGCCGGATCGTCACGCAGGCGCGCGAACACCTTGCGCGGTCCGGCGATGCGGATGCGCCGCACACGCTGCGCAGGCGCGCCCGCGAGGCCGCGTTCGCCATCGACACCGCGCAGATCTCCACCCTGCACGGCTTCTGCCATCGCGTGCTGAACGAATTCGGCTTCGAGACCGGACAGGCGCTGCGCGATCCGGAACTGATCGACGACGTGCGCGCGCTGGAACTGGAAATCGTGCGCGATTTCTGGCGAAGCGGCAGTGCCGACCCCGCGACCGCGCGCATGCTGGCAGAGACGTGGAAGTCGCCGGAAGTGCTCGCCGCGCAAGTGTGCGATCCGCGTTGGCGAGGACGCGTCATCGTGCTGCCGGACCCGGACAGCGCCGGCCCCGAAACGGAGCTGGCGCGCATCCGGCCGCTGATCGCGGCCTGGAGCGATGCAGCGCTGGCGCAGGCCGATCGGGAGATCGGCAGGAGTTTCGGCCATCCGTCCGCGCGCAAGCCGCGCTGCAACGCCTTGCGCGTGCTGCGCGACTGGGCGCGCGGTCACCTCGCCGGGGACGATTCCGATGCGATCGCGTTGACCGAAGCGAACCGCTTCGATCCCGCGGAGATGGAACGGCTCGGCTCGTTCCGGAGCCATCCGGCCGGCGACGTGTTCGATCTCGTGCACGCGCTGCGTCCGGCGCTCGCCGCGTTGCTGGCCGCACGCACCGTCCGGGCACAGATGCCGGTCACCGGACTGCTGTGCAGCGCACGCAGCTACCTCGAGACCGAATTGCCGATGCGCCTTGCCGCGCGCAACCTGATGAGCCACGACCAGGCCGTGGACAGGCTGGCCAAAGGGCTGGCCGATCCCGCGCGTGGCGCGGCGGCGATCGCGCGCATCCGCGCACGCTGGAAGGCCGCGCTGGTCGACGAATTCCAGGACACCGACGATGCGCAGTGGGAAGTGGTGCAAAAGCTGTTCGGCGAGAGCACGCTGATCCTGGTCGGCGATCCCAAGCAGGCGATCTACGGCTTCCGCGGCGGCGACGTGTTCGCGTGGCGCAAGGCCGTCGACTGCGCCGCGGGCGCACCGCTCGCGCTCACCACCAGCTACCGTTCGGGCGCGCGCCTGTGCGCGGCCGTCAATGCGCTGTTCCGCGGCAACGGCGGATTCATCGATGCCGATATCGAGTATCGTGACGTCGCGGCCTCGGAACGTTCGACGCGCTGCGCGGTGCTGCGCGACGGCGCGCCGCTGCCGGGCCTTGCATGCTGGTCGTTCACCGCCGCCGAACTGGGCGAGCCCGATGACGGGACCGTCGCCAAGGAGCGCGCACGCGTCGCATTGGAACGTCGCACGGTCCGTCATGTCGCCGCACTGCTGGCGTCGGCGACGCTGCGCCGCGGCGACGGCACCGAGGAGCCGCTGCAGCCGAAGCACCTCGCGGTGCTGGTGAACGACAACCGCGAGGCCGCCGCGATGCAGGCCGCGCTGGCCGTGGCCGGGATTCCCGCGTGCAGCAACCTGCGCGCCAGCGTGTACGCCAGTGAGGAAGCCGACGATCTGGCCCTGCTGCTGGAGGCGCTGGCCGAACCCGCCGACGCCGACCGCGCGCGCGCCGCCTGGGCCAGCCGCCTGCTGGGCCGCTCCGCCGCCGAAATCGCCGCCACGCTGGCCGGCGCCGACGGTGCACCGCAGCGCGAAGCGGGAGAGTGGTCCGACGCGGTGCGCCGTCATGGCGTGCTGATGTGGCTGCACGGTCTCGTCGCCGCGGCTGCGCCGCGGCTGCTGGCCTTGCCGGACGGCGCACGACGCGTTTCCAACTACCTGCAACTGGCGGAACGGCTGCAGGACGATGCCGCCACCTGCTTCGGGCCGGCCGATCTGGCCGCGCGCTTCGCGCGCCGGCGCGCCGAATCAGGCAAGGACAGCGATGCCGACAGTGCGCGTCTGCGCCTCGACAGCGACGCCGATGCGGTCACGGTGTCCACCGTGCACGCGGCCAAGGGGCTCGAATACGACGTGGTGCTGCTGCCCTATGCGGGCTTCGCGAAGGATCCGGCGAGGACCCGCCGGGGCATGGCGCTCCACTGGTACCACGACGACGCGGGCGTCGCGCGTGTCGCGCCGGGCAGCGGCGCGGCGAACCGGGAAGCACAGCGACGCGCGCAAGGCGAGGCGCTGGCCGAGGACGTGCGCAAGCTCTACGTCGCCGTCACCCGCGCGCGTGCGCTGTGCGTGCTGCCGTGGGGACCGGTCAGGGGCGCGGAGCACGGCGCACTGTTCCATCTGCTGCACGCGACGGGGCGCGCGACGCCGCTGACGCTCGGCGACGCGGGATGCGCCGCGGCACTGGCCGCGTTGCGCGAACGCGCACCCGATGCCGTCGGCATCGTGCCGTGGGGCGACATCCCCGCCGCCGCGCGCTGGCAGGCGCCGGAACCCGCCGCCGTCGCGACCGCGCCACGCAGGTTCGAACGCAAGCACCTCGAACGCGACTGGAGCGTGTGGTCGTTCTCGCGTCTCGTCCGCGGCCATCCGGACGCGGCCGCCGACCCGCTGCCGGGCGCGGGCGACGGCGAGCCCGGCGAACCGGGCGGCGCGCGTTTCGGCAGCGCGGTGCATCAAATGTTCGAGCGCACCGACTTCGCCGCGTGGCGCGACGCCGACGGCGTGCCCGCCTCGCAACGCGCGCTGATCGAGCGCGCGCTGGCCGACCAGGGCGTGGCCGGCGCGGCGCTGCCGCACACGCAGGAGGTCGCGGGCGCGATGCTGCGCGACGCGTTGAACGCGCCGCTGCCCTGCGGCACGCGCCTCGCCGACATCGCGGCGGATGCGCGCCGTGCCGAGATCGAGTTCCACCTGTCGTTGTCGCCGGCCGACCAGAACAGGCTCTACGCGCTGCTGGGGAAGCACGGTTACCTGCCGCAACGCAAGGGCCTCGCCGCCGTCACGCGCCTAGCGGGCCTGCTGACCGGCAAGATCGACCTGACCTTCCGCCACGCCGGCCGTTATTACCTCGTGGACTGGAAGACCAACCGCTGTCCGCCGTACGACGCGGCGGCGCTGGCGGCGGAAATCGCGCGCCACGACTACGACCTGCAATGGATCCTCTACACGCTGGCGCTGCACCGCTGGCTCGGCGCGACGCTCGCGGATTACGACTACGAGCGCGACTTCGGCGGCGTGTATTACCTGTTCGTGCGCGGGATGCAGGACGGCCGCGGCGTGCACGCCGACCGGCCGCCGCGCGCCTTGATCGAAGCGCTCGACGCCCTGCTGTCGGCGCCGCGACGGGAGGCCGCATGAGTGCCGCGCTCGACGCGCTGGTGCGCGCGGGCCGGCTGCGCCGCGTCGATGTCGCGTTGGGAGCGTGGATCGGGCGTGCGTTTCCCGCCGCCGCGCCAGAGACCGTGCTGGCCGCGGCACTGGCCGCCCGCGCGGTCGGCGACGGCCACAGCGCGCTGGAAATCGCCAGTGCGCAGGCGTGGTTCGACGGTCTCGACGGCGATGGCCACGCGCCGCCGCTGCCCGATCCCGCTGCGTGGCGCGATGCGCTGCGCGCTGCGCCTCCGGTTTGCGCGTTCGCGGATGGCGGCGCCGCGGATCGCGACACCCCGCTGGTGCTGGACGCGCAGGGGCGCGTGTATCTGCGCCGCTATTACGAGTACGAACGGCAACTCGCCCGTGCGCTGATCTCACGATCGCGCAGTGGCTGTCCCGAGTCCCGGGAAACTCGCCGCTCCTGCGGCTCGCCCTTCGGGCCGGCTTCGCCGTTCGCTCCGGCGTCCTGCCTTCGCAGTCCGAGTCCCGAGTCCCGTTGCGCTGACATCGATCCCGAACAGCAGCGCGCGATCGACGTCGCGCTCTCGCACCGCCTCACGCTGGTCACCGGCGGCCCCGGCAGCGGCAAGACCTTCAGCGTCGCGCACATGCTGGCGGCGCTGGCACGCGACGGCGACCTGCGCGTCGCGCTGGCGGCCCCCACAGGCAAGGCCGCGGCGCGTCTGGCCGAATCGCTGCGCGTGCAACTCGCGGGCATGGAATTGCCGCACGCCACGAGCCTGCCGCACGAGGCATCCACCCTGCATCGCCTGCTCGGCCTCTCGCCGTGGCGCGCGCGGCCACGCCATCATCGCGATGCGCCCCTGCCGTTCGACGTGGTGGTGGTGGACGAGGCTTCGATGATCGACCTGCCGCTGATGACGCGGCTCGTCGATGCGCTGGCGCCCGACGCGCGGCTGATCCTGCTGGGCGATCCCGACCAGCTTTCGGCGGTGGAGGCCGGCAACGTGCTGCCCGCGCTGGTCGAGGCCGCATCCGCGCCACCGCTCGCCGACTGCCATGTCGCGCTGACACGCAGCCATCGCTTCGGCGCGGGATCTGCGTTGGGCGAACTGGCGCACGCGATCGCCGCGGGCGACGCCTGGGCGGCGCTGACGACCTTGCAGGCGGACGGTGACGCGGCGCGCTGGATCGCCGGCGACACCCGCACCGCCCTGATCGAGGCCGCCGCGGCCGGCCACGCGCCAGTCCTTGCAGCACGGAATGCGGGCGACGCGCTCGCTGCCGCGCGCGGCTTCCGCGTGCTGACGGCGCTCCGTCACGGACCGCACGGTTGCATTGCACTGGATCGCGCGATCGAGGCGCGCCTGAAGCGCGCGCGCAGACTGGCCGCCGACGCCGAATGGTGGGCCGGACGGCTGCTGCTCGTCACCGCCAACCGCGCCGAACTCGGCCTCTACAACGGCGACACCGGCGTCGTGTGGCCGGATGCGGACGGTGCGATGAAAGCCTGGTTCGAAGGCGCGGACGGCGCACCGCGCGCGCTGCCGGTCGCGGCGCTGCCGCCGCACGAGGGCGCGTTCGCGCTGACCGTGCACAAGGCGCAGGGTTCGGAATTCGAGCGCGTGGCGCTGGTGACCGGCCCCGATTCCGCCGCGCTGACGCGCGAACTGCTTTACACCGGCGTGACCCGCGCGCGCAGCGGCATCGTGCTGCATGCCGATCCCGGCACGCTGCGCGCGGGGATCGAACGGCGTACCCTGCGCATGACCGGCCTCGCCGACCGTCTGCGCGAAGCCGCGGGCACTTGAGCGTTTCGGCGCGGTCCACCCATCATGCCCTTGCACGATTTCCACCCCGCCGTCGCCGCCTGGTTCGAGGCGACATTCACGCAGCCGACGCCGGCGCAGCGCGAAGCGTGGCCCGCGATCCGGCGCGGCGAGCACGTGCTGATCGCGGCGCCCACCGGTTCGGGCAAGACGCTGGCCGCGTTCCTCGCCGCGATCGACGCGCTGGTGCGGCAGGGCGTCGCGGGCACGCTCGCGGACGCGACGCAGGTCGTGTACGTGTCGCCGCTGAAGGCGCTGTCCAACGACGTCCGGATCAACCTCGAAGTGCCGATCGAAGGCATTCGTGCCGAGCTCGAACGCATGGCGTTGCCGGAATTCGAAATCCGCACCGCGGTGCGCAGCGGCGACACGCCCGAGACCGAACGCCGCGCGATGCGCAAGCGGCCGCCGCACATCGTGGTGACGACGCCGGAATCGCTGTACATCCTGCTCGGTTCCGAATCCGGACGGCGGATGCTGCAAACCACGCGCACGGTGATCGTGGACGAAATCCACGCGCTGGTGTCGAGCAAGCGCGGCAGCCATCTCGCGCTGACGCTGGAGCGGCTGGATGCGCTGTGCGGTGCGCGCTGCACGCGGATCGGATTGTCGGCGACGCAGAAACCCATCGAGGAGGTCGCGCGGTTTCTTGCACCGAACGCGCCCTGCACCATCATCGACACCGGCCACCGGCGTGCGCGCGATCTCGCGATCGAAGTCACCGCGGTGCCTTTGCAGCCGGTGATGAGCAACGATGCGTGGGGACTGGTGTACGACCGCCTCGCGGAGTTGATCGGACAGCACCGCACCACGCTGATCTTCGCCAACACCCGGCGCACGGTCGAGCGCGCGACGCGGCATCTCGCCGAGCGTCTCGGCAAGGACGCAGTGGCAGCGCACCACGGCAGCCTGTCGAAGGAAAAGCGGCTCGATGCCGAGCAGCGCCTCAAAGCCGGCAAGCTGCGCGCGCTGGTCGCGACCGCGTCGCTGGAACTGGGCATCGACATCGGCGACGTGGACCTCGTGTGCCAGCTGGGTTCGCCGCGTTCCATCGCGGCGTTCCTGCAACGCGCGGGGCGTGCGGGCCACGCGGTGGACGGTGTCTCCAAGGCGCGCTTGTTCCCGACCACGCGCGACGATCTGGTCGAATGCGCGGCGCTGCTGGATGCGGTCCGCCGCGGCGAACTGGACACGCTGCACATCCCGTCCGCGCCGCTGGACGTGCTGGCCCAGCAGATCGTCGCCGAAGTCGCCTGCGGCGAACGCGGCGAGACGGAACTGTTCGAGTTGTTCCGCCGCGCGTATCCGTATCACGGGCTTTCTCGTGAGTCATTCACTGAAGTCGTGCGGATGCTGGCGGAAGGTTTCAGCGCCCGCCGCGGCACCCGCGCGGCCTACCTGCACCGCGACGCCGTCAACGGCAGGCTGCGCGCGCGGCGAGGCGCGCGCATGACCGCCATCACTTCGGGCGGCGCGATCCCCGACACCGCCGACTACGACGTGGTGCTGGAACCGCAGGACTTGCGCATCGGCAGCGTGCACGAGGATTTCGCGGTCGAGTCGATCGCGGGCGACATCTTCCAGCTCGGCAACCAGTCGTACCGGATCCTGCGCGTGGAGCGCGGCAAGGTGCGGGTCGAGGATGCGCAAGGCGCGCCGCCGTCGATTCCCTTCTGGCTGGGCGAGGCGCCGGGGCGCAGCGATGAACTGTCGTTCGCGGTGTCGCGGCTGCGCGAAGAAATCGCCACGCGGCTTGAACCCCTCTCCCCCCGGGAGAGGCGGCGCGTAGCGCCGAGCGCGCAGCGCTGGGGTGAGGGTTCGGACGTGGATGAACGCTCGACGCACCCCGAACCCTCATCCGGCGCTTCGCGCCACCTTCTCCCGGAGGGAGAAGGAAAAGCCGTTGCGTGGCTGACGAACGAAGTCGGCCTTGGCGACAACGCCGCACGGCAACTAGTCGATTACTTGGCCGCCGCGCGTACCGAACTCGGCCTGCTGCCGACGCAGACGACGCTCGCGATGGAACGCTTCTTCGACGAAGCGGGCGGCATGCAGTTGATCATCCACTCGCCGTTCGGCAGCCGGCTCAACCGCGCGTGGGGACTGGCGCTGCGCAAGCGTTTCTGCCGCAGCTTCAATTTCGAATTGCAGGCCGCGGCGACCGAGGACGCGATCGTGCTGTCGCTTTCGACCAGCCACAGTTTTCCGCTGGACGAGGTCGCGCGCTATCTGCATTCGAACAGCGTGCGCGAGGTGCTGACGCAGGCGCTGCTGGACGCGCCGATGTTCGCGCTGCGCTTTCGCTGGAACGCTGCGTCCGCACTGGCGCTGCCGCGCTTCGCGGGCGGCACGAAGGTGCCCCCGCAGATCCAGCGCATGAAATCTGAAGACCTGCTGGCCACGGTGTTTCCCGACCAGGTCGCCTGCCTCGAAAACATCGTGGGCGCGCGCAGGATCCCCGATCACCCGCTGGTCGCGCAGACGCTCCGGGATTGCCTGTACGACGCGATGGATCTTGATGGCCTCGTCGCGCTGCTGAAGAAACTCGAAAGCGGCGAAGCGCGGATCGTCGCGCGCGACCTGACCGCGCCGTCGCAACTGGCGGCCGAGGTGCTGGGCGCGCGGCCGTATGCCTTCCTCGACGACGCGCCGCTGGAAGAGCGCCGCACGCAGGCCGTCGCGTCGCGCGGCTTCGCGGATGCGCGGCGTGCGGAAGATCTGGGCAGGCTCGACCCCGATGCGATCGCCGCGGTGCGCGAAGAGGCGTGGCCCGCGCCGCGCGACGCCGACGAGATGCACGAGGCGTTGCTGGCGTTGGGTGCGGTCAACGATGCAGACCTTGCGCGCAATCCGGCGTGGCAGGATTTGCTTCGGGAACTCGCCGGTGCGCGACGTGCAACCCAAATGCTTCTCCCCTCTCCCTTCGGGAGAGGCGGCGCGCAGCGCCGAGCGCGCAGCGCTGGGGTGAGGGTTCGGGTCCATGACGAAACTCCATGCGAATCCGGACCCTCACCCACCGCTTCGCGGCACCCTCTCCCGGTGGGAGAGGGGTTCAAGCCATGGGTCGCTGCCGAAACGCTGCCACTGTGGCTCGCGATCCATCCCGACGCCGCGTTACATCCCGCGATCGAAGCGCCTGCGGAGTTCACCGCGAAAGCATGGACGCGCGAGGACGCGCTGGTCGAAATCCTGCGCGCCCGGCTGGGCTGCGTCGGACCCGTGCGCGCGAGTGAACTCGCGGACACGTTCGGCGTTTCCGAGGGCGACGTCGCGATTGCACTCGCCGCGCTGGAACGCGAGGGCGGCGCGATGCGCGGCCGCTTCACCCCGGGCGCGGAACCGAATACGGCACGGGGATGTGCCGACGGATCGGCGGCTCTGGCCGCCGATCCGGCAGACGTGGCGCGGCTTGGCCGCGGCCGTCTGCGCGACGCTCGCGGCGGGACGCCCGATGCGTCGCCACGAGATGAAGAATGGTGTGATCGGCATCTGCTGGCGCGTATCCATCGCCGCACCCTGCAACGCCTGCGCCGCGAAATCGAACCGGTCGCACCGCGCGACTTCCTGCGTTTCCTGATCGACTGGCAGCACGTTTCGCCGGACACGCGTTTGCGCGGCCCTGACGCATTGGCCGCGGTGCTGGCGCAACTGGAAGGCTTCGAGGCGCCGGCCGGCGCGTGGGAATCGCAGCTGCTGCCCGCGCGCGTGGCCGGTTACGACATCGCGTGGCTGGATGCGCTGTGCGCTGCGGGCCGGATCGCGTGGACGCGGCTGCGCGCATCCGCGGGCGGTGCGCACGCATCGCCGGTGCGCGCCTCGCCGATCGTGCTGCTGCCGCGCAAGCAGCTCTCGACGTGGAACGCGATCGGTGCGCACGCGGCCGCCGAACCGCCGGCGCTGTCCTCGCGTGCACAGGCCGTCGTCGAATTCCTCGCACAGCACGGTGCATCGTTCTTCGGCGAGATCGCCGACGGCACGCGTCTGCTGAAGGTGGAACTGGAAGACGCGCTGGGCGAACTGGTCGGCGCCGGCCTCGTCGGCGCGGACAGCTTCGCCGGCTTGCGCGCGTTGCTGCAGCCAGCCTCGAAGCGCAAGCATCCGCGCCAGCGCCGCCTCGCGCGGCACCTGTTGAGCGGGATCGAGGATGCGGGGCGGTGGAGCCTGATCCACGCCTTGCATCCCTCTCCCATCGGGAGTGTGGGTTCGGATCCCGTGAACGTTGCGATGAAGCCGGACCCTCACCCCGGCGCTGCGCGCTCGGCGCCGCGCGCCGCCTCTCCCGAAGGGAGAGGGGCTGAAAGCGAAGCGCTCGAACACATCGCGCGCGTACTCCTGCGCCGCTGGGGCGTGGTGTTCTGGAAATTGCTGGAACGCGAAGCCGCGTGGCTGCCGCCGTGGCGCGAGTTGCGGCGCGTGTACCAGCGGCTGGAGGCGCGCGGCGAAATCCGCGGCGGACGTTTCGTGGAAGGCATCGTGGGCGAACAATTCGCGTTGCCGGAAGCGGTGGAAGCGCTGCGGCGTGTGCGCAAGCGCGAACAGGACGGCGCGCTGGTCACGATCAGCGGCGCCGATCCGCTGAACCTCGTCGGCGACGTGCTGCCGGGCGCGAAGGTGCCGGCGCTCGCGACGTCGCGCATCGTGTATCGCGACGGCGTGCCGGTGGCCGCGCAAGTCGCGGGCGAGGTGACGCTGTTGCAGGCGCTGGAACCGGACGAGGCGCGCAGGGTGCGCGCGGCCTTGCGCGCCCGCGTTCAAGCGCCCGCCGCCGTGCCGATCCCCTGAACCAACGCACGCGTTTGTCGCTTTGCGATCAGTGGACGTAATTGATCGCCACTGCGGGCGTGACGGATCGCGTGGTGCCGCGGTTGCCCGGGATCACGCGCACCCCCACGAGCACGCCGAGATTGGACGTCCAGTTGTATTCGATGGCCGGCGCAAACCCGAATGCCATGTTGGGGCCGGAATCGCGCATCGTTGCGACAGGCCCAAATGCGCCGTCGAATCCCGGAATGTCATACCCCGTTACGCGCGTGTTGCGGTTGTGCGTGTAGGTGACGTCGAGCGCCAGCACCCAGTTGCGCGTCAGGCTGTATTCCATGGCCGCGTCTGCATAGAAGCTGCTGCCGGGTTTGGCGTGGCCGCGAAATCCGTCGCCCGTGCCGTACACGCTGACGCCCTGCACGTTCGCGCGGCTGGAAAATGTCTGCGACACGTTGAAACGCATGCGCAGGATGCGGCCATTCGGCAACCAGAACCAGTCCTGCGAGAGCAGTCCCAGCGTGGTGGCGTACGCGCCGCTGCCCATGCCGTCGCCGGGCCGGTCGCCGAGCCGGTCGTATCGGCCGGTGGGGAACGCCTGCTGCAACTGGAGCGCGATCGTCGGCATCGCGCTGCCTTCGCGGAACTCGGTCAGCCGGTATTGCGCCAGCACCTGGATGTCACCGAACCCGATGCCCGAGCTGCTCGGACCATTGTCCACCTCGTTGTAGCCCACGATCGGAATCAATCCGACCGTGAAGCGGTCGGCGAGGCCGTACAGGACGTAGGCGCGCGAACCCCAGCCGTCCGCGTGCGCGGTGGCGACGTCGTAGAAATAGGGTTCGATCAGGAAATGCCCATGCGGCAAGGTTTCGGCCGAGTTCGCCAGCATCGGACCCGTGAACCACGCATCGTCGCGCGACTGGCGGACGAATGGCGAAGGCGCGGAACCCTCCTCGCTGTGGTCGATCGCCTCATCGCCCGCTCCGGTGACGGAACCGATCGAAGCGGTTTGCGCGAACAGCAAAGGCGATGGGAAACCGGGCACGCACGCGAGAACGAAAAGACGCAGAACGCGGGCTAGCAGACTGGCCGTCGCAAAACCCGACGGAAAGGTGCGCAGGTGCATGGTGGTTAGGGGATGCCGTGAACGGGCACGATAGGCCCGAACCGGAACATTTTCCACCTCCATGCACGGCATCCTGTCCCGGAACTCGATTGCGGACGGCATCTCCCCGCGGGCCGCGCCCGCGGACGCGGCCCTTTGCCCGGTTGCGGGTGAGATCAGGGCTGCCGGTGCTGCAGCATCGCTGCGCCGGCCAGTCCCAGTCTCTGCGCGAACGCCGTGCGATTCCCGCTTGAGAGCACGGCATTCTTCGGTTTCACCGATGCACGGGACGGATGATCGCCGTAATCGGGAATCGGTGTAGCCAGAAACGCCACCAGATTGCCGGAGGCGTCCTGCGCCTGACCGGTGATCTGACCAAGATCGTTGATGTCCTGCGCAGCAAGGATGGTTCCGGAATACCCCTGCGTGAGATCGTTGAGGTCGGTCATCTTGCCGTTCTGCCAGAGGAATCCGTGGCAGTTGGCGAAATTGGCGTCGCATGACAGGCCGACCACCTGACCGCGGTCGTTGATGCCCAGCGCCTCGCTGTTGCCGGCAGGCCCGTCAAGCGAACCCAGATCGACCGGCGGGCCGCCCGCGCGACTGCGGTAGAAGGCGTGCAGCGTCGGAAACGGCCCCGGCGCCGTGCCAGCGAAACCGACGATGTCGCCCCGCTGGTTGATCGCCATCGGCGTGTTCCAGGAATTGCCGCCGATGTTGCCGAGGTCGATCGCCTTTCCGTTTTTCCAAAGCACCATGTGCTTCGCGGTATAGCGGCCTACCGCCTGATCACAGGTCCCGGAAATACCGACGATCTCGCCCCGGTCGTTGATCTCGGTGGCGGCACCGCTGTCGTCGCCGGTCTCCAGCGGCAACGCCTGGATCTGGCTCGGGTCCGGGCCCCACACCACCGGCAGGAATTGCAGGATCTGACCACTGTTGCAATTCGGGTCGTGCACGCCGTTCTCCGCCCAGCCGACGGTCTGGAAACGGTTGTTGGTGCCGGTCGCGAAGCTGTTGTAACCACCCGGCAGCGGTTGCAACGGCTGCATCGCGCCGAATTTCCACGCGAAGCCGAGACAGGCGTGACCATCGGAAGGGATGAACGCCGCGCAACTCCAGGGTTCGTCGAGCGGGTTCGGTTTGTCGGTTTGCGCGATGCCCGAAATCACGCCGAAATCATTCTTGACGGGCCATTCGACCGCGCTGTTCGCGCCGCCCAGCGTGCCGAGGTCGTATTGCTTGCCGAACCACCATGCCGCGGCATGGGTGACCGTGTTACCGGACAGGTCGGAAAAGCCTGCGATCAGACCGAACGTGTTGATGCTGCTGCCCTGGCTGATGGTGCCGCCCAGCGAAGGGAGATCGATGACGGAATAATCGGGTGGCGAGGTTTCCGCGGCCGATGCCGTCGCGGCTATCGCACAACCCACACAGACGGTTGCCAGTGCGACGACCAGCGCTTTCTGTTTCATGGGAGTCTCCTTGCAGCAACACGGAGGCACCAGCGTGTTCCCGGCCCTCGCCGCAGGAAAGCTCCACTTTTGCGATGTTTGCTGGTCCGGTTGAGCGATCACCGGGACTAGAATGCGGGCATGCGCTGCTGGGAACTCACGATCGAGATCGACCCCGCGCGGGAGCAACCGCTGTTCCTGCAACTGGCCGGCGCGGTCGCCGAAGACATCCGGCGCGGGCGGCTGAAACCCGGCGACGCGCTGCCGGGTTCGCGCGAACTGGCCGCATTCCTGAACGTCAATCGCAATACCGTGGTTGCGGCCTACGGCGAACTGGCCGCCGAAGGGCTGGTGACTTCGCGGATCGGCGGCGGCACCTTCGTCGCGGAGCCGCCACCCGTGTCGTCGCCGGTCCCGCGCACGCTGGCGTCGGCAACGCCCACTTATGCGTTGCCGTCCAGCACGATTCCGGCGCTGTCGCGTCCCGCCCTCGCGCCCGGTACCTTGCAGTTGCGCAGCAGCCCCGACGTGCGGTTGCTGCCGGCGCGCGAACTGGCCCGCGCCTTCCGGCGCGCGATCGGCCTGCAGGGTCGCAGCGTGCTCACCTACACCGATCCACGCGGACACCTGCGCCTGCGCATCCAACTTGCGGCGATGCTGCAACGCACACGCGGATTGCCGACCACGCCGGACGATGTACTGATCACGCGCAGCATCGAGCAGGGCCTGGACCTGGTCGCGCGCACGCTGATCGCACCCGGCGATGCGGTGGTGATCGAGGCGTTGAGTTATCCGCCGGCACGGCGCGTGATGGAACTGGCCGGCGCGCGCCTGCTGCCGGTGCCGGTGGATCACGATGGTCTGGATGTCGACGCGCTGGAAACACTGCTGAAACGCGAACCCCTGCGCGCGGTGCTGCTGACGCCGCATCACCAGTTCCCGACCACGGTGGTGATGTCGCCCGCGCGGCGGGCGCGGCTCGCGGCACTCGCGATGCAGCACCGCTTCGCGATCATCGAAGACGATTACGACCACGAATTTCATTACGACGGCAAGCCGGTGCTGCCGATTGCGGCCGGCGTCGCACGCGCCAACGTGGTCTACGTGGGATCGCTGGCCAACATCCTGGCACCGGGACTGTGCACGGCGTTCATCAGCGCGCCGCTTGCGGTCATGCAACGACTGGTCGCCTTGCGCGCCACCAGCGACGCGCAGGGTGACGCAGCGGTGGAATGCGCGATCGCCGAATTGTTCGAAGACGGCGAGCTTTTGCGCCACGTGCGGCGGATGCGCCGGCTCTACCAGACCCGACGCGACGCGCTGACCACCGCGCTGGTGCGTCGTCTTGGCAGCGCGGTCGATTTCCGGGTGCCGGAAGGCGGACTCGCGCTGTGGGTGCGCGTCGATGAAGACATCGATATCGAAGCGTGGTCACAAAACGCGCTGCAGGAAGGCGTGTGGTTCAGCCCCGCGAAGCCCTTCGATTTTCTCAATCGCGAACAACCATACATGCGTCTCGGTTTCAGCTATCACGACCCCGGCGAACTCGACGAGGCCGTGCAGCGGATGGCGCGCGCGCTGTCGCGGGTGCGCGCCGCGCGGCCGGCGGGACAGGCCTCGCTGGCGGCACCGCACCGCGGCGTGTACCTGCACGCCGGCGGCGCGCGATCGGCGCAGGCACGGCGGTCGCCACACCGCGTGCGTTAGGCCGCGGCAGCGACACCTCGCCTGCGCGCAGGCCGCTACTTCGGCCTGATGATCTGCGACAGAGGTAATCCGGCGTGCCGTTGATGCGCTCGAGGTGCGGGTACTGCAGGCCGCCGTGGTAATCGACCGGCACGGTCCTGTAGCGGTCCTGGTACTTCAGCAGCAGTTCGATCGGCGCCTTGCTGGCTTTCGCGGCCTTCACCGCGTCCTGCAGCACGTCGGCGCCGCAGGCCTGCGAATACGGGAAGCTGCAGACAAGCCAAATCCGAATCGGGCATTTCGTGTCCCGATTCGGATCACATGCGAGCAAATCTTCTACACGATCAACGCATCGCCGGCGCCCGTCTCGACGCCGCGGGAGCCCAGTTCCTTGGTGAGATTCGCGATACGCTCGGCTTCCGCACCGCGCTGACCGCACCACAGCGCAAGCGCGAGGATGACGAGGCTGAAGATCACCAGGATCCACATGCCGGTGAAGAAACCGAACAGACCGATGCCGTTCATCGGCTTGAAGGTGGGACCGAGCCAGCTGATCAGCCACATGCCCACGAAGTAGGGCAGCAGCCACCATGCCTGCCGCCAGCCGAGTTCGGACAGCGGTTTGCGCTTGATGACGTACCAGGCCAGGTAGACGATCACGTACGCGGCCACCAGGCTGAAAAGCACCTTGACCGTGTCGTAGCCGGTCCAGTAGATGATCCAGTTGGAAACGATGAAGGCGATGATCGACACCCCATGCACCGCCCGCAACCTGAAGGGTCGGGGATAGGCAGGCAACGCACGCCGCAGGTGCAGCAGGATCACCGGTCCGATCATGTAGGACAGCACCGTGATCAGTTCGACGGCCTGCACCAGCTTTTGCCACGAAGGGAACGGGAAGAAGAAGATCGCGCCCACCACCCAAGTGACGACCAGTCCGATCCAGGGCACTCCGTTCGCGTTCAACCGGATGACCTGTTTCGGCGCATTGCCCATTTCGCCCGCCGCCATGATGATGCGCGGACTGGCCGTGGCGTAGATGAAGGCGGTGCCCATCGGCGAGACGAACGCATCCGCGTACAGGACCACCGCCCACCAGAACGCGCCTACCGCGACGGCAATCGCCGCAAGCGGGCCGAACATCCCGCTGAACCGAAGGTGGGTCCAGCCGCCGGCGATGTCCGCGGGCTTCAGCGCGATGATGAAGGAAATCTGCAAGCCGATGTAGATCAGCGTTGCAATGAGCACCGACCCCACCAGCGCGATCGGGATGTAGCGGCCGGGGTTGCGGGTTTCACCGGCCAGCGCGATGGCCTGCTGGAATCCGAGGAAGCTGAAGGCGACGCCTGCCGTGGCGACGGCGGTGAAGATGCCGCTGACCGGCGTGCTGGCGAGGTGCGCAGTCATGTTTTCCGGATGGAACGAATACGCCATCAGGATGGCGATCGTGCTCAGCGGAATCAGGACCTTCCACCACGTCGCGGCGCTGTTGATCGCGACCACGATCCGGATCGCGAGGAAGTTGAGCGCCACCACCATCGCCAGCAGGATGATCGAGACGATCGTTCCAAGGTGCGTGAGCACGCCGGTGGTCGGCGAGATCAGGCCGGACACGTAGTTGTTGGCATAGGTCAACACCGAGGTGACCTCGACCGGAGGCACGGAAACGAAGGCGAGGAACAGGATCCAGCTCCAGATCTTGCCTACCAGATCGCCGTGGCTGACGTGGGTCATGTGCACCAGCGCCCCGGAATTGGGAAACATGGTGGACAGTTCCGCAAACACGAATGCCAGAAACAGCGTGGCAATCGCGCCGATGATCCAGGAGAACACGCTCCACGGGCCGGCCGCCATGGCCGCATGCAGGGCGCCGAACAGCCAGCCCGAGCCGATCATGGCGCCCACGCTCGCATACAGCAGCCCGATCACGCCGGCGTCGCGTTTGAGTCTGGCAGGTCCTCCGGGCATGGCATCGCTCCGGTTTGGTCAAGTGCGCACTCCGCAAGGATAGCGCGCGGCCGTGGCCGCGGCGATCACCGCCATCCGCCGGCGGCAACCCGGGGCGTCTCGCGCCAGGCATCCGCGACCATCCGGCCCGCGGCGGTCAGGACGCAGGCGACGACGAGCTCGCCCACTTGCGAAGCACGTGCAACGGTCGAGACAGAAGCGATGCGAAAAGACCGCACGACCCACGCTCGCGATGCGCATCGCCCCCGGTTGACCGGTGAGGTTTCAGGCCATCCGCCGTGCGCGAAGGCTCATTTCGCCTTGATGATCTGCGACAGGTAATCCGGCGTGCCGTTGATGCGCTCGAGGTGCGGGTACTGCAGGCCGCCGTGGTAATCGACCGGCACGGTCCTGTAGCGGTCCTGGTACTTCAGCAGCAGTTCGATCGACGCCTTGCCGGCTTTCGCGGCCTTCACCGCGTCCTGCAGCACGTCGGCGCTGTAGGCCTGCCCGTTCACCGCGACCAGCGTTTCGCCCGAACCGATGCCGGCCTTGAACGCCGGGCCGTTCCAGCGCACGTCGGTGATCTCGCCGTCCTTGCCAAGCGTGAGCCCGATGCCGAACGCGGCGCCGATGTCGCCGTGAAAGCGCTTGGAAATCAGCTTCTCGTACTCGTTCGGCTGGTCGGTATAGACCAGCCTCCAGCCGGTGGCCTCGATGCCGCTGGCCAGCGGCGGATCGAGTTCGTCGAGGTAGCGGTGCAGGAAACCGGCCCAGTCGTATTTCACGACCGCGTCGAGGGCGTTCACGACATCGCCGTAGGTGTAGGTCCTGGTGACGAAGCTGCCGTCATCCACGCCGAAAAAGTTTTTTGCGAACGTGTCCAGCGACTGCTTGCCATGGGTGAGCGCGCGGATCTTCGCGTCGGCCGCCAGCCACATCATCTGGCCCGCGCTGTAGTACTCCTCGCTCATCTGCCAGTTGCGGTACGGCAGCGGCGATCGCTGCGCGATCGTCGGATCGTTGGTGGTGTCTTCCAGCGTGCGCCACGCGAAGCCGGGGCGGTTGCGGTCGTAGTTGGCGGCGACCAGCGCGATCGCCTGGCGGAACTGCTCGGGCGTCCACAGGCCCGAGCGCGCGGCCAGCACGAAGCCCCAGTACTGGGTGCCGCCTTCGTAAACCCACAGCAGCGAATCGCCCATCGGCACGTTGAAGTTGGGCGTCCACAGGTCGGCCGGACGGCGGAACTTGCCGTTCCACGAGTGGGTGTACTCGTGCGCCAGCAGGTTGCCGACGGTCGGCCAGTTGTCCTTCCAGCTGGTGAAGAAGTCGGGGCGCGCACCGTCCTCGCTGGACTGGTGGTGCTCCAGTCCCTTGCCGCTCAGGTGGTCCGACAGCGAGAACAGGAAGTCGTAGTGGTCATAATGGTGCGAATCGAACAGCCTGTGTGCCTGCGTCACCACGTTGCGCAAGCCCTGCAACTGCTGCGGCGTGACCTCGAGATATTTGGGCGCATCGGCCACGATGTCCATGTGCACCGGCGCCCTGGCGTCCGGCGCGAGATCGAGACGCTTGAACCAGCGCCCCGCATACATCGGCGAATCGACCAGCGTGTTGTAGGTGACCGGCTTGAAGGTGAAAGTGTCGCCGGACCGCGATTGTTCCTCCAGCGCGGTGCCGAACTGCCAGCCCGCCGGCAGCTTGACGCTGGGTGCGAAGGTGATGTCGCGGGTGTAATGCCCGGCCGGATACAGCGACACCTTGCTCCATACGAGATCCAGCATGTCGGCGGTCATCTCGACCGAACCCTCGCCGCGCGAGCGCGGCGACAGGTACTGGAAGTCCACGTCGAGGCCGGACACGCCCTCCGGCACGTCGACATGGAACGCATACACGTCGTATTCGTCGCGCTTCCACGCGAGCGGCTTGCCGTTGGCGCTGATCCTGATGCCGGCCAGCTTGTCGATCGGCCCGGTCGGCGAGTGGTTGCCGGGTATCCATTTCGGATACAGCAGGATCAGCGGCCCCGCCTGCACCGGAATGGTTTCGTGCACGCGGAAGATGCCCTGGCTGGTGTCGCTGGCATCGACGTCGATCCTGATGGTGCCGACCCAGGGCGTGTCCTGCGGCGGCGGGATGTGCGCGTCGGCGGCATCGGCGAAGGCCGCGCCGGCCAACAGGCACGCGGCCAGCGCGACGGCGGCGCTTGCGGCAAGCCGGTGCGTCGAAGCGGGAAACATCGGGCGGCGGAACATCGACATGGCGGATCCCCGGGCGAAGGACAGGCAACCCGCCGAAATTACGCCCGGGCATCCGCAAACGAATGGGCCGAAGGTCACGGGTGGCTTCGTCGATCCCGCTTCCGGTGATCGGCGGAAACGGCTTCCTCTCACGCCGCCGGCAGGCGCTGCGGCCGACGGCGCGGGCATGCCACCACGGTCACCGGCGATCGACACGAAGCAGGCGCGCCTTCCGACGATGCAACACGCACCGGGCGCGTGAACGATTTGCCGAGGTTCGCGGTACCCGAGTGCCGGCAACTCGCGGGGGAGGCGAACCGCCAGACGCGAAACGACGCGGCGAATTCGCAAGATCATGCGCGGGACGACACACCGTCATCCCGCCGTCTCCCTGCCGCTCCGGCCGCGCCGCCGGCGCTGCTGCCGCACGCCCGGCACGGCGATGGCGCGGCTCAGCCCCCGCGCGCACCCTGCCCGAACAGGATCTTCTTCTCCTCGTCGCTCATCGGCCGGCCCGAGTTCAGATTGACCTCGGGGCCGCGCGCGTACGCACGTTTCGTCGCCGGACGCGCGGCAATCGCATCGCGCCAGCGGCGCACCTCGGCGAACGGTTCGAGGTCCAGCGGCGCCCTGTCGTACGGATCGATCCACGGATAGCACGCCATGTCGGCGATGGTGTAGTCGTCGCCGGTGATGAAGGCGCGGCCGCGCAGACGGCGATCCAGCACGTCGAGCAGGCGCCCGGCCTCCTTGCGGTAACGCTCCATCGCGTAGGGAATCTTCTCCGGTGCATACACGTGGAAGTGGCCGTGCTGGCCGGTCATCGGCCCCAGGCCGCCCACCTGCCAGAACAGCCATTCGAGGCAGGTGGTCCGGCCGCGCAGGTCCGTCGGGATAAAGCGTCCGGTCTTGTCGGCGAGATAGAGCAGGATCGCGCCCGACTCGAACACGCTGATCGGCGCACCGCCGTCGGCGGGATCGCGATCCACGATCGCCGGCATCTTGTTGTTGGGCGAGATCGCGAGGTAATCGGGCTTGAACTGGTCACCCTTGCCGATATCGACCGGGTGGATGGTGTAAGGAAGCCCGGCTTCCTCGAGGAACAGGGTGATCTTGTGGCCGTTGGGGGTCGGCCAGTAGTAGAGGTCGATCATGGTCTCGGCGCGCCTTGCAAAAGACGCATTTTAGCGCGCGACGATGCGGCTCACCCGCGCCGCGCCAGCGCGCTGTGCCGGATGCCGTAGCCGAAGTAGATGCACAGCCCGACGATCATCCACACGAAGAAGCGTTCGATCGTGATCCTGGGCAGGCCACCGATCAGGGTGAGGCCGCCGGCGTACCACGGCCAGCCGATGATCAGGAACAGCGAGAACAGGATCCCGACCGGCGCGACGATCCACAGCGCGGGCGCGCGGAAGCTGCGGCGGATGTCCGGCTTGCGCACGCGCAGGATCAGCACCGCCAGACAGATCACGATGAACGCGGAAAGCGTGCCGATGTTGACCAGCTCGGCGACCTCGCCAATGGGAAGGAATCCGGCGACCAGCGCGGTGAACACGCCCAGGATCACGGTGGGCCGGTACGGCGTGCCGTGGCGCGGATGCACGCGCGCGAACCACCGGGGCAGCAGCCCGTCGCGCGAGAGCGCGAACCAGATCCGCGCCGCGCCCAGCATGAAGGCGAACAGCACGGAGGTGATGCCGGCGATCGCGGCCACGTTGATGATGCCGCGCACCCAATACAGGTGCAGCGCCCGGAACGCCGCGTCCACCGGCGCGTCGGAGTTCAGTTGCGGGTACGGCACCATCCCGGTCAGCACCAGCGACACCGCGAGATACAGCGCCATCGACAGGGCCAGCGACAGCAGCACCGCGCGCGGCAGGTCGCGCTGCGGATTTCTTGCTTCCTCCGCCGCGGTGGTCAGCGTGTCGTAACCGAAGCAGGCGAAGAACACGATGCTGGACGCCGCCAGCACGCCGCTCCAGCCGAAATGCGTGACGCCGTTTGCGGCGACCGCGGCCGGAATGAAGGGATGCCAGTTGGCGGGATCGACGTAGAACGCGCCGGCCACGATCACCAGCGCCACGCCGATCACCTTGATCGCCACGATCACGGTGTTGGCGCGCGCGCCCCATTCGGTCTTCACCGTCAGCATCCACGCGACCAGCAGCGAAATGCCGGCCGCGATCACGTTGAAGAGCTTGCCCGAATGCGGATCGGCCGGATCCCATGCGCCCTGCAGCCACACCGGCAGATGCGTGCCGATCAATTGCGCCAGCAGCGCCTGCACGTAGCCCGACCAGCCGATCGCGACGACGGCGACGATCAATGCGTATTCCAGCAACAGGTCCCAGCCGATGATCCATGCCAGCAGTTCACCGAGCACCGCGTAGCCGTAGGTGTAGGCGCTGCCGGTGACCGGGATCATTCCGGAGAACTCGGCGTAGGCCAGCGCCGCGCAGGCGCTGCCGATGCCGGCGACGATGAAGGAGAGGATCACCGCAGGGCCGGCGTTCACCGCGGCCTGCTGCCCGGCCAGCACGAAGATGCCCACGCCGATGATCGCGCCCACGCCGATCGCGGTGAGTTGCCACACGCCCAGCACCCGGCGGAAGTCGCGCGCGCTGCCGGCTTCGCCTTGCAGTTGCTCGACCGACTTGTGGCGGGTGAGTTGCTGGAACAGGCTCATCGCGCGCTCCCCGGCAAACAGACCGGGCGAGCATAACGGCGCACGCGGGACTTGGGTTGTGCCGGTCGTCGTGTCCCGCTCCCGCTGCCCGGCGTGAGTGCCGTCCACCACGTGGCCGGGGAGTTGCGCGACAATCCGGATTTGCCGTCCGGGTCAAGCGTCCCTCATGCGCCGCCGCTTCGCCGCAATCCTGTCGCTCGCATCGTGCGTCTTCTGCATGACGGCCCTGCCGGTGCTCGCCGGCGCCGCCGCGGCGCCGTCACCGGACGAGGCGCACGCGACACTCGCGATCCTGGAAACCACCGACATCCATGCGCACGTGGTGGGCTACGACTACGATCGCCTGGCGGCCGATCCGCAGGTCGGCCTGGACCGCGTGGCGACGCTGATCGAACGCGCGCGCAGGCAATTTCCGGACACGCTGCTGTTCGACGACGGCGACACCATCCAGGGCACCGCGCTGGCCGACTTCCAGGCGCTGTCGCATCCGCTCGCCTGCCATCAGGAGCTCGCGGTGTATGTGGCGATGGACCTGATGCACTACGACGCCGGCACCCTCGGCAATCACGAGTTCAACTACGGCCTGCCGTTCCTCTCGCAGGTCACTGGCACGCCCATGCATCTGCCGAACGTGCCGGTCGAGCACTGCGACGGCCCGCACTATCCGCTGGTGCTGTCCAACGTGGTGCGCGCGTCCGACGGTCAGCCGATCTACCAGCCGTGGCTGTTGCTGGAACGCGAGATCACGGTGACCGATGCGCAGGGCAACGCGGAAAAGGTTCCGATCCGGATCGGCGTGCTGGGCTTCACGCCGCCGCCGGTCATGCAGTGGGACCACGCGCACCTCGCGGGCAAGGTGAAGGCGCTGGGCGTGGTCGAGGCCGCGCAACGTTTCCTGCCGGAACTCGAAGCGCAGCATCCCGACCTCGTGATCGCGCTGCTCCACGGCGGCCTCGACACCCGGCCGTACACGCCGGAAATGGAAAACGCCGGCTGGCATCTCGCCGGCCTGCCCGGCATCGACGTGGTGCTGCTGGGTCATTCGCACGCGGTGTTCCCCGATCCGGGCGATCCGGAATCGCGCTTCCGCGGTTTGCCGCAGGTGGACGACGTGCGCGGCTTCGTGCGCGGCAAGCCCGCGGTGATGGGCGGCTTCTACGGCAAGGATCTGGGTGTGGTCGAACTGGCATTGACGCATCGCGGCGGCCGCTGGTCGATCGACCACGCCGCGACGCACAGCGAGGTGTGGCCGACCTGCGCGGGCAGGAACCGGTGCGTCGCGGCCGATCCGCGGATCGACGCGGCCGTCGCGCAGGCGAATGCAGCGACGATCGACTACGTGCAGACGCCGATCGGTGCCAGCGACTTCCGGATGAGCAGCTATTTCGCCGACGTGGGCGATCTCTCCGCGATCGCGGTGGTCAACGCCGCGCAGCTCGCCTATGCGAAACAACACCTCTTCGACAGCCATCCCGAACTGCGCGGGCTGCCGATGCTGTCGGCGGCCTCGGCGTTCAAGACCGGCTTCGCGGGACCTAAGGATTACACCGATGTCGCGCCGGGACCGCTGTCGCTGCGCAGCGCGGCGGACCTGTATCTCTATGCCAACACGCTGTCGGTGGTGAAGCTCGACGGCGCCGGCGTCAAGGCTTGGCTGGAACATTCGGCCGAACGCTTCAACCGGATCGATCCCGGCCACGCCGCGCCGCAGGCACTGATCGACCGCAGGTTCCCCGGCTACGACTTCGACGTGATCGAGGGTGCGCCGGACGATGATTTCCACTACGAGATCGACGTATCGAAACCGATCGGCCAAAGGATCGTCGCCCTGACCTTCCGCGGCAGGCCGCTCGATCCCGGCCAGACCTTCCTGATCGTCACCAACAGCTATCGCGCCGAAGGCGGTGGCCATTTCCCGGGCCTGGACGGCAGCGCCACGGTATGGGCCGCGCCCGATCCCAACCGCGATGCGGTGATCGACTACGTGCGTGCGCACAAGACGCTGCGGCGCGCCGATTTCGCATGGCGGCCGTGGCGTTTCGCGCCGCTGCGCACGCGCGGGCCCGTGACCTTCGTCTCCGCGGCAAACAGGCTGGACGTGGCACACTCCGACGGTCTGGATGATGTCGCGCTGCTGCACGATCACGGCAACGGAACCGCCACGTACACCATCGACCTGGCCCGCTGAGCATGCCGCGCAAACGCAACCGCCATCCGCGCACCCGCCGGGCCGTCGTGCAACCCGAGCTTCCGCTCGCGAAGGCCGTGGCGGCGCGTTCGGCAACGGCGGTGCCGACGGCGGACAGCGCGCGCCCGGCCGACGCCTCGCCGCGTTCGACACGCGTGATCGAATTGCTGCTGCGCGCCCTGCCAGAAGCGTGGCGGGACAAGAGCCGCGACCTGCTGGTGCTGGTGCGGATGGATCGTCCGATCGGCGCGCTGCTGCTGCTGTGGCCCACATGGTGGGCGCTGTGGCTGGCGGCGGACGGTTTTCCGCCGTGGAAATACCTGCTGGTGTTCACCGCGGGCGTGTTCGTGATGCGCGCGGCGGGCTGCGCGATGAACGATTTCGCCGACCGCGATCTCGATCCGCTGGTGCAGCGCACTGCCGGCCGGCCGCTGGCCGCCGGCCGGGTGACGCCGCGCGAGGCGGTGCTGGTTTTCGTCGGTTTGAGCCTGCTCGGTTTCGTGCTGGTGCTTTTGTTCACCAACCGATTGACGATTTATCTGTCCTTCGCCGGCGCCGCGCTGGCGGCGCTGTATCCGTTCTCCAAGCGCTACACGCAACTGCCGCAGGTGGTGCTGGGTGCGGCGTTCGGCTGGGGCATCCCGATGGCGTTCGCGGCGATCACCGACTCGCTGCCGCCGCTGTGCTGGCTGTTGTTCCTCGGCAACGTGCTGTTCTCGACCATCTACGACACCGAATACGCGATGGTGGATCGCGACGAGGACATCAGGGCCGGCGCGAAATCCACCGCGATCCTGTTCGGCGACGCCGACCTGCCGATCCTGGGCGTGCTGATGGCGACGCTGCTGTTCACGCTGCTGCTGGTCGGGCAGCGCGCGTTGCTGGACTGGCCGTTCCAGGTCGGCCTGCTCGTCGCCCTCGCGCTGTTCGGATGGCAACTGTGGACCATGCGCGAGCGAGCGCGCGATCGCTGCTTTGCCGCCTTCCGCAACAACAACTGGGTCGGCGGCGCGGTGTGGCTGGGCATGGTGATCGCGCTGGCGATACGCTGAGCACGCCGGTACGCCTGACGAAGTTCGTGGACGGAGCCATCGCATGTTCAAGAAGCTTCGCCGCCTGATCTGGCGACTGGAAGACCGCCAGCGCATCGCCATCGCGCTGGGCAAGGGCGCGCTGATGTCCTCGCGAAGGATCGACCCGCGTGTGCCGTCGACGTGGGAATGGTCGGCATTCAGCCAGAATGGCGAGGACGGCATCCTTGACGTCTTGCGCCGGCAATTGCACGAGCACAACCGCTACTTCGTCGAGATCGGCGCCGCCGACGGCATCCAGAACAACACCGCGTGGCTGGTCGTGGCGGAAAACCACGGCGGGCTTATGGTCGAAGGCGATCCGGGGAGATGGAAGCACGCGCGCCAATTGCTGCCGGCCAGCGCGCTCGCGGTGGAATGCCTGTTGTGCTTCGTCACGCGCGACAATGCGGCAGAACTGGTGCGACGTGCGCTGTACCCTGACCCGGACGTCTGTTCGATCGACATCGACGGGAACGACCTCCACATCGCGGCGGCGCTGCTGGACGCAGGGCTGCGTCCGAAAATCTTCGTGGTGGAATACAACTCTGCCTTCGGCCCGGCACAGCGGCTGACCATCGCCTACGCGGAAGGCTTCCACTACGACGAGGCGCACCCCGACCGGCTGTATTACGGCGCATCGATCGCCGGCTGGCGCGCTTTCTTCGAGCAGCGCGGCTACCGTTTCGTCACGGTGGAAAGCAATGGCGTCAACGCCTTCTTCGTCGATCCCGTGCATTTCGATGCCGCATTCCTCGATGCGGTGCAAGGCCCCGCGTTCGCCGAGAATCGCGAGCAGTTGCTTCGCCTCCGCGAACCGTGGCCGGCGCAGTTCGAACGAATCCGCGACCGGCGGTTCGTTGCGATCTGAAGCACCGCAGGCGGTCCACGCATTCCTTCATCCGCGCGCCGGCGCACGCGCCAGTGCCCTCACATCGACCCGCGCCACGCCGGCTTTTTTCAGCACCCGCACGCGCCTGCAAGCTGCAACGCCTTGTCCAGCAATGGGTCTCTCCCGTTCACGTAATCGTCGAAGGTGTACGGCACGCGCACGTCGGGATCGAACGATTGCACGTGCATCGGGAAGAACAAGGTTGTCCAGAAACAACCTCGCTGACCCCAGCACGGCTTCGAGTAATCCTCGTAGCCAGTCGCGTAATGTACCCACAGCTTCGAGTTGGGCAACTGCATGCCACGGCCTTCGGCCCAGATTCGAACACGGTCGCCGGCAGGTTCGCCAATCGTCGTGATCTTGCCATCACCATGTTCCTTCACGAGTGCGAGGCTGATATCGCCGGCGGAGAAGGTCCACGCACTGGTCAACACGTAGACATGCTTGATGGAATCCGACAACGTCGTGATGTGTTTCATCAGGCCCGCCGTGGTGGTGAAATCGCCGCCCTGATCTAGGCGCAGGTCAAGCACGATGAAACGTGGCTTGTCACTGACAATCGCCCGTTCGATGCTCGTCACGAACGGCTTGATTGGATGGCCTGGTTCACTTTCGTTGCTGCGGAATTGCACGTACAGGGTCTCCTTGTCGGGCCACCACTTGGTCTGGAAAGGATTCGCGTAGTCCCGCAGGAACAGCGGCACCCGGGTGTCGCGCGGCAACAACGTGAGCCAAGCGTTGTCTTCGCCATTGACTCGTTGCGGCGAAAGGTAGGCATCCGAATAGGCATCCGTCCAGTCCGTATCCGCTGCCACCGCCTTCGGGTCGGGTGGATCGGCCGCGATCGTTGCGTCGCGCGTGCTGCCATCACGCATCTGCACGTGCAGGGTCAGTGCATTCGCGTCGGCGGCAAGGCCCGCCGCGTGCAGCAGATCCGGTGACTCGAGGAAGAATGGCGTGACGTATTGATCGTAGTGGTTGCGCGTGCCTAGCGAGTACCGGTACATCCCGGCAGCCACGGCAGCCACGGGTCGCCCGTCGATCTCCAGAAGCTTGGCGCCCAGCAAGGCATCGCATGCGCTCTTGGCCCGAATCACGTACCAACCATCCGCGAAGCGATACAGGCGGCAGGGAATGCGGTTGTTCACCGCATACAGTGAAGGCTTGTAGACCTGCGAGTGACCGTTGTCTGACAACGCCACCATGCGCAGGATCGCCAACTCGAATTGCGGCGGCGTCAGGGAGCCGGCTGTTGCTCGGGCCTGTTTCCACAGAGCCTTGGCCTGCGCGAGCGCCGCCGGCGAATACGCGCGATTGAGCGAAAAGTAGTGATGGAAATAATCCAGATCCTGCCGTTGCGCCGTGGCGACGTCGTGTGCAGGCAGGTAACCCACTTTGGGTGGCGCGGGGTAGAACTCGTGGAAGAACGTGAACGCCAGCACTGCGCATGCTGCCAGCAACACCAGGACGCAACCGCCGGTCCACAACGCTATCCGACGACCAACCTTCATAAAAGCGCTCCTCGCGATATTCGCATTTGTCGGGCAAGCTTGCGCAGCCCATGACAGCTGCACCTATACGGACCATCACCCCTCAGCCAGGAAAGGTGTCAACTGGGCACTCGTGCGCGCGCCAGTGCCCACACGTCCACGCGCTGGACTCCCGCGCGTTTCAACACGCGCACGCATTCGGCCAGCGTGGCGCCGGTGGTGAACACGTCGTCCAGCACCGCGACGTGTGCCGGCAGGCTTGCGCCGGGATCCGCCTCGAACGCGCCGCGCACATTGCGGCGGCGCTGCACGGCGTCCAGTTCGGTCTGTGCGGCGGTGGCGCGGGTGCGCCGCAGTGCCGCCGGGAGCAACGGTACGCCGAAATGCCCGGCCAGCGGCTTGGCCAATTCGAGGGTCTGGTTGTAGCCGCGTCGGCGCAGGCGGGTGCGATGCAGCGGCACCGGCACGATGGCTTCGGGCAGGCCGGCGGGTGCCGGCGAAGCGATCCACATCAGCGCCAGCGTGCGGCCTGCGGCGAGGTCGCCGCCGAACTTGAAGCGCGACTCCAGTTGCGGCAGCGGCCATTCGTAGCGGAACGGCGCCCACGCGGCATCCCACGGCGGCGCGCGCCTGACGCAGCGTCCGCACAGGGGCGCCGGCGATTCCAGCGGCAGGGCGCAGCGCGCGCAGCACACCGTGTTGCGCGGCATGTCCGCCTCGCAGGACGGACACAGGCTCAGCGCGCCCTGCCCCCGCGCACCGCACAGCAGACAGTGCGAAGGCAGCAGCGTGTCCAGGACGCCGTCAACCGGAAAGCGGGTTTTCAAGTTGACAGGCATCTCGCCGGCCCGTGAAACTTTGCGTCCACTGTAACGCGGAGACCACGCGATGGACGGAACGAACCCGGGCATGCCGGTCAGGCACGACTGGAAGCTGCCGGAAATCGAGGCGTTGTTCGACCTGCCGTTCATGGACCTGCTGGCGCGTGCGCACGCGGTGCACGCGGCCCACCACGATCCGAACGCCGTGCAAGTTTCGACACTGCTGTCGATCAAGACCGGCGGCTGCCCCGAGGATTGCGCCTACTGCCCGCAGGCGCAGCGCTACCACACCGGCGTCGAGGCGCAGAAACTGATGGACGTGGACGCGGTGGTCGCGCGCGCGCGCGCGGCCAAGGCCGCGGGCGCCTCGCGCTTCTGCATGGGTGCGGCGTGGCGCGGACCCAAGGACCGCGACATTCCGAAAGTCGCGGCGATGATCCGCGAAGTGAAGGCGCTGGGCCTGGAAACCTGCGCGACGCTGGGGCTGCTGGGCGAAGGCCACGCGCAGCAACTCAAGGACGCCGGGCTCGATTACTACAACCACAACCTCGACACCTCGCCGGATTTCTACGGCGAGATCATCCATACCCGCGAATTCGAAGATCGCCTCGACACGCTCGAAGACATCCGCGCGGCGGGCCTGAAAACCTGCTGCGGCGGCATCGTGGGCATGGGCGAGACGCGCGCGCAGCGCGCAGGATTGCTGCAAGCCCTGGCCAACCTGCCCGAACACCCGCAGTCGGTGCCGATCAACATGCTGGTGCGGGTGGCGGGCACGCCGCTGGAGCACGCCGAGGATCTCGATCCGTTCGAGTTCGTGCGCACGATCGCGGTCGCGCGGATCGTGATGCCGAGATCCGTGGTGCGCCTGTCGGCCGGCCGCCAGCAGATGAGCGACGAGCTGCAGGCGCTGTGTTTCTTCGCCGGCGCCGGCTCGATCTTCATGGGCGAGAAACTGCTGACCACCGGCAACCCGGACGTCGAGCACGACCGCGCGCTGTTCCGCCGTCTCGACCTGCACCCGATGCAGGTCGGCGGGGAAACGCCCGACGCAGGCACGCTGCACGCCGACATCCTGGAAGCGTGCCCGCACCTGGCCTGAGCCGTGCGCACCGATCTGCTGCAAGCGCTGGCGGCGCGCGTCGCCGAACGCGAACGCGCGGGATTGCTGCGCCGCGTGCGCACGCTGAATGCCGCGCGCGGCGTGCGCGTCATGATCGACGGCCGCGAATTGCTCAACTTCTGCAGCAACGATTACCTGGGCCTCGCGCAGGAACCGCGCATCGTCGCGGCCCTGCAAAAGACCGCGAACGCTTGCGGCGTCGGCAGCACCGCGGCGCATCTGGTGTGCGGGCATCGCCGCGAACACGCGCAACTGGAAGACGTCCTGTGCGAGTGGACGGGTCGCGAGGCCGCGCTGCTGTTCTCGTCCGGCTGGCTGGCCAATCTGGGCACGCTGCAGGCATTACTGGATCGCGCTGGCGTTTGCATCCAGGACAAGCTCAATCACGCCAGCCTGCTGGATGCGGCGCAACTCGCGGGTGCCACGTTGAAGCGCTATCCGCACAACGACGTCGAAGGCGCGGCGCGGCAACTCGCGGGCGCCCCGGAGCAACCCGCGCTGGTCGCGACCGATGGCGTGTTCAGCATGGACGGCGATGTCGCTCCCCTGCGCGAACTCGCGGCGTTGTGCCGGCGCGAAGGCGCGCCGTTGATGGTCGATGACGCGCACGGGCTGGGCGTGCTGGGCGCGCACGGCGCGGGCAGCGTGGCCGAAGCCGGCCTGGCGCAGGACGAGGTGCCGGTGCTGATGGCGACACTGGGCAAGGCCTTGGGCTGCGCGGGCGCATTCGTCGCAGGCAGCCGCGCGCTGATCGAGGGACTCACGCAGTTCGCGCGCACCTTCGTCTATACCACCGCGATGCCTCCCGCGCTGGCTGCGGCCGCATGCGAGGCGGCGCGGATCGCGCGTGCAGAGGACTGGCGCCGCGCAAAGCTGCAAGCACTGATCGCGCGCTTCCGCGCGGGCGCCGCGCAACTCGGCCTGCCGCTGATGGATTCGCGCACCGCGATCCAGCCCGTCGTGCTGGGCGATGCCGATCGTACCGTCGCCGCATCGCGTGTGCTGGAGCGAAAGGGTTTCCTTGTCGCCGCGATCCGCCCGCCCACGGTGCCGCAGGGCAGGGCGCGCCTGCGCGTCACGCTCTCGGCGGCACACGAGGAAGAAGATGTCGATCGGTTGCTGGATGCGCTGGCGCTGGAAGCGGCCAGCGAAAAGTCGCCGGGCCCCGGGTTCCGGTCGCGATAAAGCCGCGGTCGGCTCGGAATGTCGAAGGTTGTTACGATTCCCGATAGACTCGCCGCATCCTGCGGCTCGCCCTTCGGGTCATCGGCTACGCCGATGTTCGCTCCGGCGTCCTGCCTCCGCAGTCCGATTCCCGCTCTATGTCCGGACTTTTCATCCGCACCGAAGGCCAAGGTGACCGCCGCCTCGTGCTGCTGCACGGCTGGGCGATGCACGGCGGCGTGTTCGCGCCGTTGACCGACGCCTTGCGCGAGCGCTGCACCCTGCACGTCGTCGATCTGCCCGGTCACGGCCGCTCGCGCGATGCGGCGGTTTCGCTGCAGCCGGCGGAATGCGCGCGCGCGATCGCTGCGCAAACACCGCCGGCCGTGTGGCTGGGCTGGTCGCTGGGCGGCCTGTATGCCTTGCAGGCCGCGCTGGATTTTCCCGAACAGGTGCAGGGCCTCGCGATGCTGTGCGCCTCGCCGCGCTTCGTGCGCGGCGACGGCTGGCTGCACGCGGTGTCGCCGGAAATCCTGCAGGACTTCGGACGCGATCTCGAAACCGACTACGAGGGCACGCTGGAACGTTTCCTGGCGCTGGAAGCGCTGGGCAGCGACTGCGCGCAGGCCGACCTGCGCCGCTTGCGCGCCGACACCTTCAGCAACCATCCGCCCGATGTGCGCGCGCTGTGCGAAGGGCTGGAGGTGCTGGAACGCACCGACCTGCGTGCGCGCGTGCCGCAGCTCACGCAATCCAGCGTGTGGATCGCCGGCCGCCGCGACCGGCTGGTCCCGTGGCAGGCGATGCAATGGAGTGCCGACCGATGCGGCGGCACGTTCACCTGCATCGCCGGCGGCGGCCACGCGCCGTTCCTGGGCCACACCGTCGAAGTCATGGCGGCGTTGCGGCCGCTGCTGGAAACGGGTTCGGCATGAGTCCGTTCGAACTGGACCGGCGCCACGTGCAGCAGGCGTTCGCCCGCGCGGCGCGCGGCTACGAACGCCACGATGCGCTGCAACGCGAGGTGCAGACACGCCTGCTGGAACGCCTGGATTACTGGCGGGGCACGCCGTCGGTGGTGCTCGACGTCGGCTGCGGCACCGGCCGCGGGGCGGCACTGCTGAAGCGACGCTGGCCGCGCGCGCAGGTGATCGCGCTGGACCTGGTGCTGCCGATGCTGCGCGTGGCGCGCCGTCATGCCGGCTGGCTGAAGTCGTTCGCGCGCGTCAACGCCGATGCACGTGCGCTGCCGCTGCCCGACCGCAGCGTGGACGTGCTGCACTCCAGCCTGTGCATCCAGTGGTGCGAGGAACCGCGGCCGCTGTTCGCGGAATTCGCGCGGGTGCTGAAACCGGACGGGTTCCTCGCGCTGGCCACCTTCGGACCGGACACGCTGCGTGAATTGCGCGCGGCCTGGGCCGCGGCCGATGCCGGACATCCGCACGTGTCGCGTTTCCTGGACATGCATGATCTCGCCGACGCCGCGCTGGCCGCGGGGCTGCGCGACCCGGTCGCGGACGTCGATCACCTGGTGACGCACTACGCTTCGCCGCGGGACCTGTTGCGCGAATTGAAGGGACTGGGTGCCACCAACGCCGACGCCGCGCGCGAACGGGGCCTGACCGGCAAGGCGCGCTTCGCGCGCATGCTGGCGCACTACGAAGCCCTGCGCGGCCCGCGCGGCGTGCCCGCGACCTGGGAAGTGATCGAGCTGCACGCCTTCGGCGCGCCGGAAGGCCAGCCGCGCCGCACGGCCGGCGGCGAGGTCGCGGCGTTTCCGGTCGAACGGCTGCGCGGTTCGCGGCGGGGCTGAGCTTCAGCCGTCCGCACACGCCCGGTGCCGGAAGCAGCCGACCAGGTGATCGTTCACCATCCCGGTCGCCTGCATGAAGGCGTAGCAGATGGTGCTGCCCACGAAGCGGAAACCGCGCCGCTTGAGTTCGCGGCTCATCCGGTCGGAAAGCTCCGTGCTGGCCGGCACCTCGCCCGGGCTGCGCCAGCGGTTGACGATCGGCTTGCCATCCACGAACGACCACAGGAACGCATCCAGGCTGCCGAACGCCTCGATCGCTTCCAGCGCGGCGATCGCGTTGTCGCGTGCGGCGGCGATCTTCAGGCGATTGCGGATGATCCCGGGATCACGCAGCAGGCGGTCCAGGTCGCGCTGTTTCAGCGCGGCCACGCGCGCGATGTCGAAGCCCAGGAACGCCCGGCGCGATAGGCGTCGCGACGCGCCAGGATGGTGCGCCACGACAGTCCCGCCTGCGCGCCTTCGAGACACAGGAACTCGAACAGTGCGCGGTCGTCGTGCCGGGGCACGCCCCACTCGCGGTCGTGGTAGTCGCGCATCAGGGCATCGCTGCCGTCGGCCCAGGGGCAGCGTCGCACGGCGGGTTCTTGCATGTGCCGGAATGTAGCGCAACACGCTTGCACGTGTTGCGCTCGACGCGACGAACCGCACCGGCGATCAGCTGCCGGTCCGTCCCGCCACCACCAGGATCGTGAAGCTGCCGGGCTTCACCGTCGGCCGCGGATGCGGTTGCTGCGCCGTGGGCGCCGGGCGCGGACCGAACTCGGCCGCCGACAGGAAAATGTCACCGCTGGTTTCGTCCAGCGCCATCGTGCGCGCGCTCTTCTGCGTCGGCACATTCGCGAGCACGCGGTAATGATCCGGATCGTCCTCGTGCACGACGGTGAGCGTGCCGCTTTCGCCGTTGGAGCTGAACACCAGCTGCCGCTGCGGATCGAAACACGCGGCGTCGGGGCCCTCGCCGATCGGCACGCTGGCGACGGGCTTGCCGTTGCCGGCGTCGGTGACCGCCATCACCTTGTTCTGGCAGACCGAGAACAGCCGCTGGTGCGCGACGTCGATCGCGAGGCCGGATGGGGAATCGCAATCCTTCACCGGCCACGTCGCGGTGACTTTCATCGCTGCCGGATCGATTTCGGCCAGTTCGTCCCTGCTCTCGATGTTGTCGAACACGTGGCCGTGTCCGTCGCTGACCGCAAATTCCGGCCGGCCCGGCAACGCGACGTGGCCGAGCAGCTTGCCGCTTTTCGCGTCGATCACACTGGCGTCGTTGCTGCCGCCGTTGAACGTGAACACGCGATGCGAGTACGGGTCGTACAGGATCGCATCGGGATTCTTCGCGCCGACGGCGACGGTTTGCAGCGTTTTCAGCGAGGCAAGATCGAACACGGTCACGGTGTCGGCACGCCCGTTGCTGATGAAGCCGCGCCCCAGATCGTCGGCAATCGCGATGCCGTGCACGCCGGACAGTCCGTCGATCTCGCCCACTCGCTTGCCGTTGCGCGCATCCAGCACGATCACCCGGTCGGAACGGCTGACGTACAGGTGCCGCGACGCCTGATCGATCGCGAGGTAATCCCAGCCGCCCGCGCCGCCGATCGCGTAGCGTTGCGCCACGTGCCATGAACCGGTGGCCGCGGGCGCCGCCGGTGCCGTGCCGGCCGCCAGCAGGCACCACGCACCCGCACCCACCACCGCGCAGAGCCTTTTCATCGCCTGATCCCTCCGCGTCACCGGACGCAAACCGTTGCACTATCCTGCGCGTTTCTTTGCGAACGCTTAATAAATGCCACCGCATGCCCGCCCGCCCGAGCGCGCCGCCTGGATCGCGCTGCTGATCCTCACGGTGATCTGGAGCCTCAACTGGACCGTGATGAAGGCCGCGATGGCGTATGCGGGGCCGTTCACCTTCAGCGCGATGCGCTACGTGATCGGCACCGTGGTGTTGTTCCTGCTGCTTGCTCTGCGGCGCGAATCGCTGCAGCCGCCGCCGCTCGCACCCACGCTCCTGATCGGCCTGACCCAGACCACCGGCTTCCAGGCGCTGGCGCAATGGGCGCTGGTCGCGGGCGGCGCCGGCAAGACCGCGCTGTTCGCCTACACCATGCCGTTCTGGGTGGTGCCACTGGCGTGGTGGTGGCTGCACGAAAAGCCGGGCGCGCGGCAATGGACCGCGATCGTGCTGGCCGCGGCGGGCTTCGTGTGCGTGATCGAACCCTGGCGCAGGCTGGGCAGTCCGCGCAGCATCGTGCTGGCGGTGATGGCGGGACTGTGCTGGGCGATCGGCACCGTGATCGCCAAGCGCCTGTTCAGGCGCGGCGAGATCAAGCCGCTGTCGCTGACCGCGTGGCAGATGCTGTTCGGCACACTGGGACTGCTCGTGCTGCCGCTGCTGATCCACGAACGTCCGGTGGCGTGGGATGCGCCCTTCATCGGCGCGCTGCTGTACAACGGGCTGCTGTCGTCCGGCGTGTGCTGGGCGCTGTGGCTGCTGATCGTGCAGCGTCTGCCGACCCACGTGGCCGGCTTGACCAGCCTCGCGGTGCCGATCGCGGGCGTGCTGTTTGCATGGGGCCTGCTGGCGGAACGGCCTTCCGGCGCCGAATGGGCAGGCATCGTGCTGATCGGGATCGCCCTGCTGAGCCTGAACTTCGGGGCGTATCGAGGCAAGCCTGCATGAGCCGCTTTGCCGCCCGGGCACCGATGATCGCAGGGCGCACGCCGGAGGTCTTGCCGGCTGCGTGACCGGGACGCGCAACGCAGCGAGCGCGTGGCGTCCGGACACAACCCTGCCGCCCGGACTTGTCTCGACACACCCCTGCCCGCCTGTCAGCATAGCCGCCCGATCTGTTACGGTTCATTCGAACCGGTGCATGCTGGCGCGCCCCGCTGGCGCCCGATTCGCCGGCACGCCACCGCATCCACGCCAAGCCCGTTCCGTCCGACTGGAGATCATCATGGCCGTCGCCCCCCTGCCCCGACCCGAAAGCATGCGCCTTGCTGTGATCGGCCTGGGTTACGTCGGGCTGCCGCTCGCGGTGGGTTTCGGACGCCACCTGCCCACCCTGGGTTTCGACATCAACACCGCGCGAATCGCGGAACTGAAGCAGCATCGCGACCACACGCTGGAAACCACGCCCGAGGAACTGCGCGCGGCCACGCAGCTCGCCTTCAGCACCGATCCCGCGGCCCTGAAGGCGTGCAACGTCTTCATCGTCACGGTGCCGACTCCCATCGGCCGCGCCAAGCGTCCCGACCTCACGCCGCTCAAGGGGGCCAGCCACACCGTCGGCAAGGCGATCGGCAAGGGCGGCGTGGTGATTTTCGAATCGACGGTGTATCCCGGCGCGACCGAGGAAGTGTGCGTGCCGATCATCGAGCAGGAGTCGGGGCTGACCTTCAACCGGGACTTCTACGCCGGCTACAGTCCCGAGCGGATCAATCCGGGCGACAAGCAGCATCGCCTCGACACGATCAAGAAGGTGACCTCGGGTTCGACGCCGGAGGTCGCCGAGTTCGTCGATGCACTGTACCGCCGGGTGGTGAGCGCCGGCACCCACAAGGCTTCCAGCATCCGGGTCGCGGAGGCCGCCAAGGTGATCGAGAACACCCAGCGCGACCTCAACATCGCGCTGGTCAACGAGCTGGCGCTGATCTTCCACCGCCTGGGCATCGACACGCTGGAAGTGCTGGAAGCCGCGGGCACCAAGTGGAACTTCCTGCCGTTCCGGCCGGGGCTGGTGGGCGGCCACTGCATCGGCGTCGATCCGTATTACCTCACCCACAAGGCCGAGGACATCGGCTACCACCCGGAAGTGATCCTCGCGGGACGCCGGATCAACGACAGCATGGGGCGCCACGTGGCCGAACGCGTGGTGCGCCTGATGCTGCAGAAGCGCATCAACGTGGCGGACGCCAGGGTGCTGATCCTGGGCCTGACCTTCAAGGAAAACTGCCCGGATCTGCGCAATACCCGCGTCACCGACATCATCGACGAGTTCCGCGCGTGCCACGCCGACATCGACGTGTACGACCCGTGGGTCGATCCGGCCGAGGCGAGGCACGAGTACGGGCTGGACCTGGTGCCCGAACTGCGTCCCCGCAGCTACGACGCGATCGTGCTGACGGTGGCGCACCACCAGTTCACCGCGATGGGCGCGGCCGCGCTGCGCGCACTGGGCAAGCCCGAATGCGTGCTGTTCGACGTCAAGAGCGTGCTGCCGCGCGACGCGGTGGATGGCAGGCTGTAAGGCGGCCCCATGCGCATCCTGGTCACCGGCGCGGCCGGATTCATCGGCGCGGCACTTTCGCAACGGCTGCTGGCACGCGGCGACGAGGTGCTGGGCATCGACGACCTCAATGCCTATTACGACGTGGGGTTGAAGCAGGCGCGGCTCGACCGTCTCACGCCGCGTCCGAACTTCCGCTTCGCCAGACTCGACATCGCCGACCGGCCCGCGCTGGAAAAGGCGTTCGCCGGATTCGGCCCGCAGCGCGTGGTGAACCTGGCCGCGCAGGCGGGCGTGCGCTACTCGCTGGAAAACCCCTACGCCTACGTCGAATCCAACCTGGTGGGCTTCATCAACATCCTCGAAGCCTGCCGGCACGGCAAGGTCGAGCACCTGGTGTATGCGTCATCCAGTTCGGTCTATGGCGCCAACCGCAAGCTGCCGTTCTCGGTGCAGGATTCGGTCGATCATCCGGTGAGTTTGTACGCGGCCACCAAGAAGGCCAACGAGCTGATGGCGCACACCTACAGCCATCTGTACGGATTGCCGACCACCGGCCTGCGCTTCTTCACCGTGTACGGTCCGTGGGGACGGCCGGACATGGCGCTGTTCCTGTTCACGAAGAAGATCCTCGCCGGCGAACCGATCGACGTGTTCAACCACGGCCACCACACCCGCGACTTCACTTACATCGACGACATCGTGGAAGGCGTGATCCGGACGCTGGACCGTGTGCCGGCGCCCGACCCCGCTTACGATCCCGTGCATCCGTCGCCGGCCTCGTCGTCGGCGCCGTACCGGGTTTACAACATCGGCAACCACACGCCGGTGCAGCTTTCGCACTACATCGAGGTGCTGGAACAGTGCCTCGGCCGCAAGGCCCGGAAGAACCTGCTGCCGCTGCAGCCGGGCGACGTGCCCGACACCTGCGCGGACGTCGCGGAACTGATGCGCGACACCGGCTACCAGCCCTCGACCCCGGTCGAGGAGGGCATCCGGCGTTTCGTGGAGTGGTACCGCGGCTACTACCGCGTCTGAGAGGCCTGGGCCCGCTGCCGGCGCGCGTGCCACCACGCCCGCACGGCGTATTCGACGCCGCCGATCAACTCGTGCAGCGCGACGCCCGCCCTCTGGACCGACTGGCCCTGCGGAATGAACGCCCCCGGCCAGAGCTGCAGGCGTGCGCTCGGCAAATCGCTGGGCCACGCGCAAGGCGCGAAGCCCCATGCCCGGAACGCAGCCAGTGCACGCGGCAGATGCATGCCCGAACTCACCAGCCAGATCCGTCTGGGCACGCGCGGCGACAGCGCCGCGACATCCTGCGCGTTCTCCCAGGTGTTGCGCGAGCGGTCCTCGATCTCGATGGAGGACTCCGGAACGCCCATCCGCGTGGCCAGGTCCGCCATCGGCACGGCCTCGCGTATCCGCCAGCCGCCGCCGCCCACGATCACCAGGCGCGCGTCGGGTATCCGCCGCCACAACGCCACGCCCGCGAACAGCCTTTGCAGGCTGCTCTGGTGCAGGGCGCCGTAATCATCGGGTGAACGGGGCGGGTACTCGAACCCTCCCGCCAGCACCACGATGGTGGTGGGCACGGGCGCCGCGCAGGTGCGCGCCGGCGGTACGCGCGCCTCCAGCATGCGCGCCAGCGTGTCGGCGCCCAGCGGCGTCATCACCGCCACCAGCAGCACCTCGATCACGATGGCCGCCCAGCGCACGCCGCCCGGCAGTCTGGCCCAGAACACCGCGAGCAACACCAGCAGCACCAGCGCACAAGGCAGCGGAGACGTGGCGTAGATCGGAAACGACATGCGCAGGTCCGGCCGGAGCAGATGCTAGCCCGCACCGGCCGCGAGCTTGCGCTCCCACGCCAGGGAGGTGCGCGCGATGAAATCCAGATCGTCGTGGCGGGGCTGCCAGCCGAGCACCTGACGGATCCTGTCCGAAACCGCGATCAGCGACGGCGGATCCCCCGCACGCCGTGGTTCCTCGACGAACGGCACCGGCGCGCCGTGCGCGCGCCCGACGGCTTCCAGCACTTCGCGTACGGAATAGCCGTGTCCGTAGCCGCAGTTGAGGGTGGTCGAGGCGCCGCCGTCGCGCAAATAGCGCAGCGCATCCAGATGCGCGCGCGCCAAGTCATCGACGTGGATGTAATCGCGCACGCCCGTTCCGTCCGGCGTGTCGTAGTCGGTGCCGAAGATGGAAAGCCGCGGACGCTTGCCCAGCGCGGCTTCGCAGGCGACCTTGACCAGCAGCGTCGCGTTCTTCGTGGATTGTCCGATGCGGCCCGCGGGATCGCAGCCGGCGACATTGAAATAACGCAGCGCGACGTAACGCGGACCGCCCGCGGCGGCCAGATCGCGCAGCATCCACTCGCTCATCAGCTTGGACGTGCCGTAGGGATTGATCGGCGCGGTGGCGGTGTCCTCGCTGGCCCGGCCGCCCTCGGGAATGCCGTACACCGCCGCGGTCGAGGAAAACACGAAGTGCCGGATGCCCGCATCCCGGCAGCATTCCAGCAGGTTGCGCGTGGCGCAGGTGTTGTTGCCGTAGTAGCGCAGCGGATCGGCCACCGATTCCGGCACGATGGTGCGCGCGGCGAAGTGCATCACGGTATCGACGCCATGCCCGCGCAGCACCTGCGACACCAGCGCCCGGTCGCCCACGTTGCCCACCACCAGGTCCGCGCCGAGCACCGCCTCGCGGAAACCGGTGGAAAGATCATCCAGCACGACGACCCGTTCGCCCGCCTCCACCAGTTGCAGCACCACGTGGCTGCCGATGTAACCGGCGCCGCCGGTGACCAGGATGGCGCGCTGCGCGGGCCTCTGCGGTGTGTTCACTTGTGCTCCCTTGCGCAGGTCCGCCGCGGAAACATCCGGCACGGCAAGGCCTGCCGGCCTGATGCGGATCCAAGGGTTGCATGGTACTCAAATGCCCTGCGCGTTCACACCCTCGACGAGAAGCGCGGCAGCGCTGCCGGAGGCGGGGTCATCGAGGCGCCCGGATGCCGCACGCCCTCGACAAACATGCAACGGCTCGTGCGTGGCCCGGGCTTCAATGGTGCCCGGCTTGACCTCGATACGCTCTCCAGCAGTTTTTTGAAGAAGCGCGGTCCTGCATTTTTCCAACGTCGCGAGTCCGCTTCGAGTTTCGATCGTGTCATCTCCGGTGGATTTACGGCCGTCCGGCAAACCGTCGAAGGGTTTTACGTTTTCATGGTTTTTCCGAATCTGCCCAACAGCCAATTGATTGAATCATCGCGATTTGTTGCCTTGGCACAAGGAATGCTTATTAACGCCGGTCGGAAAGACGACATCACGAACCGGGGAGAACATCACATGAATCTGTCGAGAAAACCCGTCGCATCCGCATTGGTCGCGGCTCTCGGGCTGCTGGCTGCCGGCGTTGCCAGCGCCACGCCGGTGGTGATGAACTTTGACCAGTTCAACGCCAACGGCGAATACGTCGACAATTACTACAACGGTGGTTGCAGCGGTTCCTACAACGGCGGTCCCACCCATTGCGGCGGCCCCAACTACGGCGTGGCGTGGTCGCAGGCGATCGCCGGCGGTGCGCCGAACGGGCTATTGAACAACACGGCCAACGAGCCCAGTTCGCCCAACGCGATGGTATTTCTGAATGCTTCCGCCGCCGTGATGAATGTCGCAGCGGGGTTCACCACCGGCTTTTCGTTCTATTACGCCGCGCCCTATATCGGCGGCTCGATTACCGTCTGGAGCGGAGAGGATGGAACCGGCACGCTGCTCGCCAGTTTGACGCTGCCCACGAATGGTGCCGACTGCGACGGTTTCACCCAGAACTACAGTTGCTGGTCTCCCATCGGCGTGACCTTTGCCGGTACGGCGGAGTCCGTGAACTTTGGCGGAACAGCGAACTACATCGTGTTCGACAACGTGACCTTGGGCTCCAGCATGCCGGGACACAACGTTCCCGAACCCGCCGCGCTGGGCATGTTCGGCTTCGGTGCATTGCTGATCGGCCTGTTCGCGGGTCTGCGCCGGCGTCTGGCCTGATCTGCCTTTCGGCCTCTTCGGAACGCGGACAACCCCCGGCAACGGGGGTTGTCCCTTTCGGCATGATCGCATTCCGTTGGGTCGCGCTTGCGCGATGATGATCGGCTAACGCGAACCGCGGGTTTCCGTTCCGGAAACCCGCGGCGGTTCATCGGTGTCCGGGCGCCCGCGTCAATCCGGATTCACCCGCCGCTGCCGGGTGCTCCGTTCAGTTCCTCGTACAGCTTTTCGGCCTGCTGCTTTTCCGGGAAACCGGCGTTCGATTTCCGCAGCGCGTCGAGTGTCGCGCGCGCGCCGGCGCGATCGCCGGTGCGTGCCTGCGCCACGGCCAGATGGTATTGGATGGTCGGGACGTTCGGCGCCGCCTTGGCCGCCTTCACGAGGATCGGCAGCGCGGTTCCGGCCTGGCCGGCTTCGACCAGCGCCCAGCCGTAGGTGTCCTGGATACCGGGCGAGGCGGGCGCGAGCCGGTACGCGCGCTGTGCCAGCGACAGTGCCTCGGGGTTGTTCTGCCCGGCATAAATCCAGGCGAGATTGTTGAGCGCGTCGATGTTGGAGGGGAAGGCCTTCAGCACCAGTTCGTACTGCTCTGCCGCCGCCGCGTTCTGCGCGTGATCGAGGTAGTACTGCGCCAGCAGCAGGCGCACCGTGGCGTCGTCGGCATGCTTCGCCAGCCAGTCGCGCAACACGCCTTCCGGTGCCTTGGCCCCGGCTGCCTGCTGCGCCTCGAAGCTCTTGATCACCAGCGGGCGGTCGTAGCCAACCTTCAGGCCCTGGGCGTACGCCTGCGCGGCCTTGTCCCACGACTTCTGCGTCATGTACAGGTCGCCTTCCAGCGCATAGCCCGCCGCCTGCGTGGCGGGCCGCTTCTGCAATGCCTGCGCCAGCGCGACCGCGCCCGGCAGATCGTGGTCCTGCAGCTTCAGGAACGCCAGCAAGGTTGCCGCCATCACCTGATCCGGATCGGCCTTGATCACGGCGGCGAGATTGTCCGCCGCGGCCCGGTTGTCCTTGTTGAGAATCTGCGCGCGCGCCAGATTGGTCCGGTACAGGGGCACGTCCGGCGCGAGTTTCACGGCCTGCTGCAGCGGTTCCAGCGCCTCGCGGTAATGTCCGGCATTGAGTTCCGAGGCACCCACCGTGTTGAGCGCCATCGGATTGCCGGGCTCGATCTGCGCCAGTTGTCGGGCGATGCCGGTCGCCTCGTCGAACTGGCCGCTTTCGCTGTACAGCACCACCAGTCCGACATAAGGCGTGGCGAATTTGGGCGCCGCGGCGATGGCCTGCCTGAACCACTTGATCGCGCCCGCCTTGTCGCCCCGTGCCGCCGCGAGCCGGCCGAGTTCGCTCATGGCTGCGGCGTTGTGCGGGTCCTGTTTCAACACCGTTTGATAGCGGCCGGCAGCTTCCCCGTAATGGCCTTCCATCGAGTCCAGGCTGCCGAGGCTCAGCAGGGCCGCGAGATTTTTCGGATCCAGCTTGAGGGCCTGCTCGTATTCGGCGCGCGCCTCGGTGAGCTTGCCGTCGGCGACCAGCGCGGTGCCATGCAGCAGATGCGCGGCGCTGTCGTCCGGATGCTTCGCGACATAGGCCGCGGCCGTCCTGACGGCTTCGTCCGGGCGCTTGCCGTTCACGTAGGCCATCACCAGCATCCGGTTGCGTTGCGCCTCGCTGGCCGCATCGCCGGCGGGCATCTGCTGCAGCAGGCTGATCGCTTCGGCCGCATTGCCGCTGGCGAGGGCCTCGCCGGCGCGCGCGAACGGGGAATTGCCTGCGCTGCCGGCTTCGGGGGCCTTGGCCTGCGGCGTGCCGGCACCTGCCGCCGCTTCCCGTTGCAGCAAAGCCAGCAACTCGGCGTCGGAAGCCGTGCCGGGCACCGCCGGCCGCAACGTGGCCAGCGCCTGTTCCGAGCGTCCCTCGCGGAAAAAAGCCAGCGCCAGCAACTTGCGGGCATCGGTGTTGCCGGGCTCGATGCCCAGCACGTTGCCGAGATACATCTCGGCCTGGCCGTAGTTGCCCTGCGCGTAATTGACCGCACCCAGCAGCATCTGCGCCTGCGCGTTGTCGGGCGCCACCTTGAGCACCTGCTGAAGCTGCGACACCGCATCGTCCAGATGCCCCTGCTTGTACAGCACCACGGCGTGCAGGTAGTGCGGATACGGTTGCTCCGGCGCCATTTTTTCCAGCGTCTCGATGCTGGCCAGGGCCTGATCGAGCTGGTTCTGCTCCGCCTGCGCGGCGGCGAGCCGGGCCAGCGTGTAATAGCGCTCCTGCGGCAGCCAGCCGGGATTCTTGAAATCCAGCACTTTCCGGTAATCCGATTCGGCCGTGGCGAAATCCCTGCTGTCGAACGCGAGATCGCCCTTGGCCGCCCACGCCTGCGGATTCTCCGGCGCCGCGGCGATGGCCTGCTGCAGGTACCGGCTGGCGGCATCCTGATCCCTAGCTTGGGCCGCCAGCCTGGCGAGCCCGACCAGCGCCAGCGGATCCTTGGGTTCCAGCTTCAAGGCGGCCTGATACGACTGCCGGGCCTGGTCGTACTGCTTCAGCCCGCGTTGCGCATCGCCGCGCAGCACCTGCACGCGCGCCTTCACCCGGGGCTCGAAAGGCTGATCGGGCGAAAGGGTTTTCAGCAGTTCGTCGTACTGCCGCGTCACCAGCAGCGCCTCGCCCATCGGCACCGCCCAGCTTGCTTCCGGCGCGCCGTTCTTCTGCGCGTTCTGCAATTCGTTCAAGGCATCCTTGGGGTTGCCCAGCATCAGCGAAGCCCGGCCCAGCAGCACCCAGGCCTCGCCGTTCCTGCTGTCGTGCTGCAGGACTTTCTTGGCTTCGATGTAGGCGGCGCGGTATTGCCCGCCGGCGAGGTACTTCTCGCCGGCCGTCACGCTGCCGTTGCGGCTGGCCAGGCCGCAGCCGGCCAGGAACAGGCCCGCGCCAAGCAGCACCAGCAGGCGGCGCACGGGCCGTCCATTCACTTCGATGATGCGCATGTCCTTACCCTCGCTATTCCCGCGACGCGCGCGGACTCATTCGGCATCCGCCGGCTTTTTCAATCCGTACTTTTCCAGAAGGTCGTACAGCGTCGGCCGGCTGACGCCCAGCAGGTCCGCGACCCGCGAGAGGTTGCTGCCGACCTTGGTCATGGCCCGCTGGATCGCGCGCTTCTCGGCCTCGCTGCGCACCTGGCGCAGATCCAGGACTTCCTCGCCGCCGCTCGCGCCGAGGTGAAGGTCATCGGGTCCGATCTGCTTGCCCTCTGCCATGATCACCGCGCTGTTGACCGTGTTCTCCAGCTCGCGCACGTTGCCCGGCCAGGGATAGGCCTCGATGGCCTTCAGCGCCTTGGCGGAGAACCCGCGCACCGCGCGGCCGTGACGGGCGGCGGCCTGCTCCAGGAAGTGCCGCGCCAGCAGCACCGCGTCACCCGTCCGGTCGCGCAGCGGCGGCAGCCGGATGCTGACCTCGCTGACGCGGTAAAACAGGTCCTCGCGGAAACGCCCCGCGCGGATCAGCGCGGGCAGGTCCTGGTGCGTCGCGCAGACGATCCGCACGTCCACCGGAATCGTTTCGCGGCCGCCGATGCGCTCGATCACGCGTTCCTGCAGGAAACGCAGCAGCTTGGATTGCAGCGCCGGCGGCATGTCGCCGATTTCATCGAGCAGCAGCGTGCCGCCGCCGGCCAGTTCGATCTTGCCCCGGGTCTGCCTGTGCGCGCCCGTGTAGGCGCCTTTCTCGTAGCCGAACAGCTCGGCTTCCAGCAGCGGTTCGGGAATGGCCGCGCAGTTGATCGCCACGAACGGCCCGTCGCGGCGCGCGCTCAAACGGTGCAGCGCGCGCGCGAACAATTCCTTGCCGGTGCCGGTTTCGCCCAGCAGCATCACGCTGGCGTTGGTGGGACCGACCTTTTCCACCAGCCGGCAGGCTTCGCGCATGGGCTGGCTGTGGCCGATGATGCCCTCGAGCGCCACCGACGACTGGCTCCGCAACTTGCGGTTCTCGGCTTCCAGTTCGTGCACCCGGAAGGCGCGGTCCACGATCAGGCGCAGCACTTCCAGATCGAGCGGCTTGGAACAGAAATCGAAGGCGCCGCTGCCGATGGCCTTGACGGCATTGTCGCGGTCGCCGTTGCCGGTGACCACGATGATCTTGGTGTACGGCGCCCGTTCCAGGAGCTCCGCGATCGTGGCGAATCCTTCGGACGTGCCGGCCGCGTCGGGCGGCAGACCCAGGTCCTGCAGCACCACCGCGGGCGCGTGGCGTTCCAATTGTTCCAATGCCGACGCACGGTCGCCCGCCACCACCACGTCGTGGTTCTCGAAACTCCAGCGCAACTGTTTCTGCAGTCCGACGTCGTCCTCGACGATCAGCAGACAACGCTTGGGCGTGTTCATGACGCCGCCCCCATTTCACCGACCGCCGCGGCATCGTCCGTGGCTGCGGCCAGCGGCAGGCGCACCGTGAACACGCTGCCGCGTCCGGGCGTGCTGGCGACATCGAGCGTGCCGCCCAGCGAGCGCACGTACTCGCGGGCCTGATAGGCGCCGATGCCCATGCCCTTGCTGGCCTTGGTGGTGAAGAAAGGCTGGAACAGGCGGTGGCGGATGAAATCCTCATCCATCCCGGCCCCGTCGTCCTCGATGTCGATCACGGCGTGCTCGGCCTCGCGTTTGAGCCTCAGCGTGACATGACCGTGTGCCATCGCCGCGTCCTGGGCGTTGCGGATCAGGTGCCCCAGCACCGCGGCGAGCTGCTCGGCATCGGCGTGCACCCACAGCGTTTCAGGCGAGGGCTCGTAAGCGGGTTTGGGCAACTGCGCGCTGCATTCGCCCAGCGCGCGTTCGATCACCGCCGCCAGCCGCACGCGGCCGGGCGCGGCCGGCGCCGCGCCGCCGCGCAACTGCTCCAGCAGGCGCGCGATGCGCCGCACCGAATTCGCCACCGTTTCCAGCATGTCGTCCACGAATGCCGGGTTGTGCTTGTGGCGCTCGGCGTTCTGCAGCAGCAGCGACTGCTGCGCCGCGATGTTCTTGAGATCGTGCATCAGGAACGCCGTCAGGCGGTTGAAGCCCTCGAACTGCCGCGCCTCGGCCAGCCGCCGCGCATTGGCGGCCTGCGCCAACGTGCCGGCCACCTGGCTGCCGGCGGTGCGCAGCAGATCGATGTCTTCCCAGTCGATCACGCGGCGCGCGCGCGCCTGCGCCAGCACCACGAATCCGATGAGCTTGTCCTCCAGCACCAGCGGCACCAGCAGCCACGCGCGCGGCAGGCCGGCCAGTTCGGCCGGGGCACGCAGGCGCTCGTCGCCCAGCGGCGGCGGCGCGGTCAGGTCGTAGATCCAGCGGCGCTCGCGCATGAACCCGAACGCGGGCCGGCCGGCCGCGAGTTTCAGGTCCGCAGGCACCGGCATGTTCCATTCGGCGGCGGGTGCGAAGACATCGGCATCGTCGCGCATGAACAGCACGCCGGCCGGGCTGTCCATGATCTGCGCCACGGCCCGCACCGCGCGCAGCGGCAGTTCCGTATCGCCGTCGCTGGCCGACAAGGTGGCGGTCAGGCGCAACCATTCCTCGCGGTAGTCGTGGCGGAAACTGAAGAAGTTCTTGTGCAGGAACACCCGCAGGCGTGAGCGCGCCTGCCCCGAACTGGCGAACACCAGCGCGGCCAGCAGCGCGAAGCAGATCAGCGTGATCTCCGCGACCCGGCCCCAGTCGCCGCCGTACAGGCGCACGTAGTAACCGCCCACCGCCGTGGCGATGATGTAGAACGCGATGACCATCAGGCTGGTGGAATAGAACACCGCGCCCCGCGACACGCCCACCTGCAGCGACCATTCCCGGTTGCGCGCCGCGGCCACGACCAGCAGCGGCACCAGCAGCGCATTCACCAGACCGCGCGCCGCCCACACGCTGGCATTGATCTGCTCGTAGAGCATCGCGTACGAGTACAGGAAGATGTCGTAGCCGAACAACGCGCCCAGCGCGATCACCAGGAACTTCAGGGCCCAGCGCTGTTCCGGCGCGACGTTGCGGTAAAGCTGCTCGAGAAACACCACGCCGATCAATGCCAGCATCAGCACGCCGGTCAGCGGCACGTTGACGCCGAACGGCAGCCAACCGGTCGCGGGCAGCAGGCAGTACAGCGCCAGCAGCACCCACAGCGCCTGCGCCGCGATGCGCAGTCCGCGCAGCGGTCCCGGCATCAGCCACGCGCCGAACAACGCAGCCACGAATGTCAGCCACGCGCCGTAGCGCAGCACTTCGGCCAGCAGCAGCCAGTGGACGGGCACGCTGTGCCGCCACTCCACGCCTGCAAGGAACACGCCCCACAGCACCGAGACCGCGCCGGCCGCGATCAGCAGCGCGCCGGTCCGCTGGCCGCGCCAGCTCGCCCCCAGCAGCACCGTCATCGCCAAAAACGCCGCTGCGGCGATCAGGTAACTGGCGATGATGATGGTGTGCATTGCTTCAAAGCCCCTGCCGCACAGCCCGATTGCCCTGCCCGCAAGACTCGCGTGCGCTCACGGGCTCACGCGCGTCCCGCCGCCTGCCGGCCGTCGGGCACGGTCATCGCCGCTTCCCCGGCGGCATCGGCCGGCACGGCCAGAAAGCGGGCGCGGATGTCGGCCACCACGCGTCCGGCGGTGTGCCCATCCCACAGGTCGGGCTTGCGCCCGTGCGTCCAGCGGCCCGCGAGGATGTCTTCCACTATCCGTTCGAGCGCGGCGGCGGTCACCAGCCGGTTGGTTCCCTGGGTGACGGTGATCGGGCGTTCCGTGGTGGTGCGCAGGGTGAGGCACGGGATGCCGAGATAGGTGGTTTCTTCCTGCACGCCGCCCGAATCGGTGATGGTCAGGCGTGCACCGCAGACCAGGTTCATGAAATCCACGTAGCCCAGCGGCTCGACGATATGCATCCCCGGCGCCTGCGCGAGTTCCGCCCACAGGCCGAAGGCTTCCAGATTCTTGCGGGTGCGCGGATGCACCGGAAACACCAGCGGCAGCCGCGCGGCGATGTCGCCCAGTTGCCGGGCCAGCACCGCCAGCGCCGCCGGTTCATCCACGTTGGATGGACGGTGCAGGGTGACCACGCCGTAGCCGCGCTCCTCGAGGCCGAGCCGTTGCCGCTGGCCGCTCGCCCTGATGCGCTCGCGCATCAGTTCGTAGGAATCGATCATGATGTTGCCGACGCGCGTGATCTTGTCCGGCGCCACGCCTTCGGCGGCGAGGTTTTCGTCCGCATCCGGCGACGGCGTCCACAGGATGTCCGCCACCGCGTCCGTCACCAGCCGGTTGATTTCCTCGGGCATGTCGCGGTCGCGGCTGCGCAGGCCGGCCTCGAGGTGAGCGACCGGAATGCGCAGCTTGGCGCCGACCAGCGCGCAGGCCAGCGTGGAGTTGACGTCACCGACCACGATGACCAGGTCCGGCCGGTCCTCGTTGCAGGCGTCCTCGTAGGCCAGCATCACCCCGGCGGTCTGCGCGGCGTGACTGCCGCTGCCCACGCCCAGGTGCACGTGCGGTGACGGCAGCTTGAGGTCGCGGAAAAACGCGTCGGACATGTTCGCGTCGTAGTGCTGGCCGGTGTGCACCAGCCGCAGGCTGCACCACGGCTGTCCGTGCAGGGCATGGAACAGGGGCGCGACTTTCATGAAATTCGGCCGCGCGGCCGCGATCAAGTCGATCCTGAGTCGTCGCATCAATCCAGCCCCCCGTCCTTCCCTTCGTCGCTGCATCGAGTGTACCAGCGGCTTCCGCCATCCCCGGGTGACTCCCCCGCGGGTCCGCACGTCCATCGTTGGCTGGCAGCGATGCCAAAAAAATGGCCCGCCGGCGTGGCGGGCCATGGATTCAAGCCGTGGCGAATCCTCAGGAGAGTGCGGCCCTTTTCAGGCCTTCAGCGAACGGCGGCGCATCGCCGCGAATCCGCCGATCAACAGCACGCCCAGTCCGAACATGCCCAGCACCGCGGGTTCCGGTACCGGATGCACCGATTCCACCAGCACGATGAAGTCGTTGTAGTCCAGGTCCGAATTCCCGAACGCCTGGTCTTCCCAGGCCAGCAGCCACTCGTTGGAAAGGAACGTGCCACTGGTATTCCCGGTCTTGAGGGTGGTTTTGTTGTTACCCTCGTAGGCCACCATGTGCGGCATCCCGTTCGGATACGTGTTGCCGCCAGGCTGGTTCATCTTCGCGTCGGAGAAAAAAGTGGGCGCGCCGTTGTCGGTACTGAGGTAATAGCCGAACAGGTTGGTCACGCCGAAATGCGCCGACGTCTGGCCCATGAAATTACCGCTGGCGTTGAAGTAGGCCGCCGTGTAATTGCCATTGCCCAGATTGATCAGCGTGGTATGCCAGCCTGCACCCGCGGGGCCGCTGAACAATTGCAGATAGTTGCTCGGGTTGCTGGGGTCGAAAATGCCGAAGCTGTTGTTGTTGGCATTGCCCGCAATTTCCAACACGATCTTGTTTTCGCTTGCGCCGGTCGCACCCATCGACCAGAAGGCACTGGGGACGACCTGCTGGGTGTACGGGTTGTAACTCGGTCCGCTCGTCACGATGCTGTGCGAGTTGTGGTTGGGGGAACCCGGGGCCGCAAGAATGTTGACGAGACCGGTGCCGGGACCGTCCTGGCCGTACGGCGCGATGCAGACCGGCGCACCCTGGGTTTGAATCCCGGTGGCCGGCGCGGTCGGGCAGGGTGTCGCAAAGGCCTGACCCGCAAACAGGGCCGTGATGGCCAATCCGACCAGCCCGACAGATTTGATGGTGTTCATGGTGTAGCTCCCGAAAAAGGTTTACTGCAGAAGGGGTACCGCAAAACGAGCACGCATCCCCTCTAAAGCACTTCGCATGCCAACTCTATAACTCATTGATTTCAAATAAAATAATAGGCAGAATCGGTCGGAAAAACGGGAAAAATGTAAAGTCTTCCGACAGTTCAGGCGGAGCCGGTTTCGGGCCCGCGGGCCGGAGCGGGGGCGCCGGCTCCGGTCCGACGGCAAATCCGCTTTTTCTTGCTCCCGTAGTGAAGCTCTGAACAAATCCATCCCGGATTTGTCAGAGCAAGCCGAATTCGGTACACGTCCGAATTCGGCTTCGCCAATCAAGCACTTACAGCCCATGCGTGCTTGATTGGCGGTCGGCACATCCCTGTGCCGCATGGAAACTCTGATCAATCAGAGTTTCCATGGCTGCTGAAGCGCCGGACCGGCAACGCGAGGTTGTAAAGAAATCCGGCATCCGCCGAGGCCGAACGCGGCGCTGGCGGGATTCGAAAAAGGACAACCCCCGTCGCCGGGGGTTGTCCGTGCAAGCAAAGGGGGCGGCGGTCAATCCGACCGGTGCCGGCGCAGCACCAGCAGCAGGCCCACCAGCAGGACACCGAAACCGAAGATGCCCAGCGCGGCCGGTTCGGGAACGGTGTAGAGGATGAAGTCCGCCCCCAGCAGGATGTTGCCGTCGTCGCGGCCGCTCTGATTGCGCAGGCTGGGCGTCACCCAGATGTCGGTCACGCCGAGCAGATCCTGGTCGGTGAAGTTGAACGAGCAGGTAGCCGGATGGCCCGTGCCGCCGAAGTCGGTGCAGCTTGCCAGCAGGGTCGGCGTGCAGGCGCCGCCCACCGTGCAGGCAGCGCCCAGCAGGTAACCGGTTTCATCGCCGCCGGGATAACCGATCCCATTCACCGAGGAGAGATTGACCGTCAGGCTGCTCCAGCCGGTGAGATCCTTGATGTTCAGGTCGATCATCTGCCACGGCGTGGTGCCGATTTCCTTCTGGCTGCACGCGTTGTGGGTGGGATGCTGGTTGCAGGCGACGCCCAGACCCGTTTCAGCGGGGGTCGAGGCCTTGTAGGTCATGACGGCGGCGGTCCACGCACCGCTGTCGTATTCCCAGGCGGTGAGGTTCAGGATGCCATGGGGATCGCCGATCACGGGCGAGTCCCAGCTATGGCTGCCGGCGGCGTTCTGGAGTCCCACATGAATGGGTATGGCTTGCGCCGAGAAGGCCGCCAGGCCCAGGAGTGCACCCAGACCCAACGTCATGGATCGCAGCAGGGAGTTGCGCATGGTGATCACCGGTATGCCGTGAACAAGCTTCCCTGGCAACGGAAGTCCTTCGTGGATTCAAGGGCCGCAGCCCTTGATCGTGAAATGAGGGGCATATTGCGTGCCAAGATCGCAAGCGGTTGATTTACCTTGTCCGTCATCGAGACGATCGGGATTTTCATCCCGAAAACGTAAGGTTTTTCGACGCTGATGATGGGCCGCGGACATAAATCCGCCCCATTCATTTTTCCGGCCAGTGGTCATGCGTTTTTCCACCACGAATTCGCGCCCTCGATCGGATTGACTAAGCGATGGCCGGAGCCCGCCGAATGGACCCCACGATTTCGCGATGCCGCACGGACGAAAGCCCGTCGCGGCTTTCGACGGCGTCGATCGTTCGATGCTCCGCAAGGCGTCGCCTGAAAGTGCCGGAAAGTCCTGATCTGTGATCGGCCATCCCGACGCTGCCATTCGACCGCCGTTGAAAGCGGCTTGCACGGGTTCCTGCAGGGGTACAGACTGCGCCGGTAAGTCGCGGGCTCGCGACGGGGGGCGGTCGCGTGAAGGCAGCAGTGTTTTTCAGCGAGCTCAGGCGGCGCAACGTGTATCGCGCCGGCGCGTTCTACGCGGCCGCGGTGTGGGCGCTGGCACAGGGACTGGCGCAGTTGCTGCCGCTGTTCGGCGACTACAACTGGATCGCGCGCGGGTTCGTGATCGCCTGCGTGATCGGCTTTCCGTTCTGGCTGGCATTCGCCTGGTTCTACGAGATCACGCCGACCGGCTTGAAGCGCGAAAGCGAGGTCGCGCGTGACGACTCGCTCACCCGCGCGACCGGCAGGAAGATCGACCGCTGGATCATCGCCGTGCTCGCGATCGCGGTGGTGCTGCTGGTCGCCAATACGCTGACGCGGCGCCGTGAAACCGCCGGCGCCATCGACGCCGGGAGCTTGCAGGCGCAGTTTGCGCAGATACCGGACAAATCCGTCGCCGTGCTGCCTCTCGCCAACGAAAGCGGCGATCCCAGACAGGAATACTTCTCCGACGGCCTGTCCGAAGAGCTGATTTCCGACCTCACCCAGATCGACGGATTGAAGGTGATCGGCAAGTATTCCAGTTTCAAATTCCGCAACAGCAGGGACAGTCCCGCGCAGATCGGCCTCGCGCTGGGCGTGGCCCACCTGATCCAGGGTTCGCTGTTCCAGCAGGGCGATCGCATCCGCGTCACCGTCGGCATGATCCGCGCCGCCGACGGCCGCAGCGTGTGGTCGCACAGCTACGAGGCGCAACTGCGGGACGTGTTCGCGATCCAGTCGCAGATCGGCCACGCGGTCGCCGCCGCGCTCAAGATCAAGCTGCTGGGCCAGCCGCTGGTGTCCGACGACAAGCCGCCGAGCGGCAACGTCGAAGCCTACCAGCTCATGCTGCAGGGACACGCCCTCGTGCAGCGCCAGACCGAGGCCGGCTTCCGGCAGGGCGTCGCGCTGTTACGGCAGGCGCTCAAGCTAGATCCCGGTTACGCCTATGCCTGGGGCGTGCTGTCCACCGCGCTGGTCAATCAGGGACAGATCACGCTGACGGGCGATGCCCGCGAGCAGGCCTACGCGCAGGCGCGCGTGGCGGCGGACAGGCAGCAGGCGCTGGCGCCAGACGCCGCGGAGACCTACCTCGTCCGCGGTTATCTGCTGTCGAACGTCGACAACGATCCGCCGGGCGCGCTGGCGCAATTCAAACGCGCCTCGGAGCTGGCGCCGAACAACGGCAGGGTGATGACTTTCCTCGCCTACGGACTCGCGACCGTCGGACAACTGGAGCAGTCGGCCGACCTGTTCCGCAAAGCCATCGCCACCGATCCCCTGCACGCCTACCAGTACGCGAGTCTGGCCAGCGTGCTGCTGGGCCAGCGCCAGCTCGACGCCGCCGAACAGGCGACCCGCAAGGCGCTCACGCTGCAACCCGATTATCCGGGCCTGTACGTGATGCTGGCGCAGATCGACATCCTGCGCGGCGATGCCGCCGCCGCCCAGCGCGACGCAAAACAGGAAACCGATCCGGTGCTGGGGCCGTGGGTACGCGCGATGGCGCTGCAGATCGGTCCCGACCGCGGGCAGGCCGATCTGGCGTTGCATGATTACGTGGCGAAGTACGGCCACACCGAACCCTATTTCGTCGCCGACCTGTATGCGTTGCGCGCCCAGCCCGACGCGATGTTCGACTGGCTGCAACACGCCCTCGCGCAGCACGACCCGGCGATTTTCAGCCTGCTGTTCGATCCCTTCCCGCTCGCCTACCGGCACGATCCGCGTTTCGCCGCCTTGTGCCGGCAAGCGGGCTTGCTGCCGCCGAGCCCATCGCCGTTGACGGGCAGCGCGGGCTGAGCGATCGACGCCAGGGCCGCGGGGCGTCGCGGAACCGCGATCACGGATCGATCCATCGGATTGTCCGGACCTCGCTCCGGTGATGTCGCGACGATCACTCGCGGCCGTGCCGGCGCGGCTGCGGTCCTGATTGTCGAGCGCGTCCACGCGCACCTCGCCCTGCTTCGAATGTGCCGCATTCCACCGAACGGCATGCCAAACATGCACGGGTTAGTCAAGGCGTGGTGGACTTCACAATTCATCGCGAACTCATATGTGTAAGGTACTTTCCCCGCTCATGAAGGAATCCGGCGGCATCGCCGTTCCGACATAGCACTTGAAGATCTCGAACAGGGTGGCGTGACCCCTCGCGGGCCACGAAGGGGGATCTTTGTGCCCTTGAAACCCGTGGCGCAGAACGGGTCAGGGGGTTTGTCATCCGACGCGAAGCTAGGGAAATGACCGTGAATACGAACCGGCAATCACCAACGTCGAATCGGGGGACCCGCCTTTTTCGGATGGCCGGAAAACGGATGGGTGCCTACTGGGGATGCGTCCTGCTGTTGGGCGCGGCGCAGGCACACGCAGCAGCGGTGGTCACGGACTACGCGGTCAGCCTGGCCCCGCAAACGCAAAGCAACGTTCCGGTCACCTTCGGGCAGGTCTTCAAGGACGGTGATGTTCCCGCCGGCGCGACCTTGACCGCCAGCGTCAACGGCCAGCCGGTGACCCTGCAGGTGGATGCCAAGGCGACCAACCCGGACGGCAGCCTGCGCCACGCGGTGCTGACGGCGCTGGTTCCCTGGTTGCCGGCCGGTGCAAAGCTGCCGCTTGCGCTCGGCACGGGATCCGATTCGACGGGCCAGGGCAATCCGGTCACGCTGTCGCAACTGCTCGCGACCAATTACAACGCCGGAGTGGCGATCAGTCTTGGCGGCAAGACCTACACGCTGAGCGCGCGCGGTCTCTTGCAGGCGGCCGCGAATGCGAATGCCTGCGCGCCATGGGACACCCAGTGCAACACCTGGCTTTCCGGTCCGCTGGTCAGCGAGTGGGTGGTCAACGGCCCCGTGACGGCAGCCGACGGCACCACCAATCCCAGCCTGCAGGTCTTTTTCGCGGTGCGCGCCTACGCCGGCACCACGCCCGGCAGCATCGGCTTCGTGCGCACCGACATCATCGTCGAGAACACCCGTGCGTTCTCGCCGCAGGCCCAGCCGCAGTACACCGCGACCCTCACTTCCGGCAGCGCCAGCTACACCAGCCCCGCGCTCACCCAGTACACCGCCACCCGCTGGCACAAGGTGCTGTGGTGGAACAACGCCCAGCCGCAGGTTTATCTGCAACAAGACACCCGGTACATCCAGGCCAGCAAGGCCGTCTCGCAATACATGCCGCTGACGCCCGACGAATCGTTCCTGGGCAGCCTGCGCCAGTTCTGCGCGCCACTGGATTATTGCGACCAGACGCAGGCGATGGGCACCACCGGCGCCCAGGCCGCGATCGGCCCCCTGCCGCGCTGGACCAGCGTGTACATCGTCGATCCCGACGTGCGTGCCTACAACTGGATGCTGGCCAACACCGACGCACTCGGTGCCTACAGCATCCATTACCGCGATCAGGCCACCGGCTGGCCGGTCAGCATCCAGAAACACCCTTACGTCACGATCATCAACTGGGTATCGGCAAACGGTCTTGCACAGCAGAACAGTCCGCTGGGCGCACAGTACAAGGCGGATCTGTTGCCAAACTGCGCCAACAATGCGGTGATTACTGGCTGCACGGCAGGCTCGTACGGGACAGGCAATCCCGACGCGTGGGACAACGCCCATCAGCCGTCGGAGTCGTACGTGCCGTACATGGTGACGGGCGATTACTACTACATGGAAGAACTGGCCTTCGGGGCCTCACACAACGAAATCTGGTCGAACGAGGGTTACCGCGGATTTTCCCAAGGCTTGATCGACCGTTCCCACGGACAAGTGCGTGGCAAGGCCTGGGTGCTGCGCGAAATGGCCGACGCGGCGTACCTTCTGCCGGACCGCCATCCGCTGAAGGCCGAGTTCAACGCCGACGTGAATAATGCGCTCGCCGATTGGAATGCAAAATACAGCAACAATCCGAACGCCAATCCCCTCGGTGTGATGAATGATGGCGTCGTTTACAGCTTGAATGGCGGTACCAACAACGCCATGGCCCCCTGGCAGCACAATTTCCTGATCTGGTCGGTGGGTCACGCGGCGGAGCTCGGGTTCACCGGCGCGGTTGCATTCCGCAACTGGCTGGCGAAATTCGAGATCAGCCTGATGACCGACTGGCTGAACAATCCAACCCAAGGCTACTGCTGGCTGGAAGCTTCTGCCTACAACATCCAGGTGGAGAACACGTCCGGCAACTGGTTGCCTTCCTTCAACGCGGTGTATCAGGCGACATTCCCGACACTTGCGGGGCAGTCCTGCAACTCACCGGCGATGGTCGCGGCGATGGGACAATTGCAGGGACAACCGTGGCAAGCCGGCGCAATGCTCGGCTATCCGAATTCCGCCACAGGCTTTCCGGCCAACTTCCAGATCGGCCTGGCAGCGGCGGCTGACAGCGGCTTGCCTAATGCCCAAGCGGCTTGGAACCTTTTCGATTCCCGCAGCGTGAAGCCCTCGGGCAGCACCGCCTACAACGACTACCCCAACTTCGCGATCGTGCCGCGTTCACTGACCAACACACCCGTTGGCCCGATACCGTTTCTCACGCCCGATACCCCGGTGGCTCCACGCACATCCGTCCAAACGGCTCCTTCCACCGAATATGCCGAACCCGCTGCCCGGCAACAGACCCCCGTGAATCCGCCGGCTCCGGCGTCCGCGAAGGAATCCGGATCGCTTCTGCAGCGACTCGACCCCGACCGCACGGTTCTGCGCTTCCTCGACGCATGGCGCATCGCCTGGTCGAACTTCGTGATCCCCCGTTTCCTGCTGCCCGGCGCAGCGGTCAATGCAACCCAGCCGGCGGTGCCCAAGCCCGAATCGAGCCGGCAAACTCCCATCAGAGCCACGTCTTCTGCCCAAGGGTTCCAGCTCTCGACGGCCGGGCCTGCGGCTTTCCAGCCTCGCTCACTTCGGCCCATCGACGCCGACTTGAACTGCCCTGCTTCCGGAGGGGACCGCCCGACCCAATCGGCATGCGCCCGCCAGTGAGGGCTGCGGCAAACGAATTGGCCGATAGACGAACGGATGTCAGCGGCTGGTGATACAGAACACGAGCAGAATCGACCCTGCCCCGGCCATCCAGCCAATCGACATCGCGAGCAGAAGCGGGCCGATCCTGGCGTTCCTCAACCGCCAGCACAGATCGGTCAGCAACCACCACAGGCCCGTAAAGACAGCCAGCGCGAACACGCCCCAGCCCAGATGACCGGATGTCCAGAAGAAGTCGCTCACGGCGGCGGCAATCCTTCGGCCACCGCGGTCTCCCCCGCCCGGACCCGTTCGCCCGTTCGCACCAGCAGCTTTGCCGTGGCGGGCAATTCGAGCACCACCGTGCTGCCCAGCAAGATCCTGCCTATCCGCTGTCCACGCTCGATCTCGTCACCCTCGTTCACCCACACCTCGATGCGTCGCGCCGCCAGGCTGGTGATCAGGCGTACCGCGATTTCGCCGGTCGAGGTCGCAAGCACTATGCGCTTTTGCACCGGGCAGGGCTTGTCCCGCAGGAACGCAAACTCGCGGCCCTCTCCGTCCATGAAATCCTCCCCGTGTGACGTCACGCCGAGCACACGGCCCGCAAGGGGACTGCGTTGCACGTGCATGTCCCAGAAACTGAGCGCGATCACCAGATAGCGCACTCCGCCGCGCACCTCCGCACCGGTCAGCAGGCCGTCGGCGGGAGCCAGCACCGCCGTACCAGGCGGCGGCACACGTTCCGGATCGCGGTTGAAGTACCGCAGAAAAGCCGGGTGGAAGCGCCCATCCGCCAGCCACCCCCGAATCTGCGCCTCGGGCCATCGCCTGCGCGGCGGCAGCCAACGCCGGATCAACGGGGATGGATAGGGAAAACAAGCCACCCAGGCCGCCAATGCGGCGATCAATGACAACAACACCGCCGCTTGTATGATCAAAACGATCATGCTTCCGTCTAACCATCAAAGATCATGCACGTTGCGCAGCACGTATTCGAAAGTCTACGCGTGCAGGGCATAAACTTTTCCTGATCGCCGATCTTCCAGTTGATGCTCGATGCTGGAATTGTCAAAACTGTATCCAAGCATCCTGATATCGTCGGCATAGACATCCGCAACGATATTTCTTGTTTGCTTGTCGTAATGATCGGCATACAGGGAATGCGTGCTTTCATTGGATTTTGGCAAACGGCAATCCAGGCCCATGCGATTGGCTATGTACCTGAAATCATCATTCAGGTTTTCGAAAAAAGCAACAAAATCCAGCGCAACCCTTTCCCTTCTGTCCAGCATGAAATGATATTGCGGGCGGAAGTGGTACCACCTCCATATGTTGCTTCTGTTCACCCACCCGTGCACGAATGCGTCAAATCCTCGAAATTCAGAAAGCTCGCGCTCGAAAAAATTCCGGTCTGTACTGCCAAAGCCGCCATCCCTCAAGTAAAAGTACGCGGACACCAACCGATCCCAGGGATTTCTCACGATCGTGAACTTGAAATAATCCATGATGCATCTCGGCTCGAAAATATCCAGATATTCGTCGAGTGTCGTATGGCCGCCGGCCAAATTGCCGAAAAGCGCCTTTGCAACCGAGACGCCAGCGCACTTGGGGATGTGCACGAAGATCGATCTTTTGTCATCGAAAGGCTTGTATGAGTAGCCTTCGTCCGTGGTTACCGACCGCATGCGCTGCTGTTCAGCAAAGCGGCAGCCACGGGTGCGCTTGTAATCCCACCTTCTCAACTGCAGGTACATCTGCAATGGCAGCAGGTCCAGCAGCGCTTTTGCCCTTGACGAATGCATTTCAATTCGTGCCAGTCCGTGAGCAACGCAGCGGATCCCCGGAGGTCAAGAGCCGGGAATCGAACGTGGGACGATCGCAAAGTTGGGATAGTTGTTGTAGCCCTTCGGGGGCACGGGTTTGATGCTGCGCGACTCGAAGATCCGCCAAGCCTTGACCGCACCGGGCAACGTGCTGTCGGCCGCCGCGGCGAGGCCGATCTGGAAATTGGCCGGGAAACCCGTGGGCGATGCGGGGTAACCGCCCATCTCCCCTCGCTTTCGCGGACGCTTGTCACGCCGGGCAATGGCTTCCACCATGGACCGGGAATCACACGCTTGCCCCACCAACGACGGGAACGTCATCGCGTACACAGCGCTGAACGACGGCAGCCAACTCCCCGTCACATCCTTTACCTGGATGCTGTATGCGGAGGCCTCCAGCCAGCAGTAGCCCCGGGTTGGATTGTTCTGCCAATCGGTCATCAAGCCGATCTCGAATTTCGCCAGCCAGTTGCGGAATGCAGCGGCGCCGGGGAACCCGAGCTCCGCGGCGTGGCCCGCCGACCAGGTCAGGAAGTTGTGCTGCCACGGTGCCATGCCCACGTTGGGGTGACCATTCACCGGATAGACAGCGCCCCCATCCAGCACCCCTAGCGGGCTTGCGTTCGGGTTGTCGGTGTATCGCTTGTTGAAATCCGCCAGTGCGTTGTTGACATCGGCATTGAACTCGGCCTTGAGCGGATAGCCATCCGGCAGGAGGTACGCGGCATTGGCCATCTCCCTCAGCACCCACGCCTTGGCGCGTACCTGGCTGTGGGAAGCATCGATCAGCCCCTTCGAATATCCCCGATAGGACTCGTTGGACCAGACTTCGTTGTGGGAAGCCGCGAACGCCAGTTCTTCCATGTAGTAGTAGTCGCCCGTCACCATGTACGGCACGTACGACTCGGCCGGCTGGTGGGCGTTGTCCCACGCGTTCGGGTTGCCCGTGCCGTACCACTCATCGGTACAGCGTTGGGTGAGCACTGAATCGCGTACACAGTTGGGCAACAGGTCCCGTCGATAAAGTCGCGCATCGGAGCCCGCACCCGCCGCGTTCCTGTGTGCGTCCCTCCAGTTGGCGATGGTCACATAGGGATGTTTCGCGATGCTGACCGGCCAGCCGGTGGCCTGATCGCGGTAATGGATGCTGTAGGCACCGAGTGCGTCGGTGTTGGCCAGCATCCAGTTGTAGGCACGCACGTCGGGATCGACGATGTACACGCTGGTCCAGCGCGGCAGCGGGCCGATCGCGGCCTGGGCGCCGGTGGTGCCCATCGCCTGCGTCTGGTCGCAATGGTCCATTGGCGCGCATGACTGTCTCAGTCCGGCCAGGAACGGCTCGTCCGGCTTCAATGCCATGTAGCGCGATACTGCCATGCTGTTCTGGATGTACCGGGTGTCCTGCTGCAGATACACCACGGGCTGCACGTTGTTCCACCACAGTACCTTGTGCCAGCGGGTGTAGGCGTATTGGGTGAGCACGGGGCTGGTGTAGCTGGCACTGCCCGAGGTCAGGGTCGCGGTGTACTGCGGCTGCGCCTGCGGCGAGAACGCACGGGTGTTCTCGACGATGATGTCGGTGCGCACGAAGCCGATGCTGCCGGGCGTGGTGCCGGCGTAGGCGCGCACAGCGAAATAGACACGCAAGTCCGGGTTGGTAGCCCCGCTGGCGGACGTCAGGGAGCCGTTGACCACCCATGCACCAACCAAAGGGCCAGACAGCCACAGGTTGCAAGTCGCTCCCCACTGTTTGCAGGTGCCGGCGCTGTTTGCGGCCATCAACAAGGCGCGCGCACCAATCGTGTAATGGGTACCGTTGATGTCAAGCGATGCCGTCGCGTCATAGTGCGACGCCAGAAGCCGTGCAAGTGTCACGGGTTCGCGCGCAGCTGGCCGAGAAGCAGTGGAAATCGTCAGCGCATCATTCGCACCGCCGGCAAGCGCGGGAATGAGCACGGTCAGCACCGCATGACGCAGGCTGCCGTCGGGGTTTGCTGCCTTGACATCCACCTGCAACGGGACGGGACGTCCCTGCAACGTCGCCGTCAAGGATTCCCCCTTGGCCACATCACCGGCCTTGAAGATCTGGCCGAAGGTGACCGGGACGCCGGTTTGCACATGCCGCGTCTCACTGATCACATGGTTGGTCACGATGGTTGCGGCATTCGCCGCATTCAGATACAGGCTAACCCATGCAGAAAGCAATGCCAGCCACCGAATCCTGCTGGCGCCAAAACCTGAGGCGCGACGCCGGGCATCGACTGTCGAGGCAGGTTCGAAAACGCGGGTACGGCCATGCACGGTTGCGCACCTCATCGCCCACTCGCCGTCGGTACGGGAAACGATCTTGGAGTACCTGCCATGGCAACGCCTCAACAAATGAGCAGAGTTAACCCGGCGATCCATTGCCACCGCGATATTTGGGCCACAGCAGCTTGCGTGAAAACAACAAATATTTGAAGGTATGCGGCGGCTGCATACTGGCGAGATGATAAAGCCATGCCCGCCATGGATCGCCTCGCATCAAGCTCACCATCGCCAGCACGTGCAGGATGTTGTGATATTTGCTGTTCGCTCTGGCACGCACCTTCCGGCTCGCCCGGCTGTCCGTACGAATGGACCGCATCAGCTCCAGCGCCGCCTTGTCCTGTTGCAGCTGCTTGGACATGGAGCCCGGCGTATCGTGATAAAGCACCGTAGGTACGTCCATGAAATGCAGCCGCTTGTTGGCGGCACAGATTTCATAGGCGAGGCGGGTCCATTCCATGTAGCTCCAATCTCCGGACATCATGTCGGGAGGGATGCTTTTCGTGCGACACACGAACGCGCCCGGTTGAAGCCAACTGTCTTCCAGCAGGCTGAGTGCAGGATCTCCGGTTTTCAAATGGTCGGCGATGTGAATGAGCTCGGACAACTTGCCGTCCGCTTTTACGAAGTACCCGTTGCTTATCACCACGTCGCAATCCGGATGACTCTCGAGCCAGTCCAAGGGCTCCCGCAGGGAGTCCGGAATCAATTCATCGTCATCGTCCAGATAGGCGAAAAAATCCGCCGTCACGAGCCGCCTGCCTTCGACCTTGGCTATTCCTGCCGAAGCCTGCACCACACGATGCAGAAGGACTTCGGACCGGTTTTTCAGCAATTCCAGCGTGCGGGGATCGCCGCGATCCCCATTGACGACGACGATCGGGCGCGCCTCGACACCTTTCTGGCTGCGTATGCTGTCCAGGGCCCGGAACAGCAGGTCGGACCGCCGCGCGTCCGCCAATGTACGAACGATCACGTCAACGGATAACTTCGATGCAACCGATTGGCGCTGCCTTTCAGCCACGACACCCTCCATGGCATGCACATTCCGCTTCATGAAATTGAAATGCGTGCAGTGCCTTGTTGCGCGCCGTGGTGGCGACGCCATCGGCTATGGAAGCAATTGCCATCATGCTCGTCCGGTAACCGGCCTGCACACAAGATTGAAAAACGAGTGCCGTCACGCAATGACCATCATCGTGTCAGCCCGGTTCTGATCGTTCCTAACCGGATACGCATTGCTGACAGCGCATTTTTGATTTCGGATGACATCGGGTGCTTGAACAGGAAAATCCCCGACAGCCATGCTGCGCCCGCACCCGCCGTGGCAACGAAGAACGCGGCTATATAGTGACTGACGGAAGACTCCCCCCACAGCAGCAGGACTGCAGCGGGGGCAAGACAGGTAAAAACCGTCAGTGCCGCACTGGGCTTCAGCGCATCCATCAATGGACCAAGCTTGAGCACTTCATATCGGCCAAGTTTTCGGTAATACAGCGTGATCGCAACCACGTAAACCAGAATCTGCGAGGCCGCTACCGCCGCGAGGCTGTAAAACGCCGCGAGCACGGCCAACACGAGCCGCGCCAGCTGGTACTGGATCTCGATCCGCGTAACTTCGCGATAGCAACCTACTGCGGTCAAAAGACCATTGCATTGATAAATCAGCGTTCCCAGGATTGCTGCACCGCATAGCCAGCGCATGAGCGGCACGGAGGCGTCCCACTGGCTGCCGAACGTGATCCGGATGATCGGGTACGCCATGAGGGTGCAAAACGCGAAGAAAGGCCAACAGATCCCTGTCATATAAACAAGGGATTTCTTGTACAACTGCGGCGCAGTGTTGCTGTCCCGATGCTCGCGTGCATAGGCCGGAAATGCCACGGTGCCTATCGCTCCGACAACGTTGGTGCGGAAGATGTTCACGATGCCATAGCCCCGGGAATAGAACCCCGCGGCTGCCATGCCCAGCATCCTTCCGACCACGATGTTGGCTGATTGCTCGCCCAACTGTGCGGCGATATCCGCGATCGTACGGTTTGTTCCGAAGTGCAGCACGCGTTTCCAGTCTGTGAATCCAAGCCCGCGTACGCGATAGAACCCCCCAAAGAACGCGCAGCCGGTCACCAGTACCAGCATTCCCGCCACCGACGCCCATGCCATGCTCATGTAGGAGAACCCCAGGTAAGCCAGGGCGATTGTGGTGCCGCCTCTCGCAAGCGTTTCGGCGGTTTGAATCATGAGAATGACGTCGAAGTGCATCTCGCGTCTCATGCACGCCATGGTGGTCGTACCGAAGGGCATCAATACGAAAACCAGGCTGATCACACGCGTGACCCGTGCGACTCCGGGATCTCCGTAGAAATCTCCGATGAGACCACTGAGTCCGAACAGTGCCACCGCCAGAACCCAGGCGATGATGAGGTTCAAGGTAAACGCGGAACGGACGAGATCGTCGCTGAGCACCTTCTCCTGGACGACGAATTCGCTGACCCCGAAATCGCGGAGCATTTGAACCAGCGCCACGAACGCGACGGCAACTGAATACACCCCGATTTCCGAGGGCGTCAGCAACCGGCTGACGATCGTGACGGTGGCGACCGCCACCGCCGAGCCTACGCCGGTTTGCACGAAACGCAGCGACAAGGCCTTGCGTACGCTGGTGCCGCTCTTGTTCACGCGCTTTCCCCCGTTCCACCTGACAACGCCCAACGACCGCGGAGGACCATTGCTTGTCGCCCGGTCCACGCGCTTGTTCGAGGAACCCGGTAGATACCTCTCGGAGGGGTCCGTGATGGGCCGGAGGAGACCCGTAGCATGCATGGTGCAAGGCGCGAATGACGACAGAAACATCCGTGCAAGATATTGCTGCACGATCCCTCGTCACGTATCGGTTGGCGGTAGCTCACGACACTACCCTGTCGAGCAGCTGCGCCAGCTCGGCAGCTCGGCGGCGGCGCGACCATCTCGAAATGTCAGGTCCCCCTTCCTGCGGATTCCGCTCTCCGGCCAGAGAGTCCACGAAGCGCGCCAACTCCTGCGCTATTTTCGACTCATCGTCGAGCGGCACCAACACCGCACCGCCCGCTTCGCGCAACACCGAGGCGGTGTCACCGTTTTCGCCAACCAGCGCAAAAATCGGCCTGCCTGCGCGCAGGTACTCGTAGAGCTTGGCAGGAATCTGCCGATCGAAGCGGCTGCCCTGGAACAACAGCAATGCGTCGGCGGAAACCTGTTCCAGCAATGCCTCGTGATTGCCGATCGGTGGCGCCAGCGTGACGATGTCGGCGATCCCGAGTTGATCGATTCGCTGTTGGTACCGTGCCTCGCAACCGCTTGCACGCAACACCACCCGGAATCTGTCCGGGCCGGCCTTGCCCGTGCGCTTGAGCCGGGCCAGCGCAGCGAAAAACGCCGAAGGGTCGCGGCCATCCGGATACAAAAGCCCGCTGTGCACCATGAGAAATGGTGCGGTGCGCCTCACCGGAATCGTCGGCACGGAGGCGAACTCCGCCTCATCGTACCCGTTCTGGATGACCGTCAGCCGCTGCCCGAGCTCGAATTCCGGGTAACGCTCGGCATATTCGTGTGCGGCTCCGGGGGTCGTGAACACCACTCGCGCAGCGCGCTGCAAGACACGCTGCTCCCACAAGTGCTGGGAAGCAGCCGAGTACCGGTTCTCCGCCGATACGGAACTCGACACCGGATCCCGGAAATCCGCGATCCAGGGCAGACGCGTCATGGAGCTCAGGGTGTAAGCGATGCGGTGGGCCGTCATGATGGGGTACGTGGACCAGATTGCCTGCGCGCGATAGCGCCGGATGAGACGCAAGCCCTGAAGAACGGCGGACGGCCACCAGGAGACCCAACGGTCCGGCCGTGCCAGAAAGCCCGGATATTTCCCGCGGATTCCGAAATGCCGCCGCGCGTCGAATGCCAGGGCACGGTGCACACGGCAGCCCCGCGGAATGGCGTCGTCACGCACGGGCTTGGTGAGCGGGTAAGCCATGGGCAACGCCGAGAGGATGACGGGATTCCAGCCGGACGCGGGGAGATATCGAGCAAAGCCCAGCGTGCGCAAATGTCCACTCCCCATGGCGGCGGGCGGAAAATGAAAAGCAATCATGAGGATGGTGCGGGACACGCTCGCTGCCTAAGCCGCATGATGCGACTTCAGGGACACGGCCGATTCGCGTTTCGGCAGGATCCGACCCTGCACGGCTTCAGCGGTCAAGGCTTCGCTCAACAGCTGGTCGGCCAGCAGCGCCGAAAGCGCCATCAGCTGGTAAGTGAGATCGAAATAAGTCATGGGCAGAAAGGCGCCCGCCGCCATGAACGCGGCCAGGGATGCCTGCAACATCGAGGCGAGGTCGAAAGCCCATTTTTGTTCCGGTGAGTCCCGCGTCTCTCTGCGCACTCGGCTGCAGTTGCGCCAGCTCGCAAAAAGCAGTCCGAGGAACATGACCAGCCCCGGAAAGCCCTGTTCGCTCAAGACCCGGAAATAGATGCTGTGGATCGCGCGCTGGATCGAGCCGGCCGGGGCGTACATCGACCACAAATACGCGCTTTTGTAATCGTCGAACCCGCCACCGAGCAAAGGCCGATGCAGGGCCACATTCGTTGCGAACTCCCACGATTGGATGCGCTCCTGGCCGGAAGCGGTCTCTTGCGCGTGATGCAACGTATCCATGCGTTCTGTCCACTGGGGAGGCATGAAATGGTAGGCAGTCATTCCCAGCGCAACGATGACCAAAACGATGGCCAGTCGATGCCGGCTTTTCAGGAACAAGGTACCGGCGACTATTGCCAAGCCTATGAGTCCGCCACGCGAATAAGTGCCCAATATCCCGATGCCCGTGAACAGCATGCCGAAGCCCAGACCCACCCGTACGGCCTTCCGCGACGAATGCAACTGCAGATACCGCATCAACGGCAAAATCATGCAAAGAGCCAGAGCCAATGCATTGTTGTCCGCGATGAAGCTCGCAGCCGGCCCCAGCACGTGGTAGTTGCCGCCTTTCAATGCAGTGAAAATGCCGCCCTTGACGCCGTAAAATCCCAGCGATACCACGATCATCCACACCAGCCAGTGCACGCGCTCGCGATTGTTGACCAGCATCAGCGTGACGAACACCATCACCAGGATTTTGGCGAATTCCTCCCATCTCTCCCAGGCGGAATCCGGAACCGCCGCGAAAAAGGTCGTGATTCCGGTCCACGCAAGGAACAGGAACAACAGGATGCTGACCGCGGAGATCGGAATCCTTTTTCTTTCCTTGCCGACGATCAGACTCACCAGGGTGACGATCGCAATCAATTGCACCCACGGGAAGGTGATCGCGAATCCATAGCACAGCCGGTTCGGATTCATGTAGCCGAGCCACGACCACACCAGCAGGCCGATGTACGGGCGGGTCAGGATGAAGGGAATCGTCCCGAAGACGAACAGGGCGAGGACGATGTCACGCATGTCTCTGGCTCCGTTCCAGTTGCAGCATGACGGCGTCCATGAAGAACTTGGCTGCCCAGTTCGGATAGCGGTTCGTCATGTAGCCGCCGGATCGGGGATGAGAACCCGGCATGCCACCGCGCACGCCGGGATCGCGTGCGGAGGGGTCCTGGACCGACAGGCTGAAGCGGATCGCGCGGTCGGCCGCCGGCAGCCAGGAACGATCGCCGGTTTCCGCGGCCAGCCGTTGCCAGACGATGGCCATCTGCACGTTGCCGGTCACGCAGGTCCAGCGGCAGGCCGGACGCCACTCGGCATCCAATCGTCCCGGCAAGGCGCCGTCGCGGCGTTGCGTGCCGGCGACGGCTCGTGCGATGCGCGCGGCGGCATCCACGAAACCGCTGTTGGAAGCAATCAATCCGACTTCCAGGATGCCGCGCGCGGCGTAGGCGATGGTGTGCGTGAGCGGACGGCGGTTGTCCTCGAGATCGTTGTTCTCCAGCCAGCCGTTTCCGTGCATCTGGGTGAGCGCCCATTGCACGTTGCGTACCGCGGCATCGACGTAGCGAGGTTCGCCCAGATCACGCCCGGCCTCGGCCAATCCGAAGGCCACGCGTGTGTTGTAAGTGTTCAGGGTATGCGCGGCGAACGGCGAAGCGAAGCGCCGCCACGCGCCATCCGGCTCCTGCGCCGCCAGAAGCCAGTCGGCCGCGCGCACCAGCGAGTCGCGAAAGCGTGCATCGCGTGTCCGTTGCCAGGCTGCCAGCCAGCCGAACAGAACCTGCCCGGTATTGAAAATGGTTGGCACCGCCTTGTCCGCATCCAGCGTGCCGGCGCGCACGCCGCCTTCGGGAAGCTGGATGCCGGATTCCCACACGGCCATCCTGACGGCGCGTTCGCGATATTCATGGTCGCCGGAAAAATCCGCATAGCGAAAAAACGTGGGAATGATGTAGCCGGTGGTTTCCGGATAAGCGGCCGCCCACCGGCGTTTCGCCACGTCGTAGTACGCGCTGACACCGCCCGCTCCGGTCGCGTCCTGTGCGCGTGCCAGCCATTCGGCGGCAGCCTGCAAGCCGAGCCCCGGATCCGTGTCCGCGCCGGGCCGGGTCGATCGTCGGGGCAGAAGTCTCGCGAGCACGTTCATGGCTTGCTTCCGACTGCTTGCGATCCGGGCACGGTCTTCGCGGTGCGGCTTCGCCACGCGCGTTGCATGCGCCGCGCGACGTGTGCCAGACCCGGCAACGGATCCGACCAGCGCCACAGGGCATCGACGACACGCGCACCCTCGAAGCCGTCCCGCACCGACTGCTTCTGTGCGGCGGCCGACTGCCGGTCCTCGGAGCGCACACGCCAGACCCGCGGCCGCTGCTTCGGCGTGAAGCCGGGACAGGCCATGCCGGTTTCGGAACACCATGCGGCGTACGGCAGATTGACACCGTTCAAGGTCGCGACCTCCTCCTGGTAATCGGTACGGCCGATGGTGGGCTCCACCATCCGGAACGTGCCGCTGCGCGCATCGCGCTTGTATTCCATGCTGGCCATGCCGACGACGCCGGTATCGCGGAAAAAACGTTCGGTGAGCCGCGACAGTTCGGCGTGTGCCTCCGGCGCGGCCGTGCAGCTTGCGGTGCCGCCGGTCTGCGGCGGCCACGAGCGGATCTTGCGTCCGGTGAACGACGCCGCGACGTGACTTTGCCGGTCGAGGTACAGCAGGCAGAAATAAATGCCGGAATCGGGACCCTCGATCCACTCCTGCACCACCACGTCGGCCATCACCGGCAGGATGCGGCGCACCAGTTCCGCGGCCTGCGCTGCATCCTCCACGCGATAGGCCTTCTTGAACTGCCGCGCGTAGCCCGCGTGGCGCCCGCCGGGCTTGACCACGGCCGGGTAGTGCAGCCGCTCGAGTTTCGGCAGGTCGCCGGACGCACGCACGTGCACCAGCGGCGGGATCGGCGCGCCGTGCTGTTCGGCAAGCTGCTGGAACCCGCTCTTGTGCTGCAGGGCATCCACCGTGGTTTTCGCCGGCAACGCGAAGCGGTAAAGGTCCTCCAGACGCTCGCGTTGCCGCGACACGGTCTTCACCGTCTCTTCCTGGGTCAGGAACAACACCGGGCGCGCGCCGCGGAACTGCGTACCTGCATACCGTTCGAGATCCTCGATCAGCGCATCGCCCTGCAACGCGCGTATCGCCAGCGGCCGCGCCGTGCGCGTGAACATCTCGGGACGCCTTGAATCGGTGTCCAGCAACCAGGTCTGCACCCCCCCGCGCGCGAGACTGCGGGCGACGCCGAGTCCGTTGGCGCCCGCGCCCAGCACCACCGCCGGCGTGTTGACAGTCATGCGATCCCCTCGTGTCGAACACCGCGCAGCACGCGGTCGTACACCGCACGATAGCGCGCCACGCTGGCCTGCCAGGTGCGCTCGCGCTCCACGTATTCCCGACCGCGCGCCACCACCGCGTGCCACGCGCCGGGATTCTGCAGCACGCCGACCAGGCAGCGCGCCAGGGCCTCGCTCGAACCCGCACGGAACAGATGGCCGTTGTCACCGTCGCGAATCAACTCACGGTGCCCGCCGACGTCCGATGCCACCACCAGCTTGCCCATCGCCATCGCTTCCAGCGGTTTCAGGGGCGTCACCAGTTCCGTGAGCCGCCGCGAAATGCGCGGATACACCATCACGTCCATCGCGCCGTAGTAGCGCGCCACCTCGGCATGCGGCACGCGCCCAATGAAATGCACGGTGTCCTCGATGCCCATTCGTGCGGCCAGCGCACGCAGGTTTGCATCCTGGGGGCCACCGCCCAGCAGCAGCAAGCGCGCCTGCGGCACGCTGCGCAGGACCAGCGGCATCGCCCGCAGCAGCAGGTCCAGTCCTTCGTACGCGTAGAACGAGCCGGCGAATCCGAGCGTCGCGCCACGCGCGAGCCCGTATTTCGCCACCAATTCCGCATCGGGGGCGCCGGCAATCCGGAATTGCGAGGGATCCACGGCGTTGGGGATCACGGTGATCCTGTCCGCGGGAATGCCCCGCGCCAGCATGTCGCCGCGCAGGCCTTCGCAAATCGTGGTGACGGCATCCGCGCGCCGCAGCGCGCGGGTTTCCAGCGCGCGCGTCAGGCGATAGCGTGCGCCCCATTCGCGCGCCGTGCCATGATCGGCGGCGGCGTCTTCCCAGAACGCGCGGACCTCATAGACCACCGGAATGCCGGCGGCCCGGCCCACGTCGAGCGCAGGCAAGGCATTCAGCACCGGCGAGTGTGCGTGCAGGATATCGGGGCGCACTTCCCGCACCACTTCGGCAAGCCGCGCACGCAACGCGTGCATCAGTTGACGGTGCCGGATCAACGGCAGCATCGCGGCGAAACCGGATGCGGGCGGCGTGCGATGGAACGTCCATTCCCCGATGCGTTCCTCACGCTGATCACCGCTGCCCTGTTTGGGCCCGGTAACCTGGAAGGTTTCCCAACCCAGGGCGCGTTGCTGTCCGAGAATGGCGAGCGTGCGGAACGTGTAACCGCTGTGCAGCGGCAGCGAATGATCCAGCACGTGCAGGATGCGCAAGGGCCGCCCGGCGTTCGCCGCCGGCCGGATGGGTTGCAGCGCGAGACTTGCGGTCTCGTTCATCGCGGCGCTCCCGGCGAATTGCCTGCCCGGGCAGCGAGCACGCGCTCGTACAGGGCGCACTGTGCCTCGACCACCGGCGGCCAGCCCAGTCGCTCGGCATGGCGGCGCGTGGCGGCGCGCTCAGGCTGTCGCAAGCGCAGCCGCTGCCATGCGGCCATGATCGCCTCGGGCGTGCGGCTTTCGGCGATTTCCCCGGCTTCCGGCGCGCTTATCAATTCCGCCGCGCTCTCGAACGGCGCGGCGATCACGGGCGTGCCGCAGGCGAGCGACTCCAGCACCACGTTGGGCATGCCCTCGCGGCTCGAGGCAAGCAGCATCGCGTCCGCGGCGTTGTAGTAGCGGCCCAGCTCCGCACGGGAAACCGAGCCGAGAAACCGGACACGTGCCGCGACGCCCAGGCGGGCCGCCAGTTGCCGCAGACGCGTCTCCTCGGGACCTTCGCCTGCAATCAGCAGGGTCGCGTCGGCCGTCATCGCCAGCGCCGCAAGGCTGACGTGCACGCCCTTGAGCTCGACCAGGTTGCCCACCGCCAGCCAGACCGGCCCGGCGAGACCGAGCCCGGCACGGATGGCTTGGCGGTCCAGCGGCCGGAAGCGGTCGAGATCGACACCGTTGCGCAGTGTCACGATCCTGTCCGGATTTGCGCCCAGGCTTTCCATCCTGTCCTTCAGCGCGCCGGATACGGTCACGATGGCGGCGGCATGCTTCGCGGCCCACCGGATTTGCCGCGCGGGCAGGCGGTGTCGTGGAATCGCGTTCACGTCGCTGCCGCGCGCCGTGACCACGACCGGTTTGTCCAGCGCGAGACCCAGGCGCACCGCGGCCACGCCATCCGGATAGAAGTAGTGCGCGTCGATCAGGTCGAAGGCCGGCTCGCGCGCCGCGAGTTCGCGCACCACCGGCAACAGCGCGCGGTACATGAGTGCGGGCGCAATGTTCATGCCCAGCTTGGGAATCACCGGATAGCGCGGATGGACGATGTCGATGCCGTGGCGCCTCTCGCGTTCGGGCACCCGTGCAAACCTGGCATGGGCACCGAAGCGGCGATGCCGGAACGGAAACCACGGCACCGGCGCGACCACGGTTGCGGCGATCCGGCCGGAAGCCAGCAGGTGACGCAGCCGTTCCTCGACGAATACGCCGTGGCGCGGCTGTTCGGCATTCGGATAGAGACTGGTGAAGACCAGGAGACGAATCGTCCGGCCGCTCTCTGCCCGTGGCGGGACTTCCGGACCGCGGCACGCGACGCCGGTCCTTGCTTTGGCCGAAGGTCCGGCATCACCTGCAATACCGATGGCCAATCCGGTCTTCACGCCGTGACCTCCGGCGGGGTCGCACGGGTCCGCGCACCTTCGTCATAGAAGCGGTTCAGAGGACTGCCGCGAAGCACCCGCTGGATGCGTTCGATGACGTCCGGCGCCAGTTCGGAACGCCAGCGCTCCGCCGACGCCTGCGGGTTCTTGAAGACGCTGTAGTAGCCGGAACGGCTGGCTTGGGTACTTGATTGAACGAACCGTTCGGTCTGAACCTGCCAGTCGAGACCGGCAAATTCGAACATGCGCCGGGTCATCTTGACCGGCTCGGCGCAGACGTCTTCATACCGAACCGTGAGCACGCGGTCGCTGCCCGCAACGTCCGCAAGGATTTTTTCCTGGAGCAGCACCCAGCGCCATGCCAACCGTTCCTCGGGTGCAAGTCGCGCCAGATCTGCCGCGGCCAGACCGTATTTCTTCGCCGTGCCCGTTGCCAGCAAGAGTTTCAGCAACCAGAGATCGTCCGCACTGGGTGTTGAATTACCGAAACGCCTCGCTGCCTCGCCGCGCAACACCGATGCGACATAACCACAAGGATGACGCATCAGGTGAATGGCCCGGACAGTGGGCAGTGCATCGACGCATACACCCAGTCGTCCCGACGACTCGATGGATTTCCACACGACGCGCGCGCGCGCGCGACTTTCGCCGGTCGGCCGATACATGCAGGGAAAGTGCCGGCGAACACGACTCGCCGCCTTGGCGACCACCACGCCGGCGCGGTACGCCGCAAGTCCGGCGGCGGACAGGTAGCTCTTGGGGAACAGCGGCTGTTTGCCGACCACTTCGGGAGAACGCTGCCGCGGCAACGTCGCGATGAATTGCTCCAGCTCTCCGCGATGGCGGGATGCGTCTTCCTTTTCGGGGAACAGCGGTATCGTCAAGCGTCGCACGCTGTCGGGCTCGTGGCGATACAGCGTGTCCGGATGGCTGTCGAACAGTTTGCCGATCCAGGTCGTGCCGGAGCGCGGCATGCCGAACACGAGAATGCAGGGCTTCATGTCTGCACTCCGGCAATGACGCGCGACTCGCGCACCGGCTGGTCCGCGATCGGCGCAACCGCGGGCTGCTGCATCCGGCGCAAGAAGGCATCCAGCATCAGCAGGCTCCACAGGGTCGCGCTGTAATCGCGCCGGCCCGAGACGTGTTGGCGCACCAGCCGGTCCAGCGCCGCCGGCTCGAAGCAGCCGCATTCGACAAGCGCGCCGTCGCGGATCGCGTCCTGCAGGTGCGCGCGCAGCGGGCCACGGAACCATGCAGCCAGCGGCACCCGGAAACCCATCTTGGGCCGGTACAGCACGTCGTGCGGCAGGTGCGGCTCCAGTGCCTTCTTGAAGACGAACTTGCCTTCGCCCCGTCGCAGCTTCAGTGAAGGCGGCAGGCCGGAGGCCCACTCGACCAGCGGTTGATCGAGCACCGGCACGCGCACCTCGAGGCTGTGGGCCATGCTGGCGCGATCCACCTTGGTCAGGATGTCGCCGGGCAGCCAGGTCTTGAAGTCCAGGTATTGCGCCAGCGACAACGGATGGTCGGTGGGTGCGCGTGCGGCGTGCGCACGAAACACCTCGAGCGCACCGTAACCCTGAAGCTCGCGCTTGAACGCGGGGCTGTAAAGCTGCCCGCGCAACGCGGCCGGCGTGGTGCTGACGCCGTGGAAGTAGGCTTCCACGTCGTCGCGGGCCAGCGCCTGCAAGGTGGTCTTGGCGCGCAACGGCTGCGGCGCCCAGTCGGCCTTGGGATACAGGTTTCCCAACAAGCCGAACAGCGGCCTCCTCAGCCCCGACGGCAGGCGCGCACGCAGGCTGCTTTCCCACGCGTGCAACCGGTAGCGCCGGTAGCCGGCGAAATTCTCGTCGCCGCCGTCGCCGGAAAGCGCCACCGTGACATGCTTGCGCGCGAGCTGGCACACCCGCCAGGTGGGCAGCGCCGAACTGTCGGCAAACGGTTCGTCGTAGATGCCGGCCAGCGTGTCCAGCAGGTCGTGGTCCTGCGAATCGACCCGCTCCTCGAAGTGGCGCGTACCCAGATGTCCGGCGACCCGGCGCGCGTAACCGGTTTCATCGAAGGCGCCGTGATCGAAGCCGATCGAACAGGTGCGCACCGGTTCGCGCGAGGCGCGGCTCATGCTCGAGACCACCGCGCTCGAATCGACGCCGCCGGAAAGAAATGCTCCCAGCGGCACGTCCGCCACCATCTGGCTTGCCACCGCCTGGTCCAGCAGGTCGCGCAGCCGTGCAGCCGCCTCGTCGACCGTGACGTCGTCGGACACGGCAAACGGCACATCCCAATACTGGCGAGGTGCCGGAACGGGCTCGCCCGCGCGCCAGCTCAGCCAGTGGCCCGGCGGCAGTTTGAAGATGCCGCGGTAGATGCACTTCGGGTCGGGCACATAGCCGAGCGCCAGATAGTCCTCCAGCGCCTGCGGGTCGAGGTCGCGCTCCACGCCGGGATGTGCCAGCAGCCCCTTGAGCTCGGAGGCAAAGACCAGGTCACCGCCGCGCGTGAACCCGTAATACAGCGGCTTGATGCCGAGGGGATCGCGTGCCAGACAAATCCGTTGGCGGCGCAGATCCCACACCGCAAACGCAAACATGCCCCGCAAGCGCGTCAGGCACGACTCGCCCCAGTGTTGCCACGCACGCAGCAGGACCTCGGTATCGCAACGGCTGTGGAACGCCAGGCCTGCGGCTTCCAGTTCGGTTTTGAGTTGTTCGAAGTTGTACAGCTCGCCGTTGTAGGCCAGCGCCAGACCGGCAGCCTCGTCCACCATCGGTTGCCGGCCGTGCGCCAGATCGATGATCGACAGGCGGCGATGGCCCAGGCCCACGCCTTCGGCAAGGTAAAGGCCTGCCTCGTCCGGCCCGCGATGACGCTGCACGTCCCGCATGGCAAGCAGGATGCGCTCATTCACGCTGCCGCCGCGTGACAACACGATGCCGGCCAGACCGCACACGCTCAGTGCCCCCTTCGCTCTGCCGGCTCGACGGACGGGCGCAACGGCATGGTGTTCCGGCGCCCCGCCAGCAACTGATCGTAGAGGGCGGCGTAGGCCGACACCATTGCCGAAACGCTGAACCTGGACCGCACGCGTTCACTGCCGGCGCGGCCGTGTCGCAGCCGCAAATCGGGATTCCGGATGTAGCGATCCAGCGCCGCCGCCATCGCGGCGGGATCGCCGGGAGCCACCAGTGTGCCGGTCGTGCCGTCGATCACCGCCTCGCCCACGCCGCCGACATCGGTGGCGACCACCGGCAGATCCATCGCCATGGCTTCGAGTACGGTAAGCGGGATGCCTTCGGCCAACGACGACAGCGCGAACACATCGCACTCGGCCAGCAGCGCCGCGACGTCTTCGCGGTTGCCCAGCAGTTTCACCCGGTCGCCCAGATTAAAGCGGGCGACATGCGCTTCGAGCCGCTTGCGCTCCCCGCCCTCGCCGACGATGACGAGGCGCAACGGCGTGCCCGTCCGCGGCTGCGAGTCGCACAGCATCCGGAAGGCGGTGATCAGGCTTGCCTGATTCTTGACCGCATCGAGCCGTCCGACGGTGGCGATCAGCAGCGTGCCGGGCGGCGCGAAATCCCCCAGCAACGGCCGGCGCTGCCGCGCACCGGCAACCGCAACATGGCGTGCCGTGTCGATGCCGTTGGGAATGAGAACGATCCGGGAGGCCGCGATACCCACGTCGTCACGCAGCCAGCGTTGCAGATCGCCGGAAACCGCAACGAAGCGCGCGATGAACGGTTGCAGCCAGCGCCGCAGCAGGCGGTATTTGCGGCTGCGGCCGAACGGATCGGAAGCATCGCGCCCGTGTTCGGCGTGCACCACCGCGCGTACCCCCGCAAGTCTGGCGATGGGTGCCGTGTCCAGCGCGCCGAGGTTGTACGTCTGCACCAGATCCGGTTTCAGCGCGCGCAGGGCGCGCCACAGCCGGAAATAGCAACCGGGGTCCTTGCCCGGTCGTTTGTCCAGCGACAGGCAGGGGACGGTTGCGTCTCCGATCTCGCCGTGCATCGCGCCGAACCCGGCCAGACAGATCACCGCGTGGCGATACCGCTCGCCGGTGCGAAGGATGACCGACAGGGCGATCCGTTCCATGCCGCCGGTATCCAGGCGGTACAGCACGTGCGCGATCAGCGGTCTGTCGTTCACGGCCGGTCCTCCGCCGTGTCCCGCCCGCGTCCGAGGGCCGAATCCGGCGCCTGCGCGACAGGCAACGCACGCGCCAACGCACGCAAACGGGCCCGCACCTCGTCCGGATCGCCGTTGTCGACCCGCGCCGACACGGCCCACACCGATGAACGCAGATCGTCGCCGCGCAACACTTTCCACGCCTGCCACAGCTTGGTCAGCACCGGCGAGGCGGTGCAACGGCGATCCACGCAATACCAGTACCACACCAGGCGCGTACCGTTTTCGTCGGCCAGGCTGAGTTCCCGGACCGTCACGTCCAACCCCTCGGCGAAAGCGACGCGCCGGCTTGCGCTTGCAAGAATGCGCGCCCGGGCCGGGTCATAGACGTTGTTGCCGTAGGTGATCAAGGTGTGCCCTCGGCGCGGCTTGCCGCCATAGATGGCGTGAAACAGCTCGACCGCCGCGCCGCCTCCGGGCACCCGATACTCGGCCTGGAATTGTCCCGTCGCGCCCTTGAAGATCGGCCGCCAGCCGTCCTCCGGCGTCCGCGGTCCGTTCCAGCCCGTCAGGACGGGAGCCGCCACGTCCAACCGTTCCGGTGGCGGCGTTGCCGTGTTGCCCGCAGCCAGCAGCGGCCCCGCGACCAGCAGCGCGAGCGCTGCCGGCCACAGCAGCGCGCGCGTGCCCACGGACCGCCCGTCTGTCGCGGGTAGCGCCTCGCGTGCAACGACGCGGTCGCGGAAAAACCATCCGGCCAGCAACAGCAACACCAGCACCGTGCCGAAGAATTGCCAGCCGAAAATCAGGTGGTCCGTGCCGGTGGCGTACTTCATCCCCCAGGTGTCGCCGATCAGCACGGTGAAATACACCCGGAAGCCGTTGGCGACGATCGGCACCACCGCCGCCAGCACCACGAACAACACGCGCTTCCACCAGCGCCGGTACATCAGATAGGCGTACAGGCAACCCAGCGCGGTGCAGGCGAGGAAGAACTTCACGCCGCTGCACGCGTCGGCCACCATCCACACCGCCGAGGGCGTGACGATCTCGCGGCCGTTGAGCAGCACCGGCGTGCCGGTCAATTCCAGTGCGCGCACCGCGAAATGCGCGGTGATGTCCTGCAAGGGTCCGACCAGTGCGTCGCCCCACGGCACCGCGAAAAGCAGATAGCCGAGCGGGAATGCCAGCACCCGCAGCGCGCGCCAGCCCCAGCATGCCAGCACCAGCGCGGGAAACAGCGCCACGAATGCGAAATGCTGCGCCAGATTCACGTCGAGCAGGTGGCCGCAGTACCAGGTGAACACCAGCGCCGCCACCGCCGCCACACCCCAGATGCTGGGCACGGGCGCCGTCGCGCGCAAGCGGTGCCGCAGGTTGAACGCCGTCCACAGGCTCAGCGGAAAGATCAGGAACGCGTACTGGTAGGTTCCGTCGTGGCCCCACACCCACACCAGCGATTGAACGGTCGACCAGTAACAAGCCAGCAGCACGACCGCCGCGATCGCGAACGCGATCACCGCCTGCGTCCAGCCGGACACGCGCTCGAAGATGCCGGCCTTGGCCGCGATCACCCGGTTCACGAGCACGCCTCCACCTGCGCGTTGCGCATCGCAGGCACGGGCGCGGCATCACGCCGGCCGCCGCGCAGCACGGCTTCGTACGCGTCCAGATTGCGTGCCCAGTCGAAACGCGACTGCACCATGGTCCGCGCCGCGGGCACGCGCACTGGCCGCGCCTGATCCAGCCAACGCAGGACTTCGGCTGCCATGGTCTCGGTCGAGTCCGTGATGCAGCCTTCGCGACCCGCGAAATCGTCGATGCCCTCCCAGGCTGCGGGCGTCGCCAGCACCACCTTTTCCATTGCCAGCGCTTCCAGCACCTTGTTCTGGATGCCGCGCGCGATCCGCAGCGGCGCGGTGACCACGTGCGCGTGCGCGAGATAGGGCCGCACGTCGTCCACGCGTCCGGTCACCACGATGCCGGGCAAGCGACCCAGCGCGCGGACCGCGGGCGCCGGATTGCTGCCGACGATGCAGAAGCGCGCATCCTGCCGCCGTTCGACGATCCGCGGCCACACCGCGCGCGCGAACCATTCCACCGCGTGCACGTTGGCGCGGTAATCCATCGCGCCCGTGAACACCACGACACGCGCTCCCTCCGGATAGGGGTCGGGATACGTCCGCCGCGGGTTCCAGTACGCCGCGTCCACGCCATTGGGAATGCCGTGCACCTTGCCGGCCACGGCCGGTGTGTGCTTGCGGAAAAAGGCCGCCTCCGCTTCGGAGACGAACAGGCTGGCATCGAACTGCGTTGCAATGGCGCGTTCGAACGCGGCCAACCGGCGCGCCTCGCGCGCATAGACCGTGCGCGCCAGACCGTGTCGGGATTGCGCGTACTGCCGCCATTTGTCGGAATCGGCGTCCACGAAATCCATCACGCGGCGCAAGCCCGGGTGCCGCATCACCAACGGCGCCACGCCGGACGAGTAGCACAGCACCAGGTCCGGCTTGTGCTCGGAAAGCACCCGATCGATCCAGCGCTGCATCGCGCGGTCGCGGTAGCAGCCCAGCGTGAGCGCTTCGCCGCGCGTCAGCGCGGCGAGCGCACGCCGACGCGCGCGCCACGGCGACAGCGGCCGGATGCAGGTTCCCGCACACACCGCCTCGACCGCGCCGGCGTATTGCCAGTCGGCCGGATCGTCGATGAAGGTGCCGAGGTACACCCGATGATGCTCCGCCAGCCGGCGCAGCACGTGGTACGAACGGATCTTGTCGCCTTTGCTGGGTGGCCAGGGAAGCCGGTGGCAGAGAAACAGGACGGACGATGGCATGGCTAACCCAGATCCCGCGCGAGCCACGGGCCCAGCGCGCAACTCACGGGCAACGGCAGCCGCTGCCAGGCCTTGATGAACAGGCTGTATTTCCTGTTGGCCGGACTGACGTTTGGAACCTCCCTGGCTCGCACCAAGTGATACGCATAGGGCAGCGGCCGGGGCTCGAAACCCCAGTGCTTCTTGAAGTGGTACGAGCCGGTGTCCTGCTTGCTGCGGCCGAAATCGAACGCGCGCGCGCCGCGTTCCACCGCGCGCTGCATCACCGACCAGTACATGAAGTCGTTGGCCGCGAGATCGCGGCCCCGCCACACGCTGCCGCCGTAATAGGGATGCACCTCGTCGCGGAAGTAGAAGCTCATGACCGCGGCCACCGGTTGTCCGGCGTGACTTATCACGGTGATCTCGCAATCCTTGCCGAAGGTCTGCTGCAATCGTTCATAGTGGCGGCGGGGCAGCACCGGCGTGCCGAGGTTGCGCACGCTTTCGGCGTACACGCGGTAGAACGCGGCCAGATCGCCGTCGTGGCGCGCCTCGAGGTTGAAACCGCTGCCCTTGCGGACCATCGCGCGCTGCTTGCGCGGGATCGCCTTGAGATTGGCCTCGTGATCGGGCAGCAGCGGCTTGCGGAAACCGACGTACAGGTCCTTGACCGGCCAGCCGGGGTGGCGCGGCTCGCGCTCGCGCAGTTCGAGGTAATCCACGCGCAGCCTGTCGGCCAGCGCGACCGCCGCCTGCGTCAGGGCCGTCTCGCTGTCGGGGTCGTTCGCGACCACGCCGCCGTACACGCAGAACGGCGTCGAGATCAGCGAATGGCCGAACAGCCGGCTGCGCAGCTCGGCCAGCGGCAGGATGCCGGTGATGACGCCGTCCCTTTCCGCGAACAGATAATGATCACGATGCCCGAGGTGCCCGATGATGTCGCGCCAGCCGGCGCGATGGAAAAACGTGGCCTGCGGCGCGTCCGCGACGAAGGCATCCCAGCGCTTCTCGTCGCCTGGTTGCAGGCGCCTGACGGCGCAGGTGCTGACGGGACAACCGTCGCTGAGGTGGTCCGGCATGCCGCATCTCCCTCATTGCACACACAGTTCAGCGGCCCCGAGCGTCGCCACCGAATACCCGGCATGGTTGGGCGCGAGAAACACGCGATCCATGCGGTCGAAACGGAAATCGCGCAGCAACCGCTCGATGCGCGATTCCGTGCGCGAAAGATTCAGGTAATGGCGCACGCGGTTCTTGAGCGTCGCGCCGGGCACCCGCGGCTGTCCGGGATCGATTTCCCACGGATGGAAATAGAACACGCCGGAGCGGTGCTCGCGCTGGTTGACGCGCCGCAGGCCGCGCCTGAACAGCGCGTAGGGCAGCAGCCGGAAATAGCCGCCGCCGCCGCAGGGCCAGTTGCGCCCCAGCAGGCGCACCGTGGTCACCGGGATTTCCAGCAATCCGGAACGCCCCGGGTAGAACGCGAAGCGCGGCGCCGCGGGCATCCCGTAAAGGTCGTGGTGGATGGGCACGATGCTGGAGCTGTAGCGATAGCCGGCCTCGCGCAGGGCTTCGTGCGCCCACAGCGTGGAAGGACCGATGGAGTAACTGGGCGCGCGATAGCCGTACACCGCGACGCCGGTCAGGTCTTCCAGCATGTGCTTGGTGCGCACGATGCCTTCGCGGAACTGGCTCCGGCTGAGGGCGGTCAGGCGTTCGTGGCCGAAACCGTGGCTGGCGACCTCGTGGCCGGCGGCGCTGATCTCGCGCACCAGCGCGGGAAAACGTTCGGCGACCCAGCCGAGCACGAAAAAGGTTCCGGTGACACCGTGGCGGTCGAAAAGCCCGAGTATCCGGCGGGTGTTGGCATCGACGCGCGCGGGCCAGCGCGGCCAGTCCTCGCGGGGGATGCACGTTTCGAAAGCCGAAACCTGGAAGTAATCCTCCACGTCCACCGTCATGGCGTTGGTGACTGCGCCGGCTCGCGGCGGTGCGGCGTTCATGGCTTGCCCCGCCCGCGATGCGTCTGTCCCGCGTCGGCGACCGCGACGTCATCGCCGGCAGACGGCGATTCGGAGCGCAGCATTTCCCTGAGCCGGACTTCCTCGCGCATCAACTGCAGCAGGATGTCGTTGCGCTTGGCATCCAGCGCGGCCAGCTCGCTGTCGCGTCCCGCCTGCTCGGCGGCCGGCGCGGGCTCGGCGCGATGCCGCAAGACCGGCGGTTCCAGCGTGGGCGGCGCCTCGGGCATCTCGTCGCGGATTTCGTTGAGCACCGTCCCCAGCGCGGTTTCGTCCAGACTGTGCAGCTCTTCCAGGTAGCCGTACAGCAGCAGCCTGTCCATGATCAGGTTGATCCGGCGCGGAATGCCGCGGCCGGCGCGGTGCACGCCCGCGAGCAGGCCGGGCGTCAGCTGCGGGTCGTTGTTCCAGCCGACCCGGTGCAGGCGGTGCAGGATGTAGTCCCGGCTTTCGTCCGCTTCCATCGGCTCCAGCCGGTACGACGCGATGATGCGCTGGCGCAACTGCTCCAGGCGGTTGGCGACGATGGTGCGCCGCAGTTCGGTCTGGCCGACCAGGAACACCTGCAGCAGCGCGCGTCCGTTGAGCTCGAGGTTCGAGAGGATGCGCAGCATTTCCAGCGCCGAGGGCGTCAGCGTCTGCGCCTCGTCCACCACCAGCAGGGCGTGCGTGTGCCGGCTGCCCAGATCGACCAGGTGCCGTTTCAGGTCCTGCAACAGGGCTTCCTTGCTGCGCCCCTCGTAGGGCAGCTCGAATTCCGACGCCACCGCCGGCAGGACATCCTCACCGTCGAGATTGGCCGAGGCGATGCAGGCGATCGCGATGTTGCGCTGCGCGAGTTCCTCGAAGAGCTTCTGGATCAGCAGCGTCTTGCCGGTGCCGACCGCGCCGGTGATCATCACGAAGCCTTCGCCCTGCTCGAACCCGTACAGCAGGTAGGACATGGCCCGCTTGTGGTCCCGTCTCGGGAACAGCATGGCCGGATCGGGCGTCAACCGGAACGGCTTGCCGTGCAGCCTGTAGAACGCCTCGTACATGTCGGCCTCAGAACAGATGGGTCCACTGGAAATAGATCACGTTCACCCGGTAATCGTGCGCACCGGGCTGCGCTGCGAACACGTTCCTGGAATCGTTGCGGAGCTGGAGGCTCGCGAAGTTGCCGGCGTTGAACTGGTGCACCAGCGCCAGTTGCAGATAACGCGTGTAATTGACCTCCTGGCTCAGGAACCGGTAGCGCTCCCAGCCGAAGGTGGGCGTGAACGTGGTGAACGGGCCGAGGTCGTAAAGCCACGACACGCTGGCGTTCGCCACCTTCTCGCGCTGGTTGTCCAGCATGAAATAGCGGCGCGATTCGTCGTACACCGTGACGTTCAGCGTGCCCCGCGGCATCTGGTAGTCCGCCGAGGCCGTGGCGCGTTTCATCAGGTAGGCGCGCCGTTCCACCAGCGAGGGAAGCGGCTGTTCACCGATCGGTGTGACCACGATCTGGCCCGCGTTCTGCCCCAGCAACTGCTGGTTGAGGTTGGTCGGCTGCTCGACATAGCTCAACGTCGCGGTCAGCAGCGCGGCGGTGTGGGTCCATGAAAACTGCCCGCTGCGCCCGTAGAACCGGTGCCCGACCAGCAGCTTGACCTCGTCCCGGGTCGTGGCCCACTCGAAGCCCGCATCCCAGAAATAGGCGCCCAGATGGTGATAGGTGCCGTCGGGCAGGAACTGGTTTTCCTTGCCGGCGTCGGCCAGCAGCCGGAGGCTGGGATTGACTTGCCTGGAGATGCCCGCCTTGGCGATCGCGAAATCGATACCCTGTCCGGAATCGGGGCTCAGCCGCTGATCCGAATACTCGAAGTCCCAGCCCCATGTCCCGTACTTGGGACTGACCAGACTGAACTGCACGCCGTTGCTGGTGACGTTGGGAATGCCGGTCAGCACGGCGCTGCTCTGATCCGGGATGCCGCGGCGGTTGTACACCACGCGTCCGCGGGTGTAGCGCAGCGTCATGGTGCCGATGGAGCCGAGATCCTGGGTCCACCAGGGGCTGAGCGTGCCGCGCGCCACGTTGGCCTGGTTGTTGTTCAGAAAAAACGTGCCCGCGCCGGACGGCAACGCGTTGTTGACGATCGCGCGACCGTAGATCGCGGTGCCGTCGAGATAGAAATGTTGCGGGACGATGGCCAGCGTGCCCTGCGCGTTGAGGTCGTGCGCCAGCTGGTTGTTGCTGCCCTGTCCCGCGTACAGGTATCCGCTGAGCGTGTAGTCCAGCATTCCGGAAAATCGCGGACCGCCCCACGCCGCCTTCACGAACGGCCGGATCACCGTGATCCAGCTGGTTTCCTTGGGCGTGCCGGAGGAAGCGAGTTTCAGGTTGTCGGTGTACAGCTCGCCCAGCGTGATCCCGGTGACCAGGCCCGGATCGGCGGGCGTCGGTTGCGGGATGACGCCCGGCGGCAGGTTTTCGGAGCCCGGCGCCTGTTCACCGGTCGGATTCGACGATTGCGGCGGCCGTGCGCCCGCGTCCTGGGCGGCGGCGGTACCCAGCCAACCCGAGAGAACGATGGACGACAACACGACCGGAACCGACGCTGCGCGCATTCCTGATTCCTTTCAGCGATCCGGGAAGGGATAGGGACTGTCGTGGCTGTAACGGCTGTAGTAATGGTTCTCGATTGCCGGCAACTGGCTCATGTTGAGGACCAGCCCGACGTACTGGGAGCCGTCCACGTTCTCCAGCGCCGCCTTGAGTTCGTACTCGCGGGTGTGTCCCGCTCCCACCACCACCACGACCTGGCCCATGTGGGAAACCAGGATCGGGGCTTCCGGGGTCGCCAGCAGCGGTGAGGAATCGAACACCAGGAGGCGCCGCCGGCTCGGGCCGCCCAGCGCATCCAGCACGTACTCCATCCGGCGGCCGCCGAACAGTTCGGCAGTGAGCAGATGGCGTTTCCCGGCCGGCACCACCAGCAGGTTCGGCACATCCGTGCGCACCACGACCTCCGCAGGCCGGCGCTGTTCGTCCGCCAGCACGTCCATCAGGCCGGGATGCTTGTCGAGTCCGAGCACCCGGGTGACGTCGGCCTTCGGAATGTCGCTGTCCACCAGCAGCACCTCGAAATCCGGTTCGCGTGCCAGACTCAACGCCAGATTCACCGCGGTGAAGGTCTTGCCTTCGCCTGGCACCGCGCTGGTCACCACGATGCGCTCCGGATGCGGCAGCGCCCTGGCGCCCTTGCCGCTGACGTTGTCCAGCAGCGGCCGCTTGATCCGGCGCACCTCGTCCGCCAGCCGCGCCATGGCTTCGTCGTCGGCGGGAAGCAGGTCTGCGCGCTTGAGCGCGTGGGAATCCACGTGCCACGGCGCCGTTTCCGCCACGTGGTCCGCCGTTCCCGGGCGCTCGTGCAGGCGCTCCACGGTCGATGCCGCGTGATGCAATGGCACGGCATCATCGTTGTGCAAAGGGGCCTGCGGTTCGGGCTGCAGGGACTTGAGCTTTTCGGCTGCTTTTTCGACGGTACTCATGTGGCACCTGCGACAAAAACGTGTTGCACCAGAGTGGCGAGATGCCCGCTGAAGGCAAATCCCAACACCACCACCAGCGCCAGCAAACCGACGCCGGCGCAGAAACCAATCACTTCGCGACGCTGGCCTTCACGCCGCGTGCGCGATTCGATCAGGCTGAGGGAACCGATCACCGGAAGGTCCGTGCTTTCGCGCAGGCTCTTGAGGCTGACGAACACCGGCCTGATCTTGTGCAGGAAAAAGGCGAACGCGCCGCCGATGCCCACCGCCAGCAGGAACACGATCAGGAGCAGCAGTCCGCGCTTGGGGCTGACCGGCAGCAGCGGTTCGAACGGCGGACTGATCACGCGGAACTTCAGGTTGTTGCCGGTCAGCGTGGCGTCCTGTGACATCCGCGCCGTGTTCAGCCTGGCCAGCAGTTCGTCGTACTGCCTCTTGGTGATGTCGTAGTTGCGCGACAACTGCTGGAGGGTGAGCTGCGCATCCGCGATCTTGTCGGCATCCTTTCGGAGGTCGGCGATCTGCTGTTTCTGCGCGGCGATCTGCGCAGCCAGGAAGCGCGTGCCGAGACGGTCGCCGCGCGCGGCCGGCGACGCCGCGGCCACGTCGCTGTCCGCCAGCGCACCCGATCCGCGGCCCGGGTGCGCGAGCAGCGCCGCACGCTGCGCCTTGAGCTGCGCGAGCGCGCGCCGCGTGGAGACCACGTCCGGGTAGGCGTTGGTGTAGCTCAAAAGCAACTTGTCGAGTTGCTGCTGGTAGGCCGCGATCTGCTGGTCGAGCGCCCGGATGCGCGGATCGACGCGCCGGATGGCGGACGGGCTGCCGGAGGCGGCGGCCGCGTACTGGCTCTCGAGATCCTGCAGCTTGGCCTCGGCGAGTTGCAGGCGTGTCGAATAGTCGCTGCCGGCCGGGCCGGGCAGATAGCCCATGTTGGCTTTCCTGAATTCGGACAGCCTGCGCTCCGCCTCGTTCAGCCGGTTGTTGTAATCCTTGACCTGCTGTTCGAGGAAGTTCTGTGCGGACGCAGTGGCCGCATTGTTCTCGCCCAGGGTGTCGTTCATCAGGATCTGCACGAACGCCTGCACGACCTTTTGCGCCATCTTCTTGTCGGGATCGGTGTAGCTGATGTTGTAGAGGTTCTTGGCGCCGCCATCCTTGACCTTGACCTCACTGCCCAGCTTCTCCAGCAAGGCGTCCTTGTCCGCGGGCGTGGTGGCGCGCAGGGACAAGCCGGTCTTGTCCGCGACCGTCTCGAGATTGGGACGCGCCAGCAGCGTGCGCGTGATCACGTCCAGCCTTCCGCCCAGATCGGGCTGGACCGCGAGGCCGCGCAACAGCGGGTTGGTCAGCGCGTCGGTATCCGCATACACCTGCGCGCTGGACTGGTACTGGTTCGGGAGGCTGAAAACCAGCAACGCCCCCACGATGGCCACGCACCACGCGATGATCAGTGCCTGCCAGCGGTAACGCCATGCGGCGTGCACCTCCAGAAGCACGTTCTGGAACAGTTCGTGGAAACCGATCGATTGTTTTTGCATGGTGTCGTTCCGGTATCGCCGGGTCCGCTGCGTACCCGCCGCGTCAAAACAGGGATTGGGGAATGATCAGGATGTCGCCCGGATGCATGGCGACGTTGTCCTTGACCTCGCCGTTCATCAGGTCGCCGAGCCGCACGGGGATGACCTGTTCGCTGCCGTCGGGCAGATGGCGGACGATCTTGGCGCCGTTGCCGGCGGCGAATTTGGTCAGCCCGCCGACATCGATCATCACGTCCAGCAGGGTCATGCCGCTGCGATACGGCACCGCCTTGGGCGTCACCGCCTGCCCCACCACCCGCACCTGCTGGCTGTAGGCGCCCACGAAACTCTTGACGATCACGGTGACCAGCGGATCCCGGATGTACTGGCTCAACGCCTTCTCCAGATCGCCCGCCAGTTCATCCGGGGTCCTGCCGGCGGCCATGATGGACTGCACCAGCGGAATCGAGATGCGCCCGTCCGGACGCACCGGCACGGTGGTGCTGAGGCCGGGGTTGTCGCGGACGAAGATCTCCAGCGAATCTCCGGGGCCGATGATGTAGCGCTCGGTGGGCGCCGCCGCCGCAGCCTCACTGTTGACGGCCGGCGTGCTGGCGCAACCGCCGAGCCCCAGCAGGGTCATGGCCGCGATCAGCCAGAACAAGTAGCTTCGGAATGAAGGTTTCACTGCCATGTCCTCCTGAACTTCAGCGTGCACCGCGTCCGAACAACACCACCTCGACCGTCTGGATCAGGATGGCAAGGTCGAACACGAAGTTGTGGTTTTTCACGTAAAAGAGGTCGAACTTCAGTTTTTCCTCGGCATCTTCCTCCGAGGAACCGTACGGATAGCGCAGTTGAGCCCACCCGGTCAGGCCCGGTTTCACGCAGTGACGCAGCGAGTAGTAGCGGATCCGGGTGTTGAAGTCGTCCACGAACTGCGGCCGTTCCGGACGCGGTCCGATGATGCTCATGTCGCCCTTGAGCACGTTCCAGAGCTGCGGCAGCTCGTCGAGCCGGGTCTTGCGGATGAAGCGCCCGACCCTGGTGACGCGATCATCGTTCTTGCTGGCCCAGCGCGCCACGCCGTCACGCTCGGCGTCGGTGCGCATGCTGCGGAACTTGATCACCGCAAACACCTTGCCGTTTTCGCCGACCCGTTCCTGGCGATACAGGACCGGCGCGCCGGGGCCCGATTCGAGGCGAATGGCCAGCGCGGTCAACAGCATGAACGGCCACGCCAGCAGCAGCACCAGCGCGGCGACGGTCACGTCGAAGACGCGCTTGATGGCGCGGCGCAACGGCGAAATGTTGAAACCTTCCGAAAACACCAGCCACGACGGGTTGGTGAGGTCCATCTTGATCTTGCCCGCCTCGCGCTCGACGAACTCCGCGAGCTCGGTCACCGCCACCCCGTTCTGCTTGCAGTCCAGCAGGGCCTCGACCGGAAGCGTGCCGCGGCGGTCGTCCGGCCCCACCACGATCTCGTCCACGTCGAGTTTTTGCACCCACTGGCACAAGGGGCCGTCGGGCCGCAGCAGCGCGGCAACCGGCACGGCCACGGGATCGTTGCCCACCGGTACGAAGCCCAGGATCTTGAAGCCGCGCTGGTCGGTCCGGCGGCGCATCTTGTGGAGCACTTCCGCCGCGCGCTCGCCGGCGCCCAGCATCACCACCCGCCGTTTGAACAGGTCGGCATCCACGAATTGCAGGAACAGCACCCGCAGCAAGGTCACGGCGAGATAGCCCAGGATCAGCGCGATGCCCAGCACGCCGCGGCCGATGTAGGTGGCCGGGATGGCGTAGTACATGACCACCAGCGCCACTCCGCCCAAGCCGAAGGCCACGGCCTGACGGGTCAGCCGTCCCAGCCAGTCGGTGCGCAGATGGACCTGGTACAGGCCCAGCGCGGCCATGGACAGCACCACCATCAGCGCTACCAGCAACGCCCGCAGCCGGAGCGCGTGGCCGAACGTGAGCTGGATATCGGGAGCGCTCCAATAACGCACCACCACCGCGCCGAAGACGCAGGCCACCAGCAGAACGAACTCCAGCGCCACCAGCAGAAGCTGCCAGCGCAGGGCGCGTTGCCGAAACAGCCTGAACATCGGAGAGACTCCCTTCCGTCCCGCCGCTCGGCGACGGGCTCGTGTCAGGTGGTGCCAAACCGGGCAAGCTGCGGGCAGTCCAACGGCCGCCGCGCGCGCCCAAACCGGCGAGGCTAGAGTGTGACTTAGTTCACATTTTTACGCCAGTAACCTTATGCAAATCACGTGCCGCAATCTTCTCGAGCTGGACTCACCCATGTGAACCACATCCAAGCAAGCACCACGCCACCGCGTTCCTCCGGGACTCCGGGGCCGGTCTCGATGCCTTGAGCTGAACGGCCAAGTGTTTGATATCAAAGGCAGCAGTGTCTCGAATCTCGAATGAAAGAAAATTCCGATTCGTCCGGAATCGGAATGGCGTGTATCTTGCTGGCCTTCGTCGTCGCCTCTCGGCCCGAATGGCGCCGGCGGTGGAACCCCTCGAGTCCAGACGGGCCATCCACCTTTGCAAAACCCAAGGCCCGACGGGATTTGCGGGTGCAGCGGACTCGGGGTCGGGCCGAAAATCGTCCAGTGACCGGGAGCTTTTCATGTGTGGAATCGTCGCCGCCTGCACCCAGCGTGATGTCGTCCCCATCCTTCTGGCCGGGCTGAAGGCGCTGGAATACCGCGGCTACGATTCGGCCGGGCTGGCGGTGTTGAATGACGGGCACCTGGTCCGCCTGCGCATGCCCGGCAAGGTGCGTGAACTGGAAGCGCAGACCAAGGTCTCGCCGGTCAGCGGCTGGACCGGCATCGCCCACACCCGCTGGGCCACCCACGGCGCACCGAACCAGGTCAACGCGCACCCGCATGTTTCACGCGACAGCGTGGCGGTGGTGCACAACGGCATCATCGAAAACCACGCCGAACTGCGGGTGGAATTGCAGGCCGCGGGCTACGCGTTCGAATCGGAAACCGACACCGAGGTCATCGCGCATCTGATCCATCGCAATCTGGCCGAAGGCGCCAGCCTGCTGGAAGCGGTGACCGCCGCCACCCGCCGCCTGCGCGGCGCCTATGCGATCGCGGTGCTGTGCCGCGACGTCCCGGGCCACGTGGTCGGCGCGCGCCGCGGCAGCCCGCTGTGCGTGGGCATCGGCATCGGCGAGCATTTCCTGGGTTCCGACGTGCAGGCGCTGATCCAGGTCACCAACCGTATCGTGTACCTGGAAGAAGGCGACGTGGCCGAGATCACCCCCGATGACCTGAAGGTGATCGACGCCGAGGGTCACAAAGTGACCCGGCGGGTGCGCGAATCGGACCTTTCGCTGGACGCGGTCGAGCGCGGCGAATACCGCCACTACATGCTCAAGGAGATCTGCGAGCAGCCGATCGCCGTGGCCAACACGCTGGAGGGCCGGATCGCCGAAGGACGCGTGCTGCCCAACATCTTCGGCGTGGACGCCGACAGGCTGCTGGCCCGGGTGCGCCACGTTCACGTCGTCGCCTGCGGCACCAGTTATCACGCCGGCCTGGTGGCGCGCTACTGGCTGGAAGGCATCGCCGGCATTCCCTGCACGGTCGAGGTCGCCAGCGAATACCGCTACCGCAACGCGGTGGTGATGCCGGACACCCTGTTTCTCGCCATCTCGCAGTCGGGTGAAACCGCCGACACCCTCGCGGCGTTGCGCGAAGCGCGTCAGCGCGGCTATCTCGGTTCGCTCGGCATCTGCAACGTCCCGGAATCCAGCCTGGTGCGCGAATCGGACCTGATCCTGATGACCCGCGCGGGCCCCGAGATCGGCGTGGCCTCGACCAAGGCCTTCACCACCCAGTTGGCGGCGCTGGCGCTGCTGGTGCTGGAACTGGCACGGCTCAACGGCGTGGCGCAGGACAAGCTGGCGGCGCTGGTGAAGGAACTGGCCGCTCTGCCGCGCGTGCTGTCGGGCACGCTGGAACTCGCACCGGCGATCGCGAAGCTGGCCGAAGCCTTCGTCAACAAGCACCACGCGCTGTTCCTGGGCCGCGGCGTGCAGTACCCCGTCGCGATGGAGGGCGCGCTGAAGCTCAAGGAGATTTCCTACATCCACGCCGAGGCGTATCCCGCGGGTGAACTCAAGCACGGTCCGCTGGCGCTTGTGGACGAGGACATGCCGGTGATCGCGGTGGCACCCAACAACCAGTTGCTGGAGAAACTGAAGTCGAACCTGGAGGAAGTGCGCGCACGCGGCGGCCAGTTGTACGTCATTGCCGATGCCGATGCCGACGTTGCGCTGAACGACAATCGTGGTCATCTGCTCAAGGTTTCCACCGGCGGCAATTTCGTCTCGCCCGCCGCGTTCACGGTGCCGCTGCAATTGCTGGCCTACCACGTCGCGGTGCTGCGCGGCACCGACGTGGACCAGCCGCGCAACCTCGCGAAATCCGTCACCGTCGAATAGACAACGCCCTGGTCGGCAAGCTGGTGGCAAAGGCCAAGCCGGTTTTCAACGCGCGTGTGCGTTGAGCGGATTGGCAGCGACGTGGCAGTGAATCTTCCCCTCTTTCCCGAGAAAATCACTCGGGAAAGGAGGGAGCAAAACGGCGCGAAGCCGTCGGAAAACCTTACATTTTCCAATGAGAAGCCGACCGGCGTGACGACCAATTTATTGATTTACAACTTATTCCCGTTCCGGCATGGATTGTGCTTAAAGGTGTATGCCGGGGATGCCAATCATTGCAAGGGGTACTTCGTATGAATCGGACGACAAGGCGTTTGGGTACGGCAGTCCTCGCAGGACTGTTCGCTACCGCAGCGCTCGGTACCGCACACGCAACGATCATCACCTTCGTCGGGCAGGATGATGGTGCGCCGACGACGGGTCCGTTTCCCAACTCAGCCGCCGCCCAGGCGAGCTTCCTCGCAGCGGCGTCCGCGTTCGGCGCCACCCACACGATCACCTACGAGAGTCTGGCGACCGGCTTCTATTCACCCATCGCCGCCGCGCCAGGGGTGTCGATCGCCCTGAACGCCTCGAATTACGGGTCCGGATTTTCGGGGATCAACAACACCACACTGGGCAACCTGTACGGCTTCAATACCACACCCGGTGGCAGCCAGTGGCTCGGCTTTCCCGGAGGTTCGGCCACTTTCACCTTTGCCTCGCCGACGTATTCGTTCGGGACGTTCCTGACCGGTCTGCAGCAGTACTTCAGCGGCACGGACGACCTCCAGATCACCTTCAACGACGGGACCAGTCAGGTTCTCACGCCGCCGATCAACGTGAATGGCGGGGCCGAGTATTTCGGCTTCACCGATACTTCGCCGTTCACCTCCCTCACGCTGACCAACTTGTCCGGCGACGCCTGGGGCATCGACGACACGACCTTCAACGGGCCCTCGACCTCGGTGCCGGAGCCCGGTTCCCTGGGCTTGTTGGGCCTGGGAGCGCTACTGATCGGCGGATTGGTGACCTTGCGTCGCCGGTTTGCGTGAAGCCTTTGTTCATTCGGCTTTGATGCACACAACTCCCGTCGCCGGGAGTTGTGTCCTCGCCCGGGCGCGCACCACCGGCACCGGGGTCGGCGGTGGAAGGCCTTCGCGCGCCTTGCCGCTGTCAAGCGGGTTCTTTCGGTTCAACCCGGGGCGCCTTGGAAGGGAATTGCGTCCAGATCGACGTTACCCCCCGACAACACGAGGCCGACGTGCCGTCCGGCAAAGCGTTCACGCTGCCGCAGCAGCGCAGCCAGCACGATCGCGGAAGACGGCTCGACGGTCTGCTTCAGTTCCGTCCACAGGAGGCGCATCGCGGCCACGGTGTCCTCGTCCGGAACCGGAATCACCTCGACGCGGTGCTCGCGCAGCAGCGCGAAGTTGGGCGCCCCGATCGTCGCGCGCAGGCCATCGCAAATCGTGCTGGGCTGGATGTCGGTGACGCGCTCGCCGCGCCGCATGGATTGATACGCATCGTCGGCGCCGGCGGGCTCGGCCACGACCAGCGGCGTGTCCGGCATCAGCGCGCGCAGGGCGATCGCGCACCCCGACGCCAGCCCGCCGCCGCCGACCGGCGTGATCACCACGTCGAGGCCGGCAACCTGCTGCAGCAGTTCCGGCACGATCGTGCCCTGACCCGCGATCACCCGCGCGTCGGCATACGGATGCACCAGCGCGGCGCCGGTTTCGCGTTGCACCTTCGCGCAGGTTTCCTCGCGCGCGGCCAGCGTGGCTGCGCAGCGATGCAGGATGCCGCCGGCGCGCTCGATGTTGGCGAGCTTGGCCGCGACCGCGCCTTCCGGCACCACGATGTGCGCGGGAATGCCGCGCGTCCGCGCCGCCAGCGCCAGCGCCGTGCCGTGATTGCCCGATGAATGTGTCACCACGCCGCGTCTTGCTTCCCCGCCGGTCAGCGACCACACCGCATTGCACGCGCCCCGGAACTTGAACGCGCCGCCACGCTGCAGGTGTTCGCACTTGAAGAACAGTTCTGCGCCGGCCAGCGCATCCAGTTCGGGGGAAGCGAGCACCGGCGTCACCTGCGCGTGCGGCGCGATGCGCGCGGCCGCGCTGCGGATGTCGGCCAGCGTCGGCGGAACGAATTCGCTCATGGATTGCGCGGCTCGCGGAAGCTCGAAACGCGCATTGTGACATCATCGTGCGGCGGGGCAGCCGCGGCCCGCTGATAAACTGTCGGGATGAATGCGCATCCCGCCGCCGAGCCGGCGGCTGCCAACGGGGTCATCCGGCTCGTCGATTACCGTCCGCCCGCATGGCGCGTCACCCGCGCCGAATTGCTGTTCGATCTCGATCCCGGCGCCACACTCGTCCATTCGAAACTCGCGCTGCAACGCGACCCCGCGCAGCACGCGCCGCTGCGCCTGGACGGCGAGGACCTGGAGCTGCTGGAAGTGCGTCTCGACGGACACGTCCTGAAGGCGGACCAATACCGGCTGGACGCGCGCGCCCTGACCATTCCGGCTGCGCGCGACGGCAGCGTGCTGGAAACCCGGGTGCGGATCGAACCCGCACGCAACACCCGGCTTTCCGGGTTGTATCTCTCGGGTTCACGCGAGCGTGGCTTTCTGCTGACCCAGTGCGAGGCGGAAGGCTTCCGCCGGATCACGTTCTTTCCCGACCGCCCCGACGTGCTGGCGCGTTACGACGTGACCCTGCGCGCCGACCGCGCGCGCTTTCCGGTGCTGCTGGCGGGCGGCGACGAGGCTGGTTCCGGCGAATTGCCGGACGGCCGTCACTGGGCGCGCTTCGTCGATGCACATCCCAAGCCCAGCTACCTGTTCGCGTTGGTGGCAGGCCATCTGGAAAAAATCGGGCGCGCTTATCGCACCGCCGACGGCCGTGCCGTCATGTTGCGGATCTACGCCGAAGCCGATGCGATCGGCCGCTGCCGTTACGCGATGGACGCACTGGAGCGCGCGATGCGCTGGGACGAGCAAGCCTACGGCCGCAATTATGACCTCGCGGTGTTCAACATCGTCGCCACCCACGACTTCAACATGGGCGCGATGGAGAACAAGGGTCTCAACATCTTCAACAGCAAATGCCTGCTGGCCGACCCGGACACCACCACGGACGACGAATACCGCCGGATCGAGGCGGTGGTGGGACACGAATATTTCCACAACTGGAGCGGCAACCGCGTCACCCTGCGCGACTGGTTCCAGTTGTCGCTGAAGGAAGGATTCACCGTGTTCCGCGAGCAGAGCTTCTGCGCGGACATGCACTCGGCGGCACTGCAGCGGATCGAGGACGTGGCGATGCTGCGTCGCACCCAGTTCCCCGAGGACGCGGGTCCGCTGGCGCATCCGGTGCGGCCTCCCGAATACAAGGCCATCGGCAATTTCTACACCGCGACGGTGTACGAGAAGGGTGCGGAACTGATCCGGATGATTGCAGGCCGTCTTGGCAAGCAAGGTTTCCGGCGCGGCACCGATCTCTATTTTTCGCGGTTCGACGGACAGGCCGTCACCATCGAGGATCTGCTGGCCGCGCTGGGCGAAGCGAACGGCCTTGATCTTTCGCCTTACCTCGCCTGGTACGAACAGGCCGGCACGCCGGTGCTGACGGCGCGCGGTGAATACGACCGCGCGTCCCGGCGTTACGCGTTGACCTTGTCGCAACACACCGCGCCGACACCGGGCCAGCCGCACAAGCGGCCGCTGCCGATTCCGGTCAACGTGGCGCTGTTCGCGGGCGACGGCGCGCCCTTGCCGCTGCGGCTCGAAGGCGACCATGCATCCGTCGGCACGCAGCGCGTGCTTGAACTGACGGCCGCCGAACAACGCTTCGTGTTCCGCGACATCCCTGGCGAACCGGTGCCCTCGCTGCTGCGGGGCTTCTCGGCGCCGGTGCGGGTCACGTTCGATTACACGCCCGCGCAGCTGGCACTGCTGGTGCAGCACGAAACCGAAGGTTACGACCGCTGGAACGCCGCGCAGCAACTGGCTGGCCGCGCCTTCGACGAACTGTTCGGCGGCGGCCCGGCACGCGAATCCGTCAACGCATGGCTGGATGCGCTGGCGAAGCTGTTCGAGACGCGCGCCGGCGCGGGCGACCTCGCGCTGCTGGCCGAACTGCTGGCGCCGCCGTCCGCCGTCGAACTGGGCGCGCGCCACGATCCGCTCGATCCCGATGCCGTGCATCGGGCCCGCGAGGCGCTGGAAAATGCGCTGGCGAAGCGGCTCGGTGCCGCGCTGTCCGGCGCCTACCGGGAACTCCACGCCGGCGAATCTGGCGAACTTTCGCAAGCCGCCGCCGCACGGCGCCGTTTGAAGAACCGGGTGCAGGCACTGTTGCTGCGTTGCGATCCTGCATCCGGCGCCGAACTCGCGTTCGCGCAATTCCGCGCTGCGTGCGGCATGACCGACCGTCTTGCGGCGCTCGCCGCGCTGGTGCGCTTCGACGCGCCGCAGGCGGCCGAGGCGCTGCGGCTCTACCGGGTGCGCTTCGACGGTGATCCGTTGGCGCTGGACAAGTGGTTCACGCTGCAGGCCACACGGCCGGTCCACGCGGCCCTGGAAAGGGTGCGGGAGCTGGAACGGGATCCGGCCTTCTCGCTGGCCAATCCCAACCGGGTGCAGGCGCTGCTGGGTGCCTTCGCGCGCGCCAATCCGGTTGGTTTCCATCGTCCGGACGGCGGCGGCTACCGCCATTTTGCCGTCAATCTGATCGAAATCGACGCCCGCAATCCGCAACTGGCGGCGCGGCTGGCCAAGGCTTTCGAGGAATGGCCGCGGCTGGAATCCGGCCGCCGCGGCTTGGCCCGCGACAGCCTGCAGCAAATGGCCTCACGCTCGGCGAATTCGCCCGATCTGGCAGAAATCCTCACCCGGATGCTGGCCGCCGGCGGGGACGCCGCACAGCCGGCCCGGCGCTGAACAGCATGGCGGATGGCGGCGTCGCGTGACGGCGCCCGCCCTGCGCGGCACGCGAGAGAGGGGCGGTCATGCCGTGCATCACGAGCCGGTTACGCTTTTGCGGAGACGGATGGCAATGGCGGCCATTATTCCGGAAACGGTGATGACGACGGTTATTGCGGGGCCTCATTGATTACGAGACGATTATGATGATGACGACCCGCAATCAAGCCCTGGTTTCGTCCGGACCGGTTATTGCGAATGGCCGTAAGGCGGTTATTACCAACGCGGTTACCGGCGCCGTCCCCGGCAGTACCGGAATCCACGGGCCGACTCGCCGCAACCGTGACGCAACCCCGACCATCCGCGCGTGCCGCATGCACCATTCGGCGTGATGCGCGACAACGTGGCATGCGTGCGTCACGCTGGATGCAGCCTGCCGGATACTACGCCCGCGCCATGCCTCGTCCCCGTTCCGGTCATCGAACCGGGCGCCTTTCCACGCTGCGCCGGCCGTGGCCGCGCCGCCACGTGCCCTAGCGGACCACCTGCGTCCGATACCCTGATACCGGCTTCCCACAACGCAAAAGCGGCCACGTGGGCCGCTTTGCCTGCTTCCTGGTTTTGCATCGCTTCCGCTTCGGGCCTGTTCGGCTCGCGGACAGCGGCATCTCACGTGCGCAGATTGGCGAGCACCTGACCCAGTTCCTGCAAATGCTGCTCGATCGGTTGCAGCAGCGCGGTCTGCGATTCGGCCGGACAGGTGTTGCGGATTTCCTCGACCTTCAGTTCCAGCTTGCCGATCTCGATCAGCGTGTCATGGTGCCTGCGCACCAGTTCGAATTCCTCGTTGCCGATCAGTTCGTAACTCATGACGCGTTTCCATCCCCTGTTTGATTGACGCCTCCCGATTTATTGCACGTGCCATGCCAGATCCATGAAATGTGATCCAGTTGGCAGAATCTTCATGACAGACGTGAGACACCCTCGCGCACGCAAAGCGCGCCATGTTTTTTAACGTGACATTCATCCTGTTCCGCTGATACTCTGGACGCACAAACGGGGCCGCATCACGCGATGTGGCCCGTGTTCCGCACCAGCAGCAAAAATCTGCGCCGCAAGAACTCACGTTTCTGGCGCCCGGCATACGGTCTTCCTGGATTCCCCCTGTTCCTGACGACCGCCGGGCGTCAGTTCTTGCCCGGCATCCGGGAATCCACGCGGGTGCCTGTTGTGCGTCTCCCGCCGGCGCGCGGCCGGCCCCTGAATTCCGACCTTGGCGTGCTCGCGGTCGCCATGCGCCGGCGGGAGTGCGATCTGATACAAGCACGACGCATGCCAACCGCTGTCGCGGCTGGCGACAAGTTCGTAAAATGTGATGGAATCGACGCGGTTTCGGGCGTCGGAACGCTGGGGTCTGACGGTTCTCATGAATTCCTGTGACGTCATCGTGGTCGGCGGCGGCCACGCCGGCACCGAAGCCGCGCTGGCCGCGGCACGCTGCGGCGCGCGCACCCTGCTGCTCACCCACAACATCGAGACCATCGGCCAGATGAGCTGCAATCCCGCGATCGGCGGGATCGGCAAGGGTCACCTGGTCAAGGAGATCGATGCGTTGGGCGGCGCGATGGCGCACGCGGCGGACCTGGCCGGCATCCAGTGGCGCACGCTCAACGCATCGAAAGGCCCGGCCGTGCGCGCGACGCGCTGCCAGGCCGACCGCGTGCTGTACAAGGCCGCGATCCGGCGCATCGTCGAGCGGCAACCGAATCTCGCGATCTTCCAGCAGGCGGTCGACGATCTGGTGATCGAAAACGGCTGTGTCGCCGGAGTCGTCACGCAAATGGGTTTGACGATCCGTGCACCACGCGTGGTGCTGACCACCGGCACCTTCCTCGCCGGCAAGATCCATATCGGTTTCTCGAACCATTCCGGAGGCCGCGCCGGCGATCCGCCCGCGACCACGCTCGCCAAGCGGTTGCGTGAATTGCCGCTGGGCGCCGATCGCCTGAAGACCGGCACGCCGCCACGGATCGACGGGCGCACGCTCGATTACACGGTGTTCGAGGAGCAGCCGGGTGACGATCCCGCGCCGGTGTTCTCGTACCTCGGCTCGCGCGAGGAGCATCCGCGCCAGGTGCCATGCTGGATCACCCACACCACCGAGCGCACCCACGAGATCATCCGTGCCGGCCTGGACCGCTCGCCGCTCTATACCGGCAGGATCGAAGGCATTGGCCCGCGCTACTGCCCGTCGATCGAGGACAAGGTGGTGCGTTTCGCCGACAAGGCCTCACACCAGATCTTCATCGAGCCGGAAGGTCTGGACGCGATCGAGATCTATCCGAACGGCATTTCCACGTCGCTGCCGTTCGATGTGCAGGTGGCTCTGGTGCACTCGATTCCGGGTTTCGAACGTGCGCACATCACGCGCCCCGGTTACGCGATCGAATACGACTACTTCGATCCGCGCGGGCTGCATCCGTGGCTGGAAACGAAAGCGATTCCGGGCCTCTACTGTGCGGGCCAGATCAACGGCACCACCGGCTACGAGGAAGCCGCAGCGCAAGGGCTGGTCGCGGGCCTCAATGCTGCGCGCATGGCGCGCGGCGAAGAAGCCTGGTGGCCGCGCCGCGACGAGGCCTACATCGGCGTGCTGATCGACGATCTCACCACCAACGGCACGCTCGAACCGTACCGGATGTTCACCTCGCGCGCGGAATATCGGCTGCATTTGCGCGAGGACAACGCCGACCTTCGCCTGACCGAAAAGGGTCACGAGCTGGGCGTGGTGCCGCAGGAACGCTTCGATGCGATGCGCGCCAAGCGCGAGGCAGTGGAACGCGAAACCGCGCGGCTGCGCTCGCTGTGGGTCACGCCGGCCAATGCGCTCGGCGCGGCCTTGCAGGCGCAAGGCGGCATTGCCATGACCCGCGAATGCAACGCGCTGGAGCTGCTGCGTCGCCCGGAACTCGATTACACCTCGCTCACCGCCATGGACGGCTTCGGACCGCCGCTCGAATCCCCAGACGTTGCCGCGCAGGTCGAGGTGCAGGCGAAATACGCGGGATACCTCGACCGCCAGCGCGAGGAGATCGAACGCCAGCGTCGTCACGAAGCGTTGCGCATCCCCGACGCGTTCGATTACGACCGGGTGCGCGGACTGTCGGCGGAAGTATCGGCCAAACTGAAACACGTGCGCCCGGCCACCTTGGGGCAGGCGCGCCGGATCAGCGGCGTGACGCCCGCGGCAATCTCGCTGCTGCTGGTGCACCTGAAGCGCAGCGGCCAGCGGGTCGCCTGACTGAGCCGACTCGGGACTCGGGAAGAGCGTTACGCACCCACGCCTTCGGCTGCGCGCCTCGTCGCCACGGCGTGCGATGCCCCGGCATCGCACCAGCGCCGGGGCCCGCCCATACGCCCACGGATGGAACAAAACAAACGTCTGTATTAGGCTTGCGCGCATCCGCCCTCGGGCGATTCCGGAGATTTCCTGCCATGCCCCGCTTGAGTCTTCTTGCCGGCGCGGTCGCGCTGGCGCTCGCCAGCACCGCGGCCCTCGCGCAATCCGCCCCGACCTCCGCGCAGCCCGCGGCACGGCCGGGCCTGTTCGACGGCATGGTCGTGTTCGGCGACAGCCTGAGTGACGACGGCAATCTTTCGATCGCGCTGGGATTGCCGCAGATTTCACGCTTCACCACCAATCCGGGACAGGTCGCCGTCGAGAACATCGGCGACTATTTCGGGATACCGATCGCGCCATCGCTGTTGAAGGGCACCGACCTCGCGTTCGGCGGCGCCGGCGTGGTCAACAATTCGCCCGGCACGCCTTCGACCGTGCCGACGTTGCCGACGCAACTCGGCATGTACCTGCAGGCCACCGGCGGCAAGGCCGATCCCAACACGCTGTATTCCGTGTGGGGCGGCGCCAACGACGTGTTCTACAACGTCGCGCTGGCGCAGGCGGGGCAACTGACACCGGCGCAGGTGCAGGCCAACCTGCAGACCGCGGCGGCTACGGAACTGGGCATGTTGCAGCAACTGGCCCAGGCCGGCGCGCGCTACGTGGTGGTCTTCAACCTGCCGGACATCGGCCTGACGCCCTCGTCGCTGGAACAGGGTCCGCAAGCCGCGGCGCAGGGCACGCAACTGTCGCTCGTCTACAACAACGTGCTGAACCCGGGGCTCGCCAAGCTCGGCATCAACGTGATTCCGGTGGACACCTTCACCCTGCTGCGTGAGATCGTCGCCGACCCGAGCCTGTACGGCTTCACCAACGTCACCGCGCCGGCCTGCGGTGTGGGTTCGAGTTCCCTGTTGTGCGGTCCGCAGGGCTCGGGCGCGCCGTACACCTATGCGCCGGGCACCCAGAACACCTACCTCTTCGCCGACGGCGTGCATCCGACCACCGCCGCGCATGCGATGCTGGCGCAATACGTGGAATCGGAAATCATCGCGCCGGGCGAGATTTCGCTGCTGGCCGAGGCACCGCTGCAGACCACCGACACGCTCAACCGCTCGCTGCGCAACGAGGCCCTGTCCAGCCTTGCCGGCGCGGTCGGCGGCGGCGCGCGGGTGTTCGCCGATTACGAATACAGCCGTCAGCGTTACGACGCGACGGTCAACACGCCCAGAAGCAGCAACGACCTCAACACGCTGACGATAGGCGCCGACGTGCACCCCGCCGATCACCTGACCGCGGGGATGGCGTTCACCGCCGGCCAGCACAAGGATGACTTCGCCGGCAACGCGGGCGGCTTCAAGCTGCAGGAACTGCTCGCATCAGGCTACGTGCTGTGGGGCTGGGATCAGGCGTATGTCGGCGCGATCGGCAGCTTCGGCCATCTGGGCTACAGCAACGTCGATCGCAACATCCCGCTGGGCCCCGCGCTCCGGCACGAGACCGGCGATACTTCCGGTTCGCACGTAGCCTTCACCCTGACCGGCGGCTGGTGGCTGAACTTCGACAACTGGCGCACCGGACCGTACGCCGATCTGGGCTGGCAGCGCGTCCGGGTGGACGGTTACAGCGAGAACGGCAACGACGCCGCGACCATGACCTTCCAGCGCCAGGAACGCAAGGCGATGATCGCCACGCTGGGCTGGCAGGTGACGGGCAACTGGCAGGCCGGCGGCACCATGCTGCATCCCTTCGCGCAGGTGGCATGGAACCACGACAGCGACGCGGACCTGCGTTACGTCACCGCGGGCCTGGTCACCATGCCCGGCACGTTCGCGATGCCCGCCTTCGTGCCGGACAAGAACTGGGGCAGTGCGGGCGTCGGATTGACGGCGGATTTCAGTCCGCGCTTCTCCGGCTGGATCAGCTACGACGGCCGTTTTTCCGATCGCAACCAGCGCGTGGACAGCCTGAACCTCGGCGGCCGGTTGACGTTCTGAAGCGCAAGTTCTCGCGCGACAAAAAAGCCGTGCAGCAGCACGGCTTTTTTGTCGGCAGGATCCGGCGGGTCAGCCCCGCTTCGGCTTGCCCTTGTTGAATTCCTTGTAGGTGCTCTCGGCCAGCTGGTGCAGGGCCTTGGCGGTGTCCTCCGGCAGCACGGAGGTCTGCCCGTTGACGACCTGCTCCTTCAGCACCAGCACGCCGTTGTCGTCCCAGCCGGCACGGTTGATCGTTTGCGGCGGCGCGCCTTTCTTCGGCATCTTCTGCTGCACCACCACCCACGGCAGCCCGTCCTTGTAGGCGAAGTCGGTGCTGGTGAACCCCTTGTCGCCGTAGTCCTCCAGCTCGCGCACGAACTCGACGCCATGGTTGTCGCTGAACACCTGCCAGCCGCGCGAGACCTCCGACGACAAGGCCGTGCCCGAGGTCACTTTCATGCCGCCGATCTGGCCCTCCATCTGCTTGAACTCCGCCAGCATCTTCTCGGCGGCGGTGGGCTCGGCCACCATCACCAGATCGACGTGCGCGGGCTGGCCGTGCGTGAGCACCGGCGGCTGCAGCTTGGTGGAATAGATCCGTTCCCCATCCTGCATCTGCGCTTCCAGCACGTAGATGTCGTTGGGACGGATCTGTTCCGGCTTGAAGGTAATCTGGAACTGCAGCGGAAACCTGGGCGCCTGGAAGGTCTGGGAATTCACGGGCACACCCGGCTGTTGCGTCACGTCCATCAAGGTCAGCGTGAGCTTGGCCTGCGGCGAGAGGGGTCCGGGCGGATTCGGCAGTGTCACGGTACCGGTGACGGCGGTCGGTGCGGCCGCCTCGGCAGGCGGGCCGGAGGTCTGACCGCCCTGGCTTTCCTGTGGGGGCGAACCGCAGCCCCCCAGCAACAATCCGGCAACGAACAGCGGGACTGCGAATTTGCGCATGGATGCATCCTTGAAAAGTGAGGCAAGGGAATGATGCGGGCGGCAATCGGATCACAGCGCCGCGACGTCCGCTTCGACCCCGAACGAATAATGCTAACGCGACCGGCCTTTCGACGAAAGACATCGCAGACCGCGCGTTCATTCCCCCCGACGCCGCAGTGATCCCGGAAGGGGATGGCGGGGACCCCATGCAGCGCCAAGCGCATGGCCGTCGCACGGAAGACATGAGGCCGGCAGGGAAACCCTGCCGGCCTCACGTCACTCCCGATTGCTGCCCGGGCCCCGCCCTTGGTCGACTCGGCCGCCGCTTGCTCATGGGCCGTTAGTCATGTGCAGCAGTAACAGCATCTTAACGGGATGTCAAGCACTGTCTTTCGCGAAACTTTCTGAATGCTTGCAGCATGGTTAAGTTCGCGTTATCGTGAAAGATACACGAAAGGTAAGTGACAGTTACGTGCATGGCACGTGAAGACTTGCCGGTCGTGCCGGATTTCTTGAAATCCAACGGTTTTCAAGGATTCGCGTCATCACAGCGGTGGCATCCACCCGGTATGCGAGGGCTTGCGGGTGGAACCACCGCCTCACTTTTCCCGGGGAGCAATTCGATGAATCGCAAGCTTTTGGTCACGGCCATTTGCGCCGGCCTGTTCGCGGCCGGCGCGGCACATGCGCAGGACAATCCAGCGTCTGCCCAGCAAACACAGAACCCGTCCACGGCCACGCAGCCGGACACCACTACCCGGCAGGAAAAAAAGGAACAGCCGAAAACCCTGGAAGGAATCACGGTCTCGGGCTCCCTCCTGAAGCGCCCGGAATACGAGACAACGGTGCCGGTGCAGGTCGTTCCGATCAAGGCGGATGAAGCGGCCGGTCAATTCAATGTCACCAATTTCGTGCAGACGACCGCCGCCGCCGCGGGCTCCACCCAGATCAACGGCCAGTTCGGCGGATTCGTCATCGAAGGCGGTACCGGCATTCAGCCCATTGACCTGCGTGGCCTGGGTGCGCAACGCACCCTGGTCCTGCTCGATGGCCAAAGGCCGGGTCCTGCCGGTACCCGCGGTCAAGTCAACAACTTCGATCTCAATGTCATTCCGCGCGCGATCATCCAGCGCATCGAAATCGTCAAGGACGGTTCATCCTCCATCTACGGTTCCGACGCCATCGCCGGCGTGGTCAACCTGATCACCAAGAAGCGCCTGGATCACACCACGATGGACTTCTTCGTGTCCGCGCCGGAACACGGCGGCGGCGAGCAGTACCAGGCCTCCATAGGCACCGGCTGGAACTTCAACAACGGCAACATCACCTTCGCGGCCGAAGTCGATCGGCAACAGGAATTGAAAGCCGGCCAGCGTGATTTCCTCGACTGCACACGTGACATGGTGTACGGCCCGGACGGCCAGCGTGTGGACCGACCGGACCACTCCATCCTGGAAGGCACCAATCTTGCCGGTTGCAACAACATGCTGGTCCAGACGGTGATCGACGCTTTCAACAACCGGCGCTACGTACCCACCAAGGACGGCAGTACCGGCCCAGGCAGCCCGGTGCCCGGCTATCACCTGTCGCAGCGGACCACCTACGCCAACAGCAAAACGCCTTTCAACGATCAGGTCACCAACTTCCCGGCGTGGGGCGATAGGTATGCCATCGACCGGAACCAGAGTTCCACCGCCTATCTCGCCGGCAGCTTCAATTTCGGCAGCGTGATCTGGGATACCCAGTTGATACTGAACCACCGCACCACCAACCACGACGCGTGGCGCCAGTTTTTCCCCGTTGTTTTCAACGACAACGGATGGTCAACCGCAGACGACAGCTTTTTCGGAGGTGCCGGAACGAGCAAAAGCGGTTTCGAGCCGGTGATGATTTTTCCGTTCAACCAGAAAGTGGCGGTTGATTACGGCTATTTGCGCAGCGGCCTGTCGGGTGGATTCGGAAACAGCAGTTGGTCGTGGGCGGTCAATGCCAGTTACAGCAAGTCCGACGGTGATTACAGCTGGCAGGCGATCAACCTTGCCAACAGTGGAGACTGGAACAATCCCGGCAACGAAATCACCGGCAGAACACTGGTCAACTACTTCGATCCGGGCTTTCTCAACGGCTCGAAATGGCGCGAACTCTACGGCGCCATCGGCGAATACCTGACCGGCAACACCGTTTACGAGCAGCAGGATCTCAATGCGGTGGTCAACGGCAATCTTTTCGAATTGCCGGCGGGTCCCGTCAATGCCGCCTTCGGTGCCGAATACCGCCACTATTCGATCGACGACAAGCCACCGCCGGCCTCGTGGGGGCTCACTTCGGCAGGGGAAACCAAAGGCGCGGACCATGTCACCGAGGTGTTCGGCGAGGTTGGCGTGCCGATCCTGAAAGGACTGCCGGCCGTCGAGTCGTTGAACGTTGACCTGTCAGGACGCGAATTCAAATACGGTTCGGTGGGCAGCTCCGCTCATGTCTGGAAGTACGGCCTGAACTGGCAGCCGATTCCGACCTTCCGGGTCCGCGGCACCATCGGCACCTCGTACCGCGCGCCGGGTCTGTTCGAACTGTATCTGGCCGACCAGACCGGCTTTCTCTCGCAACTGGCGATCGACCCCTGCATCAACTGGGCCGAAAGCCCCAACCAGTTCATCCAGAAGAACTGCGCGGCAGCGGGCATCCCGGGCAATTATGCCGGCTCTGGCCCGACTGCCTTGGTCACGCAGGGTGGCGGCAAGGGATTCCTGAAGCCCGAAACTTCCCGGGCGAAGTCGCTGGGCTTCGTGTGGTCACCCACTTTCGCCAATCTGCAGGTGGCGGTGGATTACTTCGATTACCACATCCGCGGCGAGATTACCTCGCTGAGTGCCGGTGCCATCGTCACTTCCTGCTACAACAAACCGGTATTTCCCAACGACTTCTGCAACATGTTCCACCGGAATCCGGCCACCGGTACCAACCCGTTCAACATCACGGATGTTCACGCCACCTACGTGAACATCAACCAGGAACGGGACCGTGGTTACGACGTGCAGATGAACTACGCGCAGGATTTCTCCTTCGGTCGGCTGTCGCTCGATGCGGAGTTCACTTACACCATGCAGCACATCCAGCAGGTGTTCAGCACCGCGGAGGCGAGCGGATTCGGCATCAACGACTTCACCGGCTCCATCGGCAATCCGCATTGGGTAGGCATCATGAACGCGAGCCTCAAGCGTGGTGACTGGACCTACAACTGGCAGGGCTTCTATACCAGTGCCACGTCCGATTGGCGGTTCGAAAACCCCGTGTTCACCTACCTTGGCCTGCCCGACACCAGGGAGGTCATCAGAATGGGCGGTCAGCTTCGCCACAGCGTGTCCGCAAGCTACAACTACGCTGACAAGTTGAACATCACCTTTGGCATCCGCAACCTGACCGACCGCACGCCACCCCAGGTTTCCGGCACCATCGGCACGGAGAACCTGCTCGGCAACACGCCGCTTGCGGCTTCCCAGTACGACTGGTTCGGCCGCACGTACTTCGCGCGGCTGGGTATCAGGCTTTGATCGCCGGACAACCGTGCACTTGCGCGAGGAGGCGACTTCCCGTCGCCTCCTTTTTTTCGCTTTGCTGAACGCTCAGCGGGAGAACAGAAGATGGGGAATACGTTTTGCAGGGTTTTGCTTGCCGGTCTGCTCGCATCGACCGTGGTTCTCGACATCGCCTGTGCGGCGGAACCCATTCCGGTCGAAGACCTGGCGCGTCTGCCAGCGCTGCAATCCATGTCCATGGATCCGAACGGCAAACATCTGGTGGGCCTGATTCCATCGCCCTACGACCCCGATGAGACTGCGTTGGCCGTGTGGGACGCCGACTCGATGCCCGCACCGCCCAAGGTGGTGACGCCTTCGGGATCACACATGAAATTCATCGCCGCCTTCGCGCTGAAGGCGGACAGGATTCTTGCGGTGGCGCGGCAGGAGTGGACCGGCGACCTCGGCGGATGCGGGGAAGGCAAATTGGTCGGGTCGACCAAGACTTTCGTCACCAAGGCTTATCTCACAGGCGATGACCAGAAGAATTTCGAGGAAGCCTTTGCCAGCGACAAGACCCGCAACGTGGGCGTGAGCGAGGCAACCCGCCGCTGCCTCGAGATCAGCGGCACGGCAACGCTGGTCAGCATGCTGCCGCTGGATCCCGACAACGTCGTGATCGAGCGCGCCAGCGGCGTGAGCCTGGTATCGAACTACTACCTCTACAACCTCAAGACGGGAGACGCGAAGCTGCTGTTCACGGGCGGCGGCAGAAAGACGCCTTCCTTGTTCGATCCACGCACCGGCAACGTGCTCGCGAAGACGGAAATCGAACCGACAGGCAGCGATTACGAACAGAAGATCTATATCCTGAATCCGGAAACCGGACAGTTCGATCTGCAGCGGCCGCTGACCACGCAGCTCTCCAACCGCCATACCGTGGAGGTGGCCGGCCGCGACGACGCCACCGGCAAATACTACGTGTTGACTGACCAGTTTTCCGACAAGGTGCAGGCGCGTTCGTACGATCCTGTCGCGCAGAAGTACGACCCGGAACCCGTGGTCGCCGACAAGGACCATTCCATCGCCGCGCTGTTGTTCAGCACGCGGCGCAGCGACTTCAACCGCGTCGTGGGCTTTGTGATCGACGGACCTTATCGCCGGCAGGTCTATGTCGATCCGGCGCTCAAGGGAATCCAGCTGGGCCTGAAAGATGCCTTCCCCGGACAGCACGTCACGATTTCGAGCTACACCGACGATCTTTCCAAGGTCTTGTTCATCACCGGGAGCCCCGGCGTACCGCCTGCCTATCACCTGCTGCTGGACAAGAAACGTGTGGCCGATCTTGGCAGCATGCGTCCATGGGTCAAGCCGGGGCTCACCGGCGATGAGAGCTGGGTGACCTACACGGCGCGTGACGGCCGCGAGATTCCGGCAATTCTGGATTTGCCGGCCGGCTGGAAGAAGGGTGATGCCCCTGCGTCCGCAATCGTGATGCCGCACGGCGGTCCCTGGGCTCGCGACTACATGGGTTGGGATATCTCCGGCTGGGTACCCATGCTCACATCCCGCGGCTACGCAGTATTGCGGCCGCAGTACCGCGGTTCCGAAGGATTGGGCCGCGACTTGTGGCTGGCCGGCGACAAGCAGTGGGGCCTCAAGATGTCCGACGATCTCGACGACGGCGCTGCGTGGCTCGTATCACGGGGCATCGCGAACAAAAACCGCATCGCCATCTTCGGTTACTCCTACGGCGGCTTCGCGGCCGTGGCCGCCGATGTCCGCAGCCCTTCCCCCTACCAGTGCGCGATTGCCGGGGCGCCCGTGGCCAACCTGGGGCGGTTGGGCACCACATGGAGCGACAACCGGCTGCAACGCATCCTGCAGGGGCAGACGGTGAAGGGGATGGATCCGATGCAAAACACGGACAAGGCCCATCTTCCGATCCTGCTGTTCGGCGGCGACCGCGACGTGCGCGTGCCGGGCTTCCATCCCCGCGATTTCTACGAAGCCGTCAAGGATAGGGTCCCCGCCAGGTACGTCGTGATACCCGACATGCCGCACAGCATGCCTTGGTACCCGCGCCAGCAGCGGCAAGTCGACAATCTTGTCGTGGACTATCTCGCCAACAATTGCTTCGCTCAGCCGTAACGGATCGTCATGTCTCCTGCGCGCTGTGTACGGTTTGCGTGAAATCCCGGCGCGTGGTTCCGGACAGTGCAGTTGTTGAACGCAGCGCGAAAACGGCCGGGTGGCACCTCCGCCCGGGTTGTTTCACGGCGTCCCCCGTGCCGCGCGCAGCGATGCGAGCTGTTGCTCGTGCCTGCCTCCGCCTGCCGTGCCAGCCGATGGCAGGCAAGTCCGCTCACCCAGCGAGAAGGGACAACCACACGAGCAAATTCGCCACGGAGCAGATCATCGGGTTCATCAAAAGCGCAGCATGCCGCCACCCAGCAACTGACAACAGTGGAGGCCTGAGCAAACAGCGGAGCCCCTGCACCCATTGGTAATCTTCAACCCACGGACTTTTTCTTTATCCGTGATACGCCGATTGGGGGCAGATCAGGATCTCAGCATCCACTTCGGCGGCAAAAGGTAAATCGGCGGCGTTGCTGCAAAAAACTCTGGGGCCGGCTACATGCCGGCCCTTCCTTTTTCAGCAGCGATCCGGGTGGAACCGTCCGCTGATTTGAGCAACGCAAACCCGCAGACGATAGCCATCCAACGAAACGGACAAGCAACATCGGTGCTTGTGACCCCGTTAAAGATTCATTATCGTGGCGGCGCGTGTACCCGGGGAGGGTGCGCGGTCCCCCGAAGCCCGCATGGTTCGGGGGCGTTTTGTGGGCGTAACAAGGTTCGACCGTCCGCAAGCCGCGGACGTCCGTGTGCGCCTGTCCTTTTCCGGGGAGCAAATCCGATGAATCGCAAGCTTCTGGCTTCCGCCATCTGCGCCAGCCTGTTCGCATCGGGCGTGGCCTGTGCCCAAGACGCGACTTCAAGGGCTACCCAGCCGCAGGATCAGACCACTCCGGCGCAAACCGCTCCGGCAACCAGGAAAGAAGAAAAGAAAACCCTGCAGGCAATCACCGTCACGGGTTCGCTGATTCCTCAATCGCAGATCGAGACGGCGAACCCCACGGTCACCATCACGGCCAAGGACATAGAAGCGCATGGATTCGGCACCGTTGCCGACGTGTTGAAGGCACAGCCGTTGTCCACGGGCGCGGTGCAGGGCAACCAGTTCACCGCTGGATTCACGCCTGGCGCGCAGACCATCAGCCTGCTGGGCCTGGATCCCGGCTTCACGCTGGTGCTGATCGATGGCCACCCGTTGGCGGATTACCCGCTGCTGTACAACGGGCAGAGCAATTTCGTCGACCTGTCCGACATTCCGGTCGGCATGGTCGACCACATCGACGTCCTGCCCGGCAACCAGTCGTCCATTTACGGCTCGAGCGCCATCGCCGGCGTCATCAACATCATCCTGAAAGATCACATCAACGGTTATGAACTGAACGTGCGCGGCGGCGGTTACACCGGCGGCGGCGGCGCGAACGAGCGGCTGGAGTTCCTTGGCGGCTACAACGGCGACAAGCTGGACCTGACCTACGGCATCCAGTTCAAGAACCAGCAGCCGATCTTCGGTTATCAGCGCGCCCTGAGCAGGTCGACACTGGCCAACCCAGACCCCTACGACCAGTTCGGCGCGCGCACTTTCCTGCGCCTCAACGGGAATACGGGGAAATACGTGGATCCGGGGCAGGCAACCTGCGCACCGCTGTCGTTCCTGTATGGGGGCACCACGGATTACGAGACCCGGCCCGGACGCGGCAATTACTGCGGCAGCAAGTTCACCGACGGCTATGCAACGCAATTGAACCAGCAGAAATTCGGCACCGGCTATTTCAACCTCAAGTACCACCTCAACGACAATACCGAGTTGTACGCAAACGTCCTGTACAACGTCAGTTCGATCCGTTACACGAGCGGGCCGTACTTCTGGAGCGGCATCAAGCCGAACAGCTACATCATCAATTCCAACACGGGTGATTTCGAACTGTTCCAGCACATCTATGCACCCGAGGAAATCGGCGACTGGAAGCTTTACAGCGCCCACAACCTGCAGCGCACCTACAACGCCTGGGGCGGCGTGCGGGGGACGATCGGCAATTCCGACTGGAATTACGACGTCTTTTTCGCGCGCTCGGGGCAGACCCTCACCCAGAAGCAATACTGGCCGCTGACGAATGCCGTCGACAACTTCTTCCAGAACCAGTTCCTCGGCCCGTTGCAAGGTAGCACCTATGGATATCAGATCTACGCGCCGAACATTTCCAACTTCTACAAGCCGATCACGCCCGCGCAGTACGCAACGTTCAACGGTTTGATCGACAGCCGCAATACGACCTGGACGCAGAACTTCAACATGCAGCTCACCAACGAGGACCTGTTCGATCTGCCGGCGGGTCCGGTGGGCTTTGCCGGTCTGTTCCAGGCGGGCGAGCAGACCTGGTCCAACCCCAACGATCCGCGGGTGATCGCGGGGGATTTTTACGGATTGACCGGCACCTCCGGACAAGGGGCACGCAACAACTGGGCGTTCTCGGGAGAAATACGGGTGCCGATTTTCAAGATGCTGACCGCGGACTTGTCGGCCCGGTATGACAGTTACAGCAATCACGGCGGTGGCACCGATCAACGGCCTACCTACAAGTTGGGACTCGAATTCCGCCCGTTCGACACCTTGCTGTTCCGCGCCAGCTACGCGACGGCTTTCCGCGCGCCGGACATGGCTTACACTTTCGGCGGCAAGAGCGGCTTCTATACGAGCGTGGTCGACTACTACCGTTGTGCCAAGCTCGAGCCGGGGACGCCGATCCAGGACTGCCTGTACAACGGGGTACAGACGTTCGGTTTGCACACCGGGAACCCGGACCTGAAGTCGATCACCGCGAAGTCCTACGGCCTGGGTGTGGTCTGGTCGCCACTCGCGAATTTCAACGTCAAGGCGGATTACTACAACATCCGCATCGCCAACGAAGTCCAATTGCAAAGCATCGACGAATTGCTGCGAACCGAGGCTGCATGCCGTCTTGGCCAGTTGGATCCCAACTCGCCCACCTGCATGAACACCTTGGCGCTGATCGTCCGCAATCCGGCGACGAACAACCCCGGAACATCGTATCAACTGCAGCAAGTCACGATCTTCCCGATCAACGTCGCCAATGAGCGCGTTTCCGGCATCCTGGCCTCGCTGAACTACAAATGGGACATCGGTCGCTACGGCACTTTGAACTTCGACGCCAACTACAACGTGACCCTGAAGCACTCGTTCCAGCAGTATCCGTTCGATCCCGTCGAGGACCTGCTGCGCAATCCGTTCTATTCCAGCGAGTTCAAGTCCAAGGCGATCGCCGATATCTCCTGGGACATCGGCCCGGTCTCGGCCACGCTGACGGGCATTCGTTACGGCAAAACACCCAACCTGTATGCGCAGGACAATCCCACCGGTTACGCAACGCCTTGCAGCACGGGCTCGAAGAACGATCCCTACGTGAAGTGCGCGGGTACCGTGGCGCCATGGACGATCTACAACGCCAGCCTCGCTTACAGGATCAATGACGGCATGACCATCAGCGGCATCGTCAACAACATCAAGAACTCGATGCCGCCCAGGGACTCCACCTGGACCAGCAGCCCGTACTACAACGTCTTCAATTACAACGCCTACGGTCGGGAGTACTGGCTCGAATTCGACTGGAAGTTCGGGCAGCGCTGAGCGAGTGGCTATCCGTTCGCCATCCGAAGGACCGGCCGCAAGGCCGGTCCTTGTTTTCCGCGACACTTCAGGCAAGCAACCCTGCTGACCGCAGCGCTTCGAACAGTGGCGCCAGTTGCTTCTCGTAGCGCCGCCACGAGCCCAGGTTGCGGGCATGGATGGGTTCGCGGATCTGCGCGCTGCTGAGCGTGTTCACCGCGGTGGTGTTGCGGGTCAGATCGCTGCACCCGGGGACCTGGCGCAGGCCGCAGTGCGCGAAGATCGCCGACAGCGTTTGCTCCGGCTTCGTCACCAGCGCGCGGTAATCGACGTCGAATACCACGCCCGGCATCGCTTTGTGCCAGTGCCGCATCAGTTTCCGGTAGCGGATGTAGTGCGTGGCCAGCGCATCCAGTTGGTAGCTGTAGAGATAGCTGTTGCCGAACAGCGCCCGGTAGTTGGAAAAGCACACGTCCATCGGATCGCGCACCATGTGCAGGATCGGCGCCCGCGGCAGCGCCCGGTGGATCAGGCCCAGCAGCATGTAGTTGGGCGGCAGCTTGTCCACGTAGAACGGACTGTCCGGCGCGCGCCATTGCGTCTGTTCGAGATAGCGGCGTCCGAGTTCCGCGTAATCAATGTTCGGAAGCCGCGCCAGCAACGGCGCATCGATCAGGTCGTTGCCGTGCAGGTTTGCCGCCCAGCGGAGCTGGCGCGGAAAGTCGGTGCGCTCGCCGGTCGATACCACGTCCGGATGGTTGTCGAGCAGGCGGTCCAGCAGGGTGGTGCCGCTGCGCGGCAGGCCGACGATGAAGATGGGAACCGGCCCTTCGATGACGGCACCGGGGCCGTGAATGAAATCGGCCGTCACGAGTTGCCCGATCCCCTCGAACGTTTCGTCCTCGTGTCCCGCGTCGGGAGGGCGCCGCGCGTACATGATCGCGTTGCCGCGTTCGAGCGCGGCGAATGCCTCGTCGTAACGGCCCAGGTCCTCCAGTTCCTTGTATTGCGCGAACTCGAAGGCGGCGTGGTCCTCGCTGCCCTGTTCAACCCGTTGCAACTGCGCGCGGATGTAATCGAGGTGATTCGACTCCGCGGTCTGTCGAGACATCCTTGCGAGCGCCAGCGACGCCCTGCCGAACGTCGGCCCCAGTTGCAGGCAGCTTTCGAGCCGGCGCCGCGCTTCCTTCACCTTGCCGTTGAACTGCATCTGCAGCGCATGGAAGTAGCGGAAATCCGGGTTGTCGAAACCTTGCGCCTGCGCGCGGTCCATCAGCGCAAGCCCCGCCGGATGATCGCCCAGCATCTGGCAGGCGTGCGCCAGCGCCGTCAACTGGCGGCCGTCCAGATTCCGGTTCCGCGCGTCGTAGCGGGCCAGGCAATCACGCGCCGCCGTCATTTCGCCGATCCGCAGCAGGCAATGGACCGTGGTCGCGACGGCATCGGCGTCTTCGGGCATCATCGTGGCAGCCGCGACGGCCTGCTCGCTGGCTTCGCGCACGCGGCCCTCGTCGAGATAGACGCTGGCCAGCAGCATGCGCGCGGCGATCCGCGCGGGATCGCGTTGCACCAGTGATTCCAGCGCGACCCGCGCGGCCGTGATCTGGTGCTCGGCGATGTAACGCTGTGCGCGCAGCCACAGCCTCTCGACGAAGGGATCGGCCGGAGTCCGCGAGCGGTCAATCGACGACAGGTAGTCCATGACCGTTCAACGCTTCCCGCAGCGGCTGCAACTGCTGCTCGTAATGGCGCCATTCGCCGAACGCGCGGGTGTGCACGGATTGCCGGACCTGCGCCGCGCTCGGCGTGGAAACCGCGGCGCCGTTGCGCGCGAGGTCGGCGCAGCCGGGTTCCCAGTCGAGCCCGCAGAAATCGAACACCTTGCGCAGCGCCGCTTCTGGCTGGCGCACCAGTTCGGCATAGGACACATCCAGGATCGCGCCGGGCATCACCGCGTGCCAGTGTGCCAGCGCGCGCCGGTAATCGTGGCAATACTTGGCCAGCGCCGGCAGGTGGTAGCTGTAGGCGCTGGCGTCGCCGAAGAACATGCGCCAGTTCGAAAAGCACGTGTCCATCGGATCACGCACCAGGTTCAGGATGGGCGCCCGCGGCAATGCGGCGTGGATCACGCCCGCGAGTGCCCAGTTCGGCGAGTGCTTGTCGGTGAAGAAGGCCTTGCCGCGCGCGCGCCATTGCGTCTGCATGAGATAGCGGCGTCCCACCTCTTGGTAATCGACCCCGGGCAACCGCGCCAGAAAGACATCCGCCCGCGTGTTGCGCGTATCGGCCACCCAGTGCAGTTGCGAACCCGCGTCCGGCAATTCGCCGGCCATCGCGACCCGGGAATGGTTGCCCAGCATCCTTTCCAGCAGGGTGGAGCCCGAACGCGGCATGCCGATGATGAAGATGGGCTGCGGTCCCTCGGCGGTTTCCGCCGCCGGCCGCAGGATGCCCGGCGAGCACCGCTCCAGGAACCGTTCGATGCCGGCATTGTGATGGTCCGCCTCGTCGCGGAGCCGCGCGTACATCAGCGCATTGCCGTGCGCGAGCGCATCCCACGCCTCCCCGTAACGGCCGAGATCCTCGAAGGTCTTGTAACGCGCGAACTCGATGGCCGCATGGTCGGCCGAACCTTGCGCGACGATTCGCAGGCTGCGCTCGATCAGGGCGAGATGATTGTGGTCGGACGTCTGCCTGCGCAGGCGCACCAGCGGCACCGCCACGCGGCCGTACGCGGGCGCCCGCGCGAGACTGCCGGCCAGCTCCGCCTCGGCCTCGTCCAGACGTCCGTTGAACATCAATTCCTCGCCGCGCCGGAAGGCCAGCGCCGGGGTGTCGTGTCCCGCTGCCCTGGCACGGTCCAGCAGCGCCAGCGCTTCGGCATGTTCCTCGAGGCGTCTGCGCAAGCCTGCCAGCCGCATCAGCACGCGCGGCGTTCGCGACGCCGCCAGCGCCGGGTGTTCCAGGCAGGCGCGCGCCGCGAGGACTTCGCCGATTTCCAGCAGGTTCGCCGCCACCGCGCAGAGCGTTTCCGGGTCATCCGATCCCGCCTCGGCGGCGGCGAGTGCGTGCGCCGCGGCATCGCGGATGCGATCCTCGCGCCAGGCGATCTGCGCCTCCAGCAGCAGCGCCAGCACACCGCGCGGCTCTTCGAGCGGCGACCCGGTCAGCGCCCGGCGCGCGGCGTCGGGATGCCCCCGCAACAGGTGCATCTGCGCTTCGCGCCAGCGCGGGTCGGAAGCTCGGGCGGTGGCTGCGGCTGCCGCCATCACAACAGCGCGATGTCGGCGATCGCGTCGAAGCACGCCTTGATCCGTGCCAGCAGCGCGAGGCGGTTGTCGCGCAGCGCGGTGTCTTCGGCCATCACCAGCACCGAATCGAAGAACGCATCGACCGGCTGCTGCAACTCGGCGAGCCGCGCCAGCGCGCCTTCGTAGTCGCGGTGCTGGGCCGCACCATTCAGCCGCCTTGCATTGTCGGCCTGGGCCGATTGCAACGCCTGCGCCAGCGCTCGTTCCGCCGGTTCGCGCAGCTGGGTGTCGTCGAACGGACGCCGCGCCGCGGCATCCACGTCGATGCCTTCCTTGCGCAGGATGTTGGCGACGCGCTTGTTGGCGGCGGCGAGGCGTTCGGCTTCCGGCCTTCCGGCAAACGCGGCGACCGCGCGCAGGCGGCGGTCGAAATCGGTGAGGCTGGCCGGCCGCACCGCCGCGACCGCCTCGAACTGCTGCGGCGTGAAGCCCTGCTCGGCGTAGTAGCCGCGCAGGCGGTCGAGGATGAAGTCGCGAAGTTCGCCAGCCAACGCCGCGCGGTGCGCGGCGGTGCTTTTCCCCTCTCCCTTCGGGAGAGGGTGCCCGGCTTCTTGCGACTTCGTACCCTCACCCCCGGCCCCTCTCCCGGAGTGAGAGGGGAGAAAAGCCGCGTCGGGAATCTGCTCCAGCGCCTCGCGCAGCAAGGCGTCGAGATCGAGATCGAGTTTCCCCTCGATCAGCGTGCGCGCAAGTCCCAGCGCGGCACGGCGCAGCGCGTAGGGGTCCTTGTTGCCGGTGGGTTTCATGCCGACCGCGAAAATCCCGGCCAGCGTGTCCAGCTTGTCGGCGATCGACAGGCACTGCGCGAGCGCGCCCCGTGCGATGCCGTCGCTCGCATGGCGCGGACGGTAGAACTCGTCCAGCGCCTGCGCCACCTCCGCAGGCTCGCCCTGCGCGGCCGCGTAATGACGGCCCATCACGCCCTGCAGTTCGGGAAATTCGCCGACCATCCGGGTCAGCAGGTCGCAGCGGGACAAACCCGCCGCGTGCGCGGCCTGCGCGGCATCCACGTCGATGCCTTGCGCGAACAAGCGGTGCGCGACGCCGCTCGCGAGTTCGGCGACGCGCTCGGTCTTGTCCCACAGGCTGCCCAGCACGCGTTGCCACACCACGCCGCGCAGGCTCTGCCGGTGCGAGGCCAGCGGGGTTTTCAGATCCTCGTCGAAGAAATACTTCGCGTCGGCGAAACGCGGCCGGATCACCCGTTCGAAACCATGACGGATCGGCGCGGGATCCTTTGCCTCGATGTTGGCGACGCCGACGAAGTGTTCGGTGAGGTTCCCGTCCCCGTCGAACACCGGCACGAACTTCTGGTTGCTGCGCATGGTGGTGACCAGCGCCTCGTGCGGCACGGCGAGATAGTCGCGATCGAAGGTGCAGGCGATCGCGCAAGGCCATTCGGTGAGGCTGGCGATTTCGTCCAGCAGCGCGCCGTCCAGCCGCGGCGTGCCGGTGCCGCGCGCGGCGCGTGCGACTTCCCCGCGGATGCGCTGCCGGCGTTCGTCCGGATCGGCCAGCACCTTCGCGGCGCGCAGCGCATCGACGTAATTGTCGGCATCGACAAGATGCACCGGCTTGGGGTGCAGGAAGCGATGCCCGCGCGATTGCCGTCCGCTGTTCAGGCCCAGCAGTTCGCCCTCGATCACGCGGTCGCCATGCAGCATCACCAGCCAGTGCGCGGGACGCACGAAGGTGAAATCGTGGTCGCCCCAGCGCATGGGTTTGGCGATCGGCAGCGCGTCGAGCGCTTCGCGCACGATGTCGGGCACCAGTTCCGCGGTGCCGCGTCCGGGCGTGACGCTGCGATGCACGAAGCGTTCGCCCCTGGCATCGCTGGTGCGTTCCAGCCGCGTCCAATCGACGCCGCATTTCTGCGCGAAACCCAGCAGCGCCCTGGTGGGCTGGCCTTGGGGATCCAGCGCGGCGTTGACGTAGGGACCGAGACTCTCGCTGCGCTGCTCGGGTTGAACCGCCGCGACGGATGGCACATGCACCGCGAGCCGGCGCGGCGTCGCGAATGCGCGCGCGTGTTCGCTGTCGGCGGCGATGCCGCGCCTGGCCAAACCGTCGCGGACGCCGCGCAGCAAAGCCTGCGCCAGTTCATCGACGGCATGGATCGGCAACTCCTCCACGCCGATCTCGATCAGCAATGACTTTGCGTCAGCCATGCGCCGCCTCCGCCCGCGCTTCGTGCGGTGCGGCCCACGCCTTCGCCACCGCCTGCGCTAGCGTGCGCACGCGCAGGATGTACCGCTGGCGCTCGGTGACCGAGATCGCGCGGCGCGCGTCCAGCAGATTGAAGGTGTGGCTGGCCTTCAGCACCTGCTCGTAGGCGGGCAGCGGCAGCTTCAGCGCGACCAGCTTGCCGGCCTCGGCCTCGCAGGCGTCGAAGCGGTGGAACAATTCCCGGGTATCGGCGTGCTCGAAGTTGTAGGCGCTCTGCTCGACCTCGTTGCGGCGGAACACGTCGCCGTAACGCACCGTGCCGTGCGGCGCTTCGGTCCACACCAGATCGAACACGCTGTCCACGTTCTGCAGGTACATCGCGAGGCGTTCGAGACCATAGGTGATCTCGGCCGTCACCGGTTTGCATTCGAGACCGCCGGCCTGCTGGAAATAGGTGAACTGGGTGATCTCCATCCCGTCCAGCCACACTTCCCAGCCCAGCCCCCACGCGCCCAGCGTGGGCGATTCCCAGTTGTCCTCGACCAGGCGCAGGTCGTGCACCAGCGGGTCGATGCCCAGTTCCTTCAACGAGCCGAAATAGCGTTCCAGCACGTCGTCGGGGTTGGGTTTGAGGACGACCTGGTACTGGTAATACTGCTGCAGGCGATTGGGGTTCTCGCCGTAGCGGCCGTCGGTGGGACGGCGGCAGGGCTGCACGTAGGCCGCGGCCCAGGGTTCCGGACCCAGCGCGCGCAGGAAGGTCGCCGGATGGAACGTGCCGGCGCCGACCTCGAGGTCCAGCGGCTGCAGCAGCACGCAACCCTGATCCGCCCAGTAGCGGTTCAGGGTCTGGATCACCTGCTGGAAGGTCGGACCTGCCAACTGCGTCCCCGGCCGTGCGCGCAAAGCGCGCTAGTATAGCCGCGAGGCCCGATCCGACGCGGATCGGCGCCCGTATCGCCGGGGCATGCCGCGCAGCGGAACGATGGTCGCCACACCGAAATCGACATTGGTCCTGGGCCGGCGCGGGAGGCTGGAGCTGGACGAGGTGCTGGCGGCGCTGATCGCCGACGGCCTGCTGGCCGCCGAGGACGCCAAGCGCATCCGCAATGCGGGCCGTGCCGGCAAGGGTGCCGTCGATCTGCACCCGCTGGTGGTGATCGCCAACGCCAAACCCGACAACCTGCGCGAGCCCGGCAAGCCGCTCACGGTGGAGTCGCTGACGGTGTGGCTGGCCGACAAGGCCGGGCTGCCGTACCTCAGGATCGATCCGATGAAGATCGACGTGGCCGCCGTGACGCAATCGGTCAGCCACGCCTATGCGCAGCGTCACCGGATCCTGCCGGTTGCCGTCGCGCAGGGTGCGGTCACCTTCGCCAGCGCCGAACCGTTCGACGCGCGCTGGGCAGCCGACCTCTCGCAGATGATCCGGCGCGAGGTGAAACTCGTGGTCGCGAATCCGCTGGACATCCACCGCTACCTGATGGAGTTCTACGGCGTGCAGCGCTCGATCGCGCTGGCGCGCGAGGCCAAGCAGGACGCGATCGACGGCTCGGCGATCCTGAACTTCGAGCAGTTGCTGGAACTGGGCAAGGCCGGCGAGATCGGTGCCGACGACCGCCACGTGGTGCACATCGTCGACTGGCTGCTGCAGTACGCGTTCGAGCAGCGCGCCTCGGACATCCACCTGGAACCGCGCCGCGAAACCGGCCACATCCGCTTCCGGATCGACGGCATCCTGCACAAGGTGTTCGAACTGCCGCCGCCGGTGCAGACCGCGGTGACCGCGCGGATCAAGATCCTGGCGCGCCTCGACGTCGCCGAGAAACGCCGCCCGCAGGACGGCCGGATCAAGACCCGTTCCGCCGGCGGCCGCGAGGTGGAACTGCGCATCTCGACGATGCCGACCGCATTCGGCGAAAAGGTGGTGATGCGCATTTTCGATCCGGACATCGTGGTCAAGCAGTTCGCGCAGCTCGGCTTCTCCGCCGAGGAAGAGAAGACCTGGCGGGCGATGGTGGAGCGCCCGCACGGCATCGTGCTGGTGACCGGCCCGACCGGCTCGGGCAAGACCACCACGCTGTATTCCACGCTCAAGCACCTCGCACGGCCCGAGCTCAACGTGTGCACCGTCGAGGATCCGATCGAGATGGTGTCGCCGGAACTGAACCAGTCGCAGGTGCAGCCCGCGATCGACTTCGATTTCGCGGCCGGTGTGCGCACGCTGCTCAGGCAGGACCCCGACATCATCATGGTCGGCGAGATCCGCGATCTCGAAACCGCGCAGATGGCGGTGCAGGCGTCGCTGACGGGGCACCTGGTGCTCTCGACGCTGCACACCAACGATGCGCCTTCGGCCGTCACCCGCCTGCTGGACCTGGGCGTGCCGCATTACCTGATCCAGTCGACGCTGGCCGGCGTGGTCGCGCAGCGGCTGGTGCGCACGCTGTGCCCGCACTGCAAGGTCAGGGCGGTGCAGGACCCCGGCCCGTGGGAAGTGCTGACCCGCGGCTGGGTGATCCCGGTGCCCGAGCAGGTGTACGAACCGGTCGGCTGCCTCGAATGCCGCAACACCGGTTTCCTGGGCCGTACCGGCATCTACGAAATGATGGCGGTGTCGCAGCGCCTGCGCGGCATGATCACGCCCGAACTCGACCTCGACGCCTTCACCGGCCTGGCGCTGCAGGAAGGCATGCAGCCGTTGCGCATCTCCGCGGCGACCCAGGTGCGGCGCGGCATCACCACCGTCGAGGAAGTGCTCTCGGTGCTGCCGGCGGGGTGAGAGGCGGCGCTTGCGAGCTGCCGGGGGCAGTTCGCGCCGACTCGAACGCCCGAGGCAGGATGCCGAGGGCCGGGTTGCTTGGCGAGCGCTGGATGCGCGAGCCCAGCAACGTGAAGCGCTGGGAATACGCTTCGGAATGCGTACAACAATGGTTATGCTTTGCGCCGCACGAACACTCGACTCAACCCCATGCGCCAGTTGCTCCTGATCCAGACCGGCGAAGCGCCGGAACCCATCCATGCAAGGTTCGGCGGTTTCGCCGAGTGGTTCCGCGCGGCAATGCAAGTGGAGCCGGCGCAAATGCGGGTCGTCCGCGTGGACGAAAACCGGCCGCTGCCGAAACCGCGCGAGGTCGCCGGCGCGGTGGTCACGGGTTCCGCGGCGATGGTCACCGAGCGTGCCGACTGGAGCGAGCGCACCGCCGGCTGGCTGCGCGACGCGATGGACGCGGAACTGCCGCTGTTCGGCGTGTGCTACGGCCACCAGTTGATGGCGCACGCGCTGGGCGGCACCGTGGGCTGGCTGCCGGCCGGCCGCGAGATCGGCACCCGCGTGATCACCCGCAATGGCCCCGCCGACACCGGTTGGCTGGATGGTTTGCCCGCCTCGTTCCCCGCCCACACCACCCACCGCCAGTCGGTGCTGGAACCGCCGCGCGGCGCGGAAGTGCTGGCCGCATCGGAACTCGATCCGCACCAGTTGCTGCGTTACGCACCGCACGCGGTTTCGACCCAGTTCCATCCCGAGTTCACCGCGGAGCACATGCGCGCCTACCTTGCCGGCCGCGCCGCCACGCTGCGCGAGGAAGGACTCGATCCCGAGGCGCTGGAACGCGCGGTGCGCGAAACCGGCCACGCGAGAAGGCTGCTTCGACGTTTCGCCCGCTTGGCATTGCAATGCGAGGGCGCGGAAGCAATTCAGGCCTGATTGCGGAGCCGGCGCGCGATCGCCGATCTCGAGAGCCACGCGAACGCGATCCCGAAGCCGAAGCCGGCGATGTGCGCCCACCACACCACGGTGCCGAAGCCCGGACCGGCCCAGGTGAACAGCAGTTGCAGCAGCACCCACATGCCGATCAACAGCCATGCCGGCACGCGCATGAACTGGAAGTAGAGCCCCAGCGGCAGCACCAGTCCCAGGTGCGCGCGCGGAAACAGCGCGAGGTAGGCGCCCACCACCGCCGATACCGCGCCGCTGCAGCCCACAATCGGCGCCAGCGCGCCCGCCAGTGTCAGCGCGCCGACCAGGTTGGCGAACGCGCCGCCCAGCACGAACAGAGTCAGGAACCGCCGCGATCCCAGCGCGCGTTCCGCGGGCAGGCCGAAGATCACCAGGAACAGCATGTTGCCCAGGAGATGCAACCAGTCGGCGTGCATGAACAGGGCGGTCACCAGCCGCAGCCACGGCCATGCGCCCAGCGGCTGCGAAGGATCGAACAGCCGCGCCGGCACCGTGCCCCAGCGCGCCAGCACCGCGTAGCGGGCTTCCGGCGCCGACAGCATCAGCCACAGGTAGCAAGCCACGCACGCGATCACCAGCAGCGGCGTGACCCAGCGCGGGTGCGGCCGCCGGCGGGTCGGCGCATGCACGAAGGGCGAGTTGATGGGCACGCGAGCCTCGATGAACGCCGATTGATCCGTCAGGGCCGCCGTGTCGGGGCGGGCTGAAACGTCGCGAGCCGTGGTGCGCGGCGGCGTTCAGGCCGCCCGCAGCCTCACCCGTGCGAAATTGCGCTTGCCCACCGCGAGCACGCCCTCGAAGCCCGGCGCGAACACCCGTTGCGCGTCCTCGACCACCTGCGCGTCGATGCGCACCGCGCGTTCCCTGAGCTTGCGGTTGGCTTCCGAATTGCTGGAGGTCAGGCCCGCAGCGGTCAGCAGCGCGGGCAATTTCAGCCCTTCCGCCGGCACCACGATCTCGTTGAGCGGCAGCAGCGAGGTGTCGCCTTCGCCGCGCACCACCGCGTGCCAGGCCGCGACCGCGCGTTCGGCCTCCGTTTCGCCCTGGAAGCGCGCAGCCAGCTCGCGCGCCAGTTGCAATTTGAAATCACGCGGATTGGCCGAACCCGTTTCCACCTCGCGCCGCATCCGCGCGATGTCGTCCAGCGACTTCTCGAACGACAGCAGCTCGAACCAGCGCCACATCAGGTCGTCGCCGATCTTCATGGTCTTGGTGACGATGTCGATCGCGGATTCGTCGATGCCGATGTAGTTGCCCAGCGACTTCGACATCTTCTGCACGCCGTCGATGCCTTCCAGCAGCGGCATCGTCAGCACGATCTGCGGCGGCTGGCCGTGGTGTTCCTGCAACGCGCGGCCCATCAGCAGGTTGAAACGCTGGTCGGTGCCGCCCAGCTCGACGTCGCATTGCAATGCCACCGAGTCGTAGCCCTGCACCAGCGGATACAGGAATTCGTGGATCGCGATCGGCTGTTGCGCGGCAAAGCGCCTGGCAAAATCGTCGCGTTCCAGCATCCGCGCCACGGTGTGCTGCGCGGCCAGCCGGATCATGTCCGCCGCATCCATCCTGCCGAACCATTCCGAATTGAAGCGCACCTCGGTGCGCGCGCGGTCCAGCACCTTGTACACCTGTTTTGCGTACGTCTCCGCATTGGCCAGCACTTCCTCGCGGGTCAGCGGCTTGCGGGTCACGTTCTTGCCGCTGGGATCGCCGATCATCCCGGTGAAATCGCCGATCAGGAAAATCACGGTGTGGCCGAGATCCTGGAACTGGCGCATCTTGTTGAGCAGCACCGTGTGGCCGAGGTGCAGATCGGGCGCGGTGGGATCGAAGCCGGCCTTGATGCGCAGCGCACGGCCCAGGGCGAGCCGCGCGGCCAGTTCGTCCTCCTTGAGGATGTCCACGGCGCCGCGGCGGATCATGGCAAGTGCGTGTTCGTCGTGGCGCATCAGGGGATCCGTGGCTGTGGAGCCGGGGCGGCCGTTCCGGAGCACCGGATCGTGATCCGCGCCGCAGGGCAAAAGCGATCGTCGAGTTAATTGTGCGTTAAATGCGGAAGATCACGCAAATCTTTGTACAACAAAGCATTGACGCGCGCTTTACCGGACCGTTATGGTACCGCCCGCCTTGTTTCCGCTCATGTCCGGAATCCTACGATGGACCAGCGCCTGCGCCGCGTCACCCAGCACCATGTCCGCCGCCAGGCGATTCGCCGCAAGACCCAGCACTGCCATTCGCATTTCTATGCGCGCTGTTCGCACTGGTCGTTCGCCGCGACGTCCACCGCGCCGATCCGCTGGGTGCGCGAGCGCTGGATTCTCTCGAGCGGCGGTCTGCTGCTGGTTCTGTTGACGCTGATCGGACTGCCCACATGGGCGAAACTGTTGCGTCACGACGCCAGCAAGCCGGTCGTGCATGAAACCGTTGCGCTGAAACTGCCGCCGCCACCGCCCGAATCCGCCACGCCGGTGGTGGAGAACTGGAAGACGGTCACCGTCGATCCCGGGCAGACCCTGTCCGACATTTTCCAGAGCCAGGGGCTGTCGGGGTCCGACCTCGCGCGGGTGATGGACAGCAGTCCCGACACCAAGGTGTTGCGCGCCCTGCATCCCGGCGATGAACTGGCGTTCCTGCTGGACGGCGGCGGTCACCTGAAAGGCTTCCGCTTCGACCGCGACGCCGCCACCCGCGTCACCCTCACCGCCACGGGCGACAGCGGACCGCTGCGCGAAACGGTGTCGCAGCTTCCCACCGAACGGCGGATGCACTTCGCGCACGGCGTGATCGACGGTTCGCTGTTCGCGGCCGGTGACAAGGCGGGACTGAGCGAGGTGATGATCCTCAAGCTCGCCGACGTGTTCAAGTACGACATCGACTTCGTCAAGGACATCCGCCCGGGCGACCACTTCACGGTGATCTACGACGACGTGTACCGCAACGGCGCGTACGCGCATCCGGGCAACATCATCGCCGCCGAGTTCTACAGCCGCGGCCACCGCTTCACTGCCTACCGCTTCGAGAAGCCGGACGGCGACATCGCCTACTACAGCGAGGACGGCCGTCCGCTCAAGAAATCGCTGCTGCGCACGCCGGTGGCGTTCACCCGGATCTCCTCGGTGTTCGGGATGCGCAAGCATCCGATCCTGGGCTATACCCGTCTCCACAAGGGCGTCGATTACGCCGCACCCATCGGCACGCCGGTCCACGCGGCCGGCGACGGCGTGATCACCTATCGCGGCTGGGAACACGGCTACGGCAACTTCATCACCATCCGCAACAGCCCCGAATACACCACCGCCTACGGGCACATGTCGCGCTTCGCGCCCGGCCTGCACGTGGGTTCGCACGTCACCCAGGGCGAGGTCATCGGCTACGTGGGCGAAACCGGCATGGCCACCGGCCCGCACCTGCACTATGAGGTGCGGGTGGCCGGCCAGCCCGAGAACCCGCTGACCATCACCATGCCCAGGCCGGAACCGCTGTCCGGCAGGCTGATGGCCGACTTCAGGCAGCAGACCGCGCCGATGGTGGCACGCATCCAGATGATCGACACCGCCTCGCAACGGCTGGCGCGCGTGGATTCCAGCCGCAACGCCAGCGCGGCCGACTGATCGCCCGCCGGATGTGACCCGCACCGCGGCTTCGCTGTATCTCGGCCTGATTTCCGGCACCAGCGCCGACGGCATCGACGCCGCGCTGCTGCGTTTCGCACGGCGGCCCGAAATCCTGGCGGCGCGCACGTTCGGCTACCCTGCCGGAACGCGCGCTCGCGTGCTGGCGCTGGCGCGCAACGACGCCGCGATCAGGCTGGAGGATTACGGACGGCTGGACGTCGAAATCGGCGGCTGCTTCGCCGAGGCGGCGCTGGCCCTGCTGCACGGGGCCGGAACGGATCCGCGCGAGCTGGCGGCGATCGGTTCGCATGGCCAGACCGTTTGCCATCGGCCCGATGGGCCGTTTCCCTTCACGCTGCAGATCGGCGACCCCAACGTGATCGCCGAGCGCACGGGCGTCGTCACGGTCGCGGATTTCCGCCGCGCCGACGTGGCGGCGGGCGGTCAGGGCGCGCCGCTGCTGCCCGCCCTGCACGCGGCCGTGCTGGCCGACCCCGCGGCAGCGCGCGCGATCCTGAACCTGGGCGGCATCGCCAACCTCACCCTGCTGATTCCCGGGCGGCCGGTGCTGGGTTTCGACACCGGGCCGGCCAACTGCCTGCTGGATGCGTGGTCGATGCGCGTGCGCGGCCCGGAACGCGACGAGGGCGGCGCGTGGGCGCGCAGTGGCCGCGTCGATCCGGCCTTGCTGTCACGGCTGCTGGACGATCCGTACTTCGCGGCGCCGCCGCCCAAGAGCACCGGCCGCGAGTACTTCAATCTCGACTGGCTGGACGCGCGGTTGCCTTCCGGGATTGAACCCGCCGACGTGCAGGCGACGCTGCTGCAACTGTCCGTGCGCAGCATCGCCGGCGCGCTGCGCGCACACGCGCGCGAGGTGCGCGAGGTGCGCGAGCTGTATGCCTGCGGCGGCGGCGTGCACAACGGCGCGCTGATGGAGGCCCTGCGCAGGGAGCTGCCGGAGGTGCGCATCGACACCACCGCCGCGCTGGGGCTGGACCCGGATTTCGTCGAAGCCGCGGGCTTCGCGTGGCTGGCGCGGGCGCGGCTGGAAAATCTTCCCGGCAACCTGGCCTCGGTCACCGGCGCGCGCGGGCCGCGAATGCTGGGCGCGATTTATCAACCGTTCGCCACGCGTTGATCACGCCGCTTACGGCATCGCCTCATCGTCCCAACTGCTGGAGAACACGCCGTTGCCCCTGGGCACGTCCTTGAACGCGCGCGCGGCGTCGGTCAGGAACGTCGATTCTTCCTGGTTCCAGTGGCTCGCGGCGAGCCCGGCGGCCGCCAGGTCCGCCGCGGCGGCTTCGGCGTCGGCCGCATCCAGCATGGCCTGCAGACGATGGGCGATCAGCGTTTCCACGCTGCAATCCAGTTTCGCCGCGACCTTGTTCAACCGCGCAAGCAGGGCGTCATCGAGCTGCAAGCGGATTTCGCGCATGACGAGTCCTCCTCATGCTGACGGCGCGGACGCTACCACGCGGCGCCCCCGGCAACCGTGCACCGTTCACGCCACGGCACGTGCGCCCGGCAAGCGGGGAAATTCGTCACGCAATGCCCGCAGCAGCAGCAGTCCCGGCAGCGCGCAGGCGAGCGCAATGCAGAAATACAGGGGCCAGCCCAGCGCCTGCGCCACGATTCCGGCAAGGGGACCCAGCGCGATCCGCGCCACCGCGTCCAGCGCGCTGAACAAGGCGTACTGCGTGGCGCTGAAACGCCTGTCGCACATCGCCATCAGCAGGGCCACGAACACCCCGGTGCCGAGTCCCGAGGTCAGGTTCTCGCCCGCCACCGCCGTGATCAGCGCCGGCAGCCCGTGCCAGCCCAGCGCCACGGCGAGAAAGCCCAGCGCGCCCAGTCCCTGCAGCACGCCGAACACCCACAGCGCGCGTCTCAGCGGCCAGCGTTCCAGCAGAAAACCCCCGGCGAACGCCCCCACGATCGTGGCCGCGAGCCCGAACACCTTGTTGACCCAGCCCACTTCCGCGAGCCCGAAGTGTGCGCCGCGCAGCAGAAAGGTGGTGGAAAGCGACAGGGCGAACGCGTTGCCCAGCTTGTACAGCAGCACCAGCGCCAGCCACGTCCAGGCGCGCGGGCGATCGAGGATCTCGCGCAGGGGGCCGGCGAAGGCGCGCAACAGCGTCGGCGGCGGGGCGGCCCGTTCGCGCTCCGGCGCGAACAGCGTGGCGACCACGCCGATGCCCATCAGCGCGGCCATCAGGAGATACGTCGCACGCCAGCCGGCGTGGGCGGCGAACACCAGCGCAAGACCGCCCGACACCAGCATCGCCGCACGATAACCGCCCACGCCCAGCGCCGCGCCGAGGCCGCGATCCTGTGGCAGCAACTGGTCGGTGCGGTAGGCGTCGATCGCGGTGTCCTGCGTGGCCGACAGGAACACCAGCAGGGCCGCCAGCAGCGCAATGCCGCCCAGCGAGGTCTGCGGCGAGAGGCCGGCGATACCGACCAGCACCGCGGCGATCGCCAGTTGCATCGCCAGCGTCCAGCCACGGCGGCGCCCCAGCCACGGCAGCGCGTAGCGGTCCAGCAGCGGTGCCCACAGGACTTTCAACACGTAGGCAAAACCGACCAGCTTCAGAATGCCGATGGTTTCCAGGCTCAGCCCCGACACCGCGCACCAGGCTTCCAGCGTGCTGCCGGAAAGCGCCAGCGGCAGTCCCGAGGAGAAACCGAGCAGGGTGACGGCGACCAGCACGCGCGTGCGGTGCGGCGCGGCCACCTCCGCTACCGCCGCAGCGTCGTGCGGCGTCGGTTCACTCAACGTCGTACTCCACCGCGTATGGCGCATGGTCGGAGAAGCGGGGCGCCGGCGTGATCCGGCAGGATTTCAGGCGCTCGCGCAGCGATGGCGTCACGATCTGGTAATCGATCCGCCACCCGACGTTGTTGGCGCGCGCGTTGCCGCGGTTGGACCACCAGGTGTATTCCTCGGCCTCGGGTTTCAGCACCCGAAAGCTGTCCAGCCAGCCGTGCTTCGGCGCGGGCGTGCCGTCGCCGTGCGGGTCGGCGATCAGCGCGTTCAGCCATGCGCGCTCTTCCGGAAGGCATCCGGAATTCTTCTGGTTGGATTTCCAGTTCCTGATGTCGCGTTCACTGCGCACGATGTTCCAGTCACCGCACAGCACGAAGTCGCGGCCGCTGGCCAGCCACTTGTCGAAAACCGCACGCAGTTTCTTCATCGCCTCGAACTTGAACTGCTGGCGCTCCTGGCCCGAGGTGCCCGAGGGCACGTACAGCGACACCACGGACAGATTCCCGAAACGCGCCTCGATGTAGCGGCCCTCGTCGTCGAACGGCTTCCAGCCGATTTCCGTCAGCACCTCGTCCGGTTCGCGTCTGGCGTAGATCGCGACGCCGCTGTAGCCCTTTCTGGTGACCGCGTCGCGATAGAAGCAATGGTGGCCGTCCGGGCGGAACCTCGGATCGGTCAATTGCCCTTCCTGCGCCTTGGTTTCCTGCAGGCACACCACGTCGGCGTTCTGCTTGCGCAGCCAGTCGAAGAACCCCTTGCTCGCTGCCGAGCGGATGCCGTTGGCGTTGAAGGTGATGATTTTCACGGGACTCGGGACTCGGGATTCGGGACTCGACAGAGCGTAAAGCAAAAACCTCGGGGCCATCGAACCGCATCGGGCCGCTTCATTTTCGCGACCGTTGCTGTCGAAAGCCGGCGGGCACTTTATCATCCGGGTCCCGAGTCCCGAGCCCCGAGTCCCGATGCTCCCCCACCAACGCGCTTTTCTCGATCTCGCGCTTGCGCGCGGCGTGCTCCGCTTCGGCGATTTCACCCTGAAATCCGGACGCCGGAGTCCGTATTTCTTCAACATGGGCAGGATCGATTCCGGCGCGGCGCTGGCGGAGGTCGGCAAGGCTTATGCCGCGGCCGCGCAGGCCAGCGACATCGCCTTCGACATGCTGTTCGGGCCGGCCTACAAGGGCATTCCGCTGGCCGCGGCGGCCGCGATCGCGCTGGCGCGCGAGCACGGCCGGGACGTGCCGTGGGCGTACAACCGCAAGGAGGCCAAGGACCACGGCGAGGGCGGCCAGTTGATCGGCGCGCCGCCCGCGGGGCGCGTGCTGATCGTCGATGACGTGATCACCGCCGGCACCGCGGTGCGTGAATCGCTGGGCATGATCCGCGGCGCGGGCGCCGGGGTGGCCGGCGTGCTGGTGGCGCTGGACCGTCAGGAACGCGGACAAGGCGAACTCTCGGCCACGCAGGAACTCGCGCGCGAGCAGGGTGTGCCGGTGATCGCGATCGTGGGGCTGGACGACCTGCTGGCCTATGCCGCCGATCACCCGGAACTGGCCGCGCAACGTGAACGGCTTCACGCTTACCGGGCTGAGTGGGGTGCCGCGTCCCGGGCGTGACGGCCGCCGCCGCCGCGGAGCATCCGGTCGCGGCCCGCATTTTGCATCGGGTCTATACTCGCCGTGTCGCGCGGAGACACCCGATGCGCCTGTCCGTTCCGATCCTGTGGTTCCTGCTGCTGCTGCCGTTGGCCGCGGCTGCGGCCGAGGGCACCACGCCGACCACGCACTACCGCTGGAAGGACCCGGCGGGGGTGGTTCATTTCGGCGACACCATTCCCGCATCCGCGCTGGCGTACGGCTACGACATCGTCAACGATCAGGGCGTGGTCATCCGCCACGTGGCCCGCGAACTGGCGCCGGCCGAACGGCGCGCGGCGGAAGCCGCGGCAGCCAAGGCCGCCGCCGAGCAGCGCGAGGCCCGGCAGCGGGCGTTCGCCGACAGCCAGTTGCTGGCCGCCTACCCCAGCGAATCGGACCTGCGCGAGGCGCAGCAGGCGCAGCTGAAGCAGCTCCAGTTCGACATCGACACGCTGCAGACCAACCTGCACAGCCAGGAAGAAACCCTGGCGGAATTGCTGGCCCACGCCGCCGACCTGGAGCATGCCGGCCAGACGGTGACGCCCGTGCTGCAGAAGCGGATCAGCGACCAGCGCCAGATCGTGAACGGCGAACGCGACGCGCTGGCGCGCAAGCAGAACGATCTCGCCGACACCCGGCTGAAGTTCGATGCCCAGTTGAAGCACTACCGCGCGCTGCGCGCGAAGTTCGGCGACGGTACCAGCGAAGCATCGCAGTAGGGACGCGCCGCCTGATCACGAGACGCGCGGACACGGCGCGTGGAGCCGGGCGCGCCACGGCCCTTGAAGGTTTCCGTCAGGCCGCGCGATGCGCCTGGATATGCTGCGCCAGAGCTCGCAGCGAGCCGAACACCCGGCGGTTGTCGGGATTGTCCGAACGCAACTGGAAACCGTAGCGCCTGGACACCGCCAGCGCCAGTTCCAGCGCGTCGATGGAGTCCAGTCCGAGCTCGCCGCCGAACAGCGGCGCTTCCGGCTGGATGTCTTCGGGCGCGACGTTTTCGAGGTTGAGGTTGTCAACGATCAGCCGGGCGAGCTCCCGCTCCTCGGGGGTCTGTTCGGTCATGCTCCATCAACTCCACACCAGCGTTGCCGTGACCGGCCAGTGTAACATGGGCGGCTTTGACCACGGCCGGAGACCATGTCCGCAACATTCTTCGACAGGGCGCACGGGGGCTGCGCATGAGCGGGGCGGCCGCGGGCGGCTTTTCGGTGGCCTACCGTGCCGGGCCCGCAGCGGCATGGCTGGAACGCAGCGACACGCTGGCCGTGCTGGGATTCGGCGACGCGTCCCTGCCGGACGGCGAGCCGCGCTGTCTGCGGGTGCCGCTGGCGCCGCTCGCGCAAGGTGAGGCACCGTTCGAATGCTGGCGTGTGCAAGGCGCCGTGGAACGCGGCGCCGAGGGCGACCTGCACTGGGCGGCCGGCGGCGGCTGGCGCTTCGTCGCGGTCGAACTGGACGAATCCCCGCTCGGCGGCATCGAGGCCGCCAGCGAACATGCCTACCGCCTGCTGCTCGCGCACGCCGCCGCGCGGCCCGAGCGCCATGTGCTGCGGCTGTGGAATTACCTCCGCGCGATCAACGAGGGCGAGGGCGACGCGGAACGGTACCGCCGCTTCTGTGTGGGCCGGCTGCGCGCGCTGGATGCGCTGGGCATCGAACGCTATCCCGCCGCGTCTGCGATCGGCCATCACGGACCGCGCGGACTGCTGCAGGTGTATGCATTGTGTGCCGTGCAACGGGGCGAGGCGATGGAGAATCCGCGTCAGGTCAGCGCGTGGCATTATCCGCGCCAGTACGGCCCGGCCGCGCCCAGTTTCGCGCGCGCGATGAAACTGCCGGACGGCGCGCTGGCGATTTCCGGCACCGCCGCGGTGGTCGGCCATGCGTCGCACCACGTTGGCGACGTGGGCGCGCAGGCCGGCGAGGCCTTCGCCAACCTGCACGCGCTGCTCGACAGGGCCGAGCTGCCCGCGTTCGACGCGCATTCGCCGCTCAAGGTGTATGTCCGCCACCGCGAGGATGCGGATGCGGTGCGCGCGGTGCTGGCCCGGCATCTCGATCCTGCCGTGCCGCGTCTGCTGCTGCAGGGCGACATCTGCCGCCGCGAGCTGCTGGTCGAGATCGACGGCTGGTCGAGCTTGCCGCGTCTGCGAACTGCCGGGGGCAGTTCGCGCGGCAAGCGAGGGTGAGGCAGGAAGCCGAACGGCAGAGCACCAGGGACGGTTGCTTGCCTATTTCTTCTGCGGCCGCTTCCAGCCCTTGACCGTCGTCTGCCTGCCACGCGCGAGCGTGAGTGCTCCTGCCGGTGCATCGGTGGTGATGGTCGAGCCCGCCCCGATGGTGGCGTTGCCGCCGATCACCACCGGCGCCACCAGCGCGGTGTTGGAGCCGATGAAGGCGCCGTCGCCGATTTCGGTGACGTGCTTGTCCACGCCGTCGTAGTTGCAGGTGATGGTGCCCGCGCCGATGTTGACGTGCGCGCCGATTCGCGCGTCGCCGAGATAGCTCAGGTGATTGGCCTTGCTGCCTTCGCCCAGCCTGGCTTTCTTGGTCTCGACGAAATTGCCCACGTGCACGCCGGCCGCCAGTTCGGTGCCGGGCCGCAGGCGCGCGAACGGCCCGATCCGGCACGCGCCGTAGGTCGTCACGCCTTCCAGGTCGCAGTGCGCCAGCACCTCGGTGCCGGGCGCGAGGTTCACGTCGCGCAGCCGGCAGAACGGGCCGATCTTCACGCCGTCGCCCAGCGTGACGCCGCCTTCCAGGATCACGTCGACGTCGATTTCCACGTCGCGGCCGTGCGTGACGTGGCCGCGCGGATCGAAGCGCGCCGGATCGGCAAGGCGTACGCCCGCCAGCATCAGGCGTTTCGCCTCGCGCTCGCGCAGGTGCCGCGCCAGTTCGGCGAGCTGTCCGGGGTCGTCGGCGCCGAACGCCTCGGCCGGATCGCCGGTCGCGATCGCCATCGCCGGCACGCCTTCCTCGGCCGCGTGCGCAAAGATGCCGGCGAGGTACAGCTCGCCCTGCTCGTTGTCGGACGACAGGCGCTCGACCCATCGGCGCAGGCGCCCCGACTCGGCGGCGAGCACGCCGGTGTTGACCGTGTGCACCGCGCGCTGGTTCTCGTTGGCATCCCTTTCCTCCACGATCGCGCGCACCTGGCCCAATCCGTCGCGCAGCACCCGGCCGTGGCCGGCCGGATCGGACAGTTCGGCCACCAGCAGCGTCAGCGCCGCCTCGTTGCGCACCAGTTCGGCGAGCGTTTCCGGGCGCAGCAGCGGCACGTCGCCGTACAGCACCAGCAGCCGCGCGCCGTCCGGCACGTTCCGCAGCGCGAGTTGCAGGGCGTGCCCGGCGCCGCGCTGCTCGGCCTGATGCACCCAGGTGACGTCACCCTGGTTGGCGAACGCGGCGCGCAGCTGTTCGCCGCGGTGGCCGTACACCACGTGCAGCCCTTCCGGCCGCAGCGCGCGCGCGGTTTCCAGCACGTGCGCCAGCAGCGGCCGGCCGGCCAGCGGCAGCAGCGCCTTCGGCAACGCCGACTTCATGCGCCTGCCCTCGCCCGCGGCGAGGATGATCACGTGCAGCGGTTCGTGCATGCCCAGTCTCCCACGGACCGCGTCACCTTAGCCGAAATCGGCCGCGGCGCAACGCCCTTACGGCGGGCGCGGGACGGCGAAAGCGCAGGGGCGCAGGGCCGGCCGTTCCGCTCGCGCTTCGGGCAAGGTTGTGTCAGTGCTTGAGCGTCTTGCGCAGCCGTTCCAGCGCGGACAGTTGCGCCAGTGCCTGCGCGAGCTGCTGCTGCGCCTCGGCCACACTCTTGGCCTCGCCGCGGTTGGCCAGGATGCGTTCGGCTTCGTCCTTGGCGCGCCTGGCCGCGGCTTCGTCGATTTCCTCGGCGCGCAGGGCGGTGTCGGCCAGCACGGTGACCACGTTGGGCTGGACTTCCAGGATGCCGCCGGACACGTAGTAGGAATGGCGGCTGCCGTCCTCGCCGACCACTTCCACCTGGCCGGGTTTCAGGCGCGTCAGCAGCGGTGCGTGGCGCGGCGCGATGCCCAGTTCACCCGCCTCGCCGCTGGCGATGACCAGCGTGGCTTCGCCGTGGAAGATCTCGGCCTCGGCGCTGACGATGTCGCAGTGGATGGTGGTCATATTCACTCCGGGAGACGGGAGAGGGGAGACGGGAGACGGGAGACGGGAGATGGGAGCAGGCGTGCTGCACGGCAACGCTCTTTCGCTTCCCGTTTTCCGTCTCCCGTCTAACTGTACTTACGCCGCCTGCTTCTGGCCTTCGGCCAGGATCGCCTCGCCCTTCTGGATGGCCTCGTCGATGCCGCCGACCATGTAGAACGCCTGCTCGGGCAGGTGATCAACCTCGCCGTCCACGATCATCTTGAACGCGCGGATGGTTTCCTTGAGCGGCACGTACTTGCCGGGCGAGCCGGTGAACACTTCGGCCACGTGGAACGGCTGCGAGAAGAAGCGCTCGCACTTGCGCGCGCGGTACACCGCCTGCTTGTCCTCCTCGGAGAGTTCATCCATGCCGAGGATCGCGATGATGTCCTTGAGCTCCTTGTAGCGCTGCAGCGTGCTCTGCACCTTGCGCGCGACGTCGTAGTGTTCCTGCCCGATCACGTTGGGATCGAGCTGGCGACTGGTGGACGCCAGCGGATCGACTGCGGGATAGATGCCAAGCGATGCAATGTCGCGCGACAGCGCCACGGTCGAATCCAGGTGCGCGAAGGTGGTGGCGGGCGAAGGGTCGGTGTAGTCGTCGGCCGGCACGTACACGGCCTGGATCGACGTGATCGAGCCGGTCTTGGTCGAGGTGATGCGCTCCTGCAGGCGGCCCATCTCGTCCGCCAGCGTGGGCTGGTAACCCACCGCCGAGGGCATCCGGCCCAGCAGCGCCGACACCTCGGTGCCCGCCAGCGTGTAGCGGTAGATGTTGTCGATGAACAGCAGCACGTCGCGGCCCTTGCCGTGCTCGTCCTTTTCGTCACGGAAGTACTCGGCCATGGTCAGGCCGGTCAGCGCCACGCGCAGGCGGTTGCCCGGCGGCTCGTTCATCTGGCCGTACACCATCGCCACCTTGGACTTCGGGAAGTCGTCCGGCACCACGACGCCGGCTTCGATCATCTCGTGATAGAAGTCGTTGCCCTCGCGGGTGCGCTCGCCCACGCCCGCGAACACCGACAGGCCCGAATGCTGCGTGGCGATGTTGTTGATCAGCTCCAGCATCGTCACGGTCTTGCCCACGCCCGCGCCGCCGAACAGGCCGACCTTGCCGCCCTTGGCGAACGGGCACATCAGGTCGATCACCTTGATGCCGGTTTCCAGCAATTCGTTGGCCGCGGCCTGATCCTCGTAGGACGGCGCCTCGCGATGGATTTCCCATTGCATTTCCGCGTTCACCGGGCCCTTCTCGTCGATCGGCTCGCCCAGCACGTTCATGATGCGGCCCAGCGTGGCCTTGCCGACCGGCACGCTGATGTACTTGCCGGTGTTGTGCACCGTCAGATTGCGCTTCAGGCCGTCGGTGGAACCCAGCGCGATCGTGCGCACCACGCCGTCGCCCAGCTGCTGCTGCACTTCCAGCGTGATCGCCGTGCCCTCCACCTTGAGCGCGTCGTACACCTTCGGCACCGCGTCGCGCGGGAATTCGACGTCCACGACGGCGCCGATGATTTGAACGATCTTGCCCTGGTTGCTCATTACTCAATCCCTCAACTTGGTATTGCGAAGCATGCGTGATCCTGATTACTTGCCGGGCAGCATCTCGATCAAAGACTTTTCATCACCCTTCAGAAGGTAATAGGGGATGAATTTCAAGCCTTCCGTTTTCGAAGGATTGTCGAAATGCACGATCGTCGCGCCGGCGGGTTCATACACGACTTGTCCGGCGTGCAATGTTTCTGCGGGTTGCCCTTGCACTTGAAAATGGACCGTTCCGCTGACTATGTAGCTGATCACCGGGCACGGATGCCGGTGTTCAGGGGTTTTCTGCAGCGGCTTGAACTCGATTTCTCTCACGTCGACCCTGGATACCGTGCGCGCGCCGATCTGCGCGGTAAACAATTCCTTGCGCACTATCTGATCCGCGGCGTGCGCATGCAACGTGACAGCCGCGAGAACGAGCGGGATCGCAATGACGATGTTCCTCATGGAGATCATGTTCATGCCCCGCGTCAAACGATTCGCAATCCCGCTCATCCCACCGCCGCCGCGCCGCCCACGATCTCCGAGATTTCCTGCGTGATCGCGGCCTGCCGCGCCTTGTTGTAGATCAGCGTCAGCGTGTCGATGGCCTTGGTGGCGTTGTCCGACGCGGCTTTCATCGCCACCATCCGCGCCGCGTGTTCGCTGGCCAGGTTTTCCAGGGTGGCCTGGTACACCAGCGATTCCACGTAGCGTTCCAGCAGGTGCCGGATCACGGTTTCCGCGTCCGGTTCGTACAGGTAGTCCCAGGAACTCTGGCGTTCGATCCTGGTCGCGTCCCGACCGGGATGGATGCCGTTGGCCTTGGTCTCGCCGATCTGACGAGCCGCCGCCGGCACCGGGATCAGGATATCCAGGCACGGCCGCTGGCTCATGGTGTTGACGAAATCGTTGTAGCAGAGATACACGCGATCGACGCGGCCCTGCATGAAGGCATCGTCCACCACCTTGATCACGCCGATCAGCTTTTCCAGCCGCGGCCGGTCGCCCAGGTGGGTGACCGATGCAACCATGTCCACCTTGACGCGCCGGAAGAACTGCGCGGCCTTCTGGCCGATCGCGATCACCTCGACGCCGACGCCCTTCTGCTGCCAGGTGTGGATGTCGGCGAGGATCTTGCGGAACAGGTTGGCGTTGAGGCCGCCGCAGAGGCCGCGGTCGGTGGAGACGATCATGTAGCACACGCGCCTGACCTCGCGCTCCTGCAACGCCGGGTGCCGATAATCGGTGTTCGCCTGCGCGATGTGCGCGATCACCTCGCGCATGTGCAGCGCGTAGGGACGCGAGGCGCGCATCAGATCCTGCGCGCGCCGGATCTTCGACGCCGACACCATCTCCAGCGCGCGCGTCACCTTGCGGGTGTTCGCGACGCTCTTGATCTTGGATCGGATTTCTCGTGCGCCTGCCATGCATTTCTCCGTGAGCGGTCAGCGGTGAGCCGTGAGCGGAAAGAGCAGCAACGTGCAGCTCTTCGCTTTTGCCGCTCACCGCTCACATTTCACCGCTCACCAACTACCCGTCTTCTTGAACTCCTCCAGCGCGGACTTGAACTGGCCTTCGATCTGGTCGTTCCAGTCGCCGGTCTCGACGATCTTCTTCATCAGCGCGCCGTGGTTGGCTTCCATGAACTGGTGCAGCGCATGCTCGAAGACGAGGATCTTGTCGAGCGGGACGTCGTCCATGTAGTCCCTGTCCACCGCATACAGCGACACCGCCATCTGCGCGATGGAGAGCGGCGAATACTGCTTCTGCTTCATCAGCTCGGTGACGCGCTGTCCGCGTTCCAGCTGCTTGCGGGTGGCTTCGTCGAGGTCGGACGCGAACTGCGCGAACGCGGCCAGCTCGCGGTACTGCGCCAGCCCCAGCTTCACGCCGCCGGACAGCTTCTTCATGATCTTGGTCTGCGCCGCGCCGCCCACGCGCGACACCGAGATGCCGGCATTGACCGCCGGGCGGATGCCGGCGTTGAACAGGTCGGTTTCCAGGAAGATCTGGCCGTCGGTGATCGAGATCACGTTGGTGGGCACGAACGCCGAGACGTCGCCGGCCTGCGTCTCGATGATCGGCAGCGCGGTCAGCGAACCGGTCCTGCCCTTCACCTCGCCGTGGGTGGCTCTCTCCACGTACGCGGCATTGACCCGCGCGGCGCGCTCCAGCAGCCGCGAATGCAGATAGAACACGTCGCCCGGATACGCCTCGCGGCCCGGCGGACGCCGCAGCAGCAGCGAGATCTGGCGGTACGCCCAGGCCTGCTTGGTCAGATCGTCGTAGATGATCAGCGCGTCTTCGCCGTGGTCGCGGAAGTACTCGCCCATCGCGCAACCGGCGTAGGGCGCGATGTACTGCATGGTGGCGGAATCGGCTGCCGAGGCCGCGACGATGATCGTGTGTTCCAGCGCGCCGAACTCTTCCAGCTTGCGCACCACGTTGGCGATCGAGCTCTGCTTCTGGCCGATCGCGACGTAGATGCATTTGATGCCGGTGCCGCGCTGGTTGATGATGGTGTCCACCGCCAGCGCGGTCTTGCCGGTCTGGCGGTCGCCGATGATCAGCTCGCGCTGGCCGCGGCCGATCGGGATCATCGAGTCCACCGACTTGTAGCCGGTCTGCACCGGTTGCGACACCGACTGGCGCCAGATCACGCCCGGTGCGACCTTTTCGACCGGCGAGGTCAGGTGCGTGTTGACCGGGCCCTTGCCGTCGATCGGCCGGCCCAGCGCATCGACCACCCGGCCCAGCAGTTCCGGGCCGACCGGCACTTCCAGGATGCGGCCGGTGGTCTTGGCGGTGTCGCCTTCGGACAGGTGTTCGTATTCGCCCAGCACCACTGCGCCGACCGAATCGCGCTCCAGGTTCAACGCCAGCGCGTAGGTCTCGCCCGGCAGTTCGATCATCTCGCCGGCCATCACGTCGTTCAGCCCGTGGATGCGCACGATGCCGTCGGACACGCTGGTCAGCGTGCCCTCGTTGCGGGTTTCCGCGGAAAGCTTGAATCTCTCGATGCGCTCGCGGATCAGCTCGCTGATTTCGGAAGGGTTGAGTGTGGTGGCCATTGTTTCGTTTCCTTGGGCGTGCGTCGCAATTGTGCTGCGCACGGATTTAGCTCGCTTAGATAGACGGGAGAGGGGAGATGGGAGACGGACAGCGGTCCCGCGTTTTTCGTCTCCCGTCTCCCGTCTCACTCATTGCGCCAACGCCGTTTCCAGCCGCGCGAGGCGCCCGCGCACCGAACCGTCGATCACGGTCTCGCCGGCGTCGATCACCGCGCCGCCCAGGATCGCCGGATCCAGCGTCTGTTCCAGCTCGATTTCACGCCGGAAGCGCCGCTTCAGCGCCTCACGCAGTCGCGCGATTTCCGCGCCGTCGATCGGCACCGCGGTCTTGACGCGCACCTTGAGAACGTGTTCGGCCTCGCGCTTCATCTGCTCGAACAGCGCGGCGATTTCCGGCAGCGCGCGCAGGCGGTGGTTGTCCGCCAGCACTTCGACAAACCTCGAGAACGGCGAATCGGCCGGTTCGCCGTCACGCACGAACAGCGAGACCAGTGCGCGCGGCGGCACGCGCGGATCGCCGAACAGCCCCAGCACCTGCGGATCGGCCGAAGCCTGCGCCGCGAACGCGAGCTTTTCCGCCCATGCATCCTGTTCGCCGTGCGCGGCGGCCGTTTCGAACGCGGCGCGCGCGTAGGGCCGGGCGAGGGTGAGCGGTTCCATCACGAAAACTCCGGACGATCTGGAAGGCTCTCGCGCCGGATCGCCTGCGCACTTCCGCACCCCTCCTCCAATCCTTGCGCGCAAGGATTGCAGGGTGCTCCCGACCCGAGGGGTTCGAAGATCAAAGGCTGGCACCAAGAATTGCTCACGGGCGTTTTGCTCAAATCTCGGCGACCAGTTGCTCGATCAGCGCCTTGTGGGTGCCGGCGTCGATCTCGCGGCCGAGGATCCTCTCTGCACCCTGCACCGCGAGCGTGGCGACCTGGCCGCGCAGTTCGGCGCGCACGCGGTGCGCCATGTTCTCGATCTCGGCCTGGGCCTGGGCCTTCTGCCTGGCCGCTTCCAGCAGCGCGTCGGCGCGCGCCTTGTCCACGATCTGCGCGGCCTGCTGGTTGGCGCGCTCGATGATCATCGCGGCCTCGGCGCGGGCCTTCCTGACTTCCTCGGCGGCGCGCGTGTCGGCCTCGGCCAGTTCCCGGCGCGCGCGGTCGGCGGCTTCCAGGCCTTCCGCGATCTTGTGCTGGCGCTCCTCGATCGCCCGCGTGAGCGGCGGCCAGACGAACCGCATCGTGAGTGCGATCATGATCAAGAACGCGATCACCTCGCCGATCAGGGTTGCATTGATCTCCATTGCGGTACTACCTGCCTGGATTCTGGTCTCGTGACGATTTGCGCGTCAGTGTGGCAACGCCGCGGCATGCGTCATCGCGGTCGTCAGCAACGGATTGGCGAACGCGAAGAACATCGCGATCGCGAGGCTGATGAAGAAGTCGGCATCGATCAGGCCGACCAGCAGGAACATGCGGCCGGTCAGCATCGGGCTCAATTCCGGCTGCCGCGCCATGGATTCCAGGTACTTCGACCCCATGACGCCCATGCCGATGCAGGCGCCCAGCGCTCCCAAGCCGATCATGAGGCCGGCCGCGATGGCGGTGTTGGCCTGGATGAGTGCAATCAGTTGTTCCATTTGGATCTCCCGGTAAAACGTTGTGGTTGGTTGGCGGTTGTTGACAGGAGCAGGGGACGCGGCCGCCGCATCAGTGGTGCTGTTGCGCCATCGCGATGTAGGTGACGGCGAGGTACATGAAAATGAAGGCCTGGATCACGATGATCAGGAGTTCGACGAAACTCCACGCGAGATAGCCCAGGATGCCGATGGGATACCACAGCGACAGGAAGTGGGCCATCAGACCGGCGATCAGCATGAACAACAGGTCGCCCGCGAAGATGTTGCCGAACAGTCGAAGTGCGAGACTGACCGGCTGGGTGACCATCTCGATCACGAACATCAGGATGTTGAAGGGCGCCAGCAGCACCTTCACGAAAACGTTTTTCGCCGTGAAAGGGTGCGACACCGCGCCCTTGAAATAGCCGACGATGCCCTTGGCCTTCATCCCGTAGAACAGGGTCAGGATCAGCACGGTCAGCGACATCGCGAAGGTCATGTTGACGTCGGCCGTCGGCACCGGGCGGAAGTGCGTGGCGCCGGTGGCTTTTGCCGCGGCCGGGATCAGATCCACCGGCAGCACGTCCATGAGGTTCATGAACAGGATCCAGAAGAAGATGGTCAGCGCCAGCGGCCCCAGGAACTTGCGGCTGCCGTGCCATGCATCCTTCACCTGACCGTCGACGAATTCGAGCGCAAGCTCGATGAACGCCTGGCCCTTGCCCGGCACGCCCGAGGTCGCGCGACGCGCGAACCACCAGAACCAGGTCAAGAAGATGAAACCCAGCACCAGCGACATGATCAAGGTGTCGACGTGGAGCGAGGCCACGCCTCCGGCTTGCGTCACCGGCGCATTCCAGAAGGTCAGGTGATGCTGGATGTATTCGGTGAAGGACTCACCGCCGGATTCGGCACTCACTCGTTCATCCTCGATCGTCGCGCCGCGACACGTCCGACGGGCGCCGACGCGCTCAGCGCTTTAATCCCAGAACCACCAGGTTGACCAATACCGCGGCCACCAGGCCAATCAGCGCTGGCAGCGCCGGCAGCCTCCAGTACGCAAGGATCAGGTAAAAGCCGACGATCACCACGATCCATTTCAGCAAGGTCCCGACGGCGAAACGTGCCAGCATCGAACCCGGCCCCGCCAGCGCGGGCGCGAAGACACGCAGCGCCAGCAGGCAGGTTCCCGCCACGATCAGCAGACCTCCCGCAAGCGCCGCCACCGCCGCATGAACACCCTGTACCAGAAAAGCCAGGCCGGCAACCACCGCCACCGCTGCTTGCGCCAGCACGACTTGTAAGGCGAGCCGCCTGCCGGCGGCCAGGGAATTGTCCACGTCTCGATGTCCCGCCCCGATGCCGCGAAAACCTCACGGTCAAGCTTGAAAATGATAGCAGCGGCGCGGACCGCGCCGCAAGCGGATGGGCCGGATTTTCAGTCGGTTATCAAGGGATCGCGGCGGCTTTGACGGCCTGTCCGGGCCAGAACCGCGCGCGTCGTTCGAACCGTATCCGCCGCTCTCGCTCGCTCACCTCACCCCTGCACTCGAATTGCCGACATCGACCGTCTTGACGGAGAGCGCATTTTCTTTTCTGGATCCCGGCTCAGCGCACATCCCCGTGCTGGCCGCGATGACGCCTTCCTGTCGTCACTTGCCGATGCAGAAGGTGGAGAAGATCGCGCCCAGCAGGTCTTCGCTGGTGAACTCGCCGGTGATTTCGCCCAGCGCGCGGTGTGCCGCGCGCAGCTCCTCGGCGGCCAGCTCCACCGCCGGAGCCGCTTCCAGCGTGGCGATGGCCGCTGCGAGGCGCTCGCGCGCCCGTTGCAGCGCCTGCACGTGCCGCGCACGCGCGCTGAACGCGCCTTCGGCCTCGCCGCCCGTTGCAAGGCGCTTCAACTCCTCGCGCAGCAGCTCGATGCCGCTGCCGGTTTTCGCCGACAGCGCGATGCTGACCTGGCCCTCATGCTCCCGTCGTGTGGCCGGCACGCCAGCAAGGTCGATCTTGTTGATGATCACGATCCGTGTCGCCGTGCCGGGCAGACCGGACAGCAGCGTCGCATCCGCCGCCTCTTCATCCCGTTCGACCACCAGCAGCGCGGCGTCCGCGCGCCCGAGTTCCGCCCGCGCGCGGCGGATGCCTTCGCTTTCCACCACGTCGCCCGATTCGCGCAGGCCCGCGGTGTCGGCCAGCGTCAGGGCGACGCCGTCGATCACGATGCTTTCGCGCAGCACGTCCCGGGTGGTGCCGGGGATGTCGGTGACGATCGCGCGGTCGCCGCCGGCCAGCGCATTCAGCAGGCTCGACTTGCCGACGTTGGGGCGCCCCACGATCACCGCGTGCACGCCGTCGGTGAGGCGCGCGCCTCTTTGTGCGGCCGCCAGCAGGGCATCGGTTTGGCTGCATGTCGCGCGCAGGCGTCGAATCAGTGCGGGGGGCTGCAGCGATTCGATCGGCTCGTCTGCGAAATCGATCGCCGCTTCGACCTCGACGCGCAGCGCGATCAGCGCCCTCTGCAACGCCTGCACGCGTGAGGAAAATTCGCCCTGCAGCGAACGCAGTGCGGCGCGCGCCTGCGCTTCGGACTGCGCCGCGATCAGGTCGGCGACCGCTTCGGCCTGCGCGAGATCCAGCTTGCCGTTCAGGAACGCGCGTTCGGAAAACTCGCCTGCGCGCGCCGGCCGCGCGCCCAGTTCGCAGGCGCGCCGCACCAGCGCCGCCAGCACCACCGGGCTGCCATGCGCGTGCAGTTCCAGCACGTCTTCGCCGGTGAACGAGTGCGGCGCACGGAAATACAGCAGCAGGCCGCGGTCGATGGTTTCACCGCGTGCATCGCGAAACGCGACGAGCCGCGCTTGCCGCGGCGGCGGCAGGGTGCCGCACAGGCCGTGCGCGATCGAAGCCGCTTGCGCGCCCGACACCCGCACCACGCCGATGCCGCCCCGTCCCGGCGGGGTGGCGATCGCGGCGATGGTCGGCGGCGCGGCGGTCATGCCGGCGGGTTGCGCGCTTTCACGCCCTCGCGCGCGTGTCGGCCCGTTCGATCTTGCGCGTGATGTACCACTGCTGCGCCACGCTGGTCAGGCCGTTGATCACGTAATACAGCGTGAGGCCGGACGGGAAGAACGCGAACATCACCGCGAACACGATCGGCATCGCCTTCATGATCTTCGCCTGGGTCGGGTCCATGCCCTGCACCGGCGTCAGGAACTGCGTCGCGATCATGGTCAGCGTGTACAGCGCCGGCAGCACGAAGTACGGATCGGGCGCGGATAGGTCGTGGATCCAGCCGAAGAACGGCGCATGCCGCAGCTCCACGCTGTACATCAAGACGTAGTAGAGCGCGAAGAACACCGGGATCTGGACCAGCGTCGGCAGGCAACCGGCCAGCGGATTGATCTTCTCCTTCTGGTACAGCTCCATCATCGCCTGCTGCTGCTTCTGCTTGTCGTCGCCGTAGCGCTCCTTCAGCGCCGCGATGCGCGGCTGCAGCTTGCGCATCCGGGCGCTGGCCTTGAACTGCGCCTCGGTGAGCTTGAAGAACACCGCCTTGATCAGCAGCACCAGCAGGATGATCGCGAGTCCCCAGTTGCCGACGAACCCGTGCAGGTGCGAGAGCACCCAGAACAGCGGCTGCGCGATCACGGTGAAGATGCCGTAATCGACGGTCAGCTCCAGTCCAGGCGCCACCGAGGACAGCTCGTTCTGCAGCTTGGGGCCCACGTACAGCCTCGATTGGACCGTGGCGCGCGCGCCCGGCGCCACGCTCAAGCCCGGCCCCATCGCGCGGATGATGTAGCGCGTCTTGGCGTCGATACCCGGCTGCGGCGTGATTTCCGCGCTGCTGAACCGCTCGGGACGATCCGGCGCCGGAATCCACGCCGACAGGAAGTAGTGCTGGGTCATCGCGATCCAGCCGCCGGTCACCGTGTGGTCGAGCGGTTCCTTGGCGAACTTGTCGAACGCGAGTTTCTGGTACTTGTCTTCGGGCCCGTACCAGGCGGCACCGGTGAAGCTGAAGCGCTCGGGATCGTAGAACTCCAGGAAGTGCTTGGGCGGCACCGGCGGTTCGACCCGTTCGATCTGCTCGTAGGCATTGCCATGCCAGGTTTGTATGCCACGGTTGTCGATTTCCTCGCTCAACCCGACGACGTAACTGCCACGGGTCAGCGTGTAGCGCTTGATCACGCTGACGCCCGAGGCGTCATGCCAGTTCAGCGTGACCACGACCTCGTTGGAACCGGGCGTCAGCGAATAACTCGGTGCACCCGCCGTGAACTCGGCCAGATGCGACGGCGCAGCACTGCCTCCGGCGCCGACCAGTCCATCCTGCGCCACGTACCAGCGATCGGCGGTGTCGTCCAGCAGCCGCACGGGCGAGGTGTCGCCCTTGACCTGCCTGGGGTACTTCAGGAGATCGGCCCGCACGATGCTGCCGCCGCGCGGATCGATCGAGAGGCGCAGCACGTCATTGCTGGCGATGATCAGATTGCGCGGCGGCGTGACGCTGCCCGCCGCGCCGGTTGCTGCCGGCAGTGCAGGGGTGCCGGATGCGGCGGCCGTGCTCGCCGCCGGCGCAGCAGCCGACGGCACTTCGTCTTTCGCCGCAACCGGCGCGGCGGGGACCGGAGCGCTTTGTGCCGGTGCCGGCGGTGGCGCCGCAGGGTAATCCGTTTGCCACTGGTGCCACAGCAGATAGGCGACGAACAGCAACGCCACGACCAGCAGGGTGCGGGTTTGATTGATCACCGGGAACGACTCGTGGAAGCCGCGCCGAGGAGGGATCGGCGGGTCAGCCGGCGATTGTGCCGGGCGGCGGCGCCGGCTTCAATGCTTGCAGCCGTTGCCAGGCGGCATCCAGATCGGCGCGCAGCGCCGCGTTGGGGACGTTGGCCGCGGAGGGTCGGGCGATCACCAGCACGTCCAGCGCCGGCAATCGTGTGCGCAGCGAACGGAACGATTCGCGCACCACGCGCTTGATCCGGTTGCGCACCACCGCATGCTTGCTGACCCGGCGCGATACGGCCAAGCCGAGCCTGCACGCCGGAGCGGTGGCGGGAGCGTGGCGAAGCGTGAAGTGGCGCGTTTCGATCCTGCCGGGGGCGTGCCGCAGCGCGGCGAAGTCGGCGGCACTGCGCAGCCGCGCGCCGGGCGGCAGGCCGGCCATGCATGATGGCCGATCAGGGAATCAGGCGCTTGCGGCCCTTGGCCCGGCGCGCGGACAGGACCTTGCGGCCATCGGCGGTCTTCATGCGGGCACGAAAACCGTGGGTGCGGGCGCGTTTGATCCGGCTGGGTTGGAAGGTTCGTTTCATGACTGGCTCGCGTCCCGTGTCGGCGTCGTCTCGGGTCGTAGAAAAAGGTCCGCGATGCTACGTTTCGCACGGGGTCTTGTCAAGAAAACGCTCGCCGTACCTTTCCGCGTACGCGCCCGAACCGGAGCGGCGCGCGCGGTTTCCGCAGCCTGCTAGACTTCCCGGTTCGGCCTTCCGTCCACACGCGTGCCGCGTGACATCGGCGACTCCTGGAAGTCATGAGCGATCTCTGGCAACGCTGCCTGCAACGACTCGAGGGTGAACTCGAGCCCGGCGTGCTGCACACCTGGCTGCAGCCGCTGCAGGCGCGTGACGACGGCGATGCGTTGCGGCTGTATGCGCCCAACACCTACACGCTCGACATCGTCCGCAACGAATACCTCGCGCGGATCGAAGGCATGCTGCTGGATCTCGCGGGCCGGCGCGTGCCGTTGCGGCTGGAGGTGGGTTCGGCGGCCGCAAGCCCGCCGGCGGAGCCGCATCCAGCGACGCGCTCGACCAGCCATGCTCCGCACAATCTGGACCCACACTACACTTTCGACAATTTCGTCGAGGGCAAATCCAACCAGCTCGGCAAGGCCGCGGCGATGCAGGTGGCGCAGAATCCCGGCCGCGCCTACAACCCGCTGCTTCTGTACGGCGGCACCGGCCTGGGCAAGACGCACCTGATGCAGGCCGCCGGCAACCTGATGCTCCGGCACAACCCGCAGATGAAGCTGCTCTACGTGCACTCGGAGCGTTTCACGGGAATGATGATCGAGGCGCTGCGCACCAAGAGCATGGATGATTTCAAGCACCGCTTCCGCTCGGTGGATGCCCTGCTGATCGACGACATCCAGTTCTTCGCGGGCAAGGACGCGACCCAGGAAGAGTTCTTCCACACCTTCAACACCCTGTACGAATCCAAGCAGCAGATCATCCTGACCTGCGATCGCTATCCCAAGGAGGTCGAGAACCTGGAGCTGCGGTTGAAGTCGCGGCTGGGCTGGGGGTTGAGCGTCGCGATCGAGCCACCTGATTTCGAAACCCGCGCGGCGATTCTTCTGGAGAAGGCCCAGACGCGCGGCATCGCGCTGCCCAGCGAGGTGGCGCTGCTGCTGGCCCGGCGCATCCGTTCCAACGTGCGCGAACTGGAAGGTGCGCTCAACACGGTGGCGGCCCAAGCCAATCTGTCAGGCCGCGGCATCAGCATCGAACTGGTCCAGGAAACCCTGCGCGACCTGCTCAACGTGCACGCCCGCGCGATCACGATCCAGAACATCCAGAAGACCGTCGCCGATTATTATCAGCTCAGGCTGTCGGACCTGCTTTCCCAGCGGCGCGTCCGCTCCCTCGCACGGCCCCGGCAGATTGCGATGGCTTTGGCCAAGGATTTGACCGAACATAGCCTGCCTGAAATCGGCGAGGCCTTCGGAGGCAAGGACCACACCACCGTCATGCATGCCTGCAAGAAGATCCGCAGCCTGTGCGAAAGCGATATGCGACTGCGCCAGGACTGGGACAAATTGATCCGGATATTGACGGGATAAAGGGATGGACTGCCTGTGGGTAACCCTTGTCCGACAAAACATCCACAAATTGCGCACCGGAGAAGCCACCGTTTCATGCTGAGCTGGATGTAAAGCAAGCTATTGATTTTGAAAATGTAATTTGGTTGTCCCGATATTCACAGCCACTGCTGTTGCTGTTTTATCTACATACGAGACAGAAAACCAGAGACGAGGATTGGGGATCGATATGCGTTTCAGCATTCAGCGGGAAGCCTTGCTCAAGCCGATGCAGCAAGTCGTCGGGGTGGTGGAACGCAGACAGACCCTGCCCGTCCTGGCCAACTTGCTGGTTCAGGTCAGGGAGAATCGCCTGTCGCTGACGGGAACGGATCTCGAAGTCGAGATGCGGGCCGGCGCTTCGGTGGAGGCTGCCGAGGATGGCGAAATCACGATTCCGGCGCGCAAGTGGTTTGACATCGTCCGCGCCCTGCCCGATGGCGCCAAGATCGACGTGCAGTTGAAAGGCGATCGGGTGGTCATGGTGGCCGGCCGCAGTCGTTTCACCCTGACGACGTTGCCGCCGGACGAGTTTCCCACCACCGACGAAATCGAGGTCACCGAAAAGGTTGTGCTGCCCGAAGCCACGTTGCGCAGGTTGATGGAACGCACCGCTTTCGCGATGGCCAACCAGGACGTCCGCTATTACCTCAACGGTCTGCTCCTGGATTTGCGGGACAGGGATCTCCGCTGCGTGGCCACCGACGGCCACCGGCTCGCCTTGGCTGAAACCACCTTGGAGAAACCGGTTGCCGGCAAGCGCCAGATCATCATTCCGCGCAAGGGGGTACTGGAACTGCTCGGCCTGTTCGAGATGGGCGAAGGAGAAGCCAGCCTGGAGTTCTCTGCAAACCACCTGCGCGTGCGCCGGGGCGATGTGGTGTTCACCTCCAAGCTGATCGACGGCCGTTTCCCGGATTACGAGGCGGTGATTCCGTTGGGTGCGGACAAGATTTTGCAGGTAGATCGCGATTCGATGCGTAACGCGTTGCAGCGGGCGGCCATTCTTTCCAACGAGAAATACCGCGGCGTCCGGCTGGAAGTCAGTCCCGGCCGGCTCCGCATCATCGCGCACAACCCCGAACAGGAAGAGGCCCTCGAGGACATCGAGGCCGAAACCACGGTCAACGACATCGCCATCGGGTTCAACGTCGGCTATCTGCTGGATGCCTTGGGCTCGCTCGAGGATGGCCGAGTCCACCTGCAGTTGCGGGATGCCCAATCCAGTTGTCTGCTCCGTGGCGCCCAGGATGCCCAAACCCAGCACGTGGTGATGCCGCTTCGACTTTGAGACCGTCGCCTTTCAAGCGCGACCGGAGCACGCCGCGGTGAGGATCGACTTCCTCCGCGTCCACCATTTGCGCTGCTTCGAGCATGTCGAATTCGAACCTGGACCCGGTATCAATTGGCTGACAGGTCCGAACGGGTCCGGCAAGACCACCTTGCTGGAAGCCGCCCACCTTCTTTCACGCGGACGTTCCTTTCGAGGCGGAGGGCGGACGGCACTGTGTCGGCATGGAAAGGCAGAATATGCAGTCCATGCCGTGGTGAGCAGCCACCATCGCACCCGCAAAGTCGGTCTGGCAAGGCAACGGGACGCTTGGGTGGCTCGGCAGGACGGTCTGGAATTGCCTTCGCTTGCTCCCCTGTTTGAATCCTGCCCTGTCGTGAGTTTTGAACCCGGCAGTCAGGCGCTGGTATCCGGCCCCGCCGAAGAGCGCCGCCGTTTTCTCGACTGGTGCGTGTTCCACGTGGAACAAGCCTCGCTTGCCTTGTGGCGCATCTATCGGCGCCTCCTGCGCCAGCGCAATGTTCTGTTGCACGATGGCGCCACAGATGCCCAATTCGAGCCCTGGGAACACGATCTCGACAGGGTGGCGGTTCAGATCGACTGCCTCCGACGTGACTGCCTTGCCGCCATGAAGCCGTATTTGCTGCAGGAAATGTCCAGGCTGGTGCCGGAACTGGGGGAGGGGCGGGTGCGTTATCGCTCCGGCTGGGACGATTCCAGCCGTTTGCTCGAGCAACTGGCGCAGCGGCGCGATCGTGACAGGGAGCGGGGATACACCACCTTGGGACCCCACCGGGGTGATTGGGGTCTCGAGTTCGAGCAAATCGCGAATCGCGAGCATCTGTCGCGGGGTCAGGCCAAGGCCATCGCCCTGGCCTGCGTCTTGGCTCAGGCCGAATGGTTCGTGGCGGCGAAGGGGGAGTACCCACTGGTTTGCCTAGATGACCTGCATTCGGAACTGGACCCGCCGCACGTGGCAAAGGTGGTCGAAAGGCTGAACAGTCAGCCCATGCAGGCCTGGGTGACCTCCACCGTAGAGCCCGGCGCCATGGGCCAGGCAGTGCCTGAATCGGTTCGTGTGTTTCACGTGGAACACACGCAGGTTCGGCGCGAATGGCCGCCATGAATGCCGGATCATTCACGGTATAATGACCTGTTTGCATGCCACGTTCCCTGCCGTCGACAAAATCCATCGCCAACATGAATGAAGCCTACGATTCCAGCAGCATCAAGGTACTCAAAGGGCTCGAGGCAGTCCGCAAGCGCCCTGGCATGTACATCGGGGATACCGATGACGGGACCGGGCTGCACCACATGGTTTTCGAGGTGGTCGACAACTCGATTGACGAGGCTCTGGCCGGCTTTTGCACGGAAGTGGTGGTCGTGATCCACGACGACGGCACGGTGAGCGTGACCGACAACGGACGCGGCATCCCGGTCGATCCCCACCCGGAAGAAGGCCGCTCCACCGCCGAGGTCGTGATGACCATGTTGCACGCAGGCGGAAAATTCGATGCCAACTCCTACAAGGTTTCAGGCGGCCTGCATGGCGTCGGGGTATCGGTGGTCAATGCTCTCTCCGAGCACCTGTGGCTGACGATCTGGCGCAACGGGCACGAATATCGGCAGGAATACCAATTGGGCGATCCGTTGTTCCCGCTCCGCGAGGTCGGACCTTCCGCGAGGCGCGGCACCAGCGTCCGCTTCCTGCCCAGTCCCTCGATCTTCCAGAACATCGAGTTCCATTACGAGGTTCTCTCGAAAAGGCTGAGGGAACTCGCGTTTCTGAATTCCGGCGTGCGCATCGAACTGATCGATGAACGCGTGGGCAAGCACGACGTGTTCCAGTACGAGGGCGGCATCCGTTCCTTCGTCGAGCACCTGGCCCAGCTCAAGACCCCGCTGCACCCCAGCGTGATCGGGTTTACCTCGCAGATTGGAGACACCATCGTCGAACTGGCGATGCAGTGGACCGATGGTTATCAGGAGTCGGTGTTCTGTTTCACCAACAACATCCCGCAAAAGGATGGTGGTTCACATTTGACTGGATTTCGCGCTGCCTTGACGCGAACGTTGACGAACTACATCGAAAAGGAGGGATTTTTAAAGACCGCCAAGGTGGCGTTTTCAGGCGACGACATGCGGGAGGGCCTGATCGCGGTGCTGTCCGTCAAGATGCCCGATCCCAAGTTTTCCTCGCAAACCAAGGACAAACTCGTGTCCTCCGAGGTCAAGGGCATCGTCGAGCAGGCCGTCAATGCCAAACTCGATGAATTTCTCCTTGAAAATCCGAATGATGCGCGTTTGATCGCGGGCAAGGTGGTGGAGGCGGCACGAGCCCGGGAAGCAGCGCGCAAGGCTCGTGAACTGACGAGGCGCAAGGGCGCGCTGGACATCGCGGGCCTGCCCGGCAAGCTGGCCGATTGCCAGGAAAAGGACCCGGCACTTTCCGAGCTGTTTCTCGTGGAGGGCGACTCGGCCGGCGGTTCGGCCAAGCAGGGACGCAACCGGAAATACCAGGCGGTGCTGCCGCTCAAGGGCAAGATTCTCAACGTCGAGAAGGCGCGCTTCGACAAGATGCTGTCTTCCGCCGAGGTCGGCACTCTGATCACCGCACTGGGCACGGGCATCGGCAAGGACGAGTTCAACGCCGACAAGCTGCGCTATCACCGCATCATCATCATGACCGACGCCGACGTGGACGGCTCGCACATCCGCACGCTGTTGCTGACGTTCTTCTACCGGCAGATGCCGCAGCTGATCGAACGCGGGCACATCTACATCGGGTTGCCGCCGCTGTACAAGGTCAAGCAGGGCAAGCAGGAGCTGTACCTCAAGGACGATGCCGCCCTGAATGCCTACCTGATCGCCAACGCGGTGGAAGGTGCGCAGTTGCTGCCGGCGCAGGGCGTTCCGCCCGTGCAAGGCGAAGCACTGGAGCGCCTGTTGCGCGACTACCAGACGGCGCTGGACCAGATCGCCCGCCTGGGGCAGCGGGGTGATGGCACGGTGTTTGGCGCGATGCTCGAGCACGCACCCCTGGAAGACACCCTGTGGCAGGATGCCGCCGCGCTGCGCGCCTGGGCCGATGCCTTGACCGCGAAGCTCAACGCCACCGGGCTGGGCCGGGCGCAGTACACGCTGGAATTGCGCGACGCATCCGGACAGCACCCCGCCGCCTGGCTGCTGCACCGCGCGCAGCACGGCAGCCGGCACACCTGGGTACTGCCGCGTACGTTCTTTTCCGGTACCGATTACCGTCCCCTGCTGGATGTCTCCCGTGCCCTGCACGGCCTGATCGGGGAAGGCGCGGAAATCCGCCGCGGCAATGCCTCGCAGGCGATCAGCAGCTTCGGACAGGCACGCGCGTGGCTGTTCGAGGAAGCCCGCAAGGGCCGGCAGATCCAGCGTTTCAAGGGTCTGGGCGAGATGAATCCCGAGCAACTGTGGGAAACCACGGTCAATCCCGATACACGCCGCCTGCTGCAGGTCCGCATCGAGGATGCCGTGGAAGCCGACCAGATCTTCTCCACGCTGATGGGGGATGTGGTGGAGCCGCGCCGCGAATTCATCGAAACCAATGCGCTGCGGGTCGGAAACCTCGACGTGTGATCGTAGAAATCTCCGTCCGCGGACGGGGCAACGGGAAAACAACATTTTCGTACTTGAGCTTTGCTTCCCGACCGGGTTACCCTGATCTTCCTGTCCGCGTTTCCCCACCAACACTGCATTCGAGAGGATTTCCCATGAAGCTCGATCCGCGTCTGGTCGCGTGCGGCTTGTGCTCCGCGCTCGCTTTCCTCCTGATCCCGGCCGCGGCTTATGCACAAATGGGCGGACAGGAGTGCTCGGACATCCAGATGCTCCAGCACAAGTGTGGCGAGCAGCAGCAATCCAACAAGAAGCAGCAGCAGACGAAAAAGCAAAGCCAGTATCCCAACGCTACCCGCAAGGAGCCGTCCAACCTCGGTGTCAGCGGTGACGAAGGCAAGACCTTGAACGCGGGGCTGGCGGCGGCGAACAGCGGTGACGCCGCCACCGCACAGAAGGATCTGCAGCCCATCGCGGACAGCAGCAAGAACAACTATGCCAAGGCGCTGGCGCTGCTCGGACTGGCCCAGATCAAGTACAACGCCGGCGACACCAAGGGGGCGATCGCCCTGCAGAAGCAGGCGCTGGACCTCAATTCGCTGGACAACGACAGCTATTTCCAGGGGCTGTTCGCCCTCGCGCAGATGTATGTCGCCGACGAGGACTACAGCGATGCGCTGACGACCCTGAACAAGTGGCAGCAGGAGGGGCGCAAGGAAACCGCGGATGCCTACGCGCTCAAGGGCAACATTCTCTATCGCCTGCAGAAATATCCGGAAGCCGTCGCCGCGATCGAGAAGGCGAAGTCGATGACCGACAAGTCCCAGCCGAGCTGGGACCAGATCGAACTGGCCAGCTACTTCGCGATGGACAAGTACGACGAGGCTGCCAAGCTTGCCGAGGCCATGCTGGCCAAGGATCCGAACAACAGCAAGCTGATGATGAACGTGGTCGCGATCTACATGAACGCCAAGCAGTATCCGAAGGCGCTGGCACTGCTCGAGCGCGCCCGCGCCAACGGGCAGATCCACGACGAGACCACCTACGTCAACATGTCCAAGCTGTATTACAACCTGGCGGTGGAAGGCACCGATCCCAAGCAGAACGCGACCAAGGCGGCGCAGGTGCTCGAGGAAGGCATGACGAAGGGCATCGTGCAACCGAGCCAGGACAATTACAAATTGATGGGTGACGCATACCGTCTCGCCGGGGATACGGCCAAGGCCAATGCCGCGTACGCGAAGGCGGGCTTGCCGCCGGTGGGTTCGTCGTCCGGCAAGCGGCACGGAAAGAAGCACTGACGGGGGCGGGGGGGTCGGATGCATGAAACACCTTGATGCGGCTGGCCGCCGGCATGAACCACAGCCGGTTTTAACGGGCCTTGAATTCCCTCTAGGCAAAACTTCGACGCTGGTGTAACGTTTCCCACTTTTCAGCCGCCCTCGGCGCGGTGCCGTTCCCCGCGGAACGGCAACCGCTGCGGGACCCGACAGGACAGCGACTGGTTTAGATACGATGGCACGCACTTCGGCCAGAGACCGCAAGCGTTTCAATTGGTGGCGGACGATCGCGATCGCAGCGGCGATTGCAATCCACGCCGGTGTCATCGTGATGCTGCTGGCGCCTGCCGCGCCCCCGGAGGCGAAAGAGGCGAAAAAGCAGAACATCGTGCGCGTCGAATTCATCCCGCCGCCACCGCCGCCGCCGCCGCCGCCGCCGCCGCCGCCCGAGCCGCCCAAGCAGCCGCCCCCGAAGATCAAGGAACTGGTCAAGCCGCCGCCGACACCGCCCCCGCCGGCACCGCCGCCGCCGGTGCAGGAACAGAGCGCGATGTCGACACCGGCCGAGCCGCCGCGCCCGCCGGCGCCGCCGCCGCCGCCGGCCGACATCGCGCCGTCCGCGGACATCAGCTACAAGAACCGCAACCCGCCCAAGTATCCGATCGAGGCGCTTCGCCAGGGACACCAGGGCGAGGTGATTCTGGATGTCACCATCGACGCGTCCGGCAACGTGCTGGACGTGAAGGTGGAGAAATCCAGCGGTTACCGGGAACTCGACCGGGCGGCCGTGGAAGCGGCGCGCAAGTGGCGGTTCAATCCGGGCCTCAAGAACGGCAAGCCGGTCGGTGGCGTCGTTCGCATTCCGGTCAATTTCTCGCTCCAAGGTGTCGAATAAATTGTTCACGTTCGACGGTACGCAATCCGTTAGAGTCTCCATTCACACGGTTCACGCTTCGACTTGAAGGAAGGGTAGCGCCATGATCCAAGAATCGACCCCCTCTGCAGCCTCACCGGCGATGGGTGGCAACGCCAATGCGGAAGCCCTGCAGCAACTGGGCTTCAGCCACTTCATCCACCACCTTGGCGTGGTCGATCTGGTGGTGCTGATCATCCTGCTGGTGATGTCGGTGTCGTCGTGGTACTTCATCGTCGCCACCGTCATCCGCAACTCCCTGATCCGCGCACGCGCCGACAAGGTGATCAAGCTGTTCTGGGACACGCCGTCCGCGCAGGACGCGGTGCGGGTGATGGAAAAGCAGCCGCGTTCCGAACCGTTCTCCAAGATCGCGCTGGACGCCGCTTCCGCCGCAGCCCACCACCAGCGCCACGAAGGCAGCCGGATGGTCGAGGCCCTGAACCGTTCCGAGTTCGTGGATCGCGCCTTGCGCCAGGCGGTGGATCGTGAAAGCCGCGGACTCGAAGGCGGCCTGACGCTGCTGGCCACGGTCGGTTCGGCGGCGGTGTTCGTCGGTCTGTTCGGCACCGTGATCGGCATCTATCGCGCGCTGATCAACCTGGGCGCCAGCGGCCAGTCCTCGATTTCCGCGGTGGCCGGTCCGGTGGGCGAGGCGCTGATCATGACCGCGGCGGGCCTGTTTACCGCCATTCCCGCAGTGATTGCCTACAACGCCTTCGCACGCGCCAACCGCGTCACCATCGCCCACTTCGACGAATTCGCGCACGACCTGCACGATTTCTTCGCCACCGGTGCGCGGGTGGAAGCCGGCACCCCTTCGCTGGCCGCAGCGCGTCCTGGCGCAGTGGGCGCCACCCCTCCGCCGGCCGTGAAGAAGTAAGAGGTCGCCGTCATGGCCATGAGTACCAACACCGGCGGGGGGCTGGTCGCCGAGATCAACATCACGCCGCTGATCGACGTGATGCTGGTGCTGCTGGTCATTTTCATGATTACCGCCCCGCTGGTGCAGCACAACATCAAGATCGACCTGCCGCAGCCCAACCCGAACGTGAAGCCGCCGGAGAATCCGCCGACGCCGCACACCCTGTCGATCAAGGAAGACGGATCGATGTCGTGGGACGACCTGCCGATCTCCAACCTCGAATTGCAGGCGCAGTTGCTGCAGATCGGTGCCAAGCCGCTGGATCAGCAGCCGCAGCTGCACATCAAGGCGGCCGACGCCACGCAGTACGACTACATCGCGCGGGTGATGGCGGAAGCGCGGCGCGCCAACGTCCAGAAGATCGGCTTCGAGAAGTGAGGGACTAGAGCCATGGCAATGAGCTTGGGCGATACCGGCGGCACCGCCAATCCCAGTCCGGAGATCAACGTCACGCCGCTGGCCGACGTGATGCTGGTGCTGCTGATCATCTTCATGATCACCGCGCCGCTGATGTCGCACCGGATCAAGGTGGATCTGCCGCACGCGGACCCGAACACCAAGCCCACGCCCATCCAGGTGCCGCCCATCGATCTGGCGATCGAACCGGACGGCTCGCTGTACTGGAACGACAGCGCCATCAACGAGGCCGAATTCAAGGCCCGTCTGGCCGTCGCCGCCCAGCAGAACCCGCAGCCGGAACTCAACATCCGTGCCGACAAGACCACCACCTACAAGGTCATCTGGCAGGCCATGTCGGACGCCAAGGCCGCAGGGATGGTGCATCTGGGCTTCATCACCACCGGCAAGCAGAGCGAAATGTCCGGCGGTTGACCGTGTCGAACCCGCAAGCGTGAACGAAAATGCCGCGCGCTGCGCGGCATTTTCATGCGCGTTCCAGGCCGGGTCAGGTCAGGATCGCGACGTAGTTGCGGACGGTCCGCTCGAGGCCCTCGTACAGCGCCTCGCTGATCAGCGCATGGCCGATGGAGACTTCCGCAAGATCGGGAATGGCGCGTTTCAGCGCAGGCAGGTTGCGCTGATTGAGATCGTGTCCTGCATTCACGGCGAGGCCGGCATTGCGGGCCCGCCTCGCGGTATCGGCGCAGCGGCGCAATTCGATTTCGGGCGATCCCGCCGCGAAGGCCTTGGCGTAAGGCCCCGTGTACAACTCGACGCGCGCGACGCCCATCGTCCTGGCCAGTTCGAATCCCTGGGTGATGCCGATGTCCACGAACAGCGACACCCGGCAGCCCAGTGCATTCAATTCGGACACGATCGGCGCGAGCCGTCCGGCATCGCGCATCAGATCGAAACCATGGTCGGACGTAATCTGGTTGTCGGAGTCGGGAACCAGCGTCGCCTGCGTGGGGCGCGACTGGCGTACCAGTTCGATGAAACCGGGATAGCCGGGACGCGGCGGCGCGAAGGGATTGCCTTCGAGGTTGTATTCGACCCGCCCCTGGGTCAGCCCGGCCAGCAGCGCGACGTCTTCGGGGGTGATGTGCCGGCGGTCGGGGCGCGGGTGCACGGTGATGCCGCCGCAGCCCGCCGCGATGCAGGTGTTGGCCGCGGTGGCGAGATCGGGTTCATGGCCGCCGCGCGCATTGCGCAGTACCGCGATCTTGTTCAGGTTGACGCTGAGCAAGGTCATTTCCGAACCTCGGCCGGTTGTCGAGCAAGCGCCTGTCCTGCACCCGGCTCGCGTCATCCCCGGCGCCAGCCTGCGGGCCAGCTCCGCCGCTCGGGCAGTGCGGACAGGGATGTCGACGGTTGCCGGTTGCGAATCATCGCAGAAATCCGGGTTCATGGCTGATCCCGCGCTCGGGAATGACGGCACGGGCCATGCGCACAAAAACGGCGCGGATCTTGCGATCCGCGCCGGAGAGTGCAGGCTTCATGGCATTGCCGATACCGTAGAAGCCACGGGGAGACTTCCCGAACATTCTGACACGCTAGGCGCGCGCGAGTTCCACGATCGTGGGCAACTTCAGGCAGCGGTCAGGCGCCACCCCCGGACTGCCCGTGGCTCCCCGCGCCAGGCCAGCGCGGCGCTGTAGCCCGGCACGGGCCGGAATCCCAGCAACTGCCATTCGCGCGCGTCACCCAGCGCGGGATCGAGAGACCGCAATCGCCAGCCGTCGTCAGCGACCGAAAAAACCAGCCGGTCGAGCCCGAACGACAAGCCCTCGCCACGCGCCTTGAGCACCGCCTCCTTGGCGCACCACAGCCGGTAGAACGCGAGCTTGCGGTCGGTCTCGTCCAGGCCTTGCAGGGCCTCGGCTTCCGACGGCGCGAAGAAGCGCCGCGCGATCTCCAGCGCGCGCACCGGTTCAGCGTGCCGTTCGATATCGACACCCAGTTCGATCCCGCGGCCGATCGCCACTAGTGCCTGCTCGCCGCTGTGCGACCAGTTGAATGACAGCGGCGGATGCGCGGCCTCACGTTCCGCAACGCTGAAACCGGGGGACGGAAACACGAGGTGCGGTTTCCCGTTGGCGCCCTCGCGCAGCACCAGCCGTTCCGGTGCGGTCTTCAGATACGCCGCCAGCAGCCGCAGCAACGGTTCGCGGCCGGACTTGCGGACATACGGCAATCGCCACAGATGCACGCTGCCGGGTTCGAATCGCGCCGCGGCCTGGGCGGGTCCGGCCTCGGTGAACGCGAGAACGTCCGGCATCGGGCAAACCCGGCTTTCGATCAGTGCGGCAGGCGCTGGTCGATCAGGTTCTGCACCACCGAAGGATCGGCCAGTGTGGAGATGTCGCCCAGCGATTCCGTCGCGATTTCGTTCGAACCCGCCTCGGCGATCTTGCGCAGGATCCGGCGCATGATCTTGCCCGAGCGCGTCTTCGGCAGCGCCGGCGCCCATTGCAGATATTCCGGCGCGGCAAACGCGCCGATCTGCTTGCGCACGTCCCCTGCCAATTCCTTCTTCAGTTCCTCGCTCGGCGGCACGCCGGCCTTCAACGTCACGAACGCGTAGATCGCCTGCCCCTTCACCGCATGCGGACAACCCACCACCGCGGCTTCGGCCACCCGCTGGTCGCCTACCAATGCGCTTTCCACTTCGGCGGTGCCGATCCGGTGGCCGGACACGTTGATCACGTCGTCCACGCGGCCGGTGATCCACCAGTCGCTGTCCTTGTCACGGCGCGCGCCGTCGCCGGTGGTATAGACGCCCGGATACATCCTGAAATAGGTGTCGATGAAACGCTGGTGGTCGCCATACACCGTGCGCATCTGGCCGGGCCAGGAATCGGTGATCACCAGATTGCCCTCGCCCGCGCCTTCGATGCGCCTGCCTTCCGCATCGACCAGCGCGGGCTGGATGCCGAAGAAGGGTTTCATCGCCGCGCCGGGTTTCAGGGCTTGCGCACCAGGCAGGGGCGTGATCAGGATGCCGCCCGTTTCGGTCTGCCACCAGGTATCGACGATCGGACAGCGGCCATCGCCGACCACGTTGAAATACCACTCCCACGCCTCGGGATTGATCGGCTCGCCCACCGAACCCAGCAGCCTCAGCGATTTCCGCGAGGTCTTCTTGACCGGCCCTTCGCCCTCGCGCATCAGCGCGCGGATCGCAGTCGGCGCGGTGTAGAGAATCGTGACCTTGTGCTTGTCGCACACTTGCCAGATGCGCGAGGCATCCGGCCAGTTGGGCACGCCCTCGAACACCAGCGAGGTCGCGCCGTTGGCGAGCGGTCCGTACACGATGTAGCTGTGGCCGGTGACCCAGCCGACATCGGCGGTGCACCAGTAGATGTCGTCCTCGCGCAGGTCGAACACCGCTTCGTGGGTCAGCGAGACCCACACCATGTAACCGCCGATGGTGTGCAACACGCCTTTCGGCTTGCCGGTGCTGCCCGAGGTGTACAGGATGAACAGCGGGTCTTCCGCGTTCATCGGTTCCGGCGCGCAGTCGGCGGCCTGGCCTTCGACCAGCGTGTGCCACCAGCGGTCGCGCGGCGACTGCATCGGCACCGCGCCCCCGGTGCGGCGCAGCACGATCACGGTTTCCACGCTGGTGGTACCGGGGCGGGTCAGGGCCTCGTCCACGTTGATCTTCAGCGGGATCTTCCTGCCGGCGCGCACGCCTTCGTCGGCGGTGATCACCAGTTTGCACTGCGAATCGGCGATCCGTCCGGCCAGCGCGTCGGGCGAAAAACCGCCGAACACGACGGAATGGATCGCGCCGATCCGCGCGCAGGCCAGCATCGCCACCGCGGCTTCCGGCACCATGGGCATGTAGATCGCGACCCGCTCGCCCTTCTGCACCCCCAGATTCTTCAGCGCGTTCGCGAAGCGGCACACTTCGGCGTGCAGTTCCCGATAGCTGAGGCTGCGCGATTCGTCCGGATCGTCACCTTCGAACAGGATCGCGGTCTTGTTTCCGCGTTGCTGCAGATGCCGGTCCAGGCAACTGACGGTGGGATTCAGCACGCCGTCGGCGTACCAGCGGATGTGCAGGTCTTTCGCATCGAACGAGACGTCCTTGATCTGCGTGGGTGGCCTGATCCACTCCAGCCGCTCCGCCGCCTTTTTCCAGAAACCGGCAGGATCGCGCAGCGATTCGGCGTACTGCCGCACATAGTCGCCGGGCTTGATACGTTCGCCTTGCGCGAATGCCGGCGGGACAGGATGGGTCGTGCTCATGGCTGACACTCCTTGGCGTACGCAAGAAGGGCAAGCCTAGCAAAAAGGGGAGATGCCGCGGCGGTGCAGGCGGCGCTCAGGCCGCACCGGGTGGCGGCAGGCGTTGATCGCCGTCGGCAGCCGGCCGGTGCATCGACGAGCGCAGTGCTTCCAGCTCGCGTTCGGTCATGTGTTCGGGGCGCGAGCTGGCGCGGACATGGCGCTCGATGAACACCAGCACCGCACCGATGCTGCCCAGCAGGCCGACCGCGAGGCCCAGGCCCAGCCAGCCCGGCGAGTGCGTCAGGAAGGCCAGCAGGAAACCCAGCAGCGCGGCGACGATCAGCCCCCACAGCATGAACAATCCCCCGTCGTTGACGGCCGGGATCATAGCGCGGCCTCGCTGCAACGGCGTATCGTGGCCGCCGTCGAGGCCGGGAATCCGTGAACATGATCGCAGCCCCTTCGATCGCGCTGGCCGGCGTGCTGTCCTGGGCGTCCGGCTTCCGCCTGTACGCCGCGCTGTTCCTTGCCGGGATGCTGGACCGCCTGCAGTGGGTGCACCTGCCGCCGGCGCTGGCGGTGCTGTCGCACACGCCGGTGCTGATCGCGACCGGCGCGTTGCTGGTCATCGAATTCCTGATGGACAAGGTGCCCGCCGTCGACAGCGCGTGGGACGGCGTGCAGACCTTCGTGCGGGTGCCGTTCGGCGCGCTGCTGGCGTGGGGCGTGTTTGCGCATGCCACGCCCGAGGTGCAGGCGATCGCGGCGATCCTGGGCGGCGCGCTGGCAGCCGGCACGCACGTGGCCAAGGCCGGTACGCGCGCGCTGGTCAACACCTCGCCCGAGCCGTTCTCCAACTGGGGCCTCAGCTTTTCCGAGGATGGCGTCCTGCTGGCGGGAATGTGGCTGGCGTTCGCGCATCCCGTGGCGTTCCTCGTGCTCCTCGGCCTGTTCGTGCTGGCGCTGGTCTGGCTGTTGCCGAAGCTGTGGCGCGGCGTGCTGGCCTTGCGCCGCGGGCTGACCCGCTTGTTCTCGCGTGCCGAAGCGGGACCGGAGGCGCCGCTTCGCAGGCATTGAGACTCGGCGGGTTCAAAATGCGCAGATGGCCATGCATGCGTCACCGCCGCTCGATCCCCTGAAAGGCCGCGGCGCGCTGAGCAATCGCGAAGGCCGGTTCGAGACGACCGTCCACCATGCCGAGGACGACGGCTGGCCGCGCGATGCCGAAGCCTCGCCGCCGCGTCCCGAAACCCGGGTCAGCCTCGAACGCGCGCGCAGCATCATCAGCCGCAACGACTCGCCGGACGTGCCGTTCGAGCAGTCGGTCAACCCCTACCGCGGCTGCGAGCACGGCTGCATCTACTGCTATGCGCGGCCCTCGCATGCGTATCTGAACCTTTCGCCGGGGCTGGATTTCGAGACGCGGCTGTTCGCCAAGGCCAACGCGGCCGAACAGCTCGCGCGCGAACTGGCGAAGCCCGGTTACCGCTGCACGCCGATCAACCTGGGCGCCAACACCGATCCGTATCAACCGGTCGAACGCCGTTGCCGGCTGACGCGTTCGATCCTGGAGGTGCTGCGCGAAGCCGGTCACCCCTGCACCATCGTCACCAAGAACGCCGGCGTCGAACGGGATCTGGACATCCTGGTGCCGATGGCCCGGAAGCGCCTCGTGCACGTGTTCGTCTCGTGCGCGCATCTGGACAACCGGCTCGCGGCGAAACTGGAACCGCGCGCCTCCGCCCCGCACCGGCGGATCAAGGCGATCAGGACACTCAACGCTGCCGGCGTGCCCTGCGGCGTACTGGTCGCGCCGATCATTCCCGCATTGAACGACCGCGACATGGAGCACGTCCTGGAGACCGCAGCCGAAGCGGGGGCGAAGGTCGCGGGCTACACTACCCTGCGGCTGCCGCACGAACTGAAGGAGCTGTTCCGCGAATGGCTGGCTGCGCACGTGCCGCAGCGCGCCGAACACGTGATGAGCCTGGTGCGGCAGATGAACGGCGGTCGCGACTACGATGCCGACTTCCGGACGCGCATGCACGGCCAGGGTGAATTTGCGCGGCTGATTGCGCGCCGCTTCGAGGTCGCCTGCGCGAAATACGGCTTCAACCGCGGGCGCAACCTGTCACTGGATTGCACGCGCTTCACCCCGCCGCGCGCACCCTCGCCGCAAGGCGAACTGTTCTGAGCGCGCTCACGATCCGGCGCAGTAACCCGGACAAATTCGTCTGGAACGAATTTGAACAACCGAAGGTCGGCCCGAAGGGCAAAGTCCATGGACGGACTTTGTAATCTGCCGTGGTTTTGCGGCAAACGGGAGCGGATTCCGGATCACACCCGCTGCGCGGGTTCGTCCGGAATGACGAAGGTATTTTCGGGACGCCACACTAGTTCGCGGCCAGGTACTTCCCGAACCAGGCCAGCGAGCGGCGCAGGATGTCCTTCTGGTCGGCGGGGTCGGCGATGTGATGGCCCTGGTTGGCATAGACCACCAGCGTGGTCGGCACCCCCAGGTCGTTGAGCGCGTGCCAGTACTCGAACGATTGCGGCGCGGGGCACTCCTCGTCGCGCTCGCCCACCACGATCAGCGCCGGCGTGTGGTCGCGCCTGATGAAGTTGATCGCCGAGCTTTTCGCGTACGCCTGCGGATCGTCGTACAGCGAGGCGCCGAAGAACGGAATCATCCACTTGTCGATCTGGTTTTCGCCGTAATAGCTCTGCCAGTCGGACAGGCCCGCGCCGGCCACCACCGCCTTGAAGCGACCGGTCTGGGTCGGCGCGAACATGCTCATGAAACCGCCGTAACTCCAGCCGAGCATGCCGAGGCGGTGATCGTCCACCGGTGCGGCTTTCTCGACCGCATCGACGCCGGCGAGGATGTCGCGCAGGTCGCCGTAGCCCATGTCGCCCCGCACGCCCTCCGCGAACGCTTCGCCCTCGCCGAAGCTGCCGCGCGGGTTGGGCAGCAGCACGAAGTAGCCGAACGTCGAGTACGCCGTCGCCGGGTTGTTCCAGCTCGGCAGGTTCACCCACGAGGGGCCGCCGTGCACGTACACCAGCATCGGGTAGTGCCGGTGCGGATCGTAATGGTCGGGATACAGCAGCCAGCCCTGCACGTGAAAGCCCTGGTCGTTCCATTCGACCGATTGCGCCTTGCCCCAATCCGCCTCGAGCGCGGCATTGATCGAGGTGACCGCGGGCGGCGGCGCGGTGGTGAGCAGACCGGCATGCACCTCGGGCGGCTGCCCGAATGAACTCTGGAAATACGCGATCCTGGGCGGACGCCGGTCGTCCGAAACCGACACCGCCAGCGCTTCGCGGCCGTCGCCGATCGTTCCCGGCGCGCTGAACCACAGGCGGGTCTGCCGCGCGGAAGCCGGGCCGGTGATCGTGTATTCCGCAAGCTGCACGTGGCCGCTGGCGATCTGGCTGACCAGCAGCGAGCGCGGCGCCAGGAATCGGAACCACGACGGCGTCACCTTGATGCCCGGCGTCATGTCCACCGGCGTGCCGCCGCTCGCGGGCACGCTGTAGATGTCGCCGCCGGTCGCGCCGCGGTCGCTCATCAGTCCGCCGATGAAATAGACCTGCGCGGCATTGGGCGACCAGCGCGGCAGCGCGATCTGCAGGCCGTGCAGCGGACCGCTCGCCGAGGCCGGATCGACGATCATGCTCGGCGTGGCGCCTGCCCGGGCGTCCTGCACGTACAGCCTGGCGATCCACCAGTTGTCGTCGCCCGGCGGCGGCGCGGCGGTGAAGACGATCCGGTTGCCGACCGGCGAGACGTGGAATTCGTACACGTACAGGCCTTGCGGCGTCAGCACCTGCGGTGCGCCGCCGTCGGCCGGAATGGCCGCGACGCGTTCGACCTGTTGGTCCCCCTCGCCGATCACGCCCACGCGCGGATTGCCCGACGCGGTCGCCTCCGGCAGGCGCGTCGCGCCCGGCACGTACAGGAATGCGATGCGCTTGCCGTCGCGGCTCCACTGCATGCCGCTGGCGTAGCCGTCGATCTCGGCGAGCTTCCTGGGCGGCGTGCCGGCCTGCACGTCCAGCAGCCAGATCGCGCCCCGGATCGGTTTGGTGTTGGAAGGATCGACCTTGCAGCGCGTCAGCACCGCCAGCAGGTTCCAGCGCGGCGCCCAGCGGAGATCCCGCTCCCCGCAACCATCCGGGATCGCGATCGTGCGCGCGTCCTTGCCGCTGGGGCTGGCGAGTTGCAGCCGTGTCTGCTCATGGTGCGAAACGATCCACGCCAGATGCTGGCCGTCGTAGGAAAGCGCGACCGCGCTGATGTCCTGCACCTTGTCGCGCTGGGCGAGGATCTCGTCGATCCGCGCGCCGGTTTGCGTGTCCGGCGCGGCCTGCAGCAGCGGTGCGACCAGCAGTGTCGCGATGGCTGCGAGAAACCGAAGAGGACGAGGCATGGCGATGACCTCCGGCGCTGGAACAGCAAAACTATAGCGCGGATGAAAGCGCACAGAATGCCCCTCGGCACGGCCGTGCCCGGGCCGCCGCGGCGGGCGTCGCGGTGCCATTCGCCGGGCGCGTTTTCCTCCCTGCGCGCGCAGGGCGCCCGTGCACCCGCGTTGGTTCAGTCGAGGCCGGCCTGGTCGGCGACGCGATGGTATCTCGTGGCGAGTTCGACCTCGTTCTTGGAACCGAGGAACACCGGCACGCGCTGGTGCAGTTTCTGCGGCAGCACGTCGAGGATGCGTGTGTGTCCGGTCGTGGCTGCGCCGCCGGCCTGCTCGACGATGAAGGCCATCGGATTGGCTTCGTACATCAGGCGCAGCTTGCCGCCCTTCTCGCGCGTCTTCGCATCGACCGGATAGATGAAGATGCCGCCGCGCGTCAGGATCCGGTGCACGTCGGCCACCATGGACGCCACCCAGCGCATGTTGAAGTCGCGTCCGCGCGGGCCCTGCTTCCCGGCCAGCAGGTCCGCGATGTAGCGTTGCATTGGCGCTTCCCAGTGGCGCTGGTTGGACATGTTGATCGCGAATTCCGAGGTGTCCTCGGGGATCCGCACGTCACGCATGGTCAGGAGAAAACTGCCCGGCTCGCGATCCAGCGTGAACACGTTGACGCCGTGGCCGGTGGTCAGGATCAGGAGCGTGCTGGGCCCGTACACGCAGTAGCCCGCCGCGACCTGCGCGGTGCCCGGTTGCAGGAAATCCTTTTCGGCCGGATGGGCGACGCCTTCCGGGCAACGCAGCACCGAAAAGATCGTGCCGACGGAAATGTTCACGTCGATGTTGCCGGAACCGTCCAGCGGATCGAACAGCAGCAGGTAATTGCCCCTGGGATACGCATCCGGGACGGGATACGGATCGGCCATTTCCTCCGAGGCGCACGCGGCCAGATGTCCGCCCCAGGCGTTGGCTTCCAGCAGGATTTCGTTGGAGATCACATCCAGCTTCTTCTGCGCCTCGCCCTGCACGTTGCCGGTGCCGGCCTCGCCCAGCACGTCGCCCAGCGCGCCGCGGCCGACCGCGATCGCGATGCGCTTGCAGGCGCGCGCCACCACTTCGATCAGCAGGCGCAGGTCGGCGTTGATCACGTGATGGCGGCGCTGTTCCTCGATCAGGAACTGGGTCAGCGAAACGGGTTTCATGGCGGGTTCTCGGGCTCGCGGAAGCCGCGATTGTCCCGGCGATCGCCCGCACGCGCCACCGGCGCAAACGGTCACGGCCAGCGACCGGGCCACTGCTGACATCATGCTGTCAGCAGTGGCGGCGCAGACTGCATCGGCCGCTCAAAAGGAGTTCCCCATGCACCGCCTGTTGTCGTTGCTGCTCGCCGCCCGGCCGCGCGGTTCCGGGCGCTGGTCGAGGGCTGGCCGCCGCCCGTGGCCGTCCAGGCACTCGGATCCCGGCGCCGCGGCCGCCGCATCGTCCGGCCCGCCGCATTCCGCTGGTTCCCTCTCACCCTGCAGGAGGCTCGCCCGTGAACGCACATTCCATCGTCACGCTTTTCCATGCTCCCCACAGCCGCTCCAGCGCCACGCGTGCGCTGCTCGAGGAACTGGGTTCGCCCTATGACCTGGTCGTGCTCGACCTGCAACGCGGCGAACAGCGGACCGAGGAATACCTCGCGATCAATCCGATGGGCAAGGTGCCGGCGATCCGGCACGGGGGCGCGCTGATCACCGAGCAGCCTGCGATCATGATGTACCTCGCCGAGCTGCATCCCGAAAAAAAGCTGGCACCCATGCCGGGCGACCCGCTGCGCGGACCGTACCTGCGCTGGATGGTGTTCTACGGTTCCTGCTTCGAGCCGGCGATGATGGACTTCTGGCAGAAGCGCGCACCGGTGTCACCGATGCAGTGCGGTTACGGCGACTACGACAGCGTGATGAATCTGGTCGCCGCGCAACTGGAGCAGGGCCCGTGGCTGTTGGGCGAGCGCTTCTCTGCCGCCGACGTGCTGTGGGGCGGCGCCCTGAATTTCGGGCTGATGTTCAAGCTGGTGCCGGACTGGCCGGTGTTCCGCGACTACGCCGCGCGCGTGCAGGCGCGGCCCGCGATCCGGCGCGCGTTTGCGCTGGACCAGGAGCTGGCGAGGGAACACCAAGCGGCAACCGCGGCCGAGGCCGCCTGAGGCGTCGGCACGTGCACCGTTTCGTCCACGTCCTTCAGCGAGGATCCCCCCGATGAGCAAGCCGTCTCCGCACCCGCCGCCGCACGATTTCGATTTCGAATTCGGCCGTTGGCGGGTGCGCAACGAACGCCTGAAGTCACGCCTGACCGGGTGTCGCGAGTGGGAACGCTTCGACGCCGTGGGCGAATGCCATCCCATCCTCGGCGGCATGGGCAATCGCGAAGAACTGGTCACGGACGAACTTGGCGACACCCGTTTCATCGGCACCGCGCTTCGTCTGTTCAACCCGGCTACCCAGAAGTGGAGCATCTGGTGGGCCGACAACCGTCGCGGCGTGCTGGAGCCGCCCGTGCACGGCAGCTTCGCGGACGGCATCGGCACGTTTTACGGCGACGACGTGCACGACGGCTGTCCGGTGCGCGTGCGCTTCATCTGGGATGCCCGCGACGCGGCACGCCCCCGCTGGGAACAGGCGTTCTCGCCGGATGCAGGTGCGACGTGGGAAACCAACTGGGTGATGACGTTCCGGCGCATCGCCGCGACCGCGGGAGACGATGATCGATGAACAGCGAGGCCAAATCGACCTCGCTGCGGCCCGCCGACTGCGCGGTCATCGAATTGCGTCAGTACACCCTGCATCCGGGTGCGCGCGAGACCCTGATCGAGCTGTTCGATCGCGAATTCATCGAACCGCAGGAAGCGGTCGGCGCGTGCGTGATCGGGCAATTCCGCGATCTGGACCGTCCGGACTGCTTCGTCTGGTTGCGCGGCTTCGCGGACATGACTTCGCGCAAGCGGGCCTTGGCGGATTTCTACGGCGGTCCGGTATGGAAGGCGCACCGCGACGCCGCCAACGCCACCATGATCGACTCGGACGACGTGCTGTTGCTGCGCCCCGCCTGGCCCGGTTTCGATCTCGACCCCGGCAGGCGCCCCGCGCCCGGCGGCGGAGCACCGGGCAAAGCACTCGTGATCGCACGGATTTATCCATTCGATGCACCCGTCGAGCCGGCGTTCGTCGCGTGGTTCCGGCAAGAGGTGGTTCCCCTGTTCACCGAATTGGGCGCGACGACGGTCGGGGCCCTCGTGACGGAGGAGGCAAAGAACGATTTCCCCGTCTTGCCGGTGCGCGAGGGCGAACAGGTATTCGTGTGGCTGGCGCGTTTCGACGATCAAGCGATTTCTGAGCGATTCTTCGCCGCGCTGACGCAATCGAGACGCTGGAACCGGGATCTGTTGCCGGTTCTGCAGCGCCGCCTGCGCGGCAAGCCGCCGATGCTGCGCCTTGCGCCGACGACACGCTCGCTGCTGCGTTGATGCAGCAGGGATGCTTGGCAGGTGAAGGCCGCTGCACCATCATGCGCGGATGCGCCGCGCCGACCGCCTGTTCCTGATCATCCATGCCTTGCAGGGCCGCCGTACTGCATTACCGGCGCGGCGGCTCGCCGACACGCTGGGCGTGTCGCTGCGCACGGTCTATCGCGATGTCGCCGACCTGCAAACCTCGGGCGTGCCGATCGAAGGCGAGGCCGGCGTCGGTTATCTGCTGCGCAAGGGTTCGGACATTCCGCCGCTGATGTTCACCGCCGAGGAACTGGAGGCGCTGGTGGTGGGCACGCGGTTCGTGCGCGCGTTCGCCGGCGAGCGGCTGGCGCGCGGCGCGCAGGCCGCGATGCTGAAGATCGACGCGGTGCTGCCGGCGGAATTGCGCGAGCGCGCCGCGCGCTCGCGGGTGTTCGTGCCGCAGCGCTGGTACGAGGCGAAGGCCGGCACCATCGATGCCCTGCACGAGGCGATTTCCGCGCGCCGCGTGCTGAAGATCGATTACCGCGACGAGAGCGGGAAGGAAAGCACGCGCGAGATCGAGCCGCTGTGCCTGGCCTGCTGGGGCAACGTGTGGACGCTGGGTGCGTGGTGCCGGCTGCGCAACGACTACCGCAATTTCCGCCCGGACCGGATGCAGTTCACGGTCACCGGCGAGATCTTCGCCGAGACCCCCGGACGCAGCCTGGATGGCTATCTCGCGAAGATGGGCGTGCGCCGCCAGCAGTTCGAGTGAGCTGGCACGTAGTGGGGTTTCAACCTCTCAGCGCACGGTATTGCCCCGGCGTGAGGCCGGTGAGCCTGCGGAACTGGCGGGTGAACGCGCTCTGGTCGCTGTAGCCGCAGGCCTGTCCGACCGCGGCGATCGAGCCCGGTTCGTGCAGCAGTCGCATGGCGGCGTCGATCCGCAGCTTGGTGAGCATCTGGCCGGGATTGAGCTGGAACACCCGCTGGAAGTGGCGTTCCAGTTGTGCGATCGACAGCCCGGCCAGCCGCGCGAGGTCCTGGACCCGCACCGCTTCGGCGTAGTGCTCGTGCAGCTGCTCGACCGCGCGCATCAGGCGGGCGTAGGTGGGATGACGTTCGTCCGGCCTGCCCAGGTCGCGCGAGATGCCGATCAGGCCGGTCACCTCGTTGTGCTGCCGCAGCGGATACTTGCAGGTGAGACACCAGCCGGGCGCGTGATCGGGAAACAGGTGCACCTCGAGATGGTTCTCGATGCTGCGGCCCGCCGTCAGCACCTGCCGGTCCTGCATGCCGTAACGGGTGCCCAGCGGATCGGGGAACAGTTCGTCGGGATGCTGGCCGATCACGTCGGCGTGGCGGCGCAAACCCAGGCGCCGCACCAGCGTCCGGTTGACGTGGGTGTAGCACCCGCTGCGGTTCTTCACGAAGAACACCACGTCGGGCAGTGCGTCGAACAGCCGCACCAGTTCGTCGGCGGGAATCAGCGGATCGTCCCTGCCCGGCTTCACGCGAGGTCTCGATGTCTCCGGTCCCCTCGAGTCAAGGGGCGGCCAAACCGTCGTGCCGCGATGGTTTGGCGGGGGTTGTGGGGGCATTGGCACGCCGGGGCGAAGCTTAAGGACTGGCAGATCGACCAGACCTTGATTATGCCGATTTCCGCATGGAAAAGGCGGAGGTTGCGCTAGACACCGCCTTTCGGCGCGGCACAGACTGGACGATCCGGAAGCGGCACCGCCCGACGGCGTATGCTGCTTTGCACAACGGAAAGGCGCGATGCAGGCTGTCCACGTCATCGATTCGCACACGGCAGGAGAACCCACGCGCGTGGTGCTGGAGGGCTTTCCCGGACTGGGGGGCGGACCGCTGGCGCAGCGCCGCCGGCTTCTGGGTGACAGTTACGACCGCTGGCGTTCGGCCATCGTCTGCGAGCCGCGCGGCTCCGACACGGTAGTGGGCGCCCTGCTGACCGCGCCGACCGATCCATCGTGTTGCGCGGGCGTGATTTTCTTCAACAACGTCGGCACCCTCGGGATGTGCGGGCACGGCACCATCGGCGTGGTGCGTACGCTGGCGCATCTCGGCCGGATCACGCCGGGCGAACACCGGATCGAAACGCCGGTCGGCGTGGTCGGCGTGACCCTGCACAATGATCTCCGCGTCACGGTCAGCAACGTCGAAAGCTTTCGCCACGCGGCGAACGTCACGGTGGACGTGCCGGGCTACGGCAGCGTGCGGGGCGACATCGCGTGGGGCGGCAACTGGTTTTTTCTCACCGACACGAGCCCCGTGTCGATCGCGTTCGCGCACGTCCGCGCGCTGACGGCCTACACCGAAGCGATCCGCCGCGCGCTGGAAGCGCAAGGCATCACTGGCGCCGACGGTGCCGCGATCGACCACGTCGAAGTGAACCAGCCGCTGGCCGACGGCACCGCCGACGCGCGCAATTTCGTGCTGTGCCCGGGGCTCGCCTACGACCGCTCGCCATGCGGCACCGGCACCAGCGCCAAGCTGGCGTGTCTCGCCGCCGACGGCAAGCTGGCGCCCGGCGAGGCGTGGCGGCAGGCGGGCATCCTCGGCAGCGTGTTCGAGGCGAGTTACGCACCCGGCCCGCGCGGCGTGCTGCCGCGCATCACCGGGAGTGCGCATGTCACCGGTGAAGCCACGCTGCTGCTGGATCCCGATGATCCGTTCGTGTGGGGCATCGGTTGAGATCCGACATGCCGGCGTACGACCTGATCGTCGCGGGTGCGGGCATCGTGGGCGCGGCTTGCGCGCTGGCCGCGGCCGAGGAAGGTTTGCGTGTCGCGGTCGTCGAACCGGGCCCGATCGGCGGCGGCGCGACCGCGGCGGGGATGGGACACCTGGTAGCGATGGACGAATCGCCCGCGGAATTCGCGCTGGCACGTTATTCGCTGCCGTGGTGGGAAGCCTGGGCCGAAGAGGCCGCCGCGGAATTCCGCCGCTGCGGCACCCTGTGGGTGGCCGACGACGAAACCGGCATGGTGTCGCTGCAGGCCAGGTTTGCACGATTCGCCGCCGCAGACGTCGCGTGCGAGCGGCTGGATGCTGCGGCATTGCGCGAAGCCGAGCCCGAACTCGCGCACGATCTTGCCGGCGGACTGCGCGTGCCCGGCGATGCGGTGGTGTATCCACCACAGGTCACGCGCCTGATGCTGGACCGCGTGAACGCGCGAGGCGGCGCGCTGCTGCACCGACGCAAAGTCGTCGCGCTGGAAAACGGCGGCGCCCGGCTCGACGACGGAACACGTCTCGCAGGTCCCGTGCTGGTCGCCTGCGGTTGCGACACGCCCGCGTTGTTGCCGGAACTGGCGATCCGTCCGCGGCGCGGGCATCTGGTCGTCACCGACCGTTACCCAGACTGGCTGCACCACCAGGTGGTCGAAACCGGTTACGCCGCCAGTGCACACGGCGACGCGGACGAGAGCGTGGCCTGCAACGTGCAGCCGCGTCCCGGCGGTCAACTGCTGGTCGGTTCCTCGCGCGAATACGGACGCACGGGAAACGCCGTTTCAATGTCCCTGCTGGCGCGCATGCTGCGACGCTGTTTCCGGTTCCTGCCGGGCCTCGCGCGCTGCAAGGCGCTGCGCGCGTGGACGGGCTTTCGCCCCGCCACGTCCGACGGCCTGCCCTGCATCGGCGCGGTGCCGTCGCGGCGCAACGTGTGGGTCGCGGCGGGTCACGAGGGCCTGGGTGTCACCACCGCGCCGGGCACCGCGCGACTGTTCGTCGATCTTTTGCTCGGGCGCGCGCCGCGGCTTGACCCCGCGCCCTATGCGCCGCTGCGAGGAATGACATGAACGGCATGGTGCATTTGCGCATCGATGACGTCGCCGTGGAAGTGGCGGAAGGCGCCAGCGTCGCGGCCGCGATCGCGCGCGTGACGCCGCGCTTCCGGCTTTCGCGCAGCGGCAGGCCGCGCGGGCCGCTGTGCGGCATGGGCGTGTGCTTCGAATGCCGGGTGACGATCGGCGGCGAAGCGCACGCACTGGCGTGCATGACGCCGGTGCGCGAAGGCATGCAGGTGCGGACCGGTGGCTGAGCGCTGCGACGTGCTGGTGATCGGCGCGGGGCCGGCAGGTCTCGCCGCGGCCGCGGCGGCCGCCGGGCAAGGCGTCGACGTGATGCTGCTCGACGCGCAGCCGCGCGCGGGCGGACAGGTGTGGCGGCACGACATCGCGCACCGGGCACCCCGCCGCGCACGGCACGCCTTGCGGCGCGTTGCCGCGGTGAAGCGGCATTTCGGCATCCGGGTGGTCGATGCGGATGCCTCGGCGCGCATGCTGCGGGTGGAAGATGCGCTGCACGCACGCGAATTCGGCTGGGACCGGCTGATCCTCGCCACCGGCGCGCGCGAGCTGTTCCTGCCGTTTCCCGGCTGGACGCTGCCCGGCGTGACCGGCGCGGGCGGCCTGCAGGCGCTGGTGAAACAGGGCTGGCCGGTTTCCGGAAAGCGCGTCGTCGTCGCCGGCAGCGGACCGTTGCTACTGGCCGCCGCGGCCTCGTTGCGGGCGCACCGCGCGCGGGTGCTCGCGATCGTGGAACAGGCCGCGCGGCACGACGTGCACGCTTTCGCGCGCGCGCTGTGGCGCTGGCCGGACAAGCTGGCGCAGGCCGTGCAACTGCGCGCGAGGCTGCTCGGTGTGCCGATTCACTACGGCGCGGTGGTGCGTGCCGCGCGCGGCGACGGCACTTTGTGCGGTGTCGAGATCGACAGCGCTGGCGTGTCCGTCGAACTCGCCTGCGATCACCTCGCCGCCGGCTTCGGCCTGGTGCCCGACGCCGGCTTCGGGCGTTTGCTGGGCTGCGAACTCACCGCAGCAACCCAGCCCGCGATTCGCGTGGATGCGCTGCAGCGAACGAGTGTAGAAAGCGTGTTCGCGGCGGGCGAATGCTGCGGCATTGGCGGGATGGACAAGGCCCGCATCGAAGGTGCGATCGCAGGCCACGCCGCGGTCGGCGACGAGTCCGTGGCGCGCGCGCTGTTCGCGGCGCGCGATCGTGCGCGACGTTTCGCCGACGCGGTGGCGCATACCTTCACGCTCGATCCGCGCACGCGCACGCTGGCCGATGGCGAAACCACCGTATGCCGTTGCGAGGACGTCACGCTGGACGCACTGCGCGCCTTCCACGACGCGCGTGCGGCCAAGCTGGCCACCCGCTGCGGCATGGGCGCGTGCCAGGGCCGCATCTGCGGCGCGGCGCTCGCAGAACTCTTCGGCTGGTCGTGGCACGGTCATCCGCGCCAACCCCTTTTCCCCGCACGGCTGGCCTCGCTGGCCGACGAATCCCTTGCACGCAGGAGTTGTCCATGAGCAAGCAGAAATTCTGGCGCGGCGTGTTGCCGGCCATCACCACGCCGTTCGATGCGAACGGCGCCATCGACCACGCGTTCCTCGCCGATCATGCGAAACGGATGATCGCCGCGGGCTGCGGCGGGATCGTGCCGCTGGGTTCGCTGGGCGAAGGCAACGCGCTCATGTTCGAGGAAAAGCTGGCGGTGCTGCGCACGCTGGTCGAAACGCTGCCGGAGCATCCGGTGATTCCGGGCATCGGCGCGTTTTCCACCGGCGAGGCGGTCCGCCTCGCGCGCGAAGCCGAAAAGATCGGCTGCCGCGGCTTGATGGTGCTGCCACCTTATGTATATGTCGGTGACGCAGAGGAGATGCAGACCCACGTGTCGGCGGTGATTGACGCGACGAAGTTGCCGTGCCTGCTCTACAACAACCCGATCGCCTACCGCACCGATTTTCTTCCGGAACACATCGCCGCGCTGGCGGAACGCCACGCCAACCTCGAAGCGGTCAAGGAGTCGTCCACCGACGTGCGCCGCGTCACCGCGATCCGCGCGCTGATCGGCGATCGTCTCGACATCCTGGTCGGCGTGGACGACGCGATCGTCGAAGGCGTTGCGGCCGGCGCGGTCGGCTGGATCGCGGGGTTGGTCAATGCGTATCCCAAGGAATCGGTGCGCTTGTTCGAACTCGCGCGCGAAGGCAAACACGTCGAAGTCGATGCACTGTACCGCTGGTTCCTGCCGTTGCTGCGCCTCGACACGGTGCCCAAGTTCGTGCAGCTGATCAAGCTCACCCAGCAACAAGTCGGGATGGGCAGCGAACGCGTGCGCGCACCGCGCAGGGTGTTGGCGGGCGCCGAGCGCGAGGCCACTTTGGCCTTGATCGCGGAAGCCGAACACAACAAGCCGGAGGTGTGAGATGGAGCCGCTGCTGATCGCGGGGCATTGGCAGTCGTCGCAGGAATGGGTCGCATCGTTCCGCGCGGAAAATCCCGCGACGGGCGAGACGATCGGGCCGGAGTTTCCGGTCAGCGGTGCGGCCGACGTGGAACTCGCGCTGGCCAGCGCGTCGGCCGTTGCGCCGGAACTGGCCGCCGCAGAACCCGAACGGATCGGCGCGTTCCTCGATGCCTACGCCGAACGGCTCGAAGCCGCGGCGGACGAACTGTGCGCAATCGCCGACGGGGAAACCGCGCTGGGCGTGAAGCCGCGCCTGCGCGAAGTCGAACTACCGCGCACGCTGAACCAGCTCAGGCAGGCGGCCCAGGTGGCGCGTTCGCGGGCGTGGACCGAGCCGGTGATCGACACGCGCGCGGGTCTGCGCACGTGCTTCGCGCCGCTCAGCAAGCCGGTTGCGATATTCGGCCCCAACAACTTTCCGCTGGCGTTCAACGCGGTGTCGGGCGGCGATTTCGCGGCCGCGATCGCGGCGCGCAATCCGGTGATCGCCAAGGCGCATCCCGCGCACCCGCAGACCTGCCGCAAGCTCGCCGGACTGGCGCATCGCGCGCTGGGCGATGCCGGTCTTCCCGCGGCCACGGTGCAGATGATCTATCACCTCCCGGCGGCGCTCGGCTTGAAGCTGGTGTCCGACCGGCGGCTGGGCGCCGCGGCGTTCACCGGCAGCCGCGCGGGCGGACTCGCGCTGAAGCAAGCCGCCGACCAGGCCGGCGTGCCGTTCTACGCCGAGATGTCCAGCATCAATCCGGTATTCATGCTGCCGGGCGCATTGGCCGAACGCGGCGACGAGATCGCGAAAGAATTCGTCGCGTCGTGTCTTGCCGGCTGCGGCCAGTTCTGCACCAACCCCGGCGTGGTGGTGGTGCCGCGCGGTGCGTCAGGTGACGCGTTCGTCGCTGCCGCGCGCAAGGCGTTCGAGACCGCGCCGGCCGGGGTGCTGCTGGCGCGGGCGGTGCTCGATCACCTGCAGCAATCGGTCTCCGGATTGCGCCGCGCGGGCGCCGAAGTGCTGTGCGGTGGCAGCCGCGGCGACGGGCCGGGCTATCGTTTCCGTCCCACCCTGCTCGGCACCGGCGCGGCGCACTTCATCGCGCATGCGGCGGCGCTGCAGCAGGAAGCGTTCGGTCCGGTCAGCCTGATCGTGCGCGCCGACGGCGAGGCAGAAATGGAATCGGTCGCGCGGGTGTTCGAGGGCAATCTCACCGGCACGCTGTACAGCGCACGCGACGGCCACGACGACGCGCTCGCGGCACGGATCGCGCGAACGCTGCGTTCGCGCGTGGGGCGTCTGCTCAACGACAGGATGCCGACCGGCGTCGCGGTGAGTCCCGCGATGAACCACGGCGGTCCGTATCCCGCGACGGGCCATCCGGGCTTCACCTCGGTGGGCCTGCCCGCGTCGATCCGCCGCTTCGCCGCGCTGGAATGCTACGACCACGTGCGCGAGGACCGCCTGCCGCCGGAACTGCGCGACAAGAATCCGGACGGACGCTTGCAGCGCTGCATCGACGGTGTGTGGACCGCCGCCGATATCGGGATGGCCGCATGAACGCCGATCACGCGATGGCCGCGGCAGAAGGGATCGGCGGCGCGGCGGCGCACGGGCGGTTCAAGAAACAGCTTTCCCTCACCGACCTGACCTTCATCGGCTTGGGCGCGATCTTCGGTTCCGGCTGGCTGTTTTCGGCGAGCCATGTCGCCAACATCGCGGGTCCCGCCGGCATCGTGTCGTGGTTGATCGGCGGCGCCGCGGTGCTTCTGCTGGGCCTGGTGTATTGCGAACTGGGTGCCGCGCTGCCGCACTCGGGCGGCGTGGTGCGCTATCCCGTGTATTCGCACGGCGCGCTGCTCGGGTATCTGATGGGGCTGATCACGCTGATCGCGTTTTCCAGCCTGATCGCGATCGAGGTGACGGCGTGCCGGCAGTACGCATCGGCCTGGTTCCCGCAACTGACACAGACGGGTTCGCAATCGCCCACCTTGCTCGGCTGGTGCGTGCAGCTCGCGATCCTCATCGTGTTCTTCCTCTTGAACTATTTCAGTGTCAAGGTGTTCGCGCGCGCCAACAACATCGTCAGCGTGTTCAAGTTCGTGGTGCCGCTGACGGTGATCGTGGTGCTGTTGTGGTTCTTCCATGCGGCGAACCTCACCGCGCACGGCATCGCGCCGTTCGGTTTTGCGGGCGTGGCGGGCGCGGTGTCGGCCGGCGGCATCATCTTCGCGTATCTGGGTTTGACGCCGATCGTGTCGGTGGCGGGCGAGGTGCACGACCCGCAGCGCAACATCCCGATCGCGCTGATCCTGTCGGTGACGTTGTCCACCATCATCTATCTGTTGCTGCAGGTCGCGTTCCTGGGCGGCGTGCCGCCGGCGCTCGTCACCCACGGCTGGCGCGGCATCGACAAGCTGTTCGAGCTGCCGTTCCACGACATCGCGATCGCGCTGGGGATCGGCTGGCTGTCGTTCCTGGTGGTGTGCGACGCGGTGATCTCGCCGTCGGGCTGCGGCAACATCTACATGAACGCGGCGCCGCGCGTGGTGTACGGCTGGGCGCGCGGCGGCACCTTCTTCAGGGCGTTCACGCGGGTCGATGCGAAGTCGGGAATTCCGCGCGCGGCGCTTTGGCTGACCTTCGCGCTGTCGATTTTCTGGACGCTGCCGTTTCCCTCGTGGTCGGCCATGATCAACGTGGTCTCCGCCGCGCTGGTATTGAGCTACGCGGTCGCGCCGATCACCGCCGCCGCGCTGCGCCGCAACGCGCCGGGCATGCCGCGACCGTTCCGGGTGCGCGGCTTTGCGGTGATCGGGCCGCTTTCGTTCATGGTCGCCGCGCTGATCGTGTACTGGTCGGGCTGGTCCACGCTGTCGTGGCTGCTGGGCCTGCAGATCGTGCTGTTCGTGATCTACGTGCCGTGCGCGCGACGTTCGGCAAAGCTGCGCACGACGCTTGCACAGGACGTCCGCTCGTCAATGTGGTTGATCGGCTTCTACGCGGCGATGTTGATCCTGTCGTGGCTCGGCACGTTCGGTGGCTGGAACGTGATCCGCGCGCCATGGGATTCCGTGCTGGCGGCGATCATCGCGTTGCTCGTTTATTACTGGGGTGCGCGTACGGGCGTGCCGTACTCGCCGATAATCGGCGATGAGGATTGAGCGGGCGTACATGACGGCGGCATTGGTGCGGCTGCGCCTGGAAGGAGCCCGCATGTCGCGACCTGCGACTGGATGGCGGTGAACGTGAATTCCGAGGGCTGATGACGATGAAGATTTGGGGCGTCGCAAAGGTTCTGGGCTGCGGACTATGCCTTTCCGCGTTGGCGGTATCCGTGGTGCACGCGCAGGATGCCCGGTCACCACACAGTCCGCAAAAGACGACGACACCGCCCGCATTGCAATTCCACTACATGGGTCCGCCGGCGGGCGGGCGCGTCGCGTCGGTGGCCGGTGTGCCGGGCGATGATTCCACGTATTACCTCGGGGCGGCGTCGGGCGGCCTGTGGAAGTCCACGGACGGCGGGCACACCTTCCTGCCGATCTTCGATGACCAGGACACGGCCGCGATCGGCGCCATCGCGGTCGCGCCTTCCGATTCCAACACCGTCTGGGTCGGTACCGGCGAGCCGTGGTTCATCCGTCCCAGCGACATCTGGGGCGACGGCGTGTACAAGTCCACTGACGCCGGCAAGACCTGGCAGCACGTGGGTCTGGTGGACACCGGCCGGATCGCGCGCATCGCGATCAATCCGAAGAATCCCGACAACGTGCTGGTGTGTGCCGAGGGACGCGGCAACAGTCCGCAACAGGAACGCGGCGTCTTTCGCACGACCGACGGCGGCAAGAGCTGGACGCGCACGCTGTTCGTCAACGAGCACACGGGTTGCAGCGGACTGAGTATCGACCCAGGCAATCCCGATACTGTTCTCGCAGGCATGTGGCAGGTGACGGGACGGACCTGGGCGGAAGACAGCGGCGGCCCGGGTAGTGGCGTGTACATCTCGCACGACAACGGGCGCACCTGGCAGCACCTCGGCAACGGACTGCCGACACCGCCGCTGGGGAAGATCGACGTCACCATCGCGCTGTCCAGTCCGCAGCGGATGTACGCGCTGATCCAGACCAGGGATCAGGGCTCGGTGTGGCGCAGCGACGATGGCGGCGCCAGCTGGAAGGTGGTGAGCCACGACCGCAACCTCATCATGCGCGCCGGTTACTACATCTTCATCGAGGCCAACCCCAAGGATCCGAACGGCGTACTGGTGTTGAACAGCGGCCCGCATTACTCCAGCGACGGCGGCAAGACCTTCTCGGGCGAGGGCGGCAAGAACGTGAAGCCGCTGGGTCCTGCCTCCTGCGGCGACTGCCACGACGCGTGGATCGATCCGACCAACCCCGCGCACTACGTGCTGACCGATGACGGCGGCGCGCAGATCGCGACGGGCGCGGGCACCGCGCTCACGGTCGCGTTGCCGATCGGCCAGATCTATCACGTCGCCAGCGACAACCAGGTTCCGTACTGGATCTACGGCAACCGCCAGGACGACGGCGCGTGGCGGCTGTCCAGCGACATGTCGCAACCGAGCGGCAACGGCCTGCTGCCGAAGGATGAATTCATGCCGGAAGGACACGGCTTCCGAAGGTTCTTCGACGAAGACGAAGACGGGTCCGAAGGCAAGCAAAAAATCGACAAGGCACTGCTCGCGAAATATCCCAAGGCCGCGCCGCCTCCGAAAGGCTGGGCGCTGGGCCCCGACGACACGGTCAAGACGCCGCCGGATCGCAGCGGCTTCGAAGGCCCCAACGAAGCGTTGCCGACGTACCAGTATTTCCCGAATGCCTGCGAATCGGGGTTCACGATCCCGAGCCCCGATGACCCGGACATCGTGTGGTCGTCGTGTTACGCCAACAATCTCTACCGCTTCGACCTGACGCAGGGCACGCCGCATTCGGTTTCGCCGTCGCAGATCGCGCTGGATTCGCCGCCCAACGAGACCAGGTACCGCTGCCACTGGACTTCGCCGCTGGCGATCGATCCCTTCGATCCGAAGAACGTTTACTTCGGTTGCCAGATGGTGCTGCGCACCCAGGATGCCGGGCACTCGTGGATCGAATTCAGCCCCGATCTTTCGACCCGCGATCCTTCGCGGATCGTGCCCAGCGGCGGTCTGATGCAGGACAACCTCGGCCAGTATTACGGCGAGGTGGTCTGGTCGATGGCGTTCTCGCCCATCCAAAAGGGCCTGCTGTGGGCCGGCACCAACGACGGCAAACTCTGGTACACCACGAGCGCAGAGTCGCAACAGGCGCCGCAGTGGATCGACGTCACCCAAAACCTGCACCTGCCGCCGTGGGGCGAGATCAACCAGATCGCGCCTTCGCACTTTCATCCGGGCACGGTGTACATCGCCGTGGATTTCCGCTGGGCGGGGCAGAACGACGTCAGGCCGTATGTCCTGATGACGACGGATTACGGCAAGACCTGGAAGAACATTTCCGGTGACCTGCCTTCCGGCAATCCGCTCGACTACGTGCTTTCGGTTGCCGAGAATCCGAATCGCGAGGGCATGCTGTTCGCCGGTACCGGCCACGCCTTCTATTACACACTGGACAACGGCAGGCACTGGATTCACTTCAACAAGGGACTGCCGCCGTCGCCGGTGAGCTGGATCAACGTCGAGCCGCGGATGCACGACGTGGACGTGTCCACCTACGGACGCGGCGACTACATCCTGCCCGACATCGTCACGCTGGAGCAGACCGGCAGCACTGAGCAGCCGCACAGCGGACGCACGCGCCTGTTCAAGCCGGGGCCGGTGTTTCGCCAAGCGCGCGGCGCCTATCCCACGGCCGGGCAACCGGCACGGCCGCAATTCCAGTTCTATCTCGCGAGCGTGCCCAAAAATCCGGTGCAACTGCAAATCCTGGATGATCAGGGCAAGGTGATCCGCACCGAAAAGCTGGATGCACACCAGGGATTGAACGGCGCGTATTGGGATCTTTTTTACGACATGCCCACCGACGTCAAGCTGCGCACCACGCCGCCCGAGAATCCGTACATCTGGGACGAGCCGCGCTACAAGGGCAAGGATTTCCGCACCATCATCCACTGGGGCATCGACGCACACACCGGCACGCCCATCGCAGCGCCGGGCGATTACCAGGTCCGGCTCACGCTGGATGGCAAGTCGTACACGCAGCCGTTCCAGGTCCTGAAGGATCCGAAGATCATGGCCAGCGACGCGGTGCTGCAGGACTCGACCGCCCTGCAGGTGCAGATCGCGAACGCGATCACCGAAACTTCGGACATGGTCAACACCATGGAAGTGTGGCGCAAGCAGATCGAGGACCAGCTCAAGATGCACGCCTCGGGTTCCGCGGCCGCTGCACTGAAGCAGCTCGACGCGCAAATACTGCAGGTCGAAAACCAGCTGGTCAGCCCGGAAGCCAGACTCAGCGACGACAAGCAATACTCCACGCGTTACAGGGTGTACTGGAATCTGCGCTGGCTGGGCGGCCAGGTGGGCCAAGGCGCGCAGAATGCCGCGGGCGGGTCCGATTACGAACCCACCGTGGTGCAGCGCCAGACGTTCGCGACGCTGCAAAAGCAAATCGCGCAAGCCCGGGCCGGATTTGAAAACCTCGAGTCGAACGTGTTGCCTGCTTTCAACAGCGCCATGAAGGGTGCCGGGGTGGCGATCCATCCGGGTGGCTGAACCGCCCGAATGCCTTCAACCTTCCTGTCGCGGATCAGACCTGCTGGCATCGGCTCGTGTACTTTGCAGAAACTGCATCCATGGAGTAAGATAGCCGTAAACTACATACAGGAACTCAAGCCGTGTCTCCCGCCTCGCACAAGGTCGCCGAAGCATCGCCGCGTTACCAGGCGCAAGCGGACACGCTGAGTGGCCCCGGCCTGCGCGCATTCTTCAACCTCGCCGAACGCTGGAACCTGCGCGTGGCCGAGCAGCGCAGGCTGCTGGGCGATCCGCCGGAATCGACGTTCTACAAATGGAAGCGCGAACGTGACGGCACGCTGGGCCGCGACACGCTGGAACGGATCAGCTATCTGCTCGGCATCTTCAAGGCGCTGACGATCCTGTTCCCCGATCCCGTGCGTGCGGATGCGTGGCTGCGCAAACCCAATGCCGCGCCGACCTTCGGAGGCAAGAGCGCGCTGGAACGCATGCTCTCCGGCAACGTTGCCGACCTGTTCGTGGTGCGGCAGTATCTGGATGCGCAGCGGGGGTGAGCCGGTGCGCTTAGCCGATGCCTTGAATGGCATCGGCTACATCGGCGAACGCACGGCCACGGAGCTCTTCGCCATGGATGGCGGCTCTCGGGGCCGGGCCGGCGCCCAGCACCATGGATGGTTGCTTGCGTGCTCTTGTTCTCTCATTCCGGGTTCCATCGCCGATCAATCCGGCGATGGCCCCGGAATGACGGCAAGGAATCAGCGCGGCTGCAGTCGCGCACTGAAGGAAACAAGCCGCTCAAACTTTCGCGATGCCGTCAAACACCCCGCCCCTCCACCGCATCCGCTGGCAGCGCGCGTACCGGATCGTGCCCAGCCGCTTTCCGCCGGTGGGCGTGTTCGACGCGATCGCCGATCCGAAAGATCTGGACGCGCTGTACCGAATCGAATCGCTGACCAATCCGCGCCTGCGCGAGGAATGGGGCGAACTCGCCAACGTGCCGAAGGAGCGCCGCGTCAGCGGGCCGGGCACGACGCCGCTGATGGCCGCGTTCACGCACTTGAACCCCGAAGGCAGCCGGTTTTCCGACGGCAGCTACGGCGTGCTGTATCTGTCGCACGAATTCGAAACCGCGGTGGAGGAAACCGTCTATCACCGCGAGCAATTCCTTGCCGCGACGAAAGAACCGCCGATCGATTTGACGATGCGGAGTTACGTAAGCGGCGTGCACGGCACGCTGCACGACATCCGCGGCGGCTGGAAAGCGGAGCACGATCCGAAAAGCTACACGGCATCGCGCAAGCTCGGCGCGCGGCTGCGCAAGGAAGGTTCCAACGGCATCGTGTACGACAGCGTGCGCCGCAAGGGTGGCGAATGCGCCGCGCTGTTCTACCCCGACCTGGCAAAGCCCTGCGTGCAGGGCAAGCACCTGATCTACCGCTGGGACGGCGAGAAGATCGCCCAGGTGCTGGAGGTCAGCGCCGTAAAGCGCTCGAAACCATCTTCTACATCATCATTCCGGGGCCGCGCGTAGCGCGGAGCTCTTGGCCACGGAGGCATCTCGTCGCGCGCAGGCGTGCTATTTCTTCAGCGCGTTCGAAAGCGCCACGCGCCACTCCTCGGTGAAGCGCGTGTAATGCGCGTCGGAGAGGAATTCACGGACGAAATCGTCGCCTTCCTGGGTCAGGCCGGTGAGCGTGTACCGCACGGTGACCAGCGCGCCGCCGGAAGAATCGCTGCACGCCACATCCACCAGACCGATGTTGGAGTCCTGTGCGAGACGCGCGTAGGAAACCTTGTGCAGATCCGGCCGGTAGTCGGCGACGATCCACACCGTCTCGCGCCCGTCCAGATGCCCCGTCGTGCGAAACACCGAGCCGCGTTCGGTGGCTCACTCAGCATCTCCGGGTTCCAGCCGGGCGCCCATGCCTTTTCACCCTCCGCGGTGAAAAACGGAAATACGCGGGCGCAGGAGGCGTCGAGACGGAAGTGGCGGCTGTTGGAAAGAGGCGCGTGGGCCATGGATGCTCCACTCCAGACGAGCAGGGCGGAGAACGCCAGAACCATCCCGCTCGTCCGTGTCATTGAATACATGGGTACGAATGTACCAAATCGAAAATCGCTATGCAAGCGCGTTATCCTGAAGGCCATGGCCAGGCCGAAATCCGAGCACCGCTCCGCCGCGCCCGTGATCGAACGGGTGCAGACCGGCGTGCGCCTGGAGAAGCGCCTGCTCAAGGTGCTCAAGGGCCTTGCCGAGTCTCTGGACCTGTCCCTGGGCGACCTGCTGGAGGGGATCGCGTTGCACGCGCTGGAGAACAAGCCGCCGTTCTCGGCGGCGACGTTGAAGAAGATCGCCGATTTGAAACGGGTTTACGGCCTGGACCTCGCGGCCGGAGACAGCCATCGATTGCGCGAGAAGTCATGAGCCGCGCAGCTCAACCCGCCGCGGCTGGACTCGGTCTCACACTCACACATCCTCCCCGCCCTTCACCCACCCTTCTCCCGTTCCGCGATGGATCACGCGGTCGCCGGGCTGGATCTCGCCGGCGGGTAATGAATCCAGTTTGGCAAGGCGCTCGTAGATCGGACGGAAGTCGGGGCGGGTGGCCTCGAACAACTGCTCGAAGCTGTCGATCACGAAATAGGTCTGCTGGTAGGTGTCGATCTTGTAGCGCGTGCGCATGATCCGCTCGAGGTCGAAGCCGATGCGGTTGGGGGCGTCCGACTCGAGGCAGTACACCGATTCGCCCTTGGAACTGACGATGCCGGAGCCGTAGATGCGCAGGCCTTCGGGCGTGTCGATCAGGCCGAATTCCACCGTGTACCAATACAACCGCGTCAGGTTCATCAGCGCATCCGCGCCGATGCCATGCGCCTTGACGCCGCCGCGTCCGTAGGCCTGCATGTAGTCGGCGAACACGGGATTCAGCAGCAGCGGCACGTGGCCGAACAGGTCGTGGAACAGGTCGGGCTCGGAGATGTAATCGAGCTGCTCGGGCTTGCGGATCCACCAGGTCACCGGAAAGCGGCGGTTGGCGAGGTGATCGAAGAACACCTGATCCGGCAGCAGGCCTTCCACGCCCACGATTTCCCAGCCGGTGCCGTTCTTCAGCACGGCGTTCAGGTCATCGAACTTCGGGATCGCGTCCGCGCTCATGCCGAAGCGTTCCTGGTTTTCCAGGAATTCGCGGCAGGCGCGATTTTTCAGGATCTCGCGCTGGCGGCGGAACAGCGTGGCCCACACTTCGTGGTCGGTACGCGTGTAATCCGCCCACGGCTGCTCGACCGTCGCGGTGGTGTAGACCGGGATGTAGCCCCGGTCGGTCTGCTGGTGCTGGACACGACGCGGCGTGGTGTTCATGGCGATCGCTCAGGGAATCTGCGTGGGTCAAGTGTAAGCCCGGCGCGTCCGCTCCGGCGCGAGCAGCAGCCAAAAGCTTCGCTTTTCGTTAAAGTGGACGGGTGAACGAAGCGGTCGATGTCCCCCTGAAACCTTTCCGCAACCTGCTGGCTCCGCTGCGCTGCGCGTGGCGGCTGCTGCTGCTGCTGCTGGCCGTGTTCGGCGGCTCGTTGCTGGCGATCTTCCTGCTGCCGCGCGGGCCCAGGCCCGGCACGCTGGGCGATGCGCTGCTGCGCAACTGGTCGAAGCTGTTCCTGCGGCTGTTCGGCGTGCGCGTGCGCGCGTTCGGCACGCCGCTGCACGATCCGGTGATGTTCGTCGCCAACCACGGCTCGTGGCTGGACATCACCGTGCTGCATACCCAGCGCGCGGCGGGATTCGTGGCCAAGGCGGAAATCAGTCGCTGGCCGCTGATCGGATGGATGGCGCGCCGGGGCGGCACGATCTTCCATCAGCGCGGCAGCATGCATTCGCTCGGCACGGTGATGACGGCCATGACGGAGCGCCTGCGCGAAGGCCGCAGCATCGCCGCGTTTCCGGAGGGCGGCACCGCGCCGGCCGGTACGCTGAAGGTGTTCCACGCGCGCATCTTCCAGGCCGCGCTGGACGCGGGCGCGCCGGTGCAGCCGGTGGCGCTGCGTTACCTGCGCAACGGGATGCCGTGGACCGGCGCCGCGTTCAGGAGCGGGGAAAATTTCCTGCACAACGTGTTCCGGGTCATGGCCGTGCCGGCCCTGACCGCCGAAGTGCATTTCCTGGAACCGGTGGCGTTCGATCCCGTGGGCGGCCGCCGCAAGATGGCCGACACCGCGCGGGCACGGATCGCGCGGACGCTGGGCTACGACGCATGACCCCAGCCGAGGTGGCGGCATTCCGGCCCGCGGGACTGCTGCGCAATCCACACCTGCAATCGATGCTGGCGTCGACCCGTCTGCGCCTGCTGCTGCGGCCGCAGCCCGCGAGGATGCTCGAGCGTGGCGCGCACCGGATCACGCTGGATTGCGGTGATGGCGTGCGACTGACCGGCTGCCATACCGCGCAGGCGCGGTTCGAAATGTCGCGCGGCCTCGCGATCCTGTTTCACGGCTGGGAAGGCAGCACGCGCTCGACCTATCTGCTGCAGACCGGCGGAAGGCTGCTCGAAGAGGGCTGGGACGTGTTCCGGCTCAACTTCCGCGATCACGGCGACACGCACCATCTCAATCCCGGCATCTTCCATTCCTGCCGGATCGGGGAAGTGGTCGGAGCGGTGCGCGAGATCGCGCGGCTGTATCCGCAGCGGCCGCTGGCCCTGATCGGCTTCTCGCTGGGCGGCAACTTCGCGCTGCGGGTAGCGCTGCACGCGCCCGAGGCGGGCATCGAGCTCGCACGCACGATCGCGGTGTGCCCGGTGATCGACCCGCACGGCGGCCTGTTCGCGATCGAGAAGGCGCCGCGGATGTACCACGATTACTTCATGTGGAAGTGGCGCCGCTCGCTGACGCGCAAGCAGCGCTTGTTCGCCGGGTCCGAACTGTTCACGCGCCGGGAATTGCACGGCACCCTGCGTTCCCTGACCGAGGCGCTGGTGCTGCGGCACACCGATTTCGGCAGCCTCGACCGTTATCTGGACGGCTACTCGGTGGCGGGCGAACGGCTGTCGCGGCTCACCGTGCCGACCTCGATCCTGACCTCGCGCGACGATCCGGTGTGTCCCGCCTCGGACTACGACGGCTTGGACCTGCCGCCCTGCGTGGAACTCACCATCACCGAACACGGCGGCCACTGCGGGTTCATCCGCGACTGGAGCTTGCGCAGTTATGCCGAGGATTACATCGCCGCGCGTCTGCTGCGGCTGGCATCGTAGCCGGGCTGGCGCTCGGGCATAATCCGCGTCTCGCCGAAGTCGACAGCGCGCCATGTCCATTCCCGATTCATCCGCAACGCAACGCGCTGCGGCCTGGCTCGACGGTCTCGCCACCGGGGGAGCGGCTCGATGCTCGACGACCTGATCCAGTTGCAGCGCAGCGGCCGGCTGGAGGAAGCCGAGCACGGTTATCGCGAACTGCTGCGCGAACGCCCGGACGATCCCGAACTGCTGCACCTGCTGGGCATCCTGCGCGGACAGCGCGGCGATCTGTCCGAGGCGCTCGCGCTGGTCACGCGCGCGGGCGAGCTCGATCCCTACAACGCGACCTGCCAGTACACGCTGGGTGAAATGTATTTGCATGACGGTCAGCTCGAGCGCGCGCGCGAGGCCTACCGGAAGGCGCGCGAACTCAACCCCAACCTGTCCGCCGCGCACAGCGGGCTCGGGCAGGTGGCGCTGCTGCAGGGCGACCTGGCCGCCGCGGAGGAACATTTCAGGGTCGCGCTGCGCGCCGACGAGAACGACGCCGAGGCGCTGGCCGGCCTGGGCAACGTGCATCTCGCGCACGGCGATCCGCAGATGGCGCTGCGGATGCTGACCCGCGCGCTGGAGCTCGATCCCGACAACGCGCTGGTGCAGACGAGCTACGGTCAGGCCATGCTGGACCAGGGCATGACCGACTTCGCCGCGCGCGCGCTGGACAACGCGCTGGCCCTGAAACCCGATTTCCCGCTGGCGCAACTGCTGCGCGCGCAAGTGCAGTTCCAGAAGGGCGAGGTCGATGCGGCACGCGCCGGTTACGAAAGACTGCTGCTGCGCGGCGAGCAGATGCCGGGCGCCTGCGTGGGGCTGGGCGACATCGCGCGCGCCCAGAATCGCCACGACGAAGCGATCGCCCGTTACGACGAAGCCCTGCGCCAGGCACCGTCGCTGCATGTGGCGGCGATCCGGCGTGCGGATTCGCTGGCCCGCAGCGGCCGCGCCGACCGGGCCATCGAGGATCTGCGCGCGCACATCGCGCGCCATCCCGACAGCGCGAATGCCCACATCGCCCTCGCGCATCTGTTGTCGCAACGGCAGCGCCACGACGAGGCCCTGGCGGTGTGGCGCGAAGCCGAAGCGCGCTGGCCCGACAACATCGACCTGAAGGCGCAGCACGCGCTGGCGCTGGACCGCGCCGGACGGCCCGGGGAAGCCGTCGCGCACGCGGAACTCGCCGCTGCCTCGCCGCGCCCCGCGCTGGCGCTGCTGCGCGCGCGCGGTGCGCTGCTGGCGGGCGATCCGGCCGCGGCGGTGCAACGGCTGCTGCGGATCGACGAGGCGCAATTGCAGAACCTGCCGCGCCTCGCGCGCCGCCGTCAGCGTCTGCTGGGCCTGGCCTGCGACGCGCTGGAGCAATGGCAGGACGCGGTGCGCGCGTTCGAGGCCGCGCAGCGCCTGTCGTCCGGCACGCTGCCGGAATTGCCCGTCCTGAACGGCGCCCTGCAGCAAAGGCTGCGGGACCTGGCGAAGGCGCCCGCGCTGTCCGAACCACGCGCGACGGCGCCGGTGTTCCTGTGCGGCCTGCCGGGTTCGGGCGTGGGGCAGGTCGCCGCCCTGCTGGCCGATCAGCCGGGCTGGGTGGTGCGCCGCGACCGTTTTACGGAGCCGTCCGATTTCCTGTCCGCCCCCTTCGACCCGCGCCTCGAGCAGCCGCTGGACCAGGCCGAGCTGTCCCTGCTGGCACGCCGTTATCGCAAGCCCCTGCAGCGCGCCGGCGTCGCCGACGACGTGCCGGTGATCGACTGGTTGCCGGTGCTGGACGCGCGGATGGCGCCGGCGATCGGGCGTGCCTTGCCGGGTGCGCGCCTGATCGTGGCGCGGCGCGACCTGCGCGACACCCTGCTCGACTGGCTGGGCCACGGCTGGGCCGAGGCGCTGGCGATGCCCGATGCCGTGGCGGGCGCGCATTGGCTGCGGCTGGCCGATGCGCATTTGAGGTTCGCGGCGGAACTGCTGACCGCCTGCGTGGTGGATGCCGATGCGTTGCTGGGGGGGGAAGGCGCGGAATCGCAGAAGCTGGCCGGATTTCTGGGTGTCGCGGGCTTGCCGTCCGGTCCGGCGGCGCGGGCCGCGGCGTCCGGGCGCGGCGGCCTGCCCACCACCTTTCCGGCGGGGCACGCCGCGCATTACCACGACGCCCTGTCCGAGGCGTTCGCGGTGCTGGAAGACGTGGCCTGACGGCGCACGGCGACGGGGCAGGCGGCGGCATTCGCCTCGCCGTAACAACCGCCGGGCTAGACTCGGGCCTTTCGGTGACGGAGGTCCTGGCTTGAACACCGCCGCACGGCCGGGCCATTCGGTGGACGCACGGCCCATGCCGGATGGCTGCCTGCTGGTGTCCGGCGGTCACCACGGCGCGATCTGCAAGCCTGCCTGCGAGGAAAAGTGACCACAGGAGGACATGACCCCATGCATTTGCGCAGCGACAGCTTTGCCCACGGCGCCCGCATTCCGGAGGAATTCGCGTTCGGCCGGCGCGGCGATCACGGCGAGCCTTGCGTCCTGTCGAACAACCGCAATCCGCATCTGGCGTGGCGCGATGCACCCCGAGGCACCAGGTCGTTCGTGCTCACCTGCATCGACGGCGACGTGCCCGGCAAGGGCGACGACGTCAACAAGCCCGGCCGAACCGTGCCGGCCGACCTGCCGCGCGTGGAGTTCGTGCACTGGCTGATGATCGACATCCCCGCCACCTGTGACGAGATCGCAGCGGGCAGTTGCAGCGACGGCGTGACCGCGCACGGCAAGCGCGCTCCGAAGGGACCGCCCGGTTCGCGCCAGGGTCGCAACGACTACACCGGCTGGTTCGCTTCCGATCCGGACATGCGCGGCGACTACCTCGGCTACGACGGCCCCTGCCCGCCCTGGAACGACGCGCTGCTGCATCGCTACCGCTTTCGTGTCCATGCGCTGGACGTGCCGGCGCTGGCGCTGCCCGACGCGTTCGTCTGGCCGGAACTGCGGTCGGCAATGCAGGGTCACATCCTCGATCAGGCCGAAATCATCGGCACCTATTCATTGAACCCGGCCGTACGCTAGTACGGCGCCCGCAGCAGGAGGAAACCATGAGCAACGATGTCAGCAACGAAGAAGGGCGCGGCAGCGCGCACGAACGCATCGAGCGCGGCGCCAGCCGCTTCAAGGAAGGCACCAGCCACGTGGTGGGCACGGCCAAGGAAAAGATCGACGCCGCTGCCGACCGTGTCGAGGAAGGCCTGCATCGCGCCGCCGATGCCGGTGCGCGCGGTGCACACCGCGCGGCCGACAAGGCGGACGAATGGCGCGAACGCAGCCGGGAGATCGCCGGCAACGTGCGCGAGCGCGCCGACGACCTGCTGGACAACGTCCGCGACTTCGTGCGCGAGAAGCCGGTGCAGTCGGTGGCGATCGCACTGGCGGCGGGCTGGCTGATCGGCCGGCTGCTGACGCCGCGCCGTTGAACGGCGCATCCGCCGCGACGCTTCGCCCGTGAGCGGGGAGCGCGAAGAGCACGCTGCCGGGACGGCGGATCGTGCGCGCGATCCGCGTCCGGAATCACCGGACGCCGGACTGCACGAGCAATTCCGCAGCGTGCTTGCCGCGGGCGGCGGCCTGATCACGGCGCTGCGGCGCCTGGCGCAGGCGCTGCGCGCGCTGATCGCGGCCGAGGCGCGGGTGCTGCGCGCCAGCATCGCGGTGGTGTTCCTGTCCGCGGTCGCGCTGGTCGCGTTTTCGGTGTCGCTGTGGGCCTGCGTGGTGGCGTTGCTGGGCTGGGCGTTCACCGTGGCGACACATTCGGTCGGCATCGCGCTGGGCATCCTGGTGCTGCTGCACGCCGCGCTGGTGGCGGGGATCTGGTTCTTCATCAAGCGCGCGGTGCGGCACGCGAGTTTCCCCGAGGTGCGCGCGGAACTGCGCCAGGCGGGACGCGAACTGATGCGCGACGTGGACCGTTTTGCCCAGACCCGGCCCGCGGCGTCCGCGCCGATGCCCGATTCGACTGCCGCGTCGCGGGAGCATCCGTCATGATGAATTACCGCCGCGCCCTCGCGGAACGCCGGCGCGCGCTCGCGCGCTGCCGCGAAGCGCGGCATGCATTGCACGGCGCGGTGGACGACGTGATCGGCGTCTATCGGGCGCACCCGGTGCCCACGCTGGCAGGTGCCGCGGGCGTGGGTTTCGTGCTGGCGCAGTTGCGGGTGGGCGGCGGCCTGGTGCGCGCCGGCGTCCGGATTGCCAGCGGCCCGGCCTGGCAATTGGTGCGACAATACCTGACGATCTGATTGCGCGCCGCACGGGATGCGGCAAGAGGGGTCGGCATGCCGCCACCGCCGCCCGTAAATCCGGCCGTCGCCTCGGTGCCGCCGGTGCCGAAGCCCGTGCACACGACGCCGGGCAAGCGCCGACCGCGCGCGCTGGTGCGGCGGCGCGCCCGGCGGCTGCGTTCGCTGCGGGTGCCGCTGCTGGTCCTGATGCTGCTGGCGATCGCGGCCACGCTGGTGCTGGCGAGTTCGCTGCTGATCCCGCTGGTGCTGGCGGCGTTCATCGCGCTGGGCCTGAATCCGATCGTGGCCGGCCTGTCGCGGATCTATGTGCCGCGCGCGATCGGCAGTTTGCTGGTGATGCTGGCCCTGGGCGCGGTGGTGGCCGGCAGCGTCAGCGCGCTCAGCACGCCCGCCGCGGCATGGATCAAGCAGGCGCCGGCGGTGGTCCACGAACTGGGCTACAAGCTGCGCCGGATGACGCGTCCGCTGACGGAAGTGAGCCACGCCGCGTCGCAATCGCTGGCCGGCATCGGCGTGGCGGCGCCGCCCGCCGTGCAGATCGCTCCGCCGAACGGGTTTTCGTTCGGCAGCATCCTGCAGGTGGCGCCGCGCGCGCTGGCCGAGGCGCTGACCGTGGCGCTGCTGGTGTTCTTCTTCCTCACCTATGGCCACCAGATGCGCACCCGGCTGGTGACCGCCTCACCCGGTTTCGGTTACCGGCGCGTGGCGCTGCGGCTGGTGCGCGGCATCCAGCTGGAGGTCTCGCGGTATCTGCTCACCGTGACCGTGATCAACGTCTGCCTGGGCCTGCTGACCGCACTGGTGCTGTGGGGGCTGAAGGTACCGGACCCGCTGCTGTGGGGCGGCGTGGCCACGCTGCTCAACTTCATGCCCTACGTGGGTGCGATCTCCAACACCCTGCTGCTGCTGGTGATAGGGCTGCTCAACTTCAATTCGCCCGCACACGCCTTGCTGCCGGCGGCGTGCTTCGCGTTCATGGCGGCGATGGAAGGCAACGTGATCACGCCGATGATCCTGGGCCGGCGGATGCGGCTGTCGCCGGTGGCGATCCTGGTGTGGCTGCTGATCTGGGGCTGGATGTGGGGCATTCCCGGCGCGCTGCTGGCGGTGCCGATGCTGACCTGCGTCAAGCTGATCACCGAATGGCTGCCGGGATGGGAATGGTTCGCGCGGATGGTGGAGCGGTAGGCGCGCCGATGGTGCAAACTATCCCTTCCCGTTGATTGACGGACGCGGAGCGACGCATGTCTTCCACCGCCGAAGCCGCGGGCATGCAGCGGCAGATCGAGCTGGCGCGCAACCATGCGGCCCAGCAACGGATCGCAGAAGCCGAGGCGGCATACCGTGCGGTGCTGAAAGCCGCGCCCGACACGCCGGAGGCACTGAACTTCGTCGGCATGTGCGCGCTGGCACGCGGCGAACTCGCGTCCGCGCAGCACGATCTGGAACGCGCCTCGCAACTGGAACCCGCGCAGCCGGAGATCTGGAAGAACCTCGGTATCGTGCATCTGGCGCGGCGCGATCCCGGCGCCGCGCTGGCCGCGATCGACCGCGCGCTGGCGCTGGAACCCTCGCATCACGCGGCCCGTCTGCATCGTGGCGCGGCGCTGGAAATGCTGGGCCGGAGCGACGACGCCACCGCGGCGTATTTCGGCGCGCTGGTTGCCGCGCAGGAGCGCGGGATGTGGCGCAACGACATGACCACGCCGCCGGGCCTGCGGCCCGCGGTGAAGCACGCGATCCGGTTCGTGGACACGCACCGCAAGCGGATCTTCATGGAGCTGCTGGCACCGCTGCGCGACAAGTACGGCGCCGGGGCGCTGACGCGTGTCGAGCACGGCCTCGAGATCTACCTGGGCGACCGTCCGCCGGATTACCCCGATCCGCGCCAGTTCTGCAAGTTCTTCTACGTGCCGGGCCTCACCACCACGCCCTACTATCCGCGCGACCGCTTCCCGTGGCACGCGGAACTGGAACAACACACCGGCACGATCCGCGAGGAACTGCTGGGCGTGCTGAACGATCCGGTCGGCGTGCAGCCGTTCCTGGGCACCAACGACAACGAACTGCTGAGGCAGCAGAATCTGCTCGCCGGCACGCACGGCCAGGCGCAGTGGAACTCGTTCTTCTTCCACCGCCACGGCGAGGTGTTCGAGCAGAACGCACGCCGCTGCCCGCGCACCACGGCGATCCTGGACTCCCTGCCGCTGGTGCACATCCGCGGCCACGCACCGGAGGTGCTGTTCTCGATCCTGGCGCCCGGTTCGCACATCCTGCCGCACCACGGCGTCACCAACACGCGCCTGGTCACGCACCTGCCGCTGATCGTGCCTGAGGACTGCGCGATCCGGGTGGGCGGCATCGAGCACGTGTGGCAGGAAGGCCGCTGCGTCACCTTCGACGACACCTTCCTGCACGAGGCGTGGAACAGGAGCGGCAGGGTGCGGGTGGTGATGATCCTGGATTCCTGGCACCCCGACCTTACCGATGCCGAGCGCGAAGCGATCGCGCTGCTGGTCGGCGCGATCGGCGACTTCAATCAGGCCGCCAACGTTGCCGCGCCGCCGAAGGATTGAGGCGTTGAACCCCTCTCCCCTCGGGAGAGGCCGCCATCCATGGCAAAGAACTCCGTGGTGGCGCGAAGCGCCGGGTGAGGGTCCGGGGTCGCGCCGGACATCATGCGAGTTCCGAACCCTCACCCCTTGCCCCTCTCCCGGCGGGAGAGGGGGAGTCCGTGGTCACGCAATGTTCCGCAGCCAGCCCGAATAGATCGCCGCCAGCAGCACCGCGCCCAGCGCGATCCGGTAGATCGCGAAGGCGGTGAAACGGTGCGTGCGGATGTAGCGCAGCAGCCACTTCACCGCTGCGAACGCGACGATCAGCGACACGATGAAGCCGATGATCAGCGCACGCCAGTCCTCGTGCGCCGTGCCGCCGCTCTTCCACACCTTCAGCAATTCGTATCCGGTCGCCGCATACATGGTCGGAATGCCGACCAGGAACGCGAACTCGGTGGCGGCCGGACGGTTGCTGGTGCCGAACAGCATCGCCGCGAAGATCGTCGCCCCCGAGCGCGAGGTGCCGGGAAAGATGCCGGCCACCATCTGCGCGATGCCGACCAGGATCGCCACCGGCCAGGTCACCCTGCTGCGGTCCGGCATGCGCGCGGCGATCTGCTCCGCCACGATCATCCAGAGGCCGCCGATGATCAGTGCCCACGCGATCGGCGTGATCGTGGTCGGCAGCACGAAGCCGTAGTGCGTCACGATCAGGCCCAGCACGCAGGTGATCAGGAACGCGACCGCCAGCTTCCAGAAATAATCGCGGTTTTCCGGATCGTTCCAGCGCGTCAGCAGTTGCCAGATGCGTTGCCGATAGACCAGCGTGATCGCCAGGATCGCGCCGGCCTGGATGCCCACGTTGAACAGGTCCGAGCGCGCGCCCAGCCAGTGTTCGGCGATCAGCAGGTGCCCGGTCGAGGAAACCGGCAGGAATTCGGTGATGCCCTCGATGATGCCGAGCAGGATGACGTTGACAAGGTCGTGCATGGGCGGCTTCCGGCAAAAACGCGGGGAGTGTACGCGGTTTTGCCGCGATGACCATGAATAACGCCGGCCCTGCTGCACAATCCGCACCGGACCGGTGCGGTTCGTCACGACGCAAGGCAGGCGCATGAAACCCGCGGCGGTGCTGTGGACGGGCGGCAAGGATTCCGCGCTGGCGCTGCACGCGGCCGCCGCGCATGGCTGCGAGGCGCGCTGCCTCGTCACCTTTGCGCCGCCGGAACCGGATTTTCTGGCGCACCCGCTGCCGGTGATGGCGTTGCAGGCGCGTTCGCTGGGATTGCCGCACCGCGTACTGACCGTCGCCAAACCGTTCGAAACCGGTTACGAGGCGGCGTTGCGGACACTGCGAGATGAAGCCGGCATCGAATGCGTGGTGACCGGCGACATCGCGGCCGTCGATGGCCGGCCCAACTGGATCGCCGAGCGCTGCCATGCCGTCGGCATGCAGGCGTGCCTGCCGCAGTGGGGCCGCGATCGCGAAGCGTTGCTGGGGCAATTGCTGGAAGCCGGATTCCGGGTCCGGATTTCCTGCGTCGATACCCAAAGACTCGATGCGGATTGGGTCGGCCGGGAGCTCGACGCCGAAGCCATCGCCGGATTGCGCAGTATCCACCTCCGGAACGGTCTGGATATGTGCGGCGAGAACGGCGAATACCACACGCTGGTGGTCGATGGCCCATCGTTCGCACGGCCGGTGGCAATCCGCGACTGGACGTTGAAGATCGCGGGACCGCTGGCATACATGCACATCCGCGACGCGGTGCTCGCTTGACCGTCCGCGTCCGCCGGGCGAGCATCCCGTGCGTCCCGGCCGGGACATCCACTTCCGAGGGGGTTGTCATGCATGCTCCGAGTGCCCTGGCATTGACCGGTTTCATCGCCTGGACCCTGTTTCTGCTGGTCGTGATGGAACTGTTGCGCTCCCGGCTCGTGCTGTCCGGCAAGGTTGCTTCCGACCGGATCGTGCCGGACAACGCCAATCTTTCGCCCTTCATGCAGCGGCTGGCGCGGGCGCACCTGAATTGCATCGAGGGGCTGGCCGTGTTCGGCGGCCTGCTGGTCGTCGCGCTGTTGACCGATCGCGCCGGGGTGACCGATCCGCTGGCGTACTGGCTGCTCGGCGCCCGGCTGGTGCAGTCGTCCGTGCACCTGGCGTCAGCCGGCGTGGTCGCCGTCAATCTTCGCTTCACCGCCTTCGCGGTGCAGATGGGGATCGGCGTGTGGTGGGCGGTACGGCTCCTGCATCCGGCGGTCTGAGACACGCCGGTTTCGTCAGGCGTTGCGCCGCCTTCACGCCGCCATCGCCGCCGCCGTGGTGGGATGAAGACAGGTCGGGCCGCACCGACGCTGCACGGGTGTTCGCCATGAAAGTCATCGCCGGCGGAGTGATCGCGATCGTGTTGCTGGGGATTTACGCGTGGCTGATCTGCGTGGCCTGCGGCATCGCGCTGTGCAGTGGTCACGCCTGCGAGGCCGCCACGGCGTTCAACGACATGCAGGCGCAGGCGCTGTCGGTCACCACCGGGCTGGTGTCGGCGCTGGTGGTCGCCGAGCTGGCCGTCACGAAAACCGGCGAGGCTCCGGCCGCGCACATGCTGGCTGCGGACGCCAGCGGCCGCGCGAAGCTGTTGCTGCGCTGGGTCGCCGCGATCTATCTGCTGGTCTGGCTGGTGGCCGGACTCGCCGCGTTCATCATCGGCATGCAGCACCCGGCCGCGCTGCCCGCACTGACCAGCGTCGGACAATCGTGGTTCGGCATCGCGGTCGCGGCGGCCTATGCCTATCTCGGTTTGAAGCCGCCGTCCTGATTGCGTGCACGACCCGTGGCGCGGCATGATCGGGTGACGTCATTCATCCGGAACGCCACGATGCAGACGATCACGTGGGAGGATTTCGGCAAGGTCGAACTGCGCGTGGGCCGCGTGATCGACGCCAGGGTGTTCGCCGAGGCACGCAAGCCGGCCTACGTGCTGCAGGTCGATTTCGGGCCGGAGATCGGCGTGCGCAAATCCAGCGCGCAGATCACCCGGCTGTACCGGCCCGAAGAGCTGATCGGCAGGCTGGTGGTCGGCGTGGTGAACTTTCCGAAGAAACAGATCGGACCCGTGATGTCGGAATGCCTGATCACCGGCTTCCACGACGAGAACGGCGAGGTCGCGCTGTGCGTGCCCGACAAACCGGTGCCGCTGGGCGCGAAGCTGTGCTGAGCAACTCCTGTCGAAGGCCGCGTGCGGGCGGCCTTGGATCGGTCAGGGCGAAAAGATCAGCACGAGGTAGGACAGGAACAGCAGCAGGTGCACCAACCCTTGCAGCGTGTTGGTGCGTCCGCTGCCCAGCGTCAGGATCGACACGCCGAAAGTGAGCGCCAGCAGCATGGTGTTGGCCGGGCTCAGGCCCAGCACCACGGGACGCCCCAGCGTCAGGTCGATCAGCAGCACCGCCGGCACGGTCAACGCGATGGTCGAGAGCGCGGTGCCGAGGCCGATGTTCATCGCCCGCTGCATCTGGTTGAAACGCGCGGCGCGGATCGCGGCGATGCCTTCCGGCGCCAGCACCAGCACCGCCACCGCGAAACCGGCCGCCGCCACGGGCAGCCCCAGTTCCGCCACGCCGATTTCCAGCGGCAGCGCGAACAGCTTGGCCAGCAGCACCACCAGCACCAGATACACGATCAGCAACACGGCGTGCCACGGCCAGCCATGCGGCGACGCCGGATGGACATCGGCGTGCTCCATCGCCTCGCCTTCCTCGACGAAGAAGCTGGTGTGGGTGCGCGTCTGGATCACCAGGAACGCCGCGTACAGCAGCAGCGACATCACCAGCAGGAAGATCTTCTGCACCGGCGAGAGCGTGCCCGCGCCGGTGGTCACGGTGTAGTTGGGCCAGATCAGCGCCAGCGTCGCCAGCGGGATCAGCAGACTGAGAAACGCTTTCGCGCCGCGCAGGTTGTAGGTCTGCTCGTGGTGGCGCAGGCCGCCGGCCAGCAGCGCGATGCCGATGATGCCGTTCAGCACGATCATCACCACCGAGAACATGGTGTCGCGCCCGAACGCCGGGTTGTCGGCGTTGTGCAGCATCACCGTCACCACCGTCGCGATTTCCAGCGAGATCGCCGACAGCGTCAGCATCAGGGTCCCGTACGGTTCGCCGAAACGCGTTGCGAGGTGCTCGGCGTGGCGGGTGGCCGCGATCGCGGCCAGCAGCGCCCCGATGAAGAACGCGACGAACGCGATCGCGACCGCGGCACCGGAGGCGCCGTTCGACGACAGCGCGGGCTTGAACAGCCAGCCGACGATCAGGATGGCCAGCGCGACCGGCAACGGCCATTCGCTGCCGAGGGACCGCCAGTCCTTCGTCGCCGCGTCATCGCCCACGCGCCACCCCTTCGCCGTCAGCCGCCAGTGCGGCGTCCCGGAAGAATCACGTCGTCATTCCGGGGCCTGCGCCGGCATGCCGGTGCAGCAACCCGGAATCTGCTGCAGTTTTTGCAGCAGCGGGAGCAGATTCCGGATCTCACCCGCTTCGCGCATTCGTCCGGAATGACGAAGCCATTTCCGGGACACCACACTAGTATGCCTCATGCGCAGGCCGGGCCGCTTCGCGAACGCAACCGCGAGACGACATGACGCAACCACGAGCCAAGACCCGCGACGGGGACCGGGACAGCCCGCCCGGCGAACGCCTGGCGGCGGCATTCGGCGCGCTGGTGTTTTTCGCGCCGCTGCTGTTTCTGTTCTGGTTTTTGGCGAACAGCCGGATCGCGTGGCTGGCCGAACGACCGATTCCGTGGCAATACCTGTTCGCTGCCATCGGCGCGTCCACCCTTCTGGGCTTTGCGATGCCGCGCCTGACACCCGCCGTGTTCGGCTGGATCGCACGCGGTTTTCACTGGCTGGCGAGGCTGTGGTGAGCAAGCCTGGCGATGCGGCCGCTACGGCAGAACGTATTTCCGGCTCGTCTTGGGAAAATCACCAAACAAGTGCGGAGAATGCACTTTATTGGTGCGTTTGCGGCGATCCAGCCACGCAAGTCATTGAACAAACTGGGTGCATCCGTTGGTACGTCCCGTGCAATCGACAGGCATTCCCTTCCTTCCGGAGCCGCCGATGACCGCCGACAAAGTTCTCGCCACCATCAAGAACGAGAAGGTCGAATTCATCGACCTGCGCTTCGCCGACATGCGCGGCGTGCAGCACCACGTCAGCTTTCCCGCGCACGCGATCGACGCCGGCACGTTCGAGGACGGCAAGATGTTCGACGGTTCCTCGATCGCCGGCTGGAAGGGCATCAACGAATCGGACATGGTGCTGATGCCCGATCCGGCCACCGCCTTCCTCGATCCGTTCGCCGCGCACAAGCAGTTGAACATCCTGTGCGACGTGCTGGAGCCCTCCACCATGCAGGCCTACGGCCGCGATCCGCGTTCGATCGCGCGGCGCGCCGAGGCGTATCTCAAATCCACCGGTGTCGCCGACACCGCGTGGTTCGGGCCGGAGCCGGAATTCTTCATCTTCGATTCGGTGCGCTGGCAGAACGACATGGGCCGGGTGTTCTACGAAATCGGCTCCGAGGAAGCCGCGTGGAGCTCGCGCTACAAGTACGACGAAGGCAACCACGGTCACCGTCCCGGCATCAAGGGCGGCTACTTCCCGGTGCCGCCGGTCGATTCCCTGAACGACCTGCGCGCGGAAATGTGCAGCGTGCTGGAATCGTTGGGCCAGGTGGTCGAGGTGCACCATCACGAAGTCGCGAACGCCGGTCAGTGCGAGATCGGCACGCGCTTCAACACCCTGCTGCACAAGGCCGATGACCTGCTGACGCTCAAATACGTGCTGCGCAACGTGGCGCACGCCGCGGGCAAGACCGTCACCTTCATGCCCAAACCGGTGGTCGGCGACAACGGCAGCGGCATGCACGTGCACCAGTCGCTGAGCAAGGACGGCAAGAACCTGTTCGCGGGCGAACTGTACGGCGGGCTCTCGCAACTCGCGCTGTGGTACATCGGCGGGGTGTTCAGGCACGCGCGCGCGATCAACGCATTCGCCAACTCGACGACCAATTCCTACAAGCGCCTGGTGCCGGGCTTCGAGGCGCCGGTGATGCTGGCCTACTCCGCGCGCAACCGTTCGGCCTCGTGCCGGATTCCGTACGTGGCGAATCCCAAGGGCCGCCGGATCGAGGTGCGTTTCCCCGATCCGATGAACTCGGGTTATTTGACCTTCACCGCGCTGATGATGGCGGGCCTCGACGGGATCCTGAACAAGATCGATCCGGGCGCGCCGATGGACAAGGACCTCTACGACCTGCCGCCGGAGGAAGAGCGCAACATCCCGCAGGTGTGCTCTTCGCTCGACATGGCGCTGGAGGCGCTGGACCGCGACCGCGAATTCCTGAAGGCCGGCGGCGTGATGAACGACGACTTCATCGACGCCTACATCGCGCTCAAGATGAAGGAAGTGACGGCTTATCGCGCGTCCACGCATCCGCTGGAATACCAGATGTATTACAGCATCTGACGCATCGATCGCCGCATTGCTTGAACCCCTCTCCCTTCGGGAGAGGGTGCCCGAAGGGCGGGTGAGGGTTCGGCATGATTCGCTGCGCATCCATCGCAGACGCGTCCGCCATTCGCGCGATCTACAATCATTACGTCACTGATACGGTCATCACGTTCGAGGAACAACCGGTCACGACAGCCGAAATGCAGTCACGCATGGCCGCGGTGCTCGAAAGGTTGCCGTGGCTGGTGCCGGAACGCGACGGTGACATCGCGGGCTACGCGTACGCCTCGCCGTGGAAAGCGCGGATCGGCTACCGGTTTGCCGTGGAAAGCACGATCTATCTCGCGCCCGCGCATGTCGGGCATGGATTCGGGTCCGCGTTGTACGAAACCCTGCTCGAGCGCCTGCGAGCACGGGGCATCCATTGCGTGATCGGCGGGGCCGCGCTGCCGAATCCCGCCAGCGTCGCGCTGCACGAGAAACTCGGCTTCACCAAGGTCGCGCACTTCCGGGAAAACGGCTTCAAGTTCGGCCGCTGGATCGATGTGGGCTACTGGCAGCGCATCTTTCGATGACAGACGCGGCACGCCGGATCCGCGTTGCGGCTCCGGCTTGCGATGTGGCAGCGCGCAGCCATAATCGAACGGCGCAACCGCCGATCCAGGATGGCCGTTTCCCTGCCCTTGTTCGAATCCATCGCGCCGACCGGGACACGCGAGCCGCTCGCGCCCGGGGCGTGGCTGCTGCGCGGTTTCGCACTGGACGCCGCCGCAGGGTTGCTGGCGGAGATCGAACGGATTGCGTCGTCGTCGCCGTTCCGGAATCTCGTCACGCCCGGCGGCAAGACGATGTCGGTGGCGATGACCAACTGCGGTGCGGTCGGCTGGTTCAGCGACCGGCGCGGCTATCGTTACACCGAGATCGATCCGGAAACCGGCAGGCCTTGGCCGGCAATGCCGGGATCGTTCATGAAACATGCGCATGATGCGGCAAGCGCGGCGGGATTCGAGAATTACGCGCCGGACGTGTGCCTGATCAACCGCTACGAACCCGGCACGCGCCTTACCCTGCACCGCGATCACGACGAGCGCGACCGCCGTGCGCCTATCGTGTCGGTGTCGCTGGGCCTGCCGGCCACGTTCCTGTTCGGCGGCCTCGCGCGCAAGGACGCGCCGCGCCGCGTGCCGCTCGTGCACGGCGACGTGGTGGTGTGGGGTGGTCCGTCGCGAATGCGCTACCACGGCGTTCTGCCGGTCAAGGCCGGCGAGCATCCGCTTGCCGGCGCGCGGCGCTACAACCTCACCTTTCGGGTCGCGCGCTGAAAACTGCGAAAAATTCGACTCACACGGCCCCGTGAATCGGCAAGCAGCTTGCGTGCGGACACGCGGTCGCCTTCAATACGCCGATGCGCCGTGGCCTTCTCGCCTGTCTTGCAACGCTGCTGCTCGCCGGGTGTGTCTCGGCGCCGCCGCGCAATCCGCTGGCGGTGTGGGTGCCGTCGAAAAACTACAACGCGCGGCAGCCCACGCTGATCGTGCTGCACTACACGCAGGAGGCCGACGTGCGGGAAGCATTGCATACCCTGCGTACGCACAACGCCGGCGGCCCGGTCAGCGCGCATTACCTGATCGGCAAGGACGGCACGATCTACCAGCTCGTCGCCGAGAGGGACCGCGCCTGGCATGCCGGTCCGTCGTTCTGGGACGGCGAGTTCGACGTCAACTCGCGTTCGATCGGGATCGAACTGGACAACGACGGCAACGAGCCGTTCGCGCAGCCGCAAATCGATGCGCTGCTGCGCCTGCTTGCCGACATCACCTCGCGGCTTGGCATCCCGCGCACCGCGATCGTCGGCCATGCCGACGTCGCACCCAGCCGCAAGGACGATCCGGGCGTGTGATTTCCGTGGCGCGAACTGGCCGCGCACGGTTTCGGTCTGTGGTACGACCCGGGTCCCCTGCCCGATCCGCCGCCGGGATTCGACCCGCTGGCGGCGCTCCGGCTGATCGGTTACGACACGAGTGACCCCGCCGCGGCCATCGTGGCCTACCACCGGCATTTCCGTGCCAGCACCGCGCCGGACCTGGACGCCGGCGACCTGCGCATCCTCTGGAATCTTCAAGGCAAGTTGCTGCGGATGGGGGAATCCGCGCCGCCGCAGGCCCCAGCGCCCGCGGCCGTTACGCACTAAACTGGTGCAATGAACCAGATTGGTGAACCGCCGGCCGCGGCCGGGTCCGCCGCGATCGAATCGCTGGTCACCGGCGTGGCCGAACTGGATGCGGCGCTTCGCTTCGTCCGGGTCAACCCGGCGTTCTGCGAAATGCTGGGCGTGGGCCTGCGGCGCCTGCTCGGTCAACCCGTCACGATCCTGCATCCCGAGCCGCGGCTGCACGAGGCGGCGGAGCGGGCCTTGCAACGCGGCGGCGGCATCCGGATGGATGCGGTCGCGCTGTGCGCCGCACCCGGCAGGGAATGCGCGCTGGATTTTCTCGTCAGCGCGCACGCCGACGGGGTGCTGCTGGAAGCACGACCGGCGGTTCCGTCGACGCCGTCGCGGCTGTCGGAATCGCTGCGCGGCTTCGCGCACGAGGTGCGCAATCCGCTGGCCGCGATTTCCGGCGCCGCGCAGCTGCTGCAGCAGCGTGCGAACGATGCGGGTCAGCGCGAACTCGCGCAGTTGATCCGCGACGAAGCCAACCGGCTCGCCGGATTGACCGAACGTCTGCTGGGCACCCGCAACAACACCGTGACGCGCGCGGTCAACGTGCATGCGCTGCTGGAACGCGTTGCGGAGCTGTTGCGCGCCGAGCGCACCGGCGTGGCCATCGTGCGTGATTACGATCCCAGCCTGCCGGCCTGGCAGGGCGATCCCGACCGCCTGCTGCAGGCGTTGCTGAATCTCGTGCGCAACGCGGTCGAGGCGAATGCCTCGCGCATCGTGCTGCGCAGCCGCGCCGAGGCGGGCTGGCGCGATGCGCGCGGCCAGCGTGTGCCGGCGCTCAGGGTCGAGGTCGAGGACGACGGCGACGGCGTACCCGCGCAGATCGAAACCACGCTGTTCGAGCCGATGGTGTCGGGCCGCTCGGACGGTACGGGGCTGGGTCTCGCGCTGACACGCGAGATCGCACGCGAACACGGCGGCGAATTGACCTACCAGCGGCGCGAAACCGGATCGTGCTTCGTGTTGCTGCTGCCGCGCCGGGTCCCGGACCGTTTGCCCGCTTGAACCAGGGGGCAGCCGCACCGGCGGCCTGATGATGGTGCGGCAGAGGGTTGTGGAGGCATGAAGGAACCCATCGAGATGAGCGACACGCGCCATGATTCTCCGCAGCACGCGGTCACGGGTGAGATCTGGATTGTCGATGACGACCGCGCGGTGCGCTTCGTGCTGGCAACGGCGCTGCGCGATGCCGGCCACACGGTCGCCGAATTCGCCAGCGTCGAGGACGCGCAGCGCGCCTTGCGCCGCGACGTGCCGGCGCTGCTGCTGTGCGACGTGCGGCTGCCGGGCGCAGACGGGCTGACCCTGCTGCGCGAAAGCAGGGCGGCGCATCCCGCGTTGCCGGTGATCGTGATGAGCGCGTTCACCGATGTCGCGACCACCGCCGCGGCCTACCGCGAAGGCGCGGCCGATTACCTGCCCAAGCCGTTCGATCTCGCGCAGGCGCTGGCGTCCGTTAAGCGTGCGCTGGGCGAAGCGGCCCCGCCGCAGGCTGCCGAGCGGGCTGCCGAGCCGCGCCACGCGCTGCTGGGTGAAAGCGCGCCGATGCGCGAGGTATTCCGGCTGATCGGACGCGTCGCGGCCAGTGACCTGAACGTGTTGATCACCGGCGAGACGGGGACCGGCAAGGAACTGGTCGCGCGCGCGCTGCATGCCGAAAGCGCGCGCCGCGCGCGGCCGTTCGTCGCGCTCAACACCGCGGCGATTCCTGCCGAGCTGCTGGAATCGGAACTGTTCGGCCACGAGGCCGGCGCGTTCACCGGCGCGCAGCGGCGTGCAGCCGGGCGCTTCGAGCAGGCCGAAGGCGGCACGCTGTTCCTGGACGAGATCGGCGACATGCCGCTGGCCCTGCAGACGCGCCTGCTGCGGGTGCTGGCCGGTGGCGAGTTCTACCGCGTGGGCGGCCGCGAACTGATCCGCAGCGACGTGCGGGTGATCGCGGCCACGCATCAGGATCTGGACGCCAAGGTCGCGCGCGGCGAATTCCGCGCCGACCTGCTGCACCGTCTCGACGTGGTGCGCATCCACCTGCCGGCGTTGCGCGAGCGGCGCGAGGACATCCCGCTGCTGGCGAAGCGGTTTCTCGCGGACGCCGCGCGCGCGTTGAAATTGCCGGAAAAGCATTTCGCGCAGGGCGCCTTGCAGGCGCTGGCGAAGATGGATTTCCCCGGCAACGTCCGGCAACTGGAGAACCTCTGCCGCCGGCTCGCGGTGATCGCGCCGGGGATGAGCATCCGGCGCGAGGATCTCGACGACCGTGCGCCGCGCGCGCAAGCCACGGGCGACGCGGCGCTGCCGTGGGAAGTGTCGCTGCGCGCGTGGGCGGAGTCCGAACTGGCGGACGGCGCGAGCGATCTGCACGCGCGCGCGCGCGCGCGGCTGGACCGGGTGTTGCTGGACGCGGCGCTGGCCGTCCACGACGGGCATCGCCAGAAGACCGCGATCGCGCTGGGGCTGGGCCGCAACACGCTGACCCGCAAGCTCGGCAGTTCGCGCAAACGACGGGACTAAGCACTCGGCACTCGGGACTCGAAGGGGCACAGACTCATGGCCATCATCACGCGCGCCGCCAAACAAGAAGACGTGCCATTCCTGGTGGAATGCAACGCGGCGATGGCGCGCGAGACCGAGCACAAGACGCTCGACCGCGAGGTACTGACGCGCGGCACCCGCGCGGTATTCGATGACCCGCGTCGCGGTTTTTACCTGATCGCCGAGATGGATGGCGTGCCGGCGGGTTGTCTTCTGATCACCTGCGAGTGGAGCGACTGGCGCAACGGCGACTGGTGGTGGTTCCAGAGCGTGTACGTGACGCCGGCGGCCCGGCGCCACGGCGTGTTCCGCGCGCTGTACGCCGAGGTCGAGCGCCGCGCGCGCGCAGCCGGCGCGGTCGGCCTGCGCCTGTACGTCGAGCGCGACAATGCGCACGCACTGCGTACCTATTTCTCGCTGGGCATGGAAGAAGAACCGTACCGGATGCTGCGCAAGGGGTTCATCGAGTTTCGCTGACCGCGCAAGAAGGTTTTCGTCATCCGGCCAGCGTGGCGTCCCGGAAGAATCTTTGCGTGGTCATTCCGGGGACTGCGCCGGCGTGCCGGCGCAGAAACCCGTAACCTGCCGGGGTCTTGCAGCAAAGAGGAGCAGATTCCGGATCTCAGCCGCTTCGCGGGCTCGTCCGGAGTGACGAAGGTATTTTCGGGACACCACACCAGGGGAATGGCCGAGATCCATCTTCAAGGATGGATGAAGCCACCGGGTTCCGGCATTCGCCGGAGCGACGACAATGAAAGGACGAAACAGAGGACCCAATCATGATTCCGCAAACCCGCCGCGTCGCCGTCGTGGGCGGCGTGCGCATTCCGTTCTGCAAGCGCGACACCGCGTACGCCGACCTCGGCAATTTCGGGATGAGCGTGGAAGTGCTGGGCGCGCTGGTCGAGAAGTTCGGGCTGCACGGCGTCGAACTCGGCGAGGTCGCATTCGGCGCGGTGATGAAGCATCCCGCCGACTGGAACCTCGCGCGGGAGGCGCTGCAATCGTCCGGGCTCACGCCGACCACGCCCGGCATCACCACCGCGCGCGCCTGCGGCACTTCGCTGGACAACGCGATCCTGATCGCGCAGAAGATCGCGACCGGCCAGATCGAGGTCGGCATCGGCGGCGGTTCGGACACCACCAGCCAGGTGCCGCTGACCTATTCCGACCGTTTTCAGCAGCGGCTGCTGGACATGCACCGCGCGCAGACCTTCGGCGAGAAGTTGCGCGCGGCCACGCGCGGCTTCCATTGGCGCGAGTTGAAACCGCAGGTGCCGGGCGTGGTCGAGCCGCGCACCGGACTGTCGATGGGCCAGCACTGCGAAAAGATGGCGCGCGAATGGAAGATCGGCCGCGCCGAACAGGACGAATGGGCGCTGGGCAGCCACAGGAAACTCGCGGCCGCCTACGACGCGGGCTTCTTCGGGGACCTGGTGATCCCGTTCAGGGGCGTCACCCGCGACAACCTGCTGCGGCCCGACACCACGCCGGAAAAACTCGCGGCCCTGAAACCCGCCTTCGACAAGACCTCCGGCAAGGGCACGCTGACCGCCGGCAATTCCTCCGCATTGTCGGACGGCGCGGCCGCGGTGCTGCTGGCCAGCGAGGACTGGGCACACGCGCGCAACCTGCCGGTGCTGGCGTATCTCGTCGATGCCGAAGTCGCGGCGGTCGATTACGTGCACGGCGAAGGTCTTTTGATGGCGCCAACGATCGCGGTGCCGCGGATGCTGCAGCGCGCGGGTTTGAAACTGCAGGATTTCGATTTCTACGAAATCCACGAAGCCTTCGCGGCGCAGGTGCTGTGCCAGTTGCGCGCGTGGGAATCGGCCGACTACTGCAGGAACCGGTTGGGGCTGGATGCGCCGCTGGGCGCGATCGATCCGGCGAAGACCAACGTCAACGGTTCGAGTCTCGCGACCGGCCATCCGTTCGCCGCGACCGGCGCGCGGATCGTGGCGACACTCGCGAAACTCCTGGCGCAGAAGGGTTCCGGCCGCGGGCTGATCTCGATCTGCACCGCGGGCGGGATGGGCGTGGTGGCGATCCTGGAGCGGTGAGGGAGCCGGCGGGGCAAGCACTTCCCGCCGGGAAGGATTCCGCCGTTCAGCTCACCCTGAACAAGGTCGGCTTCCACGCGCCGCTGGCATAGGAATCCCGGCGACGGCGCTGCATCCGCGCGATCGTCTCGGCCGCGCGCGCATCGGCCCAGTCCACCCGCTTGACCATCAGGGCGGCCGGATCCTCGCCGCGCAGGCGCGCTTCCTGTTCGCGCCACGCGCAGAAGTCGTCGTAGGCCTCGATCTCGTGGCGCAGATCGTGCCGGCACAGTTCGATCATGATCGCGTCGTCGAGAAATCCCAGCACCGGAACGGAATCGGGAATCAGATCCTGCGGATCGGCGAGATAGGCCAGCGCGGCCAGCACCCGCTGCCGGTCGGCATCGGGCAGGCCGAACCCGACGTCCCTGGCCATCGCAATCAGCGACTCCACGCTGCCCAGCCGCTCGGCGATGAAGGGCGGCATGGAGGAGTTCCGGTATTCCGCGAGCTGCTTCTGCGCGGCGGCGATGATCTGGTCGGGGTTGCCATCCTTCATGCGGGCTTCGAGCTCGTGCATGCCCTTGATGAAGGGACGCAGGTCGTCGTCGCTCAATCGAATGTTGATGTCCAGCGGCATGGCGCGCCCCTTGGCTTTCGAATGAATGCGCCAGCGTAGCGAGAGGTCCGCAAACCGTCAATCGCGGCTCACAGGATGCCCTGTATCCCCGCGCCGAAGGCGGTGACGAAGCGGGCGATGATCGCAGTGAGCGACAGGTTGACCTCGGGGAAATCGCCCACCGGCTCCCAGCATTCGAGGAAGTCCGGGTCGCCGGGCGGCAGCGGCCGGCAGCCGGGCTTCAACTGGTAGTCGGTGGCGTAGCCGAACGGCCAGAGGTCGAAGATCGGCAGCCGCCGCGACACGTCGCCGATGGCCTGGCTCACGTCGCCGATCACCGGGGTGGGCCGGCGCGGCGCGACCAGCCAGGCGTTGCGGGGCGCGGCATCGCGCAGGATCGCCGCGCGCACCTGCATGGCAAACGCGGGGTCGTCGATGATCACGCCGGACTCGGTGTTGTAGTTGGCCGAGCGCGGATCGAAGTTGTGCGAACCCACCATCACGATGCTGCGGTCCACCACCAGCGACTTGGCGTGCAGGCTGATGCGCGGTCCCGGCTGGCCGGTCTCGATCGGCGCGCGGCCGCCGTGATGCGGGGAGGAGGTTTCCGAACCGAAGCCGGAAAGCCGTTCGTAGTCGGCCAGCATCGCCGGCGCGTCCGCCGGATGCGGCATCAATTCGTGGATCTGGAAACCATAATCGACCAGGAACTTCTTGTGGTGCTTGTACGACAGCGCATACACCGGCAGCGCGTCGGTGGAGGCCAGCGAGTCGGTGGACACGATCACCTGCACCGGCGGATGCTTTTTCTGCAGCGCGCGGAAGATCCCGCCGGCGCGATGGGTCAGCACCAGGTACGGCGTCTGCAGCACGATCTCGTGCTGCGCGCCGGCGATCATCCGCATCAGGTCGCTGGTCAGCTCGCGCGAGTCGGGGCCGTGCACGGCTTCGGACTTGGACGGCAGATCGTAGAAGAAATCGACCAGTCCGACGTTCAGGCTGTGCCCGAGCAGGTTCGCCTGCAGCCACGCGCGGTCCCCGGCCTCGGCGCGCACCTTCGCCACGCGCTGGGGGTCGTCGAAGCGGGGTTCGGACCAGGGTTCCGCGTCGTCGGGATGGGCCAGGATTTCGGCGTTGACGTCCTTCAGGTGGGTGATCGGCGTCGAGCGCGGATTGTTCCAGAAGATCTCGAAGCTCTTGGTCATCTGCATGCCGGCAGGGCCGGCGACGATCACGTCGCGGTCCAGGAAATCCATCTGCGGATCCCAGTCGAAATAGTCGTTGGCGTAGTTGCGGCCGCCCACGATGCCGACCTTGCCGTCGACCAGGAACAGCTTGTTGTGCATGCGCTGGTTGAACTTGTGGAAGCAGCACAACACGCTGGCGGTGTATTCCGCGAAGTTGTTGCGGGCGCTGTCGAAGGTCGGGTTGTACAACCTGATTTCGAGGTTGGCGCTGGCGCGCGCGAGGCGCGACAGCAGCACCGGATCGTTCAGCGAACCCAGCTGGTCGGCGAGGATCCGCACCCTGACCCCACGCCGCGCCGCCTTGACCAGTTCGTCCAGCACCAGCAGGCCGGCATCGTCCTTGGCCCAGATGTAGGTCTGGATGTCGATGGAGCGCCGCGCCGCGCGTATCAGGTTGATGCGCGCGACCAGCGCGTTCTGGCCGATGCCGAGCAGGGTGACGGTGTTGCGCGGATGCCCGGGTTTCGATGCCGCGATCGCGGCATCGGCCTGCGCCAGGAACGGCGAGGACGCCGCGCAGTGGTCGGCGGCGCGGCAGTCGAGCGTGCGATCGACCGACAGCGCGACGATCCGGTCGGCCTGCTCGATCCTGCGCGTGGACAGCGGCGCGCAGCCGGCCAGCAGCACCAACACGACACACAAGCACCAGCCGCTTCGCGACATCCGTCTCATCGGGAGACGATGATACGCGACGCCTCAACGGGACGGATCGAGGTGTATCTGCATGTCCAGTTCCACCCGGTCCGAGAGCGTGCCGCGCCACGCGCGCATCCCGAACGCCGAGCGCGACAGGCTGCCCCGCACACGGACCGGGCACGCCAGCGGCGTGCGCGGACAGGCCGACGGCAGCAGCATGAACGAGACCGGCCTCCGCTGGCCGTGCAGTTCCAGCATGCCGCGCAGCACGCCGCCGGAGGCCAGCTCGGCCAGCGGAAACGGCTCCGAGTCGAAACGGATCCGCGGGTAATGCGCGGCGTCGAAGAATTCGGGACCCAGCGCGCGCGCGCGGTCGCCGGCATCGTCTATCGCGAGACCGGCGACGTCGATCACGGCGTGCACCTCGGCAAGGCCGGGGCCGGAAACCCCGCCCCGCTGCAAGCGGCCGCGCAGCCCGGGGAAGTCGCCCCGCACGTGCGCGAACCAGAACTTGCGCACGCTGAAGGTCGCGTGCGATTGCCCGGGATCGATCGGCCACGCCTGTTCGGCATGCGCCGGCAGTGCCAGCACCAGCCACGCAGCCAGCGCCAGCCACCCGTGAAGCCGGACCGTCATGGCGACCAGAAGGCGCGCAACCGGCCGTGGCCGGGTTCGGGCATCTCGTCCTCGAGTTCGAGCCAAGCCAGCGAGGCCGGCGCCATCCCGCGCGCGCCGGACGAGCGGCCTTGCGTCAGCAGCGCCAGCAATTGTTCCAGCCCGGGATTGTGGCCGATCAGCAGCACCCGGCCGGCCTGCGCGGCGTGGTTTTCCAGCAGCGACAACAGCTCACCGGGCGTGGCCTGATAGATCGCGGGCAGGAACTGCGGCGCCGGCAGCCTTTTCAGGATGCCGGCGATGGCCTCGGCGGTCATCTGCGCGCGCCGCGCCGGCGAGCACAGCAGCGCGTCGGGCGCGGCCGAACGCGACTCAAGCCAGCGGGCCGCCGCACGCGCCTGCTGCTCGCCGCGCAGGCTCAGCGGGCGTTCGCTGTCGCGTCCGTCCGGGGCGGCCTGCATGGCCTCGGCGTGTCGCAACAGCAACAACTCATGCATGGCTGCAGCCGGATTCAGTGGGCCGACGAGGTCGCAGCGGCGGGCGAGGCGGTGCCGGTGAAGGACGCGGGCGCGTCGGTGGAAATGCCGTTGGCGCGCAACGTGGCCAGGACCAGGCTCAGCTCGGTGCCGCCGTTGCGTGCCATGTCCAGCCATGATTTCGCCAGCGCCTCCTCGGTGAGTGAGTGCTGCAGCAGCATCGAATAGTTTTGCATCTGCCAGGCGAGGTTGCGGTTTTCCTCGTCGGTCTGCGGCTTGTCGGCGGCATCCAGTTCGCCCTTGATGTGCAGGCCCACGGCGCGCGCGATCGGGCTGCTGCCCCATTCCAGCGTGTGCGCGAGTTTCAGGCAGTCGGCCTTGATGCCGGCGTCCTTGTCTGCCGCATGCTTGCCGCAGACCTGCAGCAGCGGCTCCAGATTCGGACGCGGATGCGCGCCGGTGTTCTCCACCGCGACCAGCACGCGCACGCCGTCGGGATTGTCGGGCTGGCCGTCGTGCGCGCCATGGATGGTGTCCGGCAGGGGCGGCAGCACCGATACGGCGTCGGCGACGCCCTGCAGCGCAGCGCCGTAATAGTCGTCGTACATCGGCGCTCCCGCGGCCTGCTTCAGCGCGGCGCGCTCGGCGTCGGCGTCGTGTTTGGCCGCGGCCAGGTCCAGCGCGACCAGCCAGACTGCCGCGTTGCCGGCGGCCTTCTTCTGCAGCGCCGCGAACGCCTTCGCGTTGGGGCAGTCGTCCTTGCCGCAGTCGCTCAGGCGCACCCACTCGATCGCCGGGCCGGCGTCCGGCGCGGCCAGCGCGCGCGCACTCAGCGAATCGAAATCCAGTCCCTGCGGCTGATCGGTGAAGGGCCGGGCCAGCAGCGCCGCGCCCAGCAGGTAGGCGGGATCGGCGCGCAACGCCACCACGCTGACCAGGTCGTGCTGGTATTGCCGGATCGCGGTCAAGCGGGCCTGGTCCGCGGCGGACGGTTTGGCGGTTTCCGCCGGTGCGGACGGGTCCGGCGGGGCGGCCGACGCGCCCGCGGCGATCGACAGCGAGGCGAGGGCGAGGATCAGCGGGATGCGACGCATGGGCAGTTCCGGTTCGGCGGGGCGAAAAAGCTAAGCGGGGGCGGATGAACGGCTACTGGCCGGCGGCCGCCTGCGGCGGTTGCCAGCCGGCAGGCGGTTGCAGCGGCACGTGACGGGATTGCAGGAGGATGATCAGGGCCGCGTCCTCGCTGCGCTGCGTGCGCAGCGCGTCCAGCCACGCCCTGGCCAGCGCCGTGTCATCGTAGGCGCTGCCTGCGAGCGCGGGGAATTGCGTGACCCGCCACGTCACCGCGCGCAGCCGCCGACGCGCGTCGTCGCGCTCGGCCGGGTTGTCGCTGTTGCGCATGACCATCCTGCTGCCCGCCAGCATCGCGACCAGCGTGCCGCTGTTCTCCATCGACGTGCCGATCCGGACGCAAACCTGCCTGCGTACGCGAGGGGCTTGCGGATGGCCGCACGCGGCGGCGAGCGCCAGCGTGTCGCGCTCGAATGGCCCCTGCTGCTGCATGGCCTGCATGGCGCCCTCGAAGAAATCGACCAGGTAATCGTCGCGGTGGTCGGGCGACAGTCCCGGCGGCAGCGGCGCCGCGGCGCGCACCCGCAGGGCGCGCTGCGCCAGCCGCCACGCGTGGGGATCGAAGCGGGGCGCGTCCGCCATCTTCTGCAGGGCGTGGTCCAGCGCCTGCGCATCGCCGGCGCGATCGGCCCGGGCCGCCGCCGGCACCCACGTCGCGGCGTTGTCGGGTTCCAGCGCTTGCAGCCAGGCCAGCGCGGCCCCGGTGTCGCAGTTGGCGGCGGCTTCGCAGAACTGCCAGTGCAGCCAGGCGAGATCGGCGTCCCTGGGTGCCACCAGCGACGCGGCCTGCGCGTATTGCGCGCGCTGCGCGGGGTCGCGCGTCATCAGCGCCGCCGCCAGCAGCGAATCGGCATCGCCGCGCGCGGCCAGGTCATGCACGGCTTTGCCGAGCCAGGGCGGATCGGTTTCTGCCATGCGCTGCGCATCGGACATCCGGCCCAGCACCTCGGTCTCCGGCACCGCGGCGGAAGTCGCGGGCGCGGGCGGACGGGCCGCCGCCGCGAGCAACGGCAGCGCCAGCAGCAGTGCAGGCGAGAGGATGCGTTTCACGGTCCTTTGTCTCCGGCGCGCGGATAAAGTTGCATCAAGCGCGCAAGCTTTCGCGCATGAATTCCGGCTGCGCCAGCGCCGCACGATGGATCTCGACGTTGTAGTAGCGGGTCGCGAAAGGCTTGTCGGCGGCGTCACGCTCGCGGAAACCTTCGAGCGGACCGCCCTTGCGCGCCATGGTGCAGCTCCACCAGCCGGTGGGATAGCACGGCTGCGGGAAAGGCAGGGTGTGGATGGCCGGGAAACCGGCCGCACGCATCGCGCCGCGCATCGACCGGATCAATTCCAGATGCGCAACGGGTGATTCGGACTGCTGCACCAGAATCCCGCCTTCGCGCAGCGCCCGGTAACAGCTTGCGTAGAACGCCGCATTGAACAGCCCTTCCGCCGGACCGACCGGGTCGGTGGAATCGACGATCACCACGTCCAGCGAACCGGGCGCGCGATCGCGCATGTAGCGGATGCCGTCGTCGAACAGCAGCCGGGCGCGGGGATCGCCGTTCGATTCGCACAGTTCCGGGAAATACCTTTCCGCAAGGCGCGTGACACGCTCGTCGATTTCGACCTGCACGGCGGATTCGACCTCCGCGTGCTTCAGCACTTCGCGCAGCGTGCCGCAGTCGCCGCCGCCGATGATCGCCACGTTGCGCGGCGCGGCGTGCGCGAACAGCGCCGGGTGCGTCATCATCTCGTGATAGAGGAAATTGTCGCGGCCGGTGAGCATGATGCAGCCGTCGATCACCATCAGGTTGCCCCAGTCGGTGGTGCGGTAGATCTCGATGGACTGGAACGGCGTCTTTTCCGCATGCAGCCGCGCCTCCACGCGAAAGCCGATCGAGGAGCCGGACGCGGCGTGCGCCTCGGTGAACCAGGTGGATTGCGACATGCGGGTGATCCCTGTGACCAACGTTCGATTGTAGCGGTGCCGGCAAGGCGAGGCGCTACAATCCGCGCTTTCCCGTTCCCCGGATGCCGCGATGGCGCAAGCCTGGAGCCTCGACGACGCCCGCCGCACGTATTCGGTCCCGCACTGGAGCGACGGCTACGTGGAGATCGGCGCCGACGGCCGCGCGCGGATGCGTCCGCGCGGCGCCGGCGGCCCGGCGATCGCGCTGGACGATGCGGTCGCGCGCGCCAGGGCGATGGGCCTGCGGCTGCCGCTGCTGCTGCGCTTCCCGGACATCCTGATCGATCGCCGCGAGAAGCTGCGGGCCGCGTTTGCCCGTGCCATGCGCGAAACCGGCTACCGCGGCGCCTACACCGCGCTGTATCCGGTCAAGGTCAACCAGCAGCGCACGGTCGCGGGCACGCTGGCCGACGGCAGGGTGCGCGAGGGCACCACGGGTTTCGGCCTGGAAGCGGGCTCCAAGCCCGAGCTGCTGGCGGTGCTGGGGCTGGCGCGCGCGGGCTCGATGGTGGTGTGCAACGGCTACAAGGATGCCGAATACATCCGGCTGGCGCTGATCGGCCGCAAGCTCGGCATCGACGTGGTGATCGTGATCGAGAAGCCGTCCGAGCTCGAATACGTGATCGCCGAATCACGCGCGCTGGGCATCGAGCCGAAACTGGGCGTGCGCGTGCGCCTCGCCTCGATCGGCGCCGGCAAATGGCAGAACACCGGCGGTGACAAGGGCAAGTTCGGACTGACGCCGGCGCAGTTGCTGGAACTGGTGGCGCGGCTGCACGAGGCGCGGCTCACGCACGCGATGCGCCTGCTGCATTTCCACATGGGCTCGCAGATTTCCAACCTGCGCGACATCACCGCCGGCATGCGCGAAGCGGTGCGGCATTTCGCCGAACTGCGCAGGCTGGGCCTGCCGCTGGATCACGTCGATGTGGGCGGCGGCCTGGGCATCGATTACGAAGGCACGCGCTCGCGCAGCGAGTGCTCGATCAACTACGACCTCGACCAGTACGCCGGCGCGATCGTTGCGCCGCTGGCCGCGGCGTGCGCGGAACTGCAACTCGACCCGCCGCACGTGCTGACCGAATCCGGCCGCGCAATGACCGCCCATCATGCCGTGCTGGTGGTCAACGTCAGCGAAGTCGAACACGCGCCCGACGGCACGGTGCCGCCACGGGAAGCGGACGAATCGCCGGTGCTGCGCTCGCTGCGCGACACGCTGGCCGCGCTGGACCAACGCCCCGTGCGCGAGGTGTGGCAGGACGCGCAGCAGTTCCTGGGCGAAGGACAGTTGCTGTACGCGCAGGGCGCGCTGGATCTCGCGCAGCGCGCGAAACTCGACGCGCTGTACCACGCGATCGCGCTGGGCGTGCGTGCGCGGCTGAAACCCGACGAGCGCGCGCACCGCGAGCTGATCGATGCACTCGACACCAAGCTGGTCGACAAGTATTTCTGCAACTTCTCGGTGTTCGAGTCGATCCCCGACGTGTGGGCGATCGACCAGGTGTTCCCGATCATGCCGCTGACCCGGCTGGACGAGAAGCCGCTGCGGCGCGGCACGCTGGCCGACCTCACCTGCGATTCCGACGGGCGCGTGGACGTGTACGTCGATTCCGAGGGGCTGGACGTCAGCCTGCCGCTGCACGACCTGCGCCGGGACGAACCCTACCGGCTGGGCATCTTCCTGGTCGGCGCCTATCAGGAAACGCTGGGCGACATCCACAACCTGTTCGGCGACACCGATGCGGTCAACGTCCGGATCGACGGTGACGGATTCAAGCTTGACGGTGCGCGTCGCGGCGATTCCGCCGACATGCTGCTCGATTACGTCGGTTACAGGCCGGACGACCTGCGCGCGGCCTATCGCGCCAGGATCGCGGCCGCCGACATTCACGGCGATGCGGCGAAACAAGTGGAAGCCGCGCTGGAAGCGGGACTGACGGGATACACCTATCTCGCCGAATCAAACTGACGCGCTGCCTGTCGTTTGCGGGATTTGCAAGGGCGCGGCTTGCCGCGGTATCTTACGCTTCAAGTATCGATGAAGAATACGTAAGAACATGAGCGCCGTCGCCACGCTATCCTCGAAATTCCAGATCTCCATCCCCAAATCCGTGCGTGAAGAACAGCACTGGAAGGCCGGGCAGGAGTTCGTGTTCATCCCCAAGGGCGCGGGCGTGCTGGTCATGCCGGTGCCGGAGCGGAAGCAGCTTGCAGGTATCGCCAGGGGCGCGAAAACCGGCGGGTATCGCGACCGGTCGGATCGCGTTTGATGCGCGTCGTCGATACGTCGGCGTGGATCGAATGGCTGGTCGGCAGCGCGCTCGGCAAAAGACTCGGCAAGGAATTCCCGGCGCGGGAGCAATGCATCGTGCCGACCCTGGTGCAACTGGAGTTGGCAAAGTGGCTGGCCCGTGAAACCGACGAAGACCGCACCGACCAGGTGATCGCCTACACACAGAAGTGTGTCGTGGTGCCCATGGATACGCGCATTGCGCTGCAGGCGGCCGAGTTGGGCCGCGAACACAAGCTCGCCACCGCTGACGCGATCATCTGTGCGACCGCGCGTGAACAGGGCGCGGACCTGCTGACCTGCGACGCGCATTTCGCGAAACTCCCGGACGTCGTGTATTTCCGCAAGCGCGACTAGCGCGGCGGAGCAGTGCTCGCAGAGCCAGCGGGAATCACCGCCGGTCTGTATCCGGCGTACTCGGTCAGCAGCGCCTGGAAGCGCGGATCATGGCGGATCGGATCCCAGGCCGGGTCGAGCCACAGCATGACGGGCGAATAGTCGCCGCCGATGCCGGGCGTGGCCAGCGCCTGCGCGAGCAGCGGCACCGCGAGATCGGGGCGGCCGGCCTGAACGTATTGCGCGGCGTTGATTTGCATCAGTCTCGGCGCAGAAAGGTGATCGTTGCTGCTGGAAGCGATGGCCTGTGATTGCGCAAGAGCATTCAGACCTTCCGCGGTATGGCCGAGACCCAGTTCGGCCTCGGCGATGCGGTTCCAGACCGATCCCTGCTCGATGCCCTGCTGCATCTTGAGTTGCGTCCGCAGCATGGGCAAAACCTGCTCGTACAGAGGTGTGGCACGCTCCGGCTCACCCAGCCATCGCAACAGTCGCGCTTTCGTCTGCGGCTTGCCGATGACCACATAGGCAAGAAACGGATCGGGCACGTTCACGGGAACGCTGTCGAGCAGGTCCAGGGCTTCCCGGTACCGCCTCTGATAGATCAACAGCGGTACACGCGTTCCGACTTTTATGCGGTTGGAATACCCTGTGGGAGCGCTTGAGCCGCGTGGCGCAGGATCGGCCGCAGCCAGCGCTCGTGCGATGTCGCCGCTACCAAGCAGGATGCTGTGAGCCAAGTCTTCCTTGGCACTGATGTTGTCGGGCTCAAGGGTCAGGGCGCGCAGCGACCAGCGTTCGGCGTCCGGGTAACGTCCCATCACCATGTAGGTGCTGCCGATGTCTGCGGCAAGCACGGAGTTGCGCGGATTCTGGGTGAACGCCTGTTCGAACGAAACCATCGCCGCGTCGAAACGCCCCATGCGCCGTTGGGCCAACCCTTGTCCCTCGAGCGCATCGGGATCATTGGGGCGAAGCGCGAGCGCCGCCGCAAAAGCCTTGAGCGCGCCCTCGAAGTCGCGTCGCCCCCAATAGTCGTTGTACCCCAACGCGAGCTGCGCTGCCGCGAGGTCGGGCGCCAGTTTCAACGCCTGCTCGGCATCCTTGCGTGCCTGCGCACTAAGTTGCGCAGCGCTCATTCCACCGGCGCCTTCGTACGTGAAGTCGCTTTCCGCGTAGGACAGCCGCGCATAGGCCAGCGCAAAACCGGGATCCTTTTCGATGGCCTGCCGGTACAGCGGGATGGCTGCTGCGAGTCTCAGCGGGTTGCCGTCGCCGAGTTCAGCCTGATTCGTCTGGTATTCGGCACGCAGGAACAGATCATAGGCGGCCTCGTTCCGGGTCGGCACGGCGGTCAGGCGCGCCGTTTCCGTCGAGGAAAGCTTCGCATCGAGCGCGGCAGCGATCTTCTCCGCCACCTCGCCCTCGACGCCGAACACGTTGTCCAGCGTACGCGTGTAATCCTGCGCCCAGAGATGATTCTGGGTATCGGCATCGATCAACTGCACGTTGATCAGTACCTGCTTGCCCTGCTTCTGCACGCTGCCTTCCAAGATGCTGGCGACACCCAGTTGCCGGCCGACGATTTTCAAATCATCGGGATGGCTGGCGTATTTCGCGGTGGAGGTGCGCGCGATCACCTTGAGATCGCCGATATCGGCCAGTTTGGTCAGGATCAGGTCCTGCATGCCGGCCACGAAATAATCGTTTTTCTTGTCGTCGGACAAATTCTCGAACGGCAGCACCGCGATGGATTTGGCAGGGATAGGTTGCGCGGCAATGGCGGCCACTGCGACTGCGGAGGATCGCTGCACGACGGATGTCGCGGAAGACGGCGCGGTGTTGCCTTCGACTTGCGCGGACCGTGCAGCGTGCGGCTCGTTCACCGCAGCCGGCCCGAAACGCCACAGCAACGTGCCGCCGACCGCCAGCAGCAGGGCCAGGATCAGCAACTCGGTGCCGCTAACGCGTTGGGCGCCGCGCTCGCCGTGATACCAGGCCAGCACCAGCACCACGCACAGGCCGACCGCCAGCGCCAGGATCAGATAACGTTCGGCCGCGCCCGGCCAGTTGAAGCGTTGCGCGATGATGTCGATGCCCTGCAGCAGCGCGAACGCGAAGGCTATCCAGGCGATCGCCCACTGCACCAGCTTGCGCTGCTTCAGACGTTGCCAGAATTCGTTCACGCCGACCCCAGCCGTGCCAGAACGACGCGCGTTGCCGCACGCGAGCGTTCTTTCCCGCGTGCGCCGGAATCCTAGCCGATTCTAGTCCCTGCGGCGGCCGACGGTGTCCTGTCCCTTCTCCTGCAGGGAGGGCCGAAAGCGAGGTCGCGAGATCATTGATCCCGCGCCACCTGCAATCCCGCCGGCGACTGGCTGACCGGCATCATCTCGATCCGGTTGACGTTGAGGTGTGGCGGCAGGTTGGCGATCCACCACACGGTGTCGGCGATGTCCTGCCCGGTGATCGGGTGCGCGCCCTTGTAGAGCTTCTCGGACGCTTCCCGGTCGCCGCCGGTGCGCACCAGCGTGAATTCGGTTTCGGCCATGCCGGGTTCCACCGAAGTCACGCGCACGCCGCTGCCGTGCAGGTCGCAGCGCAGGCCCAGCGAGAACTGGGTGACGAAAGCCTTGGTGCCGCCGTACACGTTGCCGCCGGTGTAGGGGTAGGTGCCGGAAATGGAACCGATGTTGACGATCGCGCCGCGCCGTTCGATCAACCCCGGCAGCAGCAGACGAGTCAGCGTCACCAGCGCGGTGACGTTGGTGTCGATCATTTGCTTCCATTGCGCGAGGTCGCAGTCCTGCGCCTTGGCGGTGCCCAGCGCGAGGCCGGCGTTGTTCACCAGCACGTCGATGTTGCGGAAGCTTTCGGGCAACGCATCGAGCGCCGCACGCATCGCGGCCTCGTCGCGGATGTCGAACGCGGCGGTGTGCACACGATTCTTGCCGAAACGCTCGACGAGCTGCGCGAGGCGCTCCGCGCGGCGCGCGAAGGCGATCACGCGCCAGCCGTTTTCAGCGAAGCGCGTCGCAATGGCTGCGCCGAAGCCGGCCGATGCGCCGGAGACCAAAACGGTCTTGGAAGTCATTGCGATAACCGAGAATACCTAAAAGTCGATGGATTGACTCGCGCCATCCATGGCGCTCGCCCTGCGGGCCGCCTGCGGCGTTCGCGTTTGCAGTTCCCGGATCAAGTCCGGGACAGACTCTGCAAACGCGGTCGGGTTCCGCCCGCACACAACGCGGGCGGCCCCGGAATGACGAAGAGAAGCTGTACCTTTCGGAATCCCGTTGCCAGGCTCGCGCATCCAGCACTCGCCAAGCAACCCGGCCCTCGACGTCCTGTCTCGGGCGTTCAACCTCGCGCGCGATGCGCTTCAACGCATCGCGCAAGCGCTTCGGTTTCACCCCGAGTCCCGAGTCCCGAATTCTGAATTCCGGCCTTACCGTTCCTTCAGCGGCATCGCCTTGAAGCCGGCCGCGGCCAGCCGCTTCTGCATCGCCTGCAGTTCCGTGGCCGACGCGAATGGCCCGATCCGGACGCGGTTCCATACCTGGCCGTCCAGCGTCACCGACTGCACGCTGGCGGTGAAACCCTGCAGCGCCAGCCTGGCTTTCATCGCGTCCGCATCGCTGGAGTTCGGAAACGCGCCGAGCTGCAGCACGTAACCGCCGCCACCCGTCGTCGAAGCGACCTGCGTGGCGTTCGACGGCGACGCTTCGGGGCCGTTGGCCTTGGCGGCCTGCTGCTGTTCCTCTTTCGCCATTGCCGACAGTTGCGCGTCGGGAATCACGACTTCCTTTTCCGGCAGTACCTTGTAGAAATCGAACTTGGGCTGCGAAGCCGCACTGGACTGGTCGGCGATGCCGGGCGCGCTGCCTTTCGACGCGACCGCATCGGGATTGGCCTGCGGCTGATCACCGCGGCGCAGGCTGGGCAGATGCCCGCCCATCACCACGATCGCGCACAGGATCGCGCCGACCACCACGCCGCCGATGAACAGCATCCAGCCCGGAACCGCCGGAGTCCCGTTGCGTACCGCCTGCCTTCCGTTACCGCGTGCCATGCCTGAATACCCTCGTGCGCTTCCGCTGTGCGTGCAAGCAATCGTCCGGGCGGGCTCCGTTCACATCGTTTCGGGCGCCGAAACGCCCAGCAATTCCAGGCCGTTCGCGAGCACCTGCCGTGCCGCGAACGCCAGCGCCACCCGCGCGTTGCGCTGCGCCTCGTCGTCCACCAGGAACTGTTCCGCGTTGTACCAGGTGTGGAACGCGTAGGCGAGCTCGCGCAGATATTGTGCCAGCAGATGCGGTTCCAGGTTGCCGGCGGCGGCCTCCACCACTTCCGGAAAGCGCGAGATCTCGACCAGCAGCGCGCGTGCGTGCGGGCTGTCCAGCCGGTCCAGGTGCTTCAGCGCGGGGCCGCGCTCGAACACGAAGCCGCGCTCGTGCATCTGCCGCTCCACGCTGCACACCCGCGCATGGGCATACTGGATGTAATAGACCGGGTTGTCGTTGGTCTGCGCGCGGGCGAGATCGATGTCGAACACCAGTTGCGAATCGCTCTTGCGCGCAACCAGGAAATAGCGCGTGGCATCGCGGCCGGCCTCGTCGATCAGGTCGCGCAGGGTGACGTAGCTGCCGGCGCGCTTGGAGATCTTCACCTCGCTGCCGCCCTTCATCACCGTCACCATCTGGTGCAGCACGTATTCCGGCCAGCCCTCGGGAATGCCGGCGTCCAGTGCCTGCAGCCCCGCGCGCACGCGCGCCAGCGAGCCGTGGTGGTCGGCACCCAGTTCGGTGATCGCGCGCCGGTAGCCGCGTTCCCACTTGGAAAGGTGATAGGCCACGTCCGGCACGAAGTAGGTGTAGCTGCCGTCCGACTTGCGCATCACGCGATCCTTGTCGTCGCCGAAATCGGTGGACTTCAGCCACAAGGCGCCTTCCGATTCGTACGCATGGCCCTCGGCCACGATGCGATCGACCGTCTGCTCGACCTTGCCCTCGTTGCGCAGGGCGGATTCCAGGAAATACACGTCGAAATCGACGCCGAACGCGTGCAGGTCCTCCTCCTGCTCACGCCGCTGCCACAGCACCGCGAAGTGGCGGATCGCCTCCAGATCGTCGGGATCGCGCGGGCTGGTGAATGCGTCGCGTCCGGCGTGCACGGTCTCGCCCGCCAGATAGGCGCGCGCGATGTCGCGCACGTATTCGCCGCGGTAGCCGTCCGCGGGCCAGCGCGGGTCGTCGGGACCGATGCCCCTGATCCGCGCCTGCACCGACAGCGCGAAATTGTGGACCTGCGCGCCGGCATCGTTGCAGTAGAACTCGCGGACCGCCTTCCAGCCGGTGGCCGTCAGCAGCCGGCACAGCGAATCGCCGATCGCGGCGGCCCGCCCGTGGCCCACGTGCAAGGGCCCGGTGGGATTGGCCGACACGAATTCGACGCCCACCGTCTGCCCGCCTCCGCTGCGGTTGTGCCCGTAGTGCGCGCCTTCCGCGAACACCCGCCGCAGTTCGGCGTGAAAGGCCGCGTCTGCCAGAAAGAAATTGATGAAGCCGGGACCGGCGATCTCGACGCGCTCGACCTGCGGGTTTTCAGGCAGTGCCGCGGCGAGGGTTTCGGCCACCTCGCGCGGCCTGCGGCCCAGCGGCTTGGCCAGCAGCATCGCGGCGTTGCAGGCGAAATCGCCGTGCTTGCGCGAACGCGTGCGTTCGATCACGTAGGCGGCCGGTGGTGTCCCGGCGATTTCCCCGCGGCGGTGCAGGGTTTCCAGCGCGTGCTGCAACAGCTCGTGGAGGACGTCTTTCACGGAAATCGCGGCATCGGGGCAGTCCGCAATCCTAACGCAGCGTCCGGGCACGGCCAAATCCGCAGCGTGCGGAAAAGCATGTGGATAACTTTGTGGAAAGCGCCGGCGCGGCGGATTCGCGAAAGCCCCTGTGAGCGGCCCCTGACGCGGGTCGCGATCAGAAATTCAATACGAGACAGTGTGTTACAGAATGTTTAATGAAAGTGCAACAAGAGCGACACACAAGATCTTGTGCCGCCGCGTTGTGCATAACTGGCGACGCGGGAGACCGTCGGGGACACGCGAGCCGGCGCTGCGGCGGTCACATCAACCCCCGCGCCGCCATCGAGGTCGGCTCGCCTGCGCCGATCACCAGGTGGTCCAGCACCCGCACGCCGATCAGTTGCAGCGCGTCGCGCAGTTCGCGGGTGATCGCACGGTCGGCGGCGCTGGGTTCCGCGACGCCGCTGGGATGATTGTGGGCCAGGATCACCGCCGCCGCATTGTGGCGCAGCGACGCCCGCACGACTTCGCGCGGATGCACCGATGCGCCATCCAGCGTGCCCCGGAACAGTTCCTCGAACGCCAGCACCCGGTGGCGGTTGTCCAGGAACAGGCAGGCAAACACTTCGTAGGGCTTGTGTCCGAGTTGCGCCTTCACGAACGCCGCGCTGTCGCGCGGATTGCACAGGGCGGGCTTCGATTGCAATTCCTCGCCCAGACAGCGCCGGGCCAGTTCCAGCGCCGCGGCGAGACGCGCGCGCTTGGCCGGACCGAGGCCGGGCACGTCGGCAAGCTCGCCGGCAAGCAGGGCATTCAAACCGCCGGCGCGTGCCAGCAGATCACGGCCCATCTCGACCGCGCTGCGTCCACGCACGCCGTGGCCAAGCAGGATCGCGATCAGTTCCGCCGGCGACAGCGCCGCCGGACCACGCGTCAGCAGCTTTTCGCGCGGACGTTCTTCGCTGGGCCAGTCGCGGATGCTCACGCGCCGAGTGTGCGGGGGCGGAACCGGCGCGCCAAGCGGCCCTGCGGGCGGAATCCGGTAAGCTAGCCGCCGCTTCCCGTGTCAGCGAATTCTTACGTGGAAACATTCGCGCAACCCGCTGTATCGTGCCGTGACTGCGCAAGCCCGCACTTCCACAATCCCCGCGCGATCGTTGCAGGGCAACGATCGCGCCGCCGCCTCGACTGGAGGGGGCGGGAGATCGGGAGCATCGTGCGAAAACGAGACCCGAGGTGCTCATGACCCTGCTTGCGGCACGTCACATTCTGGTCGGCGTGACTGGCGGCATCGCTGCCTACAAGGCCTGCGAACTGGTCCGGCGCCTGCGCGACGCGGACGCGCAGGTGCGCGTGGTGCTGACCGCAAACGCCGCGCGTTTCGTGACGGCCATGACCTTCCAGGCGCTGTCGGGACAGCCGGTGCGGAGCGGCCTGTGGGACGAGGCCGCGGAAATGGGCATGGGTCATCTGGAACTCGCGCATTGGGCGGACGCGATCGTGATCGCACCGGCCAGCGCCGACACGCTGGCGAAACTGGCGCACGGTTTCGCCGACGATCTGCTGACGACCCTGTGCCTGGCGAGCACCGCGCCGCTTTCCGTCGCCCCGGCCATGAACCACCGGATGTGGCTGCATCCCGCCACGCGGGCGAATGTCGCCATGTTGCGCGAACGCGGTGTCGCGATCCTCGGCCCAGCCGAGGGCCCGCTGGCCGAGGGCGAATCCGGACCGGGCCGGATGCTGGAACCGCACGAGATCGTCGCGCATTTGCAACAACGGATCGCGGACGTGCGTGGAAAAACGCCATCCATGGCGGGAGAGCTCCGTGGCGCGCTGACCGGCCTGCACGTCGTCGTCAACGCGGGGCCAACCTACGAAGACATCGACCCGGTGCGTTTTCTGGGCAACCGCAGCAGCGGCAAGATGGGCTTCGCCATGGCGGAAGCCGCGGCCGCGGCGGGCGCCGAGGTCACGCTGGTCGCGGGGCCGGTGTCGCTGCCGACGCCGCACGGCGTGGCGCGGCGGATCGACGTGCGCAGCGCCGAGGCGATGCGCAGGGCCGTGCTCGAGGCGACGCGGCGCGCGGACATCTTCATCGCCACCGCGGCGGTGGCCGACTGGCGCGTGCAGGACTACAGCGCGCGCAAGATCAAGAAAACCGCCTCCGGCGCGCCGACGCTGGTGCTGCGCGAAAATCCGGACATCCTGGCCGAGGTCGCGGCGCAAGAGCCGCGTCCGTTCCTGGTCGGCTTCGCCGCGGAAACCGACGACGTGGCAACGCACGCGCGCGAAAAACTGGAACGCAAGCGGCTCGACATGCTGGCCGCCAATCACGTGAACGAACACGAAGGCATCGCCACCGACGACAACGCCCTGCAACTGTTCTGGCCGGGCGGCGGTGAACACCTGCCGCGCGCGTCCAAGCGCGAACTCGCCACCGCGCTGATCGAACGCATCGCGGCGCGCTACCGCGCGTCGCGCGGCGGCAAGCCATGAACCGGCACGGCGGTCCCGCCGCGTTCGCGGTCGAGCTGAAGAAGCTCGACCCGCGCCTGGGCGACAGCATTCCGCTGCCCGGCTACACCACCGGCGGCAGCGCGGCGATGGACCTGCGCGCCGCGCCCGCGGCGCCGGTCACGCTGGCGCCCGGCGACAGCGCGCTGATCCCGACCGGGCTCGCGATCCACATCGGCGATCCGCACTGGTGCGCGCTGATCCTGCCGCGTTCGGGCCTGGGCCACCGGCACGGGCTGGTGCTGGGCAACCTCACCGGCCTGATCGACGCCGACTACCAGGGGCCGCTGCTGATTTCCTGCTGGAACCGGGGCAACGCGCCGTTTACCATCACTCCCGGCGACCGCATCGCGCAAATGCTGTTCGTCCCGGTGGCACGCGCGAGCTGGCGCCTGGTCGAGACTTTCGCGCCCAGCGGACGCGGCACGGGGGGATTCGGCTCCACCGGAGTCGGGTGAACGTGATGGAACAGACGCAGGCCAAGCCGCGCGACCCGAGGGCGATCGCACGCGTCGTGGGCGCGCGCTTCAGCCTGCGCCGCGGCGTCACCGAGATCGCGGTCGATCTGGTGTTCGCGCTGGCCATCCTGCTGGTGCTGTTTGCGGCTTTCATGTTCTGGCAGGCGTGGCTGGCATCGCGCCAGGTCGATGCCGTGCAATCCCTGGCCCGCGGCAAGGCTGATGCGGTCCGGCAGGTGGCTGCGGTGATCGCGACCCGGCGCGCCGAGGTGGTCGCGGCGCTGGCGCAGCCCAGGCTGCGCGAGCTGCTGTCGGCCAACGACGACGACACCGCGCGCACGGCCGCCGCGGAGATGATGAAGGCCGCAATCCCCGACGCGCGCGAAGTCACGTTCTACAGCCCGCAGTTGAAAGAGGTGCTGCACGGCAACCTGCGGAAGCTGGGCTATTCGCGCGCCGCGCAACTGATGCGCGCACAGGACAGCAACACCATCGCGCCGGCGGAAGTCCGGCTGTCCGGACCGCGCAGCCTGAGTTTCATCGCACCGCTCGCCGGTGACGGCGGCCAGGTGCTGGCGTACGTGGCGGTGGATTTCCCGGAGGCGCCGCTGCGCCAGGCGTTCGAGTCGGTGGAGGTGCCGGCCGGGCACCTCGACCTCCGCGAAGGCGACGGCAGCGGCGACCTGGTGCTGATCGGCCGGGGAGATCGCGGCGTCTCGACCGGCGACGATCCCGGCATCCCGGTGCCGGGCAGCCGGCTCCGGATCGCGTCCGCGCCGCCCGACTACTGGCTGCCGGTCACCCATTCCGCGCTGGCCGCGTTGCTGCTGGCGCTGGTCGCGCTGATCGCCGGCACCGCACTGTTCTGGTCGCGCTCGCGTCTGCGTGCCAGACTGGGCGGCCCGTCCGCCGCGGACGAGCCGGTGCTGGCCCAGCTCACCGCGGCAACCGCACAACCTGCCGAAGCGAAAACGAAAGTGCCCGAACAACAGGCCCGGAAAATCGAACCGGAAGGCGTCATCCCCGACCACAGCATCTTCCGCGCCTACGACATCCGCGGCGTGGTCGGCGACACGCTCACCGAAGGCATCGCGCGGCAACTGGGGCGCGCGATCGGCAGCGCGATGCGCGACAAGGATCTTTCAGAGATCGTGATCGGCCGCGACGGGCGCCTGTCGGGTCCGCAACTCGCCGGTGCGCTGATCGAGGGGCTGCGCGCGGCCGGGATCGACGTGATCGACATCGGCGCGGTGCCGACGCCGGTCAGCTACTTCGCCGCATACCAGCTCCACACCGGTTCCTGCGTGTCGGTGACCGGCAGCCACAACCCGCCCGACTACAACGGCTTCAAGATCGTGATCGGCGGCGAGACCCTGGCCGAGGACGCGATCCAGGATCTGTACCGGCGCATCGTCGAGAACCGCCTCGCCACCGGCCGCGGCAGCCTGCGCCAGTACGACATCCGTGAGGAATATGTCGAACGCATCGCGTCCGACATCCAGGTCGGGCGTTCGCTGAAAGTCGTCATCGATTGCGGCAACGGCATCCCCGGCGAAACCGCGCCGGAGGTGGTGCGCGCGATCGGCTGCGAGCCGGTGCCGCTGTACTGCGATGTCGATGGCACGTTCCCCAACCATCACCCCGATCCGTCCGATCCCAAGAACCTGGCCGACCTGATCCTGATGGTGAAGAAGACCGGCGCGGACCTGGGCCTCGCGTTCGACGGCGACGGCGACCGGCTGGGCGTGGTGACCAGGGCCGGCGAGATCATCTATCCCGACCGCGTGCTGATGCTGTTCGCGCAGGACGTGCTGATCCGCAATCCCGGCGCGACCATCCTGTACGACGTGAAGTGCACGGGCCACCTGCAGCCGCTGATCCTGAAGGCCGGCGGCAGCCCGCTGATGTGGAAGACCGGCCACTCGCTGATCAAGGCCAAGATGAAGGAAACCGGCGCGCAACTCGCGGGCGAGATGAGCGGGCACTTCTTCTTCCGCGAACGCTGGTACGGTTTCGACGACGGCATCTATTCCGCCGCGCGGCTGCTGGAAATCCTGGCCGATGATCCGGAAGGCCGCATGCCAGAACAGATCTTCGCCACGCTGCCCAAGGGCGTGTCAACCCCGGAACTGCATGCCGCGATGAGGGAAGGCGAGAACCGCGCCTTCATCGCGCGTTTCCGCGAACGCGCGCGGTTCGAGGGCGCGCGCATCACCACCATCGACGGGGTGCGCGCCGACTGGTCGGACGGCTGGGGCCTGGTGCGCGCGTCCAACACCACGCCGGTGCTGGTGCTGCGCTTCGACGCCGACAACGCCGATGCGCTGAAACGGATCCAGGACGCCTTCCGCGCGCAACTGCTGGCGTGCGACTCGACGCTGCAGTTGCCGTTCTAGCGCACGCTGTCCGCTCCCTCTCCCGTCTGCGTGAGCAGGTCAGGGTGGGAATACTTGCGCTGCCCCCTCGTGATGCCGGACAAGCCTGCGCAGCGGGTGCGATCCGGAATGACGAGCAAAAACCATCGCCGTGCGCCATCCATGGCGCGCATCCATCCTTCATCCGCGCCCACAGGAATCCGGCGAGGCCGGCGGGGTGTCGCCCGAAAACTTCACGGCAGTCGCGCCGGAGACGGTGCCGCTGACATGGGCCTGGTCGCTGATGTACAGATTGACCTTGCGCTCGAAGGTGAGCGGGCCGTTCACGGTCGCGCCGGGGCCGATCACGATGCGCGGCACGCAATCGCTGCCGAACGAGATGCCGAAGAAGCCCCCGTGCTTGGGCTTCTTCACGGTGATGCCGCCATCGACCACCGACTTGCCGGTGATGTCGATGTTGCCGTTGGCGGTTTCGATGCCTCCGCCCACGTGCGCATCGGTGACCGCGATGTGGCCGTTGACGTTGGTCAGCTTGCCGCCCACCGTTGCACCCGGTGCGAGGGTCATCGAACCGTTCACGGTGGTGGCGTCGTGCTTGACCTGGGCGCCTGCAGCCAGTGCGATCGAACCGTTGACGGTGGTCGCGTCCCGTGCGACGGCGTTTTCCTCCAGCCTGATGGAACCGTTGACGGTGGTGGCATCGCCGACCACGCCGCCGCCGGCGACGGTGACGGAGCCGTTGACGGTGGTGGCATCGCCGGCCTTGGCGTTGGCGCCCACGCGCACCGCGCCGTTCACGGTGGTGGCGTCGCGCACGCTGGAGCCGGACGCCACATCGATCGAGCCCAGCACCTTGCTGTTGCCGTCGCCCATGTCGCAGGCAGCCACGGACAGCGGCAAGGCCAGCATCACGAACAGATGGGTACAAACACGAGCAGCCTTCATGACCGACCTCCCACGCGCCGGATGCGCGTCACCCAGTGCATCGTGCCCCGGGGCGCCGCGTTTGCCAATAGGACCAAGGTCACCGTGACAACTGTCAGGTCGCCGTTGGTGAACCGTTACAATGCGCATTTCCGCCTGCCCGACGTCACGCCATGCACACCCTCGTCCTGATCCGCCACGGCCAGTCGGTCTGGAACAGGGAAAACCGCTTCACCGGCTGGGCCGACGTCGACCTGTCCGAACAGGGCCGCGACGAGGCACGCGAGGCCGGCGAACTGCTGAAGCGCGAAGGTTACGCGTTCGATCTGGCGCACACCTCGGTGCTGACCCGCGCGGTCCGCACGCTGTGGCTGGTGCAGGAAGCGATGGGCCTGATGTGGCTGCCGGTCGTCACCGACTGGCGCTTGAACGAACGCCACTACGGTGCGCTGACCGGACTGAACAAGGCCGAGGTCGCGGCGAAGTACGGCGACGAGCAGGTGCACATCTGGCGGCGCAGCTACGACGTGCCGCCGCCGCCCATCGATCCGGAGGACAACGACTGCGCGCGCGATCCGCGCTACGCGGCGCTCGATCCCGCGCAGATTCCGTTGACCGAATGCCTGAAGGACACCGTCGCGCGCGTCTTGCCGTACTGGCACGAGGTCCTGGCGCCCGCGATCCGCGCGGGCCATCGCGTGCTGGTGTCGGCACACGGCAATTCGATGCGCGCGCTGGTGAAGTACCTCGATGGCATTTCCGATGCCGACATCACCGCGCTCAACATTCCCAACGGCGTACCGCTGGTGTACGAATTCGACGATCAATTGAAGCCGCTGCGGCATTTCTATCTGGGCGACCCCGAGGCGATCGCGGCCAAGGCCGCGGCGGTGGCGAACCAGGCCAGGGCGCGCTGAGCCGCGGCCTGCACCGCGGCAGCCTGACAATTGTCAGGCGACAACGCGGCGCGGTTCCGCCAGAATGCGCGCGATCCCGAAACCGGAGGCGCGGGCATGTCGCCCAACGTGATCGTCCCCGTGGTGGTGGCGCCGCTGATCGTGTGGCGGCTGTACATGCGGCTGCGCCGCAACTTCGGCCGCCAGCCCATCCGGCCGAAACGGATGTGGACGCGGGTGGCGATCCTGTCGGGGGTGATCGTGCTGTTCGCGCTGGATGGCCTGCGCGGTCCGCTGCTGGCGGAAGGCCTGGTGGTGGGGCTGCTCGGCGGCGTGGTGCTGGGCATCGTGGCGCTGCGCTTCACGCATTTCGAGATCGACGGCACCAACGACTACTACACGCCCCATCCCTGGATCGGCCTGGGCCTGACCGCGCTGCTGCTGGCCCGGCTGCTGTACCGCTTCATGGCGCTGTATCCCCTGATGACGCATGCGGCGGCGGCCGGCGGTTACGCCGCCTACCAGCGCAGTCCGCTGACGATGGCCATCTTCGGCCTGCTGTTCGGCTACTACATCGCCTACTACGCGGGCCTGCTGATCCACCACCGGCGGGTGCTGGCGGGATTGCGCGCGAAGGCGTGACGGCAACGCCTGCAAGGCGTGTCAAAGCCGATTTTCGGTCGGGTCGGGAAAGGCGCCGGAGCGGTGGCTGGAAGGCGAACGCGGACCTGAGGCAGTGTTCGCGTCCCCCGGGCCCTCACCCCACCCCATCCCCGATCGAGACGGGCTCGATTCCCGGGGAACCTCTGACTTTGCTCACTCGTGATGTTTCCGACCCTCGGCTCCCTTGCGTCAAGGGGCGGCCAAACCGTTGCCCTGCAACGGTTTGGCGGGAGTCGTGGAAGTGTGAGCTTGTGGGAACGAAGCACGAACTGGCCGGTTGATCGGATGTTCCCTAGCAGGTTGTTGAGAAAGCGCAGTCCTGCACTTGACTCGCGCCGTCCATGGCGTTCGCCCTGCGGGCCAGCTTCGCTGTTCGCATCCGCTCCTGCGGATGCAGTCTCAACGTCGCGAGTCCGGCACATGTCCGGACTCGCTCCCGACGGATCATCAAGCGCTTGTGCGCTTGATCCGCGGCGGCCCATCCGTGGCCCGCACCAGCAGGGTGTTTCTCAACACCCTGCTAGAGCGCATCGGCGTCCAGTTCGCCGGTACGGATGCGGATCACCTGATCCAGCGTCGAGACGAAGATCTTGCCGTCGCCGATCTTGCCGGTGCGCGCGGCCTGCATGATGGCCTCGATCGCGCGTTCGACCAGGGTGTCCGGCAGGGCGATCTCGAGTTTGACCTTGGGCAGGAAATCGACCACGTATTCGGCGCCGCGGTAAAGCTCGGTATGGCCCTTCTGGCGGCCGAAGCCCTTGACCTCGGTGACGGTGATGCCGGCCACGCCGACTTCGGACAAGGCTTCGCGCACGTCGTCCAGCTTGAACGGCTTGATGATCGCGGTGATCAGTTTCATCTGGATGGTCCGGTGAAACAGCAGGCTGGAAACCCGAAGCGACCGCCGCGGGCTGCGAGCGCGGCAAGCCCGCCGGAAGTTCGCAAGCATGCCAGCACTGCGTGCGACGCGCATCTGTAGGAAAATGCCTACACCCCGGCGCGGCGGCCGCCGCTACCCGCGCCCCGGCCGGGCCTCTAACCTGACCGGGACGCATCGAGGCAACGCCATGATCGACGTGCACGTCATAGACCAACTCGCGCACCGCCTTGCGACCCTGGTCCCGCCGGGGCTCGCGCAGGCGCGGGAGGACATGGAAGCCAATTTTCGGGACGTGCTGGCGCACGGATTGCGCCGCCTCGACCTCGTCACCCGCGAGGAATTCGATGCCCAGCGCGCGGTGCTTTCACGCACCCGCGAACTGGTGGCGCAACTGGAAGCGCGCGTGGCCGAACTCGAGGCCGCGCAGGCGAAATAAGCCGCGGAATCTTCAGCCCCGCTGCGTGTGCCGCGCGTTTCCGTGTGCGGCGCAGACGGGCTGCCGCGCGCCGGGGGAGCCATGCCGGGCGGCGCGCGGCGTTTTTTCCCGGGGGATTGCGGAAATGCGCCAGCCATGAGTCTCGCCGTCGCCCTCACCCGCGCATCCGAAGGCGTGGCCGCGCCGCTGGTGACGGTCGAGGTGCACCTGTCCGGTGGCCTGCCGGGCACGTCGATCGTCGGGCTGCCGGAAGCCGCGGTGCGCGAGGCGCGCGACCGCGTGCGCGTGGCGATCCAGAACACGCAGTTCGAATATCCCAACCGCCGGGTCACGGTGAATCTCGCCCCGGCCGAATTGCCCAAGGACGGCGGCCGCTTCGACCTCGCGATCGCGCTGGGCATCCTCGCCGCCGGCGGCCAGTTGCCGCGCGAGGCGCTGGATGGTTGCGAATTCCTGGGCGAACTCGCATTGTCCGGCGAGCTGCGTCCGGTCACCGGCGTGCTGCCGGCGCTGCTGCGGGCGCGGCGCGGCAAGCGCTGCGTGATCGTGCCGGCCGAGAACGCGCGCGAAGCGGCATTGTTGAGCGATGTCGAGGTGCGCGTGGCGCGCACGCTGGCGGAGGTGTGCGCGCACCTGCGCGGCGCCGAACCGTTGTCCGCCCCCGCGGCCGACGCGGGCGGCGATGCGATCGACGATTATCCCGATCTCGCCGACGTGCGCGGCCAGTTGAATGCGCGGCGCGCGCTGGAAATTGCCGCGACCGGCGGCCACCACCTGCTGATGATCGGTCCGCCCGGCACCGGCAAGTCCATGCTGGCGCAGCGCCTGCCGGGCATCCTGCCGCCGCTCACCGAAACCGAGGCGCTGGAAGCCTGCGCGGTGCGTTCGGTGGCGGGCATGCCGTTCGAGCCGGGCGGCTGGCGCCGCCGTCCCTATCGCGCGCCGCACCACACCGCGTCGGGTGTCGCGCTGGTCGGCGGCGGCTCGCATCCGCGCCCGGGCGAAATCTCGCTGGCGCACCGCGGTGTGCTGTTCCTCGACGAACTGCCGGAATTCGACCGCCACGTGCTGGAAGTGCTGCGTGAACCGATGGAATCGGGCCGGATCGTGATCTCGCGCGCCGCGCGCCAGGCGGAATTCCCGGCGCGGTTCCAGTTGGTCGCGGCGATGAATCCCTGCCCCTGCGGTTATGCCGGCGATCCGAACGGCCGCTGCCGCTGCACGCCCGACCAGATCGCGCGTTACCGCGGAAGGATTTCCGGCCCGCTGCTGGATCGCATCGACCTCACCGTCGAGGTGCCGAGGCTGTCGCTGGCCGAGCTCGATGCGGGACGCAACGCGGGCGACGAGGATTCCGCGACGGTGCGCAAGCGCGTGATCGATGCGCGGCAACGCGCGTTGCAGCGCGCCGGCAAACCCAATGCCGCGCTCGACACCCGCGAGATCGAACGCGACTGCGCGCTGGGGATCAGCGAACGCGTGCTGCTGCAGCGTGCGATGGACAAGCTGGGCCTGTCCGCGCGTGCCTACCACCGGGTGCTGCGCGTCGCGCGTTCCATCGCCGATCTCGCCGGCAGCGAACGCATCGGCCGCGAACACCTGGCCGAGGCGTTGCAATACCGGCGGCCAAACGTCGTCGGGCAGGAGTAGCGAAGCGAATCCCGCCCGACGATTTTTTGGCTTACGGCCACACCCGGTGGGCTGGATCGAACTCGACGGTCGCTCTGGTCACGGCGCGCACGCCGAAACCGCACACGGCCAGCGGGCCTTCGGCCATCGGTTCCAGCCCGAACGCCTGCTCGATCTCGACCTCGTTGATGGCGGCGGTGATGAAGGCGCCCAGGTTCATTTCGGTGGCGCCCAGGTAGATCGCCTGCGACAGGTGCCCGGCATCCAGGATCACCGCGCGATACGCCTTGGCATGGTTGCGGTATTTCCAGAAATTGCGTTCGAAACGCGCCACCAGCGCGATCTGCAGCGGCGCGGCGGCGTAATACGCCTGTGCCGCGACGAAACGGCGCGCAAGTTTTGCCGCCTCGTCGGCATCGAGCGCGCGCAGCGGTTCCAGCGCGTGCTCGACCGGGTGGTAGTGATACAACCCCGGCGCGATGCCTTCGACGCGCTGCACCAGCAGATACGCCTCGACCGCGTGCAGGCCGCCCGCCGACGGCACGCCCTTCTTCAGGAGTTGCACGCCCGGCGCGTAATCGCTGACCGCGCGCGCACCGAACGCGCGGTACAGCACCGCGGAAAACGCATCGAACGACAACGGCGCGGGATCGTAGTTGCGGCAGGTGACGCGCCGATCCATCAACGCATCCAGCGGCGACGGCGACGGCTTTTCCAGCGGCAGGCGCGAGGCCGCCGGCGCGCGCTCGCCGACCACGGGCGGCGCCGGCCCCAGCCGCTCCAGGAACGTCTGCGGACTGGCTTCGGAAAACAATCGCTCGACGGCTTCCGAATCCACGCCGCGCCAGCGGGCATGGCGATGCGTGACGGCGGACAAGCCTCGCCAGTGCACCGCGCGCACGGCTTCGTCCGCCTGCGCGAACTGGCGTGATATTTCGTCGGCCGGTGCCTGCACGATCAGCAGGCCTTTCGCCAGCAGCGCCTCGAGCACCGCCCGCGGATGCCGTGACGACAACTCATCCAGCGATTGCCAGTGCCCCGGCGACAGCGCGCCCAGCGCGGCGACCGCGGCCGCATCCAACGGAATCTCTTCATCGCAATGCGCGGCCAGCGCCAGCCAGCCGAGGCGTTCGCGCACGCCGGTTTCGCCCAGCGCCAGTTCGGCAAGGTCGAAGTCAATGGATTCGCGCGGCTCGACCAGCACCACCGCGCAGCGGCGGACGCGCATGAATCGGCCGCTCAGGGTGAACCGCTGAGTTCGAGACGCTTCTCCACACGCTCGATGCGCTCGACAAGGCGGTCGATCGCAGCTTGCTGGCGCGCGTGATCGCCATACAGATCGGCATAATCCGCATGGCTCTTGGCTTGGCCACGCTCAAGACTGGCAAGGCGAAGCTTCACATCCCGAAATTCGTCGTGCATTTCGGAACGCACGGTCTGCATCTCGTTCCGCAGGCTCTTCAGCATTTCCAGGATCAGGTTTTCGACGTTCTCGCTCATGGCGCTTTCGACGGCCCCGCGCGGCAGGGTTCTATGGTACCGCAAGCGGGCTGGATTGGCAGGGCGCTTGCATGAGCTCTGTCAGTCCCTCAACAAGGTGAACCGCCATGGCCGATTCGAAGTTGTCGCGCGAGCACTCGCTCGCCCTGTTGCACAAGCTCGCCACCGACGACGGCTTCCGCAGCCGTTACGAGCAGAAGCCTGCCGCCGCGCTGGCCGAGCTGGGCGTGCCGCTGGAAACCATCGTGAATCTCAAGGCGTCGTGCGTTGCCCCGACCAGCTTGGCTCAAAAAGAACTTTTCCGGGCTGCGCATACTGAATGGGCGACCGCAGCGACCGAAGAATGCCTGATGATGAATTGGCCGTCGGTAAAGATGGGTTTCGGTTCCGGCGATTAATGCACTCCCCCGAGTGATTTCAACCTGCTCAGACGGGGCGCCAGCCAAGCTAACTCCCTTGCTCGAGGCCACGCATCCAGGAATGTCGCCAGGGAGTTTTGGGCCTCCGCTTCGTTGCCCAGAGCCCTCGACAGCTCCGACGCACGCAGGAGCGCCAGATCGGATTCGGCAACATTGAAGGGCTCCAGCATCAACTGCATGTTGGCTTCCCCATAAGCACGTCCACGATGACTGGACAGCCAATGGGCTTCGGTCAACGCGGCGGATGAATCGTGGGCGTCCGCATTGGCTTCCATCAGTGCGACGTGGGTGAGGTACAACTCGCTGCCGTTGACCAGCGGCTTCAGGATTGCCAATGCATCTTTGGGCCTGCCGGAAGCTCGTTCGATTTCAGCCCGCACCACGTCGAGCAGGTTGTCCAAGATCGGCATGTCTGCGTCGGACGCGGGGCCGGCGATGGCAAGCGCCCGCTTGGCGAGATCGACGTCACCCGCGTGCGCGGCCAGATAGGCTGCAAGCGCGACGTGGAATCTCAGTTCATGCCGATCGACTGGATCGGCCTTCACAAGCATTTTTTCTTCCGTAGCAAGGTAGTCCTTGAGTGCCGCCACTTGCGCCTTGACTGACGTGCCGTCCAGCGCGTGCAGGCCTAGCGCCATGCCGGCGTAGCGGCCCACGACCCGAGGATCCAGCGCATCGGCTCGTGCTTGTGTTTCCACGAGCAGTTTGTTCGCTAGCGTCCAGTCGCCTTGGTCGACCGCCATTGCAATCGGAATGGCACAATTGATGATGTCGTAGCTGCCGTTGCCGGATGCCTTGCCCTTGGCCAACAACGTTGCCGCTTCGTTGAAACGACGTTGGGCAGCATAGAGACTCGCGTAAAGAGTGTTCTGAAAATGCGTTCCATCATGTGTCGCCGTAGAGAATGCCCCTTCCGAGTCCTTGTACTTGCCTGCCTCAAGATAAACCACGCCTAGCAGATAGCTGCTCATTGCACGATGAGGATTTTTGTTTGATAGCGATTGCTTAAGGTAAGAAATAGCTTCTTCGTAACGATTGGCATAATTATCTAGAGCATAAGCATAATCACTCGGTCCCGAGAAATAATCAGGATACACGGTGGCCAGCAATTTCCACTTGTTCAGTGATTTTCCCGGTTCCACGAAACTGGTCGCAAATGCATCCGCGTAGAGCGCATCGCGGGGAGACAAGCGCGAACGATCGCCCTGTGCCGCTCGAATTTGTTCGAGAGCCTTTGTGGGCTGATCGTTTCCACTGAGGATTTTTGCGAGCTCAACACGCGCCAGTGCGAAATGCGGATCTATCCGCAACGCTTCCCTGAAATATTGCTCGGCACTTTTCAAGTCGACATGGTTGTAGGCACTTTCGCCCAGCGAATACGCCTTCAACGCATTCAGGTCCGGCGTCGCCACCTGCGCCAGCGGTTGCGATTGTTTGGACACCATCGCCAGCGCTTCGCCCAGCCTGCCGCGCAACTGCCTGCTGACGCTGTCCAGCGCGGGCAGCACGGATTGCGCACCGACGCCGTCGGCGGACACCGAGTACACCGTGGCCTGGGTATTGGGGTCGATCACCTCCGCGGTGACGCGCACGCGGCCGTCGACGTCGGCGACGGTGGGCAGGATCAGGGCGCGCGCGCCGTCACGCAGCGCGATTTCCGAGCCGATCGCGCGCGTCACCTTGGTCTTGTCCGGATCGCGCTGCATCCGCTGCAGCGTCTGCTGCACCGAAAGCTCCGGCAGCACGTTGACGTATTGCGACTGCTCCAGGCTGATGCGCAGCGCGGAATCGACCGAACCGTCATACAGCTTGTCGCCGGTGAGGTTGTTCAGGTCACCGACCACCACCCAGTCGCGCTTGGCGAACGCCAGCGTGGGCGGGCTCTGCAGCAGAAACCACGTGCCGACGCCGATGGCGATCGCCAGCATCGCGGCCTCGGCGGCCAGCGTCATGGGCCGCCGCCACCACGGCAGGATCTTCTTCGCGGTGCGCACCGAGCGCGGCGCGTGCAGCGGCGCGACCTCGTCCTCGCCCACCTCGACCACTTCGACGGGATCGGGCAGGCCCTTGAAGCGGTAGCGGCCATGATCCTTCCAGCGCACGCGCGCGGCGGCGTCGCGGCCCAGTTCGCCCTGCGCGCGGCGCGCGATGCCCGCTGCGGCGGACGACATCAGGATCTGCTGCGGCTGCGCCAGTTGCGCCAGACGCGCGGCGACGGGTTTCACCAGGCCTTCCACCTCGATGGGCTTGGCGCCGCGGGCGACGTCTTCCGGCGCGTTTTCCCAGATCACCACGTCGCCCATGTGGATGCCGACCCGCGCGCGCACCGCCACGCCCTCGGCGGCGGACAGGTGTTTCAGGCCGCGCTGGTAATCCAGCGCGAACGCGGCCGCCTGGATGGGGCGGTCGAACAGCAGAAGGAACCCGTCGGTCTTGTCGATCTCGCGGCCGCGGTGCTGTTCGATCAGCGCGCGTGCGAGACGGTCGTGCTTGCGGATGATGTTGGCGGCGTTCTGGTCGCCCATCCGCTCGACCAGCGCGGTGGAATCGGCGATGTCGCACACCACCAGTGTGCGCAGTTGCGGCGTGGCGAGCGCGGCCGGGCGTTGCGGGACGGGCGGAAACGGGATGGTGTTCATGATGCTGCCTCGTTGCGTGACCCTCTTCCACCGGAAGAGAGCGGCGCCAAGCGCCGGGTGAGGAATCGGATGCGCACATTCCCGCGATGTGCGCTTCCTCTTGCATCGCCCTCTCCGCAGGGGAGAAGGAAAATCAACTCAACACGTGCGCGCCGTCGCCGCCGGAACCCTTGACGTGGTAGAGCGCGCAATCGGCCTCGCTGTACCACACCGACCAGCCGGCGTTGTCGTGGCACAGGCTGCCGCCCACGCTGACGGTGACGCGCAGGTCCTCGGCGCCGTCGCCGAAGCGCAACTGGCGCACGCCCTCGGCGATGCGCAGCGCGCGGTCGGCCAGTTCGCGGTGGTCGCGCACCTGGGTCAGCAGCGCGAATTCGTCGCCGCCGAGGCGACAGGGCAGGTCGGTGGCGTTGGCGGCGTCCTGCACTTCCGCGGCGATCGCGCGCAGCACCTCGTCGCCGACGAGGTGCCCGGTGTGATCGTTGATCTGCTTGAAGCGGTCGATGTCCACCAGCAGCAGGCCGAACTGGCGGTTGCGGTCGCGCAGGTCGGTCAGGCCATCCAGATAGCGGTACAGCCCGCGGCGGTTGGCAAGGCCGGTCAGGTCATCGGTGCAGACTTGGCGCTGCGCCAGTTGCAACTGGTCCTGGGTCTGGCGCAGCGAGTCCAGCGTCTGCATCAGGTCTTCGTTGCGCCGCTTGTAGTTGGCGATCAACTGCTGTTCGCTGGCGACCAGGTAGGTGAACGAGCGCAGCATGAATTGCGCCATCGCCAGCGGTTCGCGGCGCAGCAGGTCATCGAAGGCGTCGGGTTCGATCAGGTACAGCACGCAGGGCTCGGCCGCGAATGCGCTGCCCGAGCGCGCGTGGTTGCCGACGAACAGCGCCAGTTCGCCGAAGTATTCGCGCGGGCCGATCAGCTTGTCGGGCAGGTCGCCGGCGAATTCCAGCAGGATGCGGCCGGACTCGATCACGAACATGTTGCGGCCGAACTCGCCGCGCCGGAACACCGCGCGGCCCGCGCCCAGCTCGCGGCGCTGGCCGACCTGCGCGAAAAGGCCGAGTTCGTGCTCGGACAGCCGGCGCGGCAACCGCCCCGTGCCGGGCTGGCGATCGTCGAGCGGCTCGTCGACCGTTTGCGGCGATGCAATGGACAACGCGGCAATCCCCCCATCCGATTTGGGCAGGGATGTTACCGCAGCCGGCCGCGGCTTGCAGCGGCAGGGCGCCCGTACCGGCGGCGCGGCGCCCCGCCCCCGTCACACGCCGCGATGCTTGCCCCGAAAGGGGGCATAGAACGCCCGCAGGGCCGCGATATCGGCGTCCCTGTCGTCGCCGGGCCGGAACAGCGGCCCGACCCCGATCACCTTGCGCGGGTAGTCGAAGTAAGCCGGCAGGATCGGCACCCCGGCCTGCCGGGCGATGTACCAGAAGCCGCTCTTCCATTTCTGCACGGCCTTGCGGGTGCCTTCCGGCTCGATGCCCAGCCAGAGCCGCTCCCGCGCGCGGAAGCGTGCGACCATCTGCCCCACCACGTCGCAGCCGGCGCCGCGAACGACCGGCACGCCGCCGAGTTTCCGCAGCAGCCAGCCCAGCGGCCCCCGGAACAGTTCGCGCTTGGCCATGAACGCGATGTCCGCGCCCAGCGCGACCTTGAACAGCAGGCCCCACACGCCGTCCCACCACGACGAATGCGGCGCGACGGTCAGCACCAGCTTCGGCACGTCGGGCAGTTCGCCTTCCAGCCGCCAGCCGCTCGCGTGCACCGCCGCGCGGAACAGCTTGCGCCACGCACGGGCCGGATAGTGCGGCATCCGCGACGGCAAGGCGGCCGGTAACGCGCTGCGTGATTCGCGCTGCCGGCCCCCGCTTCCCGGTGCCTGGTCCCGGGCGCTTTTCAATCCTCGCTCCAGCGGCGCGTGCGCCGGCGCTTGACCGCGCCGCGTTGTTTCTTGCCGGCCAGCCTGCGTTCCTTCGACGCGCGCGTGGGCCGGGTCGCGACGCGCTTCTTCGGCGGCGTCAGCGCCGTGCGCAGCAGTTCGGCCAGACGCTCGCGCGCATCCGCCCGGTTGCGCGCCTGATCCCGGAACCGCCGCGCCTGGATCACCAGCACGCCGTCATCGGTCAGGCGCCGGTCGCGCCGCGCCAGCAATCGCGCGCGCACGGCTTCCGGCAGCGACGGCGAACGCGCCACGTCGAAGCGCAGTTCCACCGCGCTCTCGGTGCGGTTGACATGCTGGCCGCCGGGACCGTCCGCGCGCAGGAAGCGCTCGGTCAATTCGGATTCGGGGATTTCGATGGAGGGCGACAGGCGCATGGCATCAATCTGGCCGATTCCGGCGGCGTGTTTGTCTTGCAGATCTTCACACACCCCGGTGTCACGATGTCCCGATGACGTCGAAAGCCTTGCTGCGGGAAGCCCGCGCGAATCAATTGCGCCGCCAGGGCCACGCGGTGAGGAAGGCGATCACGCCGATCGCGGCGGGGATGACGGGAATCCACGCGCCGCGCTGCGGGGCCAGCGCGAAGATCAGCGCGGCGCCGACCAGCAGCGCGCCGCCGAACGCGGCGGCCAGAATGCGGCGCTGGACTTCGCGTTGCAGCACGTGCAGGTGCTGGAGTTCGCGTTCGCCCAATTGCAGCGGTCCTTCGCCCTTCGCGATTTCCTCGAGTCCCCGGTGGATCAGGTCGGGAATGCGCGGGGCGATGTGTAGCCATTCCGGCACGCGCCGGCGGATTTCGCGCAGCGCGCGCAGCGGGTTGTAGCGGTCGCGCAGGATGCGCCTCAGCACCGGCTGCGCCACCGACCAGATGTCGATGTCGGGATCGAGTTGGCGTCCCAGCCCCTCGATGTTGAGCAGCGTCTTCTGCAGCAGGATCAGTTGCGGCTGCAGGGTGAGCTCGAACCTGCGCGCGGTGCTGAACAGCTTGGCCACCACTTCGGCCAGCGAGATCTGCGACAGCGGACGCGTGAAATACGGTTCGCACACCGTGCGCACCGCCGCCTCCAGCTCGTCCACCCGCACGTACGGCGGCATCCAGCCAGCGGCGATGTGCAGTTCGGCGATGCGCCGGTAGTTGCGTTCGAACAGCGCGATGAAATTCTCGGCCAGCCAGTACTGGTCCGCTTCCGGCAGCGAGCCCATGATCCCGAAATCCAGCGCGATGAAGCGCGGCTCGTGGATGCGCACCGGATCGACCCAGATGTTGCCGGGATGCGCGTCGGCGTGGAAGAAGTTGTCGCGGAACACCTGTTCGTAGAACAGGCGGACGCCCTTCTCGGCCAGCCTGCGGCGGTCGATGCCGGCGGCATCCAGCGCCGTGATGTCGTCGGCCGGGATGCCGTACACGCGCTCCATCGTCAGCACCTGCTCGGTGGTGTGCGTCCAGCACACCTCGGGCACGTAGAGGTCGGGCGAATGTTCGAAATTGCGCCGCAGCAGGCTGGCGTTGGCGCCCTCGTGCTGCAGGTTGAGTTCCAGGTGCAGGGTCTTGGCGACCTCGTCGTAGAAATCGCGCGGCCGAATCTTGTCGGCCTGCGGATGCCAGCGCTGCACCATCCGCGCCAGCGCGTCCAGCAATTCCAGGTTGCGCGCGACATCGCGCGCGATGCCGGGCCGCACCACCTTGACCACCACTTCGTTGCCGTCGGGCAACGCGGCGGCGTGCACCTGCGCGATCGAGGCCGAAGCCAGCGGGGTTTCGTCGAAGCGTGCGAACAGTTCCGCGATCGGCGCGCCCAGTTCGCGCTCGACGATCGCGCGCGCCTCGCTGCCGGGGAAGGGCGGCACCCGGTCCTGCAACTGCGTGAGCTCGTCGGCCACGTCCTCGGGCAGCAGGTCGCGGCGGGTGGACAGCACCTGCCCGGCCTTGACCCAGATCGGACCCAGTTCGGTCAGCGCCCGGCACAGGCGTGCGCCGCGCGGCAGCGCCGCGATCTCCCGGCGCGGGCGCGGCAGCAGCGCGCGCATCCCGCGCAGCAGCGGGATCGCGTGCGGCTGGTCGATCAGGTCGTCGATGCGGTAGCGCACCAGCACCGCGAGGATGTGCAGCATCCGCGGCAACAGGCGCAGCGGCGTCATGGCTTGCGTTCCCCGAGCCGGGCGATCCGCGCCGCCAGGCGGTCGGCGCGTTCGCGCAGCGCGTCCACCTCGTCGAGGAAGGTTTCCATCTCGCCGCGCGGCACGGTCAGCCGCGCTTCGTCGCGCAGCCAGTCCACGGTGTCGTCGCGCAGATGGCGCGCGCTCTCGGCGGCCCACCGCACGGCATCGCGCAGCGCGTGCGCGATCGCGGTGCCGGCCACTTCGCCGAACACCGAGGCGAACGCGGCCTCGACGTCGGGCGTATAGCCGCGCGCCAGTTTCTGCACCTGCCGCGCCAGTTCCGCGTCGCCGGCGATCTCGACCTTGCCTGCGGGCCGCGCCCCGTCGTCGCGGCGCAGCGCCAGCGCCAGCAGCGCGCCGGGCGTGGCGCTGACCCGGAAATCGTCGTGCGCGTCCCTGGCGTCGGGATCGGGCGGCGGCTCGACCTGCAGCGTGCCGCCGCGTGCCGCGATCGAGAAGGCGACCTCCGGTCCGCGCACGTGCACGCCGATCCGGCGGCCTTCCAGCTTGCCCAGCGCGGCGCGGGTGTCGGGATCGAGGGCGATCAGCCTGTTCAGCGCCAGGGTCAGGGCGAAACCGCCCAGCTTGCGCAGCGGATGCGGGATCCAGGCGTTGGGTTCGCGGCCGGTCATGCCGCGATTGTAGCGAACCGCTGTCAGATCCCGCCGGAAAAGTCCAACTGCCGCCATGCCTCGTACAGCGCGATCGCGACGGCATTGGAAAGGTTGAGGCTGCGATTGTTCGGCCGCATCGGCAGGCGCAGCTGCCGCGCGGCGGGGATGCCTGCAAGCACGTCGTCGGGCAGGCCGCGAGTTTCGCAGCCGAACAGCAGCGCGTCGCCGTCGGTGAAACGCGTGTCGGTGTAGCGGTTCGCGGCGCGGGTGGTGAAGGCGAACACGCGTGGCCGGTTCAAGGCGGCGAGGCAGGCATCGAGATCGTCGTGCACCGTGACGCGCGCGTATTCGTGGTAATCGAGGCCGGCGCGGCGCAGCCGGGCGTGATCGAGATCGAAGCCCAGCGGGCGGATCAGGTGCAGCGAGGCGCCGGCGTTGGCGCACAGCCGGATCACGTTGCCGGTGTTGGGCGGAATCTCGGGCTGGTGCAGGATGACGTGCAGCACCTTGCGATTATCGCCGCACCTGCCGTCGATTGCGGCCACAGCGCGCCGCGGGCCGGCGCCATCCGGTGCCGGCAGCGGGGTTCAGGGGATGCGTGGTGCACGGGCGGCGCGGTCAGTGCCAGCCGAACACCAGCGCGCACAGGCCGCACAGGGTCGTCAGCGAGCTGGCGGCGAACAGGACGCGCAACACGGCCATTTCGAGTTTCATGATGTTCTCCTGAAGAGGAACGCGAAGTTGCGCCCTCACCAGTTACAGAGCATCGGCCGTGCCAGCCGGGGCGGCCCGGAAAAAACGCTTGACCGTCAAGGGATTGCGGGCGGCGGCGCCAGGCGCGGTCCGCGCGTGGCCTGACCGCGGACAGCCGCGGTGCGGGATCGGACACCCTTACCAGGGCAGCGGCGCGCCGTCGTAGGCCAGGAACTTGCCGCTGTCGTCGATGCCCGCGTGCTCGATCAGGTCCAGCAGCGCGCGTGCGGAATCGGCCGGCGCCAGCGTCGCGCCCTTGCCGCCCATCGCGGTCTTGACCCAGCCCGGGTGCGCGGTCAGCACCACGATCCCGCGCGGCGAGAGTTCCGCGGCAAGCCGCTTGACCGCCATGTTGAGCGCGGCCTTGCTCATCGCGTAGCTCAGCGTCCGGAAACTCGACGCCTGCGCGATCGACGCGAGCTGCGTGGAGATGCACAGCACGCGCGGCTTGTTGCCGCGCGCCAGCAGCGGCGCCAGCGCCTGGGTGATCAGCAGCGGCGCCGACGCGTTCACCGCGAAACTCATCGCCAGCGATTCGGCCTTGACATTGCCGAAGCGTTCGCCCGACACCAGCACGCCGGCGTTGTTGATCAGGAGATCGATCCGCTGCAGGTGCCTGGCCGCGGCCTGCGGCAGCGCCTCGATGGCGCGGGGATCGGCCACGTCCAGCGCATGGATCACCAGACGCTCGCCGTGCGCCGATTGCAGCGCCGCCAGCACGTCGGCATGCGCGGGATCGCGGCAGCAGGCCAGCACGTGCGCGCCGCGCTCCAGCAGTTGCGTGACGAATGCCAGACCCAGTCCGCGGTCGGCGCCGGTGACGAGGCAGCGTTGCATGGCGGCCCCCGTTGCGTGGTAATGCCAGTGTAATCCCGCGCGGCGTTGCGTGCCGCGGCTTGGGCGGTTACGTTAGCCCGACAATCCGTCAAGTCCGGGGAGGACTCCATGCGCAGGCATCTCGTCGCGATGCTGGCGACCTTCGTCGTCGCCCTGTCCGGTGCGGCGGCCCAGGCCGCCGATCCAGGCAACCACATCGACATTCCCTACACCCGCTTCACCCTGCCCAACGGCCTGACCGTGGTGGTCAGCGAGGACCACAAGGCGCCGATCGTGGCGGTCAGCGTGTGGTACCACGTGGGATCGGCCTACGAGCCGGCAGGCAAGACCGGCTTCGCGCACCTGTTCGAGCACCTGATGTTCTCGGGTTCCGAGCACCACCGGGGCAGCTACTTCAAGCCTTTCGAACTGGCCGGTGCCACCGGCATGAACGGCACCACCTGGCTGGACCGCACCAATTACTTCGAAACCGTGCCGACCACCGCGCTGGACATGGCGCTGTGGATGGAATCCGACCGGATGGGACACCTGCTGGGCGCGATCGGACAAAAGGAGCTGGATACCCAGCGCGGCGTGGTGCAGAACGAAAAGCGCCAGGGCGAGAACCGGCCGTACGGGCGCGTGTACGAGGACCTGCAGGCGCACGCGTTCCCGGCCAATCATCCCTACCATCACGACACCATCGGATCGATGGCCGACTTGAATGCGGCTTCGTTGTCGACGGTGAAGCAGTGGTTCAAGGATTACTACGGCGCGGCCAACACCACCCTGGTGCTGGTGGGCGACATCACGCCGGAAGTCGCGCGCGAAAAGGCGATGAAGTATTTCGGCGACATCCCGGCCGGCCCGCGCGTGCCGCGGCCGCAGGCGTGGATCGCGCCGAACACGACGTCCACGCACGGCACGATGACCGACAACGTGGCGCAGACGCGCATCTACCGCGAGTGGAACACGCCCGGTCTCGATGCGGGGGGCAACGACCGCCTGATGCTGGATCTGGCCGCGCAGGTGCTGGGCGGCGGCAAGACCTCGCGGCTGTACCAGCGGCTGGTGTATCGGGACAAGCTGGCCGACGACGTGTCAGTCAACAACATGTCGTTCGAACTTGCCAGCATGACGCTGCTGCAGGTGGACGTGAAGAAGGGCGTCGATCCCGCGAAGGTCGACGCCGCGATCGCGGACGAATGGAACCAGTTCCTGAAGGACGGCCCGACCGCCGACGAACTCGCGCGCGCCAAGGCCACCTATCAGGCTTCGATCATTCGCGGGCTCGAACAGATCGGCGGTTTCTCCGGCAAGGCGGTGACGCTGGCCGAGGGACAGGTTTATCGCGGCGATCCGGGCGCGTGGAAGAAGGATTACGACATCACCGTGGCCGCGACGCCGGCCGCGGTGAAGGCCGCCGCCGACCAATGGCTGTCGAAGGGCGATTACACGCTGACCGTGGTGCCGGGCAAGGTGGATGCAAAGGATGCCGCGGAGACCGCCGGGCGCGCCGCGATTCCGGGCCGGCCCGCCGACGTGCTCTCGCCCGCGGGCAACTACAAGGTCACGAAGAGCGACGTCGACCGCAGCAAGCGCGTGCCGCAGGTGACGGCGTTCCCCGACCTCACGTTCCCCACCCTGCAGCACGGCAAGCTGAAGAACGGCATCGAAGTCGTGCTGGCCGAACGCCACGCGGTTCCGGTGGTGCAGGTCGAGGCGCTGTTCGACGCGGGCTACGCGGCGGATCAGGGCCGCAAGCTCGGCACCTCCAGCTTCACGATGTCCATGCTCGACGAAGGCACCCGCGATCTCGATTCGGTGGAGATCGCCAAGCGCAAGCAGCGCCTCGGCGCCGAGATCGCGACCGGTTGCGATCTCGATGCCTGCAACGCGTGGATGAGCGCGCTGGATTCCAATCTCGCCGATTCGCTCAAGCTGTACGCCGACATCGTGCGCAACCCCGCGTTCCGCGACGCCGACGTGGCGCGCGTGCGCGGGCAATGGCTGGCCGGCATCGCGCAGGAGAAGACCGAACCGACCAGCCTCGCGCTGCGCCTGCTGCCGCCGATCCTGTACGGCAAGGGCAATGCCTACGCGATTCCGTTCACCGGCACCGGCACGGAAGCTTCGATCAAGGCGCTCACCACCGACGACATGCGCGGCTTCGTTGCCGACTACATCCGTCCGGACAACATGAAGATCCTGGTCGCGGGCGACACCACGCTGGATGCGATCATCCCGCAACTGGAAAAGGTGTTCGGCGACTGGCAGGCGCCGGCGGTGAAGATTCCTGCCAAGAATCTCGCCAAGGTGGATTACCCGGCCAAGTCCAGCGTATATCTGGTCAACCGTCCGGGCGCGCAGCAATCGGTGATCATCGCGGGACTGGTCGCGCCTTCCACCAAGGCGCCCGACAACCTAGAGATCGGCACCATGAACGGCGCGTTCGGCGGCACCTTCACCTCGCGCCTCAACATGAACCTGCGCGAGGACAAGCACTGGGCCTACGGCGCCTTCAGTTTCAGCCCCAACGCGGTCGGCCAGCGGCCGTTCCTGATGTACGCGCCGGTGCAGACCGACAAGACCGGGCCGTCGGCGGAAGAGGTGCTGAAGGAAGCGCGCGCGGTGGTCGGCGACAAGCCGCTCACCGATGCCGAGATCGCCAAGATCAAGGACAACGACGTGCGCAAGATGCCGGGCCAGTACGAAACCGCGCGCGCCGTGCTGGGGGCGATGGAATCGATCGTGAAATACGACCGCCCGGATGACTACGTGCAGACCCTGAAGGCGCGGATCGAGGCGCAGAAGGATGCCGACGTCAACGCGGCCGCCAGGGAAGTGATCCACCCGGACAAGCTGACCTGGGTGATCGTGGGCGATCTTTCCAAGATCGAGCAGCCGGTGCGCGCGCTGAACCTTGGCGACGTGCAGGTGATCGATGCGGATGGCAACCTCGTGAAATAGCGAGAGTTGAATCCTTCTCCCTCCGGGAGAGCCGCCATCCATGGCCAAAAGCTCCATGGTGGTCCGAAGGGCCGGATGAGGGTTCGGGTCCGCGCAAGAATTCATCCTCACGCAAGATCGTACCCTCACCCCTACCCCTCTCCCGAAGGGAGAGGGGTTCTTTTTTCGGTTCCCGCGACTCGGCTTACAATGCAGACATGAGCGAATCGCACCCAACCGCCACCACCCACTTCGGCTACCGCGAGGTGCCCGTCGCCGAAAAACAGAAACTGGTCGGCGAGGTGTTCTCGTCCGTCGCCGGCAAGTACGACCTGATGAACGACCTGATGTCGTTCGGCGTCCACAGGCTGTGGAAGCGGCATTTCGTCGCGACTTCCGGCGTGCGGCCTGGCGATCGCGTGCTGGACCTCGCCGGCGGCACCGGCGACATCGCCGCGTTGCTGCTGCCGCGCGTGGGCGAAAAGGGCGAAATCGTCGTCGCCGACATCAATCCGGAAATGCTGCGAGTCGGCCGCGACCGTCTGCTGGACCGCGGCTTGCTGCAGGGCCTGCGCTGGGCGCAGGTGAACGCCGAGGCGCTGCCGTTCCCGGACGAGTCCTTCGACGCGGTGACCATCGCGTTCGGCCTTCGCAACGTCACCGACAAGCAGAAGGCGCTCGCCGAAATGCAGCGCGTGCTGAAACCCGGCGGCCGCGCGCTGATCCTGGAGTTCTCGCGCGTCAATCAGGATTGGCTGAAACCGCTGTACGACTTCCATTCGTTCCAGGTGCTGCCGCGCATCGGCAAGCTGGTGGCGCGCGACGCAGGCAGCTACCGCTACCTCGCCGAATCGATCCGCAAGCATCCCGATCAGGCGACGTTGAAGGCGATGATGGAAGCGGCCGGTTTTCGCAACGTCGAGGTGCGCAATTTGTCCGCGGGTATCGTCGCGATCCACCGCGGCTACAAGGTTTGACCGCGGCATGTCGCGGCAAAGGCTGTTTGCCGCCGCGTGCGCCACGCTGGGGGCGTGCGCCCTGCTGCTGCAGTTGTGGTTGAACCTTCGGGCCGCCCACACGGCTGGCGTGACGGAATGGCGTGCGCTGTGGCGTTATCTCGGCTATTTCACCATTCTGACCAATCTGCTGGCCGTGCTCGCCTTGAGCGCGTGGGCAGCCGCGCCATTCGGCACCCGGCGGCGATTTGCATCCGGGGTGGAAGCCCAGACCGCAACGGCCGTCGCGATCGTGATGGTCGCGGTCATCTACCACTTGCTGTTGAGCCACCTGTGGCGGCCCGAAGGCTGGCAATGGGTGGCCGATCAACTCCTGCACACGGCCATGCCGGCGTTGTTCGCGTTGCATTGGTGGATTGCGGTGCCCAAGGCGGGGCTGCGCTGGTCGCACCTGCCCGCATGCCTCCCTTATCCCGTGCTGTACGCCGCGTATCTGCTGTTGCGTGGTGCGGCCGACGGCTGGTATCCGTATCCCTTCGTCGATGTGAACGTGCTCGGTGATCCGCGTGTCGCGGTGAATGCCGTGGCGATCCTTGCCGCATTCGTCGTGCTCGCCGGCCTGCTGATCGCGCTGGGTCGCTGGCAGGCGCGGCAAACCTCGCAGGTTCAGCCGGCAAAATAACCCCACGACCATGCGCGAGTTGTATCCGGAAATCGAACCATTTCGCATCGAGCGTCTCGCCGTCAGCGCAAGGCACACGCTGCACGTCGAGGAGTGCGGCAATCCGGATGGCCTGCCGGTGGTGTTCCTGCACGGCGGCCCCGGCGCGGGGCTCTCGCGCTACCACCGCCGCTTCTTCGACCCCGCGCGCTGGCGCGTGGTGCTGTTCGACCAGCGCGGCGCGGGCCGATCGACGCCGTTCGCCGGTCTCGAGGACAACACCACGCAATCGCTGGTCGCCGACATCGAGAGGATTCGCGAACATCTCGGCATCGAACGCTGGGTGGTGTTCGGCGGCTCGTGGGGTTCCACCCTGGGTCTCGTCTACGCGCAGGCGCATCCGGAGCGGGCGCTGGCGCTGGTGCTGCGCGGCATCTTCCTCGCCCGGCCGGAGGAAATCCGCTGGTTCTACGAGGAAGGCGGCGCCTCGCGGCTGCTGCCGGAAAAATGGCAGCGCTTTGCGTCGGTGATTCCACCGGAGGAGCGCGGCGCGATGCTGGAGGCGTACTGGAAACGCCTGACCGGCGATGACGAAACGGCGCGTGTGGCCGCGGCGCAGGCGTGGGGAGCATGGGAAGGCAGCGCGCTCACGCTGGAGGAATCGCCCGAAACCGAGGCGGAATTCGCGGCGCCCGGGGTGGCGGTGAGCCTTGCGCGGATCGAGGCGCATTATTTCCGCCACGGCGCGTTCCTCGAACCGGATCAGCTGCTGCGCGACGTCGCGAAGATCCGGCATATCCCCGCGACCATCGTGCATGGCCGTTACGACCTGATCTGCCCGGTCAAGAACGCGTTCGACCTGCACCGGGCTTGGCCGGAAGCGGAATACCACGTGGTGGTGGCGGGGCACGCGGCCACCGAACCCGCGATCGTGGACAGGCTGGTCACGGCCACCGACGCTTTCGCCGGTCGCTTCGCCTGAAGTCGAAAGGGCCAACGCAAACCGTCCGCGGAGGGACGCGAACGAGGCAATGACAGGGAAATCAGTCAAGCCTGTTTGGGTTCCTCGCGCTCACCGGCGGACTGCTTTTGCCCGCAAGACCGCGCAAGACTTATGCGGCCGCGCGCAGATCCTGCGTCACCGTGCCCCAATGCGCGACTTCGGCCTCGTGCCCGGTGTCGCGCCAGGTTTCGGCCAGCGCGCCGCGGTACCAGTCCTGCATCGACGGCAGCGCCAGCAGGCGTTGCGCGTAGGCCAGCGCGGTGGCGTCGATCGGCGGCGAGTAGGTCTGGATCCGGAACGCGACCGGCGCGAAGAACGCATCGGCCGCGCTGAACGCTGAGCCGGCGAGGAACGGACCGCCGAAGCGCTGCAGGCCTTCGTTCCACAGTTCGCCGATGCGGGCGAGATCGCGCGCCAGCGCGTCGTCGATCCGGTGCAGCCGCACCCGGATGCCGCAGTTCATCGTGCACTGCGTGCGCAGCACGCTGAAGCCCGAGTGCATCTCCGCGGCGGCGCAGCGCGCCCATGCGCGCGCGGCCTTGCCTGCCGGCCATACCCCGGGATGCGCCTCGGCGAGGTATTCGGTGATCGCCAGCGAATCCCACACCGTGATCGCGCCATCGACGAGGCACGGCACCTTGCCGCTGGGCGAGAACGTCCGGAAGGTTTGCCAGCTCGAACCGGTGTCGAACTTCACCAGCTTTTCCTCGAACGGAATGCCGAGTTCGCGCAGCAGCACCCACGGGCGCAGCGACCACGAGGAATAGTTCTTGTTGGCGATGTACAGCGTCGGCATGGCACGGTCTCCGCGGATCGAAAGGGCGGATTCTACGCCCGCCGGCCTTCCCGCAAGCCCGGCACCTTCCGCACGGGTGAAACGGGACACGACGCTGGCATACTGCGCGTTTCCATCATCGACCAGAGTGCCGCATGCGCCTGCTTTCCACCTTCGCCCTCGGCGCGTTCCTGCTGCCGATCGCCGCCCACGCCGACGACCCGCACTCGTACGCCCGGCCCGGGCAGGTGGTCGTGACGCACCTCGATCTCGACCTCAAGCTCGATTTTCCGCACCGGCAGCTCGACGGCGTCGCCACGCTGACGCTGCACTGGAAGAATCCTTCGGTCACGCAACTGGTGCTGGACACCAGCGACCTGAAGATCGCCTCGGTCGAGGCGGTGGACGCCGATGGCAAGACCCGCACGCTGCGCTACGAACTCGCGCCGCCCGGCAGGCAACTGGGCAGCAAGCTCACGATCGAAACGCCGAACCGTCCGCGCGCGGTGCGGATCGCCTACACGACCTCGCCCGGCGCCAGCGGCCTGCAATGGCTCGAGCCTGCGCAGACCGCGGGCGGCACGCAGCCTTTCATGTTCTCGCAGTCCGAATCGATCCACGCGCGCTCGTGGGTGCCGCTGCAGGATTCGCCCGCGATCCGCTTCACCTGGCACGCGCACGTCACCGCGCCGCAGAACGTGAGGGTGGTGATGAGCGCGCCCAACGATCCGAAGCATCCGCTGGACGGTTCGTTCGACTTCACCCAGGCGCATCCGGTGCCCTCGTACCTGCTGGCGATCGCCGCGGGCGACCTGCAGGTGCGCGAAACCGGGCCGCGTTCGGCGGTGTACGCGGAACCTTCGGTGGTGGACAAGGCCGCGCGCGAGTTTTCCGACACCGAGAAGATGATCGAGACGGCGGAATCGCTGTACGGTTCGTACCGCTGGGGCCGTTACGACATTCTCGTTCTTCCGCCTTCGTTCCCGTTCGGCGGCATGGAAAACCCCAACATGACCTTCGCGACGCCCACCATCATCGTGGGCGACAAGAGCCTGGTCAGCGTGATCTCGCATGAGCTCGCGCACTCGTGGTCGGGCAACCTGGTGACCGCCGCGTCGTGGCGCGACATCTGGTTGAACGAGGGCATCACCACCTACGTGCAGGGCCGGATCACCGAGGCGCTGTACGGCAGGCGCCAGGCCACCGAAGAGACCCTGCTGGCGATCCGCAACCTGCAGAAGACCATCGGCGCGATGCCGGAGAACAGCCAGCGTCTCGCGCCGGAGCCGCGCAAGGTCGATGCGGACGATGAACTGTCCGACGTCGCCTACGACAAGGGCTCGTGGTTCCTGCGCACGCTCGAACAGAGATTCGGCCGCCGGGCTTTCGATGCCTACCTGAAAGGCTATTTCGACCACTTCGCGTGGCGTTCCATCACCACCGAGCAGATGCTGGCGTACCTCGAGCCCAACCTGATCGACAAGTATCCCGGCAGGATGAGCCGGGACGAAGTGAAGGAATGGGTGTACGGCGCCGGCATCCCGAAGGACGCACCGATTCCCGATTCGCCGCGCTTCGACGCGATCGACAAGGAACGCGCGGCGTTCCTCGCCGGGACACTCGCGGCCGACAAACTGGACGCGAAAACCTGGAACACGCAGGAGTGGATGTATTTCCTGGACGGCCTGCCCGACCAGCCGCAACCCGCGAAGATGCAGGCGCTGGACGCCGCCTGGCACCTCACCGGCACGCCCAACGCCGAGATCGGGATGCGCTGGTACGTGCACGCGATCGCCGCGGGGGACAAGGCCGTGTGGCCCGCCGCGGCCGGACACGTGACGCACATCGGACGGCTGTACCTGACGATGCCGGTGTACAAGGCCTTCGTGAAAACGCCGGAAGGTTTCGCCTACGCGCAGCAGGTGTACGCGAAAGCCGAGGGCGGTTATCACCCGCTGACCCGGATGGCGGTGGAACGGCTGTTCGCGAAGGCACGCAAGGACCTCACCGGCGACACCGGGGCGAAGCCTGCGGACAACGGGGGCTGAGCGCGGCATGCCGGAGCAATTCGCACGCAACGTCATCCTCGCCCGCGTCGCACTGCGCCTGAAAATCCTCGGCGCGTTGATTGCCGCGCTGGCGGTGATCGCGCTGGCGGTGTACTTCCTCGCGCCGCAGTGGGCGCTGCGCGGCGCGATGGCGTGGCAGGCGTGGCGCGACGGCCTGCACCGGCATGCGCTGCAGGTCGGCGACACCCGCTGGGTGTACTACGAGGGCGGCAAGCAGGACGGGCCGCCGCTGGTGCTGCTGCACGGCTACGGCGGTTCGCACGCGGACTGGCTGCTGGCCGCGCGCTATCTCACGCCCAACTTCCGGGTGATCGTGCCCGACCTGCCGGGCTGGGGCGATTCCACGCGCCATCCGGACGATGATTACGGCTACGCTGCGCAGGTACGGCGTCTGCACGCCTTCCTCGAAGCCCTGCACCCGGGCAGGATCGCGTTGGCCGGGCATTCGATGGGCGGCGCGATCGCGGGGCTCTACGCCGCGGACTATCCCCGCGATGTCGGCGCGCTGATCCTGGTCGACAGCGCGGGCGTCGAGTTCAAGGAAAACGCCTTCACCCGCGAACTGAAGTCCGGCCACAACCCGTTCGACTACGACGACCGCGCGGGCTTCGAGAAGCTGGAATCGATGCTGTTCTCCAAGCCGCCCTCGCTGCCGGCGCGCATCCAGGACGTGTTCGTTGCGCGTTCGATCCACGACCGCGTGTTCGACGACAAGGTGCTGCATGCAATCACAGCGCCCGGCGAACGCTACGCGCTGCAGCCGAAACTGCCCGACATCACCGCGTCCACGCTGGCGATCTGGTGCACGAAGGACCGGATCATCGACATCTCCGCGCTGGACGCGATCCGCAAGGGGCTGACCCACGCGCCGCGGATCGGCGTCACCGAACTCACCGGTTGCGGGCACATGTCGATCATGGAACGTCCGCGCGAGGTGGCCGACTCGATCACCCGCTTCGTGCTGCTGCCTGCCGGCGTCCCCTGAAGGCCGCCGCGCTGCCGCGGCGCGATCAGCCGACGGCCGATCCTGCGGCTGCGCAGGGCGTTCGGCCATCGCGTGATCGTCGCCGTGCGCGAGGGTCGCGGCGAGACTGATCGGCTGCGACCCGCGGCCACCCGGCGCGTCAATCGACCGGCGCGATCAGCCGCTCCATCTCGGCCTTGAGGATGGCGCCGTGTTCGCGCAGCCAGTCGCGCTGCGACTGGTAGCCAGGCATCACCGATTCGACGCGCGCCCAGAAGCGCGACGAATGGCTGCGCACGCGCAGGTGACACAGTTCGTGCACCAGCACGTAGCGCAGCGCGGCGGGCGGGGCGAGTCCCAGCGCCAGGTCCAGCGTCACCCGGTCGTGCGAATCGAGGCTGCCCCACAGGCTCTTCATCGGCTTGATCTTGAGGCCGGTCGGCGCGACGCCCAGTTGTGCGACCGCCTGCGCCATCCAGCGCGACAGGTCGCGGCGCATGTGGGTTTCCAGAAACGACGCGAGCAGGTTGCGTGCGGCCGGCAGCGCATGGGTGAACGGCCGCGGCACGTGGATGCGCAACTCGCCGCCGCGGTCCTCGATGTGCGGGTATTCGCTTTCGCGCCAGGTGAGTTCCACGCTCTCGCCGCGCAGCGGGATCAGCGTGGGCACGCCCGCGCGCAGCGGCGGCGGTCCGCGGCGCGGCACGCGCAGTTCGCTCAGCTTGCGTTCCAGCCAGTCGCTGTTCTCGCGCAGGAACGCATAGACCTGCGCGGGATGGGTGCCGCGCGGATACGACACGCGCGCGCCGTGCGGCGTCACCGACAGCCGCAGGCGCCGCGCGCGCGGGTGCACGGCCTTCAGCACCTTGATGGTGCCGCCCCTGCCCGCCAGTTCCACCCAGTCGCCGCTCGCCATCATGCCGCCTTCTTGCTTGCTTCGTCCGGGCGTTCGAGCCCGAACCATTTTTCGAATTCCAGCAACAGCCGTTCCAGTTCCAGCGTCATCAGCGCGAAGCGCGCGTCGAGCTCGGCTTCCGCGGAATCGCGCCCGTCGGCGTCGAGCACGTCCTGCACGACGTCGAGAAAACGCAACTTGCGGATCACCAGATCGTCGCCGAGCAGAAAGCTCGCGCGGTCCTCGAACTGCAAGCCGAGCTGGAACACCTGCTTGCCGCGTTTGAGATGAGCCCGAACCTCGGCGCTTTCAAGTTCCTGACGGCGGCAGCGGATCACCGCTCCGCCGGCCGGATCGCGCAGCTCGCACTCGTCGCCCAACGCCAGCCCGCCGGGTAGCTTGCCATGCGCGAGCCAATCGGTCATCAGGGCGCGCGGGGTTTCGGCGGCGGTCAGGGGCTGGGCCGGGAAGCTGCCCAGCGCCTCGCGCAATGCGGCCAGGACCGCCTCGGCGGCCTTGCGGCTGGCGGTGTCCAGCACCAGCCAGCCGTTTTTCGTGTCCAGGTAGGCATTTAGCCGGGAGGGCCGGATGAAGGCCTGGGGCAGCAGGCTGTCCAGCACCTCGGCTCTGAGCGCGCGCCGCTGGCGGCCGCCGACCGGGCGGCCCCGGCGTCCGGCCTCCTTGCGCAGGCGCTTGGCGAGCTCGGCGTTGACCACCGCCGCCGGCAGCAGTTTTTCCTCGGCGCCGAGGGTGAACAGGGTGGCCTTGCCGACGGTGTGGGCCAGCGCTTCCGAATCCGGCCCGAACGGCGACACGAAGCCGCGCGTCACCGTTTCCAGCGGCCCGCACGGGCGCAGGGCGTGTTCCGCCAGCGCGGCATCGAAATCCTTCAGCATCCCGGCGACCGCGGGCGAAAAGCGGAACAGGGTCAGATTGCGGAAGAACATGGGTGGGGAGACGAAGAGACGAGGAGATGAAGAGACGGAGATACGGAACTCGCTGTTACCGGAGCCGCTTTCTATTCGTCTGCCCGTCTCCTGGGGTCTTCGCCCCGCAACCACGCATGCGCATCGGCACGTGATGCGTTTTCGCGCGAGCCGAGCGAGGCGAAGTCGAACCATTCCGGATCGGCCAGTTGCGAAGGCGCGACGTTGCAAAGCGCGCGAAACATGATCTCGCTGCGGCCGGGATGCTCGCGTTCCCATTGATCCAGCATCTTGCGCACCTGCCTGCGCTGCAGGTTTTCCTGTGAACCGCACAGGTTGCAGGGAATCAGCGGGAACCCGCGTTGCGCGGCGTAGTCGGCAATCTCGTCCTCGCGGCAATACGCCAGCGGCCGGATCACCACGTGCCTGCCGTCGTCGGAGAGCAGCTTGGGCGGCATCGCCTTCAGCGTGCCGCCGTGGAACAGGTTCAGGAAAAACGTCGCGAGGATGTCGTCGCGGTGATGGCCCAGTGCGATCCTGGTGAACCCTTCGCGCTCGGCAAACGCATACAGCGCGCCGCGCCGCAGCCGCGAGCACAGCCCGCAGTACGTCTTGCCCTCCGGCACCACGCGCTGCACCACACTCCAGGTGTCCTGCTCGATCGCCCGGAACGGCACGCCGCGCGCGCGGCAGTAATCCGGGATCACGTGCGCCGGAAAGCCGGGCTGCTTCTGGTCCAGATTCACCGCGACCAGTTCGAACCTCACCGGCGCCTTGGCCTGCAACGACAGCAGCAGGTCCAGCAGCGTCCACGAATCCTTGCCGCCGGACAGGCACACCATCACCCGGTCGCCGTCCTCGATCATGTGGTAATCGGCGATCGCGCGGCCGACCGCGTGGCGCAGGCGCTTGCCCAGCCGGGCGGCTTCGTGCGCCTGTCTGCGATCGGGCGGCGACTGGACGGCAGAGGTTTGCATGGGCCGGTCAGTTTAGCGGGCCGCGCGGGCAAGCCCGCAAGCACGCGCCGGCGCTACACTGGCGTCCGGAGACGCGCCCATGCAGCCGAACGACCCCGCCGCGCTGGCCCGGCGCCTGACCGAACTGCGCGAGGAACACCGCGACCTCGACGCCGCGATCGCCAGGCTGTCCGCCGATCCGGTCTGCGACCAGTTGCAGTTGACGCGCCTGAAGAAGCGCAAGCTGAAACTGAAGGACATGATCGCGTATTTCGAGAACAAGCTGATTCCGGATCTGGATGCCTGAAAGCAGGCAGCAGCGGACGACGCGTCGGGAGGAAACATGAGGGGCCGCGGCCGAGGACAAGCTGCGTGGTGCCAATGCCGCTGATGCCGGTTGTCCTGCAGGACGAACACGTCGCGCTGGAGCCGCTGTCGCTCGCGCACGTTCCCGGCCTGGAACGTGCCGCGGCCGATGGCGAACTGTGGAAGCTGTGGTACACGGGCGTGCCCGCGCCCGGCGGCATGCGCGGCTACGTCGAACAGGCGCTGGCGATGCAGGCGGAGGGCACCGCGTTGCCGTTCGCGGTGCGCGACCAGTCCGACGGCGCGATCGCGGGCAGCACGCGCCTGTTCGGTTTCGAACCAAAACTGCCGCGCGTGGAGATCGGCTACACGTGGTACGCGGCCGGCCGCCAGCGCAGCCACGTCAATACCGCCTGCAAACGGCTGCTGCTGGGGCATGCGTTCGAAACGCTGCGCTGCGTGGCGGTGCAGTTCTGCACCGACCTCTACAACCAGGCCTCGCAGCGCGCGATCGAACGGCTGGGTGCGCGGCGTGACGGCATCCTGCGTTCGCACCGCCTGCGCGCCGACGGCAGCGTGCGCGACAGCGTGGTGTACAGCATCATTGCGGCCGAATGGCCGGACGTGCGGCGGCTGCTTGCGCTGAAGCTGTCCCGTCAGCGGTTTCCGCCACCACGTCGGGCGTCACCTTCATGATCGACTGGCGCACCTCGCGCGCCAGGATCACCCGCGCGTCGCGCGCGACGTCTTCCAGCACCGCGTCGAATTCCAGCTTGCCGCTGGCGTCGGTCCGGATGACCCTGCGCTCGCGCAGCTTGGCGATGAAGACCCGGAACAGGCTCTTGTCGAAGAATTCCGGTGCGCTCTGCTGGTAAAGCAGCGACAGCCGCTGCGCCGCGAGGTGGCACAGGTTTTCCAGTTCGCCCGCGGTCAGCGCGTGCGGGCCGTTCTTCACCAGCGCGGCGATCGCGATGTAGTAGCGCTCGAACGCCTGCAGCAGGCAATGCGCGAGCAGGCGCAACTGGAACGCGGTGTTCTCGCCCTCGGCGGCGAGGTGCAGCAGGCGGCCGTCACCGCCGGCGGCCAGCAGGCCGCGCGCGACCAGGAAATCGATCACGCCATCCAGCCGCGCCGCGAAACCGTCGTCGTCCCACGGCAGGAACAGCTCGGACTGGATGAACGGATACACCGTGCGGCCCAGCCGCTTGATGGTTTCGCGCGCGATCCGGCGGTTGTTGATGAAGCAGCACGCCACCCACGCCGCGTCGGCGAACAGGTGCAGGACGTTGTTGCGGAAGTACGACAGCAGCACCGCCTTCTCGCCTTCGGCGGCCAGCACGTCGCCCAGCGGGTGGCGGATGCGCCGGATCCAGCCCATCTGCTCGGCGTAGGCCACGATGTCGGCGGGCGCCATCGGCGTCAGCGTGGCGCGCTCCGAATACGGCAGCGCCTCCAGCATCGCCTTCATCAATTCCAGTTGCGCCAGCAGGTCCGCTTCCGACAGCGCGTGGCGCGGCGCGCCCAGCAGGGCCAGGGCCACCAGGTTCACGGGATTCACGTCGGCCGCGCGGTTGGTGTTGACCTGGATGCGTTCGGCCAGCCGGTCCAGCATGTCGTTGAGCCATTCCGGCTTGGCGTCGGGATCGCCGGTGTCGTCGCGCCAGCCGGGATGCGACGCATCCAGCAGCGGCGTCAGTTCGATCGGCTCGCCGAAGTTCAACGTGACGCGGCCGTAATGCTGGCGCAGCGCCTTGCGTGCGCCGCGCAGCAGACCCCACCACGATTCCTTTTCCTTGGGTTGCCCGGACAGCTCGCCGATGTACGCGCGGCCTTCCATCAGTTTTTCGTAGCCGATGTACACCGGCTGGAACAGCACCGGCCGGCGCGGCGCGCGCAGGAAGGCACGCACGGTCATCGACAGCAGGCCGAAACGCGGCGCCAGCAGGCGGCCGGTGCGCGAGCGTCCCCCCTCGATGAAGTACTCGATCGGGACGCCGCGGTCGATCAGCTGCGACAGGTATTCCCGGAAGATCACCGAATACAGCGCGTTGCCCTTGAAGCTCCGGCGCAGGAAGAACGCGCCGCCCTTGCGCAGGAAGGTGCCCAGCACCGGCAGGTTCAGGTTCACGCCGGCGGCGATGTGCGGCACCACCACGCCGCTCGCGTAGAGCTGGTAGGACAGCAGCACGTAGTCGGCGTGGCTGCGGTGGCTGGGCACGTACACCACCTCGCGGCCGGGCGCGAGCGTGCGCAGCGATTCGAAATGGTGCGTCGCGATGCCGTCGTACAGCTTGTTCCAGAAGTTCGACAGCAGGAACCACATCGAGCGCACGAACGGCGGCGAATAATCGGCGGCGATCTCGTGCACCAGCTTCTGCGCCTGTGCCCACGCCTTCGCGTAGGGGATGTTGTCCTTCGCCGCCTGCGCGGCGATCGCGGCGCGCACGCTCTCGGCATTCAGCACCGAATCCACCACGGTGCGGCGGTGCGAAAGGTCCGGCCCGATCACCGCGGTGCGCACGCGCCGGAAGTGCACGCGCAGCACGCGCGCCAGCTTGCGCTGCACGCGTTCGGTGCGCTGCCCGCCGGCCTCGTCCAGCAGCGCGCGCAGCGAGATCGGCGGCGAGAAGCGCACGATGGTGTCGCGACCGTTCAGCAGCAGCGCCAGCAGCCGCCTGAAGTGGCCCACCACCGCCCAGTTTTCCGAGAACAGCACGCTGAACCAGCCCGACTGCCGGTTGGGCGCACGGCCCACGTAGATCGCCACCGGCATCAGCTGCACGTTGCCGTCGGGCTGGGCTTCCAGCCTGCGCAGCAGTTGCCGCATGGCGTCCTGCGGCTCGCGGTCGTGGCGGCGGCCGGAGAACCAGCCGCCGGTGCCGCGCATCGCGAACATCGCGCGGCGGCGCCGGCCCAGTCCCGGCACGGTTGCCAGCGGGCTGGGCAGGCCGGCTTCGTGGCAGGCGCGTTCCAGGATCAGGCTGTCCGACAGCCCGTTGCGCTCGATCACGTAGATCACCGGCACGCCGGCGGCCAGCAGCGACACCGGCTCGGCGGGATCGCGCTTGATCCGCACCCAGGGCGCCAGCAGCGCGCCCCACAGCGTGCGCCACCACGTGGCGTGCACCAGGGTGTCGCGGTGCAGATGTTGGTCCATGCTGGTCATGCTGTCGGACGGTCGCATCGGGATCAACGCGGCGTGCCGGACGAGGCCGCAGCCGACGGCGATGCGGGTGGGTTGGCAGGCGCGCTGCTCGCGGGCGCCGGGGCGGCCGGTGTGCGCGCAGGCACGGCGGCCGTCGTGCCCGCCGGGGGCTGGGCGCCGCTCGCCGCGGACGCGGGTTGCGCCGGAGACGACGATGCCGGGGGGGCGGGATGCCGCTTGCGCCACGCCGCCAGCCGTTCGGCGTCGTACCAGGCGTTGCCCACCTTGAGCATGTGCCATTGTCCGGTGACGGGCCTGCCTGCCAGCGTCAGCGTCACCTGCACCAGCGCGTGGCTGCCGTCGTCGGACAGCGTCTCCACGCGCGCGGCGCCCAGGCTGGCGTCGAGGTCGAGGCCGTAGAGTTTGAGCAGCGACAGCAGGCCCTTCCACGCGATGCCGTAACGCTGCATCGCCTGCGCGTAATCGAGCGCGCGCCACTGCTCCAGCGTCTGCACGTTCAGTTTCCGCGCCGTGGTGCACACCATGCCGATCGCCTGCCGCGCCTTGGCGTCGTCGCCCAGATCGGCCGACTGCAACCACGCGATCAGGGCGTTCAATGCCTGCGTCGCCATCTGCTTCTGGCCCGCGCCGAACTCGTCGGAACCGGCGATGACCTGCTGTCCGGCGGCCTGCAGGATGCCGGTCAGGATCGGCAACTGCTGTCCGCGCTGCTTGCGCAGCGTGGCCAGTTCCGGCTCGAGCAGCCGGTAGAGCTTTCCTTCCGCACCGGGCTGGGTCAGCATCTGCATGGCCTGTTCGAATTGCCGGCGTTGCGCGGGCGTGGCGGCGGGGGCCTGCGTGCGCGCGGTTTCCCACTCGCTGCGCCACACCCGGTAATCGGCCGGCGGCAGCAGGCTTTGCATCAGCCCGTCGAAGTCGCCCTGCCGGGTCAGGTCGAGGCTGGCGAACACCGCCCCGTCGGGGGTGACGTTGGCGGGCGGCGGGGGCGGCCCGCGATGACAGGCTGCGACCAGAATGACCAGCGCGCAGGACAGCAGCGCGGCGAAAACATGGCGCCGCTGTGGCGGATGCGGGCGATCGGGCGCGGGCATGGCGTCCGAGTGTGGCGACCGGCGCGGGTTCAGGCAAGTTCTTGCGGCATCAGCCGATGGCCGATGCGATCTGGGCCACGATGGTCTCCGCGGCCGCGCGCGGATCGTCGGCGTTCCGGATCGGCCGGCCCACCACGATGTAATCGGCGCCCCGTGCGAACGCGGTTGGCACATCGACCGTGCGCTTCTGGTCGTCGCCGGCCGGACCGGCGGGACGGATGCCCGGGCATGCCGTCAGCAGATTCTCGCCCAGCGCGGTGCGCAGATGCGGCAGGTCGGCGCCCGAACACACCACGCCGTCGATGCCGGCATCGCGCGCCAGCCGTGCGCGCTGGACCACCACCTCCGCGGGTTCGCCTTGCACGCCCAGCGCGGCCAGATCGGCCCTGTCGTTGCTGGTCAGCACCGTGACGGCCAGCAGCCGCATCGAACCCCTCGCGGCGGCCGCGGCTTCCAGCATCGCGCGGCTGTCGCAGTGCACGGTCGCGAACGTGACCGGCCGGCGCGCAAGGCCGCGTACCGCGCCCGCCACCGTGGCCGGCACGTCGTGCAGCTTGAGGTCGACGAAGATCTGCTTGCCGCGTTTCGCCAGTTCGTCCAGTACCGCGAAGTAATCGCCGCCCGCCAGCAGCTCCAGCCCGATCTTGTAGAACGCGACGGCGTCGCCCAGCCGGTCGATCCAGGCGATCGCCTCGCTGCGGTTCGGCACGTCCAGCGCGAAGATCAGGCGCTCGCGCGCGGGAATGTTCCTGTGTCGTGTCATCAGTCCACCCTCAAGTGCTCGAGTTTGCGCGCGCGCTGCTGGTCCGGCGTCAGCGCGCGGTCGTTGCCGTACAGCGCGGATTCCCACGAGCCGTACATCGGATTGGGCAGTACGAACCAGCGCTCCCCGATCCAGTTCCGGTACGGCCCGATCGCGGCGCCGCGTGCGGCCAGCGAGCCGTCGCCCAGCGACACGAAATCGCCCAGCTGGTCGCCGAACTGCATCAGCACCCGGTGCGTCCGGCCGATCAGCCGGCGCCGGCAGGTCTTGTCCGCAGCGTGCACCTGCGTGCAGCCCGGCACCGGGGTGCCGGCGCCGAGAAAGGCGTTCGCGGTCGTCACCGGGAAGCCCGCATCGCGCAGGTTCTTCAGCGTCACGGCATCCAGCGAACGGTCGCGGTTGCTCAGGTAATACACGTCGATCCCGTGCGCGGCGGCGAAGCGGGTCAATGCCAGTGCGCCCGGCAGCGGTCTTGCCGCAGCTTCCTCGCACCACTTGCGCCAGCCCGCCTCGTCGAACGCGCGGTGCTCCCTGATCAGCCGCGCCTCGTAGGGCGAGTTGTCCAGCACGGTCTCGTCGATGTCCAGGATGATCGCGGGTTTGAGCTGGCGCGCCGGTCCGCTCCGGTCCTCGCGCGGCAGCGCGTCCCAGTTCCGGTCGTGCAGCGCGCGCAGCAGTTTCGACTGCGCGTCGCGGTAGATTTCCAGGTACACCAGATCGTGTTCGGCCGCGTTCTGCGCCCACAGCAGCGCGTCCAGGCGGTCGTCGGTCGGCGGATTCGCGGCGGGTGCTCGAGTCGGCGATTGCGCCGGCGGCCGGATCGCGGCGCACCCGGCCAGCGCCAGCACGGCGCACGCGACCAGCGGGATACGAAGGTGTCGGTTCATCACGGCCCCGGTCGTCCAGTCGCGCAAGTCTACAGGCAGGTCCCGGACTGGCGGCCGGCGAGGTGTGATGCCAGACTCCGTAGCATGAACGACGCCAGCCGTCCGTCCGCCGATGTTTCACGCCGCACGCTGATCGCGAGCTACGTCGCCGCGGCCGTCGCGCTGCTGCTGGTGATGTTCCTGCACCTGCTGCCCGCGCTGATCGCGGGCCTGCTGGTGTACGCGGTGGTCGATGCGCTCGCGCCGCTGCTGGAACGCAAGCTGCCGGGACGGCTGTCCCGGCAACTGGTGGTGGGCGTGCTGGCGGTGCTGGTGGCGGGGCTGCTGGCGCTCGCGATCTTCGCTGCGGTCGCGTTCTTCCGGGCCGAGATAGGCGATCCCAACACGCTGTTCGACCGGATGATGCCGATGATCGACCGCGCACGCACGCAACTGCCCGCGTGGATCGTGGCCTACCTGCCGGTCAGCGCCGAGGACTTCCGCTACACCGCGACCGAACTGGCGCGCACGCACTCGCAGCAGTTGCAGGTGGCCGGCAAGGAAACCCTGCACGTGTTCGGACGGATCCTGGTGGGCCTCGCGCTGGGCGCGCTGGTGGCTCTCACCCACGTCCGCCCCGGCACCCAGGCCGGCCCGCTGCACCGCGACCTGGGCGAACGCTGCGCGCGCTTCGCCCGCGCCTTCCACGACATCGTGTTCGCGCAGGCGCGGATCTCGGCGCTGAACACCATCTTCACCGCGATCTTCCTGCTGATCGTGCTGCCGCTGGCCGGCGTGCACCTGCCGCTCACGAAGACACTGATCGCGATCACCTTCATCGTGGGCCTGCTGCCGGTGGTCGGCAACCTGATTTCCAACACCCTGATCGTGATCGTGGGACTGTCCGTCTCGCTGTGGGTCGCGCTGGGCGCGCTGGTGTTCCTGATCCTGATCCACAAGCTGGAATACTTCCTCAATGCGAAGATCGTGGGCGCGCAGATCCACGCCCGCGCCTGGGAAATCCTGCTGGCGATGCTGGTGATGGAAGCCGCGTTCGGCCTGCCCGGCGTGGTCGCCGCGCCGGTCTACTATGCGTACCTCAAGGGCGAACTGGTTTCGGCAGAGCTGATTTGATCGAGCTTCCGCCCGGGCACGGCCTGCCTGGTCGCCGGCGGCCGACGAGCGATCCGGCAGGAAACGGCCGGGTCGTGCAGACGGCGTTGCGGGAACGCCGCCCGCGCGCGCTGCAACGGACACGCGGCCCGGATCGTGCTGTGTGGATCCGGGCTGCCGTGCGTCAGCCCAGCATGGCGGCCAGTCTGGCGAGATGCGCGCCGGCGATTTCCTGCCTGGCCTGCGCATCGGCTTCCGGATCGGCGCCGTCGCGGTGCAAATCCGCGGCGGGCAGTTCGTCGAGGAAGCGCGACGGCTTTTGCCCGAACGCCTGCCCGTAACGGCGTCCCTGCACGCTGTAACTCAGGTGCAGGAACTGCTTCGCGCGGGTGATGCCGACGTACAGCAGGCGGCGCTCCTCGTCGAGGCGGCCCTCGTCGATCGCACCCTCGTGCGGCAGGGTGCCGTCCTCGCAGCCGACGATGTGCACCGAGCGGAATTCCAGACCCTTGGCCGCATGCAGGGTCATCAACCGCACCGCATCGCCGCCGTCGTCGCGGTCGGCGTGATTGAGCAATGCCAGTTGCGCCGCCAGATCGCCCGCGCGTGCGCGGCCCGTGTCCATCGCGCGGAACCAGTCGATCAATTCGCGCACGTTGTCGAGCTTGCGCTGGTGCAGCGCCGGATCCTTCGATGCATGCGCAAGGTGTTCGGCGTAGCGGCTGCGGCGCAGCACTTCCTCGGCCAGTTCCGGCGCCCGCAGCCGCCGCGATTCCGTTTGCAGGGCGTCGATCAGCGCGGCGAAGCCTGTCAGCGCCGCCGCGGGACGCGAGGCGAGCTGCTGCAGCAACGCATGGCTGCGCGCGGCGCGCAGCAATGACAGGTGCCGCGACTGCGCGAGTTCGCCCAGCTTTTCCAGCGTGGTCACGCCGATCTCGCGGCGCGGCACGTTGACGATGCGCAGGAACGCCGCGTCGTCGTCGGGATTGGCGGCGAGCCGCAGGTACGCCAGCAGGTCCTTGACCTCGGCGCGATCCAGAAACGACAACGCGCCGGTCAGGTGGTACGGGATGTGCGCGATTTGCAGGGCCTTTTCCAGCGGCCGCGCCTGGTGGTTGCCGCGATACAGCACCGCGCAATCCGACCAGGCGAGCCGGTGCTTGTCGCGCAGGTACCTCAGTTGCGAGGCCACGCGTTCGGCCTCGTGCCCGGCGTCGCGGCATTCCATCACCCGGATGCGTTCGCCGTCGGCAAGCGCGCTCCAGAGTTTTTTCGGATGCGCATGCGGGTTGTTCGCGATCAGGGCATTGGCCGCGCGCAGCACGCGCTGCGCGCAACGGTAGTTCTGCTCCAGCTTGATCACGCGCAGCCCGGGATAATCGATCGACAGCCTGTCGAGGTTGCCGGGATCGGCGCCGCGCCAGGCGTAGATGGATTGATCGTCGTCGCCCACGCAGGTGAACGCGCCGCGCTCGCCGGCGAGCAGCCTGAGGAACGCGTACTGCGCGGCATTGGTGTCCTGGCACTCGTCCACCAGCAGGTAACGGATGCGCTCGCGCCATGCGAGCCGCGCCTCCTCGTCGCGCTGCAGAATCGCGACCGGCAGGCGGATCAGGTCGTCGAAATCCACCGCGTTGAAGGCGGCGAGGCGCTTCTGGTACGCGGCGTAGAGCCGCGCGGCCTCCAGCTCGCGCGGCGCGCGTGCGGTGTCCAGCGCCTGATCCGGCGTCAGGCCGTCGCTCTTGAGCCGCGACAGCAGGGCACGCAACCGGAACAGCTGGTCGGATTTCACCGACGCGCCGGCCAGTTCCCTGACCAGCCCCGCGCTGTCGTCGGCATCCAGCACCGAAAACCCGCGGCGCAGGCCCGCGCGCGCGTGTTCGATCTGCAGGAACTTCAGGCCCAGCGCGTGGAAGGTGCACACGCTCAGGGCTTCCGCCGCGTCGGCCTTGACGCGCCTCGCCACGCGCTCGCGCATCTCGCGCGCGGCCTTGTTGGTGAAGGTGATCGCGGCGATCTTGGCGGGCGCCACGAAGCCGCGCGCGATCAGGTGCGCGATCTTTTCGGCGATCACGCGGGTCTTGCCGGAACCGGCGCCGGCCAGCACCAGCAGCGGGCCGTCGCAGTATTCCACCGCGGCGCGTTGTTGGGGATTGAGCATCAGCAGGGCGAGTATGGGGGCGCGAAGACGGGAGAACGTGCAAGAATGCATTCTGCTTGCAAACGATGCCGATCACCACCGTTGCAACGCAACCATATTTGTGGATGCACCCTCGCCCCTGACCCCTCCATGGCCAAGCTCTACTTCTACTTCTCGGCGATGAACGCCGGCAAGACCACCACGCTGTTGCAGAGCGCGCACAACTACCATGAACGCGGCATGCGCACGCTGATCCTGACGCCGGCCCTGGACACGCGCGATGGCGAAGGCGTGGTGGCATCGCGGATAGGCTTGCAGGCGAAAGGCCGCCGTTTCACGCGCGAGGAGGACCTGCTGGCACTGGTACGTGCCGACATCGACGCGCACGGCGCGCTGCATTGCGTGCTGGTGGACGAGGCGCAGTTCCTGACCCGCGCCCAGGTATGGCAGTTGACCGACGTGGTCGATGCGCTGCACATCCCGGTGCTCAGCTACGGCCTGCGCACCGATTTCCGGGGCGAACTGTTCGAGGGCAGCGGGTACTTGCTGGCGTGGGCCGACGAGCTGCACGAGATCAAGACCATCTGCCACAGCGGCAAGAAGGCGACCATGGTGGTGCGGGTGGACGGACGGGGGCGCGCGGTGAAGACCGGTCCGCAGGTCGAGATCGGCGGCAACGAACGCTACGTCTCGGTCAGCCGCGCCGAGTTCAAGAAAGTGATGGCCGCTGGCGGCGCGGTCGCAATGCCGAAAGCGGCGCGGACACGGCGCAGGGGAACCCCGCGATGACGCAGCAGGACTGGTCGCGCCCGCATTGGACGCGCGACGATGCGAAGGCGATGCTGCTGTATTTCGTGTTCGGCGCGTTTCCGGAGACCCTGCAGCTGGACGTCGCCCGCCACGGCAGCGCCGGGCTGCCCGGGGGCGTCGAACTGCAGCGGATGCCCAGGACACTGATGGCGCACTGGGACGGCCATCCGCTGCGCGGTGCCCTGGGTGACCTGCTGCGCGAAGAGGATCCCGCCGCGTTCGCCGCGGCGCGCGCGGCGCCCGACTGCATCATGCTGCGCGGCGAAGTGTCCGATGCGCCCACCCTGGATTACCTGCGCGACACGCTGGGTGCGGTCGGCGCGCTGCTGGACGTCGGCGGCGTGGCGGTGGTCGATCCGCAGATTCTGGGCATCTGGTCCGCGAACGGCTGGCGCGCGCGTTACGAGGGCGAAGGCGTCACGCCGCTGCGCGATCACCTGCTGATCGTGTGTCACGACGACCAGGACGGCGGCGCGTGGATCAAGACCCGCGGCCTGCGCAAGTTCGCGCGGCCCGACGTCAGCATCCGGCGGGTGCCGGAGGACGCGATCGAACGTGCCGGCGCGGTGGCCGCGCACGTGGCCGAACTCGAAATGCGCGGCATGCGTTTCGGCGCGGGTTCGATCCTCGACATCGAAGGCGTTCCGGGCGGCATGACCGCGCGTCCGGGCGGTTCGCTGGACGATCCGCAGTTCAACAACGTGCACGTCGAGTTCGTGTGGCCCGGATCCTGATCCGGATTTCCGTGCCCGCGCCGGGCCGCGATCGCGATCCGTCATCGATGCGAAAGCGGAAACGTGGCGCGCTCGGCATCGCGACGTCCCCGTCTTTTCCACGCGCATGCGCACGGAAAGCGCAGGAATCCCGATTCAAGGCGGTGCCGGCACGCGTCAACGCTGACAGCGCGGACACCAGTACGTCATCCGTTGCCCGATCACTGCCGCGCGGATCGGCGTGCCGCAGGCCTTGCAGGGTTCGCCGGCGCGGCCATAGACGAACAATTCCTGCTCGAAATAGCCGGGTTCGCCGTCGGGCGCGAGGAAATCGCGCAGGGTGGTGCCGCCGCGGGTGATCGCGTGCCGGAGAATCCGGCGGATTTCCTCCGCGATCCGCGCGTAGCGTGCGCGTGACACCGAGCCGGCGGCGCGTTTCGGATGCACGGCCGCCGCGAACAGCGCCTCGCTGGCGTAGATGTTGCCCACGCCCACCACGATGGCCTGATCCATCAGGAAGGTCTTGACCGCGGCGCTGCGTCCGCGCGCGTGCGTCCACAGCCAGTCGCCGTCGAAATCCGGGCCCAGCGGTTCGGGACCCAGCCCGCGCAACAGCGGATGCACTTCGCCCGCTTGCTGCCACAGCAGGCAGCCGAAACGGCGCGGATCGTTGAAGCGCAGCGCCTTGCCGGAATCGAGCACCAGATCGTAGTGATCGTGCGGCCGCGGCGGCAGCGCGGGATCGAGCACCCGCAGCGAGCCCGACATCCCGAGGTGCAGCAGCGCGGAACCGGCCTGCGTGTGCAGCAGCAGATACTTGGCGCGGCGTTCGATCGACTCGATGCGCCGGCCAGGCAGGATGCGCGTGATCGCGCGCGGGATCGGCCAGCGCAGGTCCTTCCGGCGCAGCAGCACGCGTTCGACGACGCGGCCTTCGAGATGCGGCGCGATGCCGCGCCTGGTCGTCTCTACTTCCGGGAGTTCGGGCATCCGTCATTCACCCGGCTTCGTGAGCATCACTTGCGGCGAATATTGCCGCGGCACCAGCGCCACTTTGTCGCCCACCCGCACGTAGCGCAGCTCGTCCAGCGCGGACAGCCCGCCGTAACGCAGCCGCACGCCGTCGAGAACGAGCGTGGCCGACGGCGGTGTCAATCCGGCCCCGGCGGCATCGACAGCGGACGCCGCAAGCCAGCGCGCGACTGGCGTCGCGGCGAGATTGGCCAGCCGTTGCAGCCGTGCGTCGCTGGCGCGCATTTCGCCCGGCTCGACGCGCCACCAGCCGTCCGCGCGTTTTTCGAACACCTGCGGCACGGCCGGCGGGATGTCCAGTTCCACGCGCGTGACCGCAGCGGGATCGAGCGCGGTCAACGCGGGCGGATCACGCACGTAGTCACGCCGGCCCAGCCACAGCACCGCCGCGACCAGCGCGGCCGCCACCACCGCGAGCAGCGACAGGTTGCGGGTCGCGCGCTTCATCGCCGCCGCCGGCGCCAGGCGATCGTGAGGCCGGTCAGGGCCAGCAGCACGGGCAGCGCGATCAGGTAACCGAACATCAGGCCTTCCAGTTCCAGCCGCGTCGGCTTCAGCACCCGGTCCGGAGCGCCGCGCGGCGGCAGCGCGGCCAGCGCGTCGTCGTTGAGCAGCCAGTCGAACACGCGCTCACCCAGCGCGAGATTGCCGCCGTTGGCGAGGTAGGTGTTGGAAAGAAAATCGCCGTCGCCGATCACCACCACGCGCTGCTCGGTCTTGTCCGGGCTGGGCGACAGCCGGGTCAGCGCGTAACCGAAATCCAGCGGGCCGCGCAGTTCGCCGGCGTTCGCGTCGTAGGCGATCTTCGACGGATTCACCGGATCGATCGGCGCGATCTGGTTCCAGCTCTGCGCGCTGGATTGGAGGATCGGCTGCGTGCTCCATTGCGCGCCGGCCTCCGCGGCCAGCGCGACGGCCTGCGGAAACAGCACGTTGGTCTTGAAGTCGCGGGTGATCGTCTGCGGCGGATAGCGGGTGGTGACCACCATCCGCGGATCGCCGATCCCGAATGCCGCGCCCTGCCCGTCCACCAGTACGCCCGGCAGACGCTTGATGCCCAGGGCCTGCGCCAGCGGCGCAAGGTTCAAATCATCGTTGCCGGGTTCGGTCAGCCACAAGAGGTTGCCGCCGCCGGCGATCCAATCGACCAGCGCCTGCACCGCGCGCGGCGCCAGCGCGGCCTGCGGACTGGCCAGCACCACCAGGTCGGCGTTGCGCGGCACCTGCGCGGCCTGCGCCAGATTCAGCGGCAGCGCGCGCACGCCGCGCGAGGCGAGGTCGGCGACGAAATCGCCCAGATCGGCGTTGGCCCGACCCTCCGCGCTGCGTTCGCCGTCGCCGGTCACGAACGCCACCAGGCGTTCGCGCGCATGGGTCAGCCGCGCCAGCGCGTCGGAAAAGCTGCGCTCGTCCAGTTGCAGCACGTGCTGTTCGCGGCCGTGCCAGTGCAGCACGATCTCGCCGTCGGTCTGGATGCCGGCCTTGCGCAGCGCGCCGGGGTCGAGGTCGGGATCGACGAACGACAATTCCAGGTCCGGCTTGTAGCGCTGGTAGCGCGCGACGAACGTCGAAATCTGATTGCGCAGATTGCCGGATGGCCGCGCGTAGCTGACCGCCTCGAGCGGCTCCTTCAGTTGAGCCAGGATCGCCCGGCTCTGCGGTGACAGGCTCGCGCGCGCGCCGGCACTCCAGTCCGTGATGAAACCGAAACGCGTCGAGAGCACGGCCACGCACGCCGCGATCACCAGCACCAGCAGTGTGTACAGCAACGCGTCGAGTCGCAGGCGCATCAGCCGCGCGCCTTTTCGTTGGCCACGCGCCGGATCGCGAACACCAGCGCCAGTGCGGTCAGCAGCAGAAAATACACGATGTCGGCGCTGCCCACCAGTCCACGCAGGAACGGCGTCAGGTGCGTCTGCAGGGCGAGATAGCTCAGCCAGCCGGTGCCGGCGAGGCCGGTCGCGCGCACGCCGCTGTCGACGAACGACAGCGCCAGCCCGATCGCCAGCGCGGCTGCCGCGGCCAGGGCCGGATGCGAAGCGAACGCGGAACACGCGACGCCGATTGCGGTCAGCGCCGCGATGCACAACGCGCAGCCCAGCAGCGCCGCCGCGAACTGTCCGGCATCGGGCGTGGTGGCGTGCGCCAGTACCACCGGCATGGTGGCAGCCAGCAGCAGCAGCAGCCACAGAAAGGCCAGCACCGCGAAAAACTTGCCCAGCACGATCTGCACGGCGGACACGCCCGAGGCGGCGAGCAGCGCCAGCCGTTGCGAACGCCGCTCGCCGGCCAGTGCCTGCATCGTGAGCAGCGGCGCCAGCAGCAGACACAATTGCACCACGTTCAGCAGGTGCGGCACCGCGACCAGATCGGTGTAACCGGAACCCTCCGGGTCGCCCGCGAGCACGGGCTGCGCGCGCATGAATGCGTCCAGCGACAACAGGAACCACCAGGCCAGGATCGCCAGCGCGACGCCGGCCAGCGTCCACGCGAACGGCCGTACCGCGAGGCGCTTCAAATCCAGCCGCGCGATCGTGAACGCGCTCATGCCGGCGCCTCCGCATGCCCGCGCACGATCGCGAGGAACAACCGGTCCAGCATGCCGTGGTCGCCCGAGAGGCTCGCATCGTGGCGCACCGCGCCCTCGTGCAGGATCACCACGCGATCGCACATCGCTTCCACCTCGGCCAGCACGTGCGTGGAAAGGATCGTGCCGCGCTGCCGCGACAGCGTGCCGATCAGCTCGCGCAGTTGCGCGGCCTGCACCGGGTCGAGGCCGTTGTTCGGTTCATCCAGCACCAGAAGCTCGGGATCGTGCAGCAGCGCCATCGCCAGCCCCACGCGACGCTTCTGGCCCAGCGAGAGCTGGCCGCACAGGCGTTTCGCCATCGGCGCGAGATCGAGGCGCAGCAATTCGCGTTCGATCGCGATGTTCCGGGACGCGCGGGTCATGCCGTGCAGGCGGCCGCAGGCATCCAGCGTTTCGGTCACCGTCAGTTCCGGCCACAGCGGCACGGTTTCCGGCAGCCAGCCGATCTTCGTGCGCGCCAGTTCCGGCGCCTCGGCGAGATCGCGGCCGTCGATCCGGACGCTGCCGGAATCGGGCGCCAGCGCACCCGCGATCATCGCGAGGGTGGTGGATTTGCCGGCGCCGTTGACGCCCAGCAGGCCCATCACCTCGCCGCGTTCCAGCCTGAACGACACCCCGCGCACCACCTCGCGGCCGGCCAGGCGGCGGCCGACGCGATCGAGCTGGAGCAGCGGCGTGGTCGGAATCATGCGCACAACGGGAAATTAAGGTTGCAAGGGATTGTCGCGGCCTTCACATTCTGCATGCAACGGGCTGGTGCTGCCGGTCTTTCTCCCCTAGACTGCAGGCACGGGCCTTGCTTCAGGCCTTCTCTCCGCACACGTTTCCCTCCGCATGATCGACTCGCTGCTCAACTTCGCCGCCCACGGCCTGGCGAACGCCGGCTGGCTCACCATTGCCATCTATCTGCTGCTGGCGACCCAACTGACCATTTTCGCGGTTACCCTCTATCTGCATCGCAGCCAGGCGCACCGGGGCGTGGATTTTCATCCCGTCGTCGCGCACGTGCTGCGCTTCTGGAACTGGCTGTCCACCGGCATGGTGACCAGGGAATGGGTGGCCGTGCACCGCAAGCATCACGCCCACACCGAGACCGCCGAGGATCCGCACAGCCCGCAGATCGCCGGCATCCGCAAGGTGTTCTTCGAAGGCGCCGAACTCTATCGCACGGCGGCCGCCAACAAGGATGACCTGGAAAAGTACGGCCGCGGCACGCCGGACGACTGGATCGAGCGGCACCTGTACGCCGCGCATCCGTATCTCGGCGTCAGCCTGCTGATGGTGATCGACATCGCGCTGTTCGGCGTGCTGGGCGTCGCGATCTGGGCGGTGCAGATGGCGTGGATCCCGTTCTGGGCCGCCGGCGTGGTCAACGGCCTCGGCCACTGGTGGGGTTACCGCAATTTCGAGACCGCCGACAAGGCCACCAACCTCACGCCGTGGGGCGTGTGGGTCGGCGGCGAGGAACTGCACAACAACCATCACGCATTTCCAAGCTCCGCCAAGTTCGCGCTGCGCAAGTTCGAAGTCGATATCGGCTGGCTGGTGATCCGCGGTCTCGAAAAGATGCATCTGGCGAAAGTGCTGCGCGTCGCGCCGTCGCTGGACGAGCGGCCCAACGTCACACTGCCCGACATGGAAACCCTGAAGGCCTTGTTGACCCATCGCTTCGCGGCGATGACCGATTACTACCGGATGGTGATCAAGCCGACCGTGCGTGAGGAACGCACCGCCGCGGATCGGAATTCCAGCGCGCTGCCGCGCCGGTTGCGCCGCGCGCTGGCCAACGGCGGCCGCTGGCTGGACAAGCAGGGCAAGGCACGGCTCGCGGCGGCGGTCGAGAACCATCCGCGTCTGCAACAGATCTGCGAGTACCGCGCCCGTCTGGCCGCGCTGCTGGAACAGCGCAAGCCCGAATCCGCACTGGCCGCGCTGCAGCAGTGGTGCCGCGAGGCCGAGGAAAGCGGCAACCGCAAGCTGGCCGAATTCGCCGCGCGGCTGAAACGGTATGCGGTGGCGAGGGCGTAACGTACGTCTCCGCGCGTTGCCGCAAACGGCATTCTGCAAGAACTGAAAAAACCCGCCGTAAGGCGGGTTTTGTTTATGTATTTCGAAATTTCGTATTTCCGCGAAAAACAGAGCGCCCGTGTTCGATCGCCATCCACGAATTTGTTTTCTGACCCGATATTCGATTTGTTGCCTACGAGCCTCTTGCGGCAGTGTACTAAAATAGGTACACTAGCGATCGTGGCGCCACTTCCGCTTGTCCTCGAATCCGGTTCTACGCCACGGCTCAAGGTCGCGAGCCCGTTCGGGATTGGCTGAAGTCGCTATCTCCCGATGCGCGCAAGTCCATCGGCGAGGATCTCAAAACGGTTCAGTTCGGCTGGCCGCTGGGCATGCCGTTGGTACGGAAAATGGGCCCGGGATTGTGGGAAGTGCGCAGCACGATCGACGCAGGTATTGCTCGCGTCCTCTTCACCACAATCGGGTCGGTCATGGTGCTTCTGCATGGCTTCGTCAAGAAAGCTGCCAAGACCCCCGCGGACGATCTGAAACTGGCCCTGCGCCGCATGAAGGAGGTACACCATGGCTAAACGTACCACCCACATCGGAACCACCCTCGATGATTTTCTGTCCCGGGAAGGGGTACTTGAAGAAGTATCCGCGCGGGCAATCAAGCGTGTCATCGCCTGGCAGCTTGCCGAAGCGATGAAAACCCAGGGACTGACCAAGAGTGCGATGGCCGAGCGCATGCACACCAGCCGCTCGATGCTCGATCGTCTGCTCGATGAAACAGATACTGGCTTGACCATCGAAACGCTAAGTCGGGCAGCACAAGCACTTGGCTATCGGGTGAAGATTGAACTGGCGGTGGCCTAGCTGGAATGTTGCCGCGAGGCCGAGGCCAGCGGCAACCGCAAGCTGGCCGAGCTCGCCGCGCGGTTGAAACGGTATGCAGTGGCGAGGGCGTAACGTACGTCTCCGCGCTGCCGCAAACGGCATTTGCATGAACTGAAAAACCCGCCGCGAGGCGGGTTTTTGCGAGTGAAAGATTTCACTGGCTCGGCAGTGCGAGCCTGCAAACCGAGATGAGTAGACAATGCCAATTGGGCTTTCGGGATGCTTGCTGGCTTTCGCTTCACGCGCCGTTGACGTTGATGAGATTAAAGAAGTGTGGGGGTTAGGCCGTATCGGCCGTTTGGGTTCTGAAGCGCGATGTGCTGCTTGTGACAAGCGCGTAGGCCGCATGCGGGAAATACCGTGCACAGGAGGACGGAATCATGGGTATCAATCGGTTCGGAATTCGCTTTGTGCAGTTCGCCGCCATGGGACTGTCCGCGGCAGTCGCGGGCCCATTCCAAAGTGCGGGGGGGGGGGGGGGGGGGGGGGGGGGGATAGTAACGCACGCCGTCATCTTGTCACCACATGACGTGGTCGCGGGTCCGCTGGAGTTGACTCAACAGCTGCGCGTCGTAATTGCACTGAAGCTGCGCAATCAGGCACAACTGCAGGCGCTCATTTCTACACCGGGAGGATTCACGCCACTGACATCGGCGCAATTTGAGGCGCAATTCTCTCCAACTGAAACGCAAGCGCAGGAAGTTGCGAACTTCCTGATGGGCGCAGGTTTCCGGAACGTTGCCATCGCCCCGAATCGGCTGTTGGTTTCCGGTGACGCAACCGTCGCCATCGTACAGGCAGCGTTCAAGACTTCGATGGTGCGAGTGTATACGCATGACGGCCGCATGGCCTATGCGAACAGCACGGATGTAGAGATCCCAACTGCGCTGCAAAGCAGCGTCCAAGCAGTGCTGGGACTGCAAGACGTCGATATCATGCACACGTTCTCCGAACCCGTACAGCAAAACGTCGTTCCGGCGAACCTGTGCAATCCAAATCAGAATATCGCTCAGCATTCGGATAGCGCGTCTCCCGCGATCATTTCATGCAAGGTGGGCCACTATCCCACTGACTTTCCGTCAATCTACGCAGCCACTGATCTGCCAACCGCTAATTCGGTCCCTGTCGGTATCTTCACTTGGGGTGACTTGACCCAAGTCATTCAAGATCTCAATCAATTCACGTCAGTACATGGCCTTCCAACGGTTTCCGTTCAAGTGGTTGGGCCCGGCAGCAGCGATACTTCTGGCACCGGCGAGTGGGACTTGGACAGCCAAACCATCGTCGGCATGAGCGGGGGCGTCCAAAAAATCGTGTTCTACGATGCTGCTGGTTATTCCCACGCGGATTTGTACAGCATTTTCAATACAGCAGTTGCTGCGGACGCGGTGAAAGTGATCAATGGTTCCTTCGGAGATTGCGAAACGCTTTCAAGGCAGGACGGATACGCGGCGGCCGATGACAACGTTTTTGCAGAAGCGGTAGCGCAGGGGCAGACCTTGTCGTTCTCGTCCGGTGACTCGGGCGCTACGGGTTATGAATGCCCAGCAGGAAGTCTGATACCGAATTGGCCGGCCAGTTCGCAATACGTCGTTTCAGTCGGTGGAACGAGCTTGGGTACGGATCCAGATAACCCAGACCAGTGGGTCAGGGAGAATGTGTGGAACGGCTATTCGGATGGCTGCGGCGGTGCAACGGGAGGTAGCCCAAGTACTTTCGAGCCAATGCCAGCATGGCAGAAAAATCTAGGACAAAATGCTGGCCACAATACTCGCGGCGTGCCTGACATCGCGTTCGACGCCGACCCGTGCTCCGGCTCCTTCATCATCGTCGATGGGAATACCTTACAGTACGGCGGCACCAGCTTGGCGTCGCCGCTGTTTGTCGGCGCCTGGGCACGGATCTTGGCGTTCAAGGCCGGGCCGATCGGTTTTGCCGCACCGTTGTTGTATGGGCTCCAGGCACGGGATCTCCACGACGTCACGATCGGCAACAACAACGGTGAAACGGCGGCGCCGGGTTGGGACTACACCACTGGCTTTGGAAGCCTGATAGTCACCCAATCAGCCTACGATCTCCCCATCCACTCCGTCCCACCCGGCTAAACCGTAGGGGAAGTTCCCCCGGCTCTGTCGAAGGTTACTCGATCCTTGAAGCCTAGTCCTCGGTCTTCTGCAAAGTTTAAGGAGAGGCGCATGAGCACCTTCAAAAGCTACGGGCTTTATGTACTTCTCTCAGCAGTCTTGCCCGGGACTGCATTGGCTAGTCAGTCGCATTGGTACATTGCAGTCGACGGAGGACAGGTGCGCTACAGCGGCATTTCGGGCATTGCCCAGCAATGGATATCTATTACGCCATTGCCGCCGCAGGGCATGTTGATCATAAGCTCTCAATCTTCGCTTCAGCAGAGCGAATCGAACAATATCGGTTACCGGCTGACCGCTGGCTACCAGTTCAACCGCTACTTCGGCATCGAAGGCGGATTCGCGAACTTTGGCCAGGTACAAGCGGATGGGAACGGGTCGGTAGTTATGTCACCAACCAATGGAATCCTGCCCCTGGAGCAAATCGCCACTTTTACCAGTTCGGCGAAGTTGCGGGTACGGGGCTGGGAATTGGCGGGTATTGCGAGTTGGCCGTTGAGCCAGAGTTGGTCATTGTTCGGGCGAGCGGGCATATTTGATTCGCACACCAAACTGGAAGTGGCCAGTACACCGGCTCCGCCCACGCCGGGAGAACTGGTCCCGAAATTCATCAACGTGTCGAGTAGCAAATGGGTGCCGGCATACGGCGCCGGCGTGAACTTCTCGCCAATCGACCATTGGGTGCTGCGGCTGGAGTGGAATCGGTATGCACATCTAGGCGATCACGGCACCACAGGAAGGTTGAATGTGAACCTACTGTCGCTCGGGGTGCTGTATGCGTTCTGAGATGATCAAGCTGTACAGCGCCTGCATATATGTGCATCAACGCGCTGGTCAGGTTGGGGGATCTGCTGGAAAGTAAAACCCCACCTTGCGGTGTGTTTAATTGTTCAAAGTCGCTGGATCCCGGATCACGGCTGCGCCGTGTCCGGGGTGACGCGATGGCAGAGACACTGGATCCCGTGTCAACGCACGTCCGTGTGCTGCACGGGATGAAGTCATCCCATAAAACTGGATCCCGGATCCCGGCTGCGCCGTGTTCGGGATGACGCAACGGTTGACCACGCGCTGCGCGCGTGGACCGTTGCGTCACTTGATCTTGCCTTCCTTGTAGATCACGTGTTTGCGGACGACGGGGTCGTATTTCCTGACCTCCATCTTGTCCGGGGTGTTCTTCTTGTTCTTGTCGGTGGTGTAGAAGTGGCCGGTGCCGGCCGAGGAAACCAGGCGGATCTTGTCGCGTTTGCTTGCCATGGGGAGTTCTCCTTACACCTTCTCGCCGCGTGCGCGCAGGTCCGCGAGCACGGCTTCGATGCCGTTCTTGTCGATGGTGCGCAGCGCCTTGCCGGACACGCGCAGTTTCACCCAGCGCTTCTCGCTGGGCACCCAGAACCGGCGTTCGTGCAGGTTGGGCAGCCAGCGTCGCTTGGTCTTGTTGTTGGCGTGCGACACGTTGTGGCCGCTCTGCACGCCCTTTCCGGTAACCTGGCAGATTCGTGCCATGGCATTCTCCTCTCAGATCCCGCATGGCCCGCGGGACATCGGCCCGGCGATGGATACTCGCGCGACGAGCCGGATGGGCCGCTTCGCTCCCGCGTCGCGCTGCGGGATGCCCCCGCCACCTGGATCGGCGGGATCGCCGATCGATGCGGCCGCTTGCGCGGATCCGGGTGGTGGACCGGCCATGGATGAGCCGCACAGGATAACAGGCCTCGCGCCGGCCGGGCAATTGCCGCGTGCAGTCCGGCCGCGGGTGTGGGAGAATTCCGCTTCTTTGACCCGTACCCCAGTGGAGCCTCGACCATGGCTGAAGAAACCCCGGCGCCCGGCAATGGCCAGGCAGCCCCGCAGATGCAGCTGGCGCTGCAGAAGATCTATGCCCGCGACGTGTCGTTCGAGGTGCCCAACGCGCCGCAGGTGTTCCAGGCCGAGGGTCAGCCGCAGGTGCAGTTGAACCTGAGCCACAAGGCGACTCCGATCGGCGACAACAACTACGAGGTGGTGCTGACGCTGACCGTCACCTGCACCCTCAACGAGCGCACCGCCTATCTGGCCGAGGTGCATCAGGCCGGTGTGTTTTCGCTGGTCGGCTTCGGCCAGAACGACCTGAACGCGGTGCTGGGCAGCTACTGCCCGAACGTGCTGTTCCCGTACGCCCGGCAGATCATTTCCGATCTGGTCCAGAACGGCGGTTTCCCGCCGCTGCTCCTGCAGCCGATCAACTTCGACGCGCTGTATGCCCAGCAACTGCAGCAACAGGCGTCGCAGGGTGACGCAAAGCCGGCGTTGAACGCCTGAATCATGACCGCGCGCGCGACGGTCGCCGTTCTCGGCGCCGGATCGTGGGGGACCGCGCTGGCCGCCCTGCTCTGCGGGAACGGCGTGTCCGTGCGCCTGTGGGGCCGCGATCCGGCGGCGCTGGCGGAACTCGCGCGCACGCGGCGCAACGCCCGCTATCTGCCCGATACGGAACTGCCGCGCGCGCTGGCCTTCGAGCCTGATCTCGCCGGGGCCGTGCGGGACGCGGACGTGGCGTTGATCGCGGTGCCCAGCCACGCGTTCCGGGAAGTGCTGGACGACGTGTCGCCGCGGCTGCCGCACCGCGCCGGCGTGGCCTGGGCCACCAAGGGCTTCGAGCCCGGCACGGGCCGCTTCCTGCACGAACTGGTGGCCGAACGTCTCCCCGGCACCCCCCCCGCGGTCATCACCGGCCCGTCGTTCGCGCGCGAAGTCGCGGCCGGCATGCCCACCGCCGTCACGGTGCACGCCGGTGACGACGCCTTCGCGCACCGGGTCGCCGAACTGCTGCACACGCGCACGTTCCGGGCCTACACCGGCAACGACATGCTGGGCGCCGAGCTGGGCGGTGCAATGAAGAACGTGCTGGCGGTCGCCACCGGCGTGGCCGACGGCATGGGCCTCGGGTTGAACGCGCGCGCCGGGCTGATCACCCGCGGCATGAACGAGATGCTGCGGCTGGGCGCGGCGCTGGGCGCGAAGGCGCAGACCCTGATGGGGCTGGCGGGGCTGGGCGATCTGGTGCTGACCTGCACCGGAGAACTTTCGCGCAATCATCGCTTCGGCGTGGCGCTGGGCCGCGGCGTGCCGCTCGGGCAGGCGCTGGCGGAAATCGGGCAGGTGGTCGAGGGTACGGTCGCGGCCGACGAGGTCATGCGGCTGGCGCAACGCCACGGCCTCGATCTTCCGATCTCGCAGCACGTGCAGGCGGTGCTGCACGGCGAGATGACCCCCTCCGATGCGCTGCATTCGCTGCTTGCGCGTGAGCGCAAGCCGGAATACCCCGAGCATCTTTTCCGCTGATCCCGGCTGCGGCCTTTCCCGTTGACCCCGGCCTTCCCGAGCATGGACGGCAGCCTCGGCCGCTGTGACACGCGGGGATTGCGTCCTGGAAAAGCGCGGCGGTGACCAGCCTCCGCCTTGCGCAGGGAGAGCGCAATGACGCTATGCTTGACCTCTTTGACCGCCGGAAGCCGTGCGGATGCAGCCCCGCAACAGTCCGCCCGCAACGCCCGTCGTGAGCGCGCCCACCGGCAAGCCTGCCGGCAGGGCGGCCGAACCTCCGTTGCCGCTCGCCTGGCGGCAATTGCTCGGCGATGCCGTCGAAAAACGGCAGGCGGGACCGGTTCCGACCCTGGGCTTCCTGCTGGAATTGATCCAGGAGGAGCCGCCGCTGGCGCGCATCGAGGCCGCGCCGGTGCTGCTGGAGACCCTGGCGCAGGGCCGGCTGGGCCGTGCCGTGCCGCTGGATTCCAGGCAGTTGCTGCATGCCGATCTGCCGGGGGCCGTCTGGCGGCTGGCCTTCACCGTGCTGGGTCTGCCGCAGACCCCGCGCAAGGGCCGCAGCTATGCACACCTTTCCGGTCCGATCGGCGACGCGCTGCTGGCCGACATGCTGGACGCCGTGCCGTGCTTTCTGGGCGGGGTCGCCGGCCTGCGCCTGGTCCGTGGAAAACCCCGGCCGCTGGAATGGGGCTGGCAGCTCGAACGCGACGGCCGCCAGCGCCTGCTGCCCAACCTGCCGCCCCACGAGCGTCTGCTGCGCGTGGGCGGCCTGTGGTACCTCGACCCCGAGCGCGCCGAACTCGGCCCGCTGGACGGCAGCGCCGACGAGGTCGCGCTGGTCGATGCCCCGCCGCTGGCACCCGAATACGGCGAGGCCTTGGCCAGGGCGCTGGCCGCTTCACCGCTGGCGGCGCGCGTGCCGTTGCCGCAGGCGTTCGCGTCGGTGCAGCGCGCGGAGCTCGCGCCCAAGCCGGTGCTGACCCTGAACGCCCTGACCCGCCACGCCCGGATCGGCGCGGGCACGCCGCCGCTGGCCTACGCGCGGCTCGCGTTCGATTACGGCGGCGAGCGCCTGCCGGGACGCGGCGGCGAGGCGCTGGTGCGGCGCGTGCGCAACGGCAAACTGGTCGAGATCGTGCGCAAGCGTGCCGACGAACTGGCGACGATGGAACGGATGGAGGGATTCGGCCTTGCACCCGCGGTCGATTGCGAGGGCCTGCCCTGGGACATGACCGACGCGCTGCCGGAAGACGCTTGGCTGTTCCCCGGCAAGGGCTACGCGGGCGCGCTGGAAGTCAACACGCCCGCGCGCTGGCTGGGCCTGCGCGAAAGGCTGGAAGGCGACGGCTTCACCGTCGAGTACGCCGCCAGTTTTCCGTTCGAGGTGCTGGAAGGACCGCCGCGCTGGTACGGCGTCGCGAAGACGGACGAAAGCGGTGAAACCTTCGAGTTCGAGGCGGGCATCGAGGTCGAAGGCAGGCGCATCAACCTGCTGCCCAAGGTGGCCCAGGCGCTGGCCGACCGCACGCTCTCGCTGACGCCGCCCGAAAACGAAACCGAAGACGCGGTGTGGTATGCGCCGGTGGACGAACGCCGCCGGGTGGCGGTGCGGCTGTCGGTGCTGCGCAAGCTGCTCGCGCCGCTGGCTGAATACCTGCAGCGTCCGCGCGAAAAGCTGCGCCTGCCGCGCGTGCAGGCGGGCCGGCTGGAGGAATTCGCTTCCGCGCTGCCGAAGAACGGCAAGCTGGACGCGCCCCGGGAACTGACCGATTTCACCACGCGCCTGCGCGAGGCTGCGATGCACGCCTCGGACGCGGTGCCGGAAGGACTGGTCGGCGAGCTGCGCCCTTACCAGCGCGAAGGTCTGCGCTGGTTGAATGCGCTGGCGGAGGCGGGACTGGGCGGCGTGCTCGCCGACGACATGGGCCTCGGCAAGACCGTGCAACTGCTCGCGCATCTCCTTGCGTTGAAACAGAACTCCGCGCTGACGCAGCCCGCGCTGATCGTCGCGCCCACCAGCCTGATCCCGAACTGGCAGGCGGAAGCCGAGCGCTTCGCGCCATCGCTGAAGCTGCTGACGCTGCACGGTCCCGAACGCATCAAGAGCTTCGACCGCCTCGCGGGCCACGACGCGATCCTGACCAGCTACGCGCTGCTGCCGCGCGACCTGTCGGTGCTGCGCGAGCAGCCGTTCGAGCTGGTGGTGCTGGACGAGGCGCAGCAGGTCAAGAATCCGCGCACGCAGGCGCGCCGGGCGTTGCTCTCGCTGGCGGCCAGACGGCGCGTGTGCATGACCGGCACGCCGCTGGAGAATCACCTGGGCGAACTGTGGTCGCAGGTCGATCTCGCGGTGCCGGGTCTGCTGGGCGACGAGGGTTCGTTCCGCCGGCATTACCGGATTCCGATCGAACGCCAGGCCGATGCGGATTGCCAGGCGCGGCTCAATCACCGGATCGCGCCGTTCATCCTGCGTCGGACCAAGGCGCAGGTCGCCGCCGACTTGCCGGAGAAAACCGAGATCGCGCGGCGGGTGGTGCTGTGCGGACGCCAGCGCGAACTGTACGACGCCTTGCGCGTGAGTCTCGCGGAAGAAGTGCGCGAGGTGATCCGCCAGCGCGGCCTAGAGCACAGCGGCATCATCGTGCTGGATGCGCTGCTCAAACTGCGGCAGGCCTGCTGCGATCCGCGCCTGGTGAAACTGGAAGCCGCGCGCGGCGTGCGTGAATCGGCCAAGATGGAGCTCTTGATGGAAATGCTGCCGGACCTGGTGTCGGAAGGCCGGCGCATCCTGCTGTTCAGCCAGTTCACCGAGATGCTGGGGCTGATCGCGCGCGAGCTGAACCGCCGGCACCTGCAATACGTCACGCTGACCGGCGACACCCGCGACCGCGCCGAACCGGTGCGCAAGTTCCAGGACGGCGAGGTGCCGCTGTTCCTGCTGTCGCTCAAGGCCGGCGGCGTGGGGCTCAACCTCACCGCCGCCGATACCGTGATCCACTACGACCCGTGGTGGAATCCCGCCGCCGAAACGCAGGCGGCCGACCGCGCGCACCGTATCGGCCAGGACAAGCCGGTGTTCGTGTATCGCTTGATTTGCGCCGACACCGTCGAGGAACGCATCGAGGATCTGAAGGTGCGCAAGGCCGAACTCGCGCGGGCGGTGCTGGAAGGCGGCGGCACCCGCGACAAGCTGGCGTTCGACGAAGAAGACCTCGACGCGCTGTTCGCTGCGGAGTAGGTGCCTGCCTGCTGGCGATCAGATAACCATGTCGTCATTCCGGGGCCGGCCGAAGCCGACGCGGAGAGCGCTCATGGATGACCGCGCTTTGAGGAGCGAGGAAACCCGGAATCCATTTTCACGTTGCATGTGAACGAAGCAAAGTGGATTCCGGATCGCCGCGCTGTCTGCCCCGGACTGATCCGGGGCGGCGTCCGGAATGACGGCAATGGATGTCCGTCTCGCTTCGGAAGGAGTCTTCGATGACCGAAGCCTTCGACAGCAGCTGCGACTGCGCTTCGAATGCTCGGAGTTTCGTCAACGCTCAGGGTCGTTCGCTGGTTTCGGTTTCGGCCGCGGCCCGCGCATCGGAACGGGATGGCCGTAAGGCGACGGTGTCGGTTCGCGCGAGAGGCCGTGTTTTTCCAGCGCGTCGAGATACGACTGCCAGTTGCGTTGCTGATTGACGCCCAGATCGTGCAACGTGTCCCACGAGAAGATGCCTGTGGCGTGGCCATCGGAGAAGCGCAGCAGCACGGCGTAGTTGCCGACCGGCTCGATCGCGTCGATGTTGACGTCGCGCTTGCCTGCCACCAGTACCTGCTGGCCGGGACCATGCCCCTGCACCTCGGCGGAGGGTGAATGCACGCGCAGGTATTCGCACGGCATCACGAAGCGTTCGCCGTTGTCGAACGCGACTTCCAGCGTATGGGAAGCGCGATGGAGGATGATGTCGGTAGGTTTGGGTGTGGGCATGACGTTGATCTTATCGGCGGGATCCCGCACGCCCATCGATGCCGGTCAACCCGTGGCAGCCATCGGAACGAAAGCTCAGGTTCCGGATCGCCGCGCAGCCTGCCCCGGACTTGATCCGGGGCGGCGTCCGGAATGACGAGGTTGTGAAGCACTATGCTATTCCCGAGTCCCGAGTCCCGAGTCCCGGGGGACTCAATGCGGGCTGCCGAATCCCGATCCGGTGAAATCGATCCGGGGCGGCTGGCCCGCGACGTCCAGCAGCACCTGCGCGTAGGGTTCGTCGAAGCTGACGGTCGAGACCTCGTCCCAGCCGAAGAACGAGGGCTCGCGCAGCCATTCCGCGTCGGGCGTGATTTCCTGCAGGGTGAAGCCATCGTCCTCGATGCTCAGCAGCCGGCCGATGTAGCAAACCTCGTTCTCGTCCTCGGTATCGACGTGCACGCCCATCACCGCGGCATGGTCGGCGGTGGCACGCACGACCTGCGTGATGTCGTCCAGCGGAAACCCGCGTGGCAGGCGCGGATGGATGTTGCGCAGCGCCAGCGCCTTTTCCATGAACACGTGGTGGCTGTCGGGCGCTTCGACCTCGGTGATGTCGGCCAGCCGCATCGCGTACAGGCCGTCGAAGCTGATCTGGTCACCGACCACCCACAGCAGCAGCCATTCCTTGCCGATGCCGGCCAGGTAACCGCAGAAACTGCCGTCTTCCAGATTGCCGCGCCATACGCGCACCAGTTCGCCGCGTTGCTGCGCCCCGCGCAACTGGACGCGCGGGCTGGTGGTTTCGAGTTTGATCACGTTGCTCATGGGGTCATTTTAGCCCAGCGGCGCCGGGGCCCGCTCAACCTTCGGGCGGCAAGCCCGTGCCGCAAGAAGGCAGACAAATCCTTGCCGTACAAAGGCTTGCCTGGGTCGGGCGGCATGGTCCCGCCAACCGGAGTGGCGCGCCCGCGGTTCTTGGCCCAGGCGCCGCCCTACAAAATGTAGCGGGAGAGATCCTCGTTGGATGCCAGATCCTTGAGATTTTTGTCCACATAATCGGCGTCGATCACGTATTTTTCGCCGTTTTTGTCCGCCGCCTCGAACGAAATCGATTCCAGCAGCCGCTCCATCACGGTCTGCAGGCGGCGGGCGCCGATGTTCTCGGTGCTCTCGTTGACCTTGAACGCCACCTCGGCCAGCCGGGCGACGCCGTCGTCGGTGAATTCCAGCTTGACGCCCTCGGTATCCAGCATCGCGGCGTACTGCTTGGTCAGCGCATTGTGGGGTTCCTTCAGGATGCGCTTGAAGTCATCCACCGACAGCGCCGACAGCTCGACCCGGATCGGCAGGCGGCCCTGCAGTTCCGGGATCAGGTCGGATGGCTTGGCCATCGAGAAGGCGCCGGACGCGATGAACAGCACGTGGTCGGTCTTGACCGGCCCGTACTTGGTCGAGACGGTCGAGCCTTCCACTAGCGGCAACAGGTCCCGCTGCACGCCCTCGCGCGAGACGCCCGCACCGCCCCAGTCGCCGCGCTGGGCGACCTTGTCGATCTCGTCGATGAACACGATGCCGTTCTGCTCGGCGTTTTCGATCGCCTGCGCGCGCAGTTCGTCGTCGTTGAGCAGCTTGCCGGCCTCCTCGTCGATCAGCAGCGGCCGCGCGGCCTTGATCTTCAGCTTCCGCTTCTGGGTACGGCTGCCGCCGAGATTCTGGAACATCGAGCGCAACTGCTGGCTCATTTCCTCCATGCCGGGCGGGGCCATGATCTCGACGCCCACGTTCATCGCGAACTCCAGTTCGATCTCGCGCTCGTCCAGTTCGCCCGCGCGCAGCGCCTTGCGCAGTTTCTGGCGGGTCGCAGATTCGTGTTCGAGCTGCTGCGCATCGCCCTGCTGGTTCCAGCCGCCGCTTTCGCGGCGCGGCAGCAGCGCCTCGAGGATGCGTTCGTCGGCGTGTTCCTCGGCCTGCGACTTCACGCGCTCCTTGGCCTGGTCGCGGGTGAGTTTGTAGGCCACGTCGGCGAGGTCGCGCACGATCGAATCGACGTCTTTTCCGACGTAGCCGACCTCGGTGAACTTGGTGGCTTCCACCTTGACGAACGGCGCCTTGGCCAGCGTGGCCAGGCGCCGCGCGATCTCGGTCTTGCCGACGCCGGTGGGCCCGATCATCAGGATGTTCTTGGGCGTCACCTCGTTGCGGAACGAAGGATCGAGCTGCATCCGCCGCCAGCGGTCGCGCAGCGCGATGGCCACCGCGCGCTTGGCGTTGTGCTGGCCGATGATGAAGCGATCGAGTTCGTTGACGATTTCGCGAGGGGTGAGTTCGGACATGATGTTCGGGAACGAGGGAAGCGAAGAGGGAGACGCAAGCAAAAGCGGGCCGTGCTTCTACGTCTCCCGTCTTCCGTCTCCCGCCTCACCCAGCTCCTCGATCGTGACGTTGTGGTTGGTGTAGATGCAGATGTCGCCGGCGATGCCCAGTGCCTTTTCCACGATCTGTCGCGCGTCGAGGTCGGAGTTGTCCAGCAGCGCCTTGGCCGCGGCCTGCGCGTAGGGGCCGCCGGAACCGATCGCAATCAGGCCGTGCTCGGGCTCCAGCACGTCGCCATTGCCGGAAATCAGCAGCGAGGTGTCCTTGTCCGCGACCGCCAGCATGGCCTCGAGGCGGCCGAGGCGGCGGTCGGTGCGCCATTCCTTGGCCAGTTCCACCGCGGCGCGGGTCAACTGGCCGTTGTGCTTGACCAGCTTGTCCTCGAACAGCTCGAACAGGGTGAACGCATCGGCGGTCGCGCCCGCGAAACCCGCCAGCACGTCGGCGTTCTTGCCGAGCCGGCGGATCTTCCTCGCGTTGGCCTTGACCACGGTGTTGCCCAGCGTGACCTGACCGTCGCCGCCCAGGACGACCTTGCCGTTCTTGCGCACGGACAGGATGGTGGTGGCGTGGAAGGGCTCCATGGCGACCTCGCGGCAAAGGGGATGCCGCCAAGGTGGGGGCAGCCGGCGTGGATGCCAAGTTCCGATTCCTTTTCCGGGAGGAGAGCGGGTTCCGGGAGGAGAGCGGGGGTGAGGGCACGGAACTTGCGCGAGATCCCGAACCCTCAGCCGTCTCCGCGAAGCACCATCTTCCAGCGGCTGAGGGTTCTACTTCCGTTTGGCCCGCGGATGCGCGGCGTCGTACACCCTGGCGAGGTGCTGGAAGTCCAGATGCGTGTAGATCTGGGTGGTGCCGATGTCGGCATGACCCAGCAGCTCCTGCACCGCGCGCAGGTTGCCCGAAGACTCCAGCAGGTGCGAAGCGCAGGAATGCCTGAGCAGGTGCGGATACACGCGCTTCCACACGCCCTGTGAGCGCGCGCGGCGCTTGATCGCGGCGCGCACTGCGCCGGGCGTGAGCGCGTGGGCGCCGCGGCCGCGCAGGATGGGCGCATCCGCATCGGCGGGCTGCGCATCACGCAGCGCCGCCAGTGCCTGCAACGCCAGGCGCCCCACCGGCACGATCCGGGTCTTGTTGCCCTTGCCGGTGACGCGCAGCAGGCCCTGGTCGGTGTCCAGGTCGCGCCAGCACACCGAGCACAGTTCGGAGACCCGCAATCCACTGGAATAGAGCAGCTCCAGCATCGCGCGGTCGCGCAGTGCCAGCGGATCGCGGGCGGTCACCTCGACCAGCGCGGCGGCTTCATCGACGTCCAGCACTTCCGGCAGCTTGCGCCGCACTTTCGGCGAACGCACGATCGCCGCGGGATTGTGCTGCGCCGCGCCGTTGCGCGCGAGGAAGCGGAAGAAGCTGCGGAACGCCGACAGCATCGCGCGCAGCGAAGCCGGTTCGAGGCCGCGCCGGTGTTCGTCCGCAACCAGCGTCTGCAACTGCTCGCCGCGCAGCTCGCCCCACCGCGACAGGGCCAGCGGTTCAACGAAGCGCAGCAGCGCATCGAGGGCGCGCCGGTAATTGCGCAGCGTGCCGGGTGAATAACGCCGCTCGACCTTCAGGTATTCGAGAAAGCGCTCGACGTCGGCGGCGAGCGTCGCGGCCATCGTCAATCCGGCGGGTAGCGCGAAATCGCTGCATCCAGCGCCTGCGCGATCAGCTTCAGGAACACCGTGCCGATGCCGGGGTGGAAGCGGTTGGGATCATCGCTGCCGATCGCGAGCATGCCCTGCTCGCCGATCTTCAGCAGTGCGGTGGACATCACCTCGCCCGCGCGCGGGCCGAACAGGCGGTCCAGTTTCTCCTGCGCCAGCCGTCCGCAGGCGGGTTCGCCGCGCGCCAGGAATTCGGCGAATTCGGGCAATCCCGCCCTGCCTTGCGGCAGCGCCAGCATCCAGTCCGCCTGCGGCAGATCCGCGCCGCCGCGGAACAGCACCAGCCGGACCAGATCGGTGTGGAAATCCTCGTTCAGGGCGCCGATGAAACTGCGGCAGGTGTCCGTCAGCGTGTTGTCGCGCAGCAGCCCCACCGTCAGCGTGTGCACGCGGACCATCAACTGCTCGTTGTCGGTGGCGATCGAGATCAGTTCGGCGAGCCGTCGGGTCAGTTCCTGGTTGCGCGCGCGCAGGGCTTCGAGCTGATACGCGATCAACGAAGCGGCCGGCCCGCGTTCGCGCGGCATCACCAGTTCCGCGGCGATGTCCGGGAAGTTCTCGAGGAAACGCGGATGGCGGCGCAGGTAATCGGCGACGTCCATCGCTTCGAGGCCCTGCTTCAAGGTCATTTCGGGCATGCCGGCTGTCCGTGGGATGGGCGCAGTGTGGAGATTCGCTGCTCGATATGCAACACGATGCGCCCTGAAAGCAGGCGTCGCTGTCCGCCCCGCCGTGCGCTATCCCTGCGCCGGGGAGCGGGCATCCCTGTCCACGCTCGCGTGGAAAGCGTCGGACAAGTCGCCGTCGTACACAAACACCGCCGGGCCGGTCATCCACAGCGCGTGACCGGGGCCCTGCCAGTCGATCTCCAGCGTGCCGCCGGGCAGTTCGACCCGCACGTGCGCGCCCACCCGGCCCAGCCGCTGCAGCGCCGCGGCCGCCGCGCACGCGCCGCTGCCGCAGGCGCGCGTCCAGCCGGCGCCGCGCTCGTGCACCCGCAGCCGGACCGTGTGCGCGTCGACGACCTGCGCAAAGCCGGCGTTGGCGCCTTCGGGAAAACGCGGATGCGCGGTGAGCAACGGCCCCAGTCTTTCCACGCGCGGCCCGTTCACGTCGTCCACCTCGACCACCGCGTGCGGGTTGCCCATCGACAGCGCGACGATCTCGACGGTTTCGCCAGCGACGGTGAGCGTGTAGCGGTCGGATTCGGCGGGCGCGTCGAACGGGATGCGCGCGGGCACGAATTCGGGCTCGCCCATGTCCGCCGCGACCGTGCCGGCGTCCAGCATCCGCACCGCGACGCGACCGGCGGGCCCCTGCAGTCGCGCCACGCCGTCCTCGGCCAGCGCACCGTCGCGGTGCAGCCATGCGGCGAGGCAGCGCACGCCGTTGCCGCATTGCCGTGCCGGCGTACCGTCGGCATTGCGGATCGAATACGCAGCCACGCAAGCCGGATCGTCCGCGCGTTCGAGGATCAGCATCTGGTCGAAGCCGATGCCGGTGTGACGATCCGCCATCGCCCGAACCAGCATGGGATCATCCGGCACGGCGGAGGCGCGCGCATCCAGCACGACGAAGTCGTTGCCCAGCCCGTGCATCTTGCTGAATCGCAGGCCCACGCACGCCGCCGCGGGATCAGCCGCTGCGTGAAGACGCCGGCGCGGCGGTCGCGGCGGGCGCCGGAGGATGCGCCGCGGCCGGTGCCGCCGGCGGCGTGTTCGGCCTGGGCGGCGGCAGCGTCAGCGGGCCCTTCTGGCCGCAACCGGCCAGCGTGCCGAGGACCGCCAGCACGAACAGCATTCCGGTTACCCGTCGCATCTCGATCCACCCGCGGAACCTGTGGCGAGTATATACGTGGATGCGATGCCTTCAGGGGCTCGAACCGGAACGGGCTGCCGGAAGTGCCCCGGGGTCATGACGGCTTCGGCGTGACCGCGCCGAGGTCCTTGTCGTAGCGCCAGGCGTCGGAGCCGTTCTCGTAGAAGCCGGCCAGCCGTTCGCGGCGGCGGTAGCCCCGGCGTTCGTACAGCGCGATCGCGGCGCGGTTGTCCGTGCGCACTTCGAGCCGCATCCCGGTGCAGCCGCGCTTGCGCGCGAGCCGTTCGGCAGCGTCCAGCAACGCCGCGCCGTATCCGCGGCCGCGTGCGGCGGCGTCCACGGCGATGGAATACAGCCGCGCGGTGCGCGCGCCGCGCCGGAAAAGCACCACCGCGGCGGCGTGCACCGCGCCCGCCTGCGTGACGACCAACACCAGCGCGCTGCCGCTGCCCAGGTGGCGCAGGAATTGGGCGCGGCTGATCCGGTCGTGGTCGAAGCTGCCGTGTTCCAGCGCCAGCAATGCGTCCAGATCGGCGCGCGTGGCGCGGCGGATGTGCGGCGCAGGCGCATGGGCGGTGGACATGCGGCCAGCCTAACAGGGTCTCGGGAAACCCCCGGCGCCGCGGACCGCGCACGATCCGCCGTCCGCGCGGCAAGCCTGAATGACCGCCAGCGCCAGCCCCTCCGGCGCTTGCGTCCCGGCGCCGGCGTGCGAAACTGCGCGGATCGCCCGTGCCGTGCGACGGGCCCGACCATCACCGTCTCGCGCAAATCCCGGAAAACAACGATGAGCCGGTTGGTGATCGTGGTGGAGAAGGCGGCGGACTGGGGTTCGTACTATCCCTCCGACAACGTGGTCAGCGCGATGCAGTACCTGCGCGAACCGGTCGGCGGCGACGAGCGCACCCACGTGATCAATCTGTGCCGCAGCTACAAGTATCTGGGCACGGGTCACTACGTGTCGCTGCTGGGCGAGGCGCGCGGGCATCGCGTGATTCCGTCGGTGCGCACCATCAACGACCTGCGCAAGCGCGCATTGTACGGCCTCGACGTCGAGGATCTGAACCAGAAACTCGCGCACTTCCTGCCCGCCGGCGGCCGCGACACCACCGACCTCGGCATCTTGGTGTATTTCGGTGAAACCTCCTATCCGGCACTGCGCGATCTCGCGCGGCAGGTCTTCGAGCTGTTCCCGTGCCCGCTGCTGCGGATCGAGTTCGAACGCGACCGCCTTTGGCAGATCAGCGCGATCAAGCCGGTCGGCCTGCACACGCTGGACGACGATCAGGAAGACGCCTTCGCGCAGGCACTGGATGCGTTCTCGCGCCGCCTGTGGCGCAAGCCGCGTGCGCGCAGGCAGTTCCGCTACGACCTCGCGATGCTGGTCGATCCCCGCGAATCGATGCCGCCGTCCAATGCGCGCGCGCTGAAGCAGTTCGCCGCGGCAGGACGCGAGCTGGGCATCGAGGTGGACACGATCGGCAAGCACGACTACACCCGGCTGGCCGAATACGACGGCCTGTTCATCCGTGAAACCACCGCGCCGGACAATCACACCTACCGCTTCGCGCACAAGGCCGAGCGCGAGGGCATGGTGGTGATCGACGACCCGACCTCGATCCTGCGTTGCACCAACAAGATCTTCCTGCACGACCTGTTGTGCTCGAAAAAGCTGACCGTGCCCCGCACCGAGGTGCTGTACCGCGAGGACGCGAAGCAGCTGCGCGAGCTGCCGGATCGGCTGGGCTTTCCGCTGGTGCTGAAGATTCCCGACGGATCGTTCTCGCGCGGCGTGGTCAAGGTGGACAACCTGCAGCAGCTGCAGAACGCCGCCACGGAACTGTTCCAGAGCACCGCGCTGCTGATCGCGCAGGAATTCCTGTATACCGATTTCGACTGGCGGATCGGCGTGCTGGACCGCCAGCCGCTGTACGCCTGCAAGTACTACATGTCGCGCGGGCACTGGCAGATCTACAACCACGCCGCGCGCGGCAACGCGCGTTCGGGCGGTTTCGAGACGCTGGCGGTCGAGGACGTGCCCCCCGAGGTGATCAGGCTGGCGCTGCGCTCGACTGCGCCGATCGGCAAGGGCCTGTACGGCGTGGACATCAAGCAGACCCGCGACCGCACGCTGGTGATCGAGGTCAACGACAATCCCTCGATCGACGCCGGCATCGAGGACGCCAGGGCCGGCGAGGAACTCTACCTGCGCATCATGCGCGAGCTGCTGCGGCGGATGGAGGCGAAGCGCAACGGCGTCAATGCGTAGGACGGGCGCGGGGAACCATCGGACCTGCACTCGCGCCCTTTCACGCGCAGCGACACGCACAGGATCGAAAGCGGTGCGATCAGCAGCCAGAACAGCGGCGACCAGCCCCAGCCGGCGTCATGGGCCGGCAGCGGGGTCAGGCCCAGCAGCACGATGCCGCAGGCCAGCCAAGTGCCGGCGGCGAGGGTGATCGCGTCGGGTTCGGGGAAACGGGCCGATGGCGATGGCTGCCGCCGCATGACGGACTCCTGAAGTCGGGGTGGGCGGGAGCCTGCGCCACGGTCGTCTCACGGATTGCGATGGCGGGGACCGGCCGGGGGCGAACGGTCGCACGGTGCGGTTTTATGCTTTCCCGAGTCCCGAGTCCCGCTCGAAGCATGTCCGCCCCCCTTCCCCGTTACGCCGTGTTCGGCCATCCCGTGGCGCATTCGCTGTCGCCGCGCCTGCATGCGCTGTTCTCGGCGCAGACCGGCATTGCGCTGGAATATGTCGCGATCGACGCCGCACCGGCGGATTTCCTGCACACCGCGCACGCGTTCTTTGCCGCCGGCGGCCGCGGCGCCAACGTGACCCTGCCGCACAAGCGCGCGGCATTCGCGCTGGCGGACGTGCATTCGGCGACCGCGCAGCGTCTGGGCGTCGCGAACGTGTTGACGCGCCTCGACGACGGGCGGGTCGCAGCCGACAGCAACGACGGCGCCGCGATGCTGGCCGATCTGCGTGCGCGCTGCGGCGGCGATCCGCATGGCCGCAACGTGCTGCTGCTGGGCGCCGGCGGTGCCGCGCGTGCGGCGGCGTTCGCATTGCTGGACGCCCGCGCGAAGACCCTGGTGATCGCCAACCGCACGTTCGAGCGCGCGCAAGCCCTCGCGGAGGCATTGGCTCGGCCCGACCGCGTATGCCTCTCGCGCTGGGACGCCCTGGACCGTTGCGCGCCGTTCGACCTGATCGTCAACGCGACCTCGGCCGGCGTGCAGCGCGCGGCACTCGCATTGCCGCATTCGCTGGCGCACGCCGGAACGATCGCCTACGACCTGAGTTACGCCGGGGCCGCGCGGCCGTTTCTGGAATGGGCGCGCGCGGCCCGCTGCGCGTACGCGTTCGACGGGCTGGGCATGCTGGTCGAGACCGCCGCGGATTCTTTCCTGCACTGGCACGGCGTGCGGCCGGATGCCGATGCGGCGCTGCGGGTGCTGGCACCACACCGCGCTTATGGAAACCCTGATTGATCAGGGTTTCCATAGCGGCACAGGGATGTGCCGGCCGCCCATCAAGCACGCATGGGTTGTACGTGCTTGATGGGCGAAGCCGAATTCGGCGTGCTCTGACAAATCCCGAATGGACTTGTTCAAGCTTCCTTGGGAGCCGCCTGCCGGCGAGAAGCGCGCGCGGGCGCGCTGCTACAGCGCGGCGAGGTAGTCGTTTTTCAAGGCGACGTAGTGCCGCGCCGAGTAGTACAGCGCCTCGATTTCGCGCTCGCCGAGCCTGCGCGAAAAGCGCGCCGGATTGCCGACCCACAGCTCGCCCTCGCCCACGGTCCTGCCCGGCGTGACCAGCGCGCCCGCGCCCACGAAGGCGTGGCGTTTCACGACCGCGCCGTCCAGCACGGTCGCGTGCATCCCGATCAGGCAGCCGTCCTCGATGGTGCAGGCGTGCACCACCGCGCCGTGGCCGATGGTGACGTCCGCACCCACGATGCAGGGAAAGCCGCCGGGGGTGTAGGGCCCGTCGTGGGTGACGTGCAGCACCGCGCCGTCCTGCACGTTGCTGCGCGCGCCGATCCGGATGCGTTCGACGTCACCGCGCACCACCGCGCCGGGCCAGATCGACACGTCGTCGCCCAGTTCCACGTCGCCGATCACCGTGGCGGCGGGATCGACGTACACGCGTGCGCCGAGTTTCGGCATCACGCCGCGATACGGACGGATGGCGGGCATTGCGTTTCACCTCAGCGGGGATCACGATCCTTGCATCCTAACGCCCGTCCCCGCGCGATGGACACCTCGGCCGCTTCGCTGCACGACCTGCTGGAACGCCAGCGCCTCGCGTGGCGCGCGCGGGTGCCGGACCGCGCGCAGCGCCTGGATGACCTCGGGCGTCTGCGTTCGGCGCTCGCGGCGAGGCTGGAGGATTTCGCTGCGGCGGTCAGCGCGGATTTCGGCAAGCGCCCGCGCGCGGAAACCCTGCTGGCCGACGGCCTGCCGGTGCTGCGCGAGATCGATCACGTGCGCCGGCACCTCGGGGGCTGGATGCGGCCGCGCCGCGTCGGCGCCGACGCGATGTTCCTGCCCGCACGCTGCGAGATCATGGCCAGGCCGCTGGGCGTGGTCGGCATCGTCAGTCCGTGGAATTACCCGCTGAACCTAGCGCTGGTGCCGCTGGTGGACGCGCTGGCCGCGGGCAACCACGCGATGCTGAAACCCTCCGAACACGCGCCGCGCACCGCCTCGTTGCTGGCCGGGCTGGTCGCGGAAGTGTTTCCGCCCGAGCGGGTCACGGTGGTGCAGGGCGACGCCGCGGTTGCAGCCGCCTTCACGGCGCTGCCGTTCGATCACCTGCTGTTCACCGGTTCGGCGGCGGTCGGCGCCAGGGTGCTGGCCGCGGCGGCGGCCAACCTCACGCCGGTCACGCTGGAACTGGGCGGCAAATCGCCCGCGATCGTGGCGCCCGGCTGCGTGAACGCGCGCAACACAGGCCGGATCGCGGCGGGCAAGTGGCTGAACGCAGGCCAGACTTGCATCTCGCCCGACTACGTGCTGCTGCACGAACACGATCGCGATGCATTCGTTTCGCTGATGCGCGGGTACGTGGCAAGGCACTACCCGCCGTCGCGCCGGTGGTCCGATTACGCCAGCATCGTCAACGACGCGCAGCACGCGCGCCTCGTCGCCTGGCTGGACGGCGCGCGCAAGGCGGGCGCGCAGGTGATCGCGCTTGCCGGCGAAGCCGGCGACGATCCCGCGCGGCGCATCCTCGCACCTGCCCTGGTGCTGGATGCACCGGAAACCGCCGCGTTGATGCGCGAGGAAATCTTCGGGCCGGTGCTGCCTCTGGTGACGTACCGCGATTTCGACGAGGCGGTCGATTACGTCAACGCCCGTCCGCGGCCGCTGGCCCTGTACCTGTTCGACGATGATCCGGCCCGGATCCGGCACGTGCTCGCTGCCTGCACCGCCGGCGGCGTCGCGGTCAATGACACGCTGCTGCAGTTCGCGCAGTCGCGCCTGCCGTTCGGCGGTGTCGGAGCGTCCGGCATGGGTGCCTATCACGGCCACGCCGGGTTTCTGGCCTTCTCCAAGGCCATGCCCGTGTTCCGGCAGTCGCGCTGGTCGGCGTCTGCGTGGTTGCGGCCGCCCTACGGTGCGCGTGCGGAACGGCTGCTGCGCTGGCTCATGCGCTGAGCCGTTCGCGTGCGTAGCGGTAACCGGCCGCGACCGCGCGGTCGAATTCGTGCCAGTCGAGCAGGCCGATCCGGCCCAGATCCGGCGCCAGCAGCAGGTCGGCGAGCTGGCGCCGCCGGACGCTGCCGGCCTCGGCGTTGAGCATGCCCGTGCGCACCAGCGTCGCGAACGCGCTGGGCCGGCGGCCGCTGCGGCGTTCGCGCCACAGTTCGGGGAACGGCGGCGAGGCGGCTTCCTCCACCTGCGCGGTCAGCATGTCGTCGGCGCCGATGTCCACCGCGATGATCCGGCCCGGACCTTCCCCGCGCAGCACGTCGGTGGGCAGGTTGTTGATCACCGCGCCGTCCACGTAAACGTGGCGGTGATGGAACAACGGCGGCAGGATGCCGGGGATGGCGCTGGACGCGCGCAGCCACCGCCACAGCAGCCCGGAACGGTGCACAGCGGCGGTGCCGCGGGTCAGGTCGGCCGACACGCAGGCGAAGCGGATGGGCAGATCCTCGATGTCGATTTCACCGAACGCCTCGCGCAGCAGCATGGTGGTGCGCCCGCCGCGGGTCAGGGCGACCAGCGGCAGCGTCCAGTCGGCCAGCGGCCGGCCATCGACCAGCGCGCGGCGGCAGGCCTCGCGCATCTTGCCGTCGTCCCATTCGTAGGCGACCCCGGCGCCGATGATCGCGCCGATGCTGGTGCCGATCACCGTGTCGACCAGGATGCCGGCCTCGCGCAACGCCTGCACCACGCCGATCTGCGCAAAGCCGCGCGCGCCGCCGCCGGACAGCACCAGACCGGTGCCATGACCGGAGAGCAGGCGCGCCAGCCGTTCTACGTCGCCGCGATGGCGCAGATGGTGATGATGCACGTCGCCGCCCAGCGCCGCGCACCACGCGTGCGCGGCGCCGTAGATGAACTCGCAGGGCGGATGGCACAGCAGCAGGTGCCGCGGCCGGTGCCGGGCGCGTTCGGCGCTGGCAGCCGCGGCGTCCGGCCACGCTTCCGCCTTGCGCCGCGCATCCACGCGCAGCAGCAACGCATCGGCCTGCCGGCGGCACAGGCGGCTCCAGTGCTCGTCGCCGTCATCCAGATACAGCACGAAGCGCACTTCGCTCTCGCGTTCCGAGAACCATCCGGTGTCGCGCCCGCTTCCCAGCCTGGCGTCGATCACCGTGCAGTCGCCCCACGGCAGCAGTGCATGGCGCAGGCTTTCCGCGAAGGCACGCAGGTCGGCGAAGACGTCCGGGTTGCGCGCGAAGGGCAGGATCGCGAACGTGCGCGGCGCACCCGCTTCCTCGTCGGCACCGAGCTGCAGCAGACGTCCGACCGCGATCCGCGCGGCGCCCAGCATCGCCTGCGGCTGCGTGCGCACCAGCGCATCGAAGCCCGTGCGCGACAGACGCAGCAACTCGGAATCGCGCAACGCCCGCACGCTGGCGCCGCGCCGGCGGCCCGTGATCATCCCGATCTCGCCGACCGTCCTGCCCGCGGCGACCACGCCGGCCAGACGCATGGGGGTTCCGCGCCGCGCTGCCACGAACACGCCGAGACTGCCGGTCTTCAGCACGTACAGGGCGTCGGAGGTTTCGCCGGCCTCGTACAGCGTCTGGCCGCCCGGCAGCGAAAACCAGGCCAGCTCGCGTTGCAGTGCCTCGAGTCCGCGCCCGTCGAGCTGGCCGAAAACCTCGGTGCCTCGCAACAACGCGGCGACATCGGGTGAATCCATGCATCCAGCATAGCGCCGGACCGGCGCTTGATTTCATCGCCCGGGATCGCCACGCTGGCGTGCCACGGAGAACCGCATGACCGAAAGCAATCCCCTGCTCGCCGACGGCGCCCTGCCCGCCTTCGCGCAGATCCGCGCCGAACACGTCGTCCCGGCCATCGACGCGATCCTGGCCGGTTACCGTGCCGGCATCGACGCGCTGACCGCGCCCGCCGCGCCGCGCGACTTCGAGCACGTGATGCTGGCCTGCGAACGCCTCGGCCAGCGCCTCGCGCGCGCGTGGGCACCGGTGTCGCACCTGCACGCGGTGGCCGATTCGCCCGAACTCCGCGCGGCTCACGAACAGGCGCTGGAAAAGATCACCGCGTTCGAAAGCGAGCTGGGCCAGAACCGTGCGCTGTATGCCGCGGTTCTGGCGGTGGCGGATGCGCCGGGGTTCGCGCAACGGCCGCGCCCCGAGCGCGCGCTGGTCGAGCATGCGCTGCGTGACTTCAGACTGGCCGGTGTCGCGCTGGAAGAACCCGCGCGCACGCGCTTCCGCGAGATCGCCAGCGAGCTGGCGATACTCGCCACCGATTTTTCCAACGCGGTGCTGGATGCCACCGAAGCCTGGCATCTGCACGTCACCGACGAGCGCGACCTCGCCGGCATTCCCGAGTCCGGTCGCGCGGTGCTGCGCGAATATGCGCGCGAGCGCGATCTGGACGGTTACCTGGTGACGCTGCGCCAGCCTTCGGTGCAGGCGGTGCTGACCCACGCCGATGACCGCTCGTTGCGCGAACGCGTGTACTGGGCGTACCAGACGCGTGCCTCGGACCAGGGCCCGGACGCCGGCAGGTTCGACAATTCCGGACGCATCGAGAAGATACTTGCGCTGCGCCACGAGGCCGCGCAGCTGCTCGGCTTCGCCAATGCCGCCGAAGAATCGCTTGCCACCAAGATGGCGGGGACGCCGGACGAGGTGCTCGGATTTCTCCGCGACCTGACCGCGCGCGCCAAGCCGGTGGCGCAACGCGAAGTGGAGGAGCTTCGTGCCTTCGCGCGCGCGGAACTCGGTCTCGACGTGCTGGAAGCCTGGGACGTCGCCTACGCTTCGGAAAGACTGCGCAAGGCGCGCTACGACCTGGACGACGAGGCATTGAAGCCGTATTTCCCGTTGCCGGCGGTGCTGGACGGCGCCTTCGCGCTGGCCAACCGCTTGTACGGCATTGCACTGACGCCGCGCGCGGACGTCGAGGTGTGGCATCCCGACGTGCGTTACTTCGACGTGCGCGACGCGGCCGGCGAGACCATCGCGGGCGTGTATCTGGATCTCTACGCGCGTGGCGGCAAGCGCGGCGGCGCGTGGATGGACGTGTGCCGGGCGCGCTTCCGGGACGGCGGCGACGTGCAGCGGCCGGTCGCATTCCTGACCTGCAACTTCGCGCCGCCCACGCCCGAGCGCCCGGCCCTGCTTACCCACGACGACGTGCTCACCGTGTTCCACGAATTCGGGCATGGCCTGCACCACCTGTTGACCAGGATCGACCTGCCCTCGATCGGCGGCATCGACGGTGTGGAGTGGGACGCGGTGGAATTGCCCAGCCAGTTCATGGAGAACTTCGGCTGGAACCGGCAGGCGCTGGACCTGTTCGCGAGGCACTGGCAGACCGGCGAACGGCTGCCGGACGGATTGTTCGAACGGATGCTGGCCGCGCGCCACTTCCAGGCCGGGATGTTCCTGTGCCGGCAACTGGAATTCGCACTGTTCGATTTCCTGCTGCACAAGGATTACGACTCCGCGCACGGAGCGCGGGTGATGGAAACGCTGGAAGCCGCGCGGCGCGAGGCCGCGGTGTTGCATCCGCCGGCGTGGCAGCGTTTCCCGCACGCGTTCACGCACGTTTTTTCCGGCGGTTACGCGGCGGGCTATTACAGTTATCTCTGGGCCGAGGTGCTGTCGGCCGACGCGTTCGAGGCCTTCGAGGAAGGCGGCGGTGCAAGACAGGGTGTCATCGACGCCGTTGCCGGCGCTTCCTTCCGTGAAGAGATCCTCGCGGTCGGCGCCAGCCGTCCCGCGCTGGAGAGCTTCATCGCCTTCCGCGGCCGTGCGCCGCGTCCGGATGCGCTGCTGAAATCCTACGGACTGGCGGCGTGAAGCACCCATGAAAATCGCCTCGTGGAACGTCAATTCTCTGAAGGTGCGCCTGCCGCACGTCGAGCGGTGGTGTCGCGAGGCGCAGCCCGACGTGCTGGCCCTGCAGGAAACCAAGCTGGAAGACGACAGGTTTCCGCGCGCGGCGATCGAGGCACTGGGTTACCGGGTGGCGTATTCGGGACAGAAGACCTACAACGGCGTCGCGATCCTGTCGCGCGAGCCGCTGGAAGACGTGGTCGCGGGCGTGCCGGGCTTCGACGATCCGCACCGGCGCGTGCTGGCCGCGACCGTGGGCGGCGTGCGCATCGTCGATCTGTACGTGGTCAACGGCCAGAGCGTGGGCAGCGAAAAGTACGAGTGGAAGCTCAAGTGGCTGCGTGCCGTCACGGATTACCTGCGCGATGAATTGAAGCGTCATCGCAAGCTGGTCGTGCTGGGCGATTTCAACATCGCGCCGGAGGACCGCGACGTGCACGATCCCGAACTGTGGCGCGATCAGGTGCTGTGTTCGGAACCCGAGCGTGCGGCGCTGCGCGGCATGCTCGATCTGGGTTTCGTCGATACCTTCCGCGTCTTCGTCGAGGACGGCGGCCACTACACTTGGTGGGATTACCGGCAGGGTGCGTTCCGGCGCGGCCTGGGACTGCGCATCGACCTGATCCTGGCGGCCAGCTCGCTGCACCCGCGGCTGAAATCCGCCGCGATCGACCGCGCGCCGCGCAGCTGGGAGCGGCCGTCCGACCACGTGCCGGTCTCGGTCGAACTTGAACCTTGAGCCGGCCGCCACGATCATGCGGGCATGGGCGTACCGGTCTTCACCAACGACATCATCGCCGACAGCGAACTGGAACTGCTCGACCGCTTCCTGCGGGTGCAGGCGCGCGCCAGCGGCGACGAAACGCTGCTGCTGGACGGCGTGCACGGCCTGTTGACCGCGCTGGCGATCGGGCCCGATCCGGCGCTGCCGGAGGAGTGGCTGCCGGAGGTGCTGCACGCGCCGTTCGAGAACCCCGAGCAGGGCGAGGCGGTGCTGTCGCTGCTGGCCAAGCTCAACGATTCGATTCCGTCGGAGCTGGAAAGCGAGATCTACGAGCCGGTGCTGGGTGAAGTGGTGCCCGAGCAGCGCGTGCACGGCGAGCTTTCCGCGGCCGGCTGGTGCGAGGGTTTCAGCCGCGGCATCGACCTGCGCGCGCCGATCTGGGAATCACGGCTGGCCGAGGACAGCGAGCTGATGGAGTTGCTGGGTCCGATCATGGCGCTGGCGGTGGACGACGGCATCCTGGCGGCCGACGTGCCGATCGCCAAGCTCGACGATGCCGAGTACGAAGCCTGCCTCGCGCAGATTCCGCAGGCGGTCGAGGCCGTGGCGCATTACTGGCGCGTGCATCCGCCCACCGAACGCGAACGCACCGCGGGCGGCGGCGCTTCGTCCGCTGCGTTTCCGAACGCCCCGTCCCGCCGCGGCGGGCGTTCGGTGCACTAGCTGGCGTGCCTCCCCGGGCGCTGCTGCGCCGGATGCGCCTGCAGGCAAAAACGCATCCAGTCCAGCCACGCTGGAACAGGACGTCCCCGTCCTGACCTGTCCCGGCAGCCGCTTCGATCGGGGACGTCATTCGTGAACGCTGCGTTCTCGCCACGGGCATTGGCTTTCGCTCGACGCGGGCGCATCTTGGGATGCACCCGAGGACCCGGAGGCGAGCCATGTCTTCCCGCACCATCACCCGCCGCGTGCGCGGCATCCCGACGTCGGACGGCGCCGGCGTCAAGCTGACCCGCGTGATCGGCCAGCCCGGGCTGGATTCGCTGGACCCGTTCCTGCTGCTGGACGAATTTGGTTCCGATTCGGCCACCGATTACATCGCCGGCTTTCCCGATCATCCGCATCGCGGCTTCGAGACCGTCACCTACATGCTTGACGGGCGCATGCGCCACCGCGACAACCATGGCCATTCGGGGCTGCTGGAATCGGGCAGCGTGCAGTGGATGACCGCGGGCCGCGGCATCGTGCATTCGGAGATGCCCGAGCAGGAGCACGGCCTGATGCGCGGGTTCCAGTTGTGGGTGAACCTGGCCGCCAAGGACAAGATGACCCAACCGCGCTACCAGGACATCGCGCCGGAGCGGATTCCCGCCGTCGAGCCCGCGCCGGGTGCAAAGGTGCGCGTGATCGCGGGCGAGGTGTTCGGCGTGCGCGGTCCGGTGGACGGCATCGCGATCGCGCCGGTGTATCTGGACATCGCCCTGCAATCGGGTGCGAAGCTGTCGGTACCGCTGCCCGAGGCGCACAACGCCTTCGCATACGTTTTCGAAGGCGATGCCGTGCGGGTCGGCACGGAAACGCTGGGCCTGCGCGAGCTGGGCGTGTTGTCGAATGGCGAGACGATCGAACTGTCGGTGTCCGCCGACGCGCCCGCCGCACGTGTGCTGCTGGTCGCCGGAAGACCGCTCAACGAGCCGGTCGCACGCTACGGCCCGTTCGTGATGAACACCCCGCAGCAGATCGTGCAGGCGATGCAGGACTATCAGGCCGGAAAATTCTGATGCGATCATCCCTGATCGCTGCGCTGCCAATCGTGCGAGTGGTTGCAAGTCTCTCGCGACGCTCTGGACAAATCCGTCCAGGATTTGCCCGAGCCCGCCGACCAGCCGCGCTTGGAGCGCGGCGGAACGCCAAGGGCGGCCTTCGCGAAGCGAAGGTGAGGTACAAGGATGTACCGAATAATTCGGTACACGCCCGAAATCGGCTTCGCAAATCAAGCACCTCCAACCCATGCGTGCTTGATGGGCGGGTGGCACCTCCCTGTGCCGGATGGAAACTCTGATCAATCAGAGTTTCCCTAAGAGGTTGTTGAGAAAGTGCAGTCCTGCACTTGACTCGCGCCATCCATGGCGCTCGCCCTGCGGGCCAGCTTCGCTGTTCGCATCCGCTCCTGCGGATACAGTCTCAACGTCGCGAGTCCGGCGCATGTCCGGACTCGCTCCCGACGGATCAAGCGCTTGCGCGTTTGATCCGCGGCGGGCCATCCGCGGCCCGCGCTTAGCAGGGTGTTTCTCAACACCCTGCTTAAGACGATCGCGTGGAGAAACGGATAAAAAAACCGGACGGCGATGCCGTCCGGTTCGAGTCGCGCTGCAGGAGGGAGGGGGATCTCCGCGGCGCGTACTTTTCTTGTCGGCCCGGGGGAAGGCGGCCGTTCCTGTCCGTGGAACCAGCCCGTGCCCCCGCCATCTCCGTCAAACCCTGGTGGTGCGCGGGTTTGGCCGCCCCCTGACTCAAGGTGGGCAAGTCGGGGACGTGGCCGGGTCCGTTGAAACCGGACCTTCTAACTTCTAAGTGGTGTCAGCGCGCCTTCTTGGCGGGCGCGGCGGCGGCGTCATTGGCCGCCTTGAGGCCGGTGCGGGTCAACTCGCCGATCTGCTCGGCCGTCTTCTGCGCGATGCCGATGACCTGCTGGCCGGTGGCATAGGCCGACTCGACGGCGTCACGCGCGAAGTCGAGACCCTTTGGCCACAACGCGGTGAGGTCCTGGACTTCGCGGACTTCAAACGAATCGGCGACGAACGCGAGATTCGCCTTGGCCTGCGATTCCAGCGCCTTGACCTGCAGGCTCTGGATTTCGGCGATGCCTTTCAGCGCGGCAAGCTGCGCCTTGCAGGCCTGTTCGGCGAACTGCTTGCCGAGGTCGAGCGTCTGCTTCTGGAACTGGGTGTACATGGTTGCATCCCTCGTGGGGGTGGGTGGAACGCACGTACTTTACCCCGGTCTTTTGTGCAATGCAACATTTTTCTTGAGCCGGCTCGAAGCCTTTTAGTAAAATCTAATATAATCAGCAGTTTGTAAAAAACTCCTGCCAACCCGATTTACGGCGGTGCAATACGATTGGCCCGCTGGGCGTTCCGGCCGGCGACCGCGTCGCGGCCCGCGTAAGATCGCGCAGTGTCCGGACCGGCGAGGCAGGGACGGCCGCGAGGATGTCGCAGTCGGCGTCACGGGCACCGTTCGTGCCGAGTACGGCGTCGGGGGCATGGTGGCTACGGGTGGGCTCGAACCACCGACCCCGGCATTATGAGTGCCGTGCTCTGACCAGCTGAGCTACGTAGCCGAAGGAGTCAATTGTACGGGCGTGACATCACGAGTGCCGCGCGCTGACCAGTCGGGCTGGCTGGCCGTGGGGCCAAGCGGGGAGCCGAACAGTCTAGCCGCAGGCCCCGAGCTGTCAAGGCGCCGGTGCGCAGCCGCGCGCGGCGCGACCGCTCCTCGCCATGACTTGCCGTCGGTTTCCGCGGTGTGCTTGAATCCGGCCATGATCGACGTGGACGGCTACCGCCTCAATGTGGGCATCGTGCTGCTGAACGCGCGCGGCCAGGTGTTCTGGGCGCGGCGGGTGCGGCGTGACGGCTGGCAGTTTCCGCAGGGCGGCATGAACAGCGACGAGACGCCCGACGAGGCGATGTACCGCGAGCTGGAAGAGGAAACCGGCCTGCGTGCCGATCAGGTCGAGGTGCTGGGCTCCACCCACGGCTGGCTGCGCTACCGCCTGCCTGCCAGATACCTGCGCAAGGGCCAGCGGCCGCGCTGCATCGGCCAGAAGCAGGTCTGGTTCCTGCTGCGCCTACTGGACAAGGACAGCGCACTGCGGCTGGATACCCATGAAACGCCGGAGTTCGACCTGTGGTGCTGGGTGGACTTCTGGTATCCGGCCTTGCACGTGGTGGATTTCAAGCGGGACGTGTACCGGCGCGCATTGCGGTATTTCGCGCCGCTGGCGGAAAGTGCCTGCCGGATCGAGATCGGCCGGATACCGCCCGCCGCGGCCGACGGCCCGGCTGCGGCCTGATCCGGAACACGCTTGACAATCATTCGCATTTGCATTGGAATGACGGCGTACCCGGAACCGTTCCAGCCATGTACGTCTGCATCTGCAAGGCCGTCACCGAGCACGAGCTCCGCCGCGCGATCGCGCAGGGCGCCGAGTGCTTCGAGGATTTGCAGGCGCGCACCGGCTGCGCCACCTGCTGCGGCTGCTGCGAGGACGAGGCGCGCCGTCTGCTGGGAACCACCCTGGAAACGCAACGCCGCGAAGCTGCCCTGCCCATCGCGGCGTGATTTCCATTTCCGCGAAGCATCTGCCGGCCGCGCTATAGTGACCGGCGCGCAGCGTTGCGCATGCGCCGAGGAGACCGTCATGCAAGGCGACGCCAGGGTCATCGAATACTTGAACCGCGTGCTGTGCAACGAGCTGACCGCGATCAACCAGTATTTCCTGCATTACCGGATGTACGACAACTGGGGCTACCAGGAACTGGCGGAACACGAGCGCGCCGAATCCATCGACGAGATGAAACACGCCGACCGGCTGATCAAGCGCATCCTGTTCCTGGAAGGCCTGCCCAATCTGCAGAAGCTGGGCAAGCTGCTGGTCGGCCAGAGCCCGAAGGATGCGATCGAGTGCGACCTGAAACTGGAACGCGCCGCGCTGCCGGACCTGAAGGAAGCGATCGCGTACTGCGAGAAGACCGGCGACTACGTCAGCCGTGAACTGTTCGCCTCGATCATGCGCTCGGAGGAAGACCACATCGACTGGCTGGAAACCCAGTTGAACCTGATCGGACAGATCGGCCTCGAACGCTACCTGCAGACGCAGATTCGCGATTAAGGAAACTCTGATTGATCAGAGTTTCCATGCGGCACAGGGATATGCCGCCCGCAAATCAGGCACGCTTTGGTTGCACGCGCTTGATTGGCGAAGCCGAATTCGGCGGGCTCTGGCAAATCCTGGATGGATTTGTTCAGAGCACCCTTAACCGTTTGTCCGAGGCTCAACCCGGCCGGTTGAAGCGCTGCCGCAGCGCCCGCGACGCTTCCGCGTAGAGCTTTTCCAGCACCGTGGCGCTGGCCACCGGATCGGTCAACGTGCCGCGCCGCGCGGCTTCCTCCACCGCGCGGGCGCGTTCGGACAACGGCAATGCGCCCAGGTTCGCGCTGGAGGATTTCAGCGAATGCGCCAGCCGTCCCACTTCGGCGCTGTCGCCGCGTTCGGCGGCCGCGCGCAAGTCGCGGATCCGGATGTCGCCGTCGCGCAGGAAGGCATCAACCAGCGTCAGCAATTCGTCGCCCATGATATCTTCGAGGTCGCCCAGCGTGGTGGCGTCGAGCACGTCGGCCGCCGGTGCGGACGCGGGCGGCGCGGCGGTCGCGGACGGCCGCGTCCCGGCGGTATCGGCGGCAGGTTCCTGCGGAGCGGGCGGTGAACCGGCCATGTTGAGCCAGTGTGCCAGTGTCTGGGCGAGCCGGGTGCGATCGAGCGGTTTGGAAAGGTAATCATCCATCCCGGCCTGCAGGCAGCGTTCGCGATCGCCCACCATCGCGTGCGCGGTCATCGCGATCACCGGCAGGCGGGATTTCAACTGGTCGTGCTCGATCTCGCGCAACCGGCGCGTGGCGCTGTAGCCGTCCAGCACCGGCATCTGGCAATCCATCAGCACCAGGTCGTAACGCTGCTCGCGGATGCGGGCCAGGGCTTCCTCGCCGTTTTCGGCCAGATCGACGGTGAGCCCCAGCCGTTCCAGCAGTTTCCGGGCGACCTTCTGGTTGACCGGATGGTCTTCGACCAGCAGCACGTGGCCGTGGAGTTCGGGTTCCGTTGCCCCGCTGCCGCCGGATGCCGGCAGCGGCGCGTCGAGCAGAGGCTGCGGCCGTGACGGCGATGCCAGCCCGAACAGCGCGCGGATCGCCTGCCGCAAGGTGCGCTCGTCCGCCTGCGCGCCCGCAGCCGCCATCCGCGGCAGTGCGGGGGCCTCGAGGCCCAGTACCAGCACGTGCAGAGCCTCGAGCCGCGCGTCGTTCGCGAGGTTGCGCAGCAGGGCCGGAATGTCGGTCTCGACGCTGCCGGCGTCGATCACCAGCAGTTCGTAGGCAAACGCGCGCCCCAGCGGCGCGGCCTGGCGCAGGCGCATCGGCAGCGAGGCGCCGTCGGCCACGTGCGTGGTGTCCAGTCCGATCGCGGCCAGCAACGGCAGCAGCCGCTGTGCGCGCAGCGCGCTGCACGCGACCAGGGTGCGCAGTCCGTTCAATTCCCTGCGGGTGCCGCTGACATCCGCCGGCATCTTCTCGAACGGGATCGAGAACCAGAACACCGAACCGCGTCCCGGTTCGGAACGCACGCCGATGCGCCCGCCCATCAGATCGACCAGTTTCTTGCAGATGGTAAGGCCCAGCCCCGTGCCGCCGTAGCGGCGCGTGACCGAGGCGTCGGCCTGGGTGAACGGCTGGAACAGGCGCGCGGCCGCCTCGGGTGCCAGACCGATGCCGGTATCGCGCACGGCGAACAGCAGCTCGTGATGCGTCGCGGTGTCGCCGCGCCGGCTGACACGCACCGACACGCCGCCGCGCTGGGTGAACTTGATCGCATTGCTCATCAGGTTGGTGAGAATTTGCCGCACCCGCATGGGATCGCCGCGCACCGACGGCCGCACGTCGGCATCCACCACCGCGCGCACGGTGAGACCCTTGGCCTCGGCGGGCTTCAGCAGCAGGCGCCGCACGCTGTCCACCAGATCGCGGATGTTGATGGTGACGCATTCCAGGTCGAGCTTGCCGGCCTCGGCCTTGGAGTAATCGAGGATGTCGTCGACGATCCGCAGCAGTTCCTGCGCGGAGGCGTTGGCGGTGACCAGGTATTCGCGCTGCACCGGGGTGAGGTCGGTGCCCAGCACGATGTCCAGCAGCGGCAGGATGCCGTTCAGCGGCGTCCGGATTTCGTGGCTCATGCTGGCCAGGAATTCGCTCTTGGCCAGCATTGCCGATTCCGCGGCCTGCTTGGCGGCGAGCAGTTCGCGTTGCACGCCGCGCAGCGAGGTCAGTTCCGACTGCATCGCGGCCAGCCTCGCGCGCAGCGCCGCGTCGCCCTGGTCGGACGGCGCGGGCGCGGCAGACGCGCGGAGGCGTTCGCGCGCGGGATTCGCACCGGCGGCGCGCAGCAGGCCCAGCGCGACCAGCAGCGCGGCCCACACCACGTACAGCGCGGGTGCGTTCATCCAGTGCCAGGCCAGCACGCCCGCCGCGAGCAGCAGCACGCCGACCGCGACCCTGATCCGCGGCATGGGATTTTCGGTGTGGACGGAACGTGCGTTCATGACGCCAGCGCGAGGAAGGGATGATCCATGGCCGTTCCGGGTTGCCGCACGAAATTGCCCTGCAACAGGTCGGCTCCTGCATCGCCCAGCCGCTCGGCGGCGGAGACGTCCTCGATGCACGGCGCGATCACCCGCAGCTTGCGCGCGTGCGCGGCATGCACCACGGCCGCAAGATCGGCGCCGCGGAGATTCGCCGAGAGCTTGACGTAGTCCAGCGGCAGATGCTCGATCAGGCCGGCCGTGATCGCCTCGGCATCGACACCGGCCAGCGACAGACGCGGTCCCAGCGCCTTCAATGCCGGCGCGAGTTCCACCAGCGTGCGCAGATGCGCGCGGGACTCCTCGTAGCGGAACTCCAGCACCAGCCGTTCGGCCGGCACGGCCGCCGCCTGCAGATGCTGGCTCAGCACGATCCGGCGCGCCTCGTCCCGCCAACCCTGCAGCGACTGGCTGACGAACAGCCGCACCGGCATGCCCTCCTGGTCGCGCAGCACCAGGATGTCCAGACAGCGCGCGAGCACCCATTCGTCGATCGCGCCGATCAGGCCCGCGCGGGTCGCCTCCGGCACCAGTTCCGAGGCCGCGTACACCCGCCCGGTGTCGTCGCGCAGGCGCAGCAGCGCCTGGTATTGCGGCCTGGCCGCGCCGCGGATCGGCACGACGGGCTGGAACACCAGATGGAACGAGCCGGTCTGCAGCGCGAGCGCGATCTGCCGACGCACGTCGCCGGGCGTTTCGTCCAGCCGGGAATGCACGCCGATGCCGTCGGCATTCCGCCGCGCGGCATCCAGCGCGCGTTCGGTGGCGGCCAGCGCGGTGCCGGTTTCGCTGGTGGCGGCGCCGAACGCACACACCCCGCAATCGAGCTGCACCGGCGTGGCCTGCTGGCCGAAACGTTCCGAGGCGACCTTGGCGCGCAGGTCGCCGGCCAGCGAGACCAGTTCTTCCTCGTTGCGCGCGGGCGCGAAGACCAGATAACCGGCCGGACCGTAGCGCGCGATCATTTCGGCGGATGCCACCTGCGACACCAGGAAATCGCCGACCTGCGTCAGCAGCAGTTCGAACGCGGTGAGGCCGATGCGCTCGCGCAGTTCCAGCGCCTCGTGCAGTTCGATGCCCAGCAGGCCGCCACGTGCGGCATAGCCGCCGCTGGCGGCGAGATGCTGGGCCAGCGCGTCCAGCACCTGCGCGCGTTCGTTCAAGCCGGTGGCGGGATCGCGCTGGTGCTGGCGGCGGTTGCGCCACGTGGCCGCGCGCGCGCGCCGCACCCGGTTGGTGACCGCCGCGACCAGGTGCATGGGCCGGATCGGCTTGCTCAGGAAATCGTCGCCGCCGGCGTCGAGTGCGGCGAATTGGCGGTCTTCGTCCTGATCGCCCGACAGGAACACGATCGGCATGCTGACGTAGCCCTCGCGCTCGCGGATCAGCGCGGTCAGCTCCAGACCATCGCAATCGGGCATGTTGAGGTCGAGCAGCAGCAGGTCGGGCTGGAAACGGTCCAGTTCGTCGAGCACCGCCAGCGCTTCTCCCAGCACCCGGGTTTCCATGCCGGCCTTGCGCAGGATCGCCTCGGCGAACAGGGCCTGCGGGGCGTCGTCGTCCACGATCAGGATCCGGTAGGGCGCCTCGTCTTCCACCGCCACCAGTTCCAGCGAGGTCGCGGTCACCTCCTGGGTGGTGGCGGGCAGCTTGATGCAGCGGTCCGCGCCGGCGCGCAGCGCGCGCAGCCGAAGATTCACGTCGCCGTCGCGCAGCAGCACCAGCAATGCTACCCGGTGCGAGGCGTTGCGCCGCGCCGTGCGCAGCGCCGGCCCCAGACTTTCCAGCGCGGTGCGCTGGTCGGCCACCAGCACGGACAACTGCGGCGGGGTCGTCTTCAGCAACTGGACCAGACCGGAAAGCTGATCGACCATCGCCACGTCGCAGCCCTGGCTGTCGAGACGCAGCACCAGTTCGTGCACCAGCGGATCGTCGTCGTTCACCACCCGGATGGCGGGACCGTTGCGCGTGGCCAGCACCGGTTCGACCTGCGGCATCGCCTCCCCGGCTGGCGGTGCGGCGGGGACATCGTCGTCGCCTGCGCGGTCGGCGATGCCCAGCCGGCGCCAGTAGCCGTGCGGTGGCGACTCGAAGGCAGGCTGGATGCCGCCCGCTCCGCCGGCGATCGCCTGCAGCCGGCCGGCCGGCGAGGCGGCCTCGGACACGGGTGTCGGTTCGCCCCGATGCAGGTGGGGACGCAGACCGTCGAGCAGGGTGTCGATCCGGGCCGAGGCGTCGGCGTCGGGCACGCGCTGGGAAGCCACGAACGGTGCCAGCGCGGTTTCGAGTTCCAGCAGGCGCGCGCCGATTTCCAGCATGCCGTAACGGCCGCAGGTGCCGGCCAGTTGCGCGATCTCGCCGTGCAGCGAGAGCATGAGGTTGATGTCCCAGCCGCTGCGGCATTGCGCGCGCGCGCGCCGCATCAGCGTGCGCAACCGCTGCGGCAGGTGCCGCTGGAACGCCTCGCGCAGTTCCGCGTCCCGTTCCCGATCGAACACTGGCCAAGGCATGCTGCTGGTTACCCCCTGTCGGCCCGACTATAGCAAGCCGTCGAGGCCCCGGACGTGGCGTGGCAGACGCTTTCAGAACGGCTTGACCACCGCCAGGACCACGATCGCGATCAGCAGGAGCGCCGGGATTTCGTTGAAAACGCGCAACGTCCGGGGCGACCACCCGCAGGCGTCGTCCCTGAAACGCTGCACCAGTCGTGCCAGCATGGCGTGGTAAGCGATCAAAAGCACCACCAGGACCAGCTTCACGTGCAGCCAGTGGGTGCCGGTGAAATAGCCCGGCACGGCGCGCATCCAGGCCGCCAGCGTGGCCAGGCCCAGCGCGAGGGTCAGGCCGCCGCCGATGTTCGTGATCACCAGCAGCCGCCGTTCCATCACCTTGAAGCGCCCGCGGACCACGGCTTCGGAAGCCTCGGCGTGATAGACCAGCAGGCGCGGCAGGTAGAACAGGCCGGCGAACCAGGTGACCACCGCGACCACGTGAAAGGCCTTCAGCCAGGCAATGAACATTTGCACCCGCCGGACGGTCGAATCCAGACAGTATAGGCAACACCATTCCCGGCGGTACGGTGCGCCCTTGCGCAATCCGTCCGGGCTGGCTATAAGCCCGGCGATACCGAACCCGTCCATGCGATTCACGCTTCCCCGGTACTGGCTGGACCGGCTGCGCGCCTTGCCGCCCGCGCGGCAGCGCCGTCTGCGGGCGGGACTGGCCGTATTGGCGTTCATTGCGGTGTTTGCCGCCGGTCTGGGCTGCGGCCACTGGCTGGCCCTGTCCGGCGGCGATCCCGCGCGGATCCGGGCGCTGGCGGCGCGCAATGCCGTGCTGCAGAGCGATCTCTCGGCGCTGCAGCACGAACACCGGACCACCGAAGCGGCCAACCAGGCCCTGCAGCAGACCCTGGCCGAGCGCGACCAGGAATTGCAGAAGCTCAAGGCCGACCAGGTGTTCTACGCCAAGCTGATCAGCAGCGATGCCAGCCAGACTGGCCTGGCCGTGCACGACATCAAGCTGACCCAGGTGGCCAACACGCGGGCATGGAATTTCGTGGCCACCCTGACCAATACCGCGACGGATGCCGATACCGCACGCGGCACCATGACGATCTCGGTCGAGGGCGTACGCGACGGCAAGCTGGCGGTGGCCGACTGGAACACGCTGGCCGGGCCCGCGGGCAAGGCGGGCGTGCCGTTCGCCTTCAGGTTCTTCCAGCAACTGCGCGGCACGTTGATGCTGCCGGCGGGGTTCGTGCCCAACCAGATCCAGGTATCGCTGGATCCGGAGCGCGGCGCGGCGGTCACCCGCAAGCTGGCGTGGAACGACGCGGTGCACGACCCGCAGGGCGTGCTGGCCGTGCCGCCTTGACCCCGGTGCGGCATGCCCCCATCCTGTCCACACGATCACGCATGCCGATGGATGCCATGTCCGAACCCGCAACCGATGCCCCGCTGACCTTCACCGCGGCGGCGGCCGTGAAGGCGCGCGAACTGATCCGCGAGGAAGGCAATCCCGCGCTGATGCTGCGCGTATTCATCCAGGGCGGCGGCTGTTCGGGTTTCCAGTACGGCTTCAGCTTCGACGAGGCGCGCGCCGAGGACGACCTCGCCATCGAGAACGAAGGCGTCACGCTGCTGGTCGATCCGCTGAGCCTGCAATACCTCGAGGGTGCCGAGATCGACTACGTGGAGAACCTTTCCGGCGCGCAGTTCGTGATCCGCAATCCCAATGCCGCGACCACCTGCGGCTGCGGCCATTCGTTCGCGGTCTGAGCGCATCCGGTTCCTGTCCGCGTTTTCGCGCTTCCACGGGCGCGGGCGTTGCTGCACACTTGCGCGTTCCGTCTCCGGCCGTCGCCCGTGACCTCCGCCGAAACCTCGCGCCGCAACATCTTTGCCGTCTCCGCGCTCGACCGCGCGGCCGAGCGCCGCGACGACGAAGCCTGGATCGCGGCGCAGCGCGCGTCGCCGGCGGCGCGTTTCCTTGGTTTCGATGGCGAGGCGCGCGCACCGGTGCGCAGCGGACGGCTGCGGCTGCTCGACGCCGCGGCGGCCGGCGATGCGCCGGCCAATTTCCTGGGCCTGTACGGCGACGCACCGGTGTTCGGCTTGCGCGAGCCGGTCGCGCACGATGCGTTCGCGGATGCCGAATGGCTCGGCCTGCGCGCGGCCGGTCCGGTGCTCGCCCCGGACGATGCCGGCCTGCTGGCCTATGCACGCGGACTGCTGAACTGGCAGGACGCGACGCGTCATTGCGCGTACTGCGGCGCGCCGCTCGTCCTGGTCAGCGCGGGGCATCGCGCGTCCTGCGGTTCCTGCGGCCGGCTGCATTTCCCGCGCACCGATCCCGCGGTGATCGTGATCGTCGAGCACCACGACGCCTGCCTGCTGGGCCGGCAGACGGCCTGGCGCGAACGGCAGTACTCGACCCTGGCCGGTTTCGTGGAACCGGGCGAGTCGCTGGAAGAGGCGGTACGGCGCGAGGTGCGCGAGGAAACCGGCGTCGAGGTGATCGATTGCGATTACCGCTCCTCGCAGCCGTGGCCTTTCCCCGCCTCGCTGATGCTGGGTTTCACCGCCACCGCCGCGAACCGCGACATCCGCCTCGCCGACGGCGAGCTGGAGGACGCGCGCTGGTTCACGGCGTCCGGCATCGTGACGGGTTTGCGTGACGGCTCGCTGCGGCTGTCCTCGCCGCTGTCGATTTCGTATCGCCTGATCGGGCATTGGTTGCGGCTGCGCGCCGGCATCGATCTGGACACCTTGCCGCGCGCGGACTGACGCCCGCGATTACAATCGACCGGTTTTCGCCGATTCCGCAATCCATGGCCGTCGATCTCGTTGCCGCGCTGATCGTGTTGGTGGTGCTGATGTCGCGCAGCGGGGATGCGACCTGGCTGCGCCGTTACGAGTGGTTCGGTGCGTGGCTGCGGGCGCTGGGTTTCGCCGAGGGCGGCGGCCGCGTGTTCCTGGCGCTGGTGCTGCCGGTGGTGGTGTGCGCGCTGATCGCGCACCTGGTGCGCGGCTGGATCTTCTCGCTGGCCGGCCTGGCGTTCGCGGTACTGCTGCTGTTCTACACGCTGGGTCCGCGCGAGCCGGAACGCGACATCGAGGCCGTGCTGGAAGGCGCAGATGCCGGGTCGCGCGAGGCCGCCGCACAGCGATTGCGCAGCGAATCCGGCGGTGCGCCGCGCGATTTCAGCGCGCCGGAACTGGTCGAGGCCGTGGTGCTGGCGACGCTGCGCCGGCGTTTCGGCGTGCTGTTCTGGTTCTTCCTGCTGGGGCCGGCAGGTGCGCTGCTGTACCGCCTGACCTGGATCATCGCGGACAGCGACGGGGAACACGCCGATCCCCGTACCCGCCACGCGGCGCGCCGCTTCGGTGCGGCGCTGGACTGGATACCCGCGCACCTGATGGTGTTCGCGATGGCGTTGGTGTCGAACTTCGACGCGGTGATCGGCGCGTGGCGCGCCTGGCATGCACAGCCGGGACGTTCGCCGTGGGAACTGGAGCCGGGCTTTCTCGCCGCCGTCGCGCGCTCCAGCGTCGATGCCGACATCGTGGCGGGCGACGCCGCCACGCTGGACGTGCACGATCCGCTTGCCGAACTCGCCGACGCCAGACGCCTGATGCAGCGGGTGCTGATCGTGTGGCTCGCGGTGGTCGCGCTGATCGTGCTGGCCGGCTGGATTGCCTGAAGATCGTTGACCGGCCCGCCCACCCCCTGCAAGACGGATCGGTCCGCCGATCGAGGCGAAGCGGGTTTTCGTTGACGCGGACTCCGCGGTGGCCGTCCCGGTGCGCGTTTGCCTGCGGACCGTTTCGGCTTCTCCCTCGACGCCTGCGCTCAGCGACCGCGCAACAGTTTGCGCACTGCCGCAAGATTGCGCCGGCTGACCTCGGGCGTGTCGTCGGTGCCCGCGATCAGCGCGCGCATCGCGCCCTGCGCGTCGCGGTGCAGCCCCAGCAGGCGCGCCACCGGAACCAGACAACTGCGGTGCACGCGCACGAACCGGCCCGGGAACGCCTCCTCGATCGCCTTCAGCGAATCCTCGATCAGCACCTCGCCGGAGGCGCGGTGCACGGTCACGTATTTCTCGTCGGCGCTCAGGTACAGCACGTCCTGCAGCGGAATCCGGAGCGGCGCGCCGCGCACCCGCGCCAGCAGCGTGTCGCCCGGTGCTGCGTGGCGCTGCCGCAACGCCTGCGCGCGCGCCAGCGCCTCGCGCAGCCGCTCGATCCGCACCGGCTTCAGCAGGTAATCCGCCGCACGCAGCTCGTAGGCGGCCAGCGCATGCTGCTCGTAGGCGGTGCAGAAAACCAGTTGCGGGGGCTCGGGCAGCGCGGCCAGCCGGCGCGCGGCGCCGAGGCCGTCCAGACCCGGCATCGCGATGTCCAGCAGCAGCACGTCGGGCCGCGTCTGCGCGCAGACCGCCAGCGCGGTTTCGCCGTCGCCCACGCTGGCGACCACTTCCACGCCGTCGCATTCGGCCAGCAGCGCGGCCAGACGCGCGCGCGCCAGCGGTTCGTCGTCGGCGATCAGGACACGCACGGCAGCCTCACGATCACGCGATACACGCCACCGTCGACGCGCACCTCGAGGCCGCCGCGTTCGCCGAAGTGGTAGGCGATCCTTCGCCGCACGCTTTCCTGGCCGTGGCCGTGACGCTGCGCGGATGGCGTGTCGGGCAGCGGGTTGTCCACCTCGATCTCGATGCCGCGCGGCGTGCGCCGCCCGGTGATGCGCAGCGTGCCGCCCTCGCGCCGCGGCTGGATGCCGTGATACACCGCGTTTTCGACCAGCGGCTGCAGCAGCAGCGGCGGCATTTCCAGATCGGGCGGCAGGCCGTCGAGATCGCGTTCCACCTTCAGGCGATCACCCAGGCGCAACTGCTCGATCGCGAGATAACGGTCGGTGAGCGCCAGTTCCTCGCCCAGCGTGCTGGGCTTGTCCTCCTCGCCCAGCGCGGCGCGGAACAGCTCGGAAAGATCCTCGACCGTGCGCTCGGCGGCGACGGGATCGGCGCGCACCAGCGCGGCCACGGTATTCATGCTGTTGAAAAGGAAATGCGGACGGATGCGCGCCTGCAACGCGTCGAACTGCGCGCGCGCGACTGCGGCCAGCCGTGCCCGCCATTCGGCCAGCACGTAGAAATAGCGCAGCAGCGCGGCGCCCAGCAGCGCGGTCAGGGCGGCATTGCCCAGCACGAAGCGCACGGACGACGCCGGCGTGAGACCGGTGCCCAGTGCGTGATCCAGCCACGCGACCACCCCGCTGGCGCACGCCACCAGCAGCACCAGCACCACGCAGGCCAGCATGTACGCGGTGACCCGCGGCAGTTTCGCCAGCCCCGGCGACAGCCGGCACAGCAGCAGCGCCGACAGCAGCGCCAGCCACACCACGAATGCGGTCGCGGTGGTGAAGCCGCGCCAGTCCATCCGCGAATCGGGCGCCAGCGCGTCGATCGCCACCACCAGTTCGCCCACCACCACCAGCGAGAACACCGCCGCGGGGGTGCAGAACTGCGGCAACGCGGGCGCGTCGCGATCGACGTTGGAGGCGGCTTCGGCCATCTGGATTCCTCGGGCCGAAGTATGCCTCAGCCGCGCAGGCGTTCCGTGAGGAAGTCGGCGAGATCGGCGATCTCCTGCGGGCAGACCTGGTGCGCCATCGGGTAGCTGTGCCAGTCGACAGGATGGCCCCATGCGCGCAGGCGGTCGCGCGAGCGCTCGCCCAGGAACTGCGGCACCACCGGGTCGAATGTGCCGTGGCCCATGAAGATCGGCGTCGCGGCATTGGCATCGTTGCGCTCGTTCACCGTCGCCTCGGCGATCGGCAGATAGGTCGAAAGCGCGACGATCGCCGCGAGCGTCCGTGCATGCCGCAATCCCGCCGCCAGCGCGATCGCGCCGCCTTGCGAGAAGCCGGCCAGCACGATGTTCGCGACCGGCACGCCGCGTTCGATTTCACGCGCGATCAGTTTTTCGACTTCCGCGATCGACGCGCGGATGCCGGCCTCGTCCTGCTTCTGCGACAGGTCAAATCCGGCGATGTCGTACCAGGCGCGCATCGGCATGCCCATGTTGAGCGTGACGGGCCGCACCGGCGCGTGCGGAAACTCGAAGCGCAACGCGGGCCACGCACGTCGCACCAATTGCGGCACGATCGGTTCGAAATCGTGGCCGTCGGCGCCCAGTCCGTGCAGCCAGATCACCGCGTGGCGCGGACTAGGACCGGTTTCGATCTCCACGCATTCCGATGTCACTGCGCGTGCTCCATCGGCTGCGATGGCAAGCCCAGTTCCTGCGCGAAGAACGCCATCGCTGCCGCGGCGTTGCCGACGCGCTGACTGAAGGATGCGGTGACGCCGTGACCCTCGTTCATCCGCGTCAGCAGCAGCACCGGGTAATGCGACGTGGTCGCGGCCTGCAGGGCTGCCGCGAACTTGCGCGACTGCCACGGCGCGACACGCGGGTCGTTGACGCCGGTGATCAGCAGCACCGCGGGATACGCGGTGTGCGGCCTGACGTTCTGCAGCGGCGAATACGCGCGCAGCCACTCGAAATCGGGTTGCTTCGTCACCGTGCCGTATTCCGAAATGTTGTATTGACCGTTGGGCCACAGCTCCGCGCGCAGCATGTCGTAGATGCCGACCAGCGACACCACCGCGCGGTATTCCGATGGGTGTTGCGTCAGCGCCGCGCCCATCAGCAGGCCGCCGTTGGAACCGCCGAGAATGCCCAGGTGCGCGGGATCGGTCCAGTGTTGTTGCACCAGCGCTTGCGCGGCTGCGTAGAAGTCGTCGAACACGTTCTGCTTCTTCGACAGCATGCCATCCGCATGCCAGCCCTCGCCGTATTCACCGCCACCGCGGATGTTGGCGACCGCGTACACGCCGCCGCGTTCCAGCCACGCGAGGTTGGAGCCGAGGAAACGCGGCGCGGTGCAGATGCCGAAGCCGCCGTAGCCGTAGAGGATCGTGGGACGCGAACCATTGGGCGTCACGCCCTTCAGCGCGATCACGGTGACCGGAACCCTGGTGCCGTCTTTCGACGTGGCATCGAGCCGGTACGTCACGACCTTCGAATAGTCCGCCGCGGGTTTCACCTCGAACACGGTCTTGAGCGTGCCGTGCTGCGCGTTGTATTCGGCCCAGCGCGAAGGGATCGTCCAGCCGGAATACGTGATCAGCGCATGGGGCGAGGTTGCACTGCCTGCGATCGTCCCGACCCCGATGCCGGTTTGTGGCAGCGGTACGGTGCGGATGAATTTGCCGTCACTCGAATACTGCTGCACGCGCCAGTCCGGGCCGCGCACTTCGGTGATCAGGAACCCGCCCGCGATCGGCGCCACGGAATGCATGGCCCACTGACCCTGCGGCACCAGCAGCTTCGAGTGACCGTTCGCATCCAGTGCCAGCAGCTTGCCGCGCGGCGCATCCTGATAGGCGATCACCAGCAGGCGATCGCCGTCCCAGGCCGCACCCTGATTGACTTCCCACGCGGCGCGCACGTTCGCTTCGGTGCCGAGCGCCTGCTTCCACGGCCCGTTGCCGGAACGCAGGTACACCGCGTCCGGATTGCCATCGCCCGCGTGCACCAGCGCGGCGGCGTGCTTGCCGTCGGCCGAACCCAGCAGCGTGTATTCCGCGACCTTGGACCAGCCCTTGCCGAATGCCAGCGTGTCGTTTTTCGCATCGCTGCCGAGCGGGTGGTGGTACAGCGCGGCGTCGAATTGCAGGTCGGCGTTCGGAACCGTGCCCGGCAGCGGGAGCCGCACATAGGTGACGCCCTTGCCGTCGGCATCCCACACCAACGCCTGCGGCGTGGTGCCGCCGCCCGCGTGCGGCAGCGCGTCGGGCAAAGTCTTGCCGGTCGCGACCTCGACGAAACGGATCGTGGTTTCCTCGTTGCCGCCCTCGGCGGTGCCGTAGGCGACGTAGCTGCCGTCGGGCGACGGCCAGTAACCGGTGATCGCGACGCTGCCGTGGGCGGCATTGGGATCGACCAGCACCTTCGCCTCACCGCGCGGCCATGCCTGCGCCACCAGCACGGCCTGCGGCTGCGGCGGCGTCTGGCGCAGGTAGAACAAGGTGTCGCCCACGATTTCCGGATCGAACTGCTGGGTGGACGTGAGCGCCAGTTCGCCCACGCGCTTGGCGATGGCCTTGGCGTCCCTGAAACCATCCATCACTTTTTCGGTGTACGCGTTCTGCGCGGCGATCCATTGCCTGACCGCCGGCGCGTCCGCGTCTTCCAGCCACCGATACGGGTCGTGCACCACCGTACCGAAATACGTATCGGTGACATCGTGTCGCGGCGTGGCGGGCGGCATCGCGGGTATCGCGTGGCGCGTGTCGATCAGCGACGTATCGGGAACGAGCTTGGGCGGTGGCTGGGCGAAGGCGGCACTCGCCGCGAGACCCAGGCCCAGACCGGCAAACATGCGCAGGCATGACATGGCAATGACCCCGAACGGGAACGAAACACCCGCAGGGTAGCGCCAGTCGCCGGTGCCCGTCACGTGGACAGGACTTCCGGCGGTTGCGGGCGTGCGGAGCGCGTGGTTAGGCTCCGCCTTTTTGCGCGGGGCCGTTTCCATGAATCGCATCGCCGTCGCCGCCCTGGCGGGTCTGCTGGTCAGCGCGGGTGCGCTCGCCGCGCCGCAAACCGCGTCTTCTTCTGCTGCCGAAGGTTCGGCGCAGAAAATCAGCCTGGAACGGATCATGGCCGACCCCGACTGGATCGGCCCGCCAGTCGAGGACCCGTACTGGAGCATCGACGGCCGCAGTGTCTATTTCAAGCTGAAGCGCAGGGGCTCGCCGGTCCGGGACTTGTACCGGGTGGATGCCGGCGGCGGCGCGCCGGTGAAACTCGCCGACGCGGCGCTCGCCACCGCCGACGGCCCCGCGGTGTTCGACCGCGCGCACGACCGCGCGGCGTTCCTCCGCCACGGCGACGTGTTCATGCGCGAGCTCGCGACGGGCGTCACGCGCCAGCTCACCCGCAGCGATGCGCGCAAATCGGGTCTGCAGTTTTCCGCAACCGGCAACCTGCTGAGTTGGCGTCAGGGTCAGGACTGGTTCGTCTGGAACGCCGCGACCGGCGTGGTCTCGCAAGCGGCCACGCTCAAGACCGCAAACGATCCGGCCAAGCAGAAGCCCGACCAGATGGAACGCCTGCAGCTCGGCCTGTTCTCCACGCTCCGGCAGGAAAAGGCCGACCAGGAAGCGATCCGTGCGCGCGACGAACAGCTGGATGCGGAGAATCCCGAGCGCGCCGCGGCGCCGTTCTACCTGGGCGACAAGGTGAAGGTGACCGCGACCTCACTGTCGCCCGATGCGCGCTGGATGCTGGTGGTGACCGAGCCGAAGTCGTATCAGCCCGGCAGGCACCCGGACGTGATCCATTACGTCAGCGAGTCCGGTTATCCGGAAGCCGAACCCGCGCGCACCTACGTGGGCCGCAACAGCGCCGCGCCGCAGGCGCTGCTGCTGCTCGACCTGCAAAACCACAAGCAATACCCGTTGTCGCTGGACGGTCTGCCCGGCATCCACGACGATCCGTTGCATGATCTGCGCGTGAAGCGCATCGCCCAATTGAAGAAGGAAGGCCATGCCGACGAAGCCGCGGCGCTGGAAGCGCCCAAGACGCGGCCGGTGTCGGTCAATTTCATTCCGACCGGTGATGCGTTCGGGCCGGCGATCGCGTGGAGCGGCGACGGCCGTAACGTCGCGATCGAACTGGTGGCCAACGATCACAAGGACCGCTGGATCGCGACCGTCGATTTCGCGGATCACGGGCTGCTGACGCAGGACCGCCTGAGCGATCCGGCCTGGATCAACTGGAGCTTCAACGAGCTCGGCTGGCTGCCGGACGGCCGCACGCTGTGGTTCGACTCCGAGGCCAGCGGCTGGTCGCAGTTGTACGTGAAGCCGCTGGACGGCAAGGCGCGCGCGCTGACCGGCACGGGCTACGAAGTGTCCTCGCCCACCGTTTCGCCGGACGGCAAGTGGTTCTACCTGCTGGCCAACAAGGAAGCGCCGTACGCCTACGACGTCTATCGCGTGCCTGTGAAGGGCGGCGCGCTGCAGCAGGTCACGCATTACCAGGGTGTGGCCTGCGCCGAGTGCAGCGGACTGTTCCACCTGTCGCCCGATGGCAGCAAGCTCGCCGTGCTGCACTCGGCGCCGTACCTCCCGCCGCAACTGGCGGTGGTGAATGCGGACGGCTCCGACGCACACGAACTCACCGACACCCGCACGCCGGAATACAAGTCGTTCTCGGCCACGTGGGTGCAGCCCGAGTTCGTGAAGGTGCCATCGAGCCATGGCCACTTCGGCATCTGGGCCAAGTACTACCAGCCTGCCGACTACGACACCTCGCATCCGCATCCGGCGGTGCTGTTCGTGCACGGCGCGGGTTATCTGCAGGACGTCACCAGGGGCTGGTCGTACTACTTCCGCGAGCAGATGTTCAACAACCTGCTGCTGCAGGAAGGCTATGTGGTGCTGGACATGGATTACCGCGCGTCGGCCGGCTACGGCCGCGCCTGGCGCGAGGCGATCTACCGGCACATGGGCCATCCGGAATTGCAGGATTTGCTGGACGGCAAGGCCTGGCTGGTGAAGAACCACGCCGTCGATCCGAAGCGCGTGGGCATCTACGGCGGCTCCTACGGCGGCTTCATGACCGAGATGGCGCTGCTGCGCGCGCCGGGCGAATTCGCCGCCGGTGCGGCGCAACGGCCGCCATCCGACTGGACCAGCTACAACGACGACTACACCTCGGACATCCTCAACGATCCGCAGCTCGATCCGGAAGCGTACAAAACGAGTTCGCCGATCGAATACGCGCAGAACCTGCGCGATCCGCTGCTGATCAACCACGGCCTGATCGACGACAACGTGATGCCGGGCGACTCGATCCGTCTCTACCAGCGATTCATCGAACTGCACAAGAAAAACTTCTGGATCTCGCTGTATCCGATGGAGCGCCACGACTTCCGGCACGCCGACGACTGGTACGACGAATACCGCCGCATCCACGAGTTGTTTTCGACGTACGTGAACCAGGAAAAAGACGCGGCGAGCAGGAATTGACCGCGGTCATACCTTGGTAATACCATGACGCCATGAAGGTCGCCATTTCCGTTCCCGATCCGATCTTCCGCGAAGCCGAGTCGCTGGCGGCGGCGCTGCGCAAGTCGCGCAGCGAGTTGTATGCCGAAGCGCTGGCCGGTTTCGTCCGCAAGCATGCCGCCCACGACATCACGCGGCGCCTCAACGCCGTTCATGACCGCCAAGGCGGCGAACTCGATCCGGCGCTCGCCGCGGCGCAGTTCGAATCACTCCCGGATGAAACGTGGTGAACTGTGGTGGGCGCGTCTGCCCGATCCCGCCGGCTCGGCGCCGGGCTTCCGCCGACCGGTGCTGATCGTCCAGTCCAACCCGTTCAACGACAGTCGCATCGCCACGGTCATCGCGGCGGTGATCACTTCCAACCACGCGCTGGCCGAGGCGCCCGGCAATGTGCGCATCGGCCGTTCCGAATCGGGCCTGCCGCAGCCATCCGTGGTCAATGTTTCGCAGTTGCTCACGCTCGACCGCCGCCTGCTTGCGCGCCGGATCAAGGCGCTTCCCGCCGCGGCGATGCAAAAGGTGAACGAGGGCTTGCGGCTGGTGCTGGCGATTTAACGCGCGTTTGCGTCCGCGCCTTCAAGCCCCCAGCTTCAACCCCGCCGCCTGCATCGCCTCGCGGATGTACGCGAACATCTCCGGGTCCATGCCCTGCGCGGCCATGATCTGTGGGTTGTCGTCGTAGGCCTGTTTCAACTTGCGCGCGATGTTGGCGTCGCCGCCGGTGAAGGCGTTGACCAGCGCGTGCCAGCGCCGGCCCATTTCGACGACCGCGGGATCGGTGGCCGGCGTGCCGGCCTCCATCGCCGCGCGCACCTGCGCGATCAGCCGCGGCCATTCTTCCTGCGCCTGCCGCATGCCGGCTTCGCCCAGTTGCTCGGCGCGCTCGCGCATCTGCTCGCGCTCCTCGGGCGTGAAGTGTTGGCCCAGGATTTCGCCACGGCGTTTGAACTCGGCGATCTGCGCCTCGCTGAAATGCATGTCCAGTTTCTCGTTCATTCGAATGTTCTCCAGTAGTCGGTCGATGTCGTTGGATGCCGAATCCAGCCCGCTCCAGGCGCGTTCCAGCGCGGCCAGCGCGCGGGATTTCGCATCGACTTCTCGCCGCAACGCCACGATGCGCGCCTCGACCAGCGCCGCCGCGGAACCTGTACGCCGCAACAGCGAACCGATTTCGGCCAGCGTGAAACCCGCGCGCTTCAGCACCGCGATTTCGGACAGCCGCGCCAGCGCCTTCGCGCCGTACAGGCGATAACCGCTGTCCGAACGCGCGTCGGGTTCGAGCAACCCACGCGCTTCGTACAGGCGCAACGCCTTGGCCGACAGGCCCGTGCGGCGGCCGAGTTCGCCGATGCGCAGCAGCTTTGCGGGAGCGGATGGTTTCGACATCGGCTGCGCACACTACGGCTTGCCCTTGGGGCAAGGTCAATAGCCGCTGCCAGCGCGATCAGACGCGCCCAACCACCGGAATCAGCGCGCCGGTGACCGCCGCAGCCTGATCGGAGAGCAGGAACAGAATCACGTCGGCCAGTTGCCGCGGTTTCACCCACTTGCCGAAATCGGCTTTGGGCATGTCTTTCCGGTTGGGCGGCGTGTCGATGATCGAGGGCAGCACCGCATTGACGGTGATATCGCGCTCCTTCAGTTCTTCCGCCAGAGCCTCGGTGAAGCGCATCACGCCGGATTTGGAAGCGGTGTAGGCGCCCACGCCGGCGCCGGCTTTCAACGCGGACAGCGCGCCGACATTGACGATGCGCCCGCCTTCGCGCAGATGCGCGAGCGCGGCTTGCGACGCCGCCACCGCGGTGCGCAGGTTGACGCGATAGAGGAAATCCCAGGTTTCCAGTTTTCCCTCGGCCAGCGTTTCCCAACGGAACGTGCCGGCGATGTTGACCAGCGCATCCAGTCCGCCGAGTTCCTTCACCGCGGCATCGATCGCGTTTTTCGCGGAAGCCGCTTCGGCCAGATCTATCCCGCCGAAGCGGTGCGCGCCGGCGAGATCGACGCCGGCGGGCGGCGCATCGGCGCGGTCGATCGCGGCGACCGTCGCGCCCGCATGCAGCGCGGCCTGCACCACCGCGGCGCCCAGAGTGCCGAACGCGCCGGTGACGGCGATGCGTTTGCCTGCCAGTGACATGACGGTTTCTCCCTGCCGGAGCAGGGAGCAAGCATATCGCCGGCCCCGTTGCCGCGCGAAATGACCACGACCCCCGCCGGGTCCCGTTGGGAGTACGCTAGCACCCTTGGCGCAGGGAACCCGCATCCATGGCCAGCCTTCCCGAAGAAGCGATCCCGGCGCAGCCCGCGGCGGTCGACATGCCGTCGTCGGGGACGGTCCGGCGCATGATCTATCGACACACGCTGCCGCTCCGGATCATGCACTGGATCAATGCGGTGTGCCTGCTGATCCTGCTGGGCAGCGGCCTGCAGATCTTCAACGCGCATCCCGCGCTCTACTGGGGCCAGCGCTCGCACTTCGAACGGCCATGGTTGTCGCTGCATGCGCAACGCGGGCCGGACGGGCAACTGCGCGGTGTGACGCAGATTGGATCGCGCCGTTTCGACACCACCGGCTGGTTCGGCGTGTCGAAAGTCGCCGGACAGCCGATGGCGCGCGGTTTTCCCGCGTGGGCAACCATACCCGGCCCGCAGTGGCTGGCGATGGGCCGCGCGTGGCATTTCTTCTTCGCGTGGATCTTCGTGATCAACGGCGTGTGTTTCGTCGCGTATGCGCTGTGGACGCGGCACCTGACGCGCGACCTGATTCCCACCCGCGCCGACTGGCGCGGCATCGGCCGATCCATCATCGAGCATGCCTTGCTGAAACACCCGAAGGGCGAAGCCGCGCTGCGCTACAACGTGCTGCAGCGGATCGCCTACCTGGTGGTCATTTTCGTGTTCGGCGGCGGCGTGGTGCTGATGGGTCTGGCGATGTCGCCGCGGATGGATTCGGTGCTGGGCTGGCTGGTCGATGCAGTCGGCGGTCGGCAGTCGGCGCGCAGCATCCATTTCCTGTTCGCGATGGGCTTCGTCGCGTTTTTCCTGATCCACATCTTCGAAGTGATCGTGACAGGCCTCGGCAACAACCTGCGATCGATCATCACCGGCCGCTACGCGATCACCACGGAGGTCCGTGATGAAGCTGATCAATAGGCGCCGCCGTTTCCTGCGCAACACGCTGGCGCTGACCGGCGCCGCGCTGGTGGGCGGCTGCGACAGGCTGTCGGAAACCGATTGGGCGCCCAAGGTGCTGGACAGCGCCACGACGTTGAGCCATGCCGCGCAGCGTGTCCTGTCCCGCAACGCGATGGCGCGCGAATACACCGAAGCCGACATCTCGCCGGTGTTCCGCCCCAACGGCAGCACCGATCCGCAATCGTCGGCCTATCGCACGCTGGCCGCGAACGGTTTCCGCGACTATCGGCTCGAAGTGGGTGGACTGGTCGCGCATCCCTTGTCGCTGTCGCTGGATGCCTTGCGCGCGTTGCCCGGCCGTACCCAGATCACCCGCCACGACTGCGTGGAGGGCTGGAGCGTGATCGGCCAGTGGACCGGCGTGCAGTTGTCGCGCGTGCTCGATCTCGCCCGGCCGGTCGCGGCAGCGCGCTTCGTGGTGTTCCGCTGCTTCGACGTGATGGACGACGGCAACGAGTACTACGAATCGCTGGGCTTCGACGACGCGTATCACCCGCAGACCATCCTGGCATGGGCGCTCAACGGTCAGCCCGTTCCGATCCCCAATGGCGCGCCGCTGCGCCTGCGGGTCGAGCGCCAGCTCGGCTACAAGATGGCCAAGTACCTGCGCCGGATCGAACTCGTCTCGACGTTCGGGGACATTGAGGGCGGCAAGGGCGGGTATTGGGAAGACCAGGGCTATCAGTGGTACGCCGGCATCTAGCAGGGTGTTGAGAAACGCCCTGCTAACGCGGGCCACGGATGGCCCGCCGCGGATCAAGCACCTCGAGTGCTTGATCCGACGAAGCCGAGTCCGGGCATGTACCGGACTCGGCGCGTTGAGACTGCATCCGCAGGAGCGGATGCGAACAGCGAAGCTGGCCCGCAGGGCGAGCGCCAGGGATGGCGCGAGTTAAGTGCAGGAAAGCACTTTCTCAACAATCCGCTAGGAATCGCCCGGAGTTGCTGCGCTCTGCGGCGATTCAACGTCAGTCGCGTACATTTCCAACAAGGGCGTTCCTTCTCGACCTTTCGCGGCCGGGCAAGAGAATCATTGGGCGTGACCATCTGAAAGAGTGCGCGAACAGCGTTAATCAGAACTTGACGCCCGCCAGCAGCATCGTCTCCCCCAGATTCGGGCTGCCGCCGACGATATGGCCGTTGGAGATGTGGCGCACCATCACGATGAAGTGGCCGTCCTGCCAGCCGCCGCTGGTCATGAATTCGAAGCGGCTGCTGAGCGCGCCGGTACGGGTGCTGGTGGCGGCGAGTTCCTCGCTGGCGAACCAGTGGCCGTCGGGCGCGAGGAGGCGCACCCCGCCGCCCGCGAGGAACACCTCGTGGTGCAGGTTTTCGTCGTGGGTGTGGTGCGGCGCGATCCAGCCCACGCTGGCGATCGGCGCCAGATGGAAATGATCGTCCGCCGCCGGCTCGCCGAACACGCTGGCGAACGCCGCCGAGGTGAAACGGGCGCCCGATGTGGCGGTGGGGCCTGCCACGATGTCGAAACCCTGCGCCAGCGCCGTCCCGCTTGCCGCCAGGCCCGCCGCCGCCACCAGGGCGTACCACTTGTTGCGCATTGCCGTGTCACTCCTTGAAAGCCGTGTGAGAACAAGAACAAGGCGGCGCCATCCGCGCGCGTGACGGAGCTGCCCCGTGCCGATGCCGGCTGCCGTGATGATAATTGCCTTGACAAATAATGCCAAGACACTATTATCCTCGGCATGAAAGAGCAGGTTTCCGCTCCCGGCGGTTCCTTCCAGCTGTGCCGCCTGATCGGCCGGATCCGGGCGGAATTCGTCGATCGCGTGGAACAGGAAATGGGGCGGTGCGGCGTGGAGCTCAATTTCAGCCAGTTCCTCGCGCTCAAGCTGCTCGGCGAGGAGTCGATGGCGCCCGGCGAGCTCGCGCGCCTTCTGCGCTACAACGCAGGCGCGATGACGCGGATGCTCGACAAGCTGGAACAGCGCGGCTACCTGCGGCGCGTGCCCGATCCCGACGACCGGCGCGCGTTGCGGCTGGAGCTGACACCCGCCGGCAAGGCGATCCGGAAGCGGCTGATCCAGTGCAGCGAAGCGACCTCGGAACGGATGTTCGCCGGTGTCGGCGAACGTGAACGCAAACAGTTGAACGCCGTGCTGACCCGCGTTCTGGATCGCCTGCAGCAGAGCGGATAGGGCCGCCCGGCACGTCCCGCCGCGCGGCGGGTGTCCGCCGCAGGAACCGGAGTGCGACGAGGGCTTCGTGGCGGCAGCATCCGTCTTCCGTCGAAACGCAGAGGGTCGGTACGACATGCAAGGGTACCGTTGCAATCTTTCTTGAACGTTTTGGAAATACCCGGAACCGGCGCTTGATTCGGGCGCCATTGCCCCAAATCCACGACCATGCTCCCGAACATCGTTTCCCGTCACAGCACCTTCGCCGCTGCGGCTCTGGCGGCCGCGTTGCTGGCCGGTTGCGCCAGCACGGGCGGATTGCAGCCGCAGGACAAACCCGTCGCGATCGACACGCTGCACACGCAGCGCAGCCTCGCCGATGTCGCGGTCGATCCCGCCGCGTGGCCGGCGCAGGACTGGTGGAAGACGCTGGGCGATCCTGAACTCGACAGGCTGGTCGACGAGGCGCTGGCCGGCAATCCGGACATGGCGCTGGTCGATGCGCGCGTGCGCGAGGCGCTGGCCCAGGCCGGCGCGGCCGATGCCGCGCGCAAGCCGACCCTGAACGGTGGCGCTGCGCTGGCCGGGGCACGTGTGCCGCCGCTTTTGCCGCCGATTGCGTCGGGCCACTTCGGCACGATCCGTTACGGCTATCTCAGCTTCAAGTGGGATCTCGACATCGCGGGCGGCAAGCGCGCGGCGTGGCAGGCCGCGGTCGGCAACGCGCGCGCAGCCGAAATCGACGCGCGGGCCGCGCGCCTGAAACTTTCCGCCGACGTGGTGCAGGCGTACCTGAATCTCGGCGGCGCGGTCGTGCAACGCGATCTGGCCGCAGCCGAGTTGCGGCGCGCCGAGGATTTCCTGACGCTGACCCGGAAGCGCGTCGCCGCCGGCATCGACAGCAAGTTCCAGCTGGCCCGGATCAGCGGAGAAACCGCCACCGCGCGCGCGGCCCTGAATGCGGCCGGGAACACGGTGCACACCGACCGCATCGTGCTGGCGGTGCTGCTGGGCAAGGGCCCGGACCGCGCGCTGGACATCACGCCGCCCGCGCCTGCCTTGCGCGGCGGCGCGCTGACGCTGCCCGCCGACCTGCCGGCCGACCTGTTGGGCCGCCGGCCGGACGTGGTGGCCGCGCGCTGGCGCGTCGAGGCCGCCGGCAAGGACATCCGGTCCGCGAAGGCGGCGTTTCTGCCCGACCTCGGCATCAGCTCGCTGGCCGGACTGATCGCGCCGACCGCGATGAACCTGTTCTCGCTGCAGTCGCGTTTCTACACGGTGTCGCCGGCGCTGAGCCTGCCGATCTTCGAAGGCGGCCGTCTGCGCGCCAATCTCGCCGGCAAGGACGCCGCCTACGACGCGGCGGTCGCGCAGTACAACCTGACCGTGATCGCTGCGATCAACCAGGTCGCGACGCAGGTCGATGACCTGCGCGCGCTGGATGCGCAACTGAAGGACGCCGCGCAGGCACGCGACAGCGCCGCGCAGGCCTACGAACTCGCGATGAAGCGCTACCAGGGCGGCGTCGGCAATTATCTGGAAGCACTGAGCGTGCGCCAGGAACTGATCGGCGCCGAGCGCGGGCTGGCCGCGCTGCAGACCGAACGCGCGGACGCCTGGGTCGCGCTGGTCGAGGCGCTGGGCGGCGGTTTCGAACCCGAGCAGGACACTCCCTCGCTGGCCACCGCCGGCGCAGGGGGGCATGACAACGACAAGGCAATCCGATGACTTCGCCCATCAATCCCAATCCCGTCACCGAACAGAACGAGGCCGAACTGAGACAGCGCAGGCGCGACGCGCGCCGCAAGCTGCTGATGCGCAGCCTGGTCGGCGTGATCGTGCTGGCCGCGATCGCATGGGGCCTGTATTACTTCCTGGTCGGCCGCTGGTACGAGGGCACCGACGACGCCTACGTCAACGGCAACGTGGTGCAGATCACGCCGCAGATCCCCGGCACCGTGGTCAGCATCGGCGCGGACGACAACGACTACGTGCGCGAAGGCCAGGTGCTGGTGAAGCTGGATCCTGCCGACGCCGACGTCGCGCTGGCGCAGGCCGAGGCCGCGCTGGCGCAGACCGTGCGCAAGGTGCGCGGCCTGTACAGCACCGTGCACAGCTCGCGCGCGGACGTGGCGGTGCGCGAAGCCGCGCTGAAGCAGGCCGAGGCCGACTACGCGCGCCGCAAGGGCCTGGCCGCATCCGGCGCGATCTCGGCCGAGGAGCTGGCGCACGCGCGCGACGCGCTGGTGGCCGCGCAGAGCGCGCTGGCCGCCGCGGAGGGACAACTCGCTGTCACCAACGCGGTGGTCGAGGACACCACGATCGCCTCGCACCCCGACGTGAAGGCCGCCGCGGCGAAGGTGCGTGCGGCGTGGCTCAACGACATGCGCACCACGCTGGTCGCGCCGGTGTCCGGCTATGTCGCCAAGCGCACGGTGCAGGTCGGCCAGCGCGTGCAGCCCGGCACGCCGCTGATGGCGGTGGTGCCGCTGCACCAGGTGTGGGTCGATGCCAACTTCAAGGAAACCCAGCTCGAGCACATGCGCATCGGCCAGCCGGTGACGCTGACGTCCGACCTGTACGGCAGCGGCGTCAAGTTCCAAGGACACGTCGAGGGTCTCGGCGTCGGCACCGGCAGCGCGTTCTCGCTGCTGCCCGCGCAGAACGCCACGGGCAACTGGATCAAGATCGTGCAGCGGCTGCCGGTCCGGATCGCGCTCGACCCGGCGGAACTGGACAAGCATCCGCTCCGGATCGGCCTGTCGATGGACGTCACCGTGAACCTGCACGACCAGTCCGGTCCGATACTGTCCACGCAACCGCCGCAGCACCCGGTGTTCAGCACCGACGTGTACGCGCGCCAGACCGCGGCGGCCGATGCGCTGATCGCGCAGATCATCCACGACAACAGCGCCGCCGCCACCGCGACCGTGCGCGCGAACGGTGGCAGCGCGAGCCTCGGCGAGGCCGGTCCCGCCTCGTCCGCGAGCACCGCGCAGGTTCGCGATCCGGGTCACCCGAGCCACGGCTGAACGTCCATGTCGTCCACGACTGCCGATGGCGCGTCGCGCGGTGGCGGCGCGGCGGGCGAAGAACTCGCCGAGGGCGTGCGCGAACGCGAGACCGAACGCGGCGCATTCGGTGAATTCCGGCCGGCGAGCCTGCCGCTGGCGACCTTCGGCCTGTCGCTGGCGACCTTCATGCAGGTGCTGGACCTCACCATCGCCAACGTGTCGCTGCCGACCATCGCGGGAAACCTGGGCGCGAGCCAAGATCAATCGGTCTGGGTGATCACCTCGTTCACGGTCGCCAACGCGATCACCCTGCCGTTGACCGGCTTCCTCGCGCGCCGTTTCGGCGAGGTCAAGACGTTCGTCTGGGCGACGCTGCTGTTCACCATCTTTTCGCTGCTCTGCGGTCTCTCGACCAGCCTGGGCATGCTGGTGCTGTTCCGCGCGGTCCAGGGCGCAATGGCCGGCCCGATGTATCCGCTGACGCAAAGCCTGCTGGTGTCGATCTACCCGGCCGCGAAACGCGGCATGGCGCTGGCGATCCTGGCGATGGTGACGGTGGTCGCACCGATCGCGGGCCCGGTGCTGGGCGGCTGGATCACCGGCAACTATTCGTGGGAATGGATCTTCTTCATCAACGTGCCGATCGGCATCTTCGCCGCCGTGGTGGTTGCCGGGCAACTGCGCGGCCGGCCGGAATACATCGACAAGCCGCGCATCGACTGGGTCGGTCTGATCACCCTGATCCTGGGGGTGGGTTCGCTGCAGATTCTGCTTGACAAGGGCAACCAGCTCGACTGGTTCAACTCCAGGACCATCGTGATACTCGCGATCGTTTCCGCGATCTCGCTGGCGGTGTTCCTGATCTGGGAATTGACGGACCGCGAACCGGTCGTGAACCTGCGCCTGTTCCGGCACCGCAACTTCGCCGCCGGCACCCTGGCCCTGGTGCTGGCCTACGCCGCGTTCTTCTCGATCGGCCTGCTGGTGCCGCTGTGGTTGCAGAACACCCTGGAATACACGCCGGTCTGGGCGGGGCTGGCGACCGCGCCGATCGGCATCATCCCCGTGCTGCTGACCTTCTTCATCGGCAAGTACGGGACGCGCATGGACCTGCGCTGGCTGGCCTCATTCGCCTTCGTGGTGATGGGCGCGACCTGCTTCATGCGCGGCGACTTCTTCACCGAGATCGATTTCTACCACGTGGCCATGGCGCAGTTCATCCAGGGTCTCGGCGTCGCGCTGTTCTTCATGCCGATCCTGACCATCCTGCTGTCGGACCTCTCCGGACGCGAGGTCGCGGACGGGTCCGGAACGGCCACCTTTCTGCGTTCGCTGGGCGGCAGCTTTGCGGCGTCGATCACCACGTATCTGTGGACGCGCGGCAGCGTGGTCAATCACGCCACCCTGGTCCAGCACATCAATGCCTACAGCAGCGAGGTACGCGAAGGCATCGCCGCCGCCGGCGGTCTGCAGCAATACGCGGCCGGCATCAACCGCGTGATCACCCAGCAGGCCACCCAGATTTCCTTCAACACCCTGTTCGACGGGCTGGGCTTCATCTTCATCGCGCTGGTCGCGGTGGTCTGGCTGGCCAAGCCGCCGTTCATCGCCCGCCGCGGCCCGGCCGCGGGCGGCGGGCATTGACGTGCCATCATCCCCGATGGCTGCTTTTGAACGACAAACGGCGAGTTGCGATTCCCGCGCATTGGTCAACACCAGAAGCGGCCATCCTTGGCCGCACTTCTCACGAGAGTCGCCATCATCCCTGATCGCTGCTCGAAACAGCGGACTGCGAAATCCGAGCGTCGAGGACCAATCAAGATCGGAAGCGGCCACTTCTCAATGGTGACCGCGGTCCGGGACCACGTTCGCAATCCGCGCCGCGGGGATGCGCTAGGATTGCCGGCGTCGGCATGCGCGTGGAGCGGGCATGGCGCGCGGTCAGGAACGAAGTGGGACTGCGGGGACGCGCGAGCGCGCGGCGCCGCCGGTTGCGTTCGAAACCCTGTATGCCGAATTGCGCCGGCTGGCGCGGCGGCAACTGGGCGCCTCGCCGCGCACGCTGCTGTGCACCACGGCGCTGGTGCACGAGGCGTATCTGAAGCTGGATGACGCGGCGGCTCCGCTCGAACGCGGGCCGTTCCTGGCGCTGGCCGCAACCGCCATGCGTCACGTGGTGATCGACCACGTACGCAACCGTTCCGCGGCCAAGCGCGGCGGCGGCGTGCATGCCGTCACGCTGGACACCACCGCCGCGCTTGCCAGCGGGGACGATCCGGTCGATCTGCTGACCGTGGAACAGGGGTTGCAGGCGCTGGAGGCGCTCGACCCGCGTCTGGTCAGCGTGGTGGAGTGCCATTTCTTCGCGGGCATGGAGTTCACCGAGATCGCGCTGGCGCTGCAATTGTCCGAGCGCACCGTGCGGCGCGACTGGCGGCGCGCGCGCGCCTTTCTGCAATCGCGTCTGGCGGATGCGCGCGCATGAACACCGCCACCCTCGATTCCGAACGCTGGCGGCGCCTGACCGAGCTGTTCGATCGTGCGGTGGAGCTGGACATCACCGCGCGCCGCGAATGGCTGGAGCGCGAATGCGCCGGCGACCCCGCGTTGCGCCGGGAACTCGAGAAGCTGCTGGCCGCGGACGTCGAACCCAGCCTGATGGATGCGCTGGACCAAGCGCACGCACGCGCGGCGGAAGCGCTGCTGGCCGGCGAGCGCGGCGAAACCCCGACCGGCCAGCGCATCGGCGTGTGGCGCATCGAACGCCTGCTGGGCCACGGCGGCATGGGCCGCGTGTATCTCGCCGCGCGCGACGACGGCGAATTCGAGCAGCACGTCGCGCTGAAACTGCTGCGGCCCGAGCTGATCGACGATGCCGCGCGCCGTCGCTTCCTCGAGGAACGCCGGCTGCTGGCGCGCCTGCAGCATCCCCACATCGCGCGCCTGTTCGACGGCGGCCTGGGCCCGGACGGCCAGCCCTGGTACGCCATGGAATACGTAGACGGCGCGCCGCTGACGCAATGGTGCGATGCACGCGGTCTCGGCATCGCGGCCCGGCTGGACCTGTTCCGCACGGTCTGCGAGGCGGTCGATTACGCGCACCGGCAACTGGTGATCCACCGCGACCTGAAGCCCGCCAACATCCTGGTCGATGCACAGGGTGCGCCCAAACTGCTGGACTTCGGCATCGCCAAGCTGATCGCGGGGCGCGATGCCCTGACGCGCAGCGACACCCGCCTGATGACGCCCGAGTACGCCGCGCCCGAACAGTTGCGTCGCGAGCCGGTCAGCACCGCCACCGACATCTACGCGCTGGGTGCGATCCTGTTCGAACTGCTGACCGGACGCCGCGCGTTTCCCGATCCGCTGGCCGCGCGCGAGCCGCCTTCCGCGCAGCGTGCCTGTGCCGGGGACGACGACGATGTGCGCCAGCGCGCGTCGGCGTGCGGCCTGTCGCCGCAACAATTGCGGCGACGATTGCGCGGTGACCTCGAACGCATCCTGCGCGCCGCGCTCGATCCCGATCCCGCGCGCCGCTACCGCTCGGCCGATGCGCTCGCCGAGGACCTGCGCCGGCATCTCGCCGGCCGGCCGATCAGCCTGCGCCGCGACCGCCTCTATCGCCTCGGCAAGTTCGTGCGCCGGCACCGGATCGGCGTGGCCGCCAGCGCCGTGGGCGTCGTCGCGCTCGCTGCGGCGTTCGCGTTCGCGTTGTGGCAGGCGCGCGAGGCCCGCCGTCAGGCCGACACCGCCAACGCGGTGCGGGATTTCATGGTCGAGGTATTTGCAGGCGCCAATCCGGAACAGCATCCCGGCGCGCAGCCCACCGCGCGCGAATTGCTGGATGCCGGCGCGCGGCGCCTGACTGGCCGGTTCAGCGATCAACCGGAACTCGAATCGGCCTTGCAGGAAGCGCTGGCGAAAAGCTACGCCGGGATCGGCGCCTATGATCGCGCCCGGCCGCTCGCGCTGGACGCATTGAAAGCGGCCCTGCGTTTGCATCGCGCGGACAGCGAACCGGTCATCGCCGCGCGCGTGGAGTATGCGGAGATCTTGAGCGACGGCGGTCAGGTGCAGGAAGCACGGAAGCAGGCACGGCTGGTCCTGCAGGCGACGGGCGATGCGGCCAGCACGGCCAGCGTGCGCGCGCACGTGCTGCTGGCGCAGGACGACAATCAACTGATGCACGCCGGTGAGGCGATCGGCGAGGCCCGCCACGCGCTGGCGCAGGCCGTGGTGCTGGGGCCGCAAACCGCGCTGTGGCAGGCGATGGCATGGGAGGAGATCGCCGGCTCATCGCTGACCCGCGGCGATTTCGATGCCGCGACACGCGCGATGCGCCGGGCCGCGGACTTGTATGCGCAAAGCCGCGGCGAAACCGCGGCGCAGACGTTCGATGCACGCAACGACCTGATCTTCATGCTGTTGCATACCGGACACGCCGACGAGGCGGTGGCGCTGTACGCGAAACAGGTGGACGAACAGCGCCGGATCCTGGGCCCGAACCATCCCGATTTCGCGGCGACGCTGTGTCGTTACGCGTACGTGCTGTGGGATGCGGGACGCTACCGGCTCGCGCGGCAGACCGCGGACGAGGCCTGGCGCGCAATGCAGACCGCGACCGACATGTCCGCGGCGCAACGCGGACACGATCTCTCGCTGCTCGCGATGGTCGCCCATGAACGCGGCGACTATGCCGGTGCGCTGCGCATCCTCGATGAAGTCGCCCGGATCTACCGGCCGCTGGGTTCCGACGTGGGCCGCAATGCGTTCTCGCTGCAATGGGAACAGGCCGGCATCGCTGCCGAACGCGGGCAGGCGGGCGCAGTGGCGCGGCTCGATCAACTGCGCGACCTGAGCTTCAACCTGCACCACCCGCTGCTGTGGGGCGACCAGTTCGAATGGCCGCTGGCGCTCGCCGCGCGCGGCGACTATGCGGGTGCGCTGGTGCGTTGGCGCCAGATCGCGGCCGAGAAGGAGACGGCCTCGCAGCCCGCGCGCCGCGACGAAGTGCTGCTGGGCGAAGGCATTGCGCTGGTCGAGTCGGGCGACGGTGCGGCGGGGCGTCGTGCGCTGGCCGAAGCGCTGACCGCCTTCGGCAACGACCCGCAACACGGCATGCAGGCCGTCACCGCGAAGCTGTGGCGGGGCTGGTCGTGGGTGCGCGAAGGCGCCGCCGCCAAGGGGCTGCCCGACGTCGAGGCCGCCTTGGCGTGGCGCCGCGACCGGCTGGGCGACGACAGCTGGTACACCGCCGAGGCGCATCTGGCGCGTGCGGAAGCCCTGGCCCTGCTGGGCCGCCGCACGGAAGCCGCCGCAGAACAAGCCGTGGCGCGCAACGGTTTGGCCGTGCTCGATCCCGCGGACGCCCTGCGTCGGCGGGCGGCGCTGCCCCTGCCGCACTGACGCGGCGCATCCGCGTTTTCGCGAGACTTTCAGAGTGACTTGACCGCCCGACCATCGGCGGACGCATCCGCCTTTCCCGGAGCCTGTTTCAAAACGGTATCCGGATTCTGGTGGAGCGGGAGCGGGATCATTCCCTGTCGGGTTTTGGAAGCGTCAACCCGGAAACGAAGGCCGCGCCGCGGAGCATCCCGCGCAATTCGGCCACTTGCTGTTGCAGCGCCTTCACATCTCGTGTCAATTCGCGGACCGCCTCGGCGGTCGCATCGATTTTCGAGTTCATCACCAGTACGTCACGCAACGCACCGAGTATGTCCTTGGCGGTACTCACTTGCGCCTCCCCGGCCGCCCGGGATTGTCGTCCATCCCTCCAGCCTGGAACTGCTGGGCTTGCTTCCACGCCTTGTATTGCGCAAATTCGGCCAAGGCCTGGTCGAGCGAACTATTAGTGCGCGCCGTGCTCTCGCGCACGGCAGCCAGCAGCGCGTCGAGACCGGCGACATCCGGTGTATCCGGTGCACTGGCTTTGCGCCGCAGATATGCGCCTACGGAATCGAATCCAGCCCGTCGAGCCTGGGTAAAGAGTTCCTTTTTCTCCCTGGGGGTCATCAGAATCGTGACGCGTGCCGTGGCATTCATGGGTCGGCCTTGCTTGTTTGCATGATAAGCGAATGATAACACACTCGGTCGCAACCCCATCAAAATCCGGAATGCCCTTTCAAAATCCACTCCCCCGGCGGGAGAGGGGCCATCGCGTTCAGTGATGGGCCCTGGCCGCTTGTGAGGGTTGATCGGGGCGACGAGCGCCGCACCGCGGTTTCATCCGATGCATGTCCGGTTTGCCCGGCGGTTTTCGTTCCTGAGGAATGTCGGCAAGGCGCGGGCCGTTCCCGCGCGCCGGCCCGGCAGCGCGGCCGCCTGCCGGTCCTCATTCACGAGAACCGGAGCATGAACAAGACACGTTATTCGCTGGTCTGGAATCCTTCTTCCGGCCAGTTGGTGGTGGCGTCGGAACTGGCGACCTGCCGGCGCAAGGACGGATCCCCGGCCGCGCGCCGGCCCGCCACCGGATCGCGGCATCGCCGCAATCTGCTGGCACTGGCGTTGCTGCTTGCGTGCGCTGCGCCTGTGGCCGCGCATGCCGGAGACACCTCCTGCGGCGGCTCGGGGCAGAACGCCGCCGGCACGGGCTCGGTCACCTGCGGCAGCAACGCCTACGCCACCGACAATGCCACCGCGCTGGGCAATGCGGCCAATGCCGGTGGCACCTACAGTACCGCCGTCGGCGAAAAAGCCAACAGTTTCGGCATCGGCAGCGTTGCGCTGGGTTACAACGCGCAGTCACCGGGAGGAAACGGTACGGCGCTCGGTGCCGATGCGTATGCCGCGGCGCAAGGGACGGCTGTGGGATTCCAGGCGAGCGCCAAGACGCAAAACGCAACCGCACTCGGCTTTGGTGCGGCCGCCAGCGGCACCGTTTCCTCCGCGATCGGTGCGAAAAGCGTCGCTTCCGGCACATGGGGCACGGCGGTCGGCTACGAGACAAATGCCACCGGTTACTTGAGCACCGCGGTGGGCACAGGAAGCGCTGCTTCCGGCATCCGGAGCGCCGCGCTGGGCGTCAGCGCACTGGCGAGCGATTACAGCACGGCGGTGGGAGAGCGCGCGCAAGCCACTTCAAGCCATTCCTCGGCATTCGGCTATCACGCGGTCGCCAACAACACCAATGCCTCGTCGCTGGGCGCGTCCTCGCAGGCGTCGGGCTTGTGGAGCACGGCGGTGGGCACGCACGCCGATGCCAGTGCGGATTATTCGCAGGCGCTGGGGGGTTACGCCACTGCCAGTGGCCAAGGTGCGACGGCGATCGGCGAACAGGCCGCCGCCACGAACTTTGATGCGATCGCTCTCGGCACCACGGCCGTTGCCGATGGTGTCTGGTCTTCCGCCATCGGCTTTGAGGCGCATGCATCCGCCGACGAATCCGTCGCGGCGGGCGCCTACAGCGTGGCTTCCGGCACGGGCGCCGTCGCGCTGGGTACGTTCGCGACGGCAAGCGGTGGATATTCCGCGGCGCTCGGCTTCGGCAGCGCAGCCAGCGGGGCGTATGCGACTGCGCTCGGCACCAAGGCTTCCGCCGGCGGAAAGTTCGGCACCGCGCTCGGCTATGCCGCACAGGCTTCCGGCAATTACAGCAGCGCATTGGGCGGGAACGCGCAAGCCACCCAGGAATCGAGCATGGCCATCGGTTTCAAGTCGAAGGCGACCGCGAGTTTTGCAGAAGCATTCGGCACCTTCAGCATCGCGAGCGGCGGCGGCTCGCTGGCGTTGGGACAACAGGCCGCGGCCACGGCCAGCGGCGCCACCGCCGCGGGCACCACCACGCAAGCATCCGGGATCGAAGCTTCCGCCTTCGGCAATGCCGCGGCGGCCAGCGGGGCGTATGCGACCGCGATCGGTACGCTGGCCGTCGCCAACTCCACCGACAGCGTCGCATTGGGTTACAAAGCCAACACCGAAAGCTTCGCCAACAGCGTGGCGCTGGGTGCGAATTCCACGGTGGACCGTGCCAACAGCGTATCGGTTGGCAGTCCGACCAACCTGCGTCAGATCACCAACGTTGCCGCGGGCAGTGCCGACACCGATGCGGTCAACGTGTCGCAGCTCGTTCCGTTCGCGGCCGCGCTGGGCGGCGGCGCGAGTTTCAGCGGCGGCGTGTTCACCGCGCCGACCTACACGATCCAGGGCAGCAGCTACGGCAATGTCGGCGCCGCTTTCGCCGCGGTGGACAGCAACCTGACCAATCTCTACAGCAAGCTCAGCAACACCCAGGGACCGCCCGGCCCGCAAGGTCCGGCCGGTCCGCAAGGTCCGACCGGTCCGCAAGGCCCCGCGGGTCCGCAGGGTCCGACCGGAACCACGGGACCAGCCGGTCCGGCAGGCCCGCAGGGGCCACAAGGTCCGGCAGGTCCGCAAGGGCCCGCTGGCGGTGGCCCCAACGAGGTGACCTATGACAACAGCAGCCACGCCACCCTGACCTTGAACGGCAACGGCGGCACGGTGATCGGCAATGTCGCTGCCGGCAGCGCGGGCACCGACGCGGTCAACGTCAACCAGCTGGACAGCCAGACACAGCAGGCGCTGAACTCGGCCAAGACCTACACCGACGCCTCGTCGGTTCAAACCTTGAACGCTGCGAAGGCTTACACCGATCAACAGATCGCCAATGCCCTCGACGCCGATCTTTCGGGTTTTGAGCAACAGGTCGATGCACGCTTCAACGAGCAGGACAAGCGTATCGACCGGCTGGGCGCGATGGGCGCGGCGGCTTCGCAGATGGCGATCAACACCGCGGGACTGGCGGGCGACAACCGCGTCGGCGTCGGCGCGGGAACCTACAGCGGCCAGACCGCCGCGTCCATCGGTTACCAGCACATGTTCGCCGATCATCGCGCCAGCATCTCCGTCGGCGCATCGTTCGGCGGCGGGCAGACCTCCGGCGGCGTGGGCGCGGGGTTCAGTTGGTGACGGCATCGGAGATCCGCGCGCGGCGGCGTGCCGCGGGCGGATGACGGATGTGCAAACGATTCAATCGCTGCCTGCAGCGAACGGAGGAAGGATCATGTTGATGCGCAATCGTGTGGGGTTGGCGATGTTCACACTGGTGCTGTGCGCCGGCGGCGCGACGGCGGCGGACGTGCAGTTGCCGGCGAACCTGCCGCACCGCAAGCCCGGCTTGTGGGTGCAGCAGGTGACGACGCAGGGCCATCCTTCAGTGACGGAAAAGATCTGTCTGGACGAGGCGACCGATGCCGCGCTGTACAAGTTCGGCCTCGGTGCCTCGAACGCCATGTGCAGCAAGTTCGGCATCCACATGCGCGGCAACGAGATGGTGGTGGACACCGTCTGCACGATACCGAGGTTCTTCGGTCACGGCGGCAACACCATGACCGGCCACGGCGTCACGCATTTCAGCGGCAACACCGCCTACCACACCGAGCAGACCACGCACTACGATCCGCCGTTGAACGGCAAGACCGACGAGGTGACCTCCATCGACGCGCGCTGGACCGGCGCGTGCGAAGCGGGGCAGAAACCCGGCGACATCGTGCTGCCCAACGGCATGACCGTGAACGTGCAGAACGTGACCGGCCCGGGCTCGATGATGAAGAACATCCTGCAAGGGCTGGCGGGCCATCACGGCTGATCGCGCCCCGGCGTCGCCGCGCGCCGGGGAGAGACCTTCCCGACAGGCGCGCGGCGCCGGCTTTTGAGACAATCCCTCCGGACTTCGAACGAGGGCAAGTCCGGTGTCACGGGGAGCGGACATGACACGGGCGCGCGCGGCAGCGCGGCCGGCACGGGCGGCATCCGCATCGGAAAGTGATGCGGACACGTTCCGCGCTTTGTACGCCGAGTTGCGCAAGCTGGCGCGCCGTCAACTGGGCGCCGCGCCACGCACCACCCTGTGCACCACCGCGCTGGTGCACGAAGCCTGGCTCAAGCTCGGCGCGCACCGGCAACGCGTGCCGGATCTCGCGTTGGCCGCGCGCGCGATGCGCCACGTGTTGATCGACCACGTCCGCCGGCGCCGCGCAGCCAAGCGCGGCGGTGGTGCGCGTGCGATGACGCTGGATACACGCGCGTTGATCGAGGAGGGCGAAGACGCCATCGATCTGCTGGCGCTGGAGCAGGGCCTGCAGGCCCTGCAGGAAATCGATCCGCGCCTGGTCGGCGTGGTCGAATGCCACTTCTTCGCCGGCATGGAATTCGCCGAGATCGGCGAAGTCCTGCAACTTTCCGAGCGCACCGTGCAGCGCGACTGGCGCCGCGCGCGTGCTTTCCTGCACGCGCATCTCGCGGAGTCGTCCGCATGACGGGGCGGCGGTTCGATCCGGAACGCTGGCAGCGCGTGACGCAACTGTTCGACCACGCACTCGAACTGGACGCTGCGGGACGGCGCGCGTTGCTGTCGCGCGAATGCGGCGGCGATCCCGAACTCGGTGCGGAACTGGAACGCCTGCTGGCCTTCGATGCCGCGCCGGGACAACTCGACGCGCCGGGCGCGGCGCAGGTGCGGACCGGAATGGCTGCGGCGCTGCGCGCCGCCGATCGCGGGGAAGCGCTGCTGGACACGCGCATCGGCCCCTGGCGTGTTCTGAACCTGATCGGACGCGGCGGCATGGGATACGTATTCCTGGCCGCGCGCGAGGCGGGCGGTTTCGAACAGCGCGTCGCGTTGAAACTGCTGCGCGCCGGCGAGTTGGACGACGTGTCGCGACGGCGCTTCCTGGAAGAACGCCGCGTCCTGGCGAAACTCGCGCATCCGCACATCGCGCGCCTGCTGGACGGCGGGCTGGGGCCCGATGGCGAGCCGTGGTATGCGATGGAGTACGTGGACGGCGCCTCGCTGATCGAATGGTGCGATGCGCGCCAACTGCCGGTCCGTGCGCGGTTGTCGCTGTTCGGCAAGGTCTGCGACGCGGTGGATCATGCGCACCGGCAACTGGTGATCCACCGCGACATCAAGCCCGCCAACATCCTGGTCGACGCCGATGGCGAACCCAGGCTGCTGGATTTCGGGATCGCCAAGCTGCTGACGCGGCACGGTGCGGTCGCGCACAGCGAGACCCGTCTGATGACGCCGGAATACGCCGCGCCCGAACAGCTGCGCAACGAACCGGTCGGCGCGGCCACCGACGTGTATGCGCTGGGCGCGGTGCTGTTCGAGCTGCTGACCGGGCAGCAGCCGTTTCCCGATCCGCTCGCCGCGCGCGAAGCGCCTTCCGCATTGCGCGTCTGCGCACCGTCGTCGCCGGATGTCGAAGCGTGCGCCGCCGCGCGTGGCACCACGCCGCAAGGTTTGCGCCGGCAACTGCGCGGTGATCTCGAACGGATCCTGCGCGCCGCACTCGATCCGGAACCCGCGCGTCGCTATCGCTCGGCCGCGGCGCTGGCGGAGGATCTGGGCCGCCATCTGCGCGGACATCCGATCAGCCTGCGCCGCGAGCGGGGCTATCGATTCGCTCGATTCGTGGCGCGGCACCGCGCTGCGGCCGCACTCGGCACGTTGGCGGCGGTTGCATTGATCGCGGCGCTCGGAGCGGTGCTCTGGCAGGCGCGCGAGGCGCGGTTCCAGGCCGCCAATGCCACGGCCGTGAAGGATTTCATGGTTGACGTGTTCGCCAGCGCCGATCCCGAAAAACATCCGGGTGCCGTTCCGGACGCGCGCGAACTGCTGGACGCCGGCGCGCAGCGCCTCGACGAATTCCGGGGTGAACCGCGCACGGCGGCGGCGCTGACGCGCGCGCTGGCGGCGAGCTACGCCGGCATCGGCGTCTGGGATCGTGCGCGATCGCTGGCGGCCCGCGCGCTCGCACGCGTCGTCGCGCAACAAGGCGCACGCAGCGCGCAAGCGCTGCAAGTCCGCATCGAGTACGCCGAAATCCTGCAGCAGGGCGATGCGCAGCAGGAAGCGCGCACGCAAGCGCGGCAGGTGCTGGCGCAAACCCGCGACGCCGCGGATGCGATCGGCGCTCGCGCCCATCTGGTATTGGCCCGGGTCGCGGCGCACCTGGGCGACGATGCGCGCACGCACGATGAAGCGACACGCGCCCTCGCCGCGGCGCGTGCGCTGGGATCCGCCGAGTATCAGGCACGAGCCCACGACCTGCTGGCGCAGGCAGCCCTCGGCCGCGGCGACATGGCCGCGGCCGTGCCGGCATTGCGCAGCGCGGTGGCGCTGTACGAACGGAGCCGCGGCGCCAGCGCGGCGCAAACACTGGACGAACGCGAAAACCTGGCATTCGCGCTGCTGCATTCCGACGGCAGCGACGAGGCGTTGAAGCAGTACGCGCAACTGGTCGCGGATCAGCAGCGCATGCTGGGCGACGACCATCCGCGCACGGCGGCGACGTCATGTCGCTTTGCCTCGCTGCTGTGGGGCGCGGGGCGTTATCGGGAAGCGCGCGAACGGGCGGCGCAAGCCATGCAGGTCCAGCAGGCCGCCGCATCCCGGATGATGGTGTGGCAAACCAGCGACTGTCTGATGGCGCTGGTCGGCGTTGCGCGCGCCCGCGGCGATCTGGCCGCTGCGCGCAACCTGGTTGCACGGATCGAGGCGCTGCCCCAGCCCTCCGGCGACGAAACCCCGCGTTATCTGCACGCGGTGCATTTCATCCACGCGGCCATTGATGCCGAACGCGGCGACGGCGCCGCCTTCGAACGGCTGCGGGATCTGCTGGCACGCTCCCCGCACCTGCCGCCGTGGAACGACCGTCTGGATTCGCCGCGCGCGCTGCTCGCGCTGGGCCGGGCGCAGGATGCGCTGGAGGCCTGGCGCGGACTCGAAGCCACGTTGACCGATCCCGCCCAGCGTCGGCAGCGCCTGGCCGAGGTGCTGCTGGGACAAGGTGTCGCGCTGGTCGAATTGGGCCGCCACGCCGAAGCCCGCGATGCATTTTTCGCCGCACAGGCGGCAGCGGGCGACGATCCGTCGTATGGCGCGCTGCTGGCGACGCTGCGTCTGTGGCGCGGCTGGTCGCAGGTGCGGCAGGGCCGCGCGGCCGCGGGGCTCGATGACATCGAAGCTGCGCTGGCGTGGCGGCGCGCGCAGTTCGGCGAGGACAGCTATCGCACCGCCGAGGCGCGGCTGGCGCGCGCCGAGGCGTGGGCGCAGTCGGGACGCCGCGCCGAGGCCGCCACCGAGCAGGCACGGGCGCGCGAAACCCTGGTCATGCTGGAACCCGCGCACGCGCTGCGCCGTCGTGCGGCGCTGCCGCTGCGCTGAAGGCGGGTCTCTCCCGCCGGCACGGCCGGCTTCGAGGCTCCCCCGGGTCATGCGTGTCGTGTTTTTCCCGCGCTTTCCGTTTTAACGGGAAGCCGACGTGCATCCATCCGCTCTCGATGCCAGCCGGCCCGGCAGCGCGGCCGCCTGCCGGTTTCCAGTTCGAGGGAAATTCCATGACGATGCCATCACGCAACACCGCTCGCAAACGCCTGCTGGCGCTGGCGCCGGGCAACAGCGCGAATGCTGCCGGCAAGGGCAGCATCGCCGCCGGCACGGGAACACAGGCCACCGGTAATCACGCCGCGGCGGTCGGCGGGTGGTTCGACTTCGATGTTAGGCGACACATGTGGCACACCGTTGCTTCACCATGGAGGAAGACGACATGAATATCCGGCTTCTGCTCGTACTCTTGATCTCCCTTGTAGCCTCGCCCGTGAGTGCCGCTTGGCACGCCACTACTCCCCAGGCACGGGAGGCAGCCAGGATTCCGCAGATCGCCGCCGCGTTGGCGGCGACCGAGCGGTTCGACAAGGCGATCCTCGCAAAGGATGAAGTGGCGTTTTCCAGCCTGTTTGCCGAAGACGCGGTTGTGAACAATCCTTTCAACAGGATCGCGCTCAAGAAAGATGCGATCAACAACATGCGAACTGGCCTCATCAATTACACGAGCCTGGAGCGGTCGCTCGAATACGCCGCGGTCCGCGGCCCGCATGAAGTTTTGCTCATGGGTGAAGAAGTAATCACTCCTGTCGGCAAAGCCAGGTTCGCAAACAAACTGGTAAAGCGCCGCACTACTGAAATCTGGACCGATGTCAGTGGCAGCTGGAAGTTGGCCGTCAGGCAAGCAACCATCTACTCGGCAGAGTAATGGGTGCCGTCTGACAATTCTCCGAGCCGATGCCGCTTCGCGGCGCAGCTTGACTCAGGCTTGGGCTGCCGCAACCGCCGGGCGCTGGGCGGCGGCCACAGCCGTCTGATTGGCGCAGCCGTGTCGCTGCGTGCAGACGTGGCGCTGGGCGGCGGCAGCGACAACGCCGCGGGCGTGGGGATGAACGTCGGCTGGTAGCGGCGGAATGGCTTGATCGGGAGCAGGGACGAACGGGCCGGTCGTTGCCGGCCCGTTTGCTTTCACGGTTTCCCGTTTCCGTGCAATGCCTCGTGTCGTGTTTCGCGCGCGCTTTCCGTTAATCCACAAAGCCGGCGTCGTGTCCGTCCGATCGTCACCCGCCGGCCCGGCAGCGCGGCCGCCTGCCGGTTTCATTCGGGAGACTTGATCATGTTGGTACGCGACATCCACCTCTCACGTTCCAGAATGCTGCTGCAAGGATCTTTGGTGCTGGCGTTGTTGCTGTCCGGTCTTGCTCCACTGCCGGCGGCGGCGGGTCAGACGTGCACCGGCCCGACCGGCGTCAGCGCGAGCGGCACCTATGCCAACGCCTGCGGCAGTTCCGCCTCGGCTTCCGGCTTCGCCTCGCTGGCGGAGGGCAACAGCGCTTCGGCGGACGGCGAGGGCAGCGTGGCCATCGGTGCGATCGCAAAGGCGACCGGCGACCACAGCACCGCCGTGGGCGGTTGGTACGATTCCAACGGCGATGGCATCGTCGACATCACCGATTACAGGGAGGTGACCGCCGCCAGTGGTGTAATGGCTTCCGCGTTCGGCAGCGCGGCGCACGCAACCGGCGACCGCGCCACCGCATTGGGCGCCCTCGCCGATGCTTCCGGCACCGAGACGACGGCAGTGGGAACGGATTCGCGCGCCACGGTCTCGGGTGCCACGGCGCTGGGGCACCTGACCCATGCCACGGGCGAGCTGAGCACGGCTCTGGGCTACAACGCGCAGGCCACCAATGTCTCCAGCGTCGCACTCGGCGGCACCCTCAAATACACGGAAGGTCCGACGAGCTTCATCGTATTCAACTGGTCGGACGGACGGGCATCCACCGCGCTGGGCGCGGGCAGTGCGGCCTATGCGGACTGGAGCACGGCGGTGGGCGGCGGCGCGCGCGCTCTCAACACGTACAGCATGGCGATCGGCGGCTGGTACGACCGCAACGGGGACGACGCCTTCGCCTTCGACGAACTCGCGGTGGCCGGGGGAATGGGCGCGATCGCGATCGGCAATGGGACGCAGGCAAACGGTCATGACACCACGGCCGTGGGCACCAACGTCACCGTGGATGGCAATCAGGCTGCAGCGGTGGGTTTCCATGCGCAGGCCAGCGCGGACAACAGCGTGGCGCTGGGCGCCAACTCGATCGCCGACCAAGCCAATACGGTTTCGGTGGGCAGCGCGGGCAACGAGCGGCGCATCACCAACGTCGCCGCGGGCATCCACGACACCGATGCGGTGAACATGTCACAACTCAACGCGGTGGCGGGCAACACCCTGAATCAGGCCAACGCCTACACCGACAGCAAGATCGCCGATACCCACGCAGCGGCCTTGGACGAGGCGAGGTCCTACGCCGACGCCCAGACCCAGCAGGCGTTGAATTCAGCGAAGACCTACACCGACGCGAGCAGCGCACAGGCGCTGAATGCGGCCAGGGCCTATACCGACCAGCAGCTCGCCAACGTCGTGGGCGCGAGTCTCGACCAGTTCCGCCAGCAGGTGGACGCGCGCTTCCATGAACAGGACCGCCGCATCGACAAGCTGGGCGCGATGGGCGCGGCCGGCGTGCAGATGGCGATGAACACCGCGGGCCTGGCCGGCGACAACCGCGTGGGCATCGGCGCCGGCAGCTATGGCGGCCAGACCGCCGCGGCGATCGGCTATCAGCGCATGTTCGCGGAGAAGCGCGCCAGCGTCTCCGTCGGCGCATCGTTCGGCGGCGGGCGGACCTCCGGCGGCGTCGGCGCGGGGTTCAGTTGGTGAGCGATGCCGAGACACATTCCCCTGATCCTTGCCCCTCTCCTGCTTGCGGGAGAGGGGTTGAAGCCGGAGCAAACCTCATGAACACGTGCAAACGTTTTTCGCTGGCGCTGATCGCCATGATGTCGACCGGTGCCGCGACGGCGGCAGACGTGCAGTTGCCGTCGAACCTCCCGCACCGCAAGCCCGGTTTATGGACGGTGCAGATCACGCACGGAGGCAAAATCCTGTCGGGCCCGAAGATGTGTCTGGATGAACGGACCGATGCTGCGCTGTACAAGTGGGGCGTGACGCAGAACAAGGAGTGCAGCAGGCTGGACGTCAAGGTGCGCGGCAACGAGGTGGTGGTGGACGGCGTGTGCAAGGCGCCCGCCGGCCGCGGTACGATGACGACCCACGCCGTGACGCGATTCGAGGGCGACAGCGCTTCTCACGGCGAAGAGGTCGTGCATTACGATCCGCCGCAGGACGGCGTGAGCGACGACACGGTGGTGGTGGATTCGCGCTGGATCGGGCCGTGCGAAGCGGGACAGAAGCCAGGCGACGTGATCATCGCCCCCGGCATGCACATCAACGTGCTGGACGACGACGGCCCTGCCGCGCTCCTCAAGAACCTGTTGCGTTCCGGGAATTGAATGCCGGCACAAGCGCGACATGCCCGCGCTGCCACGCCGCGACTTTCATCGCGCACCACGGAACCTCTGATTACCTACTCCAACAGGTTGTTGAGAAAGTGCAGTCCTGCACTTGACTCGCGCCATCCCTGGCGCTCGCCCTGCGGGCCGGCTGCGCCGTTCGCGCGCGTTCCAACGCGCGCAGTCGGGGGTTGTGGAGGAATGGATTTGTGAGGACGAAGCGCGAACTGGCAGATTGATCAGGCCTTTCCTATCATCCCGGATCATGCAGGGCCCGGACGTTGCGGCGGTGCGGAAGAGCGGCATGGATTCGGAGAATCGGATCGTCGAGGTTTCGTTCACGGACGACGGCTTCGCGCCGCCCCGCGAGGCGCTGCTGGCCGCCGTGGAGGAAGGCAGGGTGCTGTGCTTCCCGGCCTTCCCGTTCGCGCTGCAAACGGATGAATTGCGCCTGCTCGATCCCGCGATCGCCGATCCCAAACGCAAGAACATCAGCCTCGATCCGGCGAGCGGTGTCCTGCACGGCGTGCTGGGCGATGCTGCCACGCAAGCTGCGGTGCGCGGCCTGATCGCGCGCTATTTCGCTGCCGCGCGTGACCTGGTCGATCGCCTGTTCCCCGAATACCGCGGCGCGCTGCGCGCCGCGCCCACCAGCCTGCGTCTGCAAAGGGTGGAGACGCGCGAAACCTCGTGGCGCAAGGACGACAGCCGTCTGCACGTGGATGCGTTTCCCTCGCGGCCGAATCACGGCGAGCGGATCCTGCGGGTGTTCCTCAACGTCAACCCGAACGGCGTGGCGCGGGTGTGGCGGATCGGCGAGCCGTTCGAGCAGGTGGCCGCGCATTTCCTCCCCAAGCTGCGCCCGCAGCTACCCGGCAAGGCCGCGCTGCTGGCGGCATTGAAAATCACCAAGGACAAGCGCAGCGACTACGACCATTACATGCTGCAACTGCACGACGCGATGAAATCCGATCTCGCGTACCAGCGCGACTGCGATCAGCAGACGGTTGCCTTCGCGCCCGGCACGGCTTGGGTGTGCTTTTCCGATGCCACCTCGCACGCGGCGATGTCCGGGCAGTTCATGCTGGAACAGACGTTTTTCCTGCCGGTGGATGCAATGGTCGAGCCGGACAAGTCGCCGCTGGCGATCCTGCAGAAGCAGTTGGGCCGCGCGTTGATCTGAATCCATCCCGGGGCACCCCGTGAAAATCCGGGTCTGCCGATGCCGTGCGCGGCTCGACAGGCCTGCCGGGCTTGTCGGAGGGGCGCCTGCCGTGACGGTCCAAGCTTGGCACGGCGGCGGATCGCGTCAACCGCGATCCGCCGTCTGCAACGCGACCGGCTTCCTGCCCGCGGCTTTCAACTTCGCGTTCAACGCGGCGAGTTCGTTCGTCTTCAGCGCGTCCCATTGCTTCAGCGACGCGTCCAGCATGCCGCTCAACTTCGCGTAGCCCGCGCGCGTGTCGGGCGAGGGCGCGGCGTCGGCGCCGCCATCCACCGCGCGGTCCAGCGATCCCAGCGCTTCGGCAAGGAACAGGAAGTTCCGGGTGTTGTCGGGCGGCTTGGTCCAGGCGTTGTAGGGATTGGAGACCTCGACGATGTGGGCCGCGGCGACGACCTTGGCATCCAGCGCGTCGATGGATTTCCGAAGGTCGCCATTGGCACCCTTGCGCGCCTTCTGAAGTTCGGCATGCAACGCGTGCGCTTCGCCCGTCGCGACGGCGAGCCTGGCGCGTTCGGCCTCGACCTGCCGCGCCAGCGCGAACTGCTGATCGAACGCGGCCTGCGGCAGGTGCACGCGCGGATCGGCCTCGACGGTCAGCGGTTCGCTGAAGACCTTGCCATCGACCGTGAGCCTCACCGTGTATTGCCCGGGCAGCGCCCAGGCACCGTCGGCCCAGGGATCGCCGTGCGCCAGCGCCGGCGGCGGCGCGTAGCGGAGCGGCCACACGAAGCGATGCAAGCCCGGGGTGGCCTCCAGCGTCACCGGCTCGCGCATCCAGTCCGGCGTCATGTTGATCTTCGAGAGATCGGGCCTGGGCGCCTTGTCGGCGCTGGAGTAGTGCCGCACCAGCTTGCCGTTCGCGTCGTAGATCGACAGTTCGACCGGCTTGCGCGGCGTCGCGGCCAGCGAGTAGTCGAGGTACGCGCCCCACGGCGGATTCTCGGCGGTGGGTTCGTCCCTGGGCAGCGGCGTACCGGTGAACTCCGGCGTGCGCACGCGGTAGGCGATCGCCGGCTTGTACAAGCGCGTCTGCGCGGTGAGCGCATTGGCGTCCGCGATCTGCCGCAGCGCCGAAATGTCGTCCATGATCCAGAAACCGCGGCCGTGCGTCGCGATCACCAGGTCACCGTTCTTGACCGCGATGTCGCGCACCGAGGTGCGCGGCAGGTTCTGCTGCAACGGATGCCAGTGCTCGCCGTCGTCGAACGACACGTACACGCCCAGTTCGGTGCCTGCGTACAACAGGCCCTTCTTCACCGGATCCTCGCGCACCACGTTGACGAAATCGCCGTCGCGGATGCCGTCAACGATCGCTGTCCAGGTCTTGCCGCCGTCGTGCGTGCGATAGATGTACGGTTTGCGGTCGTCAAGACGATGACGGTCGATCGACGCGTACGCGGTGTTCCGGTCGAAGTGCGAAGGCTCGACGTTGCCGACCTTGGACCACGCCGTCAGCGGCTTCGGCGTCACCTCGGTCCAGTGGGCGCCGGCATCGTCGGTGCGCCAGATCAGCCCGTCGTCGGTGCCGGCCCACAGCAGTTTCGCGTCCAGCGGCGAGGAACCGATCGCATACACCACGCCGCGACGCGGGCCCCGGCCCAGATTGTCGGCGATGGTCGGCGCATCGAGGTTGGCCGGCACGCCGGGGTTTTCGCGGGAAAGATCCGGGCTGATCGCCGTCCAGTGCTCGCCGCCGTCGGTGGTCTGCCACAACCGCTGGTTGCCGAAGTACAGCGTCCCGTGATCGACCGCGTTGAAGGTCAGCGGCAGCGTCCAGGTGGCGCGGTAGAGGTCCGGTTCGGCCAGCGTGGGATCGACATCGCGCGTCTGCTGGGTTCTCAGGTCCAGCTTCTCGACCGTGCCGCCGTACACGATGTCGGGATCGTCCGGATCGGGCGCGATCATCCCGCTCTCGCCGCCGGCGGTGACTTCGTGGAACTGCTCCATGCTGATCCGGTCGTTGTACGGATTGCGCGAGGGAATGCCGACCGCGCCGGAATCCTGCTGCGCGCCGTACACGCGGTAGGGAAAACGGTTGTCGGTGCTGACGTGATAAAGCTGCGCGGTCGGCTGGTTGAACCAGCTCGACCAGGTCCTGCCGCCGTTGACCGTGATGATCGCGCCCTGATCGACGCCCATGATCTGGCGATCGGGATCAGCGGGGTCGATCCACAGTTCGTGGTAGTCGTCGCCGGTGGGATCGCCCTTGACCGGAATGAAGGTCTTGCCGCCGTCGTCCGAGCGCAGCTCGATGGTGTTCATCGCGTAGATGCGGTCGGGATCCTTCGGATCGGCGGTGATCTGCCCGAAATACCAGCCGCGCTGCCAGATGCGCGGATCGCCGCTCATCTTTTTCCAGTGCGCGCCCGCGTCGTCGGAACGGTACAGACCGCCCTCTTCGGCATCGACGATCGCGTACACGCGATCCGGCGCCGCATCGGAAATCGCGATGCCGATCCGGCCGAGGCCTTTCGAGGGAAGACCTTCGAGGCGCGTCCAGGTGCTGCCGCCGTCGGTGGATTTGTACAGGCCGCTGCCGGGGCCGTTCGACGGCGGGTACACGTTCCACGGCGGACGCCGCGTCTGCCACAGCGCCGCGTAGATCGTGCTGGCGTCGCCGGGCTTGAAAATCAGGTCGATCGCGCCGGTGTCGTCGTTCGGCCCCAGCACCTTCTTCCACGACCTGCCGCCGTCCAGCGAACGGAACACGCCGCGCTCCGCGTTCGGCCCGTAGGGATGGCCGAGCGCCGCCACGAACACGCGGTCAGGATTGTGCGGATCGATCCGGATCATCGCGATCTGCTGGGAATCGGTGAGGCCGATGTGCGTCCAGGTCTTGCCGCCATCGACGGACTTGTACATGCCCTCGCCCTGCGCGATGTCCGAACGCATGTCGGCTTCGCCGGTGCCCACGTAGATCACGTTCGGGTTGGACGGCGCCACCGCGATCGCGCCGATCGACCCGATCGGTTCGGCATCGAAGACCGGCTGCCAGGTGCGGCCGGTGTCGCGCGTTTCCCACACGCCGCCGTTGACCGAACCCATGTAAAAGTGATTCGGCTGGCCGATCACGCCGGTCACCGCCAGCGTGCGGCCGGCGCGGAACGGGCCGATCAGCCGCCAGTGCAGGTCGCCCCACGGCGACGCTGCCGTCGCTGCCGCGGCATGGACGACCGGTGCCGCGCTCGCAGCGGGCAGCGCGCCGGTCAGGGCCAGGGCGGTGGCGGCGAACAACGCAGTCAAACGATGGCGCACGGGCATGGCCGGTCCCTCACGACGCAGACAATCCCGGCATCATAGCGTCCGCCCCGTGCCGGTCATGGGTGAAAAGGCATACCCGCCGGCGCGCTGCATCGGAACCGCACACCGCAAGACCAAGGAAAAATCCGCTTGCAAGCCCTGCGCCTCGCCGTTTCGCGGTTGAAAAACGACTGGCTGCTGCTGGCGCTGCTGGTGCTGACCGTCGCGATGGCGCTCTACGATCCGCGTCCGCCGCGCGCATACCTGCGCTGGCTCGATGTTTCCACGCTGGCCGGACTCGCCGGTCTGCTGATGCTGACCCAGGCGGTGTGTGCCAGCGGCTACGTCCAGCTGTGGGCGCTGCGGCTGGTCGCGCGCCTGCACGGCGTGCGCGCGCTGGCGTTCGTGCTGGTGGCCTTGTCGGGCGTGTTGTCCACCGTGCTGACCAACGACGTCGCGCTGTTCCTGGTGGTGCCGCTGACGCTGGCGATCGCGCGGATCGCGCGCGTGCCGCAGCAGCGGCTGGTGATCTTCGAGGCGCTGGCGGTGAACGCGGGTTCCACCTTCAGCCCGATCGGCAATCCGCAGAACCTGCTGCTGTGGCAGCACTCGGGCCTGTCGTTTCCGGCCTACGTCGCGGCACTGGCGCCGGCCGGCGCGATCATGTCGGCGCTGCTGCTCGCGGCCTGCTGGTTCGCGTTTCCGGCGCAGCCGGTGTTGCTGGACGAGCGGGCGGTGGAGCACCCCGCCACCCACCTGCCGATGCTGGCGGGCGCCAGCGTGCTGCTGCTGGGCATGGTCGCGGCGCTGCAGTGGGGTTACGCCATTCCCGCCATGCTGGCGGTGCTGGCGATCGGGATCGTGTGCTTCCGGCGCGTGCTGGCCGGCGTCGATTGGGTGCTGCTGCTGACCTTCGCGGTGATGTTCGTGGGGCTGGGCCACTTCGCCGCGCTGCCGGCCGTGCGCGATCTGCTCGGCCGGCTAGACTGGCACGATCCGCGCGTGGTGTACGCCGGCGCAATCGTCGCGGCGCAGTGCATCAGCAACGTGCCGGCGGCGGTGCTGCTGCAGCACTACACCGGCAACCTGACACTGCTCGCGACCGCGGTGAACGTGGGCGGTTACGGCGTCGCCATCGGGTCGCTGGCCAACCTGATCGCGTTGCGGCTGGAGGGCGGTCACGGCGCGCACGGGCATTTCCACCTGTGGTCGGCGCCGTTCCTGGTCGTCTCCGCGCTGCTGGTCGGGCTGGTGGTGCTGCGCTGACCGCCGCGCGCTGCCGGTGCGCGCCCTACGACAGATCCCGGTATTCCGGATGCCTGCGGAGATACGCCGCCGCGTACGGACAGCGCGGCACCACCTTCCAGCCCTCGCGCCGCGCGGTTTCCAGCGCGGTGCGCACCAGTTCCCCGGCGATGCCGCGCCCGCCGATCGCCTCCGGTACGCCGGTGTGGGTGATGGTCATGACCGCGTCGCGCAGCGTGTAATCGAGTACCGCGCGGTGGCCTTCCACGTCCACGTGGAACCGGTGTGCCGCGGTGTCGTGCACGATGTCCATCAAACAATCGGCACCTTGCGGATGTTGGTCGCCGGGTCCAGCCAGAACGAATCCTTGACGAAGCGGTTGAACAGGTCGGGCGGCAACACCGATTCGCGCTTGGGCGCGGAAACCCTGGGCTTGACCGTGTGCAGGCCCGGCAGGCCCAGCCGCGAATCGAATTCGTCGGCGTTGTATTCGACGTGCTCGAAATCGTGGTCGAACCAGGGCTCGCCGATGAACTGGTACACCGCCTGCATGGTCGCGCGCGGATCGCGGGTCAGGCCCTCGTAGCTCACCAGCATCAGGCGTCCCGGCGCGTACTGGCCGTAGTATGCGTCCTTGGTGGCCTGGAACGAGAAGCCGACCATGCCGTTCACGTCGATCAGCGCCTCGGTGCGCGAATACACCGTGCCGTTGGGATTGAAGTGGAAGATCTTGTTGGCGGTGAGCGGATGCTTGCGCACCAGCCGCTCGATGCTGTCCAGTATCCACGGCATCTCGCGCACGCAGGCGATCACCCTGGAGTTCGGGAACAGCGCGGCCAGCATCGGCATCTTGCTGCACCACACGCGGCCGGTGTCGAACACCACGTCGATGCCGGTGAAGCCGCCGTAGAAATTCTGGAACACGCCGCGCAGCACCGCGGCACGCTGTTCGTCGCTGATCACCACCGAGAAATCGTTCTTGCCGCTCATCTCGGCGACCAGCGCGCTGACCATGTCGCCCAGCGGGCTGGTCATGCCGGCGTGGAAGCGCGGGTTCTGGCGCAGGATGGCCGAAAGCAGCGTGCTGCCCGAGCGCGGCATCCCGGAAATGAAATGCAGCTTCCCGGGCGGCCTGCCCGGTCTGGTTGCGGCGGGCGTCGTCGGCGTCTTGGCGGCCATGCGCGTAGGTCTTGCCGTGGCGTGGGGAAAGCGAGTGTACCCAAACCGCCGCGGCCCGGCAGCGCCGGGCCGGTCAGTGCCCCTCGCTGCGCGCCCGCACTTCCGCGAAGGTCCAGTCCCGGCGCAGCGCACCGTTCTCCCACACGGTGAGCATCGCGTCCTGCCAGCCCCGGCCCAGCGCCGCCTCGTCGGCCTCTGCGGCGCCATCGGGCAGCGCGACGGTCTTGAAGGTGCCGTACTCGCGATGTCGCGCCAGCGTCAGCCGTCCGCGCTTGGAGGCCTTGCCGTGGTCGGTCACCGGGTCCTTGTAAACATCGATCCATCTGCCGTCGATCCGGGCGGCCGAGCACTTCAGCGCGAACTTCTGGGTGTCGCGGTTGAGTTTCTGCAGCAGCGCGCCGCCCATCCCGAACGCGATGTTGTCGGCCGAATAGCGTGCATGGGTGATGCGCTCCAGGATCGCGCGGATCGAATCGGGGTTCACGCCGTCGCCCTGGATCACGCGCACGTGGTTCAGCACCCGGAAACCTTTCGTGTTCACCGTGCTGCCGAACGCCCCGTTCAACATGCGCAAGGTCTGGTGCACGATGTCGGCGGGGTCGCCGGAATCGGGCCGCACCACCAGCGTGGCGCCGCTGGCGATCACCTCGTCGCGCAATGTCCCGCCCCACAGTTCCCGGACGGCGTGGAACAGGTCGTAGCTGTCCGACACGCAGGCGACGACGGCACCCGGTTTCGCGAACTGCCGCAGCATGTTGCGGTACGCGTCCAACTCGTGCTCCCTGCCCCATGCGGTGATCGTGCTGTGCTCGGCCGCGGGAATGGAATAACCCGCCATGTCTTCGCCGTAGTATTCGCGCGCGGCCAGCACGCCCAGGATCGTGTCGGTGCCCTTGAAGTTCACGAGATGCGCCATGCCGCCCAGCGCCGCCGATTCCGCGCTGGACACGCCGCGCGCACCGAAGTCGTGCAGCTTGAACGGCAACTGCGCGGCCGGATCGTCGCTGGTCCTGTCAAGGTATTCGCGGATCGTCTGCTTGACGTGCCAGCTGATCGTCGCGACCGTCACCGGGTACCACACCCGCATCAGCAGCGTCTCGACGTACGACGGCACCCAGAAACAATCCGGGCAGGTGCTCTCGATCGTCATCAGCGCCTGGTGCGTGGGCACCACCGTGCCCTCCGGCACCGCACGGATCCGCAACGGAAGTCTTCCGGCGTGCGCCGCGACGACATGCCGCCAGCCGGCCTCGTTGCACGGCTCGCCGTGCGCGGCGAAGAATGCCTTCGCCTCCTCGATCATCGCCGCCGTCACGGGGCGCGCGAGGTATTCCTTGAGGATCGACTGCAAGCCGAAGAACAGCGTGCGCTCGTACGCGCCGCCGCGGCTCTCCAGATAGAAGAACGTGGCATCGACGCCCGGCGGGTACTGCAGCCAGTGGCTGGCCTTGTAGCTGTCGGTGTTGAGGATCAGGTTGGAGGCGAGGCGCATGAAGGCCGGCGTTCCCGTCGATTTCCCCGTTGGCTTCGGCAATGGCCGCGCCGCAGCGCTTCAGTGACGAAAGTGCCTGGCACCGGTGAACACCATCGCCATGTCGTGCTCGTCGGCGGCGGCGATCACGTCCTTGTCGCGCAGCGAGCCGCCCGGCTGGATCACCGCGCGGATGCCGGCGGTGGCGGCCAGATCGATGTTGTCGCGGAACGGGAAGAACGCATCCGAGGCCATCACGCAGCCCAGGGTGGAAAGCCCTGCCTCGGTGGCCTTCATCGCGGCGATCCGGACGCTGACCACGCGGCTCATCTGGCCGGCGCCGATTCCCACCGTCGCGCCGTTCTTCGCGTACACGATCGCGTTCGACTTCACGTACATGGCGACGTGCCAGGCGAACAGCAGGTCGCGCAATTGATCCGCGTCCGGCACGCGACGGGTGACCACCTTGAGATCCGGCAGCATCAGGGTATCGGTGTCGGCGTCCTGCACCAGCACGCCGCCGGCGATGCTGCGCAGCTGCCGCTGCGGCGTGCCGGGCTGCGCCGGCCATTCGCCGGTCGCCAGCGCGCGCACGTTGGGTTTCTGCCTGAGCGCGGCCAGCGCGTCGGCATCGAACGACGGCGCCACCAGCACCTCGACGAATTGTTTCGCGAGGATGGCCGACACGGTGGCACCGTCCAGCACCCGGTTGAAGGCGATGATGCCGCCGAACGCCGAGGTCGGATCGCAGGCGAAGGCGCGTTGATAAGCGTCGAGCGCGTCCTTGCCCAGCGCGGCGCCGCAGGGATTGGCATGCTTGACGATCACGCAGGCCGGGGTCTTGTCGAATGCCTTCACGCATTCCAGCGCGGTGTCGGCGTCGGCGAGGTTGTTGTACGAAGGTTCCTTGCCGGTCAGCACCCGCGCACCGGCCACGCTGCCGGCGGGTGCGGTGCCTTCCAGATACAGCGCGGCGGCCTGGTGCGGATTCTCGCCGTAGCGCAGCTCGCGCGCGCGGCGCAGCGCCAGGTGCAGGGTGGGCGGATAGGCCTGCGCCGGTTCGCCGCCGGCGCGCGCGGAGAGCCAGTCGGCGATCACGCCGTCGTAGCGCGCGGTGTGCGCGAACGCCGCCGCGGCCAGCTTCCGGCGCATGTCCAGCGAGGTGCCGCCATCGCGGCGCAGTACCTCGATCAGGTCGGCGTAGCCGGCGGGATCACACAGCACGGTGACGCGCTCGTGGTTCTTGGCTGCCGCGCGCAGCATCGCCGGACCGCCGATGTCGATCTGTTCGATCGCGGCCTCGAAACCGGCACCGGCATCGGCGATGGTGCGTTCGAACGGATAGAGGTTCACCACCAGCAGGTCGATCGGCGCGATGCCGTGTTCGCGCATTGCCTTCTCGTCAAGGCGCGCGCGGCCCAGCAGGGCGCCATGCACCCGGGGATGCAGCGTCTTGACCCGGCCGTCCATGATTTCGGGAAAGCCGGTGAAATCGCTGATTTCGCGCACCGGCACGCCTGCCTCGCGCAAGGTGGCCGCGCTGCCGCCGGTCGAGACCAGCTCCACGCCCAGCGCGTGCAGGGCGCGGCCCAGATCCGCCAGTCCGGTCTTGTCGGAAACGCTCAGCAGGGCACGGCGGATGGAGACGATGCCTGACCCTGTCATGACGTGCGCGTCCCTCTGTCGGCGAGTTCAGGCCAGGCCCAGCGCCTGCAGTTTCTTGCGCAGCGTTGCGCGGTTGATGCCCAATACCGCGGCGGCGCGGCTCTGGTTGCCGCCGCTCCACGCCAGCACCTCGCTCAGCAACGGGGCCTCGACCTCGCGCATCAGGCGCGCGTACAGGCCTTCGCGGCACGGCGTGCCGTCCAGATCCGCCAGATAGCGGCGCACGCTCAGCGCCATGCAATCCCGCAAGGCGGGTTCGCGCGGTCTCGTCGCATCGGACACCGCGCCGGAGACGGCAGTTTCGTTAGACAGGGCGGTGTCCACGGAAGTCGGTACGCGAGTGGCCGCAATGCGCAGGTTCCCCCGGCGCGAGCCGGAAAGTCTAGCAGGATGCAAGACGGTGTCGCACGGCGTTGACGGCCGGAACAAATCAGCCCCGCTATTCGAAGCCGAACTTGAACGCCACCGCCTGCTTGCCGGGGTCGGCCACCTCGAACGCGACCGCCACCGTGGCCCCGGGCGCGATCCCTGCCGCGCGTTCCTTCGCGTCGGGGATGTATTCGGCGGGACGGAAGCGGCGCATCGCCACCACGTTGTCGTCCAGGTCGGAGAGTTTCACCACCACGACGGGATAGGGCTGCGGAAAGACCGCGTCGTTGCGCACCGTGGCGGTGATCACCAGCGCGCCCGGCACGTCCGGGTGCGGCCGGATGTCGCGCGACAGCAGTTCCAGTTTCGCGAGGTCCTTCAGCGGCGGCAAGTGACACGGAAGCGTTGCGCACACGCGCATCAGCCACGGACGCGCCGCCGGGTTGTCCAGCACCGCGCCGCGATTGGCGAAGGCGATCTGCGCGGCCAGCAGCACCATCAACCCCGTGCACCCCGCGACCCAGCGGGCGTTGGCGGTTGCGATCCACCGCCGGCGCGGGCGCGTGAACACCGGCATGGTTGCGGGTGCAAGCTCGTCGCTCGTCCGGGCACCGTCGTCGTCGGCCGCCGCGTCGGACTGGTGGAAGGGACCGCCGGCAAAAATCTGTTGCGGTTCGTGCCAGGATGCATCGCCTTCCGGAACCGGTTCGGTCGGCGCCGGCGGCGGTGCATCGACGAATGCGGCATCGGCGAGCCGGGCAATGGAAGACTCGACAGTCTGGTCCGCGCAGTCATCCGGCTCGGCTTGCGCACCGGCACGGGCCGGCAGGTCGGCCGGTTCGTCCGGATGCAGCCTGTCGCCGCCGGCTTCCGCTTGCGCCCCGCCGTCCCCGGCGGCGAGCGCATCCGGACCCGGGGACAGGATCGGTTCCACCTCGACGCCATAGCCGGCCGGTGCGGGCTCGATCGCGAGCCAGGTGTTTTCTTCCGCGTCGTATTCGAAACGCGTGCCGAAGGAATCGGCGATCAACGCGGCGGTAAGGTCCTCGTCCGGGTCCACCGGCAGTTTGCCGGCGAACGGATCCGGCGCGGGATCATCACGTCCGCGGAATGCCGCTTGCGGGGGGCCGGCTTCGGATGGCGGTGCGTCCCCGGGCCTTGCATCCGGTTTCGACGGCGCCGGGCAATAGACCGCATCGGTGAGGCGCGGCACGTGCGGCGAGAACGGGCGCGCGGGCAATGCGGTGAACGGTTCGCCCGGCAGCGTGTCGGTCAGCGTGCGCAGCGCGTCGAACTGGGTGGAACAGCGCCCGCATCGGACCATTCCGTTGGACAGCTCCAGCATCGCCTCGTCGATGGCAAAGACGGTCAGGCATTCCGGGCACTGGGTGTACATGCGTATCGGCGCGGTCGGGATCGTCGAAGGGGCGCGGGCGGAGTGCGGACAGTCGTCGAACAGGCGGGGCGCGCACCGGTCGATTCTAGCTCGCGCGATGAGTCCGGAATCAGGACCTGTGTCCCGCGATTCGGACCCAGTCCTCGCGTTGCGTCACCTGCAGCCCGGTGAAACCGCAGGCCGCGTAGCGATCCAGCAAATCAGTGTCCTGACCGGCCAGGATGCCGGACAGCGCAAACGGCGCGTGCGGCTTGCACAGCGCCGCGAAGCGCGGCGCCAGCTCGTGCAGCGGGCCGGCCAGGATGTTGGCGACCAGCGCGTCGCAGCGCGTGGCGCCCGGCAGGTCACCCGGCGCATGCAGGGTGAGCCTGTCCGCGACGCCGTTGCGTTCCGCGTTGTCACGCGAGGCGGTCAAGGCCTGCGGGTCGTTGTCGATGCCGATCGCGTGCGCGGCGCCCAGCTTCAGCGCCGCGATCGCCAGCACGCCCGAGCCGCAGCCGTAGTCGAGCACGGTCCTGCCGGAAAGATCGAGCGAATCCAGCCATTCTAGGCACAGCGCGGTGGTCGGATGCGTGCCGGTGCCGAACGCGAGGCCGGGATCGAGGCGCACGATGACCGCTTCATCCTGTGGTGAATCCGGCCCGCGCAGCGCGACGCCTTTCCCCCTTTCCCCGCTGGCGGCGGTCGAAACCGCGCCAACGCTTGAGGGTGAGTCAGGCTGCCGATCGGAGGGCACGCCATGGATGGCTTCTTGCGCTGATCTTGCCTGGAAGTCGGAGGGTGGCTCGACATTCCACGGATAGATCCACAACCGCCGTCCGAACTGCATCGGTTGGTAGCGATCCATCCACGCGCGTTCCCAGTCCCGGTCGGCGACCTCGCGGAAGTCGATCCGGTCGGGCGCCAGTTCCGGCAGCGCCTCCAGCAGCAGATGCGTCAGGCCCCGCCGGTCGACATTCGCATCAAACAGGGCGAGCAGCGTCAGCGAGGGCCACAACGGCGTTTCGCCGACGCCCGGTTCCAGGATCGTGCGCTCGCCGGACGTTTCCGCCTCGGCATCCAGCAGCGTGATCGAGAGCGCGCCCAGTTCCGCCAGCGCGGCTTCGGCACGCGCCTGCCGATCTGCGGAAAGCGTGAAGGAGAGTTCGAGGAAGGCCATGGGTTGGATACGCGGGCAGCCATCCATGCGGGGCGCTGCCTCCGGCTTTCATGCCCCGCCCTCGCGCGACGCGCGATGCCGGATCACACGGACGCGTCGCGCTCGATCTTCCGTTCGGCGATCCGCTTTTCGAGGTAGTGGATGTTGCGGCCGCCCTGCTGGAAGCCGCCGTCCGCCAAGATCCGCTGCTGCAGCGGCAGGTTGGTCTTGACGCCGTCGATCACCATTTCGTTCAGCGCGAGCCGCATCCGCGCGATCGCGGTGGGGCGGTCGTGCGCGTGCACGATCAGCTTGCCGATCATCGAATCGTAGTTGGGCGGAATCCGGTAGCCGTCGTACAGGTGCGTGTCGATCCGGACACCCGGGCCGCCCGGCGCCTCGAACCGCTTCACGGTGCCGGGGCTGGGCATGAAGGTGTCGGGGTCTTCGGCGTTGACGCGGCACTCGATCGCGTGGCCGCGGATCTGGATGTCCTGCTGCCGGATCGACAGCGGCTCGCCGCCCGCGATCAGCAGTTGCTCGCGCACCAGGTCCACGCCCGTGATCAGCTCCGTCACCGGATGCTCGACCTGGATCCGGGTGTTCATCTCGATGAAGTAGAAACGCCCGTCCTCGTAGAGGAACTCGAAGGTGCCGGCACCGCGGTAGCCGATCCGGAGACAGGCATCCACGCACACCTTGCCGATCGCCGCGCGCTGTTCGGGCGTGATGCCGGGCGCGGGCGCTTCCTCCACCACCTTCTGGTGGCGGCGCTGCATCGAGCAGTCGCGTTCGCCCAGATGGATCGCGTTGCCCCTGCCGTCGGCCAGCACCTGGACTTCCACGTGACGCGGGTTTTCCAGGAACTTCTCCATGTACACCTGATCGTTGCCGAACGCCGCGCGTGCTTCCGCGCGCGTGGTCGCGATCGCGTTGCCGAGGTGCGCCTCGGTGTGCACCACCCGCATCCCGCGGCCGCCGCCGCCGCCCGCGGCCTTGATGATCACGGGGTAGCCGATCTCGCGCGCGATGCGCAGGCTGCGTTCGATGTCGTCGTCCAGCGGGCTGCCGGAACCGGGCACGCACGGCACGCCCGCGGCTTTCATGGCCTTGATCGCCTCGACCTTGTCGCCCATCAGGCGGATCACGTCGGGCGTGGGGCCCACGAACACGAAGCCGGATTGCTCCACCGCTTCCGCAAAGTCGGCGTTCTCGGACAGGAACCCGTAGCCGGGATGGATCGCCGACGCATCTGTGACTTCCGCCGCCGCGATGATCGCGGGGATGTTGAGATAGCTCTGCGCCGAGGGCGGCGGCCCGATGCAGATGGCCTCGTCGGCCATGCCGACATGCTTGAGATTGCGGTCCACGGTGGAATGCACGGCCACCGTCCTGATGCCGAGCGTGTGGCAGGCGCGCAGCACGCGCAGCGCGATTTCGCCGCGATTGGCAATGAGTACCTTGTCTAGCATCGGGAATCCGGATTCTCTGGCAGGGTTTCAACCGATCACGAACAGGGGTTGGTCGAACTCGACCGGCTGGCCGTTCTCGGCCACGATCGCCCGCACCGTGCCGGCGACGTCCGACTCGATCTGGTTGAACATCTTCATCGCCTCGATGATGCCCAGCGGATCGCCGGCCTTGACCTGCTGCCCGACCGTGACGAACGGGGGCGCGCCGGGCGTGGCGGAGGCATAGAAGGTGCCGACCATCGGCGCGCGCACCACGTGACCGGGCGGCAGGCCGGGTTCGGCCGGAGCGGCCGCGGGCGTCTCGGCGGCAGCGGCGGGTGCCTGGGCTGCCGGCGCCGCCGCAGGCGCGGCCGGCGCGGGCGCGGCAACCGGCGCGGCGTGCGCGGAGGAAAAACGCGACAGGCGGACGGTTTCCTCGCCTTCCTTGATCTCCAGTTCGGAGAGGTTCGATTCCTCGAGCAGTTCGATCAGCTTCTTGACTTTGCGCAGATCCATGTTGGCCTCGCTCAGACGCCTTGCCCCGCTTCGGGGGAAAGGCCGGGATGGGGGGAAATCCTCGGGATGGCCGCGAGCCGTTTGACAGCGGCATCCAGCGCGTAGCGGTAGCTGTCGGCGCCGAAGCCTGCGATCACGCCCACGGCCAGGTCCGAGAAAAACGACTGCCGCCGGAACGTTTCGCGCGCGTGCGGGTTGGACAGGTGCACCTCGATGAAGGGAATCGCCGCCGCCGCCAGCGCGTCCCGCAGCGCCACCGAGGTATGGGTGAAGGCCGCGGGATTCATCAGGATGAAGGCGGTGCCGTCGGTGCGCGCCTGCTGGACGCGTTCCACCAGTTCGTGTTCGGCGTTCGACTGGAAGCTCCGCAACGTGTGTCCGGTTGCGCGTGCCTGCTCGGCCAGCGCGCCGTCGATCTCGGCCAGGGTCACGCGGCCGTACACCGCCGGTTCGCGCTCGCCCAGCAGGTTCAGGTTGGGGCCGTGCAGGACCAGGATAGACGCCACGCCGGGGCTTCACGGGAGCCGGCCAAGGCCGGCGAGGGCGCAAAGTCTGCGCGCCTTGCAAGAGTTTGTCCAGACATTCCCGCCGAATATCTGGAGTTCGCCGACGATATGCGCGTGTTTCAACGCTTCACGGATTGCCGGCGGACAGCCAGCCCTGCAGTTCGGCCTGTGTCAGCGGTCCCAGCTTGGTTGCCAGGATGCGGCCGTCGCGCCCGATCAGGACGCTGTAAGGCAGCAGCCCCGCGGTGTCGCCGAACAGCGTGGTGGGCTCCGGTTCGGCGTCGATGCCGATCAGGATGGGGTAATCCACCTTCACCTGTCGGAGAAACGCCTGCGCGGACTGCGGCGGGTCCATCGCCACGCCGACCACCTGCAAGCCGTCGGCCGCGTGTTGCGCCTGTGCCTTCGAGAGCAGCGGCATTTCCTCACGGCAGGGTCCGCACCAGGTCGCCCAGAAGTTCAGCAGCACCAGCTTGCCCCGCCACGACGACAGCGCCAGCGGCTTGCCATCCAGTGCCGGATAGGCGACGTCCGCAACCGTATCGCCCACCTGCAGGGTTTTCACGCCGGCCGGCGGCGCGGGCTGCTGCGGTGCGGTGAGACGGCGCTGCAGCGCGTAACCGCCCGACGCAGCGGCGAGGGCAAGGACCAGGATCGCGACGGTGGCGCGGCGATCGATCATCGGGCGGCCGACTCCATGCCGGCAGGGGCCAGCGCATGGCGGACCAGCGAGGCCGTCAGCACGGTCGGCAATGCGCGGCCCGCGCCGCCGCCGCGCGGGTACACCACGTACAGCGGCACGCCCGGCGAATGGAATTGCCTGAGGTACGCGCCGATTTCGGGATCGACGTCGGTCCAGTCGCCCTTCATGTACACGGTGCCCGTGTCGCGCAGCAGATCGCGGAAGCGCTGCGTGTCCAGCACCGCGTATTCATTGGCCTTGCAGGTGACGCACCAGTCCGCGCCGATGTCCACGAACACCGGCGTGCCGGCGGCGCGCAACGATTGCAGCTTCGCCGTGCTGAACGCCACGGCGTCGCCGGTCACGGCGGTTTCCCGGGCGGGTGGCGCGACCCGCGTGATGCCGTACAGCGACATCACGGTCGCTGCCGCCAGCACGACCGTGAAGGCGTGGCCGAGCTTTCGTTCCGGACGACCGCGCGCGTGCCACCACAGCGCCGCCGCCAGCAACACCATCGCGGCCAGCACCAGCGCCACCGCATCCGCGCCGCGCTGGTGCGCCAGCACCCACACCAGCCACACCGCCGACAGGTACATCGGAAACGCGAGGATCTGCTTCAGCGTTTCCATCCAGCGGCCGGGCTTCGGCAGCCAGCGCGCCAGCGCCGGCACCAGGCCGATCACCGTCAGTGGCAAGGCAAGGCCGACGCCCAGCCCCAGCATCACCAAAATCTCGTGCAGGGGCGGCGCGACGAACGCGTAGGCCAGCGCCGCGCCCATGAACGGGGCGGTGCAGGGACTGGCGACCACCACCGCCAGCACGCCGGTGAAGAAATGCCCGGCCGCGCCGCCGCGCCGAGCCAGATTCTGCCCGAGGTTGCCAAGCCCCGTGCCGAACTGCACCACGCCCGACATCGACAGTCCGACCGCAAACAGCACGCAAGCCAGCACCGCCACGATCCACGGTTGCTGCAGCTGCGTGCCCCAGCCGATCGCGTGGCCGGCCCCGCGCAGGCCCAGGATGGCGAGTCCGATCGTGAGGAACGTCGCGATCACGCCCGCGGCATAGGCCAGCGCGTGCGCCCGCGCCTGCCGGCGCGACTCGCCGCTTTCGAGCAGGCCGACCGCCTTGATCGCCAGCACCGGCAACACGCAAGGCATCAGGTTCAGGATCAGGCCGCCCGCAAACGCCAGCAGCAGCGCGAAGGCGAGGCCGGTCGAAAGCGGGCTCGCCGGGGCCTGTGCCGCCGTGCCGGTGATGGCCGGAGGCTGCGGATTCGAAGCCCCGTTGTCGAGCGAAGCCGTGATCGGCGTGCGTGGCGGTGCATCGCTGCCCGACGCTGGGCCGGCGCCAGTCACGGCGACCGGACCGCCCCCGCTGGCGGGCAACGTGAAAACCTGCGTGTTGGGCGGATAACAGATCTTGGGCGTGATTTCGTGGCAGCCCTGATAGCTCACCGAAACCTGCAGCGCCGCTGGCGCGGCGCCGGCGATTTGGTACGGGAGCGAGCCGTCCACCGTGCCCTGGTAGATCTCCACCTCGCCCAGATACGGATCGTGTTCGGATTTGCCGGGTGGCAGGTCCAGCGCACCTGCGGCGATGCCGGGGGTCAGGATTTTCGCGTGGATGCGGCCCCGGTAGAGGTAATAGTGCGGCGCAACCGCGAAGTGCAGAGCGATCGTGCCGGGCTTGTCGATGGTGGCCTGGACCACGAAGGCCTGCGTCACCGGCAACAGGCCCGCGCCGGGGCTGATGCCTTGCGCGTGCGCGGCGCCGGTCAGCAGCAGCAGGAACAGGATCCAGCGCGGGCGGAAGAAAGACATCGGATCGGACAATACGGAAGAGGCCAGGCAAACCAGACCGGGCCGGGGGGATTTCGATTGTGGCAGCCGGCAGCAGGGCTGCCAACCCGCTCACGGCGTCGTTTCGGCGCGCAGCCAGTCCAGATAGGGCGCATGGCCGTCGGCGATGTCGAGCGCGACCAGTTCCGGAACCGCGTAGGGATGCAGCTCGACCAGCCGCGCGCGCAGTGCCTCGAAACGCTCGCGGGTGGTCTTGATCAGCAGCAGCACCTCGGCATCGTCGTGGATGGCGCCCTGCCAGCGGTAGATCGAGGCGACGCCCGGAACCCGGTTCACGCAGGCGGCCAGCTTTTCCTCGACCAGCGCACGGGCGATCCGTCCCGCGGTCTGGGCGTCGGGGCAGGTGGAAAGGCAGAGCAAGGGCATGGCGGCGGGGGGCAGCGAGGGCACAGCGTAACCGCACGCGCCGGCTCTTGAAACATCCGTGTCCGGCCTTACAATTGGCACTCACTGCTGTCGAGTGCTAACAGCAATCACCCTTTCCCCATTTCCTTGCAGATGGAGTCGTTATGAAGCTTCGTCCGTTGCACGACCGCGTGATCATCAAGCGCCTCGAGGCGGAAACCAAGTCCGCCGGCGGCATCGTCATCCCCGACACCGCGGCCGAAAAGCCGATCAAAGGCGAGGTCATCGCCGTGGGCACCGGCAAGATCCTCGAAGACGGCAAGGTTCGCCCGCTGGCCGTGAAGGCCGGCGACAAGGTGCTGTTCGGCAAGTATTCCGGCACCGAGGTCAAGGTCGAAGGCGAGGAACTGCTCGTCATGCGCGAAGAAGACTTAATGGCCATCATCGAGGGCTGAGGCGAGCGTTTGCGCGATGCGTTGAATCGCATCGCGCGCGAGCGCGAAGGCCGCAGGCAGGATGCCGAAGGCTGGGTTGCTTAGCGAGGCAGGACGCCGAGCTTAGCAACAGCGTCGCGCCGCCAGCCGCTTGTTGAACCAGACCTTCGCCTTTCCGAACGATTTTCAAATTCAAGCAGAGATCACAAACATGGCAGCGAAAGAAATCCGCTTTTCCGAAGACGCGCGCACCAAGATGCTGCGCGGCGTCAACATCCTGGCCAACGCGGTCAAGGCCACCCTAGGCCCCAAGGGCCGCAACGTCGTGCTCGAGAAGAGCTTCGGCGCGCCGACCATCACCAAGGACGGCGTGTCGGTGGCCAAGGAAATCGAGTTGGCCGACAAGTTCGAGAACATGGGCGCGCAGATGGTGAAGGAAGTCGCCAGCAAGACTTCCGACAACGCCGGTGACGGCACCACCACTGCGACCGTGCTGGCGCAGGCGATGATCCGCGAGGGCATGAAGGCGGTCGCCGCCGGCATGAACCCGATGGACCTGAAGCGCGGCATCGACAAGGCGGTCAATGCGGCCGTCGAGGAACTCAAAAAGATTTCGAAGCCGTCTTCCGATTCCAAGTCGATCGCGCAGGTCGGCACCATCTCCGCCAACGGCGACGAGGTGATCGGCAAGCTGATCGCCGAGGCGATGGACAAGGTCGGCAAGGAAGGCGTGATCACCGTCGAGGACGGTTCCGGCCTCGAGAACGAACTCGACGTCGTGGAAGGCATGCAGTTCGACCGCGGCTATCTCTCGCCGTACTTCATCAACAACCAGCAGTCGATGCAGTGCGAGCTGGAGGAGCCCTACATCCTGCTGCACGACAAGAAGATCTCCAACGTGCGCGATCTGCTGCCGGTGCTGGAAGCCGTGGCCAAGTCCGGCAAGCCGCTGCTGATCGTGGCGGAAGAAGTGGAAGGCGAGGCGCTGGCCACGCTGGTGGTCAACACCATCCGGGGCATCGTCAAGGTCTGCGCGGTGAAGGCGCCGGGCTTCGGCGACCGTCGCAAGGCGATGCTGGAAGACATGGCGATCCTGACCGCCGGCACCGTGATCTCCGAGGAACTGGGCCTGCAACTGGAAAAGGCCACCCTCAAGGACCTGGGCCGCGCCAAGAAGGTCGTGGTCACCAAGGAAAACACCACCATCATCGACGGCGCCGGCGACACCAAGGCCATCGAGGGCCGGATCAAGCAGATCAAGGCGCAGATCGAGGAGACCACCTCCGACTACGACCGCGAGAAGCTGCAGGAACGCGTGGCCAAGCTGTCCGGCGGCGTGGCGGTGATCAAGGTCGGCGCCGCGACCGAAGTCGAGATGAAGGAGAAGAAGGCACGCGTGGAAGACGCGCTGCACGCCACCCGCGCGGCGGTCGAGGAAGGCGTGGTGCCGGGCGGCGGCGTGGCGCTGATCCGCGCGCTGGCCGCGATCAAGTCGCTGAAGAGCGACAACGAGGACCAGGAGCACGGCATCGTGATCGCCAAGCGCGCGATGGAAGCGCCGCTGCGCGAGATCGTCGCCAACGCCGGCGAGGAACCCTCGGTGGTGCTGGCCAAGGTCGCCGAGGGCAAGGGCAACTACGGCTACAACGCCCAGTCCGGCGAGTTCGGCGACATGGTCGAGATGGGCATTCTCGATCCGACCAAGGTCACCCGCACCGCGCTGCAGAACGCCGCCTCCATCGCCGGCCTGATGATCACCACCGAGGCGATGGTGGGCGAAGCGCCGAAGAAGGAAGAGCACAACCACGGCGGCGGCGCCGGCGGTGGCATGGGTGGCATGGGCGGCATGGATTTTTGATTCTCGTACGCAAAATCGTCCCTGATTTTGCGTCCGGGTACGGCAGCACATCCCTGTGCTGCCGTGGAAACAAAAATCCAAGGCCGAGAGCAAAAAGCCCCGCGAGCGATCGCGGGGCTTTTTTACAGCGTCATCCCGCGCAGGCGACGAGTTCCCCTCTCCCTTCGGAAGAGGGTGCCCGGCCACTTGAGTCATCCGGTCGCTACCGCACCAGGCCCGTCCGGGTCGAGCGCCGACGCGCCGGCGGAACTGCCGATGGCAGGGTCCCGATTGAAGACCTTGCTTTTCTGACCCAACCCCTGTAGGGTGTCCAAGCGTTGCTGCGGTGCAGCAACCCCATCCGCGCACCCGCGCTGGAGCGTTGCGATCCCCTTCCCCATCGTCCTGTTCTTGCGGCGTCGCCGCGCGAACCTTGCTGCGTCACGAGGTCGTGCCCCGCTTGGCATGCCTTTCGCTTGGGAAGAGACCGTTGTCCGGCGCGACGCCGTCCGCAAGGCGGCCTCCGGATCGTCCGGCGCGCGACAGGCATTCCCGGTTCATCGATTCCATCATCGAGGTCATCGCGTTTCATGAAACTCGTCGGTCTTCCGTCCCTCCTCGCCTTCGCTGTTCTGGCCGGCGTGGCCGCGTCCGCCTCCGCGACACCGCTTCCGGAGGGAATGACCGCGGTGCCGCTCGCCGCCATCACCAATGACCGCGATACCAGCGTCAGTGAACTCAAACTGATGCTGGGCGACCAGGCGACCGTCCGCGGCATCTACATCGAAACCCGTGACGGCGTGCACAGCGATCGCTCGCAGGCCAAGGGACAGGTGTACTGGCTGGACCGGATCGAAAGCCGTGATGGCGTGGTCCTGGGCCAGGGGCAGGGCGTGAAAGCCATCCTCCTGCGCGGGACGATCGAATCGCAGGCAGGCCAGGGATCGCTGGTGATCAGCTACCTGACCAACGGCATCTTCAGGCACTACGCCGAATGCAGGATCGATCTGAAGCGGGTGTCGCTACAGCAGTGGCAACTCGTCAATGCCTACGATGGTCGGCCCATCGAGCAGATCAAGGTGAAGACCTGGACCCTGGGCATTTCGACCCTCGCGAACGTCTGCCCCGGCACCGTGGCGTAGGGACGTTGTCCGATCCGCATCGCCGGCGTCATCCCAGGCGATCGCCCGCCGCCGGTCCTTCGGCAGCTTGTCTCGTGTCCTTCGGACAGGGCCTGACGGCCGCGGCCCTGCCGACATTCAGCAAACCCGGCCCGCGAGCGCAGCGCTGTGCGTGGCCGCTCAGGTTCGGCGCACGTACTTGCCCCAGATCCGCTCGGGAATCCAGGACAACAGCACCAGGCCAAACGCGCACCAGAGCAACGCGATGTTGCCGGTCGAGCCGAGTGAAAAGACGCCGAGGGCTTCCAGTCCGAACACGACCGCGCCGGCCAGCAGGACCGGTCCGGACAGGTAGCAATGGCGCCGGTGGCAGCGCGCCGCGTTGAGCAGACAGCCCGCAGCCATCCATGCCAAGGCCAGACTCCATGCAGCAACGCCGAACCTGCCGGCCAGCGATGACACGGCTACTGCAAACACGATCGGCGCGACCCACCACAGCATCGTCGGCAACGGATTTGCCGCCCAGTCCTTCGTCATGGCGGCACCGCGCCCGGCTTTTTCGTCGTTCATCGGCATGACTCCTGTTCGCATGACTTGGGGTAACGTATCCCCGTAGTCGAGTACGGGATCAAGCGTCATGCGGCACGACCTGGAACGGCCGACGATCGGCGTCTTTGCCAAGGCAGCCGGCGTCAGCGTCGAAACGATCCGCTTCTATCAACGCAAGGGGCTGTTGAGCGAACCCCCGAAGCCGTACGGCACGATTCGCCGCTACGGCAACGCGGACGTGGCGCGGCTGAAGTTCATCAAGGCGGCACAGGCCTTGGGATTCAGCCTGGACGAGATCGCGCAATTGCTGCGCCTGGATGACGGCACGCATTGCCTGGAAGCTGCCGAGCTGGCCGCCAGACGTCTGGCGGATGTACGTGCGCGCTTGACCAATCTGCGTCGCATGGAGCGCGTCCTGTCCGGTCTGGTAAAGGCATGCCATACACGGCGTGGGCATGTGTCGTGTCCGCTGATCGAGGCCTTGCATTGAGCGCTGGCGGGATCAGCCGCGGACCGACTTGATGCCGTACCCCGGTACGGCATCAAAATGATCAACCGTCGCTCGGGTTTGCAAAAGCGGGCAATCCATCTCCCCGAAATGCGAGATAGCAATGAGTGCCGTCATCCTGGAGTCCGTGCTCAGCTGCCCGCATTGCGGGGTTGCCCGGCGCGAGGCGATGCCGACCGACGCTTGCCAGTTCTATTGGGAATGTCCCAACTGCAACGCGCTGTTGCGTCCCCATCCGGGTGACTGCTGCGTGTTCTGCTCCTACGGGACGGTGCCGTGCCCACCGAAACAGCACGAATCCGGTTGCTGCATGTCTGTCTGACTTGCAACGCCTCGATCCGCGCTTTGTCTGGCGCCGCTGCCTGCGCCCGCATCAGTCGGCAAGATACTCGCGGATCATCTGGCGCCCGCGGTGAATGCGGCTCTTGACCGCCTCGCGGGTCAGGCGCAGGGATTGGGCGATCTCGGTGATCGAGTATTCCTCGAAATCGCGCAGGATGATCGCCTCGCGATACTTGTCCGGCAGCGACTGGATTGCCGCGGCCAGATCGGCGCGCAGGTCCGGCCGGGTGTAACAGGCGAAGATGCGGTGATCCTCGTCGGGCAATTCGGTCTGTCCCCGCATGCGCCGCATCATCCGCTGACACTCGCGCCGCACGATCGAGAACAGCCATGCACCGAACGAACCAGCAGTGCGCAATGCGCCGATCCGGCGGTACACCGTCCACAGCGATTCCTGCACCGCGTCATCGGCATCGGCCGCCGATGCGCACTGGCTCTGTGCGATCCGGCGCAGATCCGGCTGGCAGACCTCAAGCAGGCGCTCCAGCGCTGCCTGATCCCCCTGGCGCGCCGCTTCGATCAGGACGGGATCGTTGGACATGGCAATTCAGAAGACCGAATGGGCCATTGCCGGCTTGCATTGCGGTGTACGCGCATCATGCCTTTCGCGCCGCCGGTCGCCGGCGCCGCCACACAAAGCCGAACAACCCATCCAGCGACCAGCGCCCCGGCCCCCACGCGATCACGGTCATCAGCATCAGGCCCCAGATCTTGTGATCGGAGAAATCCGAGGTGTTGAACAGCCCCGTCCAGAAACCGTGCGGCCACAGCGCGTGATACGAGACGAAGGCGATGATGTTGTAGACGAACAGGAACAGCGCGAGCGGCCGGCCGAACAGGCCGAGGCCCACGAACCACGGAACGATCAGTTCGATCCAGGTGCCGAGCACCGCGGCCACGTCGGGCGGCAGCAGCGGCACCCGATACATGGTGTTGAACAGAAACCGTGTGCCTTCCGGGTCTTCGAACTTGACCACGCCGGCGTGCCAGAACGCCAGCGCCACCCACACCCGCATCAGCAGCAACACGGTCGGGCCGAGCCACGCTCCCAGCCAGTCGGCGGTGCGGCGGCAGCAGCTGTCCACGCACTGGATCAGCGACATGATCCGGGCTCCTCGCGGCAGTCGAGTGAAGCAAGCGCGACCAGCAGGCCGCGCTCGACGAGACCGGAGATGCAGACGGCAAGATCGAAACCGGCTTTCCGCGCGCAGGCCGCGGCAAGTGCGTCGTCCAGCGAGCGTCCCTGCGCGAGCGCCTCGACGCAGGCGAAGCTGGCGGCATCGAGTGCAGCCATCGCGACTTCGCCGTCTTCGCGCCACAACAACACCCGTTCACCGGCTTCGGGCAGTTGCAAGCGTGCCTCGCCCGGATGCATGGCGTAGTCCCAGATGGTCAGCACGGCGTGCGGGCTGGCGAACAGACGCACACCGGGGTGCAGATCGATCCGCAGCGGCCCGTCGATCGCGATCAATGCTTGCGCGAATGCATCGGGCGACAACGATTCGGCATCCGCCGCCAGGGCAACTTCCTGGCGCAGCCATTCCAGCCGTGCGACGTCGGGCAGGTACGGCAAACCACGCGTTTCCGGCAGCGACCCGAGGTAGTCGGCGAAATGCGCGCCGAAGGCCTGCAAATTGCCGGAACGCGAAGGATGAGCGGAGCGGTAGCCGCGCGCGGTCTGATCAAAAAAGTCCTCGCCGACCAGCGCCCGCACCGCCGGAAACGCGGTGCGCAGCGCGCCGGTCTGATTCTCGTTGCAACTGCGGCGGTAGATGCGCAGGCGCGCCGCCGGTTCCAGGCCGTTGCCGGCGATGGCGTCGAGCGGCCCGGGTTCGCGATCGTCGTACAGCGCCGCCAGAAAGCCGCGCTGCAACTCATGCAGCGCGGACACGGCGCGCATCGAGCACCTCCTGGGCGTGGGCGGCTTCCGCCATCAGCACCTCCAGTCCGGGAATGTCCTGGTCCCACTCGATCAGGCTCGGCACGGGGCCGAACATTGCAATCGCCTCGGCGTACAAATCCCACACCTTGCCGTCCACGCGCCGGCTGTGCGAGTCGATCAACAGCGGCACCGGCAGGTTCTCCTTGCGCGTGAAGCCGGCCAGATGGATTTCGCGTACCGCCTTGCGCGGCAGTGCGCGCAAATAGGTCAGCGGATCGAAATCATGGTTGACGCCGTTGACGTAGATGTTGTTGACGTCGCACAGCAGGCCGCAGCCGCTGCGCCGCACCACTTCCGCGACGAAATCCCATTCGGTGTAATCGCCGTCGCGAAAGCGCAGATAGGTGGCAACGTTTTCCACCAGCAGCTCCCGCCGCAGGATGTCCTGGACCTGTCCGATCCGCGACACCAACAGCGTCACCGCCTCCTCGGTAAACGGCAGCGGCAGCAGGTCGTTGCCGTGGCGGCCGTCGATTGCGCCCCAGCACAGGTGTTCGGAGACCAGTTCCGGCTCGTAGCGATCGACCAGCGCGGCCAGTCGTCGCAGGTGCCCGGCATCCAGCGCATCCGCCGAACCCAGCGACAACCCGACGCCGTGCAGGCTGAGCGGATAGTCCACGCGGATGCGTTCGATGGCGACATGCATGGCCCCGCCCGCGCCGAACAGGTTCTCGCTGTGCACTTCCAGCCACGCTATCCGGGGCTGCTCGTGCAGCACCCGTGTGACATGCGGGGCGCGCAGCCCGATGCCGGCTGCAGCCGGCATCGGACGCACGCCCGTGGCGCCCGAGCTCGTCACGGAACCGGCTCTCAAGCCGACTTCAGGCTGCCGCCGTCGATCTTGGTGCACACGCCGGCCGGCACCGCGACGAAAGCGCTCGGATCCCGTGCCTTGGGATCCTGGCCTGCACAGGAATGGCCAGGGGACTGGCAGTCGTTCTTGAATGCGGCGTTGATGCCGTAGCAGGGGACGAGCTTGTCCTTTTTCATCATCGCCATGGTTTCCTGCTTCTTCATCTTCATCATCGCGGGCGTCATGTTCATCGGCTGCTGCGCCGCGGCAGCGGAGGCCACGCCCAGCGCGACGGCACAGGCGAGGGCGGACTTGAGGAGTTGCGGATGGTTCATGGAATGTCTCCGTGGAGGGAATGCCGGAAAGGCTCCGGTACCCCATGGAGGCGCCGAACAGGCAAAAGGATTCACGTCCGGAACCGGTTTCGAGACGGCGCTCAGCGTCGCTCGCTCACGCCACTGCCCGTTGTCGTCCAGTGCACGCCGTCGCCGCTGTTCTGGATTTCGTAGCGGTAGCGATCGGGCGAATCGAAGACGTTGAGCGTCCGGAACCAGTGTTTCTTGCCTGCCTTGTCGGTGAAGCTGCCGGAGTAGCTCCACGTCTTGCCCTGCAGGCCGAGATCGGGGCTGGCAACGTCCGCATCGGTCGTGATGCCTGCAAAGCGGTATTTCCCGGAAGCCGCATCGTAGGTGTACACCGAAAGCTGGTACTGCGGCGCGGCGACGCCCTCGATGTGCGCCACGCCATTGCATACCAGGAACAGGTGCCGGTCGCTGGACCATTTGCAGTCGTTGACGCCGGTCACGTGCGTCGGTTTTTTCGCCCCGAATGCCATGAAGCTGCCATGCAATTGCCAGCGGCCCGCGAACATCGCCAGCGCCGCACTGCCCGTCGCTGTGGCGGGCGTGGCTGCGAAGGCCTGGAAGGGCGCGAGCAACGCGACAGGGAACAGGATGGCTGCGGATTTCATCGGTTCGACTCCTCGCCAGACGCGCAGCAGGCTACGGCCTTGCTCCTGCGGCGCCGGTCCTGTCATCGGCATGCAGGCGCTTCACGGCGAAGCGGCGCCGCGGATCGCCGGGCTCCGCGCGGCCGCGGCGTTCGCATGCTGCGATGACTGTTGCTGCGCCATCGCCGCGGCCCTGGGCCACAGCGCGTCCAGCTTGTTCTTGAGCCTGAGCTGCGCGGCATTGCGCAGGCCTTCGTCGAGTTCGAGTTGCTGCGGGGTTTCGACGGGTGGCGGCGCATCGGGTGCGCGGGTCAGCGCGGCCAGTTCCGGCGCGACCAGCCCGGTCAGCGCGAACCAGGCATCGTCATGGATGCCGGCCTGCTGCAACAGCATGCCCGGCAGTTGCCATGCCGCGGCGTCCTGCCGCACCGCGCGGTCCATGTGCGCGGTGTCGATCAGCAGGTACGGCACCGTCTGCACCAGGAATCCGCCGCCGTTCCGGAAGCCGGCCTGCTGGTACGCCGGCACCAGCGCCGGCAGGTGATCGCCGAAGAACAGTACCAGTGTCCGGCGCTTGCGCTGCGCCAGCGTGTCGATCAGCCGGCCGAGCTGCTGGTCGGCGTGCTGCATGTGATAGATGTAGTTGCGCAGTATCAGTTGCGCATAGGGATCGGTCACGCTGGCCGGCACCGGGATCGCATCGCGCGCCCGGGTGTCGATGCCCGCGCTGTAATCGTAGGGTCCGTGCGCCTCGATGCTGATCCCCAGCACGAAACGCGGCGATCCCTCGTCCGGCAACTGGCGCAGCAGTTCGTCCGTGAAGGCCTTGTCCGACATGAAATTGCCGTCGTTGGCCTTGTCGGCGGCCGGAAAATCGCCGATCGAGATGAACCTTCCGAAGCCGAGCTCCCTGAACGCCTGCGTGCGGTTCCAGAAACCGGGCTGGTTGCCGTGCACGGCGAGGGTCAGATAACCCTGCTGATCGAGCGTGCGCACGATGCCCGGAATCTTCTTCTGGTGGATCTGCAGATACGGGAACTGCACGTCGGGGAAATAGCGCAGCGACAGGCCGGTCAGCACCTCGAACTCGGTGCGGATGGTGCCGCCGCCGAAGGTCGGCACGTGCAGTTGTCCCGAGATGCCGTGCCGCGCGAGGCGGTGCAGGTTGGGCGTGAGGTCGGTGCCCTCCGGCCAGCCGTTCATGATCGCGGGATCGAAGAACGATTCGGACAGGATCACCACGATGTCCGGCTTCTGCGCGTCGGCACCGCTCGCGGGCTGCGTGCGGGCGCTGACCTCGGGTTCGTAGCGGGCCATCAGGCGCAGCGCGGCGGGGACGTCGGCGTGTTTCTGCGCCGTCTTGAATTGCAGGTGAAACAGCAGCAGCGAGCTGATCAGCCCGGTGTGCTGGCGCGTCGCCGCGGCCGACCACGGCTGCATCCCCAGCCGCTGCTTGTTGTAAACCGTGCCCCACGCCGGCATGCCCGCCAGCAAGGTGACGAGCGCGGCCGCCAGCGCCAAGGCGCCGATCGCCCGCCCGCGCCGGGGGTGCCGCGCCAGCAGCGGCGGCTCGAAGCGGACCAGCGCGGCCAATGCGGCCACGCATGCCGCGAGCGCGAGGATCAGCCACGGGATGGCGGGCACGTAACCCGCCAGGAGATCGCCGCCGCCGTGCCGCAACTGGCCCAGCATCCGGAAATCGGCCGGCATCAGCGGCACCGCGAGGTTGCGCATCTTCAGCGCGTTGACGCCGTACAGCAGCGCTTCCACACCGAACGCGAGCAGCAGGGACAATCCCGCGCGGCGGGTCCACAGCAGCAGCAGGAACGCCAGCAGCAGGCCCGGCAGCGCGTTGCTGATCATCAGCAGCGGCGTGTTCCACCACGGCGTGGCCGCGGAATGATGCCACAGCGCGGAGGGCGCGATGTCCGCGCCACCGTCCAACCACGCGGTGCACAGCACGAAGATGCACGCCAGCAGCATCAGCAATGCGATGCGTGCCTTGCGCGATGTGCGCGGTGCGCCGGGCGCGGGGGGAAGCGGCATGGGTCGGCGGAGGGTCCGGATCCGGACAAGGGAGGGTAACCGGAATGACATGAACGCGGCCGTCCGGGTTCCGTTGACCGTTCAGGCGGCCGGCATAATGAACCGATGTTGTCCCTGCCGCCTTCGCTGGAGCGCCTGGTCCGTGATCGCTACGAGGCGCTCGCCGCGTGCTGCCGTGCCGCGGGCGTGGCGATGCACGACGACGCCGGCGTGGGCGAGCGGCTGCGGCGTCTGCTGCTGGCCAGCGACTTCGCGTTCGAAGCGTTGCGCGCCGAGCCCGCGCTGCTCACCGCGCCCGGACTGGAACGCCTGCGCGATCCTGCGCCGGCGTCCGCGCGCGCTTCGGTGCTGGCGGCGGGCGGCGATCCGCTTGCGCGGCTGCGGCGTTTCCGGCGCGCCGAGGCGGTGCGGCTGGTGTTCCGCGACGTCAACGGCCTCGACGAGATCACCGACACGCTGGCCGGCGCCACCGACCTGTACGAAGTGCTGATCGCCACCGCATTGCGGTGGGCGGAGGGCGCGGCGCGCGCGCGTCACGGCACGCCGCGCAACGCGGCGGGCGCCGTGCAATCGCTGGTGGTGTTTGCGCTGGGCAAGCTGGGCGGCGGCGAGCTCAATTTTTCCTCGGACGTCGATCTGGTGCTGGCGTGGCCCGAGGCCGGCGAGACCGACGGCGCGCGTCCGCTGGACAACGCCGAATTCTTCGCGCGCATCGCGCGCGAATTCGTGCGGCTGCTCGCCGAAGCCACCCATGACGGCATCGCCGCGCGCGTGGACCTGCGTCTGCGGCCGTTCGGCGAATCCGGACCGGTGGCGGCCACCTTCGCGGCAATGGAGCAGTACTACCAGCGCGAGGGCCGCGACTGGGAACGCTACGCCTGGATCAAGGCGCGGCCGGTTGCGGGCGATCTCGCCGCGGGCCGGCGCCTGCTGGAAACCCTGCGGCCGTTCGTGTATCGCCGCTACTTCGATTACACCGCGCTGGCGGGTCTGCGCGACATGAAGGCGCTGATCGACGCCGAGGTCGCCCGCCGCGACCTGGCCGACCACCTGAAGCTGGGTCCCGGCGGCATCCGCGAGATCGAATTCATCGTGCAGTTGCAGCAGCTGATCCGGGGCGGACGCGACGCCGCGCTGCGCCAGCGCGGCCTGCTGCCCGCGCTGGATGCCTGCGCCGCGCGCGGTTATCTGCCGCAGGCGCAGGCACGCGCGCTGCGCGGGGCCTATCTGTTCCTGCGCCGCCTGGAAAACCGGGTGCAGATGTTGGCCGACCGCCAGACCCACAGGTTGCCAACCGACGACGAAACGCGCACGCGGCTGGCGCTGACGCTGGACTATCCCGACTGGAGCGCGCTCGAAAGCGCATTGAGCGCGCATCGCGAAAGGGTGGCGGCGCTGTTCGCCGAGGTCCTGCGGCCGCGCGCGACCGGGCAGGCCGCTGCCGACCGGACGGAACGGGCCCGGCACGGCGAAGCGATCTGGCAGCGCGCGCGCGGCGGCGATCTCGACGCGGGGCTGCTCGCGCAGGCGGGCTTCGTGCCGGCCGAGGCCGCTCTCGATGCCCTGCGCCAGGTCGCCGCGCTGCGGGGCCTGTCGGCGCGCGGCGCGCGGCGGCTCGATCAGTTGATGCCGGCCCTGATCGACGCCGCCGCCGAAACCGCTGCGCCGGCCGAGTCGCTGCCGCGCCTCGCCCGGCTGGTGCAGGCAGTGGCGCGGCGCTCGGCGTATCTGGCGCTGCTGCAGGAACAGCCCGCGGCGCGTGCACGGATCGCGCGGCTGTGCGCGGACAGCGCGTTCCTGGCCGAGCGCGTGATCGCGCAACCGCTGCTGCTGGACGACGTGCTCGATCCGCGGCTCGAACATCTGCCGCGCGAGCGCGCGCGCATCGCGGAAGAACTCGGACGGCAGCTTGCGGCGCAGCCGGAAGGCGATGCCGAATCGGTGCTGGTCGCGATCGCCGAATGGCGCGACAGCTTCGCGTTGCGCGCCGGACTGGCGCTGCGCGACGGACACCTGGACGCCATCGGCACCGCCCGGCTGCTGGCGGCACTGGCCGACACGGTGGTGGCGGCGGTGCTCGGGCTGGCGACGGACGAATTGGTCGCGCAGCACGGCCGGCTGCCGGTCGAGGGCTCCGGCATGGCCGTGCTGGGCTACGGCAGCCTGGGCGGAGACGAAATGGGCTTCGCTTCCGACCTCGACCTGGTGTTTGTGTACGACGCCGCGCGCGGCGAGCAACCGAGCGACGGCAAACGTCCGCTGGAAGGCTCGCGCTGGTACGCGCGCCTGGCGCAGCGCGTGGTGCACTGGCTGTCGGCCGCGGGTCGCGCCGGGCGGCTGTACGAGGTCGATACGCGCCTGCGCCCCGACGGCGGCAAGGCGCTGCTGGTCGCGAGCCTGCCGGCGTTTTTCGCCTATCAGCGGGAACGCGCGTGGACCTGGGAACTGCAGGCGTTGACGCGCGCGCGCGCCGTGGCCGGCGATCCCGCGCTGTGCGGCGCGTTCGCGCGCGAACGCGCCGCGGTGTTGCGGCGCGCGCGCGCTCCGGCACGGGTGTGCGCGGACGTGCTGAAGATGCGTGCGCAGTGGCGCGCCGAACGCGACCGTTCCGATCCGGAACACCTGGATCTCAAGCAGGGCGCGGGCGCGCTGCTGGACATCCAGTTCCTGCTGCAGGGACTGGTGCTGCAGCATGCCGCCGCCGTCCCGCCGTTGACGGAGCCCGGCGACACGCCGGGCCTGCTGGATGCCTGCGAAGCGGCGGGCTTGCTGCCTGCGCCGGATGCCGCGCACCTGCGCGCCGCGCACGCCGACCTCTTGGCGCGCTCGCTGGCCTGCACGCTGGCGGCGCAGCGGCGCGTGGTGCCGCGCGACGCGGCGCTGCAGGCGCAGTGCCTGAATGTGCTGGACATTGCGCGGCGCGCGGGCTTCGATTTCACGGCATAGCGGTCATTTGCTTGGGAAGCTCTGAACAAATCCATCCAGGATTTGCCAGAACACGCCGAATTCGGCTTCGCCAATCAAGCACGCGCAGCCCATGCGTGCTTGATTGGCGGTCGGCACATCCCTGTGCCGCATGGAAACTCTGATGAATCAGAGTTTCCCTTACGCCGCATGGCGCGCCGCGAACATCGCGCGCAGTTGCGCGGCGACTTCGCCCGTTTCGCGCAGCGGTGGCGCGTGGCCGGGCGGCGCACCGGGATCGGTCAGCAGCCCGCGTTCGCGCAGGGCGTCGTGGAAGCGTGCCCGGATGTCCGGCAGCGGCGCGGTCGTCACGGTGTGCACCGGCAGGCCGGTGGCGCAGGCTTCCGAGATCATGTTGACGGAATCGGGCGTGACCACGATCCGGTCCGCCCAGCCCAGGATGCCCGGGTAGGGATTGGCGCCGCCGCCGCTCCAGAACACGCCGGGGAACTTCGCCAGCGCGTCGCGCAGGCTTTGCGCGAACGGCGCGGGCGTGCGCCGCGAGGCGGTGGCCAGCACGCTGCCGCCTTGCGCCAGCGCGGCCACCGTTCCGGCCAGTGCCTGCGCGAGCCTGGCGTCGAATTCGATGCCGCGGCCGGGGCCGCCGACCAGCAGCGCGATGCGCGGGCGCGGCAGCGCGCCAAAATCGGGAAACGCCTCCCGGGCCGAGGCCAGCCAGGCGTCGTCCACCGGATTCAGCGCACCCAGCGTGCGGATCACGTTCGCGCCGGCGAGATCGTCGTGGCGCGGCGCGATCACCGCGTCCCAGTGCCGGGTGTCGAGACGCGGATCGAGGATCTGCACGGTGAAGCAGGCGCCATCCGACAGGCTGCGCAGCATCCGCGTCAGCAGCGCGGCGTCGCGGCCGCAGCCGATCGCGAGGTCCGGCCACGGCGGCGTGAAAGCTTCCCGGTCGCGGGCACTCAATGCCAGCCGGCCGCCGGGCAGTTGCCGGGGCGCGCACCACGACCACGGCGGCCGCAGCGGCAGCACCAGCACCCGCGCCGGCACGTCCAGCGCCGCCGCCAGCGCCAGCGCCTGGCGCTCGTTGCCGGCGGCGCCATCGCTGATCACCCAGGCGGAGCGGGGCGTGAAGGGCATCGGGGTCGGATCCGGCCGGAACGGTCGCGCGATTATGCGGGATTCACCGGGAGGTTAGACTGCGGCCACTGGAATCACGGGACATCCGCTTTGCTGCCGACGTGGGAAATCGCGGCCCGGTTGTTGCTTGCTGCCGTGCTGGGCGGCGTGATCGGCTTCGACCGCGAGCGGCACACCTGGGCCGCAGGGCTGCGCACGCACATGCTGGTGTGTCTGGGCGCATCGCTGGTGATGATCGTGTCGGCGTTCGCGTTCTCCGACATCCTGCAGCAGTGGCCGCGCGTGGTGCTGGACCCCTCGCGGATGGCCGCGCAGGTGATCAGCGGGATCGGTTTCCTGGGCGCGGGCACCATCCTGTTCCTGCGCCACGAGAACGTGGTGCGCGGCCTGACCACCGCGGCGGGGCTGTGGACGGTGGCGGCGATCGGTCTCGCGGTCGGCGGCGGCATGTACGCCGCCGCGGTGATCGCGACCGCGGTGGCGTGGGTGATCCTGGCGGTCCTGCGGCCGATCGAACGGCGTTTCCTCACCCGCCGGGCCGCGCCACAGGTGCGGGTCGGATTTGCCGGCAACGCCTCGCTGGCCGCGATCGAGTCGGTGCTGGCCGCGCAGGGTCTGCCGCTGACGGAAATGGTCACCCGCCGGCGTCCGGACGCGGGTGACGAAGTGAGCCTGCGCTTCGTCCGGGGCTGCGATCGCGGCCGCCTGGGCGGCGTGGCCGACGCCCTGCGCACGCTGCCGGGGGTGCAGTCGGTGTCGATGGATTTGACGCCTCCGCACGGATGAGCCGACCCGGGCGGCGGTCGGGTAGAATGCCGGGGTCGATTTCGCATACCCAGTCCGCATGAATTCCGACATGGCCTCGTCGATCCCGGTGGGAGAACCCGCCAATGCCCGGCGGCGCTACGAAGTGACGCCGGCCGACCTGCCGCTGTCGTGCCCGCTGCCGGAAATGACCCTGTGGAACTCGCATCCGCGGGTGTATCTGCCCATCGTCGAGGATGGCGGCGAGACCGTGTGCCCTTACTGCGGCGCGACTTACGTCCTGAAGCGAGACACCGCCTGAATTCCCGGCGGCCGGTCACGCCGCGAACGTGAAGCACGGCGTGTTTCTTGCAAGTAGTTTTGCATGCTCGCGCCTCGAATGCAGGGGACGATGACCGACAGTGCCTCGCCCCGCCGTCCGCTGACCGTCGTCCAGCTGGTTCCCGCGCTGGAGAACGGCGGCGCCGAACGTTCCACCCTCGAGATCGGCCGCGCGCTGGTGGATGCCGGGTACCGCTCGGTGGTGATCTCGCGCGGCGGCCGACTGGTGGAGCGCCTGCGCGAGGAGGGCAGCGAGCACCTGGAACTGGATATCGGCGCCAAGTCGCTGAAGACCCTGACCCGGATCGGCAAGCTCCGGCGCACGCTGGCCGCGCTCGGCCCCGACATCGTGCACGCGCGTTCGCGGGTGCCGGCGTGGGCGGCCTGGCTGGCCTTGCGACGCATGCGGCCCCGGCCGCACTTCGTCACCACCGTGCACGGCCTCAACACGCCCGGTGCGTGGAGCCGGATCATGACCCGCGGCGAACGGGTGATCGTGGTGTCGCAGACGGTGCGGGATTTCGTGCTCAGCCACTACCGCGATGTCGATCCGGCGAAGCTGACCGTGATCCCGCGCGGGATCGATCCGGCCGAATTTCCGTACGGCTACCGCCCCGACGACCCGTGGCGCCGGCGTTTCTTCGGCGAGTTTCCGCAGCTCGCCGGCGCGCCGCTTCTCACGCTGCCGGGACGCGGCACGCGCCTGAAGGGGCACGCCGACGCGATCGCGCTGCTGGCGGGCCTGCGCGCGCGCGGCCTCGACGCGCGGTTGCTGCTGCTGGGGGTGGTCGAGCGCGGCCGTGAAGCCTACCTCGCCGAACTGCGCGCGCTGGCGCGGGACCGCGGTGTGCACGAGCTGGTGGTGTTCTCGCCGCCGCGCAACGACGTGCGCGACGTCTATGCCGCATCCGAACTGATCCTGCAACTGTCGAACAAGCCCGAGAGTTTCGGCCGCACGGTGCTCGAGGCACTGTCGCTGTGCCGCCCGGTGCTTGGCTATGCGCACGGCGGCGTGGGCGAACTCCTGGCCGAACTGTATCCGGCCGGACGGGTGCCCCCCGGCGACATCGAGAAACTCACCGAGCGCGCCGCCGAACTCCTGAGCCGCGCACCGCCGATCGCGCCGCTGCACCGCTATCGCCTGGCCGACATGCAGGCGCAGACGCTGGAACTGTACCGCGAGCTGGCCGCGGCTCCGCGCGCCGCCTGACCGCAAGACGCGCGCGCCGTGCGCAGGTTACGATGCGCATTCCGTTCCGGCGCGGTTTCCGACCTGCATGCCCGACACGCTGCGCACGAGGGCGTTTGCGATCCTGCGCTCGCCGCTGCTGCCGATCTGGCTGGTGATCTTCCTGCTGCCGTTCGGACGCGCCTGCGAGCTGGGCGTGCTGCTGTGCATGCTGGGCGCCGTGTTCCTGTTCGTGCGCGATCGGCATGCGCTGGCCGCCCATCCGGGCGCGCGGCTGTTGCTGTGGCTGTGGGCCGCGTACCTCCTGGCCGCGCTGATTTCCGCGCCGGCGGCGGTCGATCCCGCGCGCACCTGGAGCACGGTCGCGGCGCTGATCCGGTTCGCGCCGTTCGGCCTCTACGTGTGCTTCGCGGTGCGGCGCGAAGCACGCTTGGTCGCGCTGGGCGAAGCGACCGGCGTGATCGTCGCGCTGTGGGCGCTGGATGCGTGGGTGCAGGCGCTGACCGGATTCAGTCTGGGCGGTCACGCCGAGGCGCAGCGCATCTCCGGCATCTTCGGCGCGAACGATTTGAAACTGGGACCGGTGCTGGCCTCGCTGGCGCCGTTCGTGCTGTGGGGTGCGCGGCGGCGGTTCGGCCGCGCGGGCCTGATCGCCGCGATGCTGTTCCTGCTGGGTCCGATCCTGCTGGCGGGCTCGCGCGCGGCGTGGATCACCTACGGCCTGGTGCTGCCGGCGTTTTTCTGGTGGGACGCGCGCAGGCTCATGCCTTTTCTTGCTTGGGTGGCGGGGGCCTGCGTGGTCGCGGCGCTTGCAACCGGCGTCGCGTGGAAGACCTCGTCGCGTTTCGACGCACGGATGGACCGCACCCTGGCCGCGCTGCACGACACCGCGCACGCGCTCGATTACGCCAGCAGCGGCCGTGTGGACATCTGGCGCGTGTCGGCGCGGATGATCGCGGCACATCCGCTGAATGGCGTGGGCGTGCGCGGCTTCCGCTACGCGTATCCGCACTACGCGGCGCCGGGGGATCATTTTCTGACCGAGGAAGCCTGCGGCCTGGGCGAGGGCGCCTGCCATCCGCACCAGATCGTGCTGGAAATCCTGTCCGATACGGGCGCGATCGGGCTGGCGCTGTGGCTGGCCGGTGCGGCGCTGGCGCTGCGCGCATGGCGCGAGGCCGGTGCGGCCGTGCGCGAGCGGGCGTTTCCGGTCACGGTGGCGCTGGCGGTCACGGTGTTTCCCCTGAACACCCACTTCGCGTTCTATTCGGCGTGGTGGGGGTTGTTTTTCTGGTGGCTGCTGGCGCTGTGGTGTGCCGCGCTGTACGCGGACGTGCCGGACGATGCGCCGCAGACCATGCCGCGTGTACGGATACGAAGGGCATGAAACACGGCTTCCAGTCCCCTTGGAAATTCTGATTGATCAGAGCTTCCATGTGGCACAGGGATGTGCCGACCGCCAATCAGGCACGCATGGGTTGCACGTGCTTGATTGGCGGAGCCGAATTCGGGCGTGTACCGAATTATTCGGTACATCCTTGTACCTCACCCTCGCTTCGCGAAGGCCGCCTTTGGCGTTCCGCCGCGCTCCAAGCGCGGCTGGTCGGCGTGCTCCGGCAAATCCAGGATGGATTTGTTCAGAGATTCGCTTGCGTCGAGGGGCAGCCCGCCACGCAGGCGGCGCGCGGCGGTTGCGGGGCGGCGGATGGCGAGCAAAGCCGGATACCGCCGCCCGGAAAACCTTGCAGGACACTCCATGAGTCGCGAACCCTTTTCCCTCGTCATCATCACCTACAACAACGCCGCGACGCTGGAGCAATGCCTCGCCGCCGCGGATTTCGCCGACGAGATCGTGGTGCTGGATTCGGGTTCGACCGACCAGACGGTCGAGATCGCCAGGCGTCACGGCGCGCGGGTCGCGGTGCATCCCTTCGACGACTTCGGTCCGCAGAAGCAGCGCGCGATCGACATGGCCAGCCACGACTGGATCCTGAACCTGGATGCCGACGAGGTGCTCTCGCCCGGTACCCGCGAGGTGATCGAGCGTGCCCTGGAGCATCCGCGGGTCGCGGGGTTCCGGCTGCCGCGCCGCGAGCGGATGTTCTGGAGCGTGCAGCACCCCTGGAGCCACCGCAACGGCCATTTGAGACTGTTCGACCGCCGGCGCGGACGGATGAACGAGGTGCCGGTGCACGCGGCGGTGGAGGTGGACGGCCCGGTCAAAACCCTGCACCGCGCCGATTTCGTCAACACCGGCGACGACGACATCGCCGCGCGGGTCGAGAAGATCAACCGCTATTCGTCCGGCCTCGTGATCGACAAGCTGGCGCGCGGCCAGCGCTTCAGCGGACCGATGATGCTGGTGTACCCGCCGATCTTCTTCGTGCGCCAGTACCTGTTCAAGCGCTATTTCCTGTCCGGCTGGGCCGGTTTCATCGCCAGCGTGCTGGGCGCGTTCTACGTGTTCCTGAAGTACGCAAAATTGTTCGAGGCGAAAAAAACCGGGACTCGGGACTCGGGACTCGGGACTCGGGACCCGGAGAAGACCTGAAGCGACGCTGGCAGGTTGTTGAGGAAGTGCCGGTCATGCACTCGGTCCTGCGAGCGCGGTCCGGATCGCCGCGCGGCCTGTCCCGGACTTGGTCCGGTGTGGCGTCTGGAATGACAGACAAAATTTTCATGTTGGAGTTGTGAGCTCAGTTCTAGCGAGTTCCTGTTCCCGAGTCCCGATCGTAAACGGCAGGTTGGCCCGGCGGCCGGGTCTTGAAGCGCTTGTGCGCCCACAGGTATTGCGCGGGCGCTTCGCGCACCATCCGTTCGATCACGGCATTGACGCGCGCGGTGTCAGCGACCACGTCGGCGCCCGGAAAATCCTGCAGGGGCGCTTCCAGCCGCAGCGTGTAGCCGCCGCCGGCGTTGCGGCGGTGAAAGAACGGAATCACCGCGGCGCCGGACAACCGCGCCAGATGATGCGTCGCCGTGATGGTCGATGCGGGGATGCCGAAGAACGGCGCGAACACGCAATCCTTGCCGCGCATGTCCTGATCGGGCGCGTACCACACGGTGCCGCCGCGCCTGAGATACCTCACCGTGGCGCGCAGCTCGTCCTTGTCGAACATCGCGTCGGCATAGCGCAAGCGCGCGCGCAGCACGTTCCATTCGAATACGGCCGAGTCCATCCGCCGGTACATGCCCGCGATCCGCAGCTTTCGCGAGATCAGCCGGGCGCACAGTTCCAGATGCGAGAAATGCCCGCCGACCAGCAGCACGCCACGGCCGGCCGCGCGCGCGCCGGCGAGGTGCTGCATGCCCTCGATCGCGACGCGCAGGCGGTCGAGCTTGCGCTCGGACGCGAACCAGCCCAGCGCGAACTCGCCCAGCATCCGGCCCATCTCGCACGTCGCTTCCTTGCGCAACGCGTGGCGCGCGGCGGCATCGAGTTCCGGAAAGCACAGTTCCAGGTTGCGCGCGATCACGTATCTGCGTTCGCGCAGCAGCGGCGAGATCGCGGCGCTGAATGCGGCGCCTGCGGCCAGCAGCGCGCGCGCGGGCAGCAGCACGGCGAGCCGGATCAGCCCGATGCCGAGCCACGCCGGCCAGTGGCGCGGCGCCAGCAGTGCGGCGCGGAACGGAGGTTTGGGCATGGCGCGCGATGATAGCAACCGTCGGTGCCGTGACCGGCAAGGCTATACTCGCGCGTCGCGTCCGGCCGACCCCGCATGCTGCGTTTTCTCTACACCGTCGCGATCTACCTGGCCACGCCGCTCATCGTCTGGCGGCTGTTCGCGCGCGGCTTCCGCTATCGCGATTATTTCCACCGCTGGCGCGAACGCTTCGGCCATTTTCCCGATCCCCATCTGCACGACAGCATCTGGGTGCATGCGGTGTCGGTGGGCGAGGTCAACGCCGCGCTGCCGCTGATCCAGTCGCTGCGCCGCCGCTATGCGCCGCGGCCGATGGTGGTGACCACGGTGACGCCGACCGGCTCGCAGCGCGTGCGCAAGCTGTTCGGCGACGAGGTGTTCCACGTCTATCTGCCCTACGACCTGCCGCGCGCGGTCACGCGCTTCCTCGACCGGGTGCGACCCGCGCTGGCGGTGGTGATGGAAACCGAGATCTGGCCCAACCTGTTCCACCAGTGCGGTCGGCGCGGCATTCCGCTGGCGGTGGTCAACGCGCGGCTGTCGGAACGCTCGCTGCGCGGTTACGCACCGATCCGGCCGCTGGTGCGGCAGGCGCTGCGCAACGTGTCGCTGGTCGCGGCCCAGTCGCACGCCGACGCACGCCGCTACCGCGCGCTGGGCGCGGAGCCGGCACACGTCAGCGTGGCGGGCAATCTCAAGTTCGACACGCCGCTGCCCAAGGGCGTGCGCGAACGCGGCGAGGAGCTGCGCGCGTCGTGGGGACCGTCGCGGCCGGTGTGGATCGCCGCCAGCACCCACGAACGCGAGGAGCTGGCGGTGTTCGAGGCGCACCTCGCGGTGCTGGCGCGGTTGCCCGACGCGCTGCTGCTGATCGCGCCCCGGCATCCCGAGCGGTTCCGGGCGGTCGAACATTCCGCGCGCAACCTCGGTTTTACCGTGGCGACCCACGGCGCCGGGGACGCGCCGGGGTCCGGCTGCCAGTGCTTCGTGATCAACGCGATGGGCGTGCTGATGCGCTATTTCGCCGCCGCGGATCTCGCCTTCGTGGGCGGCAGCCTGGTGCCGATCGGCGGTCACAACGTGCTGGAACCCGCGGCGCTGTCCAGGCCGGTGCTGGTCGGGCCGCACACCTTCAACTTCGAGGAGATCACCCGCAGCCTGATCGAGGCCGGCGGCGCGCGCCGGGTCGCCTCCGCGCGCGAACTGGGCACGACGCTGTTGCAGTTGCTGCGCGATCCCGCCGAGCGTTTCCGGATGGGCGCCGCCGCGCGCGCGGTGTGCGCGCGCGAACGCGGCGCGGTGCGCCGCACGATGGTGCTGCTGGGGCGGATCTACGCGCGATCGCACTTCAGCAGGAGTGCGGAATGCCGGGAACCGGGAACAGGAAGCGGGGAACGGGGAGAGATGGCGAGATAATCGCGATGTTGCAGGCGTCCAATCGGTCGCGATGACGCCGGCTGCCGGTTTCCTGTTTCCGCCTTTCGTCTTACTGCAATAGCGCGTTGACCGCTTCCAGATCCTTGACGTTCAAGGTGCCGGCCAGGTACTTCAGGTTGAGCTGGTTGATCACGAAGGCGTGGCGGGCCTGCGAGTAGTTGCTCTGCGCCTGGAACAGGGTCTGCTGGGCCAGCAGCACGTCCACGATGGTCTGGGTGCCGACCTCGTAACCCGCCTGCGTCGATTCCAGCGCCTTCTGCGCGGACATCACCGCCTCCTTCTGTGCCTGCACCTGGCTGATGCCGGCCTCGATCGAGTTGAACGCGTTGCGGGTGTTGGCGACGATGGTGCGGCGGTCCTGCTCCAGCAGGTCGCTGGCCTGGTCGCGTTGCGCGATCGACTGGCGCACCCGCGACTGCGTGAGTCCGCCCGAGAACAGCGGCACGCTCAGCACGAAACCCACGGTGGTGTTGGTGGTGCGGTCGTTGACGTGCAGCACGTCGGCGACCCCGCTGGGAAGGTTGGCGGGATTGACGTTGCCGGGACCCCACGAGGGCGTGCGCGAATAGCTGACCGAGGCGTTGAGGGTGGGCAGGTGGCCGGCGCGCGCGGCAGTGATCTGATGCTCGGCGGCCAGCACCTGGTCGCGCTGGGCCTGCAGGGTGGGGTTGGCCTGCAGCGCCATGTTCACCCAATCGTCCACCGAATCGGGCTGCGGCTTGTTCAGCGGCAGGTTCTCGATCAGGGTCTTGAGGTTCCCGGGTGTCTGGCCGGTGATCTGGGCCAGAGCCTGGATGTCGTTGAAGAGCGTGTTCTGCGCCTCGATCACGCCGGCCGCGGCGGCGGCTTCCTGCGCCTTGGCGGAATCGGCATCGGTCACCGGCGCCAGGCCCACCTGGTATTTCGCCATCGCCTGATCGAGCTGCTTGGCCAGGGCCTTCTGGTTGGCCTGCGCGTAGCGCAACTGGTCCTCGTCCGTCAGTACCGTGAAATATGCGGTGGCCACGCGCAGGATCAGATTTTGCTGCGCGGCCACGTACTGGGCGTCGGCGCTGTCGGCCTGCGCGCGGCTGGCGCGCAGTTGCGCGAAGTCGCTGAGGTCGAACAGGACCTGGTTGAGGCCCACCGATTCGCTGCGCGAACGGCCGCCGCTGTGGCTGTAGTCGGTGAAGGACATCTGCGGGCCGGCGGTGGTCTGCACCAGCTGCGTGGTGGTCTGCGTGCCGTGGCTGTCGTTGTAGTCCACGCTGCCGTTGATCTGCGGCAGCAGGATCGCGCGCGACTGCGCCACGCCTTCGGCGGCAATCCGGTTCTGGTCTGCAGCCTGCTTCAGCACCGGATCGGATTGCAGCGCCTGCCGGTAGGCGTCCATGAGATCCTCGGCCTGCGCGCTGGCGATGCCGGCCGTGCCCAGCAATGCCGCGATCGCGAGGGAACCCAGGCTGCGCGCCAGACGGTGGTGACGGGTGGGGCTGGGAGTCATGCTCGAAGGATCCTCGGGGGTTTCCGGATACGGCCTGCCGCCGTGCCTACAGCGTGAATTGCGGCACCGGCGCGGCGCCGGCGAGATAGGGGACGTCGGTCTCGAACAGGCGCTCCTCGATCCAGCCGCCGTCGGGGGCGCGCTGCAGCAGGATCGCCCGCATCGCGGGCGAGCTGCCGGCAATCACGAACATCCGGCCGTCCGGCTTGAGCCAGTCGCGAAAGCGCTGCGGAATCTCCGTGACCGCGCCGCTGACCGCGATCGCGTCGAAGGCCTGTTCGGGCGCGAATTCGGCCAGCGCGTCGGCGTGGCGGCACTCGACGTTGCCGATGCCGAGTTCGCGCAGACGGCTGCGCGTGGCTTCGACGAAATCGGCATGACGGTCGATGCTGACGACGTGGCCGGAAAGGCGCGCCAGACAGGCTGCGAAATAGCCGCTGCCGGTGCCGATCTCCAGCACCCGCTCGTCGGGTTGCGGCATCAGCGCCTGCAGGATCCGGCCCTCCAGCACGGGTTTCAGCATGACTTCCCCGTGCGCCAGCGGCAGGGTGACGTCGGCGTAGGCCAGCGCGCGATAGGGCACCGGCACGAAGGCCTCGCGGGGCAGGTCGGACAACACCTCCAGCACGCGCGCATCCAGCACTTCCCAGGGACGGACCTGGTTTTCGACCATGTTGCGGCGGGCTTGTTCGAATCGGGGTTTCATGTTGGGCATGACGGGCGGTGACAAAAGCAACGAAGCATAGGGCGTCCGCGTGGACCCGGGCAACGGCCGCAAGGCTGCGGCAGCGGCGACGGCGGACTAAGTGCCGGAAGTCACCGCGATGCGCTGACGCCGGTCACCCGCCACCGCCACGACTTCAGCAAGTCGCGCGCCAACCGCCGATCCGCCGGGCCGGCCCTGCAATCAGGCACATGCGGATCGCGGCTGCACTCCGCGCCTGTCCGCGGACAGCCCGGCGGACGCGGCGGACAGGCCCCGCAGGCTCGCTCCTGCCAACCTGAAGGGCTTGACCGGCGTGATTGGGATATATCTGAACCAGCGCGTATAATAACGGTTGGCTCCCCACTCCGTCGCCCAAGACGGCAAGCAGAACCATGAACGCTGTTCCCTCCGCCCGCCCCAGCGGCCCCGGCCGGCCCAAGGATCTGGAAAAGCGCGCGGCGATCCTGGACGCGGCCAAGCGGCTGTTTCCCAAGCACGGTTACGAAGGCACCAGCATGGATGCGATCGCGGCCGAGGCCGGGGTGTCCAAGCTGACCGTGTACAGCCATTTCGGCGACAAGGATTCGCTGTTCGTCGAGGCCGTGCGCTGCAAGTGCGAGGAACGGCTCTCCTCCGGAATGTTCGCCGTCGAGCCTGGCGTCCCGGTGCGCCAGCAGTTGCTGGGCATCGCGCGCGCGTTCTTCGCGCTGATCACCAGCGACGAGGCGATCGGCATGCACCGCACCCTGGTGGCCAGCGCGCAGCAGTCGCCCAAGCTGGCGCAACTGTTCTGGGAAGCCGGTCCGGCGCAGGTGCAGCGGGGCTTCGCGGCCCTGCTGCAGGCCAAGGTCGAGGCGCACGAGCTGGACATTCCCGACACCCGCCGCGCGGCCACCCAGTTCTTCGCCCTGCTCAAGGGCGAGTGCCACGCGCGGATGGAATTCGGCTGCTGCAATTTCGGCGAGCGCGAGATCGAGGAACACCTCAACGCGACGGTGGACATGTTTCTGCGTGCCTACGCGCCGCGCTAGCCGTGCGCGCACGGCGGCGGTCCGCTCGCGGCGGAAGCGCAAACGTGCTTCAATGACATGCTGAAGCGGGGGTGCCCGACCACGCGCTTCCAGCAACCGGCACGCATCCCCGGTTGACTTGCGGCGAATGGTCGGACTGAGACAGTCCCTTCGAACCTGATCCGGCTGATACCGGCGTAGGGAAGCTTCCATCCGCGCCTTCGCGCGGGTCCCGCTTCGATCACTTTCCGCGATGCGCCCCGCGCGCCCCCCGCCACCCGAAGCAGGATTCCGCCATGAACGCCGTTCCCCGCACGCTGCTCGAACAGGCCGCCGAACTCTCCGCCGCGGTGACGCGGCCGATCGAAGGTTCGCGCAAGATCCACGTGCAGGGCTCGCGGGCCGATCTGCGGGTGCCGATGCGCGAGATCGCGCTGACCGACACACCGTCGGTGTACGGCGCCGAACGCAACGCGCCGTTCACCGTGTACGACACCTCGGGGCCGTACACCGATCCGGATTACCGCGTGGACCTCGCCGCCGGCCTGCCCAGACTGCGCGCGACGTGGCTCGAGGAACGCGGCGATTCCGAACCGCTCGCCGAGTTCTCCTCGCCGTTCACACGCCGGCACGCGGCCGCGCGCGAGCTGGAAGCAGTGCGCTTTCCGAACCTGCCCACGCCCCGGCGTGCCAGGGCCGGCGCCAACGTCACGCAGATGCACTACGCCCGGCGCGGGATCGTGACGCCGGAGATGGAGTTCATCGCGATCCGCGAAAACCGGAAGCTGGAGGCGCTGCGCGATTCGCCGTTGCTGAGGCAGCATCGCGGCCAGGCGTTCGGCGCCTCGATTCCCGAAGCCGTCACGCCGGAATTCGTGCGCGACGAGGTCGCGCGTGGCCGCGCGATCATTCCCTGCAACATCAATCATCCCGAAAGCGAGCCGATGATCATCGGCCGCCATTTCCTCACCAAGATCAACGCCAACATCGGCAATTCCGCGGTGACGTCGTCGATCGCGGAAGAAGTCGAGAAAATGGTCTGGGCGATCCGCTGGGGCGCCGACACGGTGATGGATCTTTCCACCGGCAGACACATCCACGAGACCCGCGAGTGGATCCTGCGCAACGCGCCGGTGCCGATCGGCACCGTGCCGATCTATCAGGCGCTGGAAAAAGTCGGCGGGGTGGCCGAAGACCTCACCTGGGAGCTGTTCCGCGACACCCTGATCGAGCAGGCCGAGCAGGGCGTGGATTACTTCACCATCCACGCCGGCGTGCGCCTGCCGTTCATTCCGCTCACCGCCCGGCGCGTCACCGGCATCGTCTCGCGCGGCGGCTCGATCATGGCCAAGTGGTGCCTCGCGCATCACCGCGAATCGTTCCTGTACGAACGCTTCGAGGAGATCTGCGAGATCATGAAGGCCTACGACGTGGCCTTCAGTCTCGGCGACGGCCTGCGTCCCGGCTCGATCGCCGACGCCAACGACGAAGCGCAGTTCGCCGAGCTCGACACGCTCGGGGAACTCACGCGGATCGCATGGAAGCACGACGTGCAGGTGATGATCGAGGGCCCGGGCCACGTGCCGATGCAATTGATCAAGGAGAACATGGACCGGCAATTGGAGAAATGCCACGAGGCGCCGTTCTACACGCTGGGTCCGCTCACCACCGACATCGCGCCGGGCTACGACCACATCACCTCGGCGATCGGCGCCGCGATGATAGGCTGGTTCGGCACCGCGATGCTGTGCTACGTCACGCCCAAGGAGCATCTCGGGCTGCCCGACAAGCAGGACGTGCGCGACGGCATCATCGCCTACAGGATCGCCGCGCACGCGGCCGATCTCGCCAAGGGCCATCCGGGCGCGCAGGCGCGCGACAACGCGCTTTCCAAGGCGCGTTTCGAATTCCGCTGGCAGGACCAGTTCAACCTCGGCCTCGATCCGGAAAAGGCCAGGGAATTCCACGACGAGACCTTGCCGAAGGACGCCCACAAGAGCGCGCATTTCTGCTCGATGTGCGGCCCGAAATTCTGTTCGATGAAGATCACCCAGGACGTGCGCGACTACGCACGCGCACACGGTGTCGGCGAGGCCGAGGCGTTGGCCGAGGGCATGGAAGAAAAGGCGCGCGAGTTCCGCGAAGCCGGTGGCGACGTCTATCGTCCTGCCTGATAGCCCGCGGCTATCGCATCGATCAAGGGGATGCGTTGGCGGCCGCCGCTTGCATGGCGTTACACTGGCGGCCTCGCCCGCGGGGCAGGCACCAGCGAAGGAGTCCGACATGGCCGCCAAGAGCAAACCGTTCCTCACCGACATCAAGACCATCCGCAGGCGCGCGCGCGAGCACATGCAGCGCGGTGCCGTCACCGACAGCTACACGCTGGATCGCGACACGGTGCTGAAGCTGCTCAACGAGGCGCTGGCCACCGAGATCATCTGCGTGCTGCGCTACAAGGCGCATTACTACATGGCGTCCGGCATCAATGCCAAGAGTGTGGCGGCCGAGTTCCTCGAACATGCGAACGAGGAACAGCAGCATGCCGACCAGATCGCCGAGCGCATCACCCAGCTCGACGGCACGCCGAATTTCTCGCCGGAAGGCATGCAGACGCGCAGCCACTCCGAGTTCATCGTGCCGGACGACCTGGCCGCGATGATCGAGGAAAACCTCGTCGCGGAGCGGATCGCCATCGACAGCTACCGCGAGATCATCAACTTCGTCGGCGACCAGGACACCACCACCAAACGACTGCTGGAAGGCATCCTCGCGATGGAAGAGGAGCACGCCGAGGACATGAAGACGCTGATGGAGCGCTTCGGCAAGAAGGGCGAGCCCGCCAAGCCGCGCAAGAGCAGATAGAAGCCTGCCCGCAGGATCGCGGGATCGGCCGCCTCCGCGGCGCCGGGAAACGGCGAAGCGCCGGCCCCGAGGCGGCGTTTCGCCATGCCGCTTGCGCTATGCTGCGCGGCGCATGGGCACCCCTGACACACCCGAGGCACCGTGGCGCTGGCTCGCCTTGTGGTGCGCGCTGCTGCTGCCGCTGGCACTCCTGTTTCCGCCGATCCCGATCGACGAAACGCGCTATCTCACCGCCGCGTGGGAGATGTTCAACTCCGGCCAGTGGCTGGTGCCGACCGTCAACGGCGCGTGGTATCCGGACAAATCGCCGCTGCTGTTCTGGCTGATCGCGGGCGGCTGGAAGATCGTGGGCGTGCACACCTGGGTCGCCCGTGTCGAGGCGCTGATCGTCGCGCTGGGGGTCCTGCTGACCCTGCGGCGTCTCGCGCAACGGCTGGGGATGGATGCACGCGGCGCCGGCGCTGCGATGTGGCTGCTGGCCGGCTGCGTCGGCTTCGCGGTGTTCTCGGTCGCGATCATGTTCGACCTGCTGCTGGCGTGGTGCGTGCTGGGTGCGCTGCACGCGCTGCTCGATCTCGACGGGCGCCGATGGGCACGCGGTTTCGTCGCGCTGGGCATCACGATTGGCCTGGGCATGCTCGCCAAGGGTCCGGTGGTGCTGCTGCACGTTGCTGGCGTCGCGTTGCTGGCGCCGCTGTGGAGCGATGCGGCCCGCGTGCACAGGGCGCGCTGGTACCTGTCGCTGCTAGCCGGCCTGCTGATCGGCATCGCGATCGCGCTGTGCTGGCTGATTCCCGCGGCGTTGTATGCAGGCCCGCCTTACTGGCAACCGCTGCTGGACAAGGTGAGCGGACGGATCGCGAACAGTTTCGCGCACAACCGGCCGTGGTGGTGGTACCTGCCGCTGGTTCCGGTCTTGCTGCTGCCATGGCTGCTGACGCTGCGTGCCCCGCGCGCGGCGTGGACCGCGCTGCCGCACGAACGGATCGGGCGTTTCCTGTTCTGCTGGTGGGTGCCGCCGTTCGTGGCCTTCTGCGCGATCAGTGGCAAGCAAATCCATTACCTGTTGCCGCTGCTGCCGGCGTGGATGCTGGGCGGCGCATGGCTGCTGCGGCACGAAGGCGCGCGCCTCCGGCCATTGCTGTTCGGCCTGCTGGCGTTGCTGGTCGGGATGGGGATGGTCGCGGCGCCGTGGCTGGCGGCACGCCGCTTCGGCTATCCGCCGCTTGCGCCGGTCGCGTGGCTGGCGCTTGTCGGATGGGTCATCGCGGCCGGGGTGTGGCGCGTGTGGGGTCGCGACGCGCGCTCATTGTCACTCGCCTCGACCGCGCTGGTTTCCGCGGCCATGCTGAATGGCGCGCTGGCGCTGCTGCCCGCCCTGGACGTGCGTCCGGAAGCCGCGTTCGTGGCGCAGGCGCAGCGCGAGCACGTCCCGGTCGCGCACATCGACTGGCACAACGGGCTGTTCGGCTACACCGGACGGCTGCGCGAGCCGCTGCCGTGGATTCCGGCCGCGCAGGTGACGGCATGGTGCCGCGCCCATCCGGACGGCATTCTGCTTGCGAGCGACAGCCGCGACGAACCGAAGGACGCACCGCCGTTCGCGACCTGGCCTTACGTCCTGAGCGGCACCCGGCGTGTTGCCGCGTGGCGTGCGTCGAGCATTCTTGCCGTGCATCGCGAGCACGCCCGCTCCTAAGGAACATCTGATCAACCAGCCAGTTCGTACTTCATTTCCACAAGCTCACTCTTCCACAACCCCCGCCAAACCGTTGCAGAGCAACGGTTTGGCCGCCCCCTTGACTCAAGGGGGCCGAGGGTCGGAAACATCACGAGTGAGCGAAATCAGAGGTTCCCTGAAGCAAACCCGAACAGGAACTGCGTGCAGGCGATCGTGCGGGCGATCAGAACTTCGGCTTGTCCGGCGCGTTGCGGTAGCGTTCCACCGACGCACGGATCTCCTCGCGCGCGGCCTGCGCGTTGCCCCAGCCCGACACCTTCACCCACTTGCCGGGCTCGAGATCCTTGTAATGCTCGAAGAAGTGCGCGATGCGCTGGCGCCAGTGCTGCGGCACGTCGCCGATGTCGCGGATGTGCGCGTAGCCGGCGAACACCTTCTCGCTGGGCGCGGCAATCACCTTGGTGTCGGCGCCGGCCTCGTCCTCCATGTTGAGCAGGCCGACCGGACGGCAGCGGATCACCGCCCCCGGAATCAGCGGCAGCGGCATCAGCACCAGCACGTCGGCAGGATCGCCGTCGCCGCCCAGCGTGTGCGGCACGTAGCCGTAGTTGCACGGATAGCGCATCGGCGTGGACAACACGCGGTCCACGAAGATCGCGCCGGAAGCCTTGTCCACCTCGTACTTGACCGGCTCGGCGTCTTTCGGAATTTCGATGATGACGTTGATGTCGTCCGGCACGTCGCGGCCGGCGGGGACCAGGTCCAGGCCCATGAGCATGATCCTTGCGAAAACCGATGATTTTACGCCACGCCAGGACCAGCGCGATCAACCGAGCCCGCTTCCGGCGGACGTCGATGCCGGCAGCGGCGAGGATGATGCAGAACCAGCCACGCCGGGCCGTATATCGCCCGGCACCGGCAACCCGACCTTCCTGCAGAACGCCGCGAAGCGTGGGTCGTCCTTGTAGCGCTGGATGAATGGATCGGTGAGCAGGCCACCGATACCCGGATCGCGGTTGGCCCACGCCCGATCCAGCCATTCGAACATGTTGTCCGGGTCCTTGCGCACGGCGTAAACCATGGCGATCTGCCAGGCCATCGCGTCTGCGTGTTTGGCGATCAAAGCGTTCAACGCCGCATCGGCCGCGGCGCGGTCGTCGCCGATCTGCAATGCCAGTGCCAATCCGTCATCGCGCCACAGACCGGCCGGTTCCCTTTGCGCGGCGGCCAGCGCGGCCTTGGCATCCCCACGCTGGATTTCGATGATGACAAGAAAGGTCTGCGGGAGCGAACCGCCCGGCGCCAGTTCCATGGCCTTGTGCACGGCTTGCTCGGCTTCCTCCATCTGGCCCGCCGCGGCCAGGTTCCATGCCAACCAGGCATAGGAGAAGAAGTCACGCGGATCGGTCGCAACGACCTGCCGCAACAACACGATCGCCTCTTGAGGGCGCCCCAGCACGCCCAGCACGTCGCTCAATCTGTACTTCGACAGGCCGTCGTTGGGCGCCAGTTCCAACGCGCGCCGGTATTCGGCTTCCGCGCCCTGCCAGTCCAGATCCGCCCACTCGAGCACGACGCCTCGCGCATCATGGGCCGCGGCCAGGTTCGAATCCAATTGCAACGCCCGGTCGGCTGCCGCGCGTGCGCTGGCGAAGGCTGGCCGTTGCTCATCGCCACCCACGAAGACCGCGGCAAGATTGGCCCAGGCAATGGCCATCGCGGCATAGGCGCGTGCATAGCGCGGGTCGAGCGTCGTCGCCTGGGTATAAAAGCCGATCGCCTTGCGAAAGTCCGCTCGGGTGTAAAGGGCGGCGGCGAACTTGCCTTGCGAATAGGCGTTCCAGGCGGCAAGGTTGCCGCTGGGCGGCCGGTCGGTTTGCGTCGCAGCCGTATCGCTCGCCAGCAGTTCTGCCTTCAGTGCCGTGGCGACGGCGGTCGTGATGTCGTCCTGCAGCGCGAACAGGTCCGTGTAAGGTCGGTCGTAGCGTTGCGACCACAGCGTGCTGCCATCGGCGGCGTTCACCAGTTCCGCCGTGATGCGCACCATGTCGCCGGCGCGCTACACGCTGCCTTCCAGCAGATGCGCGACTCCGAGTTTCGCGCCGATGGTTTTCGCATCGTCGCTGCTGTCGCGGAACTGGAACGAGGAATTGCGGCTGATGACCTTCAGGCCTGCAAACTGCGACAGCGCGGTGATCAGGTCTTCGGACAATCCATCCGAAAAATACTGCTGGTCCTTCTCGCCGCTTTCGTTGACCAGCGGCAGCACCGCGATGGACTTGTCCGGTACGGCGATCGTCGCGCCCTTGTGCGAAACGAAACGGTCGGTCACGAGCAGCACCACCGCCAGCGCGAGCACGCCGATGATGGCGAAGTCGAGCTTGCGCGCGGTGGAATGCGTGACCGAAGGGTCCGGCGCGACTTCGCTCTCGCGCTTGATCCCCTGCGGCGTGATCTCGTAGTACCACGCGAACGCGATCCAGAACGGAAAGCCGATGGCGCACGCGATCACGAACCAGCGCGTCACCCAGTCGGGCGCGCCGAACGCGGGACCCAACTGCGAAATGCCCTGCGCCAGCGCCCACACCGCGCCGGCGTACAACACGCCCGCGCGCAGCACATTGCGACGCCGGAGTTCGAACAAGAACCCGCGCGACCCCGTCACGATGTGCCCCGCCGTTTCCGCCGGCAACCGGCCGGCCTCTGATGCCCGCAGTGTCGGCAAACCCGACACGCGCTGCAAGCGCGGCGCGCGGTAGCGACGGCGTCAAGCAAAAGCCCCGCCGTGGCGGGGCTTTCATGCAGCCGTTGCTGCGCGCGCCCCTACTTCAGCTTGTCCCACAGGAAGTCGTAGGCCAGCGCGTGCATCGTGGCGGCCTGCGCGTTGTCGGCGCCGGCGCCGTGGCCGCCTTCGGTGTTTTCGTAGAACCACACGTTCGGGTAGCCCATCGCTTCCATCTTCGCGGCCATCTTGCGCGCCTGCGCCGGACCCACGCGGTCGTCGCTGGTGGTGGTGTAGAACAGCACCGCCGGATACTTCATGCCGGCCTTGACGTTCTGGTAGGGCGAGAAGGTCCTGATGAAGGCCCATTGCTCCGGGTCGTCCGGATTGCCGTACTCGGCGATCCACGACGCGCCGGCGTCGAGGTGGGTGTAGCGCTTCATGTCCAGCAGCGGCACCTCGCAGGCGATGGCGCCGTAGAGTTGCGGATATTCGGTCAGCATGTTGCCCATCAGCAATCCGCCGTTGCTGCCGCCTTCGGCGCCGAGGCGCTGCGGAGAAGTGACGCCGCGCTTGATCAGGTCTTCGGCGACCGCCGCGAAATCCTGGTACGCCTTGGGACGGTTGGCCTTGAGCGCGGCCTGGTGCCACGACGGACCGTATTCACCGCCGCCGCGGATGTTGGCGATCACGTACACGCCGCCGCGTTGCAGCCACGCGCGGCCGATCGAACCGGAATAGTGCGGCAGCAGCGACACCTCGAAACCGCCGTAGCCGTATTCCAGCGTGCGGTTCTTGCCATCCAGTTGCATGCCTTTCGGCGCGATCTCGAAATACGGCACGCGGGTGCCGTCTTTCGATGTCACGAAGTGTTGGCTGACTTCGAACTTCGAGGCATCGAAGAATGCCGGTTCCTGCTTGATCTTCGTCGCGGGCTCGCTGCCCAGCACGCCCCGTTCCAGCGAGGGCGGATCGAGGAAGCCGGTGACGGTGAACCAGTATTCGTCGGAGTGGTCGGGGTCGGTATCGACCACCGCGATGGTGCTGAACTTCGGTGCGCCAGGGAGCGCCGCCTGCGCCCATGCCCCGTCGCCCGATGCGGGCGGCGTCAGCACGTCGAGACGACTTTTCACGTCGTCCAGCACGTCGAGGATGACATGGTGCTGCGTCCACGCATAACCTGCCAGCGCGGTGTGCGCATCGGGCGTGAACAGCGCGGTGAAATCACGCTTGCCCGCCATGAATTCATCGAAGTTCATCGCGATCAGCGCGCCCGCGGGCCAGGTCTTGCCGCCGACCGTCCACGGCGATTTCGTCTGCACCAGCAGCCATTGGCGGTGCGCGTCGGCGTTGGCATCGGAGGGCACATCGACCTTGACGAGCCTGCCGTCTTTCAGCAGGTACATGTCGCCATGGAAGAAATCCTTCTGCACGTTGACGAAGTCGCGTTCGAAGCCCGGCGTGCGGTCGTGGTACGCGCTGACCGCAAGATCATCGGGCGTGCCTTCGTACACCAGCCTGGCCGACGACAGCGGCGTGCCGCGCGTCCACTCCTTGGCGATGCGCGGATAGCTCGACTTGGTCATCGAACCGGGCCCGAAATCGGTGCCGACATAAACATGGTCGGCATCGATCCAGCCAACCTCGGTCTTGGCGACCGGCAGGAAGAAGCCGTCCTTGACGAAGGAATTGGAGCGCAGGTCGAACTCGCGCACTTCCACCGCGTCGCCGCCGCCGGGCGACAGCGAGACGAGGCAATGCACGTACTCGGGCTTCATGCACTCGGCGCCCTTGAACACCCACTGCTTGCCTTCGGCCTTGTTGAGGGCGTCGATGTCCAGCACCGTTTCCCATTTCGGGTCGGCCTTCTGGTATTCGGCCAGCGTGGTGCGACGCCAGATGCCGCGCGGGTGCGCCTTGTCCTGCCAGAAGTTGTAGAGGTATTCACCCATCCGGTGCACGTAGGGAATGCGCGCCTCGGAATCCAGCACCTCGAGGATTTGCGCGCGCGTCTTCGCGAACTCCGGCGATTCCATGAAGGCTTTTTTGGTGACCGCGTTCTGCGCGTGCACCCACGCCATCGCACGCGGACTGCGGGTGGCTTCCAGCCACAGGTAGGGATCGCCGGACGTCGCGTTGTCGGCCGGCGCGGCGGAAGCGGGTGCCTGTGCGTGGGCCATGGCTGCGAGCGAAATCCCCAATGCGAAGGACAGCGCGAACGTTCTCATCGTTTTCCCCTCGTGACCCGAACGCGGCATCACCCGGAAGCGTGGCGCGATCGGGAACGATACGCCTGTGACAGAAGTCAGGGCCAAGCCCCGCGCGTGCGGGGCTTCGTCTGATTGACCGCCATCGCTTGTCGCTCACATCCCGCGCCGCGCGCCCGGCCCGCGGCCACCTCTCCCGCGAGCGGGAGAGATGGCGGAATCATCGTCACGCCACACGCGGCCAAGGCCTATTTCAGGAGGGGAATGATCAGCAGCGCCACGATGTTGATGATCTTGATCAGCGGATTCACGGCGGGGCCGGCGGTGTCCTTGTACGGATCGCCCACCGTGTCGCCGGTGACCGCGGCCTTGTGCGCCTCGGAGCCCTTGCCGCCGAAGTTGCCGTCCTCGATGTATTTCTTGGCGTTGTCCCAGGCGCCGCCGCCGGTGGTCATCGAGATCGCCACGAACAGGCCGGTCACGATGGTGCCGATCAGCACGCCGCCCAGCGCTTCCGGTCCCAGGATGAAGCCGACCAGGATCGGCACGATCACGGGCAGCAGCGAGGGAATGATCATTTCCCTGATCGCGGCCCTGGTCAGAAGATCCACGGCGCGCGAGTAATCCGGCTTGCCGGTGCCTTCCATGATGCCCTTGATCTCGCGGAACTGGCGGCGCACTTCTTCCACCACCGAACCCGCGGCGCGGCCCACGGCTTCCATCGCCATCGCGCCGAACAGGAACGGCACCAGGCCGCCGATCAGCAGGCCGATGATCACCATGTGGTTGGACAGCGAGAAGTCGAACGTCGCACCCGGGTGCAGCAGCGTCAGGTTGTGGGTGTAGTCGGCGAACAGCACCAGCGCGGCCAGGCCCGCCGAACCGATCGCATAGCCCTTGGTCACCGCCTTGGTGGTGTTGCCCACCGCGTCCAGCGGATCGGTCACCGCACGCACTTCCGGCGGCAGCCCGGCCATCTCGGCGATGCCGCCGGCGTTGTCGGTGATCGGGCCGTAGGCATCCAGCGCCACGATCATGCCGGTCATCGACAGCATCGCGGTGGCGGCCACGGCGATGCCGTACAGGCCGGCCATCCAGTAGGAGGCATAGATCGCCGCGCATACCGCCAGCACCGGCAGCGCGGTGGCCTTCATCGACACGCCCAGGCCCGCGATGATGTTGGTCGCGTGACCGGTCGTGGAAGCGTGCGCCACGTGCCGCACCGGCTTGTACTCGGTGGCGGTGTAGTACTCGGTGATCACCACGATCAACGCGGTCAGCACCAAGCCGGTCAGCGCCGCGCCGAACAGTTGCGCCTTGCCGAACACGACGGCGCCGTCGTTGATGGAGAAGCCCTCGGGGAACATGCTGGCGGTGATGAACCAGAACGCGAACGCTGCCAGCACGGCCGACACGATCACGCCCTTGTACAGCGCGTTCATGATCTTGCCGCCGCTGGTGGTGCGCACGAAGAAGGTACCGATCACCGAGGCGATGATCGAGGCCCCGCCCAGCACCAGCGGATACAGCGCCGAGGTAAGGTTGCCGGCCGCCAGCACGCCGCCCATCAGCATGGTCGCGACCAGCGTCACCACGTAGGTCTCGAACAGGTCCGCCGCCATGCCCGCGCAGTCGCCCACGTTGTCGCCCACGTTGTCGGCGATCACCGCCGGATTGCGCGGATCGTCCTCCGGAATCCCGGCCTCGACCTTGCCGACCAGATCGGCGCCGACGTCCGCGCCCTTGGTGAAGATGCCGCCGCCCAGACGCGCGAAGATCGAGATCAGCGACGAACCGAACGCCAGACCCACCAGCGCGTGCAGGGCGCCCTCGAGCGGATAGCCGAAGCCCAGCGTCAGGATCACGAAATAACCGGTGACGCCCAGCAGCGCCAGGCCCACCACCAGAAGACCGGTGATCGCGCCGCCCCGGAACGCGACGCCCAGCGCCTTCGACACGCCGCTGCGTGCGGCTTCGGCGGTGCGCACGTTGCTGCGCACCGACACGTTCATGCCGATGTAGCCGGCCGCACCCGACAGGATCGCACCGACCGCGAAGCCGATGGCGGTGACCCAGTGCAATGCGAAACCGATGATCAGGAACAGCACGACCCCGGCGATCGCGATGGTCGAATACTGGCGGTTGAGATACGCGCGCGCGCCTTCCTGCACCGCCAGTGCGATCTGGCGCATCCGCTCGTTACCGGTGGGCTGCTTCATGATCCAGCCGGTCGAGAAGACGCCGTAGAGAATCGCCACGATCGCGCAGATCAGCGCGATCCACACACCGTACTGTTCCAGCATCGGACAACCCCTTGTTCTTGGATTGAAAGAGAGTGTGCGTTCCAGGTTCTTTGCATGAACCTTCCGTGGCGCGTGCTTCCGGTCGGCATCCCTGGCCTTCCCGGTTCCGCTGGCGCGAGGATCCGGGCAGGGCAATCGCGGCCGCTCGCGGAGCCGCCGCAACGGACAACCGCGCGAGTATAGCGGCATCGCGGCCGCCGGCCAGCCCGGCACAGGCCGCCTAGAATCGGCACTTCGCCCGCTCCGGCGGTGCCTGCAGCCTTGGATCCGCCATGCACGTCGCCCGTTTTGCCGCCCGCCGCGTCGCTTTCCGCACATTGCACGAAAGCGGTTGCTTCCTGATTCCCAATCCCTGGGACGTGGGCTCGGCGCGCGCGTTGCAGCATCTCGGTTTCAAGGCGCTGGCGACGACCAGTTCCGGTTTCGCGTGGGCGAACGGCCGCCCCGACAACGCGATGGACGTGGAGGCGGTGCTGGCGCATTGCCGGGCGATCGTCGAAGCCACCGATCTGCCCGTGAATGCCGATTTCGAGGATGGCCACGCGCGCGATCTCGACGGCCTGAAGAAAAACGTCCGCCGCTGCATCGAGACCGGCGTGGCCGGCTTGTCGATCGAGGATGCCACCGGCGATCCGTCGCAGCCGCTGTACGAATTCGAGGAAGCCGTCGCGCGGATCCGTGCAGCGCGTGCGGCGATCGATGCGAGCGGCGAGGACGTGATGCTGATCGGCCGCGCCGAGTGTTTTCTCACCGGTCATCCCGATCCGTTGAACGAATCGCTGAAGCGGCTGCGCGCCTTTGCCGACGCCAGTGCGGATTGCCTGTATGCGCCCGGTGCCCGCACCCGGGAACAGATCACCGCGATCGTGCAGGCGGTTGCCCCCAAGCCGGTCAACGTGCTGATCGGCTGGCCCGCGCCGTTCACGCTGGCAGAGCTTGCGCAACTGGGCGTGCGCCGGGTCAGCGTGGGCGGCGCGCTGGCCGGGGCCGCGTGGGGCGGATTCCTGCGCGCGGCGCGGAGGCTCGCCGAGGGCCGCTTCGATGGCTTCGCGGACAATGCCGCGCACGCCGAGATGAACGGGATGTTCGACCCGCAGGCTTGAGGAAGCTCTGAACCGATCCATCCAGGATTTGTCGCAGCAAATTCGGTGCACGCCCGAATTCGGCTTCGCCCATCAAGCACGTGCTTGATGGGCGGGCGGCACATCCCTGTGCCGCACGGCAACCCCGATCAATCAGGGTTTCCTCAAGCGTCGAACGCCGGCAGTTTCCTTCTCACCGAAGCATTCTTCAACGCCACGTATTCCGGCATGCCGTTCCTGTCGAACGGTGGCGGCGCTTCGCCCCGGATCAGTGGCGCGAGGTAACGCCGCGCCGCTGCGGTGATGCCGTAGCCGTCCATGGTGATGAACGAGCGCGGCAGTTTCTTCTCGCGATTGGCGATCGCATCGAGTGGCGCCGTTCCGATCTTCCAGCGGTACGGCGAGTCGGAAACGCGGCGGATCACCGACATCACCGCGTTCTCGCCCGCCAGCGCCAGTTCCACCGCCGCCCTGCCGACGGCAATGGCTTGTTCCAGATCGGTCTTCGAGGCGATGTGCCGGGCCGAGCGTTGCAGGTAATCCGGCAACGCCCAGTGCGTTTTCAGCTTCAGCTTGTCGCGCACCATGCCCGCGAGTGCGGGTGCGACGCCGCCGAGCTGGGTGTGGCCGAACGCATCGGTGCCGGCATGCGCGTCGGCGACGAACCGGCCGTCGGCATACCGGATGCCTTCGCTGGCCGCGACGACGCAACAGCCCACCCGCTCCACGGTTTCGCGCACGCGCGCGAGGAACTTCTCCTCCTCGAATTCGAGTTCGGGAAACAGGATGATGTGCGGCGCGTCGTCGCGGCCCTCGCCCGCGAGCCCCGCCGAGGCCGCGATCCAGCCTGCGTGCCGGCCCATCACCTCCATCACGAACACCTTGGTCGAGGTGTCCATCATCGATTGGACGTCCAGCGCGCATTCGCGCAGGGAGACCGCGGTGTACTTGGCGACCGAGCCGAAACCCGGGCAACAGTCCGTCACCACGAGATCGTTGTCCACGGTCTTGGGCACGCCGATGCAGCGGATGTCGTAGCCCATGGCCTTGCCTAGCTTCGAGAGCTTCAGCGCGGTGTCGGCCGAATCGTTGCCGCCGTTGTAGAGGAACCAGCGGATGTCGTGCGCACGGAACACCTCGATCAGACGTTCGTAACGCGCACGGTCGTCTTCCAGCGATTTCAGCTTCACCCGGCATGATCCGAATGCGCCGCCCGGTGTGTGTTTCAGTGCGCGGATCGCGGCGGGCGGTTCGCGCGTCGTGTCGATCAGGTCCTCGCGCAGCGCGCCGAGGATGCCGTTGCGTGCGGCGTACGCGGTGACCTTGTGCTTGCGGCACGTCTCGATCACCGCGGCGGCGGTGGCGTTGATCACGGCGGTGACGCCGCCGGACTGGGCATACAGCAGTTTTCCCGATTGCTTCCTGGAAGCATTCATCGTGGCTCCTCGCGTGCGTCGCGGCGTTTGACTCGGGCGCCGCCCAGCCGTTAGCGTACGCCTCATCCGGCATATTGCGACGGCGGCCGCCGAGGCGGCGCGCCACAAGGATCTGAATGCGCATCGTGCTACTCGGCGCGCCCGGTTCGGGCAAGGGCACCCAGGCCGCGCGGCTGAAAGCGGAACTCGGCATCGCCCACATTTCCACGGGCGACCTGCTGCGCGCGGCGGTCAAGGCCGGCACGCCGCTGGGACTCAAGGCCCGGTCGGTGATGGATGCCGGTCAACTGGTGTCCGACGACATCGTGCTGGGCCTGCTGGAAGAGCGTCTGGCGCAACCCGACACCCGCGACGGCTTCATCCTCGACGGCTATCCGCGCAACCTCGCGCAGGCGAACGCGCTGGACGGCCTGCTCGCGCGGCTGGGCCAGCCGCTGGACGCGGTGCTGAAGTTGAACGTGCCGGATGCCGACATCCTCAGGCGCACCGAGCTGCGTTTCAAGGCCGAAGGCCGCGCCGACGACAATCCCGACACCGTGCGCAAGCGGCTGGAAGTGTACGCGGCGCAGACCGCGCCGGTCGCGGATTTCTATTCGCAGCGCGGCCTCCTGACCGAAATCGACGGCGTCGGTCCGATCGAGACCATCGCCGCGCGTCTGCTGGGAGCGCTGCGCGCACAGACCGGCGCCGCCGCGGAACGTTGATCGCGTTTCTCGCCAGCTTTCGTGACCTGTGCCTGTTCCGGCGCGGCCCGGAGGACATGCCGTATGCGCCGTGGCTGCTGGTCGCGCTGCTGATCGTGGCCGCGATCGCCGAAGCCGCGTTCGACCTGCACGGCGGCGTCAGGGCCGGCGTGGTCGCCGCCGCCTCGATCGGCACGCTGGCGACGCTGGCTGCGCTGCTGGGTCTGCTGCGCTGGCGCGGCAGGCCGGAGCGGTTCGTGCAGACCGCGCTGGCGCTGGTGGCGAGCAGCCTGCTGTTCGAACTGATCGCGATGCCGCTGACGCTGGTCATCGGCCATCCCGTCTCGCCGGCGGACATCCGGGGCGGTCAGGTGCTGGCCACTTTGGCGGTGCTGGTGCTGGCGATCTGGCAGGTCTGCATCTCGGTCAACGTGCTGCGGCGCGCACTGGACATCCCGGTCGCCGGCGGCGTGCTGGCGCTGCTGCTGCTGGGGTTCGTGGACCTGTTCGTGACCGCGCTCGGTACCGCCGCGCTGGGCATCACCTAACCGGCTGGCAGGACGCGACGGCATGCGCATCCACATCCTGGGCATCTGCGGCACCTTCATGGGCGGCGTCGCCGCGTTGGCGCGTGCAATCGGTTTCGAGGTCGAAGGTTCCGACGCCAACGTGTATCCGCCGATGAGCGACCAGTTGCGTGCCCTCGGCATCACCTTGCAGGAAGGCTGGTCGGCGCAGCATTTGCAACCCGCGCCGGACCTCGTGGTGGTCGGCAACGCGCTCAGCCGCGGCAATCCTTCGGTCGAGTACATGCTGAACGAAGGGATGCCGTACACCTCCGGCCCGCAGTGGCTGGGCGAGCACGTGCTGCGCGGCCGCGAAGTGCTGGCGGTTGCGGGGACACACGGCAAGACGACGACTTCGAGCCTGCTCGCGCATCTGCTCGATGCGGCCGGTTTGGCGCCGGGTTTCCTGATCGGCGGCGTGCCGGGCAATTTCGGGGTGTCGGCGCGACTCGGCGCTCTTGAACCCTTCTCCCTTCGGGAGAGGCGGCGCGGAGCGCCGAGCGCGCAGCGCTGGGGTGAGGGTCCGCACGAATCCGAACCCTCATCCGTCCGACTACTTGAATCGCGAAATGCGGCGCAACCCCCATCTGCGTCGCAGGTTCAAGTGGTCGGACACCTTCTCCCGGGGGGAGAAGGGGGGGTTGCGTCGCCTTCGGCGACACCGTTCGTAATTGAAGCGGACGAATACGACACCGCCTTCTTCGACAAGCGTTCCAAGTTCGTGCACTACCGGCCGCAGATCGCGGTGCTGAACAACCTCGAATACGACCACGCCGACATCTTTCCCGACGTCGCCGCGATCCAGCGCCAGTTTCATCATCTGGTGCGCACGGTGCCGGGCAACGGCCGGCTGATCGTCAATGCGGAGGACGCCCGACTCGCGGAGGTTCTGGCGATGGGTTGCTGGACGCCGGTCGAGACCTTCGGCATCGAAGCGGGCGAATGGCGCGCGCGCCTGCTGGCCGGGGACGGTTCGGCTTTCGAAGTCTCGCGCCGCGGCGAACGCATCGGCACCGTGCACTGGAACCTGCTGGGCCGCCACAACGTGATGAACGCGCTGGCCGCGCTGGCGGCGGCACACGCGGCAGGCGTCGAACCGCGGTCGCTGTTGGCCGCCTTCGCGAGCTTCGCGAGCGTGAAGCGCAGGATGGAATCGCTGGGCGAGGTGGACGGCGTGCGTGTCTATGACGATTTCGCGCACCACCCGACCGCGATCGCGACCACGCTGGCGGGCCTGCGCGCGAAGGTCGGCAACGCGCGGATCCTGGTGGCGCTGGAGCCGCGCTCCAACTCCATGCGCGCGGGCGCGCACGCCGACGCGCTGGCGCCCTCGCTGGGCGAGGCCGATGCCGTGGTGTTGCTGCAGCGCCCGGAACTGGCCTGGGATGCGCAGCGCGTCATCGATGCCCTGCAGGGCCGCGGAGCCACCGCGCCCAGCGTGGACGAACTGATCACCGGGTTGCTGGAACGCGCGCGTCCCGGCGACCACGTGGTGTTCATGTCCAACGGCGGATTCGAGAACGCGCCACGGCGTTTTCTCGATGCGCTGCGCGCTTCGCCGCGGCGCTAGACTGGGCCGGTGGCACGCAAGGACATCCCGCTGTTTCCGCTGAACGCGGTGCTGTTTCCCGGCGGTACGCTGGGGCTCCGGATCTTCGAGCCGCGCTATCTGGACATGGTGCGGGAATGTACGCGGATGAACCAGGGCTTCGGCGTATGCCTGATCATGGACGGCCACGAGGTGGGCGCGCCTGCCCTGCCCGCCGCGGTCGGGACGCTGGCGCGAATCACCGACTTCGACACGCTGCCGGACGGACTGCTGGGCATCAGCGCGGCGGGCGAGGCGCGCTTCCGGGTGCTGAAGACCCGCGTGCGCAACGACGGACTGGTGCGCGGCGAGGTGCGCTTCTGGCCCGATGAACCGAAAGTGCCGGTGCCCGTGGAATACGCGCTGCTGCCCACGATTCTCGAACGCCTCGCCGAACAGGCCAGCCTGCCGTGGCGCAACGGGCCGCGCGACCGCTACGACGATGCGGCCTGGGTGGGTTTCCGGCTCGCCGAACTGCTGCCCTTGCTGGCCAGCGAACGCCAGCAGTTGCTGGAGATGACCGATCCGCTGGAACGCCTGGCCGCGCTGCGCGATGCGCTGCCGCGGTTCCAGAAGGGGTGAACCGGGCATTCCCGGAAACGTCCTGAGCGCAGGCCGGGAACGCCACGCGGACGCGGCCCGTCCGGGCGGGCCGATTGCCTTTGCGGCAGCCTTTACACATGCCGTGCTTTACTATGCCTCGCAGGGTGTGATGATGAGGAATCCGCCGCAAGGCGATCACCCGAGGAGACCCGTCATGAAAGCCCTCACGCTTGCCTGCGCCCTGGCGCTCGGTTTGGCCGCGGCCGCGCCGGCCGTCCTCGCCCACCCCGGCGGCACTGCCGCGGTCTCGGCAACGGCCGCCGCGCCGGCCGCGCCGAAACTGCACGAAGCGATGCGTTCCCTCTGGCACGGCCACATCGTGGCCACCCGCGACTACGCGCTGGCCGTGCACAAGGGTGACAAGACCGGCGCCGCCAAAGCGGCCGACGCGGTCGTCAGCGACGCCAGACAGATCGCGGACGCCGTGGCGGGCTTCTACGGCAAGCCCGCGGGCGAGCAGATGCTGAACCTGCTGGCCGGACACTGGGGCGGCGTCAAGGCGCTGACCGATTCGACGCATGCGGGCGACAAGGCCGGCGAGGAGAGGGCCATGCATGACCTGAGCGGCAACGCCACCGCCATCGCGAAGTTCCTGGCGGGCGCCAATCCGAACTGGACCGAAGGCACGCTGCAGGGCGCGCTGATGATGCACGTCAACGATCACAAGACCCAGATCGACCAGATGATGTCGAACGCGCCCGCCGCCGAGCAGGCGAAATCCTGGGCCGAAATGCAGCGGCACATGGACACGATCGCCGACGTGCTGGCCGATGGCATCGCCAGGCAGTTTCCGGACAAGGTGCATTGACCGCATGCAACGCGCCAGCGTCCTGAAGCAACTCGGCGCCACCCGGCAGAAGCTGCTGCGCACGCTGCTGCTGTGCCCGCAGGGCGTGACCGTGGAGGACCTGTGCCGCGAACTCGGCGTCACCCACAACGCGGTCAGGCAACACCTGGCCGCGTTGTCGGCGCAGGGTTTCATCGCGCGCGGCGAAGCCAGACCCAGCGGCGGCCGGCCGCGCGCGTGTTTCGTGCTGACGGCGTCCGGGCGCGAACTGTTTCCGCGCAACTACGCATTGATCGCACGCGGGATGATCGAATACCTGTACGCGCACTCGGGAGCCGCCGCGGTGCAGGCGATGCTGACCGAGATGGGCGCGAAGCTGGGCGCCGCGGCTTCGGCGCGTCTCGCCGCAGCACGCGATCCCGACGAAGCCACCCGGCTGCTGGCCGAGCAACTCGATGCACTGGGCTACGAGGCGCAGACCGTCGAACGGGACGGTCACCTCGAGGCGGAAGCCTGGAACTGCGTGTTCCATTCGCTGGCGAAGGCGCATCCGGACATCTGTTATTTCGACATCGCCTTCATGGGTGCCGCCACCGGCCGGCCGGTGCAGCGCACCGCGTGCATGCTGCACGGGCACACCGCGTGCCGGTTCCGCATCGGAGCCGCCACGGCGAAAACCTCCAGTGCGGACTGACGATCAGGTCAATGCCTGCCGCAGGTCCGCGATCAGGTCTTCCACATCTTCCAGTCCCACCGACAGCCGCAGGAGGTTCTGCGGTGAAACCGGATGCGCGCCTTCGACCGAAGCGCGATGTTCGACCAGCGATTCGCAGCCGCCCAAGCTGGTGGCGTTGATGAAGAGCTTCAGATTGCCCGCCACGCGCAGCGCGGCTTCGCGCCCGCCGCGCACCTCGATGCTCAGCATGCCGCCGAAGTCGCGCATCTGGCGCGCGGCCACCGCATGGCCCGGATGGCTCTCCAATCCGGGATAGTTCACGCGCTCGATGGCCGGGTGCGCCGCGAGAAAATCCGCCAGCTTGCGCGCGTTGGCGCAGTGCATGCGCATGCGCGCCGGCAGCGAGCGGCAGCCGCGCAGGATCAGCCACGCGGAAAACGGCGCCAGCGTGGCGCCGGTGACATGCCGCCGATGCAGCACGCGCTCGAACCGTTCGTCCGCGCGCGCGAACACCAGCGCGCCGCCCAGCACGTCGCTGTGGCCGCCGAAATACTTCGTGGTGGAATGCATCACGACGTCGGCGCCCAATGCCAGCGGGCGTTGCAGCACGGGCGTTGCGAAGGTGTTGTCGCAGGCGAGCAACGCGCCGTGCTCGTGCGCGATCCGCGCCAGCGCCGCGATGTCGCAGATTTTCATGCGCGGGTTGGAAGGCGTTTCCGCCCACACCAGCGCAACGCCCCTGGCGCACGCCGCGCGCAGCGCTTCGGGCTCGCTCAAATCCACCGCGACGGTTTCGATGCCGCGCTCGGGCAGGAAATCCGTCGCCAGATTGCGCAGGCCGCTGTAGCAATCGTCCGGAATCACCACGCGCGAATGCGCCGGCAGTGATTCCAGCATGGCGCTGATCGCGGCCATGCCCGATGCGAAAGCCAGCGCGCGCTCGCCGCCTTCCAGCGCGGCCAACGCTTCCTGCAGGCGGCGCTGGGTCGGATGATCCTCGCGCTGATATTCCAGATCCTCGACGCGTTCGCCGGCCGGCCCGTGCCGGAACGTGGTCGAAAGATGGATGGGCGGCGCGACCGCGCCGGTTTGCGGATCGACTTCAGCGCCAGCGTGCACCGCCAGCGTGTCGAATTTCATGCCGAAGGTCGTATTCATGCGCGGGCCTCCTTGAACGCGGCGCGTGCGGCTTGCAGGGTGTCGGCGATGTCCTGCTCGCTGTGCGCGCTGGAGATGAATCCGGCTTCGAAGGCGCTCGGCGCGAAAAACACGCCGCGCTTCAACATGCCGTGGAAGAAGCGCTTGAACGCGGCGATGTCGCAGGCGGTCGCCTGCGCGAAGGTTTCGACCTTCTCCGCGCTGAAGAACAAACCGAACATCCCGCACACGCGGTTGCACGAGACCGGCACGCCCGCGTCATGCGCGCAGGCCTTCAGACCATCGGTGAGCAGGCGCGTCTTGCGGTCGAGCTCCTCGTGAAAACCCGGCTCGCGGATCAGCTCCAGCATTGCGAGGCCCGCGGCCATCGCCACCGGGTTGCCCGAAAGCGTGCCGGCCTGATAGATCGGCCCGCTGGGCGCGACCTGCTGCATCAGTTCGCGCCGGCCGCCGTAGGCGCCAACGGGCATGCCGCCGCCGATGATCTTGCCCAGCGTGGTGAGATCGGGCGTGATGCCGTACAACTGTTGCGCGCCGCCCGGCGCGACGCGAAAGCCCGTCATCACCTCGTCGAAGATCAGCAGCGCGCCGTGCTGCGTGCACAGTTCGCGCAGCGTTTGCAGAAAACCCTCGCGCGGCGGAATGCAATTCATGTTGCCGGCGACCGGCTCCACGATCACGCAGGCGATTTCATCACCGATGCGCGCGAACAGTTCGCGCGCGGCCTCGCTGTCGTTGTACGGCAGGGTCGAGGTCAGTTCGGCCAGCGCGCGCGGCACGCCGGGCGAATCGGGCGTGCCGAGGGTGAGCGCGCCGGAGCCGGCCTTCACCAAAAACGAATCGCCGTGGCCGTGGTAGCAGCCTTCGAACTTCACGATGCGCTCGCGGCCGGTGGCGCCGCGCGCCAGCCGCGCCGCGGACATCGTGGCCTCGGTGCCGGAGCTGACGAAGCGCAGCATTTCCAGCGACGGCATCAGTGCCCGCACGCTTTCCGCCAGCCGCACTTCCGCCTCGCAGGGCGTGCCGAACGACAGGCCGTCGCGCACCGCACGCCCGACCGCTTCGCGCACGCGCGAATGGTTGTGGCCCACGATCATCGGCCCCCACGAGCCGACGTAATCGATGTAGCGCTTGCCTTCGACATCCCACAGGTACGCGCCTTGCGCGCGCGCGCTGAAGAACGGTTCGCCGCCGACCGATTTGAAGGCGCGCACCGGCGAATCCACGCCGCCGGGAAGGAGCTGTTGCGCGCGCAGGAAGAGTTCGTGATTGGTCATGGTTCGTGTCGTGTGAAAAGTCCGGCGAAGGCGCTGGCGGCGGCACGGATGTCCGGCGCGCCGAACACCGCCGAGACCACGGCGAGGAAATCCGCGCCCGCTTCGACCAGCAACGCGCCATTGTCGATGGTGATGCCGCCGATCGCCACCAGCGGTTTGCCGAGCGCACGCGCCTGATGCAGCAATTCGGGCGTGGCGCGCCGCGCGTGCGGCTTGGTGGGCGAGGGAAAGAACGCGCCGAAGGCCAGATAATCGGCGCCCGCAGCGGCCGCGTCGCGCGCGCGTTGCAGCGAGTCGTAGCAGGAAACGCCGATGACGGCGTCCGGCCCCAGCACTTTGCGAGCTTGCGCGATGCCCGGATCGTCCTCGCCCAGATGCACGCCGGCCGCGCCGCTCTCACGCGCAAGTTCCACGTCGTCGTTGACGATCAGCGGCACGTCAAAGCGCGCGCGCAGCGCCGACAGCGCCGCGGCTTCTTGCAATCGCCGCGCATGATCGGCCGTCTTGTCGCGGTATTGCAGCAGCGCCGCGCCGCCTTGCAACGCGGCTTCCGCAGCGGCCAGCAGGTCGCCGCGCGGCCCATCGGTGATCGCATACAGGCCGTGCGGCGGCAGACGGCGTGGAAGGGGGGATGCGGGGGCCATCGTGTGATTCGATCCCGGTCAAGTCCGCGCTTTCATGCGGCGGCGCAACTTGCGACAATAAGGCACACTGTCGTCCC